>JAEPEX010000104.1_pt1 | contig 784839 bp, 791 predicted proteins | sample 9130951 | NCBI WGS metagenome assembly JAEPEX01 (sample SAMN17228542, study PRJNA684324) | microbial mat metagenome | biome: saline marsh[ENVO:00000054]; feature: microbial feature [ENVO:01000007], biofilm[ENVO:00002034], sulphate-reducing...; material: estuarine water...
CCGGTGTCCGGCGAAGAAGCGGCTCAAACCCCGTAACAGCACGAAATCCGGCAAGTGGTATCGTGCCGACCGGCGGACTGCGCGCGTTGCCCCTCCAAGGCGCAGTGCCTGCCGCAAGGTGTGCCATCCCGTCGGGTGCATATCGTCGCCAACCATGCGACTATCCTGCGGGCCCGGCGCAATCGCACGGCATGGGGTGACGAAGAACACGCGATCTACTCCCGCCACCGCTGGCGAGTGGAAGGCACACACGGCACCGCCAAGACGCTTCATGGACTGAACAGAGCCATCCGCAGGGGTCTCGAAAACACGAAGATACAGGCCCTCCTGACCGCCATCGCCATGAACCTCAAGAAATCGGCCATCGCCACATTCCTTATCCACCGCACGCCCTGCGGGACGCTGCGCCCGGTGGACGCCGCTCCCAGCTACATGACCGAGGTTATTCAACAGCCCCCCCCGGACGGTTTGTCGCCTCCGGCGAACCGGCGCTCACTGCCCGGGATCGGGCCGATCACCGCCAGCGTCCTTGCCGCGACACTGCCGGACGTGTCCAGCTTCCGCTCGGCCCGCGATCTGTCGGCGTCGTGCCGAAGGCACGCCTTTGGCGTGACGCTGGGCTTCATACCAACGGTCACTGACGATGACCGTTATCCGCCTCCCGCGCCCTTCCTCCCCGCCCAACCAACAATCTTGTCCTATCCAAAGGGTCAAGATTGGTGGTTGGGCGGGGAGGCGGGGCAGGAGCCGGACCTGGCGCAATGAGTCAAACTCATTGCGCCTTGGTATAAGCTGATTTTCATCGATGAAAGCGGGTTCGATACCAAGATGACCCGGCGCTGCCGGGCGCTCAAAGCGCGGCACAGCCTGCGTCGGCGCCGTCCCGCATGGCCACTGGCGCAACAACACGTTCATCGCCGGGCTGCGCACCGACCGTATCGACGCGCCGATGCCGATCGAGGGCGCGATGGATGGCGATGCATTCTGCGCCTGGGTCGAGCCTTCGCTGGCGCCGACGCTGACGGCGGGCGGCATCGTGATCTGCGACACCCTCGACGTCCACAAGAACGCCCGGGCACGCGCAGCCATCGACGCACGCGGCGCCGAGCTTCGGTTTCTGCCGGCCTACGCCCCCGACCTCAATCCCATCGAGATGGTGCTCGCCCAACGGAAGGCTCTGGTCCGCAGCGCCGCGGCCAGATGCGCCGAAACCCTCTGCACCGCTCTCAAATCCGCCCTCGAAGCCATCACCCCGGAAGAATGCGCAAACGACATCCGCCATGCAGGATATGGATCAACCTGATCGCAAGGGACTCTAGCCTGCGTTTCCCGGCGAATGCACCGATAACGCGACTCGATAAGGCTCAATCGGTCTAAAGCGGCGCGTGTCAAGCGCAGTCGACCGCCCGTTTTCCCAGGCGCCGCGGATCGCGCCTGCAAGCGCAGACGCGGGCCGCTCGCGCCAGAGTTTTCTAGAGAACTCTGTCTTTTCAGTATTTTCCAGAAAATCCTGCCCCACGCCCCACGCCGCTATTCCGGCGCCGGGCCATCCGCGACGCCCAGGCACAGGATATGCCCATCCGGGTCGCGGATATAGGGCCTCGCGCATGCCGTACCATTGCCGGAAGGGCGGTTTCACCAGATGCCCCGCCGGCAGCCGGCCGAGCACCCGGATCGGGGGTCCCAGCCACGCAGATAATGCCGTGCCGCGCGGGGCGGACCCGGCACCGCCCTCGGGCAGTTCCGCACCAAGGCTTTCGGCGGTCTGGAGCATGATCTGCTGGCCGTCCTTTTCGAGGCTGGCGAACACCCCCGCCCTCGGTGCCCATCCTGCATGGTCGCATCGGGTCCGACCACGAACTGCACCGAAAACCCCAGCACGTCGCACCAGAAGGCCACGGCACGGGGGCAGGTCGGCAACGGCCAGATTGGGAACGATCATCGCCCTGAGTCCCTGTTGCCCATGGGAACGCTTGCGCAGGGATCGGGCCGGTCGACCGGATCGGTCAACGATCCAAAGATCGAAGGGCGCCTCCGGCCCCGGATCGGCCTCCAACTGGCCGACCGACAGCACCGAAAGATCGGGCCGGGCGCGGTCGAGCAGGGCGGGAATGCCGCGCCGCGGTTTCCGCATGCCCGTTGCCGGTGATGACAACGACCGGCCCGCCAAGTGCATCGACTGCGGCGATAGCCGCCCCGGCCAGTTTGTGCGTCCACGCAAACCTTTGCGCCAGAACCATGCCGGGCAGCGCAGTGTCGGGCAGAGCGTTGCAATGGGCTTCTGCCTGACGCGCCTCCCGGGCGGCCTGTTCGGGCGCGGGCAGCGGCCGGTCGAGACCAAATCGGGCCACATCGCCGGCGTCCATCGCCGCCTCCGGCCCGTTGGCCACGGCGTCGAAAGCACCCTCGCGCGGGATCGCGGCGGCCATGGGATGCGGGCCTCGGGGCGCAGCAACGAAGATCGGATGGTACATGCCGAAATCCGGCCAAACCCGACTCCGCCCAACCCAGCGCGCTTTCGAGTGCGTCGCGACCGGCTCGACTGTCGGCTGTGGCGCGGGCGCGCCTGTTCGACCGTCAGCATCTCGAACACAAGCGCCGATGGCTGCAGCCGCCGCAACCGCCCGGGCCTGGTTCTGGTGATGGGCGGGGTTGTCGTGCACCTCGCCAAGGATCACGATATCCGCCGGCGGAAGCGCCTCCAGCGCCGATGCATCGATCCGCTCGGGCCGCCGCCGGTGTGGCAGCAGCCAACGCCGCTGCCACCAGCGCCGCCCGCATCAGGCCAGCAGTTCCTGAACCGCAGGCCCTTTTGCGACAGCGTCTTGCGCATCTTGTTGAAGGCCGCCGCCTCAAGCTGGCGGATGCGTTCCTTCGACAGGCCCATTTCCTGGCCCAGACTTTCGAGCGTCCGCGGCTCGTCGCGCAGCTTGCGTTCGGCCACGATATAGCGCTCGCGGTCGTTCAGCGCGCCCAGCGCCTCGGCCAGCCAGGCGCGCAGCGTGCCGGTATCCCGGGGCGTGCTCGACCGAGCCGGCGGTGTCCTGATCCTCATCCTCCAGCGTGTCGATCCACTCGCGCCCCTCCTCATCCGAGGATTGGTGGCGTTGAGCGAGAAGTCCGAACCCGAAAGCCGGCCCTGCATCATCTCGACATCGTGCAGCGGGACGCCGACCTCGCGGGCGATCTGCGCCCGCAGCTGATGGCCGTCAAGCTCTTCGCCGCGCGCATTCGCCTCGCGCTCGAGCCGGGCCTGGACGCGGCGCATGTTGAAGAACAGCGTCTTCTGCGACTGAGTCGATCCCGGTGCGCACCATCGACCAGTTGCGCATCACGTAATCCTGGATCGACGCCTTGATCCACCACACCGCATAGGTCGAAAACCGCACGCCGCGATCGGGGTCGAACTTGTCGGCCGCCTTCATCAGGCCAAGGCCGGCCTCCTGGATCAGATCGTTCATCGGCGCGCCGTAGCGCTTGAACTTGGCGGCCATCGAGATCGCCAGCCGCATATAGGCGGTGATCAGGCGGTGCAGCGCGGCCTCGTCGCGATGATCGCGCCAGGCATAGGCCAGTTGCAACTCGGTCTCGGCGTCCAGCAACTCGGCTTTCATCGCCCGGCGGGACAGCGTCTGGTCGTAGGCAGCGTCGAAGGCCATGATCTTCCCCATCGGTGGTTCGTTTTGGGAGTCTACGCGGCTCTGCGCGTGTCGGATCAAACAATGCCGTGAGGTCGGCCGGGCCGGCCGGCCAGGGTCATCGGCGCGCCCCGGCGCCGGCGCCATGCGATCGGGCGGGCGCGGCGATTTCGGCCGGCAGCGCCGGGGCGAGCGCGGCCTCCACCCGCCAGCCCGGCGTCAGCACCTCGCGCAACAGCGCGACCGGGTGGGCGCGCAAGCTGAGCCGCAGGGCGGCGTAGTCTTCGGCCAGTTCCTCGCCCAGGCTGGCGGGGGGGAGCGTGACGGCGGGCTCGACGATCCCCTCGCCATCCAGATCGCCCGAGAACAGCGGCATGGGCTTTTCCCCGCCGATCGCGCGCGCCGCCCACAGCGCGTCGCGCCGCGTCATCCCCAGCCCGGCAAAGGCGTCCGCCTCGGCCAGGGCGGCGATCTGGCGGGGCGGCAGGCCGGCGCGGCGCCACACATCCTCCACCGACCGGTAGCCATTGCCGCGGGCGGCGGCGATCCACTGGCCGTCGGCCTCGGCCAGCGACTTGATCTGTCGGAACCCCAGACGCAGCGCCAGCCCGCCGCGCCCATCGGGTTCCATGCTGTGGTCCCAGTAGCTTTCGTTGATGCAGACCGGGCGCACCGTGACCCCATGGGCGCGGGCGTCGCGCACGATCTGGGCCGGCGCATAGAACCCCATCGGCTGGGAATTCAGCAGCGCGCAGGCGAAGATCCCCGGGTGATGGCGTTTCAGCCAGGCCGAGGCATAGACCAGCAGCGCGAAACTCGCCGCATGGCTTTCGGGAAAGCCATAGCTGCCGAACCCCTCGATCTGGGAAAAGCACCGCTCGGCGAAGGCCGCGTCATAGCCGTTCGACCGCATGCCGGCCAGAAAGCGCTGGCGGAACGCATGCACCGAGCCGTGTTTCTTGAACGTCGCCAGGGCGCGGCGCAGCCGGTCGGCCTCTTCGCCCGAAAACCCTGCGCCGACGATGGCGATCTGCATCGCCTGTTCCTGAAACAGCGGCACGCCCAGGGTCTTGCCCAGCACCTGGCCCAGCGCGTCCGACGGAAAGGTCACCGGCTCTTCGCCATTGCGCCTGCGGATGAAGGGATGGACCATGTCGCCCTGGATCGGCCCGGGGCGAATGATCGCCACCTGGATCACCAGATCGTAGAAGCATCGGGGCCGCATCCGCGGCAGGAAATTCATCTGCGCGCGGGATTCGACCTGAAAGACGCCCAGGCTGTCGGCCTTCTGCAGCATCGCATAGACGGCCCCGTCCTCGGCCGGCAGGTTGGCCAGCGTCCGGCGTTGCCCATGGTGATCGGCGATCAGGTCGAACGCCTTGCGGATGCAGGTCAGCATGCCCAGCCCCAGCACATCGACCTTGAGGATGCCCAGCGCGTCGATATCGTCCTTGTCCCAGGCGATGACCGTGCGATCCTCCATCGCCGCGTTTTCCACCGGCACCAGCTCGTCAAGCCGGCCTTCGGTGATGACAAAGCCGCCGACATGCTGGCTGAGATGCCGCGGAAAGCCGCGGATTTCGGCGCAGAGCTGCAATGTCTGGACCAGCCGCCGGTCGGCCGGGTCAAGGCCGATCTCGCGCAGTCGCTCGACCGTGACGCCGCCCGACCCCCAGCCCCAAAGCTGCGACGACAGGGCGGCGGTGATGTCCTCGGACAGGCCCATGGCGCGGCCGACCTCGCGCACCGCGCGCTTGCCCCGGTAATGGATCACCGTGGCGCACAGCCCCGCGCGATGGCGGCCATAGCGTTCGTAGATGTGCTGGATCACCTCTTCGCGGCGTTCATGTTCGAAATCGACATCGATGTCGGGGGGCTCGTTCCGGGCTTCGGAAACGAAGCGTTCGAACACCATGGTGCCGATTTCGGGGCTGACCGAGGTGATACCAAGCGCATAGCAGACCACCGAATTGGCCGCCGAACCGCGCCCCTGGCACAGGATGCCGCGGGAGCGCGCAAAGGCGACCACATCGTGAACGGTCAGGAAATAGGGCGCAAAGCGGAGCTTTTCGATCAGGCCGAGTTCGCGGTCCATCATCGCGCGCACCCGGGCGGGCGGCCCGGCCGGGTAACGCCCGGCCAGCCCCGCAGTGGCCAGCCGGCTGAGCCGGGCGATCGGGGTTTCGTCCGCCGTCAGTTCCGAGGGGTATTCATAGGCCAGCTCGTCGAGCGAGAACCGGCAGCGCGCGGCGATGGCCGCCGCCCGGTCGACCGCGTCGCCATGCCCCGCGAAGATGCGGCGCATCTCGGCCTCGGGGCGCAGCCGCTGTTCGGCATTGGCCTGGGCGGCGCGGCCGAGCGCGTCGATGGTGGTCCCGGTGCGGATGCAGGTCAGGACATCGACCAGCCGGCGGCGCCTTGCGCGATGCATGATCGGTGCGGCCGAAGCGATGGTGGGCAGGCCCAGGCTGCGGGCAAGATTGGCCAGCCGGGCAAAGCGGGCCGGGTCGCGGCCATCATGGCGCGGCGCCATCGCCAGGGCCATGTCGTCGCCAAACCGCGCGATCAGCCGGCGGGCGCGGGGCAACCAGCCGGGCGCGGGGCCGGCGGGCGGATGCAGAAGCAGCATCTGGCCCGCGCCGAATGCCAGCAGATCCGCCGTGTTCAGGTCGCAATCGCCCTTCTTCGCCCGGCGGCGGCCCAGCGTCAGCAGACGGCACAGCCGGCCCCATGCAGCGCGGTCCTGCGGCAGGGCGGTCACCGTCAGGCCGTCGCGCAGCACCAGTTTCGCACCGGGGATGAGGCGCGGGAGGCAGGCCAGATCGGCCGAAGGCGGGCGCGGCGCGTCCGGCGGCGCCGGCGGGCCGATGCGGCCGGTTTCGGCCAGGGCCGCGCGGCGCTCCTCCGCCCTGCGGGCGACGTCGCGCAGCGCCACATGCGCGCGCACGATCCCGGCGACCGAGTTTTCGTCGGCGATGGCGATGGCGGCGATGCCCTGATACGCCGCCTCCCAGGCATATTCCTCGGGGTGGGCGCCGCCCGTCAGGAAGGTGAAATTCGAGGTGATGCCAAGCTCTGCAAAGGTCATACCATCGCGTATATTCACGCTTTGTTCTCATGTCCAGCGCGGCAGACGCACCGAGGCGCGCGGCGCTCCTCCGCCCTGCGGGCGACGTCGCGCCAACAAGCCGGACCACCCCGGCGACGGCGTTTCGGTCAGCCGATCGCCATCGCACCGGACTCGACTCGGCCCTCGATCCAATCTAGAACATAAGGTGAACAATTGCCGCCCATCCGCCATGACCCGCCGCCGATTCCTGTCGCTGTGGTTTCCCCGCCTCGCCGCCGAGCGGGCGCTGCGCCGCGCCCCCGACCCCGAGGCGCCGCTTGCCGTGGTGGCCGAGGACGGCCCCGCGCGGGTGCTGTCGAGCCTCTCGGCGGCCGCGTCGGCAGCGGGGCTGACCCCGGGCCAACCGTTGCGCGACGCGCTGGCGATCTGTCCGGGGCTGGTTACCCGGCCGGCCGACCCGCCAGGCGAAGCCGCGTTTCTGGACGCGCTGCGCCGCCATGCGGTGCGGTTTTCGCCCCGGGTGGCGGCGGCCGGGCCGGACGGGCTCGATGCCGATATCACCGGGGTCGCGCATCTTTTCGGCGGCGAGGCGGCGCTGGCCCAGGCGGCGCTGGCCGATGCCGGCCGGCTGGGGCTGACCCTGCGAATCGGCATTGCCGACACCCCCGGCGCGGCGCGCGCGCTGGCCCGCTTCGGCCCGGGCGATGCGCGGGCGCCCCGGGCCGGGCCGGACGGCGCGGCCATCGCCGAAGAGGCGCGCGCCACCCGGGCCCGCGCGGCGGCCCCGCCGCGCCCGGCGGTTGGACCGGCCGATGGCGGAGCCGGGATCGCCATCGCGCCCGTGGGGGAGCTTTACGGCCCGCTCGCCCCCCTGCCGGTGGCGGCCCTGGGCGTGGCGGCCGAGACCGCCGCCGGGCTGGCCCGGCTGGGTCTGCGAACCGTGGGCGATATCGCGGGGCTGCCGCGCGCGGCACTGGCGCGCCGTTTCGGGCCGGCCTTGCGCGACCGGCTCGACCGGGCGCTGGGCCACGCGCCCGAGCCGGTGTCGCCGCCCGCCGAGCGGCCACGCTTCGCCGTCCGGCTGAACCTGCCCGAGCCGCTGGCGCATCAGGACGCGATCCTTGCCGGGCTCGACCGGCTGCTCGCCGCGCTGTGCGGCAAGCTCGAAGCGGCGGGACGCGGGGCGCGAACGGTCACGGTCGAGTTGCTGCGCGCCGGGGGCGGGGTCGAAAGGCTGACCGTGCGGCTGGCCCGGGCCACCGCCCGGGCGGCAACGATCCGCGGCCTGATCGCGCTGAAGCTCGACGGGGTGACGGCCGGTTTCGGCTTCGACGCGCTGCGGATGGCCGCGCCGCTGACCGAACCGGTCAGTCCGCGCCAGGCCGAGGGCCATCTGGCGGCCGGCCAGCGGGCGCGGGAAGCGACCGATGCCCTGTCCGACCTGATCGCGCGGATCGGCACCCGGATCGGCCCGCAGGCGGTGACCTGGCTGCACCCCGCCGACAGCCACATTCCCGAAAAGACCGCCCATGCCGTGGCCGCGGCCTGGGCCGATCCGGCGCCCGCCGGGGCCTGGCCGCGCCCCGCCGGGCCGCGCCCGGCCCGTCTGTTTCCGCCCGAACCGGTGGCCGCGCCGGCGGGCCCTGCCCCGCCGGCGCGGTTTCGCTGGCGTCGGCGGGATTTCGTGACCCGGGGCGCGGTGGGGCCCGAACGGATCGCGCCCGAATGGTGGCTCGACGATCCGGCATGGCGCAGCGGGCCGCGCGACTACTGGCGGGTCGAGACCGAGGACGGCACGCGGCTGTGGCTGTTCCACGCCCATGGCGGAACGCTGCGCGGCGGCTGGTTCTGCCATGGTGCCTTTGGCTGATCGGCCGCCCCGCCCGGGGCCGGCGGGTGGGTGGGCGGGGCCGGCGCCGGGCGGGGCGGCGGCGCCGAACGCGCGATCAGCGGCCGTCCTCGAGCGCGGCGAGGATGGCGTCGCCCATCCCGGCCGTCGTCGCCGGCGCGCCGCCTGCGCTTTGCATCAGATCGGGGGTGCGCACGCCGGCATCGAGCGCGGCCTCCACCGCGGCCTCGAGCCGATCTGCCTCGTCGCCGAGATCGAAGGAATAGCGCAGCGCCATGGCAAAGGAGAGAATGCAGGCACAGGGGTTGGCCTTGCCCTGGCCGGCGATGTCGGGGGCCGAGCCGTGAACCGGCTCGTACAGCGCCCTGGGCCGGCCGCTGGCGCTCGGGGCGCCCAGCGATGCCGATGGCAGCATGCCCAGGCTGCCGGTCAGCATCGCCGCCTCGTCCGACAACAGATCGCCGAACAGATTGTCGGTGACGATCACGTCGAACTGCTTGGGCGCACGCACCAGCTGCATCGCGCCGGCATCGGCATACATGTGCGACAGCGCCACATCCGGGAAATCGCGGTCATGCACCTCCTGCACCACCTCGCGCCACAGGATGCCCGATTCCATCACATTGGCCTTTTCCATCGAACAGACCCGGTTGTTGCGCTGCCGGGCAAGGCCAAAGGCGGAGCGGGCGACGCGGGCGATCTCGGCCTCGGTATAGCGCTGGGTGTTGATGCCGACCCGCTGATTGCCTTCGGTGCGAATGCCGCGCGGCTCGCCGAAATAGATGCCCGAGGTCAGCTCGCGCACGATCACAAGGTCGAGCCCGGCGACAAGCTCGCGCTTGAGGGACGAGAAATCCGCCAGCGCGGCAAAACACTGGGCGGGGCGCAGATTGGCGTAAAGGTCCATCTCCTTGCGCAGCCGCAACAGCCCGCGTTCGGGTTTCACCGAAAAGTCGAGCCTGTCGTATTTCGGCCCGCCGACCGCGCCCAGCAGCACCGCATCGGCGGCCTGGGCCGCGGCCATGGTGGCATCGGCCAGCGGCGTGCCATGGACGTCATAGGCGGCGCCGCCGACAAGATCCTCGGCGATGTCGAAATCGATCCCCCGGCGATCGGCGAACCAGGCGATCACGCGGGCGGTTTCGGCCATCACCTCGGGGCCGATCCCGTCGCCCGGCAGAAGAAGCAGACGAAAACGCGCCATGGCTCAGGCCACCGAGGTGGCCAGCCGGCCATGGCAATGCTTGAACTTCCTGCCCGAGCCGCAGGGGCATGGCGCGTTGCGCCCCGGATTGCCCCAGGTCGCGCGGTCGTTCTCGTCAAAGCCGGCGCGCGGCGCCCCGGCCGGCCGCGCCGGGCCGGCGCCGCCGCTACCTGGATCGGCCGCCCCCGCAGCGCGCGCGAGCTCTGCCTGCCTTGCCTTGAGGTCGGCGATCATGGCGGCCTGTTCCTCCCCGGTCATCGGTCGGACGCGGGACAGGTTTTGGGTCACCTCGAGGCGCAGCGAATCGAGCAGCCCCTCGAACAGCTGGAACGCCTCGGACTTGTACTCGTTGAGCGGGTCGCGCTGCGCATAGCCGCGGAAACCGACCACCGAACGCAGATGTTCGAGCTTCAGCAAATGGTCGCGCCATTTCGAATCGATGGTCGACAGCAGGATCGACTTCTCGACCTGGCGCATCGCCTCGGGTCCGAACTGGGCGGCCTTGGCGGCCATGTGTTCGTCGGAACGGGCATACAGCCGCTCGCGCACGACTTCCTCGTCGACGCCTTCCTCATCGGCCCAGGCCACCGCCTCGGTCTCGATCCCGAGCTGTTCCAGCGCCTCGGCGTAAAGCCCATCCATCGTCCATTGTTCGGGATAGCTCTTCGGTGGCATGTGGGTGGCGACCAGATCGTCGATCACCTCGTGGCGCATGTCGCGGATGATCTCGGCCAGATCGGTCGCATCCATGATCTCGCGCCGCTGACCAAAGATCACCTTGCGCTGATCGTTCATCACATCGTCGAATTTCAACAGCTGCTTGCGGATGTCGAAATTGCGCGCCTCGACCTTGGCCTGGGCGCGTTCGAGCGACTTGTTCACCCAGGGATGGACGATCGCCTCGCCCTCTTTCATGCCCAGCTTGCCCAGCACCGTGTCGAGCCGTTCGGAGCCGAAGATGCGCATCAGGTCGTCTTCGAGCGACAGGAAGAACTGCGAGCGGCCGGGGTCGCCCTGGCGCCCCGATCGGCCGCGCAGCTGGTTGTCGATGCGCCGGCTTTCATGGCGCTCGGTCGCCAGCACGTAAAGCCCGCCGGCCTCGATCACGCGCGCCTTGTCGGCGGCATGTTCGGCCTCGATCTGCTTGCGCAGCGCATCGGGGTGCGCCTCGGGGTCGGCGGCCAGCGCCTCGAGCACCTTCATTTCCACATTGCCGCCCAGCTGGATGTCGGTGCCCCGGCCGGCCATGTTGGTGGCGATGGTCACCATCCCCGGCTTGCCCGCATCGGCGACGATCTGGGCCTCCTTCTCGTGCTGGCGCGCATTGAGCACGTTGTGCGGGATGTTGTCCTTCTGCAGCAATGCGGAAAGCGATTCCGACTTCTCGATCGAGGTTGTGCCCACCAGCACCGGCTGGCCGCGGCGGTGCGCATCCTTGATCTCGTCGACGATGGCGGCGTATTTCTCGCGCGCGCTGCGATAGATCTGGTCGTGTTCGTCGACCCGCGCGACGGGCAGGTTGGTCGGCACCTCGACCACGCCAAGCCCATAGATTTCCTGAAACTCGTCGGCTTCGGTCGCCGCGGTCCCGGTCATCCCGGCAAGCTTGTCGTAGAGCCGGAAATAGTTCTGGAAGGTGATCGAGGCGAGGGTGATGTTCTCGGGCTGGATGCGGACGGATTCCTTGGCCTCGATCGCCTGGTGCAGCCCGTCGGACAGCCGGCGGCCCTGCATCATCCGGCCGGTGAATTCGTCGATCAGCACCACATCGTCGCCACGCACGATGTAATCCTTGTCGCGGGTGAACAGCTTGTGCGCGCGCAGGCCCTGGGTGACGTGATGCACCAGCGTCGTCGATTCGGGATCGTAAAGCGACTGATCGTCGGGCAGCAGGCCGGCCGCCCGCAGGCGCCGTTCCATGAATTCGTTGCCCGCATCGGTCAGGGTGACGTTGCGCTGTTTCTCGTCGAGCGTGAAATGCTCGGCCTCGATCTCGGGGATCAGCTTGTCGACCGTGACATAGAGTTCGCTGCGATCCTCGGACGGGCCCGAGATGATCAGCGGCGTGCGCGCCTCGTCGATCAGGATCGAATCGACCTCGTCGACGATGGCATAGGCATGGCCGCGCTGCATCATCTGCGCGAGTTCCTGCTTCATGTTGTCCCGCAGATAGTCGAAGCCAAGCTCGTTGTTGGTGGCATAGGTGATGTCGCAGCCATAGGCGGTGCGCTTTTCCGCCTCGGGCTGCTGGGGCACCACGACGCCGGTGGTCAGCCCCAGGGCGCCATAGACCTTGCCCATCCAGTCGGCGTCGCGCCGGGCCAGATAGTCGTTGACCGTGACGATGTGCACGCCGCGGCCGGTCAGCGCGTTCAGATAGGCCGGGAAGGTGGCGACCAGCGTCTTGCCCTCGCCGGTCTTCATCTCGGCGATGTTGCCCTGGTGCAGAAAGATGCCGCCCATCAGCTGCACATCGAACGCCCGAAGCCCCAGCGCACGGCGCGCCGCCTCGCGGCAGTTGGCGAACGCCTCGGGCAGGAGGTCGTCCAGCGCCTCGCCGTCGGCCACCCGCGCCTTCAGCGCTGCGGTCGTCTCGATCAGCTGGGCGTCGCTGCGCCGGGCGGTTTCTTCCTCGAGCGCATTGATCGCCTCGATCAGCGGGCGGGTCGCCTTGACCTTGCGGTCGTTTGCGGTGCCAAAGACTTTGCGGGCAACGGTTCCTAGACCCAGCATCGGTGGTCTATCCTTTGGTTGAAGCGCGGTTCGACGCTGCCGCCTTGATGGCAGGGCGCGGGTATGCCTAGAAGCGGGCATCGCCGGGCCCGGCGGCGTTTCGGCGTCGATGTAAGGGGCCGCATCCGGCGTGTCAACGCAGCCGGGCCGGCGAGGTCCGCATTCGAAGGGAGACACGATGCCCACCCCGACGCGCCGCCCGTTTGCCGCCCTGCTGATCTCGGCCTTTCTGGCCCTGCCGGCAATCGCCCAGACCGATCCCCCCGCCACGCCGGCCGACCGGGTGGTGGCCAGCGTCGGCGGCACCGAGATCACCCTCGGTCATGTGGCCGCCACGGTCTCGCTCTTGCCCGAGCAGTACCAGGCGCTGCCCGATGCGGTGCTGTTCGAACTGGTCACCGACCAGCTGATCCGGCAGGCCGCGCTGGCCGATGCGATGGCGCAGGAAATCACGCCGCAGATTCGCGCCGGCCTCGACAACGAACGGCGCGCCTTTCTGGCCGCCGCCATGCTTGAGAACCTCGCGGGCGAGGAGATCGGCGAGGAAGCGATCGAGGCCGCCTATGCCGAACGCTATGCCGATGCCGCCGCGCAGGTGGAATACAACGCGTCCCACATCCTGGTGGCGACCCGCGAAGGAGGCCGAGGAACTGGTCGCGCTGTTGGCCGACGGCGCCGATTTTGCCACGCTGGCGCGGGATCATTCGATCGGGCCGACCGGGCCGCAGGGCGGCAATCTGGGCTGGTTCGGCCGCGGCATGATGGTCGCCCCGTTCGAGGAAGCCGTCGTCGCGCTGGAACCCGGCCAGGTTTCAAGCCCGGTGGAGACGCAATTCGGCTGGCATGTGGTGAAGCTCGACGAGACCCGCGCCGCGACGCCGCCGGCGCTGGCCGATGTTCGCGCCGACATCGAGGCGACGCTGCGCCAGGAACGGCTTGATACAGCAGTGAACGCGCTGGTCGCGGCGGCCGGCGTGACCCAGCCCGAGGATGCGCCGGATCCGGGCCTGATCCGCGACATGTCGATCTTCGAACCGGCCGAGGACTGAGCCACCGATGAACCGCGCCCCGCGCTCGCCGCTCGCGCCGGCCCGTTTCCCCGACCTGCCCGGGATTGCCGGGGTTCGGCTGGCCTCGGCCGCGGCCGGGGTGCGCTATCGCGACCGGGCCGACCTGATGGCGGCCGAGATCGCGCCGGGATCGACGGTGGCCGGCGTCTTCACCCGCTCGGCGACGCGCGCCGCGCCGGTGATCGATTGCGAAACCAAGCTTGCCGCGCTGGCGCGTTTCGGCCCCGCCGAAGGGGGCTTTCTGTTCCTCGTCAACAGCGGCAACGCCAACGCCTTTACCGGCGCGGCCGGTGTGGCGGCGGTGCGCGCGATCTGCCAGACCGCCGGGGCGGCCTTTGGTATCGATCCGGGCCATGTCCTGACCGCGTCGACCGGCGTGATCGGCGAGCCGCTGCCGGCCAGCCGCATCACCGACGCGCTGGGCACGCTGCGCGCCGGGCTGTCCGAGAGCGGCGCGCAGCAGGCCGCAGCCGCGATCATGACGACCGACACCTTTGCCAAGGGCGCCGCCGCCGAGGTCGCGATCGACGGCCAGCCGGTCCGGATCATGGGCATCGCCAAGGGCTCGGGGATGATCGCCCCGGACATGGCGACGATGCTGGCCTTCGTGTTCACCGATGCCGCGATTGCCGCGCCGGCGCTGCAGACGATGCTGCGCACAGCCACGCGCGACAGCTTCAACGCGATCACCGTGGACGGTGACACATCGACATCGGACACCGTGCTGCTTGCCGCCACCGGCCAGGCGGCGGCGCCGCGCATCGACAGCGCCCGGTCGCGCCACGGCCGCGCCTTCGCGGCGGCACTGACCGGCGTGATGCGCGATCTGGCGCATCAGGTCGTGAAGGATGGCGAGGGCGCCACCAAATTCGCCGAGATCGCGGTGACCGGGGCAAGCAGCGCCGCGGCGGCCCGCAAGGTCGCCTTTGCCATCGCCAATTCGCCGCTGGTCAAGACCGCCCTGGCCGGCGAGGACCCGAATTGGGGCCGCATCGTCATGGCGGTCGGCAAGTCCGGCGCGCGGGCCGATCGCGACCGGCTGACGATCCGTTTCGGCGATGTGCTGGTGGCCGAGAAGGGCCAGGTTGCCGAAACCTATCGCGAGGCCGACGCCGCCGCCTACATGAAACGCCAGGAGCTGCAGATCGCGGTCGATCTGGGGCTTGGCCGGGGTGCGGCGACCGTGTGGACCTGCGATCTGACGACGCGCTATGTGGATATCAACGCCGATTACCGGTCATGAGACTGGTCCTGGTCGCCGCGGTGGCGCTGATCGACCCGGATGGGCGGGTGCTGTTGGCGCAGCGGCCGGAAGGCAAGACGATGGCCGGGCTATGGGAGTTTCCGGGCGGCAAGGTGCAGGCGGGCGAGACGCCCGAGGCGGCGCTGATCCGCGAGCTCGACGAGGAGCTGGGGATCGCGACATCGGATTCGTGCCTGGCGCCGCTGACCTTTGCCAGCCACGGCTATGACGATTTCCACCTGCTGATGCCGCTTTTTGCGTGCCGAAAATGGCAGGGCACGCCGCAGGGGCGCGAGGGTCAGCGCCTGGCCTGGGCGGGGAAGACCGCGCTGCGCGACTATCCGATGCCGCCGGCCGATCTGCCGCTGCTGCCGATCCTGCGCGACTGGCTGTAGCCGGCCACCCCGCCCGGGCACCGGCCCCACCCACCCGCCCGCCGGCGCCCGGGCGGGGCGGGCACCTGTGTCAAGCGGATTGCGCTTTGCTATCAGGCGGCCATCAGCGCTGCCTCGGCGGCGCGGGCGATGGTCAGTTCCTCATCCGTCTCCATGCGGCGGATATGCACCTGGCTGCGCGGTTTCGAGATCAGCTCGGCATGGCGCTGGTTCGCCCCCTCGGCCAGGTCGAGGCCGAGCCATTCCATGCCGGCGCAGACCCGTGACCGGATCAACGCCGAACGCTCGCCGATGCCGCCGGTGAAGATCAGCGTTTCCAGCCCGCCAAGCGACGCCACCAGCGCGCCGAGTTCGCGGCGGATGCGGAACACGAAATAGTCGATCGCCTGGGCGGCTTCGGGCGCGTCCGAGGCTTCGAGCGTGCGCATGTCCGACGAGATGCCCGACAACCCCTTGAGGCCGGATTGCTTGTAGAGGAGGTCGCTGACCTCCTGGGTTGTCATCCCCTCCTGCTCGATCAGGTAGAGCACGACACCCGGGTCGAGCTGGCCGCATCTTGTGCCCATCGGCAGACCGTCGAGCGCGGTGAAGCCCAGCGTCGAGGCGATCGACTGGCCGCCCTGGACCGCACACATCGACGCCCCGTTGCCCAGATGGGCGACGACGACGCGGCCGGCTGCCTCTTCCGGTGCGATCCGGTCGAGCTCGCGCATGATGTAGGCATAGGACAGCCCGTGAAAGCCGTAGCGGCGCACGCCCTTCTCGTAATAGGTCCGCGGCAGGGCAAAGGTATCGTTCGCCCAGGGGTGGTTACGGTGGAACGCGGTGTCGAAGCAGGCGATCTGCGGCACCCCGGGAAACGCCGCCTGGGCTGCGCGCACGCCCGCAAGATTATGCGGCTGGTGCAGCGGCGCGAAGGGCGAGAGCGTCGCCAGATAGTCGAGCACCGGGGCCGTCAGCATCACCGGCTCGGCATAGTTCGGACCGCCATGCACGATGCGGTGGCCGATCATCGCGACGGGCCCGGCCCCCTCGGCCGCCTCGATCACTTCGAGGATGGCGCGCAGCGCGTCGTCATGGGTCTGCACGCCCGGCAGGTCGCGCGGCGCTTCCTCTTCCATCTTCAGGCGGGGCGACACCCCGATCGCCTCGACCTGGCCGGTCAGGCGCATTTTCGGACCGCGCCCGGGCCGCCGGTCATAGACACCGAACTTGATCGAGGACGAGCCGGCATTGAGCGTGAGAATACTTTCGGGCATCGGTCGGCTCCGTCGGTACGGGTTGCGTTTCAGGGCTGGGTGCGGCGCCATTCCTGATAAAGCGCAGCGACCGCACAGGCGGCAAGCCGGGCCTTGTCGTCATCCGACCGGCTGGTCAGGATGATCGGCACCTGGGCGCCGACGACCAGGCCGCCGGCCTCGGCATTGGCGGCAAAGGTCAGTTCCTTGGCCATCATGTTCGCCGATTCGATGTTCGGCGCGATCAGGATGTCGGCATTGCCCGCAACCAGCGATGTCAGCCCCTTGGTGCGGGCGGCCTGAAGGTTCAGCGCGTTGTCCATGGCGAGCGGCCCGTCCACCAGCCCGCCGGTGATCTGGCCCCGCTCGGCCATCTTCGACAGGGCGGCGGCATCGACGGTCGAGGGTATCTTCGGGTTCACGGTTTCGACCGCGGAAAGGACGCCGACCTTAGGCTGTTCGATCCCCAGCGCCAAGGCGACATGGATCGCGTTCTGGACGATATCGGCCTTGGCCGACAGGTCCGGGGCGATGTTGATCGCCGCATCGCTGATGATCAGAATGTGGTCGAGGCCCGGAACATCCATCACGAACACATGGCTGGTGCGGCGCCCGGTGCGCAGCCCGCCATCGCGCTTGACCACATGGGCAAGCAGCTCGTCGGTGTGCAGGTGCCCCTTCATCAGCGCGCGCGCGCGATCCTGATGCACCAGTTCCACGCCACGGGCGGCGGCGGCGGAATGGTTGCGGATATCCTCGATCTCGATGCCCGAAAGATCCTCGCCCAGTTCTTCGGCGACCACCTCGATCCGGCGGCGATCGCCGATCAGGATCGGGCGGATCAGGCCATGCCGCATGCCCAGCAGCGCGCCTTCCAGCGCATCCGTCGATTCGGGCGCGACCACGGCGGTCGGGGCGGGCTCGATGCCCGCGCATTTCTCCATGATCGCCTCGAAATGCCGGTGCCGCTTGACCAGCAGGCCGGGCACCTCGGTCTCGTCGAAGACAAGCTTGCGCTCGGGCGCGATCACCTCGGCCTCGCCTTCCAGAACCCGAACCCCGTCGGCCACGCGATCGACCGTCGTGGCCATCCGGATCAGGCGGTTGGCTTCCTTGGCGGTGACCTCGACCCGGATCGTGACCTCCTGCCCGGAATGGACCCGGTCAAGAAACCGGAAGGTCTGGCCGCGATAGAAGGTGCCGGGCCCCGGCAGCCTGTTGCCCAGCAGCGCCGAGATCAGCGAACCGACCCACATCGACGGCGCCACGGCCTCGTTCGTGCCGTCGCCGTCACCGTCATATTGCGGCAGATGCAGCGGGTTGTGATTGCCCGACGAGTTGGCGAACACATAAAGATCGTCGGCGGTGCACATCCGGCGCATCTCGGCCGAGTCGCCGATCTCGATTTCGTCGTACAGGCGGTTCTCGGTCTTCATTCGGCGGGCTCTCCGCTTTTGCTGGGTTCGCGTTCGGGTCTGGCCGGTGCCAGCGGATCGTCGGGGATATCGCCCGTGATCGGTGGCAAGTCCAGCGCCACATGGAACCTTTGCAACAAGTCGAAGCTGTGCGGGTCCATCTCGCCGATCGGACCGACGATGAAGCGCACGACCTCGCCGGCCAGCGCCCGCTCTTCGGGGATTTCCAGCAATTCGGGCAATGTCTCGATGGCGCGGGCCGGTTCGAAATGGGCGATGATCGTCTGTTCGTGGATGATCCGCGCGCGGATCGGCGCATCGATGTTGCAGAATGGCTCGTCGAGGGTCATCACCCGGGTCGAGCGTTCCAGCCGGTCGCGCCGCACCGTGCCGCGGCTTCCGGCAAGCAGGATCAGCATCCGCACGACCGCCTCGACAAAGCCGCCCTGCCCGATATGCATCAGCGCGGTCTGAACGGCGGGCAGGGCCCGCAATTCGGCCTGGTCCTTCAGGGTGCGCCCGGCCTCATGCGCCTTGCCGAACCAGCGCGCCCAGGGCGTGCCCCACATCCCGTAAAAGGCCAGTTCGAACAGCATGTCGCGCATGTCGCGGCTCAGATCGAGCGACTGTTCGATCCAGTCGGCCATCACCCGTTCGGCGCCCAGGAACAGGTTGTCGGGCGCGGCGGGTTGGCGGGCTTCTCGGGCACGCGCGGCCGCCGCGGTGACCGTTGCCGCAAGCGGGTTGCGACCCGACCACAGGGCGCGCTGCAACCGCAACGGGTGCATCATCCGGGCGAATTCGGCGCCGGTGTCGGACGCCATGGCGCGCACCCAGGGGCGGAGGAACAGCTCATAGGCGCTGGCCTGGATCTCGGAGGCGCGGGCCACGGCGGCAAATGGCCGTTCATCGGCCCGCCCGTCGTCAAGCGCGCGGATATCGTCGAGCTTGCGCGCGCGGAAAGCTGACCTGGAACGTCCGGTCCAGAACGTCGCCGCGATAATCGTCGATCACCATTTCATAAAGCCCGGGCGCCAGCGATTCGATGGTCTTCAGCGTCGAGGCGACCTCGGTATGTTCCTTCTGGGCAATCTTCGAAGAGACGAAGATGCCCAGATGGCCGACCTGATCGTGCACCATGTAGACGATGCGCTGGCCCCTGATCTCGATCTCGGACTCGTCGGGATAGGTGTCGAGGATCCAGTTGAGCGCCTGTTGCGGCGGCGTGATGTTGTCGCCCCAGCTGGTGAACACGATGATCGGCGACTGGATGTTCTTGATGTCGATCGGGCGGCCCGGCTCCAGCTGGGCCTGGTTCTTCACCAGCTTGTTGCCGACGAACAGCTCGCTGACGATCCAGCGGATTTCCGCCTCGTTCAGCAGAAAGAAGCCGCCCCACCAGGTCTCGAACTCGACGAACCGGTCGGCCTCGGTATCGGCCTTGGCATAAAGGTCGAAATACTTGCGAAAGAAACTGCGGCTGGGGTTCAGCATTTCGAAATTCTGCACCAGATGGGCGCCGTCGAACACGCCGTTGCCAAGATCGGCCAGCAGCATCGGAATCCACGCGCCGCCCAGAACGCCGCCATTGTAGCGCATCGGGTTGATGCCGGCCTCGCCCGCCCAGGTCGAGACCGGCGCGCCGTTCAGGACCACCGGGCCGGTCAGGTCGGGATTGGTCGCAGCCAGCAGCAGCGACGCCCAGCCGCCCTGGCAGTTCCCGGTGATCACCGGTTTGGGCGATTTCGGATGGCGCCGCATCACCTCGCGCACGAATTCGGCCTCGGACCGGGTGACGTCGCCCAGGGTCTGGCCGGGCTCCGGCATCCGCTTGAAGTTGACGAAATAGACCGGGTGGCCGTCGCGCAGGGCGACGCCGACCTGGCTGTCGGTCTTGAACCCGCCGATGCCGCCGCCATGGCCGGCGCGCGGGTCGATGATGATATAGGGCCGTTTCCACGGCATCACCTCGCAGCCCTCGGGCGGCAGGATCTGCAGCAGCTGGTAATTCGACGGATGCACCAGATCGCTGCCTTCGAGGATCACCTCGTAGTCATAGCTCAGCACCGGCGGGCAGCCGGCGGCCTCATGCGCCAGAAAAACGTCGCCGCGGCGGCGCAGCGTGTCGGCGGTCAGCACCCCGCGTTCGGCCGAATCGCGCAGATAGGCCTGCCAGTCCCGCCACAGCTGGCCCGATTGCGCCGCCTTGGCCATCTGGTCGAACACGCCGCGCAGGCCGTGCAAAGTCTTTTCCGCCCGTTCGCTGTGGGTGCCGGCGATGCGGTCGGCATTGCGCTGCGCCGCGCGGGCCCAGATCTTGCCGATTTCGGTCATCGCGTTCAGTTCGACGCCGGCGGCCTCGGTCAGCTCGCCGGGCTTGCTGGCGGCCTCGTCGCGCCACAGATCGGCGAGGTCGTGCGACTTCAACCCGAACGCCTGGTAGATGCTGGTCATGGCGGAGGCCCCCTGTCAGGCAGTGATGGAATAGCCACCGTCGATGGCATGAACGCCGCCGGTGACATTGGCGGCCGCGCGGCTGGCCAGGAAGGCGGCATAGGCGCCGACATCCTCGATCGTTGCGAGGTGATGCATCGGTGCCTTTGCCGCCGCCGCGTTCAGCAATTCGTCGAAATGCCCGATCCCCGAGGCGGCGCGGGTCTGCAGCGGCCCGGGCGACAGCGCGTGGACCGAAATCCCCTTGGGCCCCAGCTCGGCCGCGGCATAGCGCACAGCCGATTCCAGCGCCGCCTTCACCGGGCCCATGATGTTGTAATGCTCGACCACACGCTGCGAGCCGAAGAACGACACCGACATCGCGGTGCCGCCATCGGCCATCAGCGGTTCGGCCCGGCGGATCATCCGCAGGAAGGAATGGACCGAGACGTCCATCGCCAGCCCGAATCCTTCGGCCGAGCAATCCACCACCCGGCCGTGCAGATCGTCCCGCGGGCAGAAGGCGATCGAGTGCAGCAGCGTGTCGAGCCCGCCCCAGCTTTCTTCGATGGTGGCGAACAGCGCATCCATCTGGCCCGGGTCGCCGACATCGAGCGGCAGGATGATCTCGGCGCCCAGCTGCTCGGCCAGCGGTCGGACATGGGGCTCGGCCCGGGCGTTGAGATAGGTGACGGCCAGCCGGGCGCCCTGGGCGTGCAGCGCCCGGGCACACCCCCAGGCGATCGACTGATCATTGGCGATCCCGACGACCAGGGCGCGCTGGCCGGTCAGATCGAACAGATGCGGCATGGTGGCCTCTCCCGGGTCGGATACTTGGCCATGGGTTACGCCGGGAATGTGAAGCTTTTCTTATGCCGGCCGCGGGCAGGATCGACGCGGCGGGTATCGCCTTCCGGGCATCGGGACGCTAGGTCAGGGAGACATGATGCAGAGGGCTGTGCCATGACCAACATCCTGCTGGCCGGGCAGGCGGTGCTCGACTTCATCTTCGAGGTCGAGGAATTGCCGACGAAGCCCGAAAAATACCGTGCCGGCGCGGCCCAGATCATCGGTGGCGGCTGCGCGGCCAATGCCGCCGTCGCGGTCGAGCGGCTTGGCGGGCAGGCCTTCATCGCGACCCGGGTCGGCGGCGACCCGGTCGGCCAGACGATCGCCGACGGTCTGGCCGGCCGAGGGCGTCAACATCGACAACCTGTTCCGCGCCGATGATGGCAATTCGAGCTATTCGGCGATTTCGGTCGACCGCCATGGCGACCGCCAGATCGTCAATCTGCGCGGCACCGGGCTGGGCGATCCGCTGGACTGGACGCTGCCCGAGCGGATCGACGCCGTGCTTGCCGATACCCGATGGGAGGCCGGCGCGACCCAGGCGCTGACCCTGGCGCGGGAACGCGGCATCCCGGGTGTGCTGGACGGCGAATCGCCGATCCCCCAGGCGCTGGCGGCGCTGGCCAGCCATGTGGTGTTTTCGATGCAGGGCATCGCCCATTTCACCGGCGATTCCGCCGTCGGCGCGGCCTTGGCGGTGGCGGCGCACCGCCTGCCCGGCTGGGTCGCGGTGACCGATGGCGGCAATGGCACCTATCACTGGAAGGATGGCAGCGTGGTGCACACCCCGGCCTTTCGGGTCCATGTGGTCGACACGCTGGGCGCGGGCGACGTGTTCCACGGCGCCTTCACGCTGGCCCTGGCCGAGGGGCTGGACGAAGGCGCGGCGATCCGCTTTGCCTCGGCCACCGCGGCGCTGAAATGCACCCGCCGGGGCGGGCGGGCCGGCACCCCAAGCCGGGCAGAGGTCGCGGCGCTCTTGCGCAACGGCCAGACGGCGGCGGCCGAATAGGGCGCGCCGCGCCTCGTGTCTTCGCCATGATCGGGTGGGTCCGGGTGCGCCGCTGCGGTGGCCGTTCGGCGCCAGTCCTTGCCCCTTCGATCCGCTTTCGCAGGCGCGCTGCAAGACCGTCGGTCATGGCTGGGGACCGCTGGTCTTGACAAAAGGTTGATCGGACCGCTGGCGGGGGTTACACGTCGCGTAGGCTCTGCGGATGGCGGGGAAGGTGACCCGGACACTGCGCCTGACGGTCGGTTTGCCCAGCCCGGTGGGGCTGGCGCCTGCCCGGCGGCTGGGATTCACGTTCATCGGGGGGAGTTCTTGCCTCGAAGCATCAAGATACCGAGAATTGTGACCATGAGCTTATACCAACGGTCATTGACCATGACCGTTGGTATGAGGTGTTCCGTCCGTCGAAAACGACATCACGGGACCGGGGCGGTACGGGGCGACATCACGGCAGCAGAGATGCGGCAACTCGCCCGGGCGCAGACCAGGCATGGCGGCGGTTCGCCGTGGCCGGTGACCGTGGCAGCCGATCACTGCCGGGCGGCATCCGTACCCGCGCCCCCTCCCCTGTCGCCGCGCTTCTTGCTGCGCGTGGACAGTCTGCCATGCAGGGGGATCAGGCCCGCGATCGTCAGAACCGCAAAAGACGCGCCGGCCACAAAGGTCCAGCGCGCGCCGAAGGCGTCCCACAGGACCCCGGCGATGACGCTGGCAGCCAGCAGGGCCGCGCCGGTGACAAGGTTGAACATGCCAAAGGCGGTGCCGCGCAGTTCGGGCGGCGCGCTGTCGGCGATCAGCGCGGCAAGAATGCCTTGCGTCAGGCCCAGATGCAGCCCCCACAGCACGATGCCCGCCAGAATGCTCCAGAGGCCCGGGCCGAACGCCAGCGTCAGATCGGCCGCAACCAGGAACAGAAGGCCGACGATCAGCATCCCGATGCGGTTCATCCGGTCCGACAACGCGCCCGCCGGATAGGCGGAGAGCGCATAGGCGACATTCAGAACCACCAGAACCAGCGGCACGAACATCAGCGCCAGGCCGGCGCCTTCGGCCCGCAGGATCAGGAAGGCCTCGCTGAACCGCGCCAGCGTGAACAGCGCCGCCACCGCGACCACCCACCAATAGATGCCGCCCAGCCGGGCCAGTTCCGGCCGCGCAAGCGGATTGCGAACCTGTCGCAGCCCGGCCGGCCGTGCAGGTTCGTGCACCAGCAACAGGATCAGCGCCAGCGCCGCAAAGGCCGGGATCACGGCCACCCAGAACACCGCAGCGAAATCGTCGGCGAACAGCCACATCAGACCGATCGCCAGGAGCGGCCCGATAAAGGCCCCGGCGGTGTCGAGCGATTGCCGCAGCCCGAAGGCCGCGCCGCGCAAATCCGCCGGCGCGATATCGGCGACCAGCGCGTCGCGCGGCGCGCCGCGGATGCCCTTGCCCACACGGTCGATGAAACGCGCCGCCACCAGCCAGCCGATCGACGGTGCCAGCGGAAAGATCGGCTTGGTCACCGCGGCAAGGCCATAGCCGATCGCCGCCAGTTCCTTGCGTCGGCCGATCCGGTCGCTCAGCGCCCCGGAAAAGACCTTGACGATCGCCGCTGTCGCCTCGGCGATCCCCTCGATGATCCCGACCGTCAGCGCCGTCGCGCCGAGCCCCACCACCAGGTAGAGCCGGCAGCAATGCATGGATCATTTCGGAGGACACATCCATCAGCAGCGACACGAAGCCCAGCGCCCAGATCCCCGCCGGCAGGCGCCGCCATGTCCGGGCCGTCAAGGCGCTGGGGTCGGGCGGGCCCATGATCCCCTCCGGTCAGGCGCGAAAGACGAAGCCGGGTTCGGAGGCGCCGTGGATCGACCGGGCGCGGCGCACCGGCGCGATGCGAACATGATCCTCCTGCCAAAGGTCAATGACAAGCATGGTTCTCCGCCTCCCGCACTCTTGTGCCGGTGTCGGGCCCAGGCCTGTGCCTCAGCGTCCGGCCACCACCCCGTCGTCGAACAGGGCGCCGATGGCGCCCGCCGGCAGGCGCAGCACATCGGCCAGGATTTCCTCGCTGTGCTGGCCGAGCAGCGGCGCCGGGCGCGGGTCGGGCCGGCCCGCACCCGCGCAGGCCAGCGGCGAGGCGGGGACCGGATAGGCGCCGATCCCGGGCTGGTCGAGCATCCGGAACATCGGGTTGTCGGGCGACAGGTCGGGATCCTCGGCCAGTGCCTGGGCGAAGCTGCGGAACGGCCCCCAGGTGGCACCGGCCGCCTGCAGCGCCGCGCCGGCCTCGGCCGCGCTGCGGGCCGCGAACCAGGGCGCCAGAAGCTCGGTGATGGCGGCCCGGTGGCGGAACCGGGCGGCCTCGGGCTTCAGGCTTTCGCCGATCCGGGCCTCCAGCGCGGCGATGGCAGCTTCGGTTTCCGTGGCCTTCAGCAACACCCGCCATTGCCGCGAGGTCAGGCCGATCACCATGATCCGCCCGCCATCGGCGCAGGCGAAATCCTGGCCATAGGCGCCGTACAGCGCATTGCCGTATTTCGGCCGGTCGACGCCGTTGACCGCGACCTCGCCGATGATGCCCAGATGCCCCAGCATCGCCGCCGCCACATCCTTCAGCGCCAGCTTCACGTGATCGCCGGCGCCGGTCCGCAGCCGCCGCCTTTCGGCCGCCAGCAGCGCGGTCGCGGCCAGATTGCCGGCGATGCAGTCCCAGGCCGGCAGCACATGGGCGGTGGGCGCGTCGCTGCCCTCGGCGCCCGTCGCCACCGGGAACCCGACCGCCGGGTTCACGGTATAATCGACCTGCGGGCCGCCATGCCGGTCGCCGGCCAGGGTGACCATCACCAGATCGGGGCGCCGCGCCGCCAGGCTGGCATACGCCATCCCCCTGATCGGCAGATTGGTCAGGTAGAGGCCGGCCTCCTCCCCCGGTGCGGTGACCAGTTCGGCCATCAGCTCCTGGCCGCGTTCGGTGGTCAGATCGATGGCGATCGACTTCTTGCCCTTGTTCATGCCGGCCCAGAACAGGCTTTGGCCGGCCGCCGTCACCGGCCAGCGCGCGGCGTCCAGCCCGCCGCCCGGCCGGTCGACCCGGATCACCTCGGCCCCGATCTGCGCCAGCGTCATGCCGGCGAGCGGAATGGCGACAAAGGCCGAGCCCTCGACCACCCGCATGCCGTGCAGAAGCCCGCTCATGCCGCCCACCCGATTTCCGCCTGCATCCCCTGATGGCCGGCCGGCGCACCGCTGCACAGGGTCATACCATCGGCTGTCGCCTCGCCCATCAGCAACAGATCGGCATCGTGGAACATACGGATGCACGCCGCGGAACCGGAACCGCGCCGGCACGCCCCCGGCATGGCGCATCGCCGCCTCCATCAGCAGCATCGCCTGCATCGGCCCGTGCACGATCAGGGCGGGGTATTTTTCCACCCGCTGGGCATAGTCCAGATCGTAGTGGATGCGGTGCGCGTTCCAGGTCGCGGCGGAAAACCTAAACAGCCGTTCGGGGCCCATCGGCACCGTCTCGCGGAAGGCCGGCGCCTCGGGCAGCGGGATTGCCCGGGGCGGGGTGAACCGATCGGGCATCGCCAGATAGACGATGTCCTGTTCCTCGGTCAGGCGGCCGCCGCCCGCGCCGGCGATGTCATGGCCGACGCGGACGAACACCATCCGGCCGGTGCCGCCCTCCTTTTCGTCGACGGACAGGATTTCCGACCGGCGCCTTGAGATCCTCGCCGACATGCAAGGCCCCGTCAAAGCGCAGCCGCCCGCCGGCCCACATCCGCCGCGCAAGCGGCACCGGCGGCAGAAAGCGGCCAAGCCTGGGGTGCCCGTCCTGGCCCAGTTCTGACAGCGGCAGGAAGTCGGGAAAGGCCACCCAGTGCCAAAGCGGCGGCAGCGCGGCACCGGGCGCCATCGGCATCGGGCCGGCTGCGGCATGGCCCAGCGCGCCACCCAGCATGCCGGCCAGCACCGGTGTGACCGCCCCATGCCGGGTTTCCGTCTTGCCGATCCAGTCCGTCGGGTCCATCGCCACCCCACTTGCCTGCCTGTGCGGCCAGTCTGGGCGGCGGCGCCCGCCGATGCAAGCGGACAGGCCGCCGCGCCGGTTGCAGCGACCGGCCGTCCAGGACGACGGACCGGTCGCCGCTAAAGCTGTTCGACCGCCGCGTTGTCGCCGTAGAAGGCGATATAGCCGGCGATCGCGGCGGCCTCGGAGCCTGGGGTTTCATAGCTCCAGGCAGCATCGGGGATCACCTGGCTGGTGCCGTGGATGCTGAAATAGAACGCCTCGCCCTTGTGCGGGCAGGTGGTACGGCTGTCCGAAGGTTCCAGAAACGCCATGCCGACATCGGCGCGCGGAAAATAGATCACCGGATCGCGGTCGCCTTCGTAAAGCGCAAGCGCGGCCTTGCTCTCGGCGATCACGGCGTCGCCGGTGCGCACCACCCAGGTGCCCCCGGCGGGCTGGATGCGGATCGTCTGGGCCATGGCGGTCCCTCCCCTGTTCGCACGGTGCCCGGCGGCGCCCGGTGCGGCCGCAACCCGCCCGACCGACGATCCCGCGTCAGATCGGCGCCGTCGCCTGTCTCAGCCAGCCCCGCGCATCGCCGGTCACCAGCGGCCCGATCTCGGCCCGGACCCGTGCGTGATACCCGTTGAGCCAGTCCCGTTCGCCGGTGTCAAGCAGCCCGACCTCGACCAGGCGCAGGTCGATCGGGCAAAGCGTCAGGGTGTCAAAGGCCAGCATCTCGCGGTCATCGCCGCCCGGCAGGGCGGGTGCCGCGACCACCGCCATCAGATTCTCGATCCGGATGCCGAACCCGCCGGGGGTGTAATGGCCCGGCTCGTTCGACAGGATCATCCCGGGGGCGAGCGCCACCGCCGACCGCCGCGAAAGCTGCTGGGGCCCCTCATGGACCGACAGGTAATGGCCGACGCCATGCCCGGTGCCGTGATCGTAATCCTGGCCCGCAGCCCAAAGCGGGGCGCGCGCGATCGCGTCGATGTCGCGGCCGGCGAGACCCCTGGGAAAGCGCAGCCGCGACAGGGCGATCATGCCCTTCAGCACCCGGGTGAAGGTGGCCCGATGCCGCGGATCGGTCGGCCCGATGGCAATGGTGCGGGTGATATCGGTGGTCCCGTCCAGGTATTGCCCCCCCGAATCGAGCAGCAGCAACTCGCCCGCGCCCAGCGGCCGGTTCGTCGCCTCGGTCACCCGGTAGTGGACGATCGCGCCATGCGGGCCGGCACCGGCAATCGTCTCGAAGGCGATGTCCTTCAATTGTCCGGTGGCGCGGCGAAACCCCTCCAGCGCGACCACCATGTCGATTTCGGTCGGTTCGCCGACCGGCTGCGCGGCCAGCCAGGCCAGAAAGCCGGTCATCGCGGCGCCGTCGCGGCGATGCGCCGCGGCCGCGCCGGCAAGTTCGGCCGGTGTCTTGCACGCCTTGGGCAACAGGCAGGGGTCGTCGCCGCGCACCACCCGGTCGGCCGGCAACCGGTCGATCACCGCCAGGGGCGCGGTCTTCGGATCGACCCGGATGCGGCCCGACAGCGCGTCGAGCCGGTCGAGGAAGGCCGATGGCGGGAACAGCCTGACCTGCGGGTCGAGCCCCGCCGCCGCCGCCCGTTCGGGCGCGACGAAAAGCTCGACGCCGGCATCCGCGTGCAGGATGGCAAAGGCCTGGACAATGGGGATGCGCGGGATGTCGGCACCGCGGATATTCAGCAGCCAGCACAGGCTGTCGGGCAGCGTCAGGACTGCCGCGGCCTCCGCCGCTGCCTGCAGGGTTTCCGCGCACAGCGCGCGCTTTTCGGCCGAATCGCGGCCCGCCAGATGCGCCGGATAGGCGGTGATGGCACCCGATGGGCGGGCCGGCCGGTCGTCCCAGATCGCGTCGATCGGGTTGCCGGCGACCGGTTGCAGCGTCAGGCCGGCCGGGTCGGTCCGCTGCCGCATCCGGTTGATCGCGTCCTCGGTGTGCAGCCAGGGGTCAAAGCCGATCACGGCGCCGGTGCCGGCCTCGGCGGCCAGCCAGTCGCCCGGTTCGGTGGCCGGCATGTCGACCGGGCTGAAATGATCGGTGTCGACCTGACTGCGCGCCTGTTCCCGATAGCGGCCATCGACGAACAGACCGGCGCGATCGGCCAGCACCGCGCACAGCCCGGCCGTCCCGGTGAACCCGGTCAGCCATTCGAGCCGCGCATCGCAGGGCGCGACATATTCCCCCTGATGGGCATCGGCCCGCGGCACCAGAAAACCGTCGAGCCCCCTTTCGGCCAGCGCCGCACGCAACCGGGCCAGCCGCGGCGGCCCCTGATCGGGCTGCGCGGAAACGGTGAAGGTCTGCAGCATGACGGCCCCCTGGGAATTCCCCTCGATGAAGCCGATCCGGACGGGAAAGCGCAAGGCCCGGCGATAATGCCAAGCTGCAATGAGTGTGACTCATTGCAGCCGGCCCGCCTCCCGCCGAGGCGCACGCCCCGACGCAAACGCCGGTCTGCCCACCGGCTCGGATCTGTCGCGCGTGATCATTCGCACATCTCCGTCCTGCCAGGCGCGCGGTGGTCGTCGGGCGCTCCCGGGCGCACGCCCGGGAGTGCGCCCGCCGCGCGGCGGGCGTTCGGCGTTCGAATCCGGACTGTGCCGGGGCGCGCCGAAAACATGTGGGGCGGGAGGCGGGCCTGACGCAACAGGGCAACCTCCTTGCGGTTTGGTATCATGCCAACGCCTGCATTTCGGCGGGTCCGGCGCCTGCGCAACGGCATGGCCCTCGGACGCTTGCCGGGCCGGGCCTTGCGGCACATGATGGCCGCGATATCGGCCACCCTGCGACCCAATGTCCACAACCTGCCTCCATGCCAGTTGCGTCGCTTTCGACGGCCGCGCGCTGCTGATCACCGGGCCGTCGGGGGCGGGCAAGTCGACACTGGCACTGGAGTTGATGGCGCTTGGCGGCGCGCTGGTGGCCGATGACCGGACCGATCTGACCCGACAGGGCGATGCGGTGATCGCCCGCTGCCCGGCGCCGATCCTTGGCCGGATCGAGGCGCGCGGCGTCGGTCTTTTGCATGCCACCCCCTGCCTCGCGGCCAGGGTCGCCCTGGTCGTCGATCTGTCCCGGGACGAGCCCGCCCGGCTGCCGATCCGCCGCGAGACCGCGCTTCTGGGCGTTGCCGTCCCGCTCGTTCACCGCAGCGTGCAAACCGCTTTCCCCGCCGCATTGCGGCAATATATGCTGGCCAGAACGGATGGATGACATGGCATGGCGACGCGCGAGACGGCCGAAGAAGGCCAGACCCTGGCGATCGTGACCGGCCCGGCGGGGGCCGGGCGGACGACCGCGATCCGCGCACTGGAGGATATCGGATTCGAGGCGATCGACAATCTGCCCTTGTCGCTGTTGCCGCGGCTGCTCGATGCCGGCCCGCCCGCGCGCCCGCTGGCCCTGGGGATCGATCCGCGCAACCGCGATTTCGCCTCGGCCGATCTGATCGACCTGATCGCGGGCTTCGCCGCGCAGCCCGGTCTGCAGCCGCAGCTTGTCTATCTGGACTGCTCGGACGACGTTCTGCTGCGGCGGTTTTCGGAGACCCGCCGGCGCCACCCCATGGCACCGGGCGACAGCCCGCAACTGGGCATCGCCCGCGAAAAGGACCTGCTGCGCGGTCTGCGCCACCGGGCCGATCTGCTGATCGACACCAGCGACATGACGCCGCACGACCTGCGGGCCGAAATCGACCGCTGGTTCGCGCCCGATTCGGGCACCGGGCTGGCGGTTTCCGTGCAGTCCTTTTCCTACAAGCGCGGGATGCCGCGCGGCGCGGATTACGTGTTCGACTGCCGGTTTCTCAAGAACCCTTACTGGGTCGCGGAATTGCGGTCGCTCGACGGGCGCGATGCGGCCGTCCAGGCGCATATCGCGGTCGATCCGCGGGCCGCGGCTTTCCTTGACCGTGTGGCGGATCTGGCCGCCTTTCTGCTTCCGGCCCACCGGGAAGAGGGCAAGCGACACCTCACACTTGCCTTCGGATGCACCGGCGGACAGCACCGTTCGGTCGCACTGGCGGAAAAACTCGCCGCCCGGCTTGCGGATGGCGGATTGCAGGTGTCTATTCGACATCGGGAACTGGACCGCCATGCCGAAGCGCGCGGCGGGGGCGAGGCGAGGGGCGCTTGATCGGGATCGTGATCGTGGCACATGGTGGGCTCGCCGACGCATACCGGGCCGCGATGGAGCATGTCGTGGGTCCGCAGACCGGCATTCGCGCCATCGCCATTGACGACCGCGACGAGCGCCCGGTCAAGCAGGCCGAGATCTGTGCCGCCGCCGATGCGGTGGATGACGGCACCGGGGTGGTGGTGGTCACCGACATGTTCGGCAGCTCGCCATCGAACCTGTCGCTGATGGCCTGCGCCGCGCGCGACCGGATGATCCTGTTCGGCGCGAACCTGCCGATGCTGATCAAGCTGGCCAAGTCGCGCGACGTGCCGGTGGCCGTGGCGGTGGACCGGGCACGCGCCGCCGGCCGAAAATACATCGACAGCCATCCCGGCGGCATGATCGGCCCGATCGGCCCGGTCCGCGCCACCGCCGGGGAGTGAGGCAGGTGAACGAGATCGTTCGCAGCTTGCGCATCGTCAACGAAAAGGGGCTGCACGCCCGGGCCTCGGCCAAGCTTGTGGAAACGGTCGAACGCTTCGATGCCAGTGCCACGGTGACGCGCGACGGGGTCGCGACATCGGGCGATTCGATCATGGGGCTTTTGATGTTGGCAGCGGACAGGGGAAGCTGTATCGAGGTGCGCACGCGCGGGCCGCAGGCCGTTGCGCTGGCGGATGCGCTCGAAGCGCTGGTCGCCGGCCGGTTCGGTGAGGATTTCTAGGGGCGGGCCCGGGGCCCGGACGGGGGATCATGACGGCCGAACAGATCGACACCTCCCGTTCCGAGACGATTCCGGAACCGGCCGTCGCTTCGGCGAACTACAAGCCCTATGATGGATCGAACCTCTCCTATGCCGGGACGTTCACCAACCCGTTCAAGGCCAATGCGATCCGGGTGATCGAATGGCTGACCGGCAAGATCACGCTGCTGCGACTGGTGCGGCGCTTCGAACGGACCGGGCGGCTGGCCGGGCAGACCTTCTGGGGCAAGGCGCTGAGCCTTCTGGACATCGATCTGTTGACGCCGGACGACCAGATCGCCCGGATACCCGCGACAGGTCCGCTGGTGGTGGTGGCCAACCATCCGCACGGTCTGGTCGACGGGCTGATCCTGGCCGAACTGTTGGAACAGCGGCGCCGGGACTACAAGATTCTGACCCGGTCGCTGCTGACCAGCGTTCCCGAAATCCAGTACCACATGCTGCCGGTGGCGTTTCCGCACGAGCCGGACGCGCTGCGATCGAACCTGGAGATGCGCAAGCAGGCGATGGCCCATCTGGCCGAAGGTGGGGCCGTCATCCTGTTTCCGGCCGGCCAGGTGGCGACCAGCCCGGGCTGGTTCGACGCGGCGCTGGAACCCGACTGGCTGCCCTTCACCGCCAAGATGATCCTGAAAAGCCAGGCCCGGGTGGTGCCGGTGTTCTTCCCGGGCCAGAACAGCCGCTGGTTCCAGATCGCCAACCACCTGTCGCTGACCCTGCGCCAGGGGCTCTTGCTGCATGAAATCGCAAGCGCCATGCACAAGCCACAAGCGCCGGTGATCGGCGAGGTCATCGACCGTGACGCGATCGAGCCCTGGCAGGGCGATCCGCGCGGGTTCATGGCGGATCTGCGCGCGCAGACATTGGCGCTCGGCGGGCGTTGACGGGCCGGTCCGCCGGGGCGGCCGACATCGCCCGTCAGGGCGGCGGAGGCCGCCCGTCAGCCGCCCGCGATCAGACCCTTGTTTTCCAGCGTCAGCAGCACCTGATGGGCGCAGTTGTCGACATCGACGCCCTCGGTATCGACGCGCAGTTCGGGGGCCAGCGGTTCCTCGTAGGGGTCGGAGATGCCGGTGAATTCCTTGATCTTGCCGTCGCGCGCCAACCGGTAAAGGCCCTTGCGGTCGCGCCGTTCGCATTCCTCCAGGCTGGTCGCCACATGCACCTCGATGAAGGCGCCGTATTCCTCGATCATCTCGCGCACCGCCTTTCGCGTCTCGGCATAGGGCGCGATCGGGGCGCAGATCGCGATCCCCCGGTTCTTGGTGATTTCCGAGGCGACATAGCCGATGCGGCGAATGTTCAGGTCGCGGTGCGCCTTGGAAAACCCCAGTTCCTGGCTCAGATGCTTGCGCACGATATCGCCATCGAGCAGCGTGACCGGCCGGCCGCCCATTTCCATCAGCTTGACCATCAGCGCATTCGCAATGGTCGATTTCCCCGACCCCGACAGGCCGGTAAAGAACACCGTAAAGCCCTGCTGCGCGCGTGGCGGTCTGGTGCGGCGCAATTCGCGAACCACATCGGGAAACGAGAACCAGTCGGGAATGTCCAGCCCCTCGCTGAGCCGGCGGCGCAGTTCGGTGCCCGAGATGTTCAGCACCGTGTCGTCGGCATGCACCTCGTCGGACGGCACGTATTGGGCGCGCTCGCGGACATAGACCATGTGGCGGAACGGCACCATTTCGATGCCGATCTCGTCCTGATGCGCCGCGAACAGGGTCTGCGCGTCATAGGGGCCATAGAAATCCTCGCCGGCCGCGTTGCTGCCGGGGCCGGCATGGTCGCGCCCGACAATCATGTGGGTGCAGCCATGGTTGCGGCGGATGATGCCGTGCCACAGCGCCTCGCGCGGGCCGGCCATCCGCATGGCCAGGTTGAGAAGGCTCAGCGTGGTGGTCGCCCCCGGATACTGGTCGAGCACGGCCTCATAGCAGCGTACCCGGGTGAAGTGATCCACATCGCCCGGTTTGGTCATGCCGACCACCGGGTGGATCAACAGATTGGCCTGGGTTTCCCGGGCGGCGCGAAAGGTCAGTTCCTGATGCGCCCGGTGCAGCGGGTTGCGCGTCTGGAACGCGACCACCCGGCGCCAGCCCAGCTTGCGAAACCTGGCGCGCAACTCGTTCGGGGTGTCGCGCCGGCCGCGGAAATCGTAATGCACCGGCGGGGTCAGGCCGGTGACCGGCCCGCCCAGATAGACCGGCCCGGCAACCCGGTGCAGATAGTCGACCGCCGGATGGGTGCGATCGTCGGCCCCGAACACGCGCGCGGCCTCCAGCGCCTTGTCGGGTTCCCACCGGTCGTTCACCGCCATCGTGGCCAGGATCACGCCTTCGGGGTCGCGCAGCGCGATCGCCTGCCCCGGTTCGAGGGCATCGGCGAAAGCCCGGCTGACATCGAGGGTGATCGGTATCGGCCAAAGCGTGCCATCCGCAAGGCGCATGCTGTCGCGCACCGCTTCGTAATCGGCCTGCCCCAGAAAGCCGGTCAGCGGTGCGAAACCGCCATTCATCAACAGCTCGAGGTCGCACATCTGGCGCGGGGTCAGGTCCCAGGACGGCATCGCGCCGGCTTCTGTCTTCAGCGCCCTGATCGCGTCCTGCACGGCATAAAGCTCGGGAATCGGGTCAAGATTGGTCGCGGCGCCGGTCATCGGGTCCTCATCTGTGGGCCAGGCTGCGCTGCATTGCAGCGACGGGCCGAGGCGCTCTGGCCCAAATCACATCCGGGTGCAAGGCGGTTGGCCTGACCTAGGCGTCCTTTTCGGCGAGGAACCGCTCGGCATCGAGTGCCGCCATGCACCCCATTCCGGCGCTGGTGACCGCCTGGCGGTAATGCGGATCGACGATGTCGCCGGCGGCAAAGACACCCGGCACCGAGGTTCGCGTCGTCCCCGGCTCGACCCAGACATAGCCGCCGGGCTGCATTTTCAGCAGATCGGCCACCAGTTCGCTCGCCGGGGCATGGCCGATGGCGACGAAAACGCCGGTCACCGCGATGTCGCGCACCGCGTCCGTCGCCACATGCCGGACCCGGATGCCGGTCACGCCCTTCGGATCGGCCTCGCCCAGGACCTCGTCCAGCACATGGTTCCACAGAACCTCCACCTTCGGATTGCGCAACAGACGGTTCTGCAAAATCTTCTCGGCGCGCAGCGCGTCGCGCCGGTGGACCAGCGTCACCTTGCCGGCGAAATTGGTCAGGAACAGCGCCTCTTCGACCGCAGTGTTGCCGCCGCCGATCACCGCCACTTCCTGGCCGCGAAAGAAGAACCCGTCGCAGGTGGCGCAGGCCGATACGCCGAACCCCTTATAGGTCTCTTCCGACGGCAGGCCGAGCCAGCGCGCCTGGGCCCCGGTGGCCAGGACCAGCGTGTCGCCCAGATAGGTCGCGCCGCTTTCCCCGGTCGCGCGGAACGGGCGTTGCGACAGGTCGAGCGCGGCGATGTGGTCGGCAATGATCTCGGTGCCGAACTTGCGGCAATGCGCCTCCATCCGGACCATCAGATCGGGGCCCTGCACCTCCAGATCGCCCGGCCAGTTCTCGACCTCGGTGGTGATGGTCAGCTGCCCGCCGGGCTGGATGCCCTGAACCAGCACCGGGTCGAGCATCGCCCGCGCACCATACAGGCCGGCTGTATAGCCCGCCGGCCCCGACCCGACGATCAGGAGCTTGCTGTGTCTTGTCGCGCTCATCGCCTGCCCCGCAATTCCGGTCGTGCCGCAGCGTTTCCCGCAGCCACGGCCAAGCGGCGGGGACCGTAGGTCTGGCCTCTGACCCTGTAAAGGGCAAAAGGCCCGCAGAGCCGTTCAGCGCTGCAGCCGATAGCTGCCCTCGGGCAGGTTCAGCGCGGCAGCGAGGTCGCGCAGCTGCGCCAGCGACAGGGTCACGCGCTGGACCTCGTCGCTGCGCGGGTCGGCCTGATCGACGGTGACGCAGTCGTCGAACGCCGTCACCACGACATCGTCGCGCAGATGCCCGGGCCCCTCGTCGATCAGGGTGACGACGGTGGCGTCGAATTCGTGCTCGATGGTGAACATGGCGCTGGCGCTCCCGAAATCCCTGCCCCTGGCTACGGCGACGGCTTGACGTGGATCAAGGCCCGGCGGCGGCGTTGCAGGCAGGATGGGCCCGTCGGATCGATTCGAAGGAGGGCCCGTCATGGCCAACGCCGCTGCCTATGCCAAGCATGCCGATCTGGTCGCCCGGATGGCGGCCGTTCAGGGCGCCGACCTCGACGAGGCCCAGATGCGCGGCGAGATCGACCCCGAAACGCTGCATGACGTGGTGCTCAGCTGCAGCGCCTGCACCGACCCGGAAGCCTGCCGCGAATGGATGGCAGCGCGCGACGACGGCGCTGGCGGGACGCCGGACTATTGCCGCAATGCCGATTTGATGGGCCGGATCAGCGGGGACGCCTAGGCCCGGGCGGGCTTGCAATGCCGATGCCCATTGGCTAGACGCGCCGTCACGGTCGGAGTGTAGCTCAGCCTGGTAGAGCACTGTCTTCGGGAGGCAGGGGTCGTAGGTTCGAATCCTGCCACTCCGACCAGTATTTTCAACGCACTACCCCAGAGGATACCATCGCTCCTTCGCAATGAGCCGTGGTATTCAGCAGAATTCCACCGGCTTTTCCCACTGGATCAGCACGCAACAGCCCGCTTCCGACCAGACCGAATGTTCGCTGCCAGCGGGGTTCAGGATGAACGACCCGGCCGGATAGTCGCCGCGTTCGTCGCTTTGCGTCCCGTCAAGGACCAGGATCGTTTCCAGACCGGTGTGACGGTGCCGGGGCACCGATGCACCCGGGGCATAGCGCAACAGGGCGACGGCCGGTTCACCGCCTTGCAGTTCGCATATCTCGACGCCGTCGCGAAACGGGCGAAAGGTCAGGCTGCGCCAGCCGCCCTGGATCAGATCGGCAAGGGCAAGGGGTTCCGTCAGATCAGCCATCGAGGGCGGCCTCGATCCCTGCCACCGGTGCCGTCCAGCCGACGATCGCGCCCTGGGCACGGATCATGGCAAGCGTCGCCGCCTTGAATTCGGGGAAATAGCTTTCGGTGGCATCCTCGGCGAGCAGGCCGTCATAGCCCCGGTCGTTCGCCTCGCGCATGGTGGTTTGCACGCAGACCTCGGTGGTGACCCCGGCGAAGATCAGCGCCTCGATCCCCAAGCTGGCCAGATGATCGCCCAGCCCGGTGGCATGAAACGCGCCCTTGCCCGGCTTGTCGATGACCAGCTCCCCCGGGGCGGGGGCCAGCTCCGGCACGATTTCGGCGCCCGGTTCGCCGGCGATCAGGATACGGCCCATCGGACCGGGATCGCCGATGCGCAGGGCCGGGTTGCCCCGGTCGCGTTTGGCGGGCGGACAATCGGACAGATCGGGCCGGTGGCATTCGCGGGTATGGATGACGGGCAGGCCCGCGCCGCGCGCCGCCGCGATCAGCCGCGCGGTTGCGGGGATGATCGCCTGCAGCGGTGTGACATCGTTGCCGAGTGCGGCCCCGAACCCGCCCGGTTCGATGAAATCGCGCTGCATGTCGATCACGATCAGCGCGCTGCGCGCCGGATCGAAGCGGAAGGCAAAGGGCAGGGCGGTCGCAATCTCGGCCATCAGGCATGCCCCGCCATGTGGTGACCGATTTCGACCGCGTCGGCCTCGGCCCCGCTGCATTCATAGGTGATGCGGCCTTCGGACATCACCAGGACGCGGTCGGACAATTCCACCACCTCGTCGAGGTCTTCCGACATCAGCAGCACCGCCGCGCCCGCGTTGCGCGCCGCCATGATCCGGGCGCGGATTTCCGCGACCGCCGTGAAATCGAGCCCGAAACACGGGTTGGAGATGATCAGGAGATCGACCTCGCCGGTCAGTTCGCGGGCCAGCACGGCGCGTTGCACATTGCCCCCCGACAGCGACGCCATCGGCGCGTCGAGCGAGGCGGTCTTCACCTTGAACGCCGCGACCAGATCGCGGGCCTGCCGGCGCATCGCCCCATTGGCCAGCCAGAACCGCGTGCCGCTGCCATTCACGTCGAAGCTGCGAAAGCCGATATTTTCGGTCACCGACATCTTGGCGGCGCAGGCATTGTGCAGGGGTTCCTCGGGCAGGTAGCGGACGCATTTGACCCGCGCCTCTTCGCGGGTGGCGTGATAGGGGCCGCCTTCGACCCGCACGTCGCCTGCGGTGACCGGACGCTGACCGGTCAGCACCTCCATCAGTTCCATCTGCCCATTGCCGGAAATCCCGGCGATGCCGACGATTTCGCCTGCGCGGACCTCCAGCCTGTCGATCGCGATCTCCTTCAGGCCCGACCGGTCGCGCGCCCGGATGCCCGACAGCGACAGGATCGGCGCGCCCGCCGCGCCGGCCCGCGGCGCCGGTTCGGCAAGCGTTTCGTCGCCCATCATCATCCTGGCCATATCGGCATGGGTCAGCGCGGCCACCTTGCCCGAGCCCACCAGCTTGCCCCGGCGCAGCACCGACACCGCATCGGCATAGGCGGTGACCTCGCGAAACTTGTGGGTGATCATCAGCACCGTGATCTTGCCCGCCTGGCACAGCGCGCGGACATGGCCCAGCACCTCGTCGGCCTCGTCCGGGGTCAGCACCGAAGTCGGTTCGTCGAGGATCAGAAACCGCCGCCCCAGATAGAGTTGCTTGAGTATCTCCAGCTTCTGCTTTTCGCCAGCTGACAGCGCGCGCACCGGCTGGTCGAGCGGCACCGCAAAGGGCATGCGCGCCATGAACGCCGTCAGCGCCGCCTTTTCGCGCCGCCAGTCGATGACGCGCGGCGCATCCTCGCGGCTGATCACCAGATTCTCGGCCGCGCTCAGCGACGGGACCAGGGTGAAATGCTGATAGACCATGCCCAGCCCCAGCGCATGGGCGGCCTTGGGGTCGGGCACCGCGACTTCGCGGCCGTCCACCATCATCTGGCCGTCGGTGGCGTGGTAGAAGCCCATCATGCATTTGACCAAGGTGGACTTGCCCGCGCCGTTTTCCCCCAGAAGCGCGTGAAACGACCCCGGTTCGACCCCGATCGAGACATGATCGAGCGCGGTAAAGGCGCCGAACCGCATGGTCATGCCCACGGTTTCGACGCCCAGCGCGCCCGCCTCCAGATGCCCCTTGACCGTCATGGCAGCGCGGCAAGCAGGGTGTCGCTGTCGGCCACCGCGCCGAACACACCGCCCTGCATGGTGACCATCTTCAGTGCCGCCTCGTGGTTGCCCTTGTCGGTCGCGCCGCAGCCATCGGACAGGACCACGCATTCGAAGCCGCGATCGTTGGCCTCGCGCATTGTGGTCGACACACAGACATCGGTGGTGATGCCGCAGATCACCAGATTGTCGATGCCGCTTGTGCGCAGGATCAGTTCCAGATCGGTGGCGCAGAAGCTGCCCTTGCCCGGCTTGTCGATGACGATCTCGCCCGGTTCGGGGTAGAGCTCCCCGATGATGTCCCAACCCGGTTCGCCGCGCACCAGGATCTTGCCGCAGGGGCCCGCATCGCCGATACCCGCGCCGATCCGCTGCGACCGCCAGCGTTTGTTGGCCGGCAGGTCCGACAGATCGGGGCGGTGGCCTTCGCGCGTGTGGATGATGTGATAGCCCCCGGCGCGCATCGCGGCCAGCACCCGCCGGATCGGTTCGATCGGCGCGCGGGTCAGCGACAGGTCATAGCCCATGGCATCGACATAGCCGCCAGGCCCGCAGAAATCGGTCTGCATGTCGATAATGATCAGCGCGGTGTTTTCAGGCCGCAGGTCGCCATTCCACGGCCAGGGATAGGGGGTCGCGGCAATGGTGGTCATTCCGCTGCCTCCGGCGTCTTTTCGCCATAAAGGCGGGTGGGGGCATCGAACCCGCAAGGCGTGCCGTCGGTGACCTGAACCGTGTCTTCCCAAGGCAGGCGATACTGACCTGCCGCCAGATCGGTCATATAGGTATAGGGGCAATCCTGCGCGCCGCCCTTCACCGCGGTAAAGCCGCGATGGCCCAGCTGGTAGATGTTGTTTTCCACCCCCCAATGGGCGCGCGCCTCGCGCACCAGATCGGGGCGAACCTCGGCGGTGATGATCTCGTCCGCGCGCCCGCTGGTGCCATGCGCCAGAACGGTGCCGTCGAAATCCACGATCATCCCTTCGCCCATGGAATCGAAGCTGCCATCGGACCCGCACATGCAGACATTCGCCGTCACCATCAGGTTGCAGAACGCATTCGCCTGGTTGGTGAACCGCCAGCTCTCGCGGATCGGCGCGGTATAGCCGGCGGTGCGCAGCATCACCTCGGCCCCGCGATAGGCGGCCTCCCGCGCCATTTCGGGGAACATGCCGTCATGGCAGATGATCAGCGCGAGCTTCACGCCCCTGGGCCCCTCGATCACCGGAATGCCCAGATCGCCCGGCTCCCACGGTTCGACCGGCACCCAGGGGTGCAGCTTGCGGTAATAGAGCTTCAGCGCGCCCTGATTGTCAATGATGATCCCGGAATTATACGGGTTGCCGCCGGGGTTGAATTCCATGATCGAAAAACAGCCCCAGATGTCATTGTCGATGCAGGCTTGCTTGAACGCCGCGACCTCCGGTCCGTCGAGCGAACACATGATCGCCGGGTTGGTGTCCATCGACAGGCCGTGCAGCGCGTATTCGGGAAACACCACCAGGTCCATGGTGGGCATGTTGCGGCGCGCCTTGCCCACCATGTCGACGATCCGATCCGTCTGGGCGGCCAGATCGGCAGGCGTTTCCACGACCGGCAGCTGCAACTGCACCATGCCGATGACGACCCCGTTGGGGGATTTGTTCAAACCGCCTAAGCCGTTCATGGGGGCCTCCTATTTCGTGATGGACAGTTCACCGGGCGCGCCGACCATGGCGCGGTTGGGCGAGGATGTGGCAATCAGCACGCCAAGCGTCAGGACGTAAGGCGCGGCATAGAACAGGTAATAGCCTTCGGACACGCCGACCGATTGCAGCGCCGGGCCGAGCGCGCCGGCGGCGCCAAAGAGGATCGCGGCCCAGAAACAGGCAATCGGGTTCCAGCGGGCAAAGATCACCAGGGCCACCGCCATCAGGCCCTGGCCGGACGAGATGCCCTCGCTCCAGCTGCCGGGATAGAACAGCGACAGATAGGCGCCACCGACCCCGGCAAAGGCGCCGCCCGCCGCCGTGGCGAGCGTGCGGATGACGGCGGGCCGCAGCCCCATGGCGCGGGCCGCATCGGTCGAATCGCCGACGACCCGGATCACCAGGCCGACCCGGGTGCTGCGGAACATCCACCACAGCGCGACCGCTGCGGCGGCGCCGATCAGGAACAAGACGTTGACACGCAGCGCGGCCTCCAGCTGGGGGATATCCGACCACCAGCCGAAACCGATCGATGGCAGATCCGGCGCCACCGGCTGGATGAAGGGTTTGCCGAAGAAGAAGGCGAGCCCCATGCCGAGGAGCATCATCGCAATGCCGATGGCGATATCGTTGACGCGCGGCAGCGAGCAGATCAGCCCGTGCAGCAGGCCGAACAGGCTGCCCGCGAAGGCCGCCGCCAGCACCCCCGCCCAGGCCGACCCGCTCAGATAGGCAATCGCGTATCCCGACATGGCGCCGAAGACGAGCGTGCCCTCGAGCCCCAGATTGATCCGGCCCGACCGTTCGGTCAGCACCTCGCCCAGGGACACGAACAGGAACGGGGTGGACACGCGGATCGCACCGCCCAGCATCGCGATGGGAATGGCCCAGAGACCCAGATCGCTTTCCATCAGCCTCGCCCCCAGCGTTCCGGGGCGAACATCCTGAACCGCCCATAGAGCGTGTCCGACACCAGGATCGCGACAAAGACAAAGCCCTGCAGCACCAGGATCGTCGCATCCGGCAGGTCCATGCGGCGCTGGACAAGGCCCGAGGAGGCCTCGAACCCCGCCAGCAGCACCGCCACGGGGATGATGGCCAGCGGATTGTGCCGCGCCAGAAAGGCGATCAGGATGCCCGTGTAACCATAGCCGACCGCGAGCGAGGCGTTCGCGGTGCCATGCACGGCGGCGACCTCGAACACCCCGGCGAGCCCCGCAAACGCGCCACCAAGCGCGGTGAAGCCGACGATCAGGCGGCCGACCGGCAGGCCCTGGACCTGGGCGGCGCGGACATTGCCGCCGGCGATCCGGGCGGCAAACCCCCAGGTGGTACGCTCGATCAGAATCCAGCACAGGATGCAGGCGACAATGCCGACGACGAGCCCCCAATGGACGTTCCAGCCGGGGATGTCGCCGATGCGCATATGCTCGGCGAGCGGCGCGGTGGACGGTTTGTTGAGGCTCGCCGGGTCGCGGAACGGCCCCTCCACCAGATGGTTCATCAGGGCGATCGCGATATAGGCCATCAGCAGGCTGGCGATGGTTTCATTGACCCCGCGATAATGGCGGAGCGCGCCCACGGTGCCGATCCAGACCGCGCCGATCGCCGCGCCCGCCAGCGCCATCAGCGGGATGGCGAGCGCGCCCGGCAGCCCCGACAGGCTGCCCGCCAGCGCGCCCGCCGCGACCCCGCCCAGCACGATGGCGCCTTCGCCGCCGATCACCACCAGCCCGAGCCGCGCGGGCAAGGCCACGCACAGCGCGGCCAGCAGCAGGGGCGCGGTGCGCGACAGGGTGTTCTGCCAGGAAAACGCGGTGCCGAACCCGGCCTTGTAGACCAGCGCATAGAAATCGACGGGCGACTTGCCCTGGCTCAGCAGAAACACCCCGAACGCGGCGAGCCCGACCAGAAGCGCGCCGAGCGGGATGACGAGCGCCTCCGACCGGCGCGCGATCGCTGCAAGCCAGCCATCGGGGGACAACAGCCCCCGCGGTGGCATCGTCTGATCGGCGATCGCCATGGCCCCGCGCCCTAGGAGGTCGAGCCGATCACGCCCTCGACCAGATAGTCCATGCTTTCCAGCGCGATATCGGTCTCCAGAAAGACCTCGCCCTCGGCCAGGATCTGATTGCCGTTATTGTCCATCAGCGGCCCCTGATAGGCGGCGAAACCGCCTTTCATCATCTCGGCCTGGGTGGCGTCGAACTGGTTGCGGGCGGCATCGGTGACCGCGGGCCCCAGCGGCGACATCTTGATATAGCCTTCGGCCAGGCCGCCGCGGTCGAAATTGGAAATGGTGCCGCCGTCCAGCATGGTCTGCACCATGCGGGTATAGACACCCGGCCAGTTCCATTCCGCCCCGGTCAGGTATTTCTCGGGCGCCAGCGGCGCCTGATTGGCATGGTAGCCGCAGACGAAACAGTCGCGCCCGGCGGCGGTCTCGATCACCACCTTGGGGCCGTCCACATGGCAGGTGATCACGTCGCAGCCCGCATCGGCCAGCGCGTTGGTGGCTTCGGCCTCTTTCACCGCGAGCGACCATTCGCCGGTGAAGATCACCTGACAGGTGATCGCCGGATCGACCTGACGCGCGCCCAGCAGGAAGGAGTTGATGTTCTGCAGCACCTGCGGGATCGGCTTTGCCGCGACGAAACCCAGCCTCTTGGTCTGGGTCATGTGACCTGCGACGATGCCGTTCAGATACTGCCCCAACCCGATATAGCCGAAATAGGACCCGACATTGGTCGGCATGCCTTCGGTCCACAGCCCGGCCGCGTGTTCGAACCGGACATCGGGATATTTCGGCGCCACGGCCAGAACATGGGGATCGAAATAGCCAAAGGAGGTCGGAAACAGCAGCGTCGCGCCGTCGAAGTTGATCATCGATTCCATCGTGTTCTGCACGTCGATGGTTTCGGCGACATTCTCTTCCTCGACCACGGTGACACCGGCCATCGCCTTCACCGCGGCGGCGCCTTCGGCGTGCGCCTGGTTGTAGCCGAAATCGTCCTTGGGGCCGACATAGATGAAACCGACGGTCATCTCGCCGGCCGCCATCGACGGCAGGGCACCAAGCGCCGTGGCACCGGCCAGCGCGGCAGAGCCTTGCAGGAACCGGCGGCGGGCAAAGGGGGGCATGGTCATGGGTCTTGTCTCCTGGAATATGGCTGGCACGGCGACCTGGCAGCAATCGCATCGGGATAGCTGGGGCAGACAAGCGGTGCTGTCATCTGCTAAGTTTGCAGCGAACCGCTGCACGGATTGCAGCGCTCTGGACGGATGAGGCGCGCAACGCATGGCCAGACATCTTACCCCGTTGACCTATATCGACGCGATCGCCCGCGCCGGGTCGATCCGGCAGGCCGCCGAGACCCTGGCGATCACCTCCACCGCTCTCAACCGGCCGGCTTCTGGCGCTTGAGAATGAGCTCGGCGTGCCGATCTTCGAGCGCTTGCCGCGCGGGGTGCGCCTGACCACGGCGGGTGAACTGCTGATCACCCATGTGCGCGGCCAGATTGCGGATTTCGAGAAGCTCAAGGGGCAGATCGCCGATCTGTCGGGGGAACGCCGGGGATCGGTCGCCATCGCCAGCAGCCAGGCCTTGCTGCCCTATTTCCTGCCCGCACAGATCTCGCGCTACCGGGCCGAACATCCCGCCGTGCGGTTTTCGGTCAGTGTGCGGGACCGCGCGGCCGCCGAAGAAGCGCTGGTGGAGTTTTCCGCCGATCTCGCCCTTGTCTTCGAACCGGTTCGCTTGCGCGAGGTTCAGGTGCTGTCCTCGGTCCGCCAGACCATCCACGCGGTGATGGCCGCCGATCATCCGCTGGCCGGGCGCGATACGATCCGCCTGCGCGATTGCGCGGCCTTTCCGGTGGGGTTGCCGATGGCGCAATACGGTGTGCGCCACTTGATCGATCTGGCACTGATGCGGTCGTCGGTGTCCCTGGACATGGCGATCGAATCGGACAGCTTCGAGTTTCTGCGCCGCTATCCGCGGCATGAGCGCCTCGTGTCCTTTCAAATCCCTGTGGGTCTGCCCGCAAGACCGACGAAGGCATCGTGACCCGGCCCGTTGACCCCCGGGATGTGCCCGAAGGCATGCTCTATCTGTGTCAGTTGCGCGGGCGGACCCTGCCCGTGGCCGCCGCGAAGTTCGCCGCGCAGATCGAGTTCGAGATCGAGACCGGCGACGCCTGAGCTTCCAGCGCTGCAATTCCTTGCACCAGTCCGGTTCGATCTTAGCATTTGATGCAGGTGTGCAGCAGCGCAGGTTGGGGACTGCTTGCCAGACTTCAGCCACAGGAGCCGATGATGACCGAGACCTCCCGCAGACAGTTTCTTCGCCTGACCGGGGGCACCACGATCACCGCTGCCATGCTGCCTTTCCTCAGGGCGATCCCGGCCAGCGCCCAGTCCGGGGGCACCATCGTCGTGGTGTCGGGTCAGACGATCAACAGCCTGGACCTGCACCGGACGGGAACCAACCGGCCGTCCTATCAGGTGGCGGTGAACTGCTTATGACCGGCTGGTGAGCTTCGGAACCAAGGCCGCGCCGGGCGGTGGCCTCTCCTATGACTACTCGGTGATCGTGCCGGAGCTGGCCGAAAGCTGGACGATTTCCGAAGACGGGCTGACCATGACCTTCCGGCTGAAGCCCGATGCCACCTTCTGGGATGGCCGCCAGGTGATGGCCGAAGACGTGAAATGGTCGTTCGACCGGGCGGTCTCGGTCGGCGGCTTCCCCACGGTGCAGATGAAGGCCGGCGGGCTGGAACGGCCCGATCAGTTTGCCGTGGCCGATGACGGCTCGTTTGTCATCACGCTCGATCGCCCGTCGAAGCTGACCCTGCCCGATCTGGCCGTGCCGGTGCCGTTCATCATCAATGCCGAACTGGCAAAGGCCAACGCCACCGCCGACGATCCCTGGGCAATGGAATACCTGCACACGACTCCAGCCGGATCGGGCGCCTACAAGGTGGCGCGTTGGGATCAGGGGCAGCAACTGGTCTATGAGCGCAACGATGCCTGGGTCGGCGGCGAACTGCCGGCCTTTGAACGGGTGATCGTGCGCGAGGTGCCAAGCCCTGCGACCCGCCGCGCATTGATCGAACGCGGCGATCGTGCAGATGTCGTTCGACATCCCCAACAAGGATGCATCCGAACTGGCCGCGGTCGACGGAGTGGATGTCTATTCCACACCCATCGAGAACTGCATCCATTGCCTGTGCCCGAACTATGCGTTCGAGCCGTTCCAGGACCCGGATGTGCGCAAGGCGCTGGCCTATGCCATTCCCTATGAGGCGATTTTCCAGACTGCGGCCTATGGCCGGGGGGCACCGATGTGGGGCGGCTCGGCCGAGATCACCGATATCGCCTGGCCGCGCAAATCACCCTACATGACGGATATGGCCAAGGCGCGGGAGCACATGGCGGCTTCGGGCTTTGCCAGCGGGTTCGAGGTGCCGTTGTCGATCAGCCTCGACCTGGCGGACTGGATGGAACCCACGGCGTTGTTGCTGCAGGAGGCCTTCGCGGCGCTGGGCATCAACACCCAGATCGAGAAGATCCCGGGCGCCAACTGGCGCACGGCGGCCCTGGTCGAAAAGCGCCTGCCGCTGCATCTGGAGAATTTCGGCGGCTGGCTGAACACGCCCGACTACTATTTCTTCTGGGCGTACAAGGACGGGCATCTGTTCAATTCGTCGAACTACCGCAACGAAGAGATCGAGGAACTGGTCGACACCACCCTGCACATGCCGATGGACGACCCGGCCTATGCGCCCAAGATCAAGCGGATGTTCGAAATCGCCTTCGAGGATCTGCCGCGGATTCCGCTGTGGCAGCCGGCCTTGAACGTGGCGATGAACGGCGCGGATGGCTATGAGTTCTGGTTCCACCGCCAGCTGGACGTTCGCCCGCTGACCGCTGTCGGCTGATGCACGGACGCGCCCGCATGATCCTGGGCCGGGTGGCCCAGGCGATCCCCGTGGTGATGGGCGTTGTGGTGATTTCCTTTCTGCTCACCCGCGCCCTGCCCGGGGACCCGGCGGCCTATTTCGCGGGGCCGGCCGCCGATGCAGCCTCGATCGCCGAAATCCGGCAGGCGCTGGGTCTCGACAAACCGCTGATCCAGCAGTTCTTCATCTATGTGGGCGACCTGATGACGGGGGATCTGGGCACCTCGCTGTCCACAGGCCAGCCCGTGGCGATGGACCTGGCCGCCCGCCTTCCGGCATCGCTGGAGCTGACCCTGGTGGCGCTGATCCTGTCCTGCGTGATCGCGATCCCGCTGGGGGTTCTGGCGGCCACGCGCCCGGGAAGCTGGATCGATCATCTGTGCCGGGTGGTGGTGACGGCGGGTGTGTCGATGCCCACCTTCTTCACCGGGATCGTGCTGATCTATGTGTTCTACTATCTTGCCGGGGTCGCACCGGCACCGTTGGGGCGGCTCGATTTCATCTATCTGTCGCCGCCGCAGATCACCGGCTTCTACCTGATCGACGCTGCCATCGCGGGCGATTGGGAAACCTGGGCCGGTGCCCTGAAACAGCTGGTCTTGCCTGCAGGCACGCTGGCCTTGTTCACCCTGGCGCCGATCGCCCGGATGACGCGCGCGTCGATGCTGCAGGCGCTGTCGTCGGATTTCATTCGCACTGCCCGGGCGGCCGGGCTGGGACGGCGCAAGATCCTTTATGGCTATGCGTTTCGCAACGCGCTGTTGCCGGTGATCACCACGCTGGGGATGGTGTTTTCCTTTACCCTTGGCGCGAACGTGCTGGTCGAAAAGGTCTTTGCCTGGCCCGGCATCGGCTCCTACGCGGTCGAGGCGCTGGTGGTGTCGGATTATGCCGCCGTGCAGGGGTTCGTCCTGGCGATGGCGCTGCTGTTCGTGGCGCTGAACCTGATCATCGACATCGTCTATGCGCTGATCGATCCGCGCATCGCGCTGGGGTGACGGCATGACCGACAGCCCGGCCCCCGAACGCCACCCGGGCGACACGATCTGGGGTCATGTCGCCCATGTCCTGCGGGACAATCCGGTAACGCTGCTGGCCTTTGGCATGGTCGCCTTCCTGGTTGGCTGCGCGCTGTTCGGGCCCAGCCTGGTGCCCCATGATCCGCTGGCCACCAATGCCGCCCGGGCGCTGGAGCCGCCCAGCTGGGACCATTGGTTCGGCACCGACAATCTGGGCCGCGACGTCTTCAGCCGGGTGATCGTGGCCACCCGGCTGGACCTGACGATCTCGGTCGCCGCCGTCGCGCTGAGCTTCGTGCTCGGGTCGCTGCTGGGGGCCGTTTCAGGCTATTGGGGCGGGTGGCTCGATGCGGTGCTGAACCGGTTTCTGGATACGATCATGGCGTTTCCGCTGTTCGTGCTGGCCATGGGGGTGGTCGCCGCCCTGGGCAACACGGTGGAGAACATCATCTACGCCACGGCCATCATCAATATCCCGTTCTATGCGCGGCTGGTCCGGGCCGAGGTGAACATCCGCCGGCATGCCGGCTTTGCCCAGGCTGCAAAGCTCGCGGGCAACAGCGACCTGCGCGTGCTGGCCTTTCACATCTTTCCCAACGCCCTGCCGCCGATGATGGTGCAGGTGTCGCTGAATCTGGGCTGGGCGATCCTGAATGCCGCCGGCCTCAGCTTCATCGGGCTCGGTGTGCGCCCGCCCACGCCCGAATGGGGCATCATGGTGGCCGAGGGCGCCAATTTCATCGTCTCGGGCGAATGGTGGATGGCGGTGTTCCCGGGGCTGTGGCTGATGCTGGCGGTGTTCACCTTCAATCTGCTGGGCGACGGGTTGCGCGACATCGTCGACCCGCGCAAACGGACCTGACGCCCATGCTGTCGATCAGGGACCTGTCCGTCTCGTTTCGCACCCGCCGGGGAGAGGTCAGCGCCGTGCGCGGCGTCAGCTTCGATCTGGCCCGGGGCGAGACCCTGGGCATCGCCGGCGAAAGCGGGTCCGGCAAATCGGTCACCTCCTACGCCTTGATGCGGATCCTCGATGCGGGCGGGACGATCCGGACCGGCGATGTCGTCTATGACGGGGTCGATCTGCGCCGGGCCGCCGAACGGGACATGCGCGACATCCGGGGCCGCGAGATTTCCATGATCTTTCAGAACCCGCGCGCGGCGTTGAACCCGATCCGGCGGGTTGGTCACCAGATCGAGGATGTGCTGATCCGGCATCTGCGCGCCACCCGGCAGAACGCGCGGGCAAGGGCGATTGCCGCGCTGGAGGCGGTCCGGATCAACGATGCCGCCGCCCGCTATGACGCCTACCCGTTCGAACTGTCGGGCGGCATGTGCCAGCGGATCGTGATCGCCATTGCCCTGGCATGCGATCCGCGGCTGCTGATTGCCGACGAACCGACAACCGGTCTCGATATCACCACGCAGAAGGTGGTGATGGACCTGGTCCGCGATCTGACCCGGGCGCGCGGGATGGGGATGATCCTGATCACCCATGATCTGGGCCTTGCGGCGCAGTATTGCGACCGCATCGTGGTGATGAAGGATGGCCTGATCGTCGAAGCAGGGGAACCCGACCGATTGTTCACGGCACCTGAGCATCCCTACACGGTGAAACTGGTCGACGCGACACCGCGTATCGGGGCGTCGATCCGGGGGTTGTTGCCGCGCAATGCGCGAACACCGGAACCGGCCCATCAGATCGGGGATCGTCCGGTCCTGGAGGTGCTGAATCTGGTCAAGACCTATCCGGGCAAATCGGGGCCGGTCCATGCTGTCAGGGATATTTCGTTCCGGATCCGGTCCGGGCAGTCGGTGGGGCTGGTCGGCGAATCGGGCAGCGGCAAATCCACCACATCGGAAATGATCGTGCGGCTTCAGGACCCGACCTCGGGCAGCATCGTGTTCGACGGTCAGGACATCGCGGCAACGCCATCGGCACGCTTCATGCGCCACCCGATGCGGCGCGACATCCAGATGGTGTTTCAGGACGCAACCGACAGCCTGAACCCGCGCGATAGCGCAGGCTCGGCCATTGCCGAGCCGTTGCGCCGGATCGCCGGGCTGCGCGGGGAGGCACTGCACGAGCGGGTTGCGGAACTCGCTGCGCTGACCGGTCTGCCGCAGACGCTGCTTGGCCGGTTTCCGCACCAGCTTTCCGGCGGGCAAAAGGCCCGCGTGGGCATCGCGCGGGCGATCGCGCTGGAGCCAAAGCTGTTGATCCTCGATGAACCCACGGCCGCGCTCGATGTGTCGATCCAGGCGATCGTCCTCAATCTGCTGGTGGACTTGCGGGCCAAGCTTGGCATGTCCTACCTCTTTGTCAGCCACGATCTGAACGTGGTGCGACTGCTGTGCGCCCATGTCCTCGTCATGAAGGGCGGCGAGATCATCGAGGAAGGCCCCGCAGCCCGGATCATGACCACCCCGACCCACCCCTACACCCGCGCGCTGGTGTCGGCGGCCCCGCAGCCGCCCGCGCCCGTCGCCGCCTGAAACCGGAAGATGACCCAGACCATGCACGATCTGCGCATGACACTGCCCGGCCTTCGGGCTGCCTATGACGACGGGTTGGCCCCCGCCGAGCTGATCGCCGAGGTGTATCGCCGGATCGCAACAGTCGATGATCCGTCCTTGTTCATCCATCTGCGGGACGCGGCGGATGTCCGGGCCGAGGCCGCCGCGCTGCCGGCACGCAGCGATGCCACCCCGCTATGGGGCGTCCCGTATGTGGTGAAGGACAATATCGACGTTGCCGGCCTGCCCACCACGGCGGCCTGCCCGGCCTATGCCTATACGCCCGCGGAAGACGCGTTTGTCGTGGCCCGCTTGCGGGCGGCGGGTGCCATCGTCATCGGCAAGACCAATCTGGACCAGTTCGCCACCGGTCTGGTGGGGGTCCGTTCGCCCTATGGCATCCCGCGCAACGCGGTCGATCCGACGCTGGTGCCGGGTGGCTCGTCCAGCGGGTCCGCCGTTGCCGTGGGCCATGGGCTGGTCGCATTTTCGCTCGGCACCGACACCGCGGGTTCGGGACGGGTGCCGGCGGCGCTCAACAACATCGTCGGGCTGAAGCCCTCGCTGGGGGCGCTGTCGGCACGCGGTGTGGTGCCGGCCTGCCGGACGCTCGACACCATATCGATCTTTGCCGCGCGTGTGGCCGATGCCCATGCCGTCTTTGCGGTGGCCTGCGCCCCCGATCCGGCCGATGCCTATTCCCGGGCGATTGCCGCCGCGCCGCTGGCGCCGCCGCCGCCGGGCCTGCGGATCGCCGTGCCCGACGCGGCGACCCGGCAGTTCTTCGGCGATACGATCCAGGCCGCCAGCTTTGACGCCAGCCTGGCGCGGTTGGAGGCGTTGGGGGCACGGATCGTGGAGGTCGATTTCACGCCGTTCCATGACGTTGCCCGGATGCTCTACGAGGGCGCCTGGGTCGCCGAACGCTACACGGTTGTGGAAGAGCTGATGACCACGCAGCCCGAGGCGCTGCATCCGACCACGGCCGCGATCATCGGCGCCGCGACGCGCCTGTCCGCGGCGGATGCGTTTCGCGGCCTGTACAGGCTGAAGGACCTGGCCCGCGCAACCGGGGGCATTCTGGCCAGGGTCGATCTCCTCTGCGTCCCGACCATACCGACGATCTATACCCTCGCCGATCTGGCGGCCGACCCGATCGGCCCCAATTCCAATCTGGGAACCTATACGAATTTCGTGAACCTGCTCGATATGTGCGGCATCGCCGTGCCGTCCGCGCCGCGCAGCGATGGCCGGCCCGGGTCGATCACGCTGTTGGGACCAAGCGGCATGGACGGGACGCTCGCCGCGCTTGGCCAGCAGTTTCTGGGGGAGGAGGCCGCAGCCGTTCCGGCCCCGCCCAGCGACGCCGAAATCGCGATCGCCGTCTGCGGGGCACACATGTCGGGCCTGCCGCTGAACCATGAGCTGACATCGCGCGGCGCCCGTTTCCTGCGCGCGGATCAGACGGAAGCCGCCTATCGGCTTTATGCCCTGGCCGGCGGCCCGCCGGCCCGGCCCGGCCTCTTGCGGGTTGATGGCGGTGCCCCAATCGCGCTGGAACTCTGGGCGATGCCGAAGGCCGCATTCGGCGGGTTCATGGCGGGAATCCCGTCGCCCCTGTCGATCGGCACGATCGGGTTGGCGGATGGCAACACCGCCCAGGGTTTTCTGGTGGAACCCGCCGGGCTGAACGGCGCCGAAGACATCACCCATCTGGGTGGCTGGCGGGCCTATCTTCGGGCTGGTGTCGATCCCGGCCAGGCATGAGCCAGCTGCCCGAAACGGCAGGGTCAGGATCCGTTATGCCAAGGCGCGATGGGAATGACTCATTGCAGCTCGGTAGGATAACAGCTTGCACCGAGCAGAACCCGTGCGACCCATCCGGGGGGCCATGGACCTGATCCTCGGACGGCCGGTCGGCGAGGGGGGGGCCCACCACGTCAGACAGGGCATCGATGTCCCATGCCGAGGGTCATTGAGAATGACCGTTGGTTTTCGTCGCCGACGCGTTTGGGGCACCGAGTTTTCCAGAAAACTCGGCCCGGGCAGGATTTTCTAGAAATCCTGCGCGCTGCGCAGGGCGCGGCGCATTGCCCTGAGCGGACGCGGCCAGGCTTCGCCTTGGTGGGACCGACGCCGAACGTTTGCCACGAGGATTGCACCATCCCGCGACCCGCCCACCGGGGCTGATACCAACGGTCAGTCAGAACAGCCGTCCGCCGCCTTCCTGCCCGCCCGACCACCGATCTTTTCCCATCCCATAATTCCAAAGTGCAATGGGTTTGACTCATTGCGCCGTGATATTAGCCTCCAAGCGGGCCCAGTCGGTCGAGATGCGCAAACGTCTTCTGGCGCAGATCAAGGCACATCGGAAGCCTGGTGCCGCCGCGATGTTCGACGAGATCGACACTGACCTCAAAGCCGGGCCCGATACCCGGATCAGGGAACGGGAAGACAGGATCGATGCGACCCTATCCAGCAACGATATGCTGGCACAGACTGCCGGCGTCCTCCGGTCCATCCCAGGGATTGGCCCGGTTTCCAGCACGACACTGATCGCCGAAATGCCCGGGCTCGGTGCCATCGCGGGCGGCCGTCGTGCCCTGCGACCTGTGATGTCCAAGGCCGCCCTGGTCGCCGCACATCACAAGCCGAGCCTGAAAATCCTTGCCGCGCGTCTCCGTAAAGCCGGAATGCCACAAAAGGTCATCCCGACAGCCGTGGCGCGAAAGCGCGTCACCCGCGCCAATGCCCGATGCCGGAGCCGGCAGAAGCGGGCGCCCTCCGCAAACTGAAAGATACAGGTGCTAAAGCGGACGTATCTTCAACCGCGTGACCCGGTTTTCCTTGCGCGCCAGCACCTCGAAGCGAAAGCCGTGAAAGGCAAAGGCCTGGCCCGGATTGGGGATCGTCCGGGCCTCGTGGATCACCAGCCCCGCCACCGTGTTCGCCTCCTCGTCGGGCAGCGCCCAGTCCCGCGCCCGGTTCAGATCGCGGATCGTCATCGCCCCATCGACGATCAGGCTGCCATCGGCGGCCTCACGCAGCGGATGCTCGGCATCGATGTCGAACTCGTCGGCGATCTCGCCGACGATCTCTTCCAGGATATCCTCCAGCGTGATCAGCCCGCGCAGGGCGCCATATTCGTCCACCACCAGGGCGAAATGGCTTTTCCGGCGCAGGAATTCGCGCATCTGGTCGTCCAGTGTCGTCGTCTCGGGCACGAAATACGGGTCCATCGCGATGTCGAGCACGTTGAAGGCGGCCAGCCGGTCGGGCGAGGCATCGGGCCCGCGCAACAGCTTGTCGAGCGCGCGCAGCAGATCCTTGGCGTGGATCAGGCCGACGATGTTCTCGCGGTCGTTCTTGAACACCGGCAGGCGCGTATGGGGCGAGGCGAGCGCCTGGCTCAGAATGTCCTCGGGCGGCGCATCGGCATCGACCATCTCGATCGCCGAACGGTGCAGCATGATTTCCTCGACCGTGCGGTCGCCCAGATCGAGCGCCCCCAGCAGCCGGTCGCGATCCTCCTTTTCCACCGCGCCCTCGGCATGGCCAAGTGCCAGCGCACCGACGATCTCCTCGCGCACCGACAGCATCGCGCTGCCGGGATCGATCCGCAGCCCGAACAGCCGCAGCACGCCGCGCACGATGAAACGGACAAGCGCGACCATCGGCGAGAGCAGCCGGACCACCACGGCGATCGGCGCCGCCGCGCGCGCCGCCGTCGCTTCGGGATGGATGATCGCATAGGTCTTCGGCAGCACCTCGGCGAAGATCAGCACGAGCGCCGTCATCGCCAGCGTCGCCAGCGCCACGCCCGAATCGCCGAACAGCCGGGTCAGCAGCGCGGTCGCCAGCGAGGTCGCCAGGATGTTGGCCAGATTGTTGCCCAGCAGGATGCCGCCGATCAGCCGCTCATTGTCCTCCTTCAGCTTCAGCGCCATTTCGGCACCGCGCGATTTCTGGTCCGCAAGCGTGCGCAGCTTGCCGCGCGACGCCGCGGTCAGCGCGGTCTCGCTGCCCGAGAAGAAGCCCGAGAACATCAGCAGGATCAGGATCGCCGCGGCGGTGATCCAGAAGGCTGTGTCGAAAAGGATGCTGTTGTCCATTGCCGGGCCCGGGAAGCTGCCCGCCCATATGGGGCCGCAGGCGCGCCCGCTTCAAGCGTCCAGATGGACGCGGATGGGAAGCGCCGGCGCCGCTGTCCGGCGCGATGGCTGCCCGGGTCGCTTTGCCTGCTCAACCCAAAGCGGCCCCGATGCGCGCCCATACCAGATCGATGTCGGCGAACGGGTTTGCCACCGCGTGCCGAACCCAGGTTTCGCCATCGATCCGTGTCCGCGATGCCGTTCGGCCGAGCCGGCCGAGGGTTGCTTCGGGATCGCCTTGCGACGGCCGCCAGGTCAGCACGGCGGTTTCGGGGAATTGCTTCAGCTCGACCCGGGCGTCGTGGGCCAGGCGGCCGGCCAGATCATCCCCGATGGCGATGCAGCGCTCGATCCGCTCGGCCAGCCCGGCCCGGCCCCACGCCAGAAGGGTCCCAAGCAACGGAATGGCGGCCGCCCCGCGGGAGCCCTGAACGCCCACATTCGGCGCGGCAAGATAGCCGCCGGCGAAGCTGATTGCGTCGGGTGCGGCCGGATCGGCAAACAGGATCAGCGCCGAGTCCTTGGGCTGAAACAGCCATTTATGCGCCGATATTGCCACGGAATCGGCATGGTCGATGCCGTCAAGGCGTGCGCCATGGCGCGTGAGGCGAAGTGGCCCGGCCCATGCCGCATCGACGTGAAGCCATGCCGCCTCGGCCGGGCCAAGCGCGTCGATCACGCCCCTGCCGGTGGTCCCCGCCGTAAGGACAAGCACCGCATCCCGGGTTGGTGGCAGATGCGCGGGGTCCAGGCGGCCGGCGGCATCGACCGGCACAGCCTCGAAGGGCATCGCAAGGATGTGCGCGGCCTTGCGGATCGATAGATGGGCATCGCCCGAGGCGACGACGCGGCGCGCGCCCGACTCCCTTGCGCACCAAAGCGCGGTCAGGTTCGCGATCGAGGATCCGGCACATATCTGCCCGGTGACCATGCCGAAAGGCGGCGCGAGCCAGGCGATCACGCGCCGCTCGGCTTCGGTTGCGAATGGGCTGAGATCGGGATGAAGGAGGTTCTGGTTCAGCCCGGCATTCAGCCCGGCAAGCGTCGCGGCGATCGGCGGCGGCGGCGGGTCCATATGGGCGAGCGCCGCCGGATCGCCCAGCCGGGCGGCCCCGGACTCCGCCAGGCCCGCGACAAGCTTCAGCGCTGCCGGTTCCAGGATGCCAGACTCGGGAAGGCTGTCGGGAAGGTCGGATACTTTCATCGGGCGGCCCCCTTATACCAAAGTGCAACGAGTATGCATCATCGCGCCAGGTTCGCCTGCCCGCCCGATCACCAATCTACCAATGAGATAGGACAAGATTGGTGGTTGGGCGGGGAGGCGGGGCGGCAGGCGGACAACGGTCACGATCAGTGATCGTTGGTATCATTCGCATCGCGCCCTGGTATCACAGGCCTTGCGCCGTGCCATCTCCCGAAAACCGGATCGTGAAGCCGGTGCCGGGCCCGCCGGGATCGAGCGCGATGTCGGCACCATGGGCCGCCAGCAAGGTGTGCACGATGGCCAGGCCCATGCCGGCGCCGGCCTCGGACCGGCGGGTCGAAAAGAACGGCTCGAACACCCGCGCGCGATTGCCCGACGAGATGCCGGGGCCGTCGTCGCGCAGGCCCAGCACCGCGCCCGACGGCGCGGACGCGGCGTCGATCCACAGGTGGCGCGCCCCGTGCTGGGCCGCGTTGCGCGCGAGATGCCCCAGCACCACCGCCAGCCCGGCGCAGCCGAGCGGCAGGCGCACGGCCTCGCCCCGGGCGGTGATCTTCAGGCCGGGCGCCTCGGCGCGCAGCCCCGCCAGCAGATCGCCCAACCGGCAGCTGCCGACATGGCGCGGCTCGCGCGCCGCGGCCAGCGCCCTTGCGGCCTCCAGCAACTGGTCGAGCCGCCCCGCGGCATCGTCGATGGCACCGGTCAGGCGGTCGCGGTCGGGCTCGGGCAGGTCGGGGTCCTGCAGCAACTCGGCCGCGCCCCGGATCGCCGCGATCGGCGCCTTCAGCTCATGCGTCACATGATCGGTATAGCTGCGGATCGCCGCCTCGCGGCCATGCAGGGTGCGGGCCATGTCCAGCACGCATTGGCCAAGCCGCCCGATCTCGCGCGTGCCATAATGGCGCTGGCCCGCCAGGGCGCCGGCATCGCCGGCCTGGATCGCCGTGGCCCGGGCGGCCAGTTCGCTGACCGGGCGCAGGATGGCGCGCCGCAGGACAAGGGCCAACAGACCCGCCCCGGCCGCTGCCACCGCAACGCCGACCCAGATGCCGGCCTCGCGCTCGGCGCCATGGCGCGCCAGGGCAGCCAGCAGAACCGCCGCGATCGGCGCCGCGACCGCCAGGGCGAGGGCAGCGCCGACCACCAGCCCCAGCGGCGGGCGCCATTTGCGGGCTACGTCGCCGCGCATGGCCCCAGCCGCAGGCCGAAGCCGTGCAGCGTCTCGATGGCGTCGGGACAGCCGGCTTCGGCCAGCTTGGCCCGCAGGTTGCGCAGATGGCTGTCCACCGTCCGGTCCGAGATCGTGCTGTTCGGGCCATAGAGGGCATCGACCAATTGGCGGCGGGTGACGACATGACCCGGCCGCTGCATCAACCGCGCGAGCAGGGCGAATTCGGTTGCCGTCAGGTTCAGCGGCCGCGCCGCGACCAGGCAGACATGCGCCGCCGGATCGAGGGTCAGCGCGCCATGCCGCCGCCGCACCGCCGGTCCGTCGCCACGCACGCGTTTCAGGATGGCGCGAACCCGGGCGACAAGTTCGCGCGGGCTGAACGGCTTTGTCACATAGTCGTCGGCGCCCAGCTCCATGCCGACCACGCGGTCGATCTCGCCGTCGCGGGCGCTGAGGAACACGACCGGCAGATCGTCCTGGCGGCGCAGGCGGCGGCACACCTCGAAGCCGTCAAGCTCGGGCAGGCCGATGTCGAGGATCATCAGATCGGGCCGGTGGCGCGCGGCCATCTGCAGCGCCGCACGACCGTCGGCGGCACACAGGGTGCGGTGACCGGCCTGTTCCATCGCGATCCGCAGGACCTCGCGCAGGGCCGGATCGTCATCGGCGATCAGGATCGTCGTGGTCATCCGGCCCCGCCCCCGTTTCGGCCGCGTGAAGGTAGCGCGCGATGCGCCACGACCGAAAGCCCCATTCCCGCCATGCCGCTTCCCTGCGCGCGGCGGCCTCGCCCAGCGCATCGCGGCATCGCGCGTGCTTTTCGGCCCACACGGCCCCGGTCAGCGCCGGCGCCGCATCGGGCCCAAGCCGACACAGATAGCGCATGTCGAGCACCGCCCCCGCGGCCGCGCGGTCCAGGCTGACAGATGCGATCAGGTTCGACCCGTTGACGAAACAGCAGGCGTAAAGAACCGCCGCAAGAAGCACCGCATTGGCCTGCAGCAACCATCCATTCGGCCGATGCCGCGCGATCTGCCAGGCGGTCAGGCACAGGCCGACAAACACCAGCCCCATCCAGATCGCCGCCGCCAGCCGCAGCCGCGTCAGCCCGTAGGCATCGACATAAAGGTCGAGCCGCAGGAGCGACGAGAGCATCAGCAGCAGGTTCTGGCCAAGCCACAGGAACAGCAGCGCCCGCAGGCCGGGGCGATGTACGGTAAAGCGGCGGGCGGCCAGCGCGAACGCCCCGGCAAGCAGCGCCGTGACCACCAGCGGATAGGCGCCGCGATGGGCGTATTCGGCATAGCTGAGCCCGGCGGGCAGGCCGACCCCGCCCCACAGATAGGTCAGGTCGGTGGCGTTTTGCAGGCCGAGGATCAGATTGACCAGCACCAGCGTCGCGGCGACCGAGCCGGCATTGAACAGCGGGCCGTCGGCGTTGGGGTCGGTGCCGGGCGCGCCGGGCGTCCCGGCCGTTCAAGCCCGTCGCGCCGCGACCATACCGTCAGGATGGGCCACGCCGCGCAGGCGATCGCCGCCCAGAAGACCGCGCGCATCGGCTGGATTTCGGTGCGCGGAAGCGCCGCGACCAGATCGGCCAGCCAGCCATCGACGACCGGATTGGCGATCAGGACAAGGCCGCCAAAGACCGCCCCCAGACCCAGCGGAAGCGCCAGCCGCGCGATGGCCCGGCGCAGCCAGCCCGATTGCCGCGGCGCCGCACGGCGCAACAGGCGATAGAGATCGGCCACCGGCACCATGGGCAGCTGCGCGCACAGCCGACCCGCCGCCCGCAGATAGGCCGCCGCCGGGCGCCCCGGCCGAGCCCCGGCATCACCGCCGCCGCCAGCAGGCCGAGCAGCAGGAACAGGATCGACAGCAACTGCAGCTGCTCGACCACGGGGGCGATCGCGAGCAAGAGGACCGCGGCGGCAAGACCGCGCCGCCGGCCCGCCGCCGGCCGCGCCAGGGCCAGGCTGCCCGCCCCCAGCGCCAGCCCGAACAGCGCCAGCGACAGGCCCGCCCTGTGGCCCCAGAACAGGAAATCGGCCAGCGCCACCAGCCCGACGCGCCAGCTCGCCGCCGCCGTTGGCCCGCCCCATGCCCGCGACGCCGTTCCGGCGCCCGGCCCCGCCGCGACGGCGCTGTCGTTTCCGTGGGTCATCCCGCCCCCTCTTGCTGCCACGGCACCGGCCTAGCGGCGCGGTTTGCACGCAAAGGGGGGCGTTCGTGCAGGGCCCGTGCAGAGCGGGCGGTCCGAAAACGACCCTAGAACGCGGTGTCGACCCGCTGATCGGGCCGCAACAAGAGCGGCGGCGTCTGTTCCATCGCCTCCGCCTCGGGCGGGGGTTTCGGCACCGACCTCGCGCCCGCAGCGGGCTTCGGCGTCGGCCGAGTACCGCGAAGCGGCCCGCGCCCCGCATCGAGGATCGGCGCGTAACCCGGCGTAGCGGCGGCCGGCGTCACCGGGTCGGGTGCCGGCTCGTCTTCTGCCGGGGGCGGTTCCGCGTCTGCTTGCCATGCGGCGGTGTCATCTTGTGCCGGGTCGGCTGCCCATTCCCGCACCACGTCCGAAAACGAGCCGGGATAAGTCGCCGCTTTGGGCACCGCTTCGGGGGCTGCCGCTGGAACCGGGTCCGGGGATGGCGCCGGCGCCCCTTCGGCCGCGGCGTCGTCCGAAAGCGCCGGCGCCGCATCGCGTGCCGATTCGCGCTCCGGTTCCGGCGCCTCGGGTGAAACCGGGCCGGGGTCCGGCGCCGGCCCTGCCTCGGCCAAGGTGTCGGCCTCGGGGGCCGCATCGGCGATCGGATCCGGGGATGGCGCGGGCGCCCCTTCGGCCGCGGCGTCGTCCGAAAGCGCCGGCGCCGCATCGCGTGCCGACTCGCGCTCCGGTTCCGGCGCCTCGGGTGAAACCGGGCCGGGGTCCGGCGCCGGCCCTGCCTCGGCCAAGGTGTCGGCCTCGGGGGCCGCATCGGCGATCGGATCCGGGGATGGCGCGGGCGCCCCTTCCGGCCATGGCACCGCCAGCGCCTCGGCGATCGCGCTGGCCAGCGTTTTCTCCGCCGCCCCGGGCGCGGGATCGGGGGGCGCCGCTTCGGGCATCATGTCAGGCGGCAGTGCCGGGAAATCTTCGGGCATTTGCAGGCGGTAGGGAAGCGGCTGCAGCAACGCGCGCGTACCGATGACCACGACCGACAGCGCCGCGCCGAAAGCCGCCTCGGCGGCGACGCGAAAAGCCGCTTCGTTGATCATCGGCGGCTGGCCCGGCCCGGCCGCATCGGCTGCCGCGCGCAACGGACCGCCCAGCGCCTCGAGCAGATCGAAAGGCCGGTCGAAACCGGCCAGGGTCAAGTGAAACCCGCCAAAGGCGACATGCAACGGGACGGGCTTGGCGCCGGTCAGGGGTGAAAGCGGATCGGCCATCGGACGGCTCCCATTGACTGGGGTTCAGTTTGTCACAGCCCGCGCGACGACGGAACCCCCGTTGCGGCCCGGCCGGCTTTGCCGGACACTGACGCCATGACAGAAGCTGTGCTGCGGGCGGATCGCGGGGTCACGCTGATCGGCGGGGCCGGGGCGACCAGGGATGCCATCGACCATGCCCGGGCGCGCGCCCCGGTCGTCGCGGCTGCCGATGGCGGTGCGGCCTTCGCGCTGGCAGCCGGGGCAAGGCCCGAAGCCGTGATCGGCGACATGGATTCGCTCGATCCAGCGATCGCCGCACGCCTCGACCCGGCGCGCACCCATCGCGTGGCCGAACAGGACAGCACCGATTTCGAGAAATGTCTCGCCCGGATCGCTGCACCGCTGATCCTGGCGCTTGGCTTCACCGGCGGGCGGCTCGACCACCAGCTTGCCGCGTTCAACGCGCTGGTCCGCGCCGGCGGCCGGCCTGTCGTGCTGGTGGGCGCTGGCGATATCGCGGTCCATGTGCCCGGGTGCCTTGCGTGCGACCTGCCTTCGGGCCTGCGGGTGTCGCTGTTTCCGATGGCGACGGTGCGCGGCCGGTCCGAAGGGCTCGCCTGGCCGATCGACGGGCTGGTCTTTGCCCCCGACGGTCGCATCGGCACCTCGAACCGGGTCTGCGGCGGGCCGGTCCGATTGGCGTTCGACGGGCCCGGGATGCTGCTGATCCTGCCGCTTGCGGGCCTCGACGCGCTTCTCGCCGGGCTGGGCGCGGGTCAATAGCGCCGGGCCAGCCGTGCCGGATCGGCGCCCGCCAGATACCGGGCCTGACGCCACAGATTGGCCGCGCCCTGGCGCGGCCAGCCGCGCGCCCGATAGCGATCGAAGCCGGTGACCGCGGCCGCATCGATCCGGGCAAGCCGCCCGCGCAGCGCCTGCGCCAGTGCCATGTCCTCCATCAGCGGGATGTCGGGATACCCCCCCACCGCCTGGTACAGCGGTAGGGCGATCAACAGACCCTGATCGCCGAAGGGCAGACCGAAAAGCCGGGCCCGCAAATTGCCCCAGCCCGCGACGATCCGGGGACCCGGGCCGGCCGCATCGAAGGCCAGGCGGAAATATCCGGCACGGTCGGGCTGCCGGGCGATATGGCCCGCGACCGCCGCCACCCAGCCGGCGCCCAGCCGGGTGTCGGCATGCAGGATCAGAAACCAGGCACCCCTTGCCGCCGCCACGCCGCGCCGCAACTGGCCGCCGCGCCCGGGCGACCCGCTTAGCAACCGCGCGCCGGCGTCGCGCGCGATCGCCGCCGTCGCATCGGTCGAGCCGGCATCGCTGATCACCAGATCGCCGATCAGCCCCGCCGTCACCCCGGGCATCAGTGCGGCAAGGCAGCCCGTCAGGGTGGCGCCCGCATTGCGGGTCGGGATCACCACGGAAAGCGGCGCGGGCATGCGGCGGGTCCTTTCTGCCGGGGCACAAGGCGGCTATATCGTCAGCTTCGGGAAGAAAGGAAATGCGATGGCGGGCGAAACGGCACCCGAACGGCGGGTTCTGGCGATCGGCGGCGCGGACCGGACGCGCTTCCTGCAGGGGCTCGTGACCAACGATATCGACCGGCTGGCCGATGGCATGGTCTATGCCGCGCTGCTGACGCCGCAGGGCAAGTATCTGGCCGACTTTCTGCTTTCCGCGCAGGGGGAGCGCATCCTGATCGACGTGGCCGACATGCTGGCCGACGACCTGTTGCGCCGGCTGAGCTTCTATCGGCTGCGCGCCGATGTCACCATCGCGCCGACCGATCTGGCGGTGACCAGGGGGCTTGGCCCCGCGCCGCGGGGCAGCCTGGCCGATCCGCGCCACCCCGCGCTTGGCTGGCGCGCCCATGGTGCGCCGGGGGGGCCGCCGCAGATCGACTGGGATGCGATCCGGGTCACCCATTGCATCCCCGAATCGGGCATCGAACTGATCCCGGGCGAGAGCTTCATCCTCGAGGCGGGGTTCGACCGGCTGCATGGCGTCGATCACCGCAAGGGCTGCTATGTCGGGCAGGAAGTGACCGCACGAATGAAACACCGGACCGAGTTGCGGAAGGGCCTGGTGACGGTCGAGGTGATCGGCACCGCGCCGCCCGGCACCCCGGTTGCGGCCGGCGACAAACACGCCGGAACCCTTTACACCCAGTCCGGCGGGCACGGCATTGCCCATCTGCGGTTCGATCGCGCGCAGGGCGACCTGCAGGCCGGGACGGCGACGCTGCGCTGGCCCGGCGCGGCCGGCTGATCCCGGTAGCAGGAGAGCCAGACCCATCGACCGTGCATCCCCGCCTCATCCCGCCGCGCGCCGCGCCGGCGGCGCCGGATCGGCCGCCTCGGCCGCGTCCAGCGCGTCGCGGCAGGCGGCAAACAGCTCCGCCCGCTTGAGCGGCTTGGCCAGAAACCCGTCCATCCCCGCCGCGATGCAGGCCTCGCGGTCATCGGCCAGGGCGTTGGCCGTCAGCGCGACGATCGGGCAGCGGCGGCGGCCCTCGCGCCCCTCCAGCGTGCGGATTTCCTCGGTCGCCTCGAGCCCGGTCTTGACCGGCATCGACATGTCCATCAGCACGAGATCCGGGGCGCCGGCCGCATACAGCCCGACCGCCGCGCCGCCATCCTCGGCGACCGACAGGGTGGCGCCGGTCGGTGCCAGGAAACGGTCGAGGATCAGCCGGTTCGTCGCGTTGTCCTCGGCGATCAGGATGCGGACGCCGGCGAAATTCGGCGCCTCCGACCCGAAGCCTTCGGTGTCGAGCGCGCGCTCCTCGGCCGGTGCCTCGATCAGCGGCAGCTTCAGGATGAACCGGCTGCCGGCGCCCGGTGTGCTTTCGACCTCCAGCGCGCCGCCCATCGACTCGGCCAGCCGACGCGAGATCGCCAGCCCCAGACCGGTGCCGCCATTCTCGCGCTTCATCCCCGGTTCGAGCCGTTCGAAAGGGGCAAAGATGCGCTCGATCTCGGCTTCGGTCATGCCCGGGCCGGTATCGACCACGTCGAACCGCAGCTCGGCGGTGTAATCCTCGGCCGCATAGCCGGCCTCGACCCGCACCTCGCCCTGTTCGGTGAATTTCATCGCGTTGCCGACCAGATTGACCAGAATCTGGCGGATCCGCTTCGAATCGCCCAAGAGCGCGGTCGGCAACGCCTCGAGCCCCTGGGTGCGAAAATCGAGGCCCTTGGCCTCCTGGATGGGGCGGAACATCGCCGCGATGTCCTCGACCACCTTGGCCGGCGCGAAGCGTTCGGAATTGAACGCCATCTGACCCGCCTCGATCCGTGAGAAATCGAGCACATCGTCGATCACCGCCAGCAGCGAACGCGCGGCGCGCTCGATCGTGTCGAGGTGATCGCGATCCTCGCGGTCGCGCTCGCGATCGGCCATCAGTTCGACCGTGCCGAGGATCGCGTTCATCGGCGTGCGGATCTCGTGGCTCATCACCGCCAGAAAGTCCGATTTCGCGGCGGCTGCCGCCTCGGCCTTGCGCGACAATTCGCGCATCGTCTCGGCGTTCTGGTCAAGCGTCGTCTCGGCGGCACGGAGCGCCGCATCGGCCGTCGCCTGGCGTTCCAGCGCAGCCCGAAGTTGCGCCGCCCGATCCGCGCGGTCGCGATCCTGGTGGTGCCAGCGCCAGAACATCCCGCCCAGCGTGCTGGCCAGCACGAGCCCCGACAGGCCGATGGCAGCCACGGTCTGCAGCGCGGCGGGATCGCGCAGCCCGTCGGCGGCGATCAGCCCGGCCAGGGTGGCGGCCAGCACTGCCTGGGCCGCCCATGCCGAGGCGCCGACCCGATGCGGCGGAAAGCTGACCCAGGCGCCGACCGCCGCGGCGGCCAGAAAGACCAGCGCCAGCAGCCGCGGCGCCGCCCCGTCGCCCAGCCAGATCGCGGCGATGGCGCCCGCAGCCCCAACCGCCCAGAGCGGCGCACCAAGCCCGGCCAGCGCGGGGCCGGCGCGCCCGATCCGCGGGGCGAGCGCGGCGCAGATCAGCGCCGCCACCTCGCCCGCTGCCCAGGCAGCCAGCACGACCGCCGCCCAGATCGGCCCCGACAGCACCGCGACGAACAGCGTCGCCGCGGCAGCATAGGCCGCACGGACGGGGAACAGCCGTGGCCGGGCCGGTTTCGGCTCCGTCGCGGTGTCGAACGGGAATGTCTGTGCCTCGGTCATGTCCGCCCCCGCCCGTTGTCGCCCTGTTTCAGGGGCCTAGGCCGGGCCGGTTAAGAAACCGCTCATGGCGGGGCATTCCGCCCCGCCGCAACAACCATGCCGGGCAGCCGCGAGCACAGGGGGCGCCAGGTCAGAGCCGGTCGAACCGGGCCCGCCCGTCGCTGTGGTGGAAATAGGGGACCGATTCGGGCGGCCCGCCATGCGCCAGCGCCTCGGCGATTTCGGCCAGCACCACCTCGGTGATGAAGGGCAGGTCAAGCGCGCGCACCTCGTCGAGGCCGCACCAGTGCAGATGCGAAAGCTCGCCCGAGGCCCGCGACAGGTCGTCGGGATCGCCCAGCACCCGATCGGCATCGACCAGGAAGAAGCGCGCGTCAAAGCGGCGCGGCCGGCCGGGCGGGGTGATCGCCCGGAACACGAACCGCAGCCCGGCGGCCGAGGGCTGCGCGCCGGTGGCCAAGAGCCCGTGCCAGTCGGCGTGCCAATCGGCCGGATCGGGGGCAGGATCGGCCGGGATGCCCAGGATCAGCCCGGTCTCCTCCCACAACTCTCGGATTGCCGCGCGCAGCAGCGCTTCGGGCAAGGCGGGGTCGCAGCCGGCCGCCAGGCGTCGCCGGCTTTCGCCATCGGGAAGCGCCGCAAGCCGGCCGCGGCAATCGGCCCGGGCATCCACCGCGCCGCCCGGAAAGACGAACTTGGCAGGCATGAAGGCCGCGCCCGCGCCCCTTTGGCCCATCAGCAGGCGCGGCGACGTCGCCGCGTCGCGCACCAGGATCACCGTGGCGGCATCGCGCACCGGCGGATCCGGGGAGGGCTGCGAGCGTGGATCGGCACCGGTCATGCGAACCTTGTGCCCGCCCGCCGCGCCGGATGCCAGAGCGCCCTTTGAGGTTTTCGTCCGATGTCGCGACGGAACCGGCGGGCGGCACCGTGAAAAGGGTATCAGGCAGGGCACGGGGCCCGCCGACGAAAGAAAGAAGAGGAACCGACGATGAAACGGACAGGCGCGATGAAACTCGGCCTTGCGGGCCTTCTGGTCACGGCGATGGCGGTCCCGGTGGTGGCACAGGGCTGGGGCCAGCCCGGCCGCGATGGCGCCGGCAGGCCGAATTCCGAATACGGGCGCGCCGTTTCCGGCGGACCGTTCGGCCCGCTTGACGGCCCGGCCGCCGATTTTGCCACGCTCGACGCCGATGGCGACGGCCTGGTCACCCGGGCCGAGCTGCAGGCCTATCGCAGCGCCCGCTTTGCCGCGGCCGACAGCGATGGCAACGGGGTGCTGAGCGTCGAGGAAATGGTCGCGGCGCGCGAGGCGCAGCGGCTGGCCCAGGTCACCGCCCGCGCCGAACGGACGATCGTCGCCTTTGACGCCGATGGCGATGGCGGCCTCTCCGAAGCCGAATTGCCGGGCAACCAGATGGCCGGCACGATGATCCTGCGGCTCGACTCCGATGGCGACGGCGCCGTCAGCCAGGCCGAGTTCGAAGCGGCACGCGACGGCTTTGGCGCACGCGGGCCCGACGGCCAGCGCAACCGGCCGTGAACACACCGGCTTCGGCCCGGGCCGCACGCCCGGGCCCTGCCATGGACGGGGCGGCACCCGCCGCTAGGCCGATGACCGATGACCATGCCTTTCGATGCCATGTCAGAGCCGGACGACGATACGTTGATGGCCCGCTATGCCGCGGGCGATCCGCGCGTCGCGGCGATGCTTGCCGCGCGCCATCTGGGGCGGGTTCATGGGCTGGCGGCGCGGATGCTGGGCGACCCGACCGAGGCCGAGGATGTGGCGCAAGAGGCCATGCTGCGGCTGTGGCGCGCGGCGCCGACCTGGCAGCCGGGACGCGCCCAGCTATCAACCTGGCTCTACCGCGTCACGGTCAATCTGTGCATCGACCGGCGCCGCAAGGGCCGCCGCGACATGCCGCTGGAAGCGGCCGGAGAGCCGGCCGACCCGGCGCCCCGGGCCGAGGCCCGGTTGATCGCGGCCGACACCGCGCGACAGGCCGCCGACGCGCTTGGCAGCTTGCCGGCGCGGCAACGGGCCGCCATCCTGCTTCGCCATGTCGAGGGGCTTGGCAACCCCGCCATTGCCACGGCGCTTGGGACCAGCACCGAGGCCGTCGAAAGCCTGCTGGCGCGGGGGCGCCGCGCCCTGGCCGCCGCGCTTGGGCGGTCGGGCGGGTCGCATGCGGAGGAATGAGATGACCATGGGCCACGACAACGGCGCCGAAATCGCGGTGGACCGCGCGCTGAGCGCGCTGCGCGATGCCCCGCCGCCCCTGCCGCCGGGGCTGCACGCGGCGGTGCTGCGCGATGCCGATGCCGTGCAGGCGGGGTTCGCCCGGCCGGGCCGGGTCGCGGCGCCCGCGCCGTTCTGGCCGACGCTTTGGGCGGCGCTGGGCGGCGGTCTGGGCGGAACGGCGCTGGCCGGGGCGGCGGTGGCGGGGATCGTCATCGGCCTGGCCGGGACCGGTCCGATCGCGACCTTGGTCGGCAGCGCGACAGCCGTCGAAACCGGCGACCTGTTCGGCGGCTATGCCGTCATCCTGGAAGAGGGCTGAGCATGGCTGACGATCCCCACAGCACCCCCGCACCGCCCGCCGCCGCGCCGGCGCCGGGCCGCTTGCTGCGCATCGCGCTTTTCGTCTCGCTCGCGCTCAACCTGTTGATCGTCGGCGCGATCCTGGGCGCGTTCATCGGTGAACGGCGCGACGCCGGGGCCGATCACCGGGTGTCCGAGCGCACCCTGATCCCGCTGGGGCTGGGGCTTTACGCCCGGGCGCTCGACCCCGAGGATCGGCAGGCGCTGCTGGGTGCCGCACGCCAGCAGCGCGCGGCGTTGCAGGCCCCGAACCGGGACATCCGTCAGGGCATGGCCGCGCTCGCCACGGCGGTGCGGGCCGAACCCTTCGACCCCGTGCGTGTTCAGGCGGTGTTGGACCGGCAGGGCCGTGCGGTCATGCGGCAACTGGAAATCGGCCGCGCGTTGCTGGTGGATCGCCTTGCCGAAATGCCACCCGAGGCGCGGGCCGCCTTCGCCGATCGGCTGGAAGCCGGGCTGCGCCGCCTTCCGCCCCCTGGCACGCGGCCGTGACCGCGGCTCAGCGCGAAAGGTCGACCGGGATATCGACCGCAACCGGCCCGGCATTCTGAAAGATCAGCGTCACCGGCACGCTGTCGCCGTCAAGCAGCGGCGCGGTCAGCCCCATCAGCATCACATGATCGCCGCCGCGTGCCAGCCGGTGTTCGCCGCCGGCCGGGATCGCAAAGCCGTCCTCGACCTCGCGCATCTGCATGATGCCGTCGCCCGTCATCACATGGGTATGCAGTTCGACGCGCTGCGCGATCGCGGCCTCGGCCGCGATCAGCCGGTCGTCCTGCGCCCCGGTGTTGCGGATCAGCAAAAACGCCGCACCCGATTTGGCCTGCGGGCTGGCGGCCCGGGCGAAGGCATCCGAAATCACGATCTCGGCCGCGGCGGCCAGCGTCGATCCGGCCAGGATCGCGGCGGCGGCAACCGCGCGCCGGGCGCCCGCCCATACGCGCCGCGCGATACCGCACGACCCTGCCCTGCGCGCGTCGGTCACGGGTCAGGCCCCGGCCGTGGCGGCCTTTTCGATCTCGCGCTTGAGCGCGCGGACCCGCGGCGACAGATCGTCTTCCCTGGCGCGCATCAGAAAGGCGTCAAGCCCGCCACGATGATCCACCGTGCGCAGGGCGGCAGACGATATGCGCAGCCGATAGGACCGGCCCATCGCATCGGACGCCAGCGTGACGTCGTTGAGATTGGGCAGGAACCGCCGCTTTGTCCTGTTGTTCGCGTGGCTGACATTGTTGCCGACCATGGGACCCTTGCCGGTCAGTTCGCAGACGCGCGCCATCGGTTCCGTCCTTTCAAGATACAATACCTGCCGCCCCGGCGGGCCGGGCTGCGGAATGAGGCGGGCACATAGCGGCCCTGCCCGATGCCGTCAAGCGCCGGTCTTGGCGTCGAACGTCGCCAGCACTTCGGCCGCGGCGGCGGTGGGTGAGGCGCGCCCCTCGGCCACGGCGCGGCCAAGCTCTTCGGTCATCCTGGCAAGGCCGGCATCGGCCGCCAGCCGGGCCATCAGACCGGCCTGAACCTCGTCGGCGAACCAGCTTCGTGCCTGTTCGGCGCGGCGTGCCGCCCATACCCCGCTGTCGCGGCGCCAATCGGCCAGCGCGCGCATCGCCTCCCAGGCGGCGTCCAGGCCGGTGCCGTCGGCGGCCGAGACGCACAGCGCCCTGGGAAAGCCCTCGGGGTCCTGCGGGCGCCGGCGCAAGAGCTGCAGCGCGCCGGCATAATCGGCGCGGGTGCGCCGCGCCGCGGCCAGCAGATCGCCATCGGCCTTGTTGACCAGAATCAGGTCGGCGATTTCCATGATCCCGCGCTTGACACCCTGCAACTCGTCGCCGCCGGCCGGGGCCAAGAGCAGCACGAACAGATCGGTCATCTGGGCGACCATGGTCTCGGACTGGCCGACGCCCACCGTCTCGACCAGAACCAGATCGTAGCCCGCCGCGGCGCAAAGCGCGATCGCCTCGCGCGTGCGGCGGGCCACGCCGCCCAGCGCCGTCTGGCTGGGCGACGGGCGGATGAACGCGTTCGGGTCGCGGGCAAGTTCGGGCATCCGCGTCTTGTCGCCCAGGATCGAGCCGCCCGACCGGGTCGAGGACGGGTCGACCGCCAGCACCGCGACCCGCAGGCCGATCCGGGTCAGCATTTGCCCGAACGCCTCGATGAAGGTCGACTTGCCCACGCCGGGGGTACCCGACAGGCCGATGCGCATCGCCCCGGCGCCGCGTTCGGCCAGCCGGTCGAGCAATTCGGTCGCCGCTGCCCGATGGTCGGGTCGGGTGCTTTCGATCAGCGTGATGGCACGCGCCAGCGCGCGGCGGTCGCCGGCGCGGATGCGGTTGGCAAGTTCGGCGGTGTCGGTCATCGCCCCGGACCTTGAATTGCGCGCGGGCTTGTGGCCTTGGTCTTGCCGAATTGTCCAGAGGAGGTGCCGATGCGCCGCTTGGCCCCTGCCCTGCTTGCCCTTGCCCTTGCCGCCGGGCTGGCCGCACCGGCCGGCGCCCGCACCGAAACCGGCAGTTTCGCCGTCCATATCGGGGGCATCCGGGTCGGCACGCTGGGCTATGCGTTCTCGATCGAGGGCAAAAACTATCGGGTGCGCGCGCGGGCCGTCGCGTCGGGGCTGGCGCGGGTCTTCTACGAGGTCGCCTATGTCACCGATGCGGCAGGCCGGGTGTCCGGCGGGCGCTATGTGCCGCGCTTCTATCGCGAGGAACGGATCGGCCGCGACAACACGGAAAGCGCCGAGATCCCGTTCCGCAGCGGCGTGCCCCTGCCGAAGACCTACGAACCGCCGCGCGGCCCCGAGGACCTGCCGCTCGACCCGGCCGATCAGCGCGGCACGGTCGATCCGATGACCGCCGCCTTCGCGATCATGCGCGATACCCGCACGGCCGATCTGTGCAGCCTCGACCTGCAGGTCTGGGATGGCGAGCGGCGCGGCCGCATCCGGCTGAGCGGCCCGCGCAGCGATGGCGCGGCCCGGATCTGCGACGGGGTGTTCGAGCGCGTCGCGGGCTACACCCGGGAAGACCTGCGCGAGCAGCGGGAGTTTCCCTTTGCCGTCCATTATGCGCCGATCGGCGAGGGCTGGTGGCGGATGATCAGCGCCGATGCGCCGTCGACGGCCGGGCGCGTGATCATGCGGCGCCAATAGGGACGTCGCGGCGGGGCGGGCCGCCGCGCCCCCGGCCTAGCCGACGCGCCGCAACGCCACGCGCATTGCCCGCTCGGACGCGCGCGGGTCGATATCGAACAGCGCGGCAAGCTGATCGGTCATCGCGCCGGCCAGCTGGTCGGCATCGGTGATCGTCACCGCCCGGCCATAGTAGCGCGTCACATCATGGCCGATCCCGATCGCCAGCAATTCGGCAAGCCGTTTCTTCTCGATCATCGCGATCACGTCGCGCAGATGCTTTTCCAGATAGTTCGACGGGTTCACCGACAGGGTCGAATCGTCGACCGGCGCGCCATCCGAGATCACCATCAGGATCTTGCGCGCCTCGCCCCGCGCCGCGATCCGGCGATGCGCCCATTCCAGCGCCTCGCCATCGATATTCTCCTTCAGCAGCCCTTCCTTCATCATCAGCCCCAGATTGGGCCGGGCCCGGCGCCAGGGCGCATCGGCGCGCTTGTAGACGATGTGGCGCAGATCGTTCAGCCGCCCCGGATTGACCGGGCGGCCAGCCTTCAGCCAGGCCTCGCGCGCCTGTCCGCCCTTCCAGGCCCGGGTGGTGAAGCCGAGGATTTCGACCTTCACCGAACAGCGTTCGAGCGTGCGCGCCAGCACATCGGCGCAGACCGCCGCGATCGAGATCGGCCGCCCCCGCATCGAGCCCGAATTGTCCAACAACAGGGTGACCACGGTATCGCGGAACTCGACATCCTTTTCGACCTTGAAGGACAGCGGCGTGGTGGGGTTCGCCACCACCCGGGCGAGCCGGCCGGCATCGAGGATCCCCTCCTCGCGGTCGAACGCCCAGGACCGGTTCTGCTGCGCCTGCAGCCGCCTTTGCAGCTTGTTCGCCAGCCGCGACACCGCGCCCTTCAGCGGTTCGAGCTGCTGGTCGAGAAACGCCCGCAACCGTTCGAGTTCGGCCGGATCGGCAAGCTCCTCGGCAGCGATCTCCTCGTCATGGGCGGCGTCGAACACGGCATAGCCCGGATCGGCCTCGGACACCGGGGCGGGCGGCAGATCGGGCGGCAATTCGGCCTCGGCCTGGGCCATCTGATCCTCGGCCTCGGCATCGTCGTCGGGCGCGACATCGGCGCTGGCCATGTCGGGGGCGGGTTCCTCGGGCCCGTCCCGGGGCGCGTCCTGATCCTCGCCGCTGTCGCCATCCTCAGAGCCGGCGCTGTCGGGCTCCTCGTCGTCGCTGGCCGCGTCCTTGTCGGTGTCGTCCTCGTCCTCGGCCGTTTCGTCGGGGTCGTCGCCCAGCTGGTCGCCATAGCCCAGATCGACGATCGCCTGGCGGGCAAGCCGGGCGAACGCCACCTGATCGGCCAGCGCGTCGCACAACCCGTCGATGGTCGCCCCGGCCTCGGCGTTCAGATGGTCGCGCCACAGCGCCAGCACCCGGTCCGCGCCGGCCGGCAGGTCGCGCCCGGTGGCGACATGGCGAATCATGTAGCCCGCCGCGACCGCCAGCGGCGCGCCCGACGCCTCTTCGATATCGGCATAGCCCTTGCGCGCCGCATCCTCGGCGATGCAGGCATCGATGTTGCCCGCCGTGCCGGGCATGTGCCGGGCGCCCATCGCCTCGCAGCGGGCGGTTTCCATCGCCTCGTACAGCGCCCGGGCGACATCGCCCTGCGGGGCAAAGCGGGCATGGGTGGCATCGTCGTGATAGCGGAGCCGCAGCGCCAGCGCATCGGCCGTGCCGCGCGCGCGCAGCACCTCGTCGCGGCGCATCCGGCGACTGATCTGGGGCAGCCGCATCTGGCCCTCGGCCAGACCCGGCGCATCGGCCGAATAGGTCACCCCCAGTTCGAAATCGCCCGCCAGCGTGCGCGACGCTTCGGCGAGCGCCTTCTTGAACGGATCGGCGGGGTTGTCGGCGGCAGCCATCGGCGGGCCTTTCACAGCGGTTGCCGAAACCCTAGCCAGGCGGAGGACGGCGGCAAGGCCCCTATTCCATCACGCGGGGCAAGTGCAGCATCGGCCGGTCGGCCTGAAGCCGCATGCAGGTGTCGATCTGGTCCTGCTGGATCGGCGATACCTCGGTCTCGGCCGCCCAGACATAGGCGGTGCCGGGCCGGGGCGGACCGAGAAAGGTGAAGTTGATCGGCGGCTGCACACCCACCGCCTCGGCGCAGGCGACCAGCGCGACCTCGCGTCTGCGCCCGTCCAGCGTGCAGCCGGCAGCCAGCGCTGCGCCCAGCAACAGCGCAAGGCCGAACCCGCGCCGGTTCATGCCGACCCGCCATCGGCGGACAGGAAACTTGGACGGATGCCCAGGGTCTTCACCGCTGCCTCCCATTTGCCGCCATCGTCGCGGCCGAACACGATCTCGGGTGCGGCCGGCGCCGTCAGCCAGCCATTGCGCTGCAATTCGGCCTCCAGCTGGCCGGGCCCCCAGCCGGCATAGCCAAGCGCCATCAGCACCGCCTGTGGCCCGTTGCCGCGCGCGATGTCCTCAAGGATGTCGAGCGTCGTCGTCATACCGAAACGCCCATCGACGTCGAGCGTGGCGGGTTGCCCGGCATAATCCATCGAATGCAGGACAAAGCCGCGCCCCTGCTCCACCGGGCCGCCGTAATGCACGCGGATCTGCGCCGCTTCCGGGCCCGGTTCGATCTCGAGCTGTTCGAGAAGGTTGCGAAAGGCGATGCCCGGCGCGGGCTTGTTGACGATCAGACCCATCGCGCCTTCGCCGGAATGGACGCACAGGAACACCACCGTGCGGTCGAAACGCGGGTCGCCCATCCCCGGCATGGCGATCAGCAGGGAGCCGGCAAGCGAGGCAGGATCGTCGGCATCGGTCATGCGCCCGAGCATGCGGCCTGACGGCGCTGCTGGCAAGGCCCGCGCGGGCGATGCCCGACACCCCGCTCGCCGGAACGTGATTTCAACCCGGTCCCGGCGCGGGTCTATCCGCCTGATCCATGATGCGTTTGCTGTTTCTCCTGCTGTTCGCCCTGGCGCTGCCGCTGTCGGCGCCGGCCAGCCCGACCGTTGGCGAGGCGAGCCTCGCGCGGATTTCGCTGCTGCCCGGTTGGCGGCAGGCCGATGGGCGCCACATGGCGGCGCTTCGGATCGCGCTGGCGCCGGGCTGGAAGACCTATTGGCGGGCGCCCGGGGAAATCGGCCTGCCGCCGCGTTTCGACTGGACCGGCTCGACCAATGTCGCGGCCGTAGCGCCGCTGTGGCCGCGTCCGCAGCTGTTCGAGACCGCCGGCGTTCAGACCATCGGCTATGGCGACGTGCTGACCCTGCCGCTGGCGGTGTCGCTGAACGATCCGGCCGCGCCGGCCGCGCTGCAGGGGCATCTGTCGATCGGCATCTGCCACGAGGTCTGCGTGCCCGTCGATGTGACGGTGGCGGGCGTTCTGCCGGCCGCCAGTGCGCGCCCCGCGCCCGCGATCGCCGCCGCGCTGGCCGACCGGCCGCTGAGCGCCGCCGAAGCGGGCGTCAGCCGGGTCGTCTGCCGTCTGACGGTGGCGCCGGACGGCCGGATGTCGCTCATTGCCGAAATCGCCCTGCCCGCGGCGCGGCCGCCGCGCAGGGTTGCGGTGGTCGAACCCGGCAGCCCGATGCTGTGGGCCTCGGACGCCACGCTGCAGCGCCATGGCGGCACGGTGACCGTCGCCGCCACGCTGGGCGCCATGGCCGGCGACGGCACACCCTGGATCGACCGCGAGGCATTGCGGATCACGCTGATCGGGCCGAACGGTGCGGTGGATATTCACGGCTGCCCGGCACCCGGCGATTGAGACCGGGCTGCAATGCGTGTGACGCATTGCAGTTGTGCCACCTCCCGGGCAGCCCCTTGCCCCCGGCCCGCCGCTGCGGCACACCGCGCCGGTCAGATACCGAAGGGCGCCCATGACCAGGATCGCTGCCACCTTCGCCCGGCTCAGGGCCGAAAACCGCAAGGCCTTCGTCACCTATGTCATGGCCGGCGATCCCGATCTCGAGACCTCGCTCGAACTGGTTCGGGGGCTGCCCGGGGCCGGCGTGGACATCGTCGAACTTGGCCACCCGTTTACCGACCCGATGGCCGATGGCCCGACCATCCAACTGGCCGGCCAGCGCGCGCTGGCTGGCGGGCAGACCATGGAGCGCACCCTTTCCCTGGCCCGGGCCTTTCGCGAAGGCGACGACCGGACGCCGCTGGTGATGATGGGCTATTACAACCCGATCTATGCCCGCGGGGTGGAGCGCTTCCTTGCCGAAGCAAGGGATGCCGGCATCGACGGGCTGATCGTGGTCGACCTGCCGCCCGAAGAAGACGACGAGCTGTGCCTGCCCGCCCGGGCGGCCGGGATCGACTTCATCCGGCTGGCCACACCGACCACCGATGACGCCCGTCTGCCGCGGGTGCTGAAGAACGCCAGCGGCTTTGTCTACTATGTCTCGATCACCGGGATCACCGGCGCCGCAGCGGCCGAACCGGCCGCGGTGGCCCCCGATGTCGCGCGGATCAAGGCGGCGACCGACCTGCCGGTGGTCGTGGGATTCGGCATCCGCGACCCGGAAACCGCCGGGGCGATCGCCGCTGTCGCCGACGGCGCGGTGGTGGGCTCGGCAATCGTGGCGATGGCGGGGGAGGGCCGGCCGGTGGCCGAGATACTGGGCTTTGTCCGGGGCCTCGCCGATGGGGCCCATGGCGCCTGATGCCGATGGGAGGCGGGCCGGCATCCCTGCCGGGAAGCCGTGCAACACAGCCGCCAGATACCAGCGGTCATCGCGCGTGGCCTTGGTCTGCCCCCTGCCCTGTCCGCCAGCGCCGCGCGCGTCGTTGTCAGACTTTCGCCAGGCGCCCCGACCCTAGCGGGCAAAGCTGGCGAGCGCCTGGGCGGTGATCCGGGCGACATAGTCCTGCTGGGTCCAGCCGCAGCCCTCGGTCAGCGCCACCCAGCTGCGGATCGACAGCATCACGAAGAAGAGGTCGGTCGCGGTTTCCACCGTCCATTCGGGGCGCAGATCGCCGTCGCGGTGGAGGTCCCGGATCGCGGCATGGCAGCCCTGGCGCATCGCATCCATCCGGTCGCCCCAGGCGGCGCGGGCCTCGGGGTCGGTTTCGCCCATCGCCATCAGCGCCATCGCCACCGGCCGGATTTCCGGCATGTAGCCGGCCCAGGCCGCGACATAGGCGGCGATGCGGTCGCGCCCCGTCGGTGCCGCGCGCGACGCTGCAAGGCGGGCATCGGCGCCAAGGCGGGTGTCGAGATGGCGGGCGACGGCCGTCAGCAGTCCGGCGCGGCTGTCGAAATGCAGATAGACCGCCTGGCGCGACACCCCCGCGGCACGGGCGATATCGGCCATGCGCACGCCGCGGCCATCCTGCGCCTGCAAGAGCGCGAGGCCGGCATCGAGGATCTTTTCGCGGGTCGGGCTGGCATCACTTGACATGGCGTCAACGATCACATATCCGCCGCCCTGTCAATTGACGCCGTGTCAAGCACGCGGAGCAACAGGAGACCGCCATGAATATCGTCATCTTCGGCGCGACCGGCAGCGTCGGCCGCCATGTCACCGCCCGGGCCGCCGCGGCCGGGCATCGCGTCACCGCCTTCACCCGCTCGGGCCGCGCGCCGGAAGGGGCGCCCGACGATGTCACCGTCGTTCAGGGCGATGTGCTGGATGCAGAGGCCGTGGCCCGCGCCATCGAGGGCCAGGATGCGGCGATCGTGGTTCTGGGGGCAGGCGCCAAGGGCGGGCTGCGCGCACACGGCACCGCCAACATCATCGCGGGTATGCAGCGCGCCACGGCGTGAAACGGTTGATCTGCCAGTCGACGCTGGGCGCGGGCTACAGTGCCGGGAACCTGAATTTCTGGTGGAAGCACGGGATGTTCGGCCTGCTGCTGCGGGCCGTGCTGGCCGATCACAACGAACAGGAGGCGCTGGTGCGGGCCTCGGGCCTCGACTGGACCATCCTGCGCCCGGCCGCCTTTGCCAACGGGCCGCGAACCGGCAGCTATCATGTCGGGTTCGGGACCGATGCCAAGGGGCTGACCATGAAGATCGCCCGCGCCGATGTGGCCGATGCATTGCTGAAGCATGTGGACGACCCCGCCTTGGGCCGCGCGCTTGCGCTGTCCTACTGATCGGTTGGCGTGGCGACCGCCTCCTGCATCGCGCTCCGCGCGGGGTCCGGTCGGGGTTCGGCAACGGCGGCAAGCGCATGTCGCGGCGGTGCCCGTTCGGTGAGCGGCCGCGCCGTCGGCAACAGGCTTTCGGCCGGGGCGCCATTGGCGAACAGGATTTCGTGGGCGTCGCACAACAAGTGGTGATAGCTGACCGGCACGCAGCGGTCGTCGCGGTCGATGCCCGGGCGACCCATCAGCTTCACCGCGGCGATCAGCCGGCCCTTCGCCCAGACCCGGTGCTGGCGCGAGACCCGCAGATCGCGCACCGGGACCCCGGGGCCGAGCGCGCCGGCACGGATCCGCACCGGGCGCAGCCTGTGGTTGGCAATCTGTTCGGAGGTGCCGACCGTGCGCCGCCCCGCCCAGCGCACCGGCTGCGGGCCGTTGTCGCGGGTCATCACCCGATCGCCCGGGCGGATGTCCTCGACCGGGCGTTCGCCCCGGGGCGTGGCGATCCGCGTGCCATTGGCGAAACAGATCAGGTCGAAAACCACATTCTCCATTTCCGTGAAGTCAACACCGGCGATCTCGCCGGTCTCGCCGTTTTCGGTGATCGCGAGTTCGCCGATGCCATAGATTTTCGGATTGTCCAGGATATAGCCCAAGGTCGGATTATCGGGATCGTCCGGATCGTCCGGGTTCGCCTTCGGCCCGAAATTCACCACCGCGCCCCCATCGTCGGGGGTAAACGTGCCCGCCGCGTTGTCGCGCGCCGCTTGATCAAAGTCGATCTGGTTGCTTCTCAGCCCCCCCAGCGCGGTGAAATCGATCCTGTCGCCCGCCCCGCCGCTGCCGCGATAGGCCTCGACACCTTGCACGGTGTCGGTCCCGCCATCGCCCTTCTCGACCTGATCCGGGTCGCCCTCGGCACCGATCGTCACGTCGATGGTCCGGAACGCATAGCCCGTCAGACCGGGTGCATAGAAACCGACCGGATTGGCACCCGGGATCCCCTCGGTCTGCGTGACCTGCTGATAGCCCAGCGATGCCGACGGCGCGATGGTGACGTAGATATCGGTGACCGAAGGGTTGGGCGCTCCGAGGGGATCTTGAAAATTGAACCGCGCATGGGTCACGATATCGGCCCGCCCGTCGCCATCGATATCGCCGCCCGCCGACACGAAGCTCGCCGGGCTGTTCCCAAGCGGTTCGGGTGGGGAACCCGGGTCCTGAAGGCTACTGCCGCCGATGAAACCGCCTGATATATCTTCGAAGTCACCGTCAAGTAGGGCGGAAGAAAGCCGTTCGGGCACTTCCAGCGTCCCGTCGCTGCCGAACAGCGATTCGAGGTCGTCCTTCGACACCCACATCATGAGACTGGCGTCAAAGCGGTTCGCGTCTGAAAAGTAGCCCGACGACGTCACGGCGAACTCGTCCTCGCCGTCGCCATCGACATCGCCAAGGCCGGCCAGGTCGAGACCCACCATCCTGGCCCCGTCACTGGCATTTGCACCCCCCGTCATCCGCCAAGCGCCGCCCTGGTCGACAAGATCTTGCAGATCGACAACGCCGTCCTGGCCGCGCAGGGCCGCGCCGCTGACAAGATATGCAAATCCCGGGGCAGCATTAAAGGCGGCTCCCGACACCAGCAGGTCGCCTACCCCGTCCCCATCCACATCGCCCGCCCCGGCGATGGCGGTCCCGATAGAGCCTCCGGACGAAAAGAACTCGTAATGGCCCTCTCCGCGGTCGGTAAAGTCCGCGTCGATGTCGATATCGGTGCCCCGCGCCTCCTCCAGGGCCTGCGAGGTGATGACATAGTTGCGTCCTTGAAAGGGCGCTGAAAGGCCCAGCTCGGCCTGCGCATCGCCGCTGAAATCGGTTATCGGCGCAAGCGCGTTTGCGGCGGGGAACAAAAACGTGCCGCGCAGCGACACCATGGCGTCGGCGTCTGCGGAATCGAGGTTGGCCAGATCGATCACCCCGTCGGAATTCGCCAGATCGAGCAGGCGCGCGCCGTCGATCACCCGTGTCACGCCGGGGAAAAACGGCGCGTTGGTCGCGCTGCCCGGCGAGCCGATCACCAGGTCGATGGCCCCGTCCGAGCCGATCAGATCGGCCGCCCCCAGCATCGCCCCGGTGCCGTTCGCCAAGAGTTCCGAATCGCGAATCGCATAAAGCCCCGCGGCATTGGCCCCCAGCGCCTCGTCGAGATCGATGCTGTTGTCCGACCCGGCATCGTAGCTGCCGAGAAAGGTCGAGGTGACCAGCCAGACGGTGCCCGCATCGCCATCGCTGCCCGGCGCCCCGATCAGGAAATCGCCCTTGCCGTCGCCGTCGATATCGCCCAGCGCGGTGTAATTGGTATAGTTCGGTCCGCTGTCGCCCAGACCGTAATCGACCAGCCCTTCCGCCACCAGCTTGACCGTGCCGTGCTGGCCCAGCAGATCGTCGTCGATATCGACCGCGGCATCGGCACCGATCAGATCGCCATCGTTGAGCGCCGCGCCGGTGACAAGATAGACCGCGGCCTCGCCGCCGCCGATCAGCAGGTCGCCCAGACCGTCGCCGTCGACATCGCCCGCCGACCCGGTATAGCCGCCGAATTTAGCGTCAGCCGCGCTGTCGATGGTGATCGCCGTGCCCAGATGGGCGACATAGGTGTCGTGCCCGTCCCCGCCGCTGATCGTGTCGCTGCCCCCGGTCACGACGATCCAGTCGTCGCCGCCCAGCGTGTCGATGACGTCGTCGCCCGCGCCGATGAAGATCGGGCCGGCATCGCTGTCGATGCCGTAGGATTCGACATAGTCGCGTTCGTCGGTGCCCGTTACATCAGCCATGTCGCATCCAGTCTGTTATTGCCCGTGCATGCCTCTGCGGGCCGACAGGGTCGACCGCACAGCGGTCCGTCCCATTGTCGTGTTTCCCGCACCGCTGTCGCGCATTCTGCGCGCACGCCTCGGCCTGTGCTGGAAACCGGCACGGGCCTGAGCTGTCGACCATTGTCGTTATACTTTCATGGTGCGTCCACGGGCAAGGCTGTTGCGCCGTTCGCGCGCAAGTGCCGCGGGCAACAGGGGTTCTGCCGGGACGCCCCTGGCGATATTGTCACGATTGAACGATGCCCCGCCCTATGAACCGGCAAGCGCCACCCCGGCCGCCCGCATCGCCTCGCGGGCCGCGTCCAGCGATCCGTCAAGGTCGATGGCACGGCAGAGATCCGCGCGCACCGTGACGGCAAAGCCCAGCCGTGCCGCATCGACGGCGGAAAAATGCACGCAGAAATCGGTGGCGAGGCCGACCAGCGTCAGATCGGCGATGCCGCGCGTGCGCAGGTAGCCTTCCAGCCCCGTGGGCGTGACCCGGTCGTTTTCGAAGAACGCCGAATAGCTGTCGATGTGATGGCGGTATCCCTTGCGGATGATCGCGTCCGCCCGATCCGTCCGCAGATCGGGGTGGAAGGCGGCGCCATGGCTGCCCTGCACGCAATGATCCGGCCACAGCACCTGCGCGCCATAGGGCATCTCGGTCATTTCCATTGGCGCCTTGCCCTCATGCCGGCTGGCGAAGGAGGCGTGATCGGCCGGATGCCAGTCCTGTGTCAGGATCACCGTTGCGAACGCGTCCATCAGCGCGTTGATCCCGGGCACGATGGCATCGCCATCGGGCACGGCAAGCGCCCCTCCAGGGCAGAAATCGTTCTGCACGTCGATGACCAGAAGGGCGTGGGCGTCGTCTTCCATGGCGGATCTCCCTGACCCGTTCCTAATGACGCGCAGTCCTGTGCGTCAATCCGCGGTGCCGTTCTGGGCCGCACCGATGACGGTCTGAAGATAGTCGAGCGTGGCCTGCGTGGCCGGGCGCAGATCGTCCGCGGCGCTGCGTGCTGGCCGCCAGGTTCCCGCCGCATCGCGTTCGATCCAGCCCCGGGCGTGCAGGGCGTTCAGCTTGCGGCGCACGGTTTCGCGCGGGATGCCCGATGCCTGGGCGATCGATGCGGCATTGGTCGGTCGCGCCCGGCCGCGTGGCGGTCCGCTTTCCAGCAGGGCCGAGGGCCAGTCGGGATGTTCGGTGCCGACGCTGACCAGGAGCATCACCAGCATCGCGTCCAGATCACCGCCGAACTGCGCGCGCAGGATCGGCAGAAAACGGGCGAAGGCCCGAACATGGACCGGCCAGATCGCGGCCAGCGGCCGGGCGTCGTGTTCTGCTTGTGCCGATTGCGATGGCATCGGACCCCCGCCTTTCCCGGCGACCCATTTTGGGCACCTGCGTTCTTGAAGTCCAGCCCGGCTGCGCAATGTTCCGCGCCAGATAACGGTTTGGAGAGGGCCGGTGATGGGCATGTTGCGAGTCTTCGCCGTGATGGGCCTTGCGCTGTGCGTCCTGGCGGTTGCCGGTCCGGGCGTGGCGCAGTCCGTTTCGGGAGCGGACCCGTATGAGAACCGCCGCATCGAACAGGTCACCGTGACGATCGCCAATCCCAGCACCGATGCGGGCCTCAATGCGCGGGTCGAAGACAGCATCCGGACCCGGCTGGGGCTGTTTCCCGGCACCCGGTTTTCCCAGCAACGGATCGAATTCCAGCTCGCCCAGGCGCGGCGCATCCGCGATGTCGGCGATGTGGACTACGATGTAAGTTTCGGCCGTCAGGGCGGGCTGAACATCGCGATCACGGTTACCCTGGCCGAGGGCGGCGCCGAGGGGCGCGGCATGGCGTTCGGCGGCGATTTTCCGGTGATCTATGAAAAGGACGGGACATTCCTGCGCTTCAAGCTCGATGCGCTGGCACTGTATTACGCCAACAACAATGCGTGGTACGGGCGGCCCGACCTGATGCTGGCGGGCAACCCGCTGGTCGAGGGCCGGCCGGCCGGCGAGGGCTATGACGGCTGGGTCGAAGGCTATCTGCATTACGGCCTGTACGGGATCACCCCGCTCAACGACAATCTGTATTTCTATGGCGGTCTCAGCGCGATCACCTCGGGCTCGACCGGGCAAGAGCTGTTCACCGACGCGACACGGAGCTTTACCGGGGTCGAGGATGCCTATGTCGGGCTGGTCGGCGGGCGGACCGACGGCGCGGGCAACCGGTTCTCCTACAACCTGACCGTCGGCCGCCAACGCTTTACCCTCGCCAACGGCTTTCTGATCGCGAACACGGCGGCGAACGGCAGCGAACGCGCCGCGCTGCAGGCCAATGCGCGCTGGGCGTCGGATTTCCTTGGGCTGGTGCGGCTGCGCTACAACTCCACGATGTTCGAGGCATTCTACCTCGATCCCGACGAATTGCCGGTGATCGACACCGAAACGACCTATGCCGGGCTCAATCTGGAATTCGACCCGGTGGAGAACCTGACCGTCGGGCTGAGCTATGTCACCGCGCCCGAGTCGAACTTCAACTATTTCGGCCCCTCCGGCACGATCGTCGGCACGCGCGAGGGGCTCAGGGTGTATGATGCGCGGTTCCGCTATACGCCGAACGGTCCGGGCGCGCCCGGCTGGTTCTTCGGCGGTGAATACGCGATCCAGAACAACGCCAATTCGACATGGATGCGCGCGCCGGCTGGGCCGAGATCGGCTACAGCTTTCCGCAATCGCGCTGGTCGCCGACGATCAGCTATCGCTATGCGCATTTCACCGGCGACGACCCGGCCACCACCACCTATGAACGCTGGGACCCGATGCTGTCGGGCGGCAATGGCGAGCAATGGGTGCAGGGTGCCAGCCATTTCAAGGTGGTGCAGGATTCGAATGTGATCGCGCACCGCATCCAGGCGCGTTTTCGGCCCAATCCCAAGGTCGAGCTGGTGCCGCAGCTGTGGGCCTTCTACGCCGATCAGGAGAACAATATCGGCGGCAACCCGGCGCTGAGCGTGCTTGACGGCAACGAATACGGCTATGAGGCGAACGTCACGGCCAAGTGGTTCGTCAATCGCAACACCTATGTGCATGGTCACATCGCCTATACCTGGGCGGGCGATGCCACGGACAACGCTCTGGGCGGCACGGCCAGGGACTGGCTCGCGGCGATGCTGTTCGTGCGCTACGCGTTCTGACCCTTCCCCCCTTTTCCCGCGCCCGTCGGGCGCACAGACAGGAGACCGACATGATCCGCAGAGACGTTCTGAAATCCATGGGCGCTGCCGCCGCGGGCGGTGCCGGCGGGGTGACCCTGGCGCAGGCCGAGGCGGCCCAGGCGCAAGAGGCCGAGACCCCGGTCTCGCTGGGCTTTGGCCCCTATGGCACGCCCTGGGACCCGGCCGATCCGGACATTCCCGGCCGGCAGAATGTCGTGCCCGTCTCCGAAGACTACTTCATCCCCGGCCGGTTCGCGGGCAAGACCGTCATCGTGACCGGATCGGCCCGCGGCATGGGCGAGGTCGCCGCGCGCCGCCTGGCCAGGGAAGGCGCCAATGTGGTCGGCGTCGACATCCTGGAAGAGCTTGGTGCATCGGTGATCGACGCGATCAATGCCGAGGGCGGCACTGCCACCTTCCTGGGCGGCGACATCGCCGAGGACGCGGTCTGCGCCGAGATGGTACGCCTTGCGGTCGATACCTATGGCGGGCTCGACGGCGCGATCAACAATGCGGGCGTCATGGACGCGCTGTTTCCCGACGAACCCATCGACTATGTCAATCAGACGGACCGGGTGATGGCGCGCATCGACCTGGCCGGGGACGAATATTTCGACCGCGTGGTGAAGGTGAACGTCTATGGCACCTTCTATTCGATGCGCCACGAGATCGCGCAGATGATCGCCCAGAACCGCGGCGGCGCGATCGTCAATGTCGCCTCGGTGGCGGGCATTCCGCGGTTTCGGCGGTACGGTTCCCTATGTCACCTCCAAGCATGCGGTGCAGGGCATGACCAAGACCGCCGCGATCGACTGCGCGCCCTATGGCATCCGCGTCAACTCGACCGGCATGGGCACCACCCTGACGCCGATGTTCGAGCGCGCCTTCGAGATCATCGGCCAGCGCCGCGAGACCGATTTCAAGGACACCGGCATCGGCCTTTACAAGAGCATGAGCCTGCTGCAATACTCCGACCAGCAGAAGCGCGGCTCGACCGCGGCCGAACAGGTGGCGATCATGCTGTTCCTGCTGTCGCCCGAGGCGTCGAACATCACCGGCTCGACCTACAACACCGATGGCGGGTTCACCATCTTCTGATGCTGCCGATGCGCTGCAAATGAGCGCGCCGCGCGCGCCGCAGGCCGATCCCTGGCGCCGCCTCGACGAGGCGGCGTTCGGTCTGATCTATGGCACGGTCGTTTCGCTCAGCGTGTTGATGGCGATGGGGGCGCATCCCGACCACCCGTTTGCCATGGCGGCGGCGCTGTTTGGCGCCGTCCTTGCCGTCACACTGGCCGAGGCTTTCGCGCATGCGATGTCGCATGAATTGCAGCGTGAGCGGGAGGCGCCCAAGGCAACGTTGCGCGATGCCTGGCGCCACGCCCGGCCGACGCTGGTGGCCGCCAATGTGCCGACGCTGCTGATGCTGGCGGCCGGGTTCGGCCTGCTGCCGGCGGAGCGCGCCATCGCACTTGCCCAGGGCTTCGGCGCCGTGCTGCTGTTGGTTCTGGGCGGCCGGGTCGGTTGGGTCGCCCGACACAGCCCGCGCGCGGCGATGTGGGGCGCCGTTCTGGCCGGCGGGATCGGCGTTGCGCTTGCCGCGCTGAAATACGCTCTCCACTGATCAGCGTGCGATCCGCATGGCGCGACGGCTTCGCATTGCGGCGCGGCGCGCCCTGTGCGGCCCGCACCGCGCGATCCCGACAGGCGCCCAGACGGGCCGGTGCGGGACGAAAGAGAAGAACGCAAGAGACAGGAAATCGCTTCGTGACTTTCCCCGAACGCGCCCCTCCCATCGGTCCTGCGCGGCAGGAAACCCCATCTGGCGGGCCGCGCAAGCGCTCTGGCTCGTCCTGCGCCTGGCGCTGTCCACCTTATGCCAGGGTGCAACGCGCATGACCCATGGCGCCATCGCCGCCGCCCGCCCCGCCCCCATGGCGGGGCGCGTGGCGTGACCCCGCGACACCCTGCCCGCCCGGATTTCCCTTCCCTCCCCGGCCCCAGCCGGCTACAGAAAAGCCGAAGGTCAGTTTCGGGAAAGGTGAAACCATGGGCTCCGTCTATCAGGCCGAACCGATCCCCGCCGAAGCGCGGGACGCCATCGACGCGCTGCTCGCCTCGGGCGATCTGTTCCGCTACACCGCGCCGGCCGACGCCCCCGTCGCCCGGCTGGAGGCGGCATTCGCCGATTTCATGGGGGTGCCCTATGCGCTTGCGGTCTCGTCCTGCTCGGCGGCCCTGTTCCTGTCGCTGAAGGCGGTGGGGCTCGCCCCCGGCACCAGGGTGGTGATCCCGGCCTTCACCTTTGCCGCCGTTCCCTCGGCGGTCGTCCATGCCGGCTGCACGCCGGTTCTGGTCGAGGTCGGCGACAGCCTGCGGCTCAACCTCGCCGATTTCGAGGCAAAGCTCACGCCGGATGTCGGTGCCGTCCTGATCAGCCACATGCGCGGCCATACCTCGGACATGGACGCCATCATGGCGCTGGCCGGGGCGCGCGGCATCCCCGTGATCGAGGATGCCGCCCATTCGCTGGGCACCGAATGGCATGGCCGCAAGATCGGCACGATCGGCAAGGTCGGCGCGTTCTCGTTCCAGTCCTACAAGCTGGTGAATGGCGGCGAAGGCGGCATGCTGATCACCGACGACCCCGACATCATCGCCCGCGCGGTGATCATGTCCGGCGCCTATGAGCACAACTGGAAGAAACACCCGCTTCTGGGGGCCGATTTCGACCGCTGGCAGAACCGGTTGCCGCTGTACAATCTGCGGATGAACAACCTGTCGGCCGCGGTGATCCTGCCGCAACTGGCCGAAATCCCGCGGCGGGTCCGCGACGGGCGCGCCAATCACGATTACGTCGCGGCGCGGCTCAATGCCTCGCCCTGGCTTGCCGTGCCGCCGCCCCTGGCGCCCGAGACCCGCGCCCCCGATTCGATCCAGTTCCGGCTGGTCGATTTCACCGATGCCGAGGCTGAAGCCTTTGCCGCCGAATGTGCGCGGATGGGCGGCGAGGTGTCGGTGTTCGGCCGGTCCGCCGACAATGCGCGCGCATTCTGGAACTGGCGCTTTCTGGGCGATCTGCCGGAATTGCCGCAGACCCGCGCGATGCTGATGCGGACCTGCGATGCCAGGCTGCCCGCGCGGCTGCCCCGGGCCGAACTGGACCGGATCGCCGGGGTTTGCCTCGCCGCCGCCGAAGCGGTCAAGGCACCCGCCCGCGCCTACGGCACCTGATCGGGCGCCGGGTTTCACGGCCCGGCCCACGGGCCCGCCAGGTGACCGTTGCTATCGGCGCGGCGCGCGCTGCAGAAGCAGGCGCAGGCAGAAGGCGGTCTCGACCAGGATGACGATGCCGTAGGCCGGGGCAAAGGCCGCGGACAGGCCGGGCGCAAGGAACCGCAGCCCGCTGCCGACAAGATAGATGACGCCGGCCGTCGCGATCCCTGCACCGAAAGCACGGGCGAAGAGACCCGATCGCCAGACCAGCACGCCCATCATCAGGCTGTTGACCCCGAAGAACACAAGCCCAAGGTCATAGCCGTGGGCATGGAGGTCGAGGAAAAGAACCGCCAGCGCGTTGGCATCGGCCATGCCGGGTTCGCCCGAGACAAGCAGCCAGGCGGCCTGCAACGCCATCAGGTTGGCGGCGATCAGCACCGCCTGGATCAGCCGAAACACCATGGCGGCGAGCGCCAGGCCAGGGCCCACGGCGCGAAAGATCAGATAGAGCAGGATCGCCAACATGGCATCGCACAGCGCCATCAAGAGGTCGGCGGCAATGGCCAGCCGGAACTGGCCGGACGCCGCGCGGATCGCCGCTGCCGTGCCGTCGGCATCGGCAAGGTCGATCAAGGGGCCGCGAAGGCCAAGCTCGGCGCCCAGACCCGTCACGATGATGACGAGGTAGAGCAGACCGGCGAGACGCGCCCGGCGCGCAAGGCCCGGCGTCAGGGCGAGCGTGGTCATCGGCAACCTCCGTTCCCCTGCGACGCTATCCACCCTCGATCCGGGTCAGATCGGCCGTCTGCAGCGCCAGCGCGCAGAGCCGGTGCAGCAGGTTCAGCCGGTTGCGGCGGATCACCGGGTTGTCGTCGTTGATCTTCACCGCCTCGAAGAAGGCATCGACGGGCCCGCGCAGCCCGGCCAGCGCGGTCATGGCGGCGGCAAAGTCCTCCGCCTGCAGGGCCGTTTCGATGGCCGGTTCGGCCGCGTCGAGCGCGTCGAACAGCGCGGTTTCGGTGGCGTCGCGGGCAAGCTTCGGATCGGGGCCAAAGGAATACGCCACACCGTCCGCCGCTTCGGCCTGCTTCAACAGGTTATGCGCGCGGCGAAAGCCCTGCAGCAGGTTGTCGCCATCTTCGGTCGCCAGAAAGGCCGCCAGCGCCCGGGCGCGATGGACCAGAAGCCACAGATCGTCCGCGCCGGGCGCCGACAGCGCGGCGTCGATGATGTCGTGGCGCAGGCCCTCCTCGCGCAAATGCACCTTCAGCCGGTCATGCAGGAAGGACAGCAGGTCACCCGCATCGGCCGCGCCATTCGCCGTCGCGAACAGATCGCAGAGCCGCAGGCGCAACCCGTTCTCCAGCACGATCCGGATCGCCCCAAGGGCCGCGCGGCGCAAGGCAAAGGGATCCTTCGATCCGGTCGGTTTCTCGCCGATCGCCCAGAAGCCCGTCAGCATGTCGATCTTGTCGGCCAGCGCCACGGCCACCGACACCGGCGCGGTGGGCACCGCATCGGCGGGACCCATCGGCCGGTAATGCGCCGCACAGGCCTCGGGCACGCCGTCGTCATGGCCGGCGGCCTGCGCGTAATACTGCCCCATGACGCCCTGCAATTCGGGGAACTCGGCCACCATGGCGCTGGCCAGATCGGCCTTGGCCACGCGCGCCGCCTCGGCCGCCAGATCGGGCTTCGCGCCGACCATGGGCGCGACCTCGCGGGCCAGCGCGGCGATCCGGCCGATCCGGTCGCTTTGCGTGCCGAGCCTGCTGTGAAAGGTCACGGCGGCAAGCCGGGCCGCCATGCCTTCAAGCCCGGCTTCGCCGACCGCGCGCAGATCGGCCTCCCAGAAGAACCTGGCATCCGCCAGACGGGCGGCCAGCACGCGCCGGTTGCCCGCCAGGATGGTCGCGCCGTCATCTGCTGTCTCGCGGTCGGCCACCGCAACGAAGCCTTCGATCCGGCCGGTCCCAGGGTTTCGCAGCGACAGGAATTTCTGATGCGTCTTCATCGAGGTCTGCAGCACCTCGGGCGGCAGGCTCTGGAACTCTGCCCCGATCGGCCCGGTCAGAACCACCGGCCATTCGGTCAGCCCGGCGATATCGGCCAAGAGCGCGCGATCCTCGACCACTTCCAGACCTTGCGCAAAGGCCCGGTTGTGCGCCTCGATCCAGATATGATCGGCGCGTTCCTGGGCCGACAGCATCACCCTGGCGCGCCGAAGTTTGGTGCGATAATCCTCGAACCCCGTCACCGAAAACGGCTGCGGTGCATGAAACGGGTGGCCGCGCGTCACATCGCCCGCGACGATGCCGTCGACCTCGAAGGCGACAAGCTGGGTACCCGCCACATCCGACAGCACGCACAGGATCGAATGCAGCGGCCGCACCCAGCGCAACGCGCCCGTCCCCCAGCGCATCGATTTCGGCCAGGGAAAGCCGCGGATCACCCCCGGCAGCAGCTCGGCCACGATGTCGCTGGCCGCCCGCCCGGGCGTTTCGATCGTCGCGTACAGAAACGTGCCCTTCTTGTCCGCGCGTTCGACCAGCGTGTCGCGGGTCAGGCCGGTGCTGCGCAGAAACCCGGCAATGGCCTTTTCCGGCGCATCCGCGCGGGGGCCGCGCCGCTCTTCCCGGCGGGCCGGACTGTGCGGACTCAGCCCCTCGACATGCAGGGTCAGGCGGCGCGGCGTGCTGAACGCCCCGGCATGGGCATAGGTCAGTCCGGACGCCACCAGACCTTCGGTCACCAGCCGCCGCAGATCGACCTCGGCGCGGGGCTGCATGCCGGCGGGGATTTCCTCGGAATAGAGTTCGAGCAGCAGATCGGGCATCGGCGCGCGTCCTTGCGGTGCGGCCCTCCCTATCGCGCGCGGCGGGGCCGGTGGCAACCGGCGCGTGGCGCCGATCGCCATGCCGATCGATCTGCCGGGCGGGCATTGGCCCGCGCCGCCTGCCGCGCTAGGCTTCCGGGCATGAAATGGCTCGTCCCCGCCGCGCTGGTCGCGCTCGTCGTTCTTGTCCTTGGCGCGCATGTCGCCATGCTGTCCGACCCCGACATTCCGCGCGACGCGGCCTGGCGTCTGGCCCGGCTCAACGCGATCGCCTGGGCGGTGATCCTGCTGCCGCCGATCGGCGTCGCCCTGTGGCTGCGCGCGATGCGGCGGCGCAACGCCGGCCGCCGGGGCTGATGGCGGGGCGGTTCCTGACCGTCGCGGCCGCGCAATTCGCCAGCCGCACCGGCGATCTGGCGGCGAATCTAGCCGAATCCGCCGAATGGGTGGCCCAGGCCGAGCGCGCCGGCGCGGACCTTCTGGTGTTCCCCGAGCTCAGCCTTGTCGGCCACTACGGCGCCGAGCGGCTGCTCGATGTGTGCCTGCACCGCGACGACCCGCGCCTGCTGGCGCTGTCCGCGCTTGCGCCCGCGATGCACATCCTTGTGGGCTTCATCGAGGAAGGCCCGGCGGCGCAGTTCTACAACGCCGCCGCGCTGTTGCATCGCGGGCGGGTCGTCTATCTGCACCGCAAGATCAACCTGCCTTCCTATGGCCGGCTGATCGAGACCAAGTACTATGCGCAGGGGCGGTTCGTGGACACCCATGCGCTGTCCGGCGACTGGCGGCTGGGGCCGCTCATTTGCGCGGATGTGTGGAACCCGGCGCTGACCCATCTGACCTTTCTGCACGGCGCAACGCTCTTGACGGTGCCGATCTCGTCGGGCCGCGAGACGGTCGACGAGGGCTTCGACAACCCGGGCGGCTGGGCGGCGGCGATGCATTTCTATGCGATGATGTATGGCGCCCCGGCGATCATGGTGAACCGGGTCGGGGCCGAGGGCGACCTGACCTTCTGGGGCGGTTCGCGCATCCTCGACCCCTGGGGGCGGGTCCTGGCCGAGGCCGGGACCGGGCCCGAGATGATCACGGCGCGGCTCGACTATGCCGATGTGCGCCGCGCCCGGGCCGCCCTGCCGACGGTGCGCGATTCGAACCTGAGCCTGGTGGCGCGCGAAACCGACCGGCTGATCGCCCGGCTGGGGTGTGCCAGACATCATCCGAAACGGGGAATAGCGCGCGAAAGAACGGGCGCCCGATACGGGCGCGCCGGGGCGCATGCAGCACATGGCGCCCGGATCACACGGCCAGGGTAAGGCGCGCGCGACCTAGGGCCGCATCGTGCCGGGCCGCCCCGCAATCGGGGCGGCGCAGCCTTGCAGCCCGCGGCGGCTTCGGCCTAGGCCTCGCGCCGGTCCGAGATCGTCTTCCAGTTCAGCATGTTCGAGAACACGGTGCCGCTCATGGTGCTGCCGCCGGCCATCGAACCGCTGCGAACTTCGCCGCCCGCAACCAGGCCCGGACGGTTCAGGCTTTCCGTCGTTCCGGTGAACAGCCGGCCGCCCTTGATGGCCGAATCGCTGGTGCGCTCGATGATCGATTTGCCGGTGAACACCCGATTGCGGAGCATGTTGAAGCCGAACCGCTGGGAAATCAGGCCGATCCGGCTGGAATAGCCCGGCTCGGCCTTGGTGAACAGGCGGCTGTGGCCGGTGTCGGCGCTGAGATAGAGTTTCCGGTCGGGCTTGATCGCGATATGCACGTTCTCATTCGCCACGCCCGCATCGATCGAGGCAAAGCCGTTCATCGCCTTGATCGATTTCAGGGCGATGCCGATCGGGGCAAACGGCGCACGGGCGACGACCACCTTGCGGTCGCCTTCCAGATTGGCGGCATAGGCCGCTGCCGAGTCCTCGGGGACCTGCGCACCCTTCAGTTCGGCCTCGGCGTCGCCACCGGCGCCGACGACGCTGATGGCGGTTTTCGGCAGGCCAAGTTCGTGAAGCGCCGCGACGGCTTTGTCGGCGGTCTTCGCGTCCGGATAGAGCCGGGTAACGATGGTGGTCATGTTTCCTCCAGTGCTGCATAGCCGCGACGCGCGCGGACGGTGGGATCTGACTCGCCAGCCAGGGTCGGGGCCGGTGCGGACCCTTCATGGGTGACATAGGGCGCTTTGGCCCGCTGTCGCCGCGACGCCGACCAAAGCGGCAAGATGGCCAGAACGGCGGCGATCAGAAAGCCGATTTCCAGCCAGAAAACGGGGATATAGGCGGCCTCGGGGCGCAGGACGCCGTCCGTGACCGTGCCGCCGGCGCCGACGATCACGTCGCGGATGACACCGCCCAGCGCCACGGCCAGCCCGGCACCGGTGGCCTGCACCGCGCCCCAGGCGCCCAGCGCCAGACCGATCTGGTCGCGGCGCGCGGCGCGCATCGTCGCGGTCAGCGTGCCGTGGCCAAACAGGCCGGCGCCGAAGCCGGTGACCAGCGTGCCCAGAACGAAGGGCGCCGCGCTGCCCAGATGGGCGGCAAAGATGATGGCGGCAAAGCCCGGGATGCCGATGATCGCGCCCCAGGCGGCGACCGCGGCCGGGCAGCCGCCCGCGCCCAGCACCCGCCAGGCCACCGCGAACCCGCCCAGCATGCCGCCGGCAAAGACGGCGGTCAGTTTCGTCGTCTGCGACACGGTCAGGCCCAGAACCTGCCCGCCATAGGGTTCCAGCAGCACGTCGCACATGCCAAAGCCGAAAGTGCCCAGCGCGATGACCGCGAGAAGCCGCAGCGCGCCATCCCGCGACACAAAGCCGCGCACCGCGGTACCGAACAACGGCGTCTCGGCGGTTTCCATGGCGCGGGCGCGTTCGCGGTCGCGCGGCTCCTGCTTCCACAGGGCCAGAAGATTGAGCGCGATGGTGACCACGGCCGCGCCCTGGATCACCTGGATGAGCTTGCCCGGGGTGTAGTCGCGCAGCAGATATCCGAACACCAGCGCGGCGACCACCATGCCGAACAGCAGCATGACATACATCAGCCCGACGACCTTGGGCTGGTCTTCCTCGGGCATCAGATCGGTGGCAAGTGCCAGCCCCACGGTCTGCACCGTGTGCACGCCGGCGCCGACCAGCAGGAACGCCAGCGCGGCCGAGGACAGGCCGATCCAGCGCGGCGCATCGGCCGCCTCGCCATAGCCCGACAGCACCAGAAGCGCGAAGGGCATGATCGCGAAGCCGCCGAATTGCAGCATCGTGCCCTTCCAGATGAAGGGGATGCGGCGCCAGCCCAGCGCCGATTTATGGATGTCGGAGCGAAAGCCGATCAGCGCCCGAAACGGCGCGAACACCAGCGGCAGCGCCAGCATGCCGGCCACCAGCGAGGCCGGAACGCTGAGTTCGACGATCATCACCCGGTTGAGCGTGCCGACCAGCAGCACCAGCGCCATGCCGACCGTGACCTGAAACAGCGACAACCGCAAAAGCCGGGTCAGCGGCACCTCGGCGGTGGCGACATCGGCAAAGGGCAGCCAGCGCGGCCCGATTCGGGCGATGCGGTTCAGAATGGCTGCGCGGTAGTCGAACATGGGCTTTCCGCGATCCTCGGCCCGGCCCCGCGCTTCGGCGCCGGACGGGCGGAATTCCGTGAAGAAGGCGGGCGCGTGGCCCCGCGCAGGGGTTGTCCACGCGCCGCGCCCTTGGGCACGCGCCTAGTAGGTATAGGCGGCGTGCTCGATTTGCGCCGAAGCCGGCGCGGCCGCCATGTCCGTTCCGGACAGGAAGCCCGAGACCCAGGTGGTGTTCGTCACGATCGCCAGGTGCACGGCAAAGGATGCCACGGCGACGCCCGCAAGGAACAGCGGGATGCCGACGGTCGGCTGAACGACAAGCCACATTTTCGCGTTGTTCATGGTTCAGACCTCCTCAGCCCAGCCAGGGGGTGGACACGGCCACCAGGATATGCGCGACGAGCGCGATTGCGCCGAACACGCGGGTGCCGTCGATGAGGTAGCTGTGCACCTCTTCGGCCTCTTTCAGCGTGAGGCCGGTGGGCCACACTTTGTCGTAGTCTTCGGTCATGCCATTTCCTCCGTGCACGGTACCGTTTTGCGAAGCGGCCTGCGGCGGCTGGCCAGTCCCGCGCGCCCCATGCCGTGACGCCGCCCGGACAATGAAAGACCACATTGTGTGCCCGGGATGGCGCTGGATCGATACTGTCATGCTTGCCTGACACGGTCAAGTGTCAATTAAAATAGACATGTGGGATGTATCTCCGATGGGCGGGATGCCGCCAATGGTGCCCCGCCATGGCCGGCCCGGGTCCGATTGTAATGGATGGAATCGGCAAAAATGCCGTATGGTTTCAGCATGGAGAGACAAGATGGAACACCGGGCCAGATATCGCGGCGTGACGCTGATCGAGGCGGTCCTGTTCATCTCGATCGCCATGGGGATCATCGTCGGGGGGCTGCAGTTCTATCAACAAGCCTCCACCGCGCTGCGGACCGAACAGACGGTTCGGCTGGCGACCTCGCTGGTTGCCGAAACGCATAGTCTTTACCGGGGCTCGGACATCCCGGCCGAGGCTGCGCGCGCCCGCATCGACCCCACATTGGTGGCGGCCGGGGCGTGGTGGCGACCGCGCTGTCCGGTGATCCCGCCGCGCCGATCCAGGCGCCCTGGGGGGGCGCGGTGACCCTCGATTCGGGGACCGGCCGGATCGACGGCACTGCCGGGCCGCTCAGCCTTCATCTGACCTTCAACGACATGCCGACGACGATCTGCACGCGGGTCTTGAAGCATGACGCATCGGCTCGGGCCCGATGGGCAGCGGCGTGATCGAGACCGGGATCGTCGATCTTGCCTCGGGCAACCCCGTCGTCATCCATTCGACCGAGGCCGGCGGCGCGCTGTCGCCCAGCGATGCCGGGGTGATGTGCGGCCGAGGCCGGCAACGGCACCGCGGTGGTGATGTCCTTTGGCTGGCGCAGCAACTGAACCGGCAGAGCAATGGCCCGGCTTTCCTTGCGTTTTCAAGAATATGTGGCGCAGATCCCGACCGGGTTCCGGCGTGGGACTTGCCCCGCGGCGCTGTCAGGTCCATGACGGGCCATGCAGATCGCGAGTTTCAACATCAACGGCATCCGGGCACGGGCGCAGGCGCTGCTCGACTGGCTGGACGAGGACGGGCCCGACATCGCGCTGCTGCAAGAGATCAAATGCACCGATGATGCCTTTCCGCGCGCGCCGTTCGAGGATCGGGGCTATCGCGTCGAGACGCATGGCCAGAAATCCTTCAACGGCGTGGCCATCCTGTCGCGGCTGCCGCTCGAGGATGTCGTGCGGGGACTGCCGGGCGACGCCGATGACGGGCAGGCCAGGTGGATCGAGGCGACGGCGATCGGCGATGTCGCGGTGCGGGTCTGCGGCTTGTACCTGCCCAATGGCAACCCGGCGCCGGGGCCGAAATACGACTACAAGCTGGCCTGGATGGCGCGGCTGGAAGAACGCGCGCGCGCCCTGCTGGCGACCGAAGAGCCGGTGGTGATGGCCGGCGACTACAATGTGATCCCGCAGGCCGAGGATGCCGCCCGGCCCGAGGCCTGGGCCGAGGACGCGCTTTATCGCCCCGAAACCCGCGCGGCGTTTCGCCGCATCTTGAATCTGGGGCTGACGGATGCGTTTCGGGTGCAGACCCGTGGCGCCGGGCATTTCACCTTCTGGGATTATCAGCGCGGCGCGTGGGAGCGCGATGACGGCATCCGGATCGACCACGCGCTGCTGTCGCCGCAGGCCGCCGACCTGCTGGCCGATGTCCGGATCGAAGCCGCCTTGCGCGGTCGCGACAAGCCTTCGGATCACGTGCCGCTGCGGCTGACCTTGTCGCCGGGCTGATGGCGCCGGTGGTGCACGACCCGGGCGGGACGCGGCCAAAGGCCGCGCCCGGCGGGGCACACCCGCGACAGAAGCACCGACGGAAACGCCGGCCCCGGCGCGGGATCAGCCTGGTGCGGCTGATGCTGGTCATCGCGCTGGCCGTGCTGGTGGCGGCGGGGTTTCACGCATTTCTCTACCAGGCGTTCCGGGTGCCCAGCGGGTCGATGAAGCCGACGCTGCTGGTCGGCGACTCGATCCTGGTCAGCAAGCTCGCCTATGGCGGGCCGTTCCGCGGCTGCATTCTGGGCTGGTGCCCCGAAGCGCCGCCGATCGGCGGGCTGCCCGAACGCGGCGATGTCATCGTGTTTCGCGACACCGTCCATGGCGGCTATGCCGCCAAGCGCATCGTCGGGCTGCCCGGCGACGAGGTCGCGATGCTGGGCGGGCGGCTTTATCTCGATGGGCAGGCCGTGGAACAGCGGCCGGGCGTGATGTTTCATGAGGTGTATGAGGCCCAGGGCCAGCTGGGTCAGCGCCCGCTTTGCGCCAATCCCGATGCCGGACCGGGGGCGTATTGCCTGAAACCGGTTCAGATCGAGACCCTGCCGAATGGCGTGACCTACGACACGCTGCAGATCGGCGCGGCAGCGGTGGATACGACCGCCCCGATCGTCGTGTCGGCGGGGGCCTATTTCGTGATGGGCGATAATCGCGACAATTCGACCGACAGCCGTTTCGACCGGGCCGGTGGCGGCTATGGTTCCGTGCTGCTGGCAGACATCGTCGGCCGGGTCGAGATGATCCTGTTCAGCACCGCCGCCGACGATGTGATGGCGCCCGGGACATTACGCCGCAGCCGGCTTTTCCTGCCGATCTCGGAAGCGCGGTTGCGGCGGGCTCAGTAGTTGCGGATCAGCCCGACCAGCCGGCCCTGCACCTGCACCTGGCCAGCGCGATAGACCCGGGTTTCGTAGTCCGGATTCTCGGCCTCGAGCGCGATCATGTCGCCGCGGCGGCGCAGCCGCTTCAGCGTCGCCTCCTCGCCCGCGACGAGGGCAACGACGATATCGCCATTCTCGGCCTCGGCCTGTTCGCGGATAACGACGATGTCGCCATCGTTGATGCCGGCCCGGATCATCGAGTCGCCCTTGACCTCCAGCGCGAAATGACGCCCCGCGGCGGCGATCATGCTGCCGGGAACCGCGACATGGTGGGACACCGTACTGATCGCCTCGATCGGCGTGCCGGCGGCGATCCGGCCCATCACCGGCAATTCGGCGGCATCGACGGCGACGGCCAATTCGGCCGCACCGGCCGCGGCGCCACCGGGCAGGATGCGCGGCGTGAAGCCTTCGATCCCCTCGGGCATCCGGATGATCTCGATCGCGCGGGCGCGATGGGCGAGCCGCCGGATGAAGCCGCGTTCCTCGAGCGCCGTGATCAGCCGGTGAATGCCCGATTTGGAACGCAGGTCGAGCGCATCCTTCATCTCTTCGAAGGAGGGCGGCACGCCGTCGCGTTCCATCCGCTTGTGGATGAATTCCAGCAGATCGCGCTGTTTCTGGGTCAGCATGGCAGGCCCCCGATCGCAAGGTTCTGTTAATGTTCTAACCCCGTTCCCCCTTTGTGTCAACAGCATCGACGCATGGAGGGAAGACGGGCGCGATGGTGCATCCTCATCGCGCGCCGGTTCAAGATCGGGATTGCCGGGATTGGCCGGCAAGAAAACGGGGCGCGATCCGATGCCCGCGCCCCGCAACCGAATGCTGCCGCGGCGCGCACCGGGCGCGCCGCAGACCCTATGAGCCGAGATAGGCGGTCTTGGCGCCCCAGCCGCAGCCGCCCGACCCGGCCGCCTTCGACGCAGCGCCTTCGCGGATCGGTGTGCTGGCGTCGCCCGCGGCCGCCGGCTGCAGCGTCTCCGCCGCGGGTTCGATCGCCAGCGGCGCGCCCGCGGTATCGGCCAGCGCCGCGCCGGCGCCCAGCAGCAGTGCCGCGCCCGCGGCCATCATCGAAGCTTTCAGCATGGATCTCCCTTCCCTGTTGTTGATCGTCGCTTGTCCGTGTCGCCATGGGGTCCCGCACGGGGCGGGATCGGATATGCCCCGGATCGGAGGTTAGTTCGGCGCGACGCTCTGTCCAGCGCGGCGTCCCCCCCGCCGCCGCGCCGGCGGGCCCGAAATCGGCCGCGGTCAGCCGGCCATCGCCGTTGACATCCATGCCCGCCAGCCAGGCATCGCTGGCGTCGAGGAATTCCGCAAGGCTGACCAGCCCGTCGCCATCGGCATCGTTTGCCGCCACCGAGATGCCCGCCTGCATGCGCCCGGCCATCTGGCCGTGGCCGCGCCCCATGGCGGCCCCCTTCTGGGAGTCCTCGGCGATATGGGCGTCGATATCGGCGTAATCCTCGGGCGAGAGGACGCCGTCGCCCTCATAGTCGAACATGTCGAAGATCATCGCCCGGCGCGCCCGGGCTTCTTCGGCAGAGACCACCCCATCGGAATCGGCGTCCCACATCACCATGAAGCGCTCTCCGGGCACGGGCTGGTCCTGCGCGGCGGCGCCGGCGGCGGCGGCCAGAAAGACAAGGGTCAGGGCAGGTCGCATGGTCACTCCTTGGATGCGGCGCCGGCCGGATGGCGGCGCAGTCCGGGCCGATCGATAGCCCATCAGGCGGTCAGCTGGTCCCAGCAGTCAAGTGCCTTCGCGGTGTACATCAGCGAAGGCCCGCCGCCCATCTGGACGCACATGCTGAGCATGTCGGCCAGTTCCTCGCGGGTGCCGCCGGCCTTGATCAGCGCCTCGACATGGAAGGCGATGCAGGGTTCGCAGCGCACGGCGATGGCGATCGCGCAGGCGATCAGCTCCTTGGTCTTGAGGTCGAGCGGCCCGGTTTCCTTGGCGGCCTTCGACAGCGCGCCGAACCCCTTGGCGGTTTCCGGGTTGACCTTGTTGAATTCGCGCAGATGGGCGCGCATGTCGGTCAGAAAATCCTTGTAGTCCATTCGCCTCTCCTTGGTTGCGATCGGTCCCGATGCAATGGCTGTCACATCGGGCCGGGGGCCGTGTCAATGGGGCCGCCCGGCCGGCGACCGGATCGCGGCGGCCGCCTCGGGGGGCATCGAGCCCCCGCTCGGCGGCCTTGGGCACGACGGGGGCAGCGACGCGCGCAGCGATGCGGCGGTGCACGGGGGGCGCTGCCCCCCGTCGCCCGTGCGCGGCACGGGCGACTCCCCCCGGGATATTTGACCCAAGGCGAAGGAGGGTTGGGGGGGAGAAAGGCCGCCAACGGCGCCTCGGTTGACGGGCCCCGACCCGGGCGCGATAAACCCGCGCGCCGGCGGCGCGGGCGGGCGCAAGGAGGAGCAGGCATGGGCGGGCAGAAGCGGGTGTTTTCGGGCGTCCAGCCATCGGGCGGGCTGACCCTGGGCAACTACCTTGGGGCGATCAAGCGGTTTGTCGAGATGCAGGAGGCCGGCATCGAGACGATCTATTGCATCGTCGATCTGCACGCGATCACGGTCTGGCAGGATCCTGCCAGGCTGCGCCACGCCACCCGCGAGCTGGCGGCCGGCTTCCTGGCCGCGGGGATCGACCCGGCGCGGTCGATCCTGTTCAACCAGAGCCAGGTGACCGCCCATGCCGAGCTGGGCTGGATCCTTGCCTGTGTGGCGCGGATCGGCTGGCTGAACCGGATGACCCAGTTCAAGGACAAGGCGGGCAAGAACCGCGAGGCGGCAAGCGTCGGGCTTTTTGCCTATCCGACCCTGATGGCCGCCGACATCCTGGCCTATCACGCCACCCATGTTCCGGTGGGCGAGGATCAGAAGCAGCATCTGGAGCTGACCCGCGACATCGCGATCAAGTTCAACACCGATTACGGGGTGGATTTCTTTCCCGTGGTCGAGCCGGTGATCGAGGGCGTGGCGACCCGCGTGATGAGCCTGCGCGACGGCACCAAGAAGATGTCGAAATCGGATCCGTCGGATATGAGCAGGATCAATCTGATGGACGACGCCGACACCATCGCGAAGAAGATCCGCAAGGCGCGGACCGACCCCGAGCCGCTGCCAGGCGCGCTTGACGGGCTGAAGGACCGGGCCGAGGCGCGCAACCTGGTCAACATCTATGCCGCCCTCGCCGATACCACGCCCGAGGCGGTGATCGCAGACTACGGCGGCGCGGCGTTTTCCACCTTCAAGCCGGCGCTTGCCGATCTGGCGGTGGCACGGCTCGAGCCGCTTTCCGCGGAAATGGCGCGGCTGATGGCCGACCCGGCCGAGATCGACCGGATCATCGCCGCCGGCGCCGAGAAGGCCGCGGCGATCGCCGACCCGATCCTGAACCGGACCTTCGACATCGTCGGGATGATCCGGGCGCGCTAGCCCCGCGCGGGTCCGTTGATGCGCGTGTGGACGCATCGCGGCGGCCCGCCATCGCCAGCGGCTTGCCCCCGCCGCGCCGGACGCCGATACTGCCGCCAAGGCCGCGGGGCGGTCGCCAACCGAGAACCGGACCGGAAGCCATGCCGAACGATCTGACCATGCCGACCCAGCACCTGCGCAACGCGGTGCTGCGCCATCTGACCTACACCATGGCCAAGGATGCCGCGCATGCGCAGCTTTACGATTGGCGGATGGCGCTGAGCTATGCGATTCGCGGACGAGATCGTCGACCGCTGGTTCGAATCGATCCGGGCAACCTACAATGCCGACGCCAAGCGGGTCTACTACCTGTCGATGGAGTTTCTGCTTGGCCGTCTGCTGGAGGATGCGATCACCAATCTGCGGCTGACCGAACGGGTCCAGTCGGTGACCCGTGAACTGGGGATCGAGCTGGGGCCGCTGCTGCATGACGAACCCGATTCGGCGCTGGGCAATGGCGGGCTGGGGCGGCTCGCTGCCTGTTTTCTCGAATCGATGTCGACGCTGAAAATCCCCGCCCATGGCTATGGCATCCGCTACGAATACGGCCTGTTCCGGCAAAGCTTCGTCGACGGGCGGCAGGTCGAATCGCCCGAGACCTGGCTGCAGACGGTCGATCCCTGGGCGTTCGAGCGGCCCGAGCTGAAATTCGAGATCGGCTTTGGCGGCAAGGTCGAGGAGATCGGCACCGCCGCCCGCTGGACACCCGACGAGGCGGTGATCGCCCAGGCCCATGACACGCCGATCGTCGGCTGGCGCGGCCGCTGGGCCAACACGCTTCGGCTGTGGTCGGCCCGGCCGACCGAAATCTTCGACCTGGCCCGGTTCAACGCCGGCGATTTCGCCGCCGCCGCCGAGCCCGAGGCGCTGGCGCGGGCGATCACCCGGGTTCTCTATCCCGACGACACCACCGAAAGCGGCAAGGAATTGCGGCTGAAACAGGAGTATTTCTTCACCGCCGCGTCGCTGCGCGACATTCTGCGCCGGTTCGAACGCACCCATGACGATCTGCGCAAATTGCCGACCAAGGCCGCGATCCAGCTGAACGACACCCATCCCGCCATCGCCGGCCCCGAACTGGTCCGGTTGCTGCATGACGAGCGGCATTTCTCGTTCGACGAGGCGGTCGAGATCGCCCGCGGCTGCCTGGCCTACACCAATCACACCCTGCTGCCCGAGGCGCTGGAACGCTGGCCCGAGGATCTGATGCGCCGGCTGTTGCCCCGCCACATGCAGCTGATCGAGCGGCTCGACGCGGCCCATGAAGCGAAACACCCGTCCCGGCAGGTGGCGCTGCGGGCGCATGGCGAGGTGCAGATGGGGCCGCTGGCCTTTGTCATGGCGCATCGGGTGAACGGGGTCTCGAAGCTGCATACGCGGCTGATGAAGGACACGGTGTTCGCCGAATTGAACCGGCTCTATCCCGATCGCATCGTCAACGAGACCAACGGCATCACCCCGCGCCGCTGGCTGATGTCGGCCAATCCGCGGCTGTCGAGCCTGATCGGCGAGACGATCGGCAACGGCTGGCTGGCCAATCTGGAACGGCTGGCGGAGCTCGAGCCGCATTTCGACGATGCGGGCTTCCTGGATGCGTATGCGGCGGTGAAACACGCCAACAAGCGCGATCTGGCGGGCTGGCTGGCGCGCGCCCATGGCGTGCATATCGACCCCGCCGCGATGATCGATATCCAGATCAAGCGCATCCACGAATACAAGCGTCAGCATCTGAACATCCTGGAAGCGATCGCGCTGTGGCAGGACATCCATGACGCGCCGAATGCCGAACGGGTGCCGCGGGTCAAGATATTCGCCGGCAAGGCGGCGCCGGGCTATGCCTTTGCCAAGCAGATCATCCGGCTGATCAACGATGTCGCCGCGGTGATCAACGCCGATCCGGTCACCAGCCCGTGGCTGCAGGTCGCCTTTCTGCCGAACTACAATGTCAGCCTGGCCGAGCGGCTGATCCCGGCCGCGGACCTGTCAGAACAGATCTCGACCGCCGGCAAGGAAGCGTCGGGGACCGGCAACATGAAGATGGCGCTGAACGGCGCGCTGACCATCGGCACGCTTGACGGCGCCAATGTGGAAATCCGCGAGCGGGTGGGGGCAGAGAACTTCTTTCTGTTCGGGATGACCGCCGACGAGGTTCTGGAACGCCGCGCAATGCCGGACCATGCCGCCCGGGCCATCGCCGACGATCCGCGGCTGGCCCGCGCCCTCGAGACCTTGCGCAACGGCACGTTTTCGGCACCCGATCCCGGGCGCTATCGCGGGATCGCCGACAACATCTCGGGGCCCGACTATTTCCTCGTTGCCTCGGATTTCAGCGATTTCTGGCGCGCCCAGCGCGAGGTCGACCGCGCCTTTGCCGATCCCGCGCGGTGGGTGCGGGCGGCCGCCCACAACACCGCCGGTTCGGGCTGGTTCAGCGCCGATCGGGCGATCCGCGGCTATATGCGGGATGTCTGGGACGCCGCGCCGGTAGAGCTTTGAGCGCCGCCGCCCGACCGACCGACCCGGCGCTGCAGGCGCTGTGCGCTGGCCGCCATGATGACCCGTTTGCGGTTCTGGGCCCGCATGACATGAGTGGGTTACGGTATGTCACCGCCTTTGATCCAAGGGCGGCGGCCCTGTCCGCAAGGGCTGGCGGCGACACCTTTGGGCTGGCCGCAGTGCCGGGGCATCCTGGCCTGTTTCGGGGCCCCGTGCCAGGCGATGGCCCCTATCGGCTGACAGGCGAGACGCCCGACGGCATTCCGTTCGACCATGACGATCCCTATCGGTTCGGCCCGGTGCTGGGCGAGATCGACGAATACCTGATCGGCGAGGGCACGCATCGGCGGCTGTGGACGGCACTTGGCGCCCATGTGATGCGGCATGAGGGCGTGGATGGCACCCATTTCGCGGTCTGGGCGCCGAACGCGCAAAGGGTCTCGGTCGTGGGGGATTTCAACGGCTGGGACGGCCGGCGCCATGCGATGCGGCGGCGCGGATCGACCGGCGTGTGGGAGATATTCCTGCCCGGCATCGGCGACGGCGCGGCCTACAAATACGAGCTTCTCGGCCCGGACGGCCTGCCGCGCCCGCTGAAGGCCGATCCGGTCGGCTTCGGCGCCGAGCATCCGCCGCGCACGGCATCGGTCGTTCGCGACATCGCCGGCTATGGCTGGCACGACGCCGCCTGGATGGCAGGGCGGGGCGCGAAGAATGGCCGCAATGCGCCGATCGCGATCTACGAGGTGCATCTGGGCTCGTGGCGGCGCAAGGACGGCGGGCGGCACATCTCCTACCGGGAGGCGGCCGAAGAGCTGGTCGATTACGCCGTCGGCCTCGGTTTCACCCATATCGAGCTGATGCCGCTGGCCGAACATCCCTTCGATGGCTCCTGGGGCTATCAGCCGGTCGGCATGTATGCCCCGACCATCCGCCACGGACCGCCGCATGAGTTCCGCGATCTGGTCGATGCCGCGCATCGCGCGGGGCTGGGCGTGATCCTCGACTGGGTGCCGGGCCATTTCCCCGCCGATGCGCACGGGCTCGGGCAGTTCGACGGCACCGCACTTTACGAATATGCCGACCCGCGCGAAGGCTTTCACCACGACTGGAACACGCTGATCTACAATTTCGGCCGCCGCGAGGTGGCCAATTATCTGACCGCCAACGCGCTTTACTGGCTGGAGGAATACCATCTGGACGGGCTGCGGGTGGATGCCGTCGCCTCGATGCTCTACCGCGACTATTCCCGGCCTGCCGATCAATGGGTGCCGAACATCCATGGCGGGCGCGAGAATCTGGAAGCCATCGCGATGCTGCAGACGATGAACCGCACCGTCTATGGCGAGGTGCCGGGCATCCTGACCGCGGCCGAGGAAAGCACCGCCTTCCCGGGCGTCTCGCGCCCCGTCCACGAGGGCGGCCTTGGTTTCGGCTTCAAGTGGAACATGGGCTGGATGAACGATGCGCTCGACTATATCCGGCGCGAGCCGGTGCACCGGCGCCATCATCATCACCAGATGACGTTCGGGCTGACCTATGCCTTTACCGAGAACTTCATCCTGCCGATCAGCCATGACGAGGTGGTGCACGGCAAGGGCTCGATGCTGGCGAAGATGCCCGGCGACGAGTGGCAACGCTTTGCCAATCTGCGTGCCTTCTACGCGTTCATGTGGGGCCATCCCGGCAAGAAACTTCTGTTCATGGGCCAGGAATTCGCCCAGGCGCGCGAATGGGACCATGGCGCGGCGCTTGACTGGGGCGCGCTGGACGATCCCCGCCATGCCGGCATGCAGCGGCTGATCGGCGATCTCAACCGGCTGTATCGCGCGACGCCTGCGCTGCATCAGGGCGACGCCGAGCCCGGGGGCTTTCAGTGGATCGAGGCCGATGCCGCCGACATCTCGGTCTTTGCCTGGATCCGCCGCGGCCAGCCCGGCACGGCCGAAACCGTGGTGATCTGCAACTTCACGCCGATCGAACGCGCGCCCTATCGGCTGGCGCTGCCGCGCGCCGGCGCATGGCGGAAGTCCTGAACACCGATGCCGCGATCTATGGCGGCGCGAACCGCGGCAATCTGGGCGTGATCGACGCGCGTCCCGAACCGCTGCGCGACCAGCCGGCGCAGGCCGATATTGTGCTCCCGGCGCTTTCGGCCATCATGTTGCGCCACACCGGCCCCTGACGGGCCGCGAAGGAAGGAGAGCCGATGGAGCCGATACCAAGCCGTCTGACCAGCCGCACCATGGCGTTTGTTCTCGCTGGCGGGCGTGGCAGCCGCCTGAAGGACCTGACCGCGAACCGGGCCAAGCCGGCGGTCTATTTCGGCGGCAAGACGCGGATCATCGACTTTGCGCTGTCGAACGCGCTCAATTCCGGTATCCGCAAGATCGCGGTCGCCACCCAATACAAGGCGCATTCGCTGATCCGGCACCTGCAGCGCGGCTGGACCTTCTTTCGCGCCGAGCGCAACGAATATCTCGACATCCTGCCAGCGAGCCAGCGCGTCGACGAGGGCAAGTGGTATCTCGGCACGGCCGATGCGGTGACCCAGAACATCGACATCGTCGACAGCTATCATGTCGACTACATCATCATCCTGGCCGGCGACCACATCTACAAGATGGATTACGAGATGATGCTGCGCGAGCATGTCGCCAGCGGCGCCGATGTCACCGTGGGCTGCATCGACGTGCCCCGCGCCGAAGGCTCGGCCTTTGGCATCATGGATGTGGACACGACCGGCCGGATCATCGACTTTCTGGAAAAGCCCGCCGATCCGCCCGGCATGCCCGACGACCCGGAACGCGCGCTGGCCTCGATGGGCATCTATGTCTTCAGCTGGCGGTTCCTGCGCGAATTGTTGCGGGCCGATGCCGACAACCCCGATTCCAGCCACGATTTCGGCCATGATCTGATCCCGCATATCGTCCGGAACGGCAAGGCGATGGCGCATCGCTTTGCCGAAAGCTGCGTGCGGGACAGTCCCGAAACCCCGGCCTATTGGCGCGATGTCGGCACGGTGGACGCGTTCTGGCGTGCCAATATCGACCTGACCGGCTTCACGCCCGAGCTTGACCTGTGGGACCGCGACTGGCCGATCTGGACCTATTCCGAAACCCTGCCGCCGGCGAAGTTCATCCATGACGAACGCCACCGCCGGGGCAGCGCGATTTCGTCGATGGTGGCGGGGGGCTGCATCATCTCGGGCACCCAGGTGCGCAATTCGCTGCTGTTCACCATGGTGCACACCAACTCCTTCGCCTCGCTCAGCCATTCGGTGCTGCTGCCTTACGTCTATGTCGGGCGCCATGCGCGGCTGCGCAACGCGGTGGTCGACCGCGGTGTGCGCATCCCCGAGGGCCTTGTGGTCGGCGTCGACCCCGAAGAGGATGGGCGCTGGTTCCATGTCAGCCCGGGTGGCGTGACGCTGATCACCCAGAAGATGCTGGACCGGAGGGCGGCGGCGCTGTGACGCGGGTCCTTTCTGTCGCCCCCGAATGCGTGCCGCTGATCAAGACCGGCGGGCTTGCCGATGTCGCCGGCGCGCTGCCCGCCGCGCTGGCCGAATGCGGGGTCGCGATGCGGACCCTGCTGCCGGGATATCCCGCGGTGCTGGGGGGCCTCGCCGACACCAGGTCAGAGCGCCGCTGGGACGATCTGTTCGGCGGGCCGGCCCGGCTGCTGCAGGGTCGGGCCGGCGACGGGGTCTTCTATGCGCTCGACGCGCCGCATCTCTATGACCGGCCGGGCGGCCCGTATCAGGACGCCGACGGCCGCGACTGGCCCGACAACGACATCCGCTTTGCCGCCCTGTGCCGCGCCGCGACCGACATCGCCGCCGACGGCGCGGCGGGGTGGCGCCCGCAGGCGCTGCATCTGCATGACTGGCAGGCCGGGCTGGTGCCGGCCTATCTGCGCGGGGCGATGCCCAAGGGCGCGCCGGGCACGCTGATGACGATCCACAATATCGCTTTCGCCGGCGCCACGCCGGCCGACCGGCTGGGCGTGCTCGACCTGCCCGAAGCGGGCTTCACCTCCGAGGGGTTCGAGTTCTATGGCCGGATCAGCACGCTGAAGGCGGGCCTTGTCTGGGCCGACCGGATTTCCACCGTCAGCCCGACCTATGCGGCCGAGCTGATGCGCCCGGAAACCGGCGGCGGGTTCGACGGCGTGCTGCGCGCCCGGGCCGAGGATGTTTCGGGCATCCTGAACGGCATCGATCTGGAGGCGTGGGCGCCACCCTTCCGGTCACCGCGCGGCAAGCGGCGCCACAAGGCCGCGCTGCGCGCCGAATTCGGCCTGCCCCAGGCGCCGGGCCCGCTTTGCGTCGTCGTCTCGCGGCTGACCCACCAGAAGGGGATCGACCTGCTGGTCGACGCGCTGCCCGCACTGCTGGGCCAGGGCGGCCAGCTGATCGTGCTGGGCTCGGGCGAGCCGGCGCTGGAGGCCGCGCTGCGCGGGGCCGCCGATCTCTATCGCAATGTCGCGGTCCGGATCGGCTATGACGAGGCGCTGTCGCGGCGCCTGATCGCGGGCGGCGACGCGATCCTGGTGCCTTCGCGGTTCGAGCCCTGCGGGCTGACGCAGCTTTACGGGCTGCGCCATGCGACCCTGCCGCTGGTCGCGCTGACCGGCGGCCTGGCCGATACGGTGATCGCCGCCAACGACGCCGCGCTGAAGATCGGTGTCGCGACCGGCTTCACCTTTGCCCCGGGCGACCGCACCGCGCTGGAGCAGGCCCTGTCGGGGATGTGCGCCACCTATCGGCAGCCGGATCTGTGGGCGCGGATGCAGAAGAACGCGATGCGCCATCCGGTCGATTGGGGCGCCTCGGCGGGCCGCTATGCCGCGCTGTTTGCCGCGATCGCGCATCGATGATCAGCGAAGAGGCGGACGGCCCGGGCCATGCCGCCCCGCTGGGTGCCACCCATGACGGCGATGGCGTCAACTTTGCGGTGTTTTCCGACCATGCCGACCGGATCGCGGTCTGTCTTTTCAGCCCGGATGGCCAGACCGAGATCCGCCGCGTCGTCCTGACCGAGCGCGATGGCGGCATCTGGCATGGCCGCATCGCGGGGCTGCGGCCGGGGCAGCTTTACGGTCTGCGCGCCTGGGGGCCCTATGCGCCGATGCAGGGCCACCGCTTCAACCCCAACAAGCTGCTGATCGACCCCTATGCCCGCCGGATCACCGGGCATCCGGTCTGGGACGACGCGCTGATGGGTTACAGCGTCGGGTCGCGCCATGGCGATCTGTCCTTCGACCCGCGCGACAGCGCCCCCTTCATGCCGCGCTGCGTGGTCGAGGCCGGCCCGGCCATCGCCATGCCGGGGCCGCGCCTCGCGACCCCGGCCGAAGCGACGGTGATCTACGAGGCCCATGTCAAGGGTCTGACCCAGCTGCGCCGGGGCGCCACGCCAGCCGGCACCTTTCTCGGCCTCGCATCCGATCCGGTGCTCGACCACCTCAACGGGCTTGGGGTGACCGCGATCGAACTTCTGCCGGTGCAGGCCTTTGTCAATGACCGGTTCCTCGTAGAACGCGGGCTGACCAACTACTGGGGCTATCAGACGCTTGGCTTCTTTGCCCCCGATCCGCGCTATCTGAGCGAGGGCCAGATCGCCGAGTTTCGCCACATGGTCGACCGGCTGCATGCGGCCGGGATCGAGGTGATCCTCGATGTCGTCTACAACCACACCGGCGAGGGTGGCGAAACCGGGCCGACCCTGTGCTTTCGCGGCCTCGACAACCGCAGCTATTACCGGCTGACCGATGACGGCCGCGGCTATGTCGACGATACCGGCACCGGCAACACGCTCGATCTTCGCCATCCGATGGTGATGCGACTGGTGCTCGATTCGCTGCGCTACTGGGCGGGTGTCATGGGGTCGACGGGTTCCGCTTCGATCTGGCGGCGACGCTTGGCCGCACCGATAGCGGCTTTGACCGCGATGCGCCGCTTTTCCAGGCGATCCGCCAGGACCCGCTGCTGGCCCCGCTCAAGCTGATCGCCGAGCCCTGGGATACCGGGCCCGGTGGCTATCAGCTGGGCGGTTTTCCGCCCCCCTTCATGGAATGGAACGACCGGTTTCGCGACGGTGTGCGGCGGTTCTGGCGCGGCGATGCGGGCCAGGTGCCCGGACTGGCCAGCCGGATCACCGGCTCGGCGCTGCAATTCGACCATTCGGGGCGGCTCGCCACCAGCTCGGTCAACTTCGTCACCGCCCATGACGGCTTTACGCTGATCGATACGGTGTCCTACGCCGCGAAGCGCAATACCGCGAATGGCGAGGGCAACCGCGACGGCCATTGCGCCAACCATTCCGACAATCTGGGGGTGGACGGGCCGACCGACAACGCCGCGATCCGCGCCGCCCGGGACCGGCGCCGGCGCAACATGCTGGCGACCGTGCTCTTGTCGCAGGGCACGCCGATGCTGCTGGCCGGCGACGAGGTCGGCCACAGCCAGCGCGGCAACAACAACGCCTATTGCCAGGACAACGCGATCAGCTGGATCGACTGGGCCGCCGGCGACGCCGGTTTCCTCGATTTCACGCGGTCGATGATCGCCTTTCGCCGCGCCCATCCGATCCTGCGCCAGCGGCTGTTTCTGCATGCGCGCGAGCGCCGGCTCGACCGGATCGAGGATCTGTTCTGGCGCCGCGCCGATGGCGATCCGATGGCGCAGGCCGATTGGGACGATGCCGATCTGCGCCTGCTTTGCGCCGAGATGCGCACCGCCTCGGGCACGCCGGCCTATGCGGCGCGCGAGGAAGCGCTGTTTCTGGTCTTCAATGCGGGCGACGGGGTGGCGGTACGCCTGCCGCCAGCGCCCGAGAGCCGCATCTGGCTGCGCGCGCTCGACACCGCGGCGCCGTCCTTTGCGCCGGTGCCGACGGACGGCACGATGTGGGACTGCCCGGCCGACAGCGTCACCGTCTTCGTGCTGGACGCCCGGTCATGACCGACGCGCTGCGCCGGCTTGCCACGGCTGCGGGCATCCTGCCCGGCTATCGCGACAGCGATCGGGTCTGGCACGAAACCGGCCCCGACACGCAGATCGCCCTGCTGGCGGCGATGGGCATCGATGCGGGCAGCGGGCGGCAGGCGGCAGATGCACTTGCCGCCTGGCAGGCCGCGGCGCCGCGGCGCCCGGGCTGGCAGGTCGTGGCGGCCGGGCAGCGCCCGGCGATCGACCCGGCCGCCGATTGGCGGATCGCGCTGGAAAGCGGCCAACAGGTCGAAGGACGCGGCCCGGCCGACCTGCCCGACCTGCCCATCGGCTTTCACCGGATGTGGCAGGGGGCGCGGCCGGTGCATCTGCTGGCCGCACCGGCGGCGCTGCCCGACCCGGCCCAAGGCTGGGGGTGACCGTGTCGCTGGCCGGGCTTCGGTCGGCTGAAACGGGTGGCATCGGCGACTATCGTGACCTCGGCGATGCGGCGGTCGGCCTGGCCGGGCTTGGCGCCGGGTTTGTCGGCATCAACCCGGTCCATGCCGGCTTTCCCACCGACCCCGCCGCGATCAGCCCCTACATGCCGTCGCATCGCGGCCGCTTCGACATCACCCATATCGCCCTGCCCGAGCGTTTCGGCACACCCGGCCCCGAGATCGACTTCGGGGCCGACCGGCCGACCGGTCAGGCCCGGCTGCGCGCGGCGTTTGCCGCGTTCGAGGCCGCGGGCGGCGATCCGGCCTTCGACGCCTGGGCGGCGGCGGGCGGCGCGGCGCTCGACCGTTTCGCGCGGCATCAGGCGCTGTCCGACCGCCACGGCCCCTATTGGCACCTTTGGCCCGCCGCCCTGCGCAATGCCGATGCTGCCGCCATGGCCGCGGCCGATCCGGGCCGCGACGGCCGGTTCCATGCCTGGGCGCAATGGCAGGCGGAAACCCAGCTTGCCGCGGCGCAGGCGGCAGCCCGCCAGGCGGGGATGGCGCGCGGCCTTTACCTCGACCTCGCGGTCGGCACCCACCCGCATGGCGCCGAAACCTGGGAACGGCCCGAGCTGTTCGCCCGCGGCACGACGCTGGGCGCGCCGCCCGATGCGTTTGCCCCGCAGGGTCAGTCCTGGGGGCTTGCACCGCTCGATCCGCAGGCGATGGTGGCGGACGGGTTTTCCCATTTCGCCGACACGCTGGCCCGCCAGATGGCGCATGCCGGGATGATCCGCATCGATCACGCGCTGGGGCTGATGCGCAGCTTCTGGGTGCCCGATGGCGGCGTCCCGGGGGGCTTTGTCGCGATGCCGTTCGACGCCCTGCTGGCGGTGATCCGAATCGTCGCGTGGCGCGCCGATTGCACCGTGGTGGGAGAGGATCTGGGCCTGGTGCCGCCCGGCCTGTCCGAGGCGCTGGCCGCTTCGGGCCTTCTGGGCTCGCGGTTGATGATGTTCGAATGGGATGGCGAAGGCGCGCCGCGGCCGCCGGCGGCCTATCCGGCGCCGACGCTGGCGGCGTTCTCGACCCATGATCTGCCGACATGGGAGGGCTGGCGCACCGGCCGCGACATCGCCCTGCGCGCCGCGCTCGGGATCGTCGATGCCCGTTCGACGGCGCGCCAGCAGGCGCAAAGGGCGGTCGAGGTCGCGGCATTCGAGGCAATGATCGGCGGGACATCGGCACGGGCACTGCATGCCGCCCTCGGCCGCACCGGCTCGCGGCTGGTGGCGGTGCAGGCGGCCGATGCGCTGGGGCTGCGCGACCAGGCCAATCTGCCCGGCACGGTCGACGAATACCCGAACTGGCGCCAGCGGCTGCCGGTCGATGCCGGCGCATTGGCGCACGCGCCGGGCATGATCGAAACCGCGCGCATCCTGGGCGCGGCGCGCCGGCACGCCAGCCCAGCCCCGCCGCGGAACTTGTAGGCGGGTGCGGTTTCTGCCACCCATCGGGCATGATCCTGTGCTGCGGCGAAGCGTTGATCGACATGATCCCGGCCCCGACCGATCGGGGGCGCGACGGGTTCGTGCCTTATCCCGGCGGCGCCGTGTTCAACACCGCCATCGCGCTGGGGCGGCTTGGCGTGCCGGCCGGGCTTCTGACCGGATTGTCGCGCGATCTGTTCGGCGCCCAGCTGGCAGCCGCGCTGCACGACAGCGGCGTCGACACGGCGCTGGCGATCCGCACCGACCGGCCGACGACGCTGGCCTTCGTCGAACTTGCCCATGGCGATGCGCGCTATCACTTCTTCGACGAGAATTCGGCCGGTCGCATGCTGGAGCCGGCCGACATGCCCGACCTGCCGGACCACGTCACATCGCTCTTCTTGGGCGGCATCAGCCTGGCCTGCGAACCGGGTGCCGACGCCTATGCGGCGCTGCTTGCCCGGGCCGGAGAGGCGCGCGCGGTGATGATCGACCCGAACATCCGGCCGGGCTTCATCGCCGATGCCGCACGCTATCGCCAGCGGCTGGCGGCGATGCTGGCGCGGGCGGACATCGTCAAGCTGTCGGGCGAGGATCTCGACTGGCTCGCTCCCGGCGACGACCCCGAGGCGGCGCGCATCGCGCGGCTGTTGGCGCGTGGCCCGGCGCTGGCGATCGTGACCCGCGGCGGGGATGGCGCGACCGCCTATCTGACGGGCGGCTCGGTCGTTTCGGTGCCGGCCCGGGCGACCCGGATTGTCGACACGGTGGGCGCCGGCGACACCTTCAACGCGGGTGTTCTGGCAAAGCTGGCGGCGCTCGGCCTGCTGACCCGGCCGGCCCTGCGCCAGCTCGACCCCGAGGCGGCGCGCGCCGCGCTGACGCTTGGCGCCCGGGCGGCTGCGGTGACGGTGTCCCGGCCAGGTGCGGACCCGCCCTGGGCGGCCGACCTGCCCGACTGATACCAAGGCGCGATGAGCATGACGCAACCCGCCTGTCTGCCGCCCACCCGCCGGACACAGCGACAATGTCGTCGCGTACCAACGGTCATTGGCATGACCGTTGGCATTCGTCGCCGACACGTATGGGGGCCCGAGTTTTCTAGAAAACTCGGGCCAGGCAGGATTTTCTAGAAAATCCTGCGCGCCGGCCAGGGCACGGCGCCTTGCCATGCGATCGGACACGGCCAGGCTTCGCGTTGCTGGAACCAATTCCGAGCGTTTGCCACAAGGATTGCACCATAGCGCAACCCGCCCACCGCGGCTGATACCAACGGTCATTCTCCGTGACCGTCGGCATCAATCGCCCTCGAACGCGCACAGGCTGTTCACCGCGATGCCCATCGCGCGCAGCTTTGCGGTGCCGCCCAGATCGGGCAGATCGACCAGAAACGCGCAGCCCGCGATCTGCGCGCCCAAGCGTTCCAGCAGCTTCACGCCGGCAATCGCGGTGCCCCCGGTGGCGATCAAATCGTCGACGACCAGCACCTTTTCGCCCGGTTGCACGGCGTCTTCGTGGATTTCCATCACCGCCTCGCCATATTCCAGCGCGTAGGATTCGGAAATCGTTCGGTGCGGCAGCTTGCCCTTCTTGCGGACCGGCACGAAGCCGATCGACAACTGATGCGCCACCGCGCCGCCGAGGATGAAGCCGCGCGCCTCGAGCCCGGCGACCTTTTCGATGCTTTGCCCGGCCCAGGGATGCAGCATCTGGTCGATCGCCGCCCGGAACCCGCGCGGGTCGCCGAACAACGTGGTCACATCGCGGAACATGATCCCCTCCTTGGGGAAATCGGCGATGGTGCGGATGTACTCTTTCACGTCGACCGTCATGGGCGGACCCCGTTGTTCAACCGAAATCAGGTTTCGTTACCATCAACCAGAACACGCCCGCCAGTGCCAGAAAGGCGGGCCATCCCAGCGCGAACCAGATGCGATAGAGCTGCCGTGCCCGGGCCGGCAGGGGCACGCCCGCCTGCATCGCCGCCGCCGCCAGGTCGCGGATGCGCATTTGCAGCAGCACGACCGGCGCCCAGCAGGCGAATGCCAGCAGATAGGCGGCATAGGTCAGCAGCAGCCAGTCGGCCGTCAGCGAAGTGCCGGAGAGCCAGACCAGCGCCAGGCCGGTGGCGGGCTGGATCACGCCGGCAGGTGTGGTGAAAATCCAGTCGGCCGCGACGACCGCCCGGGCGACCCCATGGATCACCGCAGGATCGCCGTTGCGCATCGCCATCACCATCTGGAACGCGGTGCCGATTCCGGTGCCGAACAGCACCGTCGCCGACAGGATGTGCAGCCATTTGAGCAGCAGATAGGCATCCATCAGCGTTCCTCGGCCAGGGCCAGGTGGACAAGCAGCAGGGCAAGGATCGGCAGGTTCTTCAGCAGGCCGCCGAACGGGTCGAGCCACAGCTGCGGTGCCAGCAGGGTCAGGCCGGCGGTGTAGCCCGCCACCAGGGCGATCTGGATCAGCGCCAGGCGGACCGGCCACAAATTGCGCAACAGCGCCATCGCGATAGCAAGATCGATCAGCCCAAAGAGCCGCGCGGCCGGGATCAGCCAGGGTGCGGCCAGCCCCAACCGCGCCTCGACGGTCGCGGCGGGCGTGAACAGCCCCAACAGGCCCGAGGCGATCCACAGCGCCGCCAGCGTCAGCCGGATCAGCGGCTTCAGCAGGTAAAGCCGGGCCGCCCACAGATCCTGGGTGCCGGCCGGGCGGCGAAGGACAAAGCGGGAAACCGGCGCGGGCCGGGCCGCCACATGGTCCAGCAGGGGCGTCGCCCTGGCCACCGTGCCGCTGTCCAGCATGGCAATGAAGGTGGCCGAAACCGGCCCCATCCGCAGCGCGTCGCCCAGCCGCCCGGCCGCCCGGGCCAGCGGCCGGGGCAGATGCAGAAACGGCGCCGGGCGCAGACCCAGCCAGCGCCGCAGCAGCGCAAGATACCCCGCCTGGGTCACGGTTTCCGGGCCGCCGACCTCCCACGCGCGGTCCCGTGGCGGCGGGCTGGCCAGGCAATCGGCGACGATCGCGGCCAGATCCTCGGCATGGATCGGGTTCACCGGCTCCTCGCCGCTGCCGACCACGGGAACCGCGAAGGGCATCGCGGCAAGCGCCCGCAACAGCGACGACCCGCCATAGGAGGTGTCGGCGACCACCAGGCCCGGGCGCAGGATCGTGGCGCCCTCGGCCATCGCCATCTTTTCGGCGCTGCGGCGCCAGCGGGCAAAGGCCGTTTGCCCGTTCAGCCCGATCGCCGAGATCAGCACCGCCGGCGCGCCTGCCTCGCGCGCCGCCAGCAGCGCGCGCGGGGCGGCGATATGGACGTCCTCGAACGCCGCCTCGGACCCGGTCAGCAGACCCGCCGCGATGACAATGCCTGTGCCGCCTGCCAGATGCGGCCGCCAGAAGGCCGGGTCATGGGTTTCGGGGCGGGTCAGATCGGCGGCGACGGTCTGAAACCCCATCCCCGCCAGCCGCCCGGTGCGCCGGGCCGCGGCGATCACCGGATGGCCCCGGTCGCGCAGGTGAAAGGCGATGTGCCGGCCGATGAACCCGTCGGCGCCCAGGATCAGGATGCGACGACCAGGGGCCTGTGTGCCGATCCCTGTCATGGATAATGCCGCCGCAGCGCCATCAGATCCTGCCGACCCGGCGTCGTTTGCGTCGTGCCGACCTGGGCCACGATGCTGGTCCGCGAGTAATAGGGGTGATCGATATCCGTCATCAGGCCGAGCGCCTGATACACCTCCTCCAGCATCGTCGACATCATCTCGTTCCGGGCGACGCCGTTGCTGATGACGATGGCGCCGCGGGTGATCTCGCGCCGCCCGTTCCACCAGACATGGACATGGGCCGCGTCGATCCGGTTGCCGTCAAGACCATCGACCCCGGTGCCCGACAGCACCGATCGCTTTGGGATATCGAGCAGCAGGACCTGAATATCGGGCCGGTCGGCTGTGTTGCGAAGCCACACCCGGGCGCCGGATCGGTTGATCTGGTCGATGGCATGGACAAGCGCCGCCTGCGCGCCCGCGGCGCGTTCCTGGCCGATCGTGTCGTCGATACGGGTGATGCCCACGGTGATCCCGAGCGCCCTTTCATAGGGCCATCGGACAAAGGGCTTCTGGCATTCGCCGCCCGGCGGTGCCGCACAGGCGACCAGCCGATAGAACGCCTCGTCGTCGATCGGCCCGCTGACCGGAATATGCTCTGCCAGCGCCGCGGCCGCGCCGATACCAAGGACCGCGAGCACGGCCAGAAGCCTGCCGATGCGGCGCAAGGCGATGCGCCGGCCCATGGGTCCACCAGCGCCCGGAATCGGCAAGGGGCTTGTGCCGGGATCGGTCATGCCGCGCGGCGCAGGCTGGCGGTCAGCACGCCCATGGCGATCAGCGTCGCGCCGCCCGCCCGGGTCAGCCAGGCGATGATCGCAGGCCGCGCGATCCAGCCGCGCAACCGGTCGGCGGCCAGCGCATAGGCCAGCGCGTTGAGTGTCGCGAGCCCCACGAATGTCGCGACGAGCACGGCGAATTGCGGCAGCAGCGGCGCATCGGGGCGGATGAATTGCGGCACGAAGGCGACGAAGAAGGCGATCGATTTGGGGTTGAGCGCGGTGACCGTGGCCATATGGCCGAACACGCCCCGCGCCGAGACCTCCATCCGCGGCACCGCAAGGCCATGGCGCGGGGCCGATCGGATCAGCCGGACGCCCAGCCAGATCAGATAGGCCGCGCCGACCCATTTCAGCGCGACGAACAGCGTGGCCGAGGCGGCGACGAGGGCGCCGAGCCCGGCAAGCGACAGGCTCATCGCGATGAAATCGCCGGTGGCGACCCCCAGCGCCGAGGCGGTGGCCACGCTGCGGCCCTTCGACAAGGCGTAACTCAGCACCAGCAGGATCGTCGGCCCCGGGATCAGCAACAGCACCGTGGACGCGGCAACGAAGGCGAGCCAGAGGTCGATATCCACCAGACGCCCCGTTCAGCCGTTAGGTGCCAGCACCCGGCCGGCCACCGCGTCGAGCCTGGCCAGAAGCGCCGGGTCGCGCTTTTCGGGCGCGGTCAGGATCGCGAAGTCAAGCGCCCGGTCGCAGCCGGCGGGGCAAGGCGCGCGGTCGATGCCCAGAAGCCCGGGCAGCCGCGCGACCAGCGCACGCGCCTTGTCGGCATTGGCGCCAAGGGTCGCGACGATCTCGGCGATATCGACCGCGCCATGGTCGGGGTGCCAGCTGTCATAATCGGTGACCATGGCGACCGAGGCATAGCACAATTCGGCCTCGCGGGCGAGTTTGGCCTCGGGCATGTTGGTCATGCCGATCACATGGCAGCCCCAGACATCGCGATAGAGCTTCGATTCGGCCAGCGACGAGAATTGCGGCCCCTCCATCGCCAGATAGGTGCCGCCCCTATGCACGGTGATCCCTTCGGCGCGGGCCGCTGCCTCGCAGGCATCGCCCAGCCGCGGGCACACCGGATGGGCGACCGACACATGCGCCACGCAGCCGGTGCCGAAGAAGCTCTTCTCGCGCGCAAAGGTGCGGTCGATGAACTGGTCGACGATCACGAAATCGCCCGGCGCCATTTCCTCGCGGAACGAGCCGCAGGCCGAGACCGAGATGACATCCGGTGACACCCAGCCGTTTCAGCGCGTCGATATTGGCGCGATAGGGCACGGTGCTGGGGGAATGCACATGGCCCCGCCCGTGGCGCGGCAGAAACGCCATGCCGACCCCATTCAGCGTGCCGGTGAGGATCTGATCCGATGGCGTGCCCCAGGGGCTGTCCACCGTGACCCATTCGGCGCCTTCCAGCCCGCCGATCTCGTAGACGCCGCTGCCGCCGATCACCCCGATTTTCGTTTTCGCGCCGCTCATGCCCGTTCTCCGCCGAATTCCGTCACCCCCAGACTGCGCCGGAGCGGGCGGGATTTTCCAGAGGGCAATCGCGCCCCGCGCCGGACTGTCACACCGGGTTGGGCACCGGATCGCCGTTGAAGAAGGCGAAAAGGTTGTCGAGCGCCAGCTGCCCCATCGCCTCGCGCACCTCCAGCGCCGCGGTGCCCAGATGCGGCAGCAGCGTGACATTTTCCATCTCTGTCAGGGCGCGGGGCACCTTCGGCTCGAACTCATAGACGTCAAGGCCGGCGCCGGCGATCCGACCCGCCGCCAGCGCCGCGATCAGCGCGGCCTCGTCGACCACATCGCCGCGCGCGATGTTGACGAAGATCGCATGCGGCGGCATCGCCTCGAACACCTCCTGGCCGACCAGATGGTGGGTTTCGGCCCCGCCGGGCACCGCGACCACCAGAATGTCGGCGGCCGCCGCGACCGCCCGGGCCGAATCGAGCTGGCGCGCCGCGACCGAAAGCTCGGGCAGGGTCGAGCGGTTGTGAAACACCACATCCATGCCGAAACCGGCATGGCAGCGCCGGGCGATGGCCTGGCCGATCCGGCCCATGCCGATCACGCCAAGCGTCTTGCCGGTGACATGCATGCCCAGCATCTGGGTCGGCTGCCAGCCGCGCCAGCCGCCGGCGCGGACCAGCCTTTCGCCTTCGCCGGCGCGACGCGCGGTCATCAGGATCAGGGTCAGCGCGATGTCGGCGGTGGCATCGGTCACCGCGCCCGGGGTGTTGGTGACGGTGATGCCGCGCGCCTTTGCCGCTGCCACGTCGATATGGTTGTAGCCGACCCCGAAATTGGCGACGATCCGGCAGCGCGGGTCCGGGTCGGCGAATGCCGCGGCCGTGAACGCATCGCCCAGCGTGGGCAGGATCGCATCGTATTCGGCCAGTGCGGCGCGCGCCTCTTCGGGGGTCAGCGGCGCCTCGGCATAGCGCAGGGTGACGTCGAACTCGGCCTGGGCGGTTTCCAGATTGGCTTCGGGCAGCCTTCGGGTGATCAACAGCTTGGTCAATGCAGCCTCCCTCCTTGGGGTACGGGGCGATCGGGGGCGATCAGCACCACCGCGTCCTGGGTGTCGGACACGCCCAGCACCAGAACCTCGGATTTGAAACCGGCGATGCGGCGGGGCGGAAAGTTCACCACCGCCAGCACCTGCCGGCCGATCAGCCCCCTGGGGGTGTAGTGCACGGTGATCTGGGCGGCGCTTTGCCTTTCGCCGATTTCGGGCCCGAAATCGATCCACAGCTTGATCGACGGTTTGCGCGCCTCGGGGAAGGGTTCGGCCCGGACCACCCGGCCGGCGCGGATGTCGATCTTCAGGAAATCGTCAAAGCTGGCCTCGGCGGTCATGCATCGCCCCGCAATTCGCGCGACCGTCCGGCCGCCGCGGCAACCGCCCGGCGCATCAGATCGGGCAGGCCGCCGGTTTCCCGCAGCACGGCAAGCCCCGCCTGGGTCGTCCCGCCCGGGCTGGTGACGGCCTCGCGCAGGGCCGCAGGGGTGGCATCCGACGCCTCGGCCAGCGCGCCCGCCCCGGCGACGGTGGCAATCGCCAGACGCATCGCCAGGTCCGGCGGCAGCCCCTCGGCCGCGCCCGCTTCGGCCAGCGCCTCGATCATCTGGAACACATAGCCCGGCCCCGAGCCTGAGAGCGCGGTGACCGCGTCCATCTGCGCCTCGCCATCGAGCCGCACCGTCTGTCCGACGGCCGCCATCAGCGTTTCGGCCAGCGCCAGCGCCGCACCGTCGGCGCGGGCATTGCCGACCAGCGCAGTGATCCCGCGGCCGATCGCGGCCGGGGTGTTGGGCATCGCGCGGATGATGGGCGCCGGCGCGCCCAGCCCGGCCTCCAGCGCCGCCAGCGTGGTCCCCGCCGCGATCGAGACGAAAACCGTGTCGCCCCCCGCCAGCTGGGCGACCCGGGGCAGCGCATCGGCCATTTGCTGGGGCTTCACCGCCAGCAGGCAGGCGGCCGGGGCCGCCGGCAGATCGCCGTTCAACCGCAGGCCCTGTGCGGCCAGTTCCTGCAACCGTTCCGACGGGGCCGGATCGAGGACGCTGACAGCCGCCGGTGCCAGCCCGCCGGCCAGCCAACCGTCGAGCAGCGCCTGCCCCATCTTGCCGCAGCCCAGCAGCACCAGGCCGCGGCGATTCATCGCGTCAAACGGCATCGCCGGCTCCCTTGTCGGACCGGCGCAACCCTAGGCGCGGCCATAGGCCTCGGCAATGGCGACATCCATCGCCTCGGCGGGCGCCCGCCCGGCCCAGGAGACAAGCTGGAACGCCGGGTAGAACCGTTCGCAGTTCAGTACCGCGGCCATCAGCATCCGGTCGATCTGCTCGGGCCCCGCGCTTGCCCCGCCGGCCAGCACCAGCCCGTAACGATAGACCATCAGCTTCTGTTCCTGCCAGAAGCTGAAGGCGCCCGCCCAGCACAGATCGTTGGCCCGGTTCAGCGCCTCGTAAAGCCCTGGCAGCGCCGCTTCGGGCGGCTCCATCTCGAAGGTGCAGATCAGCCGCAGCGTCTCGTCGGCGGGCGCCCAGGCCAGCGTCAGCGAATAGGTCCGCCAGCTGCCCTCCATGGCCATGGCGATCTGGTCGTGGCCGATGCGGTCGAAATCCCAGTCGTTGTGCTCGGCCAGGGTCTCGACGATGTCGATCGGGTGAATGTCGTCGGTGTGGGGATACTGCTCGAGGATCGGCATGGCGGCCTCTGCTGTTATGGCCCGTATCGGGATGGGCCCACTACGGGCTGGGCTATGATCCAAGACGTTGTCGGCTGAGCGGCAGCGCCTTACCAGATATGGTGTCCGCATCCGATTTGTATGTAAAGTGTCTTTTTCGGATGCGTTGATCAGAGCCGTCCGTTGTGGCTTCGATGTGGCTTCGAACCGAGTTTGCGACACTTTCGATGCAAACTTGCAAAAACCCGGCGCCCGCGGTCTATCAACCGCCCCGGATCCGAGCTCGTTTGAAGGCGGGTTCAAGGCGGGTTTCAAGGCAACTGGTCATCCCGGCTGCAGGTCCAGCGCGATCAACTTCAAGTTGATCGGGTCGGCCCAGTCGCCGCTGCGCCCATATTCGATCTGGCTGTCGAAGCGGGTGCGCAGCGTCGCCCCCTTGCGGTTCTGGCCACCGAAGCGGAAGTGGGCGCGATTGCGGTTCCCCGCGCGCAGCCGCAGGGTGCAGTGGTCAATGGGGGGAGGGTCGGCGCCGCCCGGAGCGGCCAGGCGCGCAGGAAGAGGGGCCCAGGCCATGACCGAAGCTTCGGCATCCATGCCGCGCTTCCCGTCCGGTTCGGCGTTGCATTTCCGCCAGCCCGGACGGCCGGCAACGCCCAGCCCGAAAACCGCATTCAGGCGGGCCGCTTCCGTGACCCACCTTGGCGACATCAAACCGCGCTATCCGGACCGACCGCGGGGGCTGGCCAGATTTCGCGAAGCCGGTCGAAACCAGGCCGCAGCGGCGGTCATCACCGGCCCCGCGCAATACGCGGCGGCGGTCGTCATCGGCCCCGGGCAGGCCGCGGCCAGGCAGGCGCGTTCGTCCGCGCCGAGCGTCTTCAGCGCCTCGGGCCCGGGCCAGAAGCTTTCGGCCGGGGTGCCATTGGCGACCAGCATGGCATAAGGATCGAGCGCGATGTGGTGATAGGTCACCGCTTTGGGCGGGCACAATTCGATCCCCCGCCAGCCGATCAAATCCTTTGCGGGCAAAAATTTGCGGGCGCAGCCATAGCGGCGCATGGCCTTTTCCCCGTTGATCAGCATCCGGTGCTGGCGCGAGACATAAAGGTCCGTCGCCGGTTGCTTGTGCCCCAGCGCACCGGCCGGGATGCGCACCGGCCGCCATTTCGGGTTCGTCACCAGGTCCGCCAGCGACCGCGTGGTGCTGGTCACCCACCGCACCGGTTGGGCGCCCTGGTCCCAGGTTTCCACCAGGTCGCCCGGACGCAGGCCTTCCACCGGCACCGCGCCCGCCGGCGTTGCGATCAGCGTGCCGGCGACGAAACAGACCGGCATGGCCGCATAGACCAGATCGATGACCCCGTCGGCGGTGCCATCGGCGGCGGCCAGATCGGCGCCGCCGATCAGATAGGCTTCGCCCGAATCCGCGCCGCCGCCATCGGCGTACCGGGCCCCGATGATCAGATCAGTGAGGCCGTCATGGTCGACATCCCCGGCGGCGGCGACGTTTGATGCAAGGTCCCCGCCTTCGGTGCCGATGAAACGATAGCCCATTGCCAGATCCCGCGCTGCAATCTGCGGTGCAGCGCCAGCAAGGGCATCCTGGCGTGGCGTCAATACAAGCGGCCTTTGACCATGGCCGTTACCCGCCCCGCCCGGCGGTGACCGGTTGCGGGCGCGCGGTTGGCGCGGAAACCACGCCGCGCCACGGCTCCAACACGCGATCCCCGGCCGAAGGTTCCCGGGCGCTGGCGGCGCGCCGCGGCCTAGCCCGCGACGGAGGCGGCGTAGATGCTGGCGATCGTGCGGTCGAGCGCGACGTCGAATTCGGCATCGCTCTGCCGGGCGCTCAGCCCCTCGGTCAGCGCGCGGGAGAAACTGGCGATCACGCCCTTCTGGCGGGCAAGCCGGGCATTCGCCGCATCCCGGGAATACCCGCCCGACAGCGCGACCACCCGCATCACCCGGGATGCTCCACAAGCGGCAGATAATGGTTGTCGGCCTCGGGCAGGCTCAGCTTCAGCATCACCGCCGCGTCGCCCGGCAACCCATCGAGCCGCGCGATGAGCGCATCGCGCAGGATATCTTCGGCCGCTGCCTTGTCGGCGATCGAGATCGTCACCTCGGGCTCGATGATCGGCACCAGCCCGTGGCCCAGGATTTCGGCGCCCAGTTCGAATTGCTGGTCGACGATGGCGCCGATGCCGGCCGCGTCGGCGGCACCGATGACCGAGCGCATCTTGGTCCCGAACACGCCATGCGCCACGGCGCGGGCGCACAGATCGTTAAGGCCCGGGATCGGCTTCATCATCCGCACACCGTCCGCGGCCTCGGCCAGGCCCTTGTCGACCTTCAGAAACGGCACCACGCCCTTTGTCCACAGAAAGCGCGGCGTGGGTTGGCCGGCGATCTCGCGCTCCATGGTCTGTTCGAACAGGATCGCGCCCAGCACCCGATCGCCGCCAAATGCAGGCGACTGCACGATCCGCGCCCGCATGGCGTGAATCAGGTCGAACATCTCGTCCTCGCTGCCCCACGCATCGGCATCGATCCCGTAAAGCGCCAGGGCCCTGGGCGTCGATCCCCCGACTGGTCGAGCGCAGCGATGAAGCCTGCGCCGGTCCTGATCCTGTCGGCCATGTCCCGATTCATGCGTTGTCTCCCCTGTCTGGCACACCCATCGCTAGGTCAGCCCCGCGCGCGGCGCAATCCCGAGGCCCCCCTAAAACCGCGCTTTCCATTCGTGGCGCTGCGGGATGCATCGCACAACGCGACGGATCGAAACCCGACCGGCCCCGTCAACGCAAGCGCCCAAGGCGTTCGGTCAAGAGCGCAAAGAAGCCGTCGGCATCCACCCCGCCGATGAAGGTGGCGTTGGCCGTCCGGTCGGTCACCCGCCACCAATCGGCGACGGTCATGCCCCGGGTCAGATCGGAAAGCGTCTCGATCTCGACATTCACATGCCGGCCGGAAAACAGCTCGGGGCGCAGCAGATAGGCGGTCACGCAGGGATCGTGCAGCGGCGCGCCGTCGGTTCCGTATTTCGCCCGGTCGAAGCGTTCGAAGAAATCGGTGAAGGCGGCCACCGCCGCGCCGACCGGTGTGCCCAGCGCCCGGAACGCGGCGTTGCGGGACGCGGTGACCAGCACCTTGTGGGTGACGTCAAGCGGCATCACGGTCAGCTTCACGCCCGCGCCAAACACGATGCGGGCCGCCTCGGGGTCGACATAGATGTTGAACTCGGCGGCCGGGGTGATGTTGCCGACCTCGAAATAGGCGCCGCCCATCAGCACGATCTCGGCGATGCGCGGCGCGATGTCGGGGGCGCGGCCCAGCGCGGTGGCGATGTTGGTCAGCGGCCCCAGCGGGCACAGCGTGACGCTGCCGGCCGGTTCGGCCCGCAGGGTGTCGATGATGAAATCCACCGCATGGGCGTCCTGCAGCGCCATCGCGGGTTCGGGCAGGGTCGGTCCGTCGAGCCCGGTCTTGCCATGGACATGCTCGGCCGTGACCAGCGCCCGTGCGAGCGGCCGGTCGCAACCGGCGAAGACCGGGATATCGGGCCGTCCGGCCAGTTCGCAGACGATCCTGGCGTTGCGTGCGGTCAGATGCAGCGGGACGTTCCCGGCCACGGCGGTGATGCCCAGAACGGTCAGTTCGGGGCTGGCCAGGGCAAGCAGGATGGCGACGGCGTCGTCCTGGCCCGGGTCGGTATCGATGATGATCTTGCGCGGTGCGGCCATGCCCCCCTGTGGCCGATCGGCCCCGCCCTGTCCAGCACGCTGCGCAGAAGGCTGGACCGGCGCGCCCGGCGCCGCTAAGGTAACCGCAAAACGGGGCGACAGACCCCGGCGAACGAGGCGAAGATGAGCGGTTTCTTGCAGTTGGCCATGGGCTTTCGGTGGGTTGGCCTGCCTTTTCGGGGCAGCGGGCGTGACCTGGGGTGTCGAGGAGCGCGATCCGCTGCTGGATGCGGAGACGCGGGCAGCGCTGCTGCGGCGCGGACAGGAGGCGCTGGGGCTGGCCCTTCTGGGCGCCGGCATCGCCCTGTCGGCGCTGTTGTGGAGCTACGATCCGGCCGATCCCGCCTGGCATGTCGCCACCGGATGCCACGCCGCATAACTGGCTTGGCCGGCCCGGGGCCGCGATCGCCCACACCCTGGTGTTGATCCTTGGCCTCGGCGCGGCGGCGCTGCCGGTGCTGGCGCTCGCCTGGGGGGCGCGCTTCGTTCTGCATCGCGGTCACCGGCGGGCCGCGTCGCGGCTGGTGCTGGCACCGCTTCTGCCCGGCGTGGCGGCGATGTTCGCGGCCGCCCATGCGCCCGGCCCGGGCTGGCAGCAGGGCTTTGGCCTGGGCGGCATGTTCGGCGACGCGACGCTGGGGCTGATGCTGGGACTGTCGCCGCTGGCCTTCGGGCCCACGCTGAACGTGGCCACATTCGTCCTGGCCCTGGCGCTTGGCGGGCTTGCGCTGTTCACGCTGGGTGTCAGCCGGGACGAGGCCCGGGCGATGGCCCGCGCGCTGCGCGGCGGGTTGCGCACCGCCTGGGGCTGGGCGCTGGCCGCTGCCGCGATGCTGTGGCGCGGTCTGGGCGTGTTGGTCCGGCGCGGCGCGAACCGTGCGGCGACGGGCCTGCAACAGGCCGGCTCGCGGGCGTTTCCCGGGCGTTTCGCGCCCCCGCTGCCGCCAAGCGAATGGGTCGAGCCGGCACCGCCGCGCAATCTGCCGCCGCCCGATCCCGCACGGGTCAGCGCGCGCATTCGCGACGCGATCCGCAGCCGTTCGGATGGCAGCGACGCGCCGGCCCATGCCCCGGCGCCGGCATCGCCCGCGCGAAAGGTGCAGGCACCCGCGCTGCGGCAGCAGCCAAGCCGCGCCGCCAGGGCCGAGGCACAGCCAAGCCTCGCGCTCGAGGAGGCGGCCGAAGGCTATGCGCCGCCCACCCTGTCGCTGTTGACCGCACCGCCCGATGGCCCGCGCACGGCACTGTGCGAGACCGCGCTGGAAGAGAATGCGCGGATGCTTGAAACCGTGCTCGACGATTACGGGATCAAGGGCGAGATCGTGTCGGTGCGGCCGGGCCCGGTGGTGACCATGTACGAACTCGAACCCGCGCCGGGGCTGAAGGCGGCGCGGGTGATCGGGCTGGCCGACGACATTGCCCGATCGATGTCGGCACTGGCCGCGCGCGTCTCCACCGTGCCGGGCCGATCGGTGATCGGGATCGAACTGCCGAATGCGGAACGCGAAAAGGTCTGGCTGCGCGAGATGCTGGCCGCGCGCGGACTATGGCGACGGCCGGCAGACCCTGCCGCTGGCGCTGGGCAAGAATATCGGCGGCGCCCCGGTCATCGTGGACCTGGCGAAGATGCCGCATCTGCTGATCGCCGGGACCACCGGATCGGGCAAGTCGGTGGCGATCAACACGATGATCCTGTCGCTGCTCTATCGCCTGCCGCCCGAAGAGTGCCGGCTGATCATGGTCGACCCGAAAATGCTGGAACTGTCGGTCTATGACGGCATCCCGCATCTGCTGTCCCCCGTCGTGACCGATCCCAAGAAGGCCGTCGTCGCGCTGAAATGGGTCGTGGCCGAGATGGAGGACCGCTATCGCAAGATGTCCAAGATGGGCGTGCGCAACATCCATGGCTACAACAGCCGCGTCGAACGGGCGCTGAACAAGGGCGAGATGTTCGCCCGAACGGTGCAGACCGGGTTCGACGATGCCACCGGCGAACCGGTGTTCGAGACCGAGGAATTCGCGCCCGAGAAGCTGCCGCTGATCGTCGTCGTGGTCGACGAGATGGCCGATCTGATGATGGTCGCGGGCAAGGAGATCGAGGCCTGCATCCAGCGTCTGGCGCAGATGGCCCGGGCGTCGGGCATCCATCTGATCATGGCCACCCAGCGGCCCTCGGTCGATGTCATCACCGGCACGATCAAGGCGAATTTCCCGACCCGGATTTCGTTCCAGGTGACATCGAAGGTCGACAGCCGGACGATCCTGAACGAGCAGGGGGCCGAACAGCTGCTGGGCATGGGCGACATGCTGTATATGGCCGGCGGCGGGCGGATCACCCGCATCCACGGCCCCTTTGTCAGCGACCAGGAGGTCGAGAGCGTGGTCGCCTTCCTGAAGGATCAGGGCACGCCCGACTATGTGTCTGCCGTGCAGGACGGCCCCGACCAGGAAGACGCCGGCGCGATCGACCAGATGCTGGGGCTCGGTGGCAACACCGACGGCGATGCGGCGCTTTACGATCAGGCGGTGGCGATCGTGGCGAAGGACCGGAAATGCTCCACCAGCTATATCCAGCGCAAGCTGGCGATCGGCTACAACAAGGCCGCCCGGCTGGTCGACCAGATGCAGGAGCAGGGCGTGGTGAGCGCCGCCAACCATGTCGGCAAGCGTGAGGTGCTGGTGCCCGAGATGGGATAGCCTGACCGGCGGCGATGGCAGTGCTTGACCGTCGCGCCGGGCTTTGCGACGCTCGGCCTGCGCCGGCGGCTCGGGCCGTGGCATTCCCGCCGGGGGCTTGGCGCCGCGGCGCCAAGGGATGGAGGGACAGGCGATGACCGATGAACCGCCCGGCGGGACCCCGGCCGAAACGCCGCGAGCCGCGCCCGAACCGCCGCCCCAGGACCCGTTTCTGCCGCCCAAGATCGTCTATGGTCTGTATGCGCTGGGCTATTTCGTCGGCATCACGGCGCTTGCCGGGGTCATCTATGCCTATCTGGAACGTGGCAAGAACCCGGAGGTCGACAGCCATCTGACCTTTCAGATCGAAACCTTCTGGTACAGCCTGCTGATCTTCTTCGCCGGCATCCTGACGGCGTTCATCGTCGTGGGTCTCTTCATCCTGCTGTTCCTGCTGGTCTGGGGGCTGACCCGGGTGATCTCGGGCTTCGTGCTTGCCAATGACGGCAAGCCGGTCTCCGGAACCAGGTTTCTGGGGATGATCGCGCAATAGACAGCGCTGCCGCGCCACCGGGCGCAAGGGTCTGCGATTGGCGGCCTCGCGCCCCGCTCGGGGGCGTCACAACAGCCTTGGCGCGGTCAGCCGGCGGGCCAGCGGCGCGATGGTCAGCCCCTGGGCAAGGATCGAGAACACCACGATCACATAGGTCACGGTCAGGATCAGCGGCGTCCAGGCGCTGTCGGGCAGCGATAATGCCAGCGCCACCGATATGCCGCCCTTGAGCCCGCCCCAGGTCATGATCGGCACGACCCCGGGGGCGAACTGGCGGAACGGCCGCAGCATCCCGACGGGCACGGCGACGGCGACGAACCGGGCGAACAGGGCCAGGCCGATGGCAAACAGCCCCGCCATCAGATGGTCGCCGGGAAAGGCGATCGCGAACACCTCGATCCCGATCATCAGGAACAGGATCGCGTTCAGGATCTCGTCCACGAGTTTCCAGAACGCATCGACATAGGCGCGGGTTTCGGCCGACATCCCCCGCTCCATCCCGACATGGCCGATGAACAGGCCGGCGACAACGGCCATGATGGGACCGGAGACATGCAGCCAGATGGCCAGCTCGTAGCCGCCAAAGGCCAGCGCCAGCGTGATCAGCACCTCGAGCCCGTAATCGTCGATCCGCCGCATCACCCGGAAGGTGAGAAAACCCAGCACGGCGCCCAGCGCGGCCCCGCCCAGCGCCTCCTGCACAAAGAGCCACGCCGCCGCCCCCAGCCCCGCCGCGTGATCGGCGCCCCCGGGAAAGGCCAGGCCCACCAGCACCAGGAACAGCACATAGGCAACGCCATCGTTGAACAGGCTTTCGCCGGCGATCTGGATTTCCAGGGATTTCGGCAGTTTGGCCTCGCGCAGCACGCCCAGCACCGCCACCGGATCGGTCGGCGTGACGATCGCCCCGAAAACCAGCGCGATCAGGATGGGCATGCCGGTGAACCAGGAAAACCCGGTCCCGACGATCGCGGTGGAAATGCCGACGCCCAGCGTCGCCATCAGCGCCACAACCGCCCATTGCTTGCGCAAATCCGCAAGGTTGAGGTGCAGCGCGCCGGCAAACAGCAACAGCCCCAGCATGCCTTCGAGCAAGGCATCCGAGAAATGCAGCTCGCGCACCGACAGCCGGATACGGTCGTCGAGCGCGAAACCCGGGATCAGCGCGTCGAGCCCCAGAATGGCCAGAGAGGTGGCCAGCGCCACCACCAGGATGCCGATCGCCTGCGGCAGCCGCAGGAACAGATAGTTGATCGTGCCGAAAAGGGCGGCCAGGGTGATCAGGATCGCGGCAAGCTGCAAGACCGGCATAGGGGCCGTCTATCATTGGCCGGCAAATTCGCAAGGCTTCCGGCAAGGCGCCGATTTTTCCAGAAAAATCGGTTCCGGAAAACCCTTGTAGAAGGGTTTTCGGCGATCCGCGCCGGGCGGCTCATACCACCGGTCATTGAGAATGACCGTTATCCACCTTCCGCGCCCTTCCTCCCCGCCCGACCACCAATGTTACCAATCGGTTGGCGTAGGATTGGTGGCCGGGCGGGAGGGCGGGGCGGGAGGCGGACCCGATGCAAGGAGTCACGCTCATTGCAGCTTGGTATGAGGGCCGATTTTTCTGGAAAAATCGGTGTTGAAAATCCTTCTGGAAGGATTTTCGGCCATCTGCGCCGGCCGGCTCAGGTGCCGCAAAAGGTCCGGGTCACCTTTTCGTCGGGCGCGGGCGGGCGCGCGAGGTCGGGATCGGTGTCCTCGAACGGGCGGGCAAGGGCCGCGATCAGCCGCTCGAACGGGGCGAGATCCTCGTCCAGCGCGGCCGCGATCGCCTGCTCGATCCGATGGTTGCGCGGGATCACGGCGGGGTTCGCCCGCCGCATCGCCGCCTGTCGGGTGGCGTCGTCTGGCGCCTCGCGCCCCAGCCTTTGCAGCCAGCGCGCCGCCCAGGCATCGAAACCGGTCGGGTCGGCGAAGCCCGCCCGCGCCGCCGCCAGACCGGTGCCATCGCGTCCCACCGTGCAGAGCGCGCGAAAGGTATTGGTGAAATCGGCCTCGGCCGCGGCCATTGCGGCAAGCAACGCCTCGGCCAGCGCGGCATCCCCGGCCTCGGCCCGGGCAAGGCCCAGCTTGGCGCGAAAACGCGCCTCCCAGGCCGCCCGGTAGCGCCCGGCGAAGCCGTCGATCACGGCCTGGGCCGGGGCGATGGCCGCGTCGGGGTCGTCGGCGATCAGCGGCAGCAGGGCGGAACCGAGCTGGGCCAGATTCCAGGCCGCGATGCCGGGCTGGTTGCGATAGGCGTAGCGGCCGAACCGATCGATCGAGGAGAACACCCTGTCCGGATGATAGCCGTCGATGAACGCGCAGGGGCCATAATCGATCGTCTCGCCGGCGATGCTGCTGTTGTCGGTGTTCATCACCCCATGGACGAAACCGACGGCCATCCAGTCGGCGATCAGCCTTGCCTGCCGGTCCGCCACCCCCCCGAGAAGCGCCAGCGCCGGGTTGGTGGCGTCGGCGCGGTCGGGATCGTGCCGGTCGAGCGCGTGCCGGGTCAGCCGCCGCAACGCGTCGATGTCGCGACGGGCGGCGAAATACTGAAACGTGCCGACGCGGATATGGCTGGCGGCGACCCGTGTCAGGACGGCACCGGGCAGCGCGGCCTCGCGATAGACGGTCTCGCCGGTCGCGACGGCGGCCAGCGCGCGGGTGGTCGGGATGCCCAGCGCGGCCATCGCCTCGCAGACGATGTATTCGCGCAGAACCGGGCCGATCCAGGCGCGCCCGTCGCCCATGCGCGAAAACGGCGTGCGGCCCGACCCCTTCAGCTGGATGTCGCGGCGGCTGCCATCGGGCGCGATCACCTCGCCCAGCAGGATCGCCCGGCCATCGCCAAGCTGTGGGACGAAATTGCCGAACTGGTGCCCGGCATAGGCCTGGGCGATCGGCCGGGCCCCGGACGGCACGGCATTGCCCGCCAGCATCGCCAGCCCCTCGGGCCCTTCCAGCCAGGCCGGATCGCCGCCCAGCTCGAGCGCCAGCGCACGGTTGAGCGCGATCAGCCGCGGCGCCGCCACCGGCGTCGGCGGCAACGCGGCAAAGAACCGGTCAGGCAGGGCGGCATAGCTGTTGTCAAAGGCGATCGGTTGCATGGTGGAAATCCTAGCCTGATCCGCGCCGGTTGCCAGAGCCCGGGGCAACGCCTGTGGCCGATGGCGCGGATCGCCGCCCGGCTCCGCTGTGGCAAAAGGGGTGGTTGTGGCCCGCGCGGCTTCGCGGCATGACAGGTGCCGATTGTTTCGGCATGTCGGGTCGGATACCGGCGGGCACGGCACGGTGAGGAGGCAAAGATGGCGGAATCGGCACAGTGGGACTGGGATGCGATCGCGATTGGTTCGGGGCTTGGCGCGCTGGGTGCCGCGGCCGCCCTTGGCCGCGCGGGCAAGCGGGTGCTGGTGCTGGAACGGATGGCCAGTTTCGGCGGTGCGGCCACCGTCTACCGGCATGGCGATCTGACGGCCGAGGCCGCCTTGCACGAAACCGACGGCACCACCGTGAACGCGCCGCGCGGGGTGTTCGCGCGGCTGGGGCTGCTCGATGCCGTCGAACCGGTCGAGACCGATGCCTTCTATGCGGTTCGCGGCGGCCCCCTGCCGGGCGAGATCGTGGTGCCGCACGGGCTTGACGCGGCCGAGGCGGCGATCGCCCGGGCGCTGCCGAAATCGGCCGACGCGCTGGCCGCCTGCTTTCGCGAGTTTGCCCGTCTCTACCGCAGCTTCGACGATATCGAGGCGATGCGCTGGGGCGACCGCAAGCGGCTCCGCCGGTCGTTTCTGTCGATGCTCGGCTCGGGTCGGGTGTTCGATCTGCTCGGCGTGTCGGGCCAGACGCTCGCCGGCCGGTTCGGCGCCTTCTTCCGCAACGACGAGTTGGCGAAATGCGCGCTTGGCGGGCCGCTTGGCTATTTCGACGACGATCCGGCGCAGCTGTCCTATCTGCTCTATGCCGGCGTCTGGGCGCGGTATTGCGAGGCCGGGTCGTATTACATCAAGGGCGGTTCGGCGGCGTTGACCAAGGCGCTGCTGAAACAGGTGACCGATGCGGGCGGCAAGACGAAGCATCACGCGACGGCGGTCGAGATCCTGACGGATCGCGGCGGCCAGGCCATGGGCGTGGCGTGGAAGGATGGCAAGGGCAAGCGGCACCAGGCCACGGCGCGGGTGGTGCTGGCGAGCCCGGCGCCCGAAACCCTGGCCGGGATGCTGCCCGAAGCGCAGCGCGCCGCGTTCCTGAAGCCCTATGCCAGCTTCGACCGCTCGATCTCGCTGTTCACGGTCACCATGGGGCTGTCGCGACCGGCCGCCGAAACCGGCGTGAACGCCTATTCGACCTTCGTCTATCCCGACGGCATGGCGCGATTTGCGGATTTCCCGGCCGCCGCCGCGGTGCTGGGCAAGGCGCCAGCGGGCCGGATGCCGCCTTATGTGCTGGCCGATTACGGCCGGATCGATGCCGGATTGCAGAAGAAGGGCGATCCCTATCTCGTCACCATCACCGGGGTCGATCGCGCGGCCTGGTGGGAGGGGCTGAGCGAGGCCGAAGAGATGAACCGCCGGGCCGCCTGGACCGAGGCGCTGATCGCCGATGTGAACCGGCATTTCCCGGGTTTCGAGGATGCGGTGCAAACCGCCGAGATGGCGACCTCGCGCACCATGGCGAACCGGCTGGGCACACCGGGCGGCGCGGTCTATGGGTTCCGGCCGACGCCCGACCGGCTGTTCGGCCGCCCGCCGAGCCCGGCGACGCCGGTGCGCGGGCTTTACCTCGCCTCGGCCTGGACCGCGGCGGGGGGGTATTCGGGTGCACTCAATGGCGGGCTGATGGCCGCCGATGCGGTGCTGAAGCCGCGCTAGGCCGCGATGCGCCTGTTCGGTTCCAAACGCTCTACGGATACCAACGGTCATTCTCGGTGACCGCTGGTATCGGGCGATGCCACGGCGCCGTTTGATTTTCAGACGAGCACGCCGCAGATCGCCCGGCAACGGGCCGCCCGCGCCCTATTTCGCAAACGGTGCCGCCTCGCCCCAGATCGCCCGAACCCGGGCGTCGCGGCCGCAGGCCTCGCGGTAGAGATCATAGGCGACCGATTTGCGGCGCGGGCCGAACCGCGTGACGATCAAGTCGTCGCTGCGGTAATAGTCCTGGTGATAGGCTTCGGCCGGCCAGAAGGCCTGTGCCGGCAAGACCGGGGTGACGAGCGGACGACCCAGCGCCGCCTCGGCCCGGGCGATCGCCGCCTCGGCCGCGGGCCGCTGGGCGGGCGTGGCAAAGATCGCGCTGCGATAGCTCTCGCCGCGGTCGCAGAACTGGCCGCCGGCGTCGAACGGGTCGATGGAGCGCAGGAACAGGTCGAGGATCTGGGCATAGCTGACCCGATCCGGGTCATAGCGGATCGCGACCGCCTCATAATGCCCGGTGCCGCCGCGCACCACCTGGCGATAGCTCGGGTTGTCGACCGTGCCGCCGGTAAAGCCCGACACGGCCCCGATCACCCCGGGCACCCGTTCGAAATCAGCCTCGACGCACCAGAAACAGCCGCCCGCCAGGATTGCGGTTTCGGCTTCGGCGGCGCGCAGCGGCTGGCCCCGGGCGATCAGCGTGGCCAGCACCAGGATTGCCAGCAGAACCGGCTTCAGCGTGTCGGGACGGGGCATGGTCACCTCCTTCGATGATCGTCAGACCCCCTCCGTGCCGCGCCGGGGCGCGGCCGTCACCCCGGAAGTCGCGGCGTTGACCGCAACGTGATCGCGGCGCTACCATGCCCCAAGGCCGCCGAAGAAGCGGCACCGCATCGAGCAGGCCAGCACCATGTGGCGGGTTCTTGTCGCCCTTCTGATCGCCGGCGCGATCCTGCGCGCCGCGCCCGCCGCGGCAGCCTGTCTGACGCTGGGTGCCGATGAAAGGCTGACCACACGCTGTCTGTTCGACCGGTTCCTGCGCGCCTCGCCGCGCGAACAGGCCGCGATCGACCCCATTCTGCAGCGCATCTTCGCCCGCCAGGGCCGAACCCCGGGCGCGGTGGGGCGGGGCACCCTGGAACCCTTCGTGCAGCCGCTGCTGACCTGGTCCTACAACATCAATGGCGGCAATCCGGACCGGGTGCTGGATCTGGGGTTGCCGTTTCGGCCCGACCCACCCTACCGCGCCGCGGGCCTGTTGGCCGGCGTCCGGGCCGGGGCGACCGGGCGCTATGTCTACCGCCGCGGCGGCTATCTGGATTTCACCGGCCATGGCTCGGCCGAATACGCGCCGCGCTATGACATCGGCGTGCTGGGCTATTTCGCCCGGGCCTGCGCCCATAACGAGTCCGGGCTGGCCTGGACGCTGGACGCCTGCCTGACCATGACCGAGATCAATCGCGATCTGTCGCGCGACCAGGTCGCACAGGCCGAACTGGTGCTTGGCCGGATGTTCGGCCTCGGCGGCGGCCACCATCTGCGCCTGTTTGCGGGGGCGCGAAACGTCTCGGTCGACGCCACCAGCGAGTTGAGCAGCGCGCCCGATCGCCCGTTCGGGCAGTTGCAGTATTTCGCCGGGTTCCAGGCGATCTCGGACCGCTATCCCTTTGTCGCGATCGAGGCGGGGATGAACGAACCGGTCAAGGATCGGACCGTGCCGCTGCATTCGCTGACGGCAACGGTCAGCGACCGCGTGATGGGCCGGCCCTTTGCCGTCACGGCGCGCTATGGCTACGCCGCCGGCGAGACGCTGACCGTCTTCGACCCTGCCCAGGGCTTTGTCCCGCGCGAACGCCGCGATCGCGAGCTTCGGATCGTGATGTCCTACAATGTCTGGCGCAGCTGGTACGTCCAGCTGGGGTTTCGCGATGTCGACAGCAATTTCGACTTCTTCGACGAGGCACAGCCGATCGTCGGCCTGTCGATCCCGACGATCCGGTTCTGATCGCCGCGCTAATTGTCCTGATTCTGAACGATGAAGTTGCCGTCTATGGTGCCACCGCCGCCGACCCCACCCGAAATCCCGGTTTCGATGTACTCGGCCGGGATGCCGGAAGATGAATCGTGGAACTGCATGTTGTAGTTTCCGCTGATACCCCGCAACTCGTTGGTCGTTTCTACGCCTTCGGCGTCGACCTCGATATAGCGCAGCTGGCCATCCATTGTTCCCGACGGATCATTGCCCAGAAACGCCACGCGTTGCAGCTGAATGTTGCCTTCGTAAGAGCTCGTATCGTCGATATTGCCCTCATTGCCGAAGGGGACGAAATTGGTCAAGTCACCCGAAACATAGTCCTGGCCCGGGCCGAATTCGGCGGTCACCCGCGCATCGTAGACCGCATCGACAAAGGCTCCGGCATTGTCGAATGTGGCAAAGCCCGTTCCGGTATAGACGAAATCGCCGTTCAGCGTGTTCAGATAGGTCGCCGACGTCTCGGTGCCGAGATCGGCGCGCATCCGCGCATATTGGTCGTAGATTTCCGCGCTGTCCCCGGAACCGCCGCTGCATCCCGCCAGCACCGTGCTGGCCGCAAGGGAAAGAATGACTGCCCGCATGGTCTGCTGCCCCGTCTTGCCTGTTCTGCCTGCCGTTTTCTTTGGAATGTCGCGGAGTAGCCTGCCCGATGTCAACGCCCGGCCCTGCCAACGCCCCCGGCAGTGCCCATCTGTGGCGCATCGGCTACAGCCCGGCCCGCCGCCGCCGCGCCAGCAGCCGCAATCTGAGCGCGTTGAGCTGGATGAAACCCTGCGCATCGGCCTGATCGTAGGCGCCGGCATCATCCTCGAACGTCACATGCTCTTCGGAATAGAGGCTGTGATCGGACTGGCGCCCGACGCAGGCGGCCCGCCCCTTGTAGAGCTTCAGCCGCGACGTGCCGGTCACATGGGTCTGGCTGGCATCGATGGCGGCCTGCAGCATCTCGCGTTCGGGCGAGAACCAGAAGCCGTTATAGATGAGTTCCGCATAGCGCGGCATCAGCTCGTCCTTCAGATGCGCCGCGCCGCGGTCGAGCGTGATCTGCTCGATCCCGCGATGCGCCTCCAGCAGCAAGGTGCCGCCCGGGGTTTCGTAGATGCCGCGCGATTTCATGCCCACGAAGCGGCCCTCGACCAGGTCAAGCCGGCCGATCCCGTGCCGCCCGCCGATCTCGTTCAACCGTGTCAGCAGGGCGGCCGGCGACAGGGCTTCGCCATTCACGCTGACCGGGTCGCCGGCGGCGAATCCGATCTCGACATATTCGGGGGTGTCGGGGGCGGCTTCGGGATCGACCGTGCGCTGATAGACATAATCGGGCGCCTCTACGGCCGGGTCCTCCAGCACCTTGCCCTCGGACGAGGTGTGCAGAAGGTTGGCATCGACCGAAAACGGCGCCTCGCCGCGCTTGTCCCTGGCGACCGGGATCTGGTGCGCCTCGGCATATTCGATCAGCTTCGTGCGGCTCGACAGATCCCATGTCCGCCAGGGCGCGACCACCTTGATATCGGGGTTGAGCGCATAGGCCGACAGTTCGAACCGGACCTGGTCGTTGCCCTTGCCGGTGGCGCCATGGGCGATGGCATCCGCGCCCTCGGCCGCGGCGATCTCGACCAGCCGCTTGGCGATCAGCGGCCGCGCGATGGCGGTGCCCAGCAGGTAGTGCCCCTCGTAAAGCGCGTTCGCGCGAAACATCGGGTAGACGTAGTCGCGCACGAACTCCTCGCGCAGATCCTCGATATGGATCGCCTGGGCGCCCAGCATCCGGGCCTTGGCCCGGGCCGGTTCCAGCTCTTCGCCCTGGCCCAGATCGGCGGTGAAGGTGACGACCTGGCAGCCCAGCTCGGCCTGCAGCCATTTGAGGATGATCGAGGTATCGAGCCCGCCCGAATAGGCCAGCACCACCTTTTTCGGTGCGTCCATGTCCTGCCCCCCTGTGCCGCCATGACCGCGCGCGCCTAGCGGGTTTCGCGGGGCCGGGCAAGTTGCCCCGTTGGTGCGCCCTTGCCCCCGGCGCGTGGCTGCGCCACACCCCCGCCCATGGCCAGTTTCCCCGATACCGCCCGCGCGGCCGAGGCAAGGCTGCGCGGCCTGTTCCCGCCCACGCCCTTGCAGTTGAACGCCCATCTGTCCGGGCGCTATGGCGCCGATATCTGGCTGAAGCGCGAGGATCTCTCGCCGGTCCGCTCCTACAAGATCAGGGGCGCGTTCAACGCCATCTCGCATGTGCTCGACCGCGGCGGGCCGCGCCGCTTCGTCTGCGCCAGTGCCGGCAACCACGCCCAGGGGGTGGCCTTCGTGTGCCGCCATTTCGGGGTCGAGGGCACGATCTTCATGCCGGTGACGACGCCGCAGCAGAAGATCGGCAAGACCCGAACCTTTGGCGGCGACAATGTGCGGATCGAACTCGTCGGCGACTATTTCGACCAGACGCTGGCCGCCGCGCAACGCTTCGCCGAACGGGAGGCAGCGCATTTCCTGTCGCCCTTCGACGACGAGGATGTGATCGCGGGCCAGGCCACCGTGGCGGTGGAATTGCTGGCGCAAATGCCCGACGGCCCCCCGGACATGGTGGTGATGCCGGTGGGTGGTGGTGGCCTGGGTGCGGGCATGCGCAGCTATCTGCGGGTGGCCGCGCCCGCGACCGAACTGCGCTTCGTCGAGCCGCTTGGTGGCGCGAGTCTGGCGGCCGCGCTCGACGCGGGCCAGCCCGTGACGTTGAACCGGGTCGACACCTTTGTCGACGGGGCGGCCGTGGCGCGGGTCGGCGCGCGCACCTTTGCGCGCCTGCGCGATGTGCCGCCAGCCCATGTGCTGGCCGCGCCCGAGGATCGCATCTGCACCACGCTGACCGAATTCCTGAATGTCGAGGGAATCGTGCTGGAGCCCGCCGGCGCGCTGGCCGTCGATGTGCTGCCCGATCTGGCCGCCGAACTTGCCGGCCGCAGCGTGGTCTGCATCGTGTCGGGCGGGAATTTCGATTTCGAACGCCTGCCCGAGGTCAAGGAACGCGGCGCGCGCTATTCGGGGATCAAGAAATACTACATCCTGCGGCTGCCGCAGCGGCCCGGCGCGCTGAAGGATTTCCTGAACCTGCTGGGCCCGGACGACGACATCAGCCGCTTCGAGTATCTGAAGAAATCGGCGCGCAATTTCGGCTCGGTGCTGTTGGGGATCGAATCGAAGGGCACGCCGCGTTTCCCCGATCTCGAGGCCAGCATGGCCGGGGCCGGGTTCGTGTTCCAAGATATCACGGATGACGAGGTGCTGGCCGAATTCCTGGTCTAGGTTTTGGGCCGCGCCCCGTCCGGGCGGCCCCACCCACCCACCCGCCGCCCGCCGGGGCGCGGGCACGTCGCTCGCAGCGCGTCCTGTGGTTTGGATGCCGCGCCCGCGTATTTCGGGAACAGTGAAGCAGCTGTGCGGCCCGGCTGCCCCAGGGCCGACGGGCGGCCGGGTCATTCCGACGAGAAATGTGTCGTCAGATAGGCCAGGATCGACTCGCGTCGCTCCATCCCCCAATCGGGCATGCCCTGTTCGCGGATCATCCATTCCCACAGATAGGCCCAGCGTTCGTCGGTCAGGCGCTGCTGGGCAAAGGTCTGGGCCGAATGACAGACCGTGCAGGTGTAATACACATCCTCAAGCCCCGGGCCGACCGGCAGATTGCCGAAGTCGGGGTCGCGCTTGATGCCGGCCGACTCGGCACCGCGCTGCGCAGCGAGCCCGCCGAAAGGCTGCATCGGCGCCACGCTCAGCGAGGTCATCGGCGCGCCGGGGTTGGGCATCATCGGGTTCGGGATCGACATCGGGTCGGGGATCTCGGTCTGTGCCGCCGCCGGGCGCGGAATGGCCGCGAGGGTCAGCAGGACCAGGCCTGCGACACAGGCAGCGGCGACAGGCGCGCTGCGCCGAAAGGATGCGATCACGGCAGTCTCCCTTGCCGAAGACCCGGATGGCGGCGGCACCGCCATCCGGTCGGTGCCCCGCCTAGCCGGCCAGCACCGCAATGCGGTGGACCATGTTGTTGCCATAGCCGCGCGGATTCCAGCCCGGCGTGGTGACCGGCTGGACGCGCCCGTCGGTATCGGTCGCGCGCGACCAGATCTCGTAATAGCCGGGCTGCGGCAGGTCGACCGTCGCGGTGAAGTGCTGCCAGGCATAGCGGTTGACCGGTGCCTCCAGCGCCGCTTCCTGCCAGGTCTGGCCGAAATCATGCGACACATGGACGGCTGCGACCTCGCCATCGGCCCAGGCATGGCCGCGCACGTCAAGCGACAGGCCATCATGCTGGGTCCGCGTTGCCGGGCTGGTGATCAGCGACTTGACCGGCATCGTTTCCATGACGACCATGTCGGCCTCGGGGACCTCGGTGCCCGGCGCCACCGGATAGGCCGGCAGACGGTAGGAGTAGCCGCCCATCTTGGGGCCGTCATGGACCTGGTCGCGGACCCAGATGCGGGTCAGCCATTTCTGCGAGGCCGAACCGGGATAGCCCGGCACCACCAGCCGCAGCGGGAAGCCGTGGATCGCCGGCAGCGGTTCGCCGTTCATCGCCCAGGCGATCAGCGTGTCCTCTTCCAGCGCCTTGGCAATCGGCACCCCGCGCGAGATCGCGACCTTTTCCGGGTCGCCCGACAGATGCGGATCGTTGCCGTAATGGCCGGTATAGACGGCGCTGTCCTTGACCCCGGCGGCGTTCAGCACGTCGCGCAGCCGCACGCCGGTCCATTCCGGGCAGCCCACGGCGCCCGTGGTCCACTGGTTGCCCGAGGCGCCGGGGACGAAAAACGCCCGCCCGTTGCCGCCGCATTCGAGCGTCAACTGCCGGGTGACGACCTCGAAATCGCTGGCCAGCGCATCGAGCGTCAGTTCGAGCGGCGTGTCGACCTCGCCATCCACGGTCAGCGTCCAGCCGGTCGCATCGCCGTCGAGCGCATGGAACGGCACCCCGCCATTGTTGCGGATGAACAGCCGGTTCGCCGGCGTCACCCGGTCGTCAAGCAGATGCGCCGGCGTTTCCGCATTGACCGGCCGGTCGTTGAGCAGGGTGAGGCCATCCTTGAAGCCATAGCCCTCGACCTCGCCCTGGGCGTGCGCCATGCCGATGGGCTGCATGCCTTCGGGCAGATAGCGGGCAAACGGCACGCCGACCGTTGCCGTCAGCGCGCCAAGCCCGGCCGCCTTGAGAAAGGTGCGGCGGGCCGGCCGTTCGGCCGTTTCGGGCGTGGCGGTTTCGGTTGCTTGCGGCGTTGTCACATGGACTTTCGTTGTGTCGTCCATCTGTATCGATCCCTCCCTGATGGGGCGCCCGTCGCCTGGGCGCGCAACATAGGTTTGCAACGCTGGGTGCATTCGGCAAGTATTTTTCGCGCAGCAGCCCATCAAAGAGCGTTCGCGCACGCCAAACATCCATCGGGCTTGCGAAAATTCCGCGAGGGAGGGGCGATCTGTGTTGTCCGCGCCACAGCCGTGGCTGATGCGCCAGTTTACCGTTGCCCGAATCGCCGCTGGCGCCCTATGCGGCGCCCCCCGGGTTATCGAACCGGATCCTAGCGGGTGGGGGTCGCGCCCCCTCCGGTGCGGGCGGCGCTGCCAGCCCCGTATGCCAGGGCCGGAACGGGTTCGCGGGAAACGGCAACGTAGCTCAGCGGTAGAGCAGCAGACCAAGAATCTGCCGGGCGGGGGTTCGACTCCCCCCTTTGCGCAAGCGGGAAGGTCGCAAGACCGAGTTGGTTCGACTCCAACGCACGCCTGTCACGCGTGTCTCACAATCCGGGTCCGGGGTCGCTCCAGCAGGGCGGCCTGACCGTCCAACAGCGCCTTCGGGCGGTCGCGGGTGCCGGGCCGCTTCTGCTCTGGCCGGTGGCCGGAGCCGGGGATGATGGCCGGGCCGCCCTGGGGCCCGCCGGCGCTCTGGGGTCTCTGGACCCCGGGGCAAGGGCGCACCCCTTGGCCGCGCGGCCCGCTCGCCCCGTTCCCGCCGCCGGACATCGGCGCGGGTGCGGCCCCGGATCTTTCCTGCCCCCTGCCCGGGGGCACCACAGCTGCGGCCCGTTCGGGGCCCGACCCAAGACAGCAACGAAGGAGATCGCGCCTTGCGACGATAGGACGAGACGAAGGAGAGAGACGATGGAATGGATCAATGCCCTTTTCGACCGGCTGACCGGGCACACCCGCGTCACCGTCAGCGAAACCGAACGCATGCTGGTGCTGCGGAATGGCCGCTTCGACGCCATCCTCGGCCCCGGGGAGCACCGCCTGAAGCGGCGCAACCTGCAGCGCGAGGTGCACAGGCTCGATCGTCTCCGCTTTGTCTCGCCCTACGACCGGGCGCTCTACCGCGAACGGCCCGATCTGGCAGAGGCCCACCTGACCGAAATGCGGGCCGGGGCCGACGAGGCCTGCCTGGTGCTGCGGGACGGCCGCCCGGCTGCGATCGTCCGGCCCGAGGATCGCGCGGTCTACTGGACCGATGCGGGCCCCTGGGACGTGGCGCGGATCGCGCTGGGCGAGACGCTGGCGCTGCCCGAAGGGCTGGCCAAACGGCTGGTCGCGGTGGGGCTGACCGACGCCTTTCAGGCGGTCGAGGTGGCCGAGGGCCATGTCGGGATGCTGACGGTCGACGGGGTCGCGTGCGGCCGCCTGGGGCCCGGGACGCATGCGTTCTGGAAACTCGGGCGGCATGTGGCGGTGCGCCAGATCGACCTGCGGCTGCGGACCCACGAGGTCACCGGTCAGGAAATCCTGACCAGGGACCGGGTTACGATCCGGGTCAACCTGACGGCCGTCTTCCGGGTCACCGACCCCGAGCGCGCGGTCGCCGCGGTGCACGACTTCGAAGAGGCGCTGCACCGGGCGCTGCAGCTGGCGTTCCGGCGCACGCTGGGGGCGCTGACGCTCGACCGGCTTCTGGCCGAGAAAGTGTCGGTCGACGCCCAGGCGGCCGAGGCGGTGCGCGCCGAGATGGCCGGGATCGGCATCGAACTGGGCGAGATCGCGCTGAAGGACGTGATCCTGCCCGGCGAGATGCGCGACATCCTGACCGCCGTGGTGGCGGCGGAAAAGCAGGCGGAGGCGAATGTCATCCGCCGGCGGGAAGAAACGAACGCGACGCGCTCGCTTCTGAACACGGCCAAGGTGATGGCCGAGAACCCGGTGATGCTGCGGCTGAAAGAGCTTGCGGCGCTGGAAACCATCGCCGGCAAGGTCGAACGGCTGACGGTCCATAACGGGACCGCGGGTCTGATGACCGATCTGGTGCGCCTGCGCGACTGAAGAACGGGCCGGCCCGGGGGTGACCCCCGGGCCGGTCTTTTCCCGGGCAAATGCCCGGCAACCCGTCGCGCCATGCGCAATGCCGGGGCGACGCCACATAAGGGCTGACGCCCTGTCAGTGCACCATCGCTTCCTGCGGCGGGTGCCGGTCCGACCGGCCAAGCCGGTCGCCCACGATCAGCCCTTCGGCGCCGGCGCTGACCGGCACGCTGGCCCCGTCGGCCACCGTACCGGCCAGGATCATCTCGGCCAGCGGATCCTGCAGATGCTTCTGGATCACCCGCTTCAGCGGCCGCGCGCCGAAGACCGGGTCATAGCCCTCATCGGCCAGCCAGGTCCGGGCCGCTTCGTCCACCGCCAGCCGGATGTCGCGGCTGGCCAGCCGCCGTTCAAGCTGCCCCAGCTGGATCGCCACGATCCCGTCCATATCCTGGCGCGTGAGCCGGTCGAACACGATCTGCTCGTCGAGCCGGTTGAGGAATTCGGGCCGGAAATGGCCGCGCACCGCCGCCATCACCGCGGCCCTGGCGCCGGCCATGTCGCCGCCCTCGGGCAGCGTGCTCAGCGCCTGGGCACCCAGATTGGAGGTAAGCACGATCAGCGTCTGCTTGAAATCCACGGTGCGGCCCTGCCCGTCGGTCAGTTGCCCGTCATCGAGCACCTGCAACAGAACGTTGAACACATCGGGATGCGCCTTTTCGACCTCGTCGAACAGCACCACCTGATAGGGGCGGCGCCGCACCGCCTCGGTCAGCTTGCCGCCCTCGTCATAGCCGACATAGCCCGGGGGCGCCCCGATCAGCCGCGCGACCGAGTGCTTTTCCATGAATTCCGACATGTCGATGCGCACCATCGCGCCGTCATCGTCGAACAGGAATTCGGCCAGCGCCTTGGTCAGTTCGGTCTTGCCGACGCCGGTGGGGCCCAGAAACAGGAACGAGCCCAGGGGCCGGTTCGGGTCCTGCAGGCCGGCGCGCGCGCGGCGCACCGCGTTCGACACGGCGGTGACCGCGGCCTTCTGCCCGATCACCCGACGGCCCAGTTCCTCCTCCATCCGCAGGAGTTTCTCGCGCTCGCCTTCGAGCATCCGCGATGTGGGCACCCCGGTCCAGCGTTCGACCACCTCGGCGATCTGCTCGGGGCGCACGGCCTCTTCGACCATCGCGCCCTGATCCTCGGCCTCTTCGGCCTCGGCCAGTTGCTTCTCCAGCCCCGGGATGATGCCATAGGAAAGCTCGCCGGCCCGGGCCAGATTGCCCTCGCGCTTGACCTGATCGAGTTCGGCCCGCGCGCGGTCGAGCTGTTCCTTGACGTCGCGCGCCTGGCTCAGCTTGTCACGCTCGGCCTGCCAGCGCGCCGTCATCTGCGCCGATTGTTCCTGCAGATCGGCCAGTTCGCGTTCCAGCTTCTCCAGCCGGTCGGCCGAGGCCGCATCGGTTTCCTTCTTCAGCGCCTCGGCCTCGATCTGCATCTGCAGGATCTGGCGGTCGAGCGCATCGAGTTCCTCGGGCTTTGAATCGACTTCCATCCGCAACCGGCTGGCCGCCTCGTCGACCAGGTCGATCGCCTTGTCGGGCAGGAACCGGTCGGTGATGTAGCGGTTCGACAATTGCGCCGCGGCAACCAGCGCCGCATCCGAAATCCGCACCCCGTGATGCAGTTCGTATTTCTCCTTGATGCCGCGCAGGATCGAGATCGTGTCGGCGACCGTGGGTTCGTCGACAAAGATCGGCTGGAACCGACGGGCCAGCGCGGCGTCCTTTTCCACATGCTTGCGGTATTCGTCAAGCGTGGTGGCACCGACGCAGTGCAACTCGCCGCGCGCCAGCGCAGGCTTCAGCAGGTTCGAGGCGTCCATCGCGCCATCGGCCTTGCCCGCGCCAACGAGCGTGTGCATCTCGTCGATGAACAGCACGATCTCGCCCGCCGCCGCCGGTGACCTCCGACAGCACCGCCTTCAGCCGTTCCTCGAACTCGCCGCGGTATTTCGCACCCGCGATCAGCGACCCCATGTCGAGCGCCAGCAGCCGCTTGTTCAACAAACTCTCGGGCACGTCGCCATCGACGATCCGCAGCGCCAGCCCCTCGGCGATGGCGGTCTTGCCGACGCCCGGGTCGCCGATCAGCACCGGGTTGTTCTTGGTCCGCCGGCTCAGCACCTGCATGGTGCGGCGGATTTCGTCGTCGCGGCCGATGATCGGGTCGATCTTGCCCTCGCGCGCGGCCTCGGTCAGATCGCGGGCATATTTCGACAGCGCCTCATAGCTGTCCTCGGCCGAAGCGGAATCGGCGGTGCGCCCCTTGCGCACATCGTTGATCGCCTGGTTCAGCCCCTGGGCGGTGACATTGCCGGCGGCCAGCGCCTTCTGCGCCTCGGATTTGACGATGGCGAGCGCGGTCAGGATGCGCTCCACCGGGACGAAGGAATCGCCGGCTTTCCGGGCCAGCTTCTCGGCCTCGTCGAGCACCCGGGCAAGGCTCGTGTCGATATAGATCTGGTCGCCCGCCCCGGTGACCCTGGGCAGTTTGGTGACCGCGGCGTCGACATTGGCCCGCACCATGCGCGCATCGCCGCCCGCCGCATTGATCAGGTTCGTCGCCAGCCCCTCGGGGTCGTCCATCAGCGCCTTCAGCAGATGCTCGGGCAACACCCGCTGGTGGTTTTCCCGCATCGCGATGGTCTGCGCGGCCTGCAGGAACCCCTTGGCACGGTCTGTGAATTTCTCGATGTTCATCTGTCTCTCCTGTCTGGCACCTGCCCGGTGGATGCCCGATCGCGGCACATCGCGGATGGCAGGCCTTGTTCGGTGGGAATGTGGGGTCTGGCCGGACTTCCCGCAAGAGCGCCCCCCGCCATTGAGCCTGCGCCGCGGATCGCCTAGCAGCGGCTGGAAACGATGCGTTGGGGGGGACGAACATGCTGGCGTTGCGGCCGAATTGCGAATGGTGCGGCAAGGACCTGCCGCCCGACGCCACTGATGCGCGCATCTGCAGCTATGAATGCACCTATTGCGCGCATTGCGTGGAGACGGTGTTGCACAATGTCTGCGCGACCTGCGGCGGCGGGCTGGTGCCGCGCCCGATCCGGCCGAAACGGGCCTGGCGCGACGGGTTGCAACTCGGCCTGCGGCATCATCCCGCCAGCCGCGATCGGGTGGCGTCGCGTTGGACCGCCGAAGAGGTTGCAGCGTTGAGCGATCGGCTGAAAGACATGCCCCCGGCCGCCCGTTAGCGAACCGAGATGGAGACCAGCGATGCCCGATGACCGCCTGATCGTGGCGCTCGATGTGCCCGATGCCGTCACCGGCCTCGCCCTGGCCGACCGGCTGGGCGAGGCGGTGTCGTTCTACAAGATCGGGCTGGGGATGCTGACGGGCGGCGGTCTGGCGCTGGCCCGCGAGCTCAAGGACGAGCGCGGCAAGCGCGTCTTCCTCGACATGAAGCTCTTCGATATCGGCGCGACGGTAGAGGCCGCGGTTCGGGGCCTCGCCCGGTTCGACCTCGATTTCCTCACGGTCCATGGCGACCCGCATGTCGTGCGGGCAGCTTCGGAGGGCGCCGCAGGCAGCGACCTGAGAATCCTCGCCGTGACGGTCCTGACCTCGCTCGACCGGGCCGATCTGGATGCGGCGATGATCCGGCCCGGCACCATGGCCGAGATCGTGGCCGAGCGGGCGGCCCGCGCCCTCGATGCGGGTGCCGACGGCCTCATCGCCTCGCCGCAGGAGGCGGCCGTGCTCCGCGCCCTGCCCCAGGCCGCGGGCAAGCTGATCGTCACGCCCGGCGTGCGGCCCGCCGGGGCGGGTTCGCACGACCAGAAGCGCATTGCCACCCCCGCCGAGGCCATCGCGGCGGGGGCCGATCACATCGTGGTCGGCCGCCCGATCTGGCAGGCGCCCGATCCGGGCGCGGCCGCCCGGGCGATCCGCGACAGCCTGCCGGCCCGATAGCGCGCGCCGCCGGCCCCGCGACGTCGCCCGAAGGGCGGAGGAGCGGGCGCGTTACTCCGCCAGGATGCTCGTCGGCCGTTCGCCGCTTTCCATCCAAGCCTCGAGCGGCGTCATCGGGTCGAGCGCGGTCTGCGATATCCCGCTCGGCCCGGGCAATATCCCGCAATGGTCGAGGCCCGGCACCATGAACAGCGCGACATTCTCGGCCAGCGCCTCTGCGCCGCCCGCCGCCTCGGCCGCCTGTCGGTACCACTCCACCGTCTTGTAGGGCGTCACGATCGCATCGGCCCAGCCATGCCAGACGATCATCTTGCCGCCGGCTTCCCGGAACGCCGCGATGTCCGGATTGTCGCCATTATAGACCGCGGCCATCTGCGCCAGCCGCGGCGGATCGGCGTCGAAATCGAACTGCTGCGGCGTCCAGGCCGCGCCGGGGTCGTCGGCAAACGCCATATAGGCGCCGAAATTGGTGGTGAACAGGTTCACCAGCGCGCCGCCGCCATTCTCGAAACCGGTCAGCCACAGGCCCCAGAACGGCTCGGACCCTTCCGGGATGCCGCCGGGATAGAGCCGCGCGCCCGCGCTGTTCACCGGCCCCTGCCGCCACGCCGCGATGACCCGCAGTTCCTCGGCGGTCAGGCAATCTGGCCCCGGCTCGGTGGCGCATTGCAGCCCCGACAGATCGACATCGCAGGCGCGCGGATCGGCGATCAGCCCGTCCGTGGTCCCGTCCACGCCGTCGCATTGCGCCATCACGGCATCGCCGATCAGCGCCTCCTTGCCCGGTTTCAGGATCGGCGCGCCGTCCGCCCCGGTATTGGCCTGCATCAGCCAGCTCATCTTGGTGGCCACGAGCCCGGTATAATCCATCGCCGGCGCGCCCGCGATGATGCCGTCGAACATCTCGGGGTAGCGCAGCGCGGCGACATGGGCCATGCGTCCACCGGTCGAGCAGCCCTGGAACACCGACCGATCCGCCTCCGTGCCATAGAAGGCCGCGATCAGTGCCCCGGCGACCCGATTGGTCTCGCCGATCGACCGCCAGCCCCAGTCCCGTTCGGCCTGCGGATTGGCATCGGCCCAGGTGGCATCGACCACCGAAAGGCCGTGATGCCCGCTATCGGATGTCGCCGTGGCATAGCCGCGTTCAAGCCCCGGGCGCATCGCGTTGACCCAGCCGGGCGAGGCATCGGCGCGGCCGAGAATGCCGCAGAACCCGCCGCAGCCCGCCTGATAATAGTGGCCGTTCCAGCCTTCCATCGGCAGCCGCACCTCGATCCCGATCGCCGGCAGCGCGGTGGCGCGCACCTGGCAATAGGCCGGCAGCCCATCAGCCGCCGCGACCATATTGGCCGAGGTGACAAAGCCCCCCTGCAGCGCCAGATTCGCCAGGCCTTCGCAATCCGCCTCGGTCTGGGCGGCTGCCGGACCCGCCGCCAGCAGGGCCGCGAACACGGCCGGTTTCGACTTTCTCATGGCTTCCTCCCTGTCACCGGCGTCGCCGCGCCGTACCGTGGAAGAATGGCCGGGCGGAGCGCACGGCGCAAGCGGCCGCGCGCAGCTGGGCGGACGCGTCCTATTCGGCGGCCATGGCAGGCGCGGCCGGGACCCGGTCGAGCGCGGCGATCAGCCTTTCGCGCTCGGCCGCCGCGGCCTTGGCGTTGGCCATCTTGACCGGGCCGAAGCCGCGGATCGTCAAGGGCAACCGGGCAAGTGCCAGGGCGGCCGCGGGGTTGGCAGGCGGCCGGGCCAGCAGCCGGTCGATATCGGCCGCGTATTGCCGGATCAGCCGGCGTTCCATGCGCCGCTCGGCGGTGTAGCCGAACGGGTCGAACGGGGTGCCGCGCAGAAATCTCAGCCCGGCCAGCAGTCGGAAAACCGGCCGGAAGCGCGGCCCGAAGGCGCGCTTTCTCGGCCGGCCATTGGCATCGCGCCCCGGCAGCAGGGGCGGCGCGAGATTCCATGTCAGGCGAAAATCGCCATCGAACCGGTCGCGCGCCTTGGCCTCGGATTCCAGCAGCATCCGCGCGACCTCGTATTCGTCCTTGTAGGTCAGAAGCTTGTGATAGCTTTCCGCGACCGCGTCGCGAAGCTCGGGGTCGTCGATCCGGTCGAGCAGCTGCCGATAGCGCCGCAGCCGCGCCCGCCCGCCATAAAGCGCCAGATGCGTCTCGCGCCGCGCGATCTTCTCTTCCAGCGTGTCGGGCGCGGCGGGCGCGTCCGCCCTGGCCGCGACCTCGCCCGGATACAGCACCGCGTAACGGCCGAGTTGAAAGGCGCGCTGGTTGCCGGCCACCGCGGCACCGTTGAGTTCGATCGCCTTCAGGATCGCCGCCTCGGGCAGCGGCACCAGCCCGCGCTGCCAGGCCGCGCCCAGAAGCATCATGTTCGAAAAGATCGAATCGCCCATCAGCCGCGCGGCGATCTCGGTCGCGTCGAGGAAATCGGCCCCCGCAGTCAGCCGCCGTTCGACGGCCAGCCGCAACCGGTCGCCGGGCAGCCGCAGATCGGGCGCGCGGGTGAAATCGCCGGTCACCGTCTCATGGGTGTTCACGACACCCCTGGCGTGGCCCGGGCGCATCAGGCCCAGCGTCTTCGCCCCCGCAGTCACCACCAGATCGCCGCCGATCACCGCATCGGCCTCGCCCACGGCGACGCGCACCGCGGCGATGTCCCCGGGTGCGCGCGCGAGCCGGCAATGGATATGCACCGCGCCGCCCTTCTGAGCGAGGCCGGCCATTTCCATCATGCCCGCGCCCATCCCGGCGATCTGCGCGGCCTGGGCCAGCACCGCGCCGATGGTCACCACGCCGGTGCCGCCGATGCCGGTGATGACCATGTTCCAGGTGCGCCCGATGGCGGGCAGATCGGGCGCCGGCAGATCGGGAATGTCGAAGCCTTCCACCGCGGGTTTCTTCGGTGTCGCGCCCTCGAGCGTCACGAAGGACGGGCAGAACCCCTGCACGCAGGAAAAATCCTTGTTGCAGGCCGATTGGTCGATCGCCCGCTTGCGGCCAAAGGGCGTGTCAACGGGCACGATGGCGACGCAATTCGACTGCACCCCGCAATCGCCGCAGCCCTCGCAGATATCGGTGTCGATGAAGACGCGCGTGTCGGGGTCGGGGAACGCGCCGCGCTTGCGCCGGCGGCGTTTTTCGGCCGCGCAGGTCTGGACATAGACGATGGCCGACACGCCCCTGACCTCTGCCAGGTCGCGCTGGACGCGGGGCAGCGCGTCGCGCTTGTGCAGGCTCACATCCCTGGGGAAGGCCGCTAGGTCGAGCGCCTCCTTCGGGTCATAGACCACGGCGACCCGTTTGACGCCCATGGCGCGCAATTCGGCGGCGATCTGCTGGGGCGACAGACCGCCATCGTTCTTCTGCCCGCCGGTCATCGCGACCGCGTCGTTATAGAGGATCTTGTAGGTGACGTTCACACCGGCGGCGAGCGCGGCGCGGATCGCCTGGACGCCCGAATGGTTGTAGGTTCCGTCGCCGAGATTCTGGAACACGTGATCGCGGGTGGAAAACGGCGCCTCGCCGATCCAGTTCGCCCCCTCGCCCCCCATATGGGTGTAGCCGAGCGTCGACCGGTCCATCCATTGCGCCATGTAGTGGCAGCCGATCCCGGCATAGGCGCGATGCCCCTCGGGCACCTTGGTCGAGGTGTTGTGCGGGCAGCCGGCGCAGAAATAGGGCAGACGCGCGGCCAGATCCTGGGCATTGTCGGCCTGGCGTGCTTCGGCCAGACGGGTCCGCGCGGCACGGATCGCTTCGGTGCCGCGGCCTTCCTCGACCAGGATATCGCCGATGTTTTCGGCGATCATCACCGGGTCGAGCGCGTAGCGGGTCGGAAACAGCTCCTCGCCGCGATCGTTGCGCCAGCCGAACACGCGGCGCCCGCGCCGGTCGTCAAAGATCGCCTCCTTGATCTGCACCTCGATCAGCTTGCGCTTTTCCTCGACCACCACGATCAGATCGAGGTCGCGCGCCCAGGCGTTGAAGCCGGCCATGTCGAGCGGCCAGGGCATCCCCACCTTGTAGGTCGCGAGCCCCAGCCTTTGGGCCTCGGCCTCGCCGATGCCCAGCAGATCGAGCGCATGGATCAGGTCGAGCCAGTTCTTGCCCGCCGCGACAAAGCCGATCCGCGCGCCCGCATCGCCCCAGACCGGCCGGTCGATCCGGTTGGCATGGCCGAACGCCTCGGCCGCGAAGCGCTTGTAGTCGATGAGGCGCGCCTCTTGCGCCACGGGTGTATCCTGCAGACGGATGTTCAGCCCGCCCTCGGGCATCGTGAAATCGGGGGTCACGAAGGCCATCCGGTCGGGCCGGCCATCGACCACGGCGGTTGCCTCGACCGTGTCCTTCATCAGCTTCAGCCCCGCCCAGACGCCGGCAAAGCGCGACAGCGCAAAGCCGAACACGCCATAATCGAGGATTTCCTGCACGCCGGCGGGCGACAGCACGGGCATATAGGCGTCGACCATCGCCCAGTCGGACTGGTGCAAAGTCGTCGAGGATTCGCCGGTATGGTCGTCGCCCATCGCCATGATGACCCCGCCAAGCGGCGCGGTGCCGGCCATGTTGGCGTGCCGCATCACATCGCCCGACCGGTCCACCCCCGGCCCCTTGCCATACCACAGGCCAAAGACGCCCTGATGCCGGCCTTCGCCGCGCAGGCCGGCCTGTTGCGTGCCCCACAGCGCGGTGGCGGCCAGATCCTCGTTCAGGCCGGGCTGAAACACGATGCCCGCAGCGGCCAGTTCCCTGTGCGCGCGGGCCATCTGCATGTCGACCGCGCCCAGGGGCGAGCCGCGATAGCCGGTGACATAGCCCGCCGTATCGAGGCCGGCGGCCGCGTCGCGGGCGCGCTGGATCAGCATCAGGCGCACCAGCGCCTGGGTGCCGTTCAACAGGACCGGTGATTTTTCCAGATCGAACCGGTCGGACAGGCGAATATCCTGTTGGCTCATGGTGTCCTCCGTTTGCCAGACATAGCACGGATTCCTGTCAACGCCACTGACCTTTTTTCCGCGGGCTTCATCCGGGCAACTGGCCGGCTCGGCCCATGATCCGGGATAAGGGCTTGCGGACGGTGCCCGTTCGGGCAGACGGTGTGCCCATGGATTGGGACAAGTTGCGCATATTTCATGCAGTCGCCGATGCGGGCAGCCTGACGCATGCCGGCGACACGCTGCATCTGTCGCAATCGGCGGTCAGCCGGCAGGTCCGCGCGCTGGAGGAAAGCCTGAACACGACGCTGTTCCACCGTCACGCGCGCGGGCTGATCCTGACCGAACAGGGCGAGCTCCTGTTCGACGCCACCCGGGCGATGGCGAAAAGGCTGGAAGCGGCCGAGGCGCGGATTCGCGATTCCGAGGAAGAGGTGTTCGGCCATCTGCGCGTGACCACCACCATCGGCTTCGGCACGCTGTGGCTGGCCCCCCGCCTGCCCAAGCTGTTCGCGGAATACCCCAATCTGCGGGTCGATCTGATGCTCGAGGAACGCGTGCTCGACCTGCCGATGCGCGAAGCCGATGTGGCGATCCGCATGAAGGAGCCAAGCCAGGCCGATCTGATCCGCCGCAAGCTGATGGGGGTCTATATGTGCCTGTTCGCCACGCGCCGCTATCTGGCCGAAACCGGCACGCCGCTGTGCCCGGCCGATCTGCGCGGTCACCGGGTGATCAGCCAGAACGCCACCAGCGCCCAGGTCTCGGCCGGCGCCCAGCTGGTGCAAAGCCTTGCGGCGACGGGCATCGAATCGCAGCTGACGGTCAACAACTATTTCGGCGTGCTGCAGGCGGTGCTGGCCGATCTGGGGATCGGTGTGCTGCCCGACTATCTGGCCGACGACTTTTCCGAACTGGTCCGGGTATGCCCCGATGTCACCTCGAACGAGGTGCCGGTCTACCTCGCCTATCCCGAGGAACTGCGCCAATCGAAACGGATCGAGGCGTTCCGCAATTTCGTCACCGAAGAGATCATCGCCTATCGCCGGCGCGCCCGCGACGGTGCCCCCACGGCCGAGCCATGATGCCCCGCCATAGCGGCTATGCGCCCAGATGCGTTGAACGGCGGCCGGCCGAGAGGTAAATTGACCGTGAAGTGGCGGTGCCGGGTGGCACACACTTTTACCTCCCTGTTGGACTTCAAGCCGGGCCCTGCGGCCCGGCCCTTTTTCATGCGTTCGCTTGACGTGGCGTCGCTGGACGGCGATGCCCGACCGATCAGAGGGAGGATCGCCCATGACCCGCCATCGTTTCCCGGCATTCGCCGCGACCGCCGCCATGCTGGCGGCCCTTGCCGCGCCGGTTCTTGCCGCGCCCTGCGGCAACGATGCGTCGGGCTTTGCGGCCTGGAAACAGGCCTTTGCCGCCGAGGCGGCGGCCGAGGGCGTGGGCGCGCCGGGCCTCGCTGCGCTGGCCCAGACCCGCTATGCCACGCGCACCATCAATGCCGACCGCAATCAGCGCAGCTTTCGGCTGAGCTATGAGGCGTTCTGCCAGAAGCGCGGCTGCGACGTGATCGTCGCGCAAGGGCGCCAGCGCAAGGCGCAGTATGCCGATTTCTATGCCGCGCTCGAACGGGCCTATGGGGTGCCCGCCGGGGTGCTGATCGCGATTCACGGAATGGAAACCGGGTTCGGCCGCTTCATGGGCGATTCGAACGTGCTGTCGGCGGTGGCGACGCTGGCCTATGATTGCCGCCGGCCAGAGTTCTTTCGCCCGCATCTGATCGCGGCGCTGGTTCTGGTCGACCGGGGCGCGCTGTCGCCCGGCAGCATCGGCGCGATGCATGGCGAGCTGGGGCACACCCAGTTCCTGCCGGCGAATGTGCTGGCCTATGGCCAGGACGCCAATGGCGACGGGCGCATCGATCTGACCAACCTGACCGATGCCATGGCCTCGACCGCCAACTACCTGCGGCAGAAGGGATGGCGGCCCGGCCAGGGGTATCAGCCCGGGGAGCCCAATTTCGCGGTGATCGAGGAATGGAACGCGGCGATCGTCTATCAGCAGGCGATCGCGCGGATGGCCGCCCAGATCGATCGTTAAGCGCAAAGGTAAAAAGGGGGCGCGGTGCGCCCCCTTTTTGCATCGCCCCCAGAAGGGGCGCTGATAACGGTCGGTCAGCGGGGGTTGAAGGTGCCCGCGGCCACACGCTCGGCGACACCGTCGCGCGACAGCGAGGATTTCGGCGCGTCGGAACCGCGACGCTTTTCGACTTCGCGGATCGAGGCGTAGGCAAAGGCCAGGACGACGCCCAGGGTGCCGAGGGCGAGAACGGGTGCGATAGCTTCCATGATGTGGTCTCCCATGCGTTGGTTGTGCAAGGGATACGCGACCGGTTCGGAAGCGGATCAAAGTTTTTTGCGCGTCTCGGCCGTATCTTTGGCCGGCGACCCGGCCCGTCAGTCGATCAGCAGGATGACCGCCAGCCAGTACACCGCCATGCCGATCCAGCCGGCCTGTGCCGCCAGCAGCGCCAGACCGAACAGGAGTGCCAGCGTCGCCGAAACGATAACCGCTTGTTCGCGCGCGGGAAGTGCCTCGATCCGGGCCTCGGTGTCGGCATGACCCAGGCGCTGACGGACCCCGCCGATCAGGCCGATCGTGACGGTGCGGCACATCCGCCCCGCCGTCTGAACCGTTCTTCCAACCGCCGTTGCCATGGCGACCTCCATACGCAAACCTCACAATCAGGTGAATGTATAGCCCATCGGTGAACCGATTTCAATCCGAAACGTATAACCCGCCTTTGCCCGGATGGCAGGGCCTGCTAGGGCACCGCCAAGAGAGAGGTGCGATGGAAAACCCCGAGATCACCGACGATCTGATCGCCGCACACGGGCTGGCGCCCGACGAATATGCCGAGATCCTGCGGCTGCTGAATCGCCCGCCGACACTGACCGAAATCGGCATCTTTTCGGCGATGTGGAACGAGCACTGCTCGTACAAATCGTCGAAGCGCTGGCTGCGGCTGCTGCCCAGCGACGGCCCGCAGGTGATCTGCGGCCCGGGCGAGAATGCCGGGGTGGTCGATATCGGCGACGGGCTTGCCGTCGTCTTCAAGATGGAGAGCCACAACCACCCGAGCTATATCGAGCCCTATCAGGGCGCCGCCACCGGCATGGGCGGGATCCTGCGCGACGTCTTCACCATGGGGGCGCGGCCCGTCGCGGCGATGAACAGCCTGAGCTTCGGCGCCCCCGATCACCCCAGAACGCGCAGCCTGGTCGCGGGGGTGGTCGCCGGCATCGGCGGCTATGGCAACTGTTTCGGGGTGCCGACCATCGGTGGCGAGGTCCGCTTTCACCCCGCCTATAACGGCAACTGCCTGGTCAACGCCTTTGCCGCCGGGATCGCGCGGGCCGACCGCATCTTCTATTCCGCCGCTTCGGGTGTCGGCCGGCCGGTCGTCTATCTGGGTGCCAAGACCGGGCGCGACGGGGTCGGCGGCGCGACCATGGCGTCGGCCGAATTCGACGACACGCTGGAGGAAAAACGCCCCACCGTGCAGGTCGGCGACCCGTTCACCGAAAAGCGTCTGCTGGAGGCGTGCCTCGAACTGATGGACAGCGGCGCGGTAATCTCGATCCAGGATATGGGCGCGGCCGGGCTGACCTGTTCGGCGGTCGAGATGGGCGACAAGGGCGGGCTTGGCATCGCGCTCGACCTCGACCTTGTGCCGGTGCGCGAATCGGCGATGACCGCCTATGAGATGATGCTGTCGGAATCCCAGGAGCGGATGCTGATGGTGCTCGACCCCGAAAAGGAGGCCGCAGCCCGGCGCGATCTTCGACAAATGGGACCTCGATTTTGCGGTGGTCGGCGAGACCATCGCCGAGGATCGCTTCATCGTGCGCCATCAGGGCGCGGTGCGCGCCGATCTGCCGCTGCGCGCCCTGTCGGGAAATGCGCCGGAATACGACCGGCCGCGTGCCGCGCCCCCTGCCCCGCCGCCCCTGGGCGATGTCCCGCCGACCGACGCGATCGATGGATTGCGGGCGCTGATCGGGTCGCCCAACCATGCGCGCAAGGCCTGGGTGTGGGAGCAATACGACCATACCGTCATGGCCGACACGGTGGTCCCGCCGGGCCACGGCGCCGGCGTGGTCCGGGTGCATGGCACGACAAAGGCGCTCGCCTTTACCGCCGACGTGACCCCGCGCTATTGCGCCGCCAATCCGTTCGAGGGCGGCAAGCAGGCCGTGGCCGAGGCGTTTCGCAACCTGATCTGCGTGGGCGCGCGGCCGCTGGCCGCGACCGACAACCTGAATTTCGGCAACCCCGAAAAGCCCGAGATCATGGGCCAGTTTGCCGGTTGCATCGAAGGCATCGCCGCGGCCTGTCGGGCGCTCGATATGCCCATCGTGTCGGGCAATGTGTCGCTTTACAACGAGACCGACGGACAGCCGATCCTGCCCACGCCGACCATCGGCGCGGTGGGGCTGATCGAGCGGCTTGGTGAGCGGATCGCCGGTCCCGCCCGGCCGGGCGACATCGCCGTGCTGCTGGGGCCGCCGGGCCGACATCTCGGGCAGTCCGCCCTGCTTTGGGAAATGTGGGGCCGGGCCGAGGGCGACGCACCGCCCGTCGATCTGGCCGCCGAACGCGCGGCCGGGGCGTTCATCCTGGCCGAGCGGGCGGCGATCCGCGCCTGCACCGATCTTTCCGATGGCGGGCTGGCGCTCGCCGCGTTCGAGATGGCAGCGGCGGCGGGCTGCGGGCTGGCCATCGAGGAAGGCGATACGGCCTGGTTCTTTGCCGAGGATCAGGGCCGCTATCTGCTGGCCGTGCCGGCGGAGCATGCGGCGGGGCTCGTCGCCCTGGCGGGCCAGCAGGCGCTGCCGGCGCGCGCCGTGGGCAGCTTTGGCGGCGACCTCGTGGCACTCGGGCCCGCTTCGGCGCCGCTGGCCGATCTGGTGACGCTGTGGTCAGGCGCGTTCGCGGCGGCGCTGGGATGAGGCGGATCGGAATCGCGCTTCTGTATGCGGCGACGCTCACCGCTGGACTGCTCGTCGCCACAAGCGCGTTCCTCGGTCTCGCGTTCGGCTTGCGCGACGCCTTCTGCTATCCGCGGTACCCGTCGGAACTTGCCGGCATGTTCGCCATACTCACGCTGCTTTTCGCAGGCACTTTTGCCCCTGCGACGCTGATCGCATGGGCCGGGCTGCGCGGCCGCCCGCGACGCGGGCCCCTGACGCTTTCGCCCGTCATCGCCGCGGGCCTTGCCCTGTGGCTGCTGTGGTCGGCAGAAGCCGTCGCGCATTGGTCGAATGCCGCGCATTGCGCCGCCGGTCCGCCGGAACGACAGGACGGATCGGCTGCGATCCCGACCGTCGCGCACGGGCTGGCCTGGCTGGCATTGATCGCGGCGATCGGTGCGCCGATCTCGGGCGCGGCCGCGACCGTTGGGCTGGCCCGCCGCCCGGCATGACATCCGCACCGTTTCAAGAACCGGCCGGCCAAAGCCACGACGCCGCCGGCCATGGGTCCGCAAGAAAGGGAGAACGCACATGCACTGGGTCTTGCTTGGGATCGGGATCGCCATCGAAATCTGCGCTACCGCGGCGCTCAAGCTGTCGGACGGTTTCACCAGGATCGGCTTTGCCGGGTTGACCCTGATCTGCTTCGCACTGGCCTTCTATGTGATGTCGGTGGTGGTGCGGACCATGCCGGTGGGCATCGCCTATTCGGTCTGGGCGGGGGGCGGTATCGCCGGCGTCACGCTTCTGGGTGCTGTGGCTTTCGGCCAGAAGCTCGACGGCTTTGCCTATCTGGGCGTCGGTCTGATCCTGGCGGGGGTCGTCGTGTTGAACGCGCTGTCAGGCGCGGCCAGCGGATAGGCTGTCGCATGTGGGTCGCTCCGGCCCCGCACCGGTCGGCGGCCCCGCGCATGGGCTTGCGTTGATGATGCGTCAGGCTTAGATGTTTTTGGACAAGCGGAGGCGCCGATGCCGGTCCAGGCCAGCGAACTTGAACGTCTGATCAAGGATGCGTTCCCCGACGCGCAGGTGACGATCACCGACCTCGCCGGGGACGGGAACCACTATGCGGCCGAGGTGATCGACGAGAGCTTTCGCGGCCAGAACCGGGTGCAGCAGCAGCGCGCCGTCTACGCCGCGCTGAAGGGCAAGATGGACGGGGCCGCCGGTGAGTTGCACGCGCTGGCGCTGACCACGAAGGCGCCGGAATGATGGACCAGGCGGCCGGCTGGATCATCTTGCGTGTTGTCTATGGCTTCCTGGTGCTGTTGGACATGATCGCGTTGCTGTTTTGCGATCTGCCCAGGCTGGTCAAATACGGCCCCCGATACTGGCGGGTTCAAAGACGAATCCGGCGGCGCGCCTCGCAACGGAGTTTGGCATGACCTACACAGCAGGCGTTGTCGGGGTTGCAGCCATCGTCGCTCTGGGCTGGGGCTTCGTTCTGTGGACCAGGTGGCGCCATTCGCGATCCGCATCGCTCCGACCGGGCCGCAAACCGCTGGGCATGGAAGCGACGGACATGTCCGGCGTCCATGCGGTGAACCAGCGCAACGCGGTGCTGAACCGTCGAAACGGGGCTGGTGGCGGAGGTGGCTGGGTATGACCGGCGCATTCGTGATCATCGCCCTGGTTGCCGCGATCGTCGCGGTGCTGGTCGTCCACACACACCGCATCATCCGTGCCGAACGCGGCCAGAAGCCGGGGCAGGCGCCGGGTGAGGGCGACTATGTGTTCGAAGTGACCTATGCCTCGGGCCTGGGCGGCGGGCAGACCGCCGTCGTGCGGGTCCCGCGCGACCCGCAGGCCTATGCCCGCCAATTTGTGCCCCGCGACCAACGCAAGAAGGACGAGCCATGACCACCGATACCGCCGAAGACATCCGTGCAACGGTCGACCAGAACGATGTGGTTCTGTTCATGAAGGGAACGCCCGACATGCCGCAATGCGGCTTTTCCAGCCGGGTGTCGGGGGTGCTGCGCTATATGGGCGTCACCTTCAAGGACGTGAACGTGCTGGCCGACGACGCGCTGCGCCAGGGGATCAAGGATTTCTCCGACTGGCCGACGATCCCCCAGCTTTACGTCAAGGGCGAATTCGTCGGCGGCTGCGACATCGTCACCGAGATGACGCTGTCGGGCGAGCTTGATCAGCTGTTCGACACCAAGGGCATCGCCTTTGACAAGGAGGCTGCCGACAAGATCCGCGAGGCGAACGGCTGATACCAAGGCGCGATGCGTGTGGCTTTTGCGTCAGGTCCGCCTGCCGCCCCCGGCGCGATCTTCGGCCTGATCTGCCAGCGCCTCGACACGGGCGGCCAGTTCGGCCAGAAACTCCTCGACCCGCCGGGGCACCACCGGCACCTCGACCCGTTCGGGCTTCGGCGGGGGAACGTCGCGCAGCGCGGCGATCTCGCGATCCTGCCGTTCGAGCCGCGCCTTGCTCTCGCGCAGCGCCTCCTCCATCGCGCCCACCCGGTCCGACAACATCAGCCCGGCCAGCAGCAGCAGCCGCGATTCGGGCAGCCGGCCGGCCTGTTCGCCGATCCGCTGCGCCTCGGTGTCGAGCCGCTGTGCCGCCGTCCGGACCGAGGTCTCCTCTCCCGGGTCGCAGGCCAGGCTAAAGCCGCGCCCGCCGATCATCACCTCGATCTCAGGCATCGTCGACCTCCCCCGATAGTGGCTGCAATTCCGCGATGACGGCCTCGACCTCGGCCAGGTCCTGGGCCCGCGCCGTCCGCAGCGCGTCGGCTTCGGCCCGCGCGGCGGCCGCCAGGGCGGCGATCTCGCCCTGCAGTGCCTCTTGGGCGTCGGCCATGCGGTCGAGCTTGGCCGCGAGCGCGTCGATCCGTTTGGCGAGCCCGCTATCGTCCGGCTCCGGCGGCGGGGCGGCGGGCGCCTCGAGGGCTGCGGAAATCCGCTGCAGCGCGGATGCGATCCGCGCTTCCGACTCGTCGATCCCGGTCATCCTGCCTGCCTTCCCTGCGGTCGCTTGCCCGATTCGCGGCAGATTAGCCAATCCGGCAGGGTCTTGGCCAGCGCCCGGCGTGCCCCCAAGGCCCTTCCCTGACGGCCTCTGATCTGGCAGAGTGCCCAAAACAACGAGCAGTCCATGGCCAACGATCTTCTTTCCGCCGCAAACGCGGCGCCCGATACCGCCTATGATGCCCATTCGATCGAGGTCCTGGAAGGGCTCGAACCGGTGCGAAAACGCCCGGGCATGTATGTCGGCGGCACCGACGAACGGGCGCTGCATCACCTGGCCGCCGAGGTCCTCGACAACGCGATGGACGAGGCCGTGGCGGGTCACGCCAGCCGCATCGAGGTCACGCTTCACGAAGACGGGTCGCTGACGATCCGCGACAACGGGCGCGGCATCCCGGTCGACCCACACCCCAAATTCCCCAGGAAATCCGCACTCGAGGTGATCCTCTGCACCCTGCATGCGGGCGGGAAGTTTTCCGGCAAGGCCTATCAGACCTCGGGCGGGCTGCATGGCGTGGGCGTCTCGGTCGTCAACGCGCTGTCGGACCGGCTGCGGGTCGAGGTCGCGCGCGACCGCACCCTTTATGCCCAGGAGTTCGCCCGCGGCCTGCCGCAGGGCAAGCTGGCCGAGATCGGCCCGGCCCCCAACCGGCGCGGCACCACCGTGACGTTTCACCCCGACCCCGAGATTTTCGCCGCCCACCGGTTCCGCCCGGCGCGGCTGTTTTCCATGGCCCGGTCCAAGGCCTATCTGTATTCCGGGGTCGAAATCCGCTGGTCCTGCGCCGTCGCCGATGGCGATGTGCCGGCCGAGGCGCGGTTCCACTTCCCCGGCGGTCTGGCCGATTATCTGGGCGAGGTGCTGAACGGCGCCGAGACCTATGCCCCGGCGGCCTTTGCCGGCCGGGTCGAATTCGCCGAACGCTTCGGCCAGCCCGGTTCGGTCGAATGGGCGATCAACTGGACGCCGGCGCGCGACGGCTTCATCCGGTCCTATTGCAACACCATCCCGACGCCCGAGGGCGGCACCCATGAAGCGGGCTTCTGGGCCGCCATCCTGAAGGGGCTGCGCGCCTATGGCGACCTGGCCGGCAACAGGAAGGCCGCCCAGATCACCCGCGACGACCTGATGGCGGGCGCCGCGGCGATGGTGTCGTGCTTCATCCGCGAGCCCGAATTCGTCGGCCAGACCAAGGACCGGCTGGCCACCGTCGAGGCGCAGAAGCTGGTCGAGGGCGCGCTGCGCGACCCGTTCGACCATTGGCTGGCGGCCGATCCGCGGGCCGCCGGCGCGGTGCTCGATTTTCTGGTGCTGCGGGCCGAGGAACGGCTGCGCCGCCGGGCCGAGAAGGAGACGCAACGGAAAAGCGCCACCAAGAAGCTGCGTCTGCCCGGCAAGCTGGTGGATTGCGCCCGCCAGTCCCGCGACGGCACCGAGCTTTTCATCGTCGAGGGCGACAGCGCGGGCGGCTCGGCCAAGATGGCCCGCCAGCGCGAAACCCAGGCGCTGCTGCCGTTGCGCGGCAAGGTGCTGAACGTGCTGGGCGCGGCCGGCGCAAAGCTCCACCAGAACGCCGAGATTTCGGACCTTGCGCAGGCGCTGGGGGTCGGTCTGGGCAGCCGCTTCCGCACCGAGGATCTGCGCTATGAAAAGGTCATCATCATGACCGATGCCGATGTCGACGGGGCGCATATCGCGGCGCTTCTGATGACCTTCTTCTTTGCCCAGATGCGCCCGCTGATCGATCACGGGCATCTCTATCTGGCCTGCCCGCCGCTTTATCGGCTGACCCAGGGCGCGGCCCGTGTCTATGCGCTCGACGATGCCGAGAAGGACCGGCTGCTGGCCAAGGGGCTGGGCGGCAAGGGCAAGATCGAGGTCAGCCGCTTCAAGGGGCTGGGCGAGATGGACGCCAAGGATCTGCGCGAGACGACGATGAATCCGGCCACAAGGCGGCTCATCCGGGTGGCGATCGACGATGTCGATCCGGGCGCCACGGCCGACCTGATCGATCGGCTGATGGGCAAGAAGCCCGAGGCGCGCTTTGCCTATATCCAGGAAAACGCCCGTTTCGTGGAGGCGCTCGACGTGTGAAGGCGATGCGCAGATCGCCGCCCGGCGGGGCCGGCCGGCACGGTGGCGGACCGCACGCCACCGACAAAGGAAAGGACAGCCAGCGGGATCGGGACATGGCGCCCTTGCCGACGCGACGGCTCGTTCATCGGCATGCGGGCGGTGATGGCTTTCCCCGCCCCGATGTTCGCGACACGGCAATGCGCAAAACCGCATCGCCCACCGGCGCGTCGCGACGCCCAGACATCCCGCAATACCCCCGCCGATCGATCACGCGCCTGCCGCTATAGGGCGGCGCGCCGAGGCGCTGATACCAAAACGCGATGAGCATGACTCATCGCGCCTTGGTATCAGGCGGTCAGCCCCTCGGGCTCGGCCATGCCATGCGCCCGGCAACACGCGGTCAGCGTGTTGGCCAGCAGGCAGGCGATGGTCATCGGCCCGACCCCCCCCGGCACCGGGGTGATCGCCCCGGCAACCCGGCAGGCCGATGCAAAATCCACATCGCCGACGATCCGCGTCTTGCCCTCCCCGCGCTCCGGCGCGGGCAGGCGGTTGATGCCGACATCGATGACCGTGGCGCCGGGCTTGATCCAGTCGCCCGGCACCATTTCCGGCCGGCCCACCGCGGCGACCAGGATGTCGGCGCGGCGGCAGACCGCGGCCAGATCGCGGGTCCGCGAATGGGCCACGGTCACCGTGGCGCTGTCGCGCAGCAGCAGCTGCGCCATCGGCTTGCCGACGATGTTCGACCGGCCGAGGACCACCGCGTCGGCGCCCGAAAGGCTGCCCAGCCGGTCGCGCAGCAGCATCAGACAGCCCAGCGGCGTGCAGGGCACCAGCGCCTTCTGCCCGGTCGCCAGCAGACCCACATTGGAGATGTGAAAGCCGTCGACATCCTTGGCGGGATCGATCGCGTTGATGACCGCATCGGCGTTGATATGGCCCGGCAAGGGCAACTGGCAGAGGATGCCATGCACCGCCGGGTCGGCATTGAGCCGCGCGATCAGCGCCAGCAGCGCGACCTCGGCCGTGGCCTCGGGCAGACGGTGTTCAAAGCTCTGCATCCCCGCTTCGACGGTCTGGCGCTGCTTGTTGCGCACATAGATCTCGCTTGCCGGATCGGAGCCGACGATGACCACCGCCAGTCCCGGGGTGAGGCCGCGATCCCCCGTCAACCGCGCCACATGGGCGGCCACCCGTTCCCGGACATCGGCCGCAAAGGCCTTTCCGTCGATGATGTCGGCGGTCATCTGGCTCCCCTCGCTGCGATCGGGGCCCGCGTTCCGCCCCCCATCGAGGGGGGCGGAACGCGCCGCCCGTCCGGGGCTCGATGCCCCGGGCGGGCGGGGCCCGCAACCCCTAGAACAGTCCTTCGATCTCGCCCGCCGCGTTCAGCCCGATCGCCTCGGCCGCAGGCACTTTCGGCAGGCCCGGCATGGTCATGATCTCGCCGCAGATCGCCACGACAAAGCCCGCGCCGGCGGACAGCCGCACCTCGCGCACCGGCACCGAATGGCCGGTCGGCGCACCGCGCAAATTCGGGTCGGTCGAAAAGGAATACTGCGTCTTGGCCATGCAGATCGGCAGGTCGCCATACCCCTCGGCCTCCCAGGCATGCAGCTGGTCGCGGATCTTCTTGTCGGCCAGCACCGCGTCGGCACGATAGATGCGCCGGGCGATCGTCTCGATCTTTTCGAACAGCGGCATCGCATCGGGGTAGATCGGCGCGAATTGCGCCGCCCCGCTTTCGGCGATCTCGGCCACGCGGTTGGCCAGCGCCTCGATCCCCTTCGAGCCTTCGGCCCAGTGCCGGCACAGATGCGCCTCGGAGCCCTGCTCGGCGGCGAAACGCGTGACGGCCTCGATTTCCGCCTCGGTATCGCCGGCGAAATGGTTGATCGCCACGACGACCGGCACGCCGAAGCCTTTGACGTTCTCGATATGGCGACCCAGATTGGCGCAGCCCCTGACAACTGCGTCCACATTCTCGGTGCCCAGATCGGCCTTGGCCACGCCGCCATTCATCTTCATCGCCCTGACCGTCGCGACCAGCACCACGCAATCGGGCGCCAGACCCGCCTTGCGGCATTTGATGTTCATGAATTTCTCGGCCCCCAGATCGGCGCCGAAGCCCGCCTCGGTCACCACGTAATCGGCGAGTTTCAGCGCCGTCGTGGTGGCCACCACCGAATTGCAGCCATGGGCGATATTGGCGAACGGCCCGCCATGCACGAAGGCGGGGTTGTTTTCCAGCGTCTGCACCAGATTGGGCTGCAGCGCGTCCTTCAACAGCACCGTCATCGCCCCGTCCGCCTTCAGGTCGCGGGCGCGCACCGGGCTGCGGTCGCGGCGATAGGCGACGATCATGTCGCCCAGACGGCGCTGCAGATCGTCGAGGTCCGACGCCAGGCACAGGATCGCCATCACCTCGGACGCGACCGTGATGTCAAAGCCGGTCTGGCGCGGAAACCCGTTCGCCACCCCGCCGAGCGAGGTGACGGTATCGCGCAGCGCCCGGTCGTTCATGTCGAGCACGCGGCGCCAGGCCACGCGGCGGGCGTCGATTTCCAGTTCGTTGCCCCAATAGATGTGGTTGTCGATCATCGCCGACAGCAGGTTGTGGGCGCTGGTGATGGCGTGAAAATCCCCTGTGAAATGGAGGTTCATGTCCTCCATCGGGACGACCTGCGCATAACCACCGCCGGCCGCGCCGCCCTTCATGCCGAAACAGGGCCCGAGCGAGGCCTCGCGGATGCAGATCGCGGCGCGCTTGCCGATCCGGTTCAGCCCGTCGCCAAGACCCACCGTGGTCGTCGTCTTGCCCTCGCCCGCCGGCGTGGGGTTGATCGCGGTCACCAGGATCAGCTTGCCCTGGGGCCGACCGCCAAGCCCCTTGATGAAATCGGCGCCGATCTTGGCCTTGTCATGGCCGAAGGGCAGCAGCGCCTCGGACGGGATGCCCAGCTTCGCGCCAATCTCCTGGATCGGCTTCTTCTGCGCGGCGCGCGCGATTTCGATATCGGATTTCGGTGCCATTGGTGCCTCCCCCCATGGTTCCGGCCCGCATAGCCCGCCATGCCCGCAAGTCCGCCTGCGTTTCCGACACAAGCGGGCCGGGAAACGGCGTTCCGGCGCCGGACCCGTTGACAGCCGCCTGCCGGGCCGGCACCCGATGCGGGAAAGGGGGGCTGGCGATGATGGCACTGCGCACATTGGCGCTGACCGCGTCCGGGATGGCCCGGCACCCGGTCCCTGTTGTGGTGTCGGCCGGCCTGCTTGGCCCGATGGCTTGGCGGGACTCGTACCAGCTTGCACCGATCACAACCCATGCGCCCAGTCGGCGGCCCAGGGCCATGATCCTCGGCGTCCGGTCGGCGCGGTGGGGCCCGCCACAGGTCATCGAGAACGAAGGTTGGTGCGCGTCGGCGATGCGTATGGGGCACCGAGTTTTCTAGAAAACTCGGCCAGCGCAGGATTTTCTAGAAAATCCTGCGCGCCGCGCAGGGCGCGGCGCATTGCCATTCGATCGGGCACGGCCAGGCTTCGCCTGGCTGGAACCAACGCCGAGTGTTTTCCATAAGGAATGCGCCATACCGGGGCCCGCCCACCGGGGCCGATGCCTACGGTCATCGAGAATGACCGTTACCCGGCCCCACCGGCCACATGCCTATACCGGCCCGCTGCTGGCCACGCCGTGCCCCAGATGCGGCCATGGCGGCTGCGCGGGGATGTGCAGGCGCAGGCTTTCCCCGAGGCGCAATAGGCCCTCGCGTTCGACCCAGGCGGTCACGCCGCGCCGGTGCCGGGCCACCGCGCGAAAGGCGCCGCCATGGCCCGGGCGGCGCGCCTCGATTTCCAGGGCCGGCAATTTGCAGGGCCGGTTTTCGACATCGACGGTCAGGGTCGCGCCGCCCTCCTGCCCCTGCAGCCGTGAGGCTGGCGGGATCAGCGAGAGATCGGGAATGCCCGCGACCATGACGGACGCGCCAAGCCATGCCGGCGGAAGATGATCGAGCCCGATCGCCGCGGCGATGGCCGTCACCTCCTCCGCCGAGACGATCGACAGCTGCCGCACATTGCGGATTTCCGTGCCGCGTTCGTATTGCGCCGCCACCCGCGAACAGGCCGGCCGGGTCAGCCCGCCATGGCTTTCGCCGACCGGGCCGGCAAAGGTCAGCTCCATCAGGTCGAGCGGCGTGGCGACAAGCGTCGCGGCGCGATCGTCGACCCGGCCAAGCCAGACGATGCGCCCGGTGAAATCGGTGGGTCGAAGCGCAGACATGAGCGAGCTTCGCATCGCAGACGTCTTGGACGCAAGATGCGCACGGCCTTCGGCACCGCCACCATCGGCCCTGTCGGGAAATTGCATACTGAAGCATCAAACGGCCCGGCGGAGGCACCGCCGGGCCGTCTGCCCATCGGGGGTTTCGGCGCTCAGCTCGGTTCCGGTTCCATGTCCGGCCCCGGCTTCGGGCGTCCGGTCTTGGGGATTGCCGTGACCGAAGGCAGGTTCCCCGGCGGCGGCGGCGTATCCTCGTCCTCGTCGCGATTGAGCGGCTCGCCGGCGACGACCTTCTTGATCTCGTCGCCGGTCAGGGTCTCGTATTCCAGCAGCCCCTGGGCCAGCCGCTCCCATTCCTCCTCATGCTCGGTCAGGATGCGCTTGGCGGTCTGATAGCCTTCGTCAATCAGCATCTTGACCTTCTCGTCGATCAGTTTCTGGGTCGCCTCGCTGTGGTTGGTCCCGCCGCCATAGGGGCCCAGAAACGACTCCTGTTCGTTCGCGTAGTCCACATGGCCAAGTTCTTCGGCAAAGCCGAACCTTGTGACCATGGCGCGCGCGATTCGGCTGACCTGCTGGATGTCCGAAGTCGCCCCCGAGGTGACATTCTCGGCGCCGAATTTCAGCTCCTCGGCGACCTTGCCGCCCATCGCCATGGCGATCTGCGACTTGTACTTGGTAAAACTGACCGAAAGCTGATCGCGCTCGGGCAGCGACAGCACCAGTCCCAGGGCGCGGCCGCGCGGGATGATCGTGGCCTTGTGGATCGGATCGTGCTGGGGGACATGCATGCCGACGACCGCGTGGCCCGCCTCGTGATAGGCGGTCAGCTTCTTCTCGTCCTCGGTCATCACCATCGACCGCCGTTCGGCGCCCATCATGACCTTGTCCTTGGCGTTCTCGAAATCGTCCATGATGACGAAGCGGCGCCCGGCGCGGGCCGCCATCAGGGCGGCCTCGTTCACCAGATTCGCCAGATCGGCGCCGGAAAAGCCCGGCGTGCCGCGGGCGATGATGCGCAGGTCGACATTGGGGCCCAGCGGCACCTTGCGCGCATGCACGCCAAGGATCTTTTCCCGCCCGCGGATATCGGGGTTCGGCACCTGGATCTGACGGTCGAACCGACCCGGCCGCAGCAGCGCAGGGTCAAGCACATCGGGCCGGTTGGTCGCGGCGACGATGATGATCCCCTCATTCGCCTCGAACCCGTCCATCTCGACCAGGAGCTGGTTGAGCGTCTGTTCGCGTTCGTCATTGCCGCCGCCATAGCCGACACCGCGCGACCGGCCCACGGCGTCGATCTCGTCGATGAACACGATGCAGGGCGCGTTCTTCTTGGCCTGTTCGAACATGTCGCGCACCCGGCTGGCGCCGACGCCGACGAACATCTCGACAAAGTCCGAGCCCGAGATGGTGAAGAACGGCACACCGGCCTCGCCCGCAATGGCGCGCGCCAGCAGCGTCTTGCCGGTGCCCGGCGGGCCGACCAGCAGCGCGCCCTTCGGAATCTTTCCGCCCAGGCGCGAGAATTTCTGCGGGTTGCGCAGGAACTCGACGATTTCCTCGAGCTCTTCCTTGGCCTCGTCGATGCCGGCGACGTCGTCAAACGTCACCCGGCCATGCTTTTCGGTCAGCAGCTTCGCCTTCGACTTGCCAAAGCCCATCGCCCCGCCGCGGCCGCCCCCCTGCATCCGGTTCATGAAATAGATCCAGACGCCGATCAGCAGCAGGAAGGGCAGGAAGCTGATGAGCAGGGTCGTGAAGCCCGATTGCTGCTGCGGCTTGACCTCGATCGCGACGCCGGCATCCAGCAGCAGGGTGGTCAGGTCGGCGCCCTGGGGCTGCACGGTCTGGCGGCGCGTTCCATCGTCGAGCCGGTAAAAGACCTTCTCGCCATCGATCGTGACGCTGGTCACCTGGTCATTCTCGACCTGCTGTACGAAGTCGGAATAGCTCGAGTCGCGCGCCGACATGGTTGCAGGATCGTTGCTGAAAAGCTGGAACAGGGCGACGATCAGCAGAAACAGGACGACCCAGAAAGCGATGTTGCGCATATTGCCCACGGCGGCGTTCTCCATCAACCGGGCCCGAAGCAGGCCCACCCCCCTAGATAGCGATGTCGGCCAACGGTTCAACGCGATAGTCGCAATCGGGGGCGAGCGGCCCGCAAGCGGGGTCGAGCACCGCGCGCCAGGCACCCCCCGGCGCCGCCACCGGTGCCGCGATCAGCGCGTCGTTTCGCCACAGCGCAGGGGTGGCCAGCAGGCTGGCGCGCGGCAGCCCCGTTTCACGCCAGTCCGGGCAGGCCCGCAGACCGGCCGCACCCAGCGCGCCGATGCGCGCGCCTTCCCGCACCGCCGGCCCCTCGATCCGCCAGCGGCCGTCCCAGCGCGCCCCCGCCGCCGCCACGCGCCCGGTCAGGGCGGCGGGTTCGCGCGCGATGCGGATGGTCGCGCCGGCCTCGGTCCAGACGCAGCCTGCCAACGTCCCGCCCCTTTCCAGAAGTGCCGACAGCGCCGTCCGGCGCGGGCGGTACTGGGTGCCCGACACCCACATGATCGCCCGCGCGGCCACGCGGAGCCGCAATTCCCCGGGCAGCGCGGCCAGCCCCGCAGCCGCGATCCGCACATCGCCGGCCGCATCGACATCGGCCAGGCGCGTCAGCGCATCCGCGGTCGCCGCGTCCAGCGCGGCGCGCGCCACCCGCATGCGGTCGGCGGTGGCGCACAGCCCCGCGACATCGATGCCCAGATCGGCCAGACCGCCAAGCGCCGCCCGCGCCCGGACCCGGAAAAAGCGCGGATCGGCGTTCGACGGGTCTTCGGCCCAGACCATGGCCCCGGCCCGCAGCCAGTCCCGCAACCAGGCACGGCGGGTTCCCAGAAGCGGCCGCGCCCAGGTGATCCCGTCCGCCCGGCGCAGCGCCGCCATGCCCGACAGCCCGTCCACGCCCGAACCGCGCGCCAGCCGCATCAGCACGGTTTCGGCCTGATCGTCGGCGGTGTGGCCCAGCAGAACGGCGTCGATCCCGCGCGCCCGGGCCCAGTCGGCCAGCAGCGCGCGGCGCGCCCGCCGCGCGGCGTCCTGCAGGTTGCCCCGGCCGGTCCAGCCCTGCCAGGCAAGGATGTCATGCGCCACGCCCAGCCCGCGTGCCATCTCGCCGGCTGCCGCTGCCTCGGCCCGGGCGCCCGGGCGCAGGCCGTGATCGACCGTCGCCGCAGCCAGCGCCACGCCGGCAGCCGCCGCCCAACCGGCAGCCAGCGCCAGAAGCGCCGTCGAATCGCCGCCGCCCGACAGCGCGACGCCGACCCGCGCCGGCGGCGCAGCGCCGAACAGATCGGCCATGACCGCGGCAAAGCCCGGATGGGCCGCGGTCACGAGCAGTCGAGCGCCCGCATCCGCGGCCCGACCGCGGCGGCCTCCGGGCTTGCGGGAAAACGCTGCGGCAATTCGGCATAGGTCAGGCAGGCCTCGGCCGGCTTGTCGAGCCGGGCCAGTGCATCGGCCAGCGCGAACAGCGCCTCGGGCGCCGCGGCGCCGTCGGGCGCCGCGCTGAACGCATCAAGCCAGGCCCGCGCCGCGCCGGGCAGATCGCCCAGCCCTGCCAGCGCCCGGCCCCGGCCCAGATGCGCCCGCGGGGTCAGCGGCCCGCCCGGATAGGCATTGGCGAAGTCGGCGAAACCCGCAGCCGCCTGGACCAGATCGCCGGCATCTAGCGCCGCCTGCGCCGCATCGAAGGCGGCCTGTTCGGCGGTGGCGAGTTGCGGTGCGGGCCGCGCGACCGGCCGGCGCGGGCCGGAGAGCACCGCCGGCGGCGCGTCGGTCATCGCCACGGCGGCGCCGCCATCGAGCGCCGCCAGCCGCGCCGCGAGTGCGTCAAGCCGTGCCCCCGCCCCCTGGGTCGTTTGCCGAATCTGCAGCTCGAGCGCCTCGGTCGCGCGGGTCAGCCGGCGCAGTTCCGCCTCGATCGTCTGGACCCGGTCCAGAATCGGCCCGGACAGCGGCGCCGGCGGAAGGCCGGGCGCAGCCGGCGCGCCGATGTCGCGCAGCGCCTCGACCTCGGCCCGCAGCATCTGCAAGTCGCGGCGAATCTCGCCCAGCGTGGCGGTCTGCGCCGCGACCGCCCCCGCCGCCAGCAAGGACAGCAGCGTCAGAACGGCCGCGCGCCCCCGCCGCATCGGACTAGCTGCCCAGATCGACCGACCCGGCCACCACCGTGACGGCGCGCCGGTTGCGGGCATAGCATGCCTCGTCCGAGCAGATTTCCAGCGGCCGGTCCTTGCCATAGGGTATCGTCGTCAGGCGGCTGGGCGCGACGCCGTTCAGCACCAGGAACTCGACCACCGAGTTGGCCCGGCGCGCGCTGAGACCAATATTGTATTCGCGGGTCCCACGCTCGTCGGCATGGCCTTCGATCACCGCGGTCGCCTGCGGGTTGCGGGTGAACCAGGCCGCCTGCGCGGTCAGGGTCGCGGTCGCCGCATCGGTCAGCTCCCAGGTATCGACCGGAAACAGCACGGTGTCCGTGACCCCCGCGCCAAAGACCGAGACATCGACGGCATCGGTCGGCACGCCGCCGCCAAAGCCGGGTGGCGGGGTGTTGCCGTAAGGAGCGTTCTGCCCGCAGGCCGCCAGCAGGCCAAGCATGGCGACGGTCAGGATCGAGCGGCGGATCGGCATGGCAGGCTCCTGTTTGCGGTTCGCGCGGTGTTAGCAGGCCCGGACCATGCCCGCCAAGCCCTATGGCAGCAGCGGCGACCAGGTCGGATCGGAGGCGAAATCGGGTGTCGCGATGGCCCGCAGGTTCCGCCCCGTCACATCGACGGTGTAGAGCGACGGCGCGCCCGCTTCGCCCTGGCTGACCCGGGTGAAGATCAGCAGCCGGCCGTTCGGCGCCCAGCTTGGCCCCTCGTCCAGGAACGACGCCGTCAACAGCCGCTCGCCGGTGCCGTCGGTGCGCATCACGCCGATATGAAAGCGGCCGGCCTGCTGTTTGGTAAAGGCGATGCGGTCGCCGCGCGGCGACCAGACCGGCGTGCCATAGCGGCCCTGCCCGGCGCTGATCCGCTGCGCCGGGCCGCCCGCGGCCGGCATCACATAGATCTGCTGGGTCCCGCTGCGATCCGATTCGAAAACGATCTGGCGCCCATCGGGCGAGAAATCGGGCGCCGTCTCGATCGCCGGGGTCTCGGTCAGGCGCTGTGTCTGGCCGGTCACGAGGCTGGTGATATGGATGTCGGTGTTGCCACCACGCTCCAGCGAATACACAACCTGCAGCCCGTCGGGCGAGAAGCGCGGCGCGAAGGTGGCAACGCCCGCCTGGTTGTCGATCGGCCGCTGCCCAAGCGTTTCCAGATCGAGCAGATAGGCCCGGGGCAGCCCCGATTCGTAGGAGGTGTACAGGATCTGGCGGCCATCGGGCGAGAACCGCGGCGCCAGAACGATGCTCATATCGCCGGTCAGGTAGCGCAGATTGGCGCCGTCCTGATCCATCAGCGCCAGCCGCTTGCGGCGGGCGTTCTTCGGCCCGGTTTCGGAGACAAAGGCGATGCGGCTGTCGAAATAGCCGGGTTCGCCGGTCAGCCTTTGATAGACCGTGTCGGCGACCTTGTGCGCCAGCCGGCGCCAGCTGGCCTCGGACGCCTCGAAACGCATCCCATCGCCCAGGGGCGCGCCGGCGAACACGTCGAACAGCCGGAAACTGACCGCGACCCGGTCCGCGCCGGTGCGTTCGACGGTGCCGGTCACCAGCGCCTGGGCATTGATCGCCTTCCAGTCGGCAAAGCGGACCGGCGCGTCAAAGCTTGTGACCTGGGCGATCTGGGCCTCGGCCGGAATCGCCCGGAACAGCCCCGACCCGGCCAGATCGGCGACGACCACGGCGGATATCCGCGCGGCAAGCTCGCCGGCATTGGCGGTTCCCGACAAAAACGGCGCGACGGCGATCGGCATCGGCTCGATCACGCCTTCGGTGATTTCCAGGCGCAGCGGGCCGCCCGCCTGGGCGAAGAGCGGCGCGGGCCGTGCGGCCAGCGCAAGGACAAGAACGGCAAGGCAGAAGATCAGGCGTTTCACAGGCCCCTCATCCTTTCGGGATCGAAGACGAGTTCCAATTCGCGCCAAGCCTCGTATTTTTCGGCCGGCAGGTCGAGACCGCGTTCGCTTGCCCGCAGGATGGCGCGAATCGCGTCGCCATAGGCCTTTTCCACGGCCGCGGGGCTGCCCGGGCTGGCGCCAACGCGACGGATCGACGATTCGACGACGCGGCCGTCGCGGGTGAAGCTGACCAGCAGGGTCACCACCACACCGTCGGCCGCGGCGGACTGGCTGACCAGATTCCACGCATCGCCGATCTGGGCGATCAGGTTGCGCGTCTCGAACTCGGAAAGCTGCGCGGCCGGGGCCGGCGGGGCGGACGCGCTGGCCGCTGCCGCCAGCGCATCGGCCATCGACATGCCGGAATCGGGCGTCGGGGCGGTGTCGGCTTCGGGTGCCGGCGCCGGCGCGGCCACTGCCGGCGGCCGGCCGGGCGGGCGCGGCGAGCGGCCCGGCGCGATCTCGGCCTCGGTCACGATCTGCGGCGCGGCTGCCTGCGGCGCGGCGGCAGGCGCGGGCGCCTGTGTCACCGGCGGCGCGTCGGGCGCGGGGGCCAGGGCCGGACGCTCGTCGGCGGCGCGCGGCATGGCTTCGGGCGGGGCGGGTCGGGCGACCGGCGCCACCCGGTCCGCGGGCGCCGGCGCGATCGCGGCGTCGGGCGGCGGCGGGGCGACCGCCAGCGGCGACGTCGCCGGTGCCGGCTCGGCGGCGGGGGGCACCGGCGCCGGGTCGGGCAACGCGATCGCCGTTTCGGTCGGATCGGGTCGCGCCGGCGGGGCCGGGGCGGTGGCGGGGGCTGTCGGTGGCGGCTCGGGCTGCGCCGCCGGGGCGGCCCGGGGCGCGTCCTGCGGCGCTTCGGGCGCCGGGGCGCGCATGGCGTCGAACACCGGGGCCGAGATCAGCGTCACCGCCATCGGCGCCGGGTCGGGCGGGGCGGGGCGAAAGATCGTGCCGCCCACCAGCACCCAGGCCAGCACCGCGCCGTGGACGCCTGCCGATATCTTCACCCCGGTCTGCATCGCGGGCTATTCGATCCCGGTTTCGTCCGCCGGCGCCGGATCGGTGACAAGCGCGATATCGGCAAAGCCTGCGGCGTTGAGCGCGCCCATCACCCGCATCACCCGCTCATAGGGCAACGACCCGTCGGCCCGCAGATAGATCCGGGCCGAGGCGCGTTCGGCCTGAACCGCGCGCAGCTTGGCGATCAGCTCGGCGCCCGCGACCGGGGTCGACATCAGCACGATGCCGCCCTCGGCCGTCAGGGTGACTGTCAGCGGCTCCTGATCCTCGCTCGGCAGCGGGTCGGCCGCGGTTTCGGGCAGCCGCACGTCGACGCCCGTCGTCAACAGCGGCGCGGCCACCATGAAGATGATCAGCAGCACCAGCATCACGTCGACAAACGGCGTGACGTTGATTTCGGACATCGGCCGGGTGCGCGTCCGGCGACGGCGCCGTCCGCCGCGCGTCCGTTCGATGATGCCCGCCGTCATCGCTCAGCCATCCAGCTGCCGCGACAGGATGGTGGCGAATTCGTCGGCGAAAGCTTCGTATCCGGCGCCGATCCGATCCGCCTCTGCCGACAGGACGTTGTAGAAGATCACCGCGGGGATCGCGGCCAGCAACCCCAGGGCGGTGGCCAGCAGCGCCTCGGCGATGCCGGGCGCGACCACCGCCAGGTTGGTGTTCTGCTGCAGCGCGATCTGTTCGAAGGCGTGCTTGATGCCCCAGACCGTGCCGAAAAGCCCGATGAAGGGCGCGGTCGCGCCGACGCTTGCCAGCACGGTCAGGCCGCGCGTCAGCCGGTCCGATTCGCGCCCGATCGCAACATCCATCGCCCGACCGATCCGCGCCTGCACCCCGGCAATCAGCCCGCCATCGCGGCTGTGGGATTTGCGATACTCGTCCATGCCGGCGGCAAACACCCGCTCGGCGCCCGGGCGCGGCGCATCGCCGATCTGATCCGCCAGGTCGTCGAGCGGCTCGCCCGACCAGAACGCCCGGTCGAAGGCTGCCGCCGCCCGTTTGGCCCGGGCGAATTCGACGTATTTCTGAATGATCACGCCCCAGGCCCAGATCGACGCCAGGACAAGCGCGATCATCACGACCTTGACCGTGAAGGTGGCCCGCCAGAACAGGGCCGCGAGCGAGAAGTCGAGCTCCTGCGCCAGCCCCAATGCCTCGGTTTCCATTGCTCCGCTCTTTCGCTGCCTCGTCTTGCGGGACCGTTGGCCGACCCCTGCCGGTTTGCCGACCCTATAGCCGATGGCCGCGGCCCGCGCCAGCGCCACGATACGCCGGCGCGATCGGTCGTTCAGCGGCACGGGGATGCGCCGCCTGCGACGCCGCGGATGCCTGTGGCCGGGTTGGGCGCGCTGCCGCCGGCGCCTGCGGTCACGCGCGACCCGGGGGGCGCCGTTCTGCCTGGCGGGATCGACGTTGCGCTTGCCGCCCTGAAAGACGCTCGACGCTGGCGGGCGCGCCCGGCGCCCCGGGCGGAGCGCCTTTGCATTGCGGCGCGGCGCGGCCTGTGCGACCCGCACCGCGCGATCCCGACAGGCGCCCAGGCTGGCCGTTGCGGGACGAAAGACAGGAACGCAAAAGACAGGAAATCGACTCGTGACCTTCCCCGAACGCGACCCCTCCCATCGGTCCTGCGCGGCTGGAAACCCCATCTGCCGGGCCGCGCAAGCGCTGCGGCTCCTGCTGCTCCTGTCGCTGCCGACCGGCCTCAACGCACAGACGGCGGATTTCGCGGGCGACTGGCAGACCTTCTGGCGCAACGGCAGCGCGGTGCTGAGCCTGACGCAGGAGGGCGACCGCGTCACCGGCACCTATCAGCCCGAGGAAGGCACCGTCGAAGGCACGGTCGAGGGTCGGCTGCTGCGCGGCACATGGAGCCAGCCCGGCGCCACCGGCCGCTTCGTCTTTGCCCTGTCGGCGGATGGCCAGACGCTGACCGGCCGCTTTGGCAATGGCGAATACTGGAACGGCTTTCGCGATGTCGAGGCAGCGGCGCCCGCCGGGCTGACGACCTCCAACGCCACCCCGCGGGACACGCTGCAGAGCCTGCTGATCGCGACCAATGCGGCGATCTACGAAGGCAATGCGCGCGCCCTGCAGCGCGTGCGCAACCTGGTGACCTATGCCGGGGGCGAGACATCGGCGACCGATCAGGCGCGCCGCCGGGCGCTGCTGTTCCAGCTTCTCGACATGGCGACCTTGCGGTTGATGGATATCCCCGAGGCACCGGAGCCGCCCGAGGCCACCGAATTGCGCGTGGCCATCGGCCCGGTGGCCGTGCCGGCCAAGACCGAGCTGACGTTCCAGCGCGACCCGGTCGGCCGCTGGCGGCTTGTCGTGCCGGAGGAGGCCACGCTGACCGCCGAACGCGACCGGCTGCTGGCCGCGATGGGCTATGACAGCATGGCCGATCTCGACAGGGCGCGCGCCAATTCCCCGCGCGCCGCGCTGCGCGACTTCGTCCTTGGGACGAAGAACTGGGCCGAAGGGGGGCGCGAACAGGCGATGGCGGCGATGGACCTGTCACGCTTCCCCGAACGCACCCATGCGGTGGAGGGCGCCATCTATGCCGACTATCTGCGGCGCATCCTGGCCCGGATCGGCGTTGCCGTGTGGCAGGAGATCCCCGACGACCCCGACCGCAGCATCCCCTTCGTCTATTTCCAGCATCCGGTCGGCAATGTGGCCATCGCGCGGGTGGCTGCGCCGATGCCCGAGGATGCGGAGGGTGCAGCGGCGCCCGAGCAGTGGAAGATCGCCGCGGACACCCTGGCGACGGCGCCCGCGCTTCTGGAGGCGATGCAGGATCTGCCCCCGGTGCGCGAGCTGACGGAGCCCGAACCGCTGTCCTCGTTCTTTCGGACGCGCGAGCAGGTGCGTGCAGCCGCACCGCAGTTGACCGTCAAGCTGGGGTATCTTGAACGCTGGCAATGGCTTGCCTTCGCGGCGGCTTTGGGCCTCGCGGCCGCGGCGGTCTGGCTTGTGGCCGCAGTGGTGCGCGCGGTCGCGCGAGTTCGCGCGCCCTGGCACAAGCTTGCGTCGCTTGCCCTGCCGCTTGGCCTTGCCGCGGGCTCGCTGATCGTTCTCGACGCGGTCAAGCGGCTGGGGATGACCCAGGCCGGCATGCCGTTTGTCCGCTCGGTTGCGGGCATGTTCCTGATCCTCGCCTTCGCCTTCCTGTTCTATCGGCTGGCCTCGCTTGTCGGCGGATGGTTCCTGAAAAACGCGCAGAAGACGACGACCCATATGGATGAGATTGCTGCCTCGCTCGGGACCGGTCTGGTGAAACTCGCCATCGTGGTGGTCGCGATCATTTCGGTCGCCGATGTGGCCGGCCTGCCCTATGAAGGCGTCCTTGCGGGTCTCGGTGTTGGCGGTGTGGCCATCGCCTTCGCCGCCCGCGACACGGTGTCGAACATGATGAGCGGCGGCGTGCTGATGGCCGATCGCCCGTTCCAGCGGGGCGATCTGATCGAACTCGACGGCACGCTTGCCACCGTCGAGGAGGTCGGGCTGCGCTCGACACGGCTGCGCGGGCTCGACGACACGCTGCTGCATGTGCCGAATTCGCAATTGTCCGACCGGATCATCGCCAATTGGGGCCGCCGCCGGCGGCGCAAGCTCGCCATGACGGTGGGGGTGACCTATGACACGCCGCGCGCCAAACTCGACCGGTTCGTCGACCGCCTGCGCGCGGTGGTGCTGGACCAGCCCGACACCGATCCCGAAGATGTCTATGTCGGCCTTTCGGCGTTCGGCGCGTCGTCGATCGACATCGATATCCTGTGCCATCTCCTGGTCTCGTCCTATGGTGCGCAGGTCGTGGCCCAGCATCAGCTGATCATCGACATCATCGCGCTGGCCGAAGAACTGGGCGTGGCGTTCGCCTTTCCCACCCGCACGGTGCATCTGGCCGGCCCGCAAGACGCCGCGGCCGAACTGGCCGCCGCCAGCACGGTTTCCTAGGCGGTGGACTGGACCCAGTGCGACCGAACCGATATGCCATCGTCATGATCCATACCTCCCTACGCTCCGCCCTGCTCGCCGCGACGCTGGCAATGCCGGCACTCCCGGCGGCTGCGCAGCCGGTGCCCGATGCGCGCGCCTCGGACCCGCGCGTCCTGGGCTGGATGGAGGGCTTTCCGCCACCGCCCGAAAAGCGGGTGACGCAGCCCGATTCGAACTTCTTCAGCTTTCCCAAGCTGCGCTGGACGGTCTGCCATATCCGCGAATTGCTGCCGACCGAGCGGGTCAGCCGCGGGCTGGGCGCACCGGAGCCGTTTGAAACCGCACTCGACCCTGCCATCGACGCGCTGACCTTCACGCCGCTTGGTGGTGGCCCCGAGATGACGTTCGACGAGGCGTTCTTCGCCAACTATACCGACGGGCTGTTGATCCTGCATCGCGGGCGGATCGTTTACGAACGCTATGCCGGCTGCCTCGATGCGGGCGGCCAGCACGCGGCGATGTCGATGACCAAATCGCTGACCGGGCTGTTGGCGGAAATCCTCGTGGCCGAGGGCACGCTGGACGACGCGGCGCCGGTCACCGCCTATGTCCCCGAACTGGAAGGCAGCGCATTCGGCACCGCGACCGTGCGCCACGTCATGGACATGACCACAGCGCTCGATTTCTCCGAGGATTATGCCGACCCCGAGGCCGATATCTGGGCCTATTCCGCCGCCGCCAGCCCGCTGCCCAAGCCCGAGGGCTATGACGGGCCCGATGGGTATTTCGCGTATCTGCGCACGGTTCGCGGGTCCGGGGCGCATGGCGCGGCATTCGGCTACAAGACGGTGAACTCCGACGCGCTGGGCTGGATCGTCTCGCGCGCATCGGGGCAGGAAATCACCGAGCTTCTGTCCGGGCGCATCTGGTCGCGGATGGGGGCGGAGCAAAGCGCCTACATGACGGTTGACGGCATCGGCACGCCCTTCGCCGGCGGCGGCCTGTCGGCGGGGCTGCGCGATCTGGGCCGGATCGGTCAGCTGATGCTCGATGGCGGCGTGATCGGCGGGCAGCGCCTGTTCCCGGCGGAGGTGACCGCGCGCATCGCGGCGGGCGGCGACCGCGCGGCCTTTGCCAAGGCAGGCTATGGCACGTTGCCCGGCGGCAGCTACCGCGCGATGTGGTGGGTGTTTCACAACGCGAACGGCGCCTATGCGGCGCGCGGCGTGCATGGCCAGACGATCTATGTCGATCCGGCGGCCGGGATGGTGCTGGTCCGGCTTGCCTCGTTTCCCTCGGCCGGGAATGCGGCAATCGACCCGATATCGCTGCCGGCCTATCAGGCGGTCGCCGACTACCTGATCGGGCGCTGATTGCCCGGCCACTGGCGCCGCCGGGCGGCGGCGTCTATAGGGGCTGCCTTATGGCCCGGGCAAAGAACAATCCGAACTACAAGGTGATCGCCGAAAACCGGCGTGCCCGCTACGATTATGCGGTTGAGGACGATCTGGAATGCGGCATCATCCTGGAAGGGTCCGAGGTGAAGTCGCTGCGCCAGGGCCAGGCCAACATCGCCGAAAGCTATGCCAGCGTCGAGGATGGCGCGCTGTGGCTGATCAATGCTGGCATTGCCCCCTATGCGCAGGCCAAGACCTTCGGGCATGAGGAGCGGCGGCGGCGCAAGCTGCTGGTCAATCGGCGCGAACTGGCGCGCCTGTGGTCGGCGTCGCAGCGCGAGGGCATGACGCTGGTGCCGCTGGTCCTCTATTTCAACCATCGCGGCATCGCCAAGCTGAAGATCGCCATCGCCAAGGGCAAGAAGACGGTCGACAAGCGCGACACCCAGAAGAAGCGCGATTGGCAGCGGGAGAAGGCGCGGCTGCTGCGCCATGGCGGCTGACCGAGGCCAGCCATGCCGGCGCTTCCCGGGCTGTGCGACGGGCCGGCGTTGACGTGATCATGCCAACCGTCCCTGGCCGCCTCCTACCTCGCGTCCTTGCCTGGGCCCGTGATCCTGTCCGGCAGCAGGTCGCGCTTGATCGGTTCCGCCGGATGGGCTTGCCAGGCGCCCGGCCGCCATCGGGGGCTCCCGGGCGCGCGCCCGGGAGCGCGCCCGCCGCGCGGCGGGCGCCCCGCCCGATGCATCGCGTTTTCGAACCCGACTTGTTGCGACATGCCCCATCCGAACGGCAAGATCGGTGGTCCAAGCGGCGCGGCGGACAGCGGTCACGGTCCATGGCCGCTGGTCTGAATACCTGTCCGGGAGAATGTCGCGCTTGATCGGTTCCGCAGGATGGGCTTGCCAGGCGGCCGGCCGCCATCGGGGGCTCCCGGGCGCGCGCCCGGGAGCGCGCCCGCCGCGCGGCGGGCGCCCGCCCGGTGCCGAAGCGATGCGCTATCGGTATCAGTCCGGCGCACCGCCCCTCGGGATCAGTCGGCGCGCCCGGCGGCCTTCAGCGCGCCATGCAGATCGCCCGCCCTGGGATCCCCGGCCTCGAGCGCGAAGACCCAGGCCTGGGTGCGGAAGAACCCCGCTGCTTCGGCCGCGGCGGCGGCCTCCGCCCGCTCGGCGGCAAGGGCATAAAGGCCGATCAGCGCGCCCGTATCGCCCTGCCCGTGGGCATCGAGCAGTGCCGCGTCGAGCACCGGATCGGCCCAGCTCATCCCCGTTCGAGGCGCGCCGCGACCCAGGCGTGAAAGCAATGGGTCGGGCCGTCCATGGCGGGAGAGAAACGGCCGCCATCGAAGCCCGGCGCATGGCGGCCGCGCTGCATGCCCTCGACGACAAGGATGTCCTCTTCGAACACCGCGCGCCATTGTTCGGTGTTGCGCGCGCGCAAGGCCGGGTCGGTGTCGGGCCGGGCATAGTGGATCGCGACCCGTTCGACCGTGCGTTCGGTCCCCTGCGGCATCAGCAGAATGGCGCAACCGTGGTCGCGATGCACCCCGAACAGCACATTGGGATAAAGCGCGACATATTCCGCCCCGGTGTCCCATTTTGCGGGCAGCCCGGCAAAGTCGGGAAAGGTCGTGCCATCTTCGCCCTGCAACTGCCGGTAGACCAGCGTGCCCTGGCCCGAATACCGGCCCGGCGCCTCGATATGATAGTGATCCTCCAGCCGGGAATAGCTGTTGAGCCCGGGATGAACCCAGGGCAGGTGATAGCTTTCGCAGTAGTTCTCGACCGCCAGCTTCCAGTTGCAGGCAACGTCGAGCGCGAACATCGACGCGGCGTCCGAATGGAGCGGCTGGTCGAGCGCGCCCCAACGGCCGATCAGATCGGCATGGGCGTCGTCGAAAGCGGGTGCCTGGCCGTCGAGATTGACGAACACGACGCCGCGCCAGACATGGGCGCGCAGTTCGATCAGACCCAGGGTGTCGCGGTCGACCTGCGGATGCGCGTTCTGCCCCGGCCCACCGACATGCGGCGTGGCGACGAGCCGGCCATCGAGGCCGTAGCACCAGGAATGATAGGGGCAGCGGATCGCGCCGCGGATCGGGCCGGGCCGGTCGACCAGGATCATGCCGCGGTGGCGGCAGACATTCTGGAACACGCGGATCGCACCCGCCCGGTCGCGCAGCACCAGCACCGGGACACCGGCATAATCGACCGGCCAGGCATCGCCCGGCGCCGGAACATCGTCGGCGAAGGCGATCCCGGCCCATTGGCCGAACAGCAGCGCGTCGCGTTCGGCCGCCCATGTGGCGGGATCGGTGTAATGGGCGTTGGGCAGCCCCCGCGCCGCGGCGACATCGCGCAGGACAGGCGAAAGATCCTTGGCCATCGGCAGCCCCCATCGGTTCGACGGGCAAAGGCTGCGGCCGGTGCGGTGCCCTGACGCGCCCGTTTCCGACGCGGTCAGGTCGGAATCGCGCTAGGCGGCACCACGGGCCAGCGCCGCGACCCCGGTGCGGGCCATCTCGATCAGGCCGAGCGGGCGCATCAGATCGGCAAAGGCGTCGACCTTCTGGGCGGTTCCGGTGATCTCGAAGACAAAGCTGTCCAGCGTCGAATCGACCACATTGGCCCGGAAGATATCGGCAAGCCGCAACGCCTCGACCCGCTTCTCGCCCTGCCCGCCGACCTTGAACAGCGCCAGCTCGCGTTCCACCGCCGGCCCCTCGGCGGTCAGATCATGCACCGCATAGACCGGGACCATGCGTTCGAGCTGGGCATGGATCTGGTCGATGACCGCAGGTGTTCCGGTGGTCACGATGGTGATCCGGCTGCGATGTCCCGCGTGATCCACCTCGGCCACGGTGAGGCTGTCGATATTGTAGCCGCGGCCGGAAAACAGCCCGATCACGCGGGCCAGCACGCCGGCCTCGTTGTCGACGATCACGGCAAGCGTGTGACGCTCCACCGGCTGGGCGTTGGGATCGCGCAGGTCATAGGCCGAATGGCGCGACGCGCCCTTCTTGATTTGCAGGCTGGACATGGGCGGGCCTCCGATGGGTCGGAGGCCCTGTAGCGCAGCCGGCAGACCGGGGCCAGCCCCGGCAAGGGGGGGCGCCACGGGCCAGGCCCGCGGCGCGATTTCCTCAGGCTTCGTCTTTCGAGACGTAGTCGTGCAGCATCTTTTCGGTCTTGGCCTCTTCCAGCCGCTGCAGCCGGTCTTCGGTCAGCTTGGCATCGAACCGGTACTTCACCCAGTTCACCAGGCTGAGGGTCAGCAGCAGAATGCCGATGCCCCAATAGCCCTTGGTCGAAAGCGGCACGTCCGGGGACAGATACAGCGACAGGGCAAGCAGCGCATAGGACACGATCACGCCGATCAGGTTGAAGTTCATGATCGTCGAGCTGTCGGAACGGTTGCTGAACATGGTCTTGGGTCCTTTCGAACTGGGATCAGTTGGTGGATTTCAGGCGGGCAAGCACGTCCGCCGCATTGGTCCTGGTGGCCTTGCCAAAGCCCGCGGCGGCCATCCGGTCGGCCAGCCCCTCATTCCCCAGGCCTTCGTCGATTTCGGCAAGGATCTCGGAATGCTCGAACGGGTCATCCTGGCCAAGCACCCGGGCAATCAGCTCCTTCGCCTCTTCCGCGGCGGTCTGACCGGAAAGCGAGGCCGACAGCCGCGACTGGATTTCCGCCTCGCGCTTGACCGCGCGGGCCTGCACCGCGCCCTGGCGCAGTTCGATCATGCGGCGCTGCCCGGCCTCGACCGAGCGGGTCAGGCGCACGATCTTGGCGTCGAGCCGGTCGAGCGTCTCGCGCCGCAGGCGCAACTCGTTCTCCAGACCGGCGATCGTCTCGGCCGCTTCGGTCGCCAACTCCTCGCGCCCGGCGGCCAGCGCCGCGCGCGCCCGGGTTTCGAGATCGCTGCGGCGCGTCTCGATCCCGTCGACCAGGCGCTGCTCTGCGCGGCGCCGCTGGATCAGGCTGGCAAGCGTGCCCTTGGCGGCGCGGACGGCCAGCTCGGCCTCGCGGATTTTCTGGTCGATCAGTTCGATCGCATAGGCGTCGCGCACCCGGTCTTCGGTCCGGGCCTGGGCGCCTTTCATCAGGGTCGACAGTGTTCTGAACATCTCGCACGCTCCTTGAACATCGTTCATGGCGGCACCATACACCATCCTGAACGACGTTCAAGAAAAAAATGAACGGAGTTCAAACTTTCTCGGGCTGCCCCACGAAATTCCGCAGAACCATCGCGATCATCGCCTCGATCCGGTCTGCGGGCACGGCCGAAAGCCGCTTTTCCAGGCCCAGCAGAACGATCCCATGAACCGAGGAGAACAGCGCACGGGTCAGGGCCCGGACATCCTCGGGCGGCAGATCGGGGCGCAGGCGGCTCAACGGTTCGGCGATCAGGGCGAACAGCCGGGCCATTTCCTCCAGATACCAGCCGGGAACCGAATCGGCATCGGTCATCTTCAACTCGAAGATCGCTCGCCAGGTTTTCGGGTTGGCGGCAGCAAAATGCAGATAGGCGCAGCCCATCGTCACCAGTTTATCGCCCGGCGCGGCCTCACCCTGGCGGGCCACCGCTTCGGCCACGGCGGCGCCCAGCCGGCGAAAGGTGCGGCCGTTCACCGCCAGGGCCAGTTCGGTAAGGTCGTCAAAAACCGTATAGATGGCACCCAGCGCGCAGCCGACCTCGGCGGCCAGTTCGCGGGCGCGCAGGGCATCCACGCCCCCTTCGGCGACCCGCCTTTCGGCGGCATCGATCAGACGGCTGCGGAGCTGTTCCCGGCGGGCTTCGGTCTTTTTCGACATGATCACCATGAACCTTGTTCATGCAATCCTCTGCCACAACGCCCGACGAAGCGAAAGGGGCGGCCGGCGCGGGCCGGCCGCCGGCGCCGCCGCTATTCGGCGGCCTTCGCGGCGGCTTCGGCCTCGGCCTTGGCCACATGCTCCTTGACGTTGAGGAAGCTGTCCGGCGTCACCGAGATCGAATCGATCCCCGCCTCGACCAGAAGCCGGGCGAAATCGGGGTTGTTCGACGGCGCCTGGCCGCAGAAGCCCACCTTGCGGCCGGCCGCCTTGGCCTTGTCGATCACCGTGCGGATCATCCACTGCACCGCCGCGTCGCGCTCGTCGAACAGATCGGCCAGCGTCTCGGCGTCCCGATCCACGCCCAATGTCAGCTGGGTCAGGTCGTTCGACCCGATCGAGAAGCCGTCGAACCGCTTGGCAAACTCCTCGGCCAGGATGACGTTGGAGGGCACCTCGCACATCACGTAGATCTCCAGCCCCTCCTGCCCGCGGTCGAGCCCGGCCTCATGCATCACCGCAATCACCTTGTCGGCCTCTTCAGGGGTGCGGCAGAACGGGATCATCACCTTGACGTTGTCAAAGCCCATCTTGTTGCGCAGCTTGGCGATCGCCTTGCATTCCAGCTCGAAGCCCGGGCGATAGGAGTCGGCATAATAGCGCGAGGCACCGCGGAACCCGATCATCGGGTTTTCTTCCTTGGGCTCATAGGCCGCGCCACCGATCAGTTCGGCATATTCGTTGGTCTTGAAGTCGCTCATCCGCACGATCACCGGGTCCGGATAGGACACCGCCGCGATCCGCGACAGCCCCCGCGCCAGATTGTCGATGAAATACTGCGACTTGTCGGTATATCCGCGGGTCAGCTCGTCGATCGCGGCCTTTGCCTCTTCATCGTCAAGCTCGTCGAACTGGCGCAGCGCCATCGGATGCGCCTTGATCACGTTCGACACCACGAATTCCATCCGCGCCAGCCCGACACCCTTGGCGGGAAGCTGCCACCAGCGGGCGGCGGCGGCCGGGTTGCCGACATTCAGCATCACCTCGGTCCGGGTCTCGGGCACATGGTCAAGCGACAGCGTCTCGACCGTGAAATCGGCCATTCCCTCATAGACAAAGCCGGTCTCGCCCTCGGCGCAGGAAACCGTGATCTCCTGCTCGTCATGCAGGATATGGGTGGCGTTGCCGGTTCCCACGATGGCGGGCACGCCCAGTTCGCGGCTGACGATGGCGGCGTGGCTGGTGCGCCCGCCATGATCGGTCACGATTGCTGCGGCACGTTTCATGATCGGCACCCAGTCGGGGTCGGTCGCGCCGGTGACCAGGATCGCCCCGTCGATGAAACGGTCGATCTCGGCGGGGCTTTCGATCAGGATCGCATGGCCGGTCGCCACCGCCTCGCCCACCGAAAGCCCGGTGATCAGCGTCCGGCCCTTCTCGCCCAGGTGATAGCTTTTCAGCGCACCCTTTTCGGCGTGGCTTTGCACGGTTTCGGGCCGGGCCTGCACGATGTAAAGCTCGCCCGTATCGCCGTCGCGGGCCCATTCCATGTCCATCGGCTGGCCGTAATGCGCCTCGATGATGCAGGCCTGCCGCGCGAGGTCGAGGATTTCCGGCTCGGACAGGACAAAGGCCGAGCGTTCGGCGCGCGAGGTCGGCACGATCTTCACCGGCTCGGGCCCGCGGCGGTTCAGGATCATCTTGCGTTCCTTGGCGCCGCGCCGCTTTTCCAGGATCGGCGACAGGTCGTGGTTGTCGAGGAACGGCTTGTAGACCTGGTATTCGTCAGGCGTGACGATGCCCTGGACAACGAGTTCGCCCAGACCCCAGGCGGCGTTGATCAGCACGGTCTTGTCGAAACCCGATTCGGTGTCGATCGAGAACATCACCCCCGATCCGCCGGTATCAGCGCGGACCATCATCTGCACGCCGACCGACAGCGCCACATCGCGGTGGTCATAGCCCTGCACGGCGCGATAGCTGATCGCCCGGTCGGTGAACAGCGAGGCATAGCAGCGCCGGCAGGCATCCAGAAGCTCGGCCTCTCCGGCGACGTTCAGGAACGTCTCCTGCTGGCCGGCGAAACTGGCATCGGGCAGGTCCTCGGCGGTGGCCGAGGAACGCACGGCAACGGACGGGTTGTCCTTGCCGACGCGGCTGCCCAGTTCGCGATAGGCCGCGACGATCGCGTCGCGAGTCGCTTCGGGCCATTCGCCATGCGCGATCGCCTCGCGAATCCGCTGGCCGGCATTCTGCAATGTCAGCCGGTTTTCGGCATAGGCCGTCATCGTGGTGTCGATCAGCTCGTTCAGCTCGTTGGCCTGCAGGTACTCGCGGAACGCATCCGACGACGTGGCATAGCCGGGCGGCACCTTGATCCCCGCCTGCTGCAGGTTCTGCACCATTTCGCCCAGCGAGGCGTTCTTGCCGCCCACAAGCGGAACATCCTTGCGCTCGAGGTTGTCGAACCAGATCACGGCGTCTGTCATGCACTGTCCTTTCGGCGTCTGCGATTCATGAGAGGGAACAGGGAGTCGGCTGAAGGTATCCTTGCCCGGTATCAATTGCGTGTAAACGGCCCTGTGTCAAAGCCCCAGCCAGTCGCGCAGGATCGGGCTGTCCGGTTCGCCGAGCCCGTCGATCACGTCGAAATGGTGGCGGCCGGGATCGTGGACCGTGCGCGTCGCGGCGCCGAGCCCGGTCCAGATATTGGCGATCAGCTCGGTCTGGCGGATGAATTCGGGGCGTTCGCCCGCGCCCACCCAGGCGGTCAGGCGGGTGCCCGGCAGTGGCTCCTGCAATGCCGGGCTTTCGCCCTGCGCCTCGGCCGGGTCGAGGCGCAGATCGGCATTTATGGCGGTGCGCAAGAGCGGCCGCAGATCGTGCACCCCGCTGACCGTCAGCACATGGGCGATGCGCGCCTGAACGCCCTGCGGCAGCGGCGTGTCGCGGCAGACCATCCGGGCGGCCAGATGCCCGCCCGCCGAATGGCCTGCGAGGCGGATCGGCCCATCGATCCGCATCGCCAGCAGGTCGATGGCGGCGCCGACCTCATGGGTGATCGCGTGGATGCGGGCGGCGGGGGCCAGGCTGTATTGCGGCATCGCCACGGCCCAGCCTGCCGCCACGGCCGCGGCGGCCAGATGCGACCAGTCGGATTTGCCGAAACGCCGCCAATAGCCGCCATGGACAAAGACGGCGAGGCCACGCGGCGCGCCGTCGGGCCGGAACAGGTCGAGGCGCTGGCGCGGGGCGTCGCCATAGGCGATGTCAAGCTCGGCCCGCGCGCCCAGGCCCGCACGGAAGGCGGCCGCCGCAGCGGCCCAGCGCGGCGGATAATCCGCCGCCCCAGGGATATGCGCGGCATTGGCATAGGCGTCGTCCCAGTCGGAAACCGCTTCCATCGCTACCCCGCAAACCAGATCAGCGGCGCCAGCGTGATGATCGGGAACAGCACCAGAATGACCACCCGCACCAGGTCCGAGCCGATGAAGAACAGCACCGCGCGATAGGTTTGCACCATCGGCGTCTCGCGGTCCATCGCGTTGATGATGAACAGGTTCATGCCCACGGGCGGGGTGATCAGCCCGACCTCGACCACGATCAGCACCAGAATGCCGAACCAGATCGCGACCCGCTCGGCCTCGATCCGGTCGGCCATGGCTTGCGTCACCCGGATGTCGAGCGCGCGCATCTGGTCGCGCGTCAGTTCCGCACCGCTGGCGATGGCGGTGCGGATGCCGTCGAGCATCTCGGCCCCCATGCCGGGCGGGATGCCCTGGGCCAGCACCTCGCGCGCCGCATCGGCCTGCATGGCCGCGAGCGAGACAAAGCCGAAATCCATCGCCGCGATCACCGGATAGAAGATCGGGATCGTCAACAGGATCATCGACAGGCTGTCCATCAGGCAGCCGAAGATCAGATAGAACACCAGGATCAGCGCCAGCACCGTCCACGGGCTGAGCCCCAGATCGAGCACCCAGGCGGCCAGTTCCTGCGGCACTTGGGTCAGCGCGAGGAAGCCGTTGTAGATGCCCGCGCCGAGGATGATGAAGAAGATCATCGCGGTCGACATCGCGGTCGACAGGATCGCATCGACAAAGACCCGCCAGTTGAGCGCGCCCTGCAGCAGCGCGATCAGCCCGGTGCCGGCGGCGCCCACGGCGGCCCCTCGGTCGGTGTGAACCAGCCCAGATAGATGCCGCCCACCACCAGCAGGAAGACCAGCATCACCGGCCAGACCTCCAGCAGGCTGGCCAGGCGCATCCGCCAGGGCAGCGGCGCCTTCACCCCAGCGGCATCCGGAAACAGCCGGACATAAAGCGAGATCGTCAGCATGTAACCGATCGCCGCCAGGAGCCCCGGAATGAAGGCGGCCAGAAACAGCTTGGCGATGTTCTGTTCGGTCAGGATCGCATAGATCACCAGGATCACCGAAGGCGGGATCAGGATGCCCAGCGTCCCCCCCGCCGCCAGCGTCGCGGTGGAGAACCCGCCCGAATAGCCATAGCGGCGCAATTCGGGCAGGGCGACCCGGCTCATCGTGGCCGCGGTGGCCAGCGACGAGCCGCAGATCGAACCGAAGCCCGCGCAGGCGCCGACGGCGGCCATCGCCACGCCGCCCTTCAGATGGCCCAACCATGCCTCGCCGGCGCGAAACAGCGCCCGGCTCATCCCCGACAGGGTGGCGAACTGCCCCATCAGCAGGAACATCGGGATGATCGTCAGCGAATAGCTGGAGAAGGTGGTGAAGCTTTCGGTCTTCAGCTTCGACAGGAAGATCGTCGCGGTATCGGTCACCAGATACCAGCCGGCCAGCCCGACCAGCAGCATGGCAAGGCCGATGGGCGCGCGCAGGAAGATCAGCGCCAGCAGGACCGGGAACGACCAGACGCCAAGCTCGATCGCGCTCAATGGGTGGGCCCCTCGCGGCGCGGCAGATAGTCGAAGCCGGTGACCAGCCCCCAGATGCGCGCCGCGGCGCAGTAGACGGCAACCAGCGACGCGACAGAGGCGGCGCCGAACGCCGCCGCATAGGCCCAGCCAACCGGCAGCTGCAGGTCATAGGTCGTCTCGCCGCTGGCGAATTTCCCCATCATGCCGGCGAAAAGCCGCCAGGCGATCAGCAGGATCATCGCGCTCAGCAGCACCTCCCAGATCGCCATCAGCACGCGGTTCGCGCGTTCGGGCAGGGCCGCGGTGAAGACATCCACCGTCGCATGCCCGCCATGCAGCTGACACAGCGGCAGGAAGGCAAAGATGGTGAAGGCGACGCCCAGCTCGACCAGCTCATAGTCGCCGCGGATCGGCCGGACGCCGGTGTCCAGAAGCACCCCGGCCAGCCCCGGCGCCCGATCGACCAGCCAGTCAGCATGGCCCAGCGCGTTCAACTCGCGGCCAAGGATCGACAAACAGACCATGACCACCAGCACGGTCAGGACGAGACCGCCCAGGATCGCCGTCCAGCGGGCCAGCCAGTCCACCGCGCGCAGCATGTCCACCCCCCCATGGCAGCCCGGCCGCGAAACCCGGCCGGGCCGGTCCGCCGGTCAGTTCGAATGCGCCTCGATCAGTTCGACGGCACGCTGATGGAGCCCGGTGCCGTCGAGACCCTTTTCGTCCATCTCGGCGATCCAGGCGTCGATCGTGCCCTGGCTGGCGGCCTTCCAGCGCGCCACCTCTTCGGGCGACAATTCGATGATGTTGTTGCCCAGATCGAGCGCGGCCTCACGCGACGGGCCATCGGCGGCCTGCATCGTCATCCCCGCCCAGGCCGAGGTGTCGGCGCCGGAATTGGCGTCGATCACCGCCTTCAGATCGTCGGGCAGGTTGTCATAGGCGCCCTGGTTCATCGCCAGGATGAACGCCGTGGTATAAAGCGCCTCGCCGCCGAATTCGGTGTGGTTCTCGACCAGTTCGGGCACCTTCAGCGCGCTCGTCACCTCCCAGGGGATCACGGCGGCCTCGACCACGCCTTTCGACAGCGCCTCGGGGATCGCGGGAACCGGCATGCCGACCGGGGTGGCGCCCAGGTCTTCAAGCATGTTGGTGATGATGCGGGTCGGGCCGCGCACCTTCAGCCCCTCCATATCCTCGAGGCTTTCGACCGGTTCGGCCGAATGGATCACGCCCGGGCCATGCACCCAGACCGCCAGGATCTTCATGTCGGCGAAATCGGCGTCCAGCATGGTTTCCTCGGCCAGTTCCCAATAGGCGCGCGACGTCGCCTCGGCCTCGGACATGATGAAGGGCAGTTCAAAGACCTCGGTCCGCGCGAAACGGCCCGGGGTATAGCCCGGCACGGTCCAGATGATGTCGGCGACGCCGTCGATCACCTGATCCACAAGCTCGGGCGGGGTGCCGCCCAGCTGCATCGCCGGAAAATGCTGGATCTCGATCCGACCGTCCGAGTCCGCCATCACCTTTTCGGCCCAGGGGATCAGGATTTGCGCCGGCACATTGGCCTGCGCGGGCAGGAACTGGTGCATGCGCAGCGTGACCTCCTGCGCGGCGGCGGTGCCCACGCCAAGCGCGACGGCCGCGGCCGTACCCAGCGCAAGCGTCGTTCTGCGGGTGATCGTCATATGTGTCCTCCCTTCGCGCCGGGGTGCCATGCACCCCCGGTTTCCCATGCGTCACTTTGACCAAGGGGGGGCGGAGTGCAAGGGCGGCCGGGCATGACCGGGCGCGGCTACTGTGTCGCGCCGTCCGCTTCGGCGCCCACGTCTTCGGCCACCGGCCCGGCGCGCTGGCCATTGCGCCACAACCCGTCATAGACCGCGCCGGTGGCATACCGCATCACGCCCGGCCCGTCGCGCTGGCCCTCGGTGAAGCCGCCCTCATAGACGTCGCCATTGGGATAGGTGGCGATGCCGGTCCCGTCCATCTCGCCGGCCTTCCAGCCGCCTTCATAGCGGAACCCGTCCGCCGCCACCAGAACGCCCGCGCCCTCGCGCTGGCCGGCGACGAAGCTGCCGGTATAGGTGCTGCCATCGGTATAGGTCGCGGAGCCTTCGCCATGGCGTTCGCCATCGCGCCACGCGCCCGCATAGCGATAGCCGTCGGGCCCGGTCATCACCCCTTCGCCATGCTGGCGTCCGTCGCGGAACGCCCCCTCGTAGACGAAGCCGTTGGCATAGTCCGCGCGGCCTTCGCCGGCGATCGTGCCATCGACCCAGGCGCCGGCATAGGAGGCGCCATCGGCATAGGTGATCGTCCCGGTGCCATGCGGCAGGCCATCGCGGAAGCCGCCCTCATAGGTCGATCCGTCGGCATAGGTCATGCGGCCGGTGCCGGCGATCCGATCCTCGGCCCAGTCGCCGTCATAGGAAAAGCCGTCCGCGCCCAGAAACACGCCGCGGCCGTGCCGCGCATCGGCCTGAAAGCCGCCGGCATAGACATCGCCGCTGGCATAGGCGATGCGGCCGGCCCCCTGGCGCTGGCCGTCAACGAAATCGCCGGTATAGACGGTGCCGCCGGGTTCGGTCAGGCGGCCCCGGCCATGCATCCGGCCATCGCGCCATTCGCCCTGATAGACCAGCCCGTCGGGCAGGGTCAGGGTGCCGGTGCCGTTGCGGGCATCGGCGGCCATCATGCCCCGATAGACCGCGCCGTCGGGATAGGTGATCTGCCCCGTGCCCGACCGGGCGCCATCGACCCAGCCGCCGGCATAGCGATAGCCGTCGGGGCCTTCCATCACGCCCTCGCCATGGCGCAGGCCGTCGCGAAAGCCGCCGGTGTAACGGATGCCGCCCGGATAGGTCATCACCCCCTGGCCGGTCATCGCGCCGGCCACCCAGTCGCCGACATAGGTGGTGCCGTCGGGCAGCGCGATGCGCCCGGTGCCATCGGGTTCGCCGGCCAGGAACCTGCCCTCATAGACCGCGCCGTCGGGATAGACGGCACGCCCCTCGCCGGTCATCTCGCCATCCTGCCAGTCGCCGCTGTATTCATAGCCATTGGGCAGCCGGTAGGTGCCGGTGCCGTGCTGGCGGCCGGCTTCGAACGTGCCCTCATAGACGCTGCCATCGTCATATTGCTTGGTGACGCGCGGCCCTTGCTGGGCGCCCGCAGCGACCGCCGCCAGCAGCGCAGCCGCCGTCACCCCAACAAGCCCGATCCGCACCCGCTTTACCATGCGCTGAACCTAGGCAAGCGCCGCGGCGCTGTCCACAGCGGTTTCACGCGGCAAGGCGCGCGCAGCGGGTTTTCCCTGCCGGTGTCTCTGCTAGAAGCCGGGTCGGGGGCGCGCGGCATGGGGGCCCGGATGACACAGCGTTTCCGCCTGGCGCTCGGCCAGCTCGACCCCAAGGTGGGCGACATTGCCGGCAATGCCGCGCAGGCGCGGGCGGCGCATGCCCGGGCCGCGGCGATGGGCGCCGACATGCTGGCGCTGCCCGAGATGTTCCTGACCGGCTATCAGTTGCAGGACCTCGTCTGGCGGCGCGCCCTGGTCGAGGCCGCCGAGGCGGCGCTGGCCGCGCTGGCACCGCTGACGGCGGGCGGCCCGGCACTGGGCATCGGCCTGCCGATGATGCGCGACGGGGCGGTCTTCAACAGCTGGGCGGTGCTGGCCGATGGCGCAGTGACTGCGCGGATCGTCAAGCACCACCTGCCGAACGCCGATGTGTTCGACGAAAAGCGCGTCTTTGCACCCGGCGCGGTGTCGGGGCCGTTCCAGATCGGGCCGCTGCGGATCGGCACCCCGATCTGCGAGGATGCCTGGTACCCGGACGTGACCGAGACGCTGGCCGAGACCGGGGCCCAGATGCTGCTTGTCCCCAATGGCTCGCCGCATGCGCGGGGCAAGATGGATGTGCGCATGGGGCTGATGGTGGCCCGCGTGGTCGAGACCGGCCTGCCGCTCATCTACCTCAATCTGGTTGGCGGCCAGGATGACCAGGTCTTCGACGGGGCGAGTTTCGGGCTGAACCCCGGCGGCGTGCTGGCGTTTCAGATGCCCGCCTTCGACACCGGCCTTGCCCGCGTGGAACTCGCCGAAGGCCCCGAGGGCTGGCGGATCGCGCCCGGCGCGGTGGCGCCGCTGCCCGACGTGATCGAATACGATTATCGGGCGATGGTTCTGGGCACGGCGGATTATCTGCGCAAGACCGGGTTCGAACGGGTCCTGCTGGGGCTGTCGGGCGGGATCGATTCGGCACTGGTGGCAACGATTGCCGCAGATGCGATCGGACCGGCGAATGTGCGCTGCGTGATGCTGCCGTCGGAATACACCTCGCCCGCCTCGCTGGAAGACGCCGCCGCCGTGGCGCTGGCCCTGGGCTGCCCGCTGGACACGGTGCCGATTGCCGGGCCGCGCGCGGCCGGTGGCGGACGCGCTGGCGCCCCATCTCGATGCGCGCGCGCCAGGGATCACCGGCGAGAACATCCAGTCCCGCCTGCGGGGGCTGATGCTGATGGCGCTGTCGAACGAGACCGGCGCGATGCTGCTGACCACCGGCAACAAGAGCGAGGTCGCGGTCGGCTATGCAACGATCTATGGCGACATGGCGGGCGGCTACAATCCGATCAAGGACCTCTACAAGACGCGGGTCTATCAGACCTGCCGCTGGCGGAATGCGAACCACCGCGACTGGATGCAGGGCCCGGCGGGCGCGGTGATCCCTGCCCGCGTGATCGACAAGCCACCTTCGGCCGAACTGGCGCCGGATCAGCGCGACGATGACAGCCTACCGCCCTACGACATCCTCGATCCGATCCTCGAAGCGCTGGTCGACCGCGATGCGCGCGTGGCCGAGATCGTTGCGGCGGGCTTCAACCGGGACGTCGTCGAGCGGGTCGAAAAGCTGATCTATCTGTCGGAATACAAGCGGTTTCAATCCGCGCCCGGCCCCCGCCTGACGACCCGCGCCTTCTGGCTGGATCGCCGCTATCCGATCGTCAATGGCTGGCGCGATCGCGGTTAGCGTCGGCGCGTGACTGTGTCGGTCTGGCGGGAACCGCGGTTCAACGAAAAGCCGTGGGAATCGCGCCGGATGCGCGGCCCGGCCGCGGCCCCACCCGCCCACCCGCCGCGACCGGGCCGCGCGGCCAGCATCCCGGGCGGGGAGGCGGGTAACGCCAACGGTCATTGAGAATGACCGTTGGCATTATGCGCCGCCCGAACCGGACAGCGCGCGTTCCCGCAACAGCGCGTAGATCCCCGAGGCGACGATCAGCGCCGCGCCGGCCAGGGTCCAGCCATCCGGCCGCTCGCCGAACACCGTCACGCCGACAGCCAGCGCGAACAGCATCCGGCTGTAGCGAAACGGCGTGACAAAGGCGATTTCGCCCACCCGCATCGCCGCGGTCACCAGGTAGTATCCGACGACCCCCAGCACCACGAGCGCTGCAAGCAGACCGAGGTCGCCCGCCGCCAGCGGCACCGGTCCAGCGCCCAGGGCAAGCATCGCCAGGCCCAGCGGCACCAGCATCGCGAACCCGTAGGCCGACAGCTGAAAGCTCGAGATGCGGGGCGCCACGACCCGTGTGGCAAGGTCGCGCAGCGCCAGGCCGACCACGCCCAGAACGGCAAACAGCGATGCCGGCTCGAACGCGTCGAAGCCCGGGCGCAGGATCATCAGCACCCCCGCCATCCCGGCCAGGATCGCCGACCAGCGCCGCCAGCCGACCCGCGCGCCCAGAAACAGCGCGGCGCCCAGCGTCACCGCCAGCGGCAGCGCCTGCAGGATCGCCGAGGCGCTCACGAGCGGCGTCAGCGACAGCGCTGTGACAAAGCCCGTGGTGCCGATGATCTCGCCGGCATTGCGCCACAGCACCGGCCGGGCGAAGGCATCGCGGGACAGCACGGCTTCGCCCCGTGCCGCAGCGATCAGCGCGAACACGGCCGCCCCGGCGGCGCCCAGCAGCATCAGGATCTGGCCCACCGGCAGATCGCGCGCCAGGAGCTTGATGAACATGTCTTCCAGCGCAAAGGCGCCCATGGCGCCGGTCATCAGCGCGGCGCCGCGCAGATTTTCCATTCGCTGTTTCCTTGCCGCGGGCCGGGGCGGTGCGTCCGGCCTCAGCCCTTTGATGCCAGGGCGTCGGCAAAGACAAGGCCGAGCGGCAACGCCGTGCCCGGCGCGTCATGGTCGGCGTCAAGCCGCAGGCCGGCGAGCGGCCGCGAGCGGCCCGCGGCCGGCCCGGGCCGCATTGACCAGGCGCCTTGGGCCGAACAGGGTGTCGCGGCGCAGGCTGTTCACGGCGCGGCCCGATGCGGTGCAAAGGCGCCGCAGATCGGCCAGCGGCGGCGCGGCGGGGCCGGTCGCCTGCAGCATCACGACGAGACCCTGCAAGCGGTTGAGCGCGGTGGCCTCGCGCCGCATCGCCGCCGCCAGATCGGGTTCGACATCGCCGACCGCAAAACCGATCAGCGCCTCGAGCTTGCCAAAGCGGGCCAGGCCGGTGCGCAAATGCCCGACCACGCCGGGGCCGACCACCCGGCATCGGCCCGAGGCAAGCACGCGCCAGGAAAACGGCAGCGTGCCGTCCCATTCGGCCACCGGCTCGGTGGCGCCGCCGCGCCCGTCGCCGACCGAAAGGGTCCAGCGGCCCTGCACCGGCTAGTCCCGCGCCGCCTTGCGGTCGCGCCGGACGCCATACAACTCCATCCGATGACCCTTGAGGCGAAAGCCCAGGCGTTCCGCGATCCGCTCCTGCAGCGCCTCAAGCTCGGGATCGACGAATTCGATGACCTCGCCGGTGGCGATGTCGATCAGGTGATCGTGATGCTCGCGCTCGGCGTCTTCGTACCGCGCGCGGCCGTCACCGAAATCGACCCGGTCGAGGATGCCGACCTCTTCGAACAGCTTGACGGTGCGATAGACCGTGGCCAGCGAGATGCCCGCGTCGCGCGCCGATGCGCGGGCGTGCAGTTCCTCGACATCGGGGTGGTCGTCGGCCTCTTCGATCACCGCGGCGATGGTCTTGCGCGGCGCCGTCAGGCGCAGCCCCTTGGCCTCGCAACGTGCGATGATGCTTTCGCCCATGGCCGCCTCCGGTCGCCGACGCGGCCAGAGTATAGGCGGGGCGGGCGCGCCCACGCCAGTCGAAATGCCGCGCGGGGAGGGCCGGCGCGATGAGGCATCCTCATCGCGCCGCCATGTCAGATGCGCAGGAAGGGCTGGGCGAGCCGCGGCAGGAGACCGCTGAACTTCAGACGACCCTCGGTCACGGCAAGACAGATGCAGGCCGCGCCCGGCTCGGCGACCGGGGTATGATCGACGGTTTCGTCGGCAATCTGCACGTCACCCCGGCCATAGCGCTGGCCGCGGTCGCAGAACGCCCCATCGAGCACCAGCGTCATCTCCAGCCCGTGGTGGGAATGGTCCGGCACCTCGGTCCCGCCGGGGATGTACAGGAGCCGCGCCGTGGCGCCATCGTCGCCGCGCGCCACCACCGCCTGCATCACGCCGCCGCCGACCGACCGCCAGGCGACCTTGTCGAGACTGCCGCCGGCATACTCCGCAAGCGGCATCGGCAGCACGCTGTCCTTGCGCCGCACCGTGCCGGGCTGCGCGGCCGGCGGTGCCTCGGGGGCGGTGCCAGCCACACGCGCCAGCACCGCGTCGAGCGCACCCGGCGCCATCTCGGCCGTTTCGGTTTCCTCCAGCACGGCGCCGCCAACGGCCTCCAGCGCCATCGCCCGGGCCCGGCATTCGTCACACAGAGAGAGGTGCGTGGCGACAGCGAGGTCGAACGCCTCGGGCAGCACGCCCGCCGCGTAACCGGTCAGGATTTCGTCGCTGATATGATGCTTTATCGTTGTCATCGGTCCACTCACTTCATCTCATGGCGCAATCGTTCCAGCGCCAACCTTATTCGCGATTTGATCGTGCCCAGGGGCAGACCCGTTTCGGCTGCGATCTCGCGATGCGACATGTCGCCAAAATAGCATCGCTCGATCAGGTGGCGCTGCGCCTCGGGCAGTTCGGCCAGGGCCTTCACCAGGCGCGCACTTTCCTGCTGCAGACCGATCGCGTCGGCTGCATCGGGCTCGGGCTCGGGCCCCCAGGGCAGATCCTCGGGCTCCGGCCGTTTCGACCGGCGTGCGGCGTCGATCCTGCGGTTTCGCGCGATCGTGAAGATCCACGTCGCTGCCGAAGCCTTTTCCGGGTCGAACAGATGGGCTTTTTGCCACAGCGTCGCCATGACGTCCTGCGCGCATTCCTCGGCCAGCGCCGCATCCGCGCCGCCACGCATCAGAAATGCCTTCACGCGGGGCGCAAAATGGCGGAACAGGCGCGCGAACGCTTCCTGATCGGCCGCTGTGCGGATACGCCACAGGCAGGATACCCATTCGTCTTCGCTCACACTCTTGTCCATGGCGGGGGCCAGGTTCATCTTGTTACTCCACGACACCGGTTGATACGGCATCGCCACAGTGTTCGTCACCCGATCGCCCGCGGTCAACATACAACCGATACGCCGCCGCGCCGAAACCGGATCACTCGCGCGATTATGATCCGCCCGAAAAACCGGCACGTAGCCAATGCAACCAGCAACGGAGCCCGCCGCATGCCTTTCGAAAACGCCCAGCCCCCGCGCCGCATCGCAATCGTCGGTGGCGGCATTTCCGGCCTGGGTGCGGCGTGGCAACTGGCCGGCAGTGCCGATGTCACCCTGTTCGAGGCCGCGCCGCGACTGGGCGGGCATGCGCGCACGCGGATCGCGGGCCGGCGTGGCGACCAGCCGGTCGATACCGGCTTCATCGTGTTCAACCACGCCAACTATCCGAACCTGACCCGGATGTTCGGCGAACTCGACGTGCCGGTCGCGAAGTCGGACATGAGCTTTGCCGCCTCGATCGGTCAGGGCCGGCTGGAATACGCGATCCGCGATCTGAACGGGCTGTTTGCGCAACGGCGCAACCTGGTGCGGCCCGGCTTCCTGGGAATGCTGCGCGACATTCTGCGGTTCAACCGCATGGCGCGGTCGATGGCCCAGGACCCCGACATGACGGTCGCCGACATGTTCAAGGCGCTGCGGCTGGGGCGGTGGTTCCGCGACTACTACTTCCTGCCGTTTTCGGGCGCGATCTGGTCGACGCCGCTGCAACAGATGCTGGACTTTCCCGCCCAGGCCCTGGTCCGGTTCTTCGACAATCATGCGCTGCTGGCCGCGACCGGCCAGCATCAATGGTACACCGTGCGGGGCGGTTCGATCGAATATGTTCGCCGGCTCGAGGCATGGTTGACGGCGCGCGGCGTCGCCTTGCGCCCCGCCACCCCGGTGCAGGCTATCCGGCGCAACCCCGACAGCGTTGCCGTGAAGCCCGCGACGGGCCCGGTCGAGACCTTCGACGAGGTGATCCTGGCCACCCATTCCGATATCGCGCTGCGGCTGCTGGCCGATCCGGCGCCGGCCGAAACCGCCGCGCTGGGCGCGATCCGCTATCAGCCCAACCGCGTGGTGCTGCATTGCGACCCCGGACAGATGCCGATCAACCGGCGGGCCTGGGCCAGCTGGAACTATCGCGATGCCGGCCAGGGGCCCGAGGTCGACATCCCGATGACCTACTGGATGAACGCGCTGCAACCGATCCCGAAGGACGATCCGCTGTTCGTCACGCTGAACCCGTTTGCGCCGATCCCCGAGCACTGCATCCATGACGAAACCGTGCTGAATCACCCGGTCTATGACCGCCCGGCGCTGGCCGCGCAGGGCCGGGTCTGGGCGATGCAGGGCGACAACCGGACCTGGTTCGCCGGCGCCTGGCTGCGCGACGGCTTCCACGAGGACGGGTTGTGGTCGGCGGTCGAGGTGGCCACGGCGATCCGGTCGCGGGTGTTGCGATGACGCTCGACCATTTGCGCGGCCACACCTATCACGGGCGCAAGGACGGCCCGCGCAACGCCTTTCGCTATGGCGTCGACTATGTCGTCACCGACCTTGATCCGGCGCCGGCGGCGAAGCCCCGGCTGTTCTCGCGCAACCGCTTCAATCTGCTTGCCCTGCACGACCGCGACCATGGCGGGGCGCGCGGCGCGGGGCGCGGCCGGGCCTGGGTCGGGCCGTTGCTGCACGCCGAGGGGCTGGCGCATCTGGCCGGCGGTCCGATCCTGCTGATCGCCCAGCCGCGGGTCTGGGGCCATGTCTTCAACCCCGGTCAGCTTCTGGCTGATCCATGATGCGGGCGGCGCGCTGCGCCTGGTGATCGCCGAGGTCAACAACACCTTCGGCCAGCGCCATTGCTATCTGTGCCACCGCGACGATCTGGGCCCGATCGGCCGGTCCGACACGCTGGCCGCGCGCAAGGTGTTCCATGTCTCGCCGTTCCAGCCGGTGGCGGGCGGCTATCGGTTCCGCTTCGACATCCGGGACGACCGGATCGGCATCTGGATCCACTATGACCGGGAGGATGGCGGCCTGCTGGCAACCCTGGTCGGCCGACGCGCGCCGCTGACCGATGCCGGCATTCTGGGTGCGGCGATCCGGCGGCCCTTCGGCTCGCTCCGGGTGCTGGCGCTGATCCACTGGCAGGCCCTGAAGCTGTGGCGCCGGGGTGCGCGCTATCACCCGGTGCCGGCACCGCCCGCCGATCTGGTGACGCGATGACCGTCGCCGTGCTGCGCCGTTCGGCCGGGTTGCCCGGCTTTGCCGTCTTTGCCGCCATGCTGGGGGCGGCCGGGCTGCCGATCTATATCCACGCGCCCAAGGTCTATGTGGACGAATATGGCGTCAGCCTGGCCGCACTGGGCGCGGTGCTGTTCGCGCTGCGGCTGATCGATGTGGTGCAGGACCCGCTTCTGGGCTGGCTCGCCGACCGGCTGGGCGCGCGGCGCGGCACCGCCGCTGGGATCGGCGCGGCCCTGCTGGGCGCCGCCATGCTGGGGCTGTTCGCGATCGCGCCGCCGATCGCGCCGCTCTTGTGGTTCGCCCTGACCCTGACCCTGCTGTTTTCCGCCTTCAGCTTTCTGTCGATCGCGTTCTACGCCGAAGGCGTGCACAAGGCCGAAACCCTGGGTCCGGACGGCCATGTCCGGGTTGCCGCCTGGCGCGAAACCGGCACACTTCTGGGTATTTCCACGGCGGCGATGTTTCCCACCGTCGCGCTGGCACTGGGCGCCCCACCCTATGCAAGCTTTGCCGCCGGCTTTGCCATTCTGGCGCTGACCGCGATCCTGGGCATGCGCGGCGAATGGGCCGGCGCCGCGGCGACCGCCGGGATGTCGGGCTTTCGCGCGGTGCTGCGCGACCGGTTCGCGCGGCGCCTGCTGATCATCGCGCTGGTCAATGCCGCACCGCTTGCCGTCACCTCGAACCTGTTTCTGTTCTTCGTCGAATCGCGGCTCGACGCGCCGGGCTGGGAAGGCCCGCTTCTGCTGCTGTTCTTCATCGCCGCGGCGGCCAGCGCGGGGCTGTGGGCCCGCGCGGCCGAGGCGCGCGGCATCCGCCCGGTGCTGGCCGGCGCCATGGTCCTGTCGATCCTGTCCTTCGGCTGGGCGGCAACGCTGGGGGCGGGCGACATCGCCGCCTTTGCCGTGATCTGCGCGGCATCGGGCGCGGCGCTCGGCGCCGACATGACATTGCTGCCGGCGCTCTTCGCCCGCCGCCTGGCGAAAATCGCACCCGGCGGCGGGCAGGCTTTCGGGCTGTGGGCCTTCGTCTCGAAGTTCACGCTTGCCGTGGCGGCGGGCATCCTGCTGCCCACACTTGCCGCAAGCGGCTTTCAGTCCGGCACCGACAACCCGGACCAGGCGCTGTGGATGCTGACGGTTCTTTACGCGCTCGTGCCTTGCGGGTTGAAGCTGATCGCGATCGCGCTTCTTGTGACGCTGAAAATGGAGGAGGGATAGATGGCCGGAGCCGTAACGGGGTTCTTGCTGGGGCTTGGCGCAGCCGGTGTCGGCGCGGTCGCCGGCCGCCGGATCGTGGGATTCGCCAGCCAGCAACCGCGCGACCTGGACGGTCTGGGACCGCGCTTGGACATTCGGACGCACATGAAGGGCCCGATGCTGTGCGAGGGGCTGATCTATGGCCCCACGGGCCGGGTGGGCGCGCGCTTCGTCGCCGATTTCGAAGGCAGCTGGGACGGCGAGATCGGCCGCATATCCGAGCATTTCCGCTATGACAACGGCTCCACCCAGGACCGCGAGTGGCGGCTGAAATTCACCGCACCGGGCGCGCTGATCGCCGATGCCGACGATCTGATCGGCAGCGGCACCGGCACCCAGTCGGGTCCGGCGCTGCAGCTCTTGTACCGGATCAGGATGCCGCAAAGCGCCGGCGGCCATGTGCTCGATGTCACCGACTGGCTGTATCTGATGGAAAACGAGACGATCATGAACCGCAGCCAGTTCACCAAATTCGGCATCAAGGTGGCCGAGCTGGTCGCCACGATCCGCAAGACATGAGCTTTCGTGGCAAGACATACTGGCTGGTCGGCGCGTCCGAGGGGCTGGGCCGGGCGCTGGCCGAGGCGCTGAGCGCTGCCGGCGCCAAGCTGGTGCTGTCGGCGCGCAGCGCCGAGAGGTTGCAGGCCCTGGCCGACGCCCTGCCCGGCCCGGCCCGGGCGGTGCCGGTCGACATTTCCGACACCGCCTCGGTCGCCGCCGCGGCCGCCGAGGCCGGCGAGATCGACGGGATCGTGTTTCTGGCCGGGGTCTACTGGCCGCAGGCGGCACAGAACTGGAACCCCGCCGAGGTCGAGACGATGTTCGACGTCAACCTGACCGGGGCGGCGCGCGTCCTCGGCCAGGTGGTGCCGCGCTTCGTCGAACGCGACCGCGGCCATATCGTCATCACCGGCTCGCTGTCGGGGTTCCGCGGCCTGCCCGGTGCGATCGGCTATGGCGCCTCGAAGGCCGGGCTGATGTCGCTGGCCGAATCGATGCAGGCCGATCTGCGTCGCAGCGGGGTGCGGGTGCAGCTGATCAACCCCGGTTTCATCAAGACGCGGCTGACCGAAAAGAACGATTTCGCGATGCCCTTCATCATGACCCCGGAAGACGCCGCCCGGCACATGCTGGCGGGGATGCGCGCCGCGCGCTTCCAGACCAACTTTCCGCGGGTCTTTTCCTGGCTGTTTCGTGGCTCGCTGTTTCTGCCGGCATGGGCCTATTACCCGATCTTCGGCCGGCGCTGAGATCGCCGTTGCGCGCCTGTCAGGCGGCGTCTAAGAGGTTGACCGATGCAGGATGAAGAGACCGACGACGGCGAATACCGCCTTCTGATCGCGCCCGAAAAGGTCGCGCAGGTGATCGTGCGCGCGCGCGAGGTCGATGGCAAGGTCGCCCGGTGGGACACCCCATCGGATGATGCCGATGCCGAATCGATCCTCGAGGCGCGGCCGTCCGACATGACCGAGGCCGAGTTGCGCGAATTCATCGGCGGGCTGAACAACGACGAAAAGGCAAGCCTTGTCGCGCTGATGTGGATCGGCCGCGAGACCTATGGCGTGGACGAGCTCGAAGAGGCGATCGAGACCGCCCGGGCCGAGCGCACCACGCCGACCGAGGACTACCTGCTGGGTGAGCCGCTGCTGGCCGACTACCTGGAAGACGGCCTGAACGCCTTTGGCGTGTCGGTCGAGGACGCCGAGCAAGGGATCCTGTAGGCGGCGCCAGAAGGGCTGATACCAAAGCGCAATGCATGTCGCTCATTGCGCCGATGCCGTTCCCGGCTGCCTTCGCGGCCACACAGACGGGGCAGTGCTCTGCGGCGGGGGTGGTGGCCTCGTTCGCCAAGTCATCCCACGCCGTGCGCGCGTCCAAAGCAGCTGTCCTATGGCGCCGCGCCGTGGGCAAGCCCCCGGATCATCGGGCAGAAAACACCTGACGCCCATCCATCCAGGTTTCAAGCACCCTGATATTCCTGATTTCGTCCGGCGGGACATCGCGCGGGTCCCGATCCAGGATCACCATGTCAGCGAACTTGCCTGGCTCAAGGCTGCCGATCTCATGGTCGGAGAAGAGTTGCCACGCGGCCTCCGAGGTCATGGCCCGGATCGCGGATTCAACCGAAATCCGTTCCGCGGGCGCCAAGACGTAGTCCGGCTCCTTCCATGTTTTCCGCGTCACGGCCATCTCGATCATGTGCAGCGGCACGGGGTCGGTCACCATGAAGTCCGAATGCAGGGTAAAGCCGACACCGGCGTCCTCGACACTTCTGCAGCGGTCGAGCAGTTGCGCCTTTGCCTCGCCGAAGACCTCGTCGCGCATCGCCACGCCCCAGTAATGGACATGGCCGATCAGAAAGCTGGCCGAAACGCCGAGGTCCTTCATGCGGGCGATCTGTTCATCATGCAGGATCGAGCAATGCTCGATCCGCGCCCGGACCCGTGACATGTCGATACCCGCATCGCGCACCGCCTCGCAGGCGTCGAGAACGTTGTCGATGGCGGCGTCTCCATTCCCGTGGATCGCCAGCGGCCAGCCCCTGCTGGCGCGTTCCACGGCGATGTCGATCAGGTCCTCGCGGGATGTGTAGGCCAGTCCGTAACTGTCGGAATTGAGGTAGGGCTCGCGCTGCAGACCGGTGAATCCCTGGTTCGAGCCGTCCGCCACCAGCTTGTAGCCCGCGACGCGCCCGATGGCGTTTCCGGTGCCGGGGCGGACCCCCGCTGCGTCCCATGCCTCGGCGCCGATGGTGTAGAAGGGATAGGCCCGGATACGCGCCGCAAGCCGCCCCGAGGCCGCGGCGTCAAGCAGCACCTGCGCATCCGCGGCCGATTGCGACAGGCCGCCAAGGCTCAACTCGCTGACGGTTGTCAGGCCGTGCTGGCTCCATTTCGACAGCAGGCCGATCACCGCTTCCACCGGGTCGGTTGTGGCCAATGCCGGGTATGCGCCCAGCACTTGCAGGAAGGCCACATTGTTCTTCATGACGCCGGTCAGCTTGCCCTCCGCGTCGCGGACGAATTCCGCGCCGGGCGGGTTCTCGACATCGGCAGGAACGCCGGCGGCCTCGAACGCCTTCGCGTTGGCATAGGCCAGATGCCCCGACGCGTTGAAGACGAAGATCGGATGATCGGTCGAGATCGGGTCAAGTTCCGCGAATGTAAGCTCATCCGGGCCGTCCTGCACCGCCGGATCGAAGTTCCGGAACACCAGCCATTCCCCTGGGGGCGTTTCGGCAGCGCGCCGGGCGATATGGTCCAGCACCTCGGCCACCGTGGCATAGGTCGCCATCCCGACATACTCCATCACCGCATCGACGACGGAGCCGGCGATGACATGGGTGTGCGCCTCGACGAAACCCGGCAGGACGGTCTTGCCGGCAAGATCGACGACACGCGCATCGGCACCGGCTGCCGCGCGGACCGCGCTGTCGGTGCCCACCGAAAGGATGCGGTTGCCACGAATGGCGATCGCTTCTGCTTCTGAAAACTCATCGTCCACGGTCAGGACAGTGCCGCCCGTGAAGACGATCGTGGTGTCGGTTTGCGCCCTTGCCTGCGCAGGCAACACGGCCGCAAGGCCCGCTGTCGCCGCGCCGCCCATCAGAAAGCCGCGCCGTCCGAAGCGGCCGAGGTCAAAGCCCCAGTTGCACGACCAGCCTTCGCCTGTCGCCGCCTTTTCCCGAAGCGCGCTGACGGCATCGTTCGAGCGAAACAGCTTTCCGAAATCCGCGCTGCAACAGGCGCATCCATAGACATGTTTGGTCATTTGGATCAGCTCTCGGCAGTTGGTCCAATCGATGCGGGGCCCAAACACCACGGCGTTGAGGCCGGCCCAGCATGCCAGCCTGTCGGCCGACATTCAACAAAGCTCTGCTTATCCCGGCGGTCGCTGACCATGAGCGTTATTCGCCGCCCGCCCTGCCACGCAGTTCCGGGCACCCGACCCGCCGTTCACCGCGGCCTGTGCGGCACGGCCCGGGCTGGGGCTCAGCCGCGATGATCGACCAGTTCCAGATGCTGGGCCAGTTCGCGCACCGTTTCCATCCAGGCGGCGACCAGATGCGGCTCGGACGGAACGGTCGAGACCCCGGGCCCGACGCGGCCATCAAGGATCATCTGCGCGGCAAGCGCCAGCGGGTGCGAGACAAGGCGCGCCATCGCGCTGCCGCGTTCGTCGCCGCGCGCATCCATCGCATGGGTCTTGTGCCAGACCGGCGCGTCGGCCGGGCCGGCGCGCAGCCCGACGCACAGGACCACGCGGTCCGGCTCCCCCGGGTCATAGGCGTTTTCGGCCCATAGCCGATCCGACAGCGCGGCAAGCCCGGCAGCGTCGAGCGTCTCGACCCGGGCAAAGATATCCGCCCAGGCCGCCGCCCACCCGTCAAGCCGCAAGGTCCCGCGCACGAAGGTTTCCACCGGCCAGCCCGGGTCAAAGCCGTAATCGGCCATGAAGGGCAGCGAGTCGCGGTTCGGATAGACCTCGAACGCCTCGGGCACCGGCAGCGGCGCGGTGTAGCGCGACAGCGCCTCCCACGGCCGTGCTGCCGTCACCTCGGCCCCGTTCCGGATCGACCGCGACGGCGAGGTCAGCGCCCGCAGCACACCCAGCGGCGACCAGCTGAACTTGTAGCGAAACGGGTTGGGATGGGCGGGCACGCCCCCGCAATAGGAGGTGAAGGCGACCGGCAGGGCGGGATCGTAGCCGGGCGCGGCCCGCCAGGCGGCGACCAGGTGATGGGCCATCGCGTGGTCGATCCCCGGGATCCAGCCCGCATTCGTTGACCACGGCCAGCCCGGCCGCGCGCGCCGCCCCGTCGAGCGCGCGCATCGCCTCCGTGGTGTAGGACGAGGACAGGAAATGCGCACGCCGGATCGAGGCACAGCTCGGCCAGGCCCTGATGGCGGTCGGCCGGCAGCATCGAGACCACCAGATCGCCCGGCGCCAGCGCCTGCGCCCAGCGCGCCCTGGTCGAAGCGACGGATATCGTCGGTCAGATCGCCGACCGCGTCGCGCGCCTTTTCGGCGCTGCGGTTCCACACCGCGACGCCGCCGCGTTCGGCCAGCAGATGCCGCAGCCCGGGGATCGCGGAAAGCCCCGTGCCGCACCAGTGAACCCTTGCCATGCCTGCCTCCCCTAGAGCCGCGCGATATGGTCGTCGAACACCGCCCGCGCGCGCGCCCAGACGCCGTTGTCGATGGCGCCCAGCGCGCGCAGATGCGCCAGCAGCTGGGCGGCGAAATCGGCGCTCGATTCGGCGGGCAGCATGGCTGGCAGATTGTCGATCGCCATGATGTCGAGCGGCGGCGCGCCGTCGGCCACCCGGATCGTCGGCGCGGCCAGGCTGGTGGCGCGGCGATAGACCGGGATCGGGTTGAACGGGCTGCCCGGGTCGCAGGCGATGTCGGCGATCACCGACAGCCGGCGCGCCCCTGCCAGCTGGTCGGGCCCGACAAAGCACGGGGTCCCGGGCCCGGCGAGGATCGCGTTGACGAACAGGTCATGGGCCAGGATCTCGGGAAACGGCCCGCCATGGGCGGTTTCGGCGATGTCCCAGCGGGTCGGTGTTATCCCGGCCGCTTCCAGCAGGTCGCAAGCACCCGACCCGACGCGCCCCAGGGCGCCGATCACGATAGCGTTGGCCGTGCGCCCGCCGCCGCCAGACCCGACCGCACGTCGCGCAGCAGTTCGGCCCGGCCGGGATAGACGCCGATCCGGTCGGGGCCCGGCCCGCCCCCCGGCCCGTGCTGCGCCGCCCAGGCCATCAGCCCCGCCGCGGCGCCGGCATAGCCCGCCCAGTATCCGAACGCCGCGACCCGGCGACCATCGGCGTCGGTCAGGTATTCGAGATCGTAAAGCGCCCCGCCACCGGTGCGAAACCGCGCGAGCAACGTCGCGGCACCCGGCTGCCCCTTATAGGCATGGCCGAAGAAGATGTGGCGGTGGACCAGCGGCGCGCCGTCCTCGGGCAGTTCCTTCAGCCCCAGGATCAGGGCGTTGCGCGGGGCCGTCCGCCACGCCCCGGCGGGCGCCCGCGCACAGCCGGCGGCGACATAATCCGCCGCGGGCACGCAGCGATGCGGGTTGTCTTCGACCGTCAGCCGAAAGCCCTGCGCCACCAGATCGGCCGCGCCATCGGGCAACAGCGGCGTGCGCGCCTCTTCGCTGCGGGCCTCGGCGCGCAGCCACAGATGAACCGGGGCATCAGTAGGGTGTGCGGGCATGGCGGCGTTCGACGGTATCAAGATGCGGGGTGGCGTTGTAGCCGGCCAGGAAATTGCCGAATTCGGTGATCTCGATCCGGTGGATCGATGTGTTCAGGATCGGCAGCAGGATATGGGCCATGTGCCGTGGCGACAGGCCCAGCAGACGGCGCATCATCATCCCGATCACCCCGCCCGATGTGACACACAACACCCGCCGGCCCGGTTTCGCGGCTTCGTCGAAAACGGCCGTCACCCGCGTCTCGAACGCCTCGAAGCTTTCCTGGCCGCGGATTTCGGCGCGATCCCAGGCCTCCATCACCTCGGCCATGTGGCGGGCGTGGTCTTCGGCCGTTTCGGGCAGTTCGGTGCCGTTGACCCGGGTCAGCGCGCGGCCAAGATTGAAATAGTCCATTTCGTTCAGGCGCGGATTGATCTCTGCCGGCGGGCCGAAGCCGTTGCCCAACGCGTCGAGTGTCTCCAGATGACGGCGCAGCGTCCCGCACAGAACGCGGTCAAACCGGGGTTGGGTGCGCAGATGGTCGCCCAGCCAGCGCGATTGCTGCCAGCCCAGCTCGGACAGCCGGTCATAGCCGGCCTCGTCCTTGGCCGCGGAATTCGCCTGGCCGTGCCGGATAAGGATGATCTCGCCCAATGTCGCGCCTCCTGACCCGCCCCATAACCGGGCTGCCACGGCGATGGAAGGCCGGGGCAAAGAGTTGCCGGGCCGCGGCGGATGTGTCAGGGATAAAGCCAACGCAACGCAAGAATCGCGGCGGAGGGGCATGCAGGACTACGCGGCGCAGCGCGAGACGATGGTCGACGGACAGGTCCGGCCGGCCGATGTCACCAAATACCCGGTGATCGCCGCGATGCGCGCCGTCCCGCGCGAGGTCTATGTGCCTTCGGAGGCGCGTGCGCTGGCCTATATGGGCGACGATCTGCCGCTTGGCGCGGGCCGCGTGCTGCTGGCGCCGCGCACCTTTGCCAAGATGCTCGATGCGCTCGATATCGGGCCGCGCGACCTCGTGCTCGATATCGGGGCGGCGCATGGCTATGGCATGGCGGTGATCGCGCGACTGGCCGAGGCCGTCGTCGGGGTCGAGGAAGATGCCGCCATGGCCGCCGAGGCCGAGCGCGCGCTGACCGAACAGCAGGTCGACAATGCAGTCGTGGCGCCCGGGCTGCTGGCAGATGGGGCGCCGCGAAACGGCCCCTATGACGTGATCGTCATCGAAGGCGCGGTCGAGCGTCTGCCCGATGCGCTGGTCGATCAGCTGAAATCCGGTGGCCGGATCGCCGCGCCGTGGCACCAGGGCGGGCTGGGTGTCGTCCGTATCGGTGTCAAGGCTGCCGGTCGCATCAACTGGCGGTTCGGGTTCAACGCGTCGGCTCCGGTGCTGCCGGGCTTTGCCGCCGAACGGCAATTCGAGTTCTAGGGGGGTAGCGTGGCTGCAAACGGACCGATCGCAAAGCCCGGCGCAGGGTCGCGGGCACTGCAGCGGATGATCCTCGGCGCGGCCCTTGCGGCGGCGATGCCGCTTGCCGGCGCGGCCGAGACCCTGACCGACACGCTGATCTCGGCCTATCGCAACTCAGACCTGCTGGCCCAGCAGCGTGCCGTGGTGCGCGCGTCGGACGAGGATGTGGCCCAGGCGGTCGCGGCGCTGCGCCCGGTGATCGCGCTGAATGGCAACATGACCGACAGCTATCGCGGTGACATCTCGTCGACCTTGTCGATGACCGCCGATCTGCTGATCTATGACGGCGGCGTGTCGCGCCTGGCGATCGAGGCCGCGCGCGAAAGCGTGCTGGCCACCCGCGCGGCCCTGGTGGAGCGCGAGCAGAACGTGCTGCTCGATGCGGTCACCGCCTATATGGATTTTCGCCGCGAGGTCCAGGCACTGGATATCTCACAGAACAACGTTCGGGTGATCTTGCGCGAACTCGAAGCCGCGCGCGACCGGTTCGAGGTGGGCGAGATCACCCGCACCGATGTCAGCCAGGCCGAGGCGCGCCTGGCCGAGGCACGTTCGAACCTGGCGCTGGTGCGCGGCAATGTCGAGGTCGCGCGCGCCGCCTTCAACCTTGCGGTCGGGCGCTTTCCGGGCGATCTGGCACCGCCGCCGCCCGAACCCGCGCTGCCCACCTCGCAGGCGGAGGCGACGGCGCTGGCCCGCCAGCGGGCGCCGGCGATCCGTCAGTCGCAGCACAATGTGCGCGCCGCCGAGATCAACATCAGCCGTGCCCGGGCCGCGATGCGGCCAACCGTCAGTATCGGCGGCGAAGTCGGCTACAACAATCGCGACGATGCGTTCGGCAACCGCGATTTCGGGGCGGCGCGCCTGGGCATCAACGTGCCGATCTATCAGGGTGGGCGGCTTTCATCGCTCACCCGTCAGGCGGTGGCCAATGCCGAAGCGGCCCGCGCGGGGTTGCTGTTCACCGCCAGCACCGTCGATTCCGAGGTCGCGCGCGCCTGGTCGGCACTGCAGGTTGCGCGCGCCTCGATCGTGGCGCGCGAGCAGCAGATACGCGCCGCCGAACTCGCCTTTGAGGGCGTTCAGGAAGAGGCCACGCTGGGTGCCCGGACCACGCTCGACGTGCTTAACGCCGAGCAGGAATTGCTCGACGCCCGGGTCGTGCTGCTGGACGCTCAAAGAACCGAATATGTCGCGGTCTATGGGCTGCTCGCGGCCATGGGGCTGCTGACGGCCGATCATCTGGGGCTGGATGTGCCGCGCTATGACCCCGCGATATACTATTCCCAGGTCGAACGGGCGCCGACCGAGCTTGGCCAGCGGCTCGACCGGGTGTTGCGCGCGCAGGGCCGCGAATAGCCGCGCGTCTCTGGACGTTGACCTGTCCTCCGGGCTAGGAGCATCGGTCACGGGGACAACCGGCCGGGGCGGATGATGGCGCAATATCGGGCAAGCGAGATCGAGCCGAAATGGCAGGCGGCGTGGGACGCGGCAGACGTGTTCCGGGCCGAACCCGACCCCGCGCGGCCGAAATACTATGTGCTGGAGATGTTTCCCTATCCGTCGGGCCGCATCCATATGGGCCATGTGCGGAACTACACGATGGGCGACGTGATCGCGCGCTACAAGGCGGCGCGCGGCTTCAACGTGCTGCACCCGATGGGCTGGGACGCCTTCGGCATGCCGGCCGAAAACGCCGCGATGGAGCGTGGCGGCCATCCGGCCGACTGGACCTATGGCAACATCGCCGACATGCGCGCGCAGCTCAGGCCGATGGGGCTGTCGATCGACTGGAGCCGCGAATTCGCCACCTGCGACCCGGAATATTACGGCCAGCAGCAGGCGATGTTCCTCGACATGCTCGAGGCCGGGCTGGTGACCCGCAAATCCGCCACGGTGAACTGGGACCCGGTCGACCGGACGGTGCTGGCCAACGAGCAGGTGATCGACGGCAAGGGCTGGCGTTCGGGCGCCGAGGTCGAGCGGCGCGAACTCACCCAGTGGTTCTTTCGCATCTCGGACTTCGCCGAGGAATTGCTGGATGCGATCGACCGGCTCGAACGCTGGCCCGACAAGGTGCGCCTGATGCAGGCCAACTGGATCGGCAAGAGCCGCGGCCTGCAATTCGCCTTTGACACGTTGGGGGCGCCGGCGGGGCACGAAAAGCTCGCGGTCTATACCACGCGGCCCGACACGCTGCTGGGGGCGAGCTTTGCCGCGATCTCGCCCGATCATCCGCTGGCCCGGGCGCTGGAGGCGGACGATCCCGCCATCGCCGCCTTCAACGCCGAATGCCGGCGCATGGGCACCTCGGAAGAGGCCCTCGAAACGGCCGAGAAGAAGGGCCTGCCAACGCGCGTCACCGTGCGCCACCCGTTCGACCCGGACTGGGAACTGCCGGTCTGGATCGCCAATTTCATCCTGATGGACTATGGCACAGGGGCGATTTTCGGCTGCCCGGCGCATGACCAGCGCGATCTGGATTTCGCCCGCAAATACGGCCTGCCAGTGATCGACGTGTTCGAGGCGGCCGAGGATGGCGCACCGGTCGGCGACATCGCCTTCGTGCCGCCGAAGACCGAGACCGTGCGCTATGTCAACGGCTTCGCGGGGCCCGACCGGCAGACCGGCGACGACGCGGTCACCGCGGCGATCGCGGAATGCGAGGCGCGCGGGGTGGGCAGCGGCGTCACCAATTACCGGCTGCGCGACTGGGGCATCTCGCGCCAGCGCTATTGGGGCTGCCCGATCCCGGTGGTGCACTGCCCCGATTGCGGCGCGGTGCCGGAGAAACGCGAAAACCTGCCGGTCGAATTGCCGCGCAACGTCGATCTGAGCGTGCCGGGCAACCCGCTCGACCGGCATCCCACATGGGCCGACACCACCTGCCCGCGCTGCGGTGGCCCGGCGCGGCGCGAGACCGACACGATGGACACCTTTGTCGATTCGTCATGGTATTTCGCCCGCTTCACCGCGCCCCGGGCAGACACACCCACGGTGATGGCAGATGCCGATTACTGGATGAATGTCGACCAGTATATCGGCGGCGTCGAGCACGCGATCCTGCACCTGCTCTATTCGCGCTTCTTCGCCCGGGCGATGCAGATCACCGGGCATCTGCCGGCGAAGGCGATCGAGCCGTTCGATGCGCTGTTCACCCAGGGCATGGTGACGCATGAGATCTATGTGACGCGCGACGACAAGGATCGCCCGGTCTATCACCTGCCCGAGCATGTGCACTGGACCGAAAGCGGGGCACGGCTGGGCGCCGACGGCCCGCCGGTCGATGTCATGCCGCCCGCCAAGATGTCGAAATCGAAGAAGAACGTCGTCGATCCCGAACGGATCATCGCGGAATATGGCGCCGACACGGCGCGCTGGTTCATGCTGTCCGACAGCCCGCCCGAGCGCGATGTCGAATGGACGGCCGCCGGCGCCGATGCGGCGTTCCGGCATCTGGCCCGGGTGCATCGGCTGGCCGCCGAGTGCGCCGGGGCCGGCCATGGCGACGCCGGCACGGCGGCGGCCGATGCGGCGCTCGACCGGGCGACCCATGCCGCCATCGCCGGCGTGACCCGCTGCATCGAGGGCTTCGCCTTCAACAAGGCGGTGGCGGAACTCTACACCCTGACCAACGCCATCGCCAGGTCCGACGCCGCGGCATCGGCCCGCGCCCGCAGCCTGCGCATACTGGCGCAGCTGATGGCGCCGATGACCCCGCATCTGGCCGAGGAAATCTGGGCGATGCTGGGCGGACAGGGGCTGGTGGCGCGGGCGGACTGGCCGCAGGCCGACCCGGCCTTGCTGGAAACCGACACCGTCACCCTGCCGATCCAGATCAACGGCAAGCGGCGCTCGCAGATCGAGGTGCCGAAGGACACGGCCACGGACGCGATCGAAGCCGCCGTGCTGCAAGACGCCGCCGTGCAACGGGCCCTGGCGGGCGCCGCGCCAAGAAAGCTGATCGTCGTGCCGGGCCGGATCGTGAATGTGGTGGTCTAGCCACGCCGCCGATCGCGCCGCCCCGGCACGCGGGCGCGGCGAAGCCGTTTCGAAACGGCGTCCTGCAATTGGCGGTGCCGTTGCCCGGGCCTGGAAGGGTCTGGCGCTGGCCGCGGCGCTGGCCGCCTGCGGCTTCACCCCGCTCGATGCGCCCGGCGGCGGGCCCGATCTGGTCGGCCGCGTCGCGATCCTGCCCATCGACAGCCTCGACGGGTTCATCATGACCGGTCGGCTGGAGGCGTCGCTGGGGCGTGCCGGGCCGCTGGCCGACCGGCAGCTTTCGGTCGCGCTCGCCATCGAGAACCAGGCGATGGCGCTGACCACCCAGAACGAGATCGACCGCTTCAACCTGCTGGGCAGGGCCGATTGGCGGCTGACCGAGCTGGGCACAGGCACCGTGCTCGCGGCCGGGACCGTTCGCGACTTCACCGCCTATTCGGCGACCGGGTCCACGATCGCCACACTGTCGGCCGAGCGCGACGCCTACCGGCGCCTCGTGCTGGCGCTGGCCGATGCCATCGTCACCGACATGACGCTGACGCTGGCCGCACCATGAAGCTGTCGGCCCGCGATGCCCGGGCGTTTCTTGTCCGGCCCGATGCCGACGCCGCCGGGGTGCTGATCTACGGCCCCGATCCGATGCGGGTGGCGCATCGCCGCGCCGGATTCCTCGACGCGCTGCTGGGCCCCGACGCGGCGGCCGAAATGCGGCTTGACCGGCTCGAACCCGACGCGGTCCGGCGCGATCCGGCCGCGCTGGCCGATGCGTTGCGCGCCACGGGCTTCTTCCCGGGCGCGCGGGCGGTGCTGGTCGACGGCGCGGGCGACGGGGTCGCCAGGGCGGCCACCGCGGCGCTGGCCGCCTGGCAGGCCGGCGATGCCTGCCTGGTGATCACGGCGGGCCCCCTGCCCGCCCGGTCGCCGCTGCGCAAGCTGTTCGAGGGTCACCCGAGCGCCCGCGCGGCCCCGGTCTATGCCGATCCGCCGGGCCGCGCGGAGGTCGCCGAGCAGCTGGATCGGGCGGGTCTGCAGGCCCGCCCGGCCGAGGTGACGGAGGCCGTCACCGCGCTTGCCGGCGCGCTTGACCCCGGCGATTTCGCGCAGTTCGTCGAGCGGCTCGCGCTTTACAAGCTTGGCGATCCCACGCCGCTGTCGCCGGCCGATATCGCCGCCGTCGCCCCGGCCACGACCGAGGCGGCGCTTGACGACGCGATCGACATGGTCGCCGACGGTCGCGCCGCCGCGTTGCCGCCGATTCTGCGCCGTCTGCAGGCCCAGGGGCAGAACCCGGTCGCCATCGCCGTCGCTGCCGGCCGCCATTTCCGCCGCCTGCACGCCATCGCCTCCGATCCGGGCGGCCCCGCGGCCGGTTTGGCGCGCCTGCGCCCACCCGTTTTCGGGCCGCGACGGGACCGGCTGGCGCGGCAGGTGGCGCTTTGGGGCCAAATTCTGCTGGAAGATGCGATTACTGAACTGACGGGTCTTGATCTTGCGTTGCGATCTGCGCAACACTCTCCGCGACAAGGCTATGGTTGAGCGGGTTTTGTTGCGGCTCGCCGTTCGGGTTGAGCGGGAAAGGTCACGTGTATACGGTCGTCGGGGTCAGTGAGAGTCGCGCCTTTCGGGTGCTCTGGGCGCTCGAGGAACTTGATATTCCCTACGAACACAGGCCGAGCAGACCGCCGACGCTCGACTCCCGCGCAAGGGATCGGGCCAACAAGGCGCCGGTGATGATCGAGGACGGCGAGACGCTGACCGATCCGATCGCCATCGTGCAGTATCTGGCCGACAAACATGGCGGCCTGACCCACCCGGCGGGAACTCTGGCGCGGTTGCGGCAGGACAGCCTGACCCATCTGATCCTGGAGGAACTGGAAGGGCCGCTGTGGGACGCTGCGCGCCATTCTGTCATCCTGCCGCAAATCCTTCGTTCGCCCAGCGTGTTCGAAAGCCTGCTTTGGGAATACTCGCGGGCGCTGCAAAGGATATCGGAGAAGATATCGCCCAAGGCGTGGCTGGCCGGTGATCGCTTCACGGTGCCCGATATTATGCTTGTCCATTGCATCCTCTGGGCGTCGCTGGCGGATTTCCCCAAACCGCCAGCTTCCCTGGCAGCCTATTTGCTGCGCGTGAAGGGGCGCGACGCGTTCCGACGTCTGATCGCCAAGGGGTCCGCACAGGTGGGCGACGACATGTCGGTGATGTGATCGGGCCTGCGGGTCGCCGCGCCGGCCGGTCGACAGCCTGCCATAGCCCGATGCCGGGTGGTTCCGGGCGGCCGTCGGCGCCCGAGCGGATCGGGGACCAGACGACGCATGCGGTGGTCGGCGTCGCCGACAGCAGAACATTCCGCGTGCTTTGGGTGCTCGAGGGAGCTCGGCCTGCCCTACGCGCACCGGCCGGAACGGCAGCAAAGCATGGCGGTGCGGGCGCTGCACCCGGCGGGAAAGATCCCGGTGATGCTCGACGGCGACAACACGCTGACCGACTCCACGGCGATCGCCCAGTAATTGGCCGACAAGCACGCCGCCCTGACCTTTCCGGCCGGCAGCGCCGAACGCGCCCGGCAGGACGGCTGGACGCATGCGATCCTCGAGGAAATCGAGGGGCCGCTCTGGATGCCGGCACGGCACAGTTTCGTGCTGCCGAAGGAGTTGCGCCTGCCGGCGATCAAGGAAAGCCTGCGGTGGGAGTATGTGCGCGCGATCGAGCGGATGGCGCGTGCGGTGCCGCCCGATGGCTGGCTGATGGGCGAGCGCTTCACCATTCCCGACCTCGTCCTGGCGCATTGCCTGCAATGGGCTCAGGCGGCGCATTTTTTTCCGGCCCCGCCCCCGGCGTTCAACGGCTACATGATCCGGATCGGTCATCGCCCGGCCTTTCAGCGCGCCCAGGCGCTGCGCCAGACCAAGGCGCCATGACCTGATCCTGGCGCCGGGGTCGGCTGCCGCGCGCGGCCAGCACGACCGCCGGTCCTGCTCGCATCACCCTTCGTGATCGAGGAAGGCTGCCAGCGCGGCGGCGGTTTCGCCGGGCGCGGTGTCGGGAAAGAAATGCCCGCCGGGCAAGGCGCGCGCGGTCATCCTGGCCAGAAGCGGCGCCCAGCTTGCGGCCACATCGTAATGCCGGGCCATCGCGCCGTCGGCCCCCCACAGCACCAAGGCGGGGCACCGCACCGCACGGCCCGCATCGGCCGCATCGTCGGCGGCGTCATGGCTCAGCGCAGCGCGATAGTCGTTGCACATCCCCCGGACCGTGTCCGCGTCGCGCCAGGCCGCGCGATAGGCGGCCAGTTGCGCCGGATCGAAATCGGCCAGCCCGGCCGCCCCCAGCCCGTCAGGCAGCTTTCGAAGAAGGCGTCCGGATCGGCGCCGATCATGCGCTCGGGGCCCGGTGCCGGCTGGGCGAGGAAGAACCAGTGGTAATAGTCGCGGGCCACGGCCGCCGTCAGATGGGTCAACAGATGGCGGGTCGGCACGATGTCCATCACGCAGAGCCGGGCCACCGCCTCGGGCGCGTCGAGGGCCAGCCGATGTGCCACCCGGCCGCCCCGGTCATGGCCGGCGATCGCAAACCGGTCATGGCCCAGGCCCTTCATCAATCCGACCATATCGGCCGCCATGGCGCGAAAGCTGTAGGCGTCGACGGCGGCGGGCTTGCCCGACCCGCCATAACCGCGCAGATCGGGCGCGATCACGGTACGATGCCTGGCCAGCGCGGGGCCGATCCGCGCCCATAGCGCGCGCGATTGCGGGAAGCCGTGCAGCAGCAGCAGCGGCGGCCCGGCACCGCCGATGGAATAGGCGATCGGGACCGGGCCGCCGGTCCAGACCGCATCCGCAAAGCCGGGGATCATGTCAGCGCGGCAAGGATCCGGGCCCAGCTTCGGATGCCCTTGTGAAAGCTGGCGACGTCGTATTTCTCGTTCGGCGAATGGATGCGGTCGTCATCCTTGGCAAACCCCACCAGCATCGCGTCGAGGCCCAGGATATCCTTGAAATACCCCGCGATGGGGATCGATCCGCCGGCACCGGCAAACGCCGCCTCCACACCCCATTCGTCGGAAAACGCGGCCCGCGCGGCGGCGAATTCCGGCCGGCCGGTCGCCATCTGCGAGGCCGGCGAAGCACCGTGATCGGCAAATTCGGCGGTGCAGTCGGGCGGCAATTGCCCGCGCACCCAGTCGCGGAACGCTGCGCGCAGCTTCAGCGGGTCCTGGCCCGGCACCAGCCGGAAACTGATCTTGGCCGCGGCCTGCGCCGGCAGCACCGTCTTGAAGCCCGCGCCGGCATAGCCGCCCCACATCCCGTTGATCTCGGCCGTCGGGCGCGCCCAGATCGCCTCGAGCGGGGAGCGGTCGGCCTCGCCCGCCGGGACCGACAGACCGACCGCGCCCAGGAAGGCACCCGCGTCGAAGCCAAGCCCGGCCCATTGCGCCAGCGTGTCGGCATCGGGTTCGGCCACATCGTCATAGAAGCCCGGGATCGTGATCCGCCCTGCATCGTCGCGCAGATTGGCCAGGATTCTCGCCAGCACCTCGTTGGGGTTGCGCGCCGCGCCGCCATAGGACCCCGAATGCAGATCGCGGCTGGCGGCTTGGATCGTGACCTCTTCGCCGAGGAGCCCGCGCAGCCGGGTGATGATGGCGGGCACCCGATCCTCGAACAGGCCGGTGTCGCAAATCAGCGCGATGTCGGCATCGAGCGCGTCGCGGTGGCCCCGCAGATACGGCACCAGCGAGGGCGAGCCCGATTCCTCTTCGCCCTCGAACAGAAAGGTGATGCGGGCCGGCAGGGCGCCATGGACGGCGGTCCAGGCCCGGCAGGCCTCGACAAAGGTCATCAGCTGGCCCTTGTCGTCCGACGCGCCCCGACCGCGGATCACCCGGCCCTGCGGGGTTTCCGCGATCGCCGGGGCGAACGGGTCGTGATCCCACAGCTCGATCGGATCGACCGGCTGCACGTCGTAATGGCCATAGAACAGCAGGCGCGGCCCGGTTGCACCGACCGTGCCATAGACCATCGGGTGGCCGGTGGTGTCGTGGCGTTCCGCCGCCACGCCGATCGAGGCCAGATCGTCGACCAGCCAGTCCGCCGCGCGGGTGACGTCGACGTCATGGGCGGGATCGGTCGAAATCGACGGGATGCGCAGCAGGGCCGTCAACCGGTCCAGTGCGGCGGGCAGATCGTCGTCGATGCGGGCAAGAACGGGGTCAAGGGTCATGCGCGGCGTCCCATTTCGGATCGCCACAGTCTTAGCAACCGCGCCCGGGATGTCGAGGGCCCGGGTAGAACCGGCTTTCCCCGCTGCGGCCGGCGGGGTCCGATCGCGATACCGGGGCCGTGTCATGCCCATGGTCAATGCGCATGACCCTGGGTTTCGATCCCTAAAATACCCGCAAAGTCGTTCCGGCAGGGGCACACCGCCGTTCACCGTCACTTCACCTCGAAACACCTAGAACAAAGGCGAATCGGCGCGAGCCGCGAACGCGCCGCAACGGTGTTCCAGGGATGAGAGGTCGATTGATGTCAAGCGCTCCAGAGTTTATTGCATTGGAATCTCCAAATGGGGAAATATTCCATGTTATCTTGACTGACGTTACGCATCACCAAATGCCTTTACCTACAAAATAGTCCCAGGCAGCCCATCGGCTTCGGTAACGGTCACCGAGGCCGAGTTCAACCTGGCATTGACACTTCTGCACGAGTCGTTCCATGATCTTGGCCTGCCATTCGACGACATCGACATCCATAGTGTCCATGGAACCGGCGGGGACGATGCGCTTGTCTTTGCAAACGGTCCGAGCGGCGTTTTCGGCGATTCCGGCGACGATCTGATCGACACCACCGCCGACCGATATCGGAGCCAGATCCATACCTTCGGGGGACCGGGAAGCGACTGGACGATCATGCGGTTCGACGGCATCACCGCCGCCTCGCTTCAGCAAATCGGGCACGCTCACGGCCATCACGTTCGCGGCGATGCCGATCCGCAGCGTGTGCGCGGTTCGGATGTATTCGAGTTTCGCGATATCGGCGGTGTATCGGGTATCGTTGTGGGGCGGATCGAAGATTTCGACAGCTCACGCGATCGCCTGCTGATCGAGGGGCAGGATATCGGCCTGTCCGACGGCTTTGCGTCATGCGTCATCGATGGCAATCACATCCGCATCGTCAGGTATAATGGCGACCATAACGATCCGTCTGCCGATCCCCAACAATGGCTCCTGATCGAAACGGCCAGTGGCGGCACGATCTTCTACACGCTGGAGGGTGCGCGTGCCAACATGTCGCCAGACGCCAGCAATTCACGGAATCAGGAGCCGCATTTCCTTTTGCAACTGCCCGATTTCGACCGCCTTGAGACGGTGACCTATGTCGATCCGGTCAACTACGTTCCCGATGGATATGGCGCGGAACCGGGCGGTATCATGCTGAATGACGACGACAATATCGCTGCGCATGTGGACAGGGTCATCTATGGCTCCGACTACGGCGATGCCATTTCCGCCGGTCTCAACAATGATGTGGTGGAGGCCCTTGGCGGCGACGATTTCATCTGGGGCGGAAGCGGGCATGATACGATCCATGCCGGGTCCGGCGACGATCAGGTCTGGGGGAATGCCGGCGACGATGTGATCTGGGCGGGCAGTGGTGACGACGTGATCCATACCGGCCTGGGCAATGACCAGGTCTGGGCCGGTGAGGGCGACGACATCATCTTCGTGTGGCAAACCTCGCGCCGGGACCATGCGCCAGCGGAGGCGCGATGCGCCACCGGCGAACGGGCGACGACCGTCGCGGCCGACGGTGCGGGGCAGGATGCGGCAGAGCATGCCACCATGCTGGCGGATGCCCCCGACACATGCGGCGCAGCGCTGGCATCGGGGGATTTCGCCCTCGGCGATGGGGCGCTTTTCCTCGACGGGGTGTAGCCCGCGCGCCGAGGCACCAAGGCGGCGCGCCGCCCGGCCATGGCCATGGGCGCGCCGCCGCGCTAGGGTCCGGCATGACCGAAGACAGCCCGGCCCCGGTTCGAATCGCCAAGGCGCTGGCCCGCGCCGGCATCGCGTCGCGGCGCGGCGCCGAGGCGCTGATCGCGGCGGGCCGCGTCGCGGTCAACGGGCGGGTGATCGACAGCCCGGCGCTGAACGTCACGCCGCACGATCGCATCGCGGTGGACGGGCAGCCCTTGGCCGAGCCCGCACCGGCGCGGCTGTGGCGATACCACAAGCCGCCTGGCCTGGTGACCACGGCACGCGACGAAAAGGGCCGGCCGACGGTGTTCGATGCCCTGCCGGCCGAGCTCGGGCGCGTCGTCTCGGTCGGGCGGCTCGACCTGAACTCCGAGGGTCTGCTGCTGCTGACCAATGACGGCGCGCTGAAACGGCGGCTGGAATTGCCCGCAACCGGCTGGCTGCGCAAGTATCGCGTGCGCGTGCATGGCACGCCCGACGCGTCCGCGCTGGCCCCGCTGGAAGCCGGGATGACGGTCGATGGTGAGCGGTTTCGCCCAATTCAGGCACGGATAGACCGGCAGCAGGGCGCCAATGCCTGGTTGACGCTTGGCCTGCGCGAGGGCCGCAACCGGGAAATCCGCCGCGCGCTGGCCGCGCTGGGGTTTCCGGTGACAAGGCTGATCCGGATCGCCTATGGCCCGTTCCAGCTGGGCGAGCTGCCGCCAGGCGCGGTGGCGCCGGTGCCCCAGCGGGTGCTGCGCGATCAGCTTGGCGAAACCGGCGGCGCGGGTTCGAAACCGAAACGAAAACGCGCCCCAGGCCCCTAGGCAGGCGGGCCTTTCGCCGGTATACCGCAGGAGGGGCGCAAGGGGTCCGCTACAGGCATGCCAGCCAAGTTCATTCAGATCGCCGCCTATCTGGTGCTGCTGACCCTTGTCTTTGCCGCGTCGCTGGGGCTGATCGACGGGGTCCTGTGATGGCACAGCGCTATGGCGGCAAATTCAGCCCATCGCCCGGTGCGCCGGGCAGTCTGGCGCCACCGGCCCGCCGCCGGGGCTTTCGCGGCCCGCATCCGGTGCCCGGGATGGCCCGCGCCAATCTGATGTTCGTGGCACCGTTGCCGCTGCTGCCGGGCGCGTTCGGCGGTGGCTCGTTCACCATGGTGGTGCACCTCTGTGCGTTCGCGGCGCTGATCCTTGGCGCCTGGCTGCTGCGCGAGGGTCTGCAGGCCGAGGCGGCCTACAACGCCCGCGACGTGGCCCGGCGCCCGGCCTTTCCGCGCAAGTTCTTCGCCGCCGAGTTCACCGGGATCGGCGTGGCGCTGGCCACGTTCAACATCGATGGCGGCATCGTGCCGCCGGTGATCTATGGCATGATCGCGACCATCCTGCAGCTGGTGGCGTTCGGCTTCGACCCGATGCGCGACAAGGTGGTCGAACACCAGGAAGCCGTCGACCGGATCGCGACCGAGCGGGTCACCCGGGTGGTCGACACCGGCGAGGATTACCTTGCCGCGATGGCCGAGGCGATCGCCAGCCTGCGCGACCGCCGGCTGGACGAACGGGTCGAGGCATTCCAGGCCACCGCCCGCGAGATGTTCCGCGCGGTCGAACGCGACCCGCGCGATCTGTCCGCGGCGCGGAAGTATCTGGGCGTCTATCTGATGGGCGCCCGCGATGCGGCGCGGAAATTCGCCACGGTCTATGGGCGCGGGCGCAACCCGCGCGACCGCGCCGATTTCATCGCGCTGCTTGATGACATGCAGACCCATTTCGAGGCCCGCACCGACGCGCTGATGGCAAATAACCGCACCGATCTGGACATCGAGATCGAGGTCCTGCGCGAACGCCTGCAGCGCGAAGGCGTGCGCCCGCAATCCCCAGAGGAGACAGCCCATGACCAGCCCGACCGCGTTTGAGCAAGCCAGGACCACCACCAGGGAAGTCGCGGAGCTGTCCGCGGCGATCCTGCCCGAACCGAAGGGCGAGCTTGTGACGCTCGACGCCGCGGGTGCCGACGACGCGGCCGAGATTCGCCGCCGCATGTCCGAGGTCGATGTCGCCGACACCGGCTCGATCATCGGCTTTGGCGCCCGTGCGCAAGCGGAACTGCAAACCATCAGCCAGGAAATGCTGACCGGCGTGCGCAACAAGGATATCGGACCCGCCGGCGACACGCTGCGCGAGATCGTGACGACGATCAAGGGCTTCAACGTCTCCGAGCTCGACATGCGGCGGTCGCGGTCGTGGTGGGAATGGCTGACCGGAAAGATGGCCCCGGCGGCGAAATTCGCTGCCCGCTATGAAACCGTGCAGGGCCAGATCGACGCCATCACCGACAATCTGCTGCGCCACGAGCATACCCTGCTGAAGGATGTGAAGGCGCTGGACAAGCTTTATGAAAAGACCCTCGAATTCTACGACGAGCTGGCGCTTTACATTGCCGCGGGCGAGGAAAAGCTGAAAGAGCTCGACACCATGGTGATCCCGGCCAAGGAGGCCGAGGTGAACGCCGCGCCCGAGGCCGACCAGATGTTGCGCGCCCAGGAACTGCGCGACATCCGCGCGGCGCGCGACGACCTGGAGCGGCGGGTGCACGATCTGCGGCTGACCCGCCAGGTCACCATGCAGTCGCTGCCCTCGATCCGGCTGGTGCAGGAAAACGACAAGAGCCTGGTGACCAAGATCAACTCGACGCTGGTCAACACCGTGCCGCTGTGGGAGACCCAGCTGGCCCAGGCGGTGACCATCCAGCGCTCGGCCGAAGCCGCGCGCGCGGTCAAGGAAGCCTCCGACCTGACCAACGAATTGCTCACAGCGAACGCCGCCAATCTGCGCGAATCGAACAGGATGGTCCGTCAGGAGATGGAGCGCGGTGTCTTCGATATCGAGGCAATCAAGGCCGCCAATGCCGATCTGGTCGCCACGATCGAGGAATCGCTGCAGATCGCCGATGAGGGCAAGGCGCGACGCGCCGCCGCCGAAGACGATCTGGTCAAGATGGAGGGCGAGCTGCGCGATGCCCTGGCAGCGGCCAAGGCGCGCACGCCGGCAGCCGGGGGTGACGGCCCCGGCGCCTCGGGCTGATCGGGCGGGCCCGCGCCGGCCTCGCCCTTGGGGCGCTGGCGGCCTTGACGGCCTGCGCCCCGGGGCCTGACCCGGGGCACCGGGCGGGTTCATCCGATCCGACCCCGGCGATTGCGCGCGCAAGGTCCGACGAGGTGGGCGCATTGCGCAGCTATTACGCCCGGGTCGAGGCCGACCTGGTGGCGCGCGGTCTGTTGCGCACCGAGGCCGCGCCGCCCGACGCCCCGTTCGATGCCCGGATGCTGGCCCGCAACTTTGAAGCGATCGCGTTCTTCAGCGAGTATTCGGAGGCTGGCGGACGGGTCGAGGCGCGCCGCGTCGCCGCCCCGCTGCGCCGCTGGGAAGAACCGGTTTCGATCGAGATTGTGTTCGGGCGGGCGGTGCCCGATGCCCAGCGCCGCCGCGACCGTGCCGAGATCGCATCGCTGGCGCAGCGGATCGCCGGGGCGACCGGCCTGCCGATCAGCCTTGGCGGTGCGCGTCCGAACCTTCACATCGTCGTCGCGGATGCCGACGACCGCCAGGACACCGCCTGGTTGCGCGCCGCCGTGCCCGATCTGTCCGAAGCCACCGCGCGCGAGATCGCCCGGATGCCGCGCGGGGTCTATTGCATGGCCTATTCGTTTTCCTCAGAGCCCGCACCGGCGGTGTTCACCCGTGCCGTCGTGCTGATCAAGGACGAACAGCCGCCGCTGTTGCGCCGCGCCTGCTTTCACGAAGAGATCGCCCAGGCGATGGGATTGTCGAATGACAGCCTTACCGCGCGGCCCTCGATCTTCAACGACGACGAGGAATTCGCGCTGCTGACCCGGCATGACGAGATGCTGCTCGGGATGCTCTATGATCCGGCGCTGAGGCCCGGTATGACCGCCGACGCGGCCCGTCCGATGCTGCCCGCGCTGGCGCAGGCACAGATGGCGGGCGAAAGCTGATCAGGCAAGGGGACCGACCATGCCCATCTTCGACTTCCTGTCCGGCCAGTTCATCGATGTCATCGCATGGACGGACGATACCCGCGACACCGTGGTCTGGCGGTTCGAACGCCAGGGCCACGAGATCAAGTATGGCGCCAAGCTGACCGTGCGCGAAGGCCAGGCAGCGGTCTTCGTCCATGAAGGCGTGCTGGCCGACGTGTTCGCGCCCGGGCTTTACATGCTCGAGACCAACAACATGCCGGTGATGACCAGCCTGCAGCACTGGGATCACGGCTTTCGCTCGCCCTTCAAATCCGAGGTCTATTTCGTCAGCACGGTTCGCTTTGCCGATCTGAAATGGGGCACCCGGAACCCGATCATGACCCGCGACCCCGAATTCGGGCCGGTGCGGCTGCGCGCCTTTGGCAGCTACACCATGCGGGTCGCCGATCCGGGCCGCTTCATGACCGAGATTGTCGGCACGGATGGCGAATTCACCACCGACGAGATCAGCTTTCAGATTCGCAACATCATCGTGCAGGCGGTGTCGCGCACCCTTGCCGGGTCTCCCATCCCGGTGCTCGACATGGCAGCGAACACAGCCGATCTGGGCAAGCTGGTGGCCGCTGCGATCGCGCCGACCATGGCCGAATACGGCCTCGCCATTCCCGAGCTTTACATCGAGAACATCTCGCTGCCGCCGGCGGTCGAGGCTGCGCTCGACAAGCGCACCTCGATGGGGCTGGTCGGCGATCTGGGCCAGTTCACCCGGTTCTCGGCGGCCGAGGCGATGACCCGGGCCGCCGCCCAGCCGGGCGGCGGCGGCGCGATGGGTGCAGGCGTGGGTGCGGGGCTGGGGATGGCGATGGCCGGCCAGCTGGGCCAGGCCGGGCCGTGGGGCGCGGCGCCCGCGGGTCCGGTCGCGCCGTCGCCCCCGCCCCCGCCGGTCGAGCGGGTCTGGCACATCGCCGAGAACGGCGCGACGCGGGGACCGTTTTCGCGCGCGGCACTCGGTCGGATGGCGGCCGATGGCGGGCTGACGCGCGCGACGCTGGTCTGGACGGCGGGTCAGGACGGCTGGCAGGCGGCCGGCGACATCGCCGAGCTTGCGCAGCTTTTCACCGTGATGCCGCCGCCGCCTCCCCCGCCGGTCGCCGGCTGACCGGGGTCAATCGCGGCACGCGCCTGGCCGGTGGCAGGAGGGCTGTTGCAATCATACCAAGCTGCAATGAGTGTGACTCATTGCAGCTGGCCCGCCTCCCCACCCGACCACCAGTCTTTTCCTATCCAAAGGGTCAAGATTGGTGGTCGGGTGGGGAGGCGGGGCGGGAGGCGGCGTACGGTCATTCTCAATGACCGTTGGTATCACGCGCTTTGCGGCTGGCGCCCGGGCCGCTCGCCCCGGGCCCAGGCGCGGACCGCATCGCCGAACGCCCCGAACAGCGCGCGCGACACCGGATCCGCTGCCGCGTTCCATTCGGGATGCCACTGCACCGCCAGGGTGAAGCCCGGCGCATCGCGGACATAGGCGGCCTCGGGCGTGCCGTCGGGGGCATGCCCCTCGATCACCAGGCGCGGTGCGGTCTGGCAAATCCCCTGCCCGTGCAGCGAGTTCACCATGACCTCGGGCGCGCCGAACAGCCGGGCATAGACGCCGCCCGGCTCCAGTGTGATCGGGTGACGCAGGGCGAATTTCTCCTCCAGGGTGCCGTCGGGCGGCATCCGGTGGTTCATCCGGCCGGGAAGCTCGCGAATCTCGGGGTGCAGGGTGCCGCCCATGGCGACATTGACCTCCTGAAAGCCGCGGCAAATGCCAAAGATCGGCTGGCCGCGCGCGACGCAGGCGCGGATCAGCCCCAGGGCGATCGTGTCGCGGCAACGGTCGAAGGCGCCATGCGCCTCGGTCGGTTCGTGGCCGTATTCCTCGGGGTGGACATTGGGCCGCCCGCCCGGCAGCAGAAAGCCGTCGAAGCGTTCCATCAATTCCTCGACGGTCACGTATTTCGGGCTCGACGGGACGATCACCGGCAGGCATCCGGCCACATCCGCCACCGCCGCCGAACACATCTGCCCGCCGGCATGGGCCGGGTATTCGTCGTTGATCAGGTAGCTGTTGCCGATGATGGCGACGGCGGGGCGGGTCATCGCGGCCTTCCTCTGTTCGCTCCGGACCACGCGATAGCCCGAATCGCGGCGCAAGGGCAATCATGCACCGGGCCGGACCGGTGCCGCAGCGATCCGAAAGCACGCCGGCCGGGCGGTTGCGCACCGATTTCGGGCAGCGCAGAAAGACGGCCATGGCCAATGATCTTCGCGACCCTGCCCGCCCGCGCGACCCGTTCTTCTTTGGCTACGGGTCGCTTGTGAACCGCGCCACCCATGACTACCCCCGGGCGCTGCCCGCGCGGGTTCGCGGCTGGCGGCGGGTGTGGCGCCACACAAGACTGCGCGAACTGGCGTTCCTGTCCGTGCATCCGGTTCCGGGGGCCGAGATCGACGGGCTGGTGGCCGCCGTGCCCGGTGCGGACTGGGCCGCGCTCGACCTGCGGGAGCGCGCCTATGACCGGGTTGCGCTGTGCCCCAGCACGATCGAACACCGCCACCCCGAGCGGCTGGACGTGCAGCTTTACCGCACCAGCCCGGCCCACGAATCGCCACCCGATGCCCGCCATCCGGTGCTGCTGAGCTATGTCGACACGGTCGCCCAGGGGTTCTTGCAGATGTTCGGGCGGAACGGGGCCGAGGCGTTCTTTGCCAGCACCGATGGCTGGGAGATCGCCGTGATCGACGACCGCGCCTTTCCGCGATACCCCCGCGCCACGGCGCTGTCGGCGTTCGAGCGGGGGCTGGTGGACCAGCAACTCGACCGGCTTGGGGTGGAACGGCTGCGCGGGTGATCCGGCATGCCGGTCGGGCAGCCACAAGCGACCCACCGGACGGCCGGGCGGCACAAGGCGCCGCCCACACACCGGACTCCTAGCAGTGGCAGGCGTTGCCGTTCGGGGTCACGCACCAATCGCATCTTGGGCCCATCACATAGGGCTCTCCGCCGACCTCCATGCGCGCGTCGGGGTCGATCCCCATGGCCAGCAGGGCCTTCGCCGAATCGGCTTCCCACAGGGCCTGGAAATCGGGGTCGGTTTCCAGGCGTTCCTTGAAAGCCTCGATCCTGGCGATGGCATCGGTCGCCTTCTGCAGGAAATTGCCCAGATCGCTGGCCATGACTTTTCGCGGGTTTGACGTTCATGCGGACCTCCCGTGTTGTCCGTCCAAACCTTACGGTGCCGGAAATCGAAAACAAGTCCGTCGGGCAGGCGGGGCGGCTCGCGCGGGGGCGCGCGATACCGCCAACGCACCCGCCCCGGCGTCACCCCGCCAGCGCATCGGCAAAGTCGTGGTTGCGGTCGCGATGGCCCGCCTCGTCGGCGCGTACGGCGATGACGACCTCGCGCAGGCGGGCATCGTCCGGCAGCGACCAGTAGCGGATGGCCAGCTCGGGCGCCGGCACATTCGCGACCTCGCCGGCGTCAATCTGGGCCAGGTACTGGGTGTAGCTGATCACCGCTTCCTCCTCCAGATAGCCGACCACGCGATGCGCGGTCTTCGGCGCGAACAGGTAGAGAAAGAAGTAGAGATTGAAGAACACCGCCTGTCCCAGCATGATCACGAACCGTTCGAAAACGGTCGGCTCGGCGATCTTGACGAAGGTCAACAGATGCATCCGCTCGTTCTCGGCCTCGTCGAGCAATTCGCGGATCCAGCCCTGGTCGTCGCGGATATGGCGGATCGATTTGAGGTGCTGCAGCAACCCGCCGACCATCCCCGGCACCGCCGCCACCGTCTCGAGCACGACGGCGCGATGGCCGTACCGCTTGGCAAAGAAGCTGTCGGCGAAGAACCGCATCCCCTTGACCACGCGCAGCGCGATACGGTCGCTGGTCGAGCTGGGGGCGCGATGCTGGTGAAGCTTCTCGATCGGGGCCTGGCTGTCGAACATCTGTTTCTCCCTTAACCTGCAGCACAGATATCTATTACGGACCGCCACAAGAAGACCCTGCGGCAAAGCGCGCAGGGGGGGTTTGTCCTTGCCGCGTCGGTCGCCCTTTGCTTTGCTGCGGGAAAACCCGGGGAGGGCCCGCCAATGGCGGAGGCGCCAAGCTTCACCATCGGGATCGAGGAGGAGTATCTTCTCGTCCATCAGGACACGTATGAACTGGCCACCGCGCCCGAAGGCCTGATCGAGGCCTGCGACGAGGGTCTTGACGGGCAGGTCAGCCCGGAATTCCTGCAGTGCCAGGTCGAGGTCGGGACCAAGGTCTGCCAGACCGTGACCGAGGCGCGCGAGGACCTTGGCCGCTTGCGCGCCCGCGTCGCCGGCCACGCGGCCGATTTCGGGCTGCGGCCGATCGCGGTGTCCTGCCACCCCACCGCCGACTGGCACAGCCAGGTTTTCACCAACAAGGAACGCTATCGCGCGCTGGAACGCGATCTGGCCGGTGTCGCGCATCGGATGCTGATCTGCGGGATGCATGTGCATGTCGGCATCGAGGACGAGGCGCTGCGCATCGACCTGATGAACCAGTTCATGTATTTCCTGCCGCATCTCCTGGCGCTGTCGGCCTCCTCGCCCTTCTGGAAGGGGCAGGATACCGGGCTGGCCAGCTACCGGCTGACAGTCTTCGACAATCTGCCGCGTACCGGCCTGCCGCCGCGTTTCGTCTCCTGGGCGGAATACGAGCGCTCGGTGCAGATGATCGTCGACACCGGCGCGATCGAGGATGCGACGAAAATCTGGTGGGATGTCCGACCCTCGGCCCGATTCCCGACGCTGGAGGCGCGGATCTGCGATGTCTGCCCGCGGATCGACGACACCGTCGCGCTTGCCGCGCTCGTCCAATGCACCCTGCGGATGCTGTGGCGGCTCAGCCGGGTCAATCAGCGCTGGCGCATCTATGACGCCTTCCTGGTCGGCGAGAACCGCTGGCGCGCGCAACGCTATGGGACGCAGGAGGGGCTGATCGATTTCGCCCGCGGTTGTGTGGTGCCGTTTGCCGAGCTGCTGGAGGAATTGCTGGCGCTTATCGCCGAGGATGCCGCGGCGCTGGGGTGCACCGCTGAAGTCGCCCATGCCCGCGAGATCCTTGCCCGCGGCACCAGCGCAACCCAGCAGCGCGCGGCGTTCTACGCGGCCCGCAAGGCCGGCGCCGACGACGCCGAGGCGTTCCGAACCGTGCTGCGCGGGCTGGCAGCGGACTTTACCCGCACCCAATGAGCCGCCCGGCCCTGCGCGACTTTTCCGATGGGCGATGCCCATGCCCGATATGCCACCGGTCGCCGATCATGACCGTTGGCATCACTGTTCCGTTCGATCTGCGGCCTCGTTGCCGATCCAGTGGCTTTGCCCGCCGGCGATGACCTTTCTTGTGCCACGGCGGTCGCGGTCCGCGCGGCCGATATCCTCGATCCAATACGGGTTGCGTCCGCCAATGATGCGATTCTGAAAGCTGCTCGTATAGGAAGACAGGGCGACATTTCGGTTGTCATAAAGCTGTTTCTCCGGATCGAGCGACGGGTCCATCAGCCGGCTGCAGGTTCGCGCAAATTCCCTTTCGACAAAGGACGGGCTGGTCGTGAAGAGCGGACGGTCGGGGTAAAGTCTCCGACCAAACTCCACGCCCAGGAACCGGCGCCTTTCCCAGGCACAATGGAATGGATATCGGGATTTCCAGTTCTTTTCCACGGTGAGTATTGATACCTGACGCACGGGGCCGTTGAAATACGGCAGCACGTCACCTTCGCCGATGTCGGCATGGGCCAGCCAGTCATCTTCGAGGTGAAGCGCATAGGGCGACGCGATGCATCCCCAGAGCCAGGCAACGGCCTTCGTGAAAGAGGGCGACTCGGGTGTGCGAATTTCTGCGGCCGGAAAAAACGCCAGAACCCTTTCTTGGACTGCCGCCACCTCGGCTTTCCCACCCTGGAACCTGTCGATATTCGCAAAGACCCGGGCAATTCCGAAATTCGGGATCACTCGCCTGGAAAAGCTCTCAAGCGTCCTTGAAATCAAATCCGGGCGCGCGCCGCATACCAGAAGAAGATCAATGGATGTCTCGCCGAACGGGCTGTCTTGCCGGCTTCCGTGAGTTTGCATGATCGCACCAGGACAGCGTGGGGGGAAAAGCGAATGTCGTGGCGTGATACCACCCAGGCAAATTCTTGCAAGTTGCATGCCGTGCCTCGGCAGACAATCCGGTTGCCCGGCCACCCAGCCCTGCCACCGAGCCATCGCGCCGGCAGGTGCCGCCCATGGCCGGCGACAGGCGGTCGCCCGGTGCGCCCGCATTGCGGCGCGGGCGCGGTCATGCTTCAAGCAGGGGGCGATCCGGCAGTTGCGCAGGGGCACAAGATGGATTTCACACCGACCGAGGAACAGACCGCCATCTTCGACATGGCGCGGGAATTCGGGGCCGAGCGGATCGCGCCCCATGCCCGCGCCTGGGAGGCCGAGGGCACGATCCCGAAAGAGCTGTGGCGGGAGCTTGCCGGACTGGGCTTTGGCGGGCTTTACGTGTCCGAAGGTGCGGGCGGGTCGGGGCTGTCTCGGCTCGACGCCACCCTGGTTTTCGAGGCGCTGGCGATGGCCTGCCCGTCGGTGTCGGCCTTTCTGTCGATCCACAACATGTGCGCGGCGATGCTCGACCGCCATGCCGCGGACGATCTCAAGGAGCGCTTCCTGCCCCAGGCGCTGTCGATGGACTGCCTCTTCAGCTATTGCCTGACCGAGCCGGGCTCGGGCTCGGACGCGGCCGCGCTCAGCACCCGGGCGGAGCGGACGAATGCGGGCTGGCGGCTGGTGGGCACCAAGGCCTTCATCTCGGGCGGCGGCTATTCCGATGCCTATATCGTGATGGCGCGCAGCGGCGGCGACGGGCCGCGCGGCATCTCGGCCTTTGTGGTGCCCGATGGGGCGCCCGGCCTGTCCTTTGGCGGGCTCGAGGACAAGATGGGCTGGCGATCGCAACCCACCCGCCAGGTGCAATTCGACGGCTGCGATATCCCGGCGGGCAACCTGCTGGGCGAAGAGGGGCGCGGCTTCGCCTATGCCATGGCGGGGCTCGATGGCGGGCGGCTCAACATCGCGGCCTGTTCGCTGGGTGCCGCGCAGGCCGCGCTCGATGCCACGCTGGCCTATATGGGCGAACGCAAGGCGTTCGGCAAAACCCTGACGGCGTTACAGGCGCTGCAGTTCCGGCTGGCGGATATGGAGATCGAGCTTCAGGCCGCCCGGGTGTTCCTGCGCCAGGCGGCGTCAAAGCTCGACCAGGGCGCGCCCGACGCCACCAAACACTGCGCTATGGCCAAGAAATTCGTCACCGAGGCGGGCTCGCGCATCGCCGACCAATGCCTGCAACTGCATGGCGGGTATGGCTATCTGGCCGATTACGGGATCGAAAAGATCGTCCGCGATCTGCGCGTCCACCAGATCCTGGAAGGCACGAACGAGATCATGCGGCTGATCGTGGCGCGCGACATGCTGGCGGGGCACTAGGAATGGCAGCGGATTGGGCCGGCCGGGCAGCGCTCCCCTTTCGGGAACCCGGCCCGAGATCGTTCACGGCGTTCGGCGCCACGCCGCGCGGGCCGCGCCCATGACCGACATCCACATCCGCCGCGCCGGCCGCGCCGGCCGCATCACGCTGAACCGACCCAAGGCGCTCAACGCGCTCACCTGGGAGATGTGCCTGGAAATCGAGGCGGCGCTCGACAGCTGGCGCGACGACCCCGCCATCGCGCTGATCGTGATCGACGCGGCGGGCGACAGGGCGTTCTGCGCGGGCGGTGACATCGCGGTGATGTATGAAACCGCACGCGCGGGCGATTACGATTACGGCCGCCGCTTCTGGCGCGACGAATACCGGATGAACGCCAAGCTGGCCGAATACCCCAAACCGATCGTCAGTTTCCTGCAGGGCTTCACCATGGGCGGCGGGGTCGGCGTGGGCTGCCACGCCGCGCACCGGGTGGTCGGCGACACGTCCCGCATCGCCATGCCCGAATGCGGCATCGGGCTGGTGCCCGATGTGGGGGGCTCGTGGCTGCTGGCCCGGGCCCCGGGGCACACCGGCGAATATCTTGGCGTCACCGGGGCGCGGATGGGGCCGGGCGATGCGATCTTCGCCGGCTTCGCCGATCACTATTTGCCCGAGGCAGCGTGGCCCGCCCGCATCGCCGCTCTGGAAGAAAGCGGCCTGGCCGCGGCCGTCACCGACCATGCCCTGCCCGCGCCCGGCGCACCGCTGGCCGCGATGCAGGACGACATCGATCGGGCGTTTGCCGCAGCGACCCTGGGCGATCTTGCGCGCTGGCTGGTGCGCGAAGAGGGCGATGTCGCCGACAGCCTGCGCGCCGCGCTCGCGCGCAACGCGCCCCTGTCGATGGCCTGCGCGCTGGAGCTGATTCGCCGCCAGCGCGCCGCCCCCGATATCCGCGCCGCGCTCGGCAACGAGTTCCGCTTCACCTATCGCGCGGCCGAGAAAGCCGATTTCATCGAAGGCATCCGTGCGGCCATCATCGACAAGGACCGCAGCCCGCGCTGGCAGCATGCGGGGCCCGAGGCCGTGACCGTCGCCGAGGTCGCCGCGATGCTGATGCCGCTTGGGGACGCGGCGCTCACCTGGGAGGAGAGGACATGAAGATCGGGTTCATCGGGCTGGGAAACATGGGCGCGCCGATGGCGGCCAATCTGGCGAAGGCGGGTCACGAGGTCACCGGCTTCGATCTCGTTTCCGACCCGCCGGCCGGCGTGGCCCGGGCCGACAGCGCGGCGGCGGCCGCCACGGGCGCCGAGGTGGTCGTCACCATGCTGCCCGACGGCGCGATCCTGCGCGCGGTGGCGGACGCGATCCACCCCGCCATGGCGCCCGGCGCGGTGCATCTCGACTGCTCCACCGTCGATGTCGACAGCGCCCGCGACGTCGCCCGCAGGGCGGAGGAGCGGGGCCTGAGGCCGATGGACGCGCCGGTGTCGGGCGGGGTCGGCGGCGCGCAGGCCGGCACGCTGACCTTCATGGCCGGCGGCGCGCCCGAGACCTATGCCATCGTCGCGCCGCTATTCGACATCATGGGCAAGAAGGCCGTCCTTTGCGGCGGGCCCGGCGCGGGCCAGTCGGCAAAGATCTGCAACAACATGATCCTGGGCGCGACCATGCTGGCAACCTGCGAGGCGTTTGCCCTCGCCGACAAGCTTGGCCTCGACCGGCAGGCGATGTTCGATGTCGTTTCGACCTCGTCGGGATACAGCTGGACCATGAACGCCTACTGCCCGGCCCCGGCGTCGGCCCGCAATCGCCCGCCGATAACGGCTATGAGCCGGGCTTCGCCGCCGGGCTGATGCTGAAGGATCTGCGGCTGGCGCAGGCGGCGGCCGAGGCGACGGGCGCGGCCACCCCGATCGGTGCGGCGGCCACCGCAGAGTACGCCCGTTTTGCCGAGGAAGAGGGCGGCGCGGGCCGCGACTTTTCCGCCGTTCTGCCCTGGCTGTCCGGTCGGTCGCGGTCCGAATAGCCGTGCATCGGGTTCCTGGCCGGCCCATGACAGCACGGCGCCGGCTTGCAGCGGAATTCGCCATTCTCTACCTTGGCGTCCCGGTCGCGATGGCGCTGGCCATGCCCGACGACTGGATGTTTCCGGTGCTGTTCGGCTTCACCGCGCTGGCGGCGGGGCTGTTGAATCGGACACCGGGCTTTCGCTGGCGCGACCTTGCGCAGGGCTGGCGCGGCATCGACGGGCGGCTCGTGCTTGGCTTTTCCGGGCTGACCCTGGTGGCCTGCGCCGCGACCGTTCTGTGGCTGCGGCCCGAGGCGTTTCTGATGCTGCCGCAACAGAACCCCCTGTTGCTGCTGGTCATCTTCGTCTTCTACCCGTTCGTCTCGGCGCTGCCGCAGGAGATCGTCTTCCGGGTGCTGTTCTTTCGCCGCTATGGCCCGCTGATGCCCGGGCGCCCGGCGGGCCTGGCGATCAATGCCGCGGTGTTTTCGCTGGCCCATCTGATGTACTGGAACGCGCCGGCGCTGATCCTGACCTTCCTGGGCGGTCTTGCCTTCGGCTATGCCTATGAATGGCGGCAGAGCTTTCCGGCCGCGGTGCTGCTGCACGCCATCGCCGGCTGGATCCTGTTCAGCCTCGGCCTAGGCGTGTTCTTCTTCACGGGCATGACCGCGCGCCCGTTCTAGGCCGGCGCCCTCGCTCCGCGCCGCGGCCGCCGTGGCGGGATACATATAGTCGCGGGTCAGCGGCAGCGTCTCGCGCTTCCTGGCCAGCTGGTATTGGTGCACGACCTGTATCCCGACGCGAAAGCCGAACTCGCTGCCCGACAGATAGAACCGCCACATCCTTACGAACCGGTCGTCGTAAAGCGCGCGGATGCGGTCGACATTGGCCTCGAAGCGTTCGCGCCAATGGCGCAGCGTCTCGGCATAATGCAGCCGCCAGACCTCGAGATCGGTCAGGATCAGATCCGATTTCTCGATCGCGGGCAGCACCTCGGACGCGGCCGGAATATACCCGCCGGGGAAAATGTATTTCGCGATGAAGGGGTTGGTCGACCCGGGGCCATCCGTCCGCGCGATGGTGTGGATCAGCGCGACGCCATCGGGCGTCAGCCGGTCGCGCACCGCATCGAAATACTCGCGATAATGCGGCAGGCCGACATGTTCGAACATCCCGACCGAAACGACCCGGTCGAAAGTCTCGGGCACCTTGCGGTAATCCTGCAGACGAAAGGTCACCCGATCCGACAGGCCCGCGGCCGCCGCCCGCTCGGTCGCGACCTTCTGCTGTTCGCGCGACAGGGTGACGCCGACGACCTGCACGCCGTGATCGCGCGCCAGCGTCAGCCCCATGCCGCCCCAGCCGCAGCCGATATCCAGCACCCGCATCCCGGGTTCGAGCCGCAGCTTGCGCGCGATATGCGCCTTCTTGTCGGCCTGGGCCTGTTCCAGCGTCACATCGGGGTCGCGGAAATAGGCGCAGGAATACTGCCGGTCGGCGTCCAGGAACAGCGCGTAAAGCTCGCCCGACAGATCGTAGTGATGCGCGACATTGGCATGTGCCCGGTGGATCGGGTTGTGCTGGTCGATCCAGCGCAGGACGTAGCGCCAGCCGCTTTGCAGGTTGCGCAGCAACGGCTGGCGGCGCGTCGAGGTGTTGCGGACCGCAACCGACAGCAGCCCGACGATGTCGTCCCCGTCGATTGTCAGCGTGCCGTTCATATACGCCTCGGCCGCGGCGATATCGGGGTTGGTCAGCATCCGCCGGATCGCCGCGGGGTCGCTGATGCGCACCGTCACCGACGGCTCGGTCCCGTCGCCGAACCGCCACACCTCGCCCCCCGGGACATGCACCACCAAGGTGCCGTGCCGGATCAGCCCGTCCAGAAACCGCTTTGCCAGGCCATGCAACATGTCGCGTCCTCCCGCTGCATCGACAATGGTATCTTGTCGCCGGGTCCGCTTGCTGTCCAGACCCGGGCCCGCCGGCGCTCTTGACATCCGCGGCCGAGTGGCCCCATGGGCACACGCCCCGTCAGCCCCGAGGTTTCCCATGCATCCCTATCGCAGCCACCATTGTGCCCAGCTGACCGCCGCCGATGCGGGCGCGACCGTTCGCCTGTCGGGCTGGGTCCACCGGGTGCGCGACCATGGCGGGGTGCTGTTCATCGACCTGCGCGACCATTACGGGATCACCCAGGTGCTGGCCGACCCCGACAGCCCGGTCTTCGCCGAGGTCGAGAAGCTCCGCTCGGAATGGGTGATCCGGGTCGATGGCGAGGTAAAGCTGCGCGACCCCGCGCTGGTGAACCCGAAGATCCCCACCGGCGAGGTCGAGGTCTTCATCCGCGATCTGGAGGTTCTGGGCCCGGCCGAGGAATTGCCGCTGCCGGTGTTCGGGGAAATGGAGTACCCCGAAGAAACCCGGCTGAAATACCGCTTCCTCGATCTGCGGCGCGAGCATCTGCACGCCACCATCATGCTGCGCTCGGCCGTGATCGCGAGCCTCCGCCGCCGCATGACCGAGGCCGGCTTCACCGAGTTCCAGACGCCGATCCTGACCGCCTCCAGCCCCGAGGGCGCGCGAGATTTCCTGGTGCCGTCGCGGCTTCATCGCGGGCAGTTCTATGCGCTGCCCCAGGCGCCGCAGCAGTTCAAGCAGCTGATCATGGTCGCAGGCTTCGACCGCTATTTCCAGATCGCGCCGTGTTTTCGCGACGAGGACCCGCGCGCCGACCGGTCCCCGGGCGAGTTCTATCAGCTCGACATGGAGATGAGCTTTGCCACGCAAGAGGATGTGTTCGGCGTGATCGAACCCGTGATGCGCGGCGTGTTCGAGGAATTCGGCGGCGGCCGGCCGGTGACCGAACGCTTCCCGCGCATCGCCTACGCCGAGGCGATGCTGAAATACGGCTCTGACAAGCCCGATCTGCGCAACCCGATCGAGATGCAGATCGTCAGCGCGCATTTCGCCGGCTCCGGCTTCAAGATATTCGCCTCGCTCCTCGAACAGGACGGCACCGAAATCCGCGCGATCCCGGCGCCCGGCGGGGGCAGCCGCGCGTTCTGCGACCGGATGAACGCCTTTGCCCAGAAAGAGGGGCTGCCCGGGATGGGCTATATCTTCTGGCGCGACGAGGGCGGCGCGGCCGTCGGTGCGGGTCCGGTGGCCAAGAACATCGGCCCCGAACGGACCGAGGCGATCCGGGTGCAACTGGGCCTGGGCGCCGGCGATGCGGCGTTCTTCCTGGGCGGGCGGCCGCAGGATTTTCAGGCCGTGGCGGCGAAGGCCCGCGACGAGATCGGCCGCGAAAAGGGGCTGACCGACGAGGACCGGTTCGAATTCGCCTGGATCGTCGATTTCCCGATGTATGAGCGCGACGAGGAGACCGGCACGCTCGACTTCTCGCACAACCCGTTTTCGATGCCGCAGGGGGGCATGGAAGCGCTGGAGAACCAGGACCCGCTGGAGATCCTCGGCTGGCAGTATGACATCGTCTGCAACGGGGTGGAGCTCAGCTCGGGCGCGGTGCGGAACCACCGGCCCGAGATCATGTACAAGGCGTTCGAGATCGTCGGCCATTCCCGCGATGCCGTCGACCGCGATTTCGGCGGCATGATCAGCGCGTTCCGCTTCGGCGCGCCGCCCCATGCCGGGATCGCGCCGGGGATCGACCGGATCGTGATGCTGCTGGCCGGCGCGGAGAATATCCGCGAGGTCATCATGTTCCCGATGAACCAACAGGCCCAGGACCTGATGATGGGCGCGCCCGCCCGGCCGACCAACGCCCAGCTTCGCGAATTGGGGATACGGGTGGTGGAGGGGGATTAGGGGCACGACCCATTATTTTGGGAACAACCTGCACCTGACGCGTTGATTTCCAAGCTACGCCCGATGCGCCAGCATCGGGCAGCGCCCGCCCCGCCCCGTCACGCCAAAGGCGTGCCTGCGGCACGACGCGGGCGCTACCGCGCCCACCCTCGGGCCGGGCGCTGCCCTTCGTCAGACGGTGCGCGATTGCCTCATACCGCGGCCAGTTCCGCCACCGCCGAATTATAGGCATACGTCTTCCAGCCCGGCCGGTAATCCGCGTCGGCCTGATCGCCCCACACCGTCCAGCCGTCCCGCACCCCGCGGCCGAACAGCTCCAGATACGGCCCCCAGGAGCACGCCTCGATGATCCCATACTGTTCGTCGGGCTTGCGGGAATGCTCGCGCTTGCGGCTGGCCAGCAGGTTCACCTGCCGCCGCCCGGGGGCCAGCGTCCGGGCGTTCCGGCCGCGCGTCCCGAACAGGATCACCTCGGTCACGTTGCGGAAATAGAACCCCACGCCGCGCCCGTCCGACCCGCCATCCTTGCGCACCTTGTGCCAGACGAGGTTCGACTTGTAGTCGAATCCCCAGGCCGCCAGCACCTGCAGCCCCTGCGGCAACAGCGCATTCGGCACCCACAGATAGCAATGCGCCCGGTCCTCCATATGCCGGGCCACCGGCAGCGCGCAGATCTCCTCGACCGTCAGGGTGGGATAGCGGGCCAGGCGGCGATGCTCCGGCGCGACCTTGCCGGTGCGATTGGTAAACCGCCAGGGCGGGTCGGCCAGCACGGTGCCGAACCGGGCGCCCGACAGGAATTCGGACAGGTCTTGGGATGGGCTGCAGGTCATGTCCAGCATCCTGACGGTATCGGGTCTTCGCGTCCAGTTGGAACAATACCGGAACATTTTGCTTAAAGAAAGCCCAATAACGACGGTCACGACCAGTGACCGCTGGTCTCAGGCCGCGCTTCGGTCTGCGGCCGCTGCCGGCAGCAAGGTGCCCGGGCGAGACGGCAGTTGCGTGGCAAGCCAGGCACCGCGGCGGCGGTCAACCAGCGGGCGGGCCGGCAGGCCGGGCCCCGATCGGGCGAGCAACGGGAACAGCGCCAGAAGTTCGGCGCGTGGCGCGGGCGCAAGGCTGCGCAGCGCCTGCGGGCCGGGCAGCAGGCTCTCGCTCGGTGCGCCTTCGGCGAACACCACCTCGTGGCGGTCGCACAGGAAATGGACATAGCGGATGCCGTCCAGATCTTCGGCCACGGCCACCCCCGGCAGGCCCAGCAGCGCCCTGGCCGGCACCAGCACCTCGGCCGCCCCGAAGGCCCGCTTTGCGGCCGGCGTGGCGATCAGCATCCGGTGCTGGGGCGAGACCAGCATGGCGCGCCGCGGCAGGCCGCCGCCAAGCGCACCGGCGCAGATCCGGATCGGGCGCAGATTGGGCCGGGCGGCAAGCTCGGCCGGGCCCAGCACCCGCCGGCCGATCCAGCGGATCGGCTGCGCCCCGCGATCGGCGGTCAGCACAAGATCGCCCACCGCAAGGCGGCCGGCGGGAACCGTGCCGCCCGGCACCGCAATCGCCACATCGGCGGCAAAACGGATGATGCCGAATTCGATGGTCTCGAAATTCTCGAAGGCGACGCCGTCGAGGGTGCCGCTCTCGGCCCCGTCGGTGATTTCAACACGGCCCTCGCCATAGGTCGCGGGATCGGCGAGGATATCGGCGAGCGTCACCGCCGCGGACGGGCCAAAGGCAATGGCGGGGCCGCCTTCGGGGGTATAGGTCCCGCCCGCCGCTTCACGATCGGCCTCGGAGAGCCCGATCTGACCCGAACGCAACCCGCCCAGCGCGGTGAAGTCGATGCGGTCGGCCTCGGCCAGGCCTTGGCCGGCGCGGAACACCTCGATGCTGGTCACCCCGTCGGTGGCGCCGAGATCGACCTTGTGGACATTGGCAGTGGCGCTGCCATCGGTGGCGCACAGGATCGTGACGTCGAGCGTTTCGCTTTGCGGAATCGGGGGACGGATGGTGCCGCGGAAATCACGGATTGGTGGCGGCTTCGGGCTCGTTTCGTTGTCGTTGGTGGTGGCATCGAGCTCGACCAGATCGGCGGCATGGACAAGAAATGGCACCCCACCAAATTGATCGCCCACAAGGATATCGTCGCGGCCGTCGCCATCGACATCGCCGGCCGAGGTCACGACGGCCCCCAGCTGGACGAAATTCCTCCATCCGTCGAAGTAGTAGGATCTGTTGTCCGGGCCGATCAGGACGGGCGAGGCCTGGTTGGTGTGAAGCTCGTAGGTGCCGTCGGGCAGATTGGTTTCGGTCAGATCGGCGCCATTAAGCAGACAGGTCTGCCCGGTCCGGTTGGTCGGTCCGGTCTGGTCCGTCCTGACGCCACTCGCTCCAAGCAGGAACTCGTCGCGCCCGTCGCCGTCCAGATCGCCCATCGGTGCGATCTTCGAACCCCAGAATTGGGGTGCCAATCCACTCACCACCTCGAACGCGATCGACCCGTCCTGCCCGGCAATCGTGGCCAGATCGACCGTCTGTGCGGGAATCGTGGCCGGATCGGTGCCGGTGCCCTGCTGCAGATGTTGCGACGTCACCAGATAGACACCACCGGCGGCCGGGGAACCGTCACCAAAGAAATAGAGGCTCGGTGTGCGGATCAGGATATCGTCAAACCCGTCGCCATCGATATCGCTGGCCAGAGATACATCCCACCCCGTCCCCGCGACCGGTTCCGGAGCGGTGAAGGTGACATCGCCATCCGCACTTGGCATGTCCCCCAGATCGATGGTGATGCCCCCGGCGGTGGCGCCCGAGGCGGTTCCCAGCGCGGTTGAAGTGACAAGATAGGCCTCGCCCGCACTCTTGGGCCCCAAGGGTTGAGGGATGGCGTCGTGAAAGGGCATGCCGATCAGGATGTCGGACTTGCCGTCGCCATCCACATCGCCGCCCGAGGACAGGCCGATCACGCTCGACGCGCTCGAAATGTCGTCACCTGGGCGGACTTCCCGGGACCCGTCGTTGGTCCCCAGGAAGGTCGTCACCCCGGCCCGGCCTTCGATGGCCGAAAGGTCGATCACCCCGTCCGATCCGGCCAGAATGCCCAGCTGATCGCCATCGATCAGATAGACGATGCCCGCATTGGTGGCGCCGCCGACATCGGCATCCGTCAGCGCGATCAGCACATCGACGGATGCGTCGCCCACCGCATCGCCGGTATTGGCCATCGCATAGCCGCCCGTGTACCCGGCCCCGCCGATGAAGGAGATCACCCCGGGCTGCCCGGCCACGCCGGACATGTCGATCTCGTTCGGCGCGCCGGCCAGAAAGCTCGAGGTCAGGATCGTTGCAGGTTGGGTTGGCTCGGGGGCGTTCGTCCAGGGCGCTGGCCACAGCGCGACGTCATCGTTGCCGTCGCCATCGATATCGCCCACCGAGGTCATCGCCGAGGAAAGGGGAGCACCCAGCGCCAGATTGGTGAGGTGATGATTGCCCGGCTCGCCGCTCAGCGCCACCAGATCGACGATCCCGTCCGCGCCGCCCTGCGGCGCGATCAGACCGCTGCCAGAGATCAGATAGGCCGCCCCGGCATCGGTGTTCCCGACGAGTATGTCACCCAGCCCGTCGCCATCGACATCGCCGGCACCGCTGGAATCAAATGCCCCAAGAAACTCGGTCGCCCCGAGAAGCCGGTAGATATCCAGCGATCGGGCGGCATAGGTATCGGTGCCCTCGCCGCCATCGATGCTGTCGGACCCGGCCGAGGAGGTGATGAAGTCGTCGCCGCCAAGCGCCCGGATCACATCGTCATCCGACCCGTCGGCGGCGTCGCCATTGTCGACCATGTCGAGGGTCGGGTCGCCCCGATAGGCATAGCGTTCCAGATGATCATCGCCCTCGGTGCCCTCGACGATGTGATCGGTCGAACTGAAATCGCCCAGATCGATGCGATGGTCCATCGTGCCGTCCATCGCGTCGAGCCGGCTCAGATCATCGGCCGAATAGGTATAGATCGCCCCGGCATCGCTGCCGCCGAGGTCGGCCCCCGGCGCGCCGATGAATGTGTCGCTGACCTTGGACCCCGCCGCATCCCCCGCCGCGGCGCCATAGAGCATATAGGAGCGCGCCAGATCGGGCACATGGACCAGATCGATCACCCCGTCGACGGTGCCGTCCGCCGCATCGGCGGCGGCATAGTCGTTCTCGTTGATCAGATAGACCGAACCGGCATCGCTGCCGGCTGCGGTGCTGGTCACGATGCTGCCCTGCAGAACGGCGCCCAGACGGTCGCCGGCCTCCCCCAGCAGCTTGTAGGATTGCCAGTCCTCCCGCTCGGGGTCGGTTCTGTCGCCGGTCACCTGCGCGAGATCGATGATCCCGTCCCGGACGTCAGGGGGAAACTGTCCAGGCGTTCGGTGTCGTCGCCATGGATCAGATACACCGCGCCTGCATCGCTGCTGCCCGGGGCGGCGCCATCCGCGCCCTGGGCAGCGATCGTCAGATAGTCCCCCGACTGGTCCCCGGTCGACCCTGCGCCATCGCCCGCCGCCTCGCCGATCAGGGTGTAGTAGGCCTCTTGGAAAGGCTGATGCGGCCCGCCGGCATAGGCCAGGTCGATCACCCCGTCCGCGCTGCCGTCCTGCGCGTCGAGATCGGCATAGGCGCCATCGTCGATCAGATAGGCGGTGCCTGCATCGGCCCGGCCCAACCCATCCGCGCCCGGCGCGCCGATCGCGACACCCGAGAAGTTCACGAAGACCGTGTCGTAGAAAGACACCGCCGCGATGCCTCTTCCGGCGGCGTCGCCGGCCTCCGCCCCGTCGAACCGATAGGTCGGCCCCCCGGCAGCCGGCGCCTCGGCCAGTTCCACCTCACCGACATCCGTCAAAATACTATAGACCGACCCCGGCCCCGTCCCGGCCATCCGGATCCGCCAGCGGCACGCGCTGAACGACGTAGCCGCCGGACCTCGTGCCGATCCCGTACCCCGGCGCCGCATGTCCAATCAAACGGGCCGGGATGCCGTTGCCCGACCGATCCCAGGCCGGGCAATTGGTGTCGGCCCACGGTCTTGAGAAAGGATTCCGGGCCGATGCCAAAGCGCACTGCGTGTGATACCAAAGCTCATTAACCATGACTGTTGGCAACGCATGGATCGTCCGCGCGCTGTCGAACACGCGCGGCACCGTGCGACCGGGCGGGTGTCACCGTTTTCCTGGCCAACCGAAAACGGCGCGGGACATCGCGCGGCCTTTCCATCTTGCGCCGTCACGGCTATTACCCCCTCATGCAAATCCTTGTCCTGACCCTTGTCACCGGGGCGGTGTTCCTGATCGCCGACGCCGTCATGCTGTCGAACTTCATGAAGCCGCTCTTCCAGCGCCATCTGGGCGCGGGGCTGCTCGACGGGCTGCGCTTCGTCCCGGCGATCCTGTTCTACCTGATCTATCTGTTCGGCATGGTCTGGTTTGCCGGACTGCCCGGGCTGCGGGCGGGGCCGGGCACGGCGGCGCTCAACGGGCGCTCCTCGGCCTGGTCGCCTATGGCACCTACGAGCTGACCTCCTGGGCGGTGATGCGCGACTGGCACCCGGCCATGGTTGCCGCCGACCTGGCCTGGGGCACGGTGCTGACCGCAGGTGCGGTCTGGGCCGGCGTGATGGCGGCGCGCGCGGTTGGCTGACCGGCGCCCGGGCGGCCCGAAGCCGCCCCGCTCGCCGCCGACACCCGTCGCACCACGCCTCGGGCGATGCGACCAGCATCGCCCGGCGCCCGCCCCGCCCGACGGGCGGGCGCCCCTGCAACGCTGCACATCGCGGCACGGTCCGGCGGGGTTTCGGCATAAGTCGCAAGAGCGGCAGCGCCTCGCAGCGCCCGGTCGCCATGGCCGCGCCATCGGTTCAAGCGGCAATGGCGACGGCTGGGCGCCGGAGTTGCGCGCCCCCGCTGCAACACACCTCGGGCGATGCGACCAGCATCGCCCGGCGCCCGCCCCGCCCGGATGGGCGGGCGCCCCTGCGACGGTGCACATCGCGGCACCGTCCGCCGGGGTTTCAGCATAAAGCCCCAGAGCGGCAGCGTCTCGCCGCTCCCGCCCCGGGGCCATATGACGCGCGCCGCCGCAACAGGCTGCGGGCGATGCGACCAGCATCGCCCGGCGCCCGCCCCGGGGCGGGCGCCGGGCCGGCAACGCCGCCATGATCTCGAAAGTGGATGCCTGCGAATTGACCAGGCACGATCAGCTGCGTTGAATGGCCACAGCTTCCTTTGTCAGTTCTTTAACATGCATTTCGATGCAATTGATGATGTGCGCAGAAAGCCCATCTGAAAACTCGCTGACTATTTCAAAATGACGCAACGTGCCATGGGAGAAACCATGCCGAATAGCTACACATATCGGATATATATTGTCTGTGTCTTGGAGCTGAAATTCTTTTACTCGTTCTCGAAGGTTCTCGTTTTCCGTGATCTTAATCAAACGTTCCGAAAGCGCGGTAAACTCGTCGTGTGCGCGCAGGTCACTCGCGAGCGTGATGTCATCTCTAATAACCTCAGGAAAATGGTCGCTCCATTTCCGGCCAAACACCTTAGCATGAGCCTCGAACGCCTGGACGGCGAAGGCAATCCGCAGTTGCTGTGAGTAACCGTGCGCCGTATCCGACCCTATCCCATGGAAATCTGCGTTTCGAAAGGCATTCGACAATCGCCATCTTGTCGCCGCGGCAGGAAGCTTGTCTACATACCATTTTCCCCCTTGGGCCGGCTCAATAGTGATCTGATATCGTTCGCGCGCCCATTGGCGGGTGTCGTCCGTTGCACATAATATGTTCTGGAAATTCTGAAAGAACTCGGGGCATCCTCGAAATAGAGTTCCGACGTCATATCGGTTTGACCTACCCATCCATCTTCAACGCATTGATGAACGCCGCCTGGGGGATTTCCACCTTCCCGAACTGGCGCATCTTCTTCTTCCCCGCCTTCTGCTTTTCCAGCAGTTTCTTCTTCCGCGTCACATCCCCGCCATAACACTTCGCGGTCACGTCCTTCCTCAGCGCCGCCAGCGTCTCGCGCGCGATCACCCGGCCGCCGATTGCCGCCTGGATCGGGATCTTGAACATGTGCCGCGGGATCAGCTCCTTCAGCTTCTCGCACATCGCGCGGCCCCGCGCCTCGGCCCGGTCGCGATGCACCATCACGGCGAGCGCATCCACCGGTTCCTCGTTCACCAGGATCTGCATCTTCACCAGATTGTCCTCGCGATAGCCTTCGATCGCATAATCGAAGCTGGCATAGCCGCGGGTCACCGATTTCAGCCGGTCGTAGAAATCGAACACCACCTCGTTCAGCGGCAGATCATAGACGACCATCGCGCGCGACCCGGCATAGGTCAGGTCAAGCTGTATCCCCCGCCGATCCTGGCAGAGTTTCAGCACCTCGCCCAGGAATTCGTCGGGCACCAGGATCGTGGCCTTGATCCGCGGTTCCTCGATCCGGTCCACGGTGGCGGGGTCGGGCATGTCGGCGGGGTTGTGCAATTCGATCTCGGAGCCGTCGCGCAGATGCACCCGATAGACGACCGAGGGCGCGGTGGTGATCAGCTCGATCCCCCATTCGCGTTCCAGCCGGTCGCGGATCACTTCGAGATGCAGAAGCCCCAGAAACCCGCAGCGAAAGCCGAACCCCAGCGCGGCCGAGCTTTCCATCTCATAGGTGAAGCTCGCATCGTTCAGCGCCAGTTTCTCGATCGCCGTGCGCAGATCCTCGAATTCGGCGCTGTCGACGGGGAACAGCCCGCAGAACACGACGGGCACCGAGGGGTTGAAGCCCGGCAGGGGCGTGGCCGCGCCCTTCTTCTCATGGGTGATGGTGTCGCCGACGCGGGTGTCGCGGACCTGCTTGATCGACGCCGTCAGCACCCCGATCTCGCCCGGGCCCAGTTCGGGGATGTCCACCATGGCCGGGCGCAGCACCGCCAGCTTGTCGATGCCATAGGTGGCCCCGGTCTGCATCATGCGGATGCGGTCGCCCTTGCGGATCACCCCGTCGATCACCCGGATCAGCACGACGACGCCCAGATAGGCATCGTACCAGCTGTCGACCAGCATCGCCTTGAGGGGGGGCGTCGCGGGTGCCCTTGGGCGCAGGCAGGCGGGTCACGATCGCCTCCAGCACATCGGGGATGCCGACGCCCGTCTTGGCCGAGATCAGCACCGCGTCCGAGGCATCGATGCCGATCACATCCTCGATCTGTTCGGCGACCTTTTCGGGCTCGGCCGCGGGCAGGTCGATCTTGTTCAGCACCGGGACGATCTCGTGATCCGCCTCGATGGCGGTATAGACATTGGCGAGCGTCTGCGCCTCGACGCCTTGCGTGGCATCGACCACCAGAAGCGAACCCTCGACCGCGCGCATCGAGCGCGACACCTCATAGGCAAAGTCCACATGGCCCGGCGTGTCGATCAGGTTGAGCGTGTAGCTGTGGCCGTCCTGTGCACGGTATTCGAGGCGCACGGTGTTGGCCTTGATGGTGATGCCGCGCTCGCGCTCGATATCCATCGAATCGAGCAGCTGCTCCTTCATGTCGCGGTCGGCCACGGTGCCGGTGGACTGGATCAGCCGGTCGGCCAGGGTGGATTTCCCATGGTCGATATGGGCAACGATGGAGAAATTGCGGATGCGCGCGGGATCGGTCATGCGGGGGATATGGCGGAGGGGGCGGGCAACGGCAAGGCAGGGCGCGATGGTGGAGATCCGGGATACAGGAAGCGCGGAGGCGTGGCTGGAGGGGAAGCCAAGCGCGGTGCAGGTGGCGTTTGCGGCGCGCGCGGCGCTGCGGGCATTGCCGATGGTGCTGCGGGCAAGGAACAAGGCGTCGGATCATATCTCACTGTCGGCCGCTAGGGCGACGCTCATTGCGGGGGCCGACGTGGTCGGGGGGAACGCTGATTTTGAGGTTGCTGCACACTTGGCTGCGCTGGCCGCCAATGCCTACACCGCCGATGCCGCTGCCCCTGAGTTGGCCGATGATCCCAGTGGAAGCTTCGCAGCTGCTGCTGCCTATGAAACCGCAAGTGCGGTTGCCTTGACCGAAACCCCGGCAATCGCAAGTGCGCGCGCCGCTGCCCACGCCGCTCGCGCGACCGCATTGCGTTCCGACGGTTGGGGGCGGTCATGGGGGCGCGCATGGGGCGGTGCATGGATCAATCAAACAGAAGCATGGAACCCGATGGCGACGGATGCTTGGATTCAAATATCAAGTGCAACGGTTGATTTGAAGGCCGCGATTTCGTCGGCCATGGCTTCGGCGGGTGTTCTCCACCCGAGGGTTTTCCTCGGGCGGTTGTTCATCAGCGCGGCGACATCGTTGAGCCAGGTCTGGCTGACGCTTCCGAGGTCTGTGCCCTTGGGCATGAACTGGCGCAGCAGGCCGTTTGTGTTCTCGTTCGAGCCTCGCTGCCACGGCGCATGAGGATCGCAGAACCAGATGTCGATCTTCAGCCGTCGGGCGAGTTCGGGGTGACACACCATCTCGGATCCCCGATCATAGGTCATGCTCTTGCGCAGGGCTGCGGGCAGACGTTTCATCTGCCGTGAGAAACTTTCCAGCGCCGCCTCTGCGCCGTTGCCGTCCATTTTGCAGAGAACAACAAACCGGGTCTTACGCTCGACCAGCGTGCCCACCGACGAGCGATTGAAGGCGCCCTTGATCAGGTCGCCCTCCCAATGTCCCGGTACCAGGCGTGCTTCGACCTCCTCCGGACGGTTGATAATACGCAATGTTTCCGGAACCATAGAGGAAGCAGCCGCCGTTCTACGCTTGTTCCCACGTTTTGGTTTTGATTGCCGCAACGCCTCGATCATCGCATCCTTCAGGCCGCCACGGGGCTGCGCGTAAATCGCAGCATAGATCGTCTCATGGCTGACATGGGCAGCAGGGTCATCGGGTTTCATGCGCCGCAGTCTGTTCGCGATCTGCTCGGGAGACCAGCGCAGATGTACAAGCTTGCCGTGAACGAAGCGGTAGAGGTCGTCCCCCTCGACCAGCTTGCGCTTGCGCCGACAGCGTGCGCGGCGCTCATCATAGACGCGCCTCGCCGCCTGCGGGCAGTAACCACCATCGTCCTGACGACCACGCGCAAGCTCCCGGCTGATCGTGCTCGCGGGCCGGCCGAGAAGTCGACCAATACCTCGCTGACTATTGCCCCGTTGATGCTCGGCGAAAATCACGCCACGTTCCTCACTGTTGAGGTGCTTGTTTCGTCTGTCCATCGCAACATCCTATGCCCTGCGGGCTTCAGGTGTTGCACTTGAAACTTGAGCCTAAGCTGCCACCTGGCTCGACGGGGCCAAGGGCCCGGCAGGGGTTTTCGCCACCCCGCTTTGGCCCGATAGCGCCATGCCCGAATCCATGGCCGTTGCTTACGATCACCTGCGAGCCTTCTGGGATGCCGACCCCGAAACCTGGGGCTTCTGGGCGCGCTGGTATGACGGGATGCTGCGGGGCGCGCCGCTCGATTGGGAGTTGCAGCGCGCCGTCGCCCTGATCGACGATAGCGTCTGGAAAGAAGGCCCCGAAGCGGTGGCCGCAAAGATTTCTGAGATTGAGGACCAACTTCTGGCCGAGCGGGTGCCGCAGGCCGAAGAGATGCTGTTCGACCCGAAGACCGCGCAATTCGAAACCCGTCCCATCACGGTCGAGGCCAGCGAACTGGTTGAGACCACGCTTCGCCAGGTCGGATTTGCACGTGACGTAGCGGCAAAGGGCAATTGCGGGCTGAACGAGTATTCGCTGTCTTATCTCTATATCGAACACACGCTGACGGATTGCCGCGACGACCCTAATGCGATCGAACAGAACCTGTCCATTGCCCGACAGGACATCGTGGCGGGTTTGGCCGACGGCACCTATACCCCGGATGGTCGCCTTGACGCGCTGACCAATGTCCTCGAACGCGGCGCGCTCGACATGCGTGCGAACCATCCCGAGGTGGCCCGGACATGGGCAGCGCGGTCCGAACAGGTTCTGCGTGAACTCGATACGGAACAGCGGGAAGTGATCGCGCAAGGCGCGGTCGAGATTGCCCGAACAGGTATTCTGAAAGCGACCCTGGCGGCCGAAACGGAACTCGACGCCGCTGCGGTCGGCTCGGGCAAGACAGAGGTCGCCGCGCCCGCGCTGAAGCGGCTCGCCTCGCGGGTAAGCCGCATGCGAGTGTTGATGCGCGCGCAGGAAGTGATCGCGCGCATTGATGGCCATCCTGCCTACCAGCTGACGCAAATCGTATTGACGGTCGGCGCCTTGCTATCTGCGATTTTGGCTTTGTTCTGACCGGCGGGTGCCAAGGCGCGCGCCAATCCGCCACGCCCCCCAGCCTGCCCGGCAACGGAGGATTTGCGGCGGTGCGCCGGCTCGGCCATGCTGGTGCCCGGAACGGGCGGCACGCGGCGCCAGACGGGGGCTAGGCGATGGATCAGGCGGGAGCAGTAACGGGTGCAGAGGCCCTGCCACCGGCCGATCTGTGGCCCGCCCAGCAGGCGGCCTGGGCGGCGCAGCGGCGCCATGTGGCAACGGCCTCGGGGTTCTATCGCGATCTGTGGGCGGGGGCGGAGCCGCCCGCAGACCTGCGCGACCTGCCCGCCCTGCCGCTGTCGGACAAGGCGCAATTGCGCGCTGATCAGGCAGCCCACCCGCCCTTTGGCCGCTATATGGCCGCGCCGCCCGAAACGGCCCTGCGGCTGCACCGGACCTCGGGCACCACGGGGCAGGCGATGAACCTCGCTCTCTCGGCGCGCGATGCGGCGATCACGGCAGCCGTCGGCGGGCGCTGTCACCGTGCGGCCGGGCTGGGACCCGGGCACCGCGTGGTGCATTGCCTGAACTACCAGATGTGGATGGGCGGGGTGACCGATCACATGACGCTCGAGGCGACGGGCGCGCTCGTCATCCCCTATGGGGTGGGCGGCACGCGCCATTTGGTCGAGACGATCCGCGATCTGCGGATCACGGCAATCTCCTGCACGCCGTCCTACCCGGCAGTTCTGGAACGGGTGATGGCCGAGGATTTCCCGGGGCTGGCGCCAGCCGATCTGGGGCTGCGGCTGGGGCTCTTCGGGGGCGAGCCGGGGCTTGATGCGCCCGCCTTTCGCGACCGGCTCCGCGCGGTCTGGGGGATGGAGCCGAGGAACGCCAATTATGGCGTGTCGGACGTGTTCTCGAACTTCGCGGCGCAATGCGCGGACGACACGCGGCTGCATTTCATGGCCGCCGATGTGCTGTCGCCGGAACTGATCGACCCCGCGACCGGGACGCCGAAGCGCATCGAGGCGGGGGCGGAGGGCGAACTGGTGCTGACCCATCTGATCCGCGACTGCCAGCCTTTGGTGCGCTTTCGCACCGGCGACATCGTCGCCATCGACGCCACCGAGCCCTGCCGCTGTGGCCGCACCGGGTTCCGGTTCCGGGTGATCGGACGGGCCGACGACATGGTTGTGGTGCGCGGCATCAACGTGTTTCCGTCGATGATCGCGGCGGTGCTGGGCGAGGTGCCGGGCCTGTCGGGCGATTACCGCATCCTGCTCGACGGCCCGCCGCCGCATGACGTGCTGCCGGTCCATGCCGAAACGGTCGCGGCCGCGCCGCCGGCCGGCCTGGCCGGGCAGGTGGCGGCTGCGATCAAGGCGCGCCTCGGCGTCACCGCCCGGGTGACCCTGCGCGCGTCGGGCGCCTTTCCCCTGACCGAGGGCAAGACCCGCCGCGTCATCCGGGGTACGCCATGACCGCCCCGGTGCTGGTGCGCGACCTCGGCGGCGGGGTGCGGCGGATCGCGCTCAACCGTCCCGAACGGCTGAACGCGATGAACCGGGGGCTGATCGATGCGGTGGGCGATGCCTTTGCCGCCGCGCAGGACGATGCGGCGGTGCGCGCCATCCTGTTCACCGGCGAGGGGCGGGCGTTCTGCGCCGGCGACGACCGGCGCGATCATGCCCACCCGGGGACCGAGGCCGCAGCGCGCGACCTTGTCGATGCGATCCAGCGGGTCACGCGCGAGATCTGTCTGCGCCCGAAACCGGTCGTGGGCGCGATCCGCGGCTGGGCGGTGGGCGGCGGTTTCGAATGGGCGATCGATTGCGATTTCGCGCTCTGGGCCGAAGGCGCGCAGGGCTTTTTCCCCGAGGTCTCGCTGGGGGTTTTCGTCACCGGCGGGGTGACGGCGCTGCTGCCGGCCGTGGCGGGGCTCGGGACGGCGCGCGAGATGCTGTTCTTCGGCCGACGCTACACCGCCGGCGAATTGCACGCGGCCGGCGTGGCCTGGCGGGTGGTGCCTGAACCGGCGCTGGAGGCCGAGGCGCTGGCGGTCGCCCGCGACCTGGCCGCGCTTCCGCCCCAGGCGGTGCAGGCGATGAAGGGCGCGCTTAACCGGGTCGGCGCAGCCGGGCTGGAGGCGGCGCTGGCGCTGGAGACCGAGGCGACAGTGGCCGGTTTTCTCGACCCCGAAACGACAGCCCGGATCGCGGCTTTCGGCAAGGGCTAGGTGGCGGGCCCCGAAGACCCTTCGCAACGCGGGTTCCCGACGGCATTGCGGGGCACAGCGGCCTGTCCAGGGCGGCCCTGGGCGCGCGCCCAGGGCCCGCGCCCGCCGCGCGGCGGGCGCGCCGCCCCGTTTCGGCCCTTGTCGCGGGACTTCCGGCCCCCGAAACGACAGCCCGGATGGCGGCTTTTGGCCAGGGGTGGGCGACAGGCCCTGACAACCCTTCGCAAAGCGCGGGTTCCCGACGGTAGTCCGGGGCACAGCGGCCGTCCGAGGCGGCCCTGGGCGGCGCGCCCGCCGCGCGGCGGGCGCGCCGCCCTCTGGTATCGCTCCCTAAGGCACCGACACACGACCGAAAAGGGCGGACTTTTCAGGGTCATTGACCGTTGGTACAGGCCCTGCCGGCTCGCGCCGCGACCCCGGAAACCCGGGTTCGCCATTCCGCGCGATCATCCGACAGCCGGTGCCGGCCGTGATATCGGACAGGCACCGATCCTGCAGCCCACGACCAAGCATGGTACGCCCGCGAGCCATCTGCGACCGGCCGGCATCCGGCGCATCGACCGATCCATGCCAGTGCGGCACGATCGACGGTCGAACGCGGCGCGACCCAGACCGAAGGGCCGGAGCCCCACCCGCCCAGGATATGACGATACCAGCCGGCGAACGACGTGTCGGGGACCGCCAGGACTCGCGCGCCATGCACAACCGGCAATGCGCCCGGAAGCGGGTTCCAGCGCCTGCCGGGCCGGCCCCCCGAAAGCGCCGTGGCCCGTCGCCGCCCGGCGGGCATCCCACCAAGCCCGACGGCTGTCCGGTCCCCGGTTGCCGCAACTTGACCTGTTGCCAGCGGTTGCTGGACCAAGCCCGCCTCAAGGGACCCCGCAGATGACCCTGTTCGCCGATATCCGCGGCGTTGTGCTGGGGGCCGTCGAGACGCTTGCCGCGTCGGGCGCGCCATCCGCCGGGCGCGCCAGGGCCGCTTTGGTGGCGCATGTGCGATGTTTTGCACACACCCGAATTCCGGCCGGGCAGCGATCACCTTGACTGTCGGTGGTTCCCGGGAAACACGGGCCACCGATGGAAATGTTCGGCCTCTGCTGGACGGTCGTGGTGATGGGTTGCTGATCAGCGTAACATCGCCTTTACCGGTCAACCACTAGAACAGGCGCGCACCGAACCGCTGCACCGCCGCACGGAGCTGCCCCATGGCAACGACCACATCCGATGGCGTATATATCGGAAATCTCCCAACACTCGAATCCGGAACCGGTGTTTCGTCAACCGGCGATCCGATTTCGACCGCAAGCGCCAGCCCCCTGCTTGGAACGTATAGCCGTGCAGCCGGCATGCAATTCTTTGACGACCTCGTTTTCGAAACCAACTCTGGAAACGATATTCACATCTATGAAAACAATATTACCGGGCAATCCGCTGCAACACTGACTTATGACCTGGGGGCAGGTCCGGTCGCGTCGGATATCGATACCATCGCCGACGTGAGCACGAATCTGTACGACGGTTCTGGAGTTGAGATTGGCACCGGTATCCGATGGGCCGCGATTCGGCTTGAGAATGGTGACACCTTTCTCGTACCGCGAAACAATACGGCGGTTTTCTTTTCGGTTCCGCGGAATATCGGTTCGATTGAAGTGACATCGTTCAACAATCTGGACCTGTTCCGCGATGTCCTGCCCAATCCAGAGATTCAGGACAATTTCAATCTTGTCTGTTTTGCGAATGGAGTGGAGATTGCAACGCCGTGCGGCCCGCGGCGCATCGAGAACCTGCGCCCCGGCGATTTGGTCAGCACCCGCGATCACGGCGCCCAGGCGATCCGCTGGATCGGATCGCGGCGGCTGACGCGGGCGGTGCTTGCGGCGCATCCGCGCCTGCGACCGATCTGCATTTCGGCCGGTGCACTGGGCCCGGGCGTGCCGGCGACGGATCTGTCAGTCTCGCGGCAGCACCGGGTGTTCGTCCGCTCGAAGATCATGCAACGCATGTTCGGCGCTGCAGAGGCGCTGATCCCAGCGTTCAAGCTTCTTGATTTGCCTGGATGTCGCCTCGCCGAGGCGCTGGAGCCCGTCACCTATTTCCACATTCTGTGCGACCGGCACGAAATCCTTTTCGCCAATGGCTGCCCGGCCGAAAGCCTGCTTCTCGGACCTCAGGCGCGCCAGGCTTTGTCGCCCGAGGCGTATGCCGAGATTGCCGTGCTGTTCCCGGCGTTGGTGCAGCCGGATGCGATCGCCGTGCCGGCGCGTCCTGTCGTGGCGGGCCGGCGCGCCGCGGCGGCCGTGTCGCGCCACACGCGCAATAGAGTGCCGCTGATCGCTTCGCCAGCGTGACTGGCGGGGTTTCGCGGCGGCCGCCTTGACCTGCCCCGGCCCGGCTGCCAGACCGCTGCACGGGCCTGTAGGGAAATCCGCCGCATGGATCTGTTCGCCGATATTCGCGGCCTTGTGCTGGGGGCCATCGACACGCTTGCCGCGTCGGGCGCGCTGCCGGCCGGGCTCGATATGGCTGGCGTGTCGGTCGAACCGCCACGCGATCCGAGCCATGGCGACATGGCCACGAACGCCGCGATGGTGCTGGCCAAACCCGCCGCGATGAAGCCGCGCGACATCGCCGCCCTGCTGGCCGAACGCCTGCTGGCCGATCCGCGGGTGACGGCGGCCGAGGTGGCGGGGCCGGGGTTTCTGAACCTGCGGCTGGCCGCGGGGGCCTGGCAGGCGGCGCTGCGCACCGCCCTGACCGAAGGCGCCGCGTTCGGCCGTGCCGATATCGGGCAGGGCACCCGCGTCAACATCGAATTCGTCTCGGCCAATCCGACCGGGCCGCTGCATGTCGGCCACACAAGGGGCGCCGTGTTCGGCGATGCGCTGGCCAGTCTGATGGCCTTCGCCGGCTATGACGTGACCCGCGAATACTACATCAACGATGCCGGCGCGCAGGTCGATACCCTCGCCCGCTCGGTCTATCTGCGGTATCTCGAGGCGCTGGGCGAGGCGGTCGCCTTTGCCGAGGGCAGCTATCCCGGCGAATACCTCAAGCCGGTCGGCGCGGCCCTGGCCGCCGAGGTCGGCGAGCGCTGGGTCGATCAGCCCGAGGCGGTCTGGCTGCCCGAGATCCGGGCCTTTGCCACCGATGCGATGCTGGCGCTGATCCGCGACGATCTGGCCGCGCTCGGCATCCGGATGGATGTCTATTTCAGCGAGAAATCGCTTTACGGCAGCGGCCGGATCGAGGCCGCGATCGAGCGGCTGGACGAAGCCGGCCTGATCTATCGCGGCGTGCTCGACCCGCCCAAGGGCAAGACGCCCGAGGATTGGGAGCCGCGCGAACAAAGCCTGTTCCGATCCACCGCCCATGGCGACGATGTCGACCGGCCGATCCGGAAATCCGATGGCGGCTGGACCTATTTCGCCCCCGACATTGCCTATCACTGGGACAAGATCGAACGCGGCTACACCCAGCTGATCGATGTTTTCGGCGCCGATCACGGCGGTTACGTCAAGCGGATGAAGGCCGCCGTGTCGGCGCTGTCGGATGGCCAGGTGCCGCTCGACATCAAGCTGACCCAGCTGGCGAAGCTGTGGAAGGACGGGGCAGAGTTCAAGATGTCGAAACGCGCCGGCACCTTCGTGACCCTGCGCGATGTGGTCGACGAGGTCGGGCCCGACGTGACCCGTTTCGTCATGCTGATGCGGCGCAACGACATGCCGCTCGATTTCGACTTCGACAAGGTGACCGAGGCGTCAAAGGACAATCCGGTCTGGTATGTGCAATACGCCCATGCCCGCATCGCCTCGGTGCTGCGCAAGGCGGCCGAGGCCGGGGCGGACACGGCGGATGCCACGCTGGCCCGGGCGGACCTCGCCACGCTCGACGATCCCGCGCAACTGGCGCTGATCCGCCGGCTGGCCGACTGGCCGCGCCAGGTCGCGCTGGCCGCCCGCCACCACGAACCCCATCGGGTGGCGTTCTTCCTTTACGATCTCGCCGCCGAATTCCACGCGCTGTACAAGCGCGGCGACGATCTGCCCGGGTTGCGGTTCCTTGATCCCGGCCGGCCCGACGCACAGGCCGCAAAAATCGCGCTCGCCCGTGCCACAGGCGTTGTTATTGCGAACGGCCTTGCTATACTGGGGGTGACCCCGGTCGAAGAAATGCGCTGACACAAGGCGTGCCGCCGGGGCCAGGCAAGAGCAGTCAGGCGGTTCGGGGCAGATTGCGCCGGGCCCAAAGGGGCAGGCAGAATGATCGGATTCGAGGAGGATGACGCGTGGCGGCATGACCACGCGGGCGCCGCAGATGGGACCGACCCGTCGGGCGGTGGCTGGACGGCGCGCGTGCTGCGCGGCCTGGGCGCGGTGGCCTCGGTCGGCTTTGTGGCGGCGATCGGGGTCTGGGGCTGGCAGATCGCCATACGCGATGTGGGCGAGGTTCCGGTGGTCCGCGCGATGGCCGATCCGATGCGGGTCGCGCCCGAGGATCCGGGCGGCGATGCGGCGGCCTATCAGGGGCTGGCGGTCAACTCGATCCCGGCCGAAGGCGCGGTGCCGGCGCCTCCCGACCAGATCACCCTGGCCGCCGGCCCGACCGGGCTGGAACCCGAAGACCTTCCCGTCGTGCCTTTGCGGATCGCCGGCGACCCGGCGCCCCGGACCGACGTCGAAGCCGACCCGGGCGAACGGCCGCTCAGCATCACCGAGGCGTTGCTGGTCGCCGAAGCCACCGAACGGGGCATGAGCACGGCCGAGGCGCTGGCCACCTCGGCCGATGAAGAGGCCGGACCGCTGCCGCTGATGCCGATCACCCGGCTGCCGCCGCCCTCGCCCGAGGGCGCCCCGGTGATGAGCTTTCCGCCCCGGCCCCGGCCCGAAGCGTCGCGCAGCGGGACCGCCCAGATCTATCGTGCCGCCTACAGCCCGGCCGCCGCGCCATCGCCCGGCGCCGCGCTGGTGCAGCTGGGCGACTATGCGACCGAAAGCGAGGCGCTGATTGCCTGGCAGGGGCTCGCGACCGAGAGCGGCGATCTGCTTGGCGCCCGCGACCCGATGCTGATACCCGCCAGCAGCGGCGGCCGGCAGTTCTGGCGGCTGCGCACCGCGGGCTTTGCCGGCCCCGACGATGCCCGCCGGTTCTGCGCCGCGCTGGATGCCCGCGGGGTGGATTGCGTTCCGGTTGCGGTGCGGTAGGCGTGTGGCCGGTCCGGGCGCCACGATCCTGGGTGTTTCCGGCCCGACGCTGTTGCCGGAGGAGCGGGATTTCCTGCGCGAGGCGGCGCCCTGGGGCTTCATCCTGTTCGCGCGGAATGTCGCGACACCCGACCAGCTGCGGCGCCTGACCGGCGATCTGCGGGCGGCCGTCGGGCGCGAGGCGCCGATCTTCGTCGATCAGGAAGGCGGCCGCGTCGCCCGGCTGGGTCCGCCGCATTGGCGCACCTGGCCCCCCGCCCGCGCCGAAACCGCGCACGCCGGCGCCCGCGCCGCCCGGACGATGTGGCTGCGCTATCGGCTGATCGCGGCGGAACTGCGCGCCGTCGGCATCGACGGCAATTGTGCGCCGGTCGCCGATATCGCCACCGACGACACCCATGCCGTGCTGGCCGACCGGTGCTATGGCGACAGCCTGCCGGCGGTTGCCGCCGCCGCCCGGGCCGTGGCCGAGGGCCTGCTGGCCGGCGGTGTCCTGCCGGTCCTGAAGCACATTCCGGGGCATGGCCGCGGGGTAGCCGACAGCCACCATGATCTGCCGGTCGTCGCCGCCCCGCTGGCCGATCTGCGCGGCCGCGACTTCGCCGCCTTCGCCCAGCTTGCCGATCTGCCGCTGGCGATGACCGCCCATATCGCCTATAGCGCGCTCGACCCCGACAGGCCGGCGACGGTCTCGCCCGATGCGATTGCCGCGATCCGGGGCGAGATGGGGTTTCGGGGGCTGTTGATGACCGACGATATCTCGATGCAGGCGCTGGACGGACCGGTTGGCGACCGGGCGGCGGCGGCGCTGCGGGCCGGCTGCGACGTGGTCCTGCACTGCAATGGCGAGCCGTGCGAAATGCAGGCCGTGGTGGCCGCGGCCGGGTCGCTTGACGGTGCGGCGGCAGACCGGGCCGCGGCCGCGCTGGCCGCGCGCCGGGTGCCCGCGCCGGCCGACCTGGACGCGCTGGCACGCGAATATGACGGGATCGCCGGAAATGGCTGACGCCGACGACCTGTTGCCGCCGCCTGCGCCGCCCGACCCCGAAGACGCCTGGGTCGTCGATATCGACGGCTGGGAGGGTCCGCTCGACCTGCTGCTGGCACTCGCCCGCACCCAGAAGGTCGATCTGCGCCAGATCTCGGTCCTGCAACTGGCCGAACAATATCTGGCGCATATCGAGTCCGCCCGGCGGCTGCGGCTGGAACTCGCCGCGGATTATCTGGTGATGGCGGCGTGGCTTGCGTTTCTGAAGTCGCGCCTGCTGCTGCCGGTCGACGAGACCGCCGAGGGTCCGACCGGCGCCGAACTGGCCGAACGGCTGGCCTTCCAGCTCGAGCGGCTCGAGGCGATGCGCAACGCGGCCGCACAGCTGATGGGGCGTGACCGGCTGGGCCGCGACATGTTCGCCCGCGGCATGCCCGAACCGGTGGCCAGCATCCGCCATGTCCGCCATACGGCGCATCTGATCGATCTTATCCAGGCCTATGCAAGGGTCCGCACCCGCGACGATTTCCGTCCCTGGGCGTTTGACCGCGACAGCGTCTACACCATGGAGGCCGCGCTCGACCGGCTGCGCGGCGGCCTGGCCCGGGGCGTCTGGACCGACCTGACCGACTGGTTGCCGGTCGACTGGGCGACGACGCCGGCCCGGCGGCGCTCGGCCCGGGCATCGCTGTTTGCCGCTGCCCTCGAACTCGTCAAGCAGGGCGGTGCCGAGCTGCGCCAGGCCGAGACCTTTGCGCCGCTAGAACTGCGCGGTCGGGGGGGCGCGGCGGCGTCATGACGGACAGGGATGCCGACAGCCTGTTCGAGGCGCCCCCGCTGGCCGAGCAGGAACGGATGGCCGAGGCGATCCTGTTCGCCTCGGCCGAACCGCTGAGCGAGGCCGACCTCGCCGCCCGCCTGCCGCATGGCGCGGATGTGGCCGCCGCGCTCGCCCATCTGGCCCGGCGCTATGAGGGGCGGGGCATCCGGCTGTGCAGGATCGGCAAGGCCTGGGCGTTTCGCACCGCACCCGATCTCGGCTTTCTGTTGCAGCGCGAAACGGTCAGCGAACGCCCGCTGTCGCGCGCGGCGATCGAAACGCTGGCGATCATCGCCTATCACCAGCCGGTCACCCGGGCCGAGATCGAGGAGATCCGCGGCGTGTCGATGTCGCGCGGCACCGTCGATCAGCTGATGGAACTGGGCTGGGTCCGGCTGGGCCGACGGCGAATGACGCCGGGCCGCCCCGTGACCTTTGTCGTCACGCCGGATTTTCTGGACCATTTCGGCCTGGAAAGCACGCGCGATCTGCCCGGATTGCGCGAATTGCGCGAATCCGGTCTGCTGAATCGCGACCCGCCGCCGGGCCAGGGGGATGATTCGGAGGAAGACCTGCCCTATGTCGAGGGGCAGGGCGATTTCTTCGACAAGGAGTAGGACATGCGGGGACCGATGATGCTGCGGCGCCTGGTGATGCCCCTGGTCGCGGGGCTTATCGCCGCCTGGGGCGCGCGTCAGGCGAAGGGCACCGCCGACCCGGCGGCGCAGCGCCAGATCAGGGAAACCGCCCGGCGTGCCCGACAGGGGCTGCGGATCACCAGGTGGTTCGGCCGGTTCTGATGCGCCCGCCGGTTATGCCGGCGTTCACGATCGGTAACCTTTGGGATCAGGCGCGGCGCGGCAGGATCGCGTCAAGCGCCGCCAGGCTGACCGCCGCGGCTGCGCAAAGCGCCACGGCCGGCAGGCCCCAGATCTCGAAAACCGGCCGAAACCCGGTCGCGCCGGCGAACACCGCCAGATAGGTGACCATGGTGTTGAGCCCCATGATCGCGCCGCGCTGCGCGGGGTCGAGCGCGGTCAGACGCGCCACGATCAGGTTGAGGCCGAAATGCTGGATCACGCCCCAGACAAACGCCCAGGCCAGCAGCACGGCGAAATCGGTGACCGCCCAGACCATGCCGATATAGACCCCGGTGATCCCGGCATAGACCGGCAAGGCCATGCGGCGCGGCCCGACCCGGTCGATCACCGATGCCGCGAGCCCGCCGGCGCCAAAGCCCAGACCATAGGCCAGGGTCACCGCGCCGGCGGCCGCGGTGCTGCGGCCCAGTGCGCCGGTGACGTGCGCGCCGAGAAAGCTGTAAAACCCATAGAAGCCAAGGAAGAAGCCGCCCGCGACCATCAGCCCGCGGCCGGTGCCAGGCACCGCCAGCGCGGCCAGCGGCGAGCGTGCCGCGCGTCCCGATCGGCCCGGGGGCGCGGCCCGCCACAGCGCCAGCGCGACGCCCGCGCCACCCGCCGCCAGCAGGCCGTAGACGGCGCGCCAGCCGATCAGATCGGTCAGCGCGGCCGAGCCGGCGACGCCGAAGACAAGGCTGATGGTCCAGCCGCTCAGAACCCGGCCGATGGTCCGCCCCTCTTGCCCCCGGGGGGCGATCTGGGCGGCGAGCGCATAGGCCGCGGGCAGCGCCAGCCCCGCCGCGATGCCGCAGATCGACTGCGCGGCGGCCAGCCAGAAAAGCCCCGGCGCAAGGGCCGAACAGGCCAAGCCCGGCGGCCATGCCCAGCACGGCACGGATCAACGCCCGGTCGGCGCCGATCCGGTCGACCTGCGGGGCGAGCAGCAGCGCGGATGCCGCGGTGCCAAGGCCAAAGGCCGCCGCCGCCAGCATGACGGCCGCGGCATCGGTGCCGGGCAGGTCGGCGGCCACGGCGGTCGCGATCGGGCTCAGCAGCAGGCGAATTGGCGCCAACGATCGCCACCGCCGCCGTCAGAAGCCCGATCGACCCGGGTGCCGCAGGGGCGGCCGTCACGGCCGGCCTAGACCGACAGCCGCGCGGCCTGGGCGCCGCGTTCGCGATAGGGTGTGATGTTGTAATGCGCCCGATAGCATTTGGAAAAATGCGATGGCGAGGTGAAGCCGCAGGCCAGCGCCACGTTGATCACGCTCATATCGGTCTGCATCAGCAGGTTGCGCGCCTTTTGCAGTCGCAGCTCCATATAGTATCGCTTGGGCGAGCGGTTCAGATAGCGGCGAAACAGCCGTTCCAGCTGCCGGGTGGACATCCCACCCGCTTGGCCAGGATCGCCGGGCTGATCGGTTCCTCGATGTTTTCTTCCATCATGTGGATGACGGCCGACAGCTTGGGGTGGCGGACGCCGATCCGGGTCGGGATCGACAGGCGCTGGGTGTCCTGATCGGTGCGGATCGAGGTATAGATCAGCTGGTCGGCCACCAGATTCGCCAGCTCCTCGCCATGGTCGTTGGCGATGATCTTGAGCATCAGATCGATCGACGAGGTGCCGCCCGCGGTGGAATAGCGCCGGCCATCCATCACGAAGACCGATTTTGTCAGGTCGATCTCGTGGAACTCCTCGGCAAAGCTGTCCTGGTTCTCCCAGTGGATGGTGGCGCGTTTGCCATCCAGCAGCCCGGCCCGCGCCAGAACCCAGGACGCGGTGCACAGCCCGCCGATGGTGACGCCGCGCCGGGCCTCGCGCCGCAGCCAGTTGAGCACCGGCCGGGTTGCGGCGGCCTGGATGTCGATCCCGCCGGCCACCAGGATCGTGTCGTCGCGGCCGACCTCGTCGAGGCCGGCATCGAGCCGCAATTCGGTGCCGTTCGAACAGCGCGCCGTCGTGCCGCCCTCGCCCGCCAGCGTCCAGGCATACAATTCCCGGCCCGACTGGGCGTTGGCGATGCGCAGCGGTTCGATCGCCCCGGCAAAGGACAGCATGGTGAAATTCTTCAGCAGAAGGAAGACGAATCGCCTTGGGGCGGGGCTGTCGATGGCTGCGCGCATGGCCGGATCCGGGCGCGCCGTCCGTTCGGCGCGATGAGCCGTCAGGGAAACAGGTTTGGCCGCGCGGCGCAAGGCCGGGCGCGGGCGGCAATCGTGCTCTGGCACCCCGGGCGGCAAGCGGCTAGACACCGCCGCGACGTAGCTGCGGGGAACGGAGACAGGCAATGGCGGCGAATTGGGACAAGACGGTATGGCGGCGGCACGAACGGGTGCAGATGCCCGATTACCCCGATCCCGAGGCGCTGACCGCGGTCGAGGCCAGGTTGCGGCGGATGCCGCCGCTGGTTTTTGCCGGCGAGGTGCGCCAGCTGCGCGACGAACTGGCCCGCGTCGCGGCGGGCAAGGCGTTCCTGCTGCAGGGCGGCGACTGCGCCGAAAGCTTTGCCGAATTCTCGGCCGACGGCATTCGCGACACGTTCCGGGTGCTGTTGCAGATGGCCGTGGTGCTGACCTATTCGGCGAAATGCCCGGTGGTGAAGGTCGGCCGGATGGCCGGCCAGTTCGCCAAGCCCCGATCCGCCCCGACCGAACAGATCGGCGATCTGGTCCTGCCCAGCTATCGCGGCGACATCGTCAACGATATCGCGCCGACCGAGGCCGCGCGCCGGCCCGACCCCGAGCGGATGCTGCAGGCCTATACCCAGGCTGCCTCGGCGCTCAATCTGTTGCGGGCGTTCAGCCAGGGCGGCTATGCCGATATTCACCGGGTGCATTCCTGGACGCTCGGTTTCACCGATGCCGACGACGCCGCCCGGTATCGCGACCTGGCGAACCGGATTTCCGACGCGCTCGACTTCATGCAGGCCGCCGGGGTGAACGGCGACCGTCTGGACAGTCTCGCCACGGTCGATTTCTACACCAGCCACGAGGCGTTGTTGCTGGAATACGAAGAGGCGCTGGCCAGGGTCGATTCCACCTCGGGCCTGCCGGTGGCGGGATCGGGGCACATGCTGTGGATCGGCGACCGGACGCGCGAGCCCGATGGCGCCCATGTCGCCTTCTGCCGCGGGGTGTCGAACCCGATCGGGATCAAATGCGGCCCGTCGCTCGCCCCCGACGCGCTGAAACGGCTTCTCAGCCTGCTCAATCCCGGCAACGAGGCTGGCCGCATCGTGCTGATCGCGCGGTTCGGCGCGGGCAAGGTGGGCGATCACCTGCCGCGGCTGATCCGTGCGGCGCAGGAAGAGGGCGCGCAGGTGGTGTGGTCCTGCGACCCGATGCATGGTAACACGATCAAGGCGGCGAATGGCTACAAGACGCGCGCCTTCGACGCGATCCTGCGCGAGGTGCAGGAGTTCTTTCAGGTCCACAATGCCGAAGGCAGCTATCCCGGCGGCATCCATGTCGAGATGACGGGCAAGGACGTGACCGAATGCACCGGCGGGGTGCGGGCGGTTTCGGATGACGATCTGTCGGACCGCTATCACACCGCGTGCGACCCGCGCCTGAACGCCAGCCAGGCGCTGGAACTGGCCTTTCTGGTGGCCGAGGAGCTCGCCGGCCGGGTCGCGCCGCGCCGCGCCGCGCTGTGATCAGCTGTCGGTCTTGACCAGCCGCAGATGCGGTGCTCGCGGATGGGCCCTTGGCCTCGAACACCGGGACGCGTTCGTGAAAGCCTGGGCGCGCCGGGCGCTGCGCGGCCGCGGGCAAGGGAAACGGCAGGTTGCCCGCCGTGCCGGCCCCGGTCAGAACAAAGCGACGCGGCGGCGCCCCGGTCAGCCCCTGCGCGCGCAATCCGCCGATGGCCCGGGTCAGCCCGCCCTGATCGTCGGCCAGCGGCAACAGGATCATGCGCGCGGTCAGGCGCGGGCTTTCCCCGGGCGGTGTGCACAGCGCCAGGTCGAGCGCGGCGCCGGCCGCGAACACCCTGGCGATGGCGGCGGCAAAGCGTGGCCGGTCGGGCGTTGCGATCAGCGCGTGGACGGGCATGCCCCGCAATTCCATTCCCATCAGGGCGCAGATATGCCGACCGGCCAGCCGGATGCGCGGCACCGGCTGGGTGCCGTCATCATCCGCCGCGCCCTGTTCGATCAGCAGCGCACAGGCCAGCGCGTCGGCGATGGCGCGCGGATCGATCTCGGACCGGCGGGGCGCCTGGCGGGTGCCGCGCAAATCCTGCCAATAGGCCGCGATCGCGGCCAGCGGGTCCGCGCCCGGGGCGTCGCCGGTTGTGCCATGGGTCCCGATCATTGCCGCCCTCCTGCGCTGACGTCTGCGCCAGTGTCCCTAAACATGGTTGATGACCGGTAAACTAGCGGTTGTCGCGGACCTGAACAGCTGTTTTCTGTGCCGTTGGTTAACGGCCCCGGGGTTGACGGAGCCCGCCCGATGCGGTCCGACCCGGCGCAATGAGCCAAACGCATTGCGCCCCGGGACGAGCCGGGGCAAAGGCCCGCCATGACCGAAACGCGCCGCGGATTGCTGATCATCCTGTCCTCGCCCTCGGGCGCGGGCAAGACGACCATGGCGCGCCGCCTGATGGCCTGGGATCGGTCGATCGCCTTTTCGGTCTCGGCCACTACGCGGCCGCCGCGCCCGGGCGAGGTGGATGGCCGCGAATACCACTTCCTGAGCGAGGCGGATTTCGACGCGCTGGTCGATTCCGGCGGCATGCTGGAACATGCCCGGGTGTTCGGGCACTGCTATGGCTCGCCCCGCGCCCCGGTCGAGGCGGCGGTCGCCGATGGACGCGACGTGATCTTCGACATCGACTGGCAGGGCGGACAGCAGATCAGGGGATCGCCGCTTGGCACCGATGTGGTATCGATCTTTCTGCTGCCTCCCTCGATCGCGGCGCTCGAGGCGCGGCTGCGCGACCGCGCGCAAGACAGCGCCAAGGTGGTCGCCGACCGGATGCAGAAGGCGCGCGCCGAGATCAGCCACTGGGCCGAATACGACTATGTTCTGGTCAATGCGGACATGGAGGAGACCGACAGGATGCTGCAAGCCATCATCACCGCCGAGCGTCTGCGGCGCAGCCGGCAGCCCGGGCTGCCCGCCCGGGTTCGCGCGCTCGACACCGAATACGCGGAACGCTTCGGATGACGCTCCATGCGCTTGACGGGGTGGCGCCCGAACTGCCCGCGGACGGTTCGGCCTGGGTCGCGCCGGGCGCGCATGTGATCGGCCGGGTCCGGCTGGGCGTGCGCGCCTCGATCTGGTTCGGGGCCGTGCTGCGCGGCGACAACGAACCGATCGTGATCGGCGACGGCACCAATGTTCAGGAACATGTGGTGATGCACACCGATATGGGTTTTCCGCTGACAGTCGGGCCGGATTGCACGATCGGCCATCGGGCGATCCTGCATGGCTGCAGCATCGCGGCCGGCAGCCTGATCGGGATGGGCGCGACCGTGCTGAACGGCGCGCAGATCGGCGAGGGATGCCTGATCGGCGCGGGAACCCTGGTGACCGAGGGCAAGCGGATTCCGCCGCGATCCCTGGTCCTGGGTAGCCCCGGCCGCGTCGTGCGCCAGCTCGATGCCGACGCGGTCGACGCCTTGCGTGCCTCGGCCCGGAACTACCAGCAGAACGCGGCGCGCTTCGCCGCCGGGTTGCATCCGGTTGGCGCGCCGTGACGGCCCGCCATCGAGGCCGTGTTCAGAACCGCATGACGATCCGTTGCGCGCCGGTCTCGACAAGCAGCGGTGGCGTCCGGTCGCGCACGATCTGGCGCAGCACGCCGAACTGCACATCCGACGAGGTCAATTCGAGGATCGTGTCCGGGTTGCTCAGCGGACCCCAAAGCCGTGGCTCGATCCGCAGCCTTGCGGCATCGCCTTCGATCCGCCAGCCCGGCCCGTCCCGCCGGACGACCGCTTCGCCGCCATGGGGCATCGCGCTTTCCAGGCATTGCAGACACAGGAAGGCGATCTTGACCGCCTGGCGTGGCTGGTCGCCCTCCGGCATCCAGACAACGCTCAGCCGACCGCCGCGAAAGGTATCGTCGATGACCCGCGCGACCTCCGCCCGGCCAAGCAGGCTGTCCGCCGGCGCGAGGCCATAGGCGATGCGAAAGAACCGGATGCGCGCATTCGCGCTGGCCACGGATTCGGACATCAGGGCGACTTCGGGGCCCTGGACATCGCCGGCCATGCTGAGCAATTCGAGGCCGTTGCCGATGGCCCCGATCGGGCTGATCAGATCGTGGCAGATGCGCGACCCGATCAGCGCGGCCAGCGTCGTGTCGTCCCCTACCATGTCGGCCGACCGATGAGCGGCGCCAGCTTTCTGGAACCCGGCATGTGGGTGCGCCATCCCGCCGCGCCCGATTGGGGCCGGGGCCAGGTACAATCGGTGATCGGCAGCAGGGTCACCGTGAACTTCGAACACGCCGGCAAGGTGGTCATCGACAACTCCCGCGTCGCCCTGGAATGGATCAGCACATGCGAATAACCCCGGGTTATTCCGAAAGATCGTTAGCACAACCTTAGCGGGACACAAGGCCGGCCGCGCGCGTTGCGTTCGCCCGAACCGGGCCCTATCACCGCCAGACAGCGAGCACGGGGCCGACCGGAAACGATGGCTGTTCCGCACCATCTGGAATTGCGTCTGGCGCGGGACGCACAGGATCTGCGCGCCGCGCAGAGGCTGCGCTATGAGGTCTTCGTCGCCGAGCTTGGCGGGGACGGATCCGATGTGGATCACGATGCCCGGCTCGAACGCGACCGGTTCGACGACAGCTACGAGCATCTGATGCTGATCGACCTCAATCGCGATCCCGCCGGGCTCGACCATGTCGTCGGGGTCTACCGGCTGTTGCGCAGCGACCGGGCCGACCATGCCGGCGGGTTCTACACCGCCACGGAATACGACCTGTCGCCGCTGCTGGAATCGGGGCGGCGGCTGCTCGAACTCGGGCGGTCCTGCGTTCATCGCGACTATCGCGGCGGGCCGGCGATGTTCCTGTTGTGGAACGCGCTGGCCGAATACGTCATCGGCAACGGGGTCGAGATCCTGTTCGGGGTGGCCAGCTTTCACGGCACCGATCTGGACGCGTTGGCGCAGCCGCTGTCGTTTCTGCACCACAATCACCTGGCCCCGCCCGATCTGCGGGTCCGCGCCCTGCCCGGGCACCACACCCCGATGGACATGCTGGCCGCCGAAGCGGTCGACCGGCGGGCCGCGCTCGCCGCCATTCCGCCGCTGATCAAGGGCTATCTGCGGCTGGGCGGGTATGTCGGCGCGGGCGCCTTCGTCGATCGCGCCTTCAACACCACCGATGTCTGCCTGCTGATGGACACCGCGCGGATGTCGGCCCGGCGGCGCGAAGGCTATCTGCGCAAGGCGGCCGGGGGTCATATCGCGTGAGCCCGACCTGGCAGTCGGAGGTCGGACCGCCGGTATCGGCGCCGATCGGGCCGATCGGCGCGGTGCGGGCCGCGCTGCGCGGCACCGTTCTGGCCACCGTCACCTATGGCTGCCTCGCCTTGCTGCTGGCGGTCCGGCTTTTCGAATGGCCGTTCGGGCGGCCCGTCTCGCCGTCGATCACCCGCTTCGTCTGCATCTGCGCGGTGCATATCCTGGGCTTTCGCTATCGGGTCCGCGGCCGGCCGATGCGCGGCGGCGGGGTGATCGCGGCCAACCATGTCTCGTGGCTCGACATCTTTGCGCTGAACGCCGCCGGCCGGCTGGTCTTTGTCGCCAAGTCCCAGGTGCGCGGCTGGCCCGGCATCGGCATCCTCGCGCGGGCCACGGGTGTCCTGTTCGTCGACCGCGACCGGGCGCGCGCGGCCGAACAGACCCGGGCGTTCCGCGACCGGCTGGCCGGCGGCGAGACGTTGCTGCTGTTCCCCGAAGGCACCAGCACCGACGGTCTGCGGGTGCTGCCGTTCAAGCCGACGCTGTTCGCGGCGCTCTACGGGCCCGGCGCCCCGGCGGAGGGGCGCGTGCAGCCGGTGACGCTGGTCTATCGCGCGCCGCCGGGCGCGGACCCGCGGCTGCATGGCTGGTGGGGCGATATGAGCTTTGCCGCCAATCTCTTGCAGGTGCTTGCACGGCGCCGTCAGGGCAGCGTGGAAGTGGTGTTTCACCCGCCGCTGAAGGCGGCCGATTTCCCCGACCGCAAGGCGCTGGCCGGCGCGGTCGAGGCGTCGGTGCGCGCCGGGCTCGATGCGGCGGGTCTGGGCAACCCGTCCGGCGCCGGCTAGACTCGCGCCAGCGGAACAGGAGAGCGCCGATGCCGATCATCGCCAAGGGAACCGAATTGCAGACCGTCATCACCACCTTCGAGGTGACGCCGGGCACCTGCCAGGATCTGATCGAGGAACTGTCCGAGGCCTATGCCGAGTTCATCAGCCGCCAGCCCGGCTTTATCGCCGCGGCGCTGCATGTGAACGACGCCCAGACCCGGATCGCGGCCTATTCGCAATGGCACAGGCGCGACGATTTCCAGGCCATGCTGCGCAGCCCCGAAATGCGCCGGCGCAACCGCAAGATCGGCGGGCTGTGCAAGACCTTCGAGCCGGTGATGTACGAGGTCGCCGAAAGCTACAACTGATGCCGGCGGGCGTTGGCCGACAGCTTCGGCCGAACCGCGCCGCGCCAGATCTTAGAATCGTTCCAAACCTTGACAGGCGGGGCCGCCAGCCGCATCTTCCCGCCATGCCAAGGAGGGCGCCATGTTCATCCAGACCGAGACCACGCCAAACCCCGCGACGCTGAAATTCCTGCCGGGCCAGGCGGTGCTGGAGGGCGGGACCGCCGATTTCCCGACCGAAGAGGCCGCCGCCCCGTCGCCGCTGGCGCGGCGGCTGTTCGGGGTCGGCGGGGTGACCGGGGTCTTTCTGGGGCACGATTTCGTGACGGTGACCAAGGGTGAAACGGCCGAATGGCAGCATCTTAAGCCCGCGCTGCTGGCCGCGATCCTGGAGCACTACCAGTCCGGCGCGCCCGCCATCGAAGGCGCGGACGACCATGGCGGCCATGCCGAGTCGGACGGCCCCGACAACGAAATCGTCCGCCAGATCAAGGTTCTGCTGGATACCCGCGTGCGCCCGGCGGTGGCCCAGGATGGCGGTGACATCGTGTTCCACGGCTTCGACCGGGGCGTGGTCTATCTGCACATGCAAGGCGCCTGCGCGGGCTGCCCGTCTTCGACCCTGACCCTGAAGATGGGGATCGAGAACCTGCTGCGGCACTACATTCCGGATGTGACCGAAGTTCGCCCGGTTGTCGTCTGAACCGCGGATTCTGGCCTTCGACACATCGGGGCCGCATTGCGCGGCCGCCCTGCTGATCGGACAGACCATCGCGGCGCAGCGCCACGCGGCGATGGCGCGCGGCCAGGCCGAACAGCTGATGCCGATGCTTGATGCCGTGCTGGGCGAAGTCGGCACCGGCTGGCAAGATCTGGATGCCGTTGCCGTGGGCATCGGGCCGGGCAATTTCACCGGTCTGCGGATCGCCATCGCGGCGGCGCGGGGCCTTGCCATGGCGCTCGACATCCCGGCCATCGGCGTGACCGGTTTCGAGGCGCTGCGTAGCCCCGACCGGTTCGGCGACCCGGCGCCGCAGATCGTCAGCCTGCCGCCCGGGCGGCGCGGGGTTGCGGCGGTTCTCCAGCGCTTTGCGGCCGGCCGTGCCGTGGGCGAGCCGATCGAATTCCATACCCCGGACGTACCGGGCCAGGCATCCGGCATCGCCCGGGGCGAAGGCGTGTTCGGCTATTGCGCCGATGCGATCGATTCCGATCTTTACGGGGACCGTCAGGAGCGGCCGCCGCCCGTCGAATGCGAATTCGGCTGGAACCGTGCCCATGGCCTGGTCGCCAGCATCGCGCGCGTTGCCGCGCTGAAGCTGCACAGCGGGGCAGCCCTGCCGCCGCCCGCGCCGGTCTACATCCGCCCGCCCGACGCGGCCCTGCCCGACACCCCGCCGCCCGCGATCCTGCCGTGACGCCGGACGAAATGGCGGCGCTGCACCGGGCGGCGTTTCCCGACGCCGCCTGGGACGCGGCGGCCTTTGCCGGGCTCGTGGCGATGCCGGGCGCGGTCGCGCTGTCGGCCGATGACGGGTTTCTTCTGGGACGCATCGTGGCCGGCGAGGCCGAGATCCTGACGCTGGCGGTGCATCCCCGGGCGCGCCGCCGGGGCATCGCGACCGGCCTGCTCGCCCGGTTCGAGGCCGCCGCCAGCCGGGCGGGCGGCGCGCGCGTCTTTCTCGAGGTTGCGGCCGACAATGCCGCGGCACGGGCGCTTTACGGCGCACGGGGCTACGGCGCGGTGGGGCATCGGCCCGGATATTATGCCGGGCCGGGCGGGGTGTCGCGGGACGCGCTGGTGCTGGCAAGGGCCCTGCAACCGGGCGCGCCCGACCGGCCCCGCACCGGTCCGGCGGCCCCGCCCGCCCACCCGCCGCCGGACCGGGGCGGGGCTTCAGAAAACGGTTGACCGGCCTTGCGCGCTTCGGCCTTATGCGCGGGATCGCCGCAGGCGCGCGAATCCACAAGGATATCGGGAGAACAGCATGAACATGATGAAACCCCTCTTTGGCCTGACCTTGGCGCTGTGCGCCGGCATGGCCTCGGCCGAGCCGGCCCTTGTCTTCGATCTTGGCGGCAAGTTCGACAAGTCATTCAACGAGGCAGCATATCGTGGCGCGCAGCGCTGGGCCGAAGAGACCGGCAACAGCTATCGCGAGATCGAGATGCAGTCCGAGGCGCAGCGCGAGCAGGCGCTGCGCCGCCTTGCCGAGGCGGGCTCGAACCCGATCGTGATGACCGGTTTTGCCTTTGGCAATGTGCTGAGCGAGGTGGCGCCGGATTTCCCGGACACCTCCTTCGTCATCGTCGACATGGTGGTCGATCAGCCCAATGTCCGCTCGGTCGTGTTCAACGAGCATGAGGGCTCGTATCTGGTCGGCATGATGGCGGCGATGGCCTCGGAAACCGACACGGTGGGCTTTGTCGGCGGCATGGACATTCCGCTCATCCGGAAATTCGCCTGCGGCTATGTCCAGGGCGTCAAGGCGGTCGATCCCGACATCACCGTGATCCAGAACATGACCGGCACCACGCCGGCGGCCTGGAACGATCCGGTGAAGGGCGCCGAGCTGACCATGGCCCAGATCGCCCAGGGCGCCGATGTGGTCTATGCCGCGGCCGGCGGCACCGGTGTCGGCGTGCTGCAGGCGGCGGCGGATGCCGGCATCCTGTCGATCGGCGTCGATTCCAACCAGAACTATCTGCATCCGGGTCAGGTGCTGACCTCGATGGTCAAGCGCGTCGACAACGCCGTCTATGACGCGTTTTCCGCCGGGCCGGGGCTCGAGACCGGGATCAACGTGATGGGGGTCGCCAATGACGGCGTCGCCTATGCGGTGGACGAGTTCAACGAAGCGCTGGTCGACGACGCGATGCGCGCCGCGGTCGAGGCGGCAGCGGCCGGCATCGTTTCGGGCGAGATCGCGGTCCATGACTACATGACCGACAACACCTGCCCCGTGAACTGAGCGCCCGCATGGACGGCCCGGGCGGCCAGACGGGAAAGATGGCCGGGGCTGACGAAGCCCCGGCCATCGAACTGCGCGGCATCTCCAAGGCATTCGGCCCGGTTCAGGCCAACCGCGACATCAGCCTGTCGGTGGCACGCGGCACGATCCACGGCATCGTCGGCGAGAATGGCGCGGGCAAATCGACCCTGATGTCGATCCTGTACGGCTTCTACAAGGCCGATGCGGGGGAGATCCTGATCCGCGGCGTGCCGACCCAGATCCCCGACAGCCAGGCCGCGATCGCCGCGGGCATCGGCATGGTGTTTCAGCATTTCAAGCTGGTCGAGCCGTTCACGGTGCTGGAAAACGTGATCCTGGGGGCCGAGGACGAACCGCTGCTGGGCCCGGCACTGGCCCATGCGCGCGACGTGTTGCACGGCCTTGCCCGGGACTACGAGCTGGAAGTCGACCCCGAAGCGCGGGTCGACAGCCTGTCGGTCGGGCATCGCCAGCGGGTCGAAATCCTCAAGGCACTGTATCGCCGGGCCGATATCCTGATCCTCGACGAACCGACCGGGGTGCTGACCCCGTCCGAGGCCGACCACCTTTTCCGGATCCTGCGCAACCTGCGCGACGAGGACAAGACGATCGTCATGATCACCCACAAGCTGCGCGAGATCATGGAGGTCACCGACACCGTCAGCGTGATGCGCCGGGGCGAGATGACCGCGACCCTGCGCACCGCCGACACCACGCCCGAGGCGCTGGCCGAGGCGATGGTCGGCCGCAAGGTGTTGCTGCGCGTCGACAAGGCGCCGGCCGCGCCGGGGCGCCGCATCCTCGAGGCGCGCGACCTGAGGATGACCGATGCGTCGGGGGTCGCGCGGCTGAAGGGCGTGACCTTCCATGTCGATGCGGGCGAGATACTGGGTATCGCGGGGGTGGCGGGCAACGGCCAAAGCGCGCTGCTGCAGGTTCTGGCCGGGCTGGCACCGGCGACCGGGACGCTCAACCTCGATGGTCGGCCGCTCGACATCCGGCATGGCGATCTCGGCCAGGAGCGACGGCATGACCGCATCGCGCATGTGCCCGAGGACCGCCAGCATCAGGGTCTGATCATGGCATTCAGGGCCTGGGAGAACATGGCGCTGGGCTATCACAACGATCCGGCCTACAACCGCGGCCCGCTATGGATGGACAACGCCGCGATCCGGGGCGACGCGACCAACAAGATGGCCAGCTATGACGTGCGGCCGCCCGAACCGGCGCTGTTCGCGCGGAATTTCTCGGGCGGCAACCAGCAGAAGCTGGTGCTGGCGCGCGAGATGGAACGCGACCCGGTGCTGCTGCTGGTCGGCCAGCCGACGCGCGGCGTCGATATCGGCGCGATCGAGTTCATCCACCGGCAGCTGATCGCGATGCGCGATGCCGGCAAGGCAATCGTGCTCGTCTCGGTCGAGCTGGAGGAAATCCTGTCGCTGTCCGACCGGATCGCGGTGATGTTCGATGGCCGCATCGTCGGCGAGCGCTATCCGTCGCGCACCAACGAAGCCGAGCTTGGCCTGATGATGGCCGGCATGGGCGCGGAAGAGGCCGCCTGAGATGGAGGCGATGCCGCGCTGGGCCGATATCGTGCTGGTGCCGCTGATCAGCGTGCTGCTGGCCTTCGGGCTGTCGGCGCTGCTGATCCTGTGGATCGGGGCCGACCCCTGGGAAGCGTTGAAGCTGATGGTCTCGGGCTCGTTCGGCTCGACCTATGGCTGGGGCTATACGCTCTATTACGCGACCAATTTCGTGTTCACCGGCCTCGCTTTCGCGGTCGCCTTCCATGCCCGGCTGTTCAATATCGGCGCCGAGGGGCAGGCGACCCTGGGCGGGCTGGGCGTTGCCCTGGTCTGTCTGGCGCTGCCATGGCCGCACTGGACCCTGGCACTGCCCGCCGCGATGGCCGGCGGCGCGCTGTTCGGCGCGGCCTGGGCGTTTCTGCCGGCCTGGCTGCAGGCGACGCGCGGCAGCCATATCGTGATCACCACGATCATGTTCAACCTGATCGCCGGCGCGCTGCTGAACTACATGCTGGTCAATCCGCTGCGCCCCGAAGGCTCGATGGACCCGGCGACGGCGAAGTTTCCGGCCGGCACCAACCTGCCGACATTGCACGAGATGCTGGCGCCGTTCGGGATCGAATTCTCGCGATCCGCGCCGGCGAATGTCAGCCTCATCCTGGCGCTGGTCGCCTGCCTCTTTGTCTGGTGGCTGCTGTGGCACACCCGCTTTGGCCATGCCCTGCGCGCCCAGGGCCATTCCGAAACCGCGGCCGCCTATGCCGGGATATCGCCGGTCCGGATCACGGTCTGGGCGATGCTGCTGTCGGGCGCGCTGGCCGGGCTGATGGCGATCAACACCACGATGGGCGAGGCCGAGCGGCTGATCCTGAACGCGGTCGAGGGTGCGGGCTTCATCGGGATCGCGGTGGCGCTGATGGGCCGCAACCACCCGTTCGGCATCCTGCTGGCCGCGATCCTGTTCGGGTTTCTCTATCAGGGCGGGGCGGAACTCGCCCTGTGGACGAACATCCCGCGCGAGCTGGTGGTGGTGATCCAGGCGCTGGTGATCCTGTTTACCGGCGCGTTGGACAACATGGTGCGGATGCCGATCGAAAAGCTGTTTGCCATCCTGCGGCGCCGCCGGGCCCCTGCGGCCCCGCCCGTGCAGGCCCCGGGGGAGTAGGGGCATGGATTTCGCCACGGCCATCGCCATCCTCGATTCGACGCTGCGGCTGGCGACGCCCTTGTTGCTGGCCTGTCTGGCGGGGCTCTATTCCGAGAAGTCGGGCGTGTTCGACATCGGGCTCGAGGGCAAGATGCTGATGGCCGCCTTTGCCTCGGCCGCCTTCGCCTTTGTCTCGGGGTCGGTCTGGATCGGCCTGCTGGCCGGCATCGCCGCCTCGCTGCTGATGGCCGGGCTGCATGGGCTGGCCTCCATCACCTTCCGCGGCAATCAGCTGATCTCGGGCGTGGCGATCAATTTCCTGGCCGCCGGGCTGACCGTGGTGATCGCGCAAAGCTGGTTTCAGCAGGGCGGGCGGACGCCGTCGCTTCTGGGTGGGGCGCGGTTTGCCCCGATCGAATTGCCGCTGGCCGAAACCCTGGCCCCGGTGCCGATCCTGGGCCCGATCTATGCCGAATTGCTGTCGGGCCATTCGATCCTGGTCTATGTTGCGCTGCTGGCGGTGCCGCTGACCTGGTGGGTGCTCAACCGTACCCGGTTCGGGCTGCGCTTGCGGGCCGTGGGCGAAAACCCCGAGGCTGTGGATACCGCCGGCATCAGCGTGATCCGCCTGCGCTATACCGCGGTGCTGATCTGCGGGCTGCTCTGCGGCATCGCGGGGGCCTATCTGGCGACCGGCCTGCAGGCGGGATTCGTCAAGGACATGACCGCCGGCCGCGGCTTCATCGCGCTGGCCGCGCTGATCTTTGCCAAATGGCGGCCGTGGCATGCACTGGGCGCCTGCCTGCTGTTCGGCTTCCTGCAGGCGATCGCGCTGCGCTATCAGAACCTTGAATTCTGGGGCATCGTGATCCCGGGGCAGTTCACCGACGCGCTGCCCTATATCCTGACGGTGGTGATCCTGGCGGGCTTTGTCGGCCGCGCCATCCCGCCGGCCGCCGGCGGCGAACCCTATGTGAAAGAGCGCTGAGGCGCGGCGGCCTCACACCCGTTCCAGGATCGTCGCCGCCCCCATGCCGGAAGCCACGCAAAGGGTGGCGAGCCCGGTCTGCTGGTCGGCACGCTCCATCTCGTCGAGCAGCGTGCCCAGGATCATCGCCCCCGTCGCCCCCAGCGGATGGCCCATGGCGATGGCGCCGCCATTGACGTTGACGCGGCCCGGGTCGGCCTCGAACGCCTGCAGGAAGCGCAGCACGACGGCGGAGAATGCCTCGTTCACCTCGATCACGCCGATATCGCCGATCGCCATGCCGCCCTCGCGCAGGATCTTCGCGGTCGCGGGCACCGGGCCCGTCAGCATGATCGTGGGATCGGTGCCGATCTTGGCGGTCGCCCGGATGCGCGGCACGCGGCGTCAGGCCATGCGCCTGCCCGAACGCCTTCGACCCCACCAGCACGGCCGCGGCGCCATCGACGATGCCGCTCGAATTGCCGGCATGGTGGACATGGGCGATCCGCTCCAGATGCGGGTATTTCATCAGCGCCAGCTGGTCGAAGCCCGGCATCGCCTCGCCCATCTCCTTGAAGGCGGGTTTGAGCGCGCCCAGCGTCTGCATGTCGGTGCCGGGGCGCAGATACTCGTCGCGCTCCAGGATCGGCAGGCCATTGATGTCCCGCACCGGGATGATGGAGCGGTCAAAGCGGCCCTCCGCCCAGGCTTGCGCCGCGCGGCGCTGGCTTTCGACGGCCAGCGCATCCACATCGTCGCGCGAGAACCCGTATTCGGTGGCGATGATGTCGGCCGCGATACCCTGCGGCACGAAATAGCTTTTCATGGCGAGCGACGGATCGACGGCGATCGCCGCCCCGTCCGAAGCCCATCGGCACGCGCCCCATCATCTCGACCCCGCCGGCGATATAGGCGTCGCCCGCGCCGGCCGCGACCTGATTGGCGGCAAGGTTCACCGCCTCGAGCCCGCTGGCACAGAACCGGTTGATCGACAGGCCGGGCACCGATTCGCCCAGGTCAGAGGCGAGGACAGCCGAGCGCGCCAGGCAGCCGCCCTGTTCGCCCACCTGGGTGACATTGCCCCAGATCACGTCCTCGACCGCGTCGGCGGGCAGGCCGTTCCGCTCCTTCAGGGCGTTCAGCGTCAGTGCCGACAGGCGCAGCGCGGTGACCTCGTGCAGGCTGCCATCCTTGCGGCCCTTGCCGCGGGGCGTGCGGATCGCGTCGTAGATATAGGCGTCGGTCATCGAGGCTCCTTTCCGACCCGGTCGCCGGGGTTCCCCGGCATCAGATCATAGGGGTGTTTCCAGCCCGGCTGTGCCGCGATGCGGGTCGAGCCAGGCGTCGATATGGGGCCAGTCGGCGCGGTCAAAGCCGAACGGCTCGGGATAATACAGGTAACTGCAGCAGGCGATATCGGCGCTGCTGATCGCATCGCCCGCCAGCCAGTCGCGGCCCGCAAGCGCGCCGTCAAGCACCTTCAGCGATGCGCGCAGCCGGCCCTGATGCCAGGAAATCACCTCGGCCGGGCGATGCTCGGCGTCGAGGAAGTTCATCAGGAACCGCGTGCTGCCGGCGACGGAGGAAAACTTGTGATTGTCCCACAGCACCCAGCGCAGCACCTCGCGCCTGGCTGCCCGGTCCCAGCTTTCCTCGAACGCGCCAGTGCGTTCAAGCACATAGTCCACGATGGCGCCCGATTGCGACAGCACGGTCGCGCCATCGACCAGCACCGGAACCTCGCCCATGGGGTTCAACGCACGATATTCCGGACTGCGCGCACCACCGTTGAAGAAATCGACAAAGACCGGTTCCCAGGCGAAACCGGCCAGCGCCATCGTCAGCGCCGCCTTGTAGGCGTTGCCCGATTCCCCAAAGCAGTAAAGCTGCGCGGTCATCCAATGTCCTTTCGCATCGCCTGGCCCAGCCATGCGCAACAGAGCCTACTGCACGGTTATGGCGGGGGCCACCTCGAGCGCCACATCCGCAAAGTCCGGATAGACCTCGCGGACCAGTTCCGCGTCGCCGGCTTCGGTCAGCTGGACCAGATACCACAGCCCGCCATCGCGCAAGGCAAGCGTTTGCGAGGCAAAGCGATAGCGGCCGCGACTGCCGGAACGCATGATCGTCTCGGTCGGGATCAGCGCGTAGGGCGCACCGCCCTCGGTCGTGCCCACCGTCGCCGCGTCGAGATCGAAGCGTGCATCGACAATATCGAGGGGGCGGATCGCGGACTCGAACCCCGAGGTGAAACGGTTCTCGAAGACACCAAAGCTCAGCCCGGCGCGTTCGGCCAGGTGGCGCGCGATCGCGGGCGGGATCGTGGCCATCAGCGCGCCGCCATCGGCCTCGACCAGCGCAAGGCGCAGCAGGTCGGTCACATTGGAGATCTCAGACCTGTCGGCCGCGCTTAGCGTCTGGGCAAGGCCAGGCTGCCCCTGGACCGCCAGCCAAAGCGTGCTCAGCAGGAACACCGCGCGCAGGCTGTTCCGCAGGCGCCCAGAGATGCGGATTGGCGGCATGGTTTTCCTCTCGCCATGGGGCAGCGCCACCCGATCGCCTGCGCGGCCCACAAGGCCGTCCCGCAAGGGCCATCCCGGAAATGCAGCGCAACCGCCCGGGCACAGTCGTTCGATTCTATACGTGACCAGGGGCCTTTACAAGCGGCCGCGCCGGCGCTGGGCTGTCGGAGCCGCGCAGGCTGCGACGCCTTCGCCGGCCCGGCGCTTCCGCTTATTGGGCCTGTCGTAGCCATGGCGACGAATACCCGCAGTCATCGACCATGACCGCTATCTGCCTTCCGCCCGACCACCAATCCTGCCCCATTGGCAGGATCTGTGGCACGCGCGGCGCGGCGCGGCATCAGTCGAGCGGCACCATGCTGCCGCGCGGGAAGGTCACGTCGCGGAACGCCGGGAAGAGCTGTTTCACCAGCTCTGTCTGGTCCGGTTCATCGGTGCGGACGAGATACCATTCACCGTCATCTTCCAGCGCCACCGTCTGCGAGGTCGCCTGGATGCGGCCGGCGCCCTCGACAGCAATCACGCCGCTGGTCGGGATCAGCAGATAGGGCGTGCCGTCGGCTGTCTCATACGCCTGGGCCGGCAGAACAGCAAGAGCCGCCAGAGCCGCCGCGGCGAACGCGCGCAGGGTCGGGTTCATCCGGGCTTTCCGTTTTCCCGCTAGAACTGCTCGGCCGGCAGCGCCATCACCGGCTCGGCCCCCGACTTGATGCGCGCGAGCAGCGCGGCCGTTTCGGGCAACTCCCGCGCCATGTAATACCGTCCGGTGGCAAGTTTCGCCCGGTGAAAGGCCGGGTCGCCTTCGCCGGCGGCCAGGGCGGCCTTGGCCGCCTTCGCCATCCGCGCCCACATCAGCCCCAGCGCGACATGGCCGAACAGATGCAGGAAGTCATGCGACCCGGCCAGCGCATTGTCGGGGTTCCTCACGCCCTCGGCCACGAAATACGTCGCCCCCGCCTGCAGGTCCTTCGAGGCGGCCTTCAACGGTTCGAGGAACTGCGCGTTCAGCTCTTCATCCGCGGCGTTCTCCTTGATGAAGCCCTTGACCATCTCGAAGAACGCCATCGCCGCCTTGCCGCCCTGGGCGGGCAGCTTGCGCCCCACAAGGTCGAGCGCCTGGACCCCGTTCGTGCCCTCATAGATCATCGTGATCCGGGCATCGCGGACGAACTGTTCAACGCCCGCAGCACGGGTGAAGCCGGTGCCGCCAAAGGTCTGCTGCGCCAGCACGCAGGCCGCGAACCCCTTGTCGGTCAGGAATGCCTTGATGACGGGGGTCAGCAGCGAGACCATCGCCTCGGCCTCGGCATCGCCGGCCCGGTGCGCCCGGTCGATCATCATCGCACCCCACAGGGCAAAGGCGCGCGCGCCCTCGACGAAGCTCTTCTGGGCCAGCAAACCGCGGCGGACATCCGCGTGCACGATGATCGGGTCGGCCGGCCCCGACGGGTTGGCCACGCCGGTCACCGCACGGCCCTGCAGCCTTTCGCGGGCAAAGCTGCGCGCCGCCTGATAGGCCGCCTCGGCCTGGGCATAGCCCTGCAGGCCGACGCCGATCCGGGCCTCGTTCATCATCGTGAACATCGCCCGCATGCCCTTGTGCTCTTCGCCCACCAGAAACCCGGTGGCGCCGTCATAGGCCATCACGCAGGTGGCGTTGGCGTGGATGCCCATCTTCGATTCGAGCCCGGCACAGGCGACCCCGTTGCGCGGGCCCGGGCTGCCATCCTCGTTGGGCAGGAATTTCGGCACGATGAACAGGCTGATCCCCTTGGTGCCCGGCGGCCCGCCGGGGATTTTCGCCAGCACCAGATGGACGATGTTCGCGGTCAGGTCGTGGTCGCCCGCCGAGATCCAGATCTTCTGGCCGGTGATCCTGTAGGTGCCGTCGCCCTGGGGTTCGGCGCGGGTCCGGATCAGCCCCAGATCGGTGCCGCATTGCGGCTCGGTCAGGTTCATGGTGCCGGACCATTCGCCCGAGATCATCTTGGGCAGATAGGTCGCCTTTTGCTGCGGCGAGCCATGCGCGGCAATCGCCGAGGCCGCGCCATGGGTCAGCCCCTGATACATGTTGAACGCCATATTGGCCGAGACGAAAATCTCGCCCACGGCCGAGCCGAGCAGATAGGGCATGCCCTGGCCGCCATAATCGGGGTCGGAATCGAGCGCCAGCCAGCCGCCCGCGCGCAGCTGGTCATAGGCGTCCCTGAACCCCTCGGGGGTGCGCACGACGCCGTTTTCCAGGGTGCAGCCCTGCTGGTCGCCGATGGCGTTGAGCGGGGCGAGCACATCGCGGGCGAGCTTGCCCGCCTCGTCGAGCACGGCGGCCGGTGAAATCGCGGTCCATCTCGGCATAGCCGGGGATATCGGCGGCAGAGACCGCCAGCAGGTCGTGCAGGACGAATTGCAGATCGTCGATCGGGGCGGCGTAATCGGGCATCGCTGTTCTCCAGGCGGGCGGGCCGGCTGCGCGGCCTCGGGCCGGCCAAGGGTATGGGCGCCGGCGGGCCGCGGCAAGGGGTGGCGGCCATGGCGGGATGCCCCGGTACCCCGGCCCCGGCCGCGCGATCGCAACCGTCTGCGCAGGGATACCGGGGCAGCGCGCCAGTTCCCCCGACGCTGCGCGATGTCACCCACCGTTCAAGGCAGACGGCGCGCGCCGTGCAAGCACCCTGCGGGCCGTTCGCGGCTGGCTGGCGTTGGACGCCCCCCTGCAACCGGCCGTGCGCGATGCGACCATGTTGTACTGCCGCAAACCGCCGTCCGGTCTGGCAGGATACCACTACAAAAAAGCGCGTGCACGGCATCGCCTCGAATCGCCAGCCGCAGGGTGGGCGCCGGGCCCGTGGCGCGGCGGGTCCCGCCGCCCCCCCCCTTGCCCGTTCCCCCCGGCCCGGCGCATATGCCCCCGACAGAGGGAGGCGCGCCATGACCGGCCCGGACAGCGACAACGGCAGAGCGCAAGGCGGCGCTCGCCCGTCAGTTCATCGAGGCGATCCCGCATTCGCGCGCGCTGGGCATGCGGTTCGAGGAAAGCGGGCCGGGCTGGGCGGTGATCTCGATGCCCTACGATGCGCGGCTGGTCGGCGATCCGAAGACCGGCGTGATGCATGGTGGCGCGGTCTCGGCGCTGATGGACACCTGCGGCGGGGCGGCGGTGATGCTGCACCCGTCGGGCCCGGCGGCCACCGCCACCATCGATCTGCGCATCGACTACATGCGCGCGGCCGCGCCCGGCCAGCGGATCACCGCGCGGGCCGAATGCTATCACATCACCCGCTCGGTCGCCTTCGTCCGCGCCACCGCCCATGACGAAGACGCGCAGACCCCGGTGGCCGCGGCAAATGGCGCGTTCACGGTGGAGCGGCCGCGATGAGCCGGCCGCCCCCCGAGCCGGTGCAGGCGATCAAGCAGCGCCGCGACGCGGTGCTGGCCGCGCTGACCGGCGGCGTGCCCTATATCGGCTTTCTGGGCCTGCGGTTCGAGCGTCGCGGCGACGAGTTGACCGCGGTGCTGCCCTTCGACCCGAGCCTTGTCGGCAACCCCGCGCTGCCCGCTTTGCATGGCGGCGCGATCGCGGCCTTCATGGAACTGACGGCGGTGGTCGAACTGGCCTGGTCGCTGTTGTGGGCGGATATGGAGGCCGGACGGATCGACCTTGCCGATGCCGAACAGGGCGTGCTGCCGCGGATCCCGAAGACGATCGATTTCACGGTGGACTATCTGCGCTCGGGCCTGCCGCGGGATGCCTATGCGCGGGCCCGGGTGAACCGCTCGGGGCGGCGCTATGCGTCGGTGCATGTCGAGGGCTGGCAGGACAATCGCGACCGTCTGTTTGCCCAGGCGACGGCGCATTTCCTGATGGTGCCGCGGGATGGCCAGGGCTGACAGCCGGCGCGGTCCGCCATGAGCCCGGAGCGGAAATGGCGGTCGTAACAGGCCCGATCACCCATGGGCGCATCCTGCGCATCGCGCTGCCCATCCTGCTCGCCAACGCCACCGTGCCGATCCTGGGCCTGGTCGACACCTGGGCGGTGGGCCGGATCGCCGCGCCCGAGCCGATCGGGGCGGTGGGGATCGGCGCGATCATCCTCAGCGCGATCTACTGGGTGTTCGGCTTTCTGCGCATGGGCACGGCGGGGCTGACGGCGCAGGCTGCGGGCGCGGGTGATGCGGGCGAGGTGACCGCGCTGTTGACCCGGGCGCTGATCCTCGCCGGGGCGGGCGGGCTGGCGATCATCGCGCTGCAGGGGCCGCTTTTCGCCGGGGCCTTCGGCATCGCGCAGGCCTCCGACACGGTCGAGGCACTGGCCCGCGACTATATGGGCATCCGGGTCTGGTCGGCCCCGGCCGCGATCGCCCTTTACGGCATCACCGGCTGGCTGATCGCACGGGAACGGACCGGCGCCGTGCTGGCGGTGCAGGTGGCGATGAACGGGCTCAATATCGGCCTCGACATCCTGTTCGTGATCGATTTCGGCTGGGGCGTGACCGGTGTCGCCTGGGCGACTTTCCTGGCCGAGTGGTCGGGGCTTCTCCTGGGGCTTTGGCTGTGCCGCGACGCCTTTGACCTGCCCGCCTGGCGCGACTGGCCACGGGTCTTCGACCGGGCGCGGCTGGGCCGCATGGCGGCGGTCAACACCGACCTCCTGCTGCGGTCGCTGATGATCCAGGCGGCCTTTGTCTCGATGTTGTTCATCGCCGCGGGGCTGGGCGATGTCCGGCTTGCCGCCATGCAGATCCTCATCCAGTTCCTGCATGTCACGGGCTATGCGCTGGACGGGTTCGCCTTCACCGCCGAGGCGCTGGTTGGCCAGGCGACGGGCGCGCGGGCGCGATCGGCGCTTCGGCGGGGGGCGATCATGTCGAGCCTTTGGGGCGGTGCGACCGTGGTGCTTTTGTCGCTTGGCTTTGGGCTTTTTGGCCCGGCGGCGATCGGCGCGATGGCCAACGACCCGGCGGTGGTCGCTGCCGCGCAAGGCTATCTGCCATGGATGGTGGCCGCGCCGCTCGTGGGGCTTGCCGGCTGGATGTTCGACGGCATTTTCATCGGCGCCACCCGCACGGCGGACATGCGCAACATGATGGCGGTCTCGCTGGGCGCGTATGCGCTGGCCGCCTGGACGCTTGTGCCCGCATTCGGCGGCCACGGTCTGTGGGCGGCGATCCTGATCTTCTTTCTGGTGCGCGGCGTGACGCTCGGCTTGCGCTATCCCGCGCTGGAGCGTGCGGCGGAGTGACCCCCGCGCCCGGAACCGGCCCCACCCACCCACCCGCCGGTCCCGGGCGCGGGACCGGGCCGCCGGCTATCCAGGCAGGCGGCGCAAAAACGCGCGGGTGCGCGGATGGCGGGGCGCGGCAAAGAGCTGCTCCGGCGGCCCCTGTTCCAGGATCCGCCCCTCGGACAGGAAGCAGACCTGATCCGCGGCTTCCCGGGCGAAGCCCATCTCGTGGGTTGCCAGCACCATCGTCATCCCGTCGGCGCGCAACTGGCGCAGCACGTCCAGCACTTCGCCGACCAGTTCGGGGTCGAGCGCCGAGGTGATCTCGTCGAACAGCATGATCTCGGGCTCCATCGCCAGCGCCCGCACGATGGCGACCCGCTGCTGCTGGCCGCCCGACAGCTGATCGGGCCAGTGATCCATCCGATCCGCCAGCCCGAACCGTTCGAACAGCGCCTCGATCCGCGGGGTCAGTTCCGCCCGGCTTTGCCCGCGGACCCGGTGCGGCGCCAGCATCGCGTTCTCGCGCGCGGTCATGTGCGGGAACAGGTTGAAGCTCTGGAACACGATGCCGATGCGTTGGCGCACCGGCGCCGGATCGCGCTCGGGGTCCGAGATGTCGATGCCGTCAAGTTCGATCCGCCCGTCATCGATCGGCTCGAGCAGGTTCATGCAGCGCAGCAGCGTCGACTTGCCCGAACCCGACGCCCCGATCAGGCACACGGTTTGGCCCGGCTCCACCGCCAGGTCGATGCCCGCCAGCACCGGCAGACCGCCGAATGCCTTGACGACCCCGGTCAGTTGCAGTTTCGCCATCAGCTGCGCTGGCGGTTCTGCCGCGCGATCAGGTGATCGGCATAGCGCGTGGCCGGCACCGTGACGCAAAGGAAGATCACCGCGGCCACCACATAGGGGGTGAAATTGGCCAGAAGCGACTTGTAGACCCCGGCCTGGCGCAACACCTCGACCGGGCCGATGAAGCTGAGCAGCGCGACATCCTTCTGCAGTGCGATCAGCATGTTCATGTTGGCCGGAACCACCCGCCGGATCGCCTGCGGCAGGATCACGAAGCGCATGGCGTCGCCATGGCTCAGCCCCAGCGATGCCGCCGCCGCCCGCTGCGAGCTGTGGATCGACTCGATCCCCGACCGGAAGATCTCGGCGACATAGGCCGAATAGGTCAGGATCAGCGCCAGCGATCCCCAGATATAGGGCGAGTTCCAGGGCCGCGGCAGGCCCAGCCCGGGCACGCCGAAGCCGATCAGATAGATCACCAGGATGACCGGTATGCCCCGGAACACATCGACATAGATGATGCCGAACAGCCGCAGCGGAAACAGCGCCGGGGCACGTGCATCCCGGCAGAGCGCAATCGCCAGGCCCAGCACCGCGATCGCCGGCGCGCACCAGGCAAAGATCGCTACATCCAGCAGAAACGCGCGCAACAGCGTCGGGAAGGTCTGGGCGAACACCGCGCCGTCGAAAAAGCTGCGCTGCACCGCGGACCAGCCCGGCGCCAGCGGCACCAGCGTGACCAGCGCGCCGATCGCCGCGGCGGTGCTGGCCATCGCGATCAGGCCGGCGCGGCGGCGCGCCCGGCGTTCGTGCAACTGGCGCCGGGTCAGCCCGGCGCCGGGTGTCGTGGGCATCCGGTCCGGCTGGTCCGGCGCGGAAGGCGCCGTCGTCACTCGATCACCGGAACGCCGGTGGCCTCCTGCAGCCAGGTCGCCTCGATCGCCGCCAGCGTCCCGTCGGCAGCCATCTCTTGCAGCGCAGCATCGACGCAGGTCTTCAAGGGATTGCCCTCGGCCATCAGCATGCCGAACCGGTCGGGGTTGTCGGTGCGGTCGGCCGGGAACTGGCCCAGCACGACGCCATCGTCCAGCGTCACCGCAGCGATGTAAAGCGCCGTTGGCAGGTCGAAGATCGCGGCGTCGATCTGGCCCGCCTTCATCGCTGCGGTCACGTCGACATTGTCGTTGTAGAGCAGCGGGTCGCGGTCCGGGTCGATCAGCCCCTGCAGCATCGGAACGGCGGTGGTGTTGGCGTCCGCCCCCCAAATGAGGCTCTTCAGGCTGGCGACCGTGGGTTCGGCGCCGGCATCGATGGTGGGCTGGCGCACCAGCACCGCCATCGCGGCCGCATAATAGGGCGCGGAAAAGTCGACCACCTGCTCGCGCGCCTCGGTGATCGAGAATTGCTGCAGGTTGAGATCGAAATTCTTCGCCCCGGGCTGGATCGATTCGTCAAACGAGGCCCGCACCCAGGCGACCTGATCGGCGGCAAAGCCCATCCGGTCGGCCAACGCATAGGCGACGGCGGCCTCGAAGCCTTCGCCGGCTTCGGGCGCATCGTTCAGCACCCAGGGATAATAGGCCGGGTTGCCGGTGGCGACGGTCAGCGTGCCCTCGGTCAGGGTCTTGCCGGTGGCACAGGCGTTCTGGGCCGCGGCCGGCAACACGACGGCCACAAGCGCGGCGCTGAGGCCGAAAAACGGTGCCGATCGGATCATGGGGTTCTCCGTCATCATTGGTTGCATCTTGCGCCATTGAACGGGCGCGCCGCGGCTTTGTCCAGTGGCTGGCCGGCGCCATCGCCACGGGTACCGGTTGGGTCGGCGCCGCGCGATCAGGTCGCTGCCCAGCGTTGCGCGGCGCGCCCCACGGCATCGGCGACGCCATCGAGCCCCTCGCGCGACAGGCGCGCGTCGAGGCCCCGCGCGATCTGCCCGACCAGCGACAGGCCGCGAAAACCGAGGGCGGTGTAAAGCTGCACGGCCGTGGCACCGGCCTCGATCTTTGCCCAGGCGTCGTCGGCCGAGCCGATCCCGCCCACCCCGATCAGCGGCATGGCCGCGCCGGTTTCCACGAACAGCCGGGCGAGCACACGGGTCGAGCGGGCAAAGAGCGGCCGGCCCGACAGCCCGCCGGCCTGGGCGGCGTGGCGCCCCGTCAGCCCATCGCGGGCAATCGTCGTGTTGGTGGCGATGATCCCGTCCACCGGCGCGGCGAGCGCGGCCGCGGCGATCTGCGCGATCTGGGCATCGTCGAGGTCCGGCGCGATCTTCAGGAACACCGGGATGCGCCGGGGCAGATCCTCGCGCGCCGCCAGAACGCCCTCCAGCAGCGGGGCCATCGCCTGCCCCTGCAGATCGCGCAGCCCTGCGGTGTTGGGCGACGAGACATTGACGGTGGCAAAGTCGACATGCGGGCCGCAGACCCGCAGAACCCGGGCGAAATCGGCGGCGCGGTCGGCGCTGTGCTTGTTCGCCCCCAGATTGAGGCCGACAATCCCGCCCGGCCGACGCGCTGCCAGCCGGCTTGCCACCGCTGTCGCGCCGTCATTGTTGAAGCCGAAGCGGTTGATGACCGCCTCGGCCTCGGGCAGCCGGAACACCCGCGGCCGGTCGTTGCCGGGCTGGGGCAGCGGCGTGACGGCGCCCGCCTCGACAAAGCCGAAGCCGGCCGCCAGCAGCCCGGGCAGCGCCTCGGCATTCTTGTCGAACCCGGCGGCCAGGCCCACCGGGTTGGGCAGGTCGAGCCCGGCAAGCCGGGTCCGCAGCCGTGACGAGGTTTCCGGGCCGCCGCGCGGTCCAAGGCCCGCCCGCAGCGCGGCTATCGCCAGCCCATGCGCGGTTTCAGGGTCGAGCCTGCGCAGCAGGCGCACCGCAGCGGTTTCAAGCAGGGGCATGATCCTATCGTGCCATCTTCGCGCGGGCCGCCGCGTCTAGCTGTTCCAGCGCCAGGTCACGACAACATAGACGTCGTCGGTTCCGTCCGCATAGGAGCATAGCGCGCCGGCCTTCGCGGGCGTTAACGCCCCCCCGGCAATGCTGTGCCAACCGTTGACGCCGTCGACCAATTTACCGCTCGACTCGCTGTACACCGCGGCATAGGTTCGGCCGCCCCCCAGCACACCGTTTCCGGCTTCGTCAAATGGGACGATTCTCGCGCACACTGCGGGTCGGATGCCGTAGAGTTTCATTTCCATATAGCGCTCGCCGCTGCTCTTAATGAAACTGGACTTAAAGGCGATGCAACCGCCCCATTGCGACTGGACCCAGCAGCCATCGGTGCCGTCCAGAACCGCATTGCCGGGCACCGCCCCGGCCTTGACCATGACCTCGTCCAGATTATCGATCTTCGCGTCATCCGGCCTGAACCGCGATCGCGTCTCCGCCACCAGAGCCTGGGCCAGACGGATCGTCGCCTGGGTTTGCGATGCAATCGCGGCCTGCTGATAGAACACCAGCCCGCCCACGATCACCGCGAGCGCGATCGAGATGAACAACACCGCCTCGATCAGCGTCACGCCACGTCTGCGCATCAATCTCGCGATCATACCCTTGGCCCCCCGACCACTGCCTTGTATTGTACACCTGTTTACGCGCCATGAACAGCCGAACCGGGCGACGGCGCGGCGCCAAGCGGGCCGGCACGAACGACCTCGTCGATGCGAAGGTCGCGATACAGATGCGGGAAGCGCGGCGCCGCCGCGCGACACCTCCCAGCGCAGGGCCGGGCCCAGTGCCGCGGCGTCGAGCGTGACGAGCACCAGCTCGGCCTCGCCGTGGAAATGCCGGGCCACGGTGCCGTCCAGCTGCGCGGCCGTCGACAGATGGACGAACCCGTCGCGCAAATCGTCGGGCGAGCCCCGGGTTTCGCCGGCGGCCTGGAAAGCCGCCCATTCGGCCGCACGAAAGATCTTGTAAACATGCATCATTTGCATCCTTGCCGCGCCGCCCTGCCCGGGTCAAGACTGTGCCAAAGGGGGCAACCATGCTGCGTTCCGAAATCAACGCCATCCTGCGCGAGGCCGCGGCCTTCATCGCGGGCTTCGGCTGGCACCTGCCGCCCTTTGCCGACTGGCCGCCGGCGACGCTGCAGGCCCATGCCGACAGCGACATCGTCGCGCGCCGGCTGGGTTGGGACGTGACCGATTACGGCACCGGCGATTTCGCCCGCATCGGCTTGGCGCTGTTCACGCTCCGCAACGGGCGGCTCGCAGATCTGGCGGCCGGGCGGGGCATGCTCTATGCGGAAAAGCTGCTGATCTCGCGGGTCGATCAACTGGCGCCGATGCACCGCCATGCGCTGAAGGCCGAGGACATCGTCAATCGCGGCGGCGGGCGGCTGGTGGTCGAACTTTACGCCTCGGCCCCCGATGGCAGCATCGACCGCGCGGCACCCGTCACCGTGCCCTCGGACGGCATGCCGCAGACGCTGCCGGCAGGCGGGCGCCTGGCGCTGGCGCCGGGGCAAAGCGTCACCCTGATGCCCGGGGTCTGGCATGCCTTCTGGGCCGAACAGGCGGATTGCCTGATCGGCGAGGTCTCCACCGTCAACGACGACGAGACCGACAACATCTTTGCCGAGCCGGTGCCGCGCTTTCCCCAGATCGACGAGGATGCGCCGCCCTGGCGCCTTCTGGTGTCCGACTATCCGGCTGTCACGACCCGCCTGACACATCGCCCACTTGACACCGCCGCGCGCCCGGTCAATCTGGCCCCTGCTTCGGTTCCGGGGGCGACCCCGGTGAAGAGGGAACGCGGTGCGGGCGCCATGCCCAATTCCGCGGCTGCCCCCGCAACTGTGAGCGGAGAGCGACGCCGACAACGCCACTGGGGCCAGGACCCCGGGAAGGCCGGCCAAGCGACGACCCGCAAGCCAGGAGACCTGCCGAGGCGATCACCCTGTCCGGGCCGCGGGGCGCGCGCCGGGCTGCGGGGGTCTCCCGCCCGTGGTGATGCCTCACCCGTCGCGGGGGGTATCCTTGACCCTTCGTGACATGCTCACCCGATCCGGGGCCAACCCGGACGCACCACGAAGGACCGAGAAATGCGCAGAACCCTGCTTTGCACCGCCGCGATGATCGCCGGCGCCGCCCCGGTTTTCGGCCAGACGCCCGAAGGCTTCGACCTTGACCCGATTATCGTTTCCGGCGGCCTGTTTCCCGTCGCCGAAGGCGCCTATGGCCGCGCCGTCAGCGTGGTGACCGCCGAAGAGATCGAACGCCGGCAGATCCGCTATGTGGCCGATGCGCTGCGTGCGTTGCCCGGCGTTTCGGTCAGCGGGACGGGGTCAAGCGGCGCCGGTCCCTTACAGGTCCGTATCCGCGGCGCCGAAGGCAACCACACCCTGGTGCTGATCGACGGGGTCGATGTGACCGCGCCCGAGAATGGCGAGTTCGATTTCGGCGGCCTGCTGGCGGCGGATATCGAGCGGATCGAGATTCTTCGCGGTCCGCAATCCTCGCTGTTCGGGGCCAATGCGATCGGCGGTGTGGTGTCGATCACCACCAAGCGGGCGACCGAACCGGGCAACAGCGGCGGCTTCGGCGCCGAGCTCGGCTCGAACGGCAGCTGGGGCGGCAATGTGGCTCTGCGCTGGTGGGGCGAGACGGCGCGGCTCAGCTTCTCGGCCGCACACCGGTTCGATGGCGGTTTCAACATTGCCGGCGACGATGGCGCCGACGACACCGGCGAAACGACGACGTTCAATGTCTCGGGCGATGCCGATCTGGGCGACATCTTCGGCGCGGGCTTTGCCTTGCGCCGCAGCCTTCTGTCGAACGACTACGACCGCTTCAACTATGGCGCGCCGGATCGCGCGGGCCTTGTCACCGATGCCGATCTCGTTCGCGACCGGCAGGAATTGTTCGGAACGATCTATGGCTCGGCCGATCTGATGGGGGGCCGGTTCGAGAACGAGTTGCGTTACAACTTTCTGAACCTTGACGACCAGAATTCTGAGGATCGCGTACAGAGCACCGACACCACGAGCAAGCGCCGGACGCTGCGCTATCGCGGCACCTTCGCGCTTGATGCCGGATCGGTTGCGGCAGCGAACCAGACCCTGACGCTGGCCGTCGAACGCGAGACCGAGAGCTTCAAGAACAACGATGCGAGCCTCGTTTTCGATCCCTCGCAGCTTGACGAGCAGGAGCGCACGCTGACCGGTTACGTTCTGGAATACCGCGGCCGCTTCGATATCGGCCTCGATCTGCAGGCTTCGGTCCGGTTTGACGACAACGATGCATTCGACGATGCCACAACCTGGACGCTGGGGGCGTCCTATGCGCTGCCGAACGGAACCACACGGCTGCATGCCTCGGCCGGAACCGGGGTGCAAAATCCCACATTGTTCGACCAGTTCGGGTTCATTCCCGATCAGTTCGTCGGCAACCCCGATCTGAAGCCCGAGAAGAGCACCGGCTGGGATATCGGCGTCGAGCAGCGCTTCTGGAACGGACGCGGCGTGATCGATGTGACCTATTTCAACGAAAGACTGAAAGACGAGATCGCGGTAACGTTCGAGCCGCCGCTGTTCTACGGCAGCCCGGTGAACGAGGACGGCACGTCCAAGCGACAGGGCGTCGAGATCACGTCGCGGGTCGACTTCAACGCACAATGGGCGCTGGGGCTCAACTATACCTATCTCGACGCCAAAGACCCCGATGGCACGCCCGAGACGCGCCGACCGATGCACGATCTGGGTCTCGACCTGTATTGGACATCGGCCAGCGGCCGGACCGATGTGACGGTCGGTGCGCAGTATGTCGCCGGGCTGACGGATTTCGATTTCACTGCGCCGGCCGTGGCCGATTCCGTGCCCGACAAGATCGATCTTGAAGATCACATGCTGGTCAATGTCGCACTCGCCCACCGGATCACCGATCGGGTCGCGCTGGAGGCGCGCGTCAGCAACCTGTTCGATGAACAATACGAAGAGGTCTATGGCTATGCGACGCAGGGTCTGACGGCCTATGCGGGGTTGCGTGCGACCTGGTAGGCCGATCCGCGCGCTCGCATGCGCGCTTGCCCTGGCCGCCCACGCGGCCGGGGCCGAGGCGCCGCCCGCCCGGGTCGTGTCGATCAACCTGTGCACCGATCAGCTGGCGCTGGCGGTGGCCGCCCCCGGCCAGCTGATCTCGGTCTCGCGCTTTGCCGCCGATCCCGGGGCGTCCGCCATGGCCGCGCAGGCGGCGGCGATCCCCGCCAACGGGTCGGGCGCCGAGGAGGTATTCGCGCTCGCCCCCGATCTGGTGCTGGCGGGGCGGTTCACCGCGCCCGCCACGCTGGCGATGCTCGACCGGCTCGCTGTGCCGGTGGCCGTGTTCGACGAGGCGCGTTCGCTGGCCGATATCCGCGACCGGATCGCCCTCATGGGCAGGGTTCTGGGGCGCGAGGCAGCGGCCGCCACCCTGATCGCCGATTTCGATGCGGGGCTTGCCGCGCTGGCGCCGCCGCCCGGCGACCGTCCCCGCGCCGCGCTTTACGGCGCGCAGGGCTATGCCGACGGGCGCGCCACCCTGCCGGGCGACATTCTGGCCGCAGCCGGGTTCGCCAATGTGGCCGAGGATTCGGGCTTTCTGCCGCTTGAGCTGCTGGTCGAGCGGGCGCCCGAGGCGGTGGTGTCGGGCGCCGGCCGCGCCGCGCCCTCGCGCGCCGATGCGATCCTCGACCATCCGGTGCTGGCCCGCATCACCGGGCATCGCGGCCCACTGCGGCTGCGCGGGCCCGACTGGCAATGCGGCACGCCCGCGGTGCTTGATGCCATCGCGCGGCTGGCGGCGGCACGGTGAGCCGCCGCCTGACCCTGTGGCTGGGCGCCCAGGTGGCTGCGCTGTTCGTCGTGTCGCTGGTCACCGGCCCCGCCGCCATCGGGCCGCTGCAGGGGCTGTGGGCGCTGATTGCCGGCGGCGATGGCCCGGCGCCGATGATCATGCGCGAAATCCGCCTGCCGCGCGCCCTGCTGGGCGCCGCGGTGGGCGCCGGGCTGGGCCTCGCCGGGGCCGCGCTGCAGGGCTATCTGCGCAACCCGCTGGCCGAGCCCGGGCTGATTGGCGTCGGCGGCGCGGCGGCGCTGGGCGCGGTGCTGGCGATCCAGTCGGGGGCGGCGGCGGCGTTCGTGCTGGGCCTGCCGCTGGCCGCACTCGCCGGGGCCGGGGTGGCGGCGGGCCTTGTGCTGTGGCTCGCCGGGCCGCGCGGCGGGTCGATCACGCTGATCCTCGCGGGCATCGCGATCAGCAGCTTTGCCGGCGCGCTGACGGCGCTGGCGCTGTCGCTGTCGCCGAACCCGTTCGCGGTGATGGAGATCACCTTCTGGATGATGGGCTCGCTGGCCGACCGTTCGATGACCCATGTGGCGCTGGCCGTGCCGTTCATCCTGGCGGGTGCCGCGCTGCTCTTGCCGCTCGGCCGGGGCCTTGACGCGCTGACGCTGGGCGAGGATGCGGCGGCCGCGCTTGGCATCCGGCTGTCGGCGCTGCGGCTGCGGCTGGTCGGCGGCGTCGCGCTGGCCGTGGGCGCGGCGACCGCGGTGGCGGGGGTGGTGGGCTTCGTCGGCCTCGTCGTGCCGCATCTGCTGCGTCCCCTCGTCGGTGGCCGGCCCGGCGCGCTGCTGCCCGCCGCGGCGCTGGGTGGCGCGGCGATGGTGCTGGCCGCCGATGTCGCGGTGCGGCTGATCCTGCCCCGGGGCGACCTGAAACTCGGCGTGCTGACTGCGCTTGTCGGCGCACCGCTGTTCCTGCATCTGATCTGGAAGACGCGGGGGCAGTTGGGATGAGCCTGCTGGAGCTTGACGATCTGACCGTGCTGCGCGGCGCCTGCCCGGTGGTCGATGCTGTCAGCATGGCGGTGGGGCCGGGCGAACTGGTCGGGCTGATCGGCCCGAACGGCGCGGGCAAGACGACGCTGATGCGCGGGGCGCTGGGGTTGCTGCCCTGCCGCGGGCGGTCGTCGCTCGCCGCCATGGCGCCCGGTGCGCGGGCCCGCCATGCCGCCTGGATGCCGCAGGCGCGCGAGATCGCCTGGCCGGTGCCGGTCGCCACGCTGGTGGCGCTTGGCCGGATGCCATGGGCGGCGCGCGGGATGACCGACACCGACCGGGCCGCCGTCGACCGGGCGCTCACGGCGCTCGATCTTCAGGCCTGGCGCGACCGTCCCGCCACCGCGCTGTCGGGCGGCGAACAGGCGCGCGTGCTGCTGGCCCGAGCGCTGGCGCAGGAAACGCCCCTGCTGCTGGCCGACGAGCCGATCGCCGGGCTCGACCCGGCGCATCAGCTGGCCACCATGGCGCATCTGGCCGGGCTGGCGCGGGCCGGGCGGGGCATCGTGGTGGCGCTGCACGATCTGGGGCTGGCGGCGCGGTTCTGCACCCGGCTGGTGCTGCTCGCCGGGGGACGGCTCTGCGCCGATGGCCCGCCTGCCGCCGTGCTGACGCCCGATCTGATGCGCGCGGCGTTCGGCGTGCGGGCCTGGTTCGCCGACACGCCCTATGGGCCGCTGTTCCAGCCGGTGGAGGTGCTGGCATGACCGCGTTCATGGCCCTGGCCGAGAGTCACCCGGCGCTGGCGTATCTCGCGCAGGGCGGTCCGGTGCTGTGGCTGATCGCCGGGCTGTCGGTGGTGACCCTGGCGCTGATCCTGGCGATCCTCGCGCGGCTTGTCGGACGGCGGGTCTGGGCGTCGCGGCTCGCCGTTGCCGCGATTGCCGCCTGGGAGCAGGGCGACCGCGCCGGCGCGCGCGCCGCGGTGATCGACCGGCCGGGCGCGCTGGCGCGCTTTGCCTCGGCGGCGATGGGGTTTCGCGGCGATCCGGCGCTGCCCGTGGCCGCGGCGCGCGAACGCACCGAACATCTGGGTCGCGCCATGCTCGCCGATCTGCGCGGCGGGTTCCGCGCGCTCGAGGTCATCGCGCTGGTCGCGCCGCTGCTGGGGCTTCTGGGCACGGTGCTGGGCATGATCGAGGCCTTCCAGGCGCTGCAGGCAGCGGGCGGGCGGGCCGATCCGGCGGCGCTGGCGGGCGGCATCTGGGAGGCGCTGTTGACCACCGCGGCGGGCATGGCGGTGGCGATCCCGGCGACGCTGGCGCTGAGCTGGTTCGAGGGCGTGGTCGACCGGCTGCAACTGCTTATGGAGGGCGCGGCGACCCGCATCTTCGCCGCGCCGCCGGCATGAGCGCGGCCTTCGCCCTGGGTCCGGCGCGGCGGCGCCGCGGCCCCAGCCTGACGCCGATGATCGACGTGGTGTTCCTGCTGCTGGTCTTCTTCATGCTCGCCGCCCGGTTCGGCCCCGAAACCGTCTTGCGCCTGTCGGCCGGCGGCACCGGTGCCGACGCCTGGCAGGGCCCGCCGCGGCTGATCGATGTCGCGCCCGAGGCGCTGACGCTCAACGGCGTGGCGGTCGGGATCGACGACCTGGCCGCGGCGCTGGCGCCGCTGATGCCCGACCGGGCGGCACCCGTGGTCCTGCGGGCGCGGGACGGTGCCGATCTGCAACGCCTGATCGACGTGATGGCGGCGCTGCGGGCGGCGGGCCCGGCCACGCTCGTCCTGGTGGAGTGACGGCCATGCGCCTTGCCGCCCCGCGCCCGACCCGCCCGCGCGAACCCGTCGTGCCGATGATCAATGTGGTCTTTCTGCTGCTGATCTTCTTCCTGATGGCGGCGGTGATCGCACCGCCCGAGCCGTTCGGCGTGACCCTGCCGCGCGCCGCGGCCGACGATCCGCCGGCGACGGGCGGCGCGCTTCACCTTGGCGCCGACGGCACGCTTGCCTATGGCACGGCACGGGGCGAGGCCGTTTTCGCCGCGCTGGCCGATCATCGGGGCGCGCTTGAATTGCGCGCCGATGCGGCGCTGCCGGCGGCCCGGCTGGCCGGTCTGATGCCCCGGCTTGGCGCGGCGGGGATCGACGAGATCGTCCTGGTGACCGTGCCATGAGGGGGCTTGGCGCGGGTCTGTTCTGGGGCTCGGTGGCGCTGGCGCTGCATCTGGCCGTGCTGTGGGTGGCGCCGCTGGGCGGCGGCGGGGGCGGCCGCGCCGGCGCCGGCGGCACCGCGACCGTGACGCTGGCCGCGACCGGGCCCGACATTGCCGCGCTGGCCGACAGCTGGTCGGTGGCCCCGGCGGCGCCCGCCACGGCGCCCGCCCGGATCGACCGCCCCGCCAGCCCGGCGGTATCGCCATCGCTGGTGCCCGCGTCCGCCCCGCCATCCGATCCGCGACCCGCCGGCCGGCCGGCCCAGCCATTGGCGGCGACGGGGCCAGCGCTCGGCCCGCCGCCCGACGCCGCGCCACAGGAACCGACGCCGGTCGCGGTGCCCGATGCGGGGCCCGCACCCACCCTGCCAGCGGCGGAAACCGCTGCCGCGCCGATGCCAGCCCGGCCGGCCGACCGGGTGCCGGCCGCCCTGGCCATGGCGGGTGCCGATGCCGACCCGGTCCGCCCGGTGGTCGACGCGGTCAGCCCGCGCCCGCCGGCGCGGCCGGCGACGCTCGACACCGCGGCGCGCGCGCCCGATCCGGTGGCCCCGACCCGTGCGGCGGGTCTGGGCGGCGGGGCGGTGGCGCAGACCGGCGGGGCGGGGCCGCCCGAGCCGACCGAAGGTCAGCGGCGATCCCTGCTGGCCACATGGGGCGGGGCGATTCGGGCCCGGGTGGCGCGCGCGCTGCGCCGCCCCGCCGGCGCCCGCGCATCGGGCGAGGTCTGGCTTACCCTGACGGTGGACCGTCAGGGCGCGTTGCTGGCGGTGTGGGTCTCGGGGCCGTCGGGCAATGCGGCGCTGGATCGCGCGGCCCTCGACGCGGTGCGTCGCGCGGGCCGGTTTCCGCCGGCGCCGGCAGCACTGGACGGTGCGTCGCACGTGTTCGACCTGCCGGTGCGATAGGGTGTCGCGCCCGGCCTTCGATGCCGCGCTCCGTGAACCGCGCCGATCGGGCGCCTGGCGGCACGGTCTTCAGGGCAGCCGGCGGTCGGGCTTACCCCTTTGGCATCGGACAGGTGTTCATGCCCAGAAAGCGATAGAGCCCGCAGGTGCCCATGATCCCCGTGGCCAGCGGGATCACCCCCAGCAGCATCCACAGCTTGCCATAGCCCAGCGGCAGTATCAGGAAGGACAGCAACATGATCGAACCGATCAGGATGCGGGCGAAACGGTCGGCACCGCCGACATTTTTCTCGAACATGGGGTCTCTCCGTTGGGCGCTGTGGAACAAGCGATGAAATAGTCCAGCGCGCGCCCCATGGCAATGGCGCGCGCCGACAGGATCAGCCCTGCCCGGCGCGCATCATCCGCCAATGCATCCGGATATCGGGAAAGAACAAGCAGGATGAAACCGGTCGCCAGGAAGACGACGACCATCAGGGGCAGCCACAGCACCGCCCCCAGCAGCCCGACCGCGCCGCCCACCCGCAGCGCCGCGCGGGGTTGCATCAGCCGCAGCATCAGCAGGTGGAACAGCCGCCCGCCATCGAGTGGCATCAGCGGCAACAGGTTGAAGAGCGCCAGGAACAGGTTGAGCGTTGCGGCAAGCGACAGAATCCGGGCCAGCCCGACATCGATGGCGGCTACATAGGGCACCGCAAGCGACCCCGCCGCCCAGATCGTCAGGTTCACGATCGGCCCCATGGCGACGATCAACTCGTCCTGGCGGGCGGTGGCGGATCGGGCCTGCTCGCAAAACCCGCCACCGCCATAGATGAAGATGCGCCGTACCGGCACGCCCTGCACGATGGCCCCCCAGGCATGGCCGATCTCGTGCAGAAGGATCGACAGGACAAGGGCGGCCAGAAATCCCGCCGCCCAGATCGGCTCGCCGGGATTGAGCGCCAGGATGAGAACGCCCAGCATCACCAGGCTGCCGCCGACCTCGATCGGGATGCCCCAGGGCCCGGGAAAGCGCAGGATCGCGGGTTCGCGGCCGTTCATCCCTGTCTCGCTTCCGTCCTGTGTGCCCTGTTTCTGCCTAGACCGCCGGCGATTTCACGGCAAGACCGGGCTGCGCGGAACGGTGGCGGGTGGGGGGACGCTTGCCGCCGGCCTCCTCGGATCAATCGCCGCCAGCATGCCGGGGGCACTGCGGCGCCTGTTGCGGCGGCGGCGGAACATGGCTGACACGGGCCGGCAGCCGCCGCCCCAGCATCGCCTCGGCCTGCGCCACGGGTGCGGCCAGGGCGCGCCAGTCGATGCCGGTTTCCAGCCCCATCGCGCCACAGGCAAAGGCCGCATCCTCGGTCGCGATGTTACCCGCGGCATCGGGGATGAAGGGGCATCCGCCGAGCCCGCCCAGCGCCGCGTCGAACACGCGCACCCCGGCCTGCAACCCCGCGACCATGTTGGCCAGACCCAGCCCGCGGGTGTCGTGCAGGTGCAGCGACAGCGCGACCCCCGGCCCCAGCGCTTGCGCCAGCCGGTCGCACAGCCCGAACACCTGGCGCGGGTCGGCCAGCCCGGCGGTGTCGGCGATGTTGATCTCTTCGACCCCTTGCGCGGCGAACTCCCGCGCGATGGTCACGACCCGGTCGGGGTCGACCCGGCCCTCGAACCCGCAGCCTAGCGCCGACTGGATGCCCGCGCGCAGGGCGATCCCGGCGGCGCGCGCCCGGGCGATGACCGGCCCGATCCGTGCGCGGGCCTCGGCGACGGACCGGCCGGTATTGCTGCGCGAATGGGCTTCCGACGCCGAGATCGAGATCGACAGATGCCGCACGCCCACCGCCAGCGCCCGGTCGAGCCCCGCCATGTTGAGCACCAGCGCCGAATAGGTGACGCCCGGCTTGGGATCGAGGCCGGCGAACAGCGCGTCGGTATCGGCCATCTGCGGGACCCGCCCGGGATGCACGAAGGACCCCAGCTGGATGCGCCGCAGCCCCGCCGATTCAAGCGCGGCCAGAAAGCCCCGCTTTTGCGCCAGGGTGAAACGCCGCTCCTCGCCCTGCAGCCCGTCGCGCAGGAACGTGTCCTCGATCAGCACAGGCCCCGAGAACGCGTACATCGCCACCTCCTGCCCGCGGCGCCACCCGTGCCACGCCGGCGGCCGCCCGGTCAGGGTGCGTGCATCGTCGGTCGATCGCAACAGCCCCGTGTCCTCCCGGCCTCCCAGACCAAGGCGCGATGAGCATGGATCATCGCGGGCGGCGGACAACGGTCATGGTCAATGACCAGTGGCACTTGCGGCGACGGATCGCCGGAAAGCTGTTCGCCTTGCGCCTGGCGCGACCCATGGCCACGCCCCGTCTGGCGACCCGAAATGCCAGCCCCCGGACAAAGAAAGGCCCCGCCGGGGCGGGGCATTCCTGCTGTCGAGGGATCTGTCTTGTTGGTGGAGCCAAGGGGAGTCGAACCCCTGACCTCTTGAATGCCATTCAAGCGCTCTCCCAACTGAGCTATGGCCCCACCGGGCGCCCGCCCTGCCGGACCGGCGCGTCAAAGCCGCTATCCCAGCCGGCAGGCCGTTTCAAGCGCGAATCGGTGTTGTTTCAGCTGTCGTCGTCATCCTCGGCCGCGACATCGGCAATCTCGTCGATATCGACCGTGCTGTCGCCGTCGGGGTCGTCTTCCAGGACGTCGTCGTCGAGATCGACATCCGCATCATCCTCGATCACCTCGGCACTGTCGTCATCGGCGGCGACGGCCGGGCTGGCCGGGCTTTTCTGTTTCGTGGGCGGCACGGACTGGTTCTTGCCGCCCTGCAGCGAGGCCAGATCGAAACTGTGCCCGCAGGCCGGACAGACCATCGGGTCGCGACGCAGGTCATAGAAGCGGGTTTCACAATTGGGGCAGACGCGCTTGGTGCCCCATTCCTCCTTGGGCATCGGGATATCCTGTCTTCTTGCGGGATGTCGCGGGGCGTTGCCACAGCAGGACCGGGCTGTCAAAGGCTAGTTTCATGCCGCTATCGCAACTGGCCCGGAGCGGGTCATGACAGCATGGATCGAAGTGCCCGGCGCGCCCGGCATCCCGGTGCGGCTGCGCCGGCATCGGCAGGCACGGCGGCTGACCTTGCGGGTCTCGCGGGTTGACGGGACGGTCACACTGACGCTGCCGACGAGCTGCGGCACGGCCGAGGCAAGGCGTTTTCTGGCCGACCGGGCAGGATGGCTGCGCCGGGTTCGGGCCGAGCTGCCGGCGCGCGCGCCGGTGGTTCCGGGCGCCGTTCTGCCGCTGCGCGACGTGCCGCTGCGCATCGCGGCCGATGCCGGCCGCGGGGTGCGGGTGACCGGCGGCCGGCTGGCGGTGGGCGGTCCGGCCGACCGCGTCGCCGCGCGCCTGCGGGCGTTCCTGATCCACGAGGCGCGCGCCGATGCGGCACGGGCGACCGCCCGCCATGCCGCGCGGCTGGGCCGGCCCGCGCCCCCGGTGCGGCTGGCCGACACGCGGTCGCGCTGGGGCTCGTGCACCGCCGACGGGCGTCTGATGCTGTCCTGGCGGCTGGTCATGGCGCCGCCCCTGGTGCTTGACTACGTCGCAGCGCATGAGGCCGCGCATCTGGTGCATATGGATCATTCGCCGGCCTTCTGGGCCACCGTCGGGGCGCTGTTCCCGGACCATGCGGCGGCGCGGCAATGGCTGAAGGCGCGGGGGGCCGATTTGCTGCGCTATGACTTTCGCGGCTGATCGGCCGCCAGGCCACGCTGCCCCCCGGCCCGCCCGGGCGGCCGCAAGGCAGGACCGGGCGTGCCCGTTCCGGGTTGCAGTGGGCGCGCAGCCCCTTGCGCCGGCGCAACCTATGGCATAAAGGCCCGGCTCATTCGGGCGACAGATGCATTGGGCCGGGTTCCACCGCCGGCCCTTTTGCTTTTGCCGACCCGGTTCGACTGGACGATCCAACAAGACCGGCGGAACCAACCGCCCGGCCCGAAAACCAAACCGAAGGAACCGACTGACCCTATGTCCGAATCAGCACGCATGGAGGAATTCGAAGCCCTCCTTGAAGAAAGCTTCGAGATCGACACGCCCCAGGAGGGCAGCGTCGTCAAGGGCCACGTCCTCGCCATCGAGGCCGGACAGGCCATCATCGATGTCGGCTACAAGATGGAAGGCCGCGTCGACCTGAAGGAATTTGCCAGCCCCGGCGAGGCGCCGGAAATCGCTGTCGGCGACAGCGTCGAGGTCTACCTCGAGCGGGTCGAAAACGCCCGTGGCGAGGCGGTGATCAGCCGCGACAAGGCGCGCCGCGAGGAAGCCTGGGACAAGCTGGAAAAGGCCGCCGAAAAGGATGGCCGTGTCGACGGCGCGATCTTCGGTCGGGTCAAGGGCGGCTTTACCGTCGATCTGGGCGGCGCCGTGGCGTTTCTGCCGGGCAGCCAGGTCGATGTGCGCCCGGTGCGCGACGCCGGCCCGCTGATGGGGCTGAAACAGCCCTTCCAGATCCTCAAGATGGATCGGCGCCGCGGCAACATCGTCGTCTCCCGCCGGGCCATCCTGGAAGAAAGCCGCGCCGAACAGCGCGCCGAGGTGATCGCCAAGCTGTCCGAGGGCGATGTCGTCGACGGCGTGGTCAAGAACATCACCGAATATGGCGCCTTCGTCGATCTGGGCGGGGTGGACGGGTTGCTGCACGTCACCGACATGGCCTGGCGGCGCGTCAACCACCCCTCCGAGATCGTTTCGATCGGCGAGACGCTGAAGGTGCAGGTGATCAAGGTCAACAAGGAGACCCACCGCATCAGCCTGGGCATCAAGCAGCTTCAGGAAGACCCGTGGTCGATCGTCGAGGCGCGCTTCCCGATCGGATCGGTGCACAAGGGCACGGTGACCAACATCACCGATTACGGCGCCTTCGTCGAGCTTGACGACGGCATCGAGGGGCTGGTCCATGTCTCGGAAATGTCCTGGACCAAGAAGAACGTCCATCCCGGCAAGATCGTCTCCACCAGCCAGGAGGTCGAGGTCATGGTGCTGGAGATCGACACCCAGAAACGCCGGGTGTCGCTGGGCCTCAAGCAGACCATGCGCAACCCGTGGGAGGTCTTTGCCGAGACCCACCCGAATGGCACCGAGGTCGAGGGCGAGGTCAAGAACATCACCGAATTCGGCCTGTTCATCGGCCTCGACAACGATATCGACGGCATGGTCCACCTGTCCGATCTCAGCTGGGACGTCGCCGGCGAACAGGCGATCGGGGAGTATCACAAGGGCGATGTGGTCCGGGCCGTGGTCACCGAGGTCGACACCGAGAAAGAGCGGATTTCGCTGTCGGTGAAGGCGCTGGCCGGCGATCCGTTCGCCGACGCGGTGGCCGGCGTCAAGCGCGGCTCGATCGTCACCGTGGCGGTCAGCAAGATCGAGGATGGCGGCATCGAGGTCGAATTCCGCGGCATGAAATCCTTCATCCGCCGGTCCGACCTGTCGCGCGACCGGGCCGAACAGCGGCCCGACCGGTTCCAGCCGGGCGACAAGCTCGATGTCCGGGTGACCAGCATCGACCCGAAGACGCGGCGTCTGGGCTTTTCGGTCAAGGCGCGCGAGATCGCCGAGGAGAAGGAAGCGGTCGAACAATACGGCTCGTCCGCTTCGGGCGCATCGCTGGGCGATATCCTGGGCGCGGCGCTGAAGAAGGACGGCGACGGCTGAAAAGGCTCCCTGGGCGGCGGCGCCAATCACATTGGCCGCCGCCCGGATCGCCCGCACCGGGCAGGGTCACGCCATGGCGCAATGCGTTTGGCTCATGGTGCCCCGGTATCAGGCCGCCGCGGCCAGCCGTGCCTTGACCGGCACCGCCACCAGCATGCCGGCCGCCATCGCGGCTATGAACACAAAACCCCCGGCGCCGTTATAGCTGAGCGCGGCCATCGCCGGCCCGGGGCACAGCCCCGACAACCCCCAGCCCGCGCCGAACAGCACCGAGCCGATTACCAGATTGCGGCCGATCCGCGGTTCGGCCCGCGCCGGGATCGGCGTGCCGATCAGCGACCGCTGCCGCCGTTCGGCGACCTGCCAGGCGATCAGCATCGGCAGGATCGCCCCACCCATCACGAAGGCCAGCGTCGGGTCCCAGTCACCGAACACGTCGAGCCAGCCCTGGACCCGGGTGGTATCGGTCATCCCCGACACCATCAGCCCCAGCCCGAACAGGCCGCCGGCGGCGGCGGCAAGAAGGTTGCGCAGCATCAGATCACCCCCAGAACATGCTTGAACAGCATCACCGACAACCCGCCGGCCAGGATGTAGAAAACCGTGGCCACGATCCCGCGCATCGAAAACCGCGAGATGCCGCAGACGCCATGGCCGCTGGTGCAGCCATTGGCCAGCCGCGTGCCGATGCCGACCAGAAGGCCGGCCGCGATCAGCACGATCCAGTCGCCGGTCAGATGGGTGTCGGGGGCGCCCCAGATCAGCGCGGCGACCGCCGGCAGGGCGACAAGGCCCGCCAGAAAGGCCAGCCTTTCGGATGCGCTGGCCATGCCCGAGCCATCGACGAGGCCGCCCAGAATGCCCGACGCGCCCATGATCCGGCCATTGCCCAGCAGATAGAGCGCGCCCGCCGCGCCAATGATGAGCCCGCCGACGAGGCCCATGATCCATTCGGGTTGCAGCATCGGTTCCTCCGTCAGAGCGCGTTGAGCGGGATTTTGAGGTAGGTGGTGCCGTTCTCCTCGGGCTCGGGCATGTTGCCCGCCCGCATGTTCACCTGCAACGACGGCACGATCAGCCGTGGCATCGGCAGCGTCGCGTCACGCGCGGTGCGCATCCTGGCGAATTCCGCCGCGGTCGTGCCGGCGCCGACATGGACGTTCTTCGCCCGCTGCTCGCCCACCGTCGTTTCCCAGGCAAACTCCGCCCGGCCCGGCGCCTTGTAGTCGTGACCGACAAAGATGCGGGTGGCGTCGGGCAGCGCCAGGATCTTCTGGATCGAGGCATAAAGCGCCTCGGCCGAGCCGCCCGGGAAATCGACCCGCGCAGTGCCGAAATCGGGCATGAACAGGGTGTCGCCGACAAAGGCCGCATCGCCGATCACATAGGTCAGGCAGGCCGGGGTGTGGCCCGGCGTGTGCAGCACGTCGCCGCGCAGCTGGCCGATATGAAAGCTGTCGCCGTCCTCGAACAGGCGATCGAACTGGCTGCCGTCACGCTGAAACGCGGTGCCCTCGTTGAATATCTTTCCGAAGGTGTCCTGGACGAGCGTGATGTTGCGGCCGATGCCGATCTTGCCGCCGAGCTTTTCCTGCAGATAGGGCGCGGCCGACAGATGGTCGGCATGGACATGGGTTTCCAGCAGCCATTCGACGGTCAGGTCGTTGTCGCGGACAAAGGCGATCACGGCATCGGCCGACCGGGTGTCGGTCCGGCCCGAGGCATAGTCGAAGTCGAGCACCGAATCGACGATCGCCGCGGCGCGGCCGTTCGGGTCCTGCACGACATAGGAGACGGTGTTCGTCGCCACGTCGAAGAAGGGGGTGACGATGGGGGTCATGGAAGCTCCTGCAAGGCAAGGGGTGCGGATTCGCGCTTGCCTCGATACATAGTCATATTGATATGTATGGCAAGAGATGCTACGTCATCCCTTGATGCATGCCTGCCGGAGGCGACGCCATGGCGCTCGACGACAAGACGGACCTGTCCGCGGAAATGGCCGCCCGGGCCGAGGATGCGGCCGCAATGATGAAGTCGCTGGCCAATCCGGGCCGGCTGATGACCCTTTGCCTGCTCGTCGATGGCGAAAGAAGCGTCGCGGAACTGGCCGAGGCGCTTGACACAAGGCAGCCCAATGTCAGCCAGCAACTCGCCCGGCTGCGGATGGAGGGGCTGGTCAAGCCGCGCCGCGAGGGCCGCGCGATCTATTACTCGATCGCCGACGACCGGGTGCGCACGGTGCTGGGCGGCATCCATGCCGCGTTTTGTCCCGTTTGACTTGACGCCGATCAAGGCACGGTTCACCACTTTCAGCTAGGCTGCGCCAGCTTGGAGGGAGCCAACATGGCCAATATCGCGGAACGCCGCGCCCAGATCGAGGCGCGAAAGGCGGAACTGATCGCCCACATCGCCGAGATCCGCGAGACGCTGGAGGCGCCTGCGCCAAAGGATTTTGCCGAACGCGCAAGCGAACGCGAGGATGACGAGATGCTGGAACATCTCGGCGCGGCCGAGGCACGCGAGCTGCGGATGATCGACGCAGCTCTGGCGCGGATCGACGATGGCGAATACGGCTATTGCGTGAAATGCGGCGCCGAGATCGCGAAAGAGCGGCTGGACATGCTGCCGGCCACGCCGTTCTGCCGCCGCTGCGCGGTCTAGCGCTGCCAACCGGGCCGGGGAGGGCCGCTGCCCATGAGCTTCGAACACCTCAAGGCGGATGTCGATCTGCTGATGCAGAAGATCGTCGAACGGCCCGAGGATGCCGGCCTGCTGCGCGAACAGCTGCGCGAGAAACTCGCCGAGATGCGCGCGCTGGGCCTGCCGCTGCCGCCCGACATCGCGGCGCTGGCGCAAACCCTGGACGCCGATGACGACGATGGCGATTTCGACAACATGCCGGTATAGCGCGCGAAGACGGCATCCCGGCCGGGCCGTCACCAGGTCCAGCGGAAGCCGGTCATGACAGCGTGGCCGGTGCGATAGCTGGCGGCCGTTTCGTCAAAGCCATAGCTGCGCCAGACCGCATAGAGTTCCAGATCGGCCCGGTCGATCCGCTGCACGGCGGCAATGCCCCAAGACGTGGTCGCGCTGCCGCGCGCGACAAAGCCCGCCCCGTCATAGTGGTCGACCGACAGCGCGGTCGATCCGAACGACCAGAAATCGCGCTTGAGCCCCAGCTTGGCGTACCAATAGCGCGCATCGGCATCGTTCGCGCCCAGCGCCAGCGTGGCGTTCAGGCCGGTGTCGCTGTTCAGGATCGAGCCCGAGGCCGCCCAGAACGACGTCGTGCTGCCGTCGCCGATCTTCCAGTTGTAGCCGGCGCCGGCCGAATAGGTCCAGCGATCGGTCTTGCCGTCATAGCGCAGGGCAACATCGGCATAGTCGCTGTCGTCGCCTTCCCGCAACACCTCCCGGCCATAGGACGCGGCCAGTTGCAGGCCGTTCCAGCGCGGCGTGTCATAGCGGATTCGCATCCGGCGGCTGCCGTCGAAATCGCTGAGCGTGGCGCCAATGGTGACCTCTGACAGGGTCCCGTCACCGAACCGGAAGAAGTTGCCGCCGGCCGGGTCCGACACGCTGCTATAGGCGACAACCGTGGTGCCGGAGAGGTCGATCTCGGCAATCCCGTCGCTTGCCATGGACCCCTGGCCAAGGGCGAAGGCGCCGAAATCCGGGCGCCAGTAGAGCTCAAGCTTGCGCAGATCGGTCCTGGCGATCGCCCAGTCGGTCACATCCGCGTCGCGCTGGCTGACCGCGCTCGACGGCCGCGGCTGGTACTGGAACTCGAACCGGGCGCCCCAGGCCTCATTGGCCGATGCCCAAAGCAGCCCGGCCCGGCTTGGGGCGTTGGAATTGCCGACGGGGACATAGTCATACTGGGCCGCCCGTCATCATAGAACAGACCGGCGATGTTGATCAGACCATAGAAGGTCAGTTTCCCGCCATCGGCGAGCTCCCAGTCGAGCGCGCGGGCCGGGCCGCCCATGGTCATGGCCGCCAGCCCCGCCACGCCCGTTGCCGATCGGATTGCCGGATGCATCGAAGTCTCCCCGGCGAACTGTGCTCAGGCCCGAAGGGTTCGAACCTCGGCCGGTGTGCCCTGGCTGTCGATGAAGTCGAGCACCAGCGGGCGGATGTTGTTGCGCCAGGACTTGCCGGCAAAGATGCCGTAATGGCCCGCATGCGGTTCCACATGGCTGGCCTTCATCGCCTCGGGCAGGCCGGTAAGCAGCGGCAGCGCGGCAATGCACTGGCCGGGCGCCGAGATGTCGTCCTCGGCGCCCTCGACCGTTTTCACCGCGGTCGCCGTGATCTTGCCGATATCCACCGGCTGACCCCGCAAGGTGAAGCTGTTGGTCGCGATCTCACGCTTCTTGAAGACGCGCTCGACCGTCGAAAGGTAGAACTCGGCGGGCATGTCCATCACGGCGAGGTATTCGTCGTAAAAGGTGTTGTGGCGGTCGTGATCGGCGCCTTCCCCCTTGGCCACCCGCATGATCTGGTCGCGAAAGGCGCGGGCATGGGTCTGCGCGTTCATCGAGATGAAGGATGTCAACTGCGTCAGGCCGGGATAGACCATCCGCCCGACGCCGGGGTATTTGAACCCGACCCGCTGCAGCATCACCTGTTCCAGCTGGCCCATCGTCACCCGGCTGCCGAAATCGGTCACCTCGGTCGCGTTCGCGTCGGGGTCGATCGGCCCGCCGATCAGCGTCAGGGTGCGCGGCTGGCAGTCGGGGTGGTGTTCGGCGAGCCAGGCACAGGCCGCCAGGGTCAGCGGCGCGGGCTGGCAGATGGCGATGACATTGGTCTCGGGGCCCAGCTCCTGGATGAATTCGGCGACGTAAAGCGTGTAGTCCTCGACATCGAACTTTCCGCAGGACACCGGGATGTCGCGGGCATTGTGCCAATCGGTGACGAACACGTCGCAATTGGGCAAGAGGCTGATCACCGTCTTGCGCAAGAGCGTCGCGTAATGGCCCGACATCGGCGCCACCAGCAGCACGCGGCGCGGCATCGGTCCGCGCCCGGTGACCCGGAAATGGATCAGGTCGCCGAACGGCTTTTCGATGATGTGCGACACCGCAACCGGGTATTCGCGCCCCGCGGTGACCACCGAATCGATGCCCCAGTCGGGCTTCGTCACCATCCGGGCAAAGCTGCGCTCGGTCACCTCGCCCCAGGCGGCCATGGCCGCGATCGCCGGGTTCGGCACCATGGCAAGCCAGGGATAGGAACCCATCGCCTGCGCCGTGGCGCCCAGCCACTGGCCGGTCACGCGGGTCGCCTCCAGCAGGTCGTAAGCGGCGAGATAGCGCATGTCCCCTCCTTTATCGGGGACGCCGCGCAACCCGGCAGGCGTCCCGCCCTGCCCAGTTCGCCGCTTTTCCCGGCGGCAGGGAGCGCATATAGTGCAAGCGCGGCAACCGGGGTCAATGGCAATATGGCGGAGAGCGGCGACGAGCCAGAGACGGGAGCGACGAATCTCGACCGGCTCAACCGGAACATCAAGAAGATCGAGGCGCTGAATACCCGCCTGATCGCGGCCCTGCAGCGGCGCGAGGTGCACGAGCCGGGCCTGCACGCGCCCAACCCGTCGCTCTATTCGCGCGCCTATGCCGCGATGGTGGCCGAGATGCTGACCAACCCCGCCAAGATGCTGGAACACCAGGTGTCGTATTGGGGCAAGTCGCTGAAGCACTGGGTCGAGGCGCAGCAGGCCCTGTCGTCGGGCGAGTTGCGCGCGCCCGAGGACCGGACGCCGGCCGACAAGCGGTTTTCCAGCCCGCTATGGCAGAGCCATCCCTATTTCAACTTCATCAAGCAGCAATATCTGCTGTCGGCCGAAGCCATCGAAGGCGCGGTCAACGATCTGGACGGGCTTGGCCCCGACGAAAAGCGGCGGATGGCGTTTTTCACCCGCCAGCTGGTCGATCTGATGTCGCCGGCCAACTACCTGGGCACGAACCCCGAGGCGCTGGCCCGCGCGGTGGAGACCGAAGGCCAGTCGCTGGTCGACGGGCTGGAGAACCTGGTTCGCGACATCGAGGCCAATGATGGCGAATTGCTGGTCACCCTGGCCGATCGCGACGCCTTCGAGGTCGGCCGCAACATCGCCACCTCCGAGGGCGCGGTCGTCTACCGCAACCGGATGTTCGAGCTGATCCAGTATGCCCCCCGGACGGAGACGGTGCACCGCACCCCGCTGCTGATCTTTCCGCCCTGGATCAACAAGTTCTATATCCTCGACCTGCGCGAGACGAACAGCATGATCCGCTGGATCACCGAGCAGGGCTTCACCCTGTTCGTGGTCAGCTGGGTCAACCCCGACGGGCGATTCGCCGATATCGGCATCGACGAATACGTCGCCGAAGGCTACCTCGAGGCCATCGCCCAGGTGCGCGCGATCACCGGCGAGGCCAAGGTCAATGTCGTCGGCTACTGCATCGGCGGCACCGCGCTGGCGATCGCGCTCGGCTACATGGCGCGAACCGGCGACAAGTCCGTCCGCTCGGCGACCTATTTCACCACCCTGACCGATTTTGCCGATCCCGGCGAGGTCGGCGTCTTCCTGTCGAACGACTTCGTCGACGGGATCGAACGCGAGGTCGCCGACAAGGGCTATCTGCATTCGCACTTCATGGCGCGCACCTTTTCCTATCTGCGGGCGCCCGACCTGGTCTATGGTCCGGCCGTGCGCAGCTACATGATGGGGCAGGCGCCGCCCGCCTTCGATCTGCTCTACTGGAACGGCGACTCGACCAATCTGCCGGGCAAGATGGTCGTGCAGTATCTGCGCCGGCTGTGTCAGGACAACGAGTTCGCCGAGGCGGGCTATGCGGTGCTGGGCCAGCGGGTGCGGCTGAAGGACATCCAGATCCCGCTCGTCTCGATCGCCTGCGAAACCGATCACATCGCCCCCTGGCGGTCGGCCTTTGTGGGCTTTGCCCAAATGGGCAGCCGCGACAAGACCTTCATCCTGTCCGAATCGGGCCATATCGCAGGCATCGTGAACCCGCCGTCCAAGGGCAAATATGGCCATTACACCTCGGACGGGCCGCTCGACGATCCCGATAGCTGGCAGGCCGGGGCCAGCTTTACCAAGGGCTCCTGGTGGCCGCGCTGGCGCGACTGGCTGGCCCGGCGGTCGGGCGCCCAGGTGCCGGCCCGGGCACCCGGCGGCCCGCATCACCCGGTGCTGGACCCCGCGCCCGGCACCTATGTGAAGGCCGGCAGCCACGGGCGCTGACCCGCGCGGCGCACCCGCAATCTTGACAATGTCAATCAGCGGCTCCAGGCGGCCCCTGACGCTGTCGGCAACGCCCCGGCGCGATGCCAACGGACAGGAGGCACGACCGATGACATCCCTGCGCGCCCTTCTCTTCGCCGCGACCATGGCGGCCGCAACACCGGCGATGGCGGGCGACATCCGCGTCGTGGTCACCAACCTCGAAAGCGCTGGCGGCCTGGTTTCGATCGGGCTTCATGGCCCGTCGGATGATTTCCCATCCCCCGCCGCGATGGTCGAGGGCCGCATTGTGCCCGCCGCCGCCGGCGCGGTGACCGTCACGTTCCGCGACCTGCCGCCGGGCCGCTATGCCGTCGCCGTGTTTCACGATGTCGACGGCGATGGCGCGCTGGACACCGGTGCGCTTGGCCTGCCCGCCGAACCCTATGGGTGTTTCGCGCAACGCGCGCGGCCGCTTCGGGCCGCCGGTTTCGACCGGGCCGCCTTCGATCTGGGGGTGGCGCCGTGGAGGTCCGGATCGAACTGCGCTGACCGGCCCTCCGGCACCGCCGCACTGCAGAAAGGACTTGAAATGCTGCGCTGCAGCATTTATCTGTCTGGACATCGGGCCAACGCCCGGAACGCCATACCCAAGGAGCAGATGCAGATGACCGCGACCCCCGACTTCACCAAGACCTTCAACGACATGATGTCGGCTTTCCCGACCGATTTCTCGGCCATGACCGACATGTTCAAGAACACCGCCCAGCTGGGCGAAAGGCTGTCCCGCGTCGCGCTGAGCGCGGCCGAGGAATCGGCTGATGTGTCGACCCGCTGGACCAAGGAAACCATCGCCAAGCTTGGCGAAGTGACCAAGGCACATGAAGAGCCGGCCGATTATTCCAAGGCTGCATCGGACTTTGCCTCGGCTTCGGCCGAAATGGCCGCCGAGCATATGGCCGCCTTCGCCGAGATCGCCAAGCGCGTCCAGATGGAGACCATGGAACTGATGATGGCCTCGGGCAAGGAATTCTCCGAAGAAGCCACCGCCGCGATGAAGAAGGCGACCGACGACATGACCGCCGCCGCCAAGGGCGCCGCCAACTAGGCGCGACGCGGACTGATTCGCCGGAAACGGGCCCCCGGCGGGCCCGTTTCCTGTTGCGCTGCCGGCCCTACCAGGTCGCCCGGCTTGCAATGCTGCACCGCAGCATCAAGGGCGAGACGATGACCGGACCAAGATCGGAGCCCGAGATGACTTCACCCGACCGCCTTGACCCCTTCACCCAACTCCTGCGCGCCTTTCCACCCGCGAACCCGCAGGCGCTGACGGCAGGATTTCGCACCAGCGCACGGCTTGGCGAAAGGCTCAGCCGGGTGGCGCTGCGTGCCGCCGACAGCGCGGCCGATATTTCAGGCGCCTGGACGAAGACCGCACTTTCCGACCTTCAGGTCGCGCTGCGCGGACGCGAAACGCCCAAGGACTACGCCAGCGCGTTAGGCGCGTTCGCCGCTGCCTCGGTCGAGGTGGCCGGCGAAAGGCTGGCAAGCTTTGCCGAGGTCGCCAAGCGGGCGCAGGTCGAAACCATCGAGGTGCTGCTCGACGCCCATGCCAAGGCACCCGTGCAGCCGACCGATGCGGCGACACCGGCCGAGCCGCGATCCCTGCCCGTGCCGGCCGCTGTGAAGGAAACCGTGGCCGGGGCCGCAAAGCCGAAGGCGACAGCACCCGCCAAGCCTGCGCCCAAGGCCGCTGAACCCGCCGCACCCGCCAAACCCGCGCCGCGACGGCGCAGCACCCGGAAGGCCGCGACCAAGGCCGAAGCGACGGACAAGCCGGCGCAGGCCAAACCCACCGCCCGACGGCCACGGCGCAAGACAGCCCCGAAACCGCCCACGGGCGCGGGCAGCTAGGCATCGGGGCGGCCGCGTGGCCGCCCTTTTCTTTCGGCACGGCCTCGCCTAGGCTTCGCTGCACCGCCGCAGACGGAGCCCGCGCCGATGACCGATACCGACCCGCCGCTGCTGATCAAGCGCTATGCCAGTCGCCGGCTCTACAATACCGAAACGAGCGACTATGTGACCCTCGACGATGTGGCCCGCGTGATCCGCGACGGCCGCGCCGTGCAGATCGTCGACCTGAAGACCGGCGACGACGTGACCCGGCAATACCTGCTGCAGATCATCGCCGAACATGAAAGCCGTGGCGATCATGTCCTGCCCGTCGATGTGCTGACCGATCTGGTCCGCTCCTACACCAGCCAGGCGCAATCCATCGTGCCGCATTTCCTCGCCTCCTCCTTCGAGATGCTGCGCGAAAGCCAGTCCCAGATGATGGAAGGCTGGAAGGCGTTGCCGAACCCCGTGGCCTCGGCCATGGGCAATCTGACCGAATTGCAGCGCAAGCAGCAGGAATTCCTGTCGACCATGATGGGCGGATTTGCCCGCAGCCCGGCGCGCGACCCGGCCGGCCCGGCCGAGACATCGGGCACCGAGGCCGAGGCGGGCCTGGCCGACATCCGCCGCCAGCTTGCCGATCTGCAGGCGCGTCTGGCCGAGCTGCAGAAATAGATGCCCGACCGGGTCGCGCGCGGCGCCGGCCGCGTCACCTTGTGGGGGGTGGAAGTGTTCGTCGCGGTCGCCGAAGAAGGCGCGGTGTCGGCGGCGGCCAGGCGGCTGGGCGCCAGCCCGTCATCGGTGTCCCAGCAGGTTGCCAACCTCGAATCGGCGCTTGCAACGCCGCTTTTCGACCGCGCGGCGCGTCCGATCGCGCTGACCGGGGCGGGCCGGCTGTTCCTGCGACGGGCACAGCGGATTCTCGACGAGGCCGCCCGCGCCCGGGCCGAACTGACCGCGGGCGATCTTTCGGGGCTTGAAACCCTGCGGCTTGGGGTGATCGAGGATTTCGACGCCGGCGTCACGCCGCGGCTGCTGACCGATCTGGCGGCCGATCTGGGCGCGTGTCATTTCCACCTGGAAACGGCGGCCAGCCACCGGCTGCAGGAGCGGCTGGCGGCGCGCGCACTCGACATCGCGATCGCCGCCGAGACCGGCCCGCGCCCCGATTGGGCCGAGGCCTGGCCGCTGCTCAACGATCCGTTCGTTCTGGTCCTGCCGTCGGGTCGGGCGGCGCCGGGGGTCGATCCGGCCGCGCTGGGCGATCTGCCCTTCATCCACTACACCTCGCGGCACGCCATGGGCCGGCTGATCGAGGCCTGGCTCGCCCGGCAATCCCTGCGCCTGCCGCAGCGCTTCGAACTCGACAGCTATCACGCGATCCTGGCGATGGCCGCGGCCGGCGAGGGGTGGAGCATCATCACGCCGCTCGGCTATGCTGCCGCGCAGCGTTTTCACGCGCTTGTGTCGCTGGCGCCGTTGCCCGGGCCACCGATGGCGCGCCGGATCGCCCTGTTCGCGCGGGCGGGCGAGCTGGGCGCGATGCCCGCCGACATTGCCGCCCGCACCGCCCGGCTGATCGCCGAAGAGGTGACCGCGCCGCTGACCACCGCGATGCCGTTTCTGGCCGGGGTGCTTGCCCCGCCGCCGGGCTGACCCGGCGGCGGGCTTGGGCGTGACAACCCCGGCAGATGCGCACGCCGCCAACCGGTCGGTCAGGTGCCGCTATGCGCTGCCTGTGTCCGCTGGCCATCGGGATTGCTCCACAGATAGAGCAGCACGGCAAGCACGGTTGCGTTGAACATCGGAAACGCCGCGACCGACAGCCCGATGACCCCGGTGGCAAGATAGAACGCGCCGGCGCCAAGATCGATCAGCTGGATGAGGATCATGTTGCGGATCCAGAACAGGTCCGGCACCGCCTGGCAGGCCAGCCAGAACATCCCCAGCCCATAGGCGAGGAACCGCGCGCCAAGCATGCCCAGCATGTAGGTGTTGTCGGCGGGCGGTGCGCTGAGCCCCATGGTCTCGAAGAAGAAGGTCGGCGCGAAGAGGGTCAGCGCACCAAGCACGATCTGCGAGATGCCAACCACCCACAGGAGAACTTTCAGTCGCGTCATGGGTCGGGTCCTTTCGTCGGTTGCGATGGCCCCTGTCTATTGACGGGATATACTTTGTGAAGTAACTACCAATTGTATAGTTGACTCTGGCTCTGCAACGGGGGCGCGGCATGGAACTTCCGCAACCGGGTGCCGAGGGCACATGCTGCGCCACGGACTGCCCCGTCGCCGAGGCCCATGATGTCCTTGGCGGCAAGTGGACGACGCTGATCTTCCGCGACCTGATGTCGGGAACCAGGCGGTATTCAGAATTGCAGCGCTCGCTGGTCGGCATCTCGCCGCGCATGCTGGCGGCGCGTCTGCGCGCGCTGGAGGCGCGCGGCCTGGTGGCCAGGCGCATCTATCCGACGGTCCCGCCAAAGACCGACTACACGCTGACCGACCTTGGGCGGCGCGCCGAACCGGTGATCGCGGCCATGGCCGAGTTCGGCGCACAGGTGCAGCAGGCCGGGGCCGGCAAAGACCAGGCGCGCCCCCGGGGCCGAACGACCTGACGGTTGCCGGCCGGCGGCGGGATTGGCCGGCACCCGGCTATGGCCGGGGATGGGGGCGGCGCCGGCGCGGCGTGCGGGGCGGGGCGCTGGCCAGCGGCGCGACCCGTTTTTCATGAAGCGCGAACAGGTGTTCGACGCGGGCGCGGTCGCCGTCGAAGCCCTGACGGCGGTAGAGCCGGTCCGGTTCGGGTATCCGAAGACGCGCTTTCGCGGGCTCAGGAAGAACCGGGCGCAACGCTTCACGCCGTTCGCCCTCGGCAACCTGTTTCTCGTCCGACGACGGCTGCTGGCATGAGGGGGAGTCCGTCCGAACTCGGTGCGGCCGCCGGTCACGCGGTCAAGACAGCGGAAAAATCGCTGCAAACGAGCCGGTTCATGCCAAAGACAGCGCGCAGGACGGAGCATCGGCGGAGCCGACAGCCTTGTTCAGATGTTCCTAAACTTGAGTGACAACTCTGCCGCACCTGCGGCGCCAGCAGAAAGCTGATAAAGACCTGAAACGGTGATTCCCTCTTTGATGTCTATCCCCACACTACCTTGAATCCCGAAAACTGATACGTAGAAGCCCACCTCCTGGCTCTCTCTATCGTTTCCCATCACTTCGTGCCTTTCTCAGAGGTCGGCGCACTATCCTCATTTTGGCTCACGCAGCCTTCATTTTCCAGGTCCAATAAGAATCGCCAAATCCAGAATCTGCTAATTGTGCGCCTTTCCTTTTCCGACATTATGTTGTGGTAAGCGTAGCCACCAAGAACTGGGAGAAAAAACCCAAACATCGCAAGAAAGACCGCAAGGAACAGCAGCACTGCTGAGATTGCACTGAATGTGTTGACAATCACAAGTGGCGCATTTATAGCTACTCTAAGAAAAAACGCTATGCCTAGAAACACAACAAATAGCATTCCAAGGAACAAAGATGTGCGGACTGCCCGGCGGATCATTTCTTTGCTCATGTTACATGCCTGTTTACAAGCCGTTTTCTTATCGCGTGCGCACTAGTTCTATTTCGCATAACTCCCCCCCCCAACCAAAGCAAATCCCAGCCGCCTGGCCAGCTTGTGGCTGTGCGCCACTTCCACGCCCGAGGTGACGTGAAACAGCACCTCTTGCGCGCCGCGGGATTTCGGCCAGGTCATCACCCCGCGCATCAGGCCAAGCGCGATAGTGCCACCCGACAGCCGGGGGCGCTCGGCGCTGCGATGGCCGAGGCATCGGCGCACCCGCTCAGTATAGAACGGTTCTCGCAACCAAGGAAGGTCCGAAAAACCTAGCGCTTTCGGTGGGTTGGGATAGACTGGTCCGGAGGATGAAGGAGCCCCGCCGAGGTCGATGGAGACGATGCGGCGGGTCTGCTCCTGCAGCAGTGGTATGCGCTCAGCGACCCCATGGCGGCGCCCGGCGCGGTTGAAGCCCGAGCGGGAAGCGGACCCATGGCACTGACCCGCACCCATGGCGCGTTGGTCCTACGCCTCCAGCTCGGCGTCCCAATACAGGAAGTCGAGCCAGCTTTCATGCAGATGGTTCGGCGGGAAGCGACGCCCGAAATTGCGCAATTCCTCGGCGCTTGGCCGTTTCGGCGGGCGGCGCAGCCGCAGCCCGCTGCGTGCCAGCGGCTTCGCCCCCTTCTTCAGGTTGCACGGCGCGCAGGCCGCGACCACGTTTTCCCAGGTGGTGCGCCCGCCGCTGGCGCGGGGGATCACATGGTCAAAGGTCAACTCCCCCTTCGAGCCGCAATACTGGCAGCGGAACCCGTCGCGCAGGAACAGGTTGAAGCGGGTGAACGCCACCCGCTTCTGCGGTCTGACATATTCCTTCAGCACGACGACCGAGGGGATCCTGATCTCGATCGAGGGGGAACGCGCGACCTCGTCATATTCGGCGACGATCGTCACCCGGTCGAGCAGCGCGGCCTTCACCGCGTCCTGCCAGGACCACAAGGACAGCGGGTAATAGGACAGCGGCCGGTAATCGGCGTTCAGCACCAAGGCGGCGTTTGCCCGATGGCCGGCCGGCTCGCGCACGAAATGGGTCCGGAAATCGCCGTCCATGTCGCCCTGGTCCCTGCCCGACCTCATCCGTTTCGCAGCGGCGTGGCACCCGCCCTGCCCCCATTGCCGCTACCATATCTGGCTTTTCCAACCATACAAGACCCGACATGCAGGTCGACGAGACGTTTTCTTGCATCGACCCGCAGCGGGCAGGGCTGTCCGGCATGGCGGCGTTCCCCGAACCGGGCCCTGCCGGTCGAGGGATTTCCGGCAAGCCGCCCCGTATCGACGGGTCAGGAGCCGGCGCGCTCACCATGGGCACGCCAGCCTGGAGCTGTCCGGCTATCCGTCGCGCGGCGTATCCGCGGGTCCGGCAAACTGCCGCAGAAAGGCCAGCGCCGCGCCCAGCCCGTCAGGCGCGATGCCATGGCCGGTGCCCTTGCTGACATGGGCATAGACGGGAAAACCCGCCCCCTGCAGCGCCTCGGCCGCCTGCGGCAGGGCGGCGGGCGACACGACCGCATCCTGATCGCCATGGACCAGCAGGACGGGCGGTTTCACCCTGACCTCGGCGGCAAGGCGTTCGGGCGCGATCAGCATCCCCGAGGTGGCGATCACCCCGCCAATCGGGCGCGGCCCGGCGGGGCGCCAGATGCAGCGCCAGCATCGCGCCCTGCGAAAAGCCGAACACGAACAGTTTTTCGGGCGGCAGGCCGTATTCGGCAAGCACCCCGTCGATGAACCGGTCGAGCATATCGGCCGAGCGCAGGAACGCCGCCTGGGCAACGGCGGCATCCGAACCGTCCATCGCCGGGATCGGTGCCCATTGCCGCCCGCCCGGCGGGGCGCCCGGGCAGGGATCGGGCGCATCGGGCGCGAGGAACCCCCAGCCCGGCAGTTCGGGCTCCAGCATGGGCGCAAGGGAAAGCAGATCGGCGCCGTTCGCGCCATAGCCATGGACGAAGATGATCAGCGCCGCGGCCGAACCGGGTTCGGCCCCGGCGCGGCCTGCCTGCAATTGCCCGGTCATCGGATCCCCTCGCGCTGTTTCGCGACCCGGTAGTAGGCCCATAGCAGCCGCGCCGCAACGCCGCGCCAGGGCGACCAGGGCGCGGCCATCGCGGCCAGTGCCCCGGGCGTCGGTCGGGCGGGAAGACCGAACAGCAAGCGTACCGATTCCTGCAAGGCGACATCGCCGGGCGCAAAGACATCCGCCCGACCCAAGGAGAACATCGCATAGATCTCGGCGGTCCAGGGGCCGATCCCCGGCAGCGCGGTCAGTTCCGCGACCACCGCCGCATCGGGCAAGGCGCGCAGCGCGGCATAGTCGGGGCCCGCTTCGGCCACCCCGCGCAGATAGCGGATTTTCTGCCGGGACAGCCCGCAGCCACGCAGCGCGTCATCCCCGGCGGCGGCAATCGCGGGCGCCCCCGTTAGCCCCGCCGCCGCCATGCGGGCACCGATGGCATCGGCCGCGGCGACCGAAATCTGCTGGCTGACGATGGCGTCGCGCAGCGCCGCAAACCCGTCGGCGCGGCGGCGCAACGGCAGCGGCCCGGTCAGCGCCAGCGCCTCGGCAAAGCGCGGCTCGCGCGTCGCCAGCCAGGCCGCGCCTTCGGCAACGCAGGCTTCGGTTTCGATGATCCGCCCGACCATGCCTGCCCCATGCCACCGTGCCCGCCCGGACGGAAGCCCGACCCGCGATCGCGCCGTTGCGAACCGCCGCGCGGCGATTGGCCCGGACCTGCCCCGGGGGGCTGGACGGCGGCTTCGCGTTTTCCTATATCTTTCGTCGGAAATAGGGGTTTGGCCATGACCGCACAGACCGGCGACAAGCTGGAAGGCGCGCCGCTGATCGCGCCATCAAGCACCGATCACCCGCTTTACGACCAGATCGTGGCGGCCTGCCGGTCGGTCTATGACCCCGAGATTCCGGTCAATATCTTCGATCTGGGGCTGATCTATACCATCGCGATCGACCCCGAGAATCATGTCGATATCGCGATGACGCTGACCGCGCCGGGCTGCCCGGTGGCGGGCGAGATGCCGGGCTGGGTGGCCGAGGTGGTCGAACCGCTGCCGGGCGTCCGGTCGGTCGATGTCCAGATCACCTGGGAGCCGCCCTGGGGCATGGACATGATGACCGACGAGGCGCGGCTCGAACTCGGTTTCATGTAGCGCGCGGGGCGGCGCGCGCCCCGGGTTGACAGGCCGGTCCGGACGGCTAAAAGGCGCGCTTCCAGTCATGACCGGCGGGCGCGGCCCGGCCGAAGGGGATATGCGATGGCCAAGCCCACCACGATCAAGATCCGGCTCAACTCGACGGCCGGCACCGGACATTTCTATGTCACCAAGAAGAATGCGCGCACCATGACCGAAAAGATGTCGGTGCGGAAATACGACCCCGTCGCGCGCAAGCATGTCGAGTACAAGGAAGGCAAGATCAAGTAGCCCGCACCGGGGCAGCGTCAGCGCCGCCCGATCCCGGCCGCCCAACACCAGGCGGCAAGGAGCGTGGCTCATGCCGGCTGGCATGAACCGCTTCCTCAGCGATGGCGCGCCACGAAGCCCGCCAGGATGCGCTGCGGCTCGGTGATTCGCGCCGCGCGCGCCGTGGCCTTCAGCGTCTCGGCCTCGTCCGGCGGGAAATACCCGTAGGACTTGTAGATCTCGATACGCGTCACGAACTCGTCGCCATCGGCCTCGGGGTGGAACTGGGTGGCATAGACATTGTCGCCGACGCGGATCATCTGGAACGGGCACGGCCCCGAGCGCACCAGATGCACGGCACCGGGCGGCAACTCCTGCACCGCTTCCTTGTGGCCGACCAGGGCATCGAAACGGTCGGGCAACGGGCCGGTCAGCGGGTCGGCCATGCCGGCTTCGGTGCGTTCGCAGGCGACCGGGCCGATCGGCTCGCCATAGCGGCGCTTGCTGACCTCGGCGCCGAGATGATGCGCCAGCACCCCGATGCCATAGCAGCAGCCAAGGAAGGGGATGTCGCGGGCCAGGATATCGGGCATCAGCGACAGCACCGCGCTTTCCATCGCCGCTTCGAGCGGATCCTTGGTTTCCGGCGCATCCGACACGCAACCCGGACCGCCGCCCACGATCACGCCCGCATAGCCGTCGAGCGAAAGGCCCGACAGATCGGGGGTCCGGTCCAGCCGGATGCGGTGGACCCGGTCAGGCGCCAGCCCGCCCCTGGCCAGAAAGCAGCCGAATTCGCTGTCCGAGGCGGCATCTTCGGGCCGCAATTGCAGGATCAGGAAGGGCCGGCTCATGGCGATGCCGCGCTGTCGAGCGCCCGGCCGATATCGGCGATCAGGTCGGCGGCGTCTTCCAGCCCCACCGACAGGCGCACCACCCCGTCGCCGATCCCAAGGTGCACACGGGCGGCCGCCCCGATGCGCTGATGGGTGGTGGTGGCGGGATGGGTGGCCAGGCTTTTCGCATCCCCCAGATTGTTGGAAATCCGCACGATCCGAAGCGCGTCGAGAAAACCGAAGGCGGCCGGTTTGCCGCCCCGCAGATCGAGCGTCAGGATCGTGCCCGCGCCGGTCGTCTGCTCGGCCACGATCCGGGCCTGCGGGTGATCGGGCGCGCCGGGCCAGATCAGCCGGGCAAGGCCCGGATGGCCGCGCAGGGCGGCGGCGATTTCAGCGGCCGTCGCGGCCTGGGCGCGGACCCGAAGATCGAGCGTCTCGAGCCCCTTCAGCAGCACCCAGGCATTGAACGGGCTCATCGCCGCGCCGGTATGTTTCAGGAACCCCTGAAGCGGCCCCTTGACGAAATCGCGCGCCCCCAGAACCACGCCGCCCAGACAGCGGCCCTGGCCGTCGATATGCTTGGTCGCCGAATAGACCACCACATCGGCGCCCAGATCGAGGGCGCGCTGAAACACCGGTGTCGCGAACACGTTGTCGACGATCACCCGGGCGCCCGCGCCATGCGCCAGCCGGGCGACGGCGGCCAGATCGATCACCTCCAGCATCGGGTTCGACACGGTTTCCAGAAAGACCGCACGCGCCCCGCCTTCGAGCGCGGCCTTCCAGGCGTCGAGGTCGGTGCCGTCGACCAGCACGGTCTGCACGCCGAAGCGCGGCAACAGCTCGGTCAGCACCCAAAGGCAGGAGCCGAACAGCGCCCGCGACGCCACCACCCGGTCGCCCTGGCGCAGGTCGCACATCAGCGCAGCGGTGACGGCGGCCATGCCGCTGGCGGTGGCAAAGCCCGCTTCGGCGCCTTCCAGCGCGGCGATCCGATCCTCGAACATCGCCACGGTCGGGTTGCCATAGCGGGCATAGATGAATCCCTCGGGGTCGTCGGCGGCGAACCGCGCCTCGGCCTCGGCCGCGCTGGCATAGACGAAGCCCTGGGTCAGAAAGATCGCCTCGGCGGTCTCGCCCCAGCCGCTTCGCATCGTCCCTGCCTGCACCGCGGCCGTGCGCCGCCCCCAGCCGTTTTCCATCGCGGTCTCCCTGCGCTTGCCGCCGGCCCGCCAAGGCGCTAGGCCGGCGCGGTTTGCGACCAGCCAGAGGATGCCATGCCGGGACTGCGCGAGAAGATCAACACCAGCCTGAAAGACGCGATGCGGGCGAGGGATGCGACGCGTGTCGCCACGTTGCGGCTGATCAACGCCGCCATCAAGGACCGCGACATCGCGCTCCGCGCCGAAGCCCGGCGCGAAGGCGTGACCGATGCCGAGATCGTCACGATCCTTGCCAAGATGGTGAAGCAACGCCAGGAAAGCGTGCGCTCCTATGAAGAGGGCGGCCGGCTGGACCTCGCCCAGGCGGAGGCCGACGAGATCGCGGTGATCGAGGGCTTTCTGCCGCGCCAGATGGACGACGCCGAGACCGAGCGCGCGATCGCCGCGGCGATCGAAGAGACCGGTGCGACCGGGGTGCGCGATATCGGCCGGGTGATGGCGCTGCTGAAGACCCGGCACGCGGGCAGCATGGATTTCGCGGTCGTCGGCCCAAAGGTGAAGGCGCGGCTGGCCTGATACCAAGGCGCAATGCGTTTGACTCATTGCGCCGGTCCGCCTCACCCGGCGAACGGATAGCCCGGCAGGCCGGCCAGCGCGAGGCGCAATTCCCGGCCCAGCGCGACCCGCTCCTCGGGGCTCAGGAACGCGCCCAGTTCGATCGTCCGGCCGCCGCCAGCGAGCGTCAGGTAGCTTTCCACCGGGCCGCCGGTTTCATGCAGTTCCACCCGGGTCCAGTGCGGGTTGGCCCGCCAGTCCCGCAATCCGCCACGCGGGCCGCGGCGGGTAACCTGCAGGCTGTCTTCGGTCAGCACCAGTTCTTCGGTCACCGCGGCGCGGGCGTGCTGGCGCATCAGCGCCCAGAGCAGCCCCAGAACCGCCAGCGCAAAGCCCAGGATCACCCACAGCATCGGCGTGCCGAGCAGCGCGACCATCGGGATCAGCATGCCCAGAAAGGCCGCCAGCAGCAGCGCGCGAAACCCCGCCTCGGTCAGCGGCCGGTGTGGCGTCAGGATCAGGTGCAGCGCGGGGCCGTCCGGCCCCGTCGCCCGCAGCCGCGCGACCGGCATCAATGCCCGCGCTGATGGTCCCACATGTCGGGGGTGGGCAGCGTCTCGAAGGTGTGTTCGGGCGGCGGGCTGGATACGGTCCATTCCAGCGTATCCGCCGACGGGCCCCAGTAATTGTCCTCGGTCACGCGGCGGCCGGCGAACAGGGTCCAGAACACCACGCCGATGAAGAACACGAACGAGCCGAAGGACAGGAAGGCGCCCCAGGACGAGACCTCGTTCCACAGCGCGAACGCCTCGGGATAGTCGATATAGCGGCGCGGCATCCCCTGCCGGCCCAGGAAGTGCTGCGGGAAGAAGGTCAGGTTGGCGCCGACGAAGAAGGTCCAGAAATGCAGCTTGCCGGCCCATTCGGGGTATTGCCGGCCGCTCATCTTGCCGATCCAGTAATAGATCCCCGCAAAGATGCAGAACACCGCGCCCAGGCTCATCACATAGTGGAAATGGGCGACCACGTAATAGGTGTCGTGATAGGCCCGGTCGATCCCGGCCTGGGACAGCACCACGCCGGTCACGCCGCCCACGGTGAACAGGAACAGGAAGCCGAAGGCGAACAGCATCGGCGTCTTGAACTCGACCGAGCCGCCCCACATGGTGGCGATCCAGGAGAACACCTTGATCCCCGTGGGCACCGCGATCACCATGGTGGCCAGCATGAAATAGGCCTGCTGGGTCACGCTCATCCCGACCGTGTACATGTGATGGGCCCAGACCACGAAGCCAGCGCGCCGATCGCGATCAGTGCCCAGACCATCGGCAGATAGCCGAAGATCGGCTTCTTCGAGAAGGTCGCGATGACATGGCTGATCAGACCGAAACCCGGCAGGATGATCATGTAGACCTCGGGGTGGCCGAAGAACCACAACAGGTGCTGATAGAGCACCGGGGTCGCCGCCGCCGGCCGGATCAAAGAAGGTGGTGCCGAAATTGCGGTCGGTCAGCAGCATGGTGATGGCCCCCGCCAGAACCGGCAGCGACAGCAGGATCATCCAGGCGGTGACAAAGATCGACCACGGGAACAGCGGCACCTTGAAAAGCGTCATGCCCGGCGCGCGCATGTTCAGGAAGGTGGTGATCATGTTGATCGCACCGAGGATCGACGAGGCGCCCGAAACATGGACCGCAAAGATCGCCAGATCGGTGGAGAAGCCGGTCTCGCTGGTCGACAAGGGCGCATAGAGCACCCAGCCCACGCCCGAGCCGAGCTGGTTGTTGCCGCCCGGCACCAGAAGCGACATGACCGCCAGCGAGGCACCGGCGACGTAGAGCCAGTAGCTGAGGTTGTTGAGCCGCGGAAACGCCATGTCCGGCGCACCGATCATCAGCGGCATGAAATAGTTGCCGAAACCGCCGAAGAGGGCGGGGATGACCACGAAGAACATCATCAGGATGCCATGCCCGGTGATCAGCACGTTCCACAGATGGCCGTTCGGCGTGCAGTCGGCCTGCGGCGTCAATGCCGCGCCCCTCCATGCACATATACTGGACCCCGGGGTCCATCAGCTCCATCCGCATGTAGACGGTGAAGGCAACCGCGACAAAGCCCAGTATGGCCGAGGTGAACAGATACAGGATGCCGATATCCTTGTGGTTCGTCGACATGAACCACCGGGTGAAGAAACCCCGTCTGTCGTGATGATCGAGCGTGGCGTCGGCCATGTCCTGCCCCCTGTCGGCCGCCCGTCGCGGCATCTTGTCCCTGCGGCCCGGGGGCGCACCCCGGGTCGTCCCATGGCCTACAGCCGCGCGGCCGCGGACTCAAGCGTCGATGGATCCGTGAAGGTGCGACAGAAATGCATGTTAAGCGCGGCGTCGAGTTCGGACATCGACACCGGCAGGCCCAGATCGACCAGGCTGGTGACCCCGTGGCCGGCGATCCCGCAGGGCACGATCCCGTCATAATGCGCAAGATCCGGGTCCAGATTGATGGCGATGCCATGAAAGCTGACCCAGCGCCGCAGCCGGATGCCGATCGCCGCGATCTTGTCTTCGCGCGGGGTGCCGTCGGCCAGCGGTGCCTTGTCGGGCCGCGCCACCCACACGCCGACCCGGTCGGGGTGGGTCAGGCCCGTCACCCCGAACGCGGCCAGCGTGGCGATGACCCATTCTTCCAGCCGGCTGACGAAGGCGCGGATGTCGCGGCCCCGGCGATTGAGGTCGAGCATCACATAGGCCACGCGCTGGCCCGGCCCGTGATAGGTGTATTGCCCGCCGCGCCCGGCGGTGAAGACCGGCAGACGGTCGGGGTCGTGCAGATCGGCCGCCCGGGCCGATATGCCGGCCGTGTAAAGCGGCGGGTGTTCCAGCAGCCAGACGCATTCGCCCGCCCGACCGGCCGCGATGTCGGCCACCCGCGCCTCCATGAAGGAGAGCGCGGCGGGATAGCCGACAGGACAGTCCGATATGATCCACTCCACCATGCGCAAGCGCCTTGCCCGGCCCGGCAGGCGGGCGCAAGCGTCCGCGCCATTTCGCCCCTTCACATCGGAGGGATGCTTCGCTATGGACACGGCCCTGTCAGGACGTGCGGTCGTGGCGGAATTGGTAGACGCGCAGCGTTGAGGTCGCTGTGGGGTAAAACCCGTGGAAGTTCGAGTCTTCTCGACCGCACCAGCACAGACAACGCCCCACAACTGCCGTTGGGATGCCATTGCGGCCAGCGTTGCGCTGTACCCAACGGCGCCGCCCGCCCAAGCGGCGGCGAAGCCACGTTTGGCGCCGTTCTGATGTAAGGGGCCTCGGGTCCGACAGGCTAGCGCACCCGCTGGCCGCGATCGCGCAGTTCCTGCTGGCGCATCGGCATCTTGTCGATCTGCGCCGACAACTCGCGCACGTCGCGCGGCAGCGGCTTGCGCAGCTTCACCTCGCCATCCTTGCCGATCAGCGCCAGCATGAAGCCGCGCGGGCGCAGCAGCTGGCGCCAGGCCGACTCCGCATCCGGGTCGGTGTCGAGGATCACCACCACATCGCGGTCGATCAGCGCGGCGGCGCCGTCCTCGATCATCTGCATCTGCTGGACATAGCGCGGATCGGCGGGGGAGTCGGCGAACACCACGATCAGGCGGGCGACCCACTGAAACGCGCCCGGCTCGGCCTCGGCCGCCGGCAGGATCTGCAGACCCGTCATCTGCGCCGGCGCGGCGGCAGGGGCCAGCGCGCCCAGCGTGGCAACGGCAAAGGCGAAATGTCGGAGCAAGGATACCATTGCGGGCCATATAGCTCTGGCAGACCGGGTCGTCATCCCCTGGCCAGCGTTTCAACGTGGCGGTAACCTGTGTCCGGGATGATGCGTGCGGGGAATTCGGGACAAGGGTGGTCAGCCATGAATATCGTCTTGCATGTCGGGGCACATCGCACGGGAACATCGACCCTGCAACGGGTCTTGCAAAACAACGCGGTTCGGCTGCGCCAGCGTGGCGTCGCCAGCTGGGGACCCGCGCGCACCCGGACCGGTTGCCTGGTCGGCGTCCCGGGATCGGGGCAGGGCGGCCCGCGCGGGCGGCGCCATTCTGGCGGCCGAGGGGCGGGCCGAAATCGATGAAGGCCTGGCGTGGGAACGCGACGCGGGCGCCACTCTGCTGGTGGTCAGCGAAGAGAACATCCTGGGGACGATGGATGGCTGTCTGCTGCGCGGCTGGCTTTTCCCGACGCGGGCGCGCGGGTAGCCCGGACGGTCGCGGCCTTCGGGGCATCCTGTTGCCGGGTCGGTCTGGCGATCCGCAGCCCCGACGATTGGTGGGCCTCGGTGCTGTCCTATCAGGCGATGCGGCGGGCGTCGCTGCCCGGGCAACCGACGATCGACCGGATCGCGGCCGCCGATCGCGGTTGGCGCCATGTGATCGCCGACATCGCCCGGGCCTGCCCCGGGGTCGATCTGGTGGTCTGGGATTTCGCTGCGCTGATCGGCGATCCCGCCGCACAGCTGTCGGCCCTGGCCGGGCGCACGCTGCGGCTGCCGCCGCAGGCCCGGACGCCAGCACGTCAACGCCACCCGCGGCGCCGATTCGGTGCGCGCGAAGCTGATGGCGGCCGGCCATGCCCGCCGACGCCGCCAGGGTTCCGCCGGGGCCGGCCCGGTGGATGCCCTTTCACGACACGCAAAGGCAGGTTATGCAGCAATCCTACGCGGCGGACCTTGCCTGGCTTCGGGCCGGGGCCGACGGGTGCGCGCGCTTTGTCGAGGCGGGCACGCAACCGATGCAGGGGAGAACGGCCAATGGCGGCAAACAGGGACGACTGGACGCGACTGGCTGAAAAGGAACTGCGCGGGCGGCCGCTTGACGGCCTGACCTGGAACACGCTGGAGGGCATCGCCATCCAGCCGCTTTACACCGAGGACGATCTTGCCGGCGTCGGCCATCTGGGCACGATGCCGGGTTTTGCCCCCTTCATCCGCGGCCCGAAGGCGACGATGTATGCCGGCCGGCCCTGGACGATCCGGCAATATGCCGGGTTCTCGACGGCCGAGGAATCGAACGCCTTCTACCGCCGGGCGCTGGCGGCGGGCCAGCAGGGAGTGTCGGTCGCGTTCGACCTGGCGACCCATCGGGGCTACGATTCCGACCATCCCCGGGTGATCGGCGATGTCGGCAAGGCGGGCGTGGCGATCGATTCGGTCGAGGACATGAAGATCCTGTTCGACGGCATCCCGCTGGAAAAGGTCTCGGTGTCGATGACGATGAACGGCGCGGTCATCCCGGTGATGGCCAACTACATCGTCGCAGGCGAAGAGCAGGGCGTCGACCGGGCCGCGCTGTCGGGCACCATTCAGAACGACATTCTGAAGGAATTCATGGTGCGCAACACCTATATCTATCCGCCCGCGCCCTCGATGCGGATCGTTGCCGACATCATCGAATACACCGCCCAGGAGATGCCGCGCTTCAACTCGATCTCGATCTCGGGCTATCACATGCAGGAGGCGGGCGCGAACCTGGTGCAGGAGCTGGCCTTTACGCTCGCCGACGGGCGCGAATATGTCCGCGCCGCGCTGGCCCGCGGCATGGATGTCGACCGCTTCGCGCCACGGCTGTCGTTCTTTTTCGCCATCGGCACGAATTTCTTCATGGAGATCGCCAAGCTGCGCGCGGCAAGGCTGCTGTGGTCGCGGGTGATGGCCGAATTCGGGCCGAAGGATCCGAAATCCTCCATGCTGCGCACCCATTGCCAGACCAGCGGCGTCAGCCTGGCCGAACAGGACCCCTACAACAACGTCGTCCGCACCGCCTATGAGGCGCTGTCGGCGGTCCTTGGCGGCACCCAGTCGCTGCACACCAACGCCTTTGACGAGGCGATGGCGCTGCCCACCGACAGCTCGGCCCGGATCGCGAGGAACACCCAGCTGATCCTGCAGGAAGAAACCGGCGTGACCAGGGTGGTCGATCCGCTGGCAGGCTCCTATTACGTCGAGAAGCTGACCCATGATCTGGCCGAGGCGGCCTGGACCCTGATGGCAGAGATCGAGGAACTGGGCGGCATGACCGCGGCGGTGGCCTCGGGCATGCCGAAGCTGCGGATCGAGGAATCGGCGGCGCGGCGCCAGGCGGCCATCGACCGGGGCGAGGATGTGGTGGTCGGCGTCAACAAGTACCGCCTGCCCGAGGAAGAAGAGATCGACATCCTCGACATCGACAACGATGCGGTGCGCGCCGCCCAGATCGCCCGTCTGGAAAAGGTCCGTGCCGGGCGGGACGAAGCCGCCTGCCACCACGCGCTGGCCGAGATCACCCGCCGCGCGGCCGAGGGTGGCAACCTGCTGGCGGCGGCGGTCGATGCCGCCCGCGCGCGCGCCACGGTGGGCGAGATCAGCGACGCCATGGAGGCGGTGTTCGGCCGCCACAAGGCCGAGGTGCGGACGCTGGCGGGCGTCTATGGCGGGGCCTATGCGGGCGATGACGGCTTCGCCGAGATTCAGCGCGCGGTGGAGGCGTTCGCCGCGGCCGAGGGCCGCCGGCCCCGGATCATGGTCGCCAAGATGGGCCAGGACGGGCACGATCGGGGCGCCAAGGTGATCGCCACGGCGTTCGCCGATATGGGCTTCGACGTCGATATGGGGGCGCTGTTCCAGACCCCCGAAGAGGCCGCCCAGGACGCCATCGACAACGACGTCCATGTGGTCGGGATTTCCAGCCAGGCGGCGGGGCACCGCACGCTGGCACCGAAGCTGATCGAGGCGCTGCGCGCCCAGGGCGCGGGCGACATCCTGGTCGTCTGCGGCGGCGTGATCCCGCACAAGGACTATGACTTCCTGAAACAGGCCGGCGTCGCGGCGATCTTCGGGCCGGGCACCGCGATCCCCGAGGCGGCGAGGAGCGTGCTCGACCTCTTGTCCCGGGACCGGCCGGCCTAGCCCCACAGCGCCCGGCGGATCAGGTTCAGCCCCGCCAGCGTCAGGATCGCCAGCGTCAGCCGGACGGAACCGATCCGGGTCGAGCCGGTTCTGCAGCCGCGCCCCCAGCACCATGCCCAGAACCGCGGGCACGACCATCAGGGCGGAAAACGGCAGGGTCGCTTCGTTCAGAATCCCCGAGCGCAGATGCGCCGCCAGCAGCGCCACCGAGCCGATGCCATAGACCACCCCCTGGACCCGCACAAAGCTTCGCTTGTCGATGCCAAGCGTCAGCAGAAAGGCAATCAGCGGCGGCCCCCACACCCCCGAAAGCCCGCCGAACACCCCGGACACGAGGCCGGTCGCGATCTCGGCCCGGCGGGCGTGGCGCGGGGCGAAGCGCAACGGCATCCCGGCCAGCTGGGTCACCCCGAAAATCACGATCGGCACGCCCAGGATCAGCAGATAGGCGGCCTGCGGCAGCGCGGTGACCAGTTGACCGGCCAGCAGGATGCCCAGCACCACAAGGCCGATCAACCGCCAGAACCGGCGCACCACCTGCCACGCCGCAAGCCGGCCGTCGCGGAACGCCTGGGACAGATTGGTCACCAGCGTCGGCAGGATCAGCCCGGCCAGCGCCAGTTCCGGCGCCAGGAACGAGCCCAGCCCCGAGATCATGATCATCGGCATCGCGAACCCGACCGCGCCCTTGACGAAACCGGCAAGCAGCGTGACCGCGACCGCCCCGGCCAGCAGGGTCGGCGCCAGATCGCCGAGGCTATCCACGGGGCTGGACGCCGGCTTCTGCGACATTATCGTTCGTGTCGCCCGCCCCGCGGGTGAGAAGATTGCGCTGCATCTGCCAACATCCTATAGGCGGCGCAGCATTCGCCAAGGAAAGGAGCCGCCCCGTGCCGCATGACGGACAGCACAGCCCCGCCGACACCGCAAGCACCCTGCTGCCGGGACTGCTCGACCTGACCCGGGCGGCGCTTGGCCCCGTCGAGGCCTATGCCAGGGCGGCGACCGCGGCGGTGCGCGCGCAGGTCACCGAGGGCGACCGGGTCAGCGGCCGGCTGATCGAGGCGCATCAGGATGCCGCCCATGGCCTGGCCTGGGTCGCGACCTATGCCGAGGGCCTGCGCGAGATGCAGGGCTGGGCCGAGCGGCTGGCGGCCGAGGGCCGGTTCGGCGAGATCGAGGCGCTGATCCACCAGATCGCCTTTGGCGAATACATCGCCCAGCTTGCCGGCGGCCTGCCGATGAGCCAGGGCGAGATCGTGCGCCCGGCCGATCTGGGCATGGATGCCGCCCTGCTCGACACGCCCGAAATGGCCGATTGCGCCGCGAGGGCAATACCGCCGCGGCGCGGATGCGGCTGGCGCAACTGCTGGAACAGCAGCAGGGGGTGGCGAGTTTCGGCGCCACCGGCCTTGACGAAGAGATGGAGATGATCCGCGACCAGTTCCGCCGGTTCTCCGACGAACGGGTCGCGCCGCATGCCCATGAATGGCACCTCAAGGACGAACTGATCCCGATGGAGATCATCGCCGAGATGGCCGAGCTGGGCGTGTTCGGCCTGACGATCCCCGAGGAACATGGCGGCTTTGGCCTGCCCAAGACGGCGATGTGCGTCGTCTCTGAAGAGCTTTCGCGCGGCTATATCGGCGTCGGCAGCCTGGGCACCCGATCGGAAATCGCCGCCGAGCTGATCCTGTGCGGCGGGACCGAGGCGCAGAAAGCCCAGTGGCTGCCGCGGATCGCGTCGGGCGAGGTGTTGCCGACGGCGGTGTTCACCGAACCCAATACCGGCTCGGATCTGGGCGCGCTGCGCACCCGGGCCGAACGCGACGGCGACGATTGGCGGGTCACCGGCAACAAGACCTGGATCACCCATGCCGCGCGCACCCATGTGATGACGCTGCTGGCGCGGACCGATCCCGATACGTCCGACTATCGCGGCCTGTCGATGTTTCTGGCCGAAAAGACCCCGGGCGACGACGCCAACCCGTTCCCCGATGCGGGCATCACCGGCGGCGAGATCGAGGTCCTGGGCTATCGCGGGATGAAGGAATACGAGCTTGGCTTCGACGGGTTCCGGGTGGCGGGCGACAATCTGCTGGGCGGGGTCGAGGGGCAGGGCTTCAAGCAGCTGATGCAGACCTTCGAGAGCGCCCGCATCCAGACGGCGGCGCGCGCCGTCGGGGTGGCGCAGGCCGCGCTTGACGTGGGGCTGCAATACGCGCTCGACCGCAAGCAGTTCGGCAAGCCGCTGATCGCCTTCCCGCGGGTCGCCGGCAAGCTGGCGATGATGGCGGTCGAGATCATGGTCGCCCGCCAGATCAGCTATTTCGCCGCCCGCGAAAAGGATGCCGACCGGCGCTGCGATCTGGAGGCCGGGATGGCCAAGCTGCTGGCGGCAAGGGTCGCCTGGGCCGCGGCCGACAATGCGCTGCAGATCCATGGCGGCAACGGCTTTGCGCTGGAATACCCGGTCAGCCGTATCCTGTGCGATTCGCGCATTCTGAACATTTTCGAAGGGGCGGCCGAAATCCAGGCCCAGGTGATCGCGCGGCGGCTGCTGGGGTGATCGCGGGCCTCCTCCGCCCTGCGGGCGATGTCGGCCGGCCCACGGGCCCTGCTGGATCGGCGTGCGCTCGCATGCTCCAGCGGGCTCTGTGCCAGTGGCCATCAACCATGACCGTCATATGTCGCCCGGGCCGCCGGCGCCTGGGATAACGGCCCATCCCAGCTGTTGACATGTGCATGCGGGTGCACGTATGCATGCATCATGACGATACGCGACCGCCGCCTTGCTGCCGCCATAGCACTCGACCGCACCCTCGACCCCGACTTCTTCGGGGCCCTCTGTCACCCGGTCCGGCTGGCGCTGATCCGGGCGCTGGTCCTCACCGGCGAATCCGATATCGGCGATCTGGCTTCGGGCTTTGCCCAGGACCGTTCGGTGATCTCGCGGCATCTGGCGATGCTGGAGCGTGCCGGCATCACCGTCTCGCGCCGGGCCGGTCGGCGGGTGCTCCATGATCTTGACGGCCCGTTCCTGCTGGCCCGGCTGGACGCCCTTCGGGGCGCTGCGGCCGGGCTGGCCGACATATGCTGCCCCGGCAGCGCCAGAAAGGATGAACAGGATGACCCGACAGGAACCGCTTGACGAAATCGACACGTTCTATCGCGGGCGCCTTGCCGCGCCGCAAACCCTGCGCGACCTGCCACCGCTGTCGCCCGACTATGCCGCCGATCTGCTGGCGGCCCTGCCCGAGGGGATGGTCGGAACAAGCTATGGCTGCGGCAATCCGGTGGCCCTGGCGGGCATCCAGCCCGGCGATACGGTGATCGATCTGGGCTGTGGTGCCGGGCTTGACGTGCTGCTTGCCGCGGCGCGGACCGGGCCACGGGGCCGCGTCATCGGCATCGATGCCAGTGCCGCGCTGCTCGACCGGGCGCGGGCGAATGCGGCAAAGGCTGGGATCGCCCATGCCGAGTTCCGCGAGGGCCGGATCGAGGCGCTGCCGCTCGCCGATGCCAGCGCCGACTGGGTGATCTCGAATTGCGTGGTCAACCTGTCGATGGACAAGCCGGCCGTGTTTGCCGAGATCGCCCGCGTGCTCAAAGCCCGGGGCGTAACGCGGTGATCAGCGATCTCGTGGCCGAGGGCCTGCCGGGCTGGGTGGCGGCGCATCGCGACCTGTACGCGGCCTGCATCGCCGGCGCGGTGTCAGAGGCCGTCTATACCGATCTTGCCAGGGCCGCGGGGCTCGACGATGTGCGGGTGATCGATCGCATGGTCTATGATGCCGGCATGGTCCGGGCGCTGGTCGCCGAGGAATTGCCGGTGGCGATCGACGGTCTGGCCGCAAGGCTGGGGATGGGCCGCGAAGCGACCCTCGACCATGTGGCGGGGGAACTGGCCGGCTGCATCCAGAGCATCAAGCTGACCGCCCGGCGGCGGCCTGGCTGACACCGGGGCGCCGCCCGCACGACCACCAATCCTGTCCTGTCCGATTGCGGGGCGTTGCGGGGCGGGTTGGATGGCGTGCAGCCCCGCCTGGCGCCCCGGGTTCAGGCGGGGCTGGCGGTTTCGCGACGAACGCTTATTTGAGGGAGGGCCGAAAAGGGGAGGCCACCCATGCCGCGGCATGTCTTGCTGACCGGTGTTTCCGGTTTCATCGCCAAGCGCATCGCCTGCGATCTGCTTGACGCGGGCTACACGGTTCGCGGATCGCTGCGCAGCGCGGCGCGGGCGGATGAGGTACGCGACGCGCTGCGCGCCCATCTGGCCGATCCGGACGCGCTCGACCGGCTGTCTTTCGTCGAACTCGACCTGACCTCGGACGCGGGCTGGGCAGCGGCGATGGGCGGGGTGGACGCGGTGCTGCACACCGCCTCGCCCTTTCCGATGGTTCAGCCAAAGGACGATGACGACCTGATCCGGCCGGCCGTCGACGGGACCCTGCGCGCGCTGCGCGCGGCCCAGGCGGCGGGGGTGCGGCGCGTTGTCCTCACCTCCTCGATGGTCGCGATCATGCACAGCACCGACAGGGCCGGCCCCGATCGGGACGAGGACGACTGGTCCGATCCGGATGCCCCGACCACCACCGCCTATGACAGATCGAAGACGCTGGCCGAACGGGCCGCCTGGGATTTCGCCACCGAGCACCCCGAGATGCAGTTGACCACGATCAATCCGGGGCTGATCACCGGCACGCCGCTGGATGCCCATTACGGCACCTCGCTGGCGCTGATCGAACGGGTGTTCCTGTCGAAGGACCCGATGGTGCCGAATCTCGGCCTGCCGATCGTCGATCTGGCCGATGTGTCCCTGATGCATATCCGCGCCATGGAACGGCCTGAAACCGCCGGCCAGCGCTTCATCGGCTGCGACAGCTTCTGGATGCTGCCCGAGATCGCGCGGCTGTTTGCCCGCAACTGGCCTGATCGCAAGTACAGCACCCGGGTCGCGCCGCGCTTCGTGTTGCGCGCGCTGGCCCTGTTCGACCCGGCGATCCGGTCGGCCTTGCCGAGCCTCGATATCCGGCTTGCCCCCGACAATGGGCGGGCACGCGCGGCGCTCGGGATCGATTTCACGCCCGCCGAAGACAGCCTGCTGGCGAGCGCCCGGTTCATCGCCGAGGCCCGGGCATGAGCGGCCGGGTCGCGCCGCGCCGCGCCCTGCTGGCCCTTGCCGCGATGGCGGCGGTCGGGCCGGCGATGGCCGACACGCCCTATGCCGAGCCGGGCACGGTCTGGGTGGTCGAGACGATCAACGGCCAGCCCTTCGCGGCACGCGCCACGCTCGGCTTTCCCGAAGCCGGCCGGATCGCCGGGCAGGCCCCGTGCAACCGCTATGGCGGCGCTCAGACGGCAAGCTGGCCCGGTTTCGCCGCGACCGAGGTCTTCGCCACAAGGATGGCCTGCCCCGAGCTTGCCGCCGAAGGGGCGTATCTGGCGGCGCTGTCGGCGATGCGCCAGGCGCGGCTTGGCCCCGATGGGGCGCTGATCCTGTCGAACGAGACCGGTGGCGAAATGGTGTTCCGCCCCGCGCCATAGCGATGCGTTGCAGGGATGTCCTGGGCAGGGCGCGATGGGTTCGGGGGGCGCGCGCAGCATTCCCCTATTCGCCCGGCGGTCGCTTCCTCAGCACGATCCAGATCGCAAAGCCGATGAACGCGAAGGTCATCAGGTTCAGCACGGTCGACAGCGGATCACCGGTCAGCATCGGCAAGCCCCTCTTCGCGCAGGGCCCGGAGCAGGCACGCCATCAGCAGCACCGTGATGAAGACGAAAGGCAGGGCGCCCAGCGCGATCACCTGGCGGACGGCGGCAACCGAACCCGAGAGAACCATCGCATAGCCCAGGACACCCAGCAGCACGCCCCAGATCAGCCGCAGCCGTGCCGGCGGGTTCGGGTCCCCGCCGGTGGCGTAGGTGCCCAGCACGAAGGCCGCGCTGACCACACTGGTGACCAGAAACAGGAACGCCGCGGCGACGGTGGCCAGCGTCGTGGCGGTGGCAAAGGGCAGTCTTTCGAGCAGCAGAAAGGTCACCCGTTCCACATTCGACGCCGTCGCGGCAACCAGTTCGCCCGTGCCGTTTAACGCGTCGAACAGCCCGATGCCGCCGAACACCCCGAACCACAGGATCGAAAACAGCGACGGCCCGATCAGCACCCCCAGAAGAAACTCGCGGATCGTTCGGCCGTATGAAATCCGCGCCACGAAGACGCCGACAAACGGGGCCCAGGCGATCCACCAGACCATGTAGTTGAGCGTCCAGTCGGCATACCAGCGTTGCGCCGGTTCACCGAAGAAGGTGAATGTCTGAAAGCCGCGCGGCAATACCTCGGCGACATACTCGCCAAAGCTGGTCAGCACCGTGTTCATCAGAAACGGCGTCGGGCCGGCAAGCACCACGAAGCCGACCAGGCCGATCGCGATCAGCATCGCGATGTTGCTGAGCCGGGACATGCCGGCACCCAGATCGACCAGCAAAGGCGGGATATAGGCTGCCACCAGGGCCAGAAAGACAACAAGCACCAGCAGGTTGCCGGCGCCTTCGCGCCCGGTCAGCACCGCGACACCGTCGGCGACCTGGAATACCCCCATCGCCATCGATCCGCCGACGCCGATGGCGATGGCCGCGATCGCCATGAAATCGGACAGCCAGGCAAGGATGCGCGCCCAGCCTTCGCCCGGGAAGAGATGGGTGAAGGGTGCGCCGACCAGCATCGGCGTCCCGCGCCGAAAGGTGAAATAGGCGATGACCAGGGCGGTGATGCCATAAATCGCCCAGGCATGCAGGCCCCAGTGAAAATTCGTCGCAACAAGCGATTCGCCGGCTGCCAGCGGGTCGGGCAGGACCTGCCGCGCCATCGCGAAATGCGACAGCGGTTCGGCCGTGGCCCAGAACAGCAGCCCCACCCCCATCCCGGCGGCGAACAGCATCGCAAGCCAGGATGCAAAACTGTATTCGGGCACCGAATCGTCGGGGCCGAGCCGCAATGCGCCAAAGCGCGAGAAGGCCAGCGCCAGGCTCAGCAGCAGCATCGCGGTGACCGACAGCATCACGAACCAGCCCCGGGCGGTGAAGAACCGGTCGACGACCGCGCTTGCCGTGGCCACCATGCTGGCGGGATCGACGATGCCCCAGGCGCCAACCGCCGTCACCACGGCAAGCGACGCAACCAGAAGGCTGCGATCCGGCGCTGTCGCCGTCATTCGCCGGTCTTGACGTTTTCGGCAAAGGCCGTTTCAAACGCGGCCTGTTTCGCCTCGGGGGCTTCGGTCTGATAGCGCGCCTTCCACGCCGCATAGGGCATGCCATAGACCGTTTCGCGCGCCGCCTCCTTGTCGAGCGTGATGCCGCGCGCGGCGGCCTCCTCGGCGTACCAGCGGCTCAGGCAGTTCCGGCAGAATCCGGCCAGGGTCATCATGTCGATGTTCTGCACATCGGTGCGGTCCCGCAGGTGATCGCGCAGGCGGCGAAAGGCGGCGGCCTCGATCTCGGTTCGTGTCGCGTCGTCCATACCGTCCTCCGTCACAGTCCGCTCTGGTCTAGCACGCGGCGGATCATCGGCGCCAGCCGGGCCGCCCAGGCGGCCTGCTGCCCTGCGGTGCGGATCACGTCGTTGCGCAACTCGATCAGCACATTGGGTCGGCCCGCCGCCAGCGCGTGCTTGTCGATCGAGTCGCCATCGAGATGCCCGCCATAGGGCTCGTTCTCGCCGACGCACAGATCGCCCTCGGCCCGCAACAGGTCGAGAAGCGGCAGAGCCAGCCGCGCATCCTTGCCATGCAGGATGCCGATTTCCCACGGCCGCGGCGCCCCGCCGCGCATCTGCGGGGTAAAGCTGTGGATGGCGACCAGCACCCGGTCGGCCCGCGCCCCCGCCAGATCGGCCAGCGCGCGGTGATAGGGATCGTAGCACAGCGCCCGGCGCGCCGCGATCTCGGCCGCGTCGATGCCGCGATTGCCCGGGATCACCGTGCCGTCATAGACCTGCATCACCAGCGTCGGGTCGTCCGTGCCGCGGTTCGGATCGATCACCAGGCGCGAGAAATCCGACAGGATTGCCGGCGCCTGCAGCGCATCCGCCAGATACCCGGTGACCCCGGCCGCGCCCGGGTCCCAGGCGATGTGGCGGCGCATATCGTCGGCCGACAGCCCCAGCGAGCCGCCCCGCACCGCCTGCGGCACGTGGTTCGAGGCATGGTCGCAGGTCACGAGAAAGCGCGATTCCCGCTCTGCGCCAAGGATATGGAAGGGTTGCCAGCTCAAATCGGAGCCTCCGTCGCGCCCGCCTTAGCCCGCCTGCGCGCCAGTTGCCAGAGCGGTCGGGATCGGCCATAGACAAGCGGCCGCAGGCAACGGGGGGGACCACCCATGAAGCGCGCGCGCAAGGTCAAGATCGTCGCCACGCTCGGCCCGGCCTCGGCCGATTACGAGACCATCCGTGCGCTTTTCGAGGCCGGGGCGGATGTGTTCCGGCTGAACATGAGCCATTCGAGCCATGAGGACGCGGCGCAACGCCACGCCCTGATCCGCCGGGTCGAGGCCGAGTCGGGCTGGCCGGTCGGCATCCTGGCCGATCTGCAGGGACCCAAGCTGCGTTGCGGCACGTTGCGCGGCGGCAAGGCGACCCTGGAAGACGGCCAGACCTATTGCTTCGACCTCGACACGGCGCCGGGCGACGCGACCCGCGTCGGCCTGCCCCATCCCGAGATTTTCGCCGCGCTGGTGCCGGGCACGCGCATTCTGGTCAATGACGGCAAGATCGTCATGCGGGTCGAGCATTGCGGACCGGATCGCGCCGAATGCACGGTCGTCACCGGTGGGGTGATTTCCGACCGCAAGGGCGTCAACGTGCCCGATGTGGTGCTGCCGGTCGCCGCGCTGTCCGACAAGGACCGCGGCGATCTGGAGGCGGTGTGCCAGCTGGGCGTCGACTGGATCGCGCTGTCCTTCGTTCAGCGCGCTGCCGATGTGACCGAGGCGCGCGGGCTGGTCGGCGATCGCGCCAAGATCCTCTCCAAGATCGAAAAGCCCGCAGCCGTCACCGATTTCGAGGAGATCCTCGCCGCCTCGGACGGGATCATGATCGCCCGCGGCGATCTGGGGGTGGAGATGCCGGTCGAGGCCGTGCCGCCGATCCAGAAACGGATGGTGCGGGCTGCGCGGGCTGCCGCGAAACCGGTGATCGTGGCGACCCAGATGCTGGAAAGCATGATCGAATCGCCGATGCCGACCCGGGCCGAGGTCTCGGACGTCGCCACCGCGATCTACGAGGGCGCGGATGCGGTCATGCTGTCGGCCGAATCGGCGGCCGGCGCCTTTCCCGTCGCGGCCGTGCGGACCATGAGCAATGTCGCGGTGGAGGTCGAGCGCGACCCGATCTATCGCGAACTGATGGAGGCGACGCGCGCGGTGCGGCGCACCAGCACCGCCGACGGCATCGTCTCGGCGGCGCGCGAGATCGCCGAGAATGGCGACATCAAGGCGATCTGCTGCTTTACCCATTCCGGAACCACGGCGGCGCTGACCGCGCGCGAACGGCCCGGGGTGCCGATCCTGGCGCTCAGCCCGCTGGTCGAGACCGCGCGCCAGCTTTGCCTGCGCTGGGGCACCACCTGCGTGATGACCGACGGGCCGGTGGAGCGGTTCAAGATGGCGGTCGTCGGCGCGGTGCGCGCGGCGCGCGCGCGGGGCTTTGCCGATATCGACGACCATATCGTGGTGATCGCGGGCATTCCGTTCAACGTGCCGGGGTCGACCAACATCCTGCGCGTCGCCCCCTGCGACGAGCGATTGATCTTTCGCGGCGATCCCGAGAATTGAGGTCGGCCATGCCGGGCCTGGGGCTGGACGCGGCTTTGGTGGGCGGGGTGATCGCGCTGCTTCTGGGCCTCACCGGCACGCTGGCCGCGCGGGCCGAGGATCGCGACATTCGCGGTGCGCTGGTGCTGGCCGGCATCGGCGCGGCGGCGTTGGCGCTGGCCGTGTTGCTGTGGCCCGGCAGACCCGCGCCGGGCGACTTCGCCGCCGCGGCGACCCGGCTTGTCGCCGCCCTGCTGCGCTAGAACAGGTCGCCCAAGTCCTGTTTGAATTGCGCGGCGCCCGCCGCACGGCGGGCGCACTCCCGGGCGCGCGCCCGGGAGCGCCCGGGAGCAGCCGGTCGCTTCGCATCACAGAGCGGCGGAACCGACCACATGCGAGAAATCCTGGAGCGAGCGCCTCGATCGTAAGCTTTCGGCGGTGGCCGTCTTCCCGATCTGTCCGGCTTAGTCGTATCTGCCGGTATGGGCGCCCATACGGACAGTTTGGTTTCGCGGCTCGAGGTAGTCGAGGTTGGTCGGCGCCGCCGCTGGAGCGACGCGGAGAAGCTGCGGATCGTGGCCGAGAGCATGGCCGGTCGGCGGCTGGTCTCCGCGACGGCGCGCCGGCACGGGATCTCGCGGTCGCAGCTCTATACTTGGCGACGGCTCGCACGAGAGGGGCGGCTGGTCGACGAAGGCGACATGGTCGAGGCCGCCGCGCCGACCTTCGCGCCGGTGGTGGTCGCCGCCGATCCGCCGAGGCCGCCCGCGCCGGGTGAGGACCGCGTGGAGATCCTGTTGGCGAATGGGCGGCGGGTTCTGGTCAGCGTGGGCGTGGACGCCGACGGTCTGGCGCGCCTGGTCCGGGCGCTGGAGCGGGCATGATCGCGCTGCCGCCGGGGGCGCGGGTCTGGCTGGCCTGTGGCGTGACCGACATGCGCCGGGGGATGCCCGGGCTGGCGTTGATGGTGCAGGAGGCGCTCGGTCGGGACCCCCATGCCGGGGACCTGTTCGTTTTCCGCGGCAAGCAGGGATCGCTCCTGAAAATCCTCTGGCATGATGGCGTCGGCATGTCGCTCTACGCCAGGCGGCTGGAGAAGGGACGGTTCATCTGGCCGACGCCCAAGAACGGGTCGGTGGCGATTTCGGCGGCGCAGCTTGCTTATATGCTCGACGGAATCGACTGGCGAAACCCGCGCCAAACCTGGCGGCCGCAGACGGCGGGATAGCCGCTGCGGCGGCGATTCTGCTTCAAGTCTCTGATTCCATGCGGTAAACTTCCCTGCATGACGGACGTCGCCGCCGAGATCGAGGCCCTGCGCGCCGCCCTCGCCGAGGCCGGGGCGCGGGCCGACGCCAACGCCGCGGAGGCCGCCCAAGCCAAGGCGGCGGCGGCTCACGCCCAGGCGCTGGTGTCTGGTAGCGAGGCGCTGATCGCGCATCTGAAGCTCGAGATCGAGAAGCTCCGGCGAGAACTCTATGGCCAGCGCTCCGAGCGCAAACAGCGGCTGCTCGATCAGCTCGAACTCCAGCTGGAGGAGATGGAGACCACCGCCTCCGAGGACGAGGCGCTCGCCGCCGCGGCGGCGGAGAAGGCCAAGACCACGGTCGGCGCCTTCCAGCGGCGCAAGCCGGTCCGCAAACCGTTCCCCGAACATCTGCCCCGCGAGCGCGTCGTGCTGCCCGCGCCCTGCAACTGCGCCGCCTGCGGCTCGTCGCGGCTGACCAAGATGGGCGAGGACATCACCGAGACGCTCGAGGTGATCCCCCGCCGGTGGAAGGTGATCCAGACCGTCCGCGAGAAGTTCAGCTGTCGCGACTGCGAGCGCATCAGCCAGCCGCCGGCGCCCTTCCACCCCACACCGCGCGGCTGGGCCGGCCCGAGCCTTCTGGCGATGATCATCTTCGAGAAGTACGGCCAGCATCAGCCGCTCAATCGCCAGGCCGAGCGCTACGCCCGCGAAGGCGTCGAACTCAGCCTGTCGACGCTCGCCGACCAGGTGGGCGCGGTCGCCGCGGCGCTGGCGCCGCTGCACGCGCTGATCGAGGCGCATGTCATGGCCGCCGAGCGGCTCCATGGCGACGACACCACCGTGCCGCTGCTGGCCAAGGGCAAGACTGAGACCGCCCGGCTCTGGACCTATGTCCGCGACGATCGGCCTTTCGGCGGCCCCGCGCCGCCGGCCGCGCTCTTCCGCTTCTCGCGCGACCGGCGCGGCGCGCACCCGCGACAACATCTCACCGGCTGGAGCGGCGTTCTCCAGGCCGACGCCTATGCCGGCTTCAACGCCCTCTTCGCCGAGACGCGCGAGCCGGGGCCGATCCTGCCCGCCTTCTGTTGGGCGCATGCTCGGAGGAAGTTCTTCGAGCTGGCCGACATCGCCGCCAACGCGCGGCGCGGGAAGAAGGCGACCCCGATCTCGCCGCTCGCCCTCGAGGCGGTGAGGCGCATCGACGCCATCTTCGATCTCGAGCGCGCCATCAACGGCCTGCCCGCCGAGCAGCGGCTGGCGACCCGAAAAGCCGAGATCGCACCGCTCGTGGCTGATCTCCACGCCTGGATGACCGCCGAGCGCGCCAGGCTCTCCAAGCACGCCCCCGTAGCCAAGGCGATGTCCTACATGCTGCCGCGCTGGGACGACTTTGCCCGCTTCCTCGATGACGGCAGGGTATGCCTCACCAACAACGCCGCAGAGCGTTCGCTGCGCGGCGCAGCCCTCGGACGAAAGGCGTGGCTGTTCGCCGGTTCCGAGCGCGGCGGCCACCGCGCCGCCTTCATGTACACCTTGATCGTCACCGCCAAGCTGAACGGCGCCGATCCGCAGGCCTGGCTCGCCGACGTCCTCGCCCGCATCGCCAGCACGCCGATGAACCGACTCGACGAACTGCTCCCCTGGAACTGGGTCGCTGCCCAGAAAAGCCCCGGCGTCAAGGCAGCCTGACCGCGGTCCCCGCCGTAGGCTTACCCTCGATCCGCATCTACCTCTCGCCGGTGCGCCGGCACCGGGCAGGCGCCCGCCGCACGGCGGGCGCACTCCCGGGCGCGCGCCCGGGAGCGCCCGGGAGAAACCGGTCGCTTCGCATCACGGATTTGTCGACCCGATCGAGGGAGTGATGCCCTGGCCGGGGTCGCCTCGTACCGGACGCCTTCTCCCGTTGCACCGGCATCGGGCGGGCGCCCGCCGCAAGGCGGGCTCTCGACACCGGCCGGCCACTTGGCAAGACTTCCCACCAGAATTGATCAACGCCGACGCGCTCTGGTGATCTGGTCCCGGCAATGCGGGCTGCCAAGGGCTCCTGTGTCCCGTTCGGACGCCCCATGCCATGTGGCCGCGCGGCGCGGGGCCGGACAATCGCCCACTATCGGCCGCGAAACGCCGGCGACCGCTTGTCGAGAAAGGCCATCACGCCCTCGCGGAAATCGAAGGTGCGACCGCATTCGCCCTGCAGATGCGCCTCGCGCTCCAACTGCTCGGTCAGGTCGTTGTCGAAGCTTTCGCGCAACGCCTGCTTGATCCGCGCATAGGTCGCGGTGGGGCCGTCGGCCAGCTGTCGGGCCCGCGCCTGCCAGGCTTCGGCAAAGCCCGCATCGGGCACCGCCTGCCAGATCATGCCCCACGCCTCGGCCTGGCGCGCCGTCACCGGCTCGGCGAACAGCGCTGCCCCCATGGCGCGGGCAAAGCCGATCTGGCGCGGCAGCCAATAGGTGCCGCCGGCATCGGGCATCAACCCGATCCGGGCAAAGGCCTGCACGAAGCGGGCGCTTTCGGTGGCGATCACGATGTCGGCGGCAAGCGCAAGATTGGCCCCCGCCCCCGCGGCAGCACCATTCACCGCCGCGATGGTGGGCAGCGGGCAGTCGTAGATTGCCCGCAGAAGCGGTGCGTATTCCTCGCGCAGGGTGCCGCTCGATGTCGAGTTCGTCGACGGTGCCGTGATCGGTCAGATCCTGGCCGGCGCAAAACGCACGGCCCTTGCCGGTCAGCACCAGGCAGCGCGCGGTCTCGTCGCGGCTGGCCGCCTGCACCGCATGCAGCAATTCGGCGCGCATCTGGGTGTTGAGCGCATTGGCCATTTCGGGCCGGCGGAAGGTGATGACCGCGACCGCGTCGCGGACGGTGAGCGAAAGCGTCTTGTAGGGCATGGTGCGCCTGTCCGTTGGTGCTGGTCCCGCAGCATAGCGCCTGGCGCCGCCGGGGAAAGCGCCCGCCCCCGGAAAGCGGCGGGTGGGTGGGTGGGTGGGGCCGCTTTCCGGGGGGCGGCGTCAGTCGCGGGTCAGTTCTTCCAGCCGGGCCTGTTCGGCCAGCGACAGCGGTGCCGGCGGTTCGGCCCGCTGCCGCCGCGCCAGATAGACCGCACCCAGCCCCAGACCCGCCAGCAGCAAGGCCGGCCCGGCGGCGTAAAGCAGCCAGTTGGCACCGCGTGCCGGTGGCATCAGCAGGATGTAATCGCCAAAGCGGGCGACAAGATAGGCCTTGGCCTCGGCATCGCTGTCGCCGGCGGCGAGCCGCTCGCGCAGCAAGAGCCGCATGTCGCGGGCGAAACCGGCATTCGATTCGTCGATGCTTTCGTTGCGGCAGACCAGGCAGCGAAGCTCCTCCGACAGGGCGCGGGCGCGCGCCTCGAGCGCGGGATCGTCGAGCATCTCGTCGGGATTGACGGCCGCTGCAGGCAGCGCCAGCAGGCAAAGCAGGGCGGCAACGGTGCTGCGCATGGCCGTTACTCGGCCCGGGACGGGCGGGCTGCGCGACGGCGCCCTGGACGCGCCCGGGGCAACCCGCAACCGCCGGTCGCCAAGGCTGAGCGCCGCGCCCAGCGCCATCACGATGGTGCCGATCCAGATCCAGTTGGCGAACGGTTTGACATAGCTGCGCACGGCAAACCCGCCGCCCTCCTGCGGGTCGCCCAGGACCACATAAAGGTCGCGCGCCAGGGTTTCGTGGATCGCGGCCTCGGTGGTCGGCATGCCGGCGACGGGATAGATCCGCTTTTCCGGTGTCAGCGTGGCGATCTCGCGGCCGTCGCGGCGGGCGGTAAAGACCCCGCGCAAGGCAATGTAATTCGGCCCCTGAACCTCTTCGACGCGGTCCATCGTCAGTTCGTACTGGCCGACCGGGAAGCTGTCGCCGGGCCGCGCCACCCGGATATCCTCGACCTGCCAGGCGATGATGGTGGCGACGCCGAAAATCGTCAGGCCGAACCCGGTATGGGCCACCGCCTTGCCCCAATCGGCGCCGGGCAACCGGCCAAGCCGGCCGAGGCTGGCCATGAACCCGTCCTTGCCCGACCCCGCGCGGGCCCACAGATCGGTGACCGCCCCGGCCACCACCCAGGCCGCCAGCGCGATACCGATCGGCGCCAGCGCCGAGCGGCCGGTCTGCACCGACCAGGCCAGCGCCCCGAGCGCCAGCGCCAGCACAAGCGCCGGCCACAGCCGCACCAGCGCGCGGCCGATCCGGGCCCGTTTCCACGGCAGCATCGAGCCGACCGGCAACAGGATCGCCAGCGCCACCGCGAACGGCGTGAAGGCAAGGTCGAAGAACGGCGCGCCCACCGAGATCTTGCGTTCGCCATCTGTCGCGACCTCGACGATCAGCGGCCACATGGTGCCGACAAACACCACCAGCGCCGAAACCGACAGCAGAATGTTGTTCATCACCAGCGCCGATTCGCGGCTGACCACCCCGAACACCCCCTTGGCCTGCAAATCCTGGGCGCGCAGCGCGAACAGCGTCAGCGCCGCGCCCAGGGTGACACCCAGAATCGCCAGGATGAAGACGCCGCGCGTCGGGTCGCTGGCAAAGGCGTGGACCGAGGTGATGACCCCGGACCGCACGATGAAGGTCCCGATCAGCGAGAAGCCGAACGCCATGATCGCCAGCAGGATGGTCCACGCCTTCAGGCTTTCGCGTTTTTCCACGACGATCGCGGAATGCAGCAGCGCGGCGGCCAGCAGCCAGGGCATGAAGCTGGCATTTTCCACCGGGTCCCAGAACCAGAAGCCGCCCCAGCCCAGCTCGTAATAGGCCCACCACGAACCCAGCCCGATCCCGACGGTCAGGAACAGCCAGGCCGCCAGGGTCCAGGGCCGGACCCAGCGCGCCCAGGCGGCATCCACGCGCCCCTCGATCAGGGCGGCAATGGCAAAGGAAAAGGAAATCGAGAGCCCGACATAGCCAAGATACAGAAACGGCGGGTGCAGGGCGAGGCCCGGATCCTGCAACAGCGGGTTGAGGTCGCGCCCGTCGAGCGGCGCCACCGCCATCCGCCAGAACGGGTTCGAGGTGAACAGGATGAACGCAAAGAAGGCGGCCGCGATCATCGACTGGATGGCCAGGGTGCGGGCCTTGAGCGCGGGCGGCAGGCCCGCGCCGAACCAGGCGACCATCGCCCCGAACAGCGCCAGGATCAGAACCCAAAGCAGCATCGAGCCCTCATGGTTCCCCCAGACGCCGGTGATCTTGTAGATCAGCGGCTTGTCGGAATGGGAGTTCGCGACAACAAGGGCGAGCGAGAAATCCGACCGGACGAAGGCCAGCGTCAGCACGCCGAACGCCACCGCCGTCAGCAGAAACTGGACGGTCGCGGCGGGGGCGGCCAGCCCCATCCAGCCGGCCCAGCCGCGGCTTGCGCCGACCAGCGGCACCACCGCCTGCACGAGGGCCACCAGAAAGGCGAGGATCAGCGCGAAATGGCCAAGTTCTGCGGTCACGGGTCTCTCCGGCGTATCTTGTTGCTTGCGACTGTAGTCGCCCCCGCGCCGGCGTCCAGTCCGACCCCGCGGCGGTCGACGTCTTGTCCCAACGCGCATGGACGATCGCCGTGCGCACCAGACCCTCGCCGGCATCTGTGCGTCGCGCCCGCCCGGTCGGGCGCCTTGGAAATTGACGGAAAATCATGGGCTTGCGAAACCCGATCGGGGGCACCTTCGGCTGTCGCTGCATCCGGTGTTCTGTGCACTAGCATTCAGCAATGGCCATTAGCATTCTTCAACTGCGACCATGCGGGATGAAGCGCGATGAACTGCGACCGGGGGGTCGGGCTGGGTGCGCCCGAGGGGGGCGGAACGCCCCCGCGGTTCAGGTGACCTGGTCTCCGTCTGGCTCGGGCACCGGGCAGGGGTAGCGGCCGCGGGCGTGCCTGGCCAGCCCTATGGATCGGCCGCGCCGCGCCGCGGGGTGCGCTTGTCGCGCTTCGTCTGGCGCTGCCACCATCGGTGGATCGTGGCGGGGATGGACGCGGCGTTCGGGCGGGAAGGCGTCGGCCACCGCCCGGGCGAGCCGCGCGAAGCTCATGTGATCGATGCGGGCGCGGATGAAGGCTTCGAGCTCGGGGTCGCCATCGATCCGCGGGGCCACGCCCGCGCGGCGCTCCTGGCGCATCGGGGCAGGTCCGGCCGCCATGCCGGGTCCGTCAAGCGCCGCGGCCAGCGCATCGGCCGCCGCCGAAGCCGCCTTACCGGGGTCTTCAAGCGCGGTTGAAAGCGCGTTTGCGGCCGCTTCGATGCGTGCCGCGGCGTCCTGGCAGAGATGCGCGGCGGCGCGCAGCTCTGCCACGGCATGCAGCACGGAACAGGGTGGCCAGCGGAAGGAACAGAGCGGCCAGGGGCAGAGCTGTGCATCGCCGAGCTTTTCCGATGCGCTTTGCCCCTTGCCCGACACCCCAAGGTCTCCTTCCGCTGGCCCACAACCGGCCCTCACCCCTGAGGCCGGCTGAGGCTCACGCCCGCAAGGCGTCCGGCGCGAGGCCGCGTTGCCGGGCGATCCGTTCGGCGGCGGCGCCGTCATCCGTCTGCGGCGCCCGTGCCGCCGGGCTGGCTTCGAACAGACAGGCGAAGGCCGGGCTGACGGCATCGAGAAACGCATCGAAGCTTGCGGGGTCCTGGCATCCATGCGCAACCGCCCAGTCGCGCATGGCGGGTGGCAGACAGCCCCCGGAGATCGCCGCATCGACCCGCGCCCGCGCCTCGTCTTCGCGCATCCGGGCCACCATCCGGCCGCGTTCGGCGATCATCGCGCGCACCGCGGAGGCGGGCACGAAACGCGCCGGGTCCGGGCTGCGCGCCGTCGCAATGGCATCGAGGACAGCTTCGATCCCTGCCCCCGCATCGAGGCCAAGCGCGGTGGCCACCGCCGCCAGCGGCCCGGCCGCATCCGGGGCATCGCCCGGGCCGTCCGCGCCGTCTTCGCGCGCCAGCGCGGGCATGCGGAAATCGGGTTTGTTGGTCAGCCCGGCGCTGACCAGGCGGCGGATCGTGCGGCTGGCCCGGTCGAACACAACCGACGGGCTGAGATAGCGATCGGCGCGCTCCGCCAGCAGATCGCGGCCCGCCCCGGTCCAATCGACCCGGCCTTCGACCGCACCGGCGGGCGTAATACCAACGGTCATTGGGAATGACCGTTCTCCGCCTCCCGCGCCCTTCCTCCCCGCCCGGCCACCAATCTTACCAATCGGTTGGCGTAGGATTGGTGGCCGGGCGGGGAGGCGGGGCGGGAGGCGGACCTGGCGCAATGAGTCACGCTCATTGCGGCTTGGTATCATACCAACTTGCGCTGACACCGACTCTCGCAGGGGATTCCCTTTGCAGCCGATCTCTGATTCTGTGTCGAAAACGACATGGAGGCAGGCATGGGACGCGCTTTGGCGATACGGAGGGACTTCACGGCGGCGGAGCTCAGGCGGCTGGCCCGGCAGAGCCAGGATGCAGACCAGACGCGGCGATTGCTGGCGCTGGCGGTGATCTATGACGGTGGCAGCCGAGGTGAGGCGGCGGAGACCGGCGGTGTCGGCCGGCAGATCCTGCGTGACTGGGTTGAGCGCTTCAATGCCGAGGGGCCGGCCGGTCTGATCGGCCGCAAGCCGCCAGGCAACCGCCCGAAGCTCGACGATGCCCAGCGGGCGGCGCTGGTGCGGGTCGTCGAGAGCGGCCCGAACCCGGTGCGCGACGGCGTTGTCCGGTGGCGGCTGATCGATCTCGCGGCCTGGGTCTGGGACAAGTTTGGCATCTCGGTGAGCGCGGCGACCCTGAGCCGGGAACTCAATGCGCTCGGCTTCGGCAAGCTCTCCGCACGGCCACGCCATTATGCCCAGAACGCGGAGGAAATTGCCGCTTTTAAAAAGACTTCCCCGTCCGGCTGGCGGAAATCCGCGAGACGCTTCCCGAGGGCACCGCAATAGAGCTGTGGTTCCAGGATGAGGCCAGGATCGGCCAGAAGAACACGATCACCCGCCGCTGGGCACGGCGCGGCACACGACCTTCGGCGCCGCACGACCAGCGCACGCAGTCGGCCTATATTTTCGGAGCCATCTGCCCGAAGGCGGGCAAGGGCGCGGGTCTGGTCATGCCAGGCTGCGACACCCCTGCCATGACCGCCCACCTTGCCGAGATCAGTGCCATGGTCGACCCCGGCGCACACGCCGTGGTCATCCTCGACCAGGCCGGCTGGCACATGTCCCGCGCCCTCGCCGTGCCACAGAACATCACCCTCCTGGCCCTGCCGCCCCGGTCGCCGGAACTGAACCCGGTCGAGAACATCTGGCAGTACCTCCGCGAGAACTGGCTCTCGAACCGCGTGTTCGAGAGCTACGATGACATCGTCACCCTGGCCTGCGAGGCGTGGAACCGCCTCATGGACCGACCGTCGAGGATCATGACCATAGGCCTCCGAGAATGGGCGCATGGGTTCTGATTAGTGCAAGCTGGTATCAGTGCACCTTTGTATGACGCGCAGCGCCCTCATCCAGCCGACCGCCGGGGCGGCTTCGCCCTTGGGCCCCTTGATCTCGGTGCTGTGTTCCAGGTCCACCGGCAGATCGGCGCCATTGGCCCGGAACGCCGCGACAACGGCTTCGGCCGCCTCCCGCGGCAGCTGGAACCGGCGGCCGCTGCGCCCGGCGATGTCCGGCCCGGCGGGCAACAGCGTCACCCAATCGGGCGCCGCCGCGCCTTCGGCACCGCTGGCCGCGTCCAGTTCGACCGGCCCGGCCAGCCCGTTTTCGAGATCGTGCATCGGTTCACGCCGCGACATGGGGGGTGACGATCAGCTCGGCCGTCGCCTTCCAGGGGTTCGACCCGCCGCCGTCATTGGTCTCGGTGTTGAGCAGCTTGCGCGCATCGTCTTCGAGCACCGGTCATTCTCAATGAGCGTTGGTATCAGCAGGCCAAACACCAATTCGCCCGCGTGCTGTCCCGCCAGATGCCCCAATTCCTGAAACATCGGGCTGAAAACGCCCAGCCGGTCGTCGTCGAAATCCGCACGCGTCAGCGAAACGGTGCTTTCGAAGCGCCGGTTCGTGATCGTGAAGCCGTGCGCTTCGAGGTCCTTCACCTCGCGTTCGCCGGTCAGCCATTCGCGCATCTGCGGGAATTGGCCGAGCCAGCCATAGGTTTCTTCGCGGGCCGAGCTGGGCACGCGCATGGCAGCCTTCGTGTGATTGACCGGCGCCCTGGAATAGGCATCGGTATAGACCGTCTTGAAGCCCTTGAAGGCGAGCTCGATATTTTCGGGGTTGGTGATCATGGCCTTGGGTCCTTTCCTATGGGGTTCGGGCGGCGGGGGCGGGGGCAAGCAGACCGTCGCGGTTTCTTCGACGCCGATCTCGGCCTCCATCGCGCGCAGCATCGGCGCGACGTAAAGCCCGATGGCCGCGCAGTTTTCGCAGGAAGGGAAATCGAGATCGTCCGCCATGGCCGGGACCATGGCAGAGGCGTGGAATTCTTTCGCCAGGGAATGTTTTCAGGGTTGCGCCTGGGGGGACCGCCCCGCAGACAGCCCCCGCCCCCCGGAACCCGCCCGGAGCGCGCCGTTAAAGGGGGTGTTAAAGGCATCGGCGGGGTTCGGGCGGGGGGGTCACGGCCGCCGGGAAAGACGCCCGTCAGTGGGCCGCTCAGCGCCGCATGCGGCCGGCCGCCCCGGAAACGCGAAAGGGGCGGCGCCAGCGCGCCGCCCCCCCTGGCCCGGGATGCAGGCGGCGCCTAGGCCGCCTGCCGCGCCCGCGCCTTCATCGCCTTGAGTGCCGCAATCGCCTTGCGCGCGCCTTCGCAGGTCAGAAAGCGCAACGCGGAAACCTTGAAGCTTCGCAGCAGCCATGTGTTGAGGCTGTCCTCGGTGCCCTTGCGCGCGGTGTATTCGAACCACAATTCGCGGATCAGCGCCACCTGCCCGGGCGTGGCCATGCCCGGCCGTGTGCCGAAATCCGGCCCGCGCGGCACGGCCGGCCGGAAGCCGCGCCATTCGAGATAGGCCAGCACCGCGTCGAAACCGTCCCGGTCGAGCTCTTTGGTGCTGGCCACGCCCGCAAGCTCGGCCAGGATCGTGCGCCAGGCCGCATCGCTCAGGCCGAGCTTGCGTTGCGCGACCCGCAAAAGGACGATCTGGCGCTTGGTGACGTGTTCCATTGCTGCCCCCCCATCCGTCAGGTCGCGCCCGCGCCGCGCTGCTTCGCCATCATTATGGCGCGGAACCGGCAAAGCCCCCCCTCCTGGTGGCAAAACGCGACATATGCACCGCGCAGCTCGGGCGCGATCTTGCCCTCGGCCACGGCCCGGTTCACCGCCTGTTCGATGGCGGCTTCGTGGCAGGCCCGTTCCAGCTTCCGGGCAAGAGCGCCGGCCATCCCGGCCGCGTCGCGCAGCGCGGCGATGGCCGGGTCGTATTCTTCGCCCGCCGGACGATCCGGGGTCTTCGGTGTCGTTTGCATCATGTCATCCTCCGATGCGTTTCGATTGCCTCTTTGATCTCGGCCGCGCCGGGCAGCTGCCCGGCGGGCGCGAGTTCGTGGGCATGGCGATAGGCCCGCTCCATGACGCGAAGATTTGACCGTTTCGCGCCAATCTCTTCCAGCAGCGCCGGGGCTTCCGCGTCCGCACATGGAAAGGTCGCGGCCACCGCCGCGCAGTCCGCGACAGAGGGTCTTTCGAGCGTGCCGCGGATCAGCAACCGATCGGCCCAGCGCCGATATTCCTCGGTCTTGGCGACACCGCTGCCTTGCGCAAAAACCCGGTTGCCAATCATCACCAGCCCGGGAAGGACGGGCGCGCGGCCTTCGCACCGCGCCGCCCGCCGCTCGGGTTCCCAGCTATCCCAGATGCCGCGCAACATCGACATGAGCTCGCCCCTGGCGAATTGTGCTTCGTCAATGATCAATACCGACGGCGATGCGGGGCCGCCGAAAGCCGGATAGATCAGGTTGGACATTGCGGCTTCTGTCCAGCGGTATGCGGTCGCGAGATCGGGCGGCGTCCGGCCACAGAGTTCCTCGGCGAATGCCCGGGGCGACTTGCCGGAAAGCGCATTCAGCACAATATATTTGACCGAAATGCCAAAGCGCGCCGCGTCGGTTTCGAGCCGGTGCTCGAAATAGTAGGTCTTGCCGATACCGCGGCCCCCGGTCAGCCATCCCATGCCGCCGGTCCGGGCGATCAGCTTCACGGAACCGGCGAGCGTCAAGGAAACCGACGTTTCGACGAAGGGCGGCCGGGCGGGCTCGGACGGATGCAGGTGTGTCACTATAGACATGGTGATGGGGACCTTTCGCTGGGGTGTCATGCGCCGCCCTCCGAAGCGTCATCGCGTTCGAGATACGCTCGCAAATCGGCCAGATCGGCGGCGCGGTCGGCGTCGGATTGGCCCTGGCGCGCATCGGCAAGCGCGGCTGCATCGGCGGCCGCCCCGCCCTTGACGATTGCCCGGTGCGCCACGCTGGCGGCTGGGGACAGGCCCACCGCGTCCGCCATTTCCGCAACGCCATCGATCTCTGGGCATTCGGCGTTGATGCCCCGGACAGCGTCCAGGTGAAGCCGTTGGCGCCGGCCGGCCTCCTTTGCACCTTCGGGATCAAGCATATCGAAACGGTTGTGTCGGGAACGGCCCAGCACAGAAACTGGCCGTCATCCCATACCCCAACGCGGTTGGCGTCGCTGCGCAGCGGGATACGCACATCCACCTTGTCTGCGACCGTGGCCGCAAGTTCGTCGATGATAGAAGCGCTGGCCGTTGATCTGGATCACACCCTGGCGAAGGGAGCGCGTCTCGCACTTGCAGATCAGCGCGTCGAACGCATCGTCTGTCGCAGCGCACCGGCTGCCAGCCTATCTGGATATGGGCTTCGAGAGCTTCGCGCGGGGAAATGCCGCCAAGCGCGGGCATGGGTTCCCTGTTGGTGATCTCGAGAATGGTATGAATGCGCCGGACGATCTCCGCTGCGGTTCCCACGAAGGGCTCCGGCGGCTTGCCGTGCGTCTGCGTCTTCTTTCGCATCCGGTCGCCGCCGATAAAGCCTCGGCTGCCGCCGCAATTGTCTTTCAGCTTTCCGAAGAAGCGTTCGATCCCGCCCTTGGCGGGGCCGTTGATAGGGCTTGGCGTGGACCGTCCGGCCGTGCTCTTTCAACATAGAGCGCCAATATCAGGCCACACTTCGTCGAACGCGCGGCCAAGCGCGGAATATTCCCCGCCGTTGTCGAGATCGAGGACACGCGGCATCCCGGCATCGACAAGCAGATGGTAGAAGGCATCTGCCACGTCGTCCTTGGCAGACATGGCCCGCCCCTTCGTGGATGAGCAGTGGCGTTGCCCAGACATGGCGGGTGCAGGCGTCCTGCCAGGCGATCACCTTCTCCCGCACCGGCCTCGCCCTGGTCGGTCAGGAACACCATGTCGGCGTTCCAGACGTCGCCGAAGACGATCACCATCGGCCGGGCAGGCGGCGTTCGCGAGGTACGCGGAGTGTGTTTCGCGTGATAGCGGCTGGCGTCGAGATTGAAGTTCCCGGACGATCCAGATCGGTCGCGGAAAGCTGCTGCACCCACCGCCCTTCGAGCCTGCATAACTGGCGCAGCTCCGCATCGCTCAGCTTCGATCCTGCGGCGCGGGACAGACGTTCAAGCAACCGGGAACAGCGAAACGCGATCTTTCGGGCCGAGTAATGGGTCCTGACGGTCAACCGCCGGCCCCTTTCCTCGATCGTCTGCGCAAGCTCGCTCACGGTCGCTTCGTCCAGATCGATCCCCTTGTCATAGGCCCGGGAGATCGTAACGCGGGGCTGCCCCGCATGGCTTGGCCGCTGCGGGATAAGCGCGGCGCTGCCCCCTTCCTCGGCAGCCCGCACCCACGCGTAAAGCGTCCGTTGATGGACGCGCTTCGCCTTGCCCCGAAACAGATGCGTCTGCGCGGCGATGCGCGCGACGGCCGCAGCCCGCGCGGGCGTTCCCTTGGCCGGCGCTTCCGTCAACACCTGCTGGACCAGGTGGCGCCGAAAGGCAACGGTATCCCGCTGCCAGTCTGTCAGGGGTCCCGCCGGGGCCTTTGTCATGGCCGGAACGGGCAGGCGCGCGCGGCAGATGTCGGGCAGACTGGCCGCCAGGATCTCCCATTTCAGGCCACCTTTTCCGCCCCGGCCCGGCACGTGCCGCACCGCCAGACGGTGCCCCTTCCAGAGCTTGCCATCTGCGGCCCTTGCGCAGGCTTTGCTGGCCGATCTTTCTTCTATCCCAGCCGCCGCAGCGAAGTCCGCCAGCGATATCCAGTCCGCGTCAGGCATCGTCGCCCCGCGAAGCCGCGATCACCTGGCGGGCGAGCGCTTTCGCCTTCGGCCCGCTGCGCTTTCCGTTCAACGCCCCGTAGACGTTGCGGACATCAAGTCTGCGCTCGCGACAGAATTCCGCCAGGCTGCTTCCTTTAAGCACGAACCCGGCCCTTACCTCTTGGATCAGTTTCGAAGATATGGTATCCACAGGAAGCAATCTCATATCGTGTTATGCGATATGAAGTCATCTGACGCGATAACTGTCCAGGGGCAATTTGATGGGAAGCGAGATCGAGCGTGCGGAGCTGGCTATCAACGCTCTGAAGAAGCGGTTTGGGGTCGCGACGGACTTGGACCTCGCACGCGCCCTCAAGGTCGCACAGAGCACCGTTGCTGGGTGGCGCAAGCGCGGTAGCGTCCCCGATCGCTATCTCTCCGCCGGGCCGGGCAACGTCGGCTACACCTTCACCACCGCGCCCATGCTCTGGAACGACGAAGAGCACCACGCCCTGGCGGTCGCTCTGGCGCGGCTGTTCCGCGACCATGGCCACAAATACGCAAGCTTCGAGGAGTTCGCCATCGGTGGGCTGTCGGTGTCGAGTTCGCTCTGGTCATACTTGGTGGAAGCGCAGCGAGAGCTTCGCGATCTCTGCAACGAGACGGGCCTCAACCCCTCCCAGGCGATGCTGCAACTCGCCCGCGACACCATCGGAAAGCCCGCCGCGCATCCGCCCGATTTCCAGGTCAGGGTGACCGATGGCGACCCCGATGCATAGCGGCTTCAAGAGCCGTTGAAGGCCCGGTGAAGGGTTTCCCAATCGGTTTCCCAATCGTTCCTGGGCCAAGTAAAATCAATGGCTTGGCGTTTGCCCGCTCGCGCGCGATTGCGGCACACCGGAAAAGCCGGTTAGCCCAGCAATATCAAGCTATTGCGCCCGTCCCGTTGCGAAACGGTATCGCGCAGCCGTTGAGAAACCGAATTTCCCGCGTCAACAGGAGGGACACCATGCCGCTGACCATGACCCGCGAGGTCTTCATCACCTGTGCCGTCACCGGCTCGGGCGCCACCCAGGATCGCAGCCCGCATGTGCCGCGCACGCCCGAGGCGATCGCCGCCTCGGCCATCGAAGCGGCGCGCGCCGGGGCGGCCATCGTGCACGCCCATGTCCGCGACCCCGATACCGGGGCACCGGCGCGCGACCGCGCGCTTTACCGCGAGGTGACCGAGCGCATCCGGGCCGCCGATACCGATGTGGTGCTGAACCTGACCGCCGGCATGGGCGGCGACATCACCTTTGGCCCGCCCGATGCGCCGCTGCCGCTGAACGAAGCGGGCACCGACATGATCGGCGCCGCCGAACGGGTCGCCCATATCGCCGAATGCCGGCCCGAGATCTGCACGCTCGACTGCGGCACGATGAACTTTGCCGAGGCCGATTACGTGATGACCAACACGCCGGGCCTGCTGCGCGCCATGGGGCGGGCGATGACCGCCATGGGCGTCAAGCCCGAGATCGAGGCGTTCGACACCGGCCATCTGTGGTTCGCCCGCGCGCTGGTGAAGGAGGGCGTGCTGGAGGCCCCGGCGCTGGTGCAGCTGTGCATGGGGGTGCCCTGGGGCGCGCCGGACGATCTGAACACCTTTCTGGCGATGGTGAACAACGTGCCGCCCGACTGGACGTTTTCGGCCTTTTCGCTGGGCCGCCACCAGATGGCCTATGCCGCCGCCGCGGTGCTGGCGGGCGGTCATGTGCGGGTGGGGCTGGAGGACAATCTGTGGCTGGAAAAGGGCGTGCTGGCGACCAACGCGCAGCTCGTCGAGCGGGCGCGCGGGATCGTCGAGGGTATGGGCGCGCGGGTGATCGGCCCCGAAGCAGTGCGCGCGCGGCTGGGGCTGACGAAACGGCCGCCCTTGGGATAGGTCATCGCCCCTCGACGCATCCCGCGCCGTGAAGCGCGCCGTGCAGGCAACGGCAAAGCGCGCTGCACCAACGGGAATTTCACGCGTTTTCGTCACGTTGATCGCGCGTGTGGACACCGACCGCATGGGATGTTTGCGTTCGAGAAGAGAGGCCTATGCAGTACAATCAAATTCGCTCAACCGTGCGAGACGCATTGAATAGCGGGCGCCTTGAAAACCGCAGCGGCCATTCCGAATCCCGGGAAGCGCAAAACCGGGAACGCAGTACAAGATGCGCGCGGATTGCTCAAGACATCGCCGATATCCGACGCCAGCTTCGCGAGAAGTACCCACAGCTTCGGGATGCCGAACTTGCGATTGAGCGCATCCAGAGAGAAAACCAGGAAGCGCAGTTGAGGTTGAATCGGGAAATGAACGAGTCGGTTCTTGGCCTGACCAATCGGCGTGCGATTGATCAGGCGCAACGCGACCTGGACGAAGGGGTTGCTCACTCAGGCCAATTAGAAGATCAAGCCAATAGCTTGCGGATCGCGATTTCTAATCTTGAAGACCGGCTTGATACTGCGCAGGAGGCGCTCAGGATTCTCCAATGCACGCGCGATGCGTGAAGCAAGATGCAAACGGATGGCCGGCGCAGCGCCGTCGTTTCATCAGGTCGTGTCTTCAGGCACCTAACGGCCAGGCGTCAGCACGTCGGCCGCCGGTGTCGCCCCATCGACCCAGTTGTAACACCCGTACAGAACACTGAGATACTCGACCCCAAACGCATGCCGCACCGCCGAATCGCCGTCGTCAAAACCGGTCAGCACATCGTAGGCCTCCCGGTTGATCTTCAGGTCAATCTGATAGCCACATCGCGCATATTCCCAGAACGACGTGGTTTGCGATTGGTTCAAATACCCGGTGACGACGTCGCGCAGCAGGCCGAGGCCGTGGTGGTATCCCCGCCTGTCGGGATAAAGACCCAGCAGATCCGCCAATCTGCCGACAACGGAAATCCGCGGCAGTGATGCCAGTTCCCGGTCGGCAAACTCCAGGAAGGCATGGACACGATCGGCCTTGGCAAAGACTGTTTCCAAAAGGTACTCGTGATAGAGAGCGGGATTCACCGGATCCGGAATCGGATCGGACCAATACTCCATCCCCTCGTCCAGGCAGTTGGCATGATCGGATCGGCCGAAATATCCGGAAAGCCCGAAATCCGCATTCGCATAGGCATAGTCCGCCAGGGTGAATATCCTGATGAGCTCCCGTTCGACGGGGAAACACCAGCGGGGGTCCGGAACGGGCGCGTCTGCAAGGATCGCGCGCGGCAGTTTCGGGATGCTTCGATCATAGATCCAAGCAGCCCCAAATGGCACCAGGACCAGCGACGCTATCGTCAACGCAAATATATGCCATCGCTTCATAGCCGCCGCCTAACGGCCAAACCTTAATGGGTTGCTAACCCATTTGGGCTGGTGGTACAAGCATGCACGTCGTGGATGAGCATATGGCGATTGACGCCGCGGGCGGGCTCTGCGCGGGGCCGCAGGGTGTCTTGCGTCGCCCCGCACGGACCGCGAAGGTACAGGGCCGCGCACCGCCCCCAAGGGGCCGATTGTGGGGGGGGGGGGCGGCCGCAACCCGTCCTTGAGTTCACGCCGGGCAGGAGGCCCCCATGGACAAGGTCAAATTCACAAGCATGAAGGATGGTGATCGGGCGGATTACGAATTCCTCACCGCCCATGAAACCGAATTTGCCGCCGGAACAGCCGGGCGCCTGCTGACCGCCCTGCGCGATCTGGACGAAAGCCTGTCGGGCTATCAGGTCACGCGGCTGGGCCATTCGCTGCAATCGGCCAGCCGGGCCTGGCGCGACGGTGCGGATGAGGATTGGGTGGTGGCCGCGCTGCTCCACGATATCGGCGACATCTACGCCCCCTGCAATCACGACGAATATGCCGCCGCCATCCTGCGCCCCTTGGTGCGCGAGCAATGCGCCTGGGTGGTGGAAAAGCACGGGCTGTTCCAGCGCCTCTACTACGCCCATCACCTGGGCGGCGACCCCTACGCGCGCGAGACCGAACGCGGCCATCCCTGTTTCGACGATTGTGCGGAATTCTGCGAACGCTGGGACCAGGCGAGTTTCGACCCGGATTATCCGTCGCTGCCGCTCGAATTCTTCGCGCCGATGGTCGAACGGGTGTTTGCCCGCACGCCGCGCGATCCCGGCGTGCTGCGACCGGGCGTCCGGGTGCCGCTGACCGATGCGGCGGTGGCGGCCGGGCGGGCCGCGCGATGAGCGGCGCGCGGCGCGTCGTCATCACCGGGGGCGCGGCGGGGCTGGGGCGCGCCATGGCCGAGGCTTTTCTGGCCGCCGGCGACCGGGTCGCGGTGTGCGACGCCGACGCCCAGGCGGTGGCCGCGATCCGCGCCGCACATCCCGAGATGCTGGCCGAGATCGCCGATGTCACCGACCCCGCCGCGCTGGGCGCGTTCCTGGCCGGGGTCGAGGCCGCATGGGGCGGTGCCGACATCGTCTGCGCCAATGCCGGAACCGGCGGGCCGGCCGGCCGGATCGACGAGATCGGCTATGAGGACTGGCACCATTGCCTGGCCGTCAATCTGGACGGCGCGTTTCTGACCTGCCGCTGGGCGGCGCCGATCCTGCGCGCCCAGGGTCATGGGCTGATCCTGCTGACGAGCTCGATCTCGGGGCTGTTCGGCTTTCCCCAGCGGACCCCCTATGTGGCGGCGAAATGGGGCATCGTCGGGCTGACCAAGGCGCTGGCCTCGGAACTCGGCCCGTCGGGCGTGCGCGTCAACGCGATCTGCCCGGGCGCGGTCGAGGGGCCGCGCATGGACCGGGTCATCGCGATGGAGGCGGCAGCGCGCGGCCAGACCGAGGACGATGTGCGGCGCGGCTTCACCGAGGCGGTGGCGCTGCGCCGTTTCGTGCGCGCCGAAGAGGTGGCGGCGATGGCGCTGTTTCTGGCCTCCGAGGGCGCCTCGGCCATCACCGGCCAGGCGCTGGTGGTGGACGGGCACACCGAAAGGGTGGCGTGATGAAGGCGGCGATCATCGGCGGCGGGGTCATCGGCGGCGGCTGGGCGGCGCGGTTCCTGCTCAATGGCTGGGCGGTGGCGGTTTTCGACCCCGACCCCGAGGCGGCGCGCAAGATCGGCGCGGTGCTCGACAATGCGCGGCACGCCCTGCCCGGCCTTTATGACCGGGCGCTGCCGGCCGAGGGACGGCTGACCTTTCATGGCGACATCGCCGCGGCGGTGGCCGGGGCCGACTGGGTGCAGGAAAGCGTCCCCGAAAGGCTGGCGGCGAAACACCGCGTGCTGGCCGGGATCGGGGCGGCCGCCCCGGCCGATGCCGTGATCGGCTCCTCGACCTCGGGTTTCCGGCCGTCCGAGTTGAACGCGGCCGGTGCCCGGGCGATCGTCGCCCATCCGTTCAACCCGGTCTATCTGTTGCCGCTGGTCGAGCTGGCAGGCGCGGCGGACATCACCGCCCGCGCGGCAGCGATCCTGCGCGACATCGGCATGGTGCCGTTGATCCTGCGCAAGGAGATCGACGCCCATATCGCCGACCGCTTTCTCGAGGCGGTGTGGCGCGAGGCGTTGTGGCTGGTGAAGGACGGTATCGCCACCACCGAGGAAATCGACGAGGCGATCCGCATGGGGTTCGGGCTGCGCTGGGCGCAGATGGGCCTGTTCGAGACCTTCCGGATCGCCGGCGGCGAGGCCGGGATGCGGCATTTCCTGGCGCAGTTCGGCCCGGCGCTGAAATGGCCGTGGACCCGGCTGACCGATGTGCCCGACCTTGACGCGGCGCTGGTCGATCTGATCGCCGGGCAATCGGATGCGCAGTCCGGGCATCGCACGATCCGCGAACTGGAACGGCTGCGCGACGACAATCTGGTCGCCATGATGCGCGCGCTGAAGCGCACCGGCAGCGGTGCGGGCGGGGTGATCGCGGCGCATGAGGCAGGGCTGCCGGCCACGGCGACCGGCCCGGACGGTCTGCCGGTGACGGCCGAACAGCAGGTGCCGGCCAGCTGGGTCGATTACAACGGCCACATGAACGAGGCGCATTACCTCGACATCGGCACGCGGGCCTCGGATGGCGGGATGGCGATGGTCGGCGCAGATGCGGCCTATGTCGCCGGCGGGCTCAGCTATTTCACCGCCGCCACGCATGTCCGCTATCTGTCCGAGGTGCATGTCGGCGAAAGGCTGGCCGCGACCACGCAGTTTCTGGGCGGCGACGGCCGCAAGCTGCACATGCTGCACCGGCTTTGGGCCGACGGCGACCGGCTGGCCGCGACCGTCGAGACGCTGATGCTGCATGTCGATCTGGCAGCGCGGCGGGTGGTGGTGCCGGGGCCCGATGTGACGGCCCGCACGGCCGCGCTGGTCGCCGCCCATGCCGGGCATGACCGGCCCGATTGCGTGCTGGGGACCGGGTTGCGGTAATGCCAGCGGTCATTGAGAATGACCGTTATCCGCCAGCCGCGCGGCGGGCCAGCAGCCTTGTCAGCCAGTCCTTGTCCATCTCGGGCACCGAGGACAGCAGCAGATCGGTATAGGGCTCGTGCGGCGGGCGGAACATCGCGCCCTTCGGACCCTGTTCCACCACCCTGCCAAGTTGCATCACCACAACCTCGTCGGCGATCGCCTTCACCGTGGCAAGGTCGTGGGTGATGAACATGTAGGCCAGGCCCAGCTCCTGCTGCAGCCGGTAAAGCAGTTTCAGGATGCCCTCCTGCACGATCTGGTCGAGCGCGCTGGTGACCTCGTCGCAGATGATCACCCTGGGCTCGGCAGCCAGCGCGCGGGCAATTCCGACGCGCTGTTTCTGCCCGCCCGAAAGCTCCCCCGGCAGGCGGTCGATGAAGCTGTCCGGATCAAGCTCGATCAGGTCCAGAAGTTCACGGATGCGTCCCTCCAGCGCCCTGCCCTGCAGCCCCAGATACATCTGCGCCGGGCGCCCGATCAGCTCGCGCAGGGGCAGCCTGGGGTTCAGCGCCGTGTCCGCCATCTGATAGATCATCTGGATCTGGCGAAGCTGGTCGCGGCTGCGCTTGCGGTAGTCGGGCGGCAGCGGCGCGCCTTCGAACAGCACCTCGCCCTGTTTCGGCGGCAACAGCCCGGTGATCACCCGCGCCGTGGTGGACTTGCCCGAACCGCTCTCGCCCACCAGCGCCACGGTGCGCCCGGCATGGATGTCGAAGCTGACATCCCGCAGCACATCGGCGGTGCCATAGGCGGCGGTCAGGTCGCGGACCGAAACGACCGGGTCCTGGGTGGCCGGGCGTTCGGGCGGGGCAAAGCTGCGCACCGCCCACAGACTGCGGGTATAGTCCTCGCGCGGGGCGTCGAGCATCTGCCCGGTTTCGGCCTCTTCGACCTCGGCGCCGCGCAGCAGCACCTTGATCCGGTCGGCGGCCTGGGCGACGACCGCCAGATCGTGCGAGATGTAGATCGCGGCGGTGTCGAACTGGCGGACGATGTCGCGGATCGCGGCCAGCACCTCGATCTGGGTGGTGACGTCAAGCGCGGTCGTGGGCTCGTCGAAGATGATCAGGTCGGGCCGGCAGGACATCGCCATCGCGGTCATCGCGCGCTGCAACTGGCCGCCCGAGACCTGATGCGGATAGCGAAACCCGATCCCCTCGGGGTCGGGCAGAAGCATCCGCGCATACAGGTCCACCGCATCGGCACGGGCCTGGCTGCGATCCATCACGCCATGCACCACGGGCGCCTCGGCATACTGGTCGATCAGCCGATGCGCGGGGTTGAAGCTGGCCGCCGCCGATTGTGCCACATAGGCGATCCGACGGCCGCGCAGCGCGCGGCGTTCGGCCTTCGACGCCGCAAGCAGGTCGATCCCGTCGAACCGGATCGTGCCGCCGGTGATCCGGCAGCCATCGCGGGCATAGCCCATCGCGGCCAGCCCGACGGTGGACTTGCCGGCACCGCTTTCGCCGATCAGTCCCAGAACCTCGCCCTTGCAAAGCGTCAGATCGACGCCCTGGACGATCTCGGTCCAGTCGTCGCCCGACCGCCCCTCGATCCGCAGCCCCTCGATCTGCAGCAGCATCTCGCGCGACATCGCCTACTCCTTGAGCCCCGAGGCGCGGTGCAACTGCCAGTCCACCACGAAGTTCACCGCCACCGTCAGGAGCGCGATGCAGCCCGCCGGCAGCAGCGGCGTGATCTCGCCAAAGGTGATCAGCGTGGCGTTGTCGCGCACCATCGACCCCCAATCGGCGGTCGGCGGCTTGATCCCCAGCCCCAGAAAGCTGAGCGACGAGATGGTCAGAAACACAAAGCAGAAGCGCAGGCCGAATTCGGCCACCAGCGGGGCCATCGCATTGGGCAGGATCTCGCGCCGGATCAGGAACCAGTTGCCTTCGCCACGCAGCCGCGCCGCCTCGACATAGTCCATCACCACGATCCCCTGGCCGACGGCGCGGGCCAGCCGGAACACCCGCGTCGCATCGACCGCCGCGATGACCAGGATCAGCGACAGGATCGAGGTGCCGAAGATCGTCAACAGCAGCAGCGAGAAGATCAGCGCCGGGATCGCCATCAGCGCATCGACGAAGCGCGACAGAAGCTGATCCAGCCAGCCGCCGGTCAGCGCCGCCCACAGCCCCAGGACCGAGCCCACGACAAAGGCCAGCGCCGTGGTGGCAAAGGCGATCCCCACCGTGTTGCGCGCGCCATAGATCAGCCGGGACAGCATGTCGCGGCCGATCCGGTCGGTGCCCAGCAGATGCTCGGGCCCCCAGGGTTCGAACTGGGTGCCGACGATGGCGCGTTCGGCGAACGGGGCCAGGACGGGCGCGAAGATCGCCACCAGCATGTAAAGCGCGATGACCAGGATGCCGAAGGCCGCGGTCAGCGGGATGTCGTTGGCAAGGCTGCGCCAGTGCCCGGGCAGGACCCGCCGTGCCAGCTGGCGCAGCAGCGCCGCGGCGGCAAACAGCGCGCCAAGACCAAGAAGGAGGGAGGCCGCGACACCCATCGCTATTTCGGGTTCATCAGGCGCGGGTTGGAAATCGTCGACAGCACGTCGGCGATCAGGTTCAGCGTGACATAGGCGGCGGCAAAGATCAGCGCCACCGCCTGCACCACGGCGATGTCGCGGTTCGACACCGCATCGACCATCAGCTGGCCAAGCCCGGGATAGACGAACACCACCTCGACCACCACGACGCCGGTGATCAGATAGGCCAGGTTCAGCGCCACGACATTGATGATCGGCGCCAGCGCGTTCGGCAGCGCGTGACGGACGATGATGCGGAACGGCGACATGCCCTTCAGCCGGGCCATCTCGACATACGGGCTGGCCATCAGGTTGATGATCGCCGCCCGGGTCATCCGCATCATATGCGCGGTGACGACAAGGGTCAGCGTCAGCGCCGGCAGGAAGGTCATGTAGACCCGGTCCCAGAAACCGGTGGACGGGTTGATGCGGACCATCGACGGGAACACGCCCGATTGCGCCAGCCACAGGATCAGGATGTAGGCGACGAAGAATTCGGGGAACGAGATCGCGGTCAGCGCCCCCGCATTGGTCACCCGGTCGAAGATCGAGTTGCGCCACAGCGCGGCCAGGATGCCCAGGGTCAGCGAGATCGGCACCGCCATCGCCGCGGCATACAATGCCAGAAACACCGTGTTGCCCAGCCGCGCCCCGATCATCTCGGATATCGGCCGGTTGTTCGACAGCGACACCCCGAAATCGCCGGTCACCGCACCGGTCAGCCAGGTCCAGTAGCGCAGCGGCGCGGGATCGTTCAGGCCCAGCTTGTCGCGCAGCGCGGCCACGGTTTCGGGCGTGGCCGACTGGCCCAGAAGCTGCGTCGCCAGGTCGCCCGGCAGCAATTCGGTCGCCCCGAAGATCACCAGCGACACGATCAGCAAAAGGCCAATCCCCAGCGCGATGCGCGTCACGATCATGCGCAGGACGTTCCGCAGCGCCTTGCCCTCCCTCGGTGTTCGGATACCGGCCCCCGGCGCGCGATGCGCGTCAGGGGCCGGCCCGGGATCAGGCCATCCACCAGCGTTCGACGCAGCGGAACCCGTCAAGGTTCCAGTTCGCCGAAATCCGTTCGGGTGTTGCAACCTCGTCCGAGACGGCCATCACATAGTTGTTGTACATCGGGATGACGACCGAGCCCTCATAGGACACGATCCGCTGCATCTCGTGATACATCTCGCGGCGCCGGTCCTCGTCGATCTCGGACCGGGCGGTAACCAGCAATTCGTTGAACCGCGCATTGTCCCAGAAACTGTCGTTCCACGGGGCCCCCGCGGCATAGGCGGTGGTGAACATGTGATCCTCCACCGCGCGGCCGCCCCAATAGCTGGCGCAGAACGGCACCTTCATCCAGACATTGTCCCAGTAGCCGTCATTCGGCACCCGGTCGATGGACAGGTTGATCCCCGCCGCGCGCGCGGTTTCCGAGAACATCGCAGCGGCATCCACCGCGCCCGAAAAGGCGGCGTCGGCCGCGGACAAAGTGACGTCGAGGCTGTCGAACCCCGACTGACCGAGGTAAAAGCGCGCCTTGTCGGGATCGTAGCTCTTGGGCTCCATATCGGCGAAGAAATAGCGGTTTGCCGGGCCGATCGGATTGTCGTTCGACACCGCCCCGTGGCCGCCCAGAATGACATCGACCATCGCCTGCCGGTCGAGCGCGTATTTGAGCGCAAGGCGCACATTGTTGTCGCTGAACGGCGCGGCGCGGCTGTCCATCGGAAAGACGTAATGGGCATTGCCGGGGATCGACAGGATGCGGGCGACGCCGCGCCCTTCGAGCATTCCGATGGTCGCCGGATCGACCTGGTCGATCACATGCACCTCGCCGGTGATCAAGGCATTGAGACGCGCGGCGGGGTCGAGGATCGACAGGAGTTCCACACGGTCGAAATGGGCGCGGTCGGACTTCCAGTAATTCGGGTTGCGGGTCAGCGAAGCCTGCACGCCCGGCTCGTAGCTTTCGACGATGTAGCCGCCGCAGCCATCGGTCGAGTTGGGGTCGATCCGGCCGTCGATCGCCGGCATGATCGGGATGTGATAGTCGGTCATCAGATAGGGCAGGTCGGCGTTCGGCGCCTCGATGGTGACGATCACGTTGGGCCCGTCGGTGCGCACATCGGTGATCGCCGCCAGCAGTGACTTGACGGCCGAGGTCGATGCGTCGCCGCGATGATGGTTGATCGAGGCGACGACGTCATCGGGCGTCAGGGTCTTGCCGGAATGGAAGCTGACGCCGTCGCGGATCCGGAACACCCAGGTCATGCCGTCCGCGGTTTCCCAGCTTTCGGCGATCTCGGGCACAAGCTGGCCGTCGGCGCCGACCTCGATCAGCTGGTTGTGGCGGGCGGCGGCAAAGGTCTGGGCATACAGGTTGTCCCACAGCCCGGGATCGTATCCGTCCGACGTCGAGCCGTGGCCGATGCCCAGACGAAACGTGCCGCCCGGTTTCGGCTCGGCCCGGGCCGGCCCGGTCATGCCCGGCAGCACAAGGCCCGCCGCACCCAGCGCCGTCGCGCCCTGCAGCACGCCGCGGCGCGATATCCCTGCGGCACGCGGCGCCGCGTCTTTCAGAAGTCGTTGCATGGTCTCTCTCCCCTGTGGACGGCCCGTTCCTTGGCGGCCGGGCATTTGGGTCCTGTCCCCGGTCACGGGATACCCCCCCGATGGGGGCAGCCTTCCCTTGGCGCCGTATCGGCGCGATGACCCGATGATACATGCCACACCACCCGCACCAAGCGCAAATTGCCCCGCGCCGCGATCAGGCGGCGGATGCCCGATCGCTGCACCGATAGGCCGCCCGGGCCAGCCATTCGGGCGCCACGCGCACCCCCCAGCCCGGCGCATCGGTCATCTGCGCCTGGCCAGCCTCGATCCGATAGGGGTTCCCGGCGAACAGCCCGTATTGCCAGGGATAATACTCGGGCCCCTCGATCGAGAACTCCAGATAGCGGCCGGCATTCGGGATCGCCCGCAGCAGATGATGGGTGAACAGCGTGACCATCGACAGGTTGGCGCAATGCGGCGTCACCGGCAGCCCGGCCGCCGCCGCCATCCGGCAGACCCGCAGGGTGCGCGCGATACCGCCCAGATACAGGATGTCGGGCTGGACGATATCGACCGCGCGCATGGCAATCATCCGCTGCCAGGTGGACAACTGGCAGTCCTGTTCGCCGCCGGTGACGTCGATCGCCAGCGCATCGGCCACCCGTTTGGTCGCGTCGAGGTCCCAATAGGGGCAGGGTTCCTCGAAATGGCAAAAGCCGTGATCCTCCAGCAGCCGGCCGACCGCGATGGCGCGCGGCACCGAGTAACAGGAATTGGCGTCGATCAGCAGGTCGGCGTCGGGCAGGGCGTGGCGCATGGCGGGCACGATCGCCTCGGTCCGGCCGGGCCATTCGTCGCGGTCGCGCCCCATCTCGGAGCCGGCCCGCACCTTGAGGGCGGAAAAGCCCTGCGCGCCGGCCAGCCGCTTCAGCCGCTCGGCCTCGGCCTCGGGCGCGATGTCGCGGCGCATCGACGAGGCATAGGCGCGAACCGGCCCCGCCGTCCCGCCCAGCAGGACCGTCACCGGCACCCCGGCCCGCTTGCCGCGCATGTCCCAGATCGCCGTGTCGACCCCGGCCATGGCGCGCCGCAGATAGGAGCCGGGGAATTTGTGCTCGCGCTCGGTCACCCGGTCCAGGAGATCGTCAAGATCGCTGGCGTCCTGCCCCAGCATCCAGGGCGCGACCTGGCGGTGCAGCACCTGACAGGTGATGTCGGCATTGTAGGTCGAGACCTGGCCCCAGCCCTGCGCGCCATCGGCCATAGTGACGCGGACGAAGCCGACATCGACGGTGGTGAATGTTTCCAGTTTCGCGATCGCGTCCATGCCCTACCCGCCCAGGATGATGTCGGCCGCCTTCATCGCCACCATCAGCGTGGGCGCGTTGGTATTGGCCGAAGTGATGTTGGGAAAGATCGACGCATCGGCAACCCGCAGCCCCGCCACCCCATGCACCCGCAGCGCCGGGTCGACGACGCCGCCGGCCACGGCCGGGGCCATCCGGCAGGTCCCGCAGGGGTGATAGACGGTGCCGGCGCGCGCCCGGATATCGGCCAGGATCGCCGCATCGGTCTGTGCCGCCGGGCTGAAGCCGTTCGCCGCCGTGACAAGGCCACGCATCGCCTCAGTCTCGAGCAGCCGCTCGACGACCCGCGCCCCGGCCAGCATCAGCGCGATGTCGGTGTCGGTCGACAGGGAGTTCGGCACGATAAGGGGCGCCGCATGGGGGTCGGGGCTGGCGATGTCGATCCGGCCGCGGCTGGTCGGCCGGCACGGGTTGAAACCGATGCAGAAGCCCGGCCAGGGATCGGGGGCAAGCAAGGGCCGACGGTTGCGATACACCGTCGAATAGGACAGCGGGTTGCAGTAAAGCTGGATGTCGGCGCGCGGCAGGCCCGGGTCCGAGCGGACCATGCCGCCCATCTGGTTCACCCCCAGGCTGAACGGCCCGTCGCGAAACAGCACATAGCGCAGCGCCGCTGCCGCCTTGCCGCGGAACCGCCCCAAGACCTGGTTCAGCGACGGCTCGCTGGCACGGAAGGCATAGGTCATGCCCAGATGATCCTGCAACGCGCCGCCGACGCCCGGCGCGTCCCGCACCACCTCGATCCCCATAGAGGCAAGCAGCGCGCCCGGCCCGATGCCCGACAGTTGCAGCAGTTGCGGGGATTTCACCGCCCCCGCGCTCAGCACCACTTCGGCGCGGCAGCGCGCCTCGTGCAGCTGGCCGTGCCGGCGATAGCGCACCCCGGTGGCGCGCAGCCCGTCAAGGGTCGCGCCCAGCACCTCGGCCGCCGTGACAAGCCTGAGATTGCGCCGGCGCAGCGCCGGCCGCAGAAAGGCGTCCGCCGCCGAATGGCGCCGGCCGCGCCGGGTGGTCAGGGCATAGGGGCCGACGCCTTCGGCGGACACGGTGTCGCCGGGGGAAATCCGGCCTCCTGCGCTGCGGCCAGGTAATGCCGGCCCAGCTTGTGGTATTGCGCCGCGCAGTCGCTGACCCACAGCGCGCCCGCCCCGGTCGGCGTCCCGCCCGCCCCGATCCGGCGTTCCATCCGCTCGAAGGCCGCCGCCGCCTCGGCCGGCCCCCAGCCCGGGTTTCCCGCCGCCTGCCAGTCGGCGAAATCCCCGGGCAGGCCGCGGATATAGACCATCGCGTTGATCGCCGACGACCCGCCCAGCAGCTTGCCGCGCGGCCAGTAGATGGCGCGTCCGTCAAGCCCCGGCTCGGGCTCGGAGCGGAACCGCCAGTTCACGCTCGGGTCGTGGAACAGCCGGCCATAGCCGATCGGCACCCGCACGTCGAAACGCCGGTCGGTTCCGCCGGCCTCCAGAAGCAGCACGTTGTGGCGGCCATCCGCGCTCAGCCGCTCGGCCAGCACGCAACCGGCCGAGCCCGCGCCGACGATGATATAGTCGAATTGCTCCATTGACGTCCCAGCGTGGCGCGCGCCGGACGATGGCAGGGGCACGATGGCCGCACAAGAGGATGCAGGCCTGGCCGGGCGCGGGCGCGATGCTCGGGGCTGGAGATGGGCGGACCGCTTGGGATGAAGCAAGGCATGTGGCGCGCGATCGGTTCCGCGTCTCCTTCCTGCCAGGCGGCCGGCCTCCGCCAAGCGCTCCCGGGCGCGCGCCCGGGAGGGCGCCCGCCGCGCGGCGGGCGCCTGCCCGATGCTCGGGTCGGGAGACGGGCGGACCGCTTGGGATGAAGCAAGGCAAGTGGCGCGCGATCGGTTCCGCGTCTCCTTCCTGCCAGGCGGCCGGCCTCCGCCAAGCGCTGCCGGGCGCGCGCCCGGGAGGGCGCCCGCCGCGCGGCGGGCGCCTGCCCGATGCTCGGGGCGGGAGACGGGCGGACCGCTTGGGATGAAGCAAGGCAAGTGGCGCGCGATCGGTTCCGCGTCTCCGTCCCGCCGGGCGGCCGGCCTCCGCCAAGCGCTGCCGGGCGCGCGCCCGGGCAGGCGCCCGCCGCGCGGCGGGCGCCTGCCCGATCCTGGCGACATCCGGTCGATTTGGTGTGGCAGCCCTAGCCTGCGCGCAAGGCCGTCAGGGTCGCGCTGGCCAGGCAGCCGGACTGGACGCCACATGGAGATAGGCGCCCCACAGCCCGGCCGCCGCCATCACCCGCGACCGGTGCGGCTCCGCTGGGCGGGAGCGGGACAGCGCCGCGCAGCTGGCCACGGGCACATAGAGAAAGGCCGGCCCCTTCCGCCCACAGGCCGGGGCAACGCCCGCCGAAGCCGATCTCCCCGGCATCGAGGCCAAGGGCCGGCGCCAACGCATCCTGGGCGATCCGGCCCTCATGCGGGTGCGGCAGGATCGGGGCGGTGAATTCGCCATGCACCGCGCTGCCGGTCCGGGTCACCGTGACGGCGACCGGACCCGCCGCCTCTTCCAGGGTAATCTCACACGCAAGATCGCCGCTGCCGGCGCGTCGGGTCGCCAGGTGAATCGCGCCGCCGACGGCCGGGTGCCCGGCAAACGGGATTTCGGTCGCGGGCAGGAGAGTCCGGACCTTCGCGTCATGCGCCGGATCGGCCGGGCGCTGGATGAAGATCGTCTCGGCCAGATTGAACTGCCGCGCGATCCCCTGCATCTGCGCGGCTGTCAGATCGTCGACATCTTCGACGATGGCCAGCGGATTGCCCGCACAGGGCCTGTCGGTGAACACGACATGGATGTGGAACGGCAGGGTCATGGGCACTCTCCCGGCGCCGGGACCAATCAAAACGCCGGCCGCGCGCCCCGCACCGATACCGGCGCGCACGGGGCCGTCATCGGCGCCCGCCATTGGGCGTCCGCCAATCGCAGCGGCAGACCCCCTGCGGGCATCGGGGGCCGTCGGACCGGACCCGAGGGCCGGTCAGCCGCGTTCCTCGACGATCTCCACCAGATGCGGGATGGAGTTGACCATACCCCGCACCGATGGCGTGTCTTCCAGTTCGCGGGTTCTGTGCATCTTGTTCAGGCCCAGCCCGATCAGGGTCTGGCGCTGTTTCGACGGCCGCCGGATGGGCGAGCCGATCTGCTTGACGACGATGGTTTTTCCCATTTCCGCCTCCCTCAGGCTTGGGCCGGAGCGGCCGCGTCGGCCGGCGCCGGTTCCTCGGCCTTCGCCTCGGGCTCACGGTGCAGGATATCGGCCACCTTCTTGCCGCGACGCTGTGCAACCTGGCGCGGGCTCGACTGGTTCTTCAGCCCGTCCATCGTTGCCCGGATCATGTTGTAGGGGTTCTGGGTGCCGGTCGACTTGGCGACCACATCCTGGACCCCCAGCATCTCGAACACTGCGCGGCTGGGACCGCCGGCGATGATGCCGGTACCCTGCGGCGCGGTGCGCATGACCACCCGGCCGGCGCCGTGGCGCCCGGTGATATCGTGGTGCAATGTGCGGCCTTCGCGCAGCGGCACCCGGACCAGCCCGCGCTTGGCGGCCTCGGTCGCCTTGCGGATCGCCTCGGGCACTTCCTTGGCCTTGCCCTTGCCGAAGCCGACGCGGCCCTTCTGATCGCCGACCACGACCAGCGCCGCGAAACCGAAGCGCTTGCCGCCCTTCACGGTTTTCGACACCCGGTTGATCGCGACCAGCCGGTCGGCGAATTCCGGGGTTTCGTCGCGGTCGCGCCCGCGGCCTCTGTCTTCACGTGCCATCGCTGGCCTCCGATTGCTGCGGGCGCTGTCGGCCCTGTTGTCTCAGCCGCAGTGGGCGCCGGGCCCCCCGGCCATCGGGACGGCACAACCGCGCCGCCCGCACCCGTGACGGGAAGTGGTCGGTCAGAACTTCAGCCCACCTTCGCGCGCGGCATCGGCAAGCGCCCTGACCCTGCCGTGATAAAGGAAACCGCCGCGGTCGAAATAGACCGCCTCGACGCCCTTGGCCCTGGCCCGTTCGGCAATCGCCGCGCCGACCTTGGCCGCCGCGGCCACGTTGTTCTTGCCCACGACGCCGAGCCCCGGCTCAAGCGTCGAGGCCGCGGCAAGCGTCACCCCCGCGCCATCGTCGATCAGCTGCACGGAAATGTTCTTGTTCGACCGATGCACCGACAGGCGCGGACGCCCTGCGGCCATCTTGCGAAGCCGATTGCGGACGCGCAGGCGGCGCTTCCGGAACAGCGTCTGTTTGGTGTTCGCCATGTTTCGCGCCCCTACTTCTTCTTGCCTTCCTTGCGGAAGATATACTCGTCCTTGTACCTGATGCCCTTGCCCTTGTACGGCTCGGGCGGGCGCCAGCCGCGGATATTGGCCGCGACCTGGCCGACCTGCTGCTGGTCCGCCCCTTCGACCACGATCTCGGTCTGCTTGGGGCAGGTGACGGTCACGCCGGCGGGCACGGGAAACTCCACATCGTGGCTGTAGCCCAGTGCCAGCTTCAGCGTGTTGCCCTGCATCTGGGCGCGGTAACCGACGCCGGTGATCTCCAGCTCCTTGCGAAAGCCGCCGGTCACCCCCTCGACCAGATTGGCGACCATGGTGCGCGACATGCCCCATTGCTGGCGGGCCCGCTTGGACGCGCCGCGCGGGGTGACGGTGACGGTGTCGTCCGCGACCGCCAGCGTCACATCGTCGGTGGCGGTAAAGCTGCGGGCGCCCTTCGGTCCCTTCACCTCGATCGTCTGGCCCGACAGGCTGGCCGACACGCCCGATGGCAGCGGAACGGGTTTCTTGCCGATACGTGACATCGCCGCCTCCCTAGAACACCGTACACAGGACTTCGCCGCCGACATTCGCCGAGCGCGCCGCGGCATCCGACATGACCCCCTTGGGCGTCGAGACGATCGTCACGCCCAGCCCCTGCCGGACCGACGGGATTTCCCGGGCGCCGGCATAGACCCGCCGGCCGGGTTTCGAGACCCGCTTCATCGCCCGGATGGCGGGCGCGCCCTCATAGTATTTCAGGCTGACTTCGAGTTCCGGCAAACCACGTTCGCCGGTCACCTTTTCGTAGCCGCGGATGTAGCCTTCGTCGGCCAGCACGTCGAGCACCCAGGCACGCAGCTTGGAGGCCGGCATGCGCACGGTGGATTTGTGCCGCATGCCGGCATTGCGGATGCGGGTCAGCATGTCGCCGATCGGATCATTCACGGACATCTGCGCCTCCCTACCAGCTCGACTTGACCAGGCCCGGGATCTGCCCGGTGGAGCCCAGATCGCGCAGCGCGATCCGGCTGACTTTCAGCTTGCGGTAATAGGCGTGCGGCCGACCCGTCAGTTGGCAGCGATTGTGCAGCCGGGTGGGCGAGGAGTTGCGCGGCAGCTTGGCAAGCTTCAGCCGCGCCTTGAACCGCTCTTCCATCGGCAGCTCCCGGTCGTCGGCAACGGCGCGCAGCTTAGCGCGCTTTGCCGCATATTGCCTGACCAGGCGTTCGCGCTTCTTCTCGCGCTCGACCATCGATACTTTCGCCATTTGTGCGTTCTCCCCGCCCGGTCAGCTGTTGAACGGCATGTTGAAACCCTTCAACAGCGCCTTGGCTTCGGCATCCGTGCCTGCCGTGGTGACCATGATGATGTCCATCCCCCAGACCTCGTCGACCTTGTCATAATCGACCTCGGGGAAGACGATGTGTTCCTTGAGCCCCATCGCGAAATTGCCGCGGCCGTCAAACGACTTGCCCGACACGCCGCGAAAGTCGCGGATGCGCGGCATGGCGATGGTGATCAGGCGGTCGAGGAAATCGTACATCCGGTTGCCGCGCAGCGTCACCTTGACGCCCATCGGCATGCCCTCGCGCACGCGGAACCCCGCGACCGAATTCTTCGCCCGGGTGATCACCGGCTTCTGACCGGCGATCGCGGTCAGGTCCGCCTCGGCCGACTTGATCTTCTTCGAATCGGCCACCGCCTCGCCGGCACCGATATTCAGCACGATCTTTTCCAGCCGCGGGATCATCATGTCGTTCTTGTAGCCGAACTCTTCCTTCAGCGCCGGCCGGATCGTTTCACGATAGGCGGCCTTCAGCCGCGGCGTGTAGGTTGCGGTGTCAAGCATCGATCACGGCCCCCGATTTCTTGGCAAAGCGCACCTTTCGGCCCTCTTCCATGCGAAAGCCGACGCGCGTCGGTCCGCCCTCTTCGGGATCGATCATCGCCAGGTTCGACAGATCGATCGGCATTTCCTGGGGGATGCGGCCACCCTGACCACGCTGACTTTGCTTCTGGTGGCGGATGGCAATGTTGACACCCTTGACCACCGCCTTGCCGGCCTTGGGATCGACCGACAGGATCTCGCCTTCGGTTCCCTTGTCCTTGCCGGACAGCACGACGACCTTGTCGCCGGTCTTGAGTTTCGCGGCCATGGCTACAGCACCTCCGGGGCGAGGCTGATGATCTTCATGAAGTTCTTGCCGCGCAACTCGCGCACCACCGGGCCAAAGATGCGGGTCCCGATCGGCTCGTTGTTGTTGTTGAGGATCACCGCGGCATTGCGGTCAAAGCGGATCGCGGTGCCGTCGGCGCGACGCACCTCCTTGGCGGTGCGGACCACGACGGCCTTGCGGACATCGCCCTTCTTGACGCGGCCGCGCGGAATCGCCTCTTTCACCGAGACGACGATGATATCCCCGACAGAGGCATATTTGCGCTTCGACCCGCCCAGCACCTTGATGCACTGCACGCGGCGGGCGCCCGAATTGTCGGCGACATCCAGATTGGTCTGCATCTGGATCATGGCGGTTTCTCCCGACCTGTGGGGACGCAGCCCCCGGGTTTCGATCGAACCGGGTTGTGGGAAAGCCTAGGCTGTCACCACCTCCCAGCGTTTGGTTTTCGAGATCGGCGCGCATTCCTGGATGCGCACAACATCGCCGACCTTGAAGGCGTTGGCCGCATCATGGGCGCGATATTTCTTGGTCTTCTTGATCGTCTTCTGCAACACCGGGTGGGTCACCCGCCGTTCGACCTGCACCGTGACGGTCTGGTCGTTCTGGGCCGAGGTGACCTTGCCCTGAAGTATCCGCTTCGGCATCATTCAACCCCTTCTGCGGCGGCCGGCTGGGCGGCCTTTTCGTTCAGCACGGTCTTGACCCGGGCCACGTCGCGACGAACCCGCCGCATCTGTGCGGTGTCTTCCAGGCCCCCGCTGGCCTGGCGGAAGCGCAGGTTGAACGCCTCCTTCTTCAGCTGGACGAGCGTGTCGCGCAGCTGGTCGGGCGTCTTGTCACGCAGTTCTGCGGCATTCATGGCTGCCTTGGCTCCTTCAACGATCACCGGCGGGCCCCGGCCTACGCGCCGGGTCACCCCTGATTCCGGTGGAGATCATGGATGAGCGGCGCGGATACCCCCTTTGCATCGGCTTGGCAAGGGGGTTCGGGCGCCAAAATGCATCGGTTCCTGGCCGCGACGCCTGCCATTGCAACGCGCCCGCCGGGGTGGCATGATCAACCAATTCGACAGGCGGAGGCTCGCCTTGGTCACCAAGATCATCTCGCTCGGCGTGCAGATACCCGGCCCGCATGTCACCTTCGCGCCCTTCCGGTCGAATGCTTCGCTGGCCGATGGCGACATCGTGGTCTGCCGGCCCGATGCGCGCGAATTCACGGATGACAACAACGACCCGAACCAGGTTGAGGCGCAGCTCGACGCGCGGGGTTCGGCAGCCTTCCTGCGGGCTGCGCATCACTGGAACGGCCAGCTTCGCGCCGCGGTCGAAGCCGGCAAGACCGTGTTCGTGTTCCTGGCCGAACCGGTGACCCTGCACCTGGCCGATGGCGATACCGAAACCGCAAGGTCGGGGCGCGCGATCAGCAGCTACGATCTGGCGCCGGTGCCGCCCGGCTGGACCGCCCGGACCGGCACCGACATGGCCCTGACGACGACGGGCGACGCAACGATCGAGGCCTACTGGGCGCGGTTCGGGGCGCTGTCGAAACATCATGTCGTGTGGGAAAACCACCAGAAATCGGCCAGCATCCAGACCGCCGCAGACCGACATCCGGTGGGCTATGTGCTGACCCCGGGCAACTCCGGCGGCCAGCTGATCCTGTTTCCCGACCTGCCTTTCGAAGACATCGCCCCGATCCCGGACGATGCCGGCAACCGGCCGAACGGGCCCGCGGCCGCGACCGGGTTCGCCGACGATCTTTGCCGCGAATTGTTGCGGTTGGCCGGCGCGCCGGAACCCGAGGCACCCGAGGTCGCGCCGGATTGGGCGGGCGACCCACGTTATCGGCTGCCCGCCGAGGCAGAAGGCCGCGCCCGTATCGACGCGATCGAGGATCAGATCCGCGCCCTTGAGGCCCAGATCGAGGACAGGCGCCGCGAGATAACCGAGGCGACGCGCCTCAAGGCGTTGCTGTTCGCAAGCGGGCCCCGACTCGACGCGGCCGTGGCCGACGCCTTGCTGGCGCTGGGCTTCACGACCGAGCCGACAGATGCCGGGCCATCGGGTCTGGGGCCGTCCTTCACCTGCCCCGAGGGGCGGCTGCTTGGCGTGGCGGACAGCCCCGAGGACGGCCCGGTCGGCCTTGCCAAGCTGCGCGAAGCGACGTTCCGCCTGCTCGAGGATGCCGAACGCGACGAGGTCCACGATCCCGCAAAGGCGATCCTTTTCGGCAGCGCCCATCGGCTTGCGCCGCCGGCCGAACGCCCGGCCTGCTTTACCGAAAAATGTGTGCGGACCGCCCAGGCGACCTCGCTTGCGCTGTGCGACACCTGCGACCTGTTCGCGGCCGTCCGGCATGTGCTTCGCTCCGGTGACGACGAGACGGCGCGCCGCATGCGCGTGCTGCTGCTCACCACAAGCGGCGAGGTCAAGCCCGACCTGCCCGAAGGCGAAGGCCCCAGAGCCACCTGACAAGGCGGCCACCTATTTCATCTGACCGACCCGGTAACTTCCGTTCGCGAACACTTCCGTGACGCAATGCGCCACCCTGTCCCAGACGACGGGGTCGCGAACCACCACGAAATCCGCCCCAAGCGTCTCCAGACGGTCGCAATCGCCCTCATCGAACGCCGCCGCGCGGTTGCGGATGTCGGTATACCACTTCGCAACATCCGACTTCCCGGTGGGCACAAACTTGTAGTTCACGACAAAGCCGCGCCCGGTCAACCTTTCGAAGCCGGCAAATGGCGGCACCGTTTCGAACCAGTCATCGTCCGACAGCCTTGGCTGAATTATGACAGTTGCATCGGGCGCCGTCTCCGATCGCAGCCAGTCCACCAGCCCAGCCGCATCGGCCGGCAAGGTCGCCTCCAAACCGAATACTGGTGGAGAACGGACGAATGCGACTATCTGCTTGCCAACCGGCACGGCGAAAAGGATCGCGGCAAGAAGGACAGCGCGTCGGTAATGCTGTTTTGGCACGGATTGCAGCGCAATAATGGCGAGGCCCAGGAGAGACAGAAACAGGATCAGGGAAGACGGCCGGAACAGATAGAGCGGCGCGACCACATGCGTATCGCGATCAAGCCAAGCGACCAATATGGCGATGGGGATATAGGCATTCATCGCGCACAGCCATGCGGCATGTACACGGTCGGACCCGGAGGATCTTGACCAGATCAGCGCAAAGACCGCGGAAAGCGACGCATGTTCCCAGATACCCGGAAACCAGTCCCGCATGAATACCTCACGGCCCCCGGCGAACGGGGCGATGTGATGCGGATTGCGAAACGCGGCATAGACTTCAGCAACTGAAAAATCGACCGCAAGCGCACCCGCATCCGCCATTCGCTCGGCGCCGATGAGCACAACCAGAGGAAGAACCAGCGCTGCAAATATCCCGGCAAAGCGCAGGACCTCTGCGGTGCCTCGCCTGTCAAGAAGCATAAACAGAAGCATCGCCACCGCCCAGAATCCGCCCACGAGGAAATGGAAGTAGGTTGCCAATACGCACAGCAGGCAAGGCAGTAGCCACTTCCCCGAGAACAGATAGGCAAGCCCTGCGATCACCGCAGGGTAGGCGAATGACTTCGCTTCGACAGAACCAAATATCCATTCCCCGCCAAGGAGGCTTTGCCCAAAATAGATGAAGCCGGCGAAGACCAGGAAAGCCTCCGCCACCCCCGCATTTCGGGCGCGCATCAGCAGCCAGACCGAGCAGGTCATGAGCATCGTGCAGAACGAAGCCAGTAGCAACTTTGCGAGATCAAAGCCAAGGGTTGAAATCGTGACGCCCAATAAACCAAACCCCGCAAATCGAGCGTTTGAAGAGTCATAAACTGAATGATGATCGGAGAACTCGCTGGGCGCCACTGAACGGAAGCTTAGATCAAAGTAGTGTATCTCGTTACCAGTCCAGGAAAAGAAATCCATCTGAACGGAAACGCCGATAAAGCCGATACCAAACAATGCTGCCGATCGCGAATCGAAGCTGAGCCTACGGAGGTTCAATTTGTCAATCAGCGTGACCATTTCGCGGCAAAGCCCTATCCCCGACGACCGCGAGCCGAAGAAGCAAGAATTCTGGAATGCGCACGTGCGAGAGCGGAAACGGCCGGTCGCGGCAACAGCGAAAGGCCAGCGCGCCGCGCGTACCACAATGCGTCGCCGGCTGACCTTAAACGCGCACCTTCCGGAATGCGAAACGCCTGAACCGTTGAAGGAAGAGCCGCAATCGCGGACTCAGCGCCATAAAGTATCATGTTGAAGCGATACCACGGTTCAATTTCCCGGATCGTGCGGATATGGGGGCGAATACAGTCCAAAGCAAAGTAGTTGTGCTGCCGAAAGAGCCCCTGCCAATAGTGAAGTGGCCGCTCGTTCAAGTGCGATTCGCCGCCTTGACCCGGCACAGCTGCAGAGAACACGACTAACGGTGCATGTTTCACAAGAAGCTCAACAAAGGCTGATGCAGCATAAGGAGGGAGATGCTCCGCCACCTCCAGCGATTGCACGAGATCGAACCGTCTACCAAGATCTAATGGTGACGTCAGGTCATGCGCAAGGAAGTCGGCGCGAGGGATATAGAGCCTCTCCTGGTTTACGTATGGGCCATCTATGCCCCGGATATCCGCAACGCCGGCCGCTGCCCATTCGGACAGCCAAACACCCCGGCCACATCCAAAATCAGCTACACTCCGGCAACTCATCCATGACATCAACAAGGGAACCACAATACGTGCGGAATTACTGGATTTTAGGTCAACGTAGTCAAAATACTCCGCAGAGTAGATTTTGGAGCCCTTATTCATTGGTCTCCAGCCGCCCTATGCGAGGTGGAGACGAAGACCCAAAATCGAAACAGAATATAGTTAATGACAGGCAAGACGACCTGCACGATAAGCGCCGATGAAAAATGGGAGAGATTCAAACTCGGCCCAACGACCGATACGATAAGCGTCGAAACCCCGAGGCCGAGGATTATAGTCATGGCGAAACGATATACTGAAGATGCGGACATGAAACGGTTTTGGAATGTCCAGATTGAATGGCCAAGGTACTGGAAAGCAATGGCGATGGAGAATGCGGCTATATTTGCGAGCGCCGTGGGCGTGTCGATCCCGGCAAGACCGGTGAACAGAGCTATATATATAATGGCAGTTCCCATTCCAACGATCGCAAATCGTACAATACTCGCATGTATCATCTTTTCTTTCCTAGTTCATCGGCTTCTTGGCAAATCCGACGCGACCCGAAACGAAGTAAAGTGGTCGTGCCTTCTCTTCTATGTATATCCGGCCAAGGTATTCACCGATGACAGCGAGGACAAACAGCTGGATCGCCGAGAAAAAGCTGACCGCCGTGACGATCGAGGCCCAACCCGGAACCGTGTTTCCCGACGCAAATGTCGTGAAGACATACAGGATGAGCGCAACAGACAGGAACCCGCAAAATACGGCCATGCGCATCGCGATACGCAGTGGATGACTGGAAAAGCCCGTTATGGCGTCCCAAGCGAGCCGCGACATGGCGGCCAGATCGTATTTGGTCTCCCCCGAACGTCGTGGCTGCCGCTCGTAGGTCAGGCCGATTTGCGCAAAGCCGACCCAGGCGAACATCCCGCGCACGAACCGGCTTCGTTCGGGCATGGCCAGCACCGCATCGAGGGCCCGGCGGTTCACCAGTCGAAAGTCACCGGTGTCCTTGGGGATCGGCACGTCGGAAAGCCAGTTGAGGAACCGATAGAACAGATGCGCCGTGGCACGTTTTCGCGATCCCTTCGCCATGCCGGACAAGGCGCACGCCGTAGACGACGTCATATCCCGTGTCCATCATCGCCATCATGTCCGGCAGCAGTTCCGGCGGGTCCTGCAAATCGGCATCGAGCATCAGCACACGATCGCCGCGCGCCACCTCCAACCCCGCTGTCAGGGCAATCTGGTGACCGCGGTTGGCCGACAGGCGTATGCCGCGAACGGCCTTGTGGCGGTCCGAGGCCCGGCCGATTTCCTGCCATGTCGCGTCGCCGGAGCCGTCATCGACCAGGATGATCTCGATGTCGGGGGCCCAGGGTTCCAGAGCGGCCGCCAACCGGTCGGTCAGTTCCGCGACCCCCGCCGCTTCGTTATAGCATGGCACGACGGCCGATACCATCATCTGCGCTTGCTCCCAGCGCGCCCGATGTCGCGCGCCCGTGTCGGCGGAACGCATCGACACCGGTACGGGCGGCAGCGCCCCCCAACTGGGGAGCCGCTTACCAGTCCTCGCGCTCCACGATCCGAGATTGCACCGGCAGCTTCATCGCCGCAAGGCGCAGCGCCTCCCGCGCCACCGCCTCGGCCACGCCGTCGATTTCGAACATCACCCGGCCGGGTTTGACCCGGGCGGCCCAGTATTCGACCGAGCCCTTGCCCTTGCCCATCCGCACCTCGGTCGGTTTCTTCGACACCGGCACGTCGGGGAAGATGCGGATCCACACCCGACCCTGGCGTTTCATATGCCGGGTGAGCGCGCGGCGCGCGGCCTCGATCTGGCGGGCGGTCACCCGTTCGGGCGTGGTGGCCTTCAGCCCCCAGTGACCGAAGGTCAGGTCCGATCCACCCTTGGCGACGCCATGGATCCGGCCCTTGTGCTGTTTTCGGAACTTCGTCCGTTTCGGTTGCAGCATGGTCCTGCTCCTTCAGTCGCTGATCAGCGGCGCGGCCGGGGGGTGGCCCCGTCCTGCAATTCCTGGTGGCGGCGGTCGCGCGCCTGCGGGTCGTGTTCCATGATCTCGCCCTTGAAGATCCATACCTTCACGCCGATGATCCCATAGGCGGTCTTGGCCTCCGCCGTCGCGTAGTCGATATCGGCGCGCAGCGTGTGCAGCGGCACGCGACCCTCGCGGTACCATTCCGTCCGGGCAATCTCGGCCCCGCCCAGACGGCCGGCCAGATTGACCCGGATACCGCCTGCGCCCATCCGCATGGCGTTCTGCACCGACCGCTTCATCGCGCGGCGAAAGCTGACCCGCCGCTCCAGCTGCTGGGCGATCGATTCGGCGACCAGTTGCGCGTCAAGCTCTGGCTTGCGGACCTCGACGATGTTGAGATGCAGCTCGCTGTCGGTCATCGCCGCCAGGCGTTTGCGCAGCACCTCGATATCGGCGCCCTTCTTGCCGATGATCACACCCGGGCGCGCCGTGTGGATCGTCACCCGGCATTTGCGATGCGGCCGTTCGATGATGATCCGCGATACCCCGGCCTGCTTGCATTCCTTGCGGATGAACGCCTTGATCTTCATGTCCTCGAGCAGCAGATCGCCGAATTCCTTGGTGTCGGCGTACCAGCGGCTGTCCCAGGTCCGGTTGACCTGCAGGCGCATGCCGATCGGATTGACTTTCTGACCCATCAGGCTTGCTCCTCGATCTCGCGGACCTTGATGGTCAGCTCCGAAAACGGCTTCATGATGCGGCCAAACCGACCGCGGGCGCGGGGCCGGCCGCGCTTCATCACCAGGTTCTTGCCGACCCAGGCCTCGGCGACGATCAGATCGTCGACATCGAGACCGTGATTGTTCTCGGCATTGGCGATCGCCGATTGCAGGCATTTCTTGACGTCGCCGGCGATGCGCTTCTTCGAGAAGGTCAGATCGGCAAGCGCGCGGTCGACCTTCTTGCCGCGGATCATGGCGGCGACGAGGTTGAGCTTCTGCGGGCTGGTGCGCAGCATGCGCGCCTTGGCCATCGCCTCGTTTTCGGCCACGCGGCGGAGGTTCTGTTCTTTGCCCATGGCTATTTCCGTTTCGCTTTCTTGTCGGCGGCATGGCCGTAATAGGTGCGGGTGGGGGCGTATTCGCCCAGCTTCTGGCCGATCATGTCCTCGGTCACCAGAACCGGGACATGCTTCTTGCCGTTATGCACCCCGAAGGTCAGGCCGACGAATTGCGGCAGAATGGTGGAGCGGCGCGACCAGGTCTTGATGACCTCGTTGCGGCCCGATTCGCGCACCTTCTCGGCCTTTTTCAGGACGTGCAGGTCGACGAAGGGCCCCTTCCAGACAGAACGTGCCATGGTTTACCGCCTCTTCTTGCGCGCGTGGCGCGACCGGATGATGAACTTGTCGGTCGCCTTGTTCGACCGGGTGCGCTTGCCCTTGGTGGGCTTGCCCCAGGGGGTGACCGGGTGGCGCCCGCCGCTGGTGCGGCCCTCGCCGCCGCCATGCGGGTGGTCGATCGGGTTCATTACCACGCCGCGGACGCTGGGACGCTTGCCGAAATGGCGGTTACGGCCGGCCTTGCCCAGATTCTGGTTCGAATGGTCGGCGTTCGACACCGCACCGACGGTCGCCATGCATTCCTGACGGACCATCCGCACCTCGCCCGAGCCAAGCCGCAGCTGCGCATAGCCGCCATCGCGGCCGATGAACTGGGCATAGGCGCCCGCAGCCCGGGCGATCTGCCCGCCCTTGCCGGGCTTCAGCTCGATATTGTGGACGATGGTGCCGATCGGCATGCCGGTGAACGGCATCGCATTGCCCGGCTTCACGTCGACCTTGGCGCCGGCGACCACCTTGTCCCCGGCACCCAGCCGCTGCGGGGCGAGGATATAGGCCTGCTCGCCATCCTCATAGCGCAGAAGCGCGATGAAGGCCGACCGGTTCGGGTCGTATTCGATGCGTTCGACCGTGGCCGGGACATCGTGTTTCGTGCGCTTGAAATCGACGATGCGGTAAAGCCGCTTCGCCCCGCCGCCGCGGCGCCGCGCGGTGATCCGTCCGGTGTTGTTCCGGCCGCCCGATTTCGAAAGCCCCTCGGTGAGGGACTTCACGGGCCGGCCTTTCCAAAGCTCCGAACGGTCGATCAGCACCAGCCCGCGCTGGCCCGGCGTCGTCGGTTTGTACGACTTGAGTGCCATGCTTCCTGTCTTCCGTCTGCCTTGGGACCTTGCGGTCCGGTTTCATCAGTCTTCCGCGGTGGGGCCGGGCCCCTACAACCCGGTCGACACGTCGATCGTGTTGCCCTCTTCGAGCGTCACATAGGCCTTCTTCACGTCCTTCCGGCGGCCCATGATGCCGCGGAACCGCTTCTGCTTGCCCTTGGCGACGGCGGTGTTGACCGCCTTGACCTTGACGTTGAACAGCGCCTCGACCGCTTCCTTGATCGCGGGCTTGGCCGCATCGATGGCGACCTCGAACACCACGGCATTCTGTTCCGAGGCCATGGTCGCCTTTTCGGTGATCACCGGTCGGCGGATCACATCGTAATATTCGGGCTTCACGCTCATTTCAGCCGCGCCTCCAGCGCCTCGATGCCGGCCCGCGTCACCACCAGCGTGTCGCGGCGCAGGATGTCGTAGACATTCGCGCCCTGACCCGGCAGCACGTCGAGCCCCGGAATGTTCCGCGCCGCACGGTCGAAATTCGCATCGACCTCTGCGCCGTCGATCACCAGCGCCCGCCGCCAGCCCAGCGCGGCGATCGCCCTGGCCAGCGCCCCGGTCTTCGGCTCGGCCAGGGTGGCCGCGTCGAGCACCACCAGTTCGCCCTTCGCCACCTTGGCGGAAAGGGCATGCTTCAGGCCCAGCTTGCGCACCTTCTTGGGCAGGTCATGGGCGTGGCTGCGCGGCACCGGTCCCTTGTAGACGCCGCCCTTGCGGAAGATCGGCGCGTTGCGGTCGCCATGGCGAGCACCACCGGTGCCCTTCTGCCGGTAGATCTTCTTCGAGCTGTAGCTCGTTTCAGACCGGGTCTTGACCTTGTGCGTGCCGGCCTGGGCGCGGGCCCGTTGCCAGCGCACCACCCGGTGCAGGATGTCCGCGCGCGGCTCGAGCCCGAAGATCGCGTCGTCGAGTTCGATCTCGCCCGCAGCGCCCTTTTCGAGCGTGATGACTTCGGCCTTCATGCTTCCGCTCCCTGTTCCGGCGTCGCTGCCGGGGCCTCTTCCGCGCTGCGCGCGACATCGGCCTCGGCGGCCTTCACCGCGGCGGGAAACGGCACACCTTCGGGCAGTTTCTTCTTCACCGCGTCCTTGACCGTGACCCAGCCGCCGCGCGCGCCCGGCACCGCGCCCTTGACCATGATCAGCCCGCGCGACGGGTCGGTCCGCACCACTTCGAGATTCTGCGTGGTGACCCGCGCGGCGCCCATATGGCCGGCCATCTTCTTGCCCTTGAAGACCCGGCCCGGGTCCTGGCACTGGCCGGTCGAGCCGTGGCTGCGATGGCTGATCGACACGCCATGGCTGGCCCGCAGGCCGCCGAAATTGTGCCGTTTCATGCCGCCCTGGAACCCCTTGCCGATCGAGGTTCCGGAGATGTCGACATACTGCCCGGCGACATAGTGGTCGGCCGAGATCTCGGCCCCCACATCGATCAGGTTCTCGGGCGCCACGCGGAACTCCGCGATCTTGCGCTTGGGCGCCACGCTGGCGGCCGCGAAATGGCCGCGCATCGGGCGGCTGACCCGTTTCGCCCGGGCGCTGCCGGCGCCCAGCTGCACGGCGGAATAGCCGTCGCGATCGGCGGTGCGCTGTGCCACCACCTGGCAGCCGTCAAGCTCCAGCACGGTGACCGGCACCTGCCGTCCGTCTTCCATGAACAGCCGGGTCATGCCCAGCTTCCTTGCGATCACGCCAGAGCGCATGCCCTGCCCTCCTCAGACCTTGATCTCGACATCCACACCCGCGGCCAGGTCGAGCTTCATCAGCGCATCGACCGTTTGCGGCGTGGGATCGACGATGTCGAGCAGCCGCTTGTGGGTGCGCATCTCGAACTGTTCGCGGCTTTTCTTGTCGATATGCGGGCCGCGCAGAACGGTGAACTTCTCGATCTTGTTGGGCAGCGGGATCGGCCCGCGTACCTGCGCACCGGTCCGTTTGGCCGTGTTCACGATCTCCTTGGTGCTGGCGTCCAGCACGCGGAAATCGAACGCCTTGAGGCGGATGCGTATGTTCTGGCTTTGCAGGGCCATGGCGATGCCTTTCCGGGGGTGTTCCGCCCGAGAGGTGGGGAGCATCCCCACATCGGACCCCATTCCTGTTTCCTGGGCGGGGCGGGCGATGTCGTCCGCCCCGCGATCCTGTCGATCGATTACTCGATGATCTTCGTCACCACGCCCGAGCCGACGGTCCGGCCGCCTTCGCGAATGGCAAAGCGCAGCTTCTCTTCCATGGCGATGGGCGCGATCAGCTCAACCTCGAATTTCAGGTTGTCGCCGGGCATCACCATGTCGATGCCTTCGGGCAGATGAATGGTGCCGGTCACGTCCGTCGTGCGGAAGTAGAATTGCGGGCGGTAGTTGGCGAAGAACGCCTTGTGACGTCCGCCTTCCTCCTTGGTCAGGATATAGGCCTCGGCCTCGAACTTGGTGTGCGGGGTCACCGAACCGGGCTTGCACAGCACCTGGCCGCGCTCCACCCCGTCGCGTTCCACGCCGCGCAGCAGCGCACCGATATTGTCGCCCGCCTCGCCGCGGTCGAGCAGCTTGCGGAACATTTCCACGCCCGTGCAGGTCGTCTTCTTGGTGTCGCGGATGCCGACGATTTCGATCTCGTCGCCGACATTGATGACGCCGCGCTCGACCCGGCCGGTGACCACCGGTGCCACGGCCCGAGATCGAGAAAACGTCCTCGATCGGCATCAGGAAGGGCATGTCGATCGGGCGGTCGGGCTGCGGGATGAACTCGTCGACGGCCGCCATCAATTCGCGAATCTTCTCTTCGCCGATATTGGCATCGCGTTCTTCCAGCGCCGCCAGCGCCGAGCCGGCAATGATCGGGATATCGTCGCCGGGGAATTCATAGGCCGAAAGCAGCTCGCGGACTTCCATTTCGACGAGCTCCAGCAGCTCTTCGTCGTCGACCTGATCGACCTTGTTGAGGAACACCACCATGGCCGGCACGCCCACCTGCTTGGCCAGCAGGATGTGCTCGCGGGTTTGCGGCATCGGGCCGTCGGCGGCATTCACCACCAGGATCGCGCCGTCCATCTGCGCCGCGCCGGTGATCATGTTCTTCACATAGTCGGCATGGCCCGGGCAGTCGACATGGGCGTAGTGCCGGTTCGGCGTCTCGTATTCGACATGCGCGGTCGAGATCGGTGATGCCGCGGGCCTTTTCCTCGGGCGCCGCGTCGATCTGGTCATAGCTCTTGAAGTCGCCGAAATACTTGGTGATCGCGGCGGTCAGCGTGGTCTTGCCGTGGTCGACATGGCCGATGGTGCCCACGTTCACATGCGGCTTGTTACGTTCGAATTTGGCTTTTGCCATCGTGGCCTCCTTGGGGTCGTTGCTGCGTCCGCGGCGCGGTTACGCGTATTTCGCCTGGATTTCTTCGCTGATGTTCTGCGGCACCGGTTCGTAATGGTCGAACTGCATGGTGAATTGCGCCCGTCCCGACGACATGGACCGCAGATTGTTGATGTAGCCGAACATGTTGGCCAGCGGCACAAAGGCGTTGATGACGACCGCGTTGCCGCGGCTGTCCTGCCCCTGCACCTGGCCGCGCCGGCTGGTCAGATCGCCGATGATGTTGCCGGTGTATTCCTCGGGCGTCACCACCTCGACCTTCATGATCGGCTCGAGAAGCTTCACGCCGGCCTTCTTCAGCCCCTCGCGCATCGCGGCCCGCGCCGCGATCTCGAAGGCGAGCACCGAGGAGTCGACATCGTGATAGGCGCCATCGACCAGGGCGACCTTGAAATCGATCACCGGGAAGCCGGCCAGCGGCCCCGAATCCATCACGCTGACGATGCCCTTCTCGACGCCCGGAACGTATTCCTTCGGCACCGAACCGCCAACGATGCGGGATTCGAAGGAATAGCCTTCGCCGGGTTCGGTCGGTGTGATGATCAGCTTGACGCGGGCAAACTGGCCCGACCCGCCCGACTGCTTCTTGTGGGTGTAGTCGATTTCGGCCTCGTGGCTGACGGTTTCGCGATAGGCCACCTGCGGCGCGCCGATATTCGCCTCGACCTTGAATTCGCGCTTCAGCCGGTCGATCAGGATATCGAGGTGCAACTCGCCCATCCCCTTCATGATCGTCTGGCCCGATTCCATGTCGGTCTCGACACGGAAGGACGGATCCTCGGCGGCCAGCCGTGCCAGGCCCTGGCTCATCTTCTCCTGGTCGTTCTTGGTCTTCGGCTCGACCGCGATCTCGATCACCGGTTCGGGGAAGGTCATGGTTTCCAGCACCACGGGCTTCTGTGCGTCGCACAGCGTGTCGCCGGTGGTGGTTTCCTTCAGCCCCGCCAGGGCGATGATGTCGCCGGCAAACGCCTCGGTGATTTCGTCCTGCTTGTTCGAATGCATCATGACCATGCGGCCAAGGCGTTCCTTCTTGCCCTTGGTGGAGTTCAGAACCGAATCGCCCTTGGCCACCTTGCCCGAATAGATGCGGGTGAAGGTCAGCGTGCCCATGAACGGGTCGTTCATGATCTTGAAGGCCAGCCCCGAAAACGGCTGCGTGTCGTCGGCGTGGCGTTCGATGTTACGGGTTTCGGTTTCGTCACCCGGGGCAAAGCCCATATAGGGCGGCACGTCGAGCGGGCCGGGCAGATAGTCGATGACCGCGTTCAGCAATGGCTGGACGCCCTTGTTCTTGAACGCCGATCCCGCCAGCACCGGGACGAAGGCCATGGCCAGCGTGCCCTTGCGGATCAGCTTGCGCAGCGTGTCGATGTCGGGCTCTTCGCCCTCCAGATACGCCTCCATCGCCGCATCGTCCTGTTCGACCGCGTGTTCGATCAGTTCGGCGCGCATTTCCGCAGCCTTGTCCTGCAACGCATCGCGGATGTCGCGGATTACCCAGGACGCGCCCAGGTCTTCGCCCTTCCAGACCCATTCCTTCATGGTCAGAAGATCGACGACGCCTTCCAGCTTGTCTTCGGCCCCGATCGGCATTTGCACGGGCAGCGGTGTCGCGCCGGTGCGATCCTTGATCATGCGCAGGCAGTTGAAGAAATCCGCGCCGATCTTGTCCATCTTGTTGACGAAGACGATGCGCGGCACCTTGTAGCGGTCGGCCTGGCGCCAGACGGTTTCGGTCTGCGGCTCGACACCGGCATTGGCGTCGAGCAGCGCGACCGCGCCGTCGAGCACCGCGAGCGACCGTTCGACCTCGATGGTGAAATCGACATGGCCCGGCGTGTCGATGATGTTGAACCGGAACTTGGCTTCGGTCGGATCGTCGCCATAGTCGCCCGACGGCGTCACGCCGTCTTCGGTGCGGAACCAGAAGGTGGTCGTCGCCGCCGAGGTGATGGTGATCCCGCGCTCCTGCTCCTGCTCCATCCAGTCCATGGTGGCCGCACCGTCATGCACCTCGCCGATCTTGTGCGACTTGCCGGTGTAATACAGAATGCGCTCGGTCGTCGTGGTCTTGCCGGCGTCGATATGCGCCATGATGCCGAAATTGCGATAGCGCTCGAGGGTGTATTCGCGTGCCATGGGTCCGGGTCCTTGGGGGGCTTGATCCGTCAGTCGGTTGCGTCGGTCAGGTCGAGTCGGCGTTCAATGCGGGCCACACGGGTTTCCAACGCGTAGACCTGATCGCCGCGGCGAAGGTCGCTTTGAACCAGCGCGGCAACATGCTGACGCATGATCTGAAGCTCCGCTTCGATCCTATCGAGCCGATCCTGGATCGACTCAAGCAGCTCGAACAGCAGCTTTTTGGAAATGCGCCCTCGGCCATCGTGTTCTCTTACCAGCGATAATGGCTGAAGGCCTTGTTTGCCTCGGCCATCTTGTGGGTGTCTTCACGCTTTTTCACGGCGGAACCGCGCGACTGGACCGCATCGATCAGCTCGCCCGCCAGACGCTCTTGCATGGTGTGCTCGTTGCGCGCCCGGCTGGCGTTGATCATCCAGCGGATCGCCAGCGCCTCGCGGCGTTCCGGCCGCACCTCGACCGGCACCTGATAGGTGGCGCCGCCGACCCGGCGCGACCGGACCTCGACAGACGGCTTCACATTGTCGAGCGCCTCGTGAAACACCTCGACCGGGGACCGCTTCAGCTTGCTCTCGACCCGGTCGAGCGCGGAATACACGATCCGCTCGGCGACCGATTTCTTGCCATCGGTCATCATGTTGTTCATGAACTTCGAAATCAGCCGGTCCCCGAATTTCGGGTCCGGCAGGATGTCGCGCTTTTCAGCGGCGTGACGACGGGACATGACGCTGTCTCCCTATTTCGGGCGCTTGGCGCCGTATTTCGAACGGCGCTGGCGGCGGTCCTTGACGCCCTGGGTGTCGAGCACCCCGCGCAGGATGTGATAGCGGACGCCGGGCAGGTCCTTGACCCGGCCACCGCGGATCAGCACCACCGAGTGTTCCTGCAGATTGTGCTTTTCGCCCGGGATATAGCTGATGACCTCGAAGCCGTTGGTCAGCCGCACCTTCGCCACCTTCCGCATGGCCGAGTTCGGCTTTTTCGGCGTGGTGGTGTAGACGCGCGTGCAGACGCCGCGCTTCTGCGGGCAGGCCTGCAGATGCATCGCCTTCTGGCGCTTGACTTTCGGCTGCCGCGGCTTGCGGATCAGCTGCTGGATCGTCGGCATGGGGTCTCCCCGTATCTTTACCCGTGACCGGGCCCTTCAAGCGCGCGGCAGCAAAACGAAAAACCGCGCGCGACCCGCCCCGCCGGGGCCGCTGCGGTGGTTCATCAGAGGATCGCGGCAAGGACCGGGATCGTGACCGCCCAAATTATGACATCCGCCAGGCGGGCAACCCGCCAGCGGTCGCGCGCTCTCTAAGCCCCGCCCCGGACCCTGTCAAGCGCCGAAACACGGGCCCGGCGCCCTTCGCGATAGAAAGTGTAGATGCCGGTGCCGACGACGATCGCGCTGCCGATCAACATGGCACTGTCGGGCATCTCGTCGAACAGCACGGCCCCGAGCACCAGCGCGAACAGCAGGCTGGTATAGCGGAACGGCGCGACAAAGGTGATTTCGCCGATGCGCATCGTCATGATGCCGAACAGGAAGGCCGCGTTGATCAGCGCCGCCGCGGTCAGCAGCAGCGCCACCTCGCGCGGGCCGACCGGCGCCCAGACCTCGCCCAGACTGCCGATGCCGGCAAAGGCGGTCACCCCGCCCGCCGCCCACACCGCGACGCCGATCGACGGGATAGCGGCCGACAGGCGGCGCGTCGACAAATCCCGCAGGGTGACGCAGGCGACCGCGGCCAGCGCCCAGAAGGCATAGATGTTGAAGCCGTCGGCGCCCGGCCGGACGATCAGCATCACACCGGCGAAGCCCACCGCGATGGCGGTGAAACGACGCCAGCCCATCGGCTCGCCCAGGAACAGCGCGGCGCCCAGCGCCACCGTCAGGGGCAGCGCCTGCAGGATCGCCGTGGCGTTGGCCAGCGGCATGTTCGAAATCGCGGTGATGAAGAAATAGGCCGCGCCGATCTCGGCCAGGGTGCGCACCGCCACAAGCCGCCCGTCGCGCCCGCCGAACCGCAACCGCAGCCCGCCCATCGCCCAGGCCAGCGGGATCATCAGCGACAGCGTCAGAAGCCCGCGCAGGAACACGGTCTGAAAGAACGGCAGGTCGCGCAGCAGCGCTTTCATGCACGCATCGTTGCAGACAAAGCCCGCCATGGCGGCCATCATCAGCCCGGCACCGCGGGCATTGTCGGACAGGGCGGGCATCGTGCGGCGCGCATCCTTGGCAGGTTTCGTCCCGGGCGTAGTCCCGCAGGCGACGCGGCGAGTAAAGAAGATAACCGTTGGCGCACCGGCCGCCCGCGGCGTCGGCCAGGCTTGCCACTCGACGCTGCGGGCCGGGCGGGGTATCGCAACGCCAGACCCTTGGCCGCGCGGAGAGCCCGACCATGCCGCACGGCCCGATCGATCCGATGGCGCCCGACCCGTGGATGTAGCCCCGTTTGCCCTGCTTGCCGCGCTGATCCTGGCCTATGCGCTGGTCGGCGGCCGGCTGGCGCGCAGCCCCGTGACCATGCCGCAGGTCTTTCTGGCCGCCGGGCTGGTCGCCGGGCTGTCGGGCAACCAGGCGGTCTATGGCGACCGGACGCTGTTCCAGATGATCGCCGAGGCAACGCTGGCGCTGTTGCTGTTTGCCGATGCCGCGATGCTTGGCCCGCGCACGCTGGGACTTGCCGGCGGCACGGCGCTGCGAATGCTGCTTCTGGGCATGCCGCTGGCGCTGGCGATCGGGGCGGTTGTGGCCGCCGCGCTGTTCCCGGGCTGGCCGATCTGGGCCATCCTGCTGCTGGCCGCCCTGCTGGTGCCGACCGACGCCGCCCTTGGCGCGGCGGTGCTGGCCAATCATGCGATCCCGCGACAGCGTCGCACCGCGCTGGCGGCCGAATCGGGGCTGAATGACGGGCTCGCACTGCCCGCGATCCTGTTCTTTGCCTGTGCCGCGGTGGGCAGCCAGCATGACCAGATGGAGATCGGCTGGGGCCTGTTCGCAACGCTGCAGATCGGCGGCGGCCTGGCCGTCGGCGCGACAGCGGGCGGGCTTGCCGGCTGGGCGCTGGCGCGCGCGCGGGCCGCCAGATGGTGCACCGAAGAAGGCACCGGCATCGCGATCCTCGGTCTGATCGCGCTGATCTATTTCGGCAGCGAGATCATCCACGCCAACGGCTTCATCGCGGTGTTCGTCGCGGGCTTCGCCTTTGCCCGGGCCGGCCGCACCGCGACCGGCTTTGCCAAGGAATTCGCCGAGACCGATGGCCAGCTTCTGGCGATGCTGAGCTTCTTCACGATCGGCGCCGTCATGGCGCCCGAGGCGCTGGCCGCGCTCAGCTGGGCGGGCGTGGCGCTGGTCGCCGCGGCGCTGTTCGTCGTTCGGCCGCTTGCCATCTGGTTGGCGATGGCGGGCTCGGGCGCGCCGGTGGGCGAGAAGCTGTTCTATGGCTGGTTCGGCCCGCGCGGCCTGGCCACCGCGGTGTTCGCCGCCAATGTGGTCGCGGCGTTTCCCGACCTGCCGCATGGCGACACGATCCTGTCCGTCGCGGTGACGGCTGTGCTGGCCTCGGCCGTGCTGCACGGAATCAGCGCCCATTTCGCCCCGCAATTGGCGCTGTTCCGGTCCGGCGACCGGGCCCGGCACGGATTGCCGCCCGGCAACGGGCATGGCAAGAGCCCGGCCGAGGACGGAGACCGCCGATGACCACCACGATCCGACCGCTTGCGGCCGCCGACGAACCGGCATGGCGCGACTTGTGGCGCGCCTATCTGGCCTTCTACGAGACCGAGGTCGCCGGAAGCGTCCATGACATCGCCTTTGCGCGCCTGCTGTCCGACGATCCGCACGAGTTTCACGGCCTCATTGCCGAGGTCGATGGCAAACCGGTCGGGCTGGCCCATTACCTGTTTCACCGCCATGGCTGGCAGGTCGAACCGGTGTGCTATCTGCAGGACCTGTTCGCTGCGCCCGCGATGCGCGGCCGGGGGGTCGGGCGCGCGCTGATCGAGGCGGTCTATCGGGCGGCCGACGCGGCGGGCGCGCCCTCGGTCTATTGGCTTACCCAGGATTTCAACGCCCCGGCGCGGCAGCTCTATGATCGGGTCGGCAGGTTGACACCGTTCGTCAAATACACCCGGCCGGCCGGCTGACATGCACCTTCTCCGCCGGTTGGCCGCCATCCCGATGCTTTGCCTGCTTGCCGCCTGCGCGGCGCCGCCCGCGACACCGCCCGCGACACCGCCCGGCAGCATCGATGCGGCGGCCGAGGGCCTGCCGCCGATGCAGCGTTTTGGCCCCACCCGCGCCGCGCCGCCCAGCCGGTCGAACGCGGACATGGCGCGGGATTTCCTCGACCTCGGTTTCCTGATGGAAAGCGGCCGCGCATTGCCCCGGCTGACGCGGTTCGAGGGGCCCGTCGGCATCTCGGTGCAGCCCGGCGCCCCGGCCACGCTCGGCCGCGATCTTGACGATCTGCTGGTCCGGCTGCGGCGCGAGGCCGGCATCGACATTCGCCGGCTGCCCGACGGCAGCCCCACCCAGATCGTCGTGGCAACGCCGAGCCGGGCGCAGCTGAAGGCACAAGTGCCCGAGGCCGCCTGTTTCGTCGTCCCCAATGTCGGCACCTGGGAGGAGTTCCTGCGCCAGCGGTCAAGCCGGGCCACCGACTGGACGCAGGTGGAGCGGCGCGTCCGGGTCGCCGTGTTCATCCCGGGCGATGTCAGCCCGCAGGAGATGCGCGATTGCCTGCACGAAGAGATCGCGCAGGCGCTCGGCCCGCTCAACGATCTGTTCCGGCTGCCCGATTCGGTGTTCAACGACGACAACATGCACACCGTCCTGACCGGGTTCGACATGCTGATGCTGCGGGCCTGGTATTCGCCGGAAATGGCCGGCAGCCCGACCCGGGAGGAAGCCGCGGCGGCGCTGCCCGGGCTGCTCGCCCGGCTCAACCCGCGCGGCGCGCGGCTGCCACCCGAAGGGTTGCCGCCGACCAGCCGGGACTGGATCGATGCCGTGAAATCGGCGCTTGGCCCGCGCGGCAGCACCGCCGCGCGCCAGCGCGAGGCAGCCCGGGCGCTGGCGATCGCCCGGGCGGCGGGCTGGCGCGACACGCGGCTGGGTTTCTCGTGGTATGTCGTCGGTCGCCTGGCGGTGGAGGACGACCCCGATGCGGCGCTTGTCGCATTCGGCAACGCCCATGCCCTCTATCGCCGGGCGCTTGGCGCCGACAGCATCCAGGCGGCCAATGTGGCGATGCAGCTGGCGGCGTTCGCACTGCTGGCCGACAACAGCGAGGCCGCCCTGGCGCTGGTCGACGAAAGCCTGCCCGCCGCGCGCGAGACGCAGAATGCGGCGCTGTTGGCCACCTTGCTGTTTGTCCGCGCAGAGGCGCTGGCGCGCCAGGATCGCGAAAACGCGGCACAGGCCGCGCGCGTCGACAGCCTGGGCTGGGCGCGCTATGGTTTCGGCACGGCCGAGGCGGCCGAGCTTGGGCGCATCAGACCGGCGCGCCGATTGAGGCTGTAGGATGCTGGCACTGGGAATTCTGGGGGCGCTGATCGGCGCGGCGCTGGGCGCCACGATCGCCCGGGCGCGCGGCGGCGACCGCGCCGACATGGCGCAATACGCGGCCGGCTACGGCATCGCGCTGGGCATTCTGGGAATGTTCGCCGGTCTGTTCCTGCTGCTGTCGATGGCCTGATGTTCCGCCCCTTCTTCACCCATCTTCGCGCCGCCGGCGTGCCGGTATCGGTCCGCGAATACCTGGCCTTTCTCGGCGTGCTCGAAACCGGTCTGGCGCAATACGATGTCGACGGTTTCTACCACCTCGCCCGGGCAGCGATGGTCAAGGACGAGCGCCATCTGGACCGCTTCGACCTGGCCTTTGCGCGGGCGTTCCAGGGGCTTTCGGAGATCCCGCTCGCCGAACTCGTGGCCGCCCGCGACCTGCCCGAAGACTGGTTGCGCAAGCTTGCGGAAAAGCATCTGAGCCCCGAGGAGATGGCACAGATCGACGGGCCGGGCAGCTTCGACAAGCTGATGGAGATGCTGCAAGAGCGCCTGCGCGAGCAGGAAAGCCGCCATCAGGGCGGCTCGAAATGGATCGGCACGGCCGGCACCTCGCCCTTTGGCGCCTATGGCTACAACCCCGAAGGCGTGCGCATCGGCCAGGCCGAAAGCCGCCACCGCAAGGCGGTCAAGGTCTGGGACCGGCGCGACTTTCGCGACCTTGACGACAGCGTCGAACTTGGCACCCGCAACATCAAGGTGGCCCTGCGCCGGCTGCGCCAATGGGCGCGCCACGGATCGGCCGAGGAGCTTGACCTCGACGGGACGATCCGGGCCACCGCCGAACACGGCTTTCTCGACGTCAAGACCCGGCCCGAACGGCACAACGCCGTCAAGGTGCTGCTGTTTCTCGATGTCGGCGGATCGATGGACGACCATGTCCGGGTGGTCGAGGAATTGTTCTCCGCCGCCCGCGCCGAATTCAAGCACCTCGAACATTACTACTTTCACAACTGCCTGTATGAGGGCGTCTGGCGCGACAACCGCCGTCGCTGGGCCGAACAGACGCCGACCTGGCAGGTGATCCACACCTATGCATCGGACTACAAATGCATCTTCGTCGGCGACGCATCGATGTCGCCCTACGAGATCGCCGCGCCGGGCGGCGCGAACGAGCACTGGAACGCCGAGGCCGGGGCGGTCTGGCTGGCCCGGGCCCGCGAACAATGGCCGAACGCGGTCTGGATCAACCCGGTGGCCGAGCCGCACTGGGGCTGGACCCAGTCGATCGGCATGATCCGCGAGGCGTTCGACGGCCGCATGTTTGCCATGACGCTGGAGGGGATCACCGGGGCGATGCGCGCCCTGGGCTGACCGGCCGGTGCGTTTCGGTCTGACCCCCGGGGCTGCCTCGGCTGATTGTTGCGCAGCTTTCGGGTCGCGCCCACAGGCTGACCGCACCAGACTGGCCCGATGACCCTGCAACGCAGCCTGTCCCCCCGCGCCTGGGCCGAACTGGTGCTCCTGTCGGCGATCTGGGGCGGCAGTTTCCTGTCGATCCGCATCGCGCTCGATGCGGTGCCGGTCCTGTGGGCCGTGACGCATCGGGTTTTCTGGGCGGCGCTGGCGCTCTGGGCTTTGGTCCTGCTGCGCGGTCTGCCGCTGCCCCGGGGCGGGCGCATCTGGGGCGCGTTCCTGGTCATGGGGCTGCTCAACAACGCGATCCCGTTCACCCTGATGGCCTGGGGCAACTCCACATCGAAACCGGGCTGACCGCGATCCTCAACGCCGCCACCGCCATCTGGGGCGTCCTTGTCGCCGCGCTGGTGTTTGCCGATGAACGGCTGTCGTTGCGCAAGGCCGCGGGCGTCGGGCTTGGCTTTCTGGGCGTCGCCACGGCGATCGGCCTCGAGGCGCTGACCCGTTTCGATCTGCGTTCGGCCGCGCAACTGGCGGTGCTTGCCGGCACGCTGTCCTATGCGTTCGCCGGCAGCTGGCGCGGGCGCAGCTGACGGGCGTGCCGCCGCTTGTCTCGGCCACCGGCATGCTGACCGCCTCAAGCGCGCTGCTGGTCCCGCTGGCGCTGGTGCTCGACGGTCCGCCATCGCTGGCGCTGCCGGCTTCGGCCTGGGGCGCCATCGCCTATTATGCGCTCGCCGCGACGGCCTTTGCCTATCTGCTTTATTACCGGGTGCTGGCGATGGCCGGCGCGGGCAATCTGCTGATCTGCACGCTGCTGATCCCGCCCGTGGCGATCGTGCTGGGGACGGTCGTCCGCGGCGAGGCGCTGTTGCCGCAGGCCTATGCCGGGTTTGCGCTGCTGGGGTTGGGTCTGGCGATCCTTGACGGCCGGCCGCTGGCCTGGATCGGCCGCCGCTTTTCGGTTTGAAGCCGGGGGCGGCCTCGCCTAACCCGGCAGGCAGGAGGCTTGGCGATGCTTTACCGCGACGGACAGGACTGGCGCGACGCCCCGCAGAAACGGGTGCTGCTGTTCGGCATGTCGGGGCTGGGCAAGACCCATATCGCGGACATGCTGCGCCGGCGCGGCGGCTGGTATCACTACTCGGTCGATTACCGGATCGGCACCCGCTATCTGGGCGAAGAGATCGACGACATGCTGAAGGCCGCGGCGATGGGCAACCGGTTCCTTGCCGGTCTTCTGAAATCGGACTCGATCACCATCCGCTCGAAGATCGGCTTCGGCGATCTGGCGCCGCTGTCGGCCTGGCTGGGCAAGCCCGGCGATCCGGCCCGGGGCGGCATCCCGATCGCCGAATATCGCCGCCGCCAGGCCGTCCATATGGCGGCCGAGCGCGCCGCGATGCTGGACACGGCACGGTTCATCGCCCGGGCGCGGGCGCTTTATGGCTACCAGCATTTTGTCTGCGACAGTTCGGGCTCGATCTGCGAGGTGGTCGATCCGAACAATCCCGAAGACCCGGTGCTGACCGCGCTTGCCACGCAGGTCCTGCCGGTCTGGATCGAAGGCACCGCGGCGCATCGCGACGAGTTGATCCGCCGCTTCGACGCGGCCCCGAAACCGATGTGCTATGAGCCGGCCTTCCTGGACGCCGAATGGACTGCCTATCTGGCCGAGACGGGGCTGGCACCCGAGGCAGTCGACCCGGACGCGTTTGTCCGCCACGTCTATGCCCGCGCGCTCGATCACCGAAAGCCGCGCTATGCCGCGCTGGCGCGCAACTGGGGCGTCACGGTCACCGCCGAGGACATGGCCGCCTTGCGCGTCCCCGACGATTTCGTGGCCTTGATCGGCCGCGCCCTGGATGCGCAAGGAACCTAGCGACGATGCCGATCCGCCTGCCCGAAGACCTGCCCGCCTTTGCCGTGCTCGAGGCCGAGGGCGTGATGGTGATGGGCGAGGATCGCGCCGCCCGTCAGGACATCCGGCCGCTGCAGATCGCACTTCTGAACCTGATGCCCGAGAAGATCCTGACCGAGACGCAATTCGCCCGGCTGATCGGGGCCACGCCGCTGCAGATCGAGCTGACGCTGGTCCGGATGAGCGAACACACCCCCAAGACCACCGCGCCCGAACATATGGAAAGCTTCTATCAGCCCTTCGCCGACATCCGGTCCCGCAAGTTCGACGGGCTGATCGTCACCGGCGCGCCGATCGAACATCTCGCTTTCGACGACGTGACCTATTGGGACGAGCTGCGCGCGGTGTTCGACTGGAGCCAGACCCACGTCCATTCGACCTTTGGCGTCTGCTGGGGCGCGATGGCGATGATCCGTCACTTCCACGGCGTCGACAAGCACATGCTGCCGAAGAAGGCGTTCGGCTGTTTCCGGCATCGCAATATGGCGCCGGCCTCGCCCTATCTGCGCGGGTTTTCCGACGATTGCATCATCCCGGTCAGCCGCTGGACCGAGATGCGCGAGGCCGAGATCGAGGCGCTGCCAGGGCTTGTCCAGCTTCTCGGCTCGGACGAGGTCGGGCCCTGCCTGGTCGAGGATCCCGATCACCGGGCGCTTTATGTCTTCAACCATCTGGAATACGATTCCGACACGTTGCAGCGCGAACACCAGCGCGACGTGGCCGCCGGGCGGGATATCGGCGTGCCGGTGAACTATTTTCCCGACGACGATCCGACGCGGCCGCCCTTGAACCGGTGGCGCAGCCACGCACATCTGCTGTATGGAAACTGGATCAACGAGATCTACCAGACCACGCCCTATGAGCTGGCCCGGATCGGGGATTGACCCGTTGCGCTGGCTGCCCGGACCCCGGGCGGCAGCACGGGCCCGCCGGGCCGAGGCGAAATATCTGCCGACCGGCCGGTTCGTCACCGTCGGTGGCGGCCGCGTGCATGCCCATGTCGAAGGCACCGGCCCCGATGTGGTGTTGATCCACGGCGCCAATGGCAACACCCGCGACTGGAGCTTTGACGTGATCCCGCGGCTTGCCGGCCGCTATCGGCTGATTGCCATGGACCGACCCGGCATGGGCTATTCCGACCGCGTGACGCGCGGTTTCGTGGACAGCCCGGCCCAGCAGGCCGACCGGCTGCGCGCCGCGGCCGCCGCGCTGGGGGCGGAAAAGCCGATCGTCGTCGGCCATTCCTATGGCGGGGCGATCGCGCTGGCCTGGGCGCTTGACCACCCCGACGCGCTGTCCGCGCTGGTGCTTCTCGGCGCGGCGTCGAACCCCTGGCGCGGCGGTCTCGGCTGGCTTTATGCGGTGAATTCCAGCCGCCTTGGCGGGGCGACCCTGGTGCCGCTGATTTCGGCCTATGGCACCTATGACTATGCGCAGACGGTTCTCGACCGCATCTTTGCGCCGCAACGCCCGCCGCCGGGCTATGACGACTATGTCGGCATCGGCCTGGTGCTGCGCCCCGACACGCTGCGGGCCAATGCGCGCCAGGTGAACGGGCTGAAGCCGCATGTTCGCGCCATGGTGCCGCGCTATCCCGGGATCCGGGTGCCGACGGAAATCGTCCACGGGACCGAAGACCGGGTGGTCCCGCTGTGGATCCATGGCGAGCCGCTGTCGCGCCAGATCCCGACGGCCCGCCTGACCCGGCTGGGCGGCATCGGCCACATGCCGCATCACAATGCGCCCGCGGCGGTCGATGCGGCGATCGACCGCGCCGCCACACGCGCCGGATTGCGCTGACGGAACACATCGGTCAGGGTATCGGGATGACCGAGACAGACGAAGTTCCCATCCCCTTCGACGGTGCGATCACCGAATACTATAAATCGGCCGCGCCCGAGGCCGTGCGCCGCGCCATCAAGGACGCCAAGGGCCATTCGGTGATGGAACCGCCCTACCCCTATCGCAAGCAGATGAAGAAGTCGGCCTATAACGATCAGATGGAAGCGCTGCAGATCGAACTGGCCAAGCTGCAGCACTGGGTCGTCAGCACCGGACGCCGGGTGGTGGTGCTGTTCGAAGGGCGCGATGCCGCCGGCAAGGGTGGAACGATCGCCCGCGTGCGCGCCAACCTCAACCCGCGGGTGGTGCGCACCGTGGCGCTGGCCAAGCCGTCCGACCGCGAGGCCGGCCAGTGGTATTTCCAGCGCTATGTCGCGCAACTGCCGACCGCGGGCGAGATCGTGCTGTTCGACCGTTCGTGGTACAACCGCGCGGTGGTCGAACATGTGTTCGGCTTCTGCACCCCCGAAGAGCGCGCGCAATTCTTTCGCCAGGTCACCGATTTCGAGATGATGCTGATCGACGAGGGCATGACGCTGACCAAATTGTGGCTCGATGTCGGCCGGGCCGAACAGCTGCGCCGGTTCCTCAAGCGCGAACGCGATCCGCTGAAGCGGTGGAAGCTGTCGGCCGTCGATGTCGAGGGGCTGAAGCGCTGGGATGCCTATACCGAAGCGATCGTGGAAACCTTCACCCGCACCCACACGCCGATCGCGCCCTGGACGGTGCTTCGCTCCGATTGCAAGAAGCGCGCCCGCATCGCGGCGATCCAGAAAATCCTCAACGGCTATCCCTATGATGGCCGGGACCCGGTGGCCCTGGGCCAGACCGACCCGGAGATCATCGGTGCGCCGGACATCCTGAATGTCTGACCAGCCTCGGCGGCGCGGGTACCATCACGGCAATCTGCGCGAGGCCCTGATCGAGGCCACGATCGACCTGATCGAGGAAAAGGGCCCGCAGGGTTTCACCATCGCCGAGGCGGCCAAACGCGCCGGTGTCTCGGCCGCGGCGCCCTATCGGCACTTCGCCGGCCGCGACGATCTGATCGCCGAGGTCGCGCGCTGCGGCTTCGTGCTGTTCGCCGAGCTTATGGAGTTTGCCTATGACGATGGCGGCCCGTCGGCCCTGTCGGCATTTCTGGCCACCGGCCGCGCCTATCTCGCCTTCGCCGAGAAGCATCCGGGCTATTACATGGCGATGTTCGAATCCGGCGTGCCGCTCAATGCGACGCCCGAACTCGCCCGCGCGTCCGAGCGCGCCACCGCCATCCTGACCCTCGCCGCCGCCCGCCTGTCCGAGCATCTGCCGGCCGAACGCCGCCCGCCGGCCAGCATGTTCGCGGCCCATATATGGGCGATGAGCCACGGCGTGGTGGAGCTGTTCGCCCGCAGCACCCCCGGCAGTCGGGGGCCGTTTCCCGCCGATCAGCTGCTCGAGACCGGGATCGGCATCTATCTGCGCGGCCTTGGCCTGATCCCGCCCGATACCGGCCCGGAGCCGGAAAAAATCTGACACCGGGGACTTGCGCCCGGCAAGCGTCTGCCCATCTATGTAAATGTGAATAACATAAACACTGCTCGAAAGGAGACCTCGATGACTTCCGTCGCAACCTGGCCCGCGCAGGCCGAAGCCTGGCTCGATGATCGTGGCAAAGGCGCCTGGATCGCCGCCATGGTTCTTGGCTTCATCCTGTTCTGGCCCATCGGCCTCGCCCTTCTTGCCTACATGATCTGGAGCAAACGCATGTTCAACGGTTGCAGTTCCCGCCAAGCCCGCCACCATCGTGATGCCGCGCGCAACCATGGCCGCGCGCATGGCTTCCGGTCCTCGGGCAACACCGCCTTCGATGCCTACAAGGCTGACACGCTGCAGCGCCTGGAAGAAGAACAGAAGGCGTTCGAGGAGTTCCTCGAAAGGCTGCGCGAGGCCAAGGACAAGGCCGAGTTCGACCAGTTCATGGAAGATCAGGCCAGACGGTCGCGCGAGGCGCGCCCGGCAGGCGATGACGACACGCCGCCCGCCCCGGTGCCGGCCTGACGACCCCAGGGGCCGCCTTGCCAGGGCGGCCCTTTCTTCCCGACCCAAGGATTGAGCCATGCTGCACGACCTTTCGGCCCTTCCCGATCCCGACACCGCGCCGCAATTCTATGACGGCGTCGCCATCAAGCGGCTGCTTGCCTGGGTGGCCGACGCCTTGGGCATTCTCGTCGTGACCCTGCTGGTCTGGCTGCCGATCACGGTGCTGACTCTGGGTTTCGGTGCGGTGCTGTTCGGCGCCATCTGGCTGGTTGTGGCGCTTCTCTGGCGGGTCTGGTCGATCGCCCAGACCTCGGCGACGCCGGGCATGCGGCTGATGGCGATCGAGCTGCGAAACCGTCATGGCGCGCGCTTCGACACCGCCGAGGCGGTGTTTCACACGATACTCTACATGCTGTTCTTCGGCTTTGGCATCACGCTGATCGCAACACTCGTGACCATTGCCGCGACCCGCTATCGGCAGGGCCTGCACGACATGCTGATCGGGTCCACCGCGATCAACCGGCCGGCAGGCGTATAGACCCGGCCGCCATGTGCCCCGACCGCCGGTCGGCAGACGGATACCGGTCGTCTTCAATGACCCTATGTATCACAAGGCGACGGTATGGACCGTGCCGTCCCGTGCCGACAGGGCGATCCGGCCGTCGCAAAGACGCTCGGCATCGGCGCCGAAGACCTCGTGCCGCCACCCCTTCAGCGCCGGCACGTCGCGCGCGCCCGCGGCGATCGCGTCCAGATCGGCGACCGGCGCGATCAGCTTCTGCGCCACCCCGGCGGCGTCGGCCCGCGCCTTCAGCAGGACCCGCAACAACTCGGCCAGGGCCGGATCGGCCGGCGCCCGCTGCGGACCCACCCGCGGGCGCGCCTGCCGGTCGTGCGGGCAGGACAGCGCGGTTTCGACGGCCGCCAGGATGCCCGCGCGCAGCGGGTCCTTGCGGGCCTCGCGTTGCAGCAGCCGCAACCGCCCCAGATCGTCGGCGCTGCGCGGCTTGGCCGAAGCGATCTCGAGCAGGGCGTCATCCTTCAGCACGCGGTTGCGCGGAATGTCGCGCTCTTGCGCCTGGATTTCGCGAAACCGCGCCAGCTCGCGCACCAGGGTCAGGAACTGCCGCGAATTGGTCCGGGTCTTGACCCGCAGCCAGGCATCCTCGGGCGCGGTGACATAGGTGGCGGGATCGGTCAGCACTGCCATTTCCTCGGCCACCCAGGCCTGCCGGCCAGTCTCGGCCAGGCGTTGCGACAACGCCCGATAGATGGCGCGCAGCCAGGTCACATCGGCCAGCGCATAGGCCTTTTGTGCCTCGGACAGGGGGCGACGCGACCAGTCGGTAAAGCGTGAACTCTTGTCGAGCGAGGCACGGCAGATCCCGCGCACCAGGGTTTCATAGCCGGCCTGCTCGCCAAAGCCGCAGACCATCGCGGCGACCTGGGTGTCGAAAAGCGGCGCCGGGATGACGCCGCCCTGGGTCCAGAATATCTCGACATCCTGGCGCGCGGCATGCAGCACCTTGACCACCGATTGGTCCGCCAGCAGGGCAAAGAACGGCGCCAGGTCCAGATCGCCCGCGATCGGGTCGACCAGCACGGCGCCGGCAGGGTCGCCCGGTTCGCTGCCGGGCGCACCCGGCAGGGCCATCTGGATCAGGCAAAGCTGCGGGAAATAGGTCCGCTCGCGCAGGAATTCGGTGTCCACGGTGACAAAGGGCGCACGCCGTGCCTGGTCGCAGAATGCCGTCAGCGCGTCGGTGGTTGTCAGCGTCGTCATCGCTTGTGTCCTTTGGCCCCCGGGCTTTGCGCCGGCAACCGCCGGCACGCCACAACTGGTGTGGATTTCCCGTTTCGCCAGAGGCATAAGGCCCCGGGATGGAAGCAACTGTGACGAAACCGGGCGGCAACTGCAACATGCCCGTGCCGGGCCGGGCGCATCGCGGGTGACCCGGTGAAGCTGATCATCCAGATCCCGTGCCACAACGAGGAAAGCCAGCTGCCCGACACGCTGGCGGCGCTGCCCCGCAAGGTCGCGGGCTTCGACCATGTCGAATGGCTGGTCATCGACGATGGCTCGATCGATGGCACGGCCGCGGTGGCCGCCGCCGCCGGTGCCGATCATGTGATCCGGCTGGGGCACAATCGCGGGCTTGCCGGGGCCTTCATGGCCGGGATCGAGGCCAGTCTGAAACGCGGCGCCGATGTGATCGTGAACACCGATGCCGACAACCAGTACCGCGCCGACGGGATCCCGGCGATCGTCGCGCCGATCCTGGCGGGGCAGGCCCAGCTTGTCGTCGGCGCCCGGCCGATCGACCAGATCGATCATTTCTCACCCGTGAAGAGGTGGTTGCAGAAATTCGGAAGCTGGGTGGTGCGCAAGGTCAGCGGAACGGCAATCCGCGACGCGCCCAGCGGTTTTCGCGCGATCCAGCGCGACGCTGCTGTGCAGCTTTATGTCTTCAACGCCTACACCTATACGATCGAGACGATCATCCAGGCCGGACGGCTGGGCATTCCGGTGCTGTCGGTCCCGGTGGCCGTCAATCCGCCGACGCGCGAATCGCGCCTGATCCGATCGGAGGTCGGCTATGTGCTGCGCTCGGCCGCCACGATCCTGCGGGTTCTCGTCGTCTATCGGCCGCTTCAGGTCTTCACGACGGCGGCGCTGTTCACCGCCCTGCCCGGGGTGGCGGCGTTTGCCCGGTTCCTGTGGCTTTATGCCCAGGGGCAGGGGGATGGCAGCATCCAGTCGCTGGTCATCGGCGCGGCCCTGATCGCGGCGGGGTTCGTCCTGTTCGTCGGCGGGGTGCTGGCCGATCTTGTCGCCGCGAACAGGATGCTGCTGGCCGAAATCCGCGCCCGGCTGCTGCTGGCCGAGATCAATCGACGGCCGCCCGAGTGAACGCGATCGCCCTGCGGCGCGGAACGGCGATCCTTGTCGTTCTGGCGATTGGCCTGCTTGGGTTGGCGGCGATGTGGCCGGTTGCGCTGAAGGTGATCGACGAGGCGATCTATTACGCCGCCGCGCATTCGCTCGCTGAAAGCGGGTCGCTGATCGTCGCCAACGGGTGGGAGCAGTGGGGGGTCGATGCGCTGCGCCTGCGTTTCATGACCGCTGGCCCGAACGGGCTGGCGCCGCAATACCCGCCCGGCGCGGCTTTCCTGGCCGCGCCCCTGATGCCGGATTTCGGCATGCGCGCGCTGGTCCTGGTCAATGCCGTTGCGGCCGCCGCGACATTGTTCGTCACCTTTGCGCTGGCGCGGGCGGCCTTTGGCCGGGCCGATGTCGCCCTGGGCGCGGCCCTGCTGCTGATCTTCGGAACCTTCTGGCTGGAGTTCACCGTCGGCATCTGGCCGCACGCGCTGGCGACGCTGTGCGTGACGACGGCGCTTTGGGCCTCGTTCCGGGGCCTGTCGGCGACCGGCTATCGGGGGCTGTGGTGGGCCGGTGCGGCCGGCCTGGCAACCGGTGCCGGGGCGATGGTGCGGGTCGATTCGGTGCTGGTCCTGCCGGCGCTTGGCCACGGCCACGATCCTGTTCGCGCCGCGCCATCTGTTGATGCTGGCGGCGGGCATCGCCGGCACCCTGCCGGCGGCCGGTGCCATGTCGCTGATCAACCAATTCAAGTTCGGCAGCTGGTCGCCGCTGAGCTATGGCGTCGCCGAGGGCGGCGTCGCGCTGACCGGGCATTCCAGGGCCATTGTCGTCGTGCTGCTGGCACTCAACGCGCTGCTGCTGATCCGCCGCGCCGGGTGGCGACCGTCGCGCCGCGCGCTGTGGCTGGGTGCGGCCGTCCTGGCGGCCGGGGTCGCCGCCTGGCCGCCGACGCGCGAGGCAGCCTGGGCGGTGCTTTCGGGCGGCTACAAGCTCGTTGCGGATGCGCGGCTGCTGTCCGGACCCGAGATCGTGGACAGGCCCGGCACCCGCTATTTCTGGGGTCTCCCGAAAAAGGCGCTGGGCCAAAGCATGCCGTGGATCGGGTTTCTGATCGCGCTCTTCTGGCTGCCGATGAAACCGGCCGATGCGCGGGCCGTCGCGATTCTGGCGATCGCCTGCGTGCTGTGGATCCTGCCGTTTTCGTTCACCGCCTGGTATGGCGGCTATGGCGCCAACATGCGCTATTTCCTGCCGGTCCTGCCGGTTCTTGCGGTACTGGGTGCCTGGCTGTGGGCCGAATGCGCCGAACGGACCGGGCGCGGGGCTGTCGGCCCTGATCATCGGCGTGATCAGCGGCGCCGCGCTGCTGGTCGGCTGGTATTTCCTGCATCCCACCGGCTATGGCGGCACCCAGCAGGCGCTGCCGCTTATCCTTCTGGGGGCGACGGCCGGCACGGCGCTGGCGGCCGGGCTTGCCGGGCCATGGCGGCGCTTTGCCCTGCGGGTGACCCAGAGCCTTGTGGCGATGGGGTTTGTCACCGCGACCGCGCTGACGGCGGGCGACATCCGAATCGACCACTGGAGCCGCGATCTGATTGCCGACGCGGTGCGGCGGATGGCAACCGTGCCGCCCGACAGTCTGATCTATGGCCGGCCCGAACTGGCGCCGTTCCAGTTTGGCCGGCCGGGGCTGTTGGCCCTGCCGGCCGGCCAGGACGCGCGCGAGGCGCAGCTGTTGCTTTCGGTGCTGGAGGCCGGCATGCCGGTCTATGCCGACACGCTCGAGGCCGAAAGGCTGATCGCCCGCGGTGCGCCCCTGGCACCGACCGGGCCGTTGCTGGGGCGCCCTGAATCGCCCTTTGTCGAGCTTGTGCCGGCATGGACAGACCGCCCGGCAGCGACGCCGGAAACCACATCCGACCCAAGGAGCAGCGGCGCGCCATGAACCGATTTGCCGAGCGCTATGGCACCGTCGTTCTGATCGCGATCGCGGCCGGCATCCTGATCTATGCGGGCGCATTCGCGCCGGTCGGCCTGAAACTCATCGACGAGGTGATCTACAACGCGGCCGCGGTGTCGTTCGCCGATCGGGGCGCGCTGATCGTCGAGAATGGCTGGGACCGGTTTGGCGCCGATGCGCTGCGGATCAACTTCCTGGTTCCGGGTCCGCATGGCCTGGCGTCGCAATATCCCCCGGGCGCCGCCGTGCTGGGGGCACCGCTGCAGCGGCTGTTCGGCTTGCAGGGTCTGATCCTGCTGAACGCCCTGGCCGCCATGGCAACGCTCTTCGTGACCCGGGCCGTGGCACGATCGGCGTTCGGCCGCGAGGATGTGGCGCTGTCGGCGGTGCTGCTGCTGGTCCTTGCCAGCTTCTGGGTCGAATACGCCTTTGGCATCTGGCCCCACAGCCTGGGCACGCTGATGGTGCTGATCGCGTTCTGGGCGGGCTTGCGGGGCCTCGCGGCCGATCCGGCGGCGGCCCTTCGCTGGGCGGTGCTGGCCGGGTCGGTGGCCGGGGCCGGGCTGTTGATCCGCGCCGACACGGTGCTGATCGTGCCGGCCCTAGCCGCCGCCGCGATCCTGTTCGCGCCGCGGCCATGGTCGATGATCGGCGCCGGCCTGGCTGGCCTCGCCCCGTTTGTGGCACTGGCCAGCTGGGTCAACCACTATAAGTTCGACCGGTGGAACCCGCTGACCTATGGCCTCGACAAACCGGGCGGGGTCGAGCTTTCGGGGCATGTGCCGGTCATCCTGCTGGTCGCGGGCGCGTTTCTGTGCCTTGCCGTGGCACGCGGCCTTCGCTGGCAACCGGGCCGCGGCCCGTGGATCCTGCTGGCCGGTGCTGCCGCCGCCCTTGCCCTGCTGGTGCCGCCGGTCCGGGCGCTTGTCATCGCCTATGGCCAGGGCTTTTTCGGTCTTGTCGTCGACGCCAAGCCGCTTCCGAATTTCGAACCGACCGAATGGAACGGCGTCGTGTATTTCTGGGAACTGCCGAAGAAGGCGCTGGGTCAGAACATGCCCTGGATCGGTTGCCTGCTGGGCGCCGTGTTCCTGCCGCTGACGGCGCGGGAACGCCGCGTGCTGATCCTGTGCGCGCTGGCCGCCTTCGTCTGGACGCTGCCGTTCATCCTGCGGTCATGGCACGGCAATTATGGCGCCAACATGCGCTACTTCCTGCCGCTGCTGCCGCTCCTTGCCGTTGTCGGGGCGTGGCTGTGGCATCGCCTGGCCGACATGACCGGGGCGGGCGGGCTGGTCCTGGGCTTGGGCGCGATCTATGCCGGCGGGCTGGCCGCGCTGTGGTCCGTGCTGCACGCATCGGGCTTTGACGGCGCGCAGCAGATCATGTCGACCCATGTCCTGACCGCATCGGCCGGCATCGCGCTGGCCGCCGGATGGGGCGCGCGGCGCGTCCCCCGCCTGGCGATCGGCACCCAGTTCATGTTCGCCATCGGGGTGGGGCTGGCGCTGCTTTTCGCCGTTCAGGACATCCGCTACGACCGCACCAACCGGCAGGGCACCGCCATTGCGGCGGCGACGTTCGCCGGGCTTCCGCCGCGCAGCGTCTATTACGGTCGGCCCGAGCTGTTCCCGTCCTTCTTTGCCCGGCCCGACTCCCATCTGGCGATGCCCTATGCGTATCGGCGCGACGCGGCGTTTCTTTCCGAGGCGCTCGACCAGGGGTACCGGGTCTATGTCGAACCCGAACATCTGCAGCAGATGCTGACGCTGATACCGGGTTCGATGCCCGGACCCTATCAGGTCAGCGGCTACTACCTGTTTCACGAATTGCTGCCCCCGCCACGTCCTGCACCGGACAGCCCGCCGCCCGCGACCGACGAATGACGGGCGCCGCGCCCGTCAGGCCGCCATATCGGGCATCTTGCCCAGGATGATCATCGCCAGGAGATCGTCGTCGGTCACATCGGCCACGCGAACCGTGCCGACCAGCCTGCCGTTCTTCATCACGCTGGCCCGGTCGCACAGCTGCATGACCTGATGGATGTCGTGGTCGATCAGGAAAATCCCGATCCCCTCGGCCTTCAGCTGGTCGATCAGTTCCGCGACCATCTGGGTTTCGTGCGGACCCAGCGCGGCGGTCGGTTCGTCCATGATCAGGATGCGGGCGTTGAAATAGACCGCGCGGGCAATCGCCACCGATTGGCGCTGCCCACCCGACAGCGCCGAGACCGGCGCCTTGAACTTCTGAAAATTCGGGTTGAGGCGCGCCATGATCTTGCGCGTTTCCGATTCCATCGCCGCGTCGTCGACCAGACCCATGGCGTTGACCAGCTCGCGGCCCAGAAACAGGTTCGATGCGGCATCCAGATTGTCGGCCAGCGCCAGCGTCTGATAGATCGTCTCGATATTGTGGGCGCGGGCATCGCGGGGATTGCTGATGGTGACCTTCTTCCCGTCGATGAGGATCTGGCCGGCATCGCCCTGATAGGCGCCCGACAGCATCTTGATCAGCGTCGATTTGCCGGCCCCGTTATGGCCCAGCAGGCCCACGACTTCGCCGGGGTACAGGTCCACGGTCACATCGTCGACCGCGTGGATGCCACCAAACGAAATCGACATGTTGCGCATTTCGACAAGCGGTGCGGTCATTTCAGAAGCCCCTTGCGATAGCGCCGGACGAATTCGACCACCGCCCCCAGCAGCAGCACGATCCCGATGGTGGGCGAGGCAAGCGCAAAGACGACGATCGGCACGACGACAAGGTGGAATTCCCAGACCTTGGGCCGCACTACCGGGTCGCGATAGGCGATGTCGAGCAGCACCGCCTCGACCAGCACGACACCGACAACGATGTTCTGATAGGGCGCATCGACGCCCACCATCGCCATGCCCGATTGCAGCGACTGCATGATCAGCGCGCCCAGGATCGCGCCATAGATCGTGCCGACCCCGCCCGCGAGCGCCGTGCCGCCGATGACCGCGGCGGCGATCACCCGCAATTCGTCCAGCGTCCCGATATCGTTGGAATGGAAATTCTGCCGGGCCGAGGCGACGACCGCGGAAATCGCGCACAGAACGCCCATGATGGCAAAGACCTTGACGGTCAGCAGCCGCGTGTTGATCCCCGACAGCGCGGCGGCATCGGGGTTGCCACCGGTGGCGAAGATATAGCGCCCCAGCCGCGTGCGCTGTGCGATGATGGTCATGGCGACTGCGATCACGATCAACAGCAGCACCGAATAGGGCACGCCGAAAGCGGCGGTATAGCCCTCGGGCATGACCTCGCCGCGCGCCTCGAACTCACGCTCAAGCCGCAGATCGGGCACGTCATAGCTGTTGAGAACCCAGACGAAACCCAGGATGACCAGCGCCGCCAGCGCGGCCAGCGCTGCCTCGGCCCAGATCGGCTTGGTCGGCATGTCATGCGCGACCTTGTTGCGCCGGGCGTTCCAGATGATCAGAAGGGCGAAGGCTGTGGCGACCGCGCCGAACACCCAGCTCCAGGTCTCGCCAAGCGTGCCCTCGATGCCGCCGAAGGTGATGAAGGTCGGGTCGAGCGGCCCGATCGTCTGGCCGGTGGTCAGGTGCCAGGCGACGTTGCGCCACACCAGAAGCCCGCCCAGCGTGACGATGAAGGCCGGCACCGTGAGGAACCCGACGATATAGCCCTGAAAGGCGCCGATCGATGCGCCGACGGCCATGCCGGCCATCACGGCCAGAAACCAGATCGCCGGATGTCCCAGTTCCAGGCCGAACCATTGCGGCAATACCGCTGTCTGGACCATGGCCATGGTCGCCGAGCAGGTCGCCAGCAGCGCGCCCACCGACAGGTCGATATTGCGCGTGACGATCACGAAGACCATGCCCGTGGCCATGATCGCCACGCTGACCGTCTGGATCGTCAGGTTGAAGATGTTGCGCGGGGTCAGGAACCGCCCCTCGATCAGCCATGTCAGCGGGTTGACCGTATCCTGCACGGACCGGGCCCCGGTCCACAGCTGAAAGATCGCGCAGATCAGGATGAACGCCCCGATCATCCCCAGCAGGCGGGTGTCGAGTTCGAGCGTCGCGAAGAAGCTGCGCTTCTGCCGCGGCGGGGCAAGATCGGCGCTGTCAGCCATGGATCAGCCTGTTCCGGGCGCCCGCCCCGGACAGGTCGCCGGGGCGGGGCCGTGCCCCTGGATCAGTTGCAGGGCGCCGGGCCGCCCTCGACCCCCTGGCACAGGGTTTCGAGCGGGATCCAGCCGGCATCGACCACGGTCGACAGGTTGTCCTGGGTCACCGGGACCGGCGCCAGGAAGCGCGCCCACAGGATATTGCCCGAGGGCGAGGTCCACTGAACCGCGCCGGGGATGTCCGCCATCGCGGTGCCGCCGGCCATGGCCACGGCGATCTCGCCCGCAGCCCGGCCCAGATCGCGCGCATCCTTCCAGACGCTGACCGACTGGGTGCCCTTGGCGACGCGATTCAGCGCCGCATGGTCGCCATCCTGGCCCGACACCGGGATGCCCGCCATGCCCTGGGCGGTCAGCGCGGCGACAACGCCGCCGGCGGTGCCGTCATTCGACGCGACGACGGCATCGACCTCGTTGTCGGTCGCGGTCAGGATCTGTTCCATGTTGCGCTGCGCATTGGCGGGAAGCCACTGATCGGTATAGGCCTCGCCGACGATGGTGATGTCGCCTGCATCGATCGCCTCTTGCAGCACCTCCTGCTGGCCGCCGCGCAGGAAGTCGGCGTTGGGATCGGTGGGCGAACCCTTGATCATCACGTAATTGCCGCTGGGTGCGCGTTCCAGAACCGCGCGCGCCTGCATCCGGCCGACCTCGACATTGTCGAAGGTCAGGTAGAAGGCGCGATCGTCGTCGATCAGCCGGTCATAGCCGACGACCGGAATCCCTTCATCTGCCGCGGCCTGCACGGCCGGGGTGATCGCATCGGCGTCCTGGGCGAGGATGATCAGCGCATCGACCCCCTGGGCGATCAGGCTTTCCACATCCGACAGTTGCTTGGCCGAGGATGATTGCGCATCGGCCGAGATATAGGCGGCGCCCGCAGCATCGAGCGCGGCCTTGATGGCGGCTTCGTCGGTCTTCCAGCGCTCTTCCTGGAAGTTCGACCAGCTGACCCCGACGGTCAGATCCTGGGCAAGCGCGCCGGTGGCAAAGGCCAGGCCGGTCAGCGCCGCGGCGGCGGCGGTAAGACGGTTCATGGTTTCCTCCCAAGGGACGTTGTCGTCGCTCTGTCCCGGGTGGACCCGGGTCATTGCGTCGCACCCTAGTCAGCGGCGCGGGCAAGATCAACTTGCGTTTTTTGCGCGCCCGCGCCCACAGTCGCGCCCATGAATCGGGCGATTGCGCAGGCTTTGGGCACGCTGCTGGCGCTCCTTGCGGGGGGGGCCGGGGCGGCGCCGCTTTTTGCGCCGGTGGCGGTGCCGGCGCATGTCTATGACGGCGGGTGGGCGCATTTCGTCGGCGGCGGGCTCGCCGTGTTCGACTGCGACAGCGACGGCCTGCCCGAACTGTTCGCGGCGGGCGGGGAAAACCCCGCCACGCTGTTGCGCAACCGGTCGACGCGGGGCGGCGACCTCGCCTTTGTGGCGGACACACCGCCCGAACTGGCGCTGACCGGCGTGACCGGCGCCTATCCCATCGACATCGATTCGGACGGGTTTCTCGATCTGGCGATCCTCCGGGTCGGGCCGAACGCCCTGCTCCGGGGCGGGCCCGATTGCCGCTTTGCCCCGTTCGACGACCTCGGGATCGATCCGGGCGCCGGCTGGACCACCGCCTTTTCCGCGACATGGGAGGCGGGGCAGAACCTGCCCACGCTCGCGTTCGGCAATTATGTGGACCGGAACAACCCCGACGGCCCGTTCGAAGCCTGCGATGCGCATCGCCTCTATCGGCCCGATGGGGAGGGCTATGGCCCGCCCATCGTGCTTGCGCCGGGCTATTGCGCGCTGTCGATGCTGTTTTCCGATTGGGGGCGGCAGGGCCGGGCCGATCTGCGGATCAGCAACGACCGGCACTACTATGTCCGCGGCGGACAGGAACAGATGTGGGCGATGGAGGACCCGCCGCGCCTTTACTCCGCAGCTGAGGGCTGGCGCGACTACGCGCTGTGGGGGATGGGAATCGCCGCGCGCGATCTCAACGGCGACGGTTACCCGGACGTTTTCCTGACCTCGATGGGCGATCAGCGGCTGCAGGTTTTCGAAGGCCCGGGGCCGGTCTTTGCCGATGTCCCCTATGAGATGGGGACGACCGCGCACCGGCCCTATACCGGGGGTGACGGGCGGCCGTCCTCGGGCTGGCATGTGGCCTTTGGCGATGTCGAGAATGACGGCGACGACGACATCTTCATCGCCAAGGGCAATGTCGGCCAGATGCCCGACAACGCGATGCTGGACCCCAACAACCTGCTGCTGCAGGGGCCCGATGGCGGGTTTGCCGAGGCCGGGCTGGACGCCGGGCTCGCCAGCCTGGAACGCGGCCGGGGTGCGGCGTTCGTCGACCTCAATCTCGACGGGCTCCTCGATGTGGCGGTGGCCAATCGCGGCGCGCCGATGGAGGTCTGGCAGAATGCGACCCAACGCACGGGGAACTGGCTGGCGGTGGCGCTGGACCAGCCCGGGCCGAACCGCCGCGCGGTGGGCGCCTGGATCGAGATCGACACCGGGCCGCGGGTGATCGCGCGGGAGGTGACGCTGGGCGGCGGCCATGCCGGCGGCGCCGCCGTGCCGGAGCATTTCGGTCTGGGCGGTGTCGAGACCGTGCGGATGCGGGTGATCTGGCCCGATGGGGAACGGACCGACTGGCTGGACATCGCGGCGAACATGGCCGTCACCGCCCGCCGCGGCAGCGGCGAAAGTCTGTACGCCACGCCCTATTGATACCAACAGTCATTCTCAATGACCGTTAGCCGGATCGTGGTATGGTGCAATCCTCATGGCGACAACACAGGCGCAGCCTGGCCGTGCCCGGTCGCCTGGCAAGGCGCCGCGCCCTGCGAGGCGCGCAGGATTTTCTAGAAAATCCTGCCCGGCCCGAGTTTTCTAGAAAACTCGGGCCCCCAGACGCGTCGACGACGAATACCAACGGTCGTTCTCAATGACCCTGGCACGATACCAAGGCGCAATGAGTCACACTCATCGCGCCTCGGTATGAGGCACCGGCAACCCGCTGGGTACGCTGTCGGGCACCCCCAGCCGGCCGGTCAGGCTTTGCCCATCGGTCAGCGCATGCAGAAAGGTGGTGATGTCCGCGATCTCGGCCTCGCTGAGCGTCACTCCCGCCAGCAGGGGCGAGGGCTCCGGGGGCCGTCCGTCCGGGGCATCGAGCCCCGGGACGGCCGGGCTGCCCGACAGGTCGGGCAGCACCGCCTGCGACGGATCGTAGCCCTGCCAGCCGGCAACCGGATCGAGGTGATGGCGGATCACCCCTTCGAGCGTCGCATAGGCCCCGGAATGGCCATAAGGCGCGGTGCGCACCACATTGCGCAGGGAGGGCGTGCGAAACGCATAGGCATCCGCCGGGTCGCCGGTGACCCGCATCCGCCCCTCGTCGCGGTGATGGGTTTCGAAGCGCGCCGCCTTGCCCGGGCCGATCTGCGGCACGGCAAGCGCGTGGAAATCATGATCGGTCTGGAACTGCCCGGCATGGCAGGCATCGCAGCCCGCGCTTCCATAGAACAGCGCCATCCCCCGCGCGGCCGGTTCGGGCAAGGCCGGCCCGCCGCGCAGAAAGCGGTCGAACGGGCTGTCATCGGCGCGCCACTCATAAGCCGATGAAGGCCGCGATCGCGTCCGAGATATCGGTGAAGCTTATCGGCTGGCCCCTCGCCGATCACGGCGTCGAATCCGGCCCGATAGGCCGGGATCGCCTCGATACGGGCGGACAGCAGATCCCAGGCGCCGCCCTCGCCGGTCAGCCGGCCCATCCGGACCGCCCTGGAAATCTCGTTTTCGTTGTAATGCCCGGCCATCTCGTCGGGCGACAGAACCGGGAACATCGACTTGCGCCGACAGCACGCCCGAAAAGCCCGCCACCATCTCCTGGCCAAGCGGCGTGCGGATGCCGCCGGGCTGCGACGGATCGGCCTCGAGCCGCCCGTCATGGAACATCGTGTCGAACTCGGACGCGCCCAGGTTGAACAGCGCCGGCGCATTGCGCGGGATCAGCTGTTCGGGCGGGTTGTCCGGGTCGGCCCGGCGCGCCGGCCCGATCCCGATCCCGCCATCGCCCAGCCCCAGCGACAGCCCGTCGCCGGTGGCAAAGCGCGGGTGATGGCAGGTCGCACAGGCGACTGTGCGATTGCCCGACAGGATCGGGTCGTAGAACAAATGCCAGCCCAGCCGCACCTGATCCATGTCGGGTTCGGCAAACACCGCATCGGCCTGCGGCAGCGGCCCGGCGAAAGCCGGCGCGCCCATAAGGAACAGGGCCAGAAACCACCTCATGCCGCCGCCGCGATCTCGACCGTGGTGGTCTGCCGATAGGGCCGTTCGGGCGTGCAGACCACGGAAGGAAAGGCCGGCATGTTGACCGCATTCGGGAAACCCTGCGGCTCCAGACACAGCCCGTGACGCGGGGCGAAGGGGGCGCCCAGCCCGTCGCCGGTATAGAGTTGCAGGCCCGGCTGGTCGGTCCACAGCCGCAGGCGCAAACCGCCTGCCGTGACCTCGGCCGCCGGGCCGTCGCCCGCGTCGAGCACCAGGTTGAGGTCGAGACGCCTCGCGCCGATCGGCCGGGCGACGCGGAAATCGCAGGGCGTGCCGGCCACCGGCACGACCGCGCCGGTCGGGATCAGGTCCGGCCCCGCCGGCGTGCAGGCCGATGCGGCCAGCGAAACCCGATACCCGTCGACCGGGCCACGCCCCGCCAGCGTGTAATAGCTGTGCTGGGCCAGGGCGATCGGCGTCGGTCGGTCGGGATGCGCAACCATGGCATAGCTCAGCCGCGCCCCGTCGAGCGCAATCGTCACGGTCACGTCGACGGCGCCGGGAAAACCCTGATCGCCATCGGGCGAGTGGACCTGCAGGCGGACCGCCCGGGCGCCGTCGGGCTCCATCGCCCAGACCCGGCGGCCCAGCCCGTCCGGCCCGCCATGCAGGCAATGCGGCCCGTCATTGGCGGCGAGCGTGCAGACAGGTGCCACCGCCCCCCCGGAAAGCGGGCGGGTGGGCGGGTGGGGCCCGCTTTCCGGGGGGGCGGGCATGGCAAAACGCGCGCCGGCGATCCGGTTCGCGACCCGGCCGACGATCTGTCCCAGGAAATACGGATCCGCGCGATAGGCCTCCGGCGCATCATGGCCCAGCACCACGCCGCGCCAGCCTTCCGGCACGGGAACCTGCCAATCCTGGGTGATGCACCCCAGCGACAGGATCGACACCCGCGCGCAGCCGCTTTCCAGCAGATGCGAACGGATCGGCGGCTCAGACGAACCGGTTGACATAATTCTCCAGCACCTCCTGGCGTCCCGAACGCGGCTCGGGCCGCACGCCGCCGGCCTGCACGCGGGCCGCGATGGTCTCAAGATCGCTTGCCAGCATCGCCTGGGCCTCGGGCGTTTCCCAGCCCGCATAGCGGGCAGCGCGTGCGGCCTCCAGCCCGCCATCCTCCAGCATGGCGGCCGCCGCCTTCAGCCCGCGCGCGCAGACATCCATCGCCCCCACATGGGCGGCCAGCAGATCGCCGGGGTCGAGCGACTGGCGCCGCAGCTTGGCGTCGAAATTGGTGCCGCCGGTGGCGAATCCGCCGGCCTTGAGGATCTCGTAATAGGCCAGCGCCACCTCGGGCGCGTTGTTCGGGAACTGGTCGGTGTCCCAGCCCGACTGGTAATCGTTGCGGTTCATGTCGATCGAGCCGAACACCCCCAGGGCCGTGGCCGTCGCGATCTCGTGCTCGAAGGAATGGCCGGCGAGGATCGCATGGCCCTGTTCGATGTTGAGCTTGACCTCCTTCTCCAGGCCATAGCGCTGCAGGAAGCCGAAACAGGTCGCCACATCGTAATCGTATTGATGCTTCGACGGCTCCTGGGGCTTGGGTTCGACCAGGATCGTGCCGGGAAACCCGATCCTGTGCTTGTAATCGACCACCATCGACAGGAACCGCCCCATCTGGTCAAGCTCGCGCTTCATGTCGGTATTGAGCAGCGTCTCATAGCCTTCGCGGCCGCCCCACAGCACGTAATTCGCGCCGCCCAGCCGGTGGGTCGCATCCATGCAGGTCTTCACCGTCGCCGCCGCCCAGGCGAACACCTCGGGATCGGGATTGGTCGCCGCCCCCGCCATGAACCGGCGATGGGTGAACAGGTTCGCGGTGCCCCACAACAGCCTTGTGCCGGTTTCCGACATCCGGGCCGCGAAATGGTCGACCATCGCGTCGAGCCGCGCGGCGCTTTCGGCAAAGCTGTCGCCCTCGGGCCGGACATCGGCATCGTGAAAGCAGAAGAACGGAACGCCCAGCAGGCGGAACATCTCGAACGCCACATCGGCCTTCAGCCTGGCCCGGCCCATATCGTCCTGCGGATGCCAGGGCCGCTGGAAGGTCGGGCCGCCGAACGGGTCGTTCCCCTCGGCCGCGAAGGAATGCCAATAGGCGACCGCAAAGCGCAGATGCTCCTCCATCCGTTTGCCAAGGACGATTGCGTCCTTGTCGTAGTGGCGAAACACCAGCGGATCGTCGCTGCCGGGGTCGTAGGGGATCGGATCGGTGCGGCCAAAGAAATCGCTCATGGCAGGTTCCTTATTGCTGAATAGGCGGCGCGGAAGGCGGCATGCGCCTCGGCATAGGCCGCCACAAGCGCCGGGTCGGGCGCGACCACCCGGGCGACCGGCGGCTTGGTCATCAGCGCATCCGGCGCGGCCCCGGTGACGCCCGACAGCGCCAGCCGTGCTGCCCCCAGCGCGGCACCGAATTCGCCGCGTTCGGGCAGGGCGAGCGGCGTGTCCAGCACCGTCGCCAGCAGCGCGACCCAATAGGGCGACCGCGCCCCGCCGCCGATGACAAGCGGCGTGTCGAGCCGCGCGCCGGTGGCGGAAAGTGCATCCAGCCCGTCGCGCAGGCCAAAGGCGACGCCTTCCAGAACCGCCCGCGTCAGCTCGGCCCGGCCATCCGCGATGTCGAGGTTCAGGAACCCGCCGCGGATCGCCGCATCGTTATGCGGCGTCCGTTCGCCCGACAGATAGGGCAGAAAACGCAGCCGCCCGGGGCCGTCCGGCACCTCGCCCAGGTCGCCGGTCAGGGTGGCCGCATCCGCGCCCATGGCGCGGGCCAGCCAGTTCAGGCTGTCGGTCGCCGCCAGCATCACCGCCATCTGGTACCACCGCCCGGGCACCGCATGGCAGAAGGTGTGGACCGCCGTCGCCGGATCGGGCGCGAAGCGGTCGCGGGCGGCCAGGATCACCCCCGATGTCCCCAGCGAAACGAAGCCCTGCCCATCGGCCAGCGCGCCGACCCCGCAGGCCGCGGCGGCATTGTCGGCCCCGCCCGGAACGACCTCGACGGCGGGCGGCAGACCCAAAGCCTGGGCGCGGTCCGGCAGAACCGTCCCGGCCACGGCATTGCCCTCGATCAGATCGGGCATCTGATCGGCGCGCATCCCCGAGACGCCCAGCAATTCGTCCGACCAGGCCCGCGCCCCCACATCGAGCCAGCTGGTACCCGCCGCATCCGACATGTCGGTCACAAGGCGCCCGGTCAGCCAGAACACCAGATAGTCCTTCGGCAGCAGCACCGTCGCGACCCGGGCGAACAGTTCGGGCGCGCGCTCGGCCAGCCAGATCAGCTTCGGCGCGGTGAAGCCAGGGAACACGATGTTGCCCGAGATATCCCGCACGCCGGGCGCCGCATCCATGCGTGCGGCCTGGTCTGCGGCGCGGGTATCGTTCCACAGGATCGCCGGGCGCAACACCGCCCCGTCACGGTCCAAAAGCACCGCGCCATGCATCTGCCCCGAAAAGCCGATGCCGCGCAGCGCCGCCATCTCAGCCGGCCGCTCGCCGATCAGCGCCGCGATGGCAGCCTGCGCCGCGGCGATCCAGTCGGCCGGGTCCTGCTCGCTCCAGCCGGGATGGGGATGGGCCACGCCATAGGCCTGTTCGGCCACGGCCAGCGGCGCGCCGGCGTCGTCCACCAGCAGCGCCCGCAACCCGGATGTGCCCAGATCGAGCCCGAGATACATCGCCATCCTCCCTTCCGCGCAGAGTGCGGGGACCGCGCCCCACTGTCAAATCGTTGCCGGGGCGCGCCGGCGGGCTGGGCGGCGGCGTTGGCACCATGCGCCCCGGGCTTCACGTCGCCTTGTGCGACGATCCGGGTCGTTGGATGATCGGCCTGTCCCGCTGCAAGCCAGGGCGGGGTCGCCGCAGGATCGCCTCTGCCGCCGCCAGGGACAGCGCAATCGCCAGCACCAGTTGCAACGGATAGCCGATGGCCACCCCCGTTGCCATGATCGCGCGCAGCACGATCGCCGAACAGGTCAGCGCATAGTGCCGGATCATCCAGCGGCGATGGTCGGCGATCCGCCGCCGCCGCGCGGTGACCAGGGCGGGCCACAGCAGCCCCGCCCACAGCGACGCCTGACCGATCAGGATGGCGCTGGCCAGCGGCCCCCCGACGCTGTGCAGCGCCACCGGCAGGGCAGTGACCGCACCGACGAGGCAGGCGGCGACATAGACATATCCCAACCGGCGATGCCATTGCGGCAACGCCCGGCGCGCCGGCGGGAAAACCTGCACCCAACCCGTCAGCAGCGCGCTGGCGGCGCTGACCGCGTGGATCGAGAAGAACGGCTGGGTGGCGGCCATCTGCCGGATCATGTGAAACGGCGCATGCAGCACATCGCCCGACAGAAAGCCGAAACCGTACCGCGCCATCATGATGACGGGCACCAGCAGGAGCAGGAGCGCGATCAGCCGGACCAGGCCCCGGGCGCGGTTTGCCCCCTTGCCCGGAATCCGAAGACCGGCAATGCTGCGCGGGATAGCCATGGCAGCAGACTAGGGGCGCCGCGGGCGCGCGTCCACGGTTCCGATCCCCCTGGGCCAAACGGGAGGCAACAATGCGACGAGCGCTTGCGATACTGGCGGCATTCGGGCTCGGCTGGATCGCGCCGGTGGCCTCGGCACAACCGGCCTGGCTGGCCGGTGGGCCGTATCTGGAACCCGAAACCGGGGCGGCGATTCTGTTCGGCGCCTGTCCCAAGGGCATCGGCACCGACCGGCTGTGCGGCACGGTCGCCGGCTGGCACGACGACACGCCGCTGCCCGGGCCCGTCGCACGCAAGGCCTGCGGACTCGGTGGTGCTCGTCGAAACCGAGTTTTCCAACGCCGCTCCGGCATTGGTGGCCGAGGCCCGGGGCGTTCTGGCCAAGGCCGGAATCGTTCGGCTGACCCCGGGTCCGCTGGGCACACTGGTGGCGATGCTGGGACTTGACGAAATATACATGGAGCGGCGGACCCCCCTTCCGATGACCCGATCCTGGGTGCCGGCACGCTGGGGCTGGACCCCGTGCGACGCTTCGCCGACGTCGTGATTCGCCGCCCGTGCCTTCGCCCGGCGGGGCCTTTGACAGCACACGCAACCGGCGGGGGTTTCGGCCATGCGCTACATCAGGACGACCATTCTGGGAGGGCTGATCTTTCTGATACCGGTCGGCTTTGTCGGCTTCCTGCTGGTGCAGGTCTACGGCGTCATGCAGCTGATCGCCCAGCCGATCGGGCGGCTTGTCCCGCTGTCGAACATTGGCGACATCGCCATCGCCAACGTCATTGCCATCCTGCTGATCCTGGGGACCTGCTTTGCCGCCGGTCTGGTCGCGCACCATTTGCCCATCGGCGACCGGATCGCCCGCCTCGACCAGCGTTTGTCGGCGCTCGTGCCGGCCTACAACATGGCCAAGGGCGCGCTGGCCGGGGCGACCGAGGACGATCGGCTGGAGCTTGACTGGAAGCCGGTGATGGTCGGCGACCCGGCGGGCGTCGAACGGCCGGGGCTGGAGATCGAGCGCCTGGCAAGCGGGCGGGTGGTGGTGTTTCTGCCCGCGGCGCCAAGCGCCCAATCGGGCATCCTGCAGGTCGTTCCTGCGGCGCAGATACGCCCGCTCGACATGCCGCCAAGCCGGTTGGCACGCGCCCACGAACGCTTTGGCCGGGGCCTTGGCGCCGTCATCGATGCCGCGGACATCTCCAGCCTCGGCAAATCCGACTGATACCAATGGTCATGATCAGGCCGTTCGGCGGTCTGACAACGCGGTCAGCCGGGCCGCCCCGAGCTGGGCCATGTCGGCGGTCAACCCGCGGCGCAACAGCTCGATCAGCCAGGCCGGCCCCGCCGGCCCCAGCGCCGCGACCGCCCACAGCCCGGCCCGGCCCAGCATCGCCATGTCGGCCCCCAGCGCCACCGCCCGCAGGATGTCGAGCGCGGATTCAACCCCGCCGTCCCACAGTACCGGCACGCCTGGCCCCAGCGCCGCGCGGATCGACGGCAGGACGGTCAGGCTGGCCGGCGCGCCGTCGAACTGGCGGCCGCCATGGTTCGACACCCAGATCGCATCGGCACCGGCGTCCCGCGCCGCCCGCGCGTCGTCGGGATGCAGCACGCCCTTCACAACCAACGGCCCCTCCCAGGCCGCGCGCAGCGCCGCCAGATAGGCCATGTCGGGGGCGACCCGCAGCCGGTAGCCGACATGCCCGGTGGCCGAGCCGCGCTGCGTGCCGGCATAGGGTTCGAGCGTGCGCAGCCTGGGGATGCCCGCGCGCAGCGTCGCCCAGGCCCAGGCCGGCCGCCTTGCGGCGTCAAGCGCCGCGCGCGGGGTGATCCGCATCGGATTGGTCAGCCCGGCGCGGAGCAGCCTTTCGCGCCGGCTGGGCAACGGCACATCGACGGTCAGGACCAGCGTGTGAAACCCCGCCCGGCGGGCCCGCGCCAGCAGGTCGTCGCGCAGCGCCGCGTCGCCCGGCGGGTAGAGCTGGAACCACCCCATGGCGCCAGCCGCGGGGCCCACCGCCTCGGGCGTGGCCGCGGCCACGGTGGACAGCGCGAACGGAATGCCGGCGGCGGCGGCGGCACCGGCCAGCGCCGTTTCGGCGCCAGGCCAGACCAGCCCGGCCATGCCGATCGGCGCAAATCCGAACGGCAGCGGATGGCGGTGCCCGAACAGCGTGACGCCGGTGTCGGGTTCGGTCACCGCCCGCAGCACCCGCGGTGTCAGCGTCACCGCGTCGAGCGCGGCGCGGTTCCTTGCCACCGCCGTTTCGGCGCCGGTTCCGCTGTCGAGATACGCCCAGACGAAATGCGGCACCCGCCCCCGGGCGTGGCGGCGCAGATCGTCGATTGCAGGGAATTGCGCCTCGAGGTTCATGGCGGCCTCACCCGCGCCAGGTTCCGGCACCGCAAGCCATGCCGGCGGGCGGCCCGCTGGCGGAGGCTAGCCGAAAAAGCCCAGGATGCCGCGCAGGCCCAGCCGGATGGCCCAATCGGCCAGCTGGAAGAAGATCGCGGCAAGCGTGGCCAGCAGGGCGACCATCGCGGTGGTCAGCAGCCATTCGCGGCGGGTCGGCCAGACCACCTTGGCCACTTCGGCCCGGGTCTGCTGAATGAACTGGAACGGGTTCGTGCGGGCCATCGGCTCCTCCGGCATCTGCAGGCGATCTACGCATCCGGCACCGGGGTTGCAAGGGTTGCGTCGCGCTTGCAGGCTGGGCGCCGCGGTGCTAGCGGCCTCTGGGCGCGACCCTGCCGAGGTGGCGAAGCCAGGGGGACAGCCGGTTTCATGGGCGGCAGGACGGATGACAGGGCGACCAACAACAGCGACCGCGCATGTCCCGACGCGCCCACCGACCGGCGGCGCAAACGCACAGATACGGGAGACCGGACAATGAGACGCAGACTTTCCCTGACGATCGCGATGGCGGCCCTGGCAGCCCCCGTCGCGGCACAGGACACCGATACGCTGTGCGGTGTGATCGGCGCCATGGGAACCTGGATCGGCGACGGTTCGGCCGGGTCGGACCTGGCCGGCATGGCCACACCGGTCGATCAGGTGGCCATGCTGCCGCAGGGTCGTTCGCAGGTCAGCCTGTTCACCCTGGGCACCCCCGCCACAGTTCGGCTCGAGGCCGCGCCCCAGGCCGGCGGCGACACCGAGATCGAGCTTTACGATGCGCAGGGCAACCTGATCCGGACCGACGACGATGGCGGCGGCGGCCTGGCCTCGCGCATCGACATGGCGCTCGAAGCGGGCACCTATTGCCTGGTGACCAGGGGTTTGGGCGGTTCGGCGGTGTCGGCCGATGTCCGGCTGGGCCTCGCCGAGCACCCCGCGCTGACCGGCGGTATCGCATCGGGCGGATCGCAGGGCGTTTGCGATGCCACGACCCCGGCCCAGGCGCTGGGTGACGGGCCGGTCGATGGCCAGCTCGATGACGGGCTCCGCGTCTCGGCAACCGTTCAGGAGACACCCTATCTGCGGTTCACGCTGGCCGAGCCGGCCGCCGTGACCGTCACGGCGCGCAACGAAAACGCCGATCCCGTGGTCACGCTCTACGACGAGTCCGGGTCCGAGATCGCCCATAACGACGATTTCGACGGGCTGAACGCCAAGATCGACGTGGGCAATCCGCTGGCACCCGGCAGCTATTGCATCGCGCTTGACGCGCTGAGCGATACAAGCGCGCCGATCGAGGTGACCTTGCGCCGGTTCGACCCCGCGCAGGCGCTGCTCGATCTCTACGCCATGGGCGAGGCCAGCCCGCCGCTGGACGGTCCGGTGCCGGTAGAGGATCTGGGCACGCTGCCCGGCCGCATCCAGCAAGATGCCATGGTCGGCAGCGATGCGGTGTGGTTCAGCTTTCAGGTGCCGGCAGCCGGTGTCGTGATGATCGACGCGGTCGGGCTGGGCGATGGCGATCCCGAGATGTTCCTGTTCGACGGGCTGGGCAGCCAGATCGGCCACGACGATGACGGTGGCGAAGACTGGAACGCGCGGCTGACGGTGCCGGTCCTGCCGGGCGCGTACATGGTGGGTATGCGGAACCTGGGCGGCAGCGGGGCAAGCGCGGCGATGCGGCTGTCGGTCCAGCGTTTCGTGCCGGCGGATTGACCGGCGCACATCGGCCCGACGCCTTCGGGGGCGCCCGCCCCCGGGCGTTCCGCGATGGCTTGCCGGCCGGCGCGGTCAGCCCGCCAGAAGGCCGATCCCGTCGGCCAGCCAGGCCAGCACCAGGGTCACCGTCACCACCGAAACAACGGTGGAGACCAGGATAGCGGCCGAGACGCGCTGCGGCGCAACGCCGAAATGCTGGGCAAGGATGAAGACATTGCCCGCCACCGGCAGCGCCGCGGCGGCGATCATCACGCCCGCGGCAAAGGGTTCGACCGGCAGCACCAGCAGCGCCATGATCCCGACGGCCAGCGGATGCAGCGCCAGCTTGGCAAAGGACAGCCACAGCGCGACCGACAGCCGCTCGGCCGATTTCGAGGCCAGCGAGGCGCCGATGGCGAACAGCGCGCAGGGTGTGGCCGCGGCCCCGAGGATATCGAGGAAGTCGGCGAACGGCGTCGGCACCGGCCAGCCCGCGAGCGACCACAGAAGGCCCGCGCTGATCGACACGATCATCGGGTTCTTCAGCAGGCCGAGCGCGATACTGGTCAGGATGGCCGGGCGCAACCGGCCCTCGCGCGCGGCGGTGATCAGCACCACGATCAGCGACGAAAACACCACAAGATCGACGGTCAGCATCATCACGACCGGGCCCGCCGCCGCCGGCCCGATCAGCGCCACAAACAGCGGCAGGCCAAGAAAGCCGGTATTGCCGATCACCGCGCATTGCGCCTCGACCGCGGCGATCTGCAGGCCCGCGCCGCGCAGCAGCGCGACCGCGGTCGCCAGCAGATAGACGGCCATGGTGCCGCCGAGATAGGCGAGCAGGAAATCGGGATCGACGAGGTCGGCCACCGGCAGGGTTGCCGCAAAGCCGAACAGCATCGCCGAAAGCGCGAAGTAGAAGACGAATCTGGTCAGCCAGGCGGTTGCCTCTTCGGGAAAGAAGCCGGTTCGCCCGGCGCCGTATCCCAGCCCGATCAACGCGAAGAAGGGCAGCGTCTGCAGAAAGACCGGCAGCAGGTTCATGCCCGGCCCGCCCCCCGGCCGCGGCCCCGCCCACCCACCCGCCGCGCCCGGGGGGCGGGACGCGGGCGCCAGGCTGCCCGGGCGATTTGCGGTCGCAGCCCGAAGGCGGGGCGCCAGCCCATTCAGCCGCGCCGCGCGAGGCGGGCCGGCGCCGGCAGTCTGCGCACCATGCGCCCTAGCCCCCGCCGATCAGCACGCCGGCGCCGAACACCAGCGCGCCGCCCAGCACCACCTGGAACGTCGCCCGGTGCCACGGCGTTTCCATGAAGCGGTTCTGGATCCAGGCGATCGCCCAAAGCTCGACGAAGACGACGATGATGGCGATCGTGGTGGCCGTCCAGAAATGCGGGATCAGGTAAGGCAGCGCGTGCCCCAGCCCGCCCAGCGCGGTCATCACCCCCGAGGCGATGCCGCGCTTGACCGGCGAGCCGCGGCCCGAAAGCTGGCCGTCATCCGATGCCGCCTCGGTGAAGCCCATCGAAATCCCCGCCCCGACCGAGGCCGCCAGCCCGACAAGAAAGGTCGTGTGGGTGTCCTGGGTGGCAAAGGCGGTGGCAAAGATCGGCGCCAGCGTCGAGACCGAGCCGTCCATCAGCCCGGCGAGCCCGGGCTGCACCCAGGTCAGAATGAACTGGCGGCGCGCGACCGCGCGCTCGTCGTCGCGGTCCTCGGCGTCCAGATGTTCCGCTTCCAGCCGTTCGGCGGCAGCCCGGTGCCCGGCTTCGACCGCGGCGAGATCGCCCAGAAGCTTGCGGGTGTCCGCATCGCTGGTCGCCGCCGCTGCCCGGAGATAGAAGTCATGGGCGGCCTTTTCCATCTGCGCGGCTTCGTCGCGGATCCGGTCGATGCCCAGATTCTCGATCAGCCAGACCGGGTTGCGAGTGTAGAAGCCGGCGACATGCTCACGCCGGACAAGCGGAATGACCTCGCCGAAGCGCCGCTTGTGCAGCGCGATCAGCTGCGCGCGGTGCTTGTCTTCCTCGCGCGCCATGCCATCGAAGACGGCCGCCGATTGCGGGAAATCCGCCCGCAGCCTTTCGGCATAGGTTCGATAGATGCTGGCATCGTCCTCCTCGGACGAGATGGCAAGCGCCAGCACCTCCTGCTCGCTGAGATCGGCAAAGCGCCTTCGGGCGGAGAAGCCAGGGATCATGCTGAACCTCCTTGTCGCGCCTTGCTCATACTGGCTGGGCCGGGCAAAGCAAAGCGGCTGTTGCCAATCGCGCCGCGGCGGCGCAGTGTCCGGCGGCTTGGAAGGGGGCGGATGGCGTTGAACAGCACGATCCGGAAGGGACGCAAGCACGACCAGGTGCTGGCGGGCGCGCGCGAGGTCTTTCTGCGCGACGGGTTCGAGGCTGCCAGCGTCGACGACATCGCCCGCGCGGCGCAGGTGTCGAAGGCGACGCTGTACAGCTACTTCCCCGACAAGCGGCTGATGTTCGTCGCGGTGGCCGAGCGCGAGGGCCGCCGCCAGGCCGACGAGGCGCTTGCCGCGCTGGACATGGCGGCACCGGCCGATGCGCTGCTGCGCCAGGCCGCAGATTGCATCGTGCGCTTCTTTCTGTCCGATTTCGGCAGCCAGATGCATCGGTTGTATATCGGCGAGGCGGCCCGCTTTCCCGAGTTGGCGCAGCATTTCTGGGACACCGGGCCGGGTCTGTTGCGGGCCCGGCTGCGGATCGTGTTCGATGCGCTGGTGACGCGGGGCGCGCTGCGGCTCGACGATCCGGAGCTGGCGGCCGACCAGTTCGCCGAGCTGTGCAAGTCGAGCCTGCTGCCGCGGCGCCTGTTCGGTCTGGCCGACAGGTTCAGCGACGCCGACATTGCCCGGGTCGTCGACGGCGCGACCGCGATGTTCCTGGCGCGCTACGGCGTTGCACCGGCCGCGGCGGCGGCCAGCCTGGCCTGAGACCAGGGCGCGACGGGTCGACTCATTGCGCCGGGGCCGGCTCTTTGCCGCGCGGCGAGCAGCCGCGCCGGCCGATCAACCGCTTCGGCCGAGATCGGCGATCAGCCCGTCGATATCGCCGCCGCGCCGGTCGAGCATCGCGCCGATCTCGGCCCGCTCGGTGGCCAGCATGTTCACGCCATCGACCAGCAGGTTGAAGAATTTCGGGCTGCCGCTCTTGTCGGATACCAGCCAGTCGACCCGGAACGGCGATTGCCCGCGCAGCTCGGCGATCGAATTGACCTCCTGGAAGTCGCGGACCTGGCGCACCCCGGTCACCGTCACCCTGCCGCCGATGAATTCGCGAAACCGGCGGCCATATTTGCGCGAGATATAGCCGGTGAAGGCGTTCACATAGGCGCGCCGCTGGGCCTGGCCGGCGCGGCGCCAGTCGACCCCAAGCGTGGTCTGGGCGATGATCGCGACATCGGCATAGCGCAGGAAGATCTGTTCGAAACCGCGCAGCATCTGCGCCTCGGAACGACCGGAATTGATCGTCGCGGTGATCTCGGCGACGAGCGCCTCGACCAGCCCGCGCGCCTGCGCCGCCGTGGCGGCGCGCGCCGGGGCGCCCGGCAGGATCAGGGCGCCGGCCGCCGCCGCCGTCAGCGCCAGAAAGCGCCGCCGCCCGGGATCACTGGGCGTAGGGATCGAAATACGGGTCCGAAAGTGGGTCCCCCGCGCCGCTGCCCGACGCGGCATAGGGGTCGAAATAGGGATCGGAAAGCGGGTCGGCATCGGGTCCCTCCATGGCGCTGTAAGGGTCGAAATAGGGGTCATCCATCGGGTTCTCATACGCGGCCGAGCCGGTCAGGCCAAGCTCGAAGCGCCGCTTCTGCAGATAGGCAAGGCGCGCCTGCTGATAGCTGTCGGCGCTTTCGTAAAGCACCGAATCGACCGTATCGCGGAACCGGGCCCGGTCCGAAAGGAACGATCCGGCGCCCGCCACGGTGGCGATATAGCGTTCGGGCACCGGCAGCACATAGCTGAGCGGGTTGAGAAACAGGTCGACGACCGCACCCGCCCCGTCGCGCACGGTGGACGGGCCCGCCAGCGGCAGTTCGACATAGGCGATCTCGCCGACGCCCCAACGGTGCAGGGTCTGGCCGAAATCGGTATCGCGATCGGGGATGCCGAAGGTCGATGCCGCATCGAAGAACCCGAGCAGACCCAGGGTGGAGTTCACCGTGAAGCGCAAGGTCGACGCGCCGGCGTCCATGATCCGGAATTGCAGCAACTGGTTGACGATGATGCGGGGCGTGTCCGCGTTGCGCGCGAAATTCGAGATGCCGAATTCGAACTCGTCCGGCACCGCGTAGTCATAGCCGGTCGCCACCGGCCGCACCGCCGCGCGATCGAGGTCGCGGTTGAATTCGTGGACGCCGCGGTTGAACGGCTCGAGCGGGTCGTAATCCATCGGGCGCGGGCCGCCGCAGGCCGACAGCACGAGAATCAGACCAAGGGCAGGAAGCAAGCCGAAAGGGCGAAACAGACGTTGCACTGGACCTCGCGCGCCAAAAGCGCCACATAATGCACGCCGGCGAAGGCCGGTGGCAACACGACATAGGTTGTAGGCGAAAGGAAGGCTCCGGTGCAACCGACCGCAATCCAGGCTGGCCGGGACGAGTTGCGCGCCGCCAACCGGGCCAATCGCGGGCTGTTCGCGTTCGTGTTCGTCTTCAGCCTGTTCGTGAACCTGCTGATGCTGACCGGGCCGCTTTACATGCTGCAGGTCTATGACCGGGTGCTGGGCAGCCGGTCCGGGGAGACGCTGCTCGCCCTGTCGCTGCTGGTGGTGTTTCTGTATGGGATGATGGGCATTCTCGACTATGTGCGCGGCCGGGTGATGGCGCGCGCCGGCGCCCGATTCCAGTCGCGGCTCGACCGGCGGGTGTTCGACGCCGTTCTGTCGGTATCGGCGCGCCAGCCCGGTGGATCGCTGGCCGCCCAGGCCGGGCTGCGCGACCTCGAGGCGGTGCAGCGGATGTTCTCGACCCCGGCGCTGCTGGCGCTGTTCGACATCCCCTGGACGCCGCTTTTTCTGGCGGTGATCTTTGTCTTCCACCCCTGGCTGGGCATTCTGGCCGTCGCCGGCGGTTCGTTGCTGATCGTGATCACCGCGCTCAACCAGTGGGCCACGGCGCGGCCCGTCGGCGCCGCCAACCGGGCCACGGCCGAGGCCGAGCGCACCGCAAACCAGCTGCGCGACGAGGCCGCGCAGGTGCAAAGCATGGGCATGCAGGATGCCGCATTCCTGCGCTGGCAGACCGCGCGGGACCGGTCGCTGGGCGGCACCATCGCCGCGTCCGACCGCGGCGGTGCCTTTACCTCGATGACCAAGACGCTGCGGCTGATCCTGCAATCGGCGATGCTGGGGCTGGGGGCGCTTCTGGTGCTGCGCGGCGAAATCACCGCCGGCGCGATGATCGCCGGATCGATCATGCTGGGCCGCGCGCTGGCCCCGATCGAGGCCGCGGTCGGCCAGTGGCAGGCGGTGCAGGCGGCGATGCGCGGCTGGAAGCGTCTGGCGCAACTGCTGGGGTCGACGCCGCAACCGCAACCCCGCACCGAACTGCCGAAACCGCGCGCGATCCTCGAGGCACGCCAGCTGACCGTCCTGCCGCCGGGCGAGAAACAGGCGACCCTGCGGATGATCGCGTTTCGGCTGGAACCGGGTCAGGCGCTGGGGGTGATCGGCCCGTCGGGCGCCGGCAAGACGACGCTGGCGCGCGCCATCACCGGGCTCTGGCGGCCCTCGGCCGGGACGTTGCGGCTGGATGGCGCCGGACTCGACCAGTACGCGCCGGCCGCGCTTGGCCGCTATATCGGCTATCTGCCGCAACAGGTGTCGCTGTTCGACGGCACGATCGCCGAGAACATCGCCCGCCTCGACCCCGAACCCGATGCTGCCGCCATCGTCGCGGCGGCGAAAAAGGCCGCCGTCCACGACATGATCGTCGCCCTGCCCGATGGCTATGACACCACGGTCGCGGCCAGCGGCGGGCGGTTGTCGGGCGGTCAGGTGCAGCGCCTGGGGCTCGCCCGCGCAATGTATGGCGACCCGGTGATCCTGGTGCTCGACGAGCCGAACGCCAACCTGGACAATGAGGGGTCCGAGGCGCTGAACGCCGCGATTCGCGCACTGAAGGCCGAAGGGCGCGCGGCGATCATCATGGCGCATCGGCCCTCGGCGATCCGCGAATGCGATCTGGTCCTGGTGCTCGATGGTGGGGCGCGGCGCGATTTCGGGCCGCGTGACGAGGTGCTGAAGCGTACCGTGCAGAACTTTGCCGATGTCCGGCGCGGCATTGCCGCCCCGGCCACGGGTGCCGGCGGATGAGCGCGCCCGACCCGGTCACCGGCCGCTGGTCGGCCACGGTGCCCTTGCTGGTCGGGGCGACCGCACTTGTCGTCCTGTTGGGCGGGTTCGGCCTGTGGTCGGTGCGGACGAACCTGTCGGGCGCGATCGTGGCACCGGGCCAGATCGAGGTCGACCGGAACCGCCAGGTGGTGCAGCACCCCGATGGCGGCGTGGTCGAGGCGATCCTGGTGCGCGACGGCGACCGGGTGGCGGCCGGCGACGTGCTGATCCGGCTCGACCCGACGCTGCTGCAATCCGAACGCAGCATCGCCGCCGACCAGCTTTACGAATTGCGCGCCCGCCGCGCCCGGCTGGAAGCCGAAGGCGACGGCGAGGTGCAGCTGACCTTCTCCGACGATGTCCTGCAGGCGGCCGAATCGGACCCCGACATCGCCGACATGATCGACGGCCAGCGCCGCCTGTTCGACGCCCGCGCCGAAACCCTGGCCCGCGAGATCGAGCAATTGCGCAAGCGCCAGACCCAGATCGCCGATCAGATCGACGGCATCCGGGCGCAACAGGCGGCGCGGGCGCGCCAGCTGACCCTGATCGGTCGTGAACTGGCCGACCAGCAGGGTCTGCTCGATCGCGGGCTGGCCCAGGTCAGCCGGGTCCTGGCGCTGCAACGCGAGGAAGCCCTGCTGGAAGGCCAGCTTGGCGAGTTGGCGGCCGCGGCGGCCGAGGCCGAGGGCCGCCAGACCGAGATCGACATCCAGATCCTGAATCTGGGCGAATCGCGGCGCGAAGAGGCGATCACCCAGCTGCGCGACCTGCGCTATCGCGAGGTCGAACTGGAGGAGCGCCTGCGCTCGCTCGACGAAAAGCTGTCGCGGATGGAGGTGCGCGCGCCGGTCGGCGGCATCGTCTATGGGCTGACGGTGTTCGCCCGGCGATCGGTGATCCGGCCGGCCGACGATGTCCTGTACCTGATCCCGCAGGATCGGCCGCTGGTCGTGGCGGCGCGGATACCGCCGATCCATGTCGACGAGGTCTTTGCCGGGCAACCCGCCAGTCTGCGCTTTTCGGCCTTCAACATGCGCAACACGCCCGAGCTGTCGGGCCATGTGCTGCGGGTTTCGGCGGATGCGTTTACCGACGATGTGACCGGGGCGCCCTATTTCCGCGCCGATTTGCTGCCCGACGAGGGCGAACTCGACAAGCTGGGCGGTGCGGCGCTGGTGCCCGGCATGCCGGTGGAGGCGTTCATCCGCACCGCCGACCGGTCGCCGATGAGCTATCTGCTGAAACCGTTCACCGACTATTTCGCGCGGGCCTTCCGGGAAAGCTGATCGGACGGATCAGTGCGGACCCGCGCAGTGCCGGTGATCGGCGAGCGCCTGCAGCACGTTGCAGCCGCCCGCCCGATCCGAGGCGCAGCCTGTCGCAATTCGCTCAAGCTCGGCGGCCAGCCGTTCGAGGCGGGCAATCCGCGCCCGCGTGTCGGCAAGCTGTTCCGCCGCGATCCGGTCTGCCTCGGCGCAGGGGGTTTCGGGGTCGTCCGACAGGTCAAGCAGGGCGCGGATCGCATCGAGCGGGAAGCCCAGCGCGCGGGCATGCCGGATGAAGGCCAGCCGGTCGATGCCCTGCCGGTCGAACCGGCGCTGGTTTCCTGCGGACCGGCCGCAGGATGCGATCAGGCCGATGCTTTCGTAGTAGCGGATGGTTGGCACCTTGACCCCGGTGCGCCGCGACAGCTCGCCGATCGAATACATCGCGAAACCCCTTGAAGCTATAGTGACTAGAGGTCGTATACGGTTGCGAATCGCCAGACAAGGAGGTTGCGATGACCGATGACGATACCCTGCTGCAGGAAACCCGGCTTCTGGATGTCCGGGCCCCCTCGATCCAGGCGCTGATCGACCGGCGTGGCTGGCGCGACCTGCCCGTCCCTGACCGGATCGGCGCCGCCTATGCGTTTGTCCGCGACGAGATCGCCCTGGGTTACAATTCGGCCGACGATCTGCCGGCCTCGGCGGTGCTGGCCGACGGCTATGGCCAGTGCAACACCAAGGCGGTGCTGCTGATGGCCCTGCTGCGCGGCCTCGGCATTCCCTGCCGGCTGCATGCCGCCACGGTCTGGAAGTCGCTGCAGCGGGGCATTGTGCCAGAGCTTGTCTATCCGCTGGGGCCGCGGGAAATCCTGCACAGCTGGGTCGAGGTGGCCCATGACGGCGGGTGGCGCGGGCTCGAGGGCGTGATCCTCGATGCCGCCTATCTCGACGGGCTGCGGCAGGCCCTGCCGGGGCGCGACCGGCTGTGCGGCTATGGCGCGGGAACCACCTGCCTGACGGCGCCGCCGGTGGACTGGGCCGGCACCGACACCGCGATCCAGGCCGCCGCCATCGCCCGCGATCTGGGCGTCTTCGACACGCCCGACGCGCTCTTTGCCGGGCACCGGCAGAAGCTTGGCCCAGTTCGGGAAATCCTCTATCGCCGCATCGTCCGGCACTGGATGAACCGGCGCACCGCCGCGATGCGCCGGGGCCGGGCGGCGGCCATTCCGGGCGGCGTTCCCGACAGCCCGACCGAGGTCGCGGCCGATTGCGGCCGGGGCACCGGCGTGATAGAGCCAGGGCGCAACCACCCAGAACGGAGACGCCCGCCATGCCTCGAACCATCGAAGCCCGCCTTGCCGAAATGGGCGTGACCCTGCCCGACGCGCCTGCCCCCGCGGCCAATTACGTGCCCTGGGTGATCAGCGGCGATCTGGTGATCGTGTCGGGTCAGATCTCGGTCGAGAACGGCCAGCTGATCACCGGCAAGCTGGGCGCCGACATGGATGTCGCCGCCGGCCAGGCCGCCGCGCGGGTCTGTGCGATCAACCTGCTGGCCCAGGTCAAGGCGGCCTGCGGCGGCGATCTTGACCGGCTGGACCGGGTGATCCGGCTGGGCGGTTTCGTCAACGCCACCCCCGACTTCACCGCGCATCCGCAGGTCGTCAACGGCGCGTCGGACTTCATGGCCGAGGCGTTGGGCGAGGCGGGCCGGCACGCCCGGGCGGCGGTGGGTTGCGCCTCGCTGCCGATGGGCGTCGCCGTCGAGGTCGAGGGCATGTTCCGGATCAAGCCTTGACGCCCCTGCCGCCGGGCTTTCTGGCCCGTCCGTTCGCCCATCGGGCGCTGCATGACCGGTCCGCCGGGAGGATCGAAAACAGCCAGGCGGCGGTGGCCGCTGCGGTCGCGGCGGGTTGGGGCATCGAGATCGATGTCCAGATGTCGGCCGATGGCGAGGCCATGGTGTTCCATGACGAAACGCTCGACCGGCTGACCGCGGAAACCGGCACCGTCATCGAGCGCAGCGCGGCCTGCCTGCAGCGGATCGTGCTGTCGGGCGGGGGCGGCGACACCATCCCGACCCTTTCGGAGGTGCTGGCGCTGGTCGCGGGGCGGGTGCCCATTCTGGTGGAAATCAAGGACCAGGGTGCGTTGCGCCCGCCCGAACCCGGCCTGCCCGCCGGCCGGTCGACCGAACGGGCTGCGGCCGACGATGCGCGGCTGGCCCGGGCCACCGCTGCGGCCCTGCTGGGTTATGCCGGGCCGGTCGCGGTGATGTCGTTCAGCCCGGACGCCATGGCGGCCTTCGGCGTGGCCGCGCCCGACCGGCCCTGCGGGCTGGTGACCCGCGCCTTTACCGAGACCGACACCCCCTGGGTGCCGCAGGCGCTGCGCGACCGGCTGCGCGCGATGGCCGATCTCGACCGGATCGGGGCGACCTTCCTGTCGCATCACCGCGCCGACCTCGCCAACCCGCTGCTGCGCCGGATGCGGGCCCGCGGGCTGCCGATGCTTTGCTGGACGGTGCGCAGCGCGGACGAGGAAGCCGCCGCCCGGCGCGTCGTCGATCAGGTCACCTTCGAGGGGTATGTGCCGGCTTGACCGGCTCGTCGCCGGTGCCATGTTTGCGCCATGCCCGATGGATCGCCGATCGAGATCGCCCTGCACCAGCGCCTGGCCGAGATCGGTCAGCCGGCCTGGGATGTCTGCGCCTGCCCCGAAGCCGCGGAGGCGCGCGCCATCGACCCGTTCACGACATATGCCTTTCTCGACGCGATCGAGGCGTCGGGCTCGGTCGGGCCGGGCACGGGCTGGACCCCGCACTACATCGCCGCGCGCCGCGACGGCGATGTGTTCGCGGTCGCGCCGCTCTACCTCAAGCAGCACAGCCAGGGCGAATACGTCTTCGACCATGCCTGGGCGCATGGCTGGGAGCGCGCGGGCGGTGCCTATTACCCCAAGCTGCAGATCGCGGTGCCGTTCACGCCCGCGACCGGGCGGCGGTTTCTGACCCGGCCGGGGGCGGAAGCGGCCGGTCAGGCGGCGCTGACCCAGGGCGCGGTGCAGGTCGCGTCGGAAAACGGGTTGTCGTCGCTGCATGTCACCTTCTGCACCGCGGCAGAGGCGGCAGCGGGCCGCGAGATGGGGCTGCTTTACCGGGCCAACACCCAGTATCACTGGGAAAACAGCGGCTATGGCGATTTCGGCGATTTCCTGGGCACGCTGGCCTCGCGCAAGCGCAAGGCGATCCGCAAGGAGCGCGACCGCGCCCAGGGTTTCGGCGGGACGATCCGCGGCCTGACCGGCGACGACATCAAGCCGCATCACTGGGACGCGTTCTGGCGGTTCTATCAGGATACCGGGGCGCGGAAATGGGGCCGGCCCTATCTGACGCGGGCGTTCTTCGACATCCTCCACCAGACCCTGCGCGACGATGTGCTGCTGGTCGTCGCCGAGCGTGGCGGCGTGCCGGTGGCCGGCGCGCTGAACCTGATCGGCCGCGATGCGCTTTACGGTCGCTATTGGGGCTGCACCGAGGATCACCCCTGCCTGCATTTCGAGCTGTGCTATTACCAGGCGATGGACTTCGCCATAGCCGCCGGCCTGCACTGGGTCGAGGCCGGCGCCCAGGGCGAGCACAAGCTGGCCCGCGGCTATCTGCCGGTGACGACCCATTCGCTGCACTGGATCGCCGATGCGCAGTTCCGCGCCGCGGTGGCCGCGTATCTGGCGGCCGAAAGGCAGGCCGTCGACCGCGAGATCGAGGTGCTGACCCGCCTTGGCCCGTTCCGCAAATCCGAGGAGGAACGCGAATGACCGACAAACCCGATGCAGCCGTCCATGGCGCCGCCCTGGCCCGGCTGACCGCCGCCGGATGGACCCATGACGCGGACCGCGATGCGCTGTCCAAGACCTTTCGCTTTGCCGATTTCGGCACCGCCTTCGGCTGGATGACGCGGGTTGCGCTGGCCGCCGAGAAGGCCGATCACCATCCCGAATGGAAGAACGTCTACAACCGGGTCGAGGTGACCCTGACGACCCATGATGCGGGCGGTCTGACGGCGCTCGATCTTGATCTGGCCGGCCGGATGGACGAATTGGCCGGCTGATGCGGCGCGGGGAGGCAGGCGATGGACGGGGTGGTAGAGGCGCTCGGCAGCGTCGATATGGCAGGCCTGGCCGAAACCGTGCTGACCGACATCGTCACCGGCGACCCGCGGGTGTTTGCCGACCCCGCGCCGTTCATCAAGGTCACCGATCTGGGCGCAAGCTCGGTCGATTTCACGTCACGGGCGTGGTGCAGGGCCGGCGATTACTGGGATCTGAAATTCGACCTGACGCGCCGGGTGAAGGACGGGTTCGACGCCAACGGCATCGCCATCCCTTTTCCGACCTCGATCGAGATGACCCGCGCGGCGTGACGGGCGGCCGCCTTGGGGGGCATCGAGCCCCCCGCGGCGGCCTTGCCGCAGCGCCCGGGCCCGGTCGCGGGGGGCGAAGGGTGTCCGGGGGGCGCTGCCCCCCGGTCCCCGCGCCGCCGGCGCGGGGACTCCCCCCGGCGTATTTGGCGAACAGTGAAGGCAGATTGCCTAGATCGCCGCCAGCAGTGCCTCGCCCGCCGTTGCCTCGCAGGTGCCGGGGTTCTCGTCGCGGTGCAGCAGCGTCACCACGCCATCCTCGACGATCATCGCATAGCGCGCCGACCGATCGACCAGGCCCGCCGGCGGGGCCGAGAAATCCATGCCCACGGCCTTGGTGAAGGCGGCCTCGGGGTCGGCCAGCATGGTGATGCCGCCCGCGCCCGCACCGGTCGCCGCGTCCCAGGCCCCCATCACGAAGGGATCGTTGACGGCGACGCAGATGACCTCGTCGATCCCCTTTTCGGCAAGCGCGTCGCGGGTCCGCAGGAAGCTTGGCACATGGGCCGAATGGCAGGTCGGGGTGAAGGCGCCCGGCACCGCAAAAAGCACCACCGTGCGGCCCGCGAGCCGGCTGCCGAGATCGACCGGTTCGGGCCCTTTTTCGCCCATTTTCATGAGCGTTGCGGCGGGCAGCCGATCGCCTGTGGAAATCGCCATATCCTGTCCTTTCGCAGATTGCGTGTCGTTGTCGCCCTGACATAGGGTTCGGCCGCGCGAGGGCGAGGCAGGAGGCCGCTGGCATGGACCGGATCGCGATCGTGGGGGCGGGGCAGGCCGGCGCCGCGCTTGCCGCGGCGCTGCGCGCTTCGGGGTTTTCGGGCAGGCTCACCCTGATCGGCGACGAACCCGCCCCGCCCTATCAGCGGCCGCCGCTGTCGAAAGCCTATCTGAAGGGCGAACTGACGCGCGAGCGGCTGTTCCTGCGACCGGCGCGGTTCTGGGCCGAACAGGAGATCGCGCTTTGCACCGGCGCGGCGGTGCTGGCGATCGACCGGACGGCGCGAACCGTGCAGCTGGCCGATGGGGCGATCGGCTATGACGCGCTGGCGCTGACCACCGGGTCGCGGCCGCGCCGGCTGCCGGCCGCCATCGGCGGCGATCTGCCCGGCGTGCATGTGATCCGGGGGCTTGGCGATATCGACGCGCTGGCGCCCGCAATCCGGCCGGGCCGTCGGCTTCTGGTTGTGGGCGGCGGCTATATCGGGCTGGAGGCGGCCGCGGTGGCGCGCGAGCGTGGCCTGTCGGTCACCCTGGTCGAGGCGGCGCCGCGCATTCTGGGCCGGGTCGCCGCAGCCGAGACAGCCGCGTGGTTTGCCGATCTGCACCGGTCCCGGGGCGTCGACCTGCGCGTCGGCATCGGCATCGGGCGGCTGACCGGCACGGATCGGCTGACCGGCGCCGTGCTGACCGATGGCACCGGGATCGCCGCCGATCTGGCGGTGGTGGGGATCGGCATCGCGCCCGAGACGCGGCTGGCCGAGGCTGCCGGGCTCGCCTGCGAGGGCGGGATCGTGGTCGATGCGCATGGCCGGACATCCGACCCGGCCATCTGGGCCGCCGGCGACTGCGCGGCGCTGCCGTTCCGGGGCGGTCGGCTGCGGCTTGAAAGCGTTCAGAATGCGATCGACGGGGCCGAGGCGGTGGCGCGCAACATGCTGGGCGCGGACGCGCCCTATGCGCCGCAGCCCTGGTTCTGGTCCGACCAGTACGACGTCAAGCTGCAGATCGCCGGGCTTGGTGGCGGGGCGAGCAATGTGGTGGTTCGCAATGGGCCCGAAGGGCGCAGCCACTGGTATTTCGGCGCGGGTGGCCTGTGCGCCGTCGATGCCATCAACGCGCCGCGCGCCTTCATGACCGCCAAGCGGCTGCTGGCCGCGGGGGTCAGCCCGGATCCGGCCCGTGTCGGCGATCCGGCCACCGATCTGCGTGCGCTGGGTCCCTGATGCGGATCGTCGGCGGGCGGCTTCGCGGGCGCGCGCTGGCTGCGCTGGGCGCGGGCGACCGAAGCGCGCATCTGCGCCCAACTCTGGATCGGGTGCGCGAGAACCTGTTCAACCTGCTGGCCCATGGGGCGGCGGGCGACCCGGTGCCCGGGGCCCGCGTGCTGGATGCCTTTGCCGGTACCGGCGCGCTGGGATTCGAGGCGCTGTCGCGCGGCGCGCGGCAGGCCACCTTCCTTGATACCGGGCGCAAGGCGCTGGCGCTGTTGCGCCGCAATGCCGGGCTGCTCGACCTTGGCGACGCCGTCACCATCCTGCAGCGCGACGCCACCCGCCCGGGGCGGTGCCCGGGCGCGCCCTGCGACCTGATCTTCCTCGACCCGCCCTATGGCACGGGGCTGGGCGCGACAGCGCTGAGCGCGCTGGCGGGCGATGGCTGGATCGCGCCGGGCGCCATCCTGGTCTGGGAAGACGCCGCGCCGCCGATACCGCCGCCGGGCTTCGACGCGATCGACCAGCGGCGCTATGGCACCAGCACGCTGACGCTGCTGCGCGCGGCGGGCGCCAGGGGCCAGGACGCCCCGACCTGACACAGGCTGCCGGATCGTGCGCCCCGGGCGGGACGGGAGACGGATAGCGGTGATTCTCAACGACCCCTGGAATGAAGGCCCCGATGCGGCGCCAGCCGCGTCGAAAGATCCCTTTTCACGCCGCCTCCAAAATGATAAATCATAGGAATAATCTTTCATCTTAAAGGGATCCACCGATGCAACGCCTCCTTCCCCCGATCCTCTTCGCCCTGCTTCTGCTTGCGCTGGTCCCGCTGGGGCTGTGGCAACCGGCACCGACCTTTGCCCGGCCGGTCATGCTGTGGGTCATGCCGCTGGCCCTGGGGCTTCTGGCCCTGATTTCGGCCCGGCTGCATTTCGCGCGCAACGACAGCGAGATCATGACCTTCGACACCCCGCGCAACATGGTCACCGGCGGGGCCTTTGCGCGCAGCCGCAACCCGATGTATCTGGGGTTCCTGCTGATCCTGCTGGCTGCCGCGCTCGGCACCGGCAGCGCCTGGTCGCTGATCGCTCCGCTGGTCTTTTTCGCCGCCTGCCAATGGTGGTACATTCCGGCCGAGGAGGCGAACATGCACAGGACATTCAGCCCCGCTTTCGCGGACTACACCGGCCGGGTCCGGCGCTGGCTGTAGGATGGCCCGGCCGGCCCCCGATGTGGATGCGGTGCGCGCCCGGATGCTGGACGCGGCCGAGGCGCTGCTGGCCGAATCGCGCGGCCGGCGGCTGGTCCTGTCGGATGTCGCCGAGCGGGTCGGCCTGTCGCAATCCTATGCCCACCGGTTCTTTGCCACCAAGGCGGCGCTGGTCGCGGCACTGGCCGCGCGCTGGTTCGCCGATGTCGAAGCCGCCGCAGGGGCGGCCGAGGCCGAAGCCGATCCGGCAGAGGCGCTGCGCGCCTATGTGCTGGCGATCCTGCGCACCAAGGCCGCCAAGCACGCCGCCGATCCCGACCTGTTCGCCGCCTATCTGACGCGGGCGGCCGACCATCGCGATGTGGTCGCGGCCCACACTGCGCGGCTGTCGGCGATCCTGCGCGGGATCCTTGCCCGGCAGGTGCCCGAGGATCGGCTCGACGCGGCCACCGCCATGGTCGAGGACGCGACCGCCCAGTTCCGGGTCCCGGCGCTGATCGCGCTCTACCCCGAACGCGCGACCGAGGCCCGGGCGCGCCGCGTGGTGGCCGCCCTGCAGGCGGCGCTTGATGCCGGCCATCCGGCGACCGGTGGACAGGCGCGCCGGATCGGCTAGAACCGGCGCGCAGCCTGCCCCTGTCGGAGCCGCCATGACCAACCCAACCGCCGCGATGCTGGTGATCGGCGACGAAATCCTGTCGGGCAGGACCCGCGACGCCAATCTGCACCACATCGCGGGCGCGTTGACCGCGGCGGGCATCGACCTGGTCGAGGCGCGCATCGTGCCCGACGACCACGCGCGGATCGTCGCGGCGGTAACCGCGCTTCGCGGCCGGGCCGATCACCTGTTCACCTCGGGCGGCATCGGCCCCACCCATGACGACATCACCGCCGACGCGATCGCGGCCGCCTTCGGCGTCGGGATCGGGGTGCGCGACGATGCCCGGGCGCTGCTGGCCGGGCATTACGCGCGGATCGGCCTGCCGCTGACCGCGGCGCGGCTGCGCATGGCCCGCATCCCCGACGGCGCGACGCTGATCGAGAATCCGGTTTCCGCGGCGCCGGGTTTCTCGATCGGGAACGTGCATGTGATGGCGGGCGTGCCTTCGGTGTTTCGCGAGATGGCGGCCTCGGTCCTCGGCCGCCTGGCCGGCGGCGTGCCGCTGGTCACCCGCAGCCTGCGCGTCGATCGGCCCGAATCGGAACTGGCCGACCCGTTGCGCGCGGTGGCTGGCGACCATGCCGATCTGGCGCTTGGCTCCTACCCGTTCATCCGCGACGGGCGGTTCGGCGCGCTGATCGTCGTTCGCGGCCGGGATGCCACGCGGCTCGACGCCGCGATCGCGGCGCTTTGCGCGGTCTTTCCCGACGCGGTGGAGGAATGACACCGGCCGCACTGACCGCGCTGATCGATGCCACCTGGCCGGCGGCCAAGACCCGGCCGGTCGGCCCGTTTGTCCTGCGCCGCGGCGCCGGCGGCGGCCAGCGTGTTTCGGCGGCCAGCGCCAGCGCGGCCGCGACCCCGGGCGAGATCGCGGCGGCCGAGCTGGCGATGCGCGACTGGGGGCAGACACCGCTTTTCATGGTGCGGCCGGGCGAGGCCGCGCTCGACGCCACACTCGCGGCGCGCGGCTATGGCGTCGTCGATCCGACCCGCCTGTGGACCGCTGCGGCGGCCACGGTCGGCGAACCGGCGCCCAACAACATGGCCTGTTTCGCACTGGACGCACCGCTCGCGATCATGCGCGAATTCTGGGCCGCCGGCGGGGTCGGTCCCGCCCGGCTGGCGGTGATGGATCGCGCGCCGGGACCAAAGGCGTATCTTTTCGCCCGGCAGGGCGACCGGCCGGCCGGTGTCGCCTTTTGCGCCATCCATGCCGGCACCGCGATGCTGCACGCGCTCGAGGTGCCGCAGCGGCTGCGGCGCCGGGGGCGGGCGCCAATCTGGTGCGCGGCGCGGCGGCCTGGGCGATGACCCGCGGCGCGACCACCTTCACCACGCTGACCGTCGCGGCGAACGGGCCGGCGGGCGCGCTGTTCGGCGGCCTTGGGATGCGGGCCGGGACGGGCTACCATTACCGCAAGGCCGCGCCGCTTCAGGAGGTTCCATGACCAGCGATCTGCCCACCGCCCTAAACCTGCCGCCCGTCGATCCGCTGCCCGAGGCGACGGCGCGCTACTTCGCCAAATGCGATGAAAAGCTGGGCCTCGTGCCGAATGTGCTGCGCGCCTATGCCTTTGCGCCGGCCAAGCTCGACGCCTTTGCGGCGATGTACAACGATCTGATGCTGGGGCAAAGCGGGCTGAGCAAGCTCGAACGCGAGATGATCGCCGTTGCGGTTTCGGCGGTGAACCGTTGCCATTACTGCCTGGTCGCCCATGGCGCCGCGGTGCGCGAATTGTCGGGCGATCCCGCCCTGGGCGAGGCGCTTGTCACCAATTACCGGGTGGCCCGGGTGACCCCGCGCCAGCGCGCGATGCTCGATTTCGCCGTGCAGATGACCGAAGCCAGCTACAGGATCGAGGAACCCGACCGCCAGGCGCTGCGCGAGCATGGCTTTTCCGACCGCGATATCTGGGACATCGCCGCGGTCGCCGGCTTCTTCAACATGACGAACCGGATGGCTTCGGCGACCGGAATGTGGCCGAACCCGGATTATCACGCCGCCCATCGATGAAGGCGCTCGCCGTCCTGATCCTGCTGGCCGGTCCGGCGGCGGCGTTGACCCTGCCCGAAGGCGCCGAGGAAAGCGCCCGCAGCGCCGAGCCGTCCGGCCGGTGGACGCTGCCCGCCGGGCCATGGCAGGCGGGCAACCTGCCCGTCATCGCGGTCTCGGGTGCGCGCGACCGGGCCGCCTGGCGGGTCCCGGGCGACCCCGACACGGCCGGGCTGATGGCGCAGCTGCGCCGGGCGGCCATGGCCGCGGGCTGGCAGCCGGTCTGGTCCTGCACCGACACCGCCTGCGGCGGTTTCGATTTCCGCTTTGCGCTCGATCTTCTGGGCGAACCGGCGATGCATGTGAATCTGGGCGATTTCCGCTTTCTGGCCGCCCGGCGCGACGGCCCGGGCGGGGCCGACCATCTGACGATCCTGGTCAGCCAGGGCGGCGGGCTGGGCTATGTCCACATGACCGAACTGCGGCCAGCCGGTGGGCAAGCGGCAGCGGCCGAACCGCCGCAGACAGACGCGCTGACCGCGCCGGCAACACCGGAGCTGGCGGCCGCGCTGGCCGGGCGCGGCCGCGCCGTGCTGCCCGGCATCCGCTTCGCGACGGGCTCGGCGGCGCTGGAACCGGGCGCCGAGGCGACCCTGGCCGAACTCGCCCGCTGGCTGACCGACCATCCCGGCGCGCGGATCGCGCTGGTCGGCCACACCGATTTCGATGGTGCGCTGGCGGGCAACATCGCGCTGTCGCGCCGCCGCGCCGCGGCGGTGCGCGACACCCTGATCGCGCGCCACAATGTCGATCCCGCGCGGCTCGAGGCCGAGGGGGTCGGGTACCTCATGCCGCTTGCCGCGAACACCGATGCGGCGGGACGGGCGGCCAATCGCCGGGTCGAGGCGGTGGTCGTATCCCCGCCGGAGTGATGCCCGCACGCCATGGATTTCCATCACCGCGGATGGTCCCGGCCGTTCGGAGGGGTGCGGCTTGCGCGGCACCACCCACGGACATTGATCCTGACCCCTGGGCTTCAGGGGGCTCTGCCCCCTCTGGCCCCGCGGGGCGGGGCCATTCACCCCCGGGATATTTGGACCAAGACGAAAGCATGGGCGGGGCGGGGGAAGGCAACGGTCATGATCAATGACCGGTGGTGTTGGAGGCAAGCTGGCCCGCCATTCACGCCGCGTTTCAGCGGGCACACCGATCGTCACGGATCGTGACCGATCCGGGCCGGGGGCCGCGCCCCGCTCGCGGCCGCGGGCCGCTTCCAACGCATTGAAAGGATGGGCGGTCGGGCCGCGCCGTGACGGGTTGGCATGGACCAGCCCGCGCTGTCGGCGGCAATCCGCCCGGAAAGGCCCCTTGCGGGCTGGGCGTCCGGGGCCGGCCTGCGCTATGGGTGCCCGAAAGATCGAGCAGGAGGCCACCCATGACCCGTTCCATTCTTGTTGTCACCGCAGCCGCGCTTGCCCTGGCGGGCTGCGACACCACCGACCCGAACCGCAACCGCGCCGGCGAGGGCGCCGCCATCGGTGCCGTTCTGGGCGGCTTCTATGCGCTCAGCCGAAGCGGCGACAACAAGCTTGGCAACGCAGCCGGCGGGGCGGTCGCCGGGGCGATCGTGGGCGGCCTTGTTGGCACGCTTCTCGATCGGCAGGCGCGCGAGTTGAAGCGCGACCTCGATTCCGATGTCACGGTGGTGAATACCGGCAACGAGCTGATCGTCTCGATGCCCGAGGGCATCCTGTTTGCGGTCGATTCATCGACGGTGAGCCCGGGCGCCCAGGACGACCTGGCGGTACTGGCCGCCAGCCTGGTGCAATATCCCGATTCGGTGGTCCAGGTGGTCGGCCACACCGACAACACCGGTTCGGCGGCCTACAACGCCGATCTGTCGCTGCGGCGCGCCGCCACGGTTCGGTCCGTGCTGGTGGCGAATGGCGTGGCCCCGGGCCGCGTCCGGGCGAGCGGCCGGGGCGAGGATCAGCCCGTCGCCAGCAACCTGACGCCCGAGGGCCGGGCCCTGAACCGCCGCGTCGATGTGGTGATCCGGCCGACCGGCGACGCCTGATACCGGGGCGCAATTCGTGTGATACCAAGGCGCGATCGGCCCACCCGGTGTACGCCGGTCAGCTGTCCCGGCGTCCGCCGCGCAGGAGCCGTTTGAAGAATCCCGGGTCGTCCGGGGCCGTGTTGTCCACCCCAGGTGGCGGCGGGCGGGACGTGATCGGCCCGACGATCGCCTCGTGATCCGTCGGACTGTCGGGATGAACGATCAGGATCGTATCGGCCGAAGACCCGCTCGTTCCCTTGGGCACATGGCGGAGGCGGCATGCTTTGGCGCGTTCCTGGCCCTCGTCACTCATGGTGTCGCCATCCTTGTAGATGGTGCCGTGCTCCAACGCCATCCGCGAACAGCCCCACAGCAACGCCGCCACCCAGTGGAGCTCGACCGGCGCCGGGGCAAAGCTGAACTCGTAGCCTGCGAAATCGACGACGCCATGGCTGACGCCCAAAGACATCGACATGCCCTCATGCGTGCCGCGTTTGAGACGCAATCCGATCCAATCGCACTGAAATCGGCCAAGCTGTCCGACCATCCGCCGTATCGGCCATCTCGATCGTCTGCGCGGGCGACAGGAAATGACCTGGCTTTCTCCCAGTACACGGCCAGCGCCACCGGCAGCCGCGCGAAAACCGCGGCGATACACGGAACACAACCTTGCGGCGCGAAACCGGCTGGTCAGATCGTCGCCGCGCGCCCCGACCGAAACGCAGATATAGGAGCGGTTTTGCCGCAGCGCGTCGGCCACGTCGTGGAACCGCACGCGCTGATTGGGGTCAAGGGCATCAGGGTCCCATGTTCCGTATCCCGGCAGCCGGATCAGCGAAACGATCCCCTGGTCCACCCCCTGCCACAGCATCAGCGGAACCGTGATGAACCTGGTCGGTATCGCACAGCGCGTCGAGTTCTCCGGTCTGCTCCAGACCTTCCGGGCATCGAATGTCGAGCGCCGGATAGTCCTCGGTCAGGGCTGCGATGATCTCGGACGGGTGGAACCGGATCGGTTCCGACAGCAGCACATAGGCGTCGAAGACCGTGCGCCCGTCATCGTTCGGCCCACCATTCGGCACGGATCAAGCCGTGGCAGGGCGCTGCATCATGGCGACCACATCGACGATCTTGCCGAATGTCTCGGGCGCGAGTTCCAACCGCGTCCGCGGTTCCCGACAGCGCGGCCTTTTCGCCATCATCGAGAACGCCGTCGGCCATCGCGATCCGCATGGCAAAGCAGAACGCCGTCTCGCGCAGGGCTGGAGACAGCTTGCCCGCAGCCTCCGGTGATCACCTCATGCGGGCCGCGCTTGGAAAGATCATTGAGGATTTCGGTGACAAGCCTGGTCACGGTCTCGGGTCCAAGCGGCCCGAAGATCGGGCTGAATCCGCAGACATTGTTCAGCTGTACAAGCTCGGCCTTGTCGACGCTGCCGTCGGCGGCCATCGTCAGCACGGCGGGCGCCAGCACGGCACGTGCGATCGTCGTGTCGGGCGCGCCACCGCCCGATCGCAGGCGTGAGAACAGGGCCATGTTCCCCCCCTTTGGAAATCCGGTGACCCAAGCCATGGCTCAGCCGGCCGAGTCGGCCAAGCCGCAAAGGTCGGCCAGCAGCTCTTGCCCAGGCGCGGGGCGCACCGGTCGGCGCTCGCCAAGCCCGGTCTGCCACGCTAGGATCGTTGGAACCGCAGGCGAGAGGGACCGGCATGGCGCAGGAGGCATTCGGCAAGGGTCACCATCTGCATCTGATCGACGGCTCGACCTTCATCTTTCGGGCCTATCATGCGTTGCCGCCGCTGACCCGGTCCGACGGTCTGCCGGTCGGCGCCCTGGCAGGCTTTTGCGACATGATCTTCAAGTATATCGAAGACAATCGCGGGCCCGATGCGCCGACCCATGCGGCGGTGGTGTTCGATGCCTCGGGCCACAGCTTTCGCAACGATCTCTACCCCGCCTACAAGGCGAACCGGCCCGACATGCCCGAGGATCTGCGCCCGCAGATCCCGCTGACGCGCGAGGCCACGCGGGCCTTCAATCTGGCCTCTCTGGAGCTTGAGGGCTATGAGGCCGACGACATCATCGCCACCCTGGCCAGCCGGGCGCGCGCGGCCGGCGGCCGGGTGACGATCCTGTCGTCGGACAAGGATCTGATGCAGCTGGTCGGCGGCGGGGTCGAGATGCTCGACCCGATGAAATCGCGCCGGATCGGCCCCGAGCAGGTCGCCGAGAAATTCGGTGTCGGCCCGGACCGCGTGGTCGACGTCCAGGCGCTGGCCGGCGATTCCACCGACAACGTGCCCGGCGCGCCCGGCATCGGGGTGAAGACGGCCGCCCTGCTGATCAACGAATTCGGCGATCTCGACACGCTGCTCGCACGTGCCGACGAGGTGCCGCAGAAGAAGCGGCGCGAGACGCTTGAGGGGTTTGCCGACCAGATCCGGCTGAGCCGGTCGCTGGTCCGGCTCGATACCGACAGCCCGCTGCCCTGGGGGTTCGACGCGCTGGAGGTCCGCGATGCCGAGCCCGAGACGCTGCTGCGCTTTCTTCAGGAACTCGAACTGCGCAAGCTGGCCGGGCGGGTGGCCGACCGGCTGGGCGCGGCGCTGCCCGCCATGCCGGCCACGCCCGCGGCGACCGAGGCCGGGCCGCCCGCCCCGCCCTTCGACCCCGAGAGCTATGCCATCATTCGCGATGCCGAGACGCTGACGGCCTGGCTCGATGCCGCGCGTGAAACCGGGCTGCTGGCGATCGATACCGAGACGACGGGGCTGAACGAAATGCAGGCCGATCTTGTCGGCGTCTCGCTGGCCACGTCTGCCGGGCGGGCCGCCTATGTGCCGCTTGGCCACAAGGCCGAGGCGGGCGAGGGGCTGTTCGGTGGCGATGCGCTGGCCGACGGGCAGATCGACATCGAAACCGCGCTGGCGCTGCTGCGCCCGGTGCTGTCGGACCCGGCGATCCTGAAGATCGGCCAGAACCTGAAATACGACATCAAGGTGCTGGCCCGCTATGACGTCACGGTGGCGCCGATCGACGACACGATGCTGATCTCCTACGCGCTGCATGCCGGGCTGCACGGACACGGCATGGACATGCTGAGCGAGCGCTATCTCGACCACAGCCCGATTCCGATCAGGGAGCTGATCGGCCGGGGCAAATCGGCGATCACCTTCGACCGGACGGAAATCGGCCCGGCGGCCCGCTATGCCGCCGAGGATGCCGACATCACCTGGCGCCTGTGGGAAAGGCTGAAGCCCGAACTGCCGCGGGCCCGGGTGACCACCGTCTACGAGACCCTCGAACGTCCGCTGGTGCCGGTTCTGGCGCGGATGGAGACCCATGGCATCCGGGTCGATCGCGCGGTTCTGGCGCGCATGTCCTCGGCCTTTGCCCAGAAGATGGCCGGGCTGGAAGCCGAGATCCACGACCTCGCCGGCGAAAGCTTCAATGTCGGCAGCCCCAAGCAGCTGGGCGAAATCCTGTTCGACAAGAAGGGGTTCACCGGCGGCAAGCGCGGCAAGACCGGGGCCTATGCGACCGGGGCGGACATCCTGGAAGACCTCGCCGCCGAGGGCCATCTGCTGCCCGCCCGGGTGCTTGACTGGCGTCAGCTGTCGAAGCTCAAATCGACCTATACCGACGCGCTGCAGGATCACATCGATCCCGATACCGGGCGCGTCCACACCTCGTACTCCATCGCCGGGGCGAATACCGGTCGGCTCGCCTCCACCGATCCGAACCTGCAGAACATCCCGATCCGCACCGAAGAGGGCCGCCGCATCCGCGAAGCCTTCGTCGCCGATCCGGGCCATCTGCTGGTCAGCCTCGACTATTCCCAGATCGAGTTGCGGATCCTTGCCCATGTGGCCGGCATCGAGGCCCTGAAACAGGCGTTTCGCGACGGGCTCGACATCCATGCCCTGACAGCGTCCGAGATGTTCGGGGTGCCGGTGGAGGGGATGGACCCGGCCGTCCGGCGCCGCGCCAAGGCGATCAATTTCGGCGTCATCTACGGGATTTCGGGTTTCGGTCTGTCGCGCAACCTGCGGATCCCGCGGGGCGAGGCGCAGGCCTTCATCGACACCTATTTCGAGCGCTTTCCGGGGATTCGCGACTTCATGGACGACACGGTGGCATTCGCCAAGAAGCACGGCTTCGTCGAGACCCTGTTCGGGCGCAAGATTCACACCCCCGAGATCAACGCCAAGGGGCCGACGGCGGGGTTTGCGCGGCGCGCCGCAATCAATGCGCCGATCCAGGGCAGCGCCGCGGACATCATCCGGCGGGCGATGATCCGCATGGAGGATGCGATCGCCGGGCTGCCGGCACGGATGCTGCTGCAGGTCCATGACGAATTGCTGTTCGAGGTCGAGACGGACGCGGTGGAAAGCGTCATCGCCCGGGCGCGGGCGACCATGGAAGAGGCCGCTGGGCCGGCGGTCCGGCTGGCCGTGCCGCTGGTGGTGGATGCGGGCCTGGGTGCGAACTGGGCGGAGGCACATTGACGGGGGACCGCCCGAGCGGGGCATCGAGCCCCCCTCGGGCGGCGGACCCGGGCGCAAGGCGCCCGGGCCCGGCCCAACCGGCGGCGTCGCGCGCAAGCGCGATGGCGCTGGGCGGGAGCCGTGAGAGCCCTGTGAGCAGGTGCCCGTTCGAGGGGGCTTTGCCCCCTCTGGCCCCGCCGGGGCGGGGCCATTCACCCCCAGGATATTTGGGCCAGGCGAATGGCCGGGGATCGCGATCGGCGACCCGTCCGACAAGGAACAGGCGCCGCGGGTGGCATGTGGCCGGTCAAAGCTGGACATTCCTGGCGGGTGCCGTGTTCTGCTGTGTTGCGGCATGGCTGCCGATGAATTCAACGCGATCGGAGACGAACGAGACGAGTTGGCGGTCGATGTCGAGCCGGGGATGGATCCGGTCGGGCTGTATGCCTCTGGCGGCTCCTTGGCGCATGGGCGGATGGGGGACGAATACCAACGGTCATTGAGAATGACCTTTGGTATCAGCCCCGCGTCACCCAGTCCCGGATAAGCGGGAGGACGCGGCCGGGCGCCTCTTCATGGGCGAGGTGCCCGAGCCGGTCGAGCATCACGGTTTCGGCGTTCGGCATCCGCGCCGCGGCGTCTTCGGACACCCGGGGCGCGACGGCCGTGTCGCGCTCGCCGGTGACGAACAGCACCGGCTGGGTTAGCCTGGGCAGCCGCGCATCGAGCGGGGCGAGCGACCATTGCGCCATCATCGCGAGCGTCGCATCGACATGGGCGCGCATCCGGAACAGATGCAGATAGCAGTCGATGCCGCGCGCGTCGATCTCGCCGCCCGTCACCCCCAGAAGCCGTTCGACCATGCCGCGGGTGGCGCTCAGCGACAGCATCGTCGCGGTCAGCGGGTTCGCCGCCATCATCTTGGCCATCGCCGGAAACAGCCAGCCTGCGGCGCCCGAAAAGTGCTCGAGCGCCGCGTTGATCCCGATGACCCGGCGCGGCGCCGGATCGAGGTCGCCGGCCAGTTGCAGCGCGATCGCCGCACCCGCCGAATGGCCGATCACCGTGTCGACCCGCCAGCCCTGGGCTTCGGCGAGGCTGGCGATGTCTTCGGAGCTGGGCGCGAGGCCGCAGCGCGCCCGCGTCCCCATCCGGGTGAAGCCCTGGCCCGGCAGGTCGAGCGCCACCACATGATGGTCGCGCGCCAGATCGGGCAGGATGTCGCGCCAGCTATGGGTCGCCCCGGCCGCCCCATGGATGAACATGAGCGTCGGGCCGGCGCCCGCCTCCTGGACATGCCAGCGATGCGGCCGGTGGGTCACGATCCGCGACCAGTCGGCAAGCGGCCAGCCGGGCGGCGGCAGCGCGGCGGTCATCGGTCGCCCAGGGCCGCGCCGACCGCGGCGGAAAGCTGTTCGGCGCCGGCGCGCGGCAGGGGCAGATAGGGCGCGCCGAGATCGCGCGCCAGCGCCTCGAGCGCGCGTTCGGGGCGTGCGGACATGTCGATGACAAGCGATGGGAAGCCGGTGCCGGCCAGGACCCGGGCCATTTTCTGGGCGTCCTCGGCGGCCTGCTTGCGGCCCGGCTGGCCGTCGAGCCCGATATTCGCCCGCCCATCGGTGAGGATCGCGATGGCCGGCGACAGGCCATGCGCGCGCGCCGTCAGCGCCACCGCCATCGCCGCCTGCAGACCGGCTGCCAGCGGCGTGCCGCCGCCGCCCGGCAGCGCGGTCAGCGCCCGCTTGGTGCGCACCAGCGACCTTGTGGGCGGCAGCAACAGCTCGGCCTCGGTGCCGCGAAACGCGATCAGCGCGACATGGTCGCGCCGCGCGTAGGCTTCGCCGAGCATCAGTTCGACCGCGCCCTTGGCCTCGGCCAGCCGCGCCAGCGCGGCCGAGCCCGAGGCGTCGACCGTGAACACGATCAGCCGGTCGGTCGCCTCCTGAAACCGCCGCAGCCTTATGTCGGAGGTGCGGATATGCACCCGCCGCTCGACCACCGCCGTGCGGCGGCGCAGGGGCTGCCAGGGGGCGGCGGCACGCAATGTGCCGATGAGGTCGATCCGATGCTGCCCGTCGGGCCGCCCGGGCCGCGAGGGCAGCCGCCGCCCGCGCCGGTTGCCCTTGCGTTTCGCCCCCGAGCCGGTGGCGCCCTGGCCCGACCGCGCGGTGCCGCGATGGACGAACTGGGCCAGGATGCCGGCGGGCAGGGCGGCCTTGACCGCCTCGGTCACGATGTCCTCATGCGGGAAGGGGCCGTGCTCCTCGCCTTCGTCCTGCTTCTCGCCCTCTTCGGGGTCGGGCGGTTCGGGCGGCTCGGGCTCTTCGGGTTGCGGTTCTTCCTCGGGGGCGGGCAGTTGCGTGGCGCGCGGTGCCAGCACCAGCGCGGCGGCAAGCCGCAGATCGTCCTCGAAACTCACGGTCGCGGCCCGTCGAGCGCGGCCGCCGCCCGGGCCGCGTTCAGCGCAAACAGCGGCGCGCGCAGGCTGCCGATGCCCAGCCGGGCGGCGCTGGCCGGCCATGCCGGCCGCGGCATCGGGTGGCAGCGTCACGGAAGCCACCCGCGCCCGCGCTGCGGCCAGCGCGTCGCCATCCATCTCGGGCGGGGGCGCATCGGCGAGCGCGATGCCATCGAGATCGGCCCGGAACGCCAGCCTTTCGGCGAGCGCCGGTGCCAGCCCCTCGCCCTCTTCGGCGGCCTCAGTCCAGCGCGACCAGGCAATGCCCCGCCCCGCCATCCATCGCCGCCCCCAGCCGCGCGGCGAGGCCCGGGCCAGCCCGTTCGGCCATGGCCAGGATCAGGGTGGCGGGATCGGCCAGGATGCCGCGGCTGATCACCGGATGACCGGCCGCCAGCGTGGCCGCCACATCCACCCCGCCAAACAGTGCCGCATCGCCGATTTCGGGATGCAGGCGGCGCGGCGGCAGCGGCAGGGCCGCGAGCGCCGCGGCCATCCGGTCGCGGACCGGACCCATCCGGGCGCGCAGCCAGACCCCGCCCAGCCCGGCGGGATCGACCGCCAGCAGGGTCAGCGCGGCGCAGGCCAGACGCCAGCGCGCCGCCGCGGCCTCATCGCTCACCGAAGACCTCGGCCAGCACCCGTTCGACCCGCGCGGTCGAGCCCGATTCGTCCAGCGGATCGCGGCGCAGCCGGTGGCGCAGGGCCGAGGGCGCGACGCGGCGGATGTGGTCGGCACCGACCGCCTCGGCCGCCTCGAACGCAGCGAGCGCGCGGGCGGTGCGCAGCAGCGTCAGTTCCCCGCGCAACCCGTCCGAGCCAAGCGCGAGGCACAGCTCCGCGCACAGCCGCAGGGCGGCGTCCGAGGCCTCGGTATCGTCCAGCCGGTCACGGGCCGTCAGGATCGCCTTCCGAAGCTTGCCGTCTTTCGACCGCCAGCGGCGCAGAAACGCCTGCGGGTCGCGGTCGAAGGCGTCGCGGCGTTTGACCACCTCGACCCGTGTGTCGATCTCGCGCGGCGAGGTGACCTCCACCGACAGGCCGAACCGGTCCAGCAGCTGGGGCCGCAATTCGCCCTCTTCGGGGTTGCCCGACCCGATCAGGATGAAGCGCGCGGGATGGCGGATCGACAGCCCCTCGCGCTCGACCACATTCTCGCCCGATTGCGCCACGTCGAGCAGCAGATCGACGATGTGATCTTCCAAGAGGTTGACCTCGTCGATATAGAGATAGCCGCGATTGGCCCGCGCCAGCAGGCCCGGCTCGAACGCCTTTTCGCCCAGTGTCAGCGCCTTTTCGATGTCGAGCGCGCCGACCACCCGGTCCTCGGTCACACCGAGCGGCAGGTCGATCACCGGGGTCGGCCGCTTGTGCAGCTTTGTCCCCACGCCATGCGCCCAGTCCGGCACATCCTCGGCCGCGAGGAGTTCACCGGGCAGTTCTGGATCGCCTGGATCGGCGGCAGCAGCGCAGCGAGCGCGCGCACGGCGGTCGATTTGCCGGTGCCGCGGTCGCCGAACACCAGCACGCCGCCGATGCCCGGGTCGATCGCGGTCAGCACGATCGCCTGTTTCATTTCCTCCTGGCCGACGATGGCGGAAAACGGGTAGGCGGCTTTCATCATGCGGGTATGGCTTCTGGCTCGCTGTCCTGGGGCGCCCCGGGAAGATCCCGCAGCGGCTCCCGCCCTTCCCATGTCCCTTCGATGCCGACAACCCGGAAGCGCGCGTAAAGCTCCTCGCGGAACCATTTGCCCTCGCGCACCGCCTTGATTGCCTCGCCATGCGGGCCGGTGCGGGCGAAGGCGTTCATCGTCGGCACATCGGGCCAGATCGAAAAGGTGACCTGCTGCACCAGCGGCACCTCGCCCACGCCGATCTTGAAGCGCACATTCGGGTCCTTGCCCACAACCGCCGAGATATCGGGCACCCGGCGCCAGAACTGCGCGGCGACCTTGGGCTTCACCGTGGCGCGGGTCAGCGCGGCAACCGGCCCGTCGCCCAGGGCGCCCTTGGGCTGGAACGGCGCGACGCCCGACCATTCGCCGCGCGCGCTGGTCGCCTCCAGATACACGGTCAGGGTCTCGACGGCCTTGTCGCGATACAGCGTGAAGGGCTTGTATTCGGCGATTCGCGCCTGCGCCGTCGCCTTGTCGGGCCAGGTGGCGAGCACCGCATAGACCGCCGTGTTGGGGATCGGCGTGAAGCCTTCGCCCACGCCCGACCCGCAGAGCTTCCAGAATTGCAGGTCCGGGATGCGGCGCATCATCGGGCGCGCGAACCCCATCATCGAAAACGCCCAGGCGCGGGCGCCGATCGTATCGAAGCGGAAAAAGCTGAAACTGACCGTCTGCATGGCCGTCCCCCTTGGCAAAGTGTCAGGTTTGTCTGACAGGTTTGCACGGAAACGAAAAGATCTTTGAGCCGCCCCGCGACGAAAGGGAACAGTTGTCAAGCAGACTGGACACCTCTAGGGTGGCCACGATCCGATTATGAGGCTTCCCATGCTTGACGATTCGCCCGGTTCCGAAGACATGCGGGGCATCGTCGCCGCGGGCGCCGGCCGCGCCGTGGTGATCGGCGCGGGGCTGGGTGGCCTTGCCTCGGCCATGCGGCTGGGCGCGCGCGGCTATGACGTGACCCTTATCGACCGGCTGGATGTGCCCGGCGGGCGTGGCTCGGCCATGCATCGCGACGGCCACCGCTTCGATCTGGGGCCGACGATCATCACCGTTCCGCAGGTGCTGCGCAAGCTCTGGGCCGATTGCGGGCGCGATTTCGACAAGGACGTGACGCTCGCCCCGCTCGACCCCTATTACGAGATTCGCTGGCCCGACGGCTCGCGCTTTCAGGTCTCGGGCGATCACGCCCGGATGCGCGCCGAGGTGGCACGGCTCTCGCCGGGCGATGTGTCGGGCTATGAGGCGTTCCTCAGGGACAGCGAGAAACGCTACAGCTTCGGCTTTGAAAATCTCGGCCGGCGGCCGATGAACGCGCTTTGGGACATCGTCAAGGTTTTGCCAACCTTTGGCCGGCTGCGCGCCGACCGCTCGGTCTATGCCCATGCCGCCAGCCGGTTCCGCGACGAACGCCTGCGGATGGCGTTTTCGTTCCATCCGCTGTTCATCGGCGGCGATCCGTTTCGGGTGACCTCGATGTATATCCTGGTCAGCCATCTGGAGGCCGCCTTTGGCGTCCATTATGCCCAGGGCGGGGTCGCGGCGATCGCCGAGGCGATGGCCAATGTCATCCGCAGCCAGGGCGGCACGGTGCGCATGCAGACCGAGGCCGCCGAGATCGTCACCGCAGGGGGCCGCGCGCGCGGCGTGCGGCTGTCCGATGGCGCGGTGCTGCCGGCCGAAATCGTGGTGTCGAACGCCGATCCCGGCCAGACCTACATGAAACTGCTCAAGGGCCGGAAGAAGCGGCGCTGGACCGACACGCGGATGAAATATCTGCGCTGGTCGATGGGCCTGTTCGTGTGGTATTTCGGCACCAGCGGCACGCGCGGGATGTGGCCCGATGTGGGCCACCACACCGTGCTGAACGGCCCGCGCTACCGCGGGCTGGTCGACGACATCTTCATCAACGGCCATCTGGCCGACGACATGAGCCTTTATGTCCACCGGCCCAGCGTGACCGATCCCGGCGTGGCGCCCGAGGGCGGCGACACCTTCTATGCGCTGTCGCCGGTGCCGCATCTGGGCTTTGACAACCCGGTCGACTGGGCGGCCGAGGCCGAGCCCTATCGGCAGAAGGTCCAGAAGGTGCTGGAGGATCAGTTGCTGCCCGGGCTGGGCAAGCATCTGACCGCGTCCGAGGTGTTCACGCCCGAAACCTTCAGGACGCGCTATCTGTCGCCCTGGGGCACCGGGTTTTCGGTCGAGCCGCGGATTTTCCAAAGCGCCTGGTTCCGGCCCCACAACGTGTCCGAGGAATTGCCGGGGCTCTATATCGCGGGGGCGGGCACCCATCCCGGTGCCGGCGTGCCCGGCGTGCTGTGCACGGCCGAGGTGCTGGACCAGCTTGTCCCCGACCCGTCGGCCCAGGCCGAACCGATGCGGATGGCCGCGGAATGAACGCCGTCGCCCGCGCCATCGCACCCGCCGACCTTGCCGCCTGCCGCGAGGCGATCCGCCATGGCTCGCTGTCGTTTCACGCCGCTTCGCGCCTGCTGCCGGCGCGGGTCCGCGACCCGTCGCTGGCGCTTTACGCCTTCTGCCGGCTGGCCGACGACGCGGTCGATCTGCGCAGCGACAAGACCGCGGCCGTCCTGGCGCTGCGCGATCGGCTCGATCTGGTCTATGCCGGGCGGCCGCGCAACGCCCCCGCCGACCGCGCCTTTGCCGCGGTGGTCGAGGCCTGCGACATGCCCCGCGCCCTGCCCGAAGCCCTGCTCGAAGGGCTTGCCTGGGACGCGATGGAGCGCCGCTATGACGATCTGTCGGGGCTGAGGGCCTATTCGGCCCGGGTCGCCGCCGCGGTCGGCGCGATGATGTGCGTGATCATGGGGGTGCGCGACGGCCACGCACTGGCCCGCGCCTGCGACATGGGCGTGGCGATGCAGCTGACCAACATCGCCCGCGACATCGGCGAGGATGCCCGCGCCGGGCGCATCTATCTGCCGCGCGACTGGCTGGCCGAGGTCGGGCTGACCGAAGACGCGCTGCTGGCGGCACCGGAAAACCCCGCCGAGCCGGGGCTGACGGCGCAGATCCGCCGGCTGGCGACCCGGCTTCTGGACGAGGCCGATACGCTGTATCGCCGGGGCAGCACCGGCATCCCGGCGCTGCCGGCCGATTGCCGGCCGGGCATGCTGGCCGCGCGGCATATCTACGCAGGGATCGGCACCGTGCTGCGGCGTGAGGGCTGCCGCCCGATGGTGATGCGGGCGCACACCACCAAGGCCGCCAAGATCGGCTGGCTGGCCCGGTCGGCAGCGGAAGCCGGCGCAAGCCTCGTCTTGCCGCGCTCGCCGGTGATCTATGCCCGCCCGCTGCCCGAGACGGCGTTTCTGGTCGCCGCGGCCGCGCGCCCCGCGGTATCGGCCAATCCCTGGGGCGAGGGACGGGCGGGCGCGCTGATCGCGGTCTTTGCCCAGCTCGAGGCACGCGATCGCGCACGACGCGGCTTGCCCGGGGCCGGTGCGTGATCTAGAACCGAATTATGGACCTTGCGGTTTTCCTCGTCTTCCTGGCCTCCTGCATGGGGGCGGCGGCCACCGGCGCGATCTTCTCGCCCGGCGATTGGTATGAAAGGCTGAACAAGCCGTCCTGGATTCCGCCGAACTGGGCGTTTCCGGTCACCTGGACCGTGCTTTATGTCCTGATCGCGGTCGCGGCCACGCGAATCGCCGCCCTGCCCGGCGACACCGGCCTGGCGCTGGCGTTCTGGTCGCTGCAGATCGTGATGAACGCCCTGTGGAGCCCGGTCTTCTTCGGCCTGCACCGGATCCGCGCCGGCATGCTGGTGCTGGTGTTCCTGTGGCTGTCGGTCGCCGGCACATTGTGGAGTTTCGCCGCGCTCGACCCGATCGCGGCGGCGATGATCGCCCCCTATCTGCTGTGGGTCACCATCGCGGGCGCGCTGAACCTGTCGGTCTGGCGGCTCAACCCGGTCGGTGAAATGGCCGCCCGCGGCTGATCGCGGCCGACCGGCTTGTACCAGCGGTCGCTTATCGTCATCGATTGCCGCCTCCCGCCCCTCCTCTCCGCCCGATGACCAGTCTTGTCCTATCCCAAGGGTCAGGATTGGTGTTCGGGCGGGGAGGCAGGGCGGAAGGCGGACAGGGGCCATGCGTCCAGCCCATGGCGCCTTGGCATTAAGCCGCTAGCAAACCTTTTGCGCGACCTTGCCCGCAAAGCTGGGGAGGCGAGGCATGCGGCTGTTCGGGCGGGGCGAAGGCACGGGCGACGCGCCGGCGGACACGGCGCAGGGGCGGCTGTCGCATTGCCTCGAGGCGCTGGGCGAGGCCTGCGCGCTCTTCGATACCAACGACCGGCTGGTGGCGGCGAACGCGCATTGGCGGCGGCTGTTCTGGGGCGGCGGGCAACCGGCGCCCGGCACGCCGCTGGCCGATCTGTTCGCGGCCAGGGCCGGCGGGGCCAACGCTGCCGCCTCGCGCGCGCTGGCCGTGCGGCCCGCGGCGGGCACGGAAACGGCGCATGATTTTGCCCTGCCGAACGGCGAACATATCCGGCTGCGCGATGTCGGCACGGCCGGCGGCGACCGGATGCTTGTGGCCGAGAACGTCACCCATCTGGCCCGGCTATGGGCGGCGATCGAGACGATCCCCGACGGGTTCGTCCTGTTCGATCGGGACGACCGTCTGGTCATCTGCAACGAACGGTATCGCGCCATCTACAGCCTGTCGGCCGACGCGATCCGGCCCGGCGCGCCTTTCGAGGACATCCTGCGCCACGGGGTCGCGCGCGGCCAGTTCGCCGACGCGCTGGGGCGTGAGGATGCCTGGATCGCGGCGCGCCTCGCCGAACATGCCGACCCGCCGCGCGGCGGGCTCGAACAGAAGCTGTCGAACGGCCGCTGGCTGCGCATCCTCGAGGCGACGACGCCCGATGGCGGCCGCGCCGGCCTGCGCGTCGACATCACCGAGCAAAAGCGCCAGCAGGCCGAGCTTGACCGCGCCCGCCGCGAAGCCGAGATCGCCAACCGGGCGAAGTCGAGCTTCCTTGCCAGCATGAGCCACGAGATACGGACGCCGATGAACGGCGTCGTCGGCATGGCGGATCTGCTCGCCGATACCGAACTCGATCCCGACCAGCGGCTGTTCGCCGACACGATCCGCGCCTCGGCCGAGGCGCTGTTGGTGATCATCAACGATGTGCTCGACTATTCGAAGATCGAGGCCGGCAAGCTGGAGCTGTTTCCCGAACCCTTCGATCTGGAACGCTGCATCCACGATGTGGTGCTGCTGATGCGGCCCAAGCTGGCCGGCAAACCGGTCGATATCGCGGTCGATTACGATCTGTTCCTGCCCGATCGGTTCGTTGGCGATCCGGCGCGGCTGCGCCAGGTGCTGGTCAATCTGGTCGGCAACGCGGTGAAATTCACCGATGCGGGCCATGTGCTGATCCGGGTCACCGGGGTGGCCCGCGGCGCCGACCGCCAGCGCCTGCATGTCACGGTGGAGGATACCGGCATCGGCATTCCCGCCGATCAGGTCGACAAGGTGTTCGGCGAATTCGCCCAGGCTTCCGACCGTTCGGGCCGCCAGTTCGAGGGCACCGGGCTGGGCCTGGCGATCTCGCGCCGGCTGATCGCGATGATGGGCGGCGAAATCTGGGCCGAATCGGAACAGGGCCAGGGCTCGGTCTTCGGCTTCCGGCTGGTGTTGCCGGTGGCCGGCGAGGCACACCCGCCCACACCCCTGCCGACAAGTCTGAAACGCGCGCTGGTGGTCGACGATCTGGAGGTCAACCGCACGATCCTCGCCCGGCAACTCGGTCAGATGGGCATCGCGGTGACCGCTTGCGCCAGCGGCGCCGCGGCGCTGGAGGCGGCGCAGGCGGGCGGCTTCGACCTGATCCTGACCGACCATCTGATGCCGGGCATGGACGGGGTCGCGCTGGCAAGGGCACTGCGCGCGGCCGGGAATACCACTCCGATCCTGCTGCTGTCCTCGGGCGCGGGGCCGGCGCGCGGCACCGATGGCGACGCCGGGCTGTTCGCCGCCTGCCTGCAGAAACCCGTTCTGCGCGCCGATCTGGTGGCCGCGCTGGCCGGCGGTGGCCGGGCGCCCGCCGCAACCGGGGGCGCCGCGCGCGGCACCGCGCTGCCCCGGGCGCCGCGGCGGCTGGCCATCCTGGTGGCCGAAGACAACCGCACCAATCAGCTTGTCCTGCGCAAGATGCTCGACGGGCTCGACGCCAGCATCGCGATGACCGGCGATGGCGCCGAGGCGGTGCAGGCCTTTGCCGCGGCACCGCCCGACCTTGTCTTCATGGACATCTCCATGCCGGTGATGGACGGCATCGCGGCAACCGCAAAGCTGCGCGAGATCGAGGCGGCGCGCGGCCTTTGCCATACCCCCGTGATCGCGCTGACCGCCCATGCGATGGAGGGCGACGCCGAGCGGTTTCAGGCCGCCGGCATGGATCACTACCTGAGCAAACCGGTCAAGCGCGCCGCCATCGCGGCGGTGCTCGAGACGGTGTTCGCCACGCTCCCGCCCGGGTCACGCGACCCCGGCGAAGCCGCCGGCGCGGCCTGAGCGGATCGCACCCAGGGAGCGATCCGCCGCCGCTCCGGTGCCAGCCGCGCCAAGGCCCGCGAGGGCCGGGGCGCGGCCCGCTGGCGACCGCGGCACGGCAACCGGCCCGGCCTGACCGCGTCGCACCCCTTGGGCGCTTGGGCATACCAACAGACGGCCATGATCGGTCGATGTCTCTGGCCTCACCCGACGGGGGTCTGGTAACGAACCCTCGACTTGGATCGCGTGGGGGATCGAGGACATGAAGGGCTTTGGGGTGCACACCAGCATGTGGACCATGTCGTGGGATGCCGACGGCGCCGCACGGGCCATCGCGGCGGCAAATGCGGCGGGGATGGATTTCATCGAGATCGCCCTGCTCGACCCGGCGGGCACGGATGCCGCCCTGGGCCGCACGCTGCTCGAAAAGGCCGCGCTGCCCGCGGTCTGTTCGCTGGGCCTGCCCGAGCGCGCCTGGGCCTCGCGCGATCCGCAGGCGGCAGTCGACTTCCTGCGCCTTGCCATCGAAAAGGCGGCCGGGCTGGGCGCCGAGGCGCTGACCGGCGTGACCTATGGCGGGATCGGCGAGCGCAGCGGCGCCCCGCCAACCCCGGCCGAACTCGACAATGTGGCGCGCGCGCTCGACGCCGCGGCGGGCATCGCGCAGCGGCACGGCCTGCTGTTCGGGATCGAGCCGGTCAACCGCTACGAAACCCATCTGATCAACACCGCCGCCCAGGGCGTGGCGATGATCGAACGGATCGGCGCGTCCAACATGTTCCTGCACCTCGACACCTACCACATGCATATCGAGGAGCGCGGCATCGGCAACGGCATCATCGCGGGCCGCGATCATCTGCGCTATGTCCACCTGTCGGAATCCGATCGCGGCACGCCGGGGGCGGGCAATTGCGACTGGGACGGGGTTTTCGCGACACTCGCCGCGATCGGGTTCGATGGCGGGCTGGCGATGGAAAGCTTCATCAACATGCCGCCCGAAATCGCCCATGGGCTGTCGGTCTGGCGGCCCGTGGCCGACAGCGCCGAGACGGTGATCGGCCAGGGCCTGCCCTTTCTGCGCAACAAGGCCGCGCAATACGGGCTGATCTAGCGGCCGTTTCCGACACGCCGGGCCAGTCGACACCGCCATCCCGGGTGCTCGCGGCCCCTCGGCACGGCATGCCAACGGTCATTGAGAATGACCGTTGGTATAATACCAAGGCGCAATGAGTCACGCTCATTGCAGCTTGGTATAAGGTTGGTGGTCGGGCGGGCAGGCGGAGCCCGGAAGCGGGCCAGCTGCAATGAGTCACGCTCATTGCAGCCTGCCATTAACCCTCTCTCAACCCTATTCTGGCATCCGGGTCGGGCCGGTGAAAAGGCCGGCACGCTGCTTGCAAACCCCAAAGCGACCGGCGCCTCGCCCCTCCCGGGCGGGGCGCCACCCCCTCCGATCAGCGCACCTCGGCCCGGTCGACGATCCGGGTGCCATCCGTAATCGCGATGCCGGGATGCAGGATCACCCGATCGCCCGCCGACAGACCCTGGCGGATCTCGGCCATCGTGGCGGCGCGCCGGCCCAGTGTCACCGCGCGTTCCCGGGCCCGCCCCTCCGGATCGACGACGAACACCGCCCAGTCGCCATCCCGCCGGAACAGCGCGCTGACCGGAACCTGCAGCACATCCTCGCCGCGCCAGACGACGATCTCCAGCCACACGGCATAGCCATGGCCCAATCCCGGCCGGTCGGCGGGCGGCGAAACCAGGGTGAAGATCGCATCGGCGCGCTGTTCCTCGATCCCCAGCGCCGACACGACGCTGCGCGCCACCGGCGCCACCCGGTTGAGCCGCGCCGCGAGCGCGCCCTCGCCGCCCCAGCGCAGGACCCGCGCGGGCGCGCCGGCCGGCAGCCGCACCGCATCGGCCGACAGCACATCGGCGACGATCTCCATATCGGCAAGATCGCCGACCGCCACCAGCGGCGTGCCGGCGGCGACCGGGCGCTCGCTTTCGACGGCGACCGACAACACCACACCGTCGATCGGCGCGGTGATCTCCAGGCAGCAGGGCCCGTCGCCATCGCCATCCGCGCCCGGCTCGATCAGCATTGCCCGCGCCCGGTCGAGCGCGTTTTCCGCCATCGCCAGCCGGGATTGCGCCGTCTCGAGCGCGGCGCGTTTCGCCGCCACGACCTGGCTTGCATCCTCGAGCCGCGTCAGCGAGGTCGCCCCGCGCTCCACGAGGCGCTGCACCCGGTCGTGCTGGGTGCTGGCATAGGACAGGTCCTCTTCGGCCTGGCGGCGTTCGCTTCGCGCCACGTCGATCGCGGCCTCGGCCTCGCGGATCGCGGCCTCGGCCTGGACCCGCGCCCGATCGTCGAGGAATGCCGGGATGCCCGAATCGACCTCGGCGACCACCGTCTGGCCCGCGATCACCGGATCGCCGGCCTCGACCGGTGCGCGCCGGGCCACACCCGCGACCGGCGCGGCGATCTCGTAGATATCGCGCACCCGGGTTCGCCCTCGGCCTCGACCGTCACCGCCATCGGACCGCGTGTTGCGACATAAAGGTCCGCCGGCACCGGCGGGGTGTAGATGGCGACCGCGACAAGCCCGCCCAGCACCACGGCGCCAAGCCCGCCCAGGATGATCGCGCGTATCGGCAATCGCATCGGCCTACTCCCTTGTCTTCATGACCGCGACCAGGTCCATGCGGTCGATCCGGCGGCGCACGATCAGCGCCGCGCCCAGGCTGGTCGCCAGCACCACCAGGCTGGCCCGGGCAAAGGCCGCGCGTTCCAGCACCAGGGGGATCGCGTACAGATCGCTTTCGAAGCCCGCGGTCATCGCCACCGCCAGCCCGGCGCCCATGGCCCAGCCAAGCGGCTGCGCGACCAGCGCCAGCAACACCGTCTCGCCCAGCAAGGACCAGCGACACCTCGGCCCGGGTGAAGCCCAGGATGCGCAGGCTGGCCAGTTCGCGGGCGCGTTCGGAGAGCTGGATGCGGGCCGCATTATAGGCCACGCCGACCGCGATCAGCATGGCGACGGTGACATAGATCGTCGTCATGATGGCGACATTGTGCTGCAGGGTCTCGCGGAACACCCGCCGGATATCGGTCATCATCGCGGCCCCGGCGACGCCCGGCACATCGGCCAGCGCATGCTCGAACGCGCTCGTCGCGGCAGGGTCGAGCGCGACCTGCGCCGAGGTCATGCGCGGCGACTGGCCCAGCAACCGGTCGAGCGCGGCCAGGTCGATGAAGGCGGTCAGACCGAAATACTGCGTCACCGTATCCGCGACCGGCACGTCGATGCGACGCCTTGTGCCGGTCAGAAACGCCACCTCCACGGTGTCGCCCGGCGCCACATCCAGCTGCCGCGCCAGCCGCTCGGGCAGCACCAGCCCGGCCCGGGGCAGCGACACCGGATTGCCCTGGGCATCCACCGTGCGCGTCAGATCGGCCGATGCCGGCAGGCCCTGCAGGCCGACCCGCTTTTCCCGGGGGCCGTGGCGCAGGATCACCGCGTGATCCTGTTGCGGTTCGGCATGGAGCACGCCCGGAAGCCGCGCGACCCCGCCAAGCGCGGCGATTCCGGTCTCATGGCTCAGGATGACGGTGGCGTCCTGCCGGCTGGCGGCGCGGAATGACACATCCATCAGCTGTTCCAGCGCGTCGTCGAGGTATCCCGCCGCGACCACCACCGCGACCGACGCCGCCAGGCCAAGCGACGAAAGCCCCGCCCGCACCGGCCAGCGCAGAAGCCCCCGCAGCACCATCAGCGCGGTCTGCGGCAGCGCCAGCCGGGTCAGCATCCGGTCAGCCAGCCCGCGCGAAAAGCGCGGCGGGGCCGGCGGGGCCATGGCGATGGCGGGGGCGAGCCGCGCCGCCCGCCAGGCGCTGTGCGCCGCGCCGAACCCGGCCGCGGCCAACCCCAACAGCGCGGACAGGCCATAGACCGCCGGCGAGACGGTGTGGATCAGGAACGGAAAGTCGAAGAAGGTGGCGTACAGGGCGGCGGTCTGCGCGGCCAGCCAGCTGCCCACGATCCAGCCGATCGCGATGCCCGTCAGCGCGATCAGCCCGGCCAGCAGCAGATAATGTCCCAGCACCGCCCGGTCGCGGTAGCCGAGCGCCTTCAGAAGCCCGATCTCGGCCCGTTCCAGCTCGACGATGCGCCCGATCACCATGTTGACGAGAAACGCCGCGACCAGAAAGAACACCGGCGGCAGGACCCAGGCCGTCGATTGCAGCTGCTGAAGCTCGGCATCGATGAAGCTGTTGGACACCTGCAGGTCGCGGCCATGGGCGCCAAGACCGCCATAGGGGTCCAGCAGCCGGTCGACCGCCGCGATCACCGCCGGCGTGTCGGCGCCGGCGGCAAGCCGCAATGCGAGCTTGTTGAACGCGCCTTCCATGTCGAAAGCCGCCGCCGCCGCCGCTGTCGGCATCCACAATATGCCGAAACGGCGGTTGTCGGGCATCAGCGCGCCGGGCCCGATGGTGTAGATGAATTCGGGCGACAGCGCCGTTCCGGTGACCGTCAGCACGCGTTGGCGGCCGTCCAGATTTGCCGTCAGCCTGTCGCCCGGCCGCAGCCCGTTCGCCTCGGCAAAGGGGGCGTTCACCACGATCTGATCGGTCGCGCCCGGTTCGGGCATCCGGCCCGCGCGCAGCACCAGCCGGTTGAGCTCGCCGTCATCTGCGGGCAGCGACAGCACCTGCCCGACCGCCAGCGGCACGCCGCCCGGCACATCGAGCGTGGCCAGCCCCGATACCCGCGCATCGACGCCCAGCACGCCGTCGATGGCCGCCAGGGCGGGCAGCAGGCTGTTCGGCGCGCGGTTTGCCTCGGCGAACACATCGGCAAAGCGCTGGCGTTCGTAATAGGCGGCGCGCGTGGTTTCCAGCGCGCCATACATGCCGAAGGCGGTCAGCACGACCAGCACGCCGCAGGCCAGCACCAGCGCGATCGCCAGCGCCTGTGCCCAGAGCCGGCGAAAGTCGCGCAACAGCTTGATGTCGAGCGCGTGCATCGGGGTTTACCAGGCGATCTCGTCGGGGCGCTTGCGGGTGGCGTTCGCCTCGACCCCCGCAATCCGGCCGTCGTGAAACCGGATCACCCGATGCGCCATTTCGCGGATTGCGGCGTTGTGGGTGATGATCACGGTCGCCGTCCCCAGATCGCGATTGACGTCGTCGAGCACTTGCAGGACCTGGCCCCCGGTCGCGGAATCGAGCGCGCCGGTCGGCTCGTCGCACAGCAGCACATCGGGCCGCTTGGCCAGCGCGCGGGCGATCGCCACGCGCTGCTGTTCGCCGCCCGACAACTCGGCCGGGAAATGGTCAAGCCGATGGCCAAGCCCGACAAGGCCCAGCGCATCGGCCGGGGCCATCGGATCGGGCGCCACATCGGTGACCAGTTGCACGTTCTCCCGCGCCGTCAGGCTGGCCACCAGATTGTAGAACTGAAAGACAAAGCCGATATGGTCGCGCCGATAGCGGGTCAAGTCCCGGTCGCGCAGCCCGGTCAGATCGGTCTGCCGGAACCAGACCTGGCCGGCGCTTGGCCGGTCGAGCCCGCCAAGGATGTTCAGAAGCGTCGACTTGCCGCTGCCCGAGGGGCCCAGCAGCACGGTCAGGCGCCGGCCTCGATCTCCAGATCGATGCCGTCGAGCGCGTGCACCGCCCCGCCGCCCGTCTGATAGACGCGGCTGAGACCGACTGCGCGAAAGATCGTCCCGGCCATGGCGCCGCCCCGATCGTCCCTGGACCCGTGGAGGCAGGTTCACCGTTCCAAGGATGCCGCAAGCGCGGGTTTCGCGCAAGGCATCTCGCCGTCGCGGCGGCCGGGGGCCGGCCCGCCGGCCGGCTGCGCCGCGGCAACGGCCGCGTTGCGAATGGCCCGCGGGGTCTGACCGGTCCAGCGGCGGCACCGAGCGGCTCAGCGTCGCCTGATCGGCATAGCCGAGTTCGGACGCCAGCGCGCCCAGCGACGGCGGGTCCGGGCCCTGCAGCCGGTCCAGCGCGATGCCCGCGCGGCTGCGATCGACAATCCCCGAAAACGTGCCGCCCTGCTGCCGTCAGGCGCCGGCGCAAGCTGCGCACGCTCAGCCCCGCGGCCGCGGCCGCGTCGCTGGCCTGCGGCGTCCGGTGCGGCAGCATCGCCGTGACCAGGGTGGCGACATCGTCCGACAGGGTCTGCCCGCGCAACAGGGGACACCGCCCGGCCGGCGCCCGCGCGTCGGCCCGGGCGCGCAAATCGGGCGGCACCGGCCGCGCGGCCATGGCCGCATCGATCTGCAAGTTGAGCGCGCGGTCCGGCGCCGCCTCGACCCTGTCGCCCAGCCAGGGCCGCAGATGCGCGAACCCGACCCCGGGGTGCGGGACCATGCGGATCCGGGCAAGGCAGGGCCGGTCGCCCACCACGGAGCAGATCATGTCGGCCAGCGCAGCCACGTATTGCTGGACCAGATGCAGAACGCCGTCCTCGCCCAGACTGACCGCCCAGCCATCGCCGACATGCAGGGCGCCGCCGCGATCCTCGACCGTGAACACCTCATGCGTCGAATGACAGGGCATTGCACGGCGGATACGCCGCAGCCCGTCGCCCAGGGTGGGGCCGCGAAAGGCGGCTACGGTGACAAAGCCCAGATCGACGCTGCCCTGCCCGTGCAGCATCAGCCATGGCGTGTCGGGGCCGCCTGTCTGCGCCGCGGCTGCCAGCAGGCCGACAGCGCCGCGCAACGGGACCGGAACGAAGGGATCGTCCGCCGGCACCCAGTCGAGCCCCGCCTGCGCCAGATAGGGGGCGGGATCGCGGCCGGTCGCGCACAGCCAGCGGCGCATCGGCGCGATCGCCGCGGCACGGATCAGGGGAATCGCTTGCGCCATGACATTTGGGAACAAAGCGTCCCACGCTTTGGCCCGCAAAGTCAAATGCCGGTGCAAAACTTGATCTGCATCAAGCTTTGGCCAAGGGCCGATATGGCACCGTCGCCCGCAAGATCGGGTCTGGCCTGGCCGGACCCCGCCATGCCGCGGCCGCGCCCCTGCGTCCGGCCGCCAGAGACGAAAGGAAAGCGCAAGATGCCGAACCGATCCGCCGCCGCTTTGGCGGCAGCCATGCTGACCCTGCAGGCGGCCGCCCCGGCGCCGGCCGACAGCGCGTCCGGTGCGCCCGGTGCCACCGCCACCATCGACGGGCGGCAATTGCCGCCCAGCCGCCGGCCTTTGGCGGCACCGTCGCCGACACGGTCGGCGACTCCACCGCCTGGTGGCCGCCGCGGGTCATCCCGCCGGCGGATGCGCCGAACATCCTGCTGATCATCCTTGACGATGCGGGCTTTGGCGTGCCGAGCACCTTTGGCGGCGTGATCCCCACCGACACGATGGACGAGCTGGCCGCTGCGGGGCTGAGCTATACCAGCATCCATTCGACCGCCCTGTGCTCGCCGACGCGGGCGGCGCTGATCACCGGGCGCAACCACCATTCGGTGGGCTTCGGCGTGATCTCGGAGCAGTCGACCGGATTCCCCGGCTACAACTCCATCATCCCCCGCGACAAGGCGACGATCGGCCGGATTCTGCTGGAGAACGGCTACAACACCTCGTGGTTCGGCAAGGACCACAACACGCCGGCCTTCGCCGCCAGCCAATCGGGGCCGTTCGACCAATGGCCGACCGGCATGGGGTTCGAGTATTTCTACGGATTTGTCGGAGGCGACGCCAACCAGTGGCAGCCGAACCTGTTCCGCAACACCACCCAGATCTATCCGTTCGACGGCGATCCGGAGTGGAACCTGATCACCGGCATGGCCGACGATGCGATCGACTGGATCACGCGGATGCATCAGATCGACCCGGCAAAACCGTTCTTCGTGAAATACGCCCCGGCGCCACCCATGCGCCGCACCACCCGACCCGGGAATGGGTGGAAAAGATCGAAGCGATGGAACTCTTTGACGACGGCTACGAGGCGCTGCGCCAGACCATATTCGACAACCAGAAGAAACTTGGCCTGGTGCCCGAGGGCGCGACGCTGACGCCCTGGCCGGCCGACAAGATTGAGCCGTGGGATCAGCTGACCGACGACGAGAAGCGGCTGTTCATCCGGCAGGTCGAGGTGTTCGCGGCATACGCTGCCTATACCGACCACGAAATCGGCCGCGTCGTGGACGCCATCGACGATCTCGGCCGGCTCGACGACACGCTTGTCATCTATGTCAACGGCGACAATGGCACCTCGGCCGAGGGCGGCCCGATGGGCACGCCGAACGAGGTCGCCTGGTTCAACGGCATCGCCGAGATGCCCGCCGAGACCCAGCTGCAATGGTATGACGCATGGGGCACCGAGGCGACCTATAACCACATGTCGGCCGGCTGGTCCTGGGCCTTCGACACGCCGTTCGACTATTTCAAGCAGAACGCCAACCGGCTGGGCGGGGTGCGGCAGAACATGGTCGTGGCCTGGCCCAACGGGATCACCGACAAGGGCGGGCAGCGCGACCAGTTCCTGCATGTGATCGATGTGGTGCCGACCCTTCTGGAGGTCACCGGCATCGCCGAGCCGCTCGCGGTCGACGGGATCGTGCAATCGCCCATCGAAGGCATCAGCTTCGCCTATACCTTCGATGCGGACAATGCCGATGCCCCGAGCCGCCGGCGCACCCAGTATTTCGAGATGATGGGGCAATGGGCGCTCTATCACGAGGGCTGGTGGCTGAGCACCAAGGTGAACCGGATGCCCTGGGAAACGCCCAAGACGCCGAACCCCGATCCGCTGAACAATCAGGTTTTCGAGCTCTACGACCTGACGACCGACATCAATCAGCAGAACGACCTTGCCGCCGAGCGCCCTGAAAAGGTCGCGGAGCTCAAGGCGATCTTCATGCAGGAGGCCGCGAAGTATCAGGTCTTCCCGCTCGATGCGTCGGTCACGTCGCGGCTTGCCCAGCCGCGGCCGAACATCACCGCGGGCCGCACCGAGTTCGTCTATACGCGCCCGATGACGGGGCTGCCGCAGGGCGACTCGCCGTCGCTCCTGAACAGTTCCTACACGATCACGGCCGAGATCGAGGTGCCCGAGGGCGGCGCCGAAGGCATGATCGTGACCTCGGGCGGGCGGTTCGCGGGCTATGGCTTCTACCTGCTCGATGGCAAGCCCACGTTCACCTGGAACATGCTGAACCTCGAGCGCATCCAATGGCAGGGCACGGACGCCCTGACGGCTGGCAAGCATACGCTGGCGTTCGACTTCAAGTATGACGGTCTGGGCGCAGGCACGCTGGCCTATGGCAGCACCAGCGGGCTTGGTCAGGGCGGCACCGGCACGCTCAGCGTGAACGGCACGGTCGTCGACACGAAGGAGATGAAGAACACCATTCCCACCATCCTGCAGTGGGACGAATCCTTCGATGTGGGCTCCGACACGCTCACCGGCGTCTACGACACCGACTACACGCCCCCGTTCCCGCTGACGGCGACGCTGGAGAAGCTGACGATCTTGGTCGACCGGCCGCAGTTGAGCGAGGCCGATATCAAGCAGCTCGAAGACGCGCGCCAGCGCGCCAGCGACTAGGATCCGGGCGCGATGCGGTCGCCGTGTTGCGCCCTTGCCCCACCCGCCCGGCCGCCGACCCTGTGGTTCGGCAGCGGGCGGGGCGGCGGGGTGGGAGGCGGCGAACGGTCAAGGTCAAAGACCTTTGGTAGACTGCGCCCTTGACCCGGCGCCAACCTTGCGTCGGCGGGACGGCGCCTCTGACGGGGGCATCGGTTGGCACCGCGCAGGCGAAAACGGCATCATCGCCGGACAGCGGTCCGTCCCCGGCTCTGGCAGCCGCGCCGGGGCTGGTCTATGGGGCGCACAGGCGAAACCGGCGGGACCCCATGGCGCGCATCCTGATCACCTCGGCGATCCCCTATATCAACGGGGTCAAGCATCTGGGCAATCTGGTGGGCAGCATGCTGCCCGCCGATCTTTACGCCCGCTACATGCGCGCCCGCGGCCACGAGGTGCTGTTTCTGTGCGCCACCGACGAACATGGCACGCCGGCCGAACTGGCCGCCGCCAAGGCGGGCCTGCCGGTCGCCGATTACTGCGCCTGGATGCACGGCGTGCAAAAGCGGCTTGGCGACGGGTTCGGCCTGTCCTTCGATCATTTCGGCCGGTCGTCGAGCCCGCAGAACCACCGCCTGACGCAGCATTTTGCGGGCCGGCTGGCCGAGGCCGGCCTGATCGAGGAGCGCAGCGAACGGCAGGTCTATTCACCGACCGACGGGCGGTTCCTGCCCGACCGCTATGTCGAGGGGACGTGCCCGAATTGCGGCTATGCGCATGCGCGCGGCGACCAGTGCGAGAACTGCACCAAGCAGCTTGACCCGACCGACCTGATCGACCCGCGCAGCGCGATCTCGGGCGCCACCGATCTGGAAATGCGCGAAACGAAGCACCTGTACCTGCGCCAATCGGCGATGCAGGAGCGGCTCGATGCGTGGCTCGACGGGCAGACCGGCTGGCCGGTGCTGACCACCTCGATCGCCAGGAAATGGCTGCATGACGGCGACGGGCTGCGCGACCGCGGCATCACCCGCGACCTCGACTGGGGCATTCCGGTGCGGAAGGGCGACGCGGACTGGCCGGGGATGGAAGGCAAGGTCTTCTATGTCTGGTTCGACGCGCCCATCGAATACATCGCCTGCGGCGCCGAATGGGCCGAGGCGCAGGGCCTCGATGCGGATGCCTGGCAGCGCTGGTGGCGCACCGATCAGGGCGCCGGGGATGTGCGCTATGTCCAGTTCATGGGCAAGGACAACGTGCCGTTCCACACCCTGTCCTTCCCGGCCACGCTGATGGGCTCGGGCGAGCCGTGGAAGCTGGTCGATTATATCAAGTCGTTCAACTACCTGACCTATGATGGCGGGCAGTTTTCCACCAGCCAGGGGCGCGGCGTGTTCATGGACGACGCGCTGGAGATTCTGCCGGCCGATGCGTGGCGCTGGTGGCTGCTGAGCCATGCCCCCGAGACGGGCGATTCCGAATTCACCTGGGAGGGGTTCCAGACCGCGGTCAACAAGGACCTGGCCGACGTTCTGGGCAATTTCGTCAGCCGGGTGACCAAGTTCTGCCGCACGCGGTTCGGCGAAGCCGTGCCGGGGGGCGGGGAATGGGGGCCGCAGGAGGACGCGCTGATCGCCGAATTGCAGGCCCGCCTGGCCGCCTATGCCGCCCATATGGACGCGATCGAGGTGCGCAAATCGGCCGCCGAGCTGCGCGCGATCTGGGTGGCGGGCAACGAATATCTGCAGGCGGCCGCGCCCTGGGCGGCGTTCAAGGAGGACCCCGACCGGGCCGCCGCGATCATCCGGCTGTCGCTGAACCTGATCCGGCTCTATGCGGTCCTGTCGGCGCCGTTCATCCCGCATACGGCGGACGCGCTGTGCGCCGCGCTGCAGACCGACGACCGGGCCTGGCCCGACGATGTGAAAACCGCGCTGACCGCCCTGCCGCCGGGCCACGGCTTCAGCGTGCCAGGCAACCTGTTCGACAAGATCACGGATGCGCAGCGTATCGAATGGCACGACCGGTTCGCGGGCGGGCGGGGCTGAACGAATTGCCGCTCATGACAACGGTCTTCGAGAATGACCGTTATCCGCCTCGCGCCCCGCTTTCATCGCCCGCCGCCGGTTCGGCCCCCGATCGGGCGCGCACATGGGCATCGATGGCGGCGGCCTCGTCGGCGGTCGTGCGCAGCCCCAGCCGGGTGCGCCGCCACAGGAAATCGGCGCCGGTGCGGACCCATTCCCGATCGACCGCCCAGTCGAGTTCGCGCGCCGTGATCGTCGCCCCGAAGGCCGGGCCCAGATCGTCGGCGCTGCGCGCGCCGTCCAGCCAGACCCGCGCCTCGGTCCCATAGGCGCGGACCAGCCGATGCGCCCAGGCCGCATCCAGAAACGGAAAGTCCCGGCACAGGCCGGCCTGCAGATCGGCAACGCCGGTGACCGGAAAATCGCCGCCGGGCAGCGCCACCCCGGCCGTCCAGGCCGGGCCGGCCTGCGGGAAATGCGGCGCCAGCCTGGCGACCGCCGCCTCGGCCAGACGCCGGTAGGTGGTGATCTTGCCGCCGAAGACATTGAGAAGCGGCGCCCCGGCCCCGCCATCGAAGCGCAGCACATAGTCCCGCGTCGCCGCCGTGGCCGAGCTGGACCCGTCATCGTAAAGCGGCCGCACCCCGGAATAGGTCCAGACGACATCGGCCTCGGTCACCGGCTTGCGGAAATACTGCGACGCGAAGTCGAGCAGATAGCGCATCTCTTCGGCGGTGCAGACCGGCGGCTCGGCGATGTCCTGATGCTCGGCCTCGGTGGTGCCGATCAGGGTGAAGTCGCCCTCATAGGGGATCGCGAAGATGATCCGCCCGTCGCGGCCCTGGAAGAAATAGCAACGGTCATGGTCGAACAGCTTGCGGGTAACGATGTGGCTGCCCCGCACCAGCCGGACATGGGCGGCCGAATTGCTGCGCACCACGTTGCGGATCACGTCATCGACCCAGGGCCCGCCGGCATTGACCAGCGCGCGGGCCATGACCGCGGCCCGGCTGCCGTCATGCGCCAGCTCGACCCGCCACAGATCGCCGACCCGTTCGGCCGAAACGACGCGCGTTCGCGGCATGATTCGCGCCCCACGGGCAGCGGCGTCGCGGGCGTTCAGCACCACCAGACGCGAATCCTCGACCCAGCAATCGGAGTATTCGAAGGCCCGGTCGAAGCGGTCATCGAGTGGCGCGCCCAGCGGCGTGCCGGCCAGCCGCACGCTCCGCGTTCCGGGCAGCAGTTTTCGCCCGCCCAGATGATCGTACAGGAACAGCCCCGCGCGGATCATCCAGGCCGGGCGGCGCCCGCGCATCCAGGGCATCGCCACGGCCATGATGCGCGAGACGGGCGTTTCCACATCGAACCGCATCGCCGGGTCGTAGGGCAGGACGAACCGCATCGGCCAGGCGATATGCGGCATCGCCTGCAACAGCACCTCGCGTTCGATCAGCGCGTGGCGCACCAGCCCGACCTCGAGATATTCGAGATACCGCAACCCGCCATGGAACAGCTTGGTCGAGGCCGAAGAGGTCGCGCCGCCCAGATCGTCCTTTTCGGCCAGCGCCACCGACAGGCCCCGGCCGGCGGCGTCCCGCGCGATGCCGCAGCCATTCACGCCGCCGCCGATGACGAACAGGTCGACGGGCGGCGCGCCCGGCTCAGACGGGTTGGGCAGCATGGGTCCGGTCGAGGACAGGGATCGGGATGCCGGTCCACCGGGCCGCCGACGGCCGGCCGAGGCCGCCAGCCGGCGATGCCGGTGCGGGCATTGCGTTTGGCCACTGGCGAAGGTTCATGGTCGATGCGCCCCCATGGTCGTCGCCCTACCCTTAGGCCGCGGGCCGGCGCCGGTCCAGCCATTCCCCCCGGCCGGCCTGTCCGCCGGGCCATCGGCGCCAGGGGGGCGGCGGGCTTGCCCGGGGCGGGCGGCCTGTGACAGGCTGCGCCATTCCCTGTCGGAGGCCCGCCATGCGCCCTGTTCTTCTCGTTGCTTTCGGCCTTGTCTTTGCCCTGGCCGGGCTTTCCGCGGCGCAGGCGCAAGGCCAGTCCAACCCGGTTCCCGACCGCCGATTCGTCCTCAGCCACGATGTCGACCTGCCCGGCGGCGATCTGCGGCAGATTTTCGAGACGACGCTCGAGGCCTGCGGAACCGCCTGCCTGGCCGATCCGCGCTGCGCGGCCTTCACCTATAACAGCCGGGCGAATGCCTGTTTCCCAAAGGCGCGGGCCGGCGCGCCCGAGGCCTTTGACGGGGCGCTGTCGGGCCGGGTCGTGGCCAAGTCCGAGGCCGAGATGGCACTGGGCGCCGAACGGGCGGCCGAGCTGCGGGGTTTCCTGGCGCCCGAGGATCTGGACCAGGCGCGCCGCTTCGCACTCGACCTGGCGAATGAAAGCCTGCCGGGCTATCGCGATCTTGCGGCGCTGCTGGGACCGGATGGCGGCCGGACACTGCGCGGGTCGGGCGGGTTTCGCCGCGCGGCGACCGCCACGATGCGGACCGACGCGCGCGAACACTGGCTGCTGATGTCGCGGGTCGCGCAGGGGACGATGTCCAGCTGGCCTAGCGACTGGTCGCGGCGCGACACCGCCACGCTCGGCGCGATCAACGCCTATCTGCGGACCGACGATACGGCGCTGCGCGTCGATGCGCTGCGATTGCTGGCATCGGCGCTGGAAGATCAGCGGCGCGGCCGCGACATGATCGGGGCGCTGCGGATGGCGCTGGACATCGCCCCCGATGACGACACCGCGCGGGCGCTTGACGCCGCCATCGCCAAATACGGGTTCCGCGTGGTCGACACCCAGGTCGAAAGCGAACTGGCCGAGCCGCGGATTTGCGCGATCTTCTCCGAGGCCCTGGTACCGGCGGGCCGCGACTATGCGCCTTTCGTCCGGTTGCCCGAGCCGGGCCTGACCGTGGAGGTCGACGACCGCACGCTGTGCATCGGCGGGGTCCGCCACGCCACCCGCTACAGCATCGGCCTGCGCGAGGGCCTGCCCGCGGCCTCGGGCGAAGCCCTGCACAAGACCGTCGATCTGGCGCTTTGGGTGGGCGACCGCGAACCGGCTGTGCGGTTTCCCGGCCGCGCCTATTTGCTGCCGGCGACGGGCGAGGTGACCCTGCCCGTCGTCACCCTGAACACCGACGAGGTGGCCCTGTCGCTGCACCGGATGTCGGACCGGACGATCCTGCAAGCCATTCAGGACGACCTGTTCGCGCGCCCGCTTGACACTTGGCGGGCCAATCAGCTGACCGAGGGGCTGGCCGAAACCGTGTGGCAGGGCAGCGGCACGGTCGAGATGACGCTCAACGCCGAGGTCACCACCCGGCTGCCGCTGTCGGACGAATTGGGCACGCTGGCGCCCGGCATCTACGTGCTGCTGGCCCGCCTGCCCGATGCCGGACCGCGCGACGACATGGCCGCGGCGCAGTGGTTCGTGGTCTCCGATCTGGGGCTGGCCACCCTGTCGGGCACCGACGGGCTGCATGTGTTCCTGCGCGGGTTGGGCGATGCAAGGGCGCGGGCCGGGGTGCGGGTGCGGCTGCTGGCGCGTTCCAACGCGGTGCTGGCCGCGGCGACGACCGACGCCGACGGCTATGCGCGCTTTGCGCCGGGCCTGCTGAATGGCACCGGCGGGGCCGCCCCGGCGCTGGTGCTGGCGCAGGATGGCGGCGACCTGACCTTCCTGTCGCTGACCGAACCCGAATTCGACCTGTCCGATCGCGGGGTCGCGGGCCGGGCGCCGGCCGGGCCGGTCGATGCGTTTCTGACCACCGATCGGGGCGCCTATCGGCCGGGCGAGACGATCCACGCCACCGTGCTGACCCGCGACGACCGGGCCGCCGCGATCCCGGGCCTGCCGGTGACCGCGATCCTGACCCGGCCCGACGGGGTGGAATACCGCCGCCTGGTCAGCGATGGCGGCGTGGCGGGCGGTCATGTCTTTGCCTTTGCGACCTCGGCGACCGTGCCGCGGGGCCGCTGGCGGCTGGCGATCCACACCGACCCTGAGGCGCCCGCGATCGCCAGCACCGCGCTGCTGGTCGAGGAATTCCTGCCCGAACGGATCGATGCCGAACTGACGTTGCCCGACGGTCCGATCGGGCTGCGCGACACGCCCGAGCTGTCGGTCGCGGCACGCTATCTGTTCGGCGCCCCGGCGGGCGATCTGCCGGTCGAGGGCGAGGTCGCGCTGCGCGGCGTCGACACGCTGGACGGGTTTCCCGGCTATCGCTTTGGCCCGCATGACGCCGACCGCACCCCGCGTTATGCCGCGTTGCCGCCCGATCTGCGAACCGGACCCGATGGCCGCCTGACCACGCCGATCGAACTGCCCGAAATCGACGTCGCATACGGACCGCTGCAGGCCACCGCGATCGTTCGGGTTGCCGAAGGCTCGGGCCGGCCGATCGAACGCCGGCTGACCCGGCCGGTCACCGGCGAGGCCGCGCTGATCGGGATCAAGCCCGGCTTTGACGGGGTGGCGCCGATGGAGGCCGAGGCCCGTTTCGAGGTGATCGCGCTCGATGCCCGGGGCACGCCGATCGCGGCCAATCTGGATTGGACGCTGACCCGGCTTGAACGGCAGTATCAGTGGTACAGGCTCGGCGGCGAATGGCGCTGGGAACCGATCACGCGGCGCACGCGCATCGCCGAAGGCACCCTGCAAAGCGGTGACGCGCCCGCGGCAATCGCGGCCGCCGTCGATTGGGGCCGCTATGAGCTGGAGGTCGCGCGGACCGACGGCGCCTTTGCCATCGCCTCGATCGTTTTCGATGCCGGCGGGTATGGCGGCGCGGATGCCGCCGCCACGCCCGATTTCCTTGAGGTGTCGCTCGACGCGGCAAGCTACCGCCCCGGCGACACGGCGCGGCTGCGGATCGTGCCGCGGGCGCCCGGCCGGGCGCTGGTGACCGTCCTGTCGAATCGGCTGATCGACATGAAGGCGGTCGAGGTGGTCGCCGGCGAGAACCTGGTCGATCTGCCGGTGACCGACGATTGGGGCGCGGGCGCCTATGTCACCGCCACGGTGATCCGACCGATGGATGTGCCGGCCGGCCAGAACCCGGCGCGGGCGCTGGGGCTTGCCCATGCCGCGGTCGATCCCGGGCGGCGTGCGCTTTCGGCCCGGTTCGACATGCCGGCCAAGGCCGAGCCGCGCGGCGCGCTGCCGGTCACGCTGCAGATCGACGGCATCGCAGCCGGCGAAACCGCCCATGCGACAATCGCCGCGGTCGATCTGGGCATCCTCAACCTGACCGGCTTCGCCGCGCCCGACCCGTCCGGGCATTATTTCGGCCAGCGCCGGCTGGGGATGGCCATGCGCGACGTCTATGGCCGGCTGATCGACGGGCAGAACGGGCAGCGCGGCGCCTTGCGCTCGGGCGGGGATCGGACCGCCCCGGGCGGTTTCGCGGCACCGCCGCCGACCGAGGCGCCGGTGGCGTTCTTTGCCGGCCCGCTGCAGGCCGGGCCCGACGGGACGGTCACCGCGCGCTTCGATCTGCCAAGCTTCAACGGCACGGTAAGACTGATGGCGGTGGTCTGGTCGGACAGCGGTGTCGGCCAGGCCAGTGCCGAGTTGCTGGTGCGCGACCCGGTGGTGGTCGCCGCGACGCTGCCGCGCTTCCTTGCCCCGGGGGACCGGTCGCGGCTGCTGCTGGAACTCACCCACACATCCGGCCCGGCCGGCGACATGGCGCTGGAAGTTGCGGCCGATGGCGTCACACTCGACCGGCCGGCGCTGCCGGCAACGGTTCGGCTGGACGCCGCTGGCACCGCGCGCATCGCCGTTCCGCTGACGGCCGACGCGGCCGGCCTGCACCGGATCGCGGTCGCGCTGATCACGCCCGATGGGCGCCGGCTGACCAAATCCCTGACCCTGTCGGTCGTGGCGAACGACCCGGCGATTGCGCAGCCCGATCGCTTCACGCTCGACCCGCAATCGACCTTTACCTTCGACGCCAATGTGTTTGCCGGTTTCCGCCCCGGCACCGGGGCGGCCACCATCGCCGCCGGTCCGGTCGCCCGTCTGAACGTGCCCGGGCTGCTCGCCGCGCTCGACCGCTACCCCTATGGCTGCACCGAGCAGGTGACCAGCCGGGCGCTGCCGTTGCTTTACCTCGACGAGGTCGCCCGGGCGATGGGCCTTGGGCACGCGCGACCAGCTGGGTCAGCGCATCGATGAAAGCATCGAACGGGTGCTGGCCAACCAGTCGCGCAACGGCGCCTTCGGGCTGTGGCGGCCAGGGTCGGGGGACCTGTGGCTCGATGCCTATGTGACCGACTTCCTGTCGCGGGCGCGCGCCCAGGGCCATGCGGTGCCCGATGTCGCCTTTCAAGGCGCGCTCGACAATCTGCGCAACCGGGTCAACGCCGCGCCCGATTTCGACCGGGGCGGGACCGGCATCGCCTATGCGCTTTACGTGCTGGCCCGCGAAGGCATGGCCAGCATCGGCCGATCTGCGCTATTACGCCGATGTCAAGGGCGAGGCCTTTGCCACGCCGCTGGCGTCGGCCCAGATCGGCGCCGCGCTGGCCGCCTATGGCGACCCCGAACGCGCCGACCGCCTGTTCGCGCAGGCCCAGCAACAGATATTGCGGCGGCCGACCGCCGAACGCCGCGCCTGGCGCGCCGATTACGGCAGCTATCACCGCGACAGCGCCGCTGTCCTGACGCTTGCCGCCGAGGCCGGCAGCCAGGCCGTCGATCGCGACCTCGTGCTCGCCCGGATCCGGACATCGTCGCGCTATCTGTCGACGCAGGAGCAGGTCTGGACCCTGCTGGCCGCCCATGCCCTGTTGCGCGATACCGCCGCGACCCGGCTGCTGGTCGATGGCGCGCCGCCCGACGGCCCCATCGTCTACGCCGCCGATGCCGGCACCGCCTTTGCGCCGATCGAAATCCGGAACATCGGCACCGCGCCCGCGACCGTCACGCTGACCCGCTTTGGCGTGCCGGAGCCGCCGGAACCCTCAGGCGGCGAGGGGTATTTCATCGAACGCGCCTATTTCACCATGGACGGGGCCCGGCCGATCTGTCCCAGCCCGTGGCCACGGGCACGCGGCTGATCGCGGTCCTGACCGTCACCCCGTCCGTCGCCGCCGAGGCACGGCTGATGGTCAACGATCCGCTGCCGGCTGGGTTCGAGATCGACAATCCCAATCTGCTCAGCGGCGGGGACATCCGCGCGCTCGACTGGCTCGACGTCGAGACCGAGGTGCAAGCCAGCCAGTTCCTGGCCGACCGGTTTCTGGCCGCGATCGACTGGCGCACGAACCGGCCGTTTCGTCTGGCCTATATCGTGCGCGCCGTGGCGCCGGGCAGCTATCACCACCCCGCGCCCCTGGTCGAGGACATGTATCGCCCGGCCTATCGCGCCATCGGCGAAACCGGCCGCATCACCGTCACGGAATGAGCGGGCGGGCGATCCTAGGTCTTGCAGTTGGGCTGTTTCTGGCGGCGCTGGGGCGCGATGGCTTCGACCGGTGGGTCGATGCGACCCACCTGCCGGCGCTGGCGCGCGCCACCTCGGTCGAGATGCGGGCCCGCGACGGGGCGCTGCTGCGGGCCTATACCGTCGATGACGGGCGCTGGCGCATGGCGGTTGCGCCCGATGCGGTGGACCCGCGCTATCTGGCGATGCTGATCGCCTATGAGGACAAGCGCTTCTGGGACCATCCCGGCGTCGATATCCAGGCGCTGGCGCGCGCCGCGGGACAGGCGCTGCGCCATGGTCGGATCGTCTCGGGTGGCTCGACGCTGACCATGCAGGTTGCGCGCCTGCTCGAGGATGGATCGACCGGGCGCTGGCCGGGCAAGCTGCGCCAGATCCGCGTCGCGCTGGCGCTGGAACGGCGGCTGGGAAAGAGCGACATCCTGGCGCTTTACCTGCAGCTGGCCCCGTTCGGCGGCAATATCGAAGGCGTCCGGGCCGCGTCGCTGGCCTATTTCGGCAAGGAGCCGGCGCAGCTGACCCCGGCCGAAGCGGCCCTGCTGGTCGCCCTGCCGCAGGCGCCCGAGGCACGCCGCCCGGACCGGGTCCCGGCCGCGGCCCGGGCGGCCCGGGCGCGAGTGCTCGACCGGCTGGCCGCGGCCGGGGTGATCGGGGCCGAGGCCCAGGCGACCGCGCGGGCCGCCCCGGTGCCCGACGCCAGGCGGCCGTTTCCCGCCCTTGCGCCGCATCTGACCGATCGGATGCGCGCCGCCGATCCCGGCCGTGCCGTGCACCATCTGCAGATCGATGCCGGTCTTCAGGCCAGCCTCGAAGCCCTTGCCACCCGCGCCGCGCGCGAAACCGCAGAGCGGGTGTCGGTCGCCATTCTGGTCGCCGACCATCGCAGCGGCGCGGTTCTGGCGCAGGTCGGGTCGGCAGGATACGGCGCCGACCGGCGCGCCGGCTTTGTCGACATGACGCGGGCCGTCCGCTCCCCCGGATCGACGCTGAAGCCGCTGATCTATGGCCTCGCCTTCGATCGCGGCCTGGCCCATCCCGAGACCCGGATCGACGATCTCCCGGCGATCTTCGACGGCTATGCGCCGACCAATTTCGACGGGCTTTACCGGGGCGAGGTTTCGGTCCGCACGGCGCTGCAATTGTCGCTGAACATTCCGGCCGTCCGCCTGACCGAGGCGGTTGGCCCGGCGCCGGTCATGGCCCGTCTTCGGCGCGCCGGGGCCAGGCCCGTCCTGCCGGGCGGCCAGCCGGGTCTGGCGATTGCCCTGGGCGGTGTCGGTGTCACGCTCGAGGATCTGGTCGCGCTTTATGCCGGCCTTGCCAATGGCGGCATCGCGGTGCCGCTGGCCAGCCGCGCCGACGCGCCGGCATCGCAACCCGCTCGCCCGGTCCTGTCGGCCGCCGCCGCCTGGCATGTCGGCGACATCCTGTCGGGCCTGCCGCCGCCGCCGGGGGCGCCGCGCAACGGGCTCGCCTACAAGACCGGCACCAGCTATGGGCACCGCGATGCCTGGGCACTGGGCTTTGACGGCCGGCATGTCGCCGGTGTCTGGATCGGCCGGCCCGACGGCACCCCGGTGCCGGGCGCGTTCGGCGGCGCGCTGGCCGCGCCGATCCTGTTCGAGGTGTTCGGCCGGCTCAAGCCGGCGCTCGACCCGCTGCCGGGGCCGCCGCCGGCCGCCCTTGTGGTGTCCCACGCGGCCTTGCCATGGCCGCTGCAACGGTTCCGGCCGCGCGGCGCGGCAGCGGCGGCGGGCGATCCGGACGCGCCGATCCTGGCCTTCCCCCCGATGGCGCGGAACTGGCCGCCGATGGCACGCTGCCCCTGCGGGTCGAGGCCGGGCGCGGCCCGTTCACCTGGCTCGCCGATGGCGCGCCGATCGCGGTTGCCCGACGCGACCGACAGATCGAGGTTCCGGCACCCGGGCCGGGCTTTGTCGTTCTTTCGGTGATCGATGCCGAAGGGCGCGCCGCCCGCAGCCATATCCGGATCGACCCGCATCTGGCCGACCGATGATGCCAACGGACATCGAGTATGGCGGATATCCATCCCCCGCCGCAATCCGCGTGACAGGGCGCCCGGGGCCCGGCAGTGTGCGGCGGGTCGATGCCGGACGAGGGAGGGCACCATCGCCAGGAAGATCGACACCCGTGCCGTCGGCCTTGACGCCGGGCTGGCCCTTGTCCGGTTCGTGACCGGCAAGGAAAACCTGCATTACGGGCTGTGGAAAGATGGCCAGCCGGTCTGCGCGGCCGAGCTGGGCGCGGCGCAGGAGGCCTATACCGCGCGGCTGCTGGCACTGCTGCCGCCCGAACCGCTGCGCATCCTCGATATCGGCGGCGGCGCGGGGGAAACGGCGAAGAAGCTGCTGGCCATGGGCCATCGGGTCGACATCGTCATTCCTTCGGCCGCATTGGCCGAGCGTTGTCGGGCGAATGCCCCGGGCGCGGCCATCCACGAGATGGGTTTCGAGGATTTCGCGACCGCAGACCGCTTTGACGTCTGCCTGTTTTCGGAAAGCTTCCAGTATATCCCGGTTGACATCGCGCTCGACCGGGCGGCGGCGCTGCTGGCGCCCGGGGGGCGCATCGTGATTGCCGATTGCTTTCGCAGCGCGGCCTGTTTCGAGGCGCGCAAATCCGGTGCTGTGGTCGGCGGCGGCCATCAGCTGGCGCGGTTCGAGCGTGCGCTTGCCGCGCGGCCCGAACTGCGCACGACCCATCGCACCGATATCACGGATGCCGTCGCGCCCTCGGTTGAGCTCGAACAGGCGTTCTTCAACACGATCGGTTTCGCGCTTTCCCGGGCGGATCAGGAACTGGCCCGGGCCCGCCCGCTGCAACGTGCCATGCTGCACTGGCTGCTGCGCCGCGGGCTGAGCGCTCGGCGACGGGCCCGGCTGGCGCAAAGGCTGCACGAGCAGACCCGCACGGCCGAGGCGTTCCGCCAGCACAACCGGTATCTGATGATGGTGCTGGAACGCGCCTGATACCAAAGGTCATTGACCATCACCGCAGGTATCAAATCGGGCCCGAATGCGGGATGCGCCGGCATCGGGGCGGCGCCCGCCGCGCGGCGGGCGCGCTCCGGGCGCGCGCCCGGGAGCGCCCGGGCCAGGGCCTCTGCGCCGTGGTCAGCAGCCCGCGGGCGGCAGCGGTACCACCGAGAGCCGGCAGAGGATCTACTGCCCCGGCATCGGGGCGGCGCCCGCCGCACGGCGGGCGCGCTCCCGGGCGTGCGCCCGGGAGCGCCCGGGCCTCGACCTCTGCGCCGTGGTCAGCGCGGCCAGCAGCCCGCAGGCGGCACCAGTATCACCGAGAGCCGGCAGACGATCCACGGGCCCGGCATCGGAGGGGCGCCCGCCGCACGGCGGGCGCGCTCCCGGGCGTGCGCCCGGGAGCGCCCGGGCCTCGACCTCTGCGCCGTGGTCAGCGCGGCCAGCAGCCCGCAGGCGGCACCAGTATCACCGAGAGCCGGCAGACGATCCACGGGCCCGGCATCGGGGGGGCGCCCGCCGCGCGGCGGGCGCGCTCCCGGGCGTGCGCCCGGGAGCGCCCGGTCCAGCCAGGTCAATTCCCGGGCCTGGGCCTCTGCGCCGCGATCGGCGCGATGATACCAACGGTCATCTTCGACGACCGTTGGTATCACAGGCGCTCGATCTCCGGCGGAGCGGCCGAGTCGGACGACAATGCCCAAGACCCGGTCGGACTTGGCAAGCGGCCCGCCAGCGCCTACACGGCGCGCCGGATGATGCAGATGAAACCCCAGACCCCGCGCCCGAAACGCGACTGGATCGCCACCGCCCGGACCCTGTCCGAGGCGCTGCCCTATCTGCAGCGCTATTCCGGGGCGACCGTCGTCATCAAGCTCGGTGGGCACGCCATGGGCGATGCCGACCGGCTGGCCGGCTTCGCCCGCGATGTGGTGCTGATGCGTCAGGTCGGGGTCAACCCGGTGATCGTCCATGGCGGCGGGCCGATGATCAACGCCATGCTCGCCCGGCTGGGCGTCGAAAGCCAGTATCGGGACGGCAAGCGGGTCACCGACGCCGCCACGGTCGAGATTGTCGAGATGGTGCTGTCGGGCACCGTCAACAAGGGTATCGTGCAGGCGATCAACCGCGAGGGCGGCCGCGCCGTCGGCCTGTCGGGCAAGGACGCCGCGCTGATCACCTGCGTGCCCGACGCGCCCGAGCTGGGCCTTGTCGGGCGGCCCGCCCGGATCGACACCCATGTGCTGACCCGGCTTTTTGCCGGCGGGATGATCCCGGTCATCGCGCCGCTGGGGGCCGGCGATGGCGGCGAGACGTTCAACGTCAATGGCGACACCGTGGCCGGCGCGGTGGCCGGCGCGCTGCGCGCCGACCGGTTGCTGCTGCTGACCGATGTCGCCGGGGTCAAGGATGCGACCGGCACGGTGCAGACCGAGTTGAACCCCGACCAGGTGCGGGCGCTGATAGCCGAGGGCGCGATCGCGGGCGGCATGATCCCCAAGGTCGAGACCGCGTTGGCCGCGATTTCGGCGGGCGTCCGCGCGGTGGTGATTCTCGATGGGCGGGCACCGAATGCCTGCCTGCTGGAACTCTTCACCGATCATGGCGCCGGCAGTCTGATCCGGGCGCCCCGCCCGCGGACGTAAACTCTTCTTGACTGCAGCACCGTCAGGCGGGATTGTCACCCGGACACCGCGACACCGGGGCTGGGGCGATGGCCACGCTGAAGACCGAACCGCGCCGCGCCGCTCAGGCGGCCGCCGGTCGGCTGTCGCGCCTGATCTACGCCAGCACCGCACGGGAACCGCTTGACGGCCGCGGGCTGGCCCGGCTGGTCCGCCATGCCCGCGCCGCCAATCGCGCGGCCGGCGTTACCGGCGTCCTGGTCTATGATGCGGGGCGGTTCCTGCAGGTGCTCGAGGGGCCGGCGCCGACGGTCGCGGCGCTCGCCACACGCATCGCTGCCGACCCCAGGCATGTCGATTTCGACGTGATTTCCGAACAGACCGGGATCCGGCGCGGCTTTGCCGGCTGGGACATGCAACTGGCGTTGCGCGGGCGGGGCGGCCCGGCCGAGGTGCTGCACCCGCTGCACCCGCCCGGCGCGCTGTTCGGGGCCCTGCATGGCGCCGAGGATCGCCTGCCCGCCCTGTTGTCGGCGCTGGCGTTTCGGGGCAGGGGCGATGCCGGGCGCCTCGGCGAAGAGGACGCAGCACTTTGCGGCGCCGCGATGGCCCGGTTCATCCTGGCCAGACGCGCCCTGCCCGAGGCGGCGCGGCTCGATGCCCTGGCCGGTGGGGCCGCGGCCGGAATCGAAGCCGCGGCGCGCCGGATCGAGGCCGCGGCCGAGGCGCTGGGCCGCATGTGGCGGGCCGATCTGTGCAGCGGGGTCGATCTGGCGGCAGGCCTGGCCTGCCTGCAAGGCGCCTTGCGCCGGCGGCGGCGGGTCTGCCCGAACGGGGCCGAACCTGGCCATGTCGCGGTGGCGGCCACCCCCGGGGAGCCGCATATTCTGGGCGCGCTGATCAAGGCCGATCTGCTGCGCGCCCGGGGTTGGCATGTGACCCTTCATTTGCCGGGCAGCGCCACGGCACTGGCCGACACCGTCGCGGCCCTGCGGCCGGACGGGCTGGTCATCGGATCGAGCCGCGCCCAGCCGCGCACCGATCGGCTGGGCCAGATGGCGATGGCGATCGCGGAAGTGCGCCGCGCCATGGGTACGCGGCGCTTCTTCGTTGCTGCCGGCGGGCTCGACTTCGCGCGCGGTCTGCCGGCTGCGGCGGTCGGGGCCGATATGGCCTGCCGCGCAGCCAGCGACATCGTGCGGCTGCTGGCCTCGGGCGGGGCCGGGCGCAGCGCGGCGACGGCCGTTTGACCCCTGGTGGCGGCATCTCGCGATCCGGAACGCCGGCTGATCCTGATCCGCCACGCCAAATCGGACTGGGGCGATCCCACGCGCGCCGACCATGACCGGCCGCTGAACAGGCGCGGGCGCCGCGCGGCGCCGCTGATCGGCCGCTGGCTGGCGGCGCAGGGCGCGATCCCCGATGCGGTCCTGACCAGCTCGGCCCGGCGCACCCGCGAAACCTGGGACCGCATGGCGCCCGCCTTCCCCGGGCCGGTGCCGGTGTCGGTGATCCCTGCGCTTTATGACGCAACACCGGCGACCATGCTTGGCGTGCTGCGCGACGCCGGCCCCGGCTGCGTGCTGATGCTGGGCCACAGCCCGGGCATCGGCGCCCTTGCCCGGGCGCTGGCAGCCAATGTCCCGGACGATCCCGACTTCGCGCGCTATCCGACCTGTGCGGCGACGGTTTTCGCGTTCGGGCCCGGCGACTGGGCCGATGTGACGCCCGGCACCGGCCGGATCGACGGCTTTACGGTTCCGCGCCGGCTGGGGATGTGACGCGGACGGCAAAGGCCCATGGCAACAGCCACTCTCAGCGACCGCTGGTCGCATACCAGCTTGCACCGGGCAGAACCCACTTGCCCAGTCGGGGAGGTCGATGGCGATGATCCTTAACGGCGGGTCGGCGAGGCGGGTCCACGCCACGCAGGCCAGGGCGACGATGTCATCTCATGCCACAGGTCGCTGCGAATGACCGTCGGTCTTCGTCGTCGACGGGTATGGGGCACCGAGTTTTCTAGAAAACTCGGCCCGGGCAGGATTTTCTGGAAAATCCTGCGCGCCTAGCAGGGCGCGGTGCATTGCGATGCGATCGGACACGGCAAGGCTTCGGCTTGCCGGAACCAACTTCGAGCATCAGACATTGGCTCCGATGGTGGGCGCCTCCTGCGAGAATCGGCCTCAGCGACCGCTGGTATCAGTGGCCCAGAATCTGGCTCAGGAACAGCTTCGTCCGGTCCGATTGCGGGTCGTTGAAGAACGGCTCGGGCGCGTTCTGTTCGACGATCTGGCCCTGATCCATGAAGATCACCCGGTTCGCCACCTGCCGGGCAAAGCCCATCTCATGGGTGACCACCAGCATCGTCATCCCCTCATCGGCGAGCGCGACCATGGTGTCGAGCACCTCCTTGATCATCTCGGGGTCGAGCGCCGATGTCGGCTCGTCGAACAGCATGATCCGGGGCCGCATGCACAGCGAACGCGCGATCGCCACGCGCTGCTGCTGGCCGCCCGACAGCTGGCCCGGATACTTGTCGGCCTGTTCGGGAATCTTCACCTTGGTGAGGAAATGCATCGCGATCTCTTCGGCCTCGCGCTTGGGCGTCTTGCGCACCCAGATCGGCGCCAGTGTGCAGTTTTCCAGGATCGTCAGATGCGGGAACAGGTTGAAATGCTGGAACACCATCCCGACTTCGGACCGGATCCGGTCGATATTCTTCAGATCCGATGACAGCACGGTTCCGTCGACCTCGATCCGGCCGGCCTGATGCTCTTCCAGCGCGTTGATGCAGCGGATCAGCGTCGACTTGCCCGAGCCCGAAGGCCCGCAGATCACGATCCGTTCGCCCTTGTTCACGACCAGGTCGATGTCGCGCAGAACGTGAAACTCGCCGAACCACTTGTTCATGTTGCGAATCTCGATGGCCACCTCGTCAGAGACGGTCAGCGTCTTGCGCTCGGGGGCGGCGTGGGTGTCTTGCGGGTCGGTCATGGCGGTCATGGGCGCACCTCCTAGCGGCGGTCGGTCTGAAGCTGCCGCTCCAGCCATTGCGAGTATTGCGAGATCGAGTAGCAGACGATGAAGAACACGAACGCGGCGAAGCCCAGTGCCTCCCAATACACCCCGTTCCATTCCAGCGAGCCGAAGATCGGGCCGCGGATCATGCCGACGAGGTCGAACATCGAGATCACCGAGACGAGCGTGGTGTCCTTGAACAACCCGACCGCCACATTGACGATGCCGGGGATCGAGATTTTCAGCGCCTGCGGCAGGATGATCAGCTGGATCGACTGGGCATAGTCGAGCCCCAGACTGTCGGCCGCCTCGTACTGGCCGCGCGGCAGGGCGGCGAGCCCGCCGCGCACCACCTCGGCAATATAGGCCGAGGCGAACATGGTGATCATGATGATCACCCTGAGGATCAGATCGAACGTCACCTCGGGCGGCAGGAAATAGGCCAGAACGACATTGGCCACGAAAAGCAGCGTGATCAGCGGGACGCCGCGCACGAACTCGATGAACATCACGCAAAGCCATTTGACGATCGGCATCGAGGATTGCCGGCCAAGCGCCAGCAGGATGCCGATGGGCAAGGACAACGAGACGCAGACCGTGCCGAGGATCATGTTCAGCATGAAGCCGCCGAATTGCCGGCTGGACACAGGTTCCAGCCCGATTCGCGCGATGTCGGCATAGGTCCGTTCGATCGACAGCTCGGCCGTCTGAACGGCGGCCTCGGCCCCAAGCGCCGCTTCCGCCGCGCGGAAATCTGACATCGGGATGCCGAGCCCTTCATCGGCGTTGCGGTTCCTCAGCCCCTCCAGCCCCTCGGGCGATTTCACCCGGCGAACGGTGTCGGGCAGTGCGGCGCGCAAACTGGCCGCAGCGGCGCGCAGGACGGGCAGCGATTCCTCGATCACCGGCAATTCGTTGGCCCGATTGAGCAGCGTCGTGTTGTCCGACAGGGCCGAATTCGCCTCGGCCAGATCGCGCCGGCGATCGCGCAGCGCCTCGCGCTCGGGCGCCAGATCGCTCAGCACCGCGCGCAGGGTTTCGCCGCCCACCGCCTCGGCCTCGGCGATCGGATCGGCGATCGCGTCTTCCAGTGTCTCGACTTCCTGTTCCAGCGCGGCGATCCGGCCGGGCAGCAGATCGACCTCCTGCTGCAGGGCGGCCACCTGGGCATCCATCCGCATCGCGCCGACGATGCGGTTGATGCTGTCATTGGCGATACTGACGCCCCAGCCAAGCCAAAGCACCAGAAACGCCGCGGCGGACAGCAGGGCGACGGCGTCGGTGAACCGGTTCAGCACCACGCGATAGATCGGCACCATCAGCACGAAACCCGCGAGGATCAGAAGCGGCAGCCAGAACGCACCGCCCCACAGCAGCCAGACCATGATGAACGGGTAAACCGCGGTGAACCCCAGCATCTTGCGCGGCACGGAATTGGAGAACAGCACCGGCGCCAGCGCCACGCCCAGCAGCACAAAGGCGACGACCGGTCGCCAATAGGCCGATTCGGGATAGGCGAAGCCGAACATCAGCTGCTTCCACCGTTCGGTCAGCACGGCGAAACAGCCGCCGGTCTTGCCCTCCAGGATGGCCTGACACTGGGCCAGGCTGTCGGCCTGCCAGACGCCGTTATAGAACCACGGAAAGACACCGACGATCAGGAAATAGACCGCCGCGATGGCCGCAATGGTCAGGATGCTGCTTGGGATCGTCGCGAAAAGATTGACCCGCAGCCAGTGGACCAGGCCGGTTTCGCCCGGCGGCGGCGGCGCGGAGTCGACGAAGTCGCGGCGGACGAAGGCGGTGGAATGCTGGCTCATCTCAACGCTCCTTCAGCTGGACGGCGTTGTTGTAGACGTTCAGCACCGCTGAAATCGTCAGCGAGATCGTCAGATAGAACAGCATCAACATCAGCACGCATTCGATCGCGCGGCCGGATTGGTTGAGCGTGATGCCGCCCAGTGTGCCTGTGATGTCCATGTAGCCCACCGCGATGGCGAGCGAGCTGTTCTTGGTCAGGTTCAGATATTGCGAAATCACCGGCGGGATGATCACCCGCAGCGCCTGGGGCAGGATGATCAGGCTCATGGTGCGGTTCGGCCGCAGCCCCAGCGAATAGGCGGCTTCGGTCTGGCCGCGCGAAATCGCCTGGATGCCGGCGCGCACGTTCTCGGCGATGAAGGCCCCGGTATAGACCGACAGGGCAAGCCACAGCGCGATCAGCGAGCCGCGCACCTGGATGCCGCCCTGAAAGTTGAAGCCGCGCAATTCCGGCACTTCCAGCCCGATCGGCCGGCCCATGACGAAATAGACCAGCAGCGTCGGCACCACAAGGATCGCCAGCGTCGGCCAGCCCCGCGGCAGCATCCGCCCGGTGTCGTAAAGCACCTTGGTGGCATGGCGGCGATACCAGATGGCACCCACGATCGAGGCCAGAAACACCAGGACAACGATCAGCGACCCCGACTCCCAGATCGGTTTCGGGACGTAGACACCGCGATTGGTAAAGGCGATGGCGCCGAACAGCATTGACGATTCAGGGTTCTCGCCACGAAATCGCCCGCACCTGCGGCATCGCGAACGCCATGATGTTGAAGATGATCAGGATCCAGATCAGCACCGGCACGTTCCGGAACATCTCGACATAGGCCGCCATCAGCTTGCCCACGAGCCAGTTGTTCGAAAGCCGCAGGACGCCCGCGATCACGCCCAGGACCGTCGCGGTGATGCAGCCCAGAAACGCCACCAGCAGCGTGTTCAGCACACCTACGAAGGCGGCGCGCAGATGCGACATCTGGTTGTCGTAGGGGATCAGCATCTGGTTGATGTCGTATCCCGCCGGGTCGCCCAGGAAATCGAACGAAATGTTCTGGTCGCGGGCCGCGAGGTTCTGGATCAGGTTGTTGATCAGATACGCAAAGAACAGGAACACCAGGATCATCGCGATGAACTGGAAGGTATACGACCGGTACCGCGTGTCGTAGATCAGCATCGACAGGCGGAAGGATCGCTGCGGCGGTGCGTCCGTGGTCGTTGTGGTCATGGCTCACCCTGTCGGCCCGGCAGCACATCGGCGGGGTTGGCCCCGCTCAGGCGGTCCGGATCATTGGAGAGAAAGAAAAGGGGCGCGGGTTACCCCGCGCCCCTGGAGTGGCTCAGCGGAACGGCGGCGCGTAAAGCAGCCCGCCATCGGTCCACTGCGCGTTCAGGCCGCGCGACAGGCCGATCGGCGTCGATTCGCCGATGAACCGTTCGAACAGTTCGCCATAATTGCCGCCCGCCATGATGGCGCGCTTGGCGAAGTCCGCGTCAAGGCCGAGCATCTCGCCCATGCTGCCTTCGGTACCCAGGATCCGGTTGATTTCCGGATTGTTGGTGCCGGCCGACAGTTCCTCGATATTGGCGGAGGTGATGCCGAGTTCCTCGGCCGCGATCAGCGCATTCAGCGTCCAGCGGACGATATCGGCCCATTCGTTGTCGCCATGGCGCACGACCGGTCCCAGCGGTTCTTTCGAGATGATTTCCGGAAGGATCACGTGATCGCCCGGGTTCTCGAAGGTGGCACGGGTCGCGGCGAGACCCGACGCGTCGGTCGTGAACACGTCGCAGGTGCCGGCCAGGTACTGCTGCTGAGACTCGGCGTTGGTTTCGATCGGCACCGGCTCATACGCCATGTTGTTGGAGCGGAAGAAATCGGCGAGGTTGAGCTCGGTCGTGGTACCGGTCTGGATGCAGACCGTCGCGCCGTCGAGTTCCTTGGCCGACGTGACGCCAAGATCGCGCGGCGCCATGAAGCCCTGACCGTCATAGTAGTTCACACCGACGAAATCGAGTTTCAGGTCGACGTCGCGGCTGAAGGTCCAGGTGGTGTTGCGGGCCAGAACGTCGATCTCGCCCGAGGCCAGCGCCGTAAAGCGGGTCTTGCCGGTGGTGGAGACGAAGTTCACCGCCATCGGATCGCCCAGAACCGCCGCGGCGACTGCCCGGCAGACGCCGACGTCGAAACCCTGCCATTCGCCGTTCGCATCCGGGTTGGCGAACCCGACAAGCCCGGTGTTCACCCCGCAATTCAGGACGCCGCGCGCCTGCACGTCGTCAAGCGTGGCGGCCGACGCGATGCCGGCGGTCAGTCCGGCGACGGTCACCGCGCCCAGAACCACTGAAGTTCTCATGTCTACCTCTTCCTGTTTGGCCGCTCGTTCGAACGGCAAATCCAGCCCAAGCCGGGCCGCTCCCTTTCCTATCCGTGAGGATGCGTTCCCCCACAGGAGCCGGAGTGTGGGCAAAAACCTGCCTATCCGTCAAGCCCACCCGCCGCGAGGCGGCGGCTATCCGGCGGAGACCCCGAAACTGCTCATACTTTGGGCGTTTGCAAACTTATTGTGCGCATCGGCTTGCGAGGCGTCACCCGCCGCTGCGCGCAAGCCGGTGGAATCGGTGCGCGTTCAAAAACGCCGCGCGCTTTTCCGCCGTCGCCGCGGCGGCCGCGTCATCGATGCCCCAGTGCTCGACCTGCCAGTCCTCGTCGATGCGCGACAACTGCCATGCCGTGTCGGGCGCAAGGTGGCCATCGAGGGTGGCAAGGCCCAGAACCAGCGATCCCGACAGCGCCACGACCTCTGACAGCGCGGTCAGGGCGAAATCGTCCTGTGCCGCGACCTGCGCCCGCAAGGCGGCCAGCGCCCGGTCCGGCTGGCGGCAGGGGATCACGCCCGCCGTCACCGCAAGCCGCGCGCCGATCTGCCGCGCCGCCCAGTCGAGCAGCGGATCCCATCCCTGCCGCTGGCGCCGGGCCAGCGCGGCGGGCGCTTCGGCGCGATAGCACAGCAGGTCGGTTTCGCCCCAGCCGGCAAGTTCCTCGCACATTTCGGCGCGCCGCGCCGGAACCCGGTCCAGCGTGGTGTTGGCGGCCCGGGTCAGCGGCATCGTTTCGGGCCGAACGGTGTCGGCCTGATCGCGCCATTCCGCTGCCACCGCTTCGGCCAGGGGCCGGGTCGGCAGGGCCAGGCGCTGCTTGCCCGGGGTGCGCAAGGGCCGGCCGTCCAGGGTGACCGCAAAGGCGCTGCCCGCCGGTTCAACGGCAGCCATCGTCCACAACCGTCGCTTCGGCGTGCCGGTCATGGCATTCCCCCGCGACCCGGTCCAGCAGCCGGGCCAGCGCGGCGGCGTCCCGTGCCACCGCCTCGGCCCCGGCGGCATGCAGATCGGCCGCGGCGTGATAGCCCCAGCCGACCCCGATGGCAGAAGCCCCCAAGGCCCGCGCCATCGCCATGTCAAAGGTGGTATCGCCGACGAAGGCGGCGCGCGAGCGGTCGATGCCGGTTTCCACCAGACAGGCCCGGAGCATCGCCGGATCGGGTTTCGACGGGTGCGCGTCGGCGGTCTGCACGGTCTGAAAGACCCCGCCCAGCCGATGCGCGTCAAGCAGCGCCGCAAGGCCGCGGCGCGACTTGCCCGTTGCGATGCCCAGCAGGGTCGCCGGCTGCGCTGCCAGCGCCCGCAGCAGATCGCCGATTCCGGGAAACAGCGGCGCGGCCTCTGCCCCGGCCGTCAGCGACCGGGCAAAGGCCGCGCGATAAGCCTGCGCCGCCTGCTGCCGCGTGTCCGCGCCCGCCCCCGGCATCAGCTGCACGAGGCAATCGGGCAGCGACCGCCCGATGCTGGCCAGGATGTCCGCGCGCGGTGGGGCCGGCCGGCCGACCGCGGCAAAGGCCGCCGCGAAGGCCGCGACGATCGTCGCCTGGCTGTCGACAAGCGTGCCGTCCACATCGAACACGATCAGCCGCAGATCGCTCACCCCGCCGCACCGAACGGATCGTCGGGCGCGGCATCCGCCTGCCATCCCAGCGCGCCCCATGTCCGCACCATGTGTTCGGGCAGCGCGGCCCGCAGATGCAGCGGCGCGCCGGTGACCGGGTGCACCAGGTCAAGGCTGCGCGCATGCAGATGCAGCTTGCGCGACAACCCGCCGCCGGCGCCCGCGCCCCAGCCATCGCCCGGATTGTCCTGGCCGCTGCCGCCATACTTCCCGTCGCCCAGAATCGGGTGGCCGAATTCCGCCATATGGGCGCGCAGCTGATGGGTGCGGCCGGTCACCGGCACCAGCGCGACCCAGGACAGGCGCCGGGCCAGCGCCTCGATCACCGCATAATCGGTCAGGGCGGGCTTGGCGCCGGGCGTGTCCGCCACCGCATCGGGCGCGACACAGCGCATCCTTTCCGCGCCCTTGCCGCCGGCCTTGACCAGCCCCCAGCGTATCGTGCCCATGGCCGGGCGCGGCACCCCGGCCACGGCCGCCCAGTAAATCTTGCGCGCCGCGCGGGCGCGCAGCGCCGCCCCCAGTTTCGCGGCCACCGCGCGGCTGCGCGCCAGCAGCAGCACCCCCGAGGTATCCTTGTCCAGCCGATGGACCAGGCGCGGCCGATCCGCGGCATCGAATTGCAGCGCCGCCGCCAGCCCGTCGACCGACAGGCGCTGCCCGGTGCCGCCCTGGCTGGGCAGCCCGGGCGGCTTGTTCAGCGCCAGGAGGTGATCGTCGCGCCAGATCACCGCGGCGCGGATCATCGCGGCATCGTCCGGCGACGGCGCGACCGCGCGGGCGGGCGGGGCGGCGGGCGCAGCGGGGGCATCGGGCAGCGGCGGCAGCCGCAGATCCTGGCCCACCGCCAGCCGCGTGGCGGGCTTCACCCGCCCGCCATCGAGCCGGATTTCGCCCTTGCGGCACAGCTTCTCGATCCGGCCCTGACCCAGATGCGGAAACCGTCGCCGCAACCAGCGGTCAAGCCGCTGGCCGGCCTCGTCCTCGCCGATCCGGTGATGCGCGACGCCGGTCATCCCAACGCCGCCCGCGTGGCAAAGATACCAACGGCCAGCCCGGCCAGCGCGCCCGCGACCGAACCCAGCACATAGGCGCCGGCCAGCACCCGGCGCCCCGATTCGAACAGCGCGAAGGCGTCGAGCGAAAACGCCGAAAAGGTGGTGAAGCCGCCCAGCACACCGGCCAGCAGAAACGGCGCAAGGCGTGCGCCGGCCTTTTCCACCAGCACCACGTAGAGCAGCCCCATCAGCGCCGAGCCGATCAGGTTCACCGCCAGCGTGCCCCAGGGAAAACCCCGGCCCAGCCAGGCGGCCGCGTAATAGCCGGTCAGATAGCGCAGCGTGGCACCGATGGCGCCGCCCAACGCGACCTGAAGCAGGGTGGGAAACATCGGGTTCTCCTTCCGGGTCGGCGTCAACCGGGCCGGGCGGCGGCTGTCAAGCCTCGCCCGCCTCCTCCCGCAGCCGTGCAAACCAGGCCAGCCGCTTGCCCATCTCGCGTTCGAAACCGCGCTCGACGGGGGTATAGAAGACCTGCCGGTCCATCCCCTCGGGGAAATAGTGCTGGCCGGAAAACCCCTCTTCGGTGTCATGGTCATAGGCATAGCCCGCGCCATAGCCCTGATCCTTCATCAGCCTGGTCGGCGCGTTCAGGATATGCTTCGGCGGCGGCAGCGATCCGGTCTTTTTCGCCGCCGTCGTGGCGGCCGAAAACGCCCGATAGGCGGCATTCGATTTCGGGGCCAGCGCCAGATAGATCACCGCCTGGGCCAGCGCCAGTTCGCCCTCGGGGCTGCCAAGCCGCTCATAGACCTGCCAGGCGCCCAGGCACAGGCCCTGGGCCTGCGGATCGGCCAGCCCGATATCCTCCACCGCCATGCGGGTGATCCGTCGGGCCAGAAAGCGCGGATCCTCGCCGCCGGCCAGCATCCGCGCCAGCCAGTAAAGCGCGGCGTCCGGGTCCGAGCCGCGCACCGATTTGTGCAAGGCAGAAATCAGGTTGTAATGCTGGTCGCCGGTCTTGTCGTATTGCGCGGCGCGGGCATTCAGCCGGGTCGCCAGGGCAGCGGCATCGACCGGCGCGGCGGCATCCCAGCCGGCCACCTGCTCGGCCAGGTTCAGCAGAACCCGCCCGTCGCCGTCGGCCATGGCGATGATCTGCGCCCGCGCATCCCCGGTCAGCGGCAGGGGGCCGGTTTCGCTCTCGGCCCGGGTCAGAAGCGCGGCCAGCGCGTCCGCGTCGAGCCGGTGCAGCACCAGCACCTGGGCCCGCGACAACAGCGCGGCGTTGAGCTCGAAGGACGGGTTCTCGGTCGTCGCACCGACCAGCAGGATCGTGCCATCCTCCATATGCGGCAGAAAGCCGTCCTGCTGGGCCTTGTTGAAGCGGTGGATCTCGTCGACGAACAACAGCGTGCCGCGGCCGTTGCCGCGCCGTGCCTGGGCGGCGGCAAACACCCGTTTCAGATCGGCGACCCCGGCAAAGATCGCGCTGATCTGTTCGAAGGCGAGCCCCGCCGCGCCAGCCAGCAGCCGCGCGATGGTGGTCTTGCCGACCCCGGGCGGCCCCCACAGGATCAGCGACGGCAACGCCGCGCTGTCGAGCATCCGGCGCAGCTGTCCCTCGGGGCCCAAGAGCGCCTCCTGGCCGATCACCTGGTCAAGGCTTTGCGGCCGCAGCCGGTCGGCCAGCGGGCGCGGTGTGCCCGGTTCGGATGCGGTTTCATCCTGGGTACCGAAAAGATCGGCCATCGACGGCAGCCTAACCCAGTTCGCCGCGCTGGTCACGGGGCCGTTGCGAGCCCATGATCAACGGTCATTGAAAATGACCGTTCGCCGCCTCATGCCCCGGGCGGCGGACGCAGATCGCCAAAGCGCTGGCACCAGGCCGGCACCGGATCGCCCGGGGCCGGAAGGGCGGCCCAGACACCGCGCGCCACGGCCCGCGCCAGGCATTGCGCTGCGGCGTGACCCAGCAGCGCAAGCTGCCAGACCGGATCGGCAAGCGGCCGCGCCCCGGTGGCGACGGCAAAGACCAGATCGCCGTCAAGCGGCGTGTGGCTGGGACGGATGGCGCGGGCCAGCCCATCCTGGGCGGCAACGGCCAGCCGCTGCGCCTGCGCCTGGGTCAGCGCCGCATCCGTGGCCACGATCGCGATGCTGGTATTGCCATCGAGATGGGTGGGCCGTTCCGGCTCGACCCCCGGATCGGGGATCGGGCCGGCGCCCAACCCACCGAACTCGGCCCCGAATTCGCAATCGGCGGCCCAGAAATGGCCCGTGGGCCGGGTGACCCGACCGAGCGCGTTGACAGCAACAAGCGCGCCGACGGTCGGGCCGTCGGCCAGCACCGCCGAGGCCGAGCCGAGCCCGCCCTTCAGGTCGCCGGCCACCGCTCCGGTCCCGGCCCCGGCGCTGCCGATGGCGAAATCGGCCGCGGCGGCCGCCAGCGCGGCCCGGCCCAGCGCCTTGTAGGGATTCGCCGCCCAGCCCTTGTCGCCGCCATTCAGGAGATCGAACAGGATCGCAGCGGGCACCACCGGCACCCGGGCCGGGCCGATGGCGAAACCGCGCCCGGCTTCGGCCAGCGCATCGGCCACCCCCGATGCGGCATCGAGCCCAAAGGCCGAACCGCCCGACAGCACCAGCGCATCGACCTGTTGCACCGTCTTGTCGGGCGCCAGCAGATCGGTCTCGCGCGTGCCGGGCGCGCCGCCCATGACATGCACCGCCGCGGTGAACGGCGCATCCGCCACCAGCACGGTGGCCCCGCTGCGCAGCGCCGCATCGGCGCCATGGCCGACCCGCAGCCCGGCCACATCGGTGATCAGGTTTCGCGGCCCCGGTGTCACTTGCGCACCCCCCTTTCAAGCCGCGGCAGCGCCGCGATCAGACCCTGTGTATAGGGGTGGCGGGGCGCGCGGAACACCGCTTCGGTCGGGCCGGCCTCGACGATTTCGCCCGCCCGCATCACCAGCACCCGGTCGGTGATCGCCCGGATCACCGCCAGGTCGTGGCCGATGAACAGATAGGCGAGCGCGTGATCGCGCTGCAGCCCGGCCAGCAGATCGAGGATCTGCGCCCGCACCCGCAGGTCGAGCGCCGAGACCGCCTCGTCGAGGACGATCGCGCGCGGCCGGATGATCAGCGCGCGGGCGATCGCGATGCGCTGGCGCTCGCCGCCCGAAAACGCATGGATCAGGCGGTCGGCATGGTCGGGTTTCAGGCCGACCTCGCGCAGCGCGTCACCCACCCGCCTGTCGATATCGGCGGGCGGCCCGCCCAGCAGATGGAACGGCTCGGCCAGCAGGCGGCGCACCCGGTGACGCGGGTTGAACGAGCCCGCCGGGTCCTGGAACACCGCCTGCAGGTGGCGCCGCGTCGCGTTCGGCGTTGCCCGGCCGGGCCCGATCGTCTGGCCCTGCATGGCGATCCGCCCCGCATCGAGCGGTTCGAGGCCCAGGATCGCGCGCGCCAGCGTCGATTTGCCCGAGCCGCTTTCGCCGACCAGCCCAAGGCTTTCGCCGGCATGCAGCGTCAGCGCCGCGCCCTTCACCGCCTCGGTGATCCGGTGCGGCCCGAACAACCCGCGGCGCGGCCCGCGATAGGCGCGCCGGGCGCCCGCCACGGTGATCAGCGGCTCGGGCGTGGCGATCGGCTGGCGAACCGGTCGGTGGCTGGCCGCGGCAAGCAAGGCGCGGGTATAGGCGGCGCGGGGTCGGCCAAGCAGCCCGGCGGTGCGGCCCTGTTCGACGATGCGGCCGGCCTGCATCACCGCGATCCGGTCGGCCATGTCGGCCAGCATCGCCAGATCGTGCGAGATCAGCAAAAGCCCCATCCGCTGTTCGGCCACCAGGCCGCGCAGCAGGTCGAGGATTTGCGCCTGGGTGGTGACGTCAAGCGCGGTGGTCGGTTCGTCGGCGATCAGCAGTTCCGGGCGCAGCGCGATCGCCATGGCGATGGCAACGCGCTGGCGCTGGCCGCCCGACAGTTCGTGCGGAAACCGGCCCAGCGGAAAGGCCGGTTCGGGCAGCCCGACCCGGTCGAGCATTGCCCGCGCCGCGCGCCGCGCCGCGCCGCGGCTGGCGGCACCGTGGATCAACAGCGTCTCGGCCACCTGGTCGCCGATCGTCTGCACCGGGTTGAGCGCGGTGGCCGGTTCCTGAAACACCAGCGCCAGGTCGCGCCCGCGAACGCTGCACAGCGCGCGTTGCGACAGCCCGGTCAGCACCCGATCGGCCAGCCGGACCGTGCCCGACAGCGCCGCGCCAGGCGGCAACAGCCCGGCAATGGCAAGCGCGGTCAGCGACTTGCCCGATCCCGATTCGCCGGCCAGCCCGACGATCTCGCCGGGGGCGAGGGCAAACGACAGATCGCGCAGGATCGGCGCCCCGGCGATGTCGAGCGTCAGGGCCTCGACCGTCAGCAGAGGCACGACGCGCCCCCCGTCACGGCGGCGCCCGGCGCGGGTCGAGCCGGTCGCGCAGCCCGTCGCCCAGCAGGTTCAGCCCCAGAACCGTCAGCGTGATCGCAAGCCCCGGCAGCACCGCCAGCTGCGGCGCGCGCATCACCTGGGTCTGCGCGTCGGCCAGCATCCGGCCCCAGCTGGGCTGCGGCGGCTGCGCGCCCAGCCCCATGAAGGCCAGCGCGGCCTCGGCCAGGATGCCGAGCGAGAACTGGATCGAGGCCTGGACGATCAGGATCGGGGCGATGTTGGGCAGGATGTGTTCGACCGAGATGCGCGCCGCGTCCTTGCCCGCCAGCCGTGCCGCCCGGACATAGTCGAGCGTCCACAGCGACAGCGCCGCGCCCCGCGTGACCCGGGCAAAGACCGGCGTGTTGAAGATGCCGATGGCCAGCACGGCATTCGTCGCCGCGGGGCCGAAAGCGGCCGTGATCAGCACCGCGATCACGAGGGCGGGAAAGGCAAAGACAAGGTCGTTCGCCCGCATGATCGCGGCGTCGAGCCAGGAGCCCCGCAGCGCCGCGGCGGCAAGCCCGAGCGGGACGCCAAGCAGCAGGCCGAACCCGACCGCCAGCAGCGCCACCGCAAGCGAGGTCTGGGCGCCCGCCATCAGCATCGAAAGCATGTCGCGGCCCAGATGATCGGTGCCCAGCGGATGGGCGGCCGACGGCCCGCGCAGGCTGGCCGCGATGTTCACCCCGTCGGTCGGCCAGGGCGTCCAGACCAGCGAGATCAGCGCCGCACCGACGAAGACCGCCGTCAGCACCGCCCCCAGAACCAGACCGAGCCGCGCCATCAGCGCCGCCGCAGCCGCGGGTCGGCCACCGCATAGGCGATGTCGACGCACCACGAGATCAGCACCACGGCAAAGACCAGCAGCATCACCACGCTTTCGACGACGACCAGATCGCGCGCCGCCAGTTGCTGGAACAACAGCCGCCCCAGCCCCGGCAGCGCGAACACATTCTCGATGATGATCGCCCCGGCCAGCAGGAACGCGGCCTGCAGGCCCAGGATCGTCAGCACCGGACCCAGCGCGTTGCGCAGCCCGTGCCGGCGCAGCGCCTGGCCGCGGCTCAGCCCCTTGGCCCGCGCGGTGCGGATGAAGTCGCGCTCCATCACTTCGATCAGGCTGGCCCGCATCACCCGGGCCAGGATCGCCGCCTGCGGCAGGGCCAGCGCGATGGCCGGCAGCGTCAGCGAATGGAGCGCCGGTCCCGGCCCGTCCTGCCAGCCCGCAAAGCCGCCCGCGGGAAACATCCGCAGGGTGATCGCGAACAGCAGAACCAGCAGCATGCCGAACCAGAAATTCGGGATCGCGATGCCGATCTGGGTCAGCCCGGTGATCAGCAGGTCGACCGGGCCGCCGCGCCGCGCCGCCGCCAGCGCGCCGGCGGTCAGCCCGAGGGCGAGCGCGAGGATCAGGGCATAGGCCGCCATTGGCACCGACACGGCCAGCCTTTCGGCGACCAGATCGGCGACCGGCACCCGATAGGTGTAGGAAACCCCCAGATCGCCGCGCAAGAGCCCACCGGCCCAGGAAAGATACCGCGCCACCGGCCCGCGATCGAGCCCAAGCTCGGCCCGCAGGGTGGCGCGCGCCTCGGGCGTGGCCTCCATCCCCAGCATGATCTGGGCGGGATCGCCCGGGATCACCTCGACCACCGTGAACACCGCGACGCTGGCCAGGAAAAGCGTCAGCGAAAGCCCCAGAAGCCGCCCCAACGCGTATCGCAGCATGGCGCCCCCCTTTGCGCAAAGGCTAGGCACCCGACCCGGTGCCGTCCAGCCCGGCCGGCGCCGCAGCGATCAGCCACCGGGCGGCGGATCGTCAAGCCCCTGCAGGCGAAAGGCGGCGTGGCGGGCCAGCCGCCGGATCAGCGCCGCGCGACGGGCGCCGGGCAGGCGGGCGGCCGGCGCCTCGCGCAGGATCGCGGCACCAAAGCCATCGGCCCGGATCAGCCCGGTATCGGCGGGCAGCAGATCGTCCGGAAAGGCGGCATCGACCGCCCAGTAGAACCGGTCGCACCAATCCAGATAGCCCTGCCATTTCCGGTCCGAGGTGAAGTCGGTGCGCGAACTCTTGCATTCGACGATCCACAGATCGCCGCGCGGGCCCAGCGCCATCACATCGACCCGCAGCCCGGGCGTAGGCACGAACTCGGTCACGCAGGCAAAGTCGTAGTGGCGCAGCATCCGGCAGGTGCCGCGGGCCAGAAGCCGTCCGGGCGGGGGCGCGTCCATCGGTCCTTACTGAACAATGCAGGAACATTTGACAAGCCGCCCTTGCGGCGCCGGCCCCCGCGCCCTAACTTCCCGCGTGGCGGGCACTGCCCTTTCCGTGTGGGACCAATTCCGGTGGCCTTACCCATTTCCGAGGGGGCTGGCTCTGCCGGGGTCGTGGCCCCGTTACCCGGCGCCCACCTGATTGTTCAGGTCCTCGGGAATTCTCATCCCCACGTCTGGTGCGGTCCCGCCACCCGCCGACCGCCGCTCGCAAAGGCTTGATTCGCCCCGGCGGGACGGCGCTGCGACAGTCCGCCGGCCATGAAATGCGGAGAAGTCATGCGTCGCGTGCTGCCTGCCTGGATACCGGTGTTGCTGCTGTTGCTGTCGGGCGTCGCGCTGACGGTGGCGCAGGGTCCGGCGCGCGCCGAACCGGCGACCGGTCCCGCGCCCATCCTGCTGGAACTCTTCACCAGCCAGGGCTGCTCGTCCTGCCCGCCGGCCGATGCGCTGTTGCGCCGGCTTGCCGCCGATCCGGACGTGATCGCGATCGCCCTGCATGTGGATTACTGGGACTATCTGGGTTGGCGCGACCCGTTCGCCGCCCCGCGCAACTCGGCCCGGCAACGGGCCTATGCCCGCCATGCCGGCGAGAAGATGGTCTACACCCCGCAGCTGGTGATCAACGGCACGGCGTTCGTCCCCGGCGCGGACGAGGCCGCGATCCGGCATGCGCTGGCGGCAGCCCGGGACGCCCAGGGCGGCGCCCGGATCGCGTTGGCGCGCCAGACGGGGGGTCAGCTGCAGGTCACCGTCCTGCCGGGCGACCGGGCGATACCGGCCACGATCCATGTGGTCGAGGTGCTGCCGGCCGCGCGGATGACCGTCACCCGGGGCGAGAATGCCGGCCGCACCCTCGATCACCGCAATGTGGTGACCGACTGGCGCGCGGTCGGCATCTGGGACGGCCACGACCCGTGGAGCGCCCGCGTGCCCGCTGCCGTCGACCGCGACATCGTCGTTCTGGTTCAGGAGGACGGGCCGGGCCGCGTGCTTGCCGCGGCGCGCCTGCGCTGACGCTCGGGTTTCCAGCGGCGGTGAATCCACAGCCACTGGCCCATATGGGCGCGCACCCGCGCTTCGAGGCTGTCATTGCAGGCCTGGGTCATGGTGATCGGGTCGGTATGCGGCACCGGGGCCTCCATCACCAGTTCGAAGTCGAGCCCGTTGGGCTGTCTGATGCAATAGGACGGGATCAGTGCCGCATCATATTTGAGTGCAAGCTCGGCAATGGCTGTGGCGGTCGGGGCGGTCTGCCCGAAAAACGTCACCGCGGCCCCGTTGGCGAAGAACTGATCGATCAGAATGCCGGTCACGCCGCCGGCCCGCATGTGCCGAATCAGCTGGCCCATGCCCTGCCGGTCGCGGGCGCAAAGCGGCGTGCCGATGCGCGTCATCGCCGCCGCGTAGTGGCGATTGAAGAAACGGTTGTTCATCGGGCGGTAGAGCGCGCCCACCGGATCGCCGCGGGCGCCGAACGCCACCCGCATCGCTTCGTAATTGCCAAAATGCCCCGAAACCAGAATGGCCGGGCGGCCTTCGGCACGGGCCTGGTCGAGCGCGGCCTTGCCCGGGCCCTGAACCTCGACATCGCGCATCCGGGCAGAAAACGGCGCATGCGAATAGAACTCGACAAATGTACGGCCGACATTGTCCGATACCTCGCGGATCAGGGCCCGGCGTTCGGCTTCGCTCATGCCCGGCAGCACATGGTCGAGATTGGCGCGGATGCGCGGCCCGAATCCGGCCAGGGGCGCGACGGCGTGGCGCGCGACCCAGCCCGCAGCGGGCACCCGCCAGCGATAGGGCAGAAGCAGGGCGAGCCAGATCAGCGCCCGGATGCCAAGATCGGACACAAAATCGCCCGCAGTGTGAATGGCTTGGCGCATGACCTGTTCCTTGTGGCGGCTTTTACCAAGGCGCAATAAGTTCCGCTCATTGCGCCTGTCCGCCTTCCGCCCGGCCTGGGCCACCGGTCTTGTCAATTGGATAGGACGGGATTGGTGGTCGGGCAGAGCGGCAGGCGGACAACGGTCAGGAGCAATGACCGTGGCTACTAGGCGCCGGGCGTCCCCGGCGCAAGCCGGGTGCGTTCGAACAGCATCAGCCGGTTGTTGGCCGGCATCGGCACCAGCGCCCGGAACGCGAGCCCGGCGCCCTCGGCCAGCCACCGCAGATCGGCCGTATCGCGAAGGCCCGAGGCCGGGTCCTGCGCGCGCAACTGCGCGTCGAAGGCGGCATTGCCGGGCCCGGTATGGGCGCCATCCTCGCGGAACGGGCCGTAAAGCGCCAGAAGCCCGCCGCGCGCCAGGGCACGGCCCGCCCCGGCGACCAGACCGATCGCCACCGACCAGGGCGCGATGTGGACGACGTTGAGGCTGAGGATCAGCGCGAACGGCGCCAGCCCGGCCACCTCGGGACGGTCGGGCCAATCGGAGGCCGCGTCGATATCGAGCGCGGGCGAAGCCGCCGGCGACCAGGCATCGCAGCTTTTCCGATGCACCGGATCGGGATCGGAGGCCTGCCAGACCAGCCGGGGAAAGGCGCGCCGCAAGGCGGCGATGTGCTGCCCGGTGCCCGAGCCGATCTCGAACGCCGTTCCCGACCGGCCTTCCAGCAGCGGCGTCAGCGCGGCCAGCAGCGGTTCGACGTTGCGGTGAAACACCGGCGAGTCGAGCCGACCGTCCGGCGCCGCGCAACGATAGCGCGGCGCGGGCGCGCTCGTCGGGCGGGCCATGGATCTACCGCGTCGGGCCGATCATCATGACCATCTGCCGACCTTCCATCTTCGGCATGTTCTCGACCTTGCCGATCTCGGCGACATCGGCGGCGACCCGTTCCAGCAGATCGCGTCCCAGATTCTGGTGCGCCATCTCGCGGCCGCGAAACCGAAGCGTGACCTTCACCTTGTCGCCATTCTCGAGGAAGCGAACGACATTGCGCATCTTGACGTCATAGTCATGGGTGTCGGTGTTGGGGCGGAACTTCACCTCCTTCACCTCGATCGTCTTCTGTTTCCTGCGCGCTTCGGATTCGCGTTTCTGGGTTTCGTACTTGAACTTGCCGAAATCCATGATCTTGCACACCGGCGGGTCGGCATTCGGCGAGATCTCGACCAGGTCGAGGCCCAGCTCCTGGGCCATCCGGATCCCCTGTTCAGGCGTGCTGAGGCCGACATTCTGACCATCGGCGCCGATCAGGCGGATTCGCGGGACGCGGATGCGGTCGTTGACACGGGGGCCGGTATCGCGCACCGGCGGGGCGTTGTGGGGTCTGCGGGCGATCGCTTTCATTCCCTTGCTGGAAAAACCGAAGCGACGATAGGCGCGCCTTGCAACCGGTTCAACTGTGTTTTCACCTCTGCATCGGACACTGGGCGGACGTGAAGCGCATCCGCCACGCGGACTGGCGGGCATGCCCCCATGCGGGCCACGGCGCGCAAACCGATGGAGATTCGCGATGGGTTACCCGGTGAACCGCCCGGCGCCAAGGGCGCTGATGCCCCACGGGCACGCCGCGCGCCGCCGCCCGGCGGGAACTTGACAAGGTCGCGTGATGGGCCGCACACAATCCCCGTGGGTGTTGGGACACCGACGCTGGTCACGTCACTACGGCATTGCGATCAGGCAATCGCGGTCCGCAAGATGGGGATTGAATTCGGTGATGCCGCTTCCCGACCGACGCCGCGCGCCAATGGGACCCGCAGCAGATGGCACCGAAAGACCGCAGCGGCGCCTTTGCGGCGCCCGTGGCCTGCGCATGGTGGGATCGGCCGGGTTGGCCAGGACACTGGGGTGAAGCGTGAAGAACATCTCCCTTGGCACCTTGATCGTGTTCGGATCGGTCCTGTTTTTCGGCGCGGTCTGGGCTGGTTGGAGCATTTACACAAATACAGGCATGCCAGCGCGCATGTGGTTCGCCCTGTTGCATGCCGACGAAGACAATACCGGACCGCCGGGCGAACCGACGGTCTTCTTCTACGGCGGGAATGACGACGGCTTCTATGCCGGCACTTGCCACGCCCTGCCAGGCCCGCCGGACAGCGGTTTGCCGGTGCGGTTTGCCTGTGTTGCCGGAACAGCGGGCGACCTGCTTGGCACCCCCGTCACATATACCGTCTGGGCGCGCGCCCTTGGCGCGGTCGGTGCTTTGGAGGTCGACGTGGCAATGCCGCTCGAGGAATTCGAGGCCGGCCCCGAGGCCGCCGCCGCGAACTGGCTGGGGTTGCCGCGCCTTGGCCAGGCGATCGAGAAACCGGGCCCGCTCGGGCCTGTCGAAGAAATCTCGCTTATCGCATCGACCGAATTGCCCCAGGGGCGTTACCAGATGATCCTGAAGGCGCAGGCCCCGGGCGGAAACTCCAAAGTCTTTGTCGGCCGGGAATTCGCCGTGACCGAGGGGCCGCCGCGGGATGCGTCGCCCGCCGCCGCAGCCCCGGCCGCGCCCACAGCGCCGCCCGATCCCGCCGCCCCCGAGGCGGGTTCCGAACCGGCGGCGACCTGGAACCTCGAAGGCGGCGCCGAACCGTCCACGGTGTCGGCATGGGTCTATCCAGCGCAGCCGCTGGCACCCGGGCCCGTCACGGTCGATCTGGAGTTACGCAGCGAAGCCGTCGACAGCCTGCGGGTCGATGCGGCAATCTGGTTTCTGGACTTGCGCGATCACCCCGGCGCCGTGCAGGAAGTGCTGCCGCTCGACCCGCTGCAGGCCGAGGGCACCTGGACAATGCTGGCCGCCTGGCCCGTCGACAGGTCGCGCGGGTCCCGGTGGTATCGCGGCGCGGTCGATCTGCCAGCCGGTCGGCACCAGTTGGTGCTACGCATTCGCGACGCCGACGATACGTTCGCGGGGCTGCTCGTCGGCCCGGTGCTGAGCGTACCCGGCGAATGACGCGGCACCGGCCGGGCCGGCAACCGCACCGACCCCGGGCATCGGCCGTCGCAGGCGGTCCTTTCATTGCCAGGACGCGGCGGTACGGCATGCCAGGTACCGCAGGGAGACTTAAGAATGAAAGCGGTGATTCAGGACAGATATGGCGGACCGGAACATCTGCGTCTTGCGGATATTCCGACGCCCGAACCGGGCAAGGGTCAGGTCAGGGTCAGGGTTCTGGCCTGCGCGGTGAACCTGTCCGACTGGGAATACCTGGTCGGCTCCCCGCTTTATGCGCGGCTCGCTGGGGGGCTTTTCCGACCACGGCGCGCGGTGCTGGGATCGGACATTGCGGGGGTCGTCGATAAGCTTGGCCAGGGGGTCGACGAATTCGCCCTTGGCGACCGGATCATGGGCGATCTCGTGATGCTGCGGGGCGGCTTTGCCGAGCATGCCTGTGTCCCGGCCGCCGCCATGATCCGCGTGCCGGATGCCCTGTCCGACGAGGTTGCGGCCTGCCTTCCACAGGCCGGCGGCATCGCCGTGGCCGGCACCGAGGGCGTGCAAACGGGGGAGCGGTTGCTGATCAACGGCGCCGGCGGGGGGTCCGGCACGATGGCACTGCAACGGGCCAGGGCGGCCGGCGCCAAGGTCACCGCCGTGGATAACGCCGCGAAACTCGCTTGGCTGTCGGCTCTGGGGGCCGAGGACACCATCGACTATCGGGTGCAGGATTTTGCCGCTGCGGGGCGGCAATGGGACCGCATCCTGGACATGGTGGCCACGCGCGGGCCGTCCCGCATCGCGGCCGCGCTTTCGCCGGGCGGCACATATCGGGCGGTGGGCGGTGGCGTCGGCGTGTTGCTGAGGCTGGCGTTGGGTGGCCTGGCCTATCGACGCCGGAACAAGTCCATCGGCATACTGACCGTTCCGGCCGGACACGCGCTGACGGCACGGGTCGCGCAACTGGCGGTCGAGGGCCAGATCGTTCCGCAGCTCGAAGACGTCTTGCCGCTCGCATCGGTGCCCGACGCGCTGCGCCGCACCGGCGAGGGCGCGGTGAAGGGCAAGCTGGTGATCCGGCCCTGATGCCCGGTGCGGCCTGGCTGACGCTGTCCTGCCGCTGCGATCCTGGCATCACGTCGATCGGGCAAGGTCCGGCGGCGTCGCCTCGGCCGCCAAGGCCGCAACGACCTCATCCAGCGGCGCGGCCATGGTCCGCTTGTCCCCCAGCCGCCGCACCGTGACCGTGCGCTCGGCCACCTCGCGCTGGCCGATGGCCAGGATCACCGGCACCTTGGCCAGCGAATGCTCGCGGACCTTGTAGTTGATCTTTTCGTTGCGGATATCGGCCTCGGCGCGCAGCCCCGCGGCGCGCAACGCCGCGACGGCTTCGGCCACGAACCCGTCCGCATCCGAGACGATCGAAGCGACCACCACCTGCCGCGGCGCCAGCCACAGCGGCAGGCGGCCCGCATAGTTCTCGATCAGGATGCCGATGAAGCGTTCGAAGGATCCCAAGATCGCGCGGTGCAGCATCACCGGGCGGTGCCTTTCGCCATCGGCGCCCACATAGCTGGCATCGAGCCGCTCGGGCAGGTTGAAATCGACCTGGAAGGTGCCGCATTGCCATTCGCGGCCGATCGCGTCGGTCAGCTTGAAATCGAGCTTCGGGCCATAGAAGGCGCCCTCGCCCGGATCGACCTCATAATCGTTGCGGACGCTTTGCACCGCGGCTTCCAGCGCGGCCTCGGCCTTGTCCCAGACCGCGTCCGAGCCGACCCGGACATCGGGCCGGGTGGAGAACTTGATGTCGAAGGCGGGGAAGCCCGCATCGCGATAGACCGTGGACAACAGGTCGATGAAGGCGGCGCATTCGGCCTCGATCTGATCCTCGGTGCAGAAGATATGCGCGTCGTCCTGGGTGAAGCCGCGCACCCGCATCAGCCCGTGCAGCGCGCCATGCGCCTCATACCGGTGGCACGAGCCGAATTCGGCGAACCGCAGCGGCAGGTCGCGATAGCTCTTGATGCCCTGGTTGAACACCTGGACATGGCCCGGGCAGTTCATCGGTTTCAGCGCGTTGATCCGCTTTTCGTTGGCGTGTTCCTCGTCGATCTCGGTGATATACATGTTCTCGCGGTATTTGTCCCAGTGGCCGCTGGCCTCCCACAGCTTGCGGTCGATCACCTGGGGCGTGTTGATTCCTTGATAAGCCCGCGGCATCGAGCCGCCGCCGCATGTAATCCTGCAAGCGCGCGGTAGACGGTCCAGCCCGAGGGATGCCAGAACACCATGCCCGGCGCCTCTTCCTGAAAGTGGAACAGGTCCATCTCGCGGCCCAGCCGGCGATGGTCGCGCTTTTCGGCCTCTTCCAGAAAGGTCAGGTAGTCCTTCAGCTTCTGCCGGTTTTCAAACGCAACCCCGTAAATCCGCTGCAGCATCGGCCGGTTCGAATCGCCGCGCCAATAGGCGCCGGCCAGCTTCATCAGCTTGAAGGCATCGGCCGGCGGCTGGCCGGTATGCTGGAAATGCGGCCCGCGGCACAAATCCTGCCAGGGGCCGTGCCAGTACATGCGGATCGGCTCGCCCGCGGGGATCGCCGCGATCAGCTCGATCTTGTAGGGCTCGCCGGTCGCCTCGTAATGGGCGATCGCGCGGGCGCGGTCCCAGACCTCGGTCCGCACCGGATCGCGAGCGGCGATGATCGCGCGCATCCGCGCCTCGATCGCGCCCAGATCCTCGGGCGTGAACGGCTCGGCCCGGTCGAAATCGTAATACCAGCCGTTTTCGATCACCGGGCCGATGGTGACCTTCACCTCGGGCCAGAGCTCCTGCACCGCGCGCGCCATGATATGCGCCAGATCGTGGCGGATGAGTTCCAGCGCCTGGGGCTGATCCTTCATCGTGTGGATCGCGATGGTGGCATCGGCCTCGATCGGCCATTGCAGGTCCCAGTGGCGACCGTCGACGGTGGCCGAGATCGCCTTCTTGCCCAGCGAGGTGGAAATCGATCCCGCCACCTCGGCCGCGGTGATGCCGGCGGGAAAGCTGTGCGGCGAGCCATCGGGAAATGTCAGGGAAATCTCGGCCATCGGCCTGCCTCCTCGTCGGTTTGGCGCCCACAGATGCGCCCGGTTGCGGGTGGCGATGCCATGCGCCCTTGGCGCGGCGGTGTCAATCGAGGCGGCAAGACTTTCCGGAAAGTTTTGCGGGCCTGATTCTTCTTGAAAAATCAGGCTGCCCGACGTCCGATCCGGGGGCGAGGGGCGGACCTGCGGCAATGAGCTACGCCTCGTGCCGCCTGGTATCAGGCGGCCTTCAGCGCCTTGCCGGTCTCCAGCCAGCTCTTCAGCCCGGCAGCCCAGCGCGCCCAGCCCTCGCGCACGACGGTCTGCGCGGCGGGCAGCGCGTGGTGCTCGATCGTCAGCTTGCACACGGCCCCCTCGGGTTCGATCAGGAACACGCAGCGCGAGATGTCGCGGATGCCGTCGCCGAAATTCGGCGCAAAGGTCATCTCGATGCGGCGTTTCGGCACCAGCTTCAGCGTGGTCTGGGCCAGAAGCACGCTGCCGTCGGCGCCCAGGAATTCGGTCGTCGCCCCCGGTTCGGCGTCGCCCCGCACCCGATCGCAGGCGAAATGGTAAAGCGCCATCAGATCGGCCCGGGTCAGCGCCTCCCACAGCGCATCCGGGCTGCACCGGATGAAGGTCTGCAACATGAAATCGGGCTTGGCATCGGCGTCGGTCATGGCGGCGTTTCCTTCCAGTCGGGTCTTCAGGTCAAGCGACAGGCGCGCCAGCGGTTTCTGCACGAAGGGGTCGATCCAGCGATCGATCACCTGCTGCAGCGGCACGGCATTGAGGAAGTGATGCTTGAACCGGCCCGAACGGCGCGGGATGACAAGACCTGCATCTTCCAGCACCTTGAGATGTTTCATCACCCCGAACCGGCTGAGTGCGCGGTCCGATTCGATCTCGGTCAGGCTTTGGCCGTCGCGCGCCCGCAGTGCGTCGAGGATCGCACGCCGGGTGGGATCGTTGAGCGCCTTGAAAACCGCGTCGAGGTCGGGCTCGGGGCCGTCCGTCATGCAGGCGCGTCATAGGCATCGTGGCGCCGGACCCAGGCCATCGGATAGGGCAGCGCGGCTTCGTCACGGCCCTTCGGGACCAGGTCGAGCATCTGGTAGGCCGCGTTCAACCCGTCAAGCCCGCGGCCGAACGCCGAATAGGTGTGATGGATGGTGCCATCCGGGTCCTTCTGGAACACGCTCAATCCCGGCGCTTCGGTGCTGGGAAAACCGGAAGCCCGATAATTGTATGTCGCGGTGCCCGACGCAACCTCTTCGGCGGTGAACTGCACACCCATGTCGCGGTTGAATGACGACCCGGCCGACGACACCCATCTGAGCTGCCAGCCCATCCGCGCGCGATAGGCCGCGAGTTGCGGATAGGGTGCAGCCGAGACCAGCACCAGCGCGACATCGCGCGCCGCCAGATGCGGGGCGGTGCCGTCAAGACTGTCCATCCAGAACGAGCAGTTGACGCAGCCGGCGGTCAAGTCCGGCCCGTACATGAAGTGATAGACCACAAGCTGGCTGTGCGGCCCGAACAGGTCGGACAGGCTTTCCGGCCCGTCCGGCCCGGTAAAGCTGCAGTCGGCGCTCACAGCGACCCGCGGCAGCGCCCGCCGCGCGGCGGCCAGATCGTCGCGCGCCCGGGTCAGCGCCTTTTCCTTCTCCAGCAGTTCCATGCGGGCGGACAGCCATTCGGCGCGGGTGACAGCGGGCCGGGGCATGGCGGCAACTCCCTTCGGGTTCGATCCGCCGCTTATAGGTTACCAGTTGGTCACCCGTCAACCGGACCGGGCGCCGCGCGCTGTGTCTGGCCAAGCCCGGCCCGCCATGTCAGAATGCCGTTCCATGACCGCCCACGATACAGCCCCCGAAACGCTGAAGACGCCGCAGGGGCGGCGCATCGCCTTATTCCGCAATGCGGGTGCCGGGCCCGGGGTGATGTTTCTGGGCGGGTTCATGTCCGACATGACCGGGACCAAGGCGACCCATCTGGAGGCCTGGGCCAAGGACGCGGGGCGCAGCTTTGTCCGGTTCGACTATTCCGGGCATGGCGCCTCGTCGGGCCGCTTTGCCGATGGGACCATCGGCCAGTGGGCCGAGGATGCCGAGGCGGTTCTGCTGGCCTGCACCGAAGGCCCGCAGGTTCTGGTCGGCTCGTCCATGGGCGGCTGGATCGCGCTGTTGCTGGCACGCCGCCACCCCGGGCGGGTCGCCGGCCTGGTCAGCGTGGCGGCCGCGCCCGACTTCACCGATGCGATGTGGATGGGCTTTTCCGAGGCGGACCGGACCGAATTGATGGAAACCGGCGCCATCATCCGCCCATCGGATTATGACGCGCCCTACACGATTACCCGCGCGCTGATCGAGGAAGGCCGCGCGCATCGCGTGTTCGACCGCCCGCTCGACCTGCCCTTTCCGGTCCGCATGCTGCAGGGCACCGAAGACAGGTCGGTGCCGCGGGCGATGGCGCTGAAGCTCATGGACCATGCCAGCGGGCCCGATATCCGTCTGTCCCTGGTGAAGGGCGGCGACCACAGTCTCTCCGCGCCGGCAAACCTCGCCCATCTGATCGCATCGGTCAAAGAGGTTCTGGGACGCGCGGCCGCGGGCTGATGCGGCGAGGTTTGCGCGTGCTCGGTCTGTCGCTGCTGATCCTTGCCGGGGGGCTGGCGCTCGTCGTCGCCTTCGGGCCGCGCCATGCCACCGCGCCACGCCTGCCGATCGACGCCGCCGCGATCGCGGCCGATCCGGCCGGCTATCTGGCCCGCGCCGAAGCTGCCCTGCCCGATATCACGCCAGGCGCGGAAAAGCGCATCCGCTGGGCCGGTCAACCGGGAAGGCGAACCCGGCTTGCGCTCCTCTATGTGCATGGGTTTTCCGCCACCGCCCAGGAAATCCGGCCGGTTCCCGACCGGCTGGCCGCGGCGCTGGGGGCCAACCTGCACTTTGCCCGGCTGACCGGGCATGGCCGGACGGGCGAAGCACTGGGCGCGGCGACGGCGACCGACTGGCAGCGCGACCTTGACGAGGCGATGGCCGTGGCGCGTGCCATCGGCGAACGGGTCGTGATCGTCGCCTCGTCGACCGGCGCCACCCTGGTGACCACAAGGCTGACCGACCCGGCGATTGCGGACGGGCTTGTCGGGGTGGTCTTTCTGTCGCCGAATTACCGGGTAAGGAACCGCGCCGCCCTGCTGCTCGACTGGCCCTGGGCCGCCATCTGGGGCCCGTGGGTCGCCGGGCCGACCCATGGGTTCGAACCGGCCAACGCCGATCAGGCCCGGTTCTGGACCACCCGTTACCCGCTGCGCGCCGCCATCCCGATGGCCGCGCTGATACGCGCCGCGCGACGGACCGATCCGGGCGCCATTGCCGTGCCGGCGCTGTTCGTCTTTTCCGATGCCGACACGGTCGTCGATGCCGTCGCGATCCGCGATGTGGCGGCCCGCTGGGGTGGCCCGCTCGAACGCATGCTCGTCGCGCCCGGGCCGGGTACCGATCCCGCTGCGCATGTGCTGGCTGGCGATATCCTCAGCCCGGCGCAAACCGATGCGGTGACATCAGGGATCATCGACTGGGCGCGGCGCGTGGCCGGGGCGCCCTGATCCCACCGGTTATCGGTGATGACCGATGGTGTGACGGGCGCCATCGTGCATCGCCCTGGCGCGGTTGCTAAAGCCCAAGCGCCAGGCCCACGGCCACCAGCATCAGGCCAAGGCCCGAAGCCCCCAGCGCGGCCATGTTCCAGGCCACGATCCGGCGAATCAGGGCGCGCAGTTCCGCATCGGCCAGCCCGGCGCGGCGCGCCCGAAGCACCCGCAGCACGCACCACCCCAGCAGCAGCAGGCCCGCCACTGTCAGCCCGATCCCGGTCAGAACCATCGCACCCATGGCGCGGGCCCTAAACGGCCGGCCGGTTCGGGGCAAGCGGACTTGCAGCCGGCCGCCGCCGCGGCTAGGCCGCCGCGACCCGCATCAAGGAGTGGCCGATGACCGACACCGCCGCACCGGACGCCGCCATCGCCGACAGCCATCGCGTCGCACGGGAAGAGCTGCGCGCCTTCGTCGAACGATTCGAACGGCTCGAGACCGAAAAGCAGGAGATCGCAGGCCACCAGAAGGAAGTCATGGCCGAGGCGAAATCGCGCGGCTACGACACCAAGGCGCTGCGCCGGCTGATCGCCCTGCGCAAGAAGGATCCCCAGCAGGTGAGCGAGGAAGAGGCGGTTTTCGAATTGTACCGCGAGGCGCTGGGAATGTAGCGGCCCGGCGCCGCGCGCGCCATCCGGAGGGTGGGCCGCAACGGACGGAATTCATGCCTGGGCGCGACGCATTCTGGCAACCGGATCGATCAGCAAGGCGACGGCTCCGATTTCCTGACGGGTCTTGCAGAGGGCGGCTGCGAGGGTGACGCGCTTGCAAGCGACGGTCGTTATACCAAGCTGCAATGAGCGTGACTCATCGCAGCTGGCCCGCCTCCCGCCCCGCCTCCCCGCCCTCGCCGAGACCGCGATGCTGCGCCAGGTGACGCTGATTGGCCCGGGGCTGTGGCGGACAACATGGGGCAGCGCCCGCCGCGCGGCGGGCGCCCTCCCGGGCGCGCGCCCGGGAGCGTCCGGGCAGGCGACGCCGCACGGGGAAATTCTGGCGGCGCCGGTCGGTTGCGGCGCAATGGCGCAACGGCGCGCCAGGGATGCAAAGCGCGATTCGCCGGGCACCACGGCATGCGCGGCCAGGGCTGCGGCTGCCGGCATGGGGCAGCGCCCGCCGCGCGGCGGGCGCCCTCCCGGGCGCGCGCCCGGGAGCGGCCCGGAGATCGAAGCCGCGCGGGGAAATTCTGGCGGCGCCGGTCGGTTGCGACGCCACGGCGCAACGGCGCGCCAGGGATGCAAAGCGCGATTCGTCGAGCACCGCGGCATGGGCGGCCAGGGCTGCGGGCATAGGGCAGCGCCCGCCGCGCGGCGGGCGCTCTCCCGGGCGCGCGCCCGGGAGCGGCCGGGCGATCGACGCCGCGCGGGGACGGTCTGGCGGCGCCGGTCGGTTGCGACGCCACGGCGCAACGGCGCGCCAGGGCCGTGAAGCGCGATCCTCAGCGGCCCTCGGCATAGGCGGCCAGGGCGGCGGCCGTGCCCTCCTGCCAGATCATCGCCAGCCAGCGATCGAACGCATCGCCGAAGACGGCGTTGCCGTAGAGATCGCCATAGATCGACGGCTGCTCCAGCCAGGCCCGCGGCCGTTCCCGCGCGGCTGCCGCTGCCGCGGTCAGCCTTTCCCATTGCGGATCGTTCGGTTCGATGGCCGTGCCGTCCTCCCGGCTGCCCGCGCACATCCGCGCCCATAGCGCCTCGACCAGCGCGAGGCCCCGCACGCTTCCGCCAGCGGCAAGCGCATCGCGCAGGATCGGCAGGACGAAACCGGGATGGCGCGACCCGCCGTCAAAGGCCACCCGACGCGGCGTGTCGTGGATCGCGGGGTTGGCAAACCGGTGCGCGATCAGGTCGAGATACGCGGTCGGCGTGGTTCCGGGAACGGCCTGTGACATAGGGCAGGATCTCGTCGGTCTGGACGGCATGGAACATCGCGCCGATCGCCGGATGGGCCATGCAGTCGGCGATGGTCGGCACCGACAGCAACTCGCCGGCATTCGCCAGCACCTGATGGCCGGCATTCAGGATGCGGATCTTCATCGCCTCATAGGCATGCACGTCGGTCGTGAAGATCGCGCCGACCCGGTCCCAGTCGGGGCGCCCGGCGCAGAAATCGTCTTCGATCACCCATTGGCGAAAGTTCTCATGGGTCACCGGTGCGGCGTCGTCGACCCCAAAGGCGCGGGCCCGCGCGATCTCGGCCGGGCCGGTGGCCGGCACGATGCAATCGACCATCGAATTGGGAAAGCGCCCGCGGTCGGCGATCCAGTCCGCCAGCCCGGGGTCGCTCAACCCCGCGAGCCCGACCACGGTCTGGCGCAGCACGGCCCCGTTGCCCTGCAGATTGTCGCAGCTCTGGCAGGTGAAGGGCGGCTGGCCGGCGGCACGGCGCAGCGCAAGGGCGGCGATCATTGCGCCGAACGCCGTGTGCGGCGCGTCGGGGTTCCGGGCGTCGTGGCGGATATCGGGATGGGCGGCATCGAAGCCGTTCGTCGCCGGATCGACGAAATACCCGCCTTCGGTCACGGTCAGCGAGACGATGCGGATGCGCGGGTCGGCCATCGCCCGGATCAGCGGGCCGTGGCCCGGCGCCACCGGCAGATAGTCGATCATCGGGCCCACGACCTCGGCCGCCGATCGCGCGGGGTCGAGTTCGATCAGCGTGGTCAGGCAATCCTGCGCCAGCAGCTTTTCGCGCATCGCCGCGTCATAGGGCCTGACGCCCGCGCCAAGGATCGCCCAGTCCTGGGCCTGACCCTGCTCCATCAGCCGGTTAAGATACCAGGACTGATGCGCCCGGTGAAAGTTCCCGACACCGATATGAACGATCCCCGGGGTCAGGCGCGACCGGTCATAGGACGGGCGCCGGATATCGGGCGGCAGATCGCCAAGCGTGGCCTGGCGCAGCTTCACGGGGCCTTGGGGCATCAGCTCATCCAGTTGCCGCCATCGACATTGTAGCATTGGGCGACGATGTAGTCGGCCTCGGCGCTGGCCAGAAACACCGCCATACCGGTCAGATCCTCGGCCCGGCCCATCCGCCCATAGGGCACGGCCGCGCCCACCTCGCGCTTTTTCTGGCCGGGTGCCTTGCCTTCGTATCGGGCAAAGAACGCATCGACGCCGTCCCAGTGTTCGCCATCGACGACGCCCGGGGCGATGGCGTTGACGTTGATCCCGTGCTTGGATGAGGTCAAGGCCGGCCGACTGCGTCAGGCTGATCACCGCGGCCTTGGTGGCGCAATAGACCGCGACCAGCGCCTCGCCGCGCCGCCCGGCCTGGCTGGCCATGTTGATGATCTTGCCGCCCTGGCCGCGGCCGATCATGTGGCGGCGACCGCTTGGAGGGTGAACAGCGTGCCTGGCGACATTGATGTCGAAGACCCGCGCATAGTCCGCCCTGCTGATGTCCACGATCGGGGCGGCGGTGAAGATCGCGGCATTGTTGATCAGGATGTCGATCCCGCCCAATGCCGCCACCGTCTCGGCGACCGCGCGATCGATGCTGGCCTGGTCGGTCACATCCATGTCGACCGCGATCGCGGCCTCGCCCAGCTCTGCCGCTGTCTGCCGCGCCCGCTCACCGTCGATATCGGCAATCGCCACGCGCGCGCCCTCGCCGATATAGGCCGCGGCAAAGGCCCGCCCGATGCCGCGCGCCGCGCCGGTGATCAGCGCGGTCTTTCCATCGAGCCGTTTCATGGAATGCGCTGGCCCCGGGCGTCGAATTTGTGGATCAGGTCGGCGCGCGGGGTCAGGTGAATCCGGTCGCCATGGTCAAGCCCCACCTCGCCATCGGCGCGCACGGTCAGCGACGGGGCAAGCCCGGTCTCCTGGATATGAAAGAACGTGTCCGAGCCGAGATGTTCGGACACGCCAACAACCCCCGACCAGGTGCCCTCGCCCTCGGTCACCGCGATATGCTCGGGCCGGATGCCGATGGTGTGGGCGCCGTGCTTCGCCGCCTCCGCCCCCTCGATGAAGTTCATCTTCGGCGAGCCGATGAAGCCGGCCACGAACAGGTTGCGCGGCTGGCTGTACAGCGTCAGCGGGCTGCCCACCTGTTCGATATTGCCCGCCCGCAGCACCACGATCTTGTCGGCCATGGTCATCGCCTCGACCTGGTCGTGGGTGACATAGACCATCGTCGTCTTCAGCCGGTCGTGCAACTCGCTGATCTCGATCCGCATGCCCACCCGCAGCGCGGCGTCGAGGTTCGACAAAGGCTCGTCGAACAGGAACGCGGCAGGTTCGCGCACAATGGCGCGCCCGATGGCGACCCGCTGGCGCTGTCCGCCGGAAAGCTGCCCCGGCCGACGGTCGAGATAATCGGTCAGGTTCAGGACGGCGGCCGCCTGTTCGACCCGGCGGTCGCGTTCGGCCTTGTCGAGCCCGGCCATGCGCAACGGAAAGGCGATGTTCTTGCGCACGCTCATATGCGGATAAAGCGCATAGGACTGGAACACCATGGCCAGCCCGCGCTTGGCCGGCGGCACCGTGGTCGCGTCCTGCCCGTCGATCCTGATCTCGCCGCCGGTCACATCCTCAAGCCCCGCGATGAGCCGCAGCAAGGTCGACTTGCCGCAGCCCGACGGGCCGACGAACACCGCGAATTCGCCATCCTCGATGGTCAGATCGAGCGGCGGAATGACCTCGACCGCGCCAAAGCTTTTGGAGACCTTGTCAAGCGTGATGCGTCCCATGGATGCCCCCTATTTCACGGCGCCGAAGGTCAGCCCGCGCACCAGCTGTTTCTGGCTGAACCAGCCCAGGATCAGGATCGGCGCGATCGCCATGGTCGAGGCGGCCGAGAGCTTGGCATAGAACAGCCCCTCGGGGCTGGAATAACTGGCGATGAAGGCGGTCAGCGGTGCCGCATTGGCCGCCGTCAGGTTGAGCGTCCAGAACGCCTCGTTCCAGGCAAGGATGATGTTGAGCAGGATGGTCGAGGCGATCCCGGGCACCGCCATCGGGGTCAGCACATAAAGGATCTCCTGCGTGAGCCCGGCGCCGTCCATCCGCGCCGCCTCCAGGATATCGACCGGGATTTCCTTGAAGTAGGTATAAAGCATCCAGACGATGATCGGCAGGTTGATCAGCATCAGGACCAGGATCAGGCCGATCCGGGTGTCGAGCAGGTCGAACTGCACGAACAGAAGCGAGATCGGATACAGCACGCCGACCGCCGGCAGCATCTTGGTCGACAGCATCCACAGCAGGATGTCCTTGGTCCGGCGCGACGGCACGAAGGCCATCGACCAGGCGGCCGGCACCGCGATGAGTATCCCCAGAAGGGTCGAGCCGCCCGCCAGAATCACCGAGTTCCACAGAAACCGCATATAGTCCGAGCGTTCCTGCACCACCGCGTAGTTTTCCAGCGTCCAGTCGAAGTTGAAGAACAGCGGCGGGTTGTTGATCGCCTGCGCCTCGGTCTTGAAGCTGGTCAGGATCGTCCAGTAGATCGGGAAGAAGATCAGCAGCCCGATCGCCCAGGCGGCGACCGTGGTCAGGACCTTGCGGCGTGTGGTGACGGCGCGCGCCATATCCGTGCCCCCTTACCGGTCCAGGTTGTTGCCGACGATGCGCATCAGAAAGATCGCCACGATATTGGCCAGGATGATGGCATAGACCCCGCCAGCCGATCCCAGCCCGATATTCTGGCTGTCCACGACGCGCTGAAAGATCAGATAGGTCAGCGTCCTTGTGCCGAACGACCCGCCTGTGGTCACGAAGATCTCTGGCGAAGATCGACAACAGAAAGATGGTCTGGATCAGGATCACGATGGTGATCGCGCGGCCCAGATGCGGCAGGATGATGTGAAAGAAGCGCGCCAGGACCGGCGCGCCATCCATCTCGGCGGCCTCCATCTGTTCGCTGTCCAGCGACTGGATCGCGGTCAGCAGGATGAGCGTGGCAAAGGGCAGCCATTGCCAGGACACGATCAGGATGATCGACGGCACCGCGGCATCGGACAGCCATGACACCGGCTCGGCCCCGAAGAACCGCCAGAGATGGGCGAACATGCCGTTCACCGGATCCATGAACATGTTCTTCCACACCAGCGCCGAGACGGTCGGCATCACGAAAAACGGGCGCGATCACCAGGATGCGCACGATGCCCTGGCCCCAGAATGGCTGATCGAGCAGGATGGCCAGCAGAATGCCCAGGATCACGGTGATCACCAGCACGCCGCCGACGATCATCAGGGTGGCCTGCACGCTGGGCCAGAACGAGCTTGACCGGATGAAGCGGGCATAGTTCTCGAACCCCACCCAGTCGAGCCCGCGTTCCAGCGAATCGCCGCGCATCGGCAGGTATTTCTTGAACGAGAAATACAGCGTCATCGTCAGCGGAACCAGCATCCAGCCAAGCAGCAGGATGACGGCCGGCGTCATCATCAATCGGGCCGCGGAACGCGAATGGTCGGTCGCCATCTTCACATCTCCTGGCGTGGCGGCACCGGGCCGCCCGGGACGACGAGACGAAAACGCCCTGGGGCGCGCGGTGGGAGGGCCGCGCGTTGCAGCCCCCCCGAAGCTTCAGGCCATGGCGCCTAGCGGTAGCCGGCCGCTTCCATCGCGTCGTTGGTCAGCGCCTGGGCCTTTTCCAGCGCCTCCTCGACCGATTGCTGCCCCGCATAGACAGCCGAGAATTCCTGGCTGACTTCGGTCGCGATGCCGGCAAATTCCGGGATCGCGACGAACTGGATGCCGACATAGGGCACCGGCTTGACCGTCGGATTCATCGGATCGGCGGCGTTGATCGAATCGAGCGTCATCTGCGCGAACGGGACTTCCTGATATTCCGGCGTCTCGTAAAGCGAGGTGCGCGCGCCCGGCGGCACATTGGCCCAGCCTTCGTTTTCGGCCACCAGCTCGATGTAATCCTTCGACGTGGCCCATTCGATGAACGCCTTGGCGGCGTCCTCCTTCTGGGTGCCCGCCGGGATCGCCAGCGCCCAGGCCCACAGCCAGTTGGCCCGCTTGCCAAGCCCCGTGTCGGGGGCGAGCGCAAAGCCGACATGGTCGGCGACGGTCGATTCGGCCGGGTTCGTCACGAAGGAGGCCGCGACGGTGGCGTCGATCCACATCCCGCATTTGCCCTGCTGGAACAGCGACAGGTTCTCGTTGAAGCCGTTGGTGGCATAGCCCGGCGGGCCGTATTCGTTCATCATGTCGACGAAGAAGTTCAGCGCCGCGGCCCATTCGGGCTGGTCGAACTGGGCGTTCCAGTCCTCGTCGAACCAGCGCGCGCCGAACGAGTTGCCGGTCACCGTGATGAACGCGCCGCCCTCGCCCCAGCCGGCCTTGCCGCGCAGGCAGATACCGTTGATGTCGTTGTCGCGGTCGGTCATGGCGGCGGCGGCTTCGCGGATGAACGCCCATGGTCGGCGCCTCGGGCATTTCCAGCCCGGCCTGTTCCATCAGGTCGGTGCGGTACATGACCATCGAGCTTTCGCCATAGAACGGCGCGGCATAAAGCGTGCCGTCATGGGACAGACCGCCGCGCATCGCCGGCAGGATGTCGTCCACATCGTAGTCGTCGGACAGGTCGTCGAGCGGCACCAGCCAGCCATTGGCGCCCCAGATCGGGGTTTCGTACATCCCGATCGTCATGATGTCGAACTGGCCGCCCTTGGTCGTGATGTCGGTGGTGACGCGCTGGCGCAGGACATTCTCTTCCAGCGTGACCCATTCCACGCCGATGCCCGTTTCCGCGGTGAACTGGTCGGTATAGCCCTGCATGCGGATCATGTCGCCATTGTTCACGGTGGCGACGGTGATGGTGGTGTCCTGGGCCGATGCAGCCGTTGCGAAAACGCAAAGCGCAAAAGCGCTGGACGCGCGAAGCGCGTTTTTCGGGGACATCCGTATCCTCCCTGATTCTGGATGCTATGTTCGCAAACGCTACGCGCCGCGCCTGCCGTGCGTCAACAGGTTTCTTTACGCGCGTCAAGATCGGCAGTCATACCAACGGTCATTGAGAATGACCGTTCGCCGCCTCCCGCCCCGCCTCCCCGCCCAACCACCAATCCTGCCCCAACCGATTGGTAAGATTGGTGGTTGGGCGGGGAGGCGGGGCGGGAGGCGGACCTGGCGGAATGAGTCAAACGCATTGCGCCTTGGTATCAGGCCGAGGCCCGCCGGATCAGATGGGCCGGGATCAGCGTCTCTTCCCGTCTTGCGAACCGGCCACCCGATTCGATCAGGGAAAACAGCGTTTCCATACATTTGTCGGCCACCGCCTCATAGTCATGGGCGGCCGTTGTCAGCGACGGGCAGGTAAAGCGCGAGAACGGGTGACCGTCATGCGACGCCACCCGAAGCGCGCAGCCATCGCCGCGGCCGACCCGCAAGCCGCGCTCGTAACACGCCGCCAGCAGACCGATGGCCAGGCGGTCGTTGCTGCACAGGATCGTGTCGGTGGCAAATCCGCCTGCCGCAAACACCGCATGCGCGCCGCGGCGGCCGATCTCCTCGAAGCCCCAGCCGGAACCGTCGACCTGCACCACGCGCGGCTCGTGGCCGGCCGCTTCCATGGTCTGCAGATAGGCGATGCGGCGCTTGTTGGCATTGGGGTTCGACGGGGTCCGCATCTCGAAAAAGCACGGCGGCGATCCGGTCTTGCAAAGATAGTCGACGGTCTGCTTGACAAAGCTGAAATTGTCAGACCCGACAAAGGCTTCGCCCATTGCCTCGACATTGCTGTCGAACAGCACGGTAGGCACCGCGGCGCAGAAGCGCGCGATCGCCCGGCGGTCCGAAAGCCGTCCCAGCGGGGCAAGAAACACGCCGGCGGGCTTCAGCGCGGCAAGCCCCTCCAGGATCTCGATCTCGAGTTTCAACTCGCCATGGGCGCTGTACAGGATCGGCGAGAATCCGGCCTCGATGCAGCGGCGTTCGATCATCCGCGCGATCTCGGCAAAGAACGGGTCGGCCAGATAGGGGACCACGATGCCGACATTCTTGGTCAGGCTCCGGTTCTGGTTCACCGCATAGATGTTCGGACGAAAGTCGTAGCGCTCGAGCGCCGCCTCGATCCGCTGCCGCGTCTTGGTCCGCACGCTGGCAGGGTCGTTGAAATACTTCGAGACGGTGGGGCGCGAGATGCCGCTCAGCGTGGCAAACTCCTCCATGTTCCTGATCTTGTGCTGGCGCATTTCGTTGCCGTGCGTTCTGGGTTCGGGCGGGCTGCGGGTGATCCGGTCACCGCCCATGAGAACCCGAAAAACGTGACGCGAGTAAAGATTTTTCTTGGCCGACGGTGGCGTGCCGCCGCTCTTGCCGGCATTGTCGGCCGGCGATGGCGCATGAACCGGGCGGCCGGGCCGGGTTGGCAAGACGTGGCATCGCCGGCATGGGGGCAGGGCATGTATCTTGGAATCGATCTTGGAACCTCTGCGGTCAAGGTCTGCGTCATCGGCGCGCAGCAGGATGTCGCGGCGACCGCCTCGGCGCCGCTTGCGGCATCGCACCCTTTCGACGGGGCCAGCGAACAGGACTGCGCGGCGTGGTGGGCGGCGACCTGCCAGGCGCTGGGCGCCATCGACCCCGAGATACGGCGTCAGCTGCGGTCGGTCGGGCTGTCGGGCCAGATGCATGGCGCCGTCCTTCTGGACGCGGATCGCCAGCCCATTCGTCCCGCCATCCTGTGGAACGATTCAAGGGCCGCCGCCGAGGCGGCCGAGATGCTGGTCGCCGAACCCGATGCCGGGATGATCGCCGGCGTCCTGCCGATGCCGGGCTTCACCGCGCCCAAACTGCTGTGGCTTGCCCGGCACGAACCGCAGAACCACGCCCGCATCGCCCATATCCTGCTGCCCAAGGACTATCTCGGCCTGCGCCTGCATGGCCGGCTTGTCACCGACCCGTCGGATGCGGCCGGCACATCCTGGTTCGACGAGCGGACGCGGCGCTGGTCCGGGCGGCTGTGCCGGATCAGCGCCACCGACATCGCCTGGCTGCCCGAGGTCTGCCACGGCACCGATATCGCCGGTCCGCTGCTGCCCGACGCGGCCGCAGCGTTGGGGCTGCCGGCCGGCGTGCCGGTGGCGGTCGGCGCGGGCGATGTCGCCGCCGGCGCCGTCGGCATCGGCGCCGTCGTGGCGGGGGATGCCTTCATTTCGCTGGGCACCTCCGGCCAGCTTTTCGTCACCACGGCAGCCTATCGGCCGAACCCGCAAAGCCGGATACACGCCTATGCCCATACCGTCCCGGACCGCTGGTTCCAGATGGCCGCCATGCTGAACGGCGCCCGGCCGATCGCCTGGCTTGCCGGTCTCCTGGGTCAGCCGATCGCGGCCCTGCTGGCCGAGGCCGAGGCCGCGCCGCCCGGGCCGCTGTTCCTGCCCTACCTCACCGGGGAACGGACGCCGCATGGCGATTCCGCGATCCGCGCCGGGTTCTGCGGACTGGGCGAAGCCACGACACCGGGCAGCCTGATGCGCGCGGTGGTGGAGGCCATCGCCTTCAGCTTTGCCGATGCAACCCGGGTCCTGTCCGAGGCGGGCACGGAACTCGACACACTGCTTGCGATCGGCGGCGGCACCCGCAGCGCGTTTCTGATGCAGAGCATCGCCGATGCCACCGGATGCCGGCTGGCCCAAAGCGACGGCGCCGATATCGGGCCGGCACTGGGTGCGGCAAGGCTCGGCCGTGTCGCCGCCGGCGAAGGCACGCCATCGGCCGTCATGCGCAAACCCGATATCCGGAAATGGTTCGAACCGCGCGCCGCCGAGGCCGAACGGACAAGATCGCGGCTGAAGGCATACCGGGCGCTCTACCCGGCGCTCAAATCGGTGCAGGCCACCATGACCTGAACATGGCGTGCCGACCGGTGCGGGCGAGGTCGCGCGCCAGCGCGGACGAGCTATCCCCGCCCGCGCGCCATGAAGGCCAGCCTTTCGAACAGCGCCACATCCTGTTCGTTCTTCAACAGCGCGCCGTGCAGTTTCGGCAACGCGTCCCTGGCCGGGCGTTTCAGCTCTTCGGGGCCCAGATCCTCGGCCAGCAACAGCTTGAGCCAGTCCAGCACCTCCGATGTCGAGGGCCGCTTCTTCAGCCCCGGGGTTTCGCGGATCTCGAGGAATGTCTCCAGCGCGGCCGACAGCAGCGCCGGCTTGATCCCCGGGTAATGCACGGCGACGATCTGGCGAAGCGTCTCGGCATCGGGAAACCTGATGTAGTGAAAGAAGCAGCGACGCAGGAACGCGTCCGGCAATTCCTTTTCATTGTTCGAGGTGATGATGACGATCGGCCGGGTCCGGGCCTGCACCATCTCGCCGGTTTCGTAGACGTGAAACTCCATCCGGTCGAGCTCCTGCAACAGGTCGTTCGGGAACTCGATATCGGCCTTGTCGATCTCGTCGATCAGCAGCACCACCTTGCCGTCGGCCGCGAACGCCTCCCACAGCTTGCCGCGCCGGATGTAGTTGGCGATGTCGTGGACCCGTTCGTCGCCCAGCTGGCTGTCGCGCAGCCGGCTGACCGCGTCGTATTCATAGAGCCCCTGCGCCGCCCGGGTGGTCGACTTGACGTGCCATTCGATGATCGGCAGGTCCAGGGCCGCGGCGATCTGACGGGCGAGCTCGGTCTTGCCGGTGCCCGGCTCGCCCTTGACAAGAAGCGGCCGTTCGAGGGCGATCGCGGCGTTCACGGCCATCCGCAGATCGTCCCCGGCGACATAGTCCGGTGTTCCGTCGAACCGCATCGGCTGCCCCTTCCCCGTGCTGCGCCGGCGAAGCCTAGCACGCGGCCGGGCACCCGCAAGGGCGCGGATTTTGGGGTGACAACGGCCCTGCGCTGCTGTAGGCGGTCGGTCGATCAAGGGGATGGTCCTCGGAACGGTCCCATGGAGGTTCACCGGATGAAAGCTGAACTGTTCCTGCCGAAGGATTATCGACCGGCGGAGGACGAGCCTTTCATGAACGACCGCCAGCTCGAGTATTTCAGGCGCAAGCTGCAGACTTGGAAATCGGACATCATGGCCGAAAACCGTGAGATGCTCGAATCCCTGCAGGAGGCCACCCGCGCCTATCCCGACATGGCCGACCGCGCCGCCGAAGAGGCCGGGCGCGCGCTCGAGCTGCGCACCCGCGACCGCCAGCGCAAGCTGATCGCCAAGATCGATGCTGCCCTGCGCCGAATCGACGATGGGTCCTATGGCTATTGCGACGCCACCGGCGAGCCGATCTCGTTGAAACGGCTCGATGCCCGCCCGATCGCGACGCTGAGCCTGGAGGCGCAGGAGCGCCACGAACGTCGCGAAAAGGTGCATCGCGACGACTGACCGCGCGGGACCGAAGATGGGCCAGCCGCTTGACATCGCTATCGCCGGGGCCGGGATCGCCGGCCTGTCGCTGGCAATCGCCCTGGCGCAGCGCGGCCAGTCGGTCACCGTCTACGAACAATCCGGCGCGATCACCGAGGTTGGCGCCGGGCTGCAGATTTCGCCCAACGGCTCGGCCGTGCTGGCCGGTCTCGGGCTGGGCGATGCGGCGCTGGCGCTCGGCATGCGCGGCACCGCGATCGAACTCTACAGCCATGACAGCGACCAGCGGGTCCTGCGGCTTGACCTGACCCGCGCGCGGCACGGCAATCCGCATCCCTATCTGTTCCTGCATCGGGCCGATCTGATCGGCTTGCTCAAGGAGCGGGCCGAGGCCGCCGGCGTGCGCGTCCAACTGGATCGCCGGATCGATCCGGCGGCCGGCATCCCCGACGGGGCCGATCTGCTGGTCGGTGCGGACGGTCTGCATTCGGCAGTCCGTTCGGTGCTCAATGGCAGCATGGCGCCGTTCTTCACCGGGCAGGTGGCGTGGCGCGCATTGGTGCCTGGCGACGGCGCGGCGCCGCCGGTGGCGCGGGTCTGGATGGCACCGAAGCGCCATATCGTCGCCTATCCGCTGCGCGGCGGCGCGCTGGTCAATCTGGTTGCGGTCGAGGAACGCCGGTCCTGGGTGGCCGAGGGATGGTTCCACCCCGACGAGCCCGACAATCTGCGCGAGGCCTTTGCCGGTTTCCCGCCCGCCGTCGGGACGCTGCTGGAGCGCTGCAAATCGGTGTTCGTTTGGGGTCTGTTCCGCCACCAGGTCGCCGGCACCTGGCATGACGGGCGGATGGCGATTCTGGGCGATGCGGTTCATCCCACCCTGCCTTTCCTGGCCCAGGGGGCGAACATGGCGCTGGAGGATGCGTGGGTTCTGGCCGCCGCGCTGGCGCCGCATGGCCAGGCGGTGGCCCGCGACGATCTGCCGGCCGCGCTGTCGCGCTATCAGGCGGCGCGGATCAAGCGGGTGACCCGCATCGTCGATGCGGCCGAGGACAATGCGCGCGCCTATCATCTGCAGAACCCGGCCGCGCGGCTGGCGCTGCATACCGGGCTGCGGGTGGCCAGCATGGTGGCGCCGGGCGCGGTTCTGGGACGGTTCGACTGGCTTTACGGGGCCGACGTGACCCGGGCCTGACGCGACGGTCGCCGCGGAAACCCCGCCTTAACCCTTTTGCGCCACAGTGCATCGACATCGGACAAGGATGGCCGGTGTCATGTTTCTTTCTCCCTGTCGACTGGCCGTGCCCCCGGGCACGGCGCCTTTTCCGCAACAGGCGCCTTTGTGGTGCCGGTTGAGGGGATCGAACCCCCGACCTTCGGTTTACAAAACCGCTGCTCTACCAGCTGAGCTAAACCGGCGACGGCACCCGCTTAGCCAGCCGGCGCGCGCCACGCAAGAGTGCGGGGATTTCGCTGGCGCAATCATCGCTGTATACAGGGAGGTTCCATGGCTCAGCCAGCGCTAACCCAGCCGGCAGCCGCGCAGGCCACGGCGGACCCGATGCAGGTTTATTATCTTCTCGGCGGACCCGGCACGGATGCCGACCAGGTGTTCGGCGCGCTGATGCGGCGCGAGGCCGCGCTCGCCAAGGCGGGCGTCATGCTGCCGCGCCCGCGACGGTTGCGCAAGGCGCTGGCCGCCTGCGGTGCCGAAACGGAAGCGCCGGAGGACGCGCCGGCGCCGCTGCTGGCCCATCTGCATGTCAGCGAAGCCACGCGCCGGCTGGTGCTGTTCAGCGAAAGCCTGCTGGGCGGGCCGGGCCAGGCCGCGAAAGGAAACCTGATCTATCCGTTCATCGCCGCGCGCGCCCGCCAGCTGCGCGACGCCGTGGCCGGCAGCGCGGCGGCCTTCGTGCTGACCCTGCGCAATCCCGCGACGCTGCTGCCGGCGCTGGCCCGGGCCGCCCGCGTCGAGGATCAGCAGGCCTTTCTGGCCGGGCTGGAGCCGAAGGCGCTGCACTGGCTGCACACGTTGCGCCGGTTGCGCACCCATGCGGCCGAGGTTCCGGTGATCGTCTGGTGTCACGAGGACACGCCGCTTCTTTGGCCCGACCTGATCGCGATGCTGGACGGCAGCGAGTCCGCGGAGGGCGAGCCGGCCGCCGACATTCCCGGGGTCGCGGCCGTCGATAGCGGCTGGATGGACTATCTGCGCACGCTGCTGACCGAACGCGGGGCCGCGCAGCTGGGCCCCACTTTGGCCGATTTGCCGGCGGCCGACCGGGCCGCGCAACGTCGCGCCGTCGCCGCGGCGCTGGCTGCCCATGGCAGGCCCGACATGATGGAGAGCGATCTTTCGGCCACCGGCTGGACCCAGGCCGAGGTCGACGAGATCACCGCCGGGTATCACGCCGATCTGAAAGCGATCGCCGAGCTCGATGGTGTCACGCTGATGTCGCCGTGGCGAAGCCGCGTCTGATACCAAAGCGCAATGAGCGTGACTCATTGCGCCGGTCCGCCTCCCGCCCCGCCTCCATCACCACCGCCGTCAGTCCCCGCGCCGTCAGTCCCCGCGCCAGCCACGGTGTCGTCGATCCCGTCTCGATGCCGCGTTTCACGATGCTGTCCCGCCCGAACGACAAAGTCGCCGCAACCATCCCGGGATGCGTATCCGCCGAAACGCGCCAGAGCATGACGCCCGAAGCCGCCACAACGCGGATCCCCACCCGCTTCGGGCCGACGTCCGGACCGAAATACACTTCGATCGCTGCTCGCCTTGCCCGGCGTTCCAAAGGGAACCTGTCCGCACGCGGCGAGGAGCAGCAACCAACGCATCCCCGGGATGCACGATGGGCCAAGAAACGAAATGGCTACCGGCGCACGGAACAGGGGATCCGCAATTCGGCCGACAGCCCGCCCAGATCGGCACTTTCACTCAGGGTCAGCCGCCCGCCATGGCTGCGCGCGATATCGGTCGCAATGGCCAGGCCCAGCCCGACCCCCGCGCCGCGGTTCTGACCGCGACCGGGGTCGAGCCGGGTAAACGGCCGCAGTGCCTCGGCCCGCCGGTCGGGCGGAATGCCGGGGCCGTCATCGGCCACTTCGAAGACCACCGCGCCCGATACCGCCGCCACGCTGAGCCGCGTGCGCTCGGCGCAGCGGTCGGCGTTCTCCAGCAGATTGTCGAGCGCGCGGCGAATCGCCCGGGGCCGCATCGGCACGGTCAGCCCCTCGATCGACGGCGCAGCCACCAGCTCGACCACGCGTCCATCCCGGGCAGCGTCGGCAACCACCGCCCGGGCGATCGCCAGAGGATCGCCGGCGTCGATGCCTTCGGCGCTCTCATCGCGGGTAAAGGCGAGGAACTCGTCGATCAGATGCTCCATATCCGCAAGGTCGCGCTGCATCGCGTCGATCTCGGGGCCGGGCTGCTGCATCGACAGCGCCAGTTTCAGCCGGGTCAGCGGTGTGCGCAGGTCGTGGCTGACCCCTGACAACAGAAGGGTGCGCTGTTCGATATGGCGTTCGATCCGTGCCCGCATGTCGAGAAAGGCGCGCGTCGCGGCCCGCACCTCGGTCGCGCCCGAGGGCGGCCAGGTCAACGCCTGACCGCGGCCGAACGCCTCGGCCATGCGGGCAAGCCGCCGGATCGGCCGCAACTGGTTGCGCAGGAACAGGACCGCGATACCGGTCATGACAAGCCCGGTGGCGATGGTCAGCACCAGCAGCTGATGCGGGTTCGAGGCCGAGACGCGTTCGCGCGGAAATGTCGCTTCGACCGGACCATGCCGCGTGCCCAGGGTCAGGGCCACGACATCCTCGTCGGTGACCAGATCGATGCCGCGCACCGCCGGAACCTGTTCGCGCAGGATGGCGATCGCCTGGCGCCCGGGCAGATCGAAGAACCGCCGCCGGTCCCCCGCCGCGCCGACCGGCGCGGCGGCAAGCGCGACATCCAGCGATCGGGCAAGCGCACCCGCCGCCCCGTCGCGCGCCGCATCAAGCGAGGGCGCCGCATTCAGCAAGCCGAGCAGATAGGTGACCTCGGCCGCGACAGACCGGGTCATCTGGCGCGTCACGCCCTCATAGTGGCGCTGGATGAACACCACCGAGACGACCAGCAGCAGAACGACCATCGGCGCCACGAGGATCAACAGCGACCGGCCGTAAAGCCCGCGCGGGGTATAGCGTTTCCAGAATGGCGATGCCATGCACACAGCCTAGGCGGTGATGCGGCGGGGCGGAAGGGACAGCATGCCGGAGGATCCATTCGACCGGGACTGGCAGGCGCCCACGGGCATCGCCGAAACGCTGGCGCCAGGCCTGCGCCGGGTGCTGGCGCCGAACCCCTCGGCGATGACGTTCCGGGGGACGAACACCTATCTTCTGGGCGCGCGGGCGCTGGCGGTGATCGATCCCGGCCCGGACGACGACGCCCATCTGGCGGCCCTGCGCCACGCGATCGGGGATGCAGGGGTCAGCCATATCCTGGTGACCCACGCCCATCGCGACCATTCCGCCCTGGCGTCGCGGCTGGCCGCCACCACCGGGGCGCCGGTGCTGGCCTTTGGCGGGCCGACCGCCGGGCGGCGCCGGGATATGGCCGCGCTGGCGACGAGCGGCGATCTTGGCGGCGGCGAAGGGGTCGATACGGGTTTTCTGCCCGATATCCGGCTGGGCGATGGCGAGGTCGTGGCCGGTGCGGACTGGACATTGCAGGCGCTCCACACGCCAGGGCATTTCGGCAACCATCTGTGCTTTGCCTGGGGCGATGCGGTCTTCACCGGCGATACCGCGATGGGCTGGGCGACGACGCTGATCTCGCCGCCTGATGGCGACCTGACCGATTTCATGGCCTCGCTGACCCGCCTTGCGGCGCGCCGCGACCGCGTCTGGTATCCCGGCCATGGCGGCCCGGTGACCGATCCGGCCGGCATGGCGGCGTGGCAGATCGCGCATCGTCATGCGCGCAGCGACCAGGTGCGGGCGGCGCTGGCCACGGGTCCGGCCACACCCGCCGCGATTGCCGATCGGCTCTATGCCGGGATGCCACCCGCACTGATCGCAGCCGGTGCCCGCAACGTGCTGGCGCATCTGATCGACCTTTCCCGCCAGGGCGCGGTGCGCAGCGCGGGGGCCCCAGGGCCCGATACCCGCTTCGCGCTGGCCGGATCGGATAAAATGCCTCTGGACTTGGGCGCGGGGGGTTGCTAACCGCGACGCCGGTTCCGGTCCGGCGTAGCTCAGCGGTAGAGCAGTTGACTGTTAATCAATTGGTCGTAGGTTCGAATCCTACCGCCGGAGCCAAAAAATACATAAAAGTCAGTTAGTTGCAGAGGGATGCGCCCAACGCGGCCAGACCGCCCGGCGCCGTGTCATCGCCATGTAGTCTGTGGCATTGCGCCGCAGCCCGTCGCTTGGCGGGGCCGAACGAACCGGCACGGGTCATGCGACCCGCCCTCCCTGATCCCGCCAAACCTATGCCGCCAGCCCGGCCGCGGGCTGCCGCCAGCGCGCGGTCTGTGACCCGGCTGGTGCGCTTGCCGGCTGACCACAATGCCGACCTCCTCCCTCGCCACCGGAAAAGAAAAGCGACGGGCTGGATTCCTGACGCCGGCTCAGGCACTGATCGAACAACGCGACACGCGATCCTGGGGAATGGCCATGCAGAACCTTCGTGATGACCTGACCAAGCTTCTTCAGGCCGAACAGGCGTTCATCTCGGATGGGGCGATCCTCAAGAACGCGGTGATCGAGGCGGCGCTGAACATGGATGCGCGGCTCTTGGAACTGCTGATGCAGTCGGACACGATCAAGGCGCATTTCTTCACCGAGGTTGCGGGCGCGCTGGTCTTTGACAAGGTGAAGTTTCAGGATTTCGTGTCCAACAAAGCCTTCCTGCTCGACAGCTACACCGCCTTCAAGAACCGGATCGGCCTGACCGATGGGCGCGGCGATTACCTGAGCCAGTCGCGCGACGTGGTGCTGGCGTGGCCCTACAAGGATTGCGTGCTGGAAGGCGGCATGACGAAAGAGGACCGGGGCCGCAACGAGGTGTTCTGGAACACGACGTTGGCCCCGGATGACATCACGCGGCTGTTTGAACCCAAGGTGCTGACCGGCTGGGAACGCTGGGATGCGGAGGCCGTGGCAGAGGGCAAGGCCAAGCCCGTGGGCGCGGTGTCAGAGGACGACAACCTGCTTATCAAGGGCAACAACCTGCTGGCGCTGCATTCGCTGAAAGCGCGCTATGCGGGCAAGGTGAAGCTGATCTATATCGACCCGCCCTATAATACAGATGACGACGGGTTCCGATACAACGACCGCTTTAATCACTCGTCATGGCTGACGTTTATGCGTAATAGGCTGGAGGTTGCCAAGCAGCTTCTTGCGCAAGATGGCGCGATATTTGTGAATATCGACTTCAATGAAGCGCATTACCTCAAAGTGTTAATGGACGAGGTCTTCGGCGTTGCAAACTTTCAGCGTGAAATCATCTGGAGGATCGGCTGGCTTTCCGGTTTCAAAACCGCAGCGAACAACTTCATCCGTAACCATGATACTATTCTGTTTTACGCCAAGCACGCAGCAAGCTTGAACTTCAACAAGGTCTATATCCCCAAAGAGGAGTTTGGCAAACGCTTCAATGACGGCCAAGTTAAAGACCTTGTCGCCGATCTTGAAAGTAGGGGTCTGACGAAAACTGACGCAAAGGATGTCAATCGGCATTGAATCGTGACCCCTTATCGGCGCCCAAAATTGACCCCCTGGAGCTAAGCTGGCCCGGCGCTGCGTAGTCCTCATGTAACGCAGCGGCGGCGGGCCAGCGGGGGTTCGGTTTGCGCTATGCCCGGTTTTTGAAGCGCCAGCTTTCGTTCCCGGTCTCGACGATCTCGCAGTGATGGGTCAGGCGGTCGAGCAGCGCGGTGGTCATCTTCGCGTCTCCGAAGACGGTGGGCCATTCGCCGAACGCCAGGTTTGTCGTCACGATGATCGAGGTGCGCTCGTAGAGCTTGCTGATCAGATGGAACAGGAGCTGACCGCCGGTCTGGGCGAACGGAAGATAGCCGAGTTCGTCCAGGATCAGGAAGTCCAGGCGGGAGATCAGGTCCGCGGTGCGGCCCTGCCGTTCGGCCCGGGCTTCCGCGTCGAGCTTATTGACCAGATCGACGACGTTGAAGAACCGGCCCCGGCGGCCGTTTCTGATGCAGGCGCGCGCGATGCTGACCGCGAGATGGGTCTTTCCTGTGCCGGTGCCGCCGATCAGCACGAGGTTGCGTTGATGATCGAGGAAGTCTCCGGTGGCCAGATCCCGGATCAGGGTCTCGTTGACCTCGGCCGCCTCGAAGTCGAACTCCTTGATCTCCTTAGCCAGCGGCAACTTGGCGATGGTCATCTGGTACTTGATCGAGCGCGCCTGCTTCTCACTGATCTCGGCGGTCAGCAAATCGCCGATGATCCGTTGGGGTTCGTGCTGTCGCTTCACCGCCGTGGCGATGATCTCGTCGTAGGCCGTCCTCATGCCGTAAAGCTTCAGCTGACCCATGGCGTCCAGCACCTGTGATCGTTCCATTCGCGGTTCTCCTCAGGCTGTCGTAGCGATCGCAATTGGCCGCGGGCTCGCGGCCCAACTTCAGTGCATCCGGCGTCGTGATTGTCAGGGGCGGTGGCGGTTCGCGGCGACGCGCCAGGATGTTCAGAACGACGCCGGCGGAATGGACGTTGTGGGCCAAAGCCTCGGAGCAGGCGGCTTCGACGGCCTCCAGCCCGTCGGTGAGCACGGCCCCGAGGATCTCGACCACCTGCCGGTCGCCGCCGGGCTGGCGTTCGAGCTTGCGCTGAACCCGGCGCAGGGCCGGTGGCAGGTCCCAGTCCTTGAAGGGGGCTCCGTTGCGCAAGGCGCCTGGTTTGCGCGCCAGAACCGGGATGTAATGAAGCGGATCGTAGATCGTCTTGCCGCGACCGAAGGCGCGCTCATGCCGCCCCACGACCTGACCGTCCTGCCAGCATTCCAGGCGGTCGGCATAGGCGCGGATCTCGACGGGCCGCCCGACCGCACGGGCGTCGACCGAGTAGCGGTTCTTGTCGAAGCGCACGAGGCAGGTCTTGGACACCGACGCCGGGACGGCGTGGAATCCATCGAACGGACCGACATACGGCACCAGGCTCGACCGCTCCTCTTCGAACACCTCCCAGATCGTCTTGTCCGGAATGTCGGGGTGCCGGTTCGCCTTGGCATAGGCAATGCACCGGTCCCCGAGCCAGGCATTCAGCTCGGCAAAGGATTTGAACTTCGGCCGCGGCACGAAGAACCGTCGGCGGAGCACGCCCACCTGGTTCTCAACCTGCCCCTTCTCCCAGCCCGACGCCGGTGTGCACGCCACCGGATCGACCAGGTAATGTCCGCACATCTGCTGGAAACGGCGATTGTAGGCGCGATCCTTGCCCACGAAGATCGTGTCCACCGCCGTCTTCATGTTGTCGTAGATGCCCCGCGCGCAGGCGCCGCCGAAGAAGGCGAACGCCCTGTCATGGGCATCGAACACCATCTCCTGCGTCTCGCGGGGATAGGCCCGCACGAACGGCATCCGGCTGTGACACAGGCGGACATGGGCCACCTTGACCGTCACCGTCACGCCATCGAGGATCACGATCTCATGGCTCCAGTCGAACTGGTAGGCCTCGCCCGCATCGAAGCTCAGCGGAACATAGGCACTGGCCGAGGCTTCCTGCGCCACCTTCGACCAACCGGCCGCGTAGCGCCGAATGGCATCATAGCCGCCGCCATAGCCGCGGTTCCGCAGCTCTTCGTAGATCCGAATGACGGTCAGACGCTCCCGCTTCGGTCGCCGGGCATTCTCGGCCAGCATCGCGTCCAGATCCGATCGCCAGGGGTCAATCTTCGGTCGGGGCTGAGTCGTGCGATCGTAGGTGAACTCGGTCGCGCCCGATCGGATGACCTTGCGCACCGTGTTCCGCGACACCCGCAGCTCCCGGCAAATCTGCTTGATCGACTTGCCATCGACGAAATGCGCCCGCCTGATCTTCGCGATCGTCTCCACAACCAACATCCCCTGACTGCTCCCTCTCGTTCCAGAGGAAGCTTCTGAGCAGAAGTATCAGGGGGGTCACTTTTGGACGCCGATCACCCCAAGATGAGGGTCAATTTTGCATGCCGATCCACACTTCGCGGCTGTGAGAAACGCATCGAGGCCATCGGGAATGCGACAGCGAACCGCCATGTCAAGACCATCGAGGCCGGTGTGCAGGACCTCCATGGCTATGACCGCCGGGTATTTCTAGAGGGGGGTGCTACAGGGACCCCCCTCTTGCCGCGTCGTTCCACGGGCACGCGAACGCGCGCGCCGCGCTTGCGCTCTGGACGCGACGCGACGCGCGCGTTCGCATGCTGCGCCGTCAGCACCGGACCCTCACCGGTTCCTTCTCCTGAGCGATCAGCCAGCGAACGAGGCTCTCGCGCCGGTAAAGGACCTTGGCCCCGTGCTTGATACGCGGCGGCCCTTCACCAAGCTGATGGCGCCGCGTCAATGTGCGGACGCTTACGCCCAGGAAGTGGGCAGCTTGCTGCTTCGTAAGAAATATCGTGTCGTCGGTAGGCATGTCGAGACCCGCGTCCGCAGAAATGCCAGCGCGCAGGCAGGCACTCCAACTTCAGACAACATTCAACGCCTGGTCTCTCTGGTCTCGACTTTACAACTACGACGCGCTTAACAACACCGAGGGCCCTTTACACATTCTTTTCCTAGAGCTGACACACCTGACTAGGACCCTTATCTCTCACTCTCTCACGTCGTTCTCTGATTATCCTACTCATCTCTTTCCAGACGCGTTGTAATCGTTGCGCATCGGCGAGCGGATTTCAAGGCCGATGCAATCGCATGGCCTTCATTGGCGCAACTTTCCGTCTAGCTTATTGAAATTGATGCCGTTTCCGCAGCTGCGGCAAGCGTTTCGTCGAACAGATGGGCGTATCGCGCGGTCGTGTTGGCCTGGGAATGCCCGAGCATCGCCCCAATGACCGGCAGCGTGCTGCCGTGGGAGGCCAGAAGGCTGGCGAAGGTGTGGCGCAGATCATGCAGCCTTGCGTCTTCGATGTCCGCCTTGTTGCAAAGCCTCGCCCACGTGCGTTTGATCGAGACGAACGGCTTGCCCGTTTGAGAAGGGAAGACCCATTCGCTTTCAGCGCCATCCCGTCGGCGGCGAAGAAGCTCACTGACGGCCATCGACACCGGAACCCGATGCAAGCGCTTCTGCTTTGTGGTTGAGGCAGGCTTGGTCCAGATACGGAGGTCGCCGTCGAACTGCTCCCAGCGGGCACGGAATGCTTCGCCAGACCGGCAGCCGGTCAATATGAGAAAACGCACGATATCGCACGAAGTCTGTTCGGGGTGTCCATCCATTGCTTCATGCAGACGCTTGATTTCATCGCGGGATAGATACCGCTCGCGCTTCGTTTCCGGGTTGAGGACAATGCCAATAGCCGGGTTTGCATCGATCCACCGCCAACGGATTGCCAGGTTGAACGATTTCCTCAAGAGACCGACAACACGATTGGCCTGGATGGGCGTCCTTTTGGATATCTTGCGATGAAGACTATCGCAGTGGTCATAGGTGATTTGGTTGACCTTGCTGGCACCGAAGGCAGGCAAGATCATATTGCGAAACATTGCGATATCAGTCTTCTGGCTCGATGCCCGTTTCTTTGGAAGATGGTCACGGCAATATCGGTCGAACAAGTCCCGCACGGTTGGGGCGCTGATGGCGCTCTGCCGCTCTGTCATGGGATCGATCCCGACGTCGACCTCACGACGCAGTTCGGATGCCCGCTTGCGGGCCGCCGCAACGGTCCAGTCCGGATACCTGCCGATGGTGATGCGCCGCAACCTTCCCGCACAACGGTAGTTCAGGACGAAGCTCCGTACCCCGTTCGCGGTGACCCTGACCCCGAACCCGGGCAGCCGGGCATCAGCCTTCAAGACGTATCCCGTCTTTGGCGGTTCGATGCTGTTCACGACCCTGTCCGTGATAGTCAATGGGTCGGTGCGCAACCGGCGTGTATTCACAGTGTAGACAGAATCGTGGTTTTCGTTTGGCATCTGGTGTCCTTGCCTGTCCTCAAATGTCGCAGAATGTCTTATTTCCTCAGTAGGATAGGAATCTAGTCTCCTTTCCGTCAAGGGGTTGGAGGATCGCCCGGCAAGGGCTGTTAATCAATTGGTCGCAGGTTCGAATCCTGCCGCCGGAGCCAAAAAAACATAAAATTCAGTTAGTTGCCGAGGGGCACGCCCGACCCGGCCCATCCGGTTCTGCTTTGGCATCGCTGTCTGGATGACGCCCGCGCGCAGTCCTCCTTCGCCGAGTTGCGCGCCAGTCGTGACGGGTCATACCAAGGCGCGATGAGAATGACCGTTGGTATCAGACCAAAGGTATGATCATGACCCTTGTCCGAATTGCTGCCTCCTGGATACGGAGCCCGGTCGCGGGGCGACACAGTGATGGCGGCGTTCAGGGCCCCGCCAAGTGTTGAACGGCGCGCCATCCCACTGATCGGTTGACGGGGATGATACCAACGGACATTGACCATGGCCTTTGCCCGCCTTCTGTGCGGGGAGTCGCGGCCCGAAACAGGTGTGTCGCGCTTGATCTTCCGCTCAGATCCGTCGTGTCATACCTACGGTCATTTACAATGGGGCTGTTGAATAACCTCGGTCATGTAGCTGGGAGCGGCGTCCACCGGGCGCAGCGTCCCGCAGGCGTGCGGTGGATAAGGAATGTGGCGATGGCCGATTTCTTGAGGTTCATGGCGATGGCGGTCAGGAGGGCCTGTATCTTCGTGTTTTCGAGACCCCTGCGGATGGCTCTGTTCAGTCCATGAAGCGTCTTGGCGGTGCCGTGTGTGCCTTCCACTCGCCAGCGGTGGCGGGAGTAGATCGCGTGTTCTTCGTCACCCCATGCCGTGCGATTGCGCCGGGCCCGCAGGATAGTCGCATGGTTGGCGACGATATGCACCCGACGGGATGGCACACCTTGCGGCAGGCACTGCGCCTTGAGAGGGCAACGCGCGCAGTCGCGCCGGTCGGCACGATACCACTTGCCGGATTTCGTGCTGTTACGGGGTTTGAGCCGCTTCTTCGCCGGACACCGGACAACGTCGTGATGGGGATCGAACTTGAATCGCCCGGTCGCAAAGCCCTTCGCGCCCCTGCGGCGCGTGGTGCGAAGGGGCGGAATGACCGCTTCGATCTGGCGTCGTTCAAGCGCGGCGTATACCCGCCCCACGCCATGGATCGTGCCCGCCGTGATCCGGTCCGGGGGAGCCCCAACTGTGTCTTCGATGGCGTCGAGGCGCTCTTCGAACCGGCCCGTGTCATGCTGTTCACCGGTCACAATCTCGTCGTGCCGAAGGCACGCCTGCGGCGTGACATCGACCACGACGCCTTCCTGGTCATCCACCGCCGTGTGCTGCTTGCAGGTTGGCCGCAACGGCGCCTTCGACGACGTTGCCGTCGCCAGCGGTTTCTCGAACCGGTGGCGCAACCGCTGGCAACTCGCATCCGGATCCGTGCGGCAAAGCTTCTTGAACGCGCCGCTCGTGCGCGCATCCCGCTCGGTGTTATTGGCCTTCTCCACCGCATCGAGATGGCGCGCGACCCGTGCATCCATACTGACATTCGCCCGGATCAGACTGGCATCGATGCGGACCGTCTCGGTCGAAACAAGCCCGGCCAACCGGCACTGCTGCACAACACGGACAAAGACCCGGCGAAAGACGTCTTCGCCCCAGCGTTGGCGGATGCGCGTCAGCGAGGAATGATCCGGCAGGGCCTCGTGCAGCGCGTAGCCGATGAACCAGCGGATCGCGAGATTGACCTGTGCCTCGCGCATCAACCGCCGGTCATGAACGAAGCCGAGCGACACAAGCCAGCCAGCATCAGGCGCACGGCAACTTCGGGATCGATGCCAGGACGGCCATTCTCGGCACAATAAAGATCAGCCACCTCAGCGCGAAGCCACCCAAGATCGAGGACATGATCGATCTTCACCAGAACGTGGTCATCGGGAACCGAACTCCGCAACGACCCGGTGATGAACAGTTCCAACTGATCTCGTTCTTTCCGCCCCAACATCGCAGCCTCCCAATACCTCATAGCGGAAGTGAATCAGGAGCTCGGGGCTTTTTCAACAGCCCCCGGGGGGATCGAATTCCCGCCGAACGCCGCCGCAGATGCAGGGGCGATCTGCACGGCCGTCGTGCAGCCGACGATGCGGTTCGTGCCCGTCAAGACCGAGGTCCAGCAGGCGGTTCTGATGAGCCATCGGACGCGGAATTTTCTCGCGCGGCAGGGCGGTTTCAGGTTTCAAGTGCAACGGTTGATGTTAAGGCCTGGATTTCTTCGGCCATGGCTCTCGCGGGTGTTTTCCATCCGAGGGTTTTTCTGGGTCGGTTGTTCATCAGCGCGGCGACATCGTTCAGCCAGGTCTGGCGGACGCCGCCAAGGTCGGCGCCTTTGGGCACGAACTGGCGCAGCAGTCCGTTGGTGTTCGCGTTCGAGCCGCGCTGCCAGGGGGCGTGCGGGTCGCAGAACCGGATGTCGATCTTCAACCGCCGCGCGAGTTCGGGGTGGCAGGCCATCCCGGCGCCGCGATCGTAGGTCATGCTCTTGCGCAGGGCCTCGATCGTCGCCGCCTTCAGCCCGCCGCGCGGCTGCGCGCGCCGCATAGATCGTCTCGTGGCTGACGCGGGCGGAAGGATCATCGGGCTTCATGCGCCGCAGTCTGTGCGCGATCTGCTCAGGCGACCAGCGCCAAAAGACAAGGTGGTCATGGACGAAGCGGTAAAGCGCGCTGCCCTCGGCCAGCTTGCGCCGCCGCCCGCAGCGCGCGCGCCGCGTATCGTGGGCGCGGCGCGCCGCTTGCGGTCCATAGCGGCCATCGGCCCGACGGCCCCGCGCCAGCGCGCGCCCGATCGTGCTGGCAGGGCGCCCCGGAAGCCGCCCGATCGCCCGCTGGCTGCGGCCCCGTTCATGCCCGGCGAAGATCACGCCACGTTCCTCGCTGCCGAGGGGATTGCTTCGTCTGTCCATCGCAACATCCTATGCCCAACGGGCTCCGGGTGCTGCACTTGAAACTTGAGCCTACCGTTCAGCTATGACCGCACGACGCAGCCGCGCCCGAAGATCGACCCCTGGCGGTCGGTGCTGGACGAGATGCTGGCCGAGAATGCCCGACGGCCGAAGCGCGAACGGCTGACGGTCATTCGGATCTACGAAGAGCTGCGGAACCGCGGCTATGGCGGGGGCTATGATACCATTCGGCGCTACGCGGCCGGTTGGTCGAAGGTGGCGCAGGAAGCCTCGGCCAGTGCCTATGTGTTCCATCCCGGATGATCACATTGTCCCTGGGCGATCCGCCCTGTTCATGGCAAGGTCGATGTTGCGCGCGGTTCGGGACGGGAGGCAATCATGCTGATTTCTCTTCACAAGCAGGCGACGACGACGCCGAAGGTCCGGGCCGCGATCCAGGCCAGCGACGAGCCGGCATGGAAGGTAGCGGAGCGCTACGGCATTTCCGGGCAGACGGTGTGGAAATGGCGGAACCGGGACAGCACCGAGGATCGCAGCCACACCCCGCACCGGCTGCAGACGACGCTGACGCCGGCGCAGGAGGCGGTGGCGGTCGCGCTGCGCAGGACCCTTCTTCTGCCGCTCGACGACCTGCTCGCCGTGGTCCGCGCGTTTCTGAACCCGAACGTCTCGCGCTCCGGGCTCGATCGCTGTCTGCGGCGGCATGGGGCCGGGAACCTGCGCGATCTGAAACCGAAAGAACCGAAGCCCGCGCACAAACCCTTCAAGGCCTACGAGCCCGGCTACCTGCACATCGACGTGAAATACCTGCCGCAGATGGCAGACGAGGAGCGGCGGCGCTATCTCTTCGTGGCGATCGACCGCGCCACGCGATGGGTCTTCGTCCGCATCTACCCGGCGAAAACGGCGGCCAATGCCCGACGCTTCCTCCGCGACCTGGACCGTGCCGCACCGATGAAGATCACCCGCGTGCTCACCGAGCGAGCCAAGTCCGCCATCGGTCCAAGGACGATGGCGAGCGGCAAGGACTTCACGGATCGCCTGTTCGGCCTCCGGCGCCGCCCCGCCACCGGCAACCACGCGTTCGACCGCCTCTGCGCCGAACGCGGCATCGAGCACCGCCTCGCGCCGCCCGTGCGGCCGCACACGAACGGCATGGTCGAGCGGTTCAACGGCCGGATCGAGGACGTTCTGCAAAGCCACCGATTCCGCTCCGGCGAGGACCTCGAACAGACCATCCTGCGCTACGTCCGCCTCTACAACGGCCAGCTCCCGCAATCCGTCCTCAAAAGCCGAACGCCCATCGACGCCCTGAAAGAATGGCACAAACAGAAGCCGGAACTCTTCAGGAAACGGCCCTACAATCACACAGGATGTGACAACTAGGGCCGTTGGTATTGACGATCGTCGCCGCGATCTGCCTGCCAGGCCTGCGCCGCCAGCCCCGGCGGACGCCAACCGGTCAGGTCGGGCCGGACCCAGTCCGCCCCGGAAAAATCCTCTCCGGCCGTATAGGCCGAGGGCGTCACCAGCACCGCAAGCCCCGCCGCCCGCGCCGCCCGCATCCCGATGCGGCTGTCCTCGATGGCGATGGCTTCGGCCGGCCCCAGGTCCAGCCGGTCGAGCGCCAGCCGATAGATGTCGGGTGCCGGTTTCTTGGCGGCGACCGCGTCGCCCGCGGCAATAACGTCGAAGATGTCGTCGGCCTCCTGCCCCCAGCACGCCCGGCACAGCGCCGCGACATTGCGCGGGCTGGTGGTCGTTGCCACGGCCAGCCGCAGCCCCGCCGCCCGCGCCGCCCGGATGACCGTGGCGACGCCGGGCCGCAAGGTCACCGCACCGCTGGCCAGCAGCGCGGCATAGCGCGCCGTCTTGGCCCGGTGCAGCGCGGCAATGCTCGCATCGTCCGGCGCGTCGGCACCGCTATCGGCGCGGTGGCGGGCCATCCGCTCCTTCCCGCCGGCGACGCGCAGAAGCTCGCGATAGACCTCGACCGACCAGTGCCAGGCCAGCCCGGCCGCGGCAAATGTCTCGTTGAAGGCGCGGCGATGCAGCTCCTCGGTCTCGGCCAGGGTGCCGTCGACATCGAAGATCAGCGCGCGCGGCATCAGCCTGCCTCGGCCAGCACGCGCGCCACCAGATCGGGCAGTTCGGCGAAATCCGCAAAGCGCGCGTCGGACGCCATCGCCTCGGCAGGGCCCTTGCGATAGCCTTCGGTGAACAGCAGAAACGGCACCCCGGCGCGGCGGGCGGTTTCCGCATCGATCTCGCTGTCGCCGACGAAGATGCCGGTCGCGGCCCCCAGCGCGGCAAAGGCGGCATGCAGCGGCGCGGGATCGGGCTTGTGCTGGGGCAGCGAATCGCCGCCCCACATCGTCGCGAAATAGCCGTCGAGGCGCAGATGCCTCAGCACCGCGCGGCAGGGCGCGATCGGCTTGTTGGTGCAGACCCCCATGGCATGGCCAGCCGACGCCAGCGCCGCCAGCGCCTCGGGCACGCCGGGAAATGGCACGGTCCGATGCACCGCGCCGTCATAGCGCGCGATGAAGGCCGCCAGCAGCCTTGCATGCTCGGCCTCGGGCAGGCCGCCCGTCGCCCGCATCCGGGCGACGAACACGCTGGCGCCCTGGCCGACAAAGCTGCGCGCCTGGTCAAGCGTGATCGGCGGCGCGCCTTCGGCCGCCAGCAGATCGTTGGCGATGGCGTGCAGATCGGGCGCACTGTCGATCAGCGTCCCGTCAAGGTCGAAGACGATGGCGGCCATCAGGCGGCAGCCTGCGCGGCCTCGGCCGCCGCGCGGATGGCGGCGATGTTCGCGCCATAGACGGCCGGGGTCTCGACCGAGCCGCCCTTGAACACCGCAGACCCCGCGACCAGCACATCCGCACCGGCCGCCGCGACCAGCGGTGCGGTCTCGGGCGTGATCCCGCCATCGACCTGGATATGGATCGGTCGGTCGCCGATCATCGCCCGCAGCCGCGCGATCTTGGCCACCTGGCTGGCGATGAAGCTTTGTCCGCCAAAGCCGGGATTGACCGACATCACCAGGACCAGATCGGCGAGGTCGAGCAGATATTCGACCGCCTCGGCCGGGGTGGCGGGATTGAGCACGACGCCCGATTTCACCCCCTGGGCGCGGATCGCCTGCAGGGTGCGGTGGATGTGCGGGCCGGCCTCGACATGGGCGGCGATAAGATCGGCACCCGCCTCGGCATAGGCCTCGATATAGGGGTCGACCGGCGCGATCATCAGATGCACGTCCATGAAGGTCCGGACATGCGGCCGGAACGCCTTGACCGCCGGCGGCCCGAAGGTGAGGTTGGGCACGAAATGCCCGTCCATCACATCGACATGGACCCAATCGGCGCCTTGCGCCTCGATCGCGCGAATCTCCGCGCCGAAATTGGCGAAATCGGCCGACAGGATCGACGGCGCGATCTTTATGGAACGGTCGAACGGCATCGGGGCCCCCTTGTCTGCCCGGAAGGTCGCGCGCCGCACGGGCGCGCCAAAGCATGTCTTGTTACGCCGCCGCGACGCCCAGCCGGTCCCGCCAGCCGGGATAGATCGCATCGGCATCGGCCGGGAAGCTTTCGAAGGCACGGGCGAATTCGCGGTTGCTCTTGGCGAACTCCACCGGATCGGCGCCCTCCTTCCAGCAGGCTTCGGCCTGGCGCAGGCTCATGGCGCCGGCCGCCGCCCCGTCGATATGGCCGAACGAGCCGCCGCCCGCCGTCATCACCAGGTTGGAATGTCCGAGATTCCTGAAGAAACCCGGCATCCGCAGCGCGTTCATCCCGCCCGAGATGATCGGGGTGGTCGGCTTCATCCCCAGCCAGTCCTGCCGGAAATAGGGGCCATCGGCCGTATCCTCGGTGATCATGTAGGCGATGGCGCGGTCGGCGGCCTCGCCTTCCATCTTGCCGAAAGCCCATGGTGCCGACATGGATGCCGCTGGCGCCCTGCAGCCGCGCCATCTTCGACAGCACGAAGGCGGTATAGCCGCGCTGCGACTGCGGCGAGGTGACCGCCCCGTGACCGGCCCGGTGATAGTGCAGATACTGCCGCGGAAAGTGGCGCCGCGCGGTGGTGATGGCCGCCGGCCCGGTCACATAGCCATCGACCAGAAACGCCACATGATCGGCGTTCTCGCCAAAGGTCTCAAGGATGTATTCGCCGCGCGCGACCATCTCATGCGGGTCGTCGGCGGTGATGTTGGCGGAAAACAGCTTGGCCTGCCCGGTCTTGTCCTGGGCGCGCTTCATCGCTTCCGCGACCAGCGCGATGGTCTCCTTCAGCGGGGCAAAGGTCTGGTTGCCCTGCGGCTCGTCATTCTTGATGAAATCGCCGCCCAGCCAGAAATCGTAGCACGCATCGGCAAAGGGCTGCGGGCGCAGGCCCAGCTTGGGCTTGATGATCGTGCCGACGATGAAACCGCCATCGACATGCGGCCGGCCAAGCACCCGCCACATATCCGCGATCGTCGCCGACGGCCCGTCGAACAGCCGCAGATAGTCCGGCGGAAAGTAGAAGTCGTGCATCTTGGCGTATTCGACATCGCCCATGCCCTGGTTGTTGCCGATGCACAGCGTCAGGAACGAACAGATCATCGCCCGGCCGTCGGTGATGTTGCGATCGAACAGCGCGATCGGATAGGCGATCTTCATCAGCTCCTGTTCCGGGTCGATCGCATAGACCAGCGCATCCACCCCGCGGGTGAAATCGTCGGTGGTGGAGACATCGACATTGGTCCCGGTGGAGCTTTCGGCCGCGAAATGTGCCGCCGTCGCCAGGTATTCATAGCTTGGCTTCGGTTTCATGATATAGGCGACCAACACATGCCGCCCCCCTGCGATCAGGTCCTCCTCGCGAAGATCGAGGCGGGCATAACGGTTCGACTGGTCCATCTGGTCCTCCTGTTGGGTTTTGGTGTTGGCCCGTTACCCTAGGCGGCGCGGGCGCCCGCGATCTGCGGGTCAAGCGTGCCGGCGGCATAGCGCGCGGCCATCTCGTCCATCGGGATCGGCTTGATCCTGCCGGCCTGGCCGGCGGTCCCGAAGCGTTCGAACCGGTCGCGGCACAGCGCCTCCAGCTCTGCCATCGCGGGAATGTTGAACTTGCGGGGATCGAATTCCTGCGGCTTGTCCCGGGCGATCTTGCGGAACTGGCCGGTCATCGCCATGCGGCAATCGGTGTCGATGTTGACCTTGCGCACGCCCATGGCGATGCCGCGCTCGATCTCTTCGACCGGCACGCCATAGGTTTGCGGCATGTGCCCGCCATGGGCGTTGATCAGGTCCTGCAGATATTGCGGCACCGAGGACGAGCCATGCATCACCAGATGGGTGTTCGGCAGCTTTTCGTGGATCGCGGCGATGGTCGCCATCGACAGGATCGCACCATCGGGCTTGCGGCTGAACTTGTAGGCGCCGTGGCTGGTGCCGCAGGCGATGGCCAGGGCATCGCATCGGGTGGCGGCAACGAAATCGACCGCCTGGTCGGGATCGGTCAGAAGCTGGTCATGGCTGAGTTTCCCCGCCGCGCCCGAGCCGTCCTCCTCGCCGGCCTCGCCGGTCTCGAGCGAGCCGAGAACGCCCAGCTCGCCCTCGACGCTGGCACCCACCGCATGGGCCGCCCGGGTTACCCGCGCGGTGATCGCGACATTGTAGTCATAGCTTGCCGGCGTCTTCATGTCCTCTTCCAGCGAGCCATCCATCATCACCGAGGTGAAGCCATAGCGGATCGCCGAAAGGCAGGTGGCGTCGTTGTTGCCATGGTCCTGATGCAAGACGATCGGATTGCCCGGATACATCTCGGCCAGGGCGCCGACCATCGCGCGCAGCATGATGTCGCCGGCATATTTCCGCGCCCCGCGGCTGGCTTGCAGGATCACCGGCGCATCCGCGGCCTTTGCCGCATTCATGATCGCCAGGCCCTGTTCCATGTTGTTGATGTTGAAGGCGGGCACGCCATAGCCGTGCTCGGCCGCGTGATCGAGCAATTGCCGCAATGTGATCAGTGGCATCGAAACCTCCCTCAGGCTGTTTGTGCCGCGCGTTCCAGCGCCGCGATGCCGGGGAGCGTCTTGCCCTCCAGCCATTCCAGAAACGCCCCGCCCGCGGTCGAGACATAGGTGAAATCGCCGGTCACCCCGGCGGCGTTCAGCGCGGCGACCGTGTCGCCGCCGCCCGCCACCGAAACGGCGCGGCCGGCGCGGGTCAGCGCGGCGGCCTTCCGCGCCAGCCGCAGGGTTGCCGCGTCGAAGGGCGGGATCTCGAACGCACCCAGCGGGCCGTTCCACAGGATCGTCGCGGCGGCGTCGAGTTCGGTTTCGAAATCGGCCGTCGCCTTGGGGCCGGCATCGAGGATCATGCGGTTCGCCGGGCAGGCATCGTTGGGCACCGTGATCGCATCGGCATGGGCCTTGAATTCGGTGGCGCAAACGATGTCGCGGGGCAGCCAGATGCGGCAGCCGCTTTCCGCCGCCGCCGCGCGGATGGCGGCCACCGTGCCGGTCTGGTCGGGCTCGTGCAGCGACCGGCCCATCGGCGCGCCATCGGCAAAAAGGAAGGTGTTGGCCATGCCCCCGCCGACGATCACCGCATCGACCCTGGCCACCAGATTCTGCAGCACGGCGATCTTGGTCGACACCTTGGCGCCGCCGACAATCGCCACGGCGGGCCGTTTCGGAACCTCGAGCGCGGCGGTCAGCGCCGCGACTTCCTCGATCATCAGCGGGCCGGCCGCGGCGGGCAGCAGATGCGCCAGCGCCTCGGTCGAGGCGTGCGCGCGATGGGCGGTGGAAAACGCATCGTTGACATAGATGTCGCCAAGTTTCGCCAGGTCCGCGGCAAAGCCCGGGTCGTTCTGCGTCTCGCCCGCATTGTAGCGCAGGTTCTCGCACAACAGCGCCTCGCCATCCCTGAGCTGTTCGGACAGCATCACGGCCGAGGCATCGGCGCAGACATCGGAGAATTTCACCGGCACCCGCAGCGCCTTCGACAGCGCCGGGCGCAGCTTGTCGACCGAATAGTCCGGGTTCTTCTCGTTCGGCTTCGGCCGCCCGAAATGGGTCAGGATGACGAGCCGCGCGCCGCGTTCCAGAAGCGGCCGCATGCCCGCGGCAAAGCGGTCGATGCGGGTGGTGTCGGTCACCCTTCCGTCTTCGACCGGCACGTTCAGATCGGCCCGGACCAGCAGCCGCTGGCCCGCGACATCCATGTCGGTGATGCGCCGAATGGCCATGATCCCCTCCGTCACAGCAGCGCCTTGGCGGCATCGGCCACGGCCTCGGCCGTGATCCCGAAATGCCGGTAAAGCGCGGGCGCCGGCGCCGAGGCGCCAAAGCCCGTCATGCCGACGAACGCCCCGTCGCAGCCGATCAGCGCCTCCCAGCCCTGGGCGATGGCGGCCTCGACCCCGACGCGCGGCGCGCCGCCCAGCACGGTGGCGCGATAGTCCGGCGCCTGGGCCGCGAACAGTTCAAAGGACGGGGCCGAGACCACGGCGGCGCGGATACCCTCGGCGGCCAGCCGATCGGCCGCATCGATGGCCAGCGCGACCTCGGACCCGGTGGCGATCAGCGTCACGTCGCGCGCGCCGTCGGCCTCGCGCAGCACATAGGCACCGCGGGCCGTCAGGTTCTCGGTCGAATGCCCGGTGCGCAGGGTCGGCAGCCCCTGGCGCGACAGCGCCAGCACCGTGGGCGTGGCGGTTGCGGTGGCGGCGATCTCCCACGCCTCGGCGGTTTCCACCGCGTCGGCGGGCCGGATCACCGTCATGTTGGGGATCGCGCGCAGGGATGCCAGCGTCTCCACTGGCTGATGGGTCGGGCCGTCTTCGCCCAGCCCGATCGAATCATGCGTCATGACATAGGTGACCGGCAGGCCCATCAGCGCCGACAGCCGCATCGCCGGGCGGGCATAATCGGCGAACACCAGAAAGGTGCCGCCGAACGGCACGAAGCCGCCATGCAGCGCGATGCCGTTCATCGCCGCGGCCATGCCATGTTCGCGGATGCCGTAATGGATGTAGTCGCCCGCATAGTCGTCGCGGGTGACGGGGCGCATCGCGGTCGTCCTGGTGTTGTTCGATCCGGTCAGGTCGGCCGAACCGCCGATCGCATTGGGCAGGGTGGCGCAGACCACCTCCAGCGCCATTTCGGACGCCTTGCGCGTCGCCACCTTGGGCGCCTCGGCCGACAGCTTCGCCTTGTAGCCGTCGATGGCCGCCCCCAGGGCGGTGGCGTCCACCGGGCCATGGGCGGCGTCGAAGGCCGCCGATCGGGCGCTGGATGCCTTGCGCGCGCCCCAGGCGGCGCGGGCTTCGGCGCCCCTTTCGGCCACGGCCCGCCAGGCCGCATAGACCTCGGCCGGAATCTCGAAGGGCGGCAGATCCCATCCCAGGGCGGCCCGGGTCGCGGCGATTTCGTCCTCGCCCAGCGGCGCACCGTGAACCTTGTGCGACCCGGCCTTGTTCGGCGCGCCCTTGCCGATGACCGTGCGGCAGGCGATCATCGACGGACGGCCGGATTCGCCGCGCGCGGCCTCGATCGCCGCGGCGATGGCGTCGTTGTCGTGGCCGTCGACGGTCTGCACATGCCAGCCGGCGGCGCCGAAGCGGGCCTGCTGGTCGGTCGAGGTCGACAGATCGGTCGCGCCGTCGATGGTGATCCGGTTGTCGTCCCAGAAGACGATCATCCGCCCAAGACCCAGATGGCCGGCCAGATCGATCGCCTCGTGGCTGATGCCTTCCATAAGGCAGCCATCGCCGGCGATCACCCAGGTCCAGTGATCCACCAGTTCGGTTCCGAAACGGGCATGCGCCATGCGTTCGGCCAGCGCCATGCCGACGGCGGTGGCGATTCCCTGGCCCAGCGGCCCGGTCGTGGTCTCGATCCCCTTGGCATGGCCGTATTCCGGGTGGCCCGCGGTGCGATAGCCAAGCTGGCGAAAATTGCGCAGCTGATCGATGCCCATATCGTCATAGCCCAGCAGATGGTTGATCGCATAGACCAGCATCGAGCCGTGCCCGGCGCTCATCACGAAGCGGTCGCGGTCGGGCCAGTCATGCGCCGCCGGATCGATCGTGACGAACCGGTTGAACAGGACCGTCGCGACATCGGCGAGGCCCATCGGCGCACCGGGATGGCCGGAATTCGCCGCCTGAACCGCATCCATGGCCAGCACGCGGATCGCGTTCGCCATCAGGGTTTCGTTTGCCGGCAGGGTGGTGTGCGTATCCATGGTCGTCCTCTTGCCTCAGGCCCGTTTCGACTCGCGCACCAGGCGCTCGATCATGGGCGTGAAAATGAGCTGCATGGCGAGGTCCATCTTGCTGCCAGGAATGACGATGGAGTTCGCCCGGCTCATCCAACTGCCATGGATCATCGAAATGAGGTAGGCGAAATCGATGCCGCGCGGGTTTCTGAAACGGATCACCACCAGGCTTTCGTCGGGGGTGGGAATCCAGCGCGCGGTGAACGGGTTCGAGGTATCGACCACCGGCACCCGTTGAAAGTTGATGTCGGTCTCGGTGAATTGCGGGCAGATGCAATGCACATAGGCCTGCATCCGCCGCAGGATCGTGTCGGTCACCGCCTCGGTCGAATAGCCCCGGTTGAACCGGTCGCGGTGGATCTTCTGTATCCATTCCAGGTTGATGACCGGCACCACCCCGATCTTGAGGTCGGCCAGCGCGGCGATGTTGACCTGGTCGTTGACCACCGCGCCGTGCAGCCCCTCATAGAACAGCAGGTCCGAGCCGTCCGGGAACGGCTTCCAGTCGGTCATCGTGCCCGGCGGCGCGCCATAGCATTCGGCCTCGCTGGCATCGTGGACATAGTGGCGCGTCTCGCCGGTGCCGGTCTCGCCATATTGCCGGAACACGGCTTCGAGCTTTTCCAGCTCGTTCGCGTCATAGCTGAAATGGCTGAAGGTCTCGTCGCCCGCGGCCTTGCGCCGGTCCAGTTCGGCCTTCATCTCGGCGCGGTTGTAGCGGTGAAAGGCATCGCCCTCGATCGACACGGTCCTGACGCCCTCGCGTCGGAAAATCTGGTCGAAGGTCGACTTGACCGTGGTGGTCCCCGCGCCCGACGAGCCGGTGACCGAGATGATGGGGTGTTTCTTCGACATCGGACGGGCCTCCTCAGGCGCGGAACAGGCCGCGATTGCCAAACAGCGCCGAGACCTCGGCCTCGGGCAGGTCAAAATAGGCAGTGATCCGGTCGACCTTTTCGGCGGAACCGAAGACGAGCGGCGTGCGCGCGTGCAGGCTTTCCGGCACCCGATCCAGAATCGGTGTCATCCCGGTGGACGCCTTGCCCCCGGCCTGTTCCACCAGAAACGCGATCGGCGCGCATTCATAGACCAGCCGCAGACGGCCCTGGGCATAGCCGGGCCGCGCATCGCCGGGATACAGGAACACCCCGCCACGGGTCATGATGCGGTGGGTTTCGGCCACCAGCGAGGCGACCCAGCGCATGTTGAAATCCTTGCCGCGCGGCCCCTCGGACCCGGCGAGGCAGTCGTCGATATAGGCCCGCACCGGATCCGGCCAGTGGCGGTAGTTCGACGCGTTGATCGCGTATTCGCTGGACTGGGCGGGCACGGCCGGGGGCGGCGGCGCCTCGATGAAATCGCCGGTCGCGCGGTCGAGGATGAACAGCCGCACCCCCGCGCCAAAGGTCGCCACCAGCGCGGTCTGCGGCCCGTAGATGAAATAGCCCGCGGCCAGCAGATCGCGGCCGTCGCGCAGAAAGGTCGCCATGCCATCGGGCTGCGCCGGCTGGATGGCGAAAATCGTACCCGATCGAGACATTGACGTCGATGTTCGACGACCCGTCCAGCGGATCGATCGCCAGCCCCAGCGTGCCGTCGGCATCGATCGCGACCACATCGCTGCGCTCTTCCGAGGCGTACCAGCGCACGCCGGTCCCCGGCAGCGCGGCGGCGAATGCCTCGTCCGCCAGGATGTCGAGCGCCTTTTGCGTATCCCCGTCGCTGTTCGCAGCCGACATCGGCGCCCAGCGCACCGCCCAGCGGGCCCAGCGAAATCGTCCGCGAGATGTCCGCCGCGACACCGGCCAGCGCCTGCATCGCGGGCCGCAGCGACACCGGGATGTCGCCATATTGCGTCTTCAGGGATGTCATCGGCCTTCCGCCTCCCACGGCTTGGATCGTCGCTTTGACTTGACCGGGCGGGCAGCGTAAGAAAATTCCAAAATTCTGACGCCGGTGTAAGAAAAATTGTGAATCGCCTCGATCACATCACGCTCCGGCAGCTTCGCGCGCTGCGTCTGATCGCCGAAAAGGGCACCATATCGGGGGCCGCCCAGGCCATGGGGCTGACCGGCCCGGCGGTGCACAGCCAGTTGAAAACGCTGGAAGACGCGGTCGGCGCCACCTTGGTGTTCCGCGAGGGGCGCAGCCGCACGACGCTGACCCCGCAGGGCGCCGAGCTGGTCCGGGCCGAGGCGCAGCTGCGTGCGACACTTGACCGCGCGTTTCGCGTCATCGATGCGCTCGACCGGGGTCAGACCGGCTGCGTCGTGCTGGGGGCGGTCAGCACGGCCAAGTATCTTGCGCCGCGGCTGGTCGCCCTGCTCGATGCCGAATTCCCCGATATCGAGGTGGTGCTGAAGGTCGCGAACCGGGCCGAGACCATCGCCGGCCTGGGCCGGGGCGAGTTCGACCTGTGCATCATGGGCCGCCCCCCGCGTGAGCCGCTGACCGACGCAAGGCCGCTGGCCGACCATCCGCATGTGCTGATCGCGGCGCCCGACCATCCGCTGGCCGGCCGGGACGCGGTCTGTGCGGCCGAGATGGCCGGCGAGCGGTTCATCCTGCGCGAAAGCGGCTCGGGCACGCGGCTGCTGGCCGAGCGCTATCTGGCGGGGCTCGATCTGCCGGTGGCGGTGCGCCATCTGGAGATGGATTCGAACGAGACGATCAAGCAGTCGGTGATGAACGGGCTGGGCATCGCCTTCATCTCGGCGCACACCGTTCTTTACGAGGTGGCGAACGGCCAGATCGCGGTGCTGCGGGCCGCCGGCACGCCGGTGATGCGGAAATGGTATCTGCTGCGGCCGCTCGACGCGCCGGCCTCGGCCGCGGCGGAGCGGGCCGCCGACTGGATATGCGGCAATGCCGGCCGCGCCTTTCCCGGCCTCGAGGCGCTGCCGTTCCGATAGCAACGGTCATCGGGAATGGCCGCTCGCCGCCCGGCCCGCCACGGGCGCGCATCACCCGGCCGGGCTGGAGACCGCCTCGGCATGGGTTTCGCGCAGCACGTTCTTCTGCACCTTGCCCATGCTGTTGCGGGGCAAGGCGTCGACCAGGATCAGGCGGCGCGGATGCTTGAAGCGGGCCAGCGCCTGGCGCACCGCATCCATGGCGGCGTCCAGATCGGGGCGGTGCCCGGGCGTGGCCACCACAAGGCCCAGCACCGCCTCGCCGAAATCCGGGCAGGGCACCCCGATCACCGCGCTTTCCTGAACCCCGGGCTGGGCGTCGAGCACCTGCTCGATCTCCTTGGGGTAGATGTTGTAGCCGCCCGAAATGATCAGGTCCTTGGCACGGCCGACGATATGGACATAGCCATCGGCGTCGATCCGGCCCAGATCGCCGGTCTGAAAGAACCCGTCGGCGCGCATCTCCTCGGCGGTTTTCTCGGGCATCCGCCAATAGCCCTGGAACAGGTTCGGCCCGCGCACCTCGATCTGGCCAACCTCGCCGGTCGGCAGTTCGGTGCCGGTCGCGGGATCGGCGACGCGCAGTTCGACCCCGGGCAGCGGAAAGCCGACCGTGCCCGGCCGGCGTTCGCCGTCATAGGGGTTCGAGGTGTTCATGTTGGTTTCGGTCATCCCATAGCGTTCAAGGATCGCGTGCCCGGTGCGCTCGCGGAACCGGGCATGGGTGTCGGCCAGCAGGGGCGCGCTGCCCGAGACGAACAGCCGCATATGCCCGGCCAGGTCGCGGGTAAAGCGCGGATCGTCCAGAAGCCGGGTGTAAAAGGTCGGCACCCCCATCAGCGCGGTCGCCCGGGGCATCATCGCGATCATCGCGTCGAGGTCGAAGCGGGGCAGAAAGATCATCGCCCCGCCAACGATCAGCGACACATTGGTCGCCACGAACAGCCCATGGGTGTGAAAGATCGGCAGCGCGTGCAGCAGCACGTCGTCGGCGCCGAAACGCCACAGCGCGGCCAGGGTCTGCGCGTTCGACAGCAGGTTCTGCTGGCTCAGCATCGCGCCCTTCGATCGCCCCGTCGTGCCCGATGTGTAGAGCAGGGCGGCCAGATCGTCGGTCGCCCGGGGCACGGTGGGATACGCTGCCGGCATTGCCGCGGCCTGTTCGGACAGGCTGCCGCCGCCATCGGCATCGAGCGTCGCCAGCCGCGCACCATGGCGCCCGGCGATGGGGGCCAGGTCGGCCTTGGCCCGGGTGTCGCACACCACCAGCGCCGCGCCGCTGTCGGCGATGAAATAGTCGACCTCGGTCGGCGTATAGGCGGTGTTGAGCGGCAGGAAAACGATGCCGGCCTGGGCGCAGGCCGCATAGAGCGCCAGCGCCGCGGGCGATTTCGCCACCTGTGCTGCCAGCCGGTCACCGGGGCGCAGGCCGCTTTCTGTCAGCGCATGGGCCAGTCGCGCGGCCTGGGCAAGGAAGTCGCCATGGCTGAGCACCGCGCCATCGGGCAGGATCAGGAACGGCGTCCCGGCACCCCGATGGCGGCCGAACAGCGCGTCGTAAAGCGGGTTCACAGGCCCGGCCCCATCACCGCATCGGGCAACCAGGTCGCGATGGCCGGGAACAGGCACAGCAGCAGGATGGCGATCACCATGCAGGCCACATAGGGCAACGAGCCAACAAGGATCGTCCGCAACGAGATGTCGGGCGCGATCCCGTTGATGACATAAAGGTTGAGCCCGACCGGCGGCGAGATCAGCCCGATCTCCATGTTGATCGTCAGCACCACGGCAAACCAGATCGGGTCGAACCCGGCGGTGGTGATGATCGGCAACAGGATCGGCGCGGCCATCAGGATCACCGCGACCGGCGGCAGAAAGAACCCGGCGACCAGCAGGAACAGGTTGATCGCGCCCATCAGCACCCAGCGGTTGACCTCGAGCCCGCCGATCCAGGCCGCGATCGACTGGGTGATGAAAAGCGAGGAGAGCATGTAGGAGAACACGCCGGCCGCCGCGATGATGAACAGGATCATCACCGATTCCCGGGTGCTGTCGCGCAGCACGACCCACAGATCGCGCGGGTTCCACAGCCGGTAGATCACCATCGCCACAAGCAGGCACAGCAATGCGCCGACCGCCGCGGTTTCCGACGGCGTCGCGACACCGCCATACATGGCATAGAGCACGCCCAGGATGATCGCCAGAAACGGCAACACGCGGGGCAGGATTTCGAATTTCTGCCGCCAGCTGTAGCTGCCGGCACTCAGCACGCGGGCATTCCCCGACGCCCAGGTCGAATAAAGCGACCAGGCCATGAACAGCCCGACCAGCATCAGCCCCGGAAACACGCCGGCCAGAAACAGCCGCCCGATCGAGGTTTCGGTGGCGATGCCATAGACAATCATCGTGACCGAGGGCGGGATCAGGATGCCCAGCGTGCCGCCGGCCGCGATCGAGCCCGCGGCCACCGCATCGGGATAGCCGCGCTTGCGCATCTCGGGGATGCCCATCTTGCCGATCGCCGCGCAGGTGGCGGGCGACGAGCCCGACATCGCCGAGAACAGCGCACAAGCGCCCAGATTGGACACCACCAGCCCGCCCGGCACCCTTGTCAGCCAGCGTTCCAGCGCCTCGTACAGGTCGGCGCCCGCCCGGGTGGACGCAATCGCGGCGCCCATGATGATGAACATCGGGATGGCGAGCAGGGCAAAGTTGTTGAGCTTGGCAAACAGGATTTCGGGCATCAGCTCCAGCGACCGCACCCCGTCGAAGACGATCAGGAACCCGCCCGAGACGATCAACAGCCCCAGAGCCACCGAAACGCCCGAAAACAGCACGAGGATGGTGGCGACCGCGACCAGCGCCCCCAGAACAAGCGGGTCCATCAGCGGTCCTCGATGCCGAACGGCCGGTCGGCGCCGGTCAGAAGCGCGGCAAGGTCGGCCAGCAGCTGCAGCAGCAACAGGGTGAACCCCACCGGAATCGCCAGATAGGGGATCCACAGCTTGATCCCCCAGACGGTGTCCGACCGCCAGCCGCGTTCCCAGGCAAGGTGCCAGAATTCATAGCCGTACCACAGCATCACGCCGACGATCAGGATCGACAGCGACAAGGTCAGCAGCGCCAGCGCCAGACGCGCCCGCGGCGGCAGGGCCAGCGGCAACAGGTCGACATTCACATGGCCGCGCAGCCGCTGGACATAGGGCAGGCCGATCAGGGTCGCCGCGATCACCAGATAGATCACCGCCTCGGTCTGCCACACCGTCGAGCCGTTCAGCACGAAGCGGATGAAGATCATCTGGCAGGTGATCGCCACCGCCGCGACGATCATCGCGGCCGAACACCAGCCGGCCAGGGTGGACAACGCCCCGATCCCGCGCAGCAGGGGGTTGCTGCCGTAATGGGCGACGGTGACCGGCGGGGGGCCTGCCATGCGCGGCTCCGTTCAGGGGGGCGTGGGCCGGGGCGACCCAAAGGCAGCCCCGGTCAGGCACTCATGCGATCAGTCGACGGACAGCGCGAGGTCCAGCAGCTGCTGGCCGTTCGGCGTTTCCTCGACAAACGCCTTGTAGGAGGTCTCCTGCGCCAGCGCCCGCCACGCATCGAACTCCTCCCGGGTCATCTCGGCAATCTCGACGCCGGCATCGGCAAACACCTGCGCCGATTCGGCATCCTGCTTCTTGGCCTCTTCCAGATAATACGCCTCGGCCCTATCGGCGGCGGTCACCAGCGCGGCCTGCTGTGCCTCGGTCAACCCCTCGAAGGTCGCCTTGTTGATCAGCAGCGGCTGATACATGAACCACAGCGCATAGTCGCCGGCAGGCGTGTAGCACGCCACCTGCTCATAGATGCGATAGCTGACAAAGGACGCGGACGAGGTGTTGGCCGCATCCAGAACGCCGGTCTGCATGGCGTTGTAGATCTCCGACGACGCCATCGAGGCGATCGAGGCGCCGGCGCCGGCCAGCATCTGTTCGAACGCCTTGCCGGCGGCGCGGGTCTGCAGACCCTCCATGTCGTCGGGCGCCGTGATGCACGTGTCCTTGCCGGCGAAACCACCCGCCAGATAGCCATGCACCAGCACCATCACATCGTCGCCGGCCATGATCTCTTCGATCGCTTCCATGAACGGGCTGTCGTTCAGCCGTGCGGCGTGGTCGTGGTTCTTCACCAGACCCGGCATCAGGGTCAGGTTGTAGGCCGGCTGCTGCCCCCCCGCATAGCTGAGCGGCAGCACCGTCATGTCGAGCTGACCGCGCGACAGCGGCGTGTATTGCTCGCGCGCCTTGAACAGCGATTGCGACGGGAAGATCTGGATTTCCAGATCGACATCGGCCGCGGCCACATCGTCGGCGATCATCTGCGCGACCTGGTGGCGCACATCGGCGGTTGACCATTGATGCGACAGGCGCAGGCTTTCGGCGCTGGCAGCTGTACCAAGTCCCAGCGTGGCAAGGATGGCGGCGGTGACGGTCAGCTTCATGGCATTCCTCCCTTATCTGCCCCGATTCGCGGGGCAATTGCCAAAGCGGTAGCAAACGGCATTCCTGCTGTCGACATTTTTGTATACAATCCGTGAATTGTTGCGTGCAAAGCCGGGGCGTGCTAATCCGCCGGCATGAAGGGACGGCGCGCCGACGATATCGCCGATCAGCTCGAAGCGCTGATCCTTGACGGCACCTTCGCGGAAGGCGCCCATCTTGACGAGGTGCAGCTTGCCGCGCGCTTTGAGGTCTCGCGGACCCCGGTGCGCGAGGCGTTGCAGCGGCTCGCCCAGTCGGGGCTGGTCGAACAGCTGCCGCGCCGCGGGGCGTTCGTCCGTCAGCCCGGGCCGGTCGAACTGATCGAGATGTTCGAGGCGATGGCCGAACTCGAGGCGGTCTGCGCCCGGCTGGCCGCCACCCGCATCTCGGACGCCGCGCTGGCGGACCTGCACGACGCGAATGCCCGCTGCCGAACGGCCATGGAGACCGGCGACACCGATCGCTATTACCGCGAGAACGAGCGGTTCCACGCCATCATCTATCGCCAGGCCGGCAATGGCTGGCTGCAGCAGGAATGCCAGAGGCTGCACCGTCGGCTGCAACCGTTTCGGCGGATGCAGCTGCGGCTGCGCGGCCGGCTGCGCCAGTCGATGGCCGAACACGAGGCGGTGGTCGCCGCGCTTGACGCCGGCGACGGCGCGGCGGCCGCCGACGCCCTGCGCGCCCATGTGGCGGTCCAGGGGGAGAAGTTTCACCGCCTGATCGCCAGTCTGAAATCCGCGGCCGAGTAATGCCACCGCTCATGGGCCATGACCGTTCGCCGCCTCCCGCCCCGGTTCGGCCGGACCGCTTTGCGGTGGTCTTCGCCGGGCGGCTGGCCTAGGCTGGTATCAGGTTCGCAAACGCAAAGGATCCCCCATGCGCAGCTTCGTTCTCGGCCTGCTCGCATCCGCCCTCTTCGCCCCGCTGGCAGCGGCACAGACAATCGACCGGATACGCGACACCGGTGTCATGACGATCGGTTTTCGCGCCGATGCCGATCCGTTGTCCTATGCCGACGCGCAGGGCCTGGCAGCCGGCTATACACCGCGGATCTGCGCCGCCCTGGCGCGGGCGATCGCCAGCGAGCTGGTCGATCGACGGGCTGCGGGTAAGCTTCGTTTCGGTCGGGGCCTCGGATCGCTTCGACAAGGTCGCCAGCGGCGAGATCGACCTGTTGTGCGGGGCTGCCACGATAACGCTGTCGCGCCGCGAACTGGTCGATTTCTCGATCCCCGTCTATGTCGACGGGGCGGCGGTGGCGCTGCCCGCCGGTGCCGGAACGGACCTTGCTGACCTGGCAGGAAAAAGCGTCGGCGTGCATGGCAACACGACCACCGAACAGGCACTGCGCAATTCGCTGGAGAAGGCCGGGGTGGAGGCCACGGTCGTCACCTTCGACGACCATAACAGCGGCTTTGCGGCCTTGCTGGCGGGCGAGGTCGACGGCTATTTCGCCGACCAGTCGATCCTCGTGGGGCTGTTCGTCCGCAACGAGGTCGGCGCAGGGTTCAACATCTCCGACAACATCCTGACGATCGAGAAACAGGGCCTTGCCCTGGCCCGCGGGGACACCGAATTCCGGCTTCTGGTCGATCGTATCCTGTCGGTCTTCTACGCCAACGGCACGATGCGCCAGACCTTCGAGACGGCCTTGCCCGGGGTCCGGCCGGGGGCGGCGATGCGGGCGCTTTACCTGATCGCGCCGGAGCTGCCGTGAAATGGCCGGGATGGACCTGGAAACCGTCACCCCGGAAACGTTCGGGCGGTCGCTGCGCGGGGTCGGGGTCAACCTGCTGACCCGGGACGTGGCCGCACTGGCGCGCTTTCTGGAAACCGTGTTCGGGCTGTCGGTGCACCGTCTCAGCGCCGATTTCGCCATCGCGACCCATGACGGGATGCTGATCCAGATACACGCCGACGCCACCTATGCCGGCCACCCGCTGCACGATCTGCTGCCCGAAACCCCGCCGCGCGGCGCGGGCGTGCAGCTTTACCTGTTCGGTATCGACCCCGACGCGGCGACGGACCGCGCCGGGGCCGCGGGCGGCGTGGTGATCGAACCGGCGCGCGACAAGCCGCATGGCCTGCGCGAGGCCACCATCCTGGCCCCCGAAGGCCAGGCATTCTCGCCGGCCATCGCCTTGCCCGGCTGACGCCAACGGTCGTTGCGCATGGCCGGTATCCGCCTCCCGCGCCGCCCTTGACATGACAGCGGCGATGGACCCGCGGATCGTGGTCGCGCGGCTGGGGACCGATGGCGCCGGGGTCGCCGATGACGGGCTGCGCCTGCCCGGCACCCTGCCGGGCGAGGTGGTAACGCTTCGCCGCGACGGGACGCCGGCGATCCTGTGCCCGTCGCCCGACCGCGTCGCGCCCCCTGCCGCCATGCCCGGAGCTGTGGCGGCTGTGCCCTGCAGCACGCTTCGGACAGGTTCGTTGCCGCGTGGAAGCAGGATCGCGCCCATGCGGCACTGGCCGATCGCGGTCTGGTCGCGCCGCCCGGTCCGATGCATGTCTCGCCGCCCGGCAGCAGGCGGCGGGCGACGCTGGCCGGGCGCCGGCTGAAATCGGGCGCCCTGGTCGGGTTCCGGGCGGCGCGCTCGCACGAGATCGTGGCGATCCCCGAATGCCGCCTGCTGCACCCCCGGCTGATGGCCGCGCTGCCCGCCCTGCGCGCGCTTGTCACAGCGGGCGCTGCCCGATCGGCGACGCTGCGCCTGTCGCTGACGGCGACCGAGACCGGCACCGATGTGGCGGTGGCGGGCGGCAAGGCGCCGGATGCCGGCCTGCGCGCCCGGCTTGCCCGGATCGCCACCGGGGCCGGGTTTGCCCGGTTGACATGGGACGGCGAGCCGATCGCCCAGACGGTGCCGCCCCGCCTGACCCTTGGCCGCGCCCCGGTGCACCCGCCGCCCGGCGCCTTTCTGCAAGCCACCGAAATGGGCGAGGCCGCGCTGCGCGACGCGGTCCGGGATGCGGTGGGCGACGCCCAAGGCATCGCCGATCTGTTTGCCGGGATCGGCACCTTTGCCCTGCAGCTGGCGGCCACCGCGCAGCTTCACGCCGTCGATGCCAGCGCCCCGGCGCTGGCCGCGCTGGCGGCGGGGTGGCGAAGGGCCGGCGGGCTGCACCCGGTGACGACGGAAACCCGCGATCTGTTCGCCCGCCCGATGACCGGCCCGGAACTGTCGCGCTTTGATGCGGTCGTCATCGATCCGCCGCGATCCGGGGCGCCGGCCCAGATGCGCGCCCTGGCAGCCCACGGCCCGGCCCGCATCGCAGCGGTCTCGTGCAACCCCGAAAGCTTTGCCCGCGACGCCGCGATCCTTGTCGCCGGCGGCTATACGCTCGACTGGGTGCGGGTCGTCGACCAATTCCGCTGGTCGGCGCATGTCGAACTTGCGGCGGCATTTTCCCGGGGCGGGGCTTGCCGCCGGCCGCGAACCGGGGAAGCCTGATCCGGGATTGCAGCGGCGACCGGGGGCTCGGCCGGCATGGAACTGAAGCGGCTTGAGGTCTTCGAGGCGATCATGCGGTCGGGCACCGTCTCGGCCGCGGCGCGCGAGCTTGGGCTGACGCAATCGGCGGTCAGCCGCATCCTGGCCCGGTTCGAGGCCGATCTGGGTTTCCCGCTGTTCCGCCGCGCCCAGGGCAGGCTGGTGCCGACGGCCCGCGCCCATGCCGTTCTGGTTCAGGTCCGCGAGGTGCTTGCGGCGGTTTCGGGGCTGCGCGGCCTTCGGTCGGGCGACGCGGCGCGGCAGCGCGACGCGCTGCGCTTCGTCACGGTGCCGACCCTTGCCGACACCATCATGCCGACCGTTCTGCGCAGCTATGGGGCCGCCCATCCCGGCGCGCGCTTTGCCTTCGACGTGCGCACGACCGATGCCGCGGTCGATACCATGTTGCGGCGCGAGGCCGACTTTGCCGTCGTCGCCCTGCCGGTTGCGCACCCGACGCTGCGGGTCACGCCGCTTTACCGCGCCACCAGTTGCTGCGTGCTGCCGCGCGATCATCCCCTGGCCGCGCAAGCGGTCATCTCGGCGGCCGATCTGCGCGATGTCGATCTGATCGTTCTGGGCCGCCGGCAGCCGACCCGGCAACTGATCGAGGAGGCGTTCAACCGCGCCGGTGTCGTGCCGCGGGTGCGGGTCGAGACCTCGACCGTCGGCACCGCCTGCCGCTGCGTGGCGGCCGGGCTGGGGGTGACGGTGGTCAACGGGCTGATGGCGGGCTATGCCGCCGACGCGACGCTGACGATCCGCCCGTTCGAGCCGCGCATCCACCACACCCTGGCGCTGATCGAGCCGGCAGGGTCGCCACGCGCATCCGAAGTCGCCGGTTTTCTGCGATGCCTGCTGGCCGATATCGAGGCGATGGCGAAACGGGTCGGCATCCGGCTCACGCCGCTGGGGCATTCCGATTCGGAATAGGCGCAGTCCGGGGCAGCATAGGATTGCCCACCGCGAATCCCGTGGCAGGATCGCCCAAGGAACAGGGAGAGAGCCGAACCATGAAACAACCGTCAACCGCCGCCCTGGCGCTGCTGCTGGGGGCGGTCGCCGCCCAGCCTGCGCTGTCGCAAGACCTGACCGCGGGATTTGCCTCCGAGCCCAGCTCGATCGATCCGCTTTACCACAATCTGGGCCCCAACAACGCCACGCGAAAGCACATGTTCGAGGCGCTGGTGGACGAGGACGCGAATCTGGCGATCATCCCCGGTCTCGCCGAATCCTGGGAAACCTCCGAAGATGGTCTGACCTGGACGTTCAACCTGCGCGAAGGCGTGACGTTCCACGATGGCAGCCCGTTCACGGCCCGCGATTTCCTGTACACCGCCTGCCGCATCCCGAATGTGCCGAACTCGCCCTCGTCGATGGCCGGCTTCATCAAGTCGGCAGAGACGATCACCGCGCCCGACGAGATGACCGTTCAGGTCACCACCGCGGCGCCCTATCCGCTGCTGCTGACCGATTTCGCCAGCTTCGGGATCGTGTCGGCCTCGGCCAACGGCCATGACGGGCCGGTCACCTATGAAGCCGAGGGATGTCCCGGCATCGACAGCTACCTCGATTCGAGCGCGTATAACGACGGCAGCGCAGCCATCGGCACCGGCCCCTACAAATTCGTCGAATTCATCCCGGGCGAGCGGATCGTGCTGGCCCGCAACGACGCGTATTGGGGCGATGCGCCCTATTGGGAAACGATCACGATCCGCCCGATCACCAATGACGGCGCGCGGGTCGCGGCGCTGTTGGCCGGCGATGTCGACGTGATCGAAAAGCCGCCCGTGCAGGACCTCGACAGGTTGCGCGAAGACCCCGACATCAATGTGGTCCAGGGGCCGTCCTCGCGGATGATCTATCTGCATTTCGACCATGAGGGCGAACCGACCCCGGGGATCGAGGGCACCGACGGGGTGAACCCGCTGAAGGACGTGCGCGTCCGCAGGGCGATCTCGCTGGCCATCGACCGGCCGCTGATCGTCGACCGGATCATGGGCGGGCTTGCCGTGCCGGCCCGGCAGATGGTGCCCGATTTCATGCGCGGCACCGATCCCGACATCCCGCTCGAAACCGCCGATCCGGAAGCGGCGCGGCAGCTTCTGGCCGAGGCCGGCTATCCCGACGGCTTCTCGCTGGTCATCGGCTCGCCCAATGACCGTTACATCAACGACGCCAAGATCGCCCAGGCGGTGGCCCAGATGCTGACGCGGGTCGGCATCGAGACCGAGATCGACGCGGTGACGGCAAGCGTCTTCTTCTCGCGCCGCAACAACTACGAATTCTCGGTCTATCTGGCCGGCTGGGGCGCATCGGGGGCCGGCATGGCCTCGCCGCTGCGCGCACTGGTCGCCAGCCAGAACCGGGACAAGGGGCTGGGCGGCACCAACCGGGGGCGTTATTCGAACCCCGAACTGGACGCGGTGATCGAAGAGGCGCTGGCCACCGTCGACCCCGAAGCCCATGACGCGCTGCTGCGCCAGGCCAGCCGGATCGTGGTCGACGATGTGGCCATCCTGCCGCTGCATTTCGAGGTCACGCCCTGGGCGTTGCAGGCCGGGCTGACGTTGACGCCGCGGGCCGATCAGCATACCGTGCTGACCTCCGTCCGGCCCGAATAACGGTCCGGATCGCGGCCGGCGCCCGTTGCCCGGGCGCCGGCCAGGCCGCGCGCGCCATGCTCGCCTATCTCATTCGCCGGCTCGGCCAGGCCGCCCTTGTCATGGCGGTGATGGCGACGATCGTGTTCTTCGGCCTTTACACGGTCGGAAACCCGATCGACCTGCTGATCAACCCCGAAGACGACCTCGCCGCGCAAGAGGCGGCGATGCGCCGGCTGGGCCTCGATCAGCCGATCTGGGTCCAGTTCGGGCACTTCGTCGGCGGGATTTTCGAAGGCGATCTGGGCACGTCCTTTGTCCACAATCGCCCGGCGCTGGAGCTGATCCTGTCGCGCCTGCCCGCCACGCTGGAGCTGGTGTTCTTCGCCATGCTGCTGGCGGTGCTGATCGGCGTGCCGCTGGGCATGATCGCCGGGCTGCGCCCCGACGCACCGTCGAGCAAGGCGATCATGGCCGCCTCGATCCTGGGTTTCTCGATCCCGAATTTCTGGCAGGGGCTGATGCTGATCATGCTGTTTGCCGTCTATTGGGGCATCCTGCCCGCGGGCGGCCGCGGCGACACGGTGGATGTGCTGGGCATTCCGGTCAGTTTCCTGACCTGGGACGGGCTGAAGCACCTGTTCCTGCCGGCGCTCAACCTTGCCATCTTCAAGATGTCGCTGGTCATCCGGCTGGCCCGCGCCGGCACCGCCGAGGTCGCGTTGCAGGATTATGTCAAATATGCCCGCGCCCGCGGCCTGTCGCCCAGCCGGGTCATCGGCGTCCATGTGCTGAAGAACATCCTGATCCCGGTGGTCACGGTTCTGGGGCTGGAAACCGGCAACGCGATCGCCTTTGCCGTGGTGACCGAGACGGTGTTCGCCTGGCCGGGCATCGGCAAGCTGCTGATCGATTCGATCAATCTGCTCGATCGGCCGGTGGTGGTCGCCTATCTGATGCTGACCGTTTTCATGTTCGTGATGATCAACTTCCTTGTCGATATCGGCTACTCGCTGCTTGACCCGCGGGTGCGCATCCAGGCACGCGGCCGTTGAGCGCCGCCGCCGATACGCCGCTGCGCCGCCTGGCGGGCGATTTCGTGAAAAGCCCCAGCGCGGTGGTTGCCGCGATCGGCCTTGTGCTGATCGTCCTGGCGGCGGTGTTTGCCGGCGCGGTCGCACCCCAGAACCCCTACGATCTGGCGCAGATCGACATTTTCGACGGCTCGCTGCCGCCGGGGTCGACCGGCTTCGACGGCTTTCACTATCTGCTCGGCACCGACGAACAGGGCCGCGACATGCTGTCGGCGATCATCTACGGCTTGCGCATCTCGCTGTCGGTCAGCTTCATCTCGGTCAGTGTGGCGGTGCTGATCGGGCTCGTCATGGGGATGCTGGCGGCCTGGCGCGGCGGCTGGGTCGATTCGCTGATCATGCGGATCGTCGACATCCAGCTGAGCTTTCCCGCGCTGCTGGTGGCGCTCTTGCTGCTGGCCGCGCTGGGCAAGGGGGTCGACAAGGTGATCCTCGCCCTCATCATCGTGCTGTGGGCCTATTTCGCGCGCACCGTGCGGGGCGCCGCGCTGGTCGAGATCCGCAAGGATTACATCACCGCCGCACGGTCGCAGGCGCTGCCCGGCTGGCGCATCCTGTTCGGCCACCTGTTGCCCAATGTGATGCCACCGGTCATCGTGATTGCCACGGTGCAGATCGCAAATGCGATCTCGATCGAGGCGGCGCTTTCGTTCCTCGGGGTCGGCGTGCCGATCACCGAACCGTCGCTCGGCCTGCTGATCGCCAATGGCTTCGACTATCTGCTGTCGGGACGCTACTGGATCAGCTTCTATCCCGGCATCGCGCTGCTTCTCACGCTGGTCTGCATCAATGTGGTGGGCGACCAGATTCGCGACATCCTGAACCCGAGGATGCAGCGATGACCGCGCCGATCCTGTCGGTCAACGGCCTGACCACGGTGTTCGAGACGCGGATCGGCACGCTGACCGCGGTCAACGACGTGTCGTTCACGGTCGGCCCGGGCGAGGTTCTGGGGCTGGTCGGCGAAAGCGGTTCGGGCAAGACGATCACCGGGTTCTCGATCCTGGGGCTGATCGACAGGCCCGGCGCGATCCGTGCCGGCGAGATCTGGCTGAAGGGCACCGATCTGCGCAAGCTGGCACCCGATGCGCTGCGCCGGCTGCGCGGCGACCGGATCGCGATGATCTTTCAGGACCCGATGATGACGCTCAACCCGGTGCTGCGGATCGACACCCAGCTGATCGAGACGATCCTGGCCCATCGCGATGTCAGCCGCGGCCGCGCGCGCGAAATGGCCGAAGCCGCACTCGCCCAGGTCGGCATCCCGTCGCCCGCCGAAAGGCTGCGCGCCTATCCGCACGAGCTGTCGGGGGGGATGCGCCAGCGGGTGGTGATCGCGGCCGCGCTGATGCTTGAACCCGACCTGATCGTCGCCGACGAGCCGACCACCGCGCTTGATGTCACGATCCAGTCGCAGATCCTGTTCGAGATGCAAAAGCTGATGGCGGCGCGGCAGACCGCGCTGATCTGGATCACCCATGATCTGACGGTGGTCGCCGGGCTCGCCCACCGGGTCGCGGTGATGTATGCCGGCCGCATCGTCGAGACCGGGCCGGTGGACGACGTGCTCGACCGGCCGGCGCATCCCTATACCCATGGCCTGATCCACTCGATCCCCTCGGCAACCGCGCGCGGCCAGCGGCTGGCGCCGATCCGTGGCATGACGCCCAGCCTGATCCACCTGCCCGAAGGGTGCGCCTTTGCGCCGCGCTGCGGGCGCGCCGATGCGGCCTGCGGCACGGCACCCGCCGCAACCGATATCGCGCCGGGTCGCTGGTTGCGATGCCACCATCCGCTGGAGGCAGGGGCATGACCGCGCTGCTGTCGCTGCGGGGTCTGTGCCAGACCTATGTCAGCACGCCCGATGCGGCCGAGCGGATCGCCAATCTGGTCGGGGCGAAGTATCGCGAAACCCGGGTTCGCGCGGTCGACGATGTCAGCTTCGACATCGCGGCGGGCGAGGTGCTGGGGCTGGTCGGCGAATCGGGCTGCGGGAAATCGACGCTTGGGCGGATGGTCGCCGGGGTCGAGCCGCCATCGGCCGGCACGCTGGCCTGGGATGGCGTGACGCTCGACGCGATGACATCGGCACAGCGCCGGGCCTGGCAGCTTCAGGTCCAGATGATCTTTCAGGATCCGTTCGCCTCGCTCAACCCGCGCATGCGGGTCGAGAAGATCGTCGGCGAGGCACCGGTCGCGCATGGTCTGATCCGGGCCCGCGACCGCCGCGACTATGTCGCCGATCTGCTGGAAAAGGTCGGCCTGTCGGCCGATGTGCTGACGCGCTTTCCGCACCAGTTCTCGGGCGGGCAGCGCCAGCGTGTCGGCATCGCCCGGGCGCTGGCGCTGAAGCCCCGGCTGATCGTCTGCGACGAGGCGATCTCGGCGCTCGATGTTTCGATCCAGGCGCAGGTGCTGAACCTGTTCGAGGATCTGCGCGCCGAATTCGGCTTTGCCTATCTGTTCATCAGCCACGATCTGGGGGCGGTTGCGCATATCGCCGAACGGGTGGCGATCATGTATCTTGGGCGGATGGTCGAAATCGGCACCGCCGACGAGGTGTTCGGCGATCCGCGCCATCCCTATACCCGCGCCCTGCTGGCCGAGGCGCCGCGGCTTGATCGGCGGGCGCAGGATTATGCGCCGATCAAGGGCGAAATCCCGTCGCCGCTGGCGCCGCCGCCGGGCTGCACCTTTCACCCGCGTTGCCCGGTCGCGCTGCCCGCCTGCCGCGAGATCGTGCCGGCGATCGAGGCCGGCCCGACCGGGCGGCGCACCGCCTGCCTGCGCGAGAACGGGGCCGCTGCGTGACCGCACTGCACGACCTTCTGCTGGGCGACGGCCCACCGGGCGCGCGCCGCGCGGCGTGGCTGGCCGCGCCGGCCGGCGCCGGGGCCGTCACGGCAATGCTGGCCACGGCGCGCGATGCCGCCGCGCCGATCCATGCGACGGGCGCGGGCCGGCTGGGCGCGGTTGCCACCGGCTCGCCGCATGCGACACCGGATCGGCATGGCGACGATGCGCGCCGGCGGCACCGCCGCCGACGCCGCCGCCGCGGCGGCCCTTGCCATGATGGTCGCGGACCCGCCCAATGCGTCGCCGGCGGGGCGGGCGCATATCCTCTGGGATGCGCCCGGCAAGCCCGCGCAGGCGATCGACGGGGCGACATCGGCGCCGGCGGCGCTGCCGCAGGGTGTCGCGGCGCTGCCGCTGCCGGGCGCCGTCCGGGCGATCCTGCATCTGCACGCAAGCGCCGGGCGGCTGCCGCTGGCCGCCATTGCGGGCCCGGCCCGCGATCTGGCCCGGGACGGCTTTGCCCTGCCTTGCGAGCTGGCGCGGATCTGGGCGTGGCGCGCGCCCGAGCTGCAGGACGGCGATGCCCGGCGCGTCTATCTGCGGGGCGGCGCTGCGCCGGCCCAGGGCGAGGTGTTCCGCCAACCCGGTCTTGGCGACCTATTTCGACCGGCTGATCGCGACCGGTGCGGACCCGTTCGCAGACCCCGCTTTCGCGGGCCCGTTCTGTGACCGCCTGGCGGCAAAGGGCGCGGCCTGGACGGTCGACGATCTGGCCGCGGCCAACCCGCGCGCGGGCGAGGTGATCGCGCATGACGGCGCCGGCTGGCGGCTTGTCAGCATCGGCCGGCAGGGCTGGGGCAACACCTTGCTGGAGATCGTGACACAGGGGCCGGTCGCGTCGGATACCGACCCGCTCGACCGGGAACTCGCCCATCTTGCCGCCATTCTGGGGGCCTTTGCCGACCGGGCGGCAGGCGGCCCTGCGCCCGACCGGCCCGCCAGCCCGGACCGGACGACCGCGCTGGCACGGGCGCTGGCGCGGCTGCCCGCGACCGCCCGGGGGGCCGACCGCGACACCACCCATCTGTCGGTGGTCGACCGCGCCGGCATGCGGGTCGCGCTGACCCAGTCCATCGGCCCGCATTTCGGCGCGCGGGTCGCCGATCCCGAAACCGGCATCCTGATCGCCCATTCCTATCGGATGGCCGCGGCGCCAGAACCGCGCGCCCGCGATGTCACCGAACAATGCCCCTGTCTGTTCGACATCGCCGGCACCCGCCTTGCCCTTGGTGCGGCGGGCAGCGAACGCATCCCGGGCGCCATCGCGGCGGTGATCGGCGGGCTGATCGCCGGCCAACCGCTCGACCGGGCGATCGCCGCACCGCGCGCCAACTGGCTGGGCGACCATGTGCGCGCCCATCTGGACGCGCCCGCAGGGCTCGAAGCCGCGCTTGACGCGGCGGGGGCGCGGCTGACCTTTACCGGGCGCGGGCCGGTCGACCATCTGGGGATTGTCCAGGCGGCCGCAATCCACGCCGACGGGACGGTCGCGGCGGCCGCCGATCCGGCCTATGCCGGCGCCGCCGCGGCCGTGTAACAGGAGGGAAAACACCGATGCAGAACACCGATCCGGTCTGGGACCATGTCGAGGCGCGGAAACCCGCCTTCATCGAGCTGTCGGACCAGGTGTTCGACACGCCCGAGACGCTTTACCGCGAGTTCCGCTCGGCCGCCGCGCATCGCCGCGCGCTCGCGGATCAGGGGTTCCGGATCACCGATGCGCCGCCGGCATCCCCACTGCGGTGATCGGCGAAGCGGGCGAAAGCGGCCCGGTGATCGCGATCCTCGGCGAATACGACGCCCTGCCCGGGCTGAGCCAGGAACCAGGCGTCGCCGAACATCGCCCGATTGCGGCGGGCGGCGACGGGCATGGCTGCGGGCACAACCTTCTGGGGGCGGCCGCGCTGCTTGCCGCCACCGCGGTCAAGGACTGGCTGGCCGCAAACGGCATCGCCGCGCGGGTCCGCTATTACGGCTGCCCGGCCGAGGAAGGCGGCGCCGCCAAGGCCTATCTGGTGCGCGCCGGGCTGTTCGACGATGTCGACGCGGCGATTTCCTGGCATCCCGCGGCCTTTACCGCGGTGAACGAGGCACGGTCGCTGGCCAACACACGGATCGACTTTACCTTTCACGGGCGCGCGGCCCATGCGGCGGGCGCGCCCGAGCTGGGGCGCAGCGCGCTGGACGCCGTCGAACTGATGAATATCGGCGTGAACTATCTGCGCGAACACATGCCCGACGATGCCCGGGTCCATTACGCCTATCTCGACGCCGGCGGCGAGGCGCCCAATGTGGTGCAGGCCCGGGCCACGGTGCGTCAGCTGATCCGGGCGCGGAACCTGGACGAACTGCGCGGCCTGGTGGCGCGGGTGCGCAAGATCGCCGATGGGGCCGCGCTGATGACCGAGACACGGGTCGAGACACGGGTGTTTTCCGGGGTGTCGAACCTGCTGGGCAACCGCCCGCTGGAGGAGGCGATGCAGGCCGAACTCGACCGTCTGGGGCCGGTGCCGTTCGACGAGGCCGACCGCGACTTTGCGCGCCGGATACAGGCCACCTTCACCGCCGAGGACATTCGCGCCACCTTCCGGCGGATCGGCATGGCGCCCGATCCCGATCTGCCGCTGTGCGATTTCGTCGCCCCGCTCGACCGACCGTTCGAAGGCGGCGAGGGCTCGACCGATGTCGGCGATGTCAGCTGGGCCGTGCCCACCGTGCAGGCCCGGGTCGCCACCTGCGCGGTCGGCACGCCGTTCCACACCTGGCAGACCGTGGCCCAGGGCAAGACGCCGGCGGCCCATAAGGGGATGGTCCACGCCGCCAAGATCATGGCCGCCACCGCACGGCGATTGATCGACGATGCCGGGCTGCGCGCCGCCGCCCGGGCCGAACATGCCCGGCAACTGGCCGAAAGCCCCTATGTCTGCCCGATCCCGCCCGATATCGGCCCGCCGATCGTGGCGCCAGACGACGATATGGCGGGGCCGGCGCCGGTGACCGCGTGACAGGCAGTGCGGTCAGCCCGCGCGGCCCATATCCCGCAGCCACGGCCCGAATTCGGAAAGAACGGCATCGTAGAGGGCGCGCTTGAACGGCACGATCAGACCGGGAAGCGCTTCGGGCGCGACCCAGCGCCAGGCGCTGAATTCGGGGTGCGGGGTGGCGATATCGACATCGGCGTCGGTGCCCAGAAAGCGCGCCAGAAACCACTTCTGTTCCTGGCCGCGATACTTGCCGCGCCACAGCCGGCCGACCAGATCCGCGGGAAGGTCATAGCGCAGCCAGCCCGGGGTTTCCGCGACGATCTCGACCTTCTGCGACGCCACGCCGGTCTCTTCCTCCAGCTCGCGCAGGGCAGCGGCGCGTGGCGTCTCGCCGGCGTCGATGCCGCCCTGAGGCATCTGCCAGGCCGGGCCGGGATTGTCGATGCGCTGCCCGGCAAAGACCTGCCCGGCCGCATTGGCCAGAACCACCCCGACACCGCGCCGCCAGGGCAGCGCCCCCGGATCGGGCGCAGCCACGGCGCCGGTCAGTCCTGGTTCTGCAGCGCAGCGAGCCCGCGCAGCAGATCGAGCGCATAGGCAAGTTGATAGTCGTCGGCCCGGCGCTGCGCGGCTTCGCGCACCATCGCTTCCTCGGCTTCGAGCTGGCGGCGCTCGTCCTCGGTCAGGCTGTCATTGTCCAGCCGGCCGCGCAGATCGTCCTCGCTGCGGAAGCGCGGGGTCTCGACCTCCTCGGCCGCATCGGCCTCGTCGGCGCGGGGCTGCTGCGGCACCATGATGTCCGGTGCAACGCCCAGCGCCTGGATTCGACCGGCCCGACGGGGTGTAATAGCGCGACGTGGTCAGCCGGATCGCGCTGTCCTCGCTCAGCGGCATGATGCTTTGGACCGAGCCCTTGCCAAAGCTCTTGGTGCCGACGACGATGCCGCGGCGGTGATCCTGCAGCGCGCCGGCGACGATTTCCGAAGCCGAGGCCGAGCCGCCATTGATCAGGACGACGATCGGCTTGCCGTCGGTCAGGTCGCCCTCTTCGGCATTGTAGCGTTCGCTGTCGGCGGGGTCGCGGCCGCGGGTCGACACGATCTCGCCGGCGTCAAGGAAGGCATCCGAAACCTGGATCGCCTGCGACAGGAGCCCGCCGGGATTGTTGCGCAGATCGATCACAAAGCCCGACACGGCATCGAGGCCGCCGGCCTCTGCCACCGCTTCGGCGATCCCCTGTTCGAGATTGTCATAGGTCTGGTCGTTGAAGGTGGTGATCCGCACCACCACCGCGTCGCCCTCCACCCGGGTGCGCACCGCGGTGATCTGGATGGTGTCGCGGACGATGGTCACGTCGAACGGTTCCTCGATCCCCTCGCGCAGGACCGTGATGGTGATCTCGGACCCGACCGGGCCGCGCATCATCTCCACCGCCTCGCGCAGGGTCAGGCCAAGCATCGATTCGCCGTCCACATGGGTGATCAGGTCGTTCGCCTGCATGCCCGCCGCGGCTGCCGGCGTGTCGTCGATCGGCGAGACGACCTTGACGAAGCCGTCCTCCTGCGTGACCTCGATGCCCAGGCCGCCGAATTCGCCGCTTGTCTGCACGCGCATGTCGTCGAACGCTTCGGGCGGCAGATAGCTCGAATGCGGGTCGAGCGAGGTGAGCATGCCGTTGATCGCCGCCTCGATCAGTTCGGCCTCGTCGACCTCCTCGACATATTGCGAGCGGACCCGTTCGAAAATGTCGCCGAACAGGTCGAGCTGGCGATAGACCTCGGCCGTGTCGTTTTCCTGCGCGCCCAGGGGTGCGCTGATCTGGGTGGCAAACACCGTCCCGGTGATCAGCCCGATCGCCCCGGCCAGCAGCAGGTTCCGCGTTGCCCGTCCGTCTTTTCCGCTCATGATCCGCCTGTGCCTCTTGTCCACCGACGGGGGATGTAGCAGCCCGGTCATCTGTTGTCCTCCCCGCATGGTCACTTTTCCGTTCCGGATGTGGCCGCACCGCCGATGATCAGGCTTTCGCCGGTCATCGCCGATGGCTTCTCGACCCCCATCAACTGCAACAGGGTCGGGGCCAGATCGGCCAGTGTGCCGTCGCGCAACCGCGCGCCGGGCGGCCCGCCGACCAGGATCACAGGCACCTGATTCGTCGTGTGGGCGGTGTGCGGGCCACCGGTAGCCGGGTCGATCATGGTTTCGCAATTGCCGTGATCGGCGGTGACGATCATCGCCCCCCCGGCCGCCGCCAATGCCGCGACCGCCCGGCCCAGGGCGGCATCGACCGCCTCGCAGGCGGCGATCGCCGCGGCCCGGACGCCGGTATGCCCGACCATGTCGGGATTGGCGAAATTGACCACGATCAGGTCGTTGTCGGCACCGATCTCGGCGACCAGCCGGTCGGCGACGGCGGGCGCGCTCATTTCCGGCTGCAGGTCATAGGTGGCGACCCGCGGCGAAGCCGGCATGAAGCGCCTTTCGCCCGGCTCGGGCTCTTCCTTGCCGCCATTGAGGAAGAACGTCACATGCGGGTATTTCTCGGTCTCGGCCAGGCGAAACTGCCGCAGCCCATGCGCCGCCACCCAGGCGCCCAGCGTGTCGGCCACCTGTTGGCGGGGGAACACCGCCGGCATCAGCCTGTCCAGATCCTCGGCATAGGGCGCCATGCCCAGCACCGGATCGGGCACCGGCGCCCCGCCGCGGCTGAATTCGGTAAAGTCCGGCGCGACAAAGGCGCGCAGCAACTCGCGCACCCGGTCGGCCCGGAAGTTGAGGCAGAACAGCCCGTCGCCCGGCTGCAGGCCGCTGTAATCGTCGATCACCGTGGGCGCGATGAATTCGTCGGTTTCGCCGCGCGCATAGGCCGCGGCGACCGCCGCACCGGCATCGGGCGCCTGGTGCACGCCCTCGCCGCGGGCAATCGTGGCATAGGCCTTTTCGACCCGGTCCCAGCGGCGGTCGCGGTCCATCGCCCAGTAGCGCCCGGTCACCGTGGCGATGAACGCCCCCTGCGGCAGCGCCGCCTCCAGCGCGGGGATGTCATGCCCGGCCGAATCGGGCGGCACGTCGCGCCCATCGGTCAGCGCATGAGCCGCCACCGGCACGCCGCGATCGGCCAGCGCCCGGGCGGCCGCAACGATATGGTCGCGATGGCCGTGCACGCCCCCTTTGGAGGCGACCCCGATCAGATGGGCAAGCCCGCCCACATGGGCCAGCGTATCGGCAAAGGCCGCGAGCGGCGGCGCGGCGGCAAAGCTGCCATCGGCGATGGCGGCATCGATCCGGCCCAGATCCATCCGCACGACGCGGCCGGCGCCGATCGTCATGTGGCCGACCTCGGAATTGCCCATCTGGCCCTCGGGCAGGCCCACCGTGGGCCCATGGGTCGTCAGCCGGGCATGCGGGCAGCTTTCCCATAGCCGGTCGAAATTCGGTGTCCGGGCCAGCCGCGGCGCATTGTCGTCCAGCAGGGGGCTGATCCCCCAGCCATCGAGGATACACAGGATGACGGGCTTGGGCACGGACATCCGATCTCCCTAGCCGCCGCACCGGATGGGGGCAAGCATCGCCCCCGCTCAGGCCGGTCGGCTGGCCAGAACCTCGACGATGCGGGTCTGGGTATCGGCCTCGGCCGCCCCTTCGGCCGCGGCCAACTCGCGCGTCAGCCGCTCCATCGCCGCCTCGTAAAGCTGGCGCTCGGAATAGGATTGTTCGCGCTGATCGTCATTGCGGTGCAGGTCGCGCACCACCTCGGCGATCGCGATCAGATCGCCCGAATGGATCTTCTGCTCGTATTCCTGGGCGCGCCGCGACCACATCGCGCGCTTGACCCGGGGCTTGCCCCGCAGCGTCTTCAGCGCCTTGTCGCGGGTGCCGGCATCGGCCAGCTCGCGCATGCCGATATCGCGCGCCCGCGCCACCGGCACCCGCAGCGTCATCTTCTCCTTCTCGAAGGTGATCACATACATCTCAAGCGTCAGGCCGGCGACCTCCTGCTCCTCGACCGACACGATGCTGCCAACCCCATGGGCGGGATAGACGACGTGCTGGCCGGGGCGAAAACCGGCGGTGGCGGTCTGGCTCATGGTGACGGGTTCCTCCACGAAAGCGGTCCGGCCAGCCGGCGGCCCGGTTTCCGGGCGCGGGCCGGCTTCGGCCGTCAGCGTCATAGCCGGGTCGGCGCCGAAACGCCAGCCCGGGGCGCGTCAGCCGCCGTCGCCCGCCGCTTCGGAGAAGTACTTCTCCATCTTGCCGGCCTCGCCATCGCGGTCATCGGCATCGGGCAGCGGGTCCTTCTTGGTGATGATCACCGGCCAGCGTTCCGAGAATTTGCGGTTGAACTCGACCCATTTCTCCATGTCCGGCTCGGTGTCGGGGCGGATCGCATCGGCCGGGCATTCGGGCTCGCACACGCCGCAATCGATGCACTCGTCGGGATGGATGACGAGCATGTTCTCGCCCTCATAGAAACAATCGACCGGGCAGACCTCGACGCAGTCGGTGTATTTGCAGGCGATGCAGTTCTCGGTCACGACGTAGGTCATTTCATGGGTCTCCGTCCGGCACGCGTTTAAGTCGTATCTGCGGCCTATGTTTTGCCGATCCCGTGGGCCGGGTCAATCTGCGTTCCGGGGCGGCGCGGGCCGCGCGGCGGGATCGCCCGGGCGCGCGGCGGTGTCAATGTCGAGATCGACGTAAAGCGCCGCGGCCTCGGCGGCCGGGCCGCGCCGCTGGCCCAGCCCGGCGATCCGGACCAGACGAACCCGCCCGGCCTGCGGAAAGGTCAGGATATCGCCGGGGCGCACCGCCGCGGCCGGTCTGGTGACCCGCTGGCCGTTGCGCCGCAACCGCCCCTTGCCCACCATCGCGGCAGCCAGCGCCCGGGACTTGAAGAACCGCGCCCGCCACAGCCACAGATCGGCGCGGAGCGAACAGCATTCGTTGCGATCGCCGGCCATTACCGCGGTGTCCGGGCGTGGCGGATATTGACAGCCTGGCCACCGATTGCGCGAACCGATCCATAGAGTGCGTAGTCATCTGTCACCACAGCTTGGATTCAAATATCAAGTGCAACGGTTGATTTGAAGGCCGCGATTTCGTCGGCCATGGCTTCGGCGGGTGTTCTCCACCCGAGGGTTTTCCTCGGGCGGTTGTTCATCAGCGCGGCGACATCGTTGAGCCAGGTCTGGCTGACGCTTCCGAGGTCTGTGCCCTTGGGCATGAACTGGCGCAGCAGGCCGTTTGTGTTCTCGTTCGAGCCTCGCTGCCACGGCGCATGAGGATCGCAGAACCAGATGTCGATCTTCAGCCGTCGGGCGAGTTCGGGGTGACACACCATCTCGGATCCCCGATCATAGGTCATGCTCTTGCGCAGGGCTGCGGGCAGACGTTTCATCTGCCGTGAGAAACTTTCCAGCGCCGCCTCTGCGCCGTTGCCGTCCATTTTGCAGAGAACAACAAACCGGGTCTTACGCTCGACCAGCGTGCCCACCGACGAGCGATTGAAGGCGCCCTTGATCAGGTCGCCCTCCCAATGTCCCGGTACCAGGCGTGCTTCGACCTCCTCCGGACGGTTGATAATACGCAATGTTTCCGGAACCATAGAGGAAGCAGCCGCCGTTCTACGCTTGTTCCCACGTTTTGGTTTTGATTGCCGCAACGCCTCGATCATCGCATCCTTCAGGCCGCCACGGGGCTGCGCGTAAATCGCAGCATAGATCGTCTCATGGCTGACATGGGCAGCAGGGTCATCGGGTTTCATGCGCCGCAGTCTGTTCGCGATCTGCTCGGGAGACCAGCGCAGATGTACAAGCTTGCCGTGAACGAAGCGGTAGAGGTCGTCCCCCTCGACCAGCTTGCGCTTGCGCCGACAGCGTGCGCGGCGCTCATCATAGACGCGCCTCGCCGCCTGCGGGCAGTAACCACCATCGTCCTGACGACCACGCGCAAGCTCCCGGCTGATCGTGCTCGCGGGCCGGCCGAGAAGTCGACCAATACCTCGCTGACTATTGCCCCGTTGATGCTCGGCGAAAATCACGCCACGTTCCTCACTGTTGAGGTGCTTGTTTCGTCTGTCCATCGCAACATCCTATGCCCTGCGGGCTTCAGGTGTTGCACTTGAAACTTGAGCCTAAGCAGTCACATCGGCGCGGCAGGCCGCGACGATTGCAACATCCGTCAGGCCAAGGCGCATATAGTGGGCGCCTTGGACCACCTTTTCGCTCGGTTCATAGACCTCGGCAACCTGCAAGGCGTATTTCGCCAGCCAGAGACTCGCTGAGGCTGCGATACTCCGTTCGCCGGAACCGATCAGGTTTGATGTCTCGGTAAAGGTATTCGGCAGGGTCAGATGACGCGAAAAGTCGTCGATTGCCTTGAGAAGTATTGCGAAATCAACCGCGTCGAACGACTTTAGGCGCCTGTGCTTGCCGATCTGCTGCGGTGCAACGTTGCCGACGGCGAGCAGGACCAGGAGATTTGTGTCTATCAGGACCGACTTCACGCGCCGGTCATGCGGATAAATGCGCCGTCAGCGGCATCGAAATAGAAGGAGCGAACCGCTCGCTCGGAAGGCAATACGCTCCCTACCCCGAGCGCTGTTGCGATATGGTTCTTCTGCCCTGCAAAGCTCTTCCTTCCGACATCGAAACTCAGGGAAATCTTCCATTCATTGGTGCGTTCATCGTATTCTACCCCTTCAAGCAGCAGGTTATCAACGCACGCGCCGCCGGCAGCATCGCCGAAAAACCGGTCGAACCAGTCGAAAGCCAGGCCAATGGCATCCGTTGCCGCAAGCTCGGTGGTTGTCGTGTCCATCTATGCCTCCTAACTCCGATCCCGCAGCCCCATCAATGCGGCGGCAAAGGGATTGTCGGGGTCGATCGGTTTTTCCTTGCGCGGCGGCCGCGCCCGGGCAGCGGGCGCCTCGGCGGTGCGTTCCTTGGCGGGCGGCTTCCTGCCCTTCGACTTCCGGCGCGGCGTGTCCTTCGGCTTTTCCCGTCGGGGATGGCGCGGCTTCGGCGCCCAGGTGAAGGTGAAATAGACCTCGGATTCGGGCGCCGCCGGTTCAGCGTGAGAGGCTTCTGCGGCCGCTGCGGTTTGCTCGGGCGCCGGTGCGGCATCGGCGGGCGCGGCGCCATCCGATCCGGCCGGGCCAGGCGCCGCCGCTTCGGCACCCTCGGCGTCGGTATCGCCGACGTCGCCCGCAAGGGCGGAGGAGGCGTCGGCATCGGCGCGCGGCGGGCGAAGCTTGGTCCGCTCGCCGCGTTCGGCGGCATAGCCAAGCCCACCCATCAGATCGGCGAATTGCTCCAGGGTCAGGCCGGTGATCGACAGCATCTCGGCGCTGGCCTCGAACCCGGCACGCGAATCGCACGCCCGCAACATGTCTGCGAGCCGTTCCAGCATGTCGATCCGGATCGCCCGGGCACCCGCCGGGCGATAGCCCGACAGATGATAGACCGTCGCCGGCACGCCCCCGGCAAGCGGGATCGTCACCAGCCCGGGCGGCGGCGCCTGGGGGAACTCCGCCTCGCCGCGGGCCAGCGCCCACAGCACCAGACGCAGCCGGGTCGGCGCGGGTTTCAGAAGCGCCGGCACGAAGATCATGTATTGCCCGAACCGCACGCCATGCTTGCGCAGCGCCCCGCGCGCCGCCTGGTCGAGCGCCTTGACCTCGGCGGCGACCGGCTCCCGCGGGAGGAGCCCCAGCGCCTCGACCAGACCGAAGCCAAAGCCGCGCGCCGGCGGCGGCAGCGCATCATCCTTTTGCAGCGCGATCAGCGGCTCCATCAGCGCCGCGATCCTGCGGTCGATGAAATGCTGCAGGCGACGCTGCACCCGCTCGCTGACCTCCGGTCCCGCCTCGTCATCGACGAAGACGCTGACCTGCGGGTGCAGGGCGTCGGCGCCCGCCACCAGCCTGCCGACCGCGTCAGAACCCCACATCAGGCCGCCCTGTTCGGTGAAATCGAGCTCGGTGTCGGGGGCGTTGTACAACCGATCTGCGCGCAGCCTGTATTGCGGGGCCAGCGCGGCGATGGCGGCCGACCGCAGGGTGCGCGCGGCATCGGGCGTTGCGCTGGCGTCCTGGCGGAACCGGAACCCGTCCAGCCGCCCGGCGAACTGCCCCTCGATCGTTACCTCGCCCGATTCGCTGACTTCGGCCACGAGCGCCTCCCTCTGTTTCAGACGGCGCAACAGCACGCTGGTGCGCCGGTCGACGAAACGCTGCGTCAGGGCCCCGTGCAGCGCGTCGGACAGGCGGTCTTCTACCGCGCGTGTTTCGCCCCGCCAATGGGTTTCGTCCCGCACCCAGCCGCGCCGCTGCGCGACGAAGGTCCAGGTCCGGATGAAGGCCAGCCGCTTGGCCAGCGCGTCGATGTCGCCCTGCGGCCGGTCGACGGCGCGGACCCGTGCGGCAAACCAGTCTTCGGGGATCTCGCCCGCCTTGTGCAGAAAGCCGAAGATGCGGCGCAGCATGGCGACATGTTCGGCCGGGGTGATGTCGCGGAAATCGGGGATCTGGCAGACCTCCCACAACAGCCGCACGTCGCGGCCATCGCGCAGCACGGGCGCGATTTCGGGATCGTCGGCCAGCGCCTTCAGCGCGGCCAGGTCGTCGGCCTCGCGGCCGCGAACCAGCCAGTCGTCGTCGGGCCGGGCCTCGAGCGCGGCAATCAGCGCCCCGGCGGATGCGAAGTCGAGCCGCCGATTGCGCCATTGCAGCCGGCGGACCGGGGCAAAGCGGCTGTCCTCGATCGCCCGGGTCACCTCTTCGGGCAGGTTGCGGGCTTCGCCGGTGACGCCGAACGTGCCGGGCTGCAGGTAGCGCCCGGCGCGCCCGGCGATCTGGGCCAGTTCGTTCGGCGCCAGCGGGCGCATCCGGCGGCCGTCGAATTTCGACAGGCCGGCAAAGGCCACGTGATCGATGTCGAGATTGAGGCCCATGCCGATCGCGTCCGTCGCCACCAGATGGTCCACATCGCCGTTCTGGTACATTGCCACCTGGGCGTTGCGGGTGCGCGGGCTCAGCGCGCCCATCACCACCGCCGCGCCGCCCTTCTGCCGGCGCAGCAGTTCGGCAATCGCATAGACGTTGTCAGCCGAGAAGCCGACGATGGCGGCCCGCGGTTTCATCCGGCTCAGCTTGGTCGGGCCGGTGTAGGTGAGGTCGGAAAACCGCGACCGCCCCTCGAACCGGGCGGCCGGCACCAGCGCGGCGATCGCCCCGCGCATGGTCGCCGCGCCCAGAAACATCGTCTCGCGCGCGCCGCGGGCGTGCAGCAACCGGTCGGTGAACACATGGCCGCGTTCGGGATCGGCGCAAAGCTGGATCTCGTCGATGGCCAGGAACTCGCAGGCCAGGTCCTGCGGCATCGCCTCGACCGTGCAGACCCACCAGCGCGCCCGCTCGGGCACGATCCGTTCCTCGCCGGTGACCAGCGCCACCGTGGACGGGCCGCGCAGGCCGACAATGCGGTCATAGACCTCGCGCGCCAGCAGGCGCAGCGGCAGGCCGATGATGCCGGTGCGATGGCCCAGCATGCGCTCGACCGCCAGATGCGTCTTGCCGGTGTTGGTGGGGCCCAGCACCGCGGTGATCCGCTGCTCACACATCGCTGCCTCCGGCGCCGGGTGGCCTCAGGTCTCGCGCCCGTTCACCTGGATGTCCAGCCATTCGGCCGCATCCGGAATCTCGTCGATATGCGGGTTGAGTTCGAGCGCGCGCTGCCATGCCTCGAGCGCGGCGGCCGGCCGGTCGAGCCCCATCAGGATCGCGCCAAGCCCGGCCCAGGCCTCGAAATGTCGCGGCTCGAGCGCCAGCGTCCGACGCAGATCGCCGATCGCCGCGCCGATCCGCCCGTCAAGGAAAAGCGCCTGCGCACGGCCATGCCAGGCCTCGGCAAAGCCGGGGGCGTGGTCGGTCAGCGCCGTGAAATGTTCCACCGCCGCGGTGAAGTCGCGCGCCGCAATGGCGGAGCGGCCGCGCCGCAGCAACAGGTCGAGCGTGCCGGACCCCGATTGCGACCAGCGATTGCGGATATCCGCCGCGATCTGGTCGGGGTTGGCCGCATCGGGGTCCGCGAGGCTGGCAAACAGCGCGTCCATGTCGTCCGCACCGTCCGGTGCCACGGCATCCTGCGCCGCGGCGGGCCAGGCCAGCGCCAGAAGCAACGCAAGGGTATTTGCAATTCGGATCAACAGCGCCATACAGCGAAGTCTAGCACCGGTCGCGCCAAAGGCGAGACCCGAATCGATCCGGCATCCAAAGGGGACAGGCATGAGCGACATCACGGCGAAGGCGGTGGAGAAACTGCAGGAAAAGCTGGCCGGCGGCTTCGACGGGACGGTGAAGTTCGACATTTCCGATGCCGGCACGATCCTGCTCGATGCGACCGGCGTGCACGAAGGCGATGGCGACGCCGATTGCACGCTGACCGCCGACGCAGAGACGTTCGAGGCGATCCTGAACGGCGAGCTGAACCCGACCTCGGCCTTCATGGGCGGCCGGCTCAGCGTCGATGGCGATATGGGGATGGCGATGCGGCTGGCCGGCGCGCTTGGCTGACGGCGCGCCGTTTCACAGCGACCTGGCCGACGGGCCGCCCGGCGGGACGGCGTTCTGGCTGACCGCGGATGACGGGGTGCGGCTGCGTTGCGGCTGGTGGCCCGGGGGCACGCGCGGCACCATCGTGCTGTTTCCCGGCCGCTCCGAATATGTCGAGAAATACGGCCGCACCGCGCGCGCCTTTCACGACGCGGGCTTTGCGGTTGCGGCGATCGACTGGCGCGGCCAGGGGCTGGCCGACCGCAGCGCGCCCGATATCGGCGATGTCGCCCATTTCGACGCCTATCAGCGCGATGTAACGGCCTATCTGGATGCGTTGCTGGCGATCGGCGCGCCCCATCCCTGGGTGCTGGTCGGTCACTCCATGGGCGGCTGCATCGGGCTGCGGGCCCTGCAGGCCGGCCTGCCCTTTGCCGCCGCGATCTTCACCGCGCCGATGTGGGCGATCGAGGTGCCGCGCGCCCTGCGCCGGGTCGCGCGGCTGGTCGCGCGCGGGGCCTGCCTGTCGGGCTGGGCCGACCGCTATGTGCCGGGAACAGGGCCGCAGAACTATACCCTGCAGCACGGTTTCGAGGGCAACAAATGGACCTCGGACCCCGAAGCATGGGCCTGGCTGGGCGACCAGCTGCGGGCCCGGCCCGAGCTCAACACCGGCGGGCCAAGCTGGCGCTGGCTGGCCGCCGCGCTCGACGAGATCGTTCGGGTGACCCGGGCGCCGATGCCCGCCATCCCCGCATTGGCCTGGCTGGGCGGCCATGAGACGATCATCGAGGCCGATGCGGTGCAGCGGCTGATGGCGCGCTGGCCGGGCGGCCGGATCGAGGAGATCGCCCGCGGCCGCCACGAGCTGCTGATGGAGGCAGCGCCGATCCGGCAGCGGATCGTCGCCGAATCGGTGGCCTTTGTCGCCGCGGCGACCGGTCATGCCGACGGTCATTGAGAATGACCGTTCTCAGCCGGCCGCCTGCGCCTCGATCGCGGCCAGGGTCGCGCCGGTGGCAATCGCCTCGGGGTCGAGCACCAGTTCGATCACCGCCAGCGTGCCCGCCGCCCGGGCCTGCGCAAAGGCGCCGGGGAAATCGGCCTCGTCGGTCACCCGGACGCCGAAACCGCCATGGGCGCGGGCCAGCGCCGCGAAATCGGGGTTGACCAGTTCGGTGCCGCTGATCCGGCCGGGATAGTTGCGCGCCTGATGCATCCGGATCGTGCCGTACATCCGGTTGTTGGCGACGATCACGATCGGCGCGGCACCGGCCTGGCGGGCCGTCGCCAGCTCGTTCCCGGTCATCTGAAAGCAGCCATCGCCGGCGAAACAGATCACCACCCGGCCCGGGTGCCGCAACCCCGCCGCGATCGCGGCGGGCAGCCCATAGCCCATCGACCCGCTGGTCGGGGCAAGCTGGGTGCCGAACCGCTTGTAGCGGAAATGGCGATGCACGAAGGCGGCATAGTTGCCCGCCCCGTTGGTCACGATCGCATCCTCGGGCAGATGCTCCGACAGCCATTCGACGACACGGCCCAGATGCACCGCGCCGGGCAGCGCCGCCGGCCTTTGCCAGGCCTCGTAATCGGCCCGCGCGGCGGCCCGCCAGCCCGGCCAGCCCGAACCCGGCGGTGCGGTTTCGGCCAACCGGGCCAGCACCGCCGGCGCCGGCGCGGCGATGGCGACCGCGGCGGGATAGACCCGGCCGATCATGTCGGGATCGGGATGGACCTGCAGCAACACCGGGGCGGGCGCCGCCGGGTCGATCAGCCGATAGCCATCGGTCACCGGGTCCGACAGCCGCGCACCCAGCACCAGCAGGCAATCGGCGGCCCGCACCCGCTGCCCCAGCGCGGGGTTCAGCCCCACCGACACATCGCCGGCATAGCAGGGATGCCGGTTGTCCATGTAGTCCTGCCGGCGGAACGCGGCCGCCACCGGCACATCCCAGCATTCGGCGAATCGGGCCAGATCTTCGGCCGCCCGCTGCGACCAGCCCGGGCCGCCGGCAATCGTCAGCGGCCGCGCCGCCGCCGCCAGCCGGTCGGTCAGCGCGGCGATCTGCGCATCCGTCACGCCCGGCAGCGGCAACGCGGCAGGCGCGCGATCGGGCACCTCTGCCCGGGCGCTCAGCATGTCTTCGGGCAGGCTCAGCACCACCGGCCCGGGCCGCCCGGCCTGGGCCGCATGAAACGCCCGGGCGATGTATTCGGGCAGCCTGGCGGTGTCGTCGATTTCGGCCACCCACTTTGCCAGCGGGCCGAAGAAGGCGCGGAAATCGACCTCCTGAAACGCCTCGCGATCGCGGTTGCGGCGCGGCACCTGACCGACGAACACCACCATCGGCGTCGAATCCTGTCGCGCCACATGGATGCCGCTGGCCGCGTTGGTGGCGCCCGGCCCGCGGGTGACGAAAACCACCCCGGGTCGCCCGGTCAGCTTGCCCCAGGCTTCGGCCATCATCGCCGCGCCGCCCTCGTGGCGGGCCACGGTGTTGCCGATGCCGGCGCCGTAAAGCCCGTCAAGCGCGGCAAGAAAGCTTTCGCCGGGGATCGAGAAGACCCGCTCGACGCCGTGCCGTTTCAACTGTTCGGCAAGGATCGTCCCACCATGTCGCATGCCCATCGGCGCCCCCATCGTTGATATGCGAAACTGCCCGGGGCGACAGCGGCGTCAAGCATGATACAACTTGCAGGAGACCGCACAGCGTCTAGGAAGGAAACCAAGGGGGCCGACCATGCCAAACCATCTGCTGGGTATTTCGGGTTCGCTGCGGCGCGACAGCTTCAACACGAAGCTGATGCGCGCCGCCGCACGGCATTACGGTCCCGCCACCTTTACCGAAGCCGATCTGCGGCTGCCGCTCTATGATGGCGATCTGGAGCATCTGCACGGCATCCCCGAGCCGGTCCAGCGCCTGTCCGACCAGATCGCCGCGGCGGATGCGGTGGTGATCGCGGGGCCGGAATACAACAAGTCGATCTCGGGCGTGCTGAAGAACGCGCTCGACTGGGTCAGCCGGACGAAGCCCAACCCGTGGCACGACAAGCCGGTCGCCATCGTCTCGGCCACGGCCGGGCGTGCCGGCGGCGAGCGGACGCAATTCGCGCTGCGCCTGTGCATGGTGCCGTTCCGGCCACGCCTTGTCACCGGCCCCGAGGTTCTGGTCGCCGGGGCGGCCGAGCAGTTCGACGAAGCCGGACGCCTGACAAATGATCGCTACGATGCCGCACTGGCCGAGCTGATGGCGGTGCTGCGGGTCGAGGCCGGTGGCTGACCCGTCCGATTCGCCGGTCGCGGACGCGGATGCGGACAACGATACCGACCATCCCGCAGTGGGTCGGTCTTCGGTCAGCCGCGATGCCCTCGACCCCCAACGCGCGACGGCGCTGCAGGCGCTGCTGGGCATGCCGGGCCACCCCGCCGCCGGCGGCGACCGGCTGATGCCGCTGGGGCATCACGTCTATTTCTGGGAGATCCTGCCGCCCTGGTCGATGGGGTTCGACGGCCGCGCCGCACCGGGCAGCGGCTTTCTGCCCGATCTCGACGGGTTGCCGCAGCGCAGCCTGGCCGGCGGCGCGGTGTTCTGGCACGCCCCCCTGATTCTGGGGCAGGAGGCGACGCGCCACAGCCGTGTCGCGGCTGTCAAGACACAGGCCGGCGAGGCGGGGCCGGGCGGCCTCGTTGCCACGGATCACGGCATCGAACAGGCCGGCGCCACCGTCCTGACCGAGCGCCAGACGCTGCTCTATCGCGCGGCCGCTTCCCCTGTCCCGATCGCGGCGAACGCGCCGCCCGCCCCGGACCAGGCGGAAACCGCCATCGAGGACCCGGCGCTGTTCGACGCGGTGACGCTGTTCCGCTATGCCGCGCTGACCTGCGAGTCCCATCGCATCCATTACGATGCCGAATACGCGCGCACCGAGGAAGGCTATGCCGAGCGGGTCGTGCCGGCGGGCCTGATGGCCCAGCGGCTGGCGCTGATGGCCGAGGCGCAGATCGGCCCGCTGATGCGGTTTTCGTTCCGGGTCGCGGCGCCGCTTTGCCTGGGCGATGCGGCGGGGTTCTGCAGCGGGCCGCGCGACGGGCCGCGCTTGAAACTGTGGGTGAAGGGGCCGGACGACCGGCTGTGCCTGAGCGCCGAGGCCGAGGCGGCCGGATAACCCGGTGCGTCCGCCGGCTGGCCGAAGAGATCGCAGCGAAAGGTTCCCAAACCCCATGACCCAGCCAATCGCGGTGATCGGAAACGCCAATCTCGACATTGTCGGCGGCCCGCTCGACACCTGGCCGGACCGCGGGACCGAGGTGTTTCTCGACCGGTCGGACCTGCGCATCGGCGGCTCGGCGGCCAACACCGCGCTGGTGCTGCGTCGGCTCGGCGCCCGCGCCGGGCTGATCGCAGCCGCCGGCGCCGATCCGATCGGCGCGATGATCCGGGCGGCGTTTTCCGGCCCGCTCGACCGGATCGCCGGCATCGCCGGGCCCAGTTCGGTGACCTTCGGGGTGCTGCATGGCGATGCCGAACGCAGCTTTCTTTCGACCCGCGGCCATCTCGACCGGTTCGGCCCGGCCGAGATCGCCGCGGCGCTGGCCGATTGGCCGCTGAGAGGCGCCACCGCCCTCCTCAGCGGCAGCTTCGCCATGGGGACGCTGCGCGATGCCACGGCGGGGCTGCTGGCGCGGCTGCGCGGGGCAGGCGCCCGGGTCGCCATCGATCCGGGCTGGCCCGGCGGCGGCTGGACGGCGCCGGCCCGGGCGGCGATGGCGGCATGGCTGGGGCTGGCGGATATCGTTCTGATCAACGACAAGGAGCTTGCCGGCTTTGCCGGAGGTGCCGAGCCCGAGGCCGCCCGCGCGCTGCTGCGACCCGGCGCGACGCTGATCGTCAAGCGCGGCGCGGCGGGGGCCGTATCGCTGTCGGCCGCGGGCACACGCCACGCAGCGCCGGCGCCGGTGGTCGATGCGCAAGACACCATCGGCGCGGGGGATGCGTTCAACGCGGGCTACCTGGCTGCCCTGCAACGCGGTGCGGCGCCCGGCGACGCCTTGGCGCGGGCCTGCCGCGTCGCCTCGGCCGTGGTTGCCGAGTTTCCGCGCCGCGACACGCCGATCGCGCTGACCGAGGGGGCGCCATGAACATCCTGCTGATGATCGCCGACGATCTCGGTCGCATGGCCGGGTGCTATGGCGCGCATGGGCTGACCACCCCGCATATCGACGCGCTGGCCGCGCAGGGCACCCGTTTCGACATGGCCTTCACCTCGACCGCCTCGTGCTCGGGCAGCCGGTCGGTGATCTTCACCGGCCTGCACACGCATCAATCGGGGCAATACGGGCTGCATCACGACCACCACCATTTCATGACCTTCGGGGATGTCGCGACCCTGCCCGCGCTGATGAACCGGGCCGGTGTGCATGGCGGCATCATCGGCAAGGTCCATGTCGGCCCGCCCGAAACCTATCCCTGGGCGCTGCGCGAGGAAAGCGGCACGCGCGACATTCGCTGGGTGGCGGGCCGGGCGGCCGCCTATTTCGCCGACCGCGCCGCCGATGGCCGGCCGTTCTGCCTGACCGTGGGCTTCATCGATCCGCATCGGGACCGCACGCGCGGCGGTTTCGGCAATGCCGAATTCGGCGCCGAGGATCCGGCCATCGCGCCCGAGGCCGTGATTGTGCCGGGCTTTCTGCCCGATCTGCCCGAAACCCGCATCGAGCTGGCCGAATATGCCCGGTCGGTGCACCGGCTGGATCGCGGGGTGGGCCTGGTCCTCGACGCGCTTGCCGCCGCCGGGCTGGCGGCTGACACGCTGGTCGTCTTTCTGTCCGACAATGGTGCGCCGTTCCTCAATTCGAAGACCACGCTTTACGATGCCGGGGTGCACCTGCCGCTGATCCTGCGCCGCCCGGGCCAGCGCGCCGGCATCGCCAACCCGAATCTTGTCTCCTTCGTCGATCTGCTGCCGACCTTTCTGGAGGCAGCCGGGGCCGGCCCCGCGCCGGCGCCCTGCCGGGGCCGCTCGGTATTGCCGATCCTCGAAGAGACCCGGGCGCTGCCCGACTGGGACCACGTCTTTGGCTCGCACAGCTTTCACGAGGTGACGAATTACTGGCCGACGCGGTTCCTGCGCGACCGCCGCTTCAAATACCACCGCAATGTCGCGTGGCAGCTCGATTTTCCTTTCTCGGGCGATCTTTACGGGTCGCTGACCTGGGAAGGGGTGCGGCGCACCGACCCGCCGATGATCGGCCCGCGCCCGCTATCGGCCTATCTGCGCCGCCCGGCCGAAGAGCTGTTCGACCTGGAAGCCGACCCCGACGAGGTGACGAACCTTGCTGGCGATCCGGCCCATGCCGACCGGCTGGCGGCGATGCGCGACCGGCTGGAGGCCTGGCAGCGGGCCACGCGGGACCCGTGGCTGTACCGCGACGGCGTTTCGGTGATGGCGGTCGAACACCATTTGGCGGCCGGCCTGACCCTGCCCGACCGGTTCGACATGGAAGGCTGACGCCCGGCCGATCAGCGATCCGGGCCGGCGGCCGACCGCGCCGCCGCAACGGCGGCCTTCCAGGCGCCATAGCGCGCCGCGCGATCGGCGCTGTCCATCGCCGGCAGGAACCGCCGATCGAGCGACCAGTTCTGCGCAAATGCCTCGGGCCCCGGATAGATGCCGGCCTGCATCCCGGCCAGCCAGGCCGCGCCCAGCGCCGTCGTTTCCAGCACCTTGGGGCGGTCGACCGAGGCGCCCAGAATGTCGGCGAGGAATTGCAGCGTCCAGTCCGATGCCGTCATGCCGCCATCGACCCGCAGCACCGCCTCGCCCGGGCCGCCCATATCGGCCTGCATCGCCTCGAGCAGGTCGCGGGTCTGGAAACCGACGCTTTCCAGCGCCGCCCGGGCGAATTCGGCGGGCCCGGAATTGCGCGTGAGGCCGAACACCGCGCCCCGGCATTCGGCATCCCAATAAGGCGCGCCGAGGCCGGTGAAGGCCGGCACCACGATCAGCGATTGCCTTGGGTCCGAGGCTTCGGCCAGGGTCTGGGTCTGGGCCGCCGTTTCGATGATCCCAAGCCCGTCGCGCAGCCATTGCACCACGGCGCCGGCGACAAAGATCGCCCCCTCCAGCGCATAGGTCGGCACCCCGTCGAAGCGATAGGCGATGGTGGTCAGCAACCGGTTGCGCGACGCGACCGGTTCGGCGCCGGTGTTCAGCAGGGCAAAACAGCCGGTGCCATAGGTCGATTTCAGCATGCCCGGGGCGAAACAGGCCTGGCCCACCGTGGCCGCCTGCTGGTCGCCGGCAACGCCGCAGATCGGCAGGGCGGCGCCGAAATGCGCCGGCTCTGCCGTGCCGAATTCCGCCGCGCAGTCCAGCACCTCGGGCAGCATCGCCATCGGGATGTCCAGAAGCGCGCACATTTCCGCCGACCACGCCCCGCGATGGATATCGTAGAGCAGGGTGCGCGCGGCGTTGGTGGCGTCGGTGACATGGCGCCGGCCGCCGGTCAGCCGCCAGATCAGATAGCTGTCGACCGTGCCGAACAGCAGATCGCCATTCGCCGCCCGGGCGCGTGCGCCGTCGACCGTGTCGAGCAGCCAGCGCAGCTTGGTCCCCGAGAAATAGGGATCGGCCAGCAGACCGGTCCGCGCGGTGATCTCCGCTTCGTGGCCAGCCTCGCGCAGGTTGCGGCAAAAGGCGGCCGTCCGGCGATCCTGCCAGACGATGGCGTTGTGGATCGGCCGTCCGGTGTCGCGCTCCCATACCAGGGTCGTCTCGCGCTGATTGGTGATGCCGATGGCCGCGATCTGGCCCGGTTCCAGCCCGGATCGGGCGAGTGCGGCCCGGCCCGTCGCCAGGGTGCTGCGCCACAGATCCTCGGGGTCGTGTTCGACCCAGCCCGAAGCCGGGAAATGCTGCGGGAATTCCTCTTGCGCCAGCGCCGCGACGCCGAGATCGGCATCGAACACCAGGGCGCGGGTCGAGGTGGTGCCCTGATCGATGGCAAGAATGTGGGGCATCGGCGTCGGACCTTTCGCTAGCGGAACCGGTCACAGGCTACCTTCAGGCCGGGCGGTGTCCAGCCCGCGGCGCCGGCGCTGCCGCGTCGGCCGGTCAGACGCGCCGCGCCGCGACCCACAGGCATATCAGCTCGACAGCGGCATGGGCGCCGGCAACGGCCGTGGCGCCAGTTGCGTCATAGGACGGCGCAACCTCGACCACATCGCCGCCCACCATCGGCAGGCCGGCAAGGTCCTGCAGGATCGCGGCGGCCTGCCAGCTGGCCAGCCCGCCCCAGACCGGCGTGCCGGTGCCGGGCGCGAAAGCGGGGTCGAGCACGTCGATGTCGAAGCTGACATAGGCCGGGCCGGCGCCGACGATCTGGCGGACCTGCGCCGCGATGGCGGACGGGCCGCGTTCATGCACCTGGCGCGCGCCGATCACGGCGATGCCCAGCGTGTCGGGGTTCACGGTGCGGATGCCGATCTGGACCGAGCGTTCGGGGTCGATCACGCCTTCGCGCACGCCCTTGTAGAACATCGTGCCGTGATCGATCCGCCCCGGCACCTCATCGGCCCAGGTATCGGTATGGGCGTCGAACTGAACGAGCGCCAGCGGCCCATGCCGGCGGCATGGGCGCGCAGGATCGGCAGGCTGATCGAATGGTCCCCGCCCAGCGCGATCATCCCCGCGCCCTGGTCGAGGATCGCCGCCGCATGCGCCTCCAGCGCGGCGGGAAAGGCCGGCACATCGGCATAGTCGAAGGCAAGGTCCCCGTAATCGGCCAGCGCAATCTCGGCCAGCGGGTCGAAATCCCACCCCCAGGGCGGATCGAAGGCCTGCAGGCACGACGCCTCGCGGATCGCGCGCGGGCCCAGACGCGCGCCCGGGCGATTGGTCACCGCCTGGTCGAACGGCACCCCGGTGATCGCCAGATCGACGCCGGCAAGGTCCTTGGTATAGGTCCGGCGCAGGAAACTCGTCACCCCGCCAAAGCTGTTCTCATACGCCCAGCCGCGGCGGACCGGCGCGGTGACGGCCAGGTCGACCTGCGACTTTGCGTCTTCCAGCGCCATCAGCCGATCCGCACCCCGTCCCGGACCAGCCGGTCGGTGACCTGAGAAATCGCTTTCCCCAGCGTGTCGGCCACCTGATCGACCTGATCGCGGGTGATCACCAAGGGCGGCGACATCACGTTGAGATGCCCCATCGGGCGCACCATCAGCCCCATCGCCTCGCACGCGTCCGAGATCCGCCGCCCGATATCGATCTCGTCGGGCAGCAGCCGTTTGGTGGCCTTGTCGGCGACGTTCTCGACGCACAGCATCAGCTTCTTTCCGCGCACATCGCCGACGATGGGCAGCGCGGCGAGCCGGCCCAGCCGCTCCTCGAAATAGGTGCCGACCTCGGCGGCATGGGCGAGCAGGCCCTCGTTCTCGATGATCTCGATATTCTTCAGCCCCGCCGCACAGCACACCGGGTGGCCCGAATAGGTGAAGCCGCTGGTGAACCAGCGGTCGCCGCCGATCGTCTGCCAGATGCGGTCGGACACGATCATCGCGCCCAGCGGCAGATAGCCGCTGGTCAGCCCCTTGGCCGTGCAGATCACATCGGGGATGACGCCGAACTCGGCTTCGGTTGCGAACCAGTGGCCCAGCCGGCCCCAGGCCGTCACCACCTCGTCGGCGACGAACAGGATGTCGTGGCGCTGGCAGACCTCCCACATCCGCCGCAGATAGCCCGCGGGCGGCACGATCACCCCGCCCGAGGCCTGGATCGGCTCGGCGAAGAAGGCGCCGACACGGTCCGGACCGATTTCGGCGATCGTCGCCTCGAACTCCGCCACCAGCCAGTCGGTGAACGCCTCGCCCGCCAGAGCGTCCGGGGCGCGATAGGGGTTCGGGGCGGAAATGTGGTGGATATGATCCGAGATATAGCGGAATTCGGGCACCCGGTCGCCCGACCGCTGGCCCAGCGACATCGCCACCTGGGTCGATCCGTGATAGGAATCGTGGCGCGCGACGATGTGGTGCTTGTCGGGGTTTCCCCGGCAGGCGTGGTAATACTGGACCAGCCGATAGGCGCTGTCGATCGCCTCGGACCCGCCGGTGGTGAAATGGACGCGGTTGAGGTTCCCCGGCGCCAGTGCGGCGATCTTCGCGGCCAGCCGGGCGGCCGGGTCGTTGGTGATGTCGACGAAGCTGTTGGCATAGGCGAGCCGTTCGGCCTGCTCGGCGATCGCCCGGGCCATATCGGCCCGGCCGAGCCCGATATTGGTGCACCACAGCCCGCCCACCGCATCGAGGTAACGGGTGCCGTTGGCGTCCCAAAGCCAGCAGCCCTCGCCGCGGGTCATCACCAGCGCGCCTTCGGTCTCGAAGCTTTCGAAATGGGTCCAGGGGTGAAAGCCATGGGCGCGGTCCATCTCCCACAGCTCATGCGCGGCATCGTTGCGCAACCCGCCTTGCAGGGCGGTCATGGCGGTCTCCCCGTTGGTTTCGGATGGCGCCAGCCTAGCCGCCCGGCCGACCCGGGCGCCAGCGGATTCTGGCCCGCACAGCTTTCGCGGCGGCCGCACCCGGCATAGGCTGCGCCGCGATGCAGGACACCGCCGCACCGCCATGGCCCGACAGCCTGTGGGCCGCCGACCCGGGCAGCTTGCCCGCCCATGCGCCCTTGGCGGGCGACCGGCGGGTCGATCTGGCCGTGATCGGTGCGGGTTATGCGGGGCTCAACGCCGCGCTTGAGGCAGCGGGGCGCGGGGCAGAGGCGCTGGTGCTCGAGGCCCGCCAGCCGGGCTGGGGCGCGTCGGGGCGCAATGGCGGCTTTGCCTGTCTCGGCGGCACGCTGTTCGGCGCGGCCGCACTGGCGCGGCGGTTCGGCGCCGACCGGGCGGCCGAGGCGCACCGGTGCCAGCGCGCCGCCATCGACCGGGTGGCGGCCAATCTGGCCGAATACGGCATCGACGCCCAGACCGGGCCGGTGGGCGAGGTCTGCCTGGCCCACCGCCCCGCCGCCATGGCCGGGCTGGCCGACGAGGCGGATTTCCTGAACCGCGCCCATGGGCTGGGGGTGACGATGCTGCCCCGGGATGCGCTGGCCGAACGCGGCCTGGGGCCGGCCGGTTTCGCCGGCGGGGCGCTGACGCCGGTGGGCTTTCCGCTGAACCCGATGGCCTATGCCCAGGGCCTGGCCGGGGCGGCGACCAGGGCGGGCATCGCGATCCACGGGTCGAGCCCGGTGACGGCCTTGATCCATGACGGCGGCGGCTGGCTGCTGCGGACCCCGGGCCGAACGGTGCGGGCGGGTCGCGTTGTCCTGGCGATGAACGCCTATGCCGATCCCGCGCTGGGCGGCGCGCGGACAACGCTGACCGTTCCGTCCTCGATCCTGGTCACCCGCCCGCTGACATCGGCCGAGGAAGCGGCGCAGAACTGGCCCTCGCGCGCCATGGCGTATGATTCGCGCCGCCTGCTGCACTATTTCCGGCGCCTGCCCGACGGCCGCTTTCTGTTCGGGATGCGCGGCGGCTTTGGCACGGATCGCGCCGCGCTGGGCGCAATCCGGTCGCGCATGCGGCGCCATTTCGCCGCGCTGTTTCCCGAATGGGCCGCGGTCGAGACGGCGTTCTTCTGGTCGGGGCTGGTCGCACTGACCGGGCGCGGCCTGCCCTTTATCGGGCCGGTGCCGGGGCGGCCGGGCGTGTTCGCGGCCTTCGGCTTTCACGGCAATGGCGTCGCGCTGGCCAGCGAGGCGGGCCGGGGCGCGGCCGGCCTGGCGCTGGGCGACGCGCTCGACACGGTGCCCGCGCTGTTCCGGCAACCGCCGACGCGCCTTCCGCCCGGCTGGCTGGCCCGGCCGGCCCTGTCGGCGATGTTGCGCGGGGCCGCCCTGCTGGACGGCCCGCTGCGCCGCCGGACCGCGTGACAAGCGCCGCTCGATCGCCTATATTGACGGGGTTGTGCAGGAGACCCACCAGATCATGAGCGATCAGCAGGAATACGGCGCCGACTCCATCAAGGTCCTGAAGGGGCTGGAGGCGGTTCGGAAACGCCCGGGCATGTATATTGGCGACACCGATGACGGCTCGGGCCTGCACCACATGGTCTATGAGGTGGTCGATAACGGCATCGACGAGGCGCTGGCCGGTCATGCCGATGCGGTTTCGGTGACGATCCATGCCGATGAAAGCGTCTCGGTCGCCGATAACGGCCGCGGCATCCCTGTCGACATCCATGCCGAAGAGGGCGTCTCGGCGGCCGAGGTCATCATGACCCAGCTGCATGCGGGCGGGAAGTTCGACCAGAATTCCTACAAGGTGTCGGGCGGGCTGCACGGCGTCGGCGTGTCGGTTGTCAACGCCCTGTCGGACTGGCTGGAGCTGCGCATCTGGCGCGGCGGCAAGGCCCATTTCGCCCGCTTCGAACATGGCGACACGGTCGAGCATCTGCGGGTGACGGGCGAGGCCGGCGACCGCACCGGGACCGAGGTGCGGTTCCTTGCCTCGACCGACACGTTTTCCGACCGGCACTACAAATTCGCCACGCTGGAACACCGGCTGCGCGAGCTTGCCTTCCTCAATTCCGGGGTCCGGATCACGCTGACCGACGAACGGCCGGGCGCGCCCGAACCGGTCGCGCTGTGCTATGATGGCGGGGTGCGCGAATTCGTCCGCTATCTCGACCGGTCGAAGACACCGCTGATCGGCGAGCCGATCTGGGTGACCGGCGAGCGCGAGGGGATCGGGATCGAGGCGGCGTTGTGGTGGAACGATGGCTATCACGAGACGGTCTTGCCCTTTACCAACAACATCCCGCAGCGCGATGGCGGCACCCATATGGCGGGGTTCCGGGGCGCGCTGACCCGCACGATCAACGGCTATGCCGGCCAGACCGGCCCGGCGCGCAGGGAAAAGGTCGCCCTGACCGGCGACGACGCGCGCGAGGGGCTGACCTGCGTGCTGTCGGTCAAGGTGCCCGATCCCAAGTTCAGCTCGCAGACCAAGGACAAGCTGGTGAGTTCCGAGGTCCGCCCGGCGGTCGAAAGCCTGCTGGGCGAGAAGCTTGGCCAGTGGTTCGAGGAGCATCCCGCCGAGGCCAAGATCATCGTCGGCAAGATCGTCGAGGCGGCGCTGGCCCGCGAGGCGGCGCGCAAGGCACGCGAACTGACGCGGCGCAAGACGGCGATGGATGTGAACTTTCTGGCCGGCAAGCTGAAGGATTGTTCGGAAAAGGATCCGGCGAAGTCCGAGCTTTTCCTGGTCGAGGGCGATTCGGCCGGCGGCTCGGCGCAGACCGGGCGCGACCGCCGCACCCAGGCGGTGCTGCCGCTGCGCGGCAAGATCCTGAATGTGGAACGCGCCCGTTTCGACCGCATGCTGTCGAGCCAGGAGATCGGCAATCTGGTGATGGCGCTGGGCACCGGTATCGGGCGCGGCGAATTCGACATCGCGAAACTGCGCTATCACAAGGTCATCATCATGACCGATGCCGATGTCGATGGCGCCCATATCCGAACGCTGCTGCTGACCTTCTTCTTCCGGCAGATGCCCGAACTGATCGAAAACGGGCATCTGTTCATCGCCCAGCCGCCGCTGTTCAAGGTGGCGCGCGGCAAGTCCGAAGTGTATCTGAAGGATCAGGCGGCGCTGGACGATCATCTGATCGATCAGGGGACCGAGGGCGCGACGCTGATGCTGGGAACCGGCGAGGCGCTGGCCGGCGCCGATCTGCACCGGGTCGTGGCCGAGGCGCGCAGCGCGCGCCGCATCCTTGAGGCGTTCCCCACCCATTTTCACCGCCCGACGCTGGAACAGGCGGCGATCGCGGGCGCCATGGCGCCGGGCGCGATGGCCGACGATCTGCAGGCCGTGGCCGACCATGTCGCGGCCCGGCTCGACGCCGTGGCGGCCGAATACGAACGCGGCTGGGTCGGCCGGCCGACCCAGGATCGCGGCCTGCGCCTGTCGCGCACGGTCCGCGGTGTCGAGGAGGTGCGGATACTCGACGGCGCGGCGCTTTCCGGGCCCGAGGCGCACCGGCTGGGCACAATGACAACCGGTCTGCAGGAGGTCTATGGCCAGCCGGCGCGGCTGACCCGACGCGACCGGTCGGTGCCGATCCACGGGCCGCTCGACCTGATCGACGCGGTGCTCGCCGAGGGCGAGAAGGGCCTGACCCTGCAACGCTACAAGGGGCTGGGCGAGATGAATGCCGAGCAATTGTGGGAAACGACGCTCGACCCCGAGGCGCGGACGCTGCTGAAGGTGCGGGTCGACGACCTGGCCGAAGCCGACGATCTGTTCACCAAGCTGATGGGCGATGTGGTGGAACCGCGCCGCGCGTTCATCCAGGACAACGCGCTGAGCGTGGCCAATCTGGATTTCTAGGCCGCTCCTCCGCGCTGGCGCGCGACGTCGCGGCGGCGCAGCGGCTGCGGAGGCTGAACATGCCGAAAGACATCGTCATCCTGCTCGACGGCACCTCGAACGGGATTGCCGCGCAGCGCACCAATGTGCTGCGGCTTTACGGCTGTCTGCGGAAATCGCCCGAACAGCTGGTCTGGTATGATCCGGGTGTCGGCACGCTGGGCGCGGACGGCGCCTGGTCGCGGCTGTGGCGCGACACCACCGAACTGTGGGGCATGGCGACGGGCTGGGGCATCGATGCCAATGTCAAACAGGCCTACCGCTTTCTGATCGAGCATTACGATAGCGGCAAGGAAGGCGGCGGCGCGCGGGATCGCATCTTTCTGTTCGGTTTCTCGCGCGGCGCCTACACCGCACGGATGCTGGCAGGTTTCATCCACACGATCGGGCTGATCGACCGGCGCAACGCCAATCTGATCGATTATGCCTGGCGCGCCTACAAGCGGATCGGCGAGGATGAGCGGCAGGACGCCTTTGCCGAGGTGCGGCTTTATGAGCGGATCCTGCGCCCCGACCGGCCGCCGATCCGCTGCCTGGGGCTGTTCGACACGGTCGCTTCGGTGATCGAGCCGGGTCCGGGCCTCTGGCCGCAGCTGAAAAGCCACGCCTTTACCGCGCGCAACCCCAGCGTCGAAAGCGTCCGCCATGCGGTCGCGCTGGACGAGCGCCGGCGGATGTTCCGGCAGCGCCCCTGGCCCGGGGATCAACCGTTCCGGCGCAACCGGTTCGGGACCGACAGCGTGCCGCAGGATGCGCGCGAAGTGTGGTTCACCGGCGTGCATGGCGATGTCGGCGGCGGCTATCCCGAGGCCGAATCGGCACTGGCGAAGATCGCGCTGTTGTGGCTGATCGAGGAAACCGCGGCGATGGGGCTCGACTATGTCACGCAAACCGTGGACCGGCTGGTGCGCGGCACCGATCCCGACGCGACCTATGTGCGCCCCGATGCCGATGCCGCAGCGCATGATTCGATGACGCGTGGCTGGCGGATCGTGGAGTATCTGCCGCTGCCCGAAAAGCAGAACGGCCGCACCGTTTGGCGACTGGGCCGGGCGCGGCCGCGGTCGGTGCCCGCTGGGGCGCGGCTTCATGCCTCGGTGGTCGCACGGGCCCGGCGGGCGGGCGGGCTGCCGCCGCATGTCCCGGCCGATCACCGGGTCGAGGGCGATCCCGGCGACTGGTAAGATCGGCCGGTCCGCGAGGCCCGTGGGTTTTCGCCCGCCGGCGCATCGGCTAGCCTTGCCGGAACAAACGCCAAGGGGAGCCCCGGAATGAGCAGTGGATTGCTGGCCCTGCTGGACGATGTCGCGGCGATCGCCAAGGTCGCGGCCGCCTCGATCGACGATGTCGCCGGCATGGCGGCGAAGGCGGGCGTGAAATCGGCCGGAGTGCTGATCGACGATGCCGCGGTGACGCCGCGCTATGTGGTCGGCTTCACCGCCGACCGGGAATTGCCGATCATCCGGCGGATCGCGGTCGGCTCGCTGAAGAACAAGCTGATCTTTCTGTTGCCGGCGGCGCTGGTCCTGGCGCTGCTCGCGCCCTGGGCGATCACGCCGCTGCTGATGCTGGGCGGTCTGTATCTGTGTTTCGAAGGTGCCGAGAAGGTCGCCCAGATGGCTGGCTTCGGGCAGGACCACGCCAAGCCCGACACGACCGGGCCCGGGGCCGGCACACCGAAGGCGCTGGAGGATCGCCGGGTGCAAGGCGCGATCCGGACCGATTTCATCCTGTCGGCCGAGATCATGGCACTGACGCTGGCCAGCATCCCGGCCGAGGCCGGCTTTGCCGAGAGGGCCGCGGTGCTGGCCATCGTCGGCGTCGGTGTCACCATGGCCGTCTATGGGGCGGTGGCGCTGATCGTGAAGGCTGACGATTTCGGCGTCCATCTGGCCACCAGGCAGACCGTGACGCCGCTGGGCCCGGCCAGCCAGGCGCTGGGCCGGGGCATCGTTACCGCGATGCCGGGGTTTCTGAAGCTGCTTACGATTGTCGGCACGCTGGCGATGCTGTGGGTCGGTGGCGGCATCCTGATCCATGGCCTGGCCGTGCTGGGCTGGGCCGGTCCCGAGCATCTGCAGCACGCGATTTCCCATGCGGCCGCCGATGCGGTGGGCGGCTGGGCCGGCGCGGCGGCGGGCTGGCTGGCGAATGCGCTGACGGCTTTTGTCCTTGGCCTGGCGGTGGGTCTGGCGCTGATCCCGCTTGTCGATCGGACGCTCGCGCCGCTGGCCGCGCGGATTGGCGGGTCAGGCGGGCATTGAGCCGGGATCGGCGTCCCACAGGCTGAGGACATCGCCGCCCAGATCGCGGGTTTCCAGCAGGTCAAACCGCGGCGCCGCGGCAAGTGACGGCAGGCCAAGCGGGCCGAGGGCGGGGTGCCCCGACGCGCCGATGGCCTTGCCAGCAGTGAACAGCGCCAACCGATCCGCCAGTCCGGCCCCGATCAGACCCGCGGCCAGCCCGGCGCCGCCCTCGCACAGCACCCGGGTGAGCCCGGCCTGCCCAAGCGCGGCCAGCACCGCGGCGCGATCGAGCCCGCCCGGCCGGCGCGGCAGGCCAACAGGCGGGCGCCGCGGCGGCGCCAGGCGTCCAGCGCCGCGGCGGGCGCGGCCGGCCCATGGCACAGCCAGACCGGCGCGTCCTCCGCCGTCCGGCCGAGCCGGCCGTCCGGCGACGTCCGCGCCGCGCTGTCGACCAGCACGCGCACCGGCTGACGCGCGATGCCGAGGTCGCGCACCGTCAGCGCCGGATCGTCCGCCATCGCCGTGCCGCGGCCGACCATCACCGCGTCATGGGTCGCACGCATCAGGTGAACGGCGCGGCGCGCCTGCGGCCCGGTGATCCAGCGGCTTTCGCCGCTTTGGGTGGCGATCCGCCCATCGAGCGTGGCGGCCAGTTTCAGCGTGACGAGCGGCCTGCCGCGGGTCACGCGGCAAAGGAAGCCCGCCTGGATCCAGGCCGCTTCGTCAGCCAGCACGCCGGTGGTGACCGCCACGCCCGATGCCTGCAGGCACGCATGGCCCCGACCGGCGACGCGGGGGTCAGGGTCTTCCAGCGCGGTGACGACCCGCGCGACGCCGGCGGCGATCAGCGCCTCGCTGCAGGGCGGGGTCGCGCCATGATGGGCGCAGGGCTCGAGGCTGACATAGGCGGTTGCGCCGCGCGCCGCGGTCCCGGCCCGGTCCAGCGCCACGGTCTCGGCATGCGGGCGGCCGCCATCGCCGGTCCAGCCGCGGCCGACAACGCGGCCCGCCCGGACGATCACGCAGCCCACTGCCGGGTTTGGCCAGACCCGCCCCAGCCCGCGCGCACCGAGCCCGATCGCCAGCGCCATGAAGCGCCGGTCGGCCGCGTCGGTCATTCGGTTTCTTCGGGGGCAGGCGGCCGCAATTCCGAAACGAAGCTTTCGAAATCCTCGACCGCCTGGAAATTCTTGTAGACGCTGGCGAAGCGGACATAGGCGACGGTGTCGATGCGTGCCAGTGCCTCCATCACGATCTCGCCGATCGTCGCCGAAGGGATGTCGGTGTCGCCGGTGCTTTCGAGGCGGCGGACGATCCCGCTGATCATCTGGTCGATGCGCTCGCGCTCGATCGGGCGTTTCTGCAGCGCGATCCGGATCGAGCGTTCCAGCTTGTCGCGGTCGAAATCCTCGCGCCGGCCGTTCGACTTGATCACCACCAGATCGCGCAGCTGGACCCGTTCATAGGTGGTGAAGCGGCCGCCGCAAGCGGGGCAGAAGCGCCGCCGGCGAATGGCGACATGGTCTTCGGCGGGGCGCGAATCCTTTACCTGTGTGTCGGTGTGTCCGCAAAACGGGCAGCGCATGGCGGTTCCTCGTGGGGGCAGCCTTGGTCTCTAACGCCACTATAGGAACCCCCCGACCGCTTGGGTAGCCCCGATTGCCCACCCCCATATCCCGTGTCATACCGGCCCATCTGCCCCGCCGGGCGGGGTCAGCGCGGCAAGCAGCCCGGGCGCCACGGCCAGCGCCCGGCCACACGCCCCGGCGATCCGCGGCAAAGCCAGCCATTCGGCCATCCAGGCCGCCCCGTCACGCTCCATCCCGTGCGGCAGGGCGGCCAGCATCGCGCCCTGCTGATGGGCCGCATCGCGGGCCAGCGCGATCAGAAGCTCGGCCTGGACCGGGTTTTCCTTGTGCGGCATGGCCGAGGAGCCGCCGCCGCCTTCGACCCGAATGTCGCCCATGAGCGCCATGGTGGCGATATCCTGGCCGATCTTGCCCAGATGCCCCGCGATCAGCGCCATCCATCCGGTCGCTTCGGCCAGCGCGGTGCGATCCGCGTGCCAGGCGCGTTCCGGCGCCGCAAGGCCCAGCTCCGCCGCCATGGCGACGGCGACGGCATCCCTTGGCCGGTCGCCCACCGGGCCCCCAAACTGCAGGCGCAGCACAAGCGGGCGCAGCGCTTCAAGCCGGTCGAAATGGTCCGGGAACGGGGCAAGCCATCCGGCCAGCCGCGCCGCGAAAGTCACTGGCAAAGCGGGCTGCGACCGCGTCACCCCGGTCATGCGCAACCCGCCCAGACGCTCGCCCAGCGCGCCCAGCGCATCGGCCGTGGCGGCGAGCCGCGCCTCGAACAGATCGAACAGATCGCGCAGCGCCAGCACCAGCGCCGTGTCGATCACATCCTGCGAGGTCAGGCCGGTATGGATCGCCGCGCGCACCGCCTCGGGCGCCTGCGCCCGCAGCTGGCGGACCAGTTCGGGCACCGGCACCCCGTCGCGGGCGGCCGCGCTGGCCAGCGCGGCGCGGTCGATCCGCGTGGCCGCGATCGCCTCTCCGGCCGCCGGCGCACCGATGGCGCGCGCAAACGCCGCCTCGATTCGCAACATGTCCGCCAGCTGCCGCTCGGGCGAGAGGATCGCGGCAACCTCGGGATCGCCGAACAGCACGTCGGTCCAGCCCGGGCCCCGGAGCGCGCCGGGGTGGGTGGGCGGGGCGCGATCCGGGGCCCGGGCCTTTTCCGTCATATGTCGAAGAACACCGTTTCGCCCGCGCCCTGCAGCCGGATATCGAAGCGATGGACGGGCGGCGTGCCCGCCGCGCGCGCGGCGATCAGGGTCTGCCGGCGGACCGGCTGCTCGATCAGGCCCAGCACCGGGTCGGCGGCGTTCGCCTCTGCCTCCTCGGCGAAATACATCCGTGTGTGCAGGCCCAGATTGATGCCCCTTGCGACGATCCACAGGCTGAGATGCGGCGCCTGCATCCGCCCGCCCGGGCCCGGTACAGCCCCCGGCTTCACGGTGTCGAAACCGAACAGCCCGGTGTCGAAATCGGTTAGCACCCGGCCCCAGCCGCGAAACCCGTCCTCCACCTCGGGCGCGCGCGGATCGTCGGGATGGGCATGGATGCCGGCCGCATTGGCCTGCCAGACCTCGATCAGCGCATCGCGCAGCGGCGCGCCGGCGGCGTCATGGATCGTCCCCTCGACACGGATGCGCTCGCCGGCCGCATGCTGCCCGGCAATGTCGTGGCCAAGCTCGCGGTCGAAGATCGAGAACCCCGCCGCCCCCGGCGCCAGCCCGATATGAACATAGGGCCCCGCCGTCTGCGACGGGGTTTCGGATAGGTAGTCCAGCCGTTGCACCATGGTCTAGTCCCCCTCGGTCCGGTTCTCGAACAGGGTCGCCCGCCGCCCACGCAGAACGATATCGAACCGCCAGGCCAGCGCGTCGAACGGCTCGGCCGCCTTCAGGTCCAGGGGTGCCACCAGGCGCGAAAGCGCGGCCGGATCGGGGATCGCGTTCGCAATCGGGCAATGGGCGATCAGCGGGTCGCCTTCGAAATACATCTGGGTGATCAGCCGCTGCGCAAAGCCCCGCCCGAACACCGAGAAGTGGATATGCGCCGGGCGCCAGCTGTTCGACCAGTTGCGCCAGGGATAGGCGCCGGGCTTCACCGTGCGGAACACGTAACGGCCCTCGGCATCGGTCAGCGCCCGGCCGCAGCCGCCGAAATTCGGGTCGATGGGCGCCAGATAGGTGTCGTTGCGGTGCCGGTACCGGCCGCCCGCATTGGCCTGCCAGATCTCGACCAGCGTGTGCGGCACCGGGCGGCCGTTTTCATCCAGCACCCGGCCATGCACCAGGATGCGCTCCCCCACCGGGGCCCCGTCAGCGGCGAAATTCGTCAGCAGATCGGCATCGCCGCGCGGAATGTCTGCGGGCGTAAACACCGGCCCGGTGATCTCGGACAGGGTGTTGCCGAACGACACCGGTGCCAGCCGGGGCGAGCGGGCGACCGAGCTTTTGTAATCGGGCGCATGGGCCGGCGGATGCAGCCCCGGTTGCGCTGGTAATAGGGCGCGGTTGTCATCCCTCCCCCTCCATCTCGGCATAGGTTTGTTTCGCCAGCCGGATCGCCTCGTTCGCGCGCGGCACCCCGGCATAGATCGCGGCGTGCAGGAACGCCTCCATCACATCGGCCTGGCTGGCCCCGGTGTTTCGTGTGGCCCGGACATGCATCGGGATTTCCGCGAAGTTCCCGGTCGCCGCCAGCACCGCCAGCGTCAGCATCGAGCGTTCGCGGCGGCTGATCCGGTCGCTGGCCCAGACCGTGCCCCAGGCCGATTCGACGATCAGCTCCTGGAACGGGGCATCGAACGGGGTCTTCGCCGCCTCGGCCCGGTCGACATGGGCGTCGCCCAGCACCGCCCGGCGTACCGCCATGCCGGTGTCGCGGCGATCGCTCACGACCCGGCCTCCACCGCGTCGAGGAAGCCACCGATCAGGGCGGCCGTCACCCCGGGCTGCTCGATACAGGGCAGATGGCCCGCATCCGCGACGATCTCGAACCGGGCGCCGGGGATCAGCCCGGCCATTTCCTCGACCAGATCGGGCGGGGTGGAGCCGTCCTGATCGCCCACGATGCACAGCGTCGGCACCGAAACCGCCTGCGCGGCGCGGGTGAAATCGGCATCGCGGATCGCCCGGCACATGCCCAGATAGCCGGGCACCGGCGTCCGGATCAGCATGTTGCGCGCGCCGGCCAGATCGGCCGGGCGGGTGGCGTGGAATTCGGGCGTGAACCAACGAACAAGCGTCGCCTCCGCCGCAGCCGCGATCCCGCCCGATTCGATCGTTGCGATGCGTTCGTCCCACATGGCGGGCGTGCCGATCCGGTGGCCGGTGTCCATCAGGATCAGCCCGCGGATCAGATCGGGCCGCGCCGCCGACAGCCCCAGCGCGATCTGGCCGCCCACCGACAGCCCGCAGATCACCGCCGGGCCGGTGGCCAGCCCGTCGAGCAGCGCGGCCAGATCGGCGACATGCGCATCCATGGTGATGGGCCCGAGATCCGACAGGCCATGGCCGCGCTTGTCATAGCGAATCACTTCGGCCCGCTGGGTCAGCGCCGGCAGCACCGCGTCCCAGATGCGAAAATCCGACCCAGCGAATTGACGAACACGATCGGCGGGCCGGCCCCCGCCCGATCGGTGTGAAGCGTGATGCCATTGGCGGCGGTGAACTGCATCCGATCCTCCCTGCAGCCAGTCTGTCAGGCACGCCCCGCACTGGAAAGGGGCGTCAATAGGGCAGGCCGACATAGTTTTCTGCCAGTGCGGTCTGGGCGGCGGTCGAGTGTTCCAGCCAGTTGAGCTCCGCCTCCTGCATGCGTTGGCCAAAGGCGCCCTGATCGGGGAAGCGGTGCATCAGCGTCGTCAGCGACCAGGAAAACCGCGATGCCTTCCAGACCCGCGCCAGCGCCCGGTCGGAATAGTTGTCCAAGAGCCCGTCGCCATCGCCCGCGTAATGCGCGATCAGCGCCTCGGACAGGTAATGGATGTCCGACGCTGCCAGGTTCAATCCCTTCGCCCCGGTCGGCGGCACGATATGGGCGGCATCGCCGGCCAGAAACAGCCGCCCCCAGCGCATCGGCTCGGCGATGAAGCTGCGCAGGGGGGCGATGCTTTTCTCCACCGACGGGCCGGTGACCAGCGCCTCGGCGATCCTGGCCGGCAGGCGGGCGCGCAACTCGTCCCAGAACCGGCTGTCGGGCCAGCCCGCCACCGAATCGTCAAGCGGCACCTGGACGTAATAGCGCGACAGGTTCTCGTGCCGCATCGAACACAGGGCGAAGCCGCGTTCGTGATTGGCATAGATCAGCTCGTCATTCACCGGCGGGGTTTCCGACAGCACGCCGAGCCAGCCGAACGGATAGACCCGTTCATATTCCCTGCGCACGGCCCGCGGGATCGTCCGCCGGCTGACGCCATGGAACCCGTCGCAGCCGGCGACGAAATCGCAGGCAATGCGCCGCGCCGCGCCGTTCTGGCGGAAGGTCACGGCGGGGGCCGCCGTGTCGACCCCTTCGATCGCGACATCGTCGATTTCGTGCAGGGTGGTGCCGCCCGCTTCGTCGCGCGCCGCATACAGGTCATGCGTCACCTCGGTCTGGCCATAGACCATCACCGACCGCCCGGTCAGCGCCTGAAAATCGATGCGGAACTCGCGGCCGGCCGCGGCCAGGACGGTGCCGGTGTGGCGGAACCCTTCGCGATCCATCCGGTCGCCCACGCCGGCGCGGCGCAGCAGGTCGCACAGCCCATCCTCCAGCACGCCGGCGCGGATGCGCGCCAGCACATGGGCGCGGCTGCGCCGTTCCAGCACGATCGTGTCGATCCCCGCGCGATGCAGAAGCTGGCCCACCAGCAGACCCGACGGGCCACCGCCGACGATGCAGACCTGTGTGCGCATGGTGCCGTCCCCCTTGCCCCCGCTATCCGGCGAGTGTTCCGGCGCGGACGCGGCGAATCAAGGGCGTTGACGCGGCCCGACCGGACCGCCAATCGGATCGCGATGGAACGGACCACGCTGTTGATCCTCGGCGCGTCGGGCCGGCTGGGCCGCATGCTGCAGCTTGCCTGGCGGCAGGCTGCGCCGGCCGGGCTGCGCTGCGTCTGGCAGGACCGCCATGCCGGCGGACCGGACCGCATCGTCTGGGACCCGCTGGGCGGCGCCGCGGTCACTTCGGTGCTGCCCCGGGCGGATGCGGTGCTGAACCTGCTTGGGGTGACCGCAGGCGATCCTGCTGCACTGGCGCTCAACACCCCGCTGGCCCTGGCGGGGGTCGAAGCGGCCCGCGCATTGGGCGCGCGGCGCTGTCTGGTCGCCTCGTCTGCGGCGGTCTACGGCCCCGCCGAGGCGGCTGCCGAGGGTCGCGCCGCCTCTCCCGCTACCGCCTATGGCCAGGCCAAGGCGGCGATGGAGGCCGCGCTGCGGGGCGCCCCCTGGGTGACCCTGCTGCGCATCGGCAATGTCGCCGGGGCCGACGCGCTGCTGGGCGGGGCGCGACCGGGAAGCGGGCCTGTCCTGCTGGACCGGTTCGCCGACGGAGCCGGACCGGTGCGCAGCTATATCGGGCCGCGCGACCTGGCCCATGTGCTGGCCGCGCTGGCCATGGCGGCCGATCTTCCCGATACGCTCAATATTTCAGCACCGGGCGCGGTGGCGATGGTCGACCTGCTGACGGCCGCCCGCCTGGACTGGCGCTGGCGGCCGGCACCGCCCGATGCCGTGCAGCGCGTCACGCTCGACACGGCGCGGCTGCAACGCCATGTGCCGCTGCCGGCCCGGGCCGCCGATCCCGCCGAGATCGTGCGCCAGTGGCAAGCGACGCGGCGGCCGGCATGACACCGGGCAAGCGCCTGATGGATATCGGGCTCGCGCTGGTGCTGGGCACATTCCTGCTGCCCGTGCTGGCGATCCTGATGCTGGTCATCGCGCTGCGCGACGGGCGGCCGGTGCTGTACGGGTCCGAACGGATGCGGGCGCCCGGGCGGCCTTTCACCCTGTGGAAGCTGCGCACGATGACCGTCGACGCGGCGGATTCAGGCGTTTCGGGCGGCGACAAGGCAGCCCGCATCACGCCAACCGGGCGCTTGCTGCGCCGCACCCGGCTCGACGAGCTGCCGCAACTGTGGAACATCCTGCGCGGCGATCTCAGCTTTGTCGGGCCCCGCCCACCGCTGCGCCAGTATGTCGAGCGGTTTCCCGCGCTTTATGCCGAGGTGCTGCAAAGCCGGCCCGGTGTGACCGGCCTTGCCACGCTGACCTATCACCGGCACGAAGAAAGGCTTCTGGCGCGCTGCGCCACGGCGGCCGAAACCGACGCCGTCTATGCAAGGGCCTGCATCCCGCGGAAGGCGCGCCTCGATCTCATCTATCGGCAGAACCGGACCCTGTGCTGGGACCTGGTGCTGATCGCCCGGACGGCCGGCCGTGTGTTGCCCGGATCACATGTCGGCGCGAGGGCGCGACCAGGCCGGTAGCGGCGCGCATTCCGCCATGCTAACATTAAACCGGGAATAGGTGTGGTGCAGATGTTGGGCTGGATCGAGGCAAGAACGCGGACCCAGAAGGGCGCATTGCTGGTCGCGATCGATCTTTTTCTGATTCCGGTTGCGGGTCTGCTGGCGCTTGCCCTTTTCCTGGGCCTCAGCGTCCTCCCCACGGCAAGCGGGGCCCTGGCGATCCTGCCGCCAATCGCCCTGCTGTCGGCGTGCTGTTCGGTTCTTCTGGGTATCCCGCGGATTCAGCTAAGCACCTTCGAGATGGCCGCAACGGGGCGCGCCGCGCTGCTGGCCGCCAGCACCGCCAGCTGCGCCGCAATCCTTGGATGGCTTGCCGGCCTCGCGGTTCCGCCGGGCGCCTATGTCACCTTCGGGCTCCTGTTCTTTCTTCTGTCGGTCGTCACCCGGCTGGCGCTGCGCGGCCTGATCCGGTATCTGAAAAACCGGGCGACGCCGCGCTTGCCAGTGGTCATCTATGGCGCGGGCACCACGGGGGTTCAGCTGGCGCAGGCGCTGAAGGACCATGATCACATCATGCCCATCGCCCTGGTCGACGACAACCCGGCCCTGCAAGGGCTGCAGGTGGCCGGGCTGACGGTTCTGCACCCCGCCCGCTTGCCCCGATTCGCCGAACCGCGCGGCGTTCGACGGGTTCTGTTGGCGATGCCTTCGGTCCCGCGCGGCCGTCAGGCGCAGATCGCCACGCAGCTGCAGGGACAGGGATTCGAGGTCCAGGCGCTGCCATCCTTTGCCCAGCTGGTCGGCACCGAGACGTTGATCGACAAGCTGACACCGGTTTCGCCCGACACGTTGCTGGGGCGCGATTCGCACCGGATCGATGTGGTATCGATGGGCGGCATCTATGCCGGCAAATCGGTTCTGATTTCCGGTGCCGGCGGCTCGATCGGATCGGAACTGTGTCGCCAGCTCATCGGTCTGCGGCCGCGCAGGCTGATCCTTTTCGAGTTGAGCGAACTGGCGCTTTACGAAGTCGAGCGGGAGTTGCGTGTCCTGATGGGCTCCGAAGGGACGGAGATCGTGCCGATTCTGGGAAGCGTGACCGATCCGCGTCATGTCCAGCGGGTCATCGAGACGCATGGCGTCGAGGTGATCCTGCATGCCGCCGCGTACAAGCACGTCCCTCTCGTCGAAGCCAATCCGCTGGCGGGCCTGGCCAACAACGTGCTGGGCACGCACACGCTTGCAGGCGCGGCGCGGAAATTCGGCGTGGAGCGTTTCATCCTCATTTCGACCGACAAGGCCGTTCGCCCCGCAAGTGTCATGGGTGCATCGAAGCGCCTGTCCGAGATGGTGGTCCGCGATCTGGCGCTGCGCAGCCAAAGCACGATTTTTGCCACCGTCCGGTTCGGCAACGTTCTCGGCTCGTCGGGATCGGTCATCCCGCTGTTCCAGGCACAGATTGCCGCCGGCGGTCCGATCACCCTGACGCATGAGCAAATAACGCGCTATTTCATGACCATCGAGGAAGCGGTGCGTCTGGTCCTGAGGGCCGGCGCGCTGGCGAATGGCGGCGAGATCTTCGTGCTCGACATGGGGGCGCCGGTGGCGATTCGCGACCTGGCGCGCCGCATCGTCGAGGCATCGGGACACACGGTCCGCGATGAAGCCAACCCGAATGGCGACATCGAGATCGTGACGACCGGCCTGCGCCCGGGCGAGAAACTGCACGAGGAACTGACCAGCGGGTCGGGACTGACGGTGACGACACACCCCAAGATCATGACCGCGCGCGAACCGGGCCTGACCGAGATCGAGGTCGCATCCGCCTTGCGCGCGCTTCGCAGTGCCGTGGGTGCCGGCGACAACCAGGCCGCACGCCAGGTTCTGGCCCGCTGGGTGGCGCATTACAATGTGCCCGATGCTGCGCAAGCGGGATCGCAGGGGCCCGGTTGAACGCAGCCAGCGATCGTGATCTACCCGATATGACACGCGCGGGGAACGTGGGGGCCGGATTGACGGGTTGGACAGCGATTCGGCGAAGCGGATCCTGCGCCGCCGCCTTGGGAATCACGCTGGCGGTGGCGGCTGGCGCCCAGGCGCAAGAACGCAGCCGGCCGACACTGAACTTCTATGGCGTCACCGGTCTGATCGACATGCCGAGCGCCGAAAGCCAGCCCAATGGCCAGATCAGTACGACGATATCGAACTTTGGCGGGATCACGCGGACCACCCTGGCGTTCCAGATCGCACCGCGCCTGTCGGGCGCGTTTCGCTACAGCGCGATCCAGGACTGGAATTCGGGGGGCTTCGCAACCTATTACGACCGCGGTTTCGACCTGCGTTTGCGCGCCATCGACGAGGGGCAGTGGGCCAGCTGGGTGCCGGCGGTCACGATCGGCCTGCAGGATTTCGCCGGAACAGGGCTCTATTCCGGCGAGTACATCGTCGCCACCAAGCATCTGACCGACCAGTTGAAGATCACCGCCGGGCTTGGCTGGGGCCGGCTGGGAAGTTCCGGCGCGTTCGGCAACACCGGCACCCGCCCGCCGATCGACATCGGCGAGGGCGGCAACCCCAACACCAGTCAGTGGTTTCGCGGGCCGGTCGCCCCGTTCGGTGGCATCGAATGGCAACCGACCGACCGGCTGACGCTGAAGGCCGAATACTCCTCGGACGCCTATACCCTCGAATCGGACGAACGCGGGGTCTTCGACCGCAACTCCTCGTTCAATTTCGGCGCCACCTACGAGGTCGCCGACGGCTTTGCGATCGGCGCCTATTCGATGTATGGCAGCGAACTCGGCGTCTTCGCCAAGCTGAGTTTCAATCCAAACGATCCGCCCAACCCGGGCAGTATCGAACCTGCCCCCGCCCCGGTCGCCGTCCGCGTGCGGCGTGCCGACGATCCCGGCGCCTGGTCCACAGCCTGGACACAAGAGGCCAATGCCGATGCGATCATCGCCGCCGATATCGAGACCTGGCTGGCGCGGGAGGGCATGGCGCTGGAAGCCTTCGAGGTCAACGCGACCGAGGCCACGCTCTGGCTTCAGAACGACCGCTACAATGTCGCGGCACAGGCGATCGGGCGCGCCGCACGCATCCTGACCCGCACCTTGCCCGCCTCGGTCGAGGTCTTTCACATCATCCCCGTCCATCGCGGCCTTCCGATATCGCGCATCACGCTGCAGCGGTCGGATGTCGAGGAGCTGGCGAACGCGCTCAATGGCGGGGCCCAGATCGTGGAGCGTGCCGTCTTTTCGGACCCGGGCCCGCGGCCGGCATGGTCGGCCTATGCAGACGGCCGCTACAGCAAGTTTCATTGGGGTCTCGAACCCGACCTGGAGCTGAGCTTCTTCGATCCCGAACAGCCCGTTCGTGGTGATCTCGACCTGCGTCTATGGGGTCGCTACGAGGCTTTGCCCGGCCTGGTGCTGAACGGCGCGGTTGCCGGGCGCATTGTCGGCAACCTCGACCAGATCGATCGGACTTCGAATTCGGAACTGCCGCGCGTTCGGTCGGATTTCGCGCTTTACGCCAGGGAAGGGGATCCCGGCCTTTCCGAGCTGACGGCGGCCTACTTCTTCAAGCCCGGGCGCAACCTGTATGGCCGGGCCACGGTTGGCTATCTCGAACCGATGTTCGGCGGCGTGTCGACGGAACTGCTGTGGAAACCGGTCGAGTCGCGCCTGGCCCTGGGGGCGGAACTGAACTACGCCGTCCAGCGCGACTATGACATGCAGCTTGGCTTTCAGGATTACGACGTCGTTACCGGCCACCTGACCGCCTATTACGGGTTCGGAAACGGCTACGAAGCCCAGATCGCCGCCGGGCGCTATCTGGCGGGCGACTGGGGCACCACGGTCGCGTTCCGCCGCACCTTTCGCAATGGCTGGCAGCTGGGCGCCTTTGCGACCTTTACCGATGTTTCGGCCGAGCAGTTCGGCGAAGGCTCGTTCGACAAGGGCATCGAGCTGACGGTCCCGCTGTCCTGGTTCATCGGGCAGCCGAGCCGCCGGAAATCCAGAACCGTCCTGCGCTCTCTGGCCCGCGATGGCGGCCAGCCGCTGATCGTCGCGGACCGCCTGTATCCGCTGGTGCGCGATTACCAGGAATATTGGATCGACGATACCAGCGCGAGGTTCTGGCGATGAGATGGTCGCTGATCGCCGTTGCCAGCCTGCTGGGGCTGACCGCCTGCGGCAACTCGCAGGACGGGTTCGAAGGCTACGACGCCATTCGACAATATGTGCGGGCGCAAACAGCCCCCCCGCCGCAGCCGCTGACCCGCGCCATGATCGGCGACTTCACCGATCCGTTGCTGTACGCCGCCCTGCCATCGCGCAATGCCGAGGCGTTTCTGGGCATCGCCATGGTCGATCGGCCCGATCGTGACCTGGTGGACGCAAAACCAGGTTGCGCTGATCCTGCGCGACGGGCGCCTGATCGGCACGCGCGGCCTGGGCGAAGACCTGATGGCCAGCTCGGCGCCCGACATGCGGGTGGCACGCGGCACCTCGCGGCGCATCAACCAGTATATCGGGCCCGATGATACCACGCTGACGCTCGCCTGGGCATGCGAAGTCACCGAATTGGGGATGGAGACGGTCGCGCTGCTCGGTCAGGCGTGGACCGGCAAGCGGGTCGACGAAACCTGCGACGGGTCGGCCGGCAAGCTGGTCAACAGTTACTGGCTGGACCGCGATGGCAGCATCCGCCAGGCGCGCCAGTGGGTCAGCCCGAGTGTCGGATATATCACGATCCAGCGCCTTATCGATTGACGTGCATTTTTGGGGCTTCCCATGCCATGGGCTGCCTGCTATTTATCGATCCAAAGCCGCATCTTACCGTTGGAGAGACGCCATGAAGAAGACGATTGCCATCACCGCCGCCGCCCTGATGTTGCCCGCCATGGTTTCGGCGCAGGAAGTCGCGCCAGCGGCCCCCGCCGGAACGGCCGGTGGCGTTGCCGTCCCCGTTGCATCGACCGCGTCGGTCGGTCTGACCGCTGGTGCCATCGCCGGCGGCGTCATTGCCGTCGGCGCGATCATCGCCGCTTCGAGCAGTGGCGGCAACTCGGCGACCACCACCCGGTAGTCGCGTCAGGTTGACGACACAGGGCCTGCCGGTCTCCGGCGGGCCCTTTTCGTTTCTGCCTCATGACGGCTTCTGGGCCCGGTCGCCCACTCCAAGCCGCTTGATCCGGTCGCGCAGGCTCTGGATCACCACATACAGCACCGGGATCAGGACGACCCCCAGAACGGTGGCCGCAAGCATGCCGCCAAACACGGCGATCCCGATCGCCTGCTGGCTGGCCGCGCCGGCACCCGACGCGACCACCAGCGGCACGACCCCCAGCAGAAACGACAGCGCCGTCATCATCACGGCGCGGAAACGCTGGCCTGCGGCGGTCACGGCGGCCTCGCGCATTGCCATGCCCCGGGCATGGCGTTCCATCGCGAACTCGACGATCAGGATGGCGTTCTTCGCCCCCAGCCCGATCAGCATGATCATCCCGATCTGGGTGTACAGATTGATGTCGCTGCCCACCAGCCCCACCGCCGCGATCGCCCCGAACAGCGCCACCGTCACCGACAGCAGGATCGCCACCGGCATGGTCCAGCTCTCGTACTGGGCGACCAGGAACAGATAGCCGAACAGCACCGCCATGGCGAGGATCACAATCACCAGCCCGGCGCCTTCCAGCTGCTGCTGGGCGGTGCCGGTCCATTCATACCCATAGCCGGGCGGCAGGGCGGTTTCCGCCTCCTCCTGCAAGACCGTGATCGCGTCGCCGGTGGACAGGCCCGGCGCGGGAACGCCGGTGACGCTGGCCGCGCGGAACAGGTTGAAACGGGTCAGCACGACAGGGCCCAGAATCCGCTCGACATCGACCAGCGTCGACAGCGGCACCATGTTCCCGGTTTCCGACCGGACATAGAGGTTGCCAATGTCTTCGATCTTGTCGCGATAGCTGCCATCGGCCTGGATCAGCACCTTGTAGACCCGGCCGAACAGGTTGAAGTCGTTGACATAGTACGACCCCAGCTGGGCCTGCAGGGTCTGGAATACCGCAGACACCGGCACATCCAGCGTCTTCGCCTTGTCCCGGTCCAGATCGACGAAGACCTGGGGCACATTCGCCCGAAACGTGGAATAGGCCTGCGCCAGTTCGGGCCGCTGGTTGGCGGCATAGACCAGCGAACCGATCGCGGCCGACAGGTCCTGCGCGGTGCCGCCGCCAGTCTGTTGGACCATCATTTCGACGCCCGCGCTCATCCCCAACCCGGGGATCGGCGGCGGGTTGAAGGCGATGACGCTGGCCGCGGCCTCCTGATTGGCGATCGCAAGGACCTCGGACAGGATATCGAAGGCATCCTTGTCCCGCGCGTCCCAGCCGGTGAGGGTGACGATGATCATCGCCCCGTTCGAGCCTGCGCCGGAAAGCATGCTGAACCCGTTCACAAGGATGGTGTTCTCGACCCCGTCCAGCGCCAGAATCTGTTCGTTAAGCCGATCGGTCACACGCTCGGTCCGACCCAGCGCCGCGGCATCGGGCAACTGGATGTCGACGAACAGATAGCCGTTATCCTCCAGCGGCAAAAAGCCCGCGGGGATCCGCTGCAACAGCGCGCCCGACGCCGCGATCAGCGCCGCGATCAACACCACGCCCAGTATCGACACCCGGACAAGGCGCGCGACGATGGCGACATAGCCGCTGCGCGCCGTATCGATGACCCGCTCGAACGCCGCGACAAACCCCCTTGGCGGCCCGGCGCGGGGCCGAAGAACCAGCGCGGCCAGCGCCGGCGACAGCGTCAGCGCATTGATCGACGAGATCACCACGGCCACCGATATCGTCACCGCGAACTGCGAATAGAGCTCGCCCGCGATGCCAGGCATGAAGGTCACCGGCACGAACACCGCCAGCAGCACCAGCGTCGTCGAGATCACCGGTCCGGTGATCTGGCCCATCGCCTTGGCCGTGGCCTCGGGCGGGGACAAGCCCTCCTCGGCGATGATCCGCTCGACATTCTCGACCACGACGATGGCGTCATCGACGACGATCCCGATGGCCAGCACCAGCGCGAACAGCGAAATCGTGTTCAGCGACATGCCGAAGGCGAGCAGCAGCGCGAAGGTGCCGATCAGCGAGACCGGAATCGCCACCGCCGGGATGATCGTCGCCCGCAACGAGCCCAGGAAGACGAACACCACCGCGATCACCAGCGTGAATGTCAGGATCAGCGTCGAGATCACGTCGTTGAGCGACTGTTCGACGAAATCGGTGGAGTTGAACGGCACCTCATAGGCGACATCGTCGGGAAAGCTGCGCGACAGCCGCTCGAGCTCGGCCAGCACCCGCTCGGACACCGCCAGCGAGTTCGCCCCCGGCGCCTGATAGACCGCCAGCACCGTGGCGGCCCTGCCGTCGAAGCGGCCCGACGCGTTGTAGTAATTCGCCCCGAGCTCGATTGCGGGCAATATCCCCGACCCGAACGACCGATCCCGCATCGCCGGTGCGGATGATGATGTTGGCGAATTCCTCGGCGGTGACCAGCCGCCCCCGGGCCTTCACCGTGTACTGGAATTGCTGATCGCCCGCCACCGGCGGCGTGCCGATCTGGCCGGCCGGCACCTCCAGATTCTGGTCGCGGATCGCTGCAATCAGATCACTCGGGGTGATGCCCAGCCCGGTCATCTTTTCCGGATCCATCCAGATCCGCATCGCATATTCGAAATTTGTCAGGATATCGGCCTTGCCGACACCGTTCACCCGCGCCAGCGCGTCCTTCAGATTGATCGACGCATAGTTCGACAGGAACACCTCGTCATAGGTGCCGTTGGGCGATGTCAGGACCGCCACCAGCAGCATGTTGGTCGATGATTTCTGGGTGACCACGCCGTTATCGGTGACCTCGGACGGCAGGCTGGCCATCGCCTGGGCTGCCCGGTTCTGCACATTGACCGACGCCATGTCGGGGTCGGTCCCGACCGCGAAGGTGATGTTCAGCGAATAGGAGCCGTTATCGGCCGAGGTGGACTGCATGTAGAGCATGTCGTCGACGCCGTTGACCTGCGCCTCGATCGGCGCGGCGACGGTGTTTTCCACCGTGGTCGCGCTGGCACCGGTATAGTTTGCCGAGACGTTGACGACCGGGGGCGTGATGTTCGGGAACTGTTCGACCGGCAGGACGGCATAGGCGATGGCGCCCATGATGGTCAGCACCAGCGATATGACCATCGCCATTTTGGGGCGCGCGATGAAGATCGACGAGAACATGCGCGCCTACTCCACCGGGCTGCCGGCGATCACGGCATCGACCGGCACGCCCGGGCGCACCCGCTGCAAGCCGTCGACGATCACCTGTTCGCCTTCACGCAACCCGTCGGTGACGATCATGTCGGTCTCGACCGTATCGCCGGTGGTCACATAGCGCTGCTCCACCATGCCCTGCGCATTGACGACCAGAACAAAATCGCCCTGCTGGTCGCGCTGCACCGAGGCTTGCGGGACCAGCAGCCGTTCGACCGGGGCGCGGGCCTCGATCCGGACGGTCAGAAAGGCGCCGTCGAAGATCAGCCGATCGGTGTTGGCGAATTCCGCGCGGATCGTCACCGTTCCGGTTGTCGGGTCGACGCGGTTGTCGGCAAAGGCGATCGTCCCCGTTTCGCCCAGATCGGTGCCATTGGGCAGGGTGGCATGAACCGCCGGACCATCGGCCATGTTGGCACCGTTGCCGGCGTTTTCCTGGATTTCCTGCAACAACGTGACCATCTGGCGCTCGGACAGCGAAAAGGCGACGAAGATCGGCGCCTCGCGCACCAGGGTCACCAGCGGTCCCGTCGTCGGGCCGACCAGATCGCCCTCGCTGCGGTCGATCCGGCCGACCCGCCCGCCGAAAGGCGCCGTGACCTCGGTATAGCCAAGGTCGAGTTCGGCCTGCCGCAGGGCCGCATCGGCCGCCTTCACCGCGGCCTCGGCGCTTTGCTGATCGGCCCGCGCGACGTCGAGTTCGGATTGCGGGCTCGACCCGCGCTGCACCAGCTCCTCCGTACGGCGCAGTTCGATCCCGGCCAGTTCCAGGCTGGCCCTCGCGCTGGCAAGATCGGCCTCGCGCGCGGCGACCGCAGCCTGATAGGTGTCGGGCTCGATCCGGAACAGCACGTCGCCTGCCGCCACCTCGGCGCCGTTTTCGACCCTGACTTCCTGCAGGAAGCCGCTGACGCGGGCCACCAGATCGACCTTGTCGATCGCTTCGCCGCGGCCGATGAAACTGACTTCCTGGGTGATTTCCCTGGAATAGGCCGCGGTGACCGTCACCTTGGGCGGCGGTGGATCGCCTTGTTGCGCGACCAGCGGGGTCGCCAGCGCGAGCAGGACGATGAGAGCGGCAAGGCGGCTTGGCATGGTCGGGAACCCGGTTGCTTCTGCCCGGCACCCTATAGCCAGGCGCGCCGCGGTGTCATGCGCTTTCCCGGCGCCGCCCGCCCCAACGGGCCAGGCCGAAGCCGATCAGCGCCGAGGTGGCCAGAAACCACCCGGCCATCGCCAGCATCTGCCGGTCGAAGGGCAGGCCGGCATCGATCAGCCCGCCCGAGACCACCGGGCCGATGGCCGACCCCAGCACCATGATCGCCGCGGCCAGCGCGCGGATCGCGCCCAGGTGCCGGGTGCCGAAATACTCCGCCCAGAAGGCTGTTGAGAGCGGGCCATAGGCACCCATCGACAGCGCCGTCAGCGCCATCGCCAGCGCCCCGGCGGTCAGGCTTTCGGCCATGCCCATCAGGACGAAGCCCGCGGCGATCGGCAGCTGAAAGACCGGCAGCAGGCGCCCCGTGCCAAAGCGGTCGATCAGCCAGCCGGTGGCCAGCATCGCGGTAATCGACGTGGCCGTGTAGACGGGAAACAGGGCGACGAATTCCACATGCGCCCAGCCCTTTTGTGCCGCCAGATGGACCTGCTGAAAGAACAGCGCCGTGACGCAGGCCGACGGCCCCAGGATCAGCGGCACCGCAGCCCAGAACAGCGGGTGGCGCGCCGCCTGGCCCCGCGTCCAGTGGCGGCCCTGCAACCCCGCGCTGTCATCGCCTGCCGCGTCGCCGCGCGGCACCCGTTCGCGGTGCAACAGCAGCCGCAGAAGCGGGATGGCGGCAAGCGCCATGGCGGCGGCCAGCACCCACAGGCTGCGCCAGGATGCGACGGAAAGCGCGGCGACAAAGGCGATCGGCAACAGCGACTCGCCCAGCGCAAAGCCCATGGTGGCGATGGCCAGCGCCCTTCCCCTGCTGGCGACGAACCAGCGCGCCATCGCGGTCGAGGCCAGCAGGCTGGTCATCCCCTGTCCGGCATAGCGCAGAAACAGAACCGCCGGGATCAGCGCCCAGGCCGCCGGGGTCCAGGCCATGAACAGGCAGGCACCGGCGACCAGGGCGAGGATCGCGGTGCCCAGCGCGCGCACCCGATAGCGGTCGAGCAGCCCGCCCGTCAGCGCCACCAACAGCGCCGAGGCGAGCGTGCCCGCGCCATAGATCGCGCCCCAATCGCCATCGCTGAGCGCGAATTCGGCCATGATCGCGCCGGCGAAGACCGAAATGAAGTAGGTCTGACCATAGCTTGACGAGAACGCCAGCAGCGCGCCCGCGGACAGCCAGGGCGCATTCTGGCGCAGGAAGGTTAATCTTGTATCGATTTGCGTGCTTTCAGTTTATGCCATCTTAATCCAAAAACGCCTTGCAGCATACCAATCCCGTGGTGTCATACCGGCTTGCACTAATCAGAACCCGTGCGCCCATTCTCGGAGGCCTATGGTCATGATCTTCGACGGTCGGTCTATGTACCGCCCCCGGTTTCTGAGACACCCGTTTGCATCTACGCAGCCATGGGCTGGCTGTCCATCTGTTCGCGTCTGAACTGGGCTGGCGAGCGGTGGCCGTGTCGCTCGATCAGCCAGTGCTCGTTGTAGGCTGTCCGGAAGTCGATCAGCGCCTCGCGGAGCTCTTCGACGGTGTCGAAGGTTCGCACCCACAGCAGGTTCTCCTTGAGGGTCCGGATGAACCGCTCGGCGCATCCGTTGCCCTCGGGCGCCCGGATGAAGGCCGGCGAGGACGCGATGCCCAGCCATCGGATCCTCGCTCTGGAAGTCGTGGGACATGTACTGGGACCCGTGATCGTGCCGCAGGCTCAACCCTGCGGCGATGTCCTTGCCGATAGCGCCAAAACGAGCCGTCATACCAGCTTGCACTAGGGCCTGTCTGCATTCATCTGAGCCAGTCGAGGGCTGAAACGAGGTAGGCGAACCCCATGAAACCGACGAGGGTTTTCTCGCAGCGCAGGGCGATCCGCCGGAACCGTTTGATCCTTTGAAAGAAGTTCTCGATCTTGTGCCGCTCTGCATAGAGGTCGCGGTCGAGCGGGGGCTTGAGTGCGCGGGATGGATTGGCCCGGATTTGGGGCTCGGCGCCGAGATTGTCGACGATCAGGGCGCGCAGAGGTTCGGCGTCGTCGGCGGCGTCGGCGATGACATGTTCAACGCCCGGCAAGCCCGCGATCAGCGCCGCGGCTTGCGGTCCGTCGCCGCGATGGCCGGCCGTCGGGAGCAGTCGCAGCAGGCAATCCAAGCGCATCGACGCTGGCATGGATCTTCGTCGTCAGACCGCCGCGCGAGCGCCCGATCCCCTGAGACTGAGCCCCCCTTTTGCGCCGGTTGCATCGCCATGAACCTTGCAGATCGTGCTGTCGATCAGGACATATTCGAAGTCGGGGTCAGCCGATAAGCGATTGAAAAGGCGTTCCCAGACCCCAGCCATTGCGCATCTCCGGAACCGCGCACGGACCGCCGTCCATTTGCCGAACGCCGGCGGAAGATCGCGCCACGGCGATGCGGTGCGCGCCAGCCACAGCACGGCATCGACAAACAATCGGTTGTCGACACCACTCCGTCCGGGAAGACCCTCCCGCCCGGGAAGATGGTCCTTGATCTGCGCCCATTGCGCGTCGGTCAGGGTTCGTCTGCTCAAGATCGCCTCCGTTTTCGATCTTGAATCAAACCTCAGCCGATTTGCGAATCCCTTGAATGCAGACAGGCCCTAGAGTTCCGTGCGTTTAATCGTGGGCATATCCTGCGGCCTTGAAGTAGTTCCAGCATTCGGTTGGTTCGAAGAGACCGCAGATGTTTCCGACGGCGCGCCAGAGGTCTTCCAGGCTTCGGGCCTTGAGGCGGCGCAAGTGTGCCTTGAGCTTGGCGAACGCCATCTCGATCGGGTTGAGGTCCGGGGAGTATGGCGGCAGGAACAGCAGCCAGTTTCCTTGCGCCTTCAGAAGGGCTTGAGATGCTTTGGATTTGTGGGGGGAAAGGTTGTCGAGGATCACAATGTCCCCGGGCGCCAGGCTGGGTGCCAATTGGGTTTCGATGTAAGTGTCGAAGATCGCGCTGTTCATGGCCCCATCGATCACCCAGGGCGCGATCAGCTCATTGCAACGCAGCTCCGCGACGAACGTCTGACTGCCCCAGTGACCGAAGGGCGCATCGGCCAGCAATCTGCCGCCGCGTGGCGCGCGCCCCCGCAGCCGGGTCATCTTGGTCGTCGTGGATGTCTCGTCCAGAAAGACCAGCCGGTGCGGTTCCTGGCGCATCCGGGGCTGGCGCAGATGGGTCCGAACATGGCGCTCACGCCGCACCCGGGCGCGTCCGCACTCCACCGCAAGCAACGATTTTTCTATATGAGAACCAGAGCTTTATGAGGCGGCGAGACAAGCAGGACGGATCGGCGCGAACCCCGTGCTCGGCATCCAAGAGCTCGGCGCGTTCTGGCATGGTGATGTCCGGCCGCGCCTCGACGGTCCGAACCAGATGGCCCTTAGGTGGCGTCAGCTGCCCGCCCGGCGGCCGCCCCTGACGGGCCGGCTCGAGCGATACGGTTGTGCAATAACGTTTCATCAACGCGATGACGAAACCCGGCGAAATGTCGCACTTGGCCGCAGAAGTGCGGCAGGAGTGACCCGCCGCCGGGAAGGCCACAATCCGACGGCGAAGATCCAGTGATAGCGGTTTGCCCATGATCCACCTCCACATATGGTGAATCACAAACCAAGCCCCATGGGAAACCCCGATTCCAATTTCCCGCATGGCGCTCTAATCAGAACCCATGCGCCCATTCTCGGAGGCCTATGGTCATGATCCTCGACGGTCGGTCCATGAGGCGGTTCCACGCCTCGCAGGCCAGGGTGACGATGTCATCGTAGCTCTCGAACACGCGGTTCGAGAGCCAGTTCTCGCGGACGGTACTGCCAGATGTTCTCGACCGGGTTCAGTTCCGGCGACCGGGGCGGCAGGGCCAGGAGGGTGATGTTCTGTGGCACGGCGAGGGCGCGGGACATGTGCCAGCCGGCCTGGTCGAGGATGACCACGGCGTGTGCGCCGGGGTCGACCATGGCACTGATCTCGGCAAGGTGGGCGGTCATGGCAGGGGTGTCGCAGCCTGGCATGACCAGACCCGCGCCCTTGCCCGCCTTCGGGCAGATGGCTCCGAAAATATAGGCCGACTGCGTGCGCTGGTCGTGCGGCGCCGAAGGTCGTGTGCCGCGCCGTGCCCAGCGGCGGGTGATCGTGTTCTTCTGGCCGATCCTGGCCTCATCCTGGAACCACAGCTCTATTGCGGTGCCCTCGGGAAGCGTCTCGCGGATTTCCGCCAGCCGGACGGGGAAGTCTTTTTAAAAGCGGCAATTTCCTCCGCGTTCTGGGCATAATGGCGTGGCCGTGCGGAGAGCTTGCCGAAGCCGAGCGCATTGAGTTCCCGGCTCAGGGTCGCCGCGCTCACCGAGATGCCAAACTTGTCCCAGACCCAGGCCGCGAGATCGATCAGCCGCCACCGGACAACGCCGTCGCGCACCGGGTTCGGGCCGCTCTCGACGACCCGCACCAGCGCCGCCCGCTGGGCATCGTCGAGCTTCGGGCGGTTGCCTGGCGGCTTGCGGCCGATCAGACCGGCCGGCCCCTCGGCATTGAAGCGCTCAACCCAGTCACGCAGGATCTGCCGGCCGACACCGCCGGTCTCCGCCGCCTCACCTCGGCTGCCACCGTCATAGATCACCGCCAGCGCCAGCAATCGCCGCGTCTGGTCTGCATCCTGGCTCTGCCGGGCCAGCCGCCTGAGCTCCGCCGCCGTGAAGTCCCTCCGTATCGCCAAAGCGCGTCCCATGCCTGCCTCCATGTCGTTTTCGACACAGAATCAGAGATCGGCTGCAAAGGGAATCCCCTGCGAGAGTCGGTGTCAGCGCAAGTTGGTATAATGGGAGATCTGCCACCACCCGTCGGAAAAAGTTGACATATTTGATGCGCTTTGTTCGACACTCCTCACCCGCCAATACTGAAACCCAATCCGCCCAACTCCATCCGTCTGCGCGACCGCAGATGCCGCTCGGGGCAGGAATGACTTGTCTCGTGGGCCACTTCAGGCAATTGTGGCGCGGGACGGCAGGCCGCTTGGGGGATGTCGGGTCAGAGCAAACTGAATAACCACATGCAGGCAGACTGCAAACGCAATACTCATCGTAGAAGCAGGTCGGACTTTTCAAAGAAGAAGAATGTCTTGTAAACTTCACGTTTTGAGAAGTTGTGCTTCGCCGCAACCTCGTCCGGAACCTTTAGCCGGTAATTGCGAGGGTTTAGATTAAAGATCTTACCAAGCGTCATGTTGACGTCTTCCGTTCCAAAGCGGCGGAAATGATCCTTTTGGCCGAAGCGGTGAGCGCGCTCATAATCGGAAAGATCGCTGAAATCCGACTCGGACCGAGCCCCTAGCATTGGGATTACGCACAGATGGCGTCCACTTGGCGTCAATGCACGTTGCAAATGCCATAGGACAGGCGTTATGTAACAAGGAATATGCTCCATTACATGACTGTGAATAATGAGGTCGTAGTAGTCGGTTGGAAGCCTCTCCGCTTTGGTCAGATCGAATGCCTGAGTGTTCAGAGCTTTGTCGTATCTCTCGGGCGCAATGTCAAAGGAATGATAATTCGCAGGTCCAACGATTTCCATTAGTTTGAGCCCAATGGCTCTTTCCGGCGCAAAGTGTGCTATCCGTATTCCGTTCCTGAGCAGTCCATTCTCCTTTAACAGATACGCCATCGCGCGCGTGCGTTCGAGTGAATGGCAGGACTCACATAGTGCCTCGGGACGACCATTGAACTCCACAAATACTCCGTGACCACAGACGTTACAGGACTTCATCCGATCTTTCCCAAGCCGACATTTCCCAAGTTCTGCCGTGTTCGTGTGAGTATGATCGGTTTCGGGCCCGTCGGCAAGCGTTTTGGTCTAACAGTTGGCGGAGCACCTGGATTGACAGCCGACGAGGCACCATAGCGCATGTTATACCAACGGCCCTAAACTTTGACCGTTTTTGCGCAGTCTCTGGTTGTGATTGATCGGACGGTGTCGCTGTCGTTTGCGAAGAAGTTCCGGGCATCGCAACATCGCGCGACGATCTCCTCGCAGGTCTCGAAGACGGCGTTGGCGAGACGATTGGCGCGGAGGTAGGCCCAGACGTTCTCGACGGGGTTGCGTTCCGGGGCGCAGGGCGGGAGCGGCAGCAGGGTGATGTTGTCGGGGACGCGAAGCGCCTTCGAGCCATGCCAGCCAGCGCCGTCGAGGACGAGAACGGCGTGCGCGCCCTCGGCGACGGTGCGGGAGATCCCGGCGAGGTGGGCGTTCATGGCGGCGGTGTTTGCATGGGGCATGACCAGCGCGGCGGTGGTTCCGCGTTCGGGGCAGACGGCGCCGAAGAGTGAGCCTGCGAACGCGATCCGTCCGAGAGAGCAGGCGAACGCCCAGGTGTAGCGGGTGTCGCGCGGCGCGCGCGGTCGGCTGCCGCGCGGCGCCCGGATACGGGTCAGCGTTCCCTGCTGGCCGACCCGGGCTTCATCCTGGAACCAGACCTCCAGAGGCTTGCCCCGGGCGTGGTCCGGCAGAGCGTCGGCTACGGTCGCGGCGAAGTTTTTTTGAACGCCGCCTGAGCCTCTGGGTCGGATTTCGGATGCTGCGGACGCACCGAGAGGCGGCGAAAACCGAGGGCCGCCAACTGCTTACCCACGGTGCGCTCATGCATCCTGACCCCGAAGCGCGCCTCAATCTGCGCCTTCAGGTCGACACGCCGCCAGCGCACCACCCCGTCCACGGCGGGGTCGGGCCCCTCCCGCACGATCTGCGCAAGCTCCGCCTTCTGGTCGGCACTCAGCAGCGGCTTCGGCCCGGCCGAGCGGCGGTTCGACAGCCCCGCCAGCCCCGCGGCATTGTAGCGGTGAACCCAATCGCGCAAACTCTGTCGGTCCATCCCGCAGCTCTCGGCCGCGGTCTTGCGGTCCAATCCCTCCAGCACCAGCGCGATCGCCAGCATCCGCCGCGCCGCCTTCGCATCCGTGGTCTTCACCGCCGCCGCACGCAGGTCGCGCGCCGACAAATCCGTTCGTGTGACCGCAACCGCCATCAAGCCCTCCATCCTCCGATGACAGAGAATCACAACACCGAGCCCAAGGGAATCCTTCGCGAGTGAAACACAATGGCCGTTGGTACTACAAGATCACTCGGTTGGCCGAGTTGCTCCCCTGGCGTTACGCTGCTTTGGCAGCGCAACAGGCCACGCAGGAAGAACGCCAGAGCACTGACACCGGACGGTTACGCCGGACTGGACGCCGGCCGAGATCAGGCGGCGCGCCGAGCAGGTCGGCCCCAATACCGGGGCCCTCGTCGATCTGATCCTGCGAACGAAGCCGCACCCCGAACAGGGCTTCCGTGCCTTCCCCGCCTCCCCGCCCGACCACCGATCCTGACCCTTTGGATAGGACAAGATTGCTGGTCGGGCGGGGAGGCGGATTACGGTCATTCTCAATGACCGTTGGTACAATCACTGAATTGCGAATGCTGCGGGAAGCCCGGGCAGGTTCAGGGCGTCGCTCGCTGACAGCCTAAGCCAGGGCACGATCCTCTTGATTCATTGCAGCTCGGCATGGTCAGAATCGACATCCCCGCGCAGCGGCCATCGGCGATGATTGCGCGGTTGCCAATTCAATGTCAAAGCACAGGTCCCAACGTCGCCAGCGCGTTGTTCCACAGCTGCTTGGTCCATGGCCAAGCATGAACTTCCTGCAGCGTTATCGGACGACTGTCGGCGATGTAGCTCTGCTGGCGGGCCCGCATGTCGGCGGTCAGAGCGGCATCGTGAAAAAGGATGTTGTTCTCGTAGTTCAGATCAAAGCTGCGCCGGTCCATGTTGGCCGAGCCGATCAGGGTGACCGCGCCGTCCACGGTCATGGATTTCGTGTGCAAGAGGCCCGGCAGGTATTCGAAGATCTTCACCCCGGCGGTCAGCAGGTCCCAGTAATAGGATCGGGCCGTGGCGCCGACCGCGAAATCGTCGTTGCGCGCGGGAAAGACGATCGTGACGTCGACACCCCGGTTGGCCGCGGCGCAGATGGCGGCCTGAATGGCCTCGGTCGGCACATAGTAGGGTGTCGTGATCACAAGTTCCCGGCGCGCGGCGAAGATGACGCTCTCGAACATTTCGGGCATCGCCGAGTTTCGCACCGTTGGCCCACTTGCCACAACCTGCGCCGTGAATCCGGGCGCTTGCGGGTCCAGGGGTACGCGCAGGATATCGCGGATGTCCTCGTCATGGTTGGCCATCCAGTCGCCGGCAAAGAGGTGCTGGTTCTGGCGCACCACCGGCCCCTCGAACCGCATCACCGCATCGACCCAGGGCGCGTATTTCGCCTTGGGCAGAAAGGCCGGATCGGCGCAGTTCTGGCTGCCGCAATAGGTGATGCGGTTGTCGACCACGAGGATCTTGCGATGGTCGCGCAGGTCGACCCGGCCATCGAAGGCCCGTACCAGCGGATTGCCGATCCTGAGCGCGCGGGCAAGCCGCACACCGGCGTCGCCCATCGCCTTCCAGTGCGGGCTTCGGATCAGGTCGCGCGAGCCGAGATCGTCGACCATGGCGCGGCAGGTCACGCCCCGCCCGGCCGCGCGTTTCATCGCCTCGACCATCTTGCCGCCATTGCCGTCGGGCAGCCAGATGTAGAACATCAGGTGGACGTGGTCCCGGGCTGCGTCGATATCGGCGATCATCTCGTCGATGGCCGTATCGGAATCCTTCATCAGCCGGGCCCGGTTGCCCCCTACGGCGTCGTATCCGCTGATCGACCGGCCGACATTGAAAAGCTGCGCATATCGGTCCGGCACGGGTGGCGCGAGGGCCTCGCCCGGTGCCGCTTCGGGCGCCGGCGGCGGGGGCAGGCCCGCGAGGATGCGGTTCAGGCGCGCAACGCGCTTACGCCCGATATTCGTTTCGCCGAGCAGCAGGTAGGCGGCGATGCCCACGACCGGCAGCGCAAACAGCACGGCCAGCCAGGCGACGCGCGCCGCCGGGTCCCGGTGCGGCCGCAGAAGGACACGCGCCGCGCAGGCAAGAACAGCCAGGTAGTGCAGGGCGATCCAGATCATTTCGGGTTCCTCCTCGGTCTCGGCTTGATACCAAGCTGCAATGAGCGTGACCCATGGCCGCTGGTCCGCCTCCCGCGCCGCCTCCCCGCCCGGCCACCAATCCTACGCCAACCCATTGGCAAGATTGGTGGTCGGGCGGGGAGGCGGACCAGCGGCCATGGGTCACGCTCATCGCGCCTTGGTATTAGCGCCGACGCAGAGCGCCCAGCAGCGCACCGGCCGCCGCTCCGCTGCCCGCGTCGCCGGCGATACCGCCGATGATCGCGCCCCCTGCCGCACCTCCGACGATGTCTCCGCCACGCGTGTCCGGCGTAATGCGCTGCGCGTTTCCGAACAGCACCCCGCCGGCAGCGCCGGCAGCCGCTCCCTTGCCGGCGTCTCCCGCAACCGCCCGATCAACGCGCCCTGGGCCGCACCGCGCAGGGCGTTCTCTCCGACGCTTTGTGCCGTGGCCTGCACCGCAAAGCCGCCCACCACGCATGCCAGCAACAGTGATCGACCGATGGACATTCCCGATTCTCCGCCGATAGGTTTCGTCATTGCATTTCGTCCCATGAACATTCGCCGAACAGCACGAACGCGACGGAGTTCCCCGCAATCGTGCCGGTGAACCGCCCGCTGGATTTGTCGATCTGCAGGACCCAAGGCCGATGGGAGTCGGCGCCATGAATCAGCATGGCCTCATCCGTCTCGGCGATCGTTGCGATCTTCGATGTGCGCTCCTCGCCGGCGGTACGCATGCTCACGATTTCGGACATCCCGATATCGACCTTCATCAGGAGCGGGAGGTTCATGGCGCCGGGCAGGCTCCGGTCGCATTGCTCGTACGGTGTACAAGAAATGGCCTGCTCGGTCGCGCAGAGCGCCACTTCGGCATGAAGCGGGTTGGCAAGCCAGGTAAGGCCGATCGCGGCCGCCCAAAGGGGGGCCTTTCGGAATTTGCATCTCTCGATCACAGTGGTTCTCCTCTTGTGATATGTTTGACTGGCGTTGGTTGCGTTGGTGCAGCTGGCTCAAGCCATGGGCAAGTGGCATTGCGGCACCTGATGGCCTTCCCCGAACGGAAATGCGGGCCAATGCTCTGCGGAGATACGCGCATGCGCCGCGGCCCCCCGACATCAGAATGATGCCCTGAGGCGCAGACCGAGATACCAGAGGTCAGACTCGGTCGGTGCGAGCGCGGGATTGGCGACATACTGGATGTCTGGCGTGATCTCGAAACGATCCGCAACCGAAAACCGCCAATAGGTTTCGAATGTGATCTGGTCGTCGAGACCAGGCCCGAGGCTGTCGGCGTTCGGCCTGCTCCAGTTCAGACCCACCGCTATGACGTCGTCGGCACGATCGGTGGCATAGCCGAAGCCGATCGCGGCCGACCGGTCATAGAGCGCCCCGCCGCCATTTCCGAAGCCGACCCGCGCAAACGGCGTGACCCGGTCGCTGACCTGCCAGCTTGCCGAGAGCGCGGCGCCATGCCCCGACGGGACGCCCGTATCCGTCAGCGCATCGGACTGCCACAGCGTCAGATGGACATTGTCGGTAAACCGGTCATCGAAGGATCCGACATAGCCGATCTCCAGGTGCTTGAACGTTTCGGGGTCGTTGAAGAAGTCGCCAACGCTGTTGAACGGGTCGGACGGGTCCCCATTGCCATCGGCGATGCCGCCAAGGATGTAGCCATTCGTCCCGAGCATCGCCCGGACGGCAATTCCGAAACCCTGATTCGGCGACGGGATGGCCGGGTTTGTCGAGAAGACGAGGTTCGAGAAATCCCGCCACGGGTTCACAAAGGCGTAGACATCGACATAGTCCGTGACATCGACGATGCCGACCACCGCGGCCCAGCGGTTGTTCGCCGCCGTGTGCTGCCAGTAGAAGTTCGTCAGCAATGTGCCGGCGTCGCTGAAGGTGGTCGCCGGAAGGCCGGCATAGCCGGTCGCAAAGCCGAGATCCTGCGGCGCCAATTCGCCATAGCGGTGCCGGTTCTCGACCTTGTAGGTGAGCGTGCCGGTCGCGCCGCCGGGCGATCCATAAAGGCTGGCCTGCCCGTATGCTCGTGCGACGCCACTGCTGGCTTCGTTGTCGGCGGACCCGCGGGCCGCCTGCAGCATCACCGAATAGTCGAAGGCCAGGGTCAGCCGCGGCGGGGTCGTGATCGCGGTTTCCGCTGGCATCGACGACGCCACACTGGCGGGGCCCAGCGAATCCGCGCACCCCATTTCGGGCCCCGCCGCCGCGAGGAGGGTGGCCAGTCCGACGGCAGGCAAAGACCCGGCGGGTTTTCTCTTGGCCACCATTCAGTCCTTACTCGCCAGCGACGAACTTCGCTGCCCGCCGCAGATATCCGGGCATCTTGTCCTCGCCATCGGGCGGGATGTAGCCGTTGGTGGAGAAGTACACGCCGACGAAATCGCGGGCGGGGTCGATGTAAATGCCCTGCCCGACATTGCCGTGCTTCCACAAGGCACCATCCTCGAACACCCCGTCGAACTGGAAGGAGTTCATCAGGGGCGATTCACCGAAATCCTCCAGCTATTGCGAATCGAAGGCCAAGGGGCTGGCAGGTCATTCCTTTTTCTCCTTTCATTTCTTCCGCTGGGGCTGCGGCCCAGCGACAACCGGGCCGGGTATGGCAAGCCGCCCTTTCTGGGGCGGCCCCATGAATGCATGCGATCAGCTGCTGTGTTTCAGAACCTTGCGCAGGGCCTTGATGTCCTTTTCGTCGATGTCCGTCGAGACGATCTCCCCGCCGAGCGGTTCGACCGCCGACGCGAAGTCGTCAATGGTCGGCTGTTCACCCACCAGGATCAGGGCCGATGAGTTGCGATCGAGCGACTTGGCGAAATCCGACAGCACCGGATCGTCAAAGGCGGTTTCATCCACCAAACCCATCATCGATCCGAACCCGCCGCCCATTGCGGCACCGGCAGCTGCGCCTCCCGGGCCGAACAGCATGCCGACCAGGCCGCCCGTAAGCAGGCCCCAACCGGTATCTGCCGCGATCTCACCATCCGCCGACCAAGTGCTCTGGATGCTCAAAAAGCCCAGATGATTGCGCGACACCACCGCAACATCATCTATCCAGGCATAGGCCGGTGTGTAGTCCTCGAGTGTGTCCAGTGCTTTGCGCGCTGTCCCTTTTCCGTCGAACTTGACTGCCTTGAAGCCGTACATGATTGCTCTCCTTTGCTCATGTTGAGGGCCGTCGTTTGGAAACTTCGTTGTCAGATCTCCAGCGGCCACAGCGATGGGCCATATGAGCATGCGCGTTCGCCATGGTCGCTCGTGCCGTCGAAGACATTGACACCATCCGTCTTGATCAGAAATCGATCTGAAGCCGTGCCGATAGAACTGTGACCTCGTCAGCCATTGCATCGGCAGGATCGACATATTGAACATGACCGGAAAGGGCGATCGCGGGTGTCAAGGCGACGTTGTAGAAGGCTTCGAACGAGTTCTCCATGCTGTCGACATCCAGGCCCAGAACGCCGGCATCGCGCCGGAAATCGGACGAAATATGCGTCCCGGCCCAACCAATACCCCAGTTGTCGTTTACCCGACCAAAGAGACCATAGTTGCCTCCGATGCCGACGCTGTAGAATTGGTCGATCAGATTGCGATCGTCCGGGCTGATCCCGAAACGGAAAAACGCCCCGATACCCGACGGAAGCCCATCCCAGCGTTTCCCCCTGTCGGCCATCCAGAAATACTGTGAGGCGGAGAAAGTGAAGGCATAGTTGTTGTCCTTCTTCGCGACCGGTACCAGGCCGCCGATCTCCCCAATCAGATACTCGGGATCGACGTCAAAACTGGTAACGTCCTTACTCGATGCACCTAGAATGAAATTGTAGTTGCCCGGCAGATTGCCGAATTTCGGGGTCCACTCCATGGTCACAGCATAGGTGAAGGCGCTGAGGTCGAACGTATCAAAGCCTGGCCGGATGGCCTCGCTATCGGTTGAAAAGCCGACAAGCGTCGCGGCAAGATCTGGGGTCAGTTGCTTTGACAGTGCGGCACCCATCGACGTATACGGCACAAAGCTGCCGAGTACCGCGTTGTTGACAAAGGCCTCGCCCAGAAACTGATAGCGTTCGTTGTTGGCAAAAAGCGAGGTGTCTGCGGTCCCGGCCCAATCGACTTTCCCCAGAACCAGGGTGAACTCGTTTGGCAGGGCCTGCAACAGGTAAAGCTCCGAAAGCGCAAACGCGCTTGGTGAGGTCGGCATGGTTGCGTCCGCATTGAGCGGCAAAAGCGCGCCCGTTCCAGCAAGCGTTTCGCCCCAGTTGCCTTCTAAATGCGACACAAAAAGACCGCCGGACCACCAGCCCGCGCGCCCGGTATCGAGCGCGAGCCAGATGTCAGCCGATCCCGCATAGGCGTTATTGTCGCCATCGCCCGAGGACTTGCTCTGAAAGACTTGCGTGAGGTCGGCATCGAAGACCAGACCATTGCTGGCCATGCGACTGCGGAAGCCGCCCAGGCTACCCAGAAGATACTGGCGCTGCCAAAGCGGCCCATCCACCGTGGCCAAATCCATATTGGGGTCGGAAAAGAACTTGGGCTTCCGCGTGAAGGTCCAGTAGGCCTGCGGGTGCCACATCGAGAAGCGAGACAAGCTCTTTTTCGACCAAGGGCGCGGCGACGCTTCCTTCGGTCTGCGCATTCGCTCCTGCGCTTGTCACGACAAGCGTGAGTCCCGTGACAAGCCCGATTACCGATATCCGCATATCCGTCCTCCTGTTTATTGAGTACCGAAGTTGACTGTTAGCCGGCCACGGCGCGCCGGATCGGCTGGCCCTGGGCCGCATCAAGGATCAGGTCGCCATCCTGCACCACCGGGCATGGCTTGGTCCTCCCCTACTGGTGGTCTTCTGCGTCACGAAGCCCATGTGCGGGCCGGATTTCTCTGGGTCGTTTCGATGCTTTGCCTTCCACGCCGCGCAGCCGTGCGCCGCCCGCTCCTCGACAGAAGCGGATCGACTCGCGTTCGACATCCTGTCAGATTAACCTTTGCCAGGGGGAAAGCATCCACGAACGAGGTACATATCTTACACCCGAAGCATCGCCTGCCGAAGCTGAACGCGGTCGGCGGTGTGTGCTGGCCTCGGCCTTACCGTTCTTTCGCGTTGAAACACGGCCGCCAGATTCTGGGATGAACGGCCAGCCGGGGGGTACCGGGATGCGGCGCTATGAGGTCTTTTCCGATCACATCCGCAACCTGCCCCTGCTGGAGGGAACAACCGTGCAACTCGGGCGCGGGACTTTTCCGGTTTTCTCTGACCGGGCAGGCGGCACGGACACATTCATCGTCCGGCTGCGTATGGCGCCCCTGATGACCGGAACGATGGTGCCCGATCCCGCCTGGGTGGTGCTGATGATCCCCCTGCGATGGGGCCGCGAGTTCCGGTTCAACGGCGTGTCCGCACGGCGCCATGACATGTTCATGTCGTCCGGGCCGAACGGATACACCACCCTGGGCGAAGAGCGCGACACGTTGGCGGTCGCGGTCCGGCGGTCTTGCCTGCAGGCTGCCTGCGCGGCGTTGCAGGGCGTTCTGCCCCAGGAAATCGCGTTCGACGACCTTCATCTCGCGCTTGGGCCAGCCGCCGGTCCGTGGCTGCAGCGCCGTGTGCTGAGCCTGCTCTCACGGTCTCCGGCATCCGGCTCGCCGTCCGACGTCGCGCGGCTGGGCAGCGTCATGGAAGCCGATCTGATCAGCGACCTTGCGTTCCTTCTGACCGAACGCCGGTTCGCACGGCGTTGCATCAAGCCGGCCAGGCTGGTTGCGATCGAGGTCGTTCGCACCGCGATTCACGCCGCCAACGCAGATCCGATGCGACCGCCGAGCCTCGCCGATCTGTGTGCCGCAACCGGGGTCGGGCAGACCTGGCTGTACAAGTCGTTCATGGAGATCGTCGGGCTTTCGCCGATGAAGCTGATCCGCCACCAGCGGCTGGTGCAGGCGCGCGAGATGCTCCTGGACCGAAGTCGGCCTGCGATGTCGGTGAAATACGCGGCCATGTCCGTGGGGTTCATGGAAAGCGGTCGGTTCGCGATCGACTATCGCGCCCAGTTCGGGGAGAATCCGTCCGACACGCTGCAGCTGCGCAACACCGGCAACACGGGCAGCCTGATCCCGGCCTCCCCGCCCATGACACAGCCGGGCGGGAAGGCGGGGCGGAAGGCGGACCAGCCGCAATGAGCCCTGCCCATTGCGGCCAGGTATCAGGCGAAATCCTCGGGTTTCAGGTCCTTCCAGTAGTCCTCGGGAATGGCCGCGATGCTGAACAGCGCATACATGGTCGTGATCTTGCCAGTGGCCGGGTCAACCTCGATCTTGTCCCAGAACGGGGTCTCGATCACCGAGCCGTCGGACATCCAGACCTTGAGCACGCCATCGAAGGTCGTAAGGTTCTCGCCGACGAAAATCTCGCCCATGACGTGCTGGTATTTCGGGAGGCGTCGGTCGAACGCCGCGACGAAGCCGATACCCTGCTTGAACCCATGCAGGGTATAATGGGCGAACAGCATTTTGAAGTCATCGGCAAAGAGCGATTCGAGTTTCTCGAATTCCTTGGCGTCGATCAGCTTGAACGCGTGCTGCAGGAAATCTGGCAGCGCATCGGATTTGGTCAGTGTGATCGGGTTTGACATGTCTGTCTCCTGGGTGAAAACGCGGCCCGCTTCAGCGGGCCGCGCGATAGGTTCTTCAGCCCCCGGCGATGGCCTTCGCCGCGGCGCGCAGATAGCCGGGCGAATGGTCGATGCCCGCAACGGAGGTGTCGTTGCTGGCAAGCGCAAACGTCATCCCGCAGAAATCGCGGCCGGGATCGACATAAATGCCCTGGCCCATATTGCCGTGCTTGAACATCGCACCGTCTTCGAAGGCGTGGTCCCACTGTGCGGTGTTCTTGAAGGGCACTTCGCCGAACCATTGGGTCCCGTAGATGCGCTCGGTCGAGGCGGTGTAGGCGGCCGGATCGCCCATGCCGTAGATCAGGTCCAGCATCCGCTGCGGCACCACGTTCTCGGTTGAGACCACGTTCCAGCTTGGCGTGTAGAGCAAGGCGTAGCGGATCATGTCCTCGGCCGTGGTGTTGATCAGCCCGCCGCCAACCGGCATGCCGTCCGGCGTCAGCCCGACGATCAGCGGGTTGCGCGCGCCGATCTTGGACCAGACGCGCTCGTGCCAAAAGGCCTGCCACGGCAGCCCCGTGACCGCCTCGGTGAGCATCACCAGCGCCTGGGTGTTCGCGGTCGAATAGCGGAACAACTCGCCCGGCCCTTCGCTGTCGAGTTTCTCGACCGACGCCATCATCTCGCGCCATTGTGTCGGGGTAACGTCGCCGACGCCGAAAACCGCGCTGAACCAATTCGCGATCCAGGAGTCCGGGTTTACGAGGTTTTCGAACGTCTCCTCATTGTTGAGCGCGGTGGCCATGTTCATGGTGTTCTTGACGGTGATGTCGTCCCAGGCGCTGCCCTGAAGCTCTTCCACATAGCTCGACAGGGGCTGATCGAGATCGACCGCGCCCTCATCTGCAAGCATCGAGACGAGCAGGCCCGCCGTCGTCTTCGAGGCGGACATCCAGACATGCATGTCCAGCGGGTTCATGCCCGGATAGACCTCGAACACGATCTTGCCCTGATGCGCCATCAGCATCGCCTGCACCTGGCGCCGGCCAACCAGATATTCGGACAGCGTCTGGGTGGTGTTGCCTTCATGGTCGGTGAAGGTGAGGTTCAGCAGGTCGGCCTGGATGTCGCGCTCCAGCACGCTGAATTCTTCGTCCGGCCTGACCACCCGGGTCGGGAAGAACTCGGGAATGTTCAGGTTGTAATAGACCGAATCGTCGTTGCCCGACTGCCAGTTCGGGAAGCTGAACCGCGAATGGGCGCCGTTCACCCAGTCCACCGGTTGCGGCAGCTTCCACCGCGCCATCGGGCTGTTCACCTCGAGCGGCGCGAAGCCGGAGGCGCCGGTCCGCACCGGCCCGGACTGCGCCAGGGCCTTTTGCGGCGCGGCACTCATGCCCGCGGCGGCGGCCCCGATCGCGGCGCTGCCTGCCATGAACCCGCGGCGCGAAACCCCCGCGCGGTTCTTGTGTGTTTGATCGTCTTTGCTCATGTCGTGCTCCTTTCGGTGGCTTGAAGGGCCTGAATGGCCGGACGCGCGGCCCGCAGCGGGCCGCGAGGCGACCTTAGTAGAATTTCAGCAGCTCGATGCGTTCGTCATCGGGGCCACGAACGAACGCCGTATCGACCTTCAGATCGCCGCTGGTCACCGTGCCCGGTTCAAGGTCAGAGGTGCCCCCCGCCGCCAGCGCGGCGGCATAGGCTGCGGGCACATCCTCGACCTCCAGCCCGAAATGGTTGATCGGGTTCTGGGAATGGACACTTCCGGACATGTCGGACAGTTGCCAGAACTCGATCCGGTCGCCGTCGCGGTCGATCAGATGCGCACCGGGCAGGGTCATCGGCGAGGTGACGCCGTTCGCGACCCGCTCGCCCTCGGTCCAGCGGACCGCCAGTTCGAACCCGAAGGCCTGCTGATAGAAGGCAAGGCTGCGGTCGAGATCGGCGACGAAGATCGCCGGATGGTTCAGCTTGGCCCTGACGCCGCCCGTCTGTGCAGAGGCCGGCTGCGACCCCGATGCCACCCCTGTCGCCGCAGCGCCGATCGCGGCACCGGTCGCGACGAATGTGCGGCGCGACAGGCTGTCTCCCGCCGGAGCATTGGTATCGCCTTGGGCTTTTCTTGACATGCTGCATCTCCTTGACTGTTTCGAAACGGCCTGTTTCGAGCCGATTGGTCATAAGGCCAGGCGGCCCGACCCGGGCCGCCCGGTACGGATCGCCCCGGCCCCGGTCAACCTCTTGGGAACAGGAAGGTGGCCGAAAGACGGAAGCCCCAATCCTGGGGGCCGGTATCCGGGCTTTGGGCCCAATACCGGACGCCGCCCTTGAGCTGTATGGGTGCGCCGCCGAGTTTGACCACCTTCGCGAGGCCCAGGTTGATGGGAACGGACCATTTGTCGTTGTCGGCGGTCATGTTGTAGCTTGACTCCGAATTCAGCGACACCGTCCAGCCATCCCATGAATAGGCGAGGAAGGGTTGCAGCAACCAGCTGTTGGTGGGGATGGCCGGGTCGTCCTTGAAGTCCACCAGCCGGGTGATCAGCCCACCATAGGTCCAGCCTTCGGTCTGGCGGAGGACAACGCCCGTTGCGCCACCGCCCCAGGTGCCCGCCCCGAACTTGGCACGCCGATCTTCACTGTTGGACAACGAGGTGGGAAAGGTCAACGCAGGCCCGATACCCCAGGTCCATCCGTTGACCGGCTGCTTCGGCGAAAAGTAAAACGCCCATTCGGTGTCACCGATCCCATAATCGCCGCCAGACCCGCTGGGAATATTACTTGGCCACTCGATGGGAAGAATGATCCGGTTGATCAGGTTCCAATTCTCGCTGATCGGGATGGGAATGACAGGCTCGATCTCCAGCACCCATTCCGAACCCTTGTCGTCGGCGCCGATGTTCTGGTTGTAGTCGAACTGAAAGGGTACGCTGATCAAGGCCGCGACCGGATTGTTCAATTGCTTGCTCAGGTCGCCCTGACCCGAACCGGCATCACTTGAGCCGGCACCGGTTTGATCTTGGGCCGCAGCACCTCCAGCCAGGCTGCCGGCGGCAAGCAACCCCGACATCGTGATCGCAGCGAATTTCGATAGTCTCATTTTGGACCTCCTCAACTGGTTGCGCGACCGTGACCGCCGGGGAGGCGATACGATGGCCGTTGATTTGCGCGACGGCGATTCCTGTCACCGGCACGACGTCAGCGTCGTTCCTGACCAGTTGCATCAGGGATTGCGCGCGAAAGCGAGCGGGATCGAGGTGCAATACTTTCACCGGGCCCCTCTGATACCAAGCTGCAATGAGCGTGACTCATTGCGCTTCGGTATCAGGCCCGTTGTGCCGGGTTCCTACGGAACGTATCGCTCGGCCGCTCACCGTAGGTGCGCCGGTAATACTGGGCGAACCGCCCCGTTTCAAAGAATCCCTGCGCCAGCGCGGCGTCCTTGACAGATCGGGGCGGATCGTCCCCGTCGAGAAGCTTCTCGCGCACCGCCGACAGCCGCCGGGCCAGAACGTACTGCGCGGGCGAGGTGGCATAGACCTCTTGAAAGCACTTGTGCAGCCAGGTCACACCGACGCCCGCGGCCGCGCAAAGTTCGGCCATTGTGGGGGGGGGCGCTCAGGATCGGCGAGGCACGCTTGCGCCCGGCGCCCCACCCGCAGCGCCCCGCCGGAGCCCTGATCGTCTGCCACCGGCGTGGATTGAGCCCGCTCAGCGCCCCCCAGTTGGCGCGCAACCTGTCGGTGCGAAGCCCCAGGCACCAGCCCCCCGATCCCCGCCCGATGTGATATAGTCGTGGCCATTCGCCCGGATGATCACATCGCCCCTGTCGAACTACCGCCCGTTAAAGGAGGTCTCCGATGCCAGGAGTGTCGGGACATGGACCACGGTCCAGCCGGGATCAAGTTGGACGGTCGTGGCGCATTGGCCGGCAAGCTGCGTACAGCCCAGCACCACATCACCGCCCGACACCCAGGCGCCTTGGCGGACAACCAGCCCGCCGCCAAGCTGCACCGTGCGGTGTTCGCGCACCGGCAGGCCACGCACATGATCGCGGTCCGTCAAGGCTTGCCTGGACCCATCGGTCCATCGTGGCACCCGTCGCGCGACATCGTCCTGGCCCACGGCGGAACGACTGGCGCCGCGTGAAGGCGTTGCGCTTTCCAACTGCCGGGAGTGAAGAAATTGCACCCTACTTCCCTGTGACATTCTGCGGCAATCAAGCGCAGATGTCGTGCCTTGCGGCGTTGCACGACGCGCGCCGCGCGAATGGCTCAAGGGAGGGTAACCGATGACCAACGGCCTGCAAGAAATCGATGCGCCAGCCTGGATGCTGGACCTTTTCAAGGCCATCGACACGCTCGACATGTCCGAAGGATCGGGTTTCAAGGTGTTTGCCGACGACATCGTGATGCAGTTCGGCCCGAAGACCGTCCATGGTGTGGCCGAAGCCAAGGCGTTCTTCACCAAGCTCGATGCGCCGTTCATCACCAAACACATCGTCGATCGGGTGTTTAACTACGGCAACGCCTATCTCATGCAGGGCAGCGCCAAGCTGCGCAAGAAGGGCGATGCCAGCGGAGCAACGATAACGGCGGCGCCGCTGTTCAACCTTCTGTGGTTCAATGACGACGGCAAGATCATGCGTTATGTCGTCGATTTTCCGCCGCAGGCGGCCGCTGCTTCGGATGTGTTCTGAGCCGGCAAGATGACCCAGCCCACCAATTTGACCAGACCCGCCGGCCCCGCGTGGCATGGCGCAAATCCAAAGGGGACCAGACCATGAAACAAGGTGACCGTCCGGTGTCGCCGCTCTGGCGCTCGTCCCGCGTGACCTGTTACGCTGCTTGGGCAGCGTAACGCCAGGGGAGCAACTCGTCCAGCCGAGTGATCTTGTGATCGGCAATTTGGCCCAGCACCCAGGTGAGCCAGGCCTGGGGGTCTACGTTGTTCAGTTTGGCGGTTTCGATCAGCGTGAAGGCGATAGCCATGGTTTTTCCACCACGCGCGGAGCCTGAAAACATCCAATTTTTTCGCCCGATGGCCACCGGTTTGACAGCGCGCTCGGCTGCGTTGTTGTCCAGATCCAGGTGGCCGTTGCTGAGATATGGCCGCGCCTTCGGCATCCGGCCCAGGGCATAGCGGATGGCCTGGGCCAGGGGAGATTTGCCTGATAGCCTGGGCAGTTGCGCATGCAACCACTCTTCAAGTTGGTCAAAGATCGGCTTTGCCCTGGCCTGCCGCACGGCGGCCCGGTACTCGGGAGCCATGCCCCTGATTTCCTTCTCTATGGCGTAGAGTAGGGCAATCCGGCGGATGGCCTCTTCGGCGATGGCGCTGCCTTGCGAGGCGAAAACATCCACGAACTTACGCCGCACGTGCGCCATGCACGCCATCTCATCGGCTTTGTCATCGCCGAACAGCCCGTTGAACCCGGAGTATCCATCCGCATGCACCCAGCCCTTGTAGCCCAAGAGGTGAGAGACGGGATGTTCACCCTTACGGTCCACCGTGAACTGGTACCAGACACAGGGCGGCGATTGCCCGGACCAAGGGCGTTCATCACGCACATAGGTCCAAACCCGCGCCGTTTTTGTCTTCTTGTTGCCGGGGGCCAGCATCTTCACCGGGGTATCGTCTGCGAAAAGGGCAGCGCCCTGGCGCACGATCCGCCCAATCGCATCGGCCAGCGGTTCCAGCAGAGCCGTGGATCGGCCAACCCAGTCAGCCATGGTGGAGCGGTCCAGATCGATACCTTCACGGGCAAATATCTGGCTCAGGCGATAGAGCGGTAGGTGATCGGCATATTTGCTGACCAGAACATGGGCCAGCAAGCCGGGTCCTGGCCGCCCACGCTCAATCGGACGCGATGGCAGCGGCGATTGCACGATGGCTTCGCAGCACGAACAGGCCTTGCGCGGGCGGATGATCCGCTTCACCTTGAAGCGTCCTGGCACATATTCCAGCTCTTCGGTCACATCCTCGCCCAGAGTACGCAGGGTTCCACCGCACCGACCGCAATCATCGCCAGGCGACAGTTCTTCGTCTTCCCGATCCAGATGATCCGGCAAAGGCTTGCGGCTGTGCTGGCGCTTCGACTTCCCGGCATCCTTTGTCGGGGATGGCGGGTTGGCCTGCGCCTCTGCCGCCTGGACGATCTCGGCGTCCTCCTGCAGGTCGAGACGGAGTTGGTCGAGACCTTCGGATTTGCTGCCAAAGCGATGGCGGTTGGCGCCGTGAAGCTGGTGCTGAAGTTGCTCGACCTTGAGGCTCAGCGCCTTCACCTCGTTGGCCAGAAGACGGTTCACCGCCTTCAGCTCGGCGGGGTCTTCAGGGGTGATATCGAGATCTTTCAGCATCCCCATTCCATACCACTTCAAGGATCAAACGTGAATCCCTAAAGCGATCAAAGGCTTGTATTTATTGCATTACCCAACACTCAGCGGGCGCCACGTCCTGTTGGGCATCCGCCAGTCTATGCCCTCCAACAGCATGGACAGTTGCGCAGGCGTGACCGCAATCTTGCCATCCTTGGCTGCTGGCCAAACAAACCGGCCCTTCTCAAGCCGTTTGCTGAAAAGGCATGCCCCCTGGGCATCCCACCAGATAATCTTCAACAGGTCGCCACGCCGACCACGGAACACGAACAGATGGCCGGAATAGGGATCAAGCTCCAAAACCTTCTCGGCCTGCGCCGCCAGCGTATTAAACCCACGCCGCATGTCGGTCACGCCCGCCGCCAGCCAGACCCGCGTGTTGGCCGGAACCGGGATCACGCCGACAGCCCCCGGATTAGCCGCGCCAGCGTATCGGGATCATAGCAGCCGCTGATCCGCATCCGGTGACCGCCTGCAAGCTCGATCTCGATGTGGTTGGGTACAGCGGTTGCGATCTCTGGAGCCTTCGCCTCAGCGACGATCTCCACCGGCAGAAAGCGCGGTTCCACCGGAGGCGACGGCACCGCCGCCGGATCCGACGCGTATCGGGGGTCGCGCAGCCACTTGAAGATCAGGTTCGCGTTCACCGCGTAGCGCCGCGCCACCTGCGCCACGGAAACGCCCGGCGCCGTCGTCTGGAAACAGATCGACCGCTTCTCATCATCCGTCCAAAGCCGCTTCGTCCGACGCGCCACGCCATCACCATAGTGTCCACTATCGATGGTGGACACTATCCGCCTCTATCCGCCAGCGGCAGAGCGGTCAGACCGGACGCTTACGAAACAAGTACAGGCCACCGCCTATGACAACATCGCCAAGGCTGCCGGGCTGACCACCCCGTTCGAGGCCATCAGCGTCGAACAGACACCGACCTTTCTGAAGGAACCGATCGCGGTGGCGGATTTCGCCGTGGGCGTTGTCGGGGCGGTGGGAACCAGCGCGGCAGAACTGGCGCAGGCGCGCGGCCTGCCGGGCCAGGAGGTCGCGGTCGATCGGCGCCATGCCGTGATGTCGTTCAACGACGGCATGTATCACTACATGAACGGCGTGGTCATCCTGGGCGGCGAGATCATGGTGCCGGTGAACGGGTTCTATCAGGACAAGGCCGGCCAGTGGATGTGCTTCAACGGCGCTTATCCGCATCTGCGCGACGGCATCCTGAAATACTTCGACGCGCCCCATGACCAGGATGCGTTGATCCGCCAGATCGCCAAGCATGATGCGGCCAAGATCGAAGCCGATTTCGCAGAAATGGGTCTGTGCATGGCACCGATGCACAGCCATGACGAATGGCTGGCCCATCCTCAGGGTGAAGCGATGCGCGATCTTCCGATCCTGACCATGGAAAAATTCGGCGACGCCAAGGGCCGGGTTCTGCCCGAAGCGAAACACCGCCCGATGGAGGGCGTGCGCGTCATCGATGTGACGCATGTCGTCGCGGGCCCCTGGGCCACCCGCGTCATGGCCGATATGGGCGCCGATGTGATCTCGATCCGCAACCCGGCCTTCCCGTTCCTGTATCCGATGATCTTCTCGGAAAGCTACGGCAAGAAACAGATCCTGCTCCATTTCAAGATGCAGAAGTCGCTGGCGCGCTTCAAGGAACTGCTGAAGGACGCGGATGTCCTGTGCTGGGGCTATGCGCCCGGTTCGCTCGACCGGCTCGGGCTTGACCGCGACACGTTGCGCGCGTTGAACCCGAACCTCGTGGTCACCCATGTGTCGGCCTATGGGCCAAAGGGGCCGTGGTCGCAGCGCAAGGGATGGGAGCAACTGTCGCAAACCTGCGCCGGCATGGTTGTGGCGGCCTCGCAGGGGCGGCCGCAGCATCACCTTGTCGCGGCGCTGCCGAACGACTATGCAACCGGGTATCTGGCTGCAATTGGGGCAATGGCGGCGTTGAAACATCGTCAGGAGCAGGGCGGGTTCTGGGAAGTCAATGCGATGCTGACGCGCACGGCCATGGAAATGATGGCGCTGCCGCATGAGCCCGAAGATGCGGTTCCCAACGCCATCGAGGCGGACGCCAAGTATCTGGTCGATCAGGATTCCGATTTCGGGGCCGTGTTCACGAAACTCGCACCGCCGGCGCGGCTGTCGAAGACTCCCGCCTTTTCGGCCACCGGTCCGGCGGTCAACGGCACGCACCCGCCCTTTGACACCGGATGGGACGCATTCCACCCCAGCAGCGGAGAGGTCACCCACCGTCCAACCGCGATGGCCGACAAGATCTATGGTTTTCTGGCCGGGTTCGGACATGAGGACATCATGCTGCGAAAGGAGTAGGAATGAGCAGGACCACGGAAGCCAGGCGGGCGCGGTTCACGCCCCTGGCGGCGGCACTGGTGGCGGGGCTGGCCGGCCCCGTCGCCGCGCAACAGGCAGCAGCCCCGGTGGTTCAGGCCACCGGGGCTGGCGGCTGGAATGTCACGGCCGAAATCTATGGCTGGATGCCGTCGATCAATCCGGAACTGGCCTCTGGCCAGGATCTGGAGATCGATTTCAGCGATATTCTGGATTCACTTCAGTTCACCTTCATGGGCGCCGTAAAGGCGGAGAAAGGCCGGTGGGGTCTGTTCGCCGATCTGGTCTATCTGAATATCGCGGATTCCAAGAGCGGATCGATCCGTGTCGGGCCGTTTGATCTCGCCGACAGCGTGTCGGTGAAGATGAAAAGCTGGATCGTGTCGCTTGGCGCGAGCTATAATTTCGCCCAGACGCAGAGTTCGACCTTCGATGTGGTCGGTGGCGCGCGCTATCTGTCGGTGGAAACGGTCGTGAACGCCAATATTGGACCCCTGTCAAGGGGAATCGATGAAACCGATACCGTCTGGGATGGGTTCATCGGGCTTTCAGGAAGAACCGACCTGAACGACAAGTGGGCGATCTCCTATTATGCCGATATTGGCGCGGGCGGCAGCGATCTGACCTGGCAGGCGCTTGCCGCAATCAATTACCAGGTCAGTGACAGAATCGGTCTGAACGCAGGATATCGGCATATTGACTGGCAATTCGACGATTTCGGGCCGCTCGACCAGCTTTACGTCACCGGACCCTTTGTCGGATTGAAAATAAGCTTCTAGGTTCGGGTCTCGTCCCAAAACATCAGCATCAAAACAAGGAGTTCCAAAATGCTGAAATCTCTGGCACTGTGCATGGGCCTTGCGGTCGTCGCTTCGACCGCTCAGGCGCAGGATTACGAGCTTTACGCCGAAGTCGAGGGGTGGGACGTTTTCGTCGACAACTCGGACCAAACCTGCCTGATCCAGCGCATCAGTGACGCGGGCGTCGTGCAGATGGGGGTTTGGCAGAAAGATCCCCTGATGGTCTATATCGGGGTGTTTACCAAGGATGCGACGAACCTGCGCGACGGCGCAGTGGGCGATCTGATCATCGACATCGATGGACAGCTCTTCACCGGACAAGGCGTCGCGGTGACCAAGCGCATAACCGAGGGCTACCAGGGTGGCTATGTTCTCAGCAACGACCCGGCCTTCCTGACCGACGTGGCAAAGCGCTATGTCATGACGGTCTATCCCAATACCGAAGCCGCATTCCAGGTCAGCCTCGATGGGACCTATGCGGCCATGCAAAGCGCCATGGAGTGCAACGCCGCCCAGGGCAGCTAAGCGCCGCCCGGCATCGGGCCACTCGGGTCCGTTTGCATCAGATGGACCGACCGCGTGGGGACCGCCAATGCGGTCCCCGCCTCGGCGACAGCGCCGCGCAGGGCGGACAAGAGCCCCGTCTGCGCGTCCAGCCAGTCGTTCCAATCCGAACTGTTGCAAAACACATAGATCAGGATTTCGACGCCATTTTCGGTCAGTCCGGTCGGTTTCACGAAACACGTTTTCGTCCCATCCGTGACGAAACGGCCACTGTCGTAAATGTACCCGCGGACATGGTCACAAACCGCGCGCACCTGATCTTCCGTGGCCTCGCGCACCAGTTCGGCCGTCCAATAGATGCGCCAATGATCGATCCGGCTCTTGTTGAGCAGAACCGCATGGCCGAGGCTGCTGTTGGGCACATGGCGGGGTATGCGATCAAAGCCCATCACCACCGTCGAACGGATGCTGATGTGGTCGACAATTCCCTCCACCTCGTCGACCTGGATCCAATCGCCCCGGCGGAACCGCTTTTCGGCCGCATTGCTCAGGCCGGCGGCGAAATTCTGGATCAGATCCTGAAGCGCAATCGCCAGACCCGCGCCCAACACGCCGACCCCGGCGAACACCGACCCGATTTTGATCCCCCAGACATGAAAAATGCTCGCACCGGCAAACAGCACGGCCAATCCACGCAGGATCGCGGCAATCCAGGCACGGTCGGCGATAACCTGGTGCGGCAGGGCGCGCGCGAACAGGTCGGCAAGCAGATGATAGCCGGTCAGGAACACATGGCCTATAAGCACGGACCACAACAGCCGATCGACGATTGTCAGGGCCGCATCGGGCAACGCGAACAGCCGGAAGAACACGGAGAGCGCCAGCGTGATGACCAGCGTGCGCGCCAGATCTTCCACCGCATGCGCCAGCTCTTGCGGGACCGGGATGCGCAGAAACCGTAGCGCGTGCACGCCGAGCCAGCAGATCAGATGCCCCAAATGCGAACTGAGCGCGATCACAAGTGCCAGACCCACAACGCCGAGCGCGGCGCGTTCAAAGGTCGATGGCAGACAACCATTCAACCAAATCGACCATCTCCTTGCCAACCGAACATCACTATTGGCGGTCAAGGACCGCACGGATCCCATCTGTGCCCATTCATGGGCCGGATTGCAGCGAAACGATATGTGTCTTTCGGCATGGTGACAAGCCGAAGACGGTGCTATAGCGTTATCAAGGAAACCGCCAAATCTTGAAGAGTGACCCATGACCAAGCCGGAGATGAAGCAGGTGCTGGACGCGACGGGCAGGTTCCGTCGCCACGTGATGTTGTCGGGTCTGGCGCTCACCGCGACAGCCTGCGCCGCACCGGGGCCGCTGATCGGCATCGCCCCAACGCGGCCCTTGACGGACGCGGAAATCGAACGCCACAGCCACCGGATTTTCATCACCACAACCCGGCAGGGTTCCGACGTTCCGGGCGAGCTCTATTCCGCCGGCCGCAGTGCGCGGCTGAACTTTGCCTCGGTCGATGTCGTCATCCCGCCCACCCATGTCGCGGGGCAGATCGAGCGGCCGCGCGGTTCGGCGCGTCCCGACCCGCATCGCCATTTCGTGGTGACCAATCCCATCGTCTATCCCGACTACCCGGCCTACAAGGCGGATATCGGCGCCGCGTTCCGCGCGATGCCGCGGGGCTCGCGCGATGGCATGCTGTGGATTCACGGCTACAACAACACGCTGACCGATGCGGTGCTGCGGCTGGCGCAATTCGTCGAGGACAGCGGATATCCGGGCATCCCGATGCTCTATTCCTGGGCGTCCCAGGGCAAGGCCACGGGCTACATCTATGACCTCAACAGCGCGCTGATCGCCCGCGACTGGCTGGAACAGGTTCCCGATCTGCTGACCTTCGGGTCGATCGAGGGGCTCGACGTGGTCGCCCATTCCATGGGGAACCTGGTCGCGATGGAGGCGATCCGCGGGATTGCCTGGCGTGGGCGGTTCAACACCTCGAGGAAACTGCGCAATATCGTGCTGGCGTCGCCCGATATCGATATCGATCTGTTTGCTGCCCAACTCAGCCGCATACCGGTGGAGGAGCGCAACTTCTTCGTTCTGGTATCGACCGACGACGAGGCGCTTGCGCTGTCGCAGACCCTGGCGCGCCGCCCCCGGCTTGGCCAGATACCGGCCGACGTGCTGGCCCGGATGGGGGTCAATGCGATCGATCTGTCCCAGGTCCGGGATACCAATTCGATCCACCACAACAAGTTCGCCGATGCGCCCGAAATCGTGCGGTTGCTGGGCGACCGGGTCCTGGCCGGCGACAGCTTCAACGAACCGTCGCTCGGTCCCTTGGGACAGGCGGTCATTGTCGGTGCCAGCGGCACGATCACCGTGATCGACGAGGCGCCGTAGCAACGCCCAAGGACCGGATCGAAGAGGCAACGACGAGGCCCCAGACGGACGTCTGTTCGGCGGCGAAATAGCCGTCTGCGACCCCGAAATACCCCTGCAACTCGACGATGTCGCCCGCGGTGAGCGTGACCATCGTCTGCAGCCATATCGCTATGTTCAGTGATGCCAAGGCGCAATGAGTCACGCTCATTGCAGCTTGATATGAAGGGTCAGGCCGGGGTCGTCGCCGGTCGTCTGCTTGTTCATGCTGTGGAACAGATCGCCGGTCCCACCCTCGGCCACGGTCTTCGCCGTCCAAAGCGCGGCGTTCGGCATCGACAAGGACGGGTTCGAGGCGTCGGCCGTGGTGCCAAGGCCCGGCAGCGCGAGGTTCTGCAGCGATGCCGGGTCTGTCCCGACCCAGCCTGCGCGGTCGTGGGCCAGGAGCACGCCCTCGTCCTCCACCCACGCGCACCAGCCTGTTCGGGGCGGCAGCCGCAGCCAGGCGCTGTCCATCCAGAGCGCTACCTTCAGGTCGCAGACGGCCAATTCGCCCGTCGCGCCGCATCGCTCAGCCGGACGGCATCCGGCCGGTTCCTGGAACTGTCGATCCTGATGCTATCGTCATTCATCTTCGCTGTCCTGTGCTTGTCACAAAGGGTTCAGCTCCGCTCGATAACCGCCCAGCTTGCCAAAACCAGTGCCATGATCGACCCCGGCGTGCGCGCCGCGGTCATGCTTCACAAGGCCGGCTGGCACATGCGAAGGCCCTCGTCGTGCCGCAAGACATCACCCTCTTGGCCCTGCCGCCCCAGTCGCCGGAACTGAACCCGGTCGAGAATATCTGTCCGTTCATGCGCCACAACGCGGCCTCGAACCGCAGGTTCGGAAGTTACGATGACATCGTCGCCCTGTCCTGCGAGGCGTGGAACCACCTGATCAACAGACCGTCGAAGGTCATCGCGATGGGCCCCCGCGACCGGGCACATGGGTCCTGACCGGTTCAACCTGGCATCGGGGTCCTGCACGTTGCGCCGCAAGGCCAATGCCCTACGGCCAGACCACGAATACGTAGAGCAGGTACCCGGCCAGCAGCGCCATGCCTTCAATTCTTGCGATCCGCAGTCCCGTCCATGCGAATGCGACCAGCAGGACCGAGACGCCGATCATGACCAGGTTGTCGAAGCTGACGATCTCGGCCGGAACCGCGCCGGGCGCGATCAGCGCCGTGATCCCGCCAATGCCGAGGATGTTGTAGATGTTCGAGCCGACAATGTTCCCGAAAGCGACGTCGCTCTGGCGCCGGATCGCGGCAAGCACCGAGGTGACGAATTCGGGCAGCGACGTGCCCAAAGCGACGATGGTCAGGCCGATGACCGTCTCCGATATGCCGAAGGACTGGGCCAGCGCGACGGCGCCATCGACCAGGAATGTGCCGCCAAGCAGGATGAGAACGAGGCCCCCGATCGCAATCACCAGCGCGACCAGGATTGATCCCGCAGCAGGGTCCCGCGGCGCGGTCCCGGGATCGGCCTCTTGCAGGGCGAGGCTCTTGTCATAGACAGCGCTGTGGCCAGCCGCCGCAACCGACTGGCGTTCCTGCCTGAACGCGACGTAGACATAGCTCGCCAGGGCCGCAACGAAGACCGCGCCGAGCCAGCGCGCCATCGGCATGAGTGCTGCCAACGCCGCAAAACCGACGGTGATCGCGATCATCACCGCGCCGTCCCGCTTCAGTGCCGCAGAGGTCACCGCAATCGGAAACAGGATCGCCGAGGCGCCCACGATCAGCAGGATGTTCGCGATGTTCGAGCCGACGATATTGCCATAGGCGATGCCGGGCGCGCCGCCAAGCGCCGCGTTGACCGAGGTCACGAGTTCCGGCGTCGACGTGCCGAACCCGACCAGCGTCAAGCCGATCACAAGCGGCGATACCCCAAGCCGCGATGCCACCCGAACCGCCCCGCGCACAAGCAGGTCGCCGCCTGCGATCAGCAGCGCCAGTCCGCCAAGAAGCGGAACCCAAATCTCGAACACGCGCGGCTTCTGTTGGGTGATTGTCGTCGCGTATCGGGGCAAACCGATCGGTGCGACGGTTTCATGAATGACTGCAATGGTGTCGGACAGGTTCACCATACTGAAGCTCCGGCGGCATGTATCCGCCGGAGCCCGGTTTCAAATCGACCGAGTGTCTATTCGGTCGCAGGTGCCGTCTGTTCGGTTGCGGGGGCCGCCGTGTCAGGGCCACCCGTGCCGAACCAGTCGAACCCATAGCCGATGGCCGCAATCACCGCGATCGCTGCCACTGCGGCTCCGCCCCAGACCCACCAATTGGTCGGCCTGGGCGCATGTGTGTTCACCGCCACTTTTCTCAGACTCTCCGGATTGCCGGGGCGCGCCGAGAAGGTTACTCCGCCGGCTCCTCGATCGTTCCGGCATCGAGTGCGGCAGCGAGTTCGGTTTCGTCAACGAAACCGTCACCGCTGGTGTCGACTGCGCCGAACGCTTCTTCCATCAGGTCGGGATACTTCACCTGCATCTCGGCGTAGGAAATGAGGTTGTCACCATCGGTATCGACATCCGCAACCGTGATTGCGAAAGCCGGAGCCGCGAACATTGCCACCGCAATGGCACCAATTGTTGCACGACGCATCTGTGTGGTCTCCTGTCAAAGCATCATGGGAGGCTAATTCCACCCATGCAGAGGGCAGATCGGGTGGCCGACCTATCCCGACAAGGACCCCAAGGGGCTTGAAACAAAACTTTACCTGCGGCGGCCGCGCGGCATCGCTCTGCGCTTCTACGTCCTGACGCGCGTGTGGAAGACGTTCTTCGCGATCCGCGAAGACGCGGTCCTTCGAACCGTCGTGATGGCCGCCGGCGCGCGGACTGGCGTTCGGGCCCAGGTACTGCATTTGTGCAGGACGCCGGCGGCACCGAGCCCGCGCTTCGGCAGGCGGCCGAGGACCAGGTCGCGGCCTGGAGCAAGGGCGGCAGGCTGGCCTTTCCGTAGTTCACGAGCGGCAAACTGGCCGATCTGGACGGCTCGCTCGGCTGCCCGCCCGCGGGGGTTCCCCGATGCGGGCACGCACGGCCACTACCGGGCTGCGACGCCGGAAAAGCCGCTGCAGTCGTCCGGCGAGGACGCCCCGGCGGAGCCGCCGCCCCCCCGCGGGCGGTGCACCGCGCAGGGGACAGGGAACGAGACCAGCCGTCGGGACCACGGGCAAGCGCCGCAACCCGCGCGGTCGGCACAAACGCATGGAATTGCATCATGTGTGGCGTAACAGGGTGGCCAACGGCCACCTGTGGGGCGCGGCGGTGCCGGTCTAACCGGTTGACGGGGCTTGCGTCCCGCCGACGCAGGGAAAGCCGGTGTGGCGCCTGAACGATCCATCGACCCCGTTCCCCGGTTTTCCTGGGCGGTTCCCGGGCAATTGCGTGGATTTTTTCCTGGGTGTCAATCGGCATTGAATCGTGACCCCTTATCGGCGCCCAAAATTGACCCCCTGGAGCTAAGCTGGCCCGGCGCTGCGTAGTCCTCATGTAACGCAGCGGCGGCGGGCCAGCGGGGGTTCGGTTTGCGCTATGCCCGGTTTTTGAAGCGCCAGCTTTCGTTCCCGGTCTCGACGATCTCGCAGTGATGGGTCAGGCGGTCGAGCAGCGCGGTGGTCATCTTGGCGTCACCGAAGACGGTGGGCCATTCGCCGAACGCCAGGTTTGTCGTCACGATGATCGAGGTGCGCTCGTAGAGCTTGCTGATCAGATGGAACAGGAGCTGACCGCCGGTCTGGGCGAACGGAAGATAGCCGAGTTCGTCCAGGATCAGGAAGTCCAGGCGGGAGATCAGGTCTGCGGTGCGGCCCTGCCGTTCGGCCCGGGCTTCCGCGTCGAGCTTATTGACCAGATCGACGACGTTGAAGAACCGGCCCCGGCGGCCGTTTCTGATGCAGGCGCGCGCGATGCTGACCGCGAGATGGGTCTTTCCTGTGCCGGTGCCGCCGATCAGCACGAGGTTGCGTTGATGATCGAGGAAGTCTCCGGTGGCCAGATCCCGGATCAGGGTCTCGTTGACCTCGGCCGGCCTCGAAGTCGAACTCCTTGATCTCCTTAGCCAGCGGCAACTTGGCGATGGTCATCTGGTACTTGATCGAGCGCGCCTGCTTCTCACTGATCTCGGCGGTCAGCAAATCGCCGATGATCCGTTGGGGTTCGTGCTGTCGCTTCACCGCCGTGGCGATGATCTCGTCGTAGGCCGTCCTCATGCCGTAAAGCTTCAGCTGACCCCATGGCGTCCAGCACCTGTGATCGTTCCATTCGCGGTTCTCCTCAGGCTGTCGTAGCGATCGCAATTGGCCGCGGGCTCGCGGCCCAACTTCAGTGCATCCGGCGTCGTGATTGTCAGGGGCGGTGGCGGTTCGCGGCGACGCGCCAGGATGTTCAGAACGACGCCGGCGGAATGGACGTTGTGGGCCAAAGCCTCGGAGCAGGCGGCTTCGACGGCCTCCAGCCCGTCGGTGAGCACGGCCCCGAGGATCTCGACCACCTGCCGGTCGCCGCCGGGCTGGCGTTCGAGCTTGCGCTGAACCCGGCGCAGGGCCGGTGGCAGGTCCCAGTCCTTGAACGGGGCTCCGTTGCGCAAGGCGCCCGGTTTGCGCGCCAGAACCGGGATGTAATGAAGCGGATCGTAGATCGTCTTGCCGCGACCGAAGGCGCGCTCATGCCGCCCCACGACCTGACCGTCCTGCCAGCATTCCAGGCGGTCGGCATAGGCGCGGATCTCGACGGGCCGCCCGACCGCACGGGCGTCGACCGAGTAGCGGTTCTTGTCGAAGCGCACGAGGCAGGTCTTGGACACCGACGCCGGGACGGCGTGGAATCCATCGAACGGACCGACATACGGCACCAGGCTCGACCGCTCCTCTTCGAACACCTCCCAGATCGTCTTGTCCGGAATGTCGGGGTGCCGGTTCGCCTTGGCATAGGCAATGCACCGGTCCCCGAGCCAGGCATTCAGCTCGGCAAAGGATTTGAACTTCGGCCGCGGCACGAAGAACCGTCGGCGGAGCACGCCCACCTGGTTCTCAACCTGCCCCTTCTCCCAGCCCGACGCCGGTGTGCACGCCACCGGATCGACCAGGTAATGTCCGCACATCTGCTGGAAACGGCGATTGTAGGCGCGATCCTTGCCCACGAAGATCGTGTCCACCGCCGTCTTCATGTTGTCGTAGATGCCCCGCGCGCAGGCGCCGCCGAAGAAGGCGAACGCCCTGTCATGGGCATCGAACACCATCTCCTGCGTCTCGCGGGGATAGGCCCGCACGAACGGCATCCGGCTGTGACACAGGCGGACATGGGCCACCTTGACCGTCACCGTCACGCCATCGAGGATCACGATCTCATGGCTCCAGTCGAACTGGTAGGCCTCGCCCGCATCGAAGCTCAGCGGAACATAGGCACTGGCCGAGGCTTCCTGCGCCACCTTCGACCAACCGGCCGCGTAGCGCCGAATGGCATCATAGCCGCCGCCATAGCCGCGGTTCCGCAGCTCTTCGTAGATCCGAATGACGGTCAGACGCTCCCGCTTCGGTCGCCGGGCATTCTCGGCCAGCATCGCGTCCAGATCCGATCGCCAGGGGTCAATCTTCGGTCGGGGCTGAGTCGTGCGATCGTAGGTGAACTCGGTCGCGCCCGATCGGATGACCTTGCGCACCGTGTTCCGCGACACCCGCAGCTCCCGGCAAATCTGCTTGATCGACTTGCCATCGACGAAATGCGCCCGCCTGATCTTCGCGATCGTCTCCACAACCAACATCCCCTGACTGCTCCCTCTCGTTCCAGAGGAAGCTTCTGAGCAGAAGTATCAGGGGGGTCACTTTTGGACGCCGATCACCCCAAGATGAGGGTCAATTTTGCATGCCGATCCACACGTGATCGTTTCTGGCGTCGTCGATCCGGGTGCCATTGCGGGATTGTTCCGGGCGCTCGGCACGGCATGATCCCGGTTCCGGCGGGCACGAAGGTCTGGGTGGCGGCCGGAGCGACGGACATGAGGAAAGGGTTCAACGGATTGTCTGCGCTTGCCGAGAAGGTCTAGGGGCGCGATCCCTATTCCGGCCATCTCTTCGTCTTCCGTGGTCGGCGCGGCGACCTGGTCAAAGTGATTTGGTGGGACGGCCAGGGCGCGTGCCTGTTTGCCAAGCGGCTTGAGCGCGGCAAGTTCGTTTGGCCCGCGGCCAAGGACGGTCGGATCGCGCTAACGGCGGCACAGCTTGCGATGCTGCTGGAGGGCATCGACTGGCGCCTCCCACAACGGACCTGGAGACCCCTTACTGCAGGCTGATTTCTGAGCGAATCCAGACGCATGGGATTCCCCCCGAGGGCTGGCTGCGGTACTCATTGGGTCATGCTCGATGACGCTACGCCTCTGCCTGACGATCCCCGTGACCTCAAGGACTTGGTTGCGCGGCTGGCGGAGGAGCTGAAGCATCGCGACCTGCGGATCGCCAAGCTCGAGCACGAGTTGGCCGGTCATCGTCGGCACCGGTTCGGGTCTTCCTCGGAGTCCCTTGATCAACTCCAGCTGCGCCTCGAAGACGAGGAGATTGCCGCGGCCAAGGATGACACGCCGGCCCCGGCCAGCAAGAACGAACCCAAAGCAGAACCGAAGCGCAAGCCGCTGCCGGCCGATCTGCCGCGCAACGAGACGGTGTTGCCGCCGGGGGAGGCGTGCGGCCGGTGTGGCGGCAAGCTGAAGGTGCTCGGCGAAGATGTCACCGAGGAGTTGGAGTACATCCCTGGCCACTACGTCGTGAACCGGATCGTGCGACCGCGCATGGCCTGCACCTGTTGCGAGGCTATCTGCCAGGCGCCATTGCCGTCGCGGCCGATCGAGCGCGGGCGCCCTGGCCCTGGACTTCTGGCGCACGTGCTGGTGAGCAAGTATGCCGATTATCTGCCGCTCTATCGGCAGAGCACGATCTTCCAGCGGGGCGGCATCGACCTCGACCGTTCGACCTTGGCCGACTGGGTCGGCAAATCGGCAGAGCTGCTGGAGCCGCTTGCCGACGCGATCGGCCGCCATGTTCGCGCGGGCCAGGCACTCTTCGCTGACGATACCCCGATCAAGATGCAGGCCCCTGGGAACGGCAAGTGCAAGACAGCCCGCGTCTGGACCTATGTCCGCGATGAGCGCCCATGGTTGGGCCAAGCGCCTCCGGCGGCTTGGTATCAGTTCACGGTCGATCGCAAGGGCACACACCCTGCCGAGCATCTGGCCAAGTACAAAGGCTGGATGCACGCGGATGGCTGCAGCGGCTTCAACGAGCTTTGCCGCTCCGGGAGCGTCTCCGAGGTCGCCTGCCTGGCGCACATCCGGCGCAAGTTCGTCGACGTCTTCCAGGCCGAGGGCTCGATCATCGCGGAGGAAACGATCCGGCGCATCGCCGGCCTCTACGCCATCGAGAAGCAGGCTCGCGGCCAGCCGCCCGAGGAGCGCAAGCGCCTGCGACAAGTCCATGCCATGCCGATCCTCGACGATCTGGAGACCTGGCTGCAGGCGCAACTGACCAAAATCTCGGGAAAATCAGAGCTGGCCAAGGCGATCCGCTACGCTTTGACCCGGATGAAGAAGCCGCGCCCCTACCTCGACCAAAGGGTTCTGGAAGCGGACAACAATTGTGCGCAAAGGGCGATGAAGCCGATCGCCACCGGACGAAAAAACTTCCTCTTCGTGGGCTCCCAAGGCGGTGGCAACTCCGCCGCCATCGTCTACACCCTGATCGAGACCGCCAAGGAGAACGGCGTCAACCCGCAAGCCTGGCTCACCTGGGTGCTCGGCCGCATCGCCGATCAGAAGATGACCCGCCTCGACGAACTCATGCCTTGGCGTTACGCTGCTGAAGCAGCGTAGCAGATGCTCCCAGCTTCGTGCCAGGGCGCCCGCACCGGACGGTCACGTTGGAGTTGCATGACGGCATGCGCTCGCCGGAGAGTGTAGGCGAATTTCTCCATTATCGTCCGAAGCTTCGCCCCGCTCCCGCATCCGCAACCGAACCAGCCCAATCGCCAGAAGGCGGCAGAGTTCGGTGCGGCGCTCGGGGGGTGTCATCTGGTCGGCTGGCAGCGGGTTCGAGCCCAGCCGCGGATATGTCGGCGCGTTTCGCATGGGGGAAACGCTACCCGTGCGGCCCCCGAAAACAATCGCAATCAATGCATTATGGGAGTTCCGCGTAGACCTGCGCGCTGAGTGGGAAGTGGCGCTGCCTCGGTGACGGGTCGCCTGCGCGACCTGTGCATCGGTGTCGAGAACCAGCGCCGATCGCCAGAGCGGCGTCATCGATGTCGCGGATGATGAACATGTCAGATCTCCCGCGCGAACCAGCGGATGCGGCCGACGATATGAATCTCGTCGGCCGTTCTTTCGTATTCGGGATAGTGCTTGTTGTCGGAGATCACGCGCACCGCAGGCGGGTCGCTGTTGGCGATGTGCTCGAGCCGCTTGGCCACGAGGCCCATGCCGTCATCGAGGACAAAGATGCCCGGCGGGTTCGGGGCCTTGCGCGCCAAATCCACCAGAACCGCATCGCCATCGACGAGCGTCGGCGCCATGCTGTCGCCCTCGACATGCATGATGCGCAGCTGCGACGGGCTGGCCTTCAGGCTTTGCCGAATCCAGGAGCGCCGGAAGTGGTAGGCGCGGTCGGCGGTGTCGCCATGATCCTGCACCACCGCCCCACCGCCCATCGAGGGCCGCGCCCCGGCATGCGCGATCGCCACGAAGGTCTCGTCGGGGTTCCCGATGAAGGGCGAGACACCTTCAACCTCGCCGATGCCGTGCAGGAGCCAGTCGAGATCGACCTTCAGCAGATCGGCGAGCGTTGCGAGCTTCTCGCGGCTGGGATGTGCCGAGCGACCGCGCAGGATGTCATAGACAAAGGAGCGGTTGACGCCGGCTTTCTCGGCGAGATGCGCCGGTGGGATGTCCAGTTGCCGGGCCCGCGCACGCAGGCGATCGGCGAGAGTATGATGCGCGGTCATGATGCTCCCAACGGCATGTGGATATGTATTGGACGAAACAGGATTGCCCGGAGGCTGTCAAGTGGATAGGAACAAAAGATGAACTTGCCGCCGGTGAAGGGATTGATGATGGGGCGTATCAGGAAGGCGTATTATACCCTCGATGAGCTCGTCGAGATCTGGCGGTTCCCGGATGCCGATCTGCGATATGTCGTGGAGAACGACCTCCTCGGGCTCTCCGTCCGGCTCGTCGGGCCGTGGATGGAAGTGGGCGAATACGATTCGGTGGACGAGGGCGTGTGGGTCGCGGTGCCGCTTGAACAGCGCCGCTATGACGGGCTCGTGGATCTGCACAAGCGCGACGCGATCGCGCTCCTGCGCGACGGCCGGGTCGAGGCGGCGCGCTTTGCCATACCGCCGAACGGCTATGCGGCGCTCCTGCGCGACGAGGCGAGCGTGGTCATCAGGCGGGCCGACATGCTGATCCGCTCCGAGGAGCGACACCGCTTCGAAGCGGAGGTGCTGCCCTCCCTGGTGGCGCCCGCCGAAGCCCCTATCGCGTTCGAAAGCTTTGTCTATCGCGGCCGGAGCTATCGCTTCACGGCCACCCAGGCCCGGGTTCTGGCCTCTCTCCACGAGGCGGCCCAGGCTGGTTGCGCGTGGCAGCGCGGCAAGGTGGCCCTGACCGCCGCGGGCTCGAACTCGCTGAAGATGGGCGATCTGTTCAAGCGCCGGCCCGAATGGCGTGACATCGTCGAACATGACGGCCGGGGCAGCTACCGGCTGGTCGCCGATCTCGTGCTCCGGCAGGCAGCCTGACGCCACCATCCTCCTGCGCCCATATCCGATCTGTCTTCGCCCGCCGATTCGGCGGGCTTCCTGATTCGCGGTGCGAAGCGGTTCGGCGATTTCCGCCTGTGGTGCGGGGCAGACGGAACGGGAGACGCAGGGGAGACCGGGGGGGGCGACGCGTCTCCCCTCCGGGCCCTCCCCCATTGATCATGCGCGAGAAAAGAAATCGGCATTTGTCGCCAACGTGTCCGCCGACGTCCTACCCCGTCCTGTTGCACTCTCTTCTCGGCACAACGAGAGGAGCCACCGATGCTGCAGAGGCATTGCCTGAACCAGAAGGAGCTGGCCCGGCGCTGGGGGATCTCCCACCGGACGCTGGAACGCTGGCGCTACACCGGCCAGGGTCCGGCATTTCTCAAACTCGGCGGGCGCGTTCTCTACCGGCTCGCCGACATCGAAGCCTTCGAGCAGAGCCAGCTTAAGCGCGCTTTGAAGATCAGCCAGGCGGTCGCGCGCGCAGGCCACGCGCCCCGTCGGCTGACCGCGGACCCCGCGCGAGCCGCACGGGTATGCTGATGGTCGCCGCGATCCCTGTCGGCGCCCGCGAGGCGACGCCGAAGCTCAGCGATGTCGAGCTCTACGCCTGGATCGCACAGGCCGAGGCCGGCGAGGCGCTGGTCTATCACCGGGGCTTCCTCAGTCCAAAAAGACTGGTAACAAAGGTGTCAGTCTCGACAGGCTTGGGGCGACCCCTGACAGAGAGCACCGCGTTGACTGAAAGGTCGTGGCGGAGGCGGCAAGGGGCAATCGCTCGCAATCATAATGTCCAATACCATCGACTGCCTTTGTAAGAAAATCAAAACCGCTGTAAGACGGTTCTCGTTGCGTAAAGCCGAATTGTCTACGATACCTGATAGCTCTACCCGTATTCGGTCACCATCATACCGGGCATATTCCTCTGCCAAGTCATCACAAGTCTCAGCAATCGCGCCATTGCTCACCAATAGTACTGCGATTATCAATATTCCTTTCAAGCTTCTCATCGTCTTTCCCCGTTTTTACGCGAGTCAATGAGCTATTGCATGCACAGTGCCGGCGCGTGTCTGAAAGGTTCCCTTTGCCTCAACGCGTTTTCTTCGTTGTAGTCAGTAGCAGGCAGTAAACGGCGCAGGTCAAGGACACGGGCACGATCCGGTTCGACGACGGCGATTTCACCGTGGTCGCCGACCTGCCGAAACGGGTCGATTGGGATCAGGATCGCCTCGCCGCCATGGTCGAGCGCATCCGCGCCGCCGGGGACGATCCCGCGCAGTATGTCGACATCGCGTTCAAGGGTGGCCGAGCGCAAATACGCAGCCTGGCCCGATGCGATCCGCGCCGGTTTCGAGCCCGCGCGGACCGTGCGCACCGGCGCGCTGAAGGTGGTGCTCGAAGCCTGCGAGCCCGGGCAATGAGCGCGCCGGTCCCAATGGCCGATGCCGGGGCACAGCCTGCCCGGCCTCGTCGATCGCGCGGCGATGATGCTGGCTGGCGCGAAGACCGCGGCGGAGGTGCTCGAGGCCCGGGAAGCCGCGGGGATCGCCTACGATGCCGCAAAACGCACGGCCCGCCTCAGCCGCGCCAAGGCCGCGCATGACGATCTGCTCGCCGCGGCGCATCGCGCGCAGGCCGATGCGCTGGTCATAGAGGCTGCTGCCAAGCGGCGCCTGGCGGATGAATACGACGCCGCGCAGGAAAGGGGTGAAGTTCGTAAGGATGGCCAGCGCGGAAAAAGCCGTTGCTGATCCCAACACCTTTTCGCAAAGCCCCGCCACTGCGTCCGACCTCGGCCTGCGCCGCGACCAGATCCACGAGGGCCCGTCAGATCCGGGATGCCGAAGCCGCCGATCCCGGCATCGTCCGTCGCACGCTCGACGAGCGACTGGACCATGGCGAGGAACCGACGCGGGGCTGCTCTGCGCAAGATGGTGGTCGATGCCGCCATGTGTGGGTTGCGTTCGCCGCGCCGCCCCAATCGACGCAACCCGCTGTACGTCCCGCCGACGCCGGCGCGCGCTGCCTGGCAGCATGTTACCGGCACGTTTCGCGCCTTCGCCGAATGGGCCACGGACGAGAACCTCGCCCGCGCCCGGCAGGGCCTGCGGGCGGCCCGGAACGAGCCGTTTCACGACCTCGACTCCGAGGCAATCGCCCGCGCGGCAGCGCGTTTCACGCAAATCAAGGAGTGGCTCCATGCAGAATAGCCAGTCAGCGGCTCTTGCCGCATCTGTTCGGGAGGTCGCCTCCCGCCTCGGCAACAACGCGCCGCGGATCGCCGACGACATCATGGAAGCTGCCTTTCCGCGGACCTGTTCGCAGGCCCGCGCAGAGGGCGCGTTCCGGATGCTGCGCACCGGGATCATTTCGGAAGTGAAGCGCATCCTGCGCAACCAAGACGATGGACCGGGCCAGGGAGATTTCGCGGAGGTCTGCGAGGCTTTCGCGCCGCTCGTGAAGGATCTGCGGTCCAAGTCCTACTTCGCGGAAAGCGCCGCGGAATATGTCGCGATCCCGGACCTCATCGCGGAACCGGAACTGCTCGACGACGCGCGGCGCTTCATGCGGCGCAAGGGAATCGAGTGTCTGGCCGAAGCGGATCGGCTGGACGCGCTTTTATGCGGCGGTCACCGGAACCGGTCGCGACACGGCGCCCGCGGCCCGGGCGGTGGCGGCATGACCCCCGCGCTCCCTATCATCACCGCCGATCCAGCGGTTGGCTGAGGTGCGCGGCGTGAAGGCCGCCATCTTCGGCGCGAGCGGCGCCGGAAAGACCACACTCCTGCGCACGCTGAAGGCGAGCACGACGCTGTTCTTCGATCTCGAGGCGGGCGATCTCGCCATCGAGGGCCTGGCCGTCGACACCATCCGCCCGCGCACCTGGCGGGAATGCCGCGACTTCGCGGTGTTCATTGGCGGAGCGAACCCCGCGCTGCGCAAGGACCAGTCCTACAGCGAGGACCACTACCAGGCGGTTTGCCAGAAGTACGGCGACCCGCGGGCGCTGGAAAAGTACGACACGGTCTTCATCGACTCGATCACCGTGGCGGGGCGGCTCTGCTTCCAGTGGTGCAAGGGCCAGCCCGAGGCGCATTCCGACAAGACCGGCAAGCCGGACGTGCGCGGGGCCTACGGGCTGCACGGGCGCGAGATGATCGGCTGGCTCACCCATCTCCAGCACACGCGGGCGAAGAACGTCATCTTCGTCGGGATCCTCGACGAGAAGCTCGACGACTTCAATCGCAAGGTCTTCGTCCCGCAGATCGACGGCTCGAAGACCGGGCTCGAGCTGCCCGGCATCGTCGACGAGGTGCTGACGCTCGCCTCGCTGCCCGACGACAAGGGCGTCCCGCAGCGGGTTTTCGTCTGCCACACGCAGAACAGCTGGGGCTATCCGGCCAAGGACCGCTCCGGACGTCTCGATCTGCTGGAGCCGCCGCATCTCGGCCGCCTCATCGAGAAGATCCGCCAGCCGTTGCCGATCGATGCGCGTCCGCTCGTGACGGATGCGCCGCGCATCCCGGCGCCCGCCCCGGCCCCCCAATCCGATCCCACCAACTGAAAGGACCCCATGCCATGACCGGTCTCTGGAACGACTTCAACGACGCGCAGTCCAACACCAACGTCATCCCGAAGGGCACGCTCGCCAGGGTGCGCCTGACCATCCGCCCCGGCGGCTTCGACGATCCCGGCCAGGGCTGGACCGGCGGCTATGCCAGGCGCGGTTCCACCGGCGCCGTCTATCTCGATGCCGAGTACACCGTGCTCGAGGGCCCCTATGCCCGGCGCAACATCTTCACGCTTATCGGGCTCTACAGCCCCAAGGGGCCGGACTGGGCCAACATGGGCCGCAGCCTCGTCCGCGGCATGCTGAACTCGGCGCGTGGGATCTCCGACAAGGACACCTCGCCCGAGGCGCAGGCTGCGCGCCGGATCAACGGCTTTGCCGATCTCGACGGGCTCGAGTTCGTCGCGCGCATCGACATCGGCTCCGATGCCGTGGGCGAGGACAAGAACGAGATCCGTGCCGCCGTGACGCCAGACCATCGCGACTATGCGCCGGTCATGGGCACGGCCGGCCACGGCTACCAGCCGCCTGCGCAGCCCGCGCCGCAGCCGACGGCGGCACCGCAGCCCACCGCTCCGGCGGCGCCCGGCCGTCCGGCCTGGGCTGAGTAGAGGGGCGTCCGATGCGGCTGCGTCCCCGACAGAAAGTCTTCGTGGAGCGCAGCCTCGCTGCGCTCTCGAAGCACCGCAACACGCTCGGCGTCGCGCCCACGGGTGCGGGCAAGACGATCATGCTGTCCGCGGTCACCGGCAAGCTGGTGGAGGAGACGGAGGCCAGGGCCTGCGTTCTCGCCCATCGCGACGAGCTGACCAGCCAGAACCGTGCGAAGTTCGGCCGGGTCAATCCGGAGGTGACCACCTCCGTGGTCGATGCCGGCTCGAAGTCGTGGGCCGGCCAGGTCACCTTCGCCATGGCGCCGACGCTGTCGCGCTCGGCCAGCCTGAAGGCGATGCCCACGCTCGATCTGCTGGTGATCGACGAAGCGCATCACGCGGTGGCCGACAGCTATCGTCGGATCATCGACCGGGTGCGCGACGCCAATCCCGAGGCCCGCATCTTCGGCGTCACGGCGACGCCCAACCGCGGTGACCGGAAGGGGCTGCGCGAGGTCTTCGACAATGTCGGCGACCAGGTCACGCTGGCCGAACTGATCGCCTCGGGTCACCTCGTGCCGCCGCGCACCTTCGTGATCGATGTGGGCGTGCAGGACCAGCTGCGCGCCGTCCGCAAGACCGCCGACGACTACGACATGGGCGCGGTTGCGGCGATCATGAACCGCGCGCCCATCACCGAGGAAGTGATCCGGCACTGGGAGGAGAAGGCCGGGAACCGGCAGACCGTGGTCTTCTGCTCGACGGTCGCCCACGCGGAAAACGTCGCCGAGGCATTCAATGGCCACGGGATCCCCGCCGGGGTCATCCATGGCGATCTCGGCTCCGAGACGCGCCGCCGTATCCTCGCGGCCTATGCCTCTGGCGAGATGCAGGTCGTCGTCAACGTGGCGGTGCTGACCGAAGGCTGGGACCAAGCTCCATGTCTGGTGGAAGCTGACCGAGCCCGCGCAGAGCCTTGATCTCGACCGGCTCTGCCAAGGTCGGCAAGAGCGACTTCCTGATCTCATGGCTCGTGCACATGGCGGCGGGCGTGCCGTTCCTCGGCTTCACGCCGCCCCGGCCGCTGCGCGTGTTCTACCTGCAAGCCGAGATCCAGTATCACTATCTGCGCGAGCGCATGCAGCAGATCGCGCTGCCCGCCACCGTGATCGCCGCCGCGCGCGATACCTTCGTCGCCACGCCGAAGCTGAAGCTGCTGCTCGATGCCGAGGGCGTCGCCCGCGTGGCCGAGGCGATCCGGGCCGCATTCGCCGACGCGCCGCCCGACATCATCGTCATCGACCCGATCCGCAACCTCTTCGACGGCGGTCCCGAGGGCGGCGGCGAGAACGACAACACCGCCATGATGTTCTTCCTGAAGGATCGGGTGGAGCTTCTCCGCGAGGCGGTCAATCCGGACGCGGGCGTCATCCTCGCCCACCACACCCGCAAGGCAAGCAAGCATCAGGTCAAGGACGATCCCTTCCTCGCGCTCTCCGGCGCCAGCGCGCTGCGCGGCTTCTACACCTCGGGGCTGCTCATGCACCGGCCCGACGAGGACAGCACCGTCCGCAGGCTGGAGATCGAGCTGCGGAACGGCCCCGCGCTGCCAGGCAAGCTCATCGACAAGGTGAAGGGCGAATGGGTCGAACTGAACCCGATGAACGAGCGACTGGTGCGCAAGGAGGTCGGCGCCAAACTCGATGCCGAGCGGCTGCGCAAACACGATGTCATCCTCGGCATGCTGCTGGATGAGGCGGCGAGCGAGCGCCTCTACACCGCCATGCAGTTCGCCGAGACCTTCGAGAACCGGGGCGGTCTGGGCAGCAAGCACACCATTCGCGAGCGCCTCAGCGTGCTGGCGACCAAGGGCTTCGTGAAGTTCCTGCGCGACCCCTCGGGGTTCGGCTTCCCCGTCACCCGGTCGCGGTTCGGCTATCTCTGCGTCGAGGGCATGCAGTTCGGCGCGCCCGACGAGCATGTCGATCCGGACACCGGCGAAGTCACCACAAGCGCCCGTCCGGTCCTGCCCAGCCACTTCAAATGCCCCCAGTCCGGGCTCTGCCTGCAGGTCGAAAGCCCCGCCGTCTGGGTCTACCCGGAGGGGCTGGATGACGACCTAACTCATATGAGTGAGGCCTGACTCATATGACAGCGCCAACTGTGCACTCAACGAAATCAACGGGTTACGGGCAAATAAGAGTCAGGTCCCTGACTCATGCCCGAAGACTTCATGAAGTCTTATTCCGCAATGATTTCAGCCACTTGTGCTCCCCGGAACAGTTAGGTGTCAAACCCCCATACTACGTATGGGAGGGCCACCCCACAGGGTTGGCCACTCCTCCCATACGTCCGGGCCAGCCGCGCGCGCCGCCGTGACGCTCCCTTGTGCTTTCCGATCCGACGACGGCGGCCCCGTACCGCCAAGCACCAGACCGCCGTCGTCTTCCACCACCACAGGCCACCGGCAAAGGAGACCCATCATGGCTCAGCCGACTCTGATCCCGAATTGCGACGGCGCAAGGTTTGAATCGCTGCCGCTCGACACCCCCCGCAACCGCTGCATCCTCGCGCTAGACCTCGGCACCTCGACCGGCTGGGGCGATCCGCGGCCATGACGGTCCTGATCACCAGCGGGACCGCGAGCTTCCGCCCCGGCCGCTACGACGGTGGCGGCATGCGCTACCTGCGCTTCACCAACTGGCTCACCGAGATCGACCGCCTGTCGGGGCCGGTCGCCGCGATCTGGTTCGAGGAAGTCCGCCGCCACGCCGGAACCGACGCGAGCCACATCTACGGCAGGCTCATGGCCACGCTGACGGCATGGGCGGAACTGCGCGGCGTCGCCTATGCCGGCGTTCCGGTCGGCACGATCAAACGCCACGCCACCGGCAAGGGCAACGCCAACAAGGCCGCCATGATCGCAGCCGCCCGGGCCCGCGGCTTCAGCCCCGCTGACGACAACGAGGCCGACGCCATCGCCATCCTGCACTGGGCGATCGGGACGAACGGGGGTGTCGCATGAGGTGGTATCCCCACGGCTACGGCGGTCGCCGCCGGGATCCCGAGCAGGTCAAGCGCGAGGGCTGGCAAGAACAGGGCGTCCTCGCGGTCTCCGGCCGATGACGACCGCCTCACCTGGCCCGAGCGTGAACTGGTCCGGCAACTCGGCGAGAAGCTCTACGGCCCGCGCCCCTCTGCCAGGGAGGCGCGCCATGACTGACTGGACCACGGCACGCGTGCAGGACCGGCTGGACTCGCCGCGGACGTGTTCCGGGCGCTGCCCGGGGTGAAGCCGCGGGGCTATTTCAGCGCCTGGCCCGCGTATTTCCACAGCTTCGGCGATCAGGTCGGCCAGGAGCCCCGGATGCGCCGGCCGCGCCCGTCGCCGCGCATGATCACCGAGGCCGAGGCGGCGCTGCTCTGGCTGCGCTGGCTGGAGAAGGACGATGCCCGGATCGTCTGGCTGAGGGCCAACCGCCAGCCGTGGAAGAAGATCGGCTGGGAGGTCGGGCTGAGCCGCCCTGCTGCCAACCGCCACTGGCAGTATGGGATCGCGGTGATCACCTGGCGTCTGAACGGGAGACGGGTGCCGCGAAAACGGTCGATGAAATTCGTGATCGCGAAGGCCAGGTGAAGGGCGTTATCCAGGTGCGGAGCGCAAACCTTGAACACCGCCGCCCCGTCATTCAGGGTTCGAACGGGTTGAGCACCTCGACACCGAGCCCGGCAACATCGGCGCCATTGCGTGTTGCCAGCGTCAGGCCGTTGGCCTTCGCCGTCGCGGCCAGAAGCGCATCGATGACCGGCACGGGGCGGATCGCGTTCATCCGCCCCCATTCCTCGGCCACCGTGGCGTCGACCGGCAGCACCCTGTCGCGAATCCCGAAATCACATCGCCGAGCCATGCCTCGAGCGCCGCGGCCTTCCGTGGATCGCGACGCCGTGCCAGTTCCACGCCCTTGCGGATCTCGCCCAGCACCAGCGCGCTGAGCCAGAGATCGTCTTCGGCAACGCCCGCCCACCAGGCCGCCACGGCGGGATCGCACCGTTCGCCCTTGCGCACCTCCGAGATGATGTTGGTGTCGATCAGGAAGCTCACAGGGAGACGTCGCGCCCGAAATCGCGGGTCGTTCGAGATCGATCCCTTCGAGCGGTGCTGCCGCGAGCAACGCCTTGAGCCCTCCGCTGCGGGCGTGGCGATCCTCTCGGCGCAGAATGGCGCGCGTCTCGCTCTCGCGCTCGGGATCGCCGAGGGGCGGTGGCGACGTCCCGCACGAGCCCCGCGTCCTCCTTCCGGACCTGCACTTCCACGCGCACGAAGCCCTGCCGCTGGCGGCGCTTGCGCCACTGGGTGACGGGAGACGGATCGGTGCTGGCCATGACGCCCTCCATTTCCGGAAACTCTACCGGAAAGGTAGGAGTGCGGCAACAGGGTTCAAGATCGCGATGTCAAGTCCGTGTGCGCGAGAGAGACACTTTCCTGCGAGACACCGGAAGGCGAGACGCCGAAGCTTTCAGACGCTATCAAATCCGTAGAATGGATGTTCTGCGCCTGACAGGCGCGGCGTCCACTTTCCCATCATCAAAGAGCGTTTCGAGAATGGCTTCCGGGGTCCAGGCCGGGGTCCGGACCGGAAGCCAGCGGCGAGACGATGCGGTTCGGGACGGGTCCGGGGCACGGGTTGGCGAAGGGCAGGTCGCCACCGTACGCCGGTCGAAAACGCTCTCCGAACCCCGTTTGGAGACGGGTTTTTCCGGGGCAAGCGCCCGGCGCGTGGCCTGAGAAAAACCGCCAAGCCGTTGTTTTCCGGTTCCTTTTCGGCCGAAACGTATGCTGGCGGGCTTGGCTCGGCGTTTCGCCAGCGTGAGCGCCGGATTTTTGGGAAGCCACACGGAGTCCAGCGTCCAGATGCGACGCCTGAAACCTTCGTGAATTCAAACATCTGACCGGCCGCGCGGGGTGGATAAGCCGTGGATGCCGGAGTCCAGGCCGGAAGCCGGTGGACCCCGCCTTGCCGGAGTCCACCCGGCCAGATGCCGATCGATCATCGACAGGAATCTGCATGACCCTCGCCTTCGCCCCCGAGCGGATCGAGACCTGGCCGCTTGCGCGGCTCCAGCCCTACGCGCAGAACGCGAAGGTGCACGGGCCCGACCAGGTCGCGAAGATCGCCGCCAGCATGGCGGAGTTCGGCTGGACCGTGCCCTGCCTCGTCGGTGAGGACGGCGAGCTGATCGCGGGCCACGGACGCGTGCTGGCCGCGGCGCAGCTCGGGCTGACCGAGGCGCCGGTGATCGTGCTGGGCCATCTGACCGAGGCGCAGCGCCGGGCCTACCGGATTGCGGACAACCGGCTTGCTGAATCGCCATGGAACGAAGAGCTTCTCTCGGCCGAGCTGCAGGACCTGCTCGCGGACGACTACGACCTGTCGCTGGTCGGCTTCTCCGACGGCGAACTGGACAAGCTGCTGGCCTTCGATCCGGACGGGGGCGGTGAAGAAGAGGTGGCGCCGGCGGCTCCGTGCCGCCGGTGACCATCCCCGAGCCGCCGCGCAATCCCGGCCGTCGCGCACGGGCGATCTGTGGATCCTCGGCGATCACCGGCTGCTCTGCGGGGACTCGACCAGCCACGAGGATGTCCGCCGCCTGATGAACGGCGAGCGCGCGGTGCTGTTCGCCACCGACCCGCCGTATCTGGTGGACTACGACGGCTCGAACCATCCGACGCGCAACAAGGACTGGAGCCAGTCCTATGGCGTGACCTGGGACGACAGCAGCCAGGGCGCGGAGCTCTACGACGGGTTCATCGCCGCCGCCGTCGCCGAGGCGATCACCGAGGATGCCGCCTGGTACTGCTGGCACGCCTCCCGCCGCCAGGCAATGCTGGAGGCCTGCTGGGAAAAGGCCGGCGCCTTCGTCCATCAGCAGATCATCTGGGTGAAGGACCGCGGTGTGCTCACCCGCTCGCACTACCTCTGGAAACACGAGCCCTGACCGGGTTCCCATTCATTTTGCGCGCAAAATGAATGGGGTCCCGATTCATGGGCTGGCGCCGCCCGAACCGCCCGCCGAAGGTGGCCGAGCAGACGCTGCCCTCGACCTGGGAGATGCCCAGTCCTTCGCCAAGGACGAGCGCCCGGATCACCCGACGCCGAAACCGCTCGACGCCTTCGGGCATCCCGATGCACCAGCACGTCGCCCGCGGCGGCCTCTGCTACGAGCCGTTCTCGGGCTCTGGCTCGCAGATCATGGCGGGCGAAGCCAACAGGTCCGGCGTGTGTTCGCCGATGGAAATCAGCCCGGCCTGTGTCGATGTCGCCGTCGAGCGCTGGCAGGCCGAGACCGGCCGCGACGGCGATCCTTCGATGGCGATGGCCGGACCTTCGCCGAGGTGAAGGCCGAGCGGCCGGGCGACAAGGCCGATGCCGCTGCCTGATGGCCGTCTACTACAACGACGCCGATCCTGCGGCCTGCACCTGGCTGCGGGAGCTGATCGCCGCCAGGCTGCTGCCGGATGGCGACGTGGACGAGCGCTCCATCCTCGAGGTGGAGCCCGCCGACCTGCGCGGCTTCGCGCAATGCCATTTCTTCGCCGGGGTCGGCGGCTGGCCCTACGCGCTGCGCCTCGCGGGCGTTGCCGAGGACCTGTCCGTCTGGACCGGTTCGCCGCCCTGCCAGCCCTTCAGCCAGGCCGGGCAGCGCAAGGGACAGGACGATGACCGCCATCTCGCCCCAGCCTTCCTGCGTCTCGTCGCAGCCTGCCGTCCGGAGCTCGTCTTCGGCGAGCAGGTCGCGAGCGCGGCAGTGCTCGGACGTGTTGGCGACGCGGCTCGAACAGCGGCTGAGGATCCGGCTGGCTGGGCGTGGTTCGACGCTCTGGCGGCTGACCTGGAAGCGGCATCTTACGCCTTCGCGGCGGCCGATCTGCCGGCTGCGGGCATCGGCGCGCCGCACATCCGCCAGCGCCTGTTCTTCGGCGCCGTCACCCTGGAGCCGGGCGGGCTGGGCGACAGGCTTCGGCGCGGGATCACAAGGACGGCTCGGAATGCCGGTCGGTACCGATCAACGCGCTGCTTGGACGGCAGGTCTGGCTGGCGGGCTGGCCGACGGCGATGGCGGGCTCACCCGCGACGGCTGCGTACAACGCGGCGGGCAACACGGATGCGAGCCGCAGGACGGTGAAGCTGGTGGACTGGTCGAAGGCGCCGACCCCGCCGGAACCGATGCGACGGACGGCGTCTGGCGAGATCCGGACTGGCTCCTCTGCCGCGATGGCCGCTGGCGGCCCGTTGAGCCCGGAACATTCCCGCTGGCTGATGGGATATCCGGCCGCATGGGGCTCCTGCGGGGCTACGGCAATGCGATCGTGCCGCCGCTCGCGGCGGAATTCGTGACGGCGTTTCTGGAGAGCCTGCGATGAAGCAGAGCCGCATCATGTCGCTGGTCGAGGCCGCGACCAATGTCGTCGTCGGCTATGGACTGGCCATCGCCACGCAGATCGTGGTGTTCCCGTGGTTCGGGCTCCAGGCCGATCTGCCCGCGCATCTGACCATCGGGCTTCTATTCCTGATCGTCTCGCTGCTGCGGAGCTACCTGCTGCGGCGGCTGTTCGAGCGGCACCGCGCCCTGCGGTGAGAGGCCTATTCCGGGCGGCGCTCGACCAGCAAATCCGTCATCACGATCTCCCAGGCTTCGGCGACCAGCGTTCGGTCTGCGGCGTTGCCGGGATCGGGGGCACGGCCCGCGAGGGCCGCGAATGCCGATGCCATGATCGCGTCGGCGTCATGGAAATCGTGGCTGGCGCAACGAGCTGGGCGCATGGGTGCGCTGTTGCGCCGGCGTATTTCGGTCAACTCCGCGACGCTGGCGATACGGCTCAGATCGTGGACATAGCGATCCGCAAGCCTGTCTGGTGTGATGGGTGATCCCGGCATGGTCGGCCTCGGCGTTCGGGGCCGGCGGGGTGCCGGCCCTTCTACGAGGCCGAGCCCGCCAGCCGGCGGGCGGGCTCGGAGGGCGCGGGGATTCAGACCGCGGGCAAGCGATAGCGGCGGGCCCGGCCCGCCACCTTCTCCGAGGTCACGGCGAGCCCGAGCTTCTTCTTGAGCGCGCCGGACATGGCGCCCCTAGCCGTGTGAGCTTGCCAGTCGAGGGCCGCAACGATCTCGTCGATGGTGGCGCCTCCCTCGGCGCGGAGCATCGCGATCAGGGTCTCCTGCTTGGTGCCGGTCCGAGGTGTGCGCGCCTTGGGCGCGGGATCGGGTTCGGCAGGAGCGTCCTGCGGGGGCTCTGCACTCGGCGCCTCGTCGGCGCCCGGGGGCGCGTTGTCGCCGCCGCCCGGCTCGACACCAATGGCAGCGAGGCCCGCGTTGGTGATGTGCAGGAGGATGGCGTTGCCTTCCTCGTCGTTGCGCCAGATGCGGTTGAGCGCGGCGTCGGCCTTGGTTCGGCTGTCGGTCGTGGTCTCGGCGATCAGCCCGCGCTTCAGCAGCGCGCCGACTACCTTGGCGTTCGCCCCTTTGGACCGTCCACTGGACGGTCCAACCCGCCCTTTGGGCGGTCGGGGCTCACCACCGCCGCGGAGCGATCCGGGAAGTGGCAGGACGTTGTGGTCATCGCGTTGCGCGGCAGCGCTGAGGATCACGAGCTGGGTGTCAGAAAGCTTGGTCATCTGGGGTCTCCGTGTTTGAGGCCCGCGACATGCGGCGCCTTCTACGACCCCGAGCCGCGCAGGGCGCGGCAGGAGTTCCGGCGGTGCCGGAGATCAGATCAGGCCGAGCTCGCGCAGGAGCGTGGCGGCGGCGGGCAGCCGATCCGTCGCCACGTCGATGGCGATGGTCATGCTGTCGGCAGTGAGGCGTGCGAAAATGCCCGCCTCCTCGCGTAGCGCGCTCTCGATCTCGTCGAGGACGACGGGGATGCGGCTGGCATCCCAAGGCTCGTTCAGGCCGCCGATGGCGATGCGGATGGTGCTGGTTTCCATGGTGCGCGCTCCCGTTACTCGGCGTGTTCGCCTTCGCAGAAGGCGCTGTCGGTGATGCGTTTCAGGAGGCTGGCGTAGTGTTCGAGGGTGCCTACGTCGGCCCAGTTGATCTCGTCGGGTTGGGCGTTGAAGTGGTCGTCGCTAAGGGCCTGCAGGCGGGCGAGCATCTCGTCGATCTCGGCCTTCTTGCCGATGAAGGCCGAGAGCGCGGCTTCCTTGTTGCGCCGGGCCTTCTCGGCGCGGAGTTCGTGGCGCGGGGTGGTGATCGGGTTCAGGCGGCTGGTCATCGTCGTGGCTCCGGGTGAGTTGCATCGTCCTTGTGGGATCGACGTTCGCTCTGTCCGCACTGCTTATCAACGAGATAAGCGCATGAATCTGAATGATAATCGGAGCCGCCGATGCAGGGCATGAGCGAGCGCCAGTACGCCGCCCATGTCGGGCTGTCGCGCGGCGCGATCCAGAAGGCGAAGGCCGCCGGCCGGCTCGTCCTGCACGAGGATGGCAGCATCGACGCCGCAGCCTCGGACCGGCTGCGGGCGGACGCGACCGGACCCGTCGAAGACCAGGAAGACGGCTGCGCCGAAGTTGAAGTCCGTGCCCGAGGCGGCCGTCTCGGCCGTCGGCGACACGCTCAAAGAACAGGGTATGGCCGCGCCGGTCACCGGCGGCGGCACGACCTTCCTGCAGGCGAAGACGGCGCACGAGGTGCTGAAGGCGCAGGAGCGGCGTATCCGGCTCGCCAAGCTGAAGGGCGAGCTCGTCGATCGCGACCGCGCCACGTCGCTGGTCTTCCGGCTCGCGCGCGAGGAACGCGACGCGTGGGTCAACTGGCCGGCGCGGGTGGCTGCGCTGATGGCGGCGGAGTTGACGGTCTCATGCAGCGAAGCGGTAGGCCACGAGGTGACCATCGAGACGGCGGCCATGCAGAAGGTTCTGGAGGCCCATGTCCGCGCCCATCTCGAGGAACTCGCCCAGCCCCGGATCGCCCTCTGACGACACCGCCTCAAGCAGCGAAGCGGTAGGCGAGAACATCACGCAGTTCGACGGCGCGGAGGCGCTGCTCCGGGCCTGGGGCCGCGGGCTCACGCCCGATCCCTGGCTGACCGTCTCGGAATGGTCGGACACGCATCGCTGGCTGAGCTCGCGCGCGAGCGCCGAGCCCGGCCGGTACCGGACCGAGCGCACGCCCTACATGCGGGCCATCATGGATGCGCTGTCGCCCGGCGATCCGACGCAGCGGATCGTGTTCATGAAAGCCGCGCAGGTCGGCGCGACCGAGGCCGGCAACAACTGGATCGGCTTCGTGATCCACCACGCGCCGGGGCCGATGCTCGCCGTCCAGCCGACGGTGGAGCTGGCCAAGCGCAACTCGCGGCAGCGGATCGATCCGCTGATCGAGGAGAGCCCGGCGCTGAAGGAACGCGTCCGCCCGGCGCGGGCGCGCGACAGCGGCAACACGCAGCTGTCGAAGGATTTCCCCGGCGGCGTGCTGGTGATGACCGGCGCGAACTCGGCGGTGGGGCTGCGCTCGATGCCGGCGCGCTACGTCTTTCTTGACGAGGTCGACGCCTATCCGCCCTCGGCCGACGAGGAAGGCGACCCGGTCGGCCTCGCCGAGGCGCGCTCGCTGACCTTCGCGCACCGGCGCAAGGTCTTCCTGGTCTCGACGCCGACGATCCGCGGCGTCAGCCGGATCGAGCGGGAATACGAGACGAGCGACCAGCGGCGCTTCTTCGTGCCGTGCCCGCATTGCGGCGCGATGCAGTGGCTGCGTTTCGAGCGGCTGCGCTGGGAGAAGGGCAAACCGGAGACGGCGGCGTATCACTGCGATGCCTGCGACGAGCCGATCGAGGAACACCACAAGCCGGCGATGCTGGCCGCGGGAGAATGGCGGGCGACCGCCGAGGCCCGCGATGCGCGGACGGTGGGGTTTCATCTCTCGGCGCTCTATTCGCCGCCGGGGTGGAAGAGCTGGGCCGACATCGCGCGGGACAAGGAGACGGCGGCCGGCTCGGACGAGGCCGAGCGCGTGTTCCGCAACACGGTGCTCGGCGAGACCTGGATCGAGACCGGCGACGCGCCGGACTGGCAGCGGATTGCCGAACGGCGAGAGGACTGGCCGGCGGCGACCATTCCCGCGGGCGGCTTGTTCCTGACCGCCGGCGCCGACGTGCAGAAGGACCGGATCGAGGTCGATGTCTGGGCCTGGGGCCGCGGGCTCGAAAGCTGGCTCGTCGATCACGTGGTGATCGAAGGCGGCCCGGCGCACCCGGAGAGCTGGGAGGCGCTGACCGATCTGCTCGGCCGGAACTGGCGGCATGCCGGCGGCGCTGAACTCGGCCTCGCCCGGCTCGCCATCGACACGGGCTACGAGACGGCCGCGGTCTATGGCTGGTCGCGCCAGGTGGGGTTCGCGCAGGTGGCGCCGGTGAAGGGCGTCGAGGGGTTCACCCGGACAAGCCCGGTGACCGGGCCGACCTATGTCGATGCCACCGTCGCTGGCAAGCGGCTCCGGCGCGGGGCCCGGCTCTGGACCGTGGCCACCTCGACATTCAAGGCCGAGACCTGTCGCTTCCTGCGGCAGGACCGGCCGACGAGGGAAGAACAGGCGGCGGGTGCGCTGTGCCCGCCCGGCACGATCCACCTGCCGGACTGGGCGGACGGAGAATGGCTCAAGCAGCTGGCCGCCGAGCAGCTGGTGACGGTACGCACAAAACGCGGCTTCGCGCGGCTCGAATGGCAGAAGCTCCGCGAGCGCAACGAGGCGTTGGACACACGCGTCTATGCCCGCGCGGCGGCGTGGATCGCGGGCTCGGATCGCTGGCCCGAGGCGCGGTGGGCCGATCTGGAAGCGCAGCTCGGGGTGGCGAAGCAGGACGGACCCGAGGCCGGACCGGGAACGCCGGTGCACGTTGAGAGACGAACCTCGCCGCGCCGGCGCACGGTGCGCTCAAGCTACATGAGGTGATCCATGGCCACGGCCGCAGAGCTCCGCGCCCGCCGCGACGCGCTGACCGCGCAGCGGTCCTCGGGGGTGGCTCGGGTGAGCTATGACGGCAAGACCGTGGACTATCGGAGCGTGGCCGAGATCGACCGGGCCATCGAGGCGCTGGATCGCGAGATCGCCGCGGCCGAGGGGCGTCGGATTGTCCGGCAGCTGCGCGTGACGACAGCAAAGGGGCTCTGAGCCATGGGCCTCTTCGACCGTTTCCGCCGCCGCGCCCCCGGCGGCCCCGCTGCCGTGCGCGCCCGTCTCGAAGGCGCCATGGCGAAGCGGCGGCTGCGCGGTTGGAACCCGCCGCTCGAGAACATCAATGCGCTCGTCGCCTCGGGCGGTCCGCGACTGCTGGCGCGGTCCCGTGAACTGGTGGTCACGAACGGCTATGCCGCCAATGCCTGCGAGGCCTTTGCCGCGAACCTTGTCGGCGACGGGATCAAGCCCTCGTCGCTGATCGCGGACGCCGATCTGCGCGACCGGGTGCAGCAGCTCTGGCTCGCCTGGACCGACGAGGCCGATGCCGGACGGTCTGACCGACTTCTACGGCCTGCAGGCCATGGTCGCGCGCGAGATGTTCGTCGCTGGCGAGTGTTTCGTCCGGCTGCGACCCCGTCGCGCGGAGGACGGCCTGCTGGTGCCGCTGCAGCTGCAGCTGCTCCAGTCCGAGATGCTGCCCTTCGAGAAGACCGAGACGGCGGCCAACGGCAACCGCGTCCGCTGCGGGATCGAGTTCGACGCCATCGGCCGACGGGTGGCTTACCACTTCCGCCGCCGGCATCCGGGCGACAGCACCGACCAGGGGGCGGTGATCCCGGAGACGGTGCGCGTGCCGGCGGCGGACGTGCTGCACATCTACCGGCCCATCGACGCGGGCCAGATCCGGGGCCTGCCGCATATCGCGCCGGCGATGGTGCGGCTGTTCCTGCTCGACCAGTACGACGACGCCGAGCTCGACCGGAAGAAGACCGCGGCGATGTTCGCGGGCTTCATCACCAGGACGGCGCCGGAAGAGCCCATGATGGGCGAGGCGGAGGCGGATCTCGACGGGGCGGCCATTGCGAGCCTCGAGCCCGGCACGATGCAGGTGCTGCTGCCGGGCGAGGACGTGACGTTCTCGTCGCCCGCGGATGTCGGCGGCGGCTACGAGGCGTTCCAGTATCGGACGCTGCTTGGCGTCTCGGCCTCGCTGGGGCTGCCCTATCACCTCGTCACCGGCGATGTCCGGCAGGCCAACTATTCGAGCCTGCGCGCCGAACTCGTCGAGTTCCGCCGCCGCATCGGCCAGCTGCAGATGGCGTCATCGTGCACGAGCTCTGCCGTGCGGTCTGGAAACGCTGGCTGGAGACGGCGGTGCTGTCGGGCAACCGCCATTTCGACGAGCGTTCAGGCTGTGTCGTGCCCGGCTTGGCTCGGATCGAGAATGGACAGGGCATCGCCCGCATCCGGCTCTCCGAACCCGACGCTGTGGGTTAGTCTTCGGGAGACAGGTCGCCGGAAGAAAAGTCCTCAGAGAATCCTCGTGCCTCATCAACCACTGCATCGACGTCGGCTCGAATTACGGCGCCAGATGCTAGCTTGACCTGTGCGACGTAGCCAAGCATTGCAAAGTGATGGACCGCATCGCTTTCGGATATCCGCCATTCCCCAGAGAGAGTGCTTAGGCTCAAGTTTCAAGTGCAACACCTGAAGCCCGCAGGGCATAGGATGTTGCGATGGACAGACGAAACAAGCACCTCAACAGTGAGGAACGTGGCGTGATTTTCGCCGAGCATCAACGGGGCAATAGTCAGCGAGGTATTGGTCGACTTCTCGGCCGGCCCGCGAGCACGATCAGCCGGGAGCTTGCGCGTGGTCGTCAGGACGATGGTGGTTACTGCCCGCAGGCGGCGAGGCGCGTCTATGATGAGCGCCGCGCACGCTGTCGGCGCAAGCGCAAGCTGGTCGAGGGGGACGACCTCTACCGCTTCGTTCACGGCAAGCTTGTACATCTGCGCTGGTCTCCCGAGCAGATCGCGAACAGACTGCGGCGCATGAAACCCGATGACCCTGCTGCCCATGTCAGCCATGAGACGATCTATGCTGCGATTTACGCGCAGCCCCGTGGCGGCCTGAAGGATGCGATGATCGAGGCGTTGCGGCAATCAAAACCAAAACGTGGGAACAAGCGTAGAACGGCGGCTGCTTCCTCTATGGTTCCGGAAACATTGCGTATTATCAACCGTCCGGAGGAGGTCGAAGCACGCCTGGTACCGGGACATTGGGAGGGCGACCTGATCAAGGGCGCCTTCAATCGCTCGTCGGTGGGCACGCTGGTCGAGCGTAAGACCCGGTTTGTTGTTCTCTGCAAAATGGACGGCAACGGCGCAGAGGCGGCGCTGGAAAGTTTCTCACGGCAGATGAAACGTCTGCCCGCAGCCCTGCGCAAGAGCATGACCTATGATCGGGGATCCGAGATGGTGTGTCACCCCGAACTCGCCCGACGGCTGAAGATCGACATCTGGTTCTGCGATCCTCATGCGCCGTGGCAGCGAGGCTCGAACGAGAACACAAACGGCCTGCTGCGCCAGTTCATGCCCAAGGGCACAGACCTCGGAAGCGTCAGCCAGACCTGGCTCAACGATGTCGCCGCGCTGATGAACAACCGCCCGAGGAAAACCCTCGGGTGGAGAACACCCGCCGAAGCCATGGCCGACGAAATCGCGGCCTTCAAATCAACCGTTGCACTTGATATTTGAATCCAAGAACTGCCTTCGTTAACCTGTATGCCATATCCAATATCAAAGTTCATTGGGTCGCCAGTGCCGCGCATAACATCTGAGTGCGCTGCAGTTGAGGCGAAAATCAATGAACACGATACCACAAAACGGTTGAGCACGTTCGTTCTCCCTTTTCCGTAGCTTAGTTTGCTCAACCGAGTCTTGCACGCGAGGAACTTGAACTCAATCTCTTATCCACGACCCGGCCGGCCTCGTGATGGGCACGGCCGAGGACATGCGCGCCATGGCCGAGGCGCTCGACAAGGTGAAGGGCAGCCTCGTCTCCGGCTACGCCGCGAAATCCGGCCGGACGCCGGAGGACGTCTCCGCGCTCATGGCCGCCGAGACCTGGTTCGATGCAGGTGACGCGGTGGCGCAGGGCTTCGCCGACCGGCTGATCGAGCCCGTCCGGATCGCTGCGCGCTTTGACATCGGGCGCTTCCGCAACGCGCCGCCGGTGTTGGTGGAGCAGGTCGAAGCCGAACCGGAGCCCGGCGACGATACCGACGGCACAAACACCGAGGCCACCGACGACGTCGCCGACGGCGATCCGGTCGAGGACGACGAGGTCGCCGCTCCCGACACCTCGGAACCGTCCGCCCAAACCCCGCCGCCAAGCGGTGCGCCGCCCGATCCCGCCGCGATCCGGGCAGAGGCCATCGGGCATGCCCGGGCCGTCGTCGACCTCTGCCGCCTCGCGGGCCAGCCGCAGATGGCCGGCCGCCTCCTCGAAACGGACGCCAGCCTCGACGACGTGCGCGCCGCGCTCCTCGCAGCAAAGGCCGAGGTCGAGCCCGAGATCGCGCCGCATCACCCGCAGCCCGGCCGGTCCTCGGCCGCGCGCCCCTGGGGCGAGATCGTCGCCCGCACCTTCAAGCTGAAAGGATGACACCATGACCACGCTGGTCGAAGGTACCCACCCCGGCGGCTTCCTCGTCTGGGAAGCCTTCCGCGACTACACCCGCGAGACCATCACCGTCGCCGCCGGCACGCTCGAGCCCGGCACGGTGCTGGGCCAAATCACCGCCTCCGGCAAGTACGCCGCCCACGACCCGGCCGCCGTCGACGGCACCGAGACCGCCGTCGCCGTGCTCTGGGGCAAGGCGGATGCGAGCGGTGGCGACGCGCCGGCCGTCGCGGTCGTCCGCGGGCCCGCCATCGTCAACCGCCACGACCTCGTATTCGCCGGCACCCCCAGCGAGGGCGAGATCGCGGCCGCCCATACCGCGCTCCTCGCCGCGGGCATCCTCGTCCGCTGACCCAATAACCCTATTCACGCGCGCCCGGACGCAAAACCGGCGTCCGTTTGCCCGCCACTCGAACCAGTGGCGTGACGGGCAAACTGCTGGACGCGCTCCTGACAGGAGGCATCCTCATGGCCACCATGGACATCTTCGAAGGCGATGCCTTCACCATCGTCGAGCTCACCCGTGCGCTCGAGAACATCCCCTACAAGCCCGCGCTGCTCTCGGGTTCGAACCTCTTCAGCCCGCGCGGCGTGCGCTCCCGCACCGTCGTGATCGAGAGCAGGGACGGCACGCTGTCGCTGATCCCGTTCTCCGAACGCGGCTCGGCCTACGAGAGCCAAGTCCCCGGTCGAACAGATGTCTGCAGAGTTCCGCCAGTGTGATGTCCGGTGTTTCTGCGAGCGCCGCGTGGATCAGCTCGGCATGTGCCTCGATCTTGCGCGACCGCATGTCCCCACCCCGGGGCTTCGGCGCGAAAGACCCGGTCGTCCGCCGCGCGTCGTCCCAGCGGATCGCCGCGGATGGCGCGACCCCATACCGCGCCGCAGCGGCCCGCCGGCTCAGGCCAGCATCAATCGCCGCGATCACCCGTTCCCTCAGCTCCATGGAAAGTGGCTTGCCCATCGCTGTCCCCAAAATCTGCCTCGGGGTCAGTGAATCACTCCTTCAACGCAATGGGAATCCCCGATCGATTCAGATCGGTGGGTAAGCGCTCTAGCCCAGCAGATGGCAATAGCCCCGGAAACCAAAGCCGGACGCTAAACACGTACTCTGGCAGCGTAACAGGCCGCGCAGGAAGAACGCCAGAGCACTGACACCGGACGGTTACCGTTGATCCGGCCGACGATCTCGTCGATGAAATGCCGGTAGGCCGACAGGTCCTCGAAATCGCGGGGCCCACGCATGATCAGTGCACCCTCGATAGCGCGCTTCAGATGCCCATTGGGGCTCTCGATGGAGCCGTTCTCCTGCGGCGCGCTTTGTGAAACTGGACATTCGCTGAGGCATGTGTGGTTGTCCGGCATCATCCCGGGGCCGCGCGCTCTCTATAAGGGATGTTTCGGGGGATCACGCCGCGGCAAGGCCCGCGTCGCGGCGCCAGCGGCTGTTCCGGTTGCCCGACGGCCACGTCGCCGCTATGTCATGCCGCCGCCGCGCCCGGCCACGCCGATCCGTTGCCCAAGATAGCCGATCGCGACCGAGAGCGTAGCGATCTGCGGATACTCGCGTTCGGGGACGTCGACGCCGAACCGTTCATGCAGCGCAGCGACGAAATTCAGCACATCCATCGAATCGAGCGCCAGATCGTCCTGAAGGTGATCGTCTGCCCCCACATCCTCGGGTGCGATGTCAGGGGCGACCTTCACGAGTTCTTCAAGGTATCCCCGGCGGATTTCCTCTTCGGTCATAGCGCCTCCGGCTGTAGCACTCTGCTTTCGAACTCGGCAAGGAAACGGGCGGCCTGGCGGCCATCGGCAACCCGGTGATCGGCGGCGATGGTGACCGTGCCCACCAGACGGGGCACCACCGAACTGCCGGCGATCCACGGCCGCTTCTGCGGCGCGCCCAGCGCGACCAGCGCCACCTGCGGTGGAAAGATGATGCCCGCCATCGCCTCGGCCCCGCTCTCGCCCAGCGCCGAGACCGTGATCGTGCCCTCGGTCATCTCGCGCCCGCGCAGGCGGCCGGCCCGCGCCCTTGTGACCAGATCGCGCATGCCGGCCATGATGGCGTCGACCCCCATTGGCTGGGCGTCGAGGATCGCCGGCGCCACCAGCCCGCCGCCGCGCAGGGCGATTGCGACCCCGGGATTGACCTGCCCGGCGGGGCGGAAGCCGTCTTCGGTGTAGTGGCCATTGAGCGCGTTGACCTGCGCCGCGGCGAGCACGGCGGCCCGGACGAAGAGCGCGCCCATGAGCAGCCGGTCCGTGGGCGGGCTGCCCGCATTGCGCCGTTCCAGCCAGTCGGAGGCGGGCTGCAGGTCGATGGTCTGGGACAGATAGAAATGCGGAATGGTCCGCTTGGACCGCGACATCGCAGCGGCAATCGCCTTGCGCATTTCCTCCATCGGGCTTGCGCGCGTCTTCTTCGCCGGCGCCGCGGCGGCCTGCGCGGCGGCCTCGACATCGGCCAGCACGATGGCGCCGCCGGGGCCCGATCCTGCGATCCCGTCCAGATCGCGGCCAAGCTCCTTCGCCCGCATCCGTGCGGCGGGGGAAGCGGCCGGCGCGCCGCCCGGCGGCGGTGCCGGCGGGGGTTCCGGGGCGGTGGGCGCGGATGGCGCTTCGGGTTCGGATGCCGGCAGCGGTTCGGGCGCGGCCGCAGCGGGCTGCGGCGCCGCTTCGGGGCCGCGCCGGCCTCTCCGATCACGGCAAGGGGGGCGCCGACAGGCAGTTCCTGGCCCAGCTCGGCGGTCAGTTCGGTCACCGTGCCGACCTCGAAACACTCGATCTCGATCGCGCCCTTCTGGGTCTCGACCACCGCGACCACATCGCCGCGCTTCACCGTGTCGCCGGGCTTGACCAGCCATTCGACCAGCGTGCCGGCCTCCATGTCGGCGCCCAGCGAGGGCATGGCGAACACGCCCATCGCCTAGCGCCCCAGCGCGGCCTTGGCCGCCTCCACAATGCCCGGCACTTGCGGGATCGACGCATCCTCCAGATGCTTGGGATAGGGGATCGGCACCTCGGCCGAACAGACCCGGCCCACCGGCGCATCGAGCGACCAGAACACCTGTTCCAGGATCCGCGCGGTCAGCTCGGCCGACAGCGACCCCGACTTCCAGCCCTCATCGACGATCACCGCGCGCCGGGTCTTGGCCACCGAGGCGATGATCGTCGCATCGTCGAGCGGGCGCAGACTGCGCAGATCGATCACCTCGGCGGCAATGCCGTCGGCCGCCAGCGCCTCTGCCGCGTCGAGCGTCTTCCACAGCGACCCGCCATAGGTGATCAGCGTTATATCGCCGCCCGCGCGCCGCACCGCCGCCTTGGCGATATCGACCGGCCCGGCATTGGCGTCGAGCGTGCCCTTGCGGTTGTACAGCATCACATTCTCGAAGATCAGCACCGGATCGGGGTCCTGCAATGCCGTCCACAGCATGCCGCGCGCATCTTCGATCGTGGCCGGCGCCAGCACCTTCAGCCCCGGGATATGCGCGTACCAGCCTTCCAGGCTGTGGGAATGCTGCGCTGCCAGCTGCTTGCCCGCGCCCGTAGCCATGCGAATCACCAATGGCACACCGAACTGGCCGCCCGACATGTGCCGGATGGTGGCGGCGGTGTTCAGGATCTGGTCGAGTGCGAGCATCGAGAAATTGACCGTCATCAGCTCGACGATCGGGCGCATCCCCGCCGCTGCCGCGCCGATCCCCGCGCCGGTGAAGCCCGATTCCGCCAGCGGCGTGTCGCGGATGCGGTTCTCGCCGAATTCGGCCAGCAGCCCCTTCGACACCGAATAGCAGCCGCCATAGGCGCCGACGTCCTCGCCCATCAGGAACACCCGGTCGTCGCGGATCATGGCGTCCCGGATCGCTTCGCGCACCGCCTCGCGATAGGTTGTCTCCACGGTCTCGCCCGATGGCGCGGGCGCTGTCGGCGGGTCGGGCTGCGGCCCAAGCACATGCTTTCCGAGGTCTTCGAGCGGCTCCCAGGTGCCGGCCTCGGCAAAGGCCACCGCCTCGGCGATCTCGGCATCGGCCTTTCGCTCCAGCTCGGCCACATCGGCCTCGTGAATCAGCCCGTTCTGCAGCAGCCAGCCCTGGAACTGCAGGATCGGGCCACGCTTGCGCCATTCCGCGACCTCGTCCTTGTCGCGGTAAAGCTGGGCATCGAACATCGAATGGGCGCGAAAGCGGTAGGTGCGGCATTCCAGGAATACCGGCTTGCCGGTCGCGCGGATTTGGTCCAGCGCGCGGCGCCCCGCGGCCTCGACATCGACCACATGCATGCCGTCGACGGCATGCGACTCGATCCCGTAGGCGGCTGCCTTGGCGTGGATGTCGGTGACCGATTCGGTCCGTTCCAGTGCGCTGCCCATGGCGTAGCCGTTGTTCTCGCACACGAACAGCACCGGCAGGCGCCACAGCGCGGCAAGGTTCATGGTCTCGTGAAACTCGCCCTCAGCCACCGCGCCCTCGCCAAAGAAGCACGCGGTGACGTTGTCGGCGCCCCGCATCCGGTCGGCCAGCCCCAGCCCGGCGGCCAGCGGCAGCCCGCCGCCAACGATCGCGTTGCCGCCATAGAAATTGGTGCCGGCATCGAACAGATGCATCGAGCCGCCGCGCCCGCCCGAACAGCCCTCGGCCTTGCCGAACATCTCGGCCATCACCGTGGTCATCGGCACACCCCGGATCAGCGCATGGCCATGTTCGCGATAGGTGGCGACGATGCGGTCACCCGGCCGCAGCAGCGGGATCAGGCCCGCTGCGATGGCCTCCTCGCCGTCATAAAGATGCAGAAAACCGCGAATCTTTTCCTGGGTGTAAAGCTCGGCGCATTTGTCCTCGAACTTGCGGACGCGGATCATCTGGCCCAGCAGGGACAGCACATGCGCGCGGTCGAGATGGGGTTTGGTCGCCTCGGTCATGTCTCGTCGCTTTCCAGGGTAGAGGTATCGCCCTCGGGCAGGCCCAGCTCGCGCGCCTTCAAGAGGCGGCGCATGATCTTGCCCGACCGCGTCTTGGGCAGGGTGTTGCGAAAGACGATCTCGCGCGGGGCGACGGCCGGTCCCAGCTTCTTGCGGGCATGGCCGCGGATGTCGCGCTCCAGCGCCTCGGACGGGTCATGGCCGGGGTTCAGCGTGACATAGGCCTTGACAATTTCGCCCGCGGTGTCGTCGGGTATTCCGATCACCCCCGCCTCGGCCACCGCGGGATGCTCGATCAGTGCGCTTTCCACCTCGAACGGGCCGATCAGATGGCCCGACGTCTTGATCAAATCGTCGGCCCGTCCGACAAACCAGAAATAGCCCTCCTCGTCGCGCAGCGCGAGATCGCCCGAGATATACCAGCCATCGACGAACGCCTTTCGATACCGCGCCTCCTCGTGCAGATAGGCGCGCATCATCGACGGCCAGCCGGGACGCAGCGCCAGATCGCCGACCTTGCCGGTTCCCAGTTCGCTGACACTGTCGCCGTCGCGTTCGACGATGCCGGCGACGATTCCCGGCATGGGTTGCCCCATCGAGCCGGGCTTGACCGCCATGCCCGGGCGATTGGCGATCATGATCCCGCCGGTTTCGGTCTGCCACCAGTTGTCGTGAAAGGGCTGGCCAAACACCTTTTCGCTCCACACCACCGCCTCGGGATTCAGCGGCTCGCCCACGCTGGCCATGAAGCGCAGGGTGGCGAAATCATAGGGCGCCGCGGCCTCGACGCCCGCCCGCATCATCATCCGGATCGCGGTGGGCGCGGAATACCACACTTCGACCTTTTCGCGCCCGATCATCCCGTACCAGCGGTCAAGGTCGAACTCGGCCTCGTCGACGATCATCGTGACCCGGTTCACCAGCGGCGCGATGATGCCATAGGAGGTGCCGGTGACCCAGCCCGGATCGGCGGTGCACCAATAGACCGTGCCTGGCCGAAGGTCGAGCGCGTGGCGCCCCGAAAAGGCATGGTAAAGCACCGCATTGTGGACATGCACGGCGCCCTTCGGCTTGCCCGTGGTGCCGGAGGTGAAATGGATCAGCGCCGGGTCCTCGGGCGCGGTTCGCGCAGTCTCGAAGACCGGGTCGGCCGCGTCCATCGCGGGGCCGAGCGCGACGCAGCCCTCGGGCGCGTCATCGCCTGCGATCAACACCAGTTCAAGCGACGGAATCTGGTCGCGCCAGGCCGCGATCTTGCGCTTGTACAGCCCGGGCGTGGTGACCAGAACGCGCGCCGTGCCGATTTCCATGCGGGTCCTGATCGGCTCGGGCCCGAAGGCCGAAAACAGCGGCGTGAACACCGCGCCCGCCTTCAGCGCGCCCAGCGCGGCGACATACAGTTCGGGCACCCGGCCCATCAGGCAGAACAAGCTGTCACCACGGCCGATCCCGCGCGCCGCCAGCACATTGGCGAATCGCGACGTCATCCCGGCCATATCGGCATAGGTCAGGTCGCGCGACGCGCCGTCCTTGCCGATCCAGCGCAGCGCCACCTGCCCGCCATGCCCAGCGGCGACATGCCGGTCGAGCGTCTCATGCGCGATGTTGAGCCCGCCATCCAAGCCGTCGAGCATCGCCCGCGCTTGCCCCCAGACATCATCGCCCGGCGCGCTACGCTCCGAATCATCGTCGCCCATCATGGCCGTCCTCCCTGCCGATAGGGTCCAATCAACGGGGCGCTGCCGCAATGACATGGATCAACCTTTCAGGCAAATCCATTGCGCCTGCCCGTCGGCCGAGGCGATGCTTGTGCGCGGTCACGGTTCACAGGCTGCTTGAGCGGTTTCGATCCGATGGCCCGGCCGCCATCCGTCACAGGGCGCGCGGCCGTGTCTCGAACCGCCGGATCGATCCGGCGGTGCGGGAGTTTGCCATGACGCTGGTCGGTGAGAGCTATCCTGATTTCGGTCCGACCCTGGCCGCGGAAAAACTGCAGGAAGATCACGGGCTGACGGTGTCGCGCGAGACGTTGCGGCAATGGATGCAGGACGCCGGGATCTGGCTTTCCCGCAAGCAGCGCCGGACGTTTCACCAGCCGCGCCTGCGCCGGGAGTGTGATGGTGTACCGCCCCCGGTTTCTGAGACACCCGTTTGCATCTACGCAGCCATGGGCTGGCTGTCCATCTGTTCGCGTCTGAACTGGGCTGGCGAGCGGTGGCCGTGTCGCTCGATCAGCCAGTGCTCGTTGTAGGCTGTCCGGAAGTCGATCAGGGCCTCGCGGAGCTCTTCGACGGTGTCGAAGGTTCGCACCCACAGCAGGTTCTCCTTGAGGGTCCGGATGAACCGCTCGGCGCATCCGTTGCCCTCGGGCGCCCGGATGAAGGCCGGCGAGGACGCGATGCCCAGCCATCGGATCTCGCTCTGGAAGTCGTGGGACATGTACTGGGACCCGTGATCGTGCCGCAGGCTCAACCCTGCGGCGATGTCCTTGCCGATAGCGCCAAAACGAGCCGTCATACCGAATTACGTTGAGTGAGACTCACGCGAGGGATTCACAGCGGCGCTGATTTCTGATTCATCGTGGGAAACGGAGGAGGTTTACCATGGCAGCAGCGATTGAGCTTCGAACGGACTTCGCTGGCGATGATTGTCGCCGACTTGCTCGGGAAAGCAGCGATGCAAACCAGACCCGTCGTCTGCTGGCCTTGGCGTCGATCTACGATGGTGGGTCGCGCAGCCACGCGGCGAAGCTCGGCGGTGTCGGTCTTCAGGTCGTCCGGGACTGGGTGTTACGCTTCAATACGGATGGCCCGGCGGGTTTGATTGACCGCAAGGCGCGTGGGGCCGAACCGAAGCTGACACCCGATCAGATGCAGGCCCTTGTCGATCGTCTCGAACAGGGCCCGATCCCGGCGATCCATGGGGTGGTCCGCTGGCGGCTGGTCGATCTGGCGGCCTGGGTGCACGAGGCATTTGGCGTGACGTTGAGTGCGGCTGCCATGAGCCGCCTCGTTCGGCGCCTGGGCTATGCCAAGCTCTCGGCCCGCCCCCGTCACCACGCTCAGAACGCGCTGGCGGTGGAGGCGTTTAGAGCGCTTACCCACCGATCTGAATCGATCGGGGATTCCCATTGCGTTGAAGGAGTGGTTCACTGACCCCGAGGCAGATAATGGGGACAGCGATGGGCAAGCCACTTTCCATGGAGCTGAGGGAACGGGTGATCGCGGCGATTGATGCCGGCCTGAGCCGGCGGGCCGCTGCGGCGCGGTATGGGGTCGCGCCATCCACGGCGATCCGCTGGGACGACGCGCGGCGGACGACCGGGTCTTTCGCGCCGAAGCCCCGGGGTGGGGACATGCGGTCGCGCAAGATCGAGGCACATGCCGAGCTGATCCACGCGGCGCTCGCAGAAACACCGGACATCACACTGGCGGAACTCTGCAGACATCTGTTCGACCGTGGCGTCGCGGCCTCGACCTCGTCTCTCTGGCGCTTCTTTCGGCGCCGCGCCATGACGCGGAAAAAAGACCGGCCACGCCGTCGAGCAGGATCGCCCCGACGTCCTGAAAAGGCGGCTGGACCGGTTCGATGGACAACGCGATCCCGATCCCGACAGGCTGGTCTTCATCGACGAGAATGAGCCATGTCGCGCCAATGGTCCGAGCGACATTGGCGAATGGCGGCCACGAACATGGCCCGCAGCCACGGGCGCTGTCGGCGCGGGGAACGGCTGCGGATGGGCGTTCCGCACGGGCACCGCAAGACCACCACGCTGGTCGCCGGGTTGCGCAAGTCAGGCATGGTCGCGCCGATGACGCTCGATGGACCGATCAACGGCGACTGGTTCGAAGCCTATGTGCGACATGTGCTGATCCCGACGCTTCGCCGTGGCGATGTGGTGATCATGGACAACCTCTCGAGCCACAAGCGGGCGTCGGTGCGCGAGATGATCGCGGCGGTCGGTGCGAGGCTCCTGTTCCTTCCGCCCGACAGCCCCGACCGCAATCCGATAGAGATGGCGTTCGCGAAGCTCAAGGCGCTGCTCAGAAAGGTCGCAGCGCGCACTGTCGATGGTCTCTGGAGTGTCATCGGCAAACTCGTCGACTGTTTCACGCCGCAAGAATGCTCGAACTGCTTCGCCGCCTGCGGATACGGGCCAGATTGATCGGAAAACGCTCTAGCTAGGCACTACATACGAACGAGTTGCGATTTCTCAGATTCGTATTTTGAAGATAAAATGTGTTGATTGTGGTCATTGGTTTTCTGTATCGGGCACTTCACTATGGGCTCAGTGCTGCCATTAAATGGCGGTATGGGTCCCTGCGGAATCAGGCGCCACACTTGACAGTCGTCAACACAAGAGGGCGCTGCGCGCACGGACGGGTCACGATGCGCATAGGGGTGGCGATTTGATTGCGCGATCACGACTAAAGACCTAGAGCGCGTCGCATCGAACTGGATTCACCCGCCCGATGCTTCTGCATCGGGCACGCGCCCGCCCGTCCCACGGCGGGCGCGTTCCGCGCCCACCCGGGCGGGCGCTCGGCACCCAGTCTGGAACCGATTGAGCGCACAATGCCCTAACAGATCGCACGACGCCATTTTACTAATCGGTTTCGTGGGGCGGAAAGAGTCCGAGGCTCGGGATACCTCCGTCTCACCCTGCCGCGCGGGCCTGCCTTTTGCGCTCATGCGGGTCGAGCAGGCGCTTGCGCAGGCGGATCGCGTTCGGCGTGACCTCGACCAGTTCGTCGTCGTCGATCCAGGCGATCGCCTGTTCCAGGCTCATCCGCACCGGCGGTGTCAGCCGCACCGCCTCGTCCGAGCCCGAGGCACGGATATTGGTCAGCTTCTTGCCCTTCAGCGGATTGACCTCAAGGTCGGTCTCGCGGGAATGCTCGCCGATGATCATGCCGCGATAGACCGCTTCCTGGGGCCCGATGAACAGTCGCCCGCGCTCTTCGAGGTTCCAAAGCGCATAGGCCACCGCCGCGCCATCCTCCATTGAAATCAGCACCCCCGCGCGGCGCCCCGGGATCGCCCCCTTCCAGGCGGTCCATCCATGGAACACCCGGTTGAGAACCCCGGTGCCGCGCGTGTCGGTCAGGAACTCGCCGTAATAGCCGATCAGCCCGCGGGCCGGCACATGGGCGACGATCCGCGTCTTGCCGGCCTGCTGGCGCATCTCCAGCAACTCGCCCCTGCGCGGTCCGGTCAGCTTCTCGATCACCGCTCCGGCGAAATCGTCGTCGACGTCGATCGTCACCTCTTCGACCGGTTCGAGCCGCTCGTTGCCTTCCTTGCGGATCAGCACCCGTGGCCGGGCAATCGACAGTTCGAAACCTTCGCGGCGCATGGTTTCGATCAGCACGCCCATCTGCAACTCGCCGCGGCCGGCGACCTCGAACGCCTCGCCGCCGGGGGTGTCCGTGACCTCGATGGCGACGTTGCTTTCGGCTTCCTTCATCAGCCGCTCGCGGATCACCCGGCTTTGGACCTTCTTGCCGTCACGGCCCGCCAGCGGGCTGTCGTTGATGCCGAAGGTGACGCTGATCGTCGGCGGGTCGATCGGCCGGGCGGGGATCGGCCTGTCGATCGCCGGATCGGCCAGGGTATCGGCGACGGTCGCCTTCGACATGCCGGCGATCGCGACGATGTCGCCGGCCTCTGCCGCATCGATCGGCTGCTGACCCAGCCCGCGAAAGGCCAGGATCTTCGAGACCCGAAAGCTCTCGACGCGCGCGCCCTCGCGCGAGAGTGCCTGCAAGGTGGTCCCGGTTTTCAGCGTTCCCGCCTCGACCCGGCCGGTCAGGATGCGGCCGAGAAACGGATCCGCCCCAAGCGTGGTCGCAAGCATCCGGAACGGCGCATCGCGGTTCGCGATCACGGCGGGCGGCGGCACATGGGCAAGGATCAGGTCGAACAGCGCGTCGAGTCCGGCGCGCGGCCCGTCAAGCGCGGTATCGGCCCAACCGGCGCGGCCCGAGGCGTAAAGCGTCGGGAAATCGAGTTGCGCCTCGTCGGCATCGAGCGCGGCGAACAGGTCGAACACCGCGTCATGCGCGCGGTCGGCTTCGGCCTCGGGCTTGTCGACCTTGTTCAGCACGACGATCGGCCGCAGACCCAGGGCCAGCGCCTTGGCCGTCACGAATTTGGTTTGGGGCATGGGCCCTTCGGCGGCATCGACCAGCAGGACGACACCATCGACCATGCTGAGAATGCGCTCCACCTCGCCGCCGAAATCGGCATGCCCGGGCGTGTCGACGATGTTGATCCGGACGCCCTTCCATTCGACGCTGGTCGCCTTGGCCAGGATCGTGATGCCCCGCTCGCGTTCCAGATCGTGGCTGTCGAGTGCGCGTTCGGCGATTTCCTGGTTGTCGCGAAAGGCACCGGACTGTTTGAGAAGCTGATCGACCAGGGTGGTCTTGCCATGATCGACATGGGCAATGATTGCGATGTTGCGCAGATCCATCCGACGCCACCTCTCCTGCACGGGAACGCCGTCGCCTAATGCGGCCAAGGCGCGGTGGCCAGCGGATTCGCAAATGCAGGGACCCGCGCACAGCGCACCGGATCGACAGCCGTTCGACGCCATCGCAGACCCGCCCTGTCGGCCGTTTGCCCGGCGAACGGGTTTCCCCGCCCATGGCGTGGGGATAGCCTTTGGCCAGGCTTGCGCGACACGGCCTGCCGCAAACTGTGGAACGAGCTCTGACACATCTGTCGACGACAAGCTGGAACATTCACCGGGGCCGCGGGCAGGACGGGGCGATCGACGCCGGGCGCACCGCGGATGTGCTGTGCGGCGAGGTGCTGGCCCAGCCCACGGACATCCTCGTCCTTCAGGAAGCCGATGAAGAACAGCCGCCGCATGCCGGCATTCTCGACCTTGGCGATGTCGAAACCCGCACGGGGATGCGCCACCTCCATTGCGCGCGGGCGCAGCGCTGGGGTGCCGAGAGCCACGGCTTTCTTGGCGTTGTCCTGTTTGCCGGGCGCGGGATCGAGGTCGAGGCGCTGGCGCTTCTGGACCTGCCGGGGCATTGCCACCGCGGCGCCGTCATTGCCGAGCTTCGCAAGGATGGCTGCCCGTTTCGGATCGTCGGGACCCATCTGTCGCTTTCGCAGGTTCTTCGCATCGTTCAGATGCGCACCCTGGGGCAGCACCTGTTCCGCCGCACCCCGCGGCCCACGGTCCTGTGCGGTGACTTCAACGAATGGCGGCCCTGGGGCGGGATCGCGTTTTCGCGGGCCGTCCTCGGCAGCCGGTTCTCCGGACCCGCCCCGGCCACCTATCCCGTCCGGCGTCCCTTTCTTGCGCTGGACCGCGTGCTTGCGGCAGGGGGTGCGCGCGTGTCGGAGGCGCGGGTGCTTGACGGGGCAGGCATCCGCATGGCCTCGGATCACCGGCCGCTGCGCGCCATGATCGAGGTTGCGGCCGCGCCCTAGACGCCACCGTCGCGCGCCCGCGTCCAGCGATGCAGCCAGACAAGGGGGGGCCGATCGCCGGTTGCGTCGCGCAGCGCCACCCGGATATCGGCGGATGCCGCATCACCCGGCAGCAGCAGGAAGGTCAGCCGCGTGTCGCCGTCGGGACGGGCGAAAACGCTGGCGCCCTCGATCTCTACCCCCCCGGCCCGGCGATCTCTGGCCGGAGGCCTTCGGGCGGACCTGTCAGGTCGATCACATAGCGGCGCGCGCCGGGCCGGTCATGTTCGCGACCGCTGCGGCTTTGGACGATGCTGCGATGATCGTTGGGCGCGGGGTCGGCGCGGGTCCAGGTGATGGAATAGCCGAACCGATGCTCGCTGCCGGCACCAAGCGGGGCCTCCGGGCGCCAGAAGGCAACGATATTGTCCATGAACTCGTCGCCCGTGGGGATTTCGACCAGCATCACCGCACCGCGCCGCCAATCGCCCGCCGGCCGCACGACGGCCGATGGACGGTCGTGATAGCGGGCCTCGGTATCCTCGAAATCGGCGAATCCGCGCCGTGTCTGGTAAAGGCCGAAGCTGACCGGGCCATCGTCGACAAAGGCCGAGGTCTCGACCCGCGCGGGGTTCGAGATCGGCCGCCAAAGGCGTTCGCCGGCGCCGTTCTCGATCAGCAACAGATCGCTGTCATGCACCCTGGGCCGGAAATCGTCGCTGACCGAGGCACGCAGCGGCCCCTTGAGGTACATCGAGGTGAGCGGCGCCACGCCGATGTCGGCAATCTCGCGCCGCGGCAACAGCGTCACGGACAGCGCGGTGACGGTCTCTCTCCCCGGGCGCAGGGTCATGTCCAGATGCCCGGCCAGCGACGGGCCGTCGATCACGCCCTCGATCCGCACGGCACCTGCTTTGGCCGGGTGCAGGCGCAGATCGGTAAAGCGCGGAAACTCCTCGGGCGTGGGGCCACCCGTTCCCAGCGCGACGGTTCGGGCGGACAATCCATAGACCATCGCCTGCCCGATCGCACGGAAGTAGCTGGCACCCTGCAGGACCAGAACCTCGTCCATCCGGTCCGCGGCGTTCAGCGGATGGCGCAGGCGCAGGCCGGAAAACCCCGCACCGGGGCGCGGTGTCGGGAATGTCGCCGAAATAGCGCCGGTCGAAGTCGAACAGGCCGGGTTCGAACGCAATCGCTTCGGGACCGTCGCCCATGTCGCGGTCGATCCGGACAGGATCGGGAAAATACAGGCCGGGCGGCAGAAGGTCGACGGCGAAATCCGGACCATGCGCCAGCATGGCCGAGCGGCCGGGCACCGGACGGATCCCGCGATAGGCATCATAGCTGAGCCCCGCAAAGGGTGGCGGCAACGCGGCCGAGCGGTTCTCGTAGGGGCGGGATGCGCGGCGGCGCGCCTCGTCCAACAGCGACGGCGGCGAAAGCGCAGCGGCAGGATCGGGCCGAAAGACGGCCGCCGCGCCGAGCCCGCCATGAAGCTGCGGCGCCGCATCAGACCGGCGCGTCCAGGATGCGCATCACCAGGGGCGCGAAACACAGGCCGAGCGCGATCGGCGCCAGCCATGCCGCCGCCGCCCCCGACAGCAGGATCGCGAGCGCCAGGAACACCCAGCCCGCGACCGCCTCGGCAAGGCCGGGACGAAGCCGCCAGCCGTTGCCATCGCCGGATTTCCAGCCGCAGTCGCGGCCAAGGGCGACCGACAGCACCGCCCCCGCCTGCCGGAACATGACCAGCGGTGCAATCAAGCTGGACAGGACGAGTTCGCCCAGGGAGGCGCGCAGAACGGTCCCGCGACGCCGGGGCGTGCGAGCGACCTGCCACCATTCCACCAACGCGCACAGCTTTGGCGTCAACAGCACTGCCGCCACGACACCAACCGGCCAGAGCCCCGCCACCGGCACACCGCCCAGGGCCACGGACACGACAAGCAGCAGCCAGATCGGGGCCACGAGGTAGCTGAGGATGCCCATGGCAAGATGCAGGCGGCTGACGGGATCAAGACCCGGCCCGGCAATCAGGCGCAGGTGCTGAAGGTTGCCCTGGCACCAGCGGCGGTCCCGCGCGTGGAACGCGGCAACATTCTGGGGCGCCTCTTCGGCACTGCCGGCGGTCGCAGGGTCGAGCATCACGGCCCAGCCCGCGCGCCGGATCCATGCGGCTTCGACGAAATCGTGGCTCAACACCGAGCCGCCCCAGGGGGCACGCCCGCTCAGCACGGGCAGGTCACAGGCGGCGCGGAAGGCGGCGACGCGCATGATCGCGTTGTGGCCCCAATAGTTCCCGCTTTCGCCCGTCCAGGCGGCGAAACCCCGGCCGAACCCGCGCGACAAAAGGCGCGCGGCGACCCGTTGATGGCGGCCAAACCGCGTGCGACCGGGAAGCAGCCCGATCCCGGCCTGCAACAGGCCCAGATCCGCGCGCCGATCCATCTGCCAGATCATGCGCCTTATCCGGTCGGCGCTCATACGGCTGTCGGCGTCCAGCACCAGCATGTGGTCAAAGGCCCGGCCACGGGCCTCGACCCATTCGGCGATGTTGCCCGGTTTGCGCCCGGTGTTCGCTGTGCGCCGCCGATAGGTGAGGTGCCCGGCGGTCGAAAGCCGCCGGAACGCGGCCTCCTCACGGGTGACATTCTCTGCCCCGCTGGTATCGGAAAGCACGAAAATCTCGGTCGCGTCCTGCAGTCCGGCCCGGTTCAGGCCGGCGCGCAGAGCCTCAAGATGGCGTGCCAGCGGAAACGGATCCTCGTTGCACAGGGTCACCAGTATGGCGGTGCGGCTTTGCGGCCGCCAACCCGCGAGGGGGACGCCCGGCGCCGGTGCCGGCGCGACCATCCCAAGCAGCGCCGTCGCCGTGCCGCCCGAAATCCAGAGTGCCGCCAGCAACATCAGGGGAAGCGCCATGACCGCCAACGGTGTCCAGAAAGCGACACCCGCAGCAAACGCGCCAATGATGGCTGCCGTCATGGCCAGCGTCAGGCAAGCCGCCCCGGCACGGGGGCCATGACCATGGCAGCCATGCGACAGGTGCCGTCAGGCGAGGTTCTGCAAGCGACATGTCGGGCGAGGGCCTTCTTGCTGATGGGACAGGATGCGGACAAACGCAGTGACCGTGAACTATCGCGCGCCCGCTTCCGGGCAACAGACTCTAGCTCTTTGGCCGGGCAAAGGGCGGCCACATGCGCGCGAAAACCTGATCCTTGCGCACGACGCCATGATAAACGGCAGCCGCGATGTGCAGGCCGACAAGCAGGCCAAGCGCGATGCCGCCGAAATAGTGGATCGTCTTGGCCGTCTCGGCCAGCGCATCGGACCGTGCGACCAGCGGCGGCACGCCCAGCCGATCGAGTGTTTCGATGGGAAATCCGCCTGCCTTCACCCGGACATAGCCCGCAACCGGAACGATGACGAGCAGGGCGTAAAGCGCGGCATGCGACAGGCCCGCTGCCCGGTGCTGCCAGCCCGGCACATCGTCGGGAAGCGGGGCCGGCGGATGTCGCCAGCGGTAGAGCAGCCGAAGAACCACCAGGACCAGCAGCAACACGCCCGCGTTCTTGTGAAAGATGAACAGCGTGTTCTGCAGGGACCGGTCGATGCCGGGCTGCACCATCGTCATGCCGGCCGGGATCATCGCAAGCACAAGCGCAGCCATGCCCCAATGGAACAGCCGCGCGACACGACGATATTCGGTCGTTGGGTTCGGCACCGAGATTTCCTTTTCAAGCCCTTCAGAGCTAGCTGTCGCGAAAACCGCGTCAAGTGGCGCGGCGGCGGCTTGACTGTTTGCGAAACGGCCCAAATTCACAGAAATGACATATGCAAGATCGCATACGGACAAGGCTGGATGGCTTCGCATGCGGGTGGCTGTCGCCCCCCCGATGGCGGAGTTTGCCGCCGTGGCCGTCGGTCTTGCAATCGGTCTTGGCCTGCTGGCCATGACTGCGCTTGATGCGGAGCCCGGTGCCACCCTGGTGGCGCTGGTCACCTTCGCGGCATTGGCAACGGTCGCGGGACGGGCCCTATATCTGCGATACCCGCACGACCGCCTTGGCCTGTGCAACGCGATCACGCTCATGCGCCTGGCGCTGGCCGTCTCCCTCGTCGCGCCTGTCGTCGCGGGCGCGGCACCCTCCTGGGCGGTTCTTGCCGTGGCGGTTGTCGCGCTTGGCCTCGACGGTATCGACGGTTGGCTGGCCCGGCGGCAGGGATATGTGTCGGAGTTTGGCGCGCGTTTCGACATGGAAGTCGATAGCGTTCTCGCGCTGGTTCTGGCTGTAAGTGCGGCGGTCGCAGGCGGCCTGGGCCCCGCTGCCATTCTGCTGGGCGTTCCGCGATATGCCTTCGCGCTTGCGCTTTGGGCCGTGCCCTGGATGCGCCGCGACCTGCCAGAGCGGTTCAGCCGCAAACTGGTGTGCGTCGTGCAGCTGTCGGCGCTGATCGCGCTTCAGCTGCCGATCCTGCCGACCGGCCCGGCCATGGCGATGGTGACGGTGGCTGGCCTCGCGCTCGCCTGGTCCTTCGCTGTCGACGTGGTCTGGCTGTGGCGGCGACGGGCATGACGCGACGCAAGGCCGCGGACGGCGCCGGGCAGATCGGCCGCACCGCGATCCAGCTCGGCCTGGCCGCCCTTCTCCTTTACCTGGTCCTGATCCAGCCCAACCATCCGGCGGCGATGACGTTCGGGGCCTTGTTCGTCCTGCCGCTGGAACTGCCTGCGATCCTTCTGGGACTGCTGGCGCTGCCGCCCGGGCCGTGGTCCCGCCTTGCAAGGGTCTTGCTGGTTGCGGCGCTGGCCATCGTCGCGCTGCTCAAGGCCGCGGATCATGCGATGTTCACGGCGCTTGGGCGCGGTTTCAATCCGGTGGCCGACCTTGCGCTGATCGAGGCGGGCCTGCGGCTTTCGACGGGCGCCATCGGCCTTGCCCTGACTCTGGGCGCGGTCGTTGCGGCACTGGCCATCTTCGCTGCCCTGATCCGGGCTTTGTGGTGGGCCACCGGCGTCTGGGCGCGGGTCCCGATGCCATCCGGGACGACCCGGGTTGCGGCCCTGGCATCGGTTCTGTTCGCCGGTGTCGCGGTGGCCGAGATCGGCCACGCGATGGGCCGATGGAGCCTGCCGCTCTCGCCACCCGGGGCTGCTTTCACGGCACGGATGGGGGTCGAACGCGTGGCGATGGTGCGCGAGACGCTGGCGGAGCTGCGCGCCTTCAAGGCGGCGGCGGCCGACGACCCCTATGCGGGCCGCGACGACCTGCTGGGCGCGATCGACCGGGATGTGCTGGTGATCTTCGTCGAGAGCTATGGCCGCGCCAGCCTTGACACGCCGCTTTATGCCGACACGCACCGCGCCACGCTGCAAGCCGCCGAAGCCCGCCTGTCCGCGCTCGGCCTGTCGATGCGCTCGGGGCTTCTGTCTGCGCCGACACGGGGCGGGCAAAGCTGGCTCAGCCACGCGACCTTTGCCAACGGGCTGTGGGTCGCCAATCAGACAAGCTATGGCGCCGTCCTGTCAAGCGGCCGACAGTCGTTGTTTCACATCGCCTCGGATGCGGGGTTCCGGACCGCCGCCGTCATGCCGCAAATCACGCTCGACTGGCCCGAAGCCACCCTGATGGGCTTCGAAACCGTGCTCGGCGCAGCCGAGCTGGGCTATGCCGGGCTGCCGTTCAACTGGGTGACGATGCCCGATCAGTTCACCTTTGCCGCACTTGACAGGCTGCTGCGTGACGGCGGCGATCCGCGGCCGCTTTTCGCCCAGGTCGCTACCGGCTCCTCGCACGCGCCGTGGGTTCCGGTGCCAGAGATGGTGGACTGGGACGCCATCGGCGACGGACGCATTTTCAACGAGATGGCAGCCGCCGGCGATCCGCCAGAGGTGGTCTGGCGCGACCGCGAGCGGGTGCGGGACCAGTACCGGCAGGCGGTTGACTATGCGCTCAATGTCGTGGTCGACTACGCCGCCCGCCACGCCGCCGACCCGCCGCTGATCTTTGTTGTGGGCGACCATCAGGCGGCAGGCTTCGTGGCCCTCGACGACCGCCCGGATGTGCCGGTGCATGTCATCGGGCCCGAGGCGCTGGTCGCTGCGACGGCTGACTGGGGGTGGGAACAGGGGCTTGTCCCCGGCACGGGCATCGCGCCCCGCTCCATGGCGACGATGCGGGACCTCATCCTCGACAGCTATTCCGCGGCCCCCGAACGCGGAGGCGACAGCTGACCCGCTTCGGCCCGCATATCCCCGGCGCGACCGTCCGGATCCTGCAGGTCCTGGTGACGCTCGGTCTGCTTTGGCTTTTGTGGGCGGTGGCCGACGGGCCGCAGGCGGCGCGCAGCCTTGCGGCGGCGGATTGGCGCTGGCTGCTGCTGGCCATGGCAGCGCTGACCGCCCAGACGATCCTGTCGGCGTTTCGCTGGCGGCTGACGGCGCGGCAACTGGGCATTTCGATCGGCAGAGGCCGGGCCATCGGCGAGTATTACCTGTCGCAGATCGTCAACCAGTCGCTTCCCGGCGGCATTCTCGGCGATGCGGGCCGTGCGGTTCGCTCGCGCGATCAGGCCGGGCTGCTGGCGGCCGGACAGGCCGTCATATTCGAGCGGCTCGCCGGTCAGATCGCCATGTTCAGCCTGCTGGCCGTGGCCTTCGTGGCGACGCTGGCCGTGCCCGGCGGGCTTGACTGGCCACCCGATATTGCCGTTTCCGTCGCCATCCTTCTGGCGGCAGCGGTCTGCGCGGCAGGTTTTGCAGGGCTTGCCGGCCACCTCCCCGGCGCTCTCGGACGCGGCATGCGCAGTCTGCGCTCCGCCCTTCACCAGGCGCTTGCCGCCCGGACGGCGCTGCCCGGCCAGATCGGGCTGAGCATCGGAACCACGGTTTGCAACCTCGCCGCCTTTGCGTTCTGTGCCCGCGCCGTCGGCGTCGATCTTGGCCTTGCGGCCACGGCCGCGCTGGTCCCGCTGATCCTGTTGGCGATGCTGATCCCGGTCACGATCTCGGGCTGGGGGTTGCGCGAAGGTGCGGCCGCGGCGCTCTTGCCGATTGCCGGCGCCACCGTCGCCGGTGCCCTCGCGGCAAGCGTTGCCTTCGGCCTGACCATCCTTGCCGCCCTCGTGCCGGGCGTTCTGGTGCTTTGGATCGGACCGCAGGCAAAGCGACGCGCGACCGTTCAGTTCGAGGCGGGCGCGCAGGACGGGACACGCCAACGCGCCCGGGCGGGTTGCATCTGAGCCATGCACCTTTAGCCTGAACAACCGGACGAAAGGGAGACGCATGCAACCACGTATCAGCAGACGAACGCTTCTCGGCACGGGGGCTGCAACCTTTGGCGCTGGCGCCGCGGGTCTCCTCCGGCCGCGCCCGGCCCACGCCCAGACAGCCGTCAGCCTGCAGCTTTCCTGGCTGCATTCGGCGCAGTTCGCGGGCAGCTACATCGCGCTTGATCGCGGCTGGTGGTTCGAGCGCGGGCTTGAGGTTTCACTGCTGCCCGGCGGACCGAATGCACCGGTGGAACCGCCCGTCGTCGCGGGCTCGGCGCTGGTCGGGATTTCCGCCGCCGACTATACGGCCGCCGCCGTCGAACAGGGGGCACCCTTCAGGATTCTCGGCGTCGCGATGCAGAAAAACCCGTTCGTCATCGCCTCGCTGCCGGCAAACCCGGTCAACGAGCCGGCCGATCTGGTGGGCAAGCGCATCGGCATGGCGCTGGCCAACACACCTGTCTTGCAGGCCCTCTGCGCGCTCAACGGCGTCGATATCGACGGGATCGAGGTCGTTCCGACGCAGTATTCCGCGCAGCCGCTTCTGGCCGGCGAGGTCGACTGCCTGCTGTGCTGGGAAACCGATCTGCCCGTGGCGATGGCGATGCAGGGGGTCGAAAGCCTGACCATGCTGATGGCCGATTTCGGCTATTCGGTCCATTCGCAGACCTACATCGCGACGGATGACAGCCTTGCCAACCGCCGCGACGCGCTGGTCGCCCTGATGGCGGGCGAGGTGCGTGGCTGGGCGGCCTACCGCGAAGACACCGACGCCGCTGCGGAGCTGACGCTGGCGATGCATCCCGATGCCGGCCTCGATCTGGAAACGCAAAAGCTTCAGGCCGCGCGCCAGGTGCCGCTGATGTTCTCCGACCTGACCGACGCCAATGGCTTTGGCTGGTGGACCGACGACACCGTGGCCGCGAATATCGAGACGCTGGGCCTTTTGGGGCGGACGGTGACGCCCGATCTGTGGGACCGTTCGATTCTTGAAGAGGTCCATGGCGCCTGAGGACACAACCCCGCCACCGAAGGTCGTCTGCACAGCCCTGGCAAAGACCTTCGGCGGCGGGACGGAAGCGGTTCGGCCGATCGACCTGACCTTCGCGGCGGGCCGGACCACGGCGCTGGTCGGGCCGTCCGGATGCGGGAAGTCGACGCTGTTGCGGATGATCGCCGGGCTGGAACCCCCCAGCGCCGGCACGATCGAAATCGGCGGCGCGCCACCTGCCGAAACGCGCCGGCGGGCGGGGCTGTCGATGGCGTTTCAGGATCCGTCGCTGCTGCCGTGGCGCAGCGTGCGCGGCAATATCGAGCTTGCGCTCCGCCTTGCCCGGTGTCGCGTCGCCCAGTCGGAGATCGAGCAGTTGATCGCCCTCGTCGGTCTTGACGGGTTTGCCGACACACGCCCGGCGGAACTGTCAGGCGGCATGCGCCAGCGGGCGGCCATGGCCCGCGCTCTGGCCACGCGGCCGGGGCTTTTGTTGCTTGACGAGCCGTTCGGCGCGGTGGACGAGCTGACGCGCAGCCAGCTCGCGCAGGACCTGCCGCGCATCTGGCAGGCGCGGGGCACCACGACGATCCTGGTCACCCATTCGGTCAGCGAGGCCGTGTGCCTTTCCGACCGGGTGATCGTGCTGTCCGCCCGGCCGGCCGAGATCGTCGACGATATCCGGATCGACCTCGACCGTCCGCGTTTGGAGACAACCGCCCGAAGCGACGCGGCCGCCCTCCTGATCGACCGGGTCTTTGCCGCGCTGGCCAGCGGCATGGCGGCGGCCCGACCGCCGGTGGCCGCCCAATGACGGGGGCGGTGTCGGGGCGCGTCGACATCCGGTCCGGAACCGGGCGCATCGCAACCGGCCCGGTTCCGGGCGTTCTGCTGATCCTCGCAGCATGGGAGGCCGGCGGACGTCTGCTGACAGAGGCCTTCGTGCTGGCCGCGCCAAGCGAGGTCGCAGCCTATCTCGTGCAGGAATGGGCGCTCATGCTTCGCGCGCTGGGTGCCACGCTGGGCAATGCCGCGGCCGGGTTCGCGATCGGCAACCTTGCGGCCGTTGCGCTTGCCGGGATCGCGCTGATCTGGCCCCGAGCCGAGCGCGTGGTGACCGGTCTGGCGCTTTTCGTCTTCTGCCTGCCCCTGGTGGCCACGGGGCCGATCCTGCGGGTCTTCTTCGGGCCCGGCGCAGGGCCACAGATCGCACTGGCGGCCCTTGCCGTCTACTACACCACGCTGATCCCGCTGCTTGTGGGTCTGCGCGCCGCGCCCGACAGCTGGTTCGACCTGGTGCACAGCTATGGCCGGGGCCGCCTGGCGGCGCTTGTCCATGTCCGGGCGATGGCGGCGCTGCCCTATCTGTTCGCGGGCCTTCAGATCGCGGCGCCGGCGGCCTTCCTGGGCGCGATGGTGGGCGAGTTCACCGGGGCCGAGCGCGGCATGGGCGTGCTGACGATCCGGGCGATCCGCGCGCTGGATGTCGAAATGACCTGGGCGCTTGCGACGGTGGCGACGGCGGTGTCGATCCTCGCCTATCTGGCGATCGGATCGCTGGCGCGTCGCATCCTGCTTGAGGCGCCGCCGGTGATCCTGGCCGCGCCGCCCGCGGCCGGGGGGCACCGGTCGGCGGCATGGGTCGATGGCATGCTGGTGCTGGCCGTTGCGCTTGGGCTATGGGCGGGTGCGATCCGGGTGTTCGACCTCAACCCGTTCTTCGCCAAGGGGCCGGGCGACGTCTTCACGGCACTTGTACTTGCGCCCGATGCGGCCGACACGCGCGCCGCCATCGGCGAAGCGCTGGCCGAGACCGCCGTGTTCCTGCTGCCCGGCTATCTCGCCGGGCTTGTGGCGGGTGCGGGGCTTGCGGTGCTGCTTGTCCTTGTTCCGGCTGTGGCGGGGATCGCCATGCCGCTGGCAATTGCGCTGCGATCCGTGCCGATCGTGACGACCGCGCCGCTGGTGGTGCTGTTGCTGGGGCGTGGCGCGACCGGCACCATCACGCTGGTCGCGGTCATGGTCTTCTTCCCGACCTTCGTTGCCTGCCTGCAAGGCCTGCGGCAGGCGCCGGGGCAGATCATGGCCGTGCTGGACAGTTACGCTGCAGGTCCCCTCACGCGGCTTGTCCGGGTGCGCATCCCGGCGATGCTTCCGGCTTTCTTCGCCTCGGCCCGCATGGCGGTGCCAGCCTCGATCCTTGCGGTGACCGTCGTCGAATGGCTGGCCACCGGATCGGGTATCGGAAGCCTGATGGCGCTGTCGGCGTCGCTGTCGGATTACGACATGCTGTGGTCCGCGGTGGTCTTGGTCGCGGCGCTTTCGGCGCTTGGCTATGGCGCCGTGGGGTGGGCAGAGCGGCGCGTGCTCGCACGCTATGCGCCCGAACAGATTGCATGACGCTGCGCCGAGCCGCCTTCGCGATCCCCGGCGACCTGTCGACGCCGACAGGCGGCTACATCTACGAGCGCCGCCTGCTGGAGGAGCTTCGGGCGCAGGGGCGCGACATGCGCTATCTGCGGCTGGGGCCATCCTTTCCCGACGCGACACCGGACGACATGGCCGACGCCGTTGCGCAACTGGCGCGGCTCGAACCGGACCGGGCCGTGATCCTCGACGGCTTCATCTCGGCAACGCTGGACACCGACGCGCTGGCCGCGCTGCATGTGCCAAGCATCGCGATGGTGCACCACCCGCTGGCGCTTGAAACCGGGCTCGACGCCGCCCGGCGCGACCGCCTCTACCGTCTGGAACGCGCCAACCTTGCCCATATCGCTCATGTGCTTGTGCCCAGTCCGGTCACGGCGGCCAGCCTGACGGAACGATATGGCGTGGCGCCCGGTCGCATCACCATCGCGCGGCCCGGCACCGACCGGCCGTCCCGCCCCCGCATGCCGGTGACACCGCCCCTGATCCTGTCTGTCGGCATCCAGCATCCCAGGAAGGGGCACGATATCCTGCTGCAGGCGCTGGCCCGGCTGACCCGTCTGGACTGGACCGCGGTGATCGCGGGCAAGGTCCATGACACCGACCACGCGGCAGAACTTGTTCGGCTGCACCGGGAGCTTGGCCTTGGCGCGCGGGTGACGCTGGCTGGCTATGTCCCGGATGCGGAACTGGCCAGGCTTTATGCCGCGGCATCGCTGTTTGCGCTTGCCACCCGGTACGAGGGCTATGGGCTGGTCTTTGACGAGGCGCTCGCCCACGGGCTGCCCATCGTCAGTTGCCGGACCGGCGCGGTGCCCGACACGGTGCCTGCGGGCGTCGGCCGCCTGGTCCCGCCGGACGATTGTGCCGCATTCGCGGAAGCGCTGGCCGATCTGCTTGGGAACGCGGCGGGCCGGGCGGCCTGCGCAGATGCGGCAATGGCCGCGGGGCGCAACCTGCCAGGCTGGGCGGACACGGCGCGCGTGGCTGGGCAGGTCATCGATCGCCTCTGATGTCATCGGCGACCGGGCAGCCAGCAAAGCGCGCCGCGCGGGCAGCTCCGAAAACCGCTGTCATGCCAAGGCGCCATGAGCATGGCCTTTGGAACTATTCGGGCGTGTACCAGATCGGCGAGGTATAGGCGCGTTCCTGCTGGCTGGCCGGCAGGCCCTCGGGCCGGTCGATGCCGAAGAATACCAAGCTGCAGTGAGTCGCGCTCATTGCGCCTTGGTATCATAGGCCAGCCCGCGCATCATACCAGCGGCCCGTGTCCATGACTCGCCGGGGATTCCCTTCGGTTTGCCGCTGTGATTCTCTGTCATCGGAGGATGGAGGGCTTGATGGCGGTTGCGATCACACGAACGGATTTTTCGGCGCGCGACCTGCGTGCGGCGGCGGCGAAGACCACGGATGCGAAGGCGGCGCGGCGGATGCTGGCGATCGCGCTGGTGCTGGAGGGATTGGACCGCAAGACCGCGGCCGAGAGCTGCGGGATGGACCGACAGAGTTTGCGCGATTGGGTTCACCGCTACAATGCCGCGGGGCTGGCGGGGCTGTCGAACCGCCGCTCGGCCGGGCCGAAGCCGCTGCTGAGTGCCGACCAGAAGGCGGAGCTTGCGCAGATCGTGCGGGAGGGGCCCGACCCCGCCGTGGACGGGGTGGTGCGCTGGCGGCGTGTCGACCTTCAGCGCAAGATCGAGGCGCGCTTCGGGGTCAGGATGCATGAGCGCACCGTGGGTAAGCAGTTGGCGGCGCTTGGCTTTCGTCGCCTCTCGGTGCGTCCGCAGCATCCGAAATCCGACCCCGGGGCCCAGGCGGCGTTCAAAAAAACTTCGCCGCGACCGTAGCCGACGCTCTGCCGGACCACGCCCGGGGCAAGCCTCTGGAGGTCTGGTTCCAGGATGAAGCCCGGGTCGGCCAGCAGGGAACGCTGACCCGTATCCGGGCGCCGCGCGGCAGCCGCCCGCGCGCGCCGCGCGACACCCGCTACACCTGGGCGTTCGCCTGCTCTCTCGGACGGATCGCGTTCGCAGGCTCACTCTTCGGCGCCGTCTGCCCCGAACGCGGAACCACCGCCGCGCTGGTCATGCCCCATGCAAACACCGCCGCCATGAACGCCCACCTCGCCGGGATCTCCCGCACCGTCGCCGAGGGCGCGCACGCCGTTCTCGTCCTCGACGGCGCTGGCTGGCATGGCTCGAAGGCGCTTCGCGTCCCCGACAACATCACCCTGCTGCCGCTCCCGCCCTGCGCCCCGGAACGCAACCCCGTCGAGAACGTCTGGGCCTACCTCCGCGCCAATCGTCTCGCCAACGCCGTCTTCGAGACCTGCGAGGAGATCGTCGCGCGATGTTGCGATGCCCGGAACTTCTTCGCAAACGACAGCGACACCGTCCGATCAATCACAACCAGAGACTGCGCAAAAACGGTCAAAGTTTAGGGCCGTTGGTATTGGGGCCAATATTCTCCGGACCTGATGACTGCGCCAGTTTGGTGCAGAGCTTGTAAGTCGTTGCTGTGCATAGTCCTTCTCCGCCGCGCACCTAAACACTTCGACGCCGGTCGCACTCGATGAGATGGAACGAAGATCGAACGTTCGCGATTGTGGTCGTTCGCTCCGGCCCTCGCGAGCGACCGGGTTGCGGACAATCCGGCCATTCGGAAAAGTCAAGGCGACGGCAGGTTCAGCCTCTGGACCTGCCATTCGACAAACGGAGAAAATACGCACCCAGTTCACATAGTCCTCTGTGAGCATCGCCACAAACTCGGGGGAGTTTTTAATTCTTATTCTGGGTATCACCTTTTTTGGCCTGCGGACTCATAGGTGCTTGAATTAGCCTGAATCGTCCCCTTTCTTGCCGATCCGGATAAACTCCCCCGGTGGCCCCATGCGGATGTTCAAGATAATGGCCGATGCGCGGAGCGAGAATGCCGCCAGAAACGCGATCAGTTGGGCGGCGATATCCGGCGTGCCCAGAACGCGAAGACCGGCGTAGCTCAAGGCACCAAGAAGCGCAGCCGTGGCATAGAGCTGGCCGCAGAGGATCATCGGCTCGGTGTTCGTGAGCAGATCGCGAATGACGCCACCGCCTGTCGCGGTCACCATGCCCATGAACACAGCGATGACGATGGGCGCCCCAGATTCGAGCGCGATGTGACAGCCGATAACGCCAAAAGCCGCAAGACCCAGCGCGTCAGACCAGATCATTCCCTTTTTCCGGGTGATGTCGCTTCTGATGAACAGGAAGGTGATCAGGGACGCCGCAACGCACAACAGGAGCTCGGTCGGATCCTGTGTCCACCAGACGGTGCGCCCGAGCAGGAGGTCGCGGATCGTGCCGCCGCCGATCCCGGTGATGGTTCCGATCAGGACAAAGCCCAGAACGTCCATGCGATAGCGCGCTGCCGTCAATGCGCCGCTGACGGCGAAGACGACATCGCCGAAGTACATGATCGCCAGGATGCTGTTGCTGAGCGGTTCGAGCGGAACTGTCATATGATATCCATCCGATAGCGCATCGCGGTCAGCGCGCCGCTGATCGCGAACACCACATCGCCGAAATAGCTGATCGTCAGGATGAGCGGGCTCAGCGGGTCGAGGGGCGTTTCCATGGCGCGGTCTCCTGTCCGGGGAAGGGCGCCACCCGGGCGGCGGCGCCCTGTTCCATCACGCCCAGAGCGCCTTGAGATCAACCTCGGTCCAATCGGTGACATAGGCTGTCACGGGCACCTTGAGCCACACTTACCGGGCGGCCACATCGGTGACCATCTGATGGTTGGTCAGGTCCGCATCCTGCTTGGCGGGCTTGGTGCAGCCGCCATTTTTGACGAAGCTGCCATCTTCGTTGAAAAGCCGCAGATCCAACAGATCGCGCGTCTTTTGAGCGTCAACCTGACCGACGGTTTCCGCGAGACGGTCGGTCATATTGCTGAACCGACGCAGCGAATTGCTGACGGTTTCGCGTTTGCCCAACCCCCAGGAATCGCCCAAGAATGTGTTCACGACCACATAGCTGTCGCCAACCGCGGGCCGGCGCCGATTGCCCGCCATCGAGGAGCATTCGACGGATTCCCCCGACCCGTTATCGCCCAGGCCTATGATGAACGAGACGGTGTTTGCGGTGCCGTTCAACCGCGCAACCAGCGCGTCCTTAGAGGCGGCCTCGCTTATAATATCGGTCAGAATGTTCAGCACCGAGGGCCGATCTTCATAGACCACCTGACCGCCCATGCTGGTGCCGTCATGCATGTCCATATAAGCGCCATGCTCGTTTAGCGCGGTATACGCACAATACATACCAGGCCAGCCAAGCGCCGCAATCTTGTAAGACCCATCCGTTGGTTTGCGCACCGTCAGCACTTGCGGAAACTGGCAGAAGGTCGTGCTCCAATCCATGTTGCGGCCGATATACATATTGCCGTCGGTCGATTGGCTGCCCCAGGAAAAGATCGTGGTGCAGCCCGCGAAGGCATGCAGTTTGGATTGGTAAACCCCCCATTCATTGAACGCATCGAGCATACAGACGCGCTCAACGGACCACCCCGACCCCTCGGCAACGCCGTCATACCACAGCCTGGTCCGGGTCGACCCATAGGCATAAGCGCGCCCGGCCCATTTCTTGATGTCGTCCTCGGTCAGCGCGCCGGATGAAATCGCAGGCGCAACAACGACATCCCAGGCTTGTTGCATCGCCCCGACCATCAATGCGCCATACTGCGCGCCCATCTCGTGGGCCGTGCCCGCGACGACCGGGATCAAGAAACCGTTCGCTTCGTAAAGCGTGCCGGCACCGGATTTGTTGACTGTCTTCATGCGATCTCTCCCTCGATGATCATCTCCGCCCATGCTCGGAGCCATTGACGCACGCTGTACTCCGAAGACGGGAATCTTTGGTCCAAGTTTGAGCGCGCTCGTACCCCAGACGTGGCAACTATGGAAGAAGAAAGTAAATCTGCGGAAAAATTCGACGTACGATTCTTGCACCAGGGAACGTCTGAAGAACCCGGCGTTCTGGGTGGGTTGGGATAGACTGGTCCGGAGGATGAAGGAGCCCCGCCGGTGCCGAAACAGCCTGCCCTGCCGCGCCTGAGCCACACGATGAAGAAGAAGGTGACGCGGCGGGAGGCGTTCCTTTCCGAGATGGAGGCGGTGGTGCCTTGGGTTCGGTTGATTGGGCTGATCGAACCGCATTATCCGAAGGCCGGGCCGCAGGGCGGGCGCCCGCCGATGCCGCTGGAGGTGATGCTGCGGGTCCATTTCCTTCAGCAGTGGTATGCGCTCAGCGACCCGATGGCCGAGGAGAGCCTCTATGACAGCGAGGCGATGCGGCATTTCGCGGGGATCGAGCTTGGCGACGACCGCATCCCGGACGAGACCACGATCCTCAACTTCCGCCATCTTCTGGAGCGGCATGGGCTGACGGAGGCGCTCTTCGCCGCGGTGAACGCGCATCTGGCCGACAAGGGGATCACGCTGCGCTCGGGCACGCTGGTGGATGCGACGATCATCGATGCGCCATTCTGCGCTACGATTGATCCACTGGATCAATCGCTTGACGCTTGAATTCGACAAAGAACAAGGCGGGCGCCCGCGATCCGGAGATGTCGTCGACGAAGAAAGGCAATGACTGGTTCTTCGGCATGAAGGCGCATGTCGGCGTGGATGCCCACAGCGGTGTCACGCCGAACGGCGTGCCCCTGGCACGACATGCACAGCCTGCAGACCACCACGGCCAAGACCCACGACGCCCGGGTGTGGGACGAACTTCTGCACGGCGCGGAGAATTCGGTCTGGGCGGAGTTGCCATTGGCGCGCCATTGGTCCGAGCGACAATGGCGACGGCTATGTCAGCGCGGCGCGGGAGGCCGCGTTCGCGGGCCCCGGCAAGGTCTGGGGCGTGATGAGGAAGGCCCCCAAAGGCGGCCGGCTCGACCCGATCGAAGCGGACATCAACCGGCTCATCGCGAAGGTGCGTGCGAAGGTCGAGCACCCGTTCCGGGTGATCAGGCGCCCGTTCGGCTACGTGAAGACCCGCTACCGCGGGCTGGCGAAGAACCGGGCGCAACTCTTCACGCTGTTCGCCCCCGGCAACCTGTTTCTCGTCCGACGAACGGCTGCTGGCATGAGGCGGAGTCCGTCCGAAATCGGCCCGGCCGCCGGTCAGGCGGTCAAAACAGCGCGAAAATCGCTGCAAACGAGCCGACTCATGCCAAAGACGGCGCGCAGGACGGAACATCGGCGGAGGCGACAGCCTTGTTCAGATGTTCCTATAGAACCGTCATGGCATACGAGATGCCGCTCGGTGGGGGCATCCACCGCATCAGTTCAGAAGTCGTTCGCCGGTCCGGCTCAATGCGGCTCCGAGCGGCTTGTAGAGGAACCGAAGCCGTGTCGCTTGGCCTGCATTCTCTTCGCGAGCGTCATCGATGGCGTTTCGCCAAAAAGGCCCCTGTAATCCGCGGCGAATCTGCCGCTGTTGATGAAACCGAGGGAAAGGGAAACGTCCTTGACGGATGCCGGAGGCGTTTCCGGGTCCAGCAGGCGATCCCGCGCCGTGCTGAGGCGTCGCGCACGAAGATACGCCATGGGCGGCACGCCGCAAATCTCGACGAAGCATTTGTGCAGCCAGGTCTGGCCCACGCCGGCGGCCGCGCAGAGATCGGACAGGCTGGGTTGCACGCACCCGCTGGCCGCCATGGCGTCTTGCGCGGCCCGCACCACGGGTCTCGCGTTGATCCGCCCGGGCTCCCGCTCTCGGGCCGACACCGCGTGCGCGACAAGACAGAACGCAAGGTCAGACATCAGCCCGTTTGCGACCGAGGGCGGCATCCGGAAGCACCCGTTTCCCAGCGGCGCGTCGAGAGACCTGCGGATGCCCGCAGCAAGCTGGCGATGCATCGCGTTGCCGGCTTGTGCCCCCGGCCTGATGCGACCCTCCTCCAGAGTGCTGCCCATCCGGCCACCGCCCAGCAAAGCGCCGATCGTGTCATTCAACCTCGACCGGCGCAGACCGACCCCAAGGCCGACACGGTCCGCGCCGCGCGCTGCGTAGGCGTCTCCTCCGGACCACAGGAACAGGTCCCCGGGCTCGGCAAGAAGGCCGTTGTACACGTAATCCCCCTTCCAGCGGAGCGGCACAGTCAGAGCAATCCAGTCGGGATCGGGAAGGGTCGTGTCTCGGAGTTGGTGGAAATTTGAGGGCGGCGTAATCTCCGGGTGAACCAAACCCACCCAACCGGCGGCTGGCACCGCCAAGGAGATCACGCCATGACCCAGATTACCGACACTTCACGCTTTTCGCTACTGCCCCCATGAGGCCGGGTCCGCCGGATGGGCCAAACCCGGACCGGACTCTGGTGTAGGATTCGTACGTCGAATTCATACACACATCGACTCGCTGCTGCCATAGTTCCGGCGATCGAGGACCAAGTTCGCTCAAACCCGGGCCACGGGCTCCGTTGCCCGAGGGAGAGCGTGCGCCAACGGCCTCTTTCGACCACTGGTGTAATTGGAGCATGCCATGCAGATCAGATATGGAACGATGTCAGGTCTTTGCGCACTGCTTCTTGCGGTGCAGGTCGGATCGGCAGGAGCGCAGGATGCCGCGCCGCAGACGCTTTCCACCAACGTCCACGTCTTCGACCGGGTGAACGAGGCCCGAATCGAGAACGCCAATGTCCTGATCGAAGGCAACCTCATCCAAACCATTTCCACCGACCCGATCGAGACCGACGGCGCGACCGTGATCGACGGCGGCGGGCGCACGCTGATGCCGGGCCTGATCGACACCCATACACACCTGTCCATTGTGACGGCGCCGCTCGCGGCTATCCTGTCGTCAGACCCAAGCTACATCACCGTCCGCTCCGTACGCGACGCGGAGGAGATGCTGATGCGCGGCGTCACCACGGTTCGCGACATGGGCGGGAACATCTTCGGTCTGAAACGGGCCATCGACGAGAATGTTGTGCCGGGTCCGCGCGTCTATCCCGCTGGCCGGTTCATCACCCAGACTTCGGGTCACTTTGACTTCCGGAGACCGAACGACACCAATCGTACCTTCAGCGGCATCCAACCTAAGCTCGACCGGCTGGAATACGCTTTCATGGTTGACGGCGTTCCACAATTACTGTCGGCGACGCGTGAGAACCTGCGCCTTGGCGCCTCGCAGATCAAGATCGCCGCGGGTGGCGGGTACGCCTCACCGGCCGACCCGCTCCTGTCAAACCAGTACACGTTCGAGGAGATGAAAGCCGTGGCAGATGCGGCGAGCGATTTCGGCACCTATGTCACCGCGCACGTATACCACCCGGAGGCGGTCAACCGCGCCATCGACGCCGGGATCAAGGATGTCGGTCACGGGCAGTTGCTCGACCGCGCGACGCTGGAACGCATGGCCGCCGAGGGCGTGCATCTCAGCACGCAACCCTTCACCGTCTGCAGCGAGCCGCAGCTCGACGCTTTCTCGAACGCCAAGCTGGCGGAGGTCTGCGCGGGCACGGCGAGGGTGTATCAAATGTCGAAGGAGATCCCCGACCTCGTGGTCACTTGGGGGACGGATCTCTTCAACGTGTCTGCAGATGACGCCGCGGGTCAGGTAAAGCAGCTCGAGAGGCTGCTGGAATGGTTCGAGCCCGTCGAAATCCTGAAGCAGGCGACCGGCAACGCGACAAGCCTCTTTGCGATGAGCGGCGACATGAACCCGTACCCGGAAGGGCCGATCGGACGCATCGAGGCGGGCGCCTATGCGGACATGCTGCTGGTCGATGGCAATCCGCTGGAGGATCTCGGAGCGGTCACGGACAGCGACAACATCAGGATCATCATGAAGGACGGCGTGATCTACAAGGACACGCTGTAATGCGTGCGCCACTGGCCGCATCCGGTGTGCGTGTCGTGGCGCTTCTGGTGGTACCGCTCCTGTGGGCGGTGCTTGCCATGCCTGTGGCGGCACAGCAGTTGGTGAACTGGGCGTCTCTGGCGCCATCGGTGGAGCCCTATGACAACCCCTTCGCCGAGATGCCCTACGAGCAGATCGAGGCCCTGCGTATCATCGCCAGCGCCGACATGGCCGCCGAAGCGGGGCAGCTTGACGCGGCGATGGCCGAGGCGGCGGCGGACGCGCGCCGCCTGGTCGAAGAGGCGGGCCTCGATGTCGAGGCCCTGTTCGCGCAGCGCGAGATCATCATGCAGCGGCGCGAGGAGGCAGAGCTTGGCGTCACCACCACACATCTGGACCAGACCGTGGTGATGGACGGCTATGCCCTGCCGCTGCGGGCGGAAGACGGGCGCATCGTCGAATTCCTGCTCGTGCCCTGGGTCGGCGCCTGTATCCACACGCCGCCGCCCTCGGCGAACCAGATCGTCCATGTCGATTACCCCCAGGGGTTCGAGGCTCACAGCCAGTTCACGCCGATCCGCCTCGAGGGCCGTCTGCGGCATCGTCCCGCCGAACACGACCTGTTCCTGGTCGACGGCACGATGCCCGTCGCCGCCTCCTACGCGATGGAAGAGGCCGTGATCGGCGGCACGCCCGGCGAAATCGTCGCCGCCGATACGGCGACGGACGATCTGTCGTGGTTCGCCGCCGCACAAGCCAAAATCACCGAGATCTTCACCACGGCGATGACGAACATGGAGCAGGGCCGGTCCGTCGGCGCGGTCAGCCTTGGGGTGCTGATCGCCTTTGCCTATGGCGCGCTCCACACGCTGGGCCCGGGCCACGGCAAGGCCGTTGTGATTTCTTACTTCGCCGGGACCGGCGGCAGCCTGCGCCGTGGCGTCTTGATGGGCGCACGGATCGCCGCGATGCATGTGCTGTCCGCGGTGGTCGTCGTCTTCCTGCTCGACTTTGCTGTGCGGCAGGCCACCGGCGCGGCACCGTCGGACTATCGGCTGATCCGGCTCGGCAGCTACGCGCTGATCGTCGCGATCGGCGCGGCGATGCTGTGGAGCGCGCTCGCCGCGCTCCGGGCACAGCGCGCGGCCGGGGCTGAGGGGCACGCTCACCACCACCATCACCATCACGACGCCCATGCCGGCTGCGCCGCCTGCGCCGCGGCAGAGGCCGGATCGAAGGGCGGCGGATGGATCGCCGCCGCCGTTGGCGTGGTGCCCTGTACCGGCGCGCTGATCGTCATGCTGTTCGGGCTGGCGAACGATCTGGTGATCCCGGCCGTGATGATGGTCATCGCGATCTCGGCGGGCATGGCGCTCGCCATGTCGGCCATCGGCGTCGCGGCGATCCTCGGGCGCAACTGGACCGAGGCGCGTGTCGCCGTGACCCCCGAACGGCGGCTGCGCTTCGAGGCGGGCGCGCGCATCGCCGGGGCGGCCTGCGTGCTTGCCATCGGGGTGACGCTCTTTGGTGTCACCTATGCGACGCCGGCGACCGGCGCGGACATGACGATAATCGAGAGGTAGACCGATGACACAGTCCAATCACGCACTTCCCGGCGCCGTGGCGCTTTTGACCTTCGCTCTGACCTGCGCGTCCGCCCCGTCTGCGCGGGCGGACGAGGATCTGGCCAAGCAGCTCAACAACCCGGTCGCGGCGCTCATCAGCTTCCCGATCCAGAGCAACTTCGACTACAGCGTCGGTCCGAACGACGGCTGGCGCATGAACACCAACATCCAGCCTGTCATCCCCTTCGAGCTGAACAAGAACTGGAACATGATCAGCCGCACCATCCTGCCGGTGATCTACCAGGACGACGTGTTCCCGGGTCAGAACCAGTTCGGCCTCAGCGACACGACGCAGAGCCTCTTCTTCTCTCCCGTAGCGCCTACGAAGACGTCGCTGGGAAATCTGATCTGGGGCGCCGGCCCGGTGGCGGAGATCCCGACATCCACCGACCGGCGGCTCGGCGGGGGCTATTTCGGGCTCGGGCCGACCGGCGTGGCCCTCATCCAGCAGGGACCCTGGACCTACGGCGCGCTGGCGAACCACGTCTGGGGCGTGACAGAGACGCGGAGCGACCTTCCCTCGCTCAACCGGACCTTCCTTCAGCCCTTCCTCGCCTACACCACGAAGGAGTCGTGGACCTTCAGCGTCAACGGCGAGATGACCTACGACTGGACGTCGGATGAGCTCAGCGGTCCGGTGAACTTCGGCATCGCCAAGGTCACCAAGATCGGCGAGCAGAATATCCAGCTTCAGGGGCGTCTGCGCTGGTGGGCGGCCGACACCGAGACCAGCCCGGAGGGCTTGGGTTTCACCGTCGCGATCACTTTCCTGTTCCCGAAGTGAAGGGCCACACCACCGATCGCGGCGGGCTCCGGACCTCGCCGCTCGCCTCCTGATCCGAGTGGAGTCCGTCCATGCAGAGACCTTTCCTGCTCGTCATCGGGGTGACGCTGTTTGGTGTCACCTATGCGCAGACGGCGACCGCGGCGGAGAGCGGGCCGCAAGCGGCCGTCGCCCCGCCGGCCCAGACTGAGGACAGGATGCCCGGACACCCGCGCCGCGTGGCAAAGGTCGCGGCTGGTGAATGAACTGCGGACGCGGCCCGGAAGCGTTCGCTTCCGGGCCACGTCCCCCCCCATCGTAACGAAAAGGAGAAACGACATGAACGCACCGAAACTCAGCGATCAGGATACCGACGCCGGTGTCGTTGACACGGGACGTCGGGGTTTCCTCAAGACAGCCGCCATCGGCGCTGCCGCCGGCGCGGCGGGGCTCGGTCTTCAGCCCTCACTGGGCCGGGCGCAGGACGCCGCGGCTGCTTCCGGCGCTGGCGCGCCACCCGCTGGCCTCGAGATCACGGATCTCACCACGCCGATCTCGAAGCTGAAATCGCCCCTTCCCCTGGAGGTTCAGCGGGCGGTCTGGGACGCCTTCGATAGCCGCACCATGAATGCCGGGGGTGATTACTCCGCCATCTACAGCACGCGGTTACCGCAGTTCCTGCGGAACGGGATGATCATGCCTGGCGCGGAGCGGAGCGCGTTGCGACGCAACATCGAAAGCGACCTCGACGATCTCACCTTCATGACGAAAGACCGCACCCCGATGCTGCGGCTTGCGGATTATCTTCACGAGGGCGGCCCGCGCCGGGTGCAGGCGATGATGATGGCCCATAAGGGCAGGGTCGTGTTCGAGGCCTATCCCGGCATGAATCCGACCGACCTCCATGTCTGGTACTCGGCTTCCAAGACGACCGTCACGAGTCTGACCACGATGCTCGAGGCCGAGGGCCTGTTCAGCTACGACGATCCGGTCACCAAGCACGCTGTGGAATTGCAGGGCAGCATCTGGGACGACATTTCGTTCCGCGACGCCGCCAACATGTCCGCGGGCCTCGATATCGAGGAGAGCTTTGCCAACTACACCGTTCCCGACTCCTGGATCAACGCTTTCTGGGACCAGATCATCTTCGGCGAAGGCGACCAGTGGATTCAACTGATGCGCGCCGCGAAACCGCTTCAGGGTGAGGGGCCGGGCGATCGGTTCCGCTATTCCACGGCCAACACCATGACCCTGGTGCTGGCGGTGCAGAACATCACGCAGCGCTTTTGGCTGGACGAATTCAACGCGCGTGTCTGGAGCCATATCGGCGCCGCTGCGCCATTCGCCGTCTCGATGGCCACGGACGGCACGCCGATCTCCGGCGGCTTCAACCAGAGCACGCCCGAGGACATGATCCGCTATGCAATGCTTTACACGCCCAGCTGGAAGACGGTTTCCGACACGCAGGTGGTGACCGATCAGATGCTGGAAAGTCTGCGGACCCTCGGCAACCCATCCGCCTACACGGGCTCGACTGAAGAGGGCTATCACCTGGATTGGTTCGGAGAGCGACCGCTGACCAACTCCAACCAGTGGGACGCCGTGTTCGAGGACGGCGCCATGTTCAAGCACGGCAATCAGGGCCAGGGCATCTATGTCGATCCCGGCCGCGATTTCTGCGGCATGACCTTCGCGACCTGTCCCAACCTCGCCGAGATCGACCATTCGCCCGGCTATCTGCGCGCCGCCGCAAAGGCGCTCGCCGGGGGCTGAGCATCGTTTTGCGGCCCGGGAGCGTTAGGTTCCGGGCCGCGTCCGCCCTCTCGTAACGAAATGGAGAAACGACATGACCGCACCGAACCACAGCGATCAGGATACCGACGCCGGTGTCCGCAATCCCGGGCGCCGGGATTTCCTCAAGACAACCGCCATCGGCGCTGCCGCGGGGCAGCCGGGCTTGGCCTGCATTCGGGCGCGGCGCTGGCGCAAGCCGAAAGCGCCGGGTCCATGGCCACGTCCCAAGGCATCATCTACGCCGATCCAGAGAACCTGAGCAACAAAATCCCGCTGTCGAAGGTGCTGGAGATCACCGAGTTTCTGAACGCGCCGGAGAACCGGGTCCAGATCCAGTTTCCCAGCGACAAGACCCAATATGCCTGGGTGAACATGTCCCGCTTCTACCCGACCGCTCAGGTCCGGCGCGACGGCCCCATCAGCGAGCTCGGCTACCAGATCGATCCGGGCATCGGCGAGGTGTCGTACCAGAACCAAGACGGTGAGACCCTGACGGTGAACTCGCACTTCGACACCCTGCCGATCGATGCGCTGATCGTCGTCAAGGGCGGGAACGTGCTTTACGAGCGCTACCGGACCATGGCGCCGACGGACAAGCACATGCTGTTCTCCTGCAGCAAGATCACGGGCTCGACCCTGCTCGCCTTCCTGGAGCAGGAGGGAAAGATCGATGTGGACCGGCCTGTCAGCGATTATGTCGAAGAGCTGAAGGGCTCGGTCTGGGATACGGTGCGCCTGGTGGAAGCCCTGGACATGGCCACCGGGCTCGACGGCACCGAGCACGACGAACCGAACGGAGACTCGCGCACCAATCCGGATCAGATCTGGTACCGCTGGGCGGCGACCCAGGCGGTGGGCGTCCTTGGCGATGTCAAGCAGCGCAACGAGCAGTGGTATGACGTGCTGCGGTCCATGCAGCGCCGAAAGCCGGCCTATGAGGTGTTCGAATACAACTCCATCAACACCTTCGTCATGAATCGCACGGTGGAGCGGATCGCTGACCAACCCCTGAACGAACAGTTCAGCGACCGTTTCTGGAGCAAGCTTGGCATGGAGCACGACAGCTACTACATGTGCGCGCCCAATGGCTTCACGCTGGGCTTCATGGGGCTCAACCCGACCCTGCGCGACTTCGCGCGCTTTGGCATGGCCTTCACGCCGAGCAGCACCAAGCTCGCGGGTGAGCGTCTTGTTCCGCAGGCCATCCTCGACAAGATACAGGACATGACGCATGCGGACATGTACGGGAAGGGGTTTGTGGGCAAGAGTAAAATGCTGCATTTCCCGAATGATCCGGTGATCGCCAATCGCTATCAGTGGGATGCCGTTTTCCCCGACGGGGACTTCATCAAGTACGGCGTCGGGGGGCAGGGTCTTTACATCTCGCCGGCGACCGACACCGTGGTCGTTTGGTTGTGCACCAGCGATGGGACGAACCCGGAAGATACGATGGCGCGTGCGATCGTGAAATCCCTGAGCTGACAAGGAACGCCCGGCACGGCGCGCGGAACAGCCTGCTGATCCGCGCGCCGCAACAAGGCCGTGAGAAACAGACGACGAAAAGCAAAGGAGACACGCATGACGCGCGATATCCAAAAGCCCGCCAACCTGTCGTATCACGATAGCGATGACGCCACCGATCCCTCTGTGGGCTTGAACCGACGCGAATTGATGTCCCGAGGTGCACTGCTCGGCGCTGCGGCCGGGGCAGCCGGGCTTGGCCTGCATTCGGGGGCGGCACAGGCGCAAGACCAAAGTGTCAATCGGCATTGAATCGTGACCCCTTATCGGCGCCCAAAATTGACCCCCTGGAGCTAAGCTGGCCCGGCGCTGCGTAGTCCTCATGTAACGCAGCGGCGGCGGGCCAGCGGGGGTTCGGTTTGCGCTATGCCCGGTTTTTGAAGCGCCAGCTTTCGTTCCCGGTCTCGACGATCTCGCAGTGATGGGTCAGGCGGTCGAGCAGCGCGGTGGTCATCTTCGCGTCTCCGAAGACGGTGGGCCATTCGCCGAACGCCAGGTTTGTCGTCACGATGATCGAGGTGCGCTCGTAGAGCTTGCTGATCAGATGGAACAGGAGCTGACCGCCGGTCTGGGCGAACGGAAGATAGCCGAGTTCGTCCAGGATCAGGAAGTCCAGGCGGGAGATCAGGTCCGCGGTGCGGCCCTGCCGTTCGGCCCGGGCTTCCGCGTCGAGCTTATTGACCAGATCGACGACGTTGAAGAACCGGCCCCGGCGGCCGTTTCTGATGCAGGCGCGCGCGATGCTGACCGCGAGATGGGTCTTTCCTGTGCCGGTGCCGCCGATCAGCACGAGGTTGCGTTGATGATCGAGGAAGTCTCCGGTGGCCAGATCCCGGATCAGGGTCTCGTTGACCTCGGCCGCCTCGAAGTCGAACTCCTTGATCTCCTTAGCCAGCGGCAACTTGGCGATGGTCATCTGGTACTTGATCGAGCGCGCCTGCTTCTCACTGATCTCGGCGGTCAGCAAATCGCCGATGATCCGTTGGGGTTCGTGCTGTCGCTTCACCGCCGTGGCGATGATCTCGTCGTAGGCCGTCCTCATGCCGTAAAGCTTCAGCTGACCCATGGCGTCCAGCACCTGTGATCGTTCCATTCGCGGTTCTCCTCAGGCTGTCGTAGCGATCGCAATTGGCCGCGGGCTCGCGGCCCAACTTCAGTGCATCCGGCGTCGTGATTGTCAGGGGCGGTGGCGGTTCGCGGCGACGCGCCAGGATGTTCAGAACGACGCCGGCGGAATGGACGTTGTGGGCCAAAGCCTCGGAGCAGGCGGCTTCGACGGCCTCCAGCCCGTCGGTGAGCACGGCCCCGAGGATCTCGACCACCTGCCGGTCGCCGCCGGGCTGGCGTTCGAGCTTGCGCTGAACCCGGCGCAGGGCCGGTGGCAGGTCCCAGTCCTTGAAGGGGGCTCCGTTGCGCAAGGCGCCTGGTTTGCGCGCCAGAACCGGGATGTAATGAAGCGGATCGTAGATCGTCTTGCCGCGACCGAAGGCGCGCTCATGCCGCCGCCCCACGACCTGACCGTCCTGCCAGCATTCCAGGCGGTCGGCATAGGCGCGGATCTCGACGGGCCGCCCGACCGCACGGGCGTCGACCGAGTAGCGGTTCTTGTCGAAGCGCACGAGGCAGGTCTTGGACACCGACGCCGGGACGGCGTGGAATCCATCGAACGGACCGACATACGGCACCAGGCTCGACCGCTCCTCTTCGAACACCTCCCAGATCGTCTTGTCCGGAATGTCGGGGTGCCGGTTCGCCTTGGCATAGGCAATGCACCGGTCCCCGAGCCAGGCATTCAGCTCGGCAAAGGATTTGAACTTCGGCCGCGGCACGAAGAACCGTCGGCGGAGCACGCCCACCTGGTTCTCAACCTGCCCCTTCTCCCAGCCCGACGCCGGTGTGCACGCCACCGGATCGACCAGGTAATGTCCGCACATCTGCTGGAAACGGCGATTGTAGGCGCGATCCTTGCCCACGAAGATCGTGTCCACCGCCGTCTTCATGTTGTCGTAGATGCCCCGCGCGCAGGCGCCGCCGAAGAAGGCGAACGCCCTGTCATGGGCATCGAACACCATCTCCTGCGTCTCGCGGGGATAGGCCCGCACGAACGGCATCCGGCTGTGACACAGGCGGACATGGGCCACCTTGACCGTCACCGTCACGCCATCGAGGATCACGATCTCATGGCTCCAGTCGAACTGGTAGGCCTCGCCCGCATCGAAGCTCAGCGGAACATAGGCACTGGCCGAGGCTTCCTGCGCCACCTTCGACCAACCGGCCGCGTAGCGCCGAATGGCATCATAGCCGCCGCCATAGCCGCGGTTCCGCAGCTCTTCGTAGATCCGAATGACGGTCAGACGCTCCCGCTTCGGTCGCCGGGCATTCTCGGCCAGCATCGCGTCCAGATCCGATCGCCAGGGGTCAATCTTCGGTCGGGGCTGAGTCGTGCGATCGTAGGTGAACTCGGTCGCGCCCGATCGGATGACCTTGCGCACCGTGTTCCGCGACACCCGCAGCTCCCGGCAAATCTGCTTGATCGACTTGCCATCGACGAAATGCGCCCGCCTGATCTTCGCGATCGTCTCCACAACCAACATCCCCTGACTGCTCCCTCTCGTTCCAGAGGAAGCTTCTGAGCAGAAGTATCAGGGGGGTCACTTTTGGACGCCGATCACCCCAAGATGAGGGTCAATTTTGCATGCCGATCCACAGGCGAGAATGCGAGGAACGGTCCAGTCACGTTATTCGCAATTCATCACATGAGGTTAATGAACATGAAGCCAATCAGATTGCTTTTGGCGCAAGCACTGGCTTGCATGCTGCTGTGGTCACCGGTCTCCGCTCAGGAAGAACAGAGCGCAGAGCCTGCGGGCGGTTCCGGCGACCAACGGCTGCTCGACGTCCGTGAGTTCGAAGGGCTGGTGCGGGCCGCGCGCGCCGCTGATATCTCGCCGCGGTTCGACGGGCTGATCGAGTCGATCAACTTCACGGCCGGAGATCTCGTCCGCAAGGGTGACCTGCTGGTCGAGCTCCTTACGCTCGAGCAGGAGTATGGGCTCAAGCTCGACAAGGCGGCGATGGCACAGGCGGCCGCTGAACTGGAACTGGCCGAAGCGGAGCTGCGGCGCGCGAGAGAGCTGCGTGATCGTGACGTCAACTCGCCCGCTGCGCTGGAGGTCGCTGTCGCACAGCGCGATATCGCCGCGGCAAGGCTCGACGGCGCCCGAACCAAGGTCGAGATGACCGAGATCATCATCAGCGAATTCTCGCTCTATGCGCCGTTCGACGGCATCATCAGCGAACCGGCCGTCAACGTGGGCGCCTACATCACCAAGGACGCTCGCGAGGAGAGCCGGCTGGCGACGGTCACGCAGCTCGACCCGATCCACGTCGTGACGGAGGTCCACTACGACGTCTTCGTCAGTCGAATGTCTCAGCTCGGAACGGAGGAGGAGATCGCGAAGCGCGTCGTCCTGACCCTCATCCTGCCGGACGGCACGGAGTACCCCCATAAGGGCAAGCTCATTTCCGGCGGCTTCGCCTTCAACCAGACGACGCAGGAGATCGCCTCACTCGGCGAGTTTCCGAACCCCGACCGGCTGCTCCGCCCCGGTCTTCGTGTCCGAATCCGCTCCGGGCTGACCGCAGAGCAACGATAAAGTCCGATAGGAAAACGTCCCTGGCTCCTTCAAGGAGGAAGGCATGAAAACGGTCAGCGTGACGAAAAGGAGGTCAACAATTACCACTTAAGCCCCCAAGGCGCCGTTCTCGGGGATCATGAGCGAGCCCCTTGTCGAGGTGAATTGGTGGCACTCGCCTACGTATCAACGTCGAATCCGGATGGCGACGATCAAGCAGATTGATCCAATCCGCGTGCGGGCCTTCGTGCCCTACGAGGATTACGCGGCTGCCCGTGCCGCAGTTGGACTCGACAAACGCGTTATCGATCAAGTCGATTTGACGCTCATCCTTCCCGACGGCTCGGAATGGCAGCACAAGGGCAGGCTGATCTCGAGCGGGTACGAATTCGAAGAGGAGACGCAGCGGCTGGTAACCGCCCGGTCTGAGCCGCCTTGCAAATTCAAGCAGCGGCGTTTTCGGGCGCTTCTGCCGCTGTCGGCGACCAGTTCCAAGGAAGCAACTCGGCGAGCCTGTTGACCTTGTGATCGTGGATGCGGTCGAGGAGGTCGGCGAGGTAGGCTTGGGGGTCGAGACCACTCATCTTGGCCGTCTCGATGATCGTCATGGCGCGTGCGCGGGTTTCGCCGCCGGTGTCCGATCCGGCGAAGAGCCAGTTGCGGCGGCCGACGCCGATCGGGCGCATGCCACGCTCGGCGCTATTGTTGTCGATGGCCACGCGCCCATCGTCGAGGAACAGGGTGAACGAGTCCCAGCGGCTCAGGCCATAGCGGAACGCCTTGGCCAGATCGCTCTTGCCGGGCAGACGCGTCAGTTGTTGCTCGGCCCAAGTACGGAAGGCTTCGACCTTGGGGTTACTCTTCTCCTGCCGGACGGCGTGGCGGACATCGGCGGGTTGGCCGGCGATCTGGCGCTCGATGTCGTATAGCTTGCCGATCCGATCGAGGGCCTCCTTTGCGATCCCGGATTTGTTCGAAGTCCACACGTCATGGAAGTCGCGGCGCAGATGCGCCCAACAGGCCGCTTCCCGGAACTGTGCGGTGCCATCGGCCCCTGGCTCATAGAGATCCCTGAAGCCGGAATAGGCATCGGCCTGCAGGATGCCGCTGCTGTGCTTAAGATGGTCCTTCGGGTGCTTTCCCTTCCGATCCGGCGAGAAGCGATAGACCGCCCCCGGCGGCGCCGTGCCCGCCCGTTGCGCCAGAGGCGCACCTTTGGTGCGACGCCGCTGATTGCGCACATAGACCCAGATGCGGCCCTGCCTGACGCCCTTGCCCAACCCTTTGTCCTTTTGCGATCGGTCCAAAACCCGGATCGGGGTGTCATCCGCGTGCAGCAGATCACTGGCCATGATCTCCTTCCCGATCAGCTCGATCACGGGTTGGAGGGTTTTCATCGCCCGGCCGCACCAGTCGACGAGGGTCGTGTCCGGAATGTCGGCGCCCATGCGGGTGAAGATCTCGTTCAGGCGATACAACGGAAGGTGGTCGTCGAACTTGGAGGTCAGGATGTAGGCCAGCAGGCCGGGCCCGGCCATGGCTCGCGCCGGATCGGCCGGCTGGGCGCGGGTTCCTGCACCATCTTCTCGCAGCGTCGGCAGGATTTCCTGACCCGGGCAATCTCGATGACCTTCAGCCGGGCGGCGATCATGTCGAGCAACTCGCTGACATCTTCGCCCACGATGCGTAATTCCCCGCCGCAGTCCGGGCAGGTGTCGCCGGGATCGAGTTCGCGGCGCTCGCGCGGGGTCTTGGCGGACACGCGAGGACGGCGACGGGATTTCTTGGCGTCATCCTTGTCCTCGGGCGGCGGCGCCTCCGTGTCGCTCTCGTCCTGCGGGGTGTCGTCGGCCTCGGCCATGGCGACCTGCAGGTCCTCGAGCGCCAGTTCGCGCTGTTCGATCTCGCGCTCGATCTTTTCCGAGCTCTTTCCGAAGGCTTGCTTCTTCAGCTTCGCAATCCGCACCCGCAGCGCCTGGACCAGCAGATCATGGGCACGCAAGGTGGCCGAGATCTTCTCGTTTTCGGCCTGCAAGGCCACGATCATCGCCTTCAGAACCGCGGGATCATCAGGCAAACAAGGTGCGGAGGTCGACATGCCCGTGTCTACCATGCTCCCCCGGGGATCGCCATGAAAACAAGGAAAAACAGGCGGATAAATCAACCCCCCCGGGCCGGCGGCGCACCCCAGTTCGGCCGCCGCCAGTCGATCCCTTCCCATAGCATCGCCAGTTGCGCCGGGGTCAGCCGGACGCTCCCCTCCGTCGCGGTCGGCCACGGAAACCGTCCCCGCTCAAGGACCTTGTAATAGAGGCAGAAGCCCTGACCGTCCCAGTAAAGCAGTTTGATCCTGTCGCCACGACGCCCTCGGAAAGCGAATACCGCCCCATTCGCGGGCTTCTGGCGCAACACGTCCTGGGCGATGGCCGAAAGCCCGGCGATCCCTTTCCGCATGTCGGTCGTCCCACAGGCAAGATAGACCCGAACGCCCGTGCCCGGACCGATCATGCCTTTTCCACCGCCCGGATCAGCCGGGTCAGCACCGCCGCATCCATCGCGCTGTCGAACCGAAGACACCGCCCGTTGGCCAGGCGAAGCTCCACCGGAACGGAAGGTACCGGCTCCGGTTCAGGTGGCGTCGCCCCGATCGCTGGAAGATCGATCGGCAGGAAGATCGCCCCGCCGTCCGGCGACCAAAGGCCCTTCCTCTTCAGCTCATGCCGCAACGCGTAAATCTGCTGCCGGCTCACCTCGTGACGCTGAGCCACTTGCGTGACCGTCGCCCCGTCGATGCCGACCGACGACACGATCGCCAGCTTCTCATCATCACTCCACCGTCGCCGCCGTCCGACCCCAAGCACCTCGCCCCGCATGACCCCTCCACGTAAGAGACGTCATTTGCGACGTTGTTATGCTCGTGTCTTAGGTGATCAAGCCGCCGTAAGGCAGGCGGTCCCAACCGGGTGCTTACTAAGGATCGTTGTGAAATGCAGCAGCGCCTGATTGGCCCCGCCGGGCCGCGTCCGCGCATAGCCATGGAACCAGGCGGCCAATTCGGGCGTGCCGATCCGGGCCACCGTCCGGCCGCCGAAGGCGGGCAGCAGCTGGCTGTCGAGATAGGCGCGCAGGCAGGACAGCGTGCGCGGGCGGTAGACGCCATCCCTGGCGGCCAGGAACCGGGCGCAGAGCGCGCCAAAGGTCAGCCCGCCGCGGGCCGGCGGCGGCATGGCCCCCGGCATGGCCCGCTGGCGATGGAGCGCGGCGCGCGCCTGATCCAGCGTCAGCTCTGTCACCGGACCCAGGGTGATGCGCCTTGTGCAGCCGCCCTGGCGCGCCCAGGCGACCCAGCTGCGCGCGCCCGAGGGCTGCACGCGCAGCGCAAGGCCCGGGCATCCGGCATCGTGCAGCGTGTATTCCTTCGCCTTCGGGCGCAGTGCAGCGATCATGTGCGGGGTGAGCAGCGCCTCGGTCTTCATCGCGCCACCGCCCTGGCCTTGCGCGCCGCCCGCCAGCGCAGCAGGCCGCGCCGGAATGTCCCGGGGTCGAGGCCGTGCAGCGCGCAGCATTCGGGCAGCGTCAGCGGCGACAGGCCGAAGGCGCGGTAGGCCGCGTCAGTGGTGCCCTCCCGCGCGGGCGGGGCCTGTGGTGCGCGCTGCATCGCGCGTTCCAGATGGCGGCCGACCCGGGCGCTGGCCGCGCGCAGCGTGGCAGTGTCGAGATGGGCATAGCCCGCCGTCACCCCGCGGTCGGCATGGCCCAGAAGCCCGCCGATCGCGGTCAGGTCGTGGCCGCGGCCAGCCGCGACCGAAGCAAAGCTGTGGCGCAGATCGTGGATGCGCAGCCGCGGCATGCCAAGCGCGGTACGGACCTGCTGCCAGGCGCCCGCAAGCCGCTGCGCGGGCAACGGCCCGGCCCGGTCGCCGAACACATGCCGCCCAAGCCGCGGACACCCGGCCAGATGCCGCCTTGCGGCGCGGCCGAGCCACAGCGCGCGCGGCCCGGTCTTGCTGTCGGGCAGGGCGGCGCGGGGGCCGTCGATCATCGCCTACACCCTGATAGAGACCGCCAAGCTGAATGGCGTGGACCCGCAGGGATGGCTCGCCGATATGCTGGCCTGCATCACCGACTACAAGATCACCCGCATTGATGATCTCCTGCCCTGGAACTGGTCAAACCACGCGGCCTGACCGGACGCTTACCTACGATGTCGAAAGCCGCACCTTGATCGTCAACGAAACTCAGAACGCGACGGTCGGTTCCCGCGCCACGCCGGACCTGCAGACCAACGAGGACGGCTCGGTCGACATCTATGTCGGCCCGACCCCGCCGCCGGGGATGGAAAGCAACTGGGTGCAGTCGGGGCCTGGGCGCGGCTGGTTTCCCTATGTCCGCATGTGTGGGCCGGGCGCGGATTGGTTCGACGAAGACGCCTATGCCCTGCCGCAGATCGAAAAGACCGATTGGTGAAGGAGAATCGCGCCCAACGAATCCAATATGGAGTCAAAGCTCACTCTTGTCCGCGTGCGACAAAGACGAAGTTCACGAAACATGGAGAACAGAATGTGTAACCTACTCCTCCGCCTATCGTTGGTCGGATCGCTGATTGCCGCAGCGCCAATTTCAGCTTCCGCTCAGCAATCAGTCGATATGGAATTCAAAGGCAGGATCGGAACGACACTGTAGGATTCAGAGCATTACTGGCCTGAACCGGTCTCGCCGCCTGAGGGCGCACCAAACGTTCTGATCTGGCTCATTGACGATATGGGATATGGGCATGGCAAGACCCGGCGCGAGAGAACGGTTCCCATCACCTACTCGATTGAAGAGACGTTCGACGTTGGTGAGGATACCGGATCGCCGATCATCGAAGATGTCTATGCCCTCCCATTCCGGCACGAGCATCTTGAGAGGCTGACCGTCAGGATCCCGAAGGACCAGTAACGCTGGTCATGCTGCGCACGGGCAGCGGCCTCGAGGCCGCCGTCGCAGACCCGCAGCCCAACGCAGATGGCGCGTTCGAAATCTTCTTCGGTCCGGACGATCCCCGGCAAGGGCGGGTTCACCAGGCGAGCTTTGCCGGCCACGGGGACCGGGCGGATGTCAACAACGCGGCCTTCCAGCCGCTTGTCATCGCCCAGCTGGGAAACGGCTGGTACGCGCGTTCCACCGCGATCTGGACCTATGATTTCGAGACGGACAATTACAACATCCCACTCGGGCTTGGCCTCGGCAAGGTGATCAAGACCGACACTGCCATCGTGAACCTCTTTGTCGAACCGCAGTATTCCGTCGTCTCCTCCGGTGACGGCCTGCCCGAATGGGGTGTGTTCGCGGGCGTCAACCTTCAGTTCCCGAAATAGCACCCGAACGACAAAATGTCCGGATGAATTCCCCCCGGCGCCTGTCACCAGCGTTGCTGGTGATACGTACAAAGCCTTTGTCACATTTCACCGGAAAGGCGGTCTCATTCAGAGTAGCTGACCCGTGACCATTTCGTTTGCGTTGCAAAACACTCGAATGACCGATCTATCCACCGCATGCGCGAAAGATTCTTGGTGCTCGTCGCCATTTTGCACTGCGCCCTTCAAGCCAATGTATGTGCCGCCGTTGGTAGAGGCCCGAAAGGACCACCTCCATGGCCGCCAAACTCTGTCAGGCGCGGTTGACCATGCCGGCGGAAACAATTGGCCTCATGAACCAGTTCTCCAAGTGGTGACCTCGTATCCCCGGTCGAAACCTGTGCTCAGATGGAAGGTTCAGAAGCCCTCCGCAGGCACAACTTCGGGCGACCCGGTGCGTGGCTATGTCAGTCACCAGATCGGCCAGATTTCTCGTCCTGGTCGTTCTCCGTAGCGAGATCCTTCTCCATATGCGCGGAAAGTGTCTCACCTCCTTCGGCGAGTTCTTCATCGGTTGCGAAATAGTCGGGAGATCCTGGAGGCGGATACTTCAACTTGCCGGACAGAGCATCAAGAGTCGTTTTGGAAAAGCGCGGAAACGGCAGTTCTCGCCGCCTGCGCCATGTCGCAACTTCCTGATGCGCTTGTTCCGTGCGTTCGGCATCCAAACCTGGATCGCGGCTCCAGTAGAGTGTCTGGGATGGGAATGCAAAGCCAGTGCCGGACGCGTCCACGATGTCACCAATCCGCAGAAGGACATCCTCTCGGATCGCGTAGAAATCGTTCCACTCCCTTGTTCTGGCATAGATGCGCAGGTCCACATTCAACGATGACTCCCCGAACCCGACGAACCGAACACGGATCGTTTCCGGCTCGATCCGTGGGTGAGAGTGCAGCATTTCGCGGATCTTTGCGAGAACATAGCGCAATTGCTCTGCGTCCGTCTCAAAACGCACCCTCAGCGTTTCCCGGATTAACATCGTGTCGCATTTGGCCCAGTTGACGATCTGCATGTCGGCAAACTGAGCATTCGGAATGGAGATCCGCGTGCGATCAATCGCGCGCAGCTGAGTTGACCGAATCCCGATGTCTTCCACGGTTCCGCTGTGCTCTCCAAACGTGCAGTAGTCGCCGACCCGTACCGGTTTATCCAGGAACAGAATGAATCCACCAATCAGGTTTTCAAGCGTCGGTCTGGCCGCGAGTGCGACGGCAATCCCGCCAATCCCAAGGCCCGCAATCATGCTGAGCACCGGGACGCCCAGTTCATTTGCGCCATAGCCCAAGATCAGGACGCCGCCAATTACACCGACGATTTTTCCGACCAAGCCGATGAAACTGTCATCGAGGTTGGGTGCGTCAACTCTGGGGTCGACCAGGATGGTTTCAAAGAAGACATTGGTTGCTGCCCAGAAGGCCCATGTGGCAGCGACGTAAAACACCGCGATAAGCATCGATTCCGTCAAGGCAAAGAACCGTCCGGATGTATTGACCTGGAACGAAAACACATACTGAAGCCAGAGCACGGCAAGCATGATGGCAACCGGGCTGAGGATCTTGAGGCGGACGATGTTGACGGGATCATCTGAAAGCCACTCAGCAAGCAGGCGGTGCCAGACGCGCAGTACGACCCCTGTCGCGACAGACACAAGGATGACGAGAAGGATTTTCCAAGCCGGTGTATCGAGGAACGAGCGCTTCAGGATGTCAGGTAGAGCGGCGATTTTTGTGGTGGGAATCCATGGACCGGCAAGTTGGCGTCCCATTTCGTGCCACGATCTTATCGGCAGAGTTGAACGCAGTTTTCTTTTTTCCAGGCCGCGAAAAAACCGAGGCGCACTGCGGACGGTGTCCGGGGAAAACAGATACTCTCCGGCACGGTCGCCTTCGGCCATTTCAACGATACGGAGCGGCGTGCCCGGCAGGCGGTGCCCGGTGACAGTTTGGTCATCAAGGTCGTCCGTCCCGGGAAGCCTCGAGGCGGCGATGGCATTGACCCGCCCAAGGATGTCGAGAAGGTACAATACTGTGTCCGACCCGGTCTCGCGACGCGATGCCAGCGGCAGTTGCGACAGATCGATCAGCGCTCCTATTTGTTCCATGACAAAGGCAATCTGGACTGCATTCGACGTGCTCGGTTGCTGCCAGTATGCGCCGATGGAGATTTCCAGTTCATCGCGCAACCGATAGAGCGTCTGCAACGTGCTGCGGGGACTCTCCGTCTGAATCGGGATGATATCGTCGTCGGTCTGCTCAAGTATCTGATCGAGTACGCCGGTGGCGGATTCCTGGCTGGTCGCCGGTGCGGCGACCTGACATGCCAGAAACGACGCGACGCATGTCACGATGACGACTCTCAGAAGAACCATGTTGCCTCCATTGGGCATTGAGCTCAGCATCCGGGCCCATCGTTCGCCAGTTGGACCTTTGAATTTCATTGCACCGCTTTGCGGCAGGCGCGGTTGCTCGTGGAAACCTAGCAGCGAGCGCCCCCAGCTCTTGGTCATTTCGCGCCAAAATCCGGGAACACGCTGGACTGCACCCCTGCGGGTGGACAGATCGGTTGGTCCGAATTGACCGGGCCGGGCTTTCCGGGGACGGAAGTCCATGCCGAGACGCCACCGAAGCCACAGCGCCGACTTCAAGCGCCAGGTCCTCGCCGGCGTTATACTCGGCGAGGACGGCGCGGCCGCCAAGCTGCTGACCGACTACGAAGCCCGGATCGCCGCGCTCGAGCGGCTGGTCGGTCGACAGGCCCTCGAGATCGAGTTCCTGAAGGAGAGCACGCCACGACCGGCCGCGTGGCCGACAAGGCGTACGCGGAGGAGGCCGACCACCTTCAGCCGCTTCCCGCGATCCCCTACAGCGCGGTGCTGACGGTCGAGCGCCGTGTCAGCCACGAGGGCATGGTCTCGGTGGATGGCGGGCTGCTTGCGCATCAGGGAGCGTCCTTCGTCGTCCCGCCCAGTCTGCGCCGAGCCGATCAGAGGGCGACGTTCTTCAGACTTTCCTCTTGTCGCAACGCCTTTTTCGCCACCGATTTGGGGATTGCCCGGTCCATTTCCGAAACGCGCGTCCGAAGTTGCTGGGATCGCTGTATCCGAGCTTCTCGGCAACTTCGGTAACGCTTAGATCCTCCCGGACCAGCAGTTGGAAGGCTGATTGACGCCTTGACCTCTCGACGATCCGGGAAAAGGTCGTCCCCTGTTCCATCAGCAGACGCTGAAGCGATCTGGGGCTCACGTCCAGCATTCGGGCGACCTCGCCCAGACTGGGACAGTCGGCCTGAGACACGCATCGGACGACACGCTCGATGGTCGGGACATCTGTTCTGGTCTTGACGAAGATCAATGCGGCACCACTGGAGGTCTGCTAGGAGCATCGTCGGGATGGGTAGCGTCTTTTGGTCCGAGCACGCCACACGAGCCGATGGCGCAATATGACCAAAACCGGAAAGACCATGGGGCTACGCCATAGCATAGCCGCCAAGCGGTAATTCAGCGGCTCGCGAGGGGGAGAGATGGAAGAGGTTCATGTTTGCCGGGCGGCCTACCTGATCCCGTTCATCGATATCTTGCGGGACATCGGTGCCCCGGTCGAACGCGAACTTGAACGCGGGTGTTTGCCCGTGATGGTAGAGGAAGCCCCGGAAGATCTCGTCAGCAACACCTTGGCCATGGATTTTCTCGCCAGAAACGAACGGCGCGAAGGCATCGACGATCTTGGCTGGCTGTGGACCCAGCGCTTTTCTGCGTCGAGCCTGAGCGCCGATCTAAGAGGTGCCCTGTCTCAGTTGCCCACCATTCATGCCCGTCTCCACGGCTTGTCCAGATTGATCAGGCTGGAAGATTCAGGTGCGGAGGTCGGAGTCATCAAGACCAATGGCAGGACCGAGATTTTTTGTGACGGCGCCCCGCCCGATGGACTGGACGGGATACCGATCTCGGAATGGACCCAGGTCAGTGTAGTGATCGAGGTCATACGCACTGTCGCGGGAAAGACCTGGACCCCGGACGAGATCAGGTTCAGATCCGATTTCAAGGTCTGCGAGGGCGCGCGCGCGGCAAATCCAAACACGCGTTTCATCAGCCGCTCAAACCACACCTCGATCGTTATGCCATCGTCGCTGCTGGCAATTAGCAAATCGGTCTGCGGGAAGGCGCCATTGCCCGATGTCGCCCTCTCCGCCGATCACGACACGATCGGTCGGGTCAAGCGCCTGCTACGGCCCTATCTGCGGGCGACGGCGCCCAAGATCAACGTATTCGCCGAAATCGTCGGGACAAGCCCGAGAACCCTGCAACGCAAGCTCAGGCAGTATGGCACCAGCTATTCAGATTTGATTGAAACCACGCGTTTCGAAATGGCAACCGAGATGTTGCAAGATCCCAAGATGAATTTGATCGACGTGGCGATGACGCTTGGCTATGAAAACCAGTCCAACTTCGGGCGCAGTTTCCGACGCATCGCGGGGATCAGCCCCGGAAAATATCGCCGCCAGACACTTCTTCAGGATCGCGTTGCCTGCACTGGCGTGATCTGACCAAAACCGCATTCCCGCCCACACCATGCTGATGACGCAAAGGGGTAAAGCAAGCCTGCATCGGTCGGCTTTCTGCTTTGCGTAGCATGCCCAGGCCCTCTTCGGGTCAGGGTCCTGACCGAAGTCGTCGAGGACGCGGTCAGAGAAATCACCCGGGATTGAACAACGAGTGTCTAAAGGAGCTGTTCCGGGAAGGATGGTGCGCGCACGCAGCGCGGTGGCGCGACATGACCAAAACACCCACTCGCACGCGCCTAGCCTGAGAATCATCAGGGCATGCGCGGCGTCGCGCGTCTCAGCCCAGAGAGAATCTTCGGAGGGAACAGATGGCAATTCAACTTGGCAAGAGACTGATGTGCAGTGCCGGCATTCTGGCGCTTCTCTGTACGGCCGGGTCCGCAGATACCCCGAGTTACAGGATGACCACGAACATCCCGCCAGAGATCACAACGCCGGACAGCGTGGACACATCGATCGGAGCGCTGAACTTCTTCGACGGTGTTCCCGATGAAGCCACGGTTTCGGCGGTGTACGACTACGTCGATCGTGCGCGGGCCGTCCAGTCCTTCATCAACATGATCCCCGCCGTCTCGATGTATCATCTGCGTCAGGGCATGCGGGATATCGATCTCACCGGCTCCAACCAGATCGTCATCGCCGAGCAGCTGGGCGATTCCAAGCCGCTGGTTCTGACCTGGAACAACACTTCGCTTTACACTTGGGGCTTTCTCGATCTCGCAACGGACGGGCCGACCGTGGTCGAGGTGCCGCCGGGCGTGCTCGGCGTGTTCAACGACATGTACTTCCGTTACATTGCCGACATAGGTGCCGCCGGCGCCGACAAGGGCCAGGGCGGAAAATACCTGGTGTTGCCGCCGGGCTATGAGGGCGACGTACCCGAGGGTTATTTCGTCGTCAGGTCCGAGACCAACGGCGTGTGGAACTTCATGCGCGGCTATGTCGAGCAAGGCGTCGAGGAAGCGACCGACCGGATCAAGGCCAACCTGAAGGTATACCCGCTGGCCGAGATGGACAATCCGCCCCAGATGGAGTTCATGAACATGTCGGGGCTGGCGGACTACCAGACGATCCCGCCCAACGACTTCAGCTTCTATGAAGACCTGAACGCCCTGGTCCAGGAAGAGCCGGTCGGCTGGCTGGACCCGGAAACCACCGGACTTTTGGCCAGCATCGGCATCGTCAAGGGCCAACCCTTCGCGCCGGACGCCCGCATGAAGGCGATCCTGACCGATGCAGTGGCCATCGGAAACGCCTATGCCCGCGCCAACACCGTGTTCCCGAGGGACCCCGATCATCGCATCTACGGGCCCGACAGCGAATGGGTCATGGCCTTCGCGGGCAAGGACACCTACTTCCTGGAGGATGGCGCGCGGCGCATGGATAGCCGGTTGTGGATGCACTACAACGCGGTTGTCGTGACACCGGCCATGGCCCTGACAAAACCCGGTGCAGGATCGGACTATGGCATTGCCGGGCTCGATGGCGAAGGCCGCGTGCTGGACGGCGGCAAAACGTATCGCCTGACCTTGCCGCCGAACGTTCCGGTCAAGGACAATTGGTCGGTCACCATCTACGACACCCAGACCCGCTCAATGTTGCAGACCGATCAACCCTTTGCCGGGGTCAACAGTCTTGGCGAGGGGGTGCAGGCCAGCGCAGATGGATCCTATGAGATCCTGTTCGCTCCAGAAGCACCGGCGGGTAGCGAGGGCAACTGGATCCAGACCATTCCTGGCAAGAGCTGGTTCATCATCCTGCGCGCGTATGGCCCGCTGGAACCCTGGCTGGATGGCAGCTGGCGGCCGAGCGAGATTGAACTTCTCGAGTGAAGCGTTGGCACGGGGGCGGACTACGGGATCACCTACGTCGATAACTTCGGGCATTCGCCCCGGTCACACTTGCGAAGGGGCACAGGTGCCAAACCGCGCCTGTGCCGCTCCAATCACATGCGGATTGGGACCGGCCAACACCGTCTCTCGCGACTGCGCGAAGACCACGACGCTTCACGACCACCACGAGACAGAAAGATTACCAAAATGAAACGATTTGCTCTTTCAGGCGCCCTTCTAGCGGCCATGTCGACAGGCGCGGCCGCGCAATCGCCCGGGTGGGAATTCGAAGCACGGGTTTATCTCTGGGGCACTGAAATGATGGCGATGACGGCCACGGGCCAGGACGCCGACCTGAGCTTTGGCGACATCCTGGAAACGCTCGATTTCGCGCTTATGGGCGGATTGGAGGCACGAAACGGCCGCTGGTCGTTTCTCGGGGACCTCCAGTATCTGGAGCTTTCGGAGGATTTGAACATGGCCGTCGGGCCCGGGATCCCGGCCACGGCCGATGCCGACATGGACGGCCTCATCTTCACCGGCGCCGTCGGCTACGATGCCGTGCAGTCCGAGAGCTACCGGCTGACGCCTTTCGCGGGCTTCCGCTACCTCGATGTGAACGCAACGGCCAACCTGACCGTCGGCGGCGGATCGGCGCGGGTCAGCACGGATCGGACGAACTTCGACGGCATCCTGGGGGTGCGCGGCGGCACGCAACTCAGCGACCGGTGGCGCCTATCCTTTTATGCCGATGTCGGCACCGGCGACAGTGACCTCACCTGGCAACTCGCTGGTACGCTCGACTACGAGATTAACGAGACCTGGACGCTCAGCGTCGGCTACCGGCACCTGGCCTGGGAGTTCGACGATCCGGTGGTTCTGCGGGACGTGTCGCTCAGCGGGCCGATCATCGGGACCCGGATCAAGTTCTGAGACACCTGGCCGCATCCTTTCCCGGTGCGGCAGACCATCCTTAATCAAGAAAGGCACACCCAATGACCTGTACATGGATTCTCGCCCTAACAGCCGCCGTAACCCTCGCACACCCCGCGCTCGCGCAGGATACGAGTCTCTCCACCTCGCTCTTCGACAATCCGTCCGGCGCTCAGACCAGGGACGATTTCATTTCGGCCCCCGCCACGATGGACACGCGCTTCGGCACGCTGCAATTCGATGGCGGCGGGTTCCCGACACCCGAGACCGCGCAACGCCTCTATGACGAGATGGACCTGCAGCGTGCGACGCAGGCCTTCATGGATTTCTTTCCGCACATGTCGCTTTACGCCATCATCCGCTCACAGGCGCGGGACCTTGGTTTTGAGACCTCCTCCGATATCGGCGTGATGGCGGATTTCATGAACACCAACCAGCCCTTCCTGACAGGCAACAACTCGACCATCTACGCCGTTGCCTCGATCGACCTGAAGGAAGACGGGCCAACGGTGGTCGAGATCCCGCCGGGCATGTACGGCACCGCAAACGACGCGGCCTTCCGTTACCTGACGGATTTCGGCGCGACCGGCCCCGACAACGGCGAGGGCGGCAAATACCTGTTCCTGCCGCCGGGGTATGACGGCGATGTCCCCGATGGGTATTTCGTACTGCGCTCCAACGGTCACCGCATCTGGGCGATGATGCGCGGCTTCGGTGAGGTCGGCACCGGTGAGCAGGCGCTCGACTGGTTCAGCCAGCGTCTGAAGGTCTACCCGCTCGACGCCCCCGACCGGACCAGCCGATACATCAATGTGAGCGCGGTTGGCATGAACCCGCTGCCGCCGGAAGATGGGTCGTTCTTTGCGATGCTCGACCAGATCATTCAGCACGAGCCGACATCGCTGTTCTCCGCAGAGCAACTCGGCCGGCTTGCCACGCTGGGGATCGAGAAAGGCAAACCGTTCGCGCCCGACGCACGGATGCAGGGCATCTTCGACAAGGCGGCGCAGCAAGGCACGGCGATGTCGCGCGCGATCCTCTATGCCTCGCGCGAACCGGACATCCAATACTGGCCGGACCGCAAATGGGAAAAGATGTTCGTCCGTAACACCGAGTTTATCCGCGACAGCGGCGCGGCAGATATCGATGCCCGCACGCTGTGGCATTACCAGGCCATCGTTGTTTCGCCCAACCTGATCAGCACGACGCCGGGTGTCGGTTCGGCTTACCTGACCGCGTTCCGCGACGCCGAGAACAACATGCTCATGGGCGACGCATCCTACAAGCTGACCGTACCGGCGAACCCGCCCGTTGCGCGCTTCTGGGCGGTGACGGCCTATGACCCCGCTACTCGCGGCCTGCTGGCCTCTGACGGCGCGATTACGGTGGGCAGCCAAACCGACCCGGTGGTCAACGCCGACGGCTCTGTCGATCTCTATTTCGGCCAGTCGGCACCGGAGGGGTTCGAACAGAACCTGATCACAACCAACCCCGACAAGGGTTTCTTCGTTGTCTTCCGATTCTATGGCCCGACCGAGGGTTACATTGAGAAGACCTGGGTTCTGAATGACTTCGAAAAAATCGGCGGCTGAGGTCAAACGCATCGAGTGATCGAATGGACGGGCTGGGACAGGCGATCCGGCCCGTCCTCATTTGGCGCGAGATGACCAAACCCGGCCCCGCACAGGGCGTACCGTGCGCGTCAGAAGGAGAGGGGACCTCCTTGCCTCAGCAACAAAGGAAAACACGAATGAAAGCGTTGCCACTTTTGAACTCGACGGCCGCAGGGCTGATTGTCACACTGGTGGCTGTCCCGGTGCTGGCCGAACAGGCACCGGGGTTTTTCGACATGCACGGTGCGGAGCCGAAATTCGCCCCTGGCGACTTCAAACCGGCGCCCGAAACGATCGAGACCCGGTTCGGGCGGCTCGAATTCCCTGGCGGTTATCCGACCGAAGAGACTGCGCAGAAAGTCTATGACGAACTCGACCTGCAGCGCGCCACCCAGCTTTACCTGGACATGTACCCGGCGCTGTCGGCGCATGGACTGATGACGGGGTGGGTGCGCGACCTCGAGATGGAGGACAGCTCACATATCCGCGTGACCGCAGATCGCCTTGATTCCAGCGCCCTGGTCCTGACCGGAAACACCGAGAGCCTGTATGCCTTTGTCGTGTTCGACCTCAAGAGCGACGGGCCGACGGTGTTCGAGGTGCCCCCGGGTGTGATGGGACCGCTGGACGATCATAACTTCCTCTTCGCCGCCGACATCGGCCCGACCGGCCCGGACAAGGGTCAGGGCGGCAAGTACCTGCTTCTGCCGCCGGGCTATGAGGGCGAGGTGCCGGACGGCTACTTCGTCGTGCGCTCGCCCACCTACATGAACTTCTCGTTCATCCGCGCCAACGCCGCCGAGGTGGGTTTCGGCGAAAGCGCGCTCGCGTATTACCGCGAGAATGCCAAGGTCTACCCTCTGGCGACCGGCCCGAAGGCACCCGTCGTCAAGAATGCCACCAATGTTGCCTGGAATTCGCTTGTACCTGAGGACGCCTCGGCCTTTCAGTGGATGCACGACATCATTAACTACGAACCGGCCGACGCCTTCGGCAAGGAGCTCTTGGGCCGGCTGGCGTCGCTGGGCATCAAGCAGGGCGAGCCGTTCAACCCCGATGCCCGCATGCAGAAGATCCTAGAGCAAGCGGCGCAGGAGGGCGTGGCGATGTCCCGCGTGATCGCCTTCGAGAGCCGGCAGCCGGATGCCGTCGTCTACCCGGGGCTGAGATGGGAGAGCCCGTTCATCGGCAACAGTTCGACCTTCGATCCGGACGGCTACTTCAACCTTGAGGCTCGCACGACCTTTCACTTCACCGCCGACGGGATCACTCCGGCCATGGCGATGCAGATGCCCGAGGGCACCGGATCGCGGTATCAGACAACTTACAAGGACGCGACCGGCGCCTATCTCGACGGCGGGCAGACCTACAAGCTGACAATGCCGCCGGATGTCCCCGTGGCCTTATTCTGGTCGGTCACACTCTATGACCCCTGGACGCGCTCGGAGCTGCAGAGCCGGCCCTACCCGAGCATCAGCAGCCAGCAGACGCCGGCACCCGAGGCCAATGCGGATGGGTCCGTGGATCTGTATTTCGCCCCGGAGAAACCCGCGGACATCCCGGAGCAGAACTGGGTGCCGACGCTGCCGGACCGGGGCTTCTTCGCCTACATCCGCTACTATGGACCGCTCAACGCCTTTAATGAGAAGACGTGGGTGCCGAACGATGTGGTGATGATCGAGTAGGTACAAGAAACACGAGCCGGCGAGCCGTGGTTCTCCTGGCCCGCCCGTGTTGAAGCGAGATCTACGTCGTCCCGCCCGCGGTCCCACCTTGAAAAAGGAACGCCGCCGGAAGCGCTGCGCCCTTTGACCGCGCGGTGCCATTCCTGTGGCGCGTCGTGACCAAAACATCCGATTGGAATCGTCCATTCACGGAACGGTTCAATTGGCGGTGTGGGCCCCTCCTCGCTGCCGACGCAAAGGAGAAAGTCACCATGAAAAGAAACCCCGTCAAGGCCGCGCTCTATAGCGCCAGCGTTCTGGCCATCGCGCTGAGCCCGGCGCTCGCCGATAGCCCGACGTTCAAGAACACGACGGAAATCCCCGGCAACGTTCTGACGCCGGACCGCACGGAAACACGGATCGGAACGCTGGAATTCATCGACGGCGTGCCGACCGAAGAAACGTCGCAGGCGCTATGGGATCATCTGGACTTCAGCCGCGCCGTCGAAGCGATGATCATGACCACGCCAGCGGCGTCCCTGGCTGGGTTCCGCAGAGGTATCCGGGAACTGGGCCCGGACAATGAAACCATGATGTATTGGCATGGCCGCCTTGACTCCAAGGGGCTGCTGCTGACCGGCAACACAACCGTGGTTTACGGCTTCATGTGGATCGACCTGAAAGACGGTCCGATGATCATGGAAACGCCGCCGAACGTTCTGGGCATCATCGACAACGCCTGGTTCCACTACGTGACAGATTTTGGCAACGCCGGGCCCGACCGGGGCAAAGGCGGCAAGTATATGCTGGTGCCCCCGGGATACGAGGGCGCGTTGCCCGAAGGGTACATCGTCCGTCACTCCGACACCTACGGTCACTGGCTGGCGATCCGGGGGTTTATGGAAAACTTCGAGGCTGACCCGGTTGTCGACAATATGAAATCCCATTTCCGTCTGTATCCCATGGGTGAGGAGCCCCAGGAAGTGAATTGGGTCGATGTGGCCTTGACGGAACTCAATACTCTGCATGCGCAGGACGCAACTTTCTTTGAAGAGGTCAACGAGATCGTTCAGGAAGAACCGAATTCGGCGCAGAACGCGGAAATTCTGGGTCTGCTGCGATCCATCGGTATCGAAAAGGGCAAACCTTTCGCCCCGGATGAACGGATGCAGAAGATCCTTGCCGACGCCGCAGCCGTCGGCACCGCGGCGCAGCGCTCGATCATTTGGGCCAATCGCGACGACAACCGCATCATCTGGCCAGACAGCAAAAGCTGGGAAAAGGGCTTTGCCGGGGGCAGCCACGAATTCCTGAATGACGGCATCAGCTTGATCAACTCGCGCGCAAGGTTCCACTTCTACGCGACCGGTATCACACCGGCGATGGTAAGACCTCCGGTCGGTGCTGGGTCGCAATATGTGATCGGCCTGCGCGACGCCGAAGGCAATCCGCTGGACGGGGCAAGAACCTATCGCGTGCATGTGCCCGCCAACGTCCCGGCCCGCCGGTTCTGGGACATCACGGTCTATGACAACATGACCCGATCCATGCTTCAGGTCGATGATCCTTATCCTGCCGTCACCAGCATCGACAAGGCTGTCATTCAGAACGACGATGGGTCCTGGGATGTCTATTTCGGTCCGGAACGGCCGGACGGTGCGGACAATTGGATTCAGACCATTCCCGGCAAAGGCTGGAACATGCTGTGGCGGATCTATGGCCCTGAACAGGCCTGGTACGATGGCGAATGGCGGCCCAGCGAGATCGAGGTGATCGAGTAGTCGCACCCAAAGAACATGTTTGGCGCTGGATGGTTTTTCCTCCGGCGCCATCCACTGGCAAAACGCAAATGTGGAGGATGAGATGAAACCAAGGTCCTTGAAACAACTGGCCGCGCTTGGACTTCTGGCTGCCGGTCTGGGCGCGCCGTTCCACGCGTCCGGCCAAAGTATCTTTGAACTGGGAGCAGCGGAGCCAAAACAGTCCTCGGAAGACTTCAGGCCCGCGCCGGCCACGATCGAAACCAACTTCGGAACGCTGGAGTTCACCGGCGGCGGTTATCCGACAGAGGAAACCGTGCAGAGGGTCTATGACGAGCTTGACCTGCAACGCGCAACGCAGCTTTACCTGGATCTTTTCCCGGCGCTTTCTGTCCACGGCATCCTGAAAGCGCAGGTGCGGGATTTTGGGCATCGCAGCTCGTCCGATATCTGTGTCACGCCACAGAAGATGAATGCCACCCCGCTCTTCCTGACTGGCAATACCGACAGCATCTATGCCTGGATGACGCTGGACCTCAAGGCCGACGGGCCGACCGTGATGGAGATCCCGCCGAATGTCATGGGGCCACTGGATGATGCCTATTTTCGCTTCGTCGTCGACTTCGGTGCCACTGGTCCTGATAAGGGTGAGGGCGGCAAATATCTGATCCTGCCGCCCGATTACGAAGGCGATGTGCCCGATGGCTATTTCGTCGCGCGCTCGAATTCCTACCGCAATTGGGGTCTTTTGCGTGCCAATACCGACATTGTCGGAACAGGCGATGCGGCCATGGCGTACTACCGGGACAACCTCAGGGTCTATCCGCTTGCGACCGGTCCGCGCGAGGGGCGCTATATCGATTGCGGTCATATGCCGGCCAATAGTCTGGTCCCCGAGGATGCAACCGCTTTTCGCTGGCTGCACGAGATCGTGAGCTACGAGCCCGCAGACCTTTTCAACAAAGAGCAGCTTGGGCGGCTCGCCTCGCTCGGTATCGAAAAGGGCCAGCCGTTCAATCCCGACGCGCGCATGCAGCGCATCTTTGACCAAGCAGCACAACAGGCCGTGGCGATGGCCCGGGTCATTACCTTTGCCAGCCGCGATCCGGCGGAGAAGCTTTATGAGGGCATGTCCTGGGGGACCCCATTCGTCGGCGGCAGTTCGGAATTTGAACAGGACGGACACCGCAATCTTGATGCCCGAACGCTGTATCACTACAACGCCATTGTGGTCACGCCAGCAATGGCGGCTCCGATGCCCGCGGGCAAAGGTTCCAAGTATTCGTCAACCTATGTCGATGAAAATGGCGACTATCTTGACGGCAGCAGGATTTACAGGCTGCGCGTGCCGCCCGATGTCCCCGTGCGCGAGTTCTGGTCGGTCACGGTCTACGACCCAGCGACCCGGTCGCAGCTGCAAACCGGACAGCCGTTGCCGAGTATCAGCAGCCAACAAAATCCCCCAACCAATGCGGACGGCTCGGTAGATATCTATTTCGCACCTGAAAAACCTGAAGGTGTGGCAGACGGAAACTGGATACAGACGGTCGCCGGCAAGGGGTTCTTCCCGTTCTACCGGTTCTATGGTCCGCTCGAGGCTTTTAATGACCAGACTTGGAAGCCCGTTGAAATCCAGGTGGTAGAGTAACTGAACCCACGAAACCGCGCAGACGGCGAACGTCTGCGCGCCAAACGCAACTTTTGATTAAACAGAGGGAGGGACCAAATGGGCGAAGAGGCACTGGACAAAATCTATGACGATCTCAAGCAGATGCGCGATGAGGTCAAACTCAAACTCCATCTCGGCGGCATGGGCGTGCGCGACGAGGTCGAGAAGCTGGACCTGGAATGGGAGAACTGGACCCATCAGCTTTCGCGACAGCTCAAGGCCGAAGGCGAGGATCTCGAAGCCAGAATCCGCGAAGCCGGTGGTGAGGATCTCAAGAAGGCGGAAATCGCGACAAATCTCGCGATTGCGAAGCTGAAGTCAGGTCTGCAAGGGGTTGCCGACAAGCTCAAGGACTCAGATCCGGAAACATGATGACCCAATTGAAGTCCTCCGCCGCTCTGGCGGCTTATTGATAGAAACAACCGGAGAATCGTTCGCGAATTGACCGGCACATCCGAGGTCAACGGTCAAAGTCCGCTCAACACGCCGAGCGTGGATCATGCCCAGAGGCTTTGGGCAGGTTGCATTATCGAACGCGGTGGCTCTGACGACAAGATTATCGGCGGAGCCACCGCAAGGCGAAACCGAAAACGGGCCCCATCTGGTGGTGGCGCGTTCTGACCAAACAAGCGCGGCGCATGCCGTACCTTGGGAATCGCACCCACAGAGGAGTTTGAAATGAAACCAGAACCACTGATGAAGCAGGGTAAGCGTCCGGCCTGACCGCCCTGCCGCGGGCTGAGAGAGGCGGATAGTGTCCGCCATCGATAGTGGACACTATGGTGATGGCGTGGCGCGTCGGACGAAGCGGCTTTGGACCGACGAGGAGAAGCGGTCGATCTGTTTCCAGACGGCTGCGCCGGGTGTTTCGGTGGCACAGGTGGCGCGGCGCTACGCTGATGAATGCCAATCTGATCTTCAAGTGGCTGCGCGATCCCCGTTATGCGCCGGACCCTGGCTTGGCTCTGCCCCGGTCGGAGGAGGCGCGCTTTTTGCCCGTAGAGATTGTCGCGGAGACGAGGTCTGCTTCGGCGGCACCTGCCGCCGGGAACCACATCGAGATCGACCTGGCTGGCGTTCACCGGATGCGCATCTGCGGCGGGTATGATCCGGAGTCGCTGGCACGGCTGATCCGGGGCCTGATACCAACGGTCATTGACCATGACCGTTCGCCGCCTCCCGCGCCCTTCCTCCCCGCCCGACCACCAATCCTGCCCATCCCAAGGGTCAAGATTGGTGGCCCAAGCGGGGAGGCGGGGCGGGAGGCGGACAGGCGCAATGAGTCAAACTCATTGCGCCTTGGCATGACAGCGTGATTCCGGTTCCGGCCAACACGCGGGTCTGGCTGGCGGCGGGGATCACCGACATGCGCAAGGGCTTTGCGGCCTTGGCGGCGCTGGCGGAGGCGGTGCTGAAGCAGGATCCGTTTGCGGGACATCTGTTCGTCTTCCGTGGTCGGCGTGGCGATCTGGTCAAGGTGATCTGGTGGGATGGCCAGGGGGCCTGCATGTTCGTGAAGCGCCTGGAGAAGGGCCGGTTCGTCTGGCCCTCGGCCAAAGAGGGCAAGGTCGCCCTGACGCCCGCGCAGTTGTCGATGCTGCTGGAGGGGATCGACTGGCGCGCGCCACAGCGGACGTGGCGACCCTTGGCAGCGGGATAATCTGCGGGGCATGCAAGAGAAGGATTCCCACCAGAAATACAGTGGGATAAACTCCTTGCATGCTCGATCAGACCCTGACCTTGCCGGAAGACCCCGAGGAGCTGCGCAGCTTCACCGCGCGGCTTCTGGCCGGGGTCAAGGCGCAGGCGATCCTGATCGGGAAGCTCCGGCATCAGCTGGCAGGGCACCGTGCGCACCGGTTTGGCGCGTCCTCCGAGACGGCCGAGCAACGGCAACTTGCCCTGGAAACCAGCGAGATCGCAGCGGCCGCGATGACCGCGCGGATGAAGCTGCCGGATGCCGAAGAGAAGGACAAACCGAAGCGCCGCCCGATCCCGGACCATATCCCGCGGATGGAAGTGGAACTGACCCCGGGTGCCGGGGCTTGTGCCGCTTGCGGCGGGCGCCTGCGCCGGATCGGGGAGGATGTGACCGGGGAACTGGCGTATGTCCCCGGGCGCTTCATCGTGAACCGGATCGTCCGTCCTCGGCTGACCTGCGCCTGCTGCGAGCGCTTCGTCCAGGCGCCGCTGCCCTCGCGCCCGATCGAGCGCGGCCGCCCCGGTCCCGGCCTTCTGGCCCATGTGCTGGTCAGCAAGTCGGAGGGGATCGTGGCCCCGGTGGGGCCGCGTAAGCCCCGGAGACGCCGACCATCTTCCCTTGTATCGCCAGAGCCAGATCTTCGGCGCGAAGGGCTCGACCTCGACCGCTCGACGCTGGCCGACTGGGTCGGCAAGTCCACCGCGCTGCTGGAACCGCTCGCCGATGCCATCGGGCGGCATGTGCTGGCCGGACAGGCGATCTTCGCGGACGGTGAGCCATCGCGTCGCCATGCGTTCGAGACCGATGGCGAACCCGGTCAGGATGCTTGCCCCGGCACCGGAAAGACCCAGACCGCACGGCTCTGGACCTATGCCCGTGACGAACGGCCCTGGGGCGGCGAGGCGCCGCCCGCCAGTTGGTATCGGTTCTCGCCCGACCGGAAGGGCGAGCATCCCAAGGATCATCTCGCCCGGTTCCGCGGCTGGATGCACGCCGATGGCTATGCCGGGTTCGAGAACTTGTATCGCTCCGGTTCAATCCGCGAGGTCGCCTGCCTGGCCCATGTGCGGCGCAAGTTCGTCGACATCCATCGCTCGCAAGGTTCGCCGATTGCCGAAGAAGCCATCGGCCGGATCGCCCAGCTCTACGCTGTCGAGAAGGAAGCCCGAGGGTCGCCACCGGATGTCCGGGTCGAACTTCGCAAGGCACATGCGGCCCCGGTCTTCGACGATCCGGAACGATGGCTGGCCATGCAACTCACCACGATCTCGGGAAAATCTCCGCTCGCCGCCGCCATCCGCTATGCCCTGACCCGCATGGAACGCCTGCGCCCCTACCTCGACCACGGCATCCTGGAACTCGACAACAATGCCGCCGAACGCGGCATGCGTGCTGTCGCCCTGGGGCGGAAGAACGACCTCTTCGTTGGCTCCGAAGCGGGCGGCAAGGCCGCCGCCATCGCCTACACCCTGATCGAGACGGCCAAGCTCAACGCCGTCGATCCCCACGCCTGGCTTGCCGACACCCTCGCCCGGATCCCCGACGACAAGATCACCAAGGTCAACGACCTGCTGCCATGGAAATGGCGCGCGTAGCGGTCAGGCCGGACGGTTACCGCGATGTTGCGATGCCTGGAACTTCTTCGCAAACGACATCGACACCGTCCGATCAATCACAACCAGAGACTATGCAAAAACGGTCAAAGTTTAGGGCCGTTGTTGTTATATCCCGGGTAATTGTCGGGCCCATTCCTAAAGAGTTCCGGATTCTCGTGGTGCCAGTCTTTCAGGGCGTCGATGGGCATTTGGCCTTTGAGGACGGATTGCGGGACCTGGCCTTTGTAGAGGCGGACATAGCGCAGGATCGTTTGTTCGAGGTCCTCGCCGGAGCGGAAGCGGTGGCTTTGCGGGACGTCCTCGATACGCCCGTTGAAACGCTCGACCATGCCGTTGGTCTGGGGGAGCATCGGTGGCGCGAGGCGATGCTCGATCCCAAGCTCGGCGCAGAACCCCAAGGTAGGAAGACCTGAGCTATCGTCACAGCCTGAACGATCCATCGTCGCGCGCCTGTGGTGCGGGCCTCTGCATCGCCTCGAACAGGGCGCGGACAATCCCGGCAGTGTCCTCATCGTGATCGCCGTGTTCCTCTGTGAGCGAAGCATGGAGCGCGCGAACGTCCTCGTCGGTTTCTCCTGCCGGGGCCAGGGTCTCCTTTGCAAGTTGCCGCTTGCGTTCCATCAGGAGCTGAAGCTGGCAATCAAAGCTGCCAAGGCCATAACGGGGATGCAGCGCCAAAGGGACATGAATCGAAACCGGATGGGCCTGGCCGATCCGGTGCACGCGGTCGTTGCATTGCTCCTCGACGGCAGGGTTCCACCATCTCGATAGATGAACGACGTGTGTCGCGGCGGTAAGGGTCAATCCGGTTCCAGCAGCGCGCGGCCCAAGGACCAGGATTGCAAACTGCGTCGTTCCGGCGAGGGACTGAAAGCGATCAACGATTGCCTGTCGCTGCCGGATCGGCGTCGACCCGTTGATGATGTCGATCCGTTCAAGGCCATAGCGTGCGCGCGCCAGCGCAACCAGCCGATGCTGCATCCGACGGTCCTCAATGAAAACAAGCGCGCGTTCCGATTGCGAACTGATCCTGTCGAGGATCCCGAGCGCGGCGGTCAGCCGCGCTGAGGCGATTTCGAACCCATCCGCCATTCCCGGATCGGGATGCAGCGATACGCCGCGGATACGGTGCAACATCTTGAGCATGCCGCCCAGCCCCCCCTGGGCCAAGGCGGTACGGGCGCTTTCATAAGCTGTGGCCTGCACCGGCGGCATCTTGCCGGGGTGCAAGTATCTCGCCTTCTCCGGCAGATGAGCGGCTGCGGTCGCCTTAAGGCGGCGCAGGCCGATCGACGGTGTGGAGCCCTGTGGCTGGAATATTCGGCCTTGAAGTTCGGACAGCGCCGAACTGTCGGGCGGCGTTCGCCCATACTGATCCCGGAAAGCCTTCAGGGTCCCAAGGTAGCCGGGATACAGCTGGTCGAGGATTGCCCACAGGTCGGTCACAGCATTCTCGACCGGGGTTCCCGTCAGACCGATCCGGAAATCGCCGTTCATCGCCTTGGCGGCGCCTGCCGCAAGCGTGCCGGGGTTCTTCAAGGCCTGGATCTCATCGAAAACGATCGCAGAAAATGGGATGCAGCCAAGCGGAATCTGATAATTCGTCATCGTCTGGTATGTGGTCAGCATCCACATCCTGTGCGCGCGTCCCTCTGCCAACGCCGTGTGCAGCGGCGACAGATCGAGCTGCTGTTCCACACCGGCATTGTCCGGGCCGACTGGCCCCCTGCGCAAGGCCGCGAGCCCCGCACCGTAGAGGCGGATCAACGCGCCCAGACCGGGTTGTTCGAGATGACGATTTACCTCGTTCTCCCAGGTTTCCAGCAACGATGTCGGCGCCACTACCAGGACCGGGCCCTTCGCCGGGCCGGCGCCTTCAGCCAGTCGCTCCTTCATCCAGGCCAGGAATGAAATCGTCTGAAGGGTCTTCCCGAGACCCTGCTCGTCGGCGTTCAGAATGCCAGGCAGACCAGAGCGCCAGGCTTCCTGCGCCCAGGCCAACCCATCCTGCTGATGGAGATGCAGCGGCGTGCGCAGGGATCGGGGCAAGTCAGCCACGCTGTTCGGATCGCGCTGCCGAACGGGCGCGGCATACTCTTGGGTGTCGTAGTTCTCTCGTGGAATGAGGATCTGGCGCTCGGCCTCGGGCCGGTTCTGATCCTGCCGAAAACCTTGGGCTTCGCCGGTGCCTGCGTTCTCAGTTTCCTGGCGGCGGCGCCCAGCGATCTCGGCGTCAAGCGCCGCAATGGCATAGCGATCGACACGCACGGTTTCGCCGTCCAAGTCGACCCTGTCGCGGCCCGATTGGACTGCAGCAGCCGTTCTGTCGCGCAGCGCTTCAAGCGCCGCTATGTCCATCTCAGCCAGTTTTCCGGACAGCTGCTCCCCGAACAGTTCGGGCAACCATGTGATGCCGCTGGTGGTCCAGGGGCCAAGGTCCGGGCGAACAAAGGTGCCGATGCCCTTCACGCGCTCGGCATAGCCCGCCGGCTCGATGAAAGCGGCCGTCGCGGCCTCAATCTCGCGCTGATAGTCCGCTTCTGCGTCGTCCGGCAGCCGCCCGAGCCGACGCAGATCCTCCTCGACGGCCTCGGTGATGGCAGCCAGCGGATTGCGGACAAAGCGGTCGCGTTCGTCCGCAGACGCCCGCTGCATCCGCGTCATGACATCGAGTACGGGGCGGGCCGCCGTATCCACCACGAGAAAGGACCCGCGGCCGAGACGGTATGCGGGCAGGGCGCCGCGCTCGCGGATGCGTGCCGAAACCGACGCTGCGTCGGCGCCGACTTCCGGCGCGCCGGTTTCCTGGCCCTGATGTGCCCGGATCTCGAAATCCAGCCCGTTTTGCCCGGCCCGGGGGTCCATCGAAAAGCCGCTGGCAAGATGCACCTCAAGCCCGGACAGGAAATCGGACGTCGCGATCCGGCCTGCGGCGTCGGCATCGGCGCCCAGAAGCGCCGCCCGGAACCGGGCGAGCGCGTTCCAATCCGCTTCGTTTCCTCCGGTGAGGCCCGCATCCGCAAGCTCGATAGCCCGAAGGATCGCCAACGGAATGCGGCAATCCCCGGTACCGGTGTGCAAAATGGCGCCGGTTCGCGCTACAGGTTCCGCTGCTCCGTTCCGTAGCCATCGGTACCGCAGCCTGAAACCCGGGCTGCCGACGATCCCATCCACGTCGGTTGCAAATGTCAGGTCCGGCAACGGCGGCAGACCAAGTGCCGCGGCGGACCTTCCGTCGAGTGCTGCCACAGCCCGATGCGCCAGCCAGATGCGGTCGGCGGCGATGGTCACAGCATCGGGATCGTCCTCGCGCAACGCCGCCAGATCGCCAAGCGCAAGTGCCAAGGCGGTGTCGCCAGGGTCGGCAGCGGTCAGATCTGGCGGCCGTGACAGCAGGCGGGGAAGCACACCTCGAATGCGCGGGACCAGTGTAACGCCGGCGGCATCGACCGAAAGGTGAAAGTGCATGTGTCTATACATGCATGAGAACCCAGTTCTGCCAGTCGCCAAGATGGGCTTTGGACCTGGGGGCCGGCCTGCTCAGGCGGATCTCTTCGCAATCGTAGCGCGCTTCGAAGAGCCTCGGAGCCGCCGGATGGGAATTGGCGAAGACATGGACCTTGTAGTTGTGGGAACCGTCCACCACGGTCTTGGTGCCGATCCGGGCGATCAGCAGCGAGGTATGGCCGCGGCTTCCGCGTGCAGTTTGTGTCCCGAACTGCATGCCCGTTCCGTGACCGGAGGCCTGCAGAATGCGGCGCGCTCGACGTTCGCCATCGGGCGCAAACGCGACCCAGGCGGCATCGATCCGCCGCTGGCGATGCAAGCCAAGGTAGAATTCCCTGCGCGCCGTCCACATCCGCTGCTCATCGGGCTCGGTGAGCGAGCCCGTGATCGCATCGAACAGAAGATGAAGGGTCTCGCCGGTCAGCCAGCGCAGGAACACGTCCCGCTCGGTTCGCGCGACGCGGTCCCAGGGGTCGCCTCTGGACGTCCGCGGATCGCCATACATGTCAACGAGCCGCCGGGTGAGCGTGGACTGCCGGTCCGGTGCAGGGTTCCGCTGACACCAGGGGTGCAGCAACGCTGTGATCGCCTCGGCGGCGCCGGACCGGCGCGCCGGTTTACCATGCGGGCGAAGCCAGTCGAGCAGCGTGTCGGCAGTCGCTTGCCGGTCAACAGCCGGGGCAAGACGCGTGACGAAGCAGAGATGGACATGATCCATCAGCCCCGGTGCATGCGGTGCGCGGATACCGAGCCGGACCAGCATGTCATAGGGGGCGGGGTTCTCCACCATCCGGCGGGCAAGCGACTCTACCGCCGTTTCCGGCTTCAGAAGCTCGGGCAGCCCGGTGAACAGTGTCTTCGGCCAGCTGCGCATCCGGGGCCGGGCTGCCGAAAGCGCCGACGCGAGCTGCCGCGTGTGCGGCGCGCCTGGCTCGAAGCTGTCCAGATATGCGGCCGTCATGGTATGCAGCAGGGGCGCCCGATCGGTCACCGCAATTTCCTTGAAGTAGAACGCCTGCAAGGCGGCGAGATCGGCTCGTTCCCGCCGCTCGGGATCGAACAGTGCGCGCCCGGCCGCGCAGACGAGGCTCAGCTGACAGCCCGCCCAATCCCGGTTTTCGTACCGGCGCTTGATCTGCTGAACGCATGCCTCAGGATCCCGGTCGTTCCGCTGGCCGGGATCTGGCCACCGCTCCTCGATCCGCCCGGCTTCTGATCGCAGCGGGTAGAGACCCGGGAGAGGTGGCACTGGCGGCCGCGGAAGCCCCACGCCCAGCAACTCGGACATCCTCGTCACCGATCGGCCTCCAAGCCGCCGCCTGATTCGGCAAGGCGTTCGCGGATCATGCCTATTTCGGTCGAGCTGCTTGGCGAGAACATGATGAATCTCAAGTCGATCCTTCGGTTGGTCGAGCGACCCTCGTCGCTTGTGTTGGCAACAACCGGGCGGTTCTCGCCATAGCCCGCGACAGAGAGCACCGGTTCGCCGTCCAGGTTTCGGTGTTCCAGCAGGCCCGGCACCTGGGCTGTCATAGCGTTGTAGGTCGACACTGCGCGGCCCGATCCGAGGTCCATATTGTAGGTGTCGGAGCCTACCTCGTCGGTATGTCCCTCGATCTGCACAGCCTCAATCACGGCATAACCAGGGTTGCAGTCGTTAGCATGGGCGGATCGCGGGCCAAGGCTATAGCAGGGAAGCACGCCGTCCAGCAGTTCGGCGATCCGCTCGACGATACGCCGCTTGTCGGTGCCAAGCGTTTTCGAGCCGGAGCTGAACAGCCCTTCGCCCTGAAACCGAAGGGCGTCGGATTCAGAACTGACCACAACATTCAGATCAGGGAACTCTGCCTGAATCGCGTCCCGAAGCTGACGCAGCGCGATCCCGCGTGCCTCGGCCACGCGGCCGAGATAGGCCTCCAGCGGGTCTGGCCTACGCAGGGCTTCGATCTCGCGGCGCAAAGCGGCATTCTCCGCCTGAAGCCGGTCGGCTTCTGCACGCAATTCCATGGCTAGACGCAGGGCTGCCACCAGATCGGCGGCGCGCCGATCGGCCTCGGCTTCCAGCATCGCAACCCGGTCCGCTGCCGCGTCAAGCCGTTCCGACAACGCATCGCGTTCCGCCCGCAGGCCATCGGCGCGAGATCGCGCCGCGTCCAGCATTGGCCGCGGGACCATCTCTTCATCAACAAAGCGAGATGCAAAAAAGGCAAGCAGAATCATAATGATGATCAGGAATGATATGGTCAGGTCCGTCATCGAGACGAACGCCGATTCCTCCTCTTCATCGCGCCGCCGCCTGCGCACATGGGCGCGCATCATGTCGCCCCGGGTTGGCCGCCATCGGCGGCGTTCGCCTGCGGAGCAAAGGCTTCGGCCTGTTGGACGACCGACTCCATTGTGGCAAGCGCCGGGGTGAGGATTTCGACGATCTCTTTCACCCGGAGAGCCGTGCTTTCCATCGTCGTCTCAACCTGTTCACGGTATGTCTCGAAGGCTTGGCCAAGCTTGCTGTCGATCTGGTCCAAGCGTTCGCCATGCCCGCTTAGTTCATGCAGGGCGATGGCAAGCCCATGCATGGCCCTGTCGATCCCGTCTCGTTGTGATCCAAGTATATCGGTTGCCGCCTGCAGGGCGTCCCGGGTTCTGGTGGCCGTGCCGTTCATGTGTCTCTCCGCATTGGCGAGCGCGTTCCGAACGCCTTGCGACATCTCCCTGGCCGATTGCGCCATCATGGCCAGGTCGGCCCGAATCGGATCCGCGGCGGCGCTCAATGCGGCGGACGCCGTTTCGATTTGGGCGGCGCCGCCGGCCATTGCCTGAGCCGCTGTTCGGGCCGCGCCGGACAGCCGCTCCATATCGGCTGTCGCCTGGTGCTGCGCCGCCGCCGACGCTTCCAGCCGCGCAGCGATCTCGGCCAGGGGCGCAGTTATCCCGGCTGATGCCTCTGCAATCGATGCACCTGCCGCAGTTGTTGCCCGCTGCACGTCGCGCTGGAGCGCCTCATGCATCGCTGTTTGTTGCGCGCCGATCCGCTGCACCAGCCCGTCCAGTTGGCTGGCGGCCGCGGTCAGCTGCGCCGATGCGGTGTTGAGCGCCGTCCCGACATCGCTCGACAGCCGATCCGACAGGCTTGCCACCATCGCGTCCACGCCCTCTTCGCCGCTTTGGCCGATGCGCTCCAGAATCGGCCCGATCTCGGTCCGGATGGAGGTGCCGATGGCGGCTGGCAGTTCCTCGCGCAGCGGCCGGGCCAGCTCGGCAACCATTTCCGTGGCAAGTCTGCGCAACGCGTCGTCCTGTTGGCGCATCACATGCAACTGATTGGCGGCGATCTCCTCAAGACTTTGGAACCGAAGCCGCTTTTCAAGGGCATGGCCCAGTCGGCGGACCTGACGGTCGACAGCATCGGCACGTAGCCGGAACAGGAAGGTCAGGAAGATGGAACAAGCGAGCCCGGTCAGCGACATGATGAACTTGGCGGATGCCGCGTTCAGCAGGCCGCGCAGGCTGTCGTCGTTGATCTCGTCGCCGCCGATCGCCGTCAGCGCGGCGATCAGGCCAAGAAAGGTCAGCAGCAGCCCGATGGAAACGAACAGGCCCGGAACGATGCGCCACCAGCCCTGGCCAAAGCCCAGATCGTCGGTGTCAAAGAAGGCTGCCGGCCGCAGGCTGTTGCGGACGACGTCGTCGCTTCCCTGTTCGGGCTGAACCATCGTCTCGTTGTATTCGCCCCAGGCCACCGCGATGGGTCGCCGGTATTCGGCGCGGCGCAGAAAGCCGGGCCAGCGGCGCCGACTGTCACGAGTCTGGATAAAGGCCCGGTTGATCCGTGGCAGCTCGACGACGAAGCTGGCACGGTCTGCTGCCCGTTCGACAAGCCCGATCGCCCAGGACAACGCACGCCGCCGCTGCCAGCTTCCCCAGCCGTGAACGGCATAGGCCAACAGTGCAAGTGCCACCAGAAAAAGGCTGACCGCGCCCGGAGTCCAGTCCACCCGCAGCCAGTCCGCACCCCCAAGGATCAGGTCGCGAAACCACAGGCCCCAGTCGGACATCACGTCAAATTGCACGGTTCACCCGCGGTAAGGGCGGTTGCTGCCGGGGATTGGGCAATGTCTGGTGGAGCGCGTCAACATTCGGTCCGGCCCCGGCGGATCCCGCCGCTGCCGCCCCGGTGATGCCCGCGGGGTCGAGCGCATCGTGGAGAAGGGCTTCGAGGAGGCGGGCGCGGGTGGTGTCGGTGGTGGTGAGGGCTGAATCCAGCCGGTCGCAGAGGGCCATGAGGGCATCGACCTTGGCCACGATGCGGTGTTGTTCGGCGAGGGGTGGGAGGGGGATCGGACACCCTCGCAACTGTGTCATGTTGATCGATGCGAGGTTCAGCTTGTTTGTATGTGTTCCGCCACCGATCTTAATCCGATCGAACTCTTCTTCCACGAACGGCGAGTTGAGCAGAAGGCGAAAGAACTCGGGCAACAGGTTCTGGTGGTCGAAACGAATGAGGCCGACGCTTACGAACAAGCTGAATTCGACATCGGCATCGACTAGTACCGCCTTTCCCAAGGTGCCAATGCGTCCCAAGAGAATATCGCCACGCTGCGGATCGAAGCGCTGGTAGAGAACTTGATGTTCCGCTTCTGGGATGAACCTTGTATTGCTCAGATCGAGTTTACCACCACTGAAATCCTTTACGCTGACGAAGGGCACGCCCCTGTCAACGAAGGTCGGCGTCTTGTGTGCACCATCCGTGATCTTCAATGCAACGGCGCCAAGCTCGGTCAGCACCCAGCCTTTCGGCAGTGATAGATCAAGCGGTTCGCTTCTTCCTCTCGCCTGTAGCTTGCGAACCTTGATCTCACCCGCCTTCACCATCCGCGCCTTCTCCGCGGCGATCCGCTTCAACAACTCCGACGCCGGTTCGTCGGTCGGGTCCTGTGCCACCAGTTTGCCGCGGACGGCGAGGTTGAGGATGGTCTGGCGGAGGGGTTTGATCTGGTCGGGGCGGGTGGTGAGGGCGGGGAGCGTGGCGAGGGCGAAGCGGGCTTTGGCCGGGAACTCGGCCGAATTCTTGTTTGTCGCATCGTCGGACGGAAAACCGGTGCCCACTTTTCCTGACGATGCTTCCGTGTCGGGCGCGGTCAGGCGGGCGAGGCTGGCGGCGGTCAGCCGGTCGCGGTTGGCCTCGCGCGCGATGCGGGCCGCCTCCAGCCGGTCCAGCAGCGCCATCAGCTCCTCCACCTTCGCCACGATCCGCCGCCGCTCGGCGAGGGGTGGGAGGGGGAACGGTGAAACGACAGCATCCTCCGTACGGAGACGCGGCATCTTCGTGCCTTGGCCGAGGCGGGTGACATAGTCCACGAAATCAGGACACCTCAGCGCAAGCGCGCAATACTCTGAGCAGAGCGGAAGGAACGGGCGAATTGCCACGATTTCCGTTGTCGAATAGCCGGGAGCATCCGCCACAAGCACCTTTGTCAGGTATGGTCGGAGCTTCCCGTATAGAATGTCGCCGACGCGAAACTCGGACTTCGTGCTCTTCGACTCGCGGTCGGTGACGGCGATGCGCGCAAGAAGCCGCCCCGGCTCCTTCTCAATGTCTTCCAGTTCAAGAAGCCAGAGCGAGGGGTCCAGCGACTTCGGTTCGCGCTTCGCCCCAGCGTCGTAGAGAAAAACGGTTCCGAGCGAGACCCAGCGCCAGCTTGCGGGAAGCTCGTGGGGCGGCTCGACCATATTCGGGTTCTGCGCAGCCTTTTTCCTGATCTCCCCCGCCTTCACCAGCCGCGCCTTCGCCGCCGCGATCCGCTTCAGCAATTCCAATGCCGGTTCGTCTCCCGGTGCCTGCGGCACCAGCTTCCCCCGCACGGCGAGGTCCAGCACGAAGCGGCGCAGACGGGGAACGGCATCGGGCGCCTCGGCCACCATCTCATAGAGGGCGAGCAACCGCGCCGTTGCGGCGTCTCCGGGCCGGGGCGCGGTCATGGGCCGGGTGTCCCCGCGTCGTCGAGCATCGCGGCAACGGTGGCGCTCAGTGTGGGCAGATTCTCTTCGATGTTGCGCCAGACGATGGCGTCATCGACGCTGGCATAGCCGTGGATCAGAGTGTTGCGGAAGGCGACGATGGCGGCAAGGTCGGGGATGCGGGCGGCCAGTGCCGGCGCATCCCGCGACAGCCGGTTCAAAGCCTCGCCGATGATCTCGAACTGGCGCTCGACGGCCGACCGGACCAGCCGGTTTTCGGCATAGGCGGCCGCGTCCATACCCGCCGTGAACTCGGCGATGGCGGCCGCAGCCTCGCGCACATCCCACAGCCAGGCACGCGGATCATGCGGCATAGACGACCTCGCGATGGCGGTCGATGCCGGCGCGCAGATAGGGGTTGCGCAGTGCCGCGGGTCCGACCAGGTCGACCGGGTGGCCCAGAAGACCGGCCAGTGCCGTGCGCAGGGCGAAGAAACCCGCCAATGTGGGGGGGTCGCCGGGGCGGAACTCGACCAGAAAGTCTAGATCGCTGTGCGCCGGGTCGAAGCCCGCGCCGCGCGCGGCTGAGCCGAACACTTCCAGCCGCCGGACGTTATGGCGGCGGCACAGATCGGCGATGCGGTCGCGGCGGGTGGCGATGTCGGTCAGCATGGGACCTCCGGTTGCAGGCGGCGCTCTACCGCATCAAGGCATCGGAAAGGATGGTTTTCAACTGGTCACGCAGCGCTGCCACCTCGGCCTCGGCGGCGGTCAGACCCTCCAGCAGCGTCTCGGGTGTCAATCGGCATTGAATCGTGACCCCTTATCGGCGCCCAAAATTGACCCCCTGGAGCTAAGCTGGCCCGGCGCTGCGTAGTCCTCATGTAACGCAGCGGCGGCGGGCCAGCGGGGGTTCGGTTTGCGCTATGCCCGGTTTTTGAAGCGCCAGCTTTCGTTCCCGGTCTCGACGATCTCGCAGTGATGGGTCAGGCGGTCGAGCAGCGCGGTGGTCATCTTCGCGTCTCCGAAGACGGTGGGCCATTCGCCGAACGCCAGGTTTGTCGTCACGATGATCGAGGTGCGCTCGTAGAGCTTGCTGATCAGATGGAACAGGAGCTGACCGCCGGTCTGGGCGAACGGAAGATAGCCGAGTTCGTCCAGGATCAGGAAGTCCAGGCGGGAGATCAGGTCTGCGGTGCGGCCCTGCCGTTCGGCCCGGGCTTCCGCGTCGAGCTTATTGACCAGATCGACGACGTTGAAGAACCGGCCCCGGCGGCCGTTTCTGATGCAGGCGCGCGCGATGCTGACCGCGAGATGGGTCTTTCCTGTGCCGGTGCCGCCGATCAGCACGAGGTTGCGTTGATGATCGAGGAAGTCTCCGGTGGCCAGATCCCGGATCAGGGTCTCGTTGACCTCGGCCGCCTCGAAGTCGAACTCCTTGATCTCCTTAGCCAGCGGCAACTTGGCGATGGTCATCTGGTACTTGATCGAGCGCGCCTGCTTCTCACTGATCTCGGCGGTCAGCAAATCGCCGATGATCCGTTGGGGTTCGTGCTGTCGCTTCACCGCCGTGGCGATGATCTCGTCGTAGGCCGTCCTCATGCCGTAAAGCTTCAGCTGACCCATGGCGTCCAGCACCTGTGATCGTTCCATTCGCGGTTCTCCTCAGGCTGTCGTAGCGATCGCAATTGGCCGCGGGCTCGCGGCCCAACTTCAGTGCATCCGGCGTCGTGATTGTCAGGGGCGGTGGCGGTTCGCGGCGACGCGCCAGGATGTTCAGAACGACGCCGGCGGAATGGACGTTGTGGGCCAAAGCCTCGGAGCAGGCGGCTTCGACGGCCTCCAGCCCGTCGGTGAGCACGGCCCCGAGGATCTCGACCACCTGCCGGTCGCCGCCGGGCTGGCGTTCGAGCTTGCGCTGAACCCGGCGCAGGGCCGGTGGCAGGTCCCAGTCCTTGAAGGGGGCTCCGTTGCGCAAGGCGCCTGGTTTGCGCGCCAGAACCGGGATGTAATGAAGCGGATCGTAGATCGTCTTGCCGCGACCGAAGGCGCGCTCATGCCGCCCCACGACCTGACCGTCCTGCCAGCATTCCAGGCGGTCGGCATAGGCATTCGCCATTGTGCTCGAACCAATGGCGCACAATGGCTCATTCTCGACGGGCCGCCCGACCGCACGGGCGTCGACCGAGTAGCGGTTCTTGTCGAAGCGCACGAGGCAGGTCTTGGACACCGACGCCGGGACGGCGTGGAATCCATCGAACGGACCGACATACGGCACCAGGCTCGACCGCTCCTCTTCGAACACCTCCCAGATCGTCTTGTCCGGAATGTCGGGGTGCCGGTTCGCCTTGGCATAGGCAATGCACCGGTCCCCGAGCCAGGCATTCAGCTCGGCAAAGGATTTGAACTTCGGCCGCGGCACGAAGAACCGTCGGCGGAGCACGCCCACCTGGTTCTCAACCTGCCCCTTCTCCCAGCCCGACGCCGGTGTGCACGCCACCGGATCGACCAGGTAATGTCCGCACATCTGCTGGAAACGGCGATTGTAGGCGCGATCCTTGCCCACGAAGATCGTGTCCACCGCCGTCTTCATGTTGTCGTAGATGCCCCGCGCGCAGGCGCCGCCGAAGAAGGCGAACGCCCTGTCATGGGCATCGAACACCATCTCCTGCGTCTCGCGGGGATAGGCCCGCACGAACGGCATCCGGCTGTGACACAGGCGGACATGGGCCACCTTGACCGTCACCGTCACGCCATCGAGGATCACGATCTCATGGCTCCAGTCGAACTGGTAGGCCTCGCCCGCATCGAAGCTCAGCGGAACATAGGCACTGGCCGAGGCTTCCTGCGCCACCTTCGACCAACCGGCCGCGTAGCGCCGAATGGCATCATAGCCGCCGCCATAGCCGCGGTTCCGCAGCTCTTCGTAGATCCGAATGACGGTCAGACGCTCCCGCTTCGGTCGCCGGGCATTCTCGGCCAGCATCGCGTCCAGATCCGATCGCCAGGGGTCAATCTTCGGTCGGGGCTGAGTCGTGCGATCGTAGGTGAACTCGGTCGCGCCCGATCGGATGACCTTGCGCACCGTGTTCCGCGACACCCGCAGCTCCCGGCAAATCTGCTTGATCGACTTGCCATCGACGAAATGCGCCCGCCTGATCTTCGCGATCGTCTCCACAACCAACATCCCCTGACTGCTCCCTCTCGTTCCAGAGGAAGCTTCTGAGCAGAAGTATCAGGGGGGTCACTTTTGGACGCCGATCACCCCAAGATGAGGGTCAATTTTGCATGCCGATCCACACTCGGGGTCGCCGTGATCCTCGGCCACCGTGTGGGGGTTCTTGATGTCGAGGTTGTAGCCGCGCGCCTTCACCTCCTCGGCGCTGACCTTCCAGGCGCGCGCGGACTCCACCCGCCCCTCGCGCTGCGGTCCGCCCCACCAGGCGGCGCAGTCCGAGAGATGCTCCAGCCGGATCGGCCGGGTCATGGAATAGGCCTTCTGCCCCGCGGGCACCGGATGCTCCCAGAACCATGTGCCTTCCGTCGGCGTTCCCTTCTCGAAGAACAGCAGATTGGTGCCGATCGAGGCGTAGGGGCGGAAGACCGAGTTCGGCAGGCGCACGATGGTGTGGAGGTTGCATTCTTCCATCAGGTGCTCCCTGAGCCGGGTCTTGACGCCCTCGCCGAAGAGCGAGCCGTCGGGCAGGACCACCGCCGCACGGCCGCCGGGTTTCAGCAGGCGGATGATCAGCGCCAGGAACAGGTCGGCGGTCTCGCGGGTGCGGAAATGCTGGGGGAAGTTCGACTCGATCCCGTCCTCCTCGCGCCCGCCAAAGGGCGGGTTGGTGAGAATGACGTCCACCCGCTCGTCCTTGCCCCAGGAGATGTAGGGGCGGGCGAGCGTGTTGTCGTGGCGCAGGAAGGACGGGTCCTCGATCCCGTGCAGAGCCATGTTGGTGACGGCGAGCATGTGGGGGAGCTGCTTTTTCTCCACTGCGCGGAGGCTGGTCTGCAGGGTGGCCTCGTCCTCGGGGCGTTTGACGTAATGCTCGCGCATGTGGCGCATCGCGCAGGTGAGGAAACCGCCGGTGCCGCAGGCGGGGTCGAAGAGCGTCTCGCCTGGTTTGGGGTCGGTCATCTGGACCATGAAGGCGGTGACGGCGCGGGGCGTGTAGTATTCGCCCGCGTTGGCGGCGGATTGCAAGTCGTTCAGGATCTGTTCGTAGATGTCGCCGAAGTGCTGGCGCTCGGTCAGGTTGTTGAAGTCGATGCCGTTGATGCGGTTGATCACCTGCCGCATTAGCTGGCCGGATTTCATGTAGTTGTAGGCGTCCTCGAAGACATCGCGGACCGTGCGGGCGCGGGGACCGGTGACGGGCAGGTCTTTCAGCGTCGGGAAGAGGTCGCCGTTGATGAAGGTGAGCAGGTCCTCGCCGGTGATCCCCTCGGGGTCGGCGGCCCACGCACGCCATTGCAGGCGGTCGGGGATGGGCGAGCGATAGACGTCCTTCAGGAGTTCGAGTTCCTGGTCCTGGTCGTCGATGATCTTGAGGAAGAACATCCAGCACAGCTGGCTGATGCGCTGGGCGTCGCCATCGACGCCGGTGTCCTGGCGCATGATGTCCTGGATGGATTTGACGAGGGTGCGGACGGACATGGGTCAGTTTGTTTCCTTGAATTGGGTTCCGTTCTCGAAGAGCCGGAACTTTGCCCCGCCCACTAGGTCTTCCTTGGCATGCTTGTATGCCACCCGTGCTGAGTGATGAGCCAAGAGGCGTTCGTGTAAGAAAGTGGAAGCAAACACGGACGCGACGCATCCGTGAACACTTTGGAATGGCGCCACGAAATGACTCACAGCAGGTGACTGCGATACCCCTCGTCCCATTGCCGTATACCCGGTGTTGCAAGCTAGGCTAATGACTTCCTTGGGAGACGGATCAGGGTCCTCAAGCATCCTACGAAATCGGCGCACTGAAACTTTCTTGTCTCCAAACATTAGGCCGCTTTCGTAGCCATGCCCGATGATTATCAGTTGTTTGCATGTTCCATGTTGCTCTCGCCAAATCAGATAAAACTCTCTGATCGTTCTGATCTGCACGAGCCTGACTGAATCGCTTGGTAGCAGCATACTTGCATAGTTCAAAATCGATCTTGCCAATGGATCGAGGAGTTCATGTTCGCGATAGTCCCCAATCCTCAAGATCAATACGCCAAATGAATCCGAAAGAAACTTTGTAGAAATGAGATCTGAAAGCTGACCATTGGGAAGATCAACTCGAACAGATCGGTTCTGACGTTCCCTTACTGTGGTTTGATAGAATGGCGAGGGTGCATTGGGGTCCAAGCCGAGTCTTGTCCTTGGAACATAGACTAAGTCTTCAATCTCGAACGGCATCCTAGGCAATTTCCCTATACAGTTCGGATTGCAGGTCGTGGACGGCCTGCTCGAAGCCGGATTTGCCGCCGAAGGCGCGGATCAGTTCAATGGGCGTGCCGATGGTCGAGAAGGGCGCGATGCGCAGGACGTTGGCATCGTCGAGGTTCAGCACGCCCTCATCGGCGTATTTGGTGAGCAGCGCATCAAGCACGGCGCGGGCCTGTGGCCCATACTTCGCGAAGGCGTCGCGCTTCTTGACGTTCTCGGCGCGCTCTCGGCGCGTCAGCGGCTTGGCGTCGAAGGCGACGTGGCAGACCAGGTCGAAGGGGTCGAGGTCGCGGCCCAGTTCCTCGACGATGGGATCGAGCGGCAGGCCCTCGGCCGCCAGTTCTTCGAGGATCGCCTGCTTGCGCTCGGCAGCATTCCAGCGTTTCAGGAAGTCGTCGAGACTGGCGAAACGCTTTCGCAGCGCGCGCTTGGTGAAGTCGCGCAGGGACTCCGTGAAGAGCTTGCCGTTCTCGTCGAGGTATTCCACCCGCTCGGCCACGACGGCGGCGCCGACACCGTCGACATAGACCTTCTTCTGCGGCCCGCCGCTTGGCGGCAGCGGCAGGCCCGGCTGATCGACGATGGCCTCGTCTTCGCCGGGTTGTTCGGGCAGCGGCGCACCGTCCTCGTCGGTCGGCGGGGCATCGGGCGGGTCGATGGGCTGGCCGTCCTTCGGCTCGTAGATCTGCACCGGCTCACCGTCGAAGTCAGGGTCGGCGAAATGGCTTGTCGCGCCGCGGAAGTCGATGAGCGTGAAGTAGTATTTGTGCGTGTCCTCGTGCACGCGGGTGCCGCGGCCGACGATCTGCTTGAACTCCGTCATCGAGCCGACCTCACGATCGAGCACGATCAGGCGGCAGGTCTGCGCATCGACCCCGGTCGAGAGCAGCCGCGAGGTGGTGACGATCACCGGCCACTTGGATTCCGGGTCGATGAAGTTGCCGAGTTGTGCCTGGCCATCAGTGTCGCTGCCGCTGATGCGCATGACATAGCGCGGGTTCTCGGCGACGAGATCGGCGTTCTCGTTGATCAGCGCCTGCCGCATGCGGGCGGCGTGTTCCTGATCGACACAGAACACGATGGTCTTCTGGTAGCGGTCGCCGCTCTCTTTCAGGAATTGCGTGACCTTCTGCGCGACAAGCTTTGTCCGGTCGTCGATGACCAGCGCCCGGTCGAAATCCTTGGTGTTGTAGATGCGATCCTCGACCTCTGCGCCGTCGCGGTCGACCTGGCCCTTCTCGGGGCGGTAGCCCTCCACATCCCGGTCGATATGGACCTTCACCACCTTGTAGGGCGCGAGGAAACCGTCGCGGATGCCTTGCTTCAGTGAGTAGGAGAACACCGGATCGCCGAAATAGGCGATGTTGGAGACGTATCTCGTCTCCTTCGGCGTGGCGGTCAGCCCGATCTGGGTGGCCGATGAGAAGTATTCGAGTATCTCGCGCCAGGCCGAGTCCTCGGCGGCACTGCCCCGGTGGCATTCGTCGATCACGATGAGGTCGAAGAAGCCGGGCGAGAACTCGCGGAACAGCTTCTGCCGTTCCTCCGGCCCGGTGATGGCCTGGTAGAGACCGAGATAGACCTCGTAGGCGGTGTCGATGCGGCGCTTCTTGTCCAGCGCGAGGGTCAGATCTTCGGTGCTGCCGTCCTGCCGCTCGATGGTCTTGGCGTTGGTCGAGAGCTTGGCCATCGTTCCACCGAAGGGACGGAAATCGTTGACCATGGTCTGGCCGATCAACACGTTGCGGTCGGCGAGGAACAGGATGCGCTTCTTCCGGCCGGCCTTCCAGAGACGCCAGATGATCTGGAACGCCGTGTAGGTCTTTCCGGTGCCCGTCGCCATCACCAGCAGAACGCGATCCTGCCCCTTCGCGATAACCTCGATCGCGGCGTTGACCGCGTTGACCTGATAGTAGCGGGGCGTCTTGCCGCTGCCTTCGTCGTAGTAGTCCTGCAGCACAAGCCTTTCGGCTTCATCGTCGCAGCCTTTCCAGCTCCGATACCGCGCCCAGAGGTCAGCCGGTGACGGAAAGGCATCAAGCGACAGTATCGTTTCGCGTGGCGTGCTGCCGCCGGTGCGATCGTGAAACACGAAACCGTCGCCGTTCGAGGAAAAGGCAAACGGGATGCGCGGCGCTTCCGCATAGCCAAGCGCCTGTTGAATACCGTCGCCAACGCTGTGCTTGGCGTCCTTGGCCTCGATCACGGCTATCGGGACATTCGGTTTGTGGGACAGGATGTAGTCCGCCCGCTTTCTCTGGCCCCGGGAAACCATCTTACCGCGCACAATGATGCGGCCTCGCGTGAAGCCCCACTCTTCACGAATCTGCAACATTTCGTCCCAGCCTGCGCTGCGAAGAGCGGGCGTGATGAACTTCGTGCAGATATCGCGTTCCGAGAGGCTGCGTTTGTCCATGCCAGTCATGTACCTTGCGCGTGGGCCCAGGGGTCGATCAACTCTATGCCGCAGCCTTCGAAATCGGCGACGTTGCGGGTGGCGACGGCGGCACCACGGGCACGGGCTGTCGCGGCGATCTGGCAGTCGGGGAAGCTGATCGGCCGACCCGCGTTGCGGCGATCGACGAAAATGGCCGCGAAGGCCACCGCAGCAGCACTGTCAAACGGCAGAACGCGGCCGGCAAAGTCCTCTGCGATCATCGCATCGATCTCGACGATCAACCGGTCGCGACGTTTGCCTGCGGGCAGGATCGCCGCACCGCGCCGCAACTCGGCCTCGCCCACGGCGCTGAGGTGAAGCGCTGGCGTGTCTTGCCCGCCAAACCATTCCAGCACCGCCGGGGCCGGGCTCGGGCGCATCAGCTCAGATATGACGTTGGTGTCGATCAGGATCATCTTCGCGCCTCAGTCGAAACGCGGTGCTTCCGGCATGGCCTCGCGCGGTGGCAGCTCGAGGGGACCCTCCCCCAACGCGGCGAACCGGCGGTGGATAGCCTCCCCCAGATTCCTGGGCGCTGCCGGTTTTCCCACGGCACGGCGGAGGATTTCCCGTGCTTCTTCCTCCATAGAGCGGCCGTGCTCGGCCGCCTGGATGCGCAAGCGACGCTTCAGACCGTCGTCCAGGTTGCGGATCGTGATGCTGGCCATCTTGCCCTCCATCGCTGATACTTAGGATTACCTAGTGATTGCAGTGCAATCAAGGTTATCTGTTGCTCGAGCCCCCCAACGTCCAAGCGCAGACGAGAGGCAGCGCTCCGCCCACGAGCTTCCGCAAAAAAGGCTCGTTGGGGATGCCAGTCGCAAACCTGGGCGAACCTTGAGGGTTCTGGCACGTTTCCGGCCACCTACGCGTAGCCGCGCTTCGCCTTTGCCATGTGCAACTGGAAGCGCGCGTCCTTCGCCTCAGCCTCGGTGTTGTACCAGTCCGTCCGCACCTGGCCGGAACGTCCGATCCGGCCCCAGTTCCGCACCAGGCCCCAATCTCCGAACAGGCCGCGCACGATCTCCAGGCGGTAGAACCGGTGCAGGTTGGCGTCGGGTTCTGTTCTGGTCAGATGCATGGCCCCAAACTGATACCCATGTGCTTTCAAATACCAAAGCGGAAACTCCGCTACCCTGCGGCACCCTATGAGCCGTCGTCCCCAGGCGTTGCGGCGAAGGCGGAATTGCGAAGCCCATCGAACCGCAATGGCCCAGTTTTCGCTGGGACGCCCCTGACGCGGTGACCGCGGGCCCCTGCCCCGCGGTCCGTGACCGGCGGACGCGCCGCCCGGGGCGGCGGCGCGGTGTCCTTCCCGTTTCCCGGGTCCGCCCAACGGGCCGGCCGGGGCCGGTCAAGGGGCAGGCGTCCGCCTGGATGGCGGCCGGTTCCGGGCGCCCGCCCGTGTCCTCGGCCTGACGGCCTGCGGGCCGCGCCACCGGGCGCCCTTCACCCCCTCTGACAGTCCCCGTCCGGGACGTGGGCCGGGCTGCGCCCGCCCCCTCCGTTCGGTCCGAATGCGGGGGCGCATTCGGCCGGCACGAAGCGGGCGGCGCTGCCCGAAAGGCGGACAGAGGAGGCGCCACAAATGGCCGCGAAATTCGACCCTTACACCCATGTCACCGACAGCATCCTTGCCGAGCTCGAGAACGGCACCGCGCCATGGCGGAAGCCCTGGACCGGTGCGGGGCCGGGCTTTGCCCTGCCCGAGCGCTGGAACGGCGAGACCTATCGGGGCATCAACATCCTGCTGTTGTGGTCGCAGGCCACGCGCTGCGGCTACCGCGCCGCGCGCTGGATGACCTATCGGCAGGCGCAGGAGCTGGGCGCGCAGGTCCGCAAGGGCGAGAAATCCGCCACCGTCGTCAAATACGGCACGGTGGAGCGCGCGACCGAGGACGGCGAGGACCGCCGCACGATCCCCTATCTGCGCGCCTATCGCGTCTTCAACGCCGAGCAGATCGACGGGCTGGCGGCCGGTTTCGACAGCACCGCCGAGGCGCCGCGAGACCTTGGCACCGAGGCCGATCCGGCGCTCGAAGCGGTGTTTGCCGCGACCGGTGCGCGGATCGAGACAAGCCCCGAGCCGCGCGCCTACTATGACCGCGCGGCCGACCGTATCCACATGCCGCCGATTGCGACGTTTCACGCGGCGGCGGGCTATTATGGCACGCTGGCCCATGAGGTTGCGCATTGGACGGGCGCCGCCCACCGGCTGGACCGGTTCGGGCGCTTCACCACGCGGGACGCCTATGCGTTCGAGGAACTGATCGCCGAGATCGCAAGCGCCTTCATCGGGGCGCGGCTGGGGGTGGCGCCGGATTTCGCGCAGAACGCGGCCTATCTCGCCAGCTGGCTCGATGCGCTCCGGGCCGACAAGCGGGCGATCTTCCGGGCCGCATCCGAGGCGCAGAAGGCGGCCGATTTCATCTTTGCCCTGCCCGGGGTGGCGGCCCCTGACGCGGCCGAAGACGCGGCGCGGGCGGCATGAGACCGCCCGACACCCTGCGGCTCGACGGGCGCGCCTATAGCTGGCGCGCCCTGACCGCGCTGCGCCGCGCCCAGATCGCGGCATGGCGTGCCGCCCAGCCCAAGCAGCCCGCCCTGTTTGCCCTGCATGACGACCGCCGCCCGGCGGCCGGGCGCAGCGCCAGCGGCCGCCATGCCGAACCCGGGCTGTTCGATTGACCCCACCTGCCCCGCCCTTCCGAACCGAACAGGAGACATCCCATGAGCGCTTTCTTCGTGTCCTATGGCACCATCGACGACACCGTCGATGCCTTCCGTGAAATCGAGCGTGGCCCCTGCGATGCCGATGCCCTGGGCCGCGCGCTTCTCGCGCTGAACGCCGAGGCGATGCGGCAGCGCTATCCGCAGATCCTCACCGAACGGCTTGAGTGCGGCCGCACCGAACACGCCGCCTATATCGACGCCGCGCGGGCCTATACCTACCGGCCAGGTCACAAGGACCCGCGCCAGCGCGCCAAGAGCGCGGCCTGCCTCGCCTATCAATGCACCGAGGGCGATGTGCCCGAAACGCCGCTCGGCAAGCGCCTCGATGCGGTGGAGACGGCGATGGCGGCGGCGCATCCCTGGCGCCGCGAAGAAGAATGGGTTTCCGCCACGGGAGACCGGTTCGTGCGGGTGTTTTCGGACGGTCTGATCTGGCATCGCGACCGTTCCGAAGGCCCCGAATGGTGGCGGGATGCGGCGCCCGCGGGGGCCGCGCCATGCTGAACCGGGGCCTTGCGCCGACAGGCTTCGCGGGCTCCGAGGCACGCGCGACGGGCTGGATCGCCTTCCCGCATCATGGCTGCCGCGCCTGTCGGATCGTGATCTGCGCCACGCCGATCAGCTGGTTTCAGCGGCATGACTGGCAGCACGAGGGATCGGCGGGCATCCAGATCGGGCGGTGGATCGCCTCGCCGATCCGCCGCTTCCCGGCTGGCGCGACGGACCCCCCGCCATGACCCGGTGGGAATACCGCACGCCGGGCACGGCGCTCTGGTGGTCCGATGTGGCGGGCTGGTGCGCGGCCGCGCGGCGGCTTCTCGGCCCGGCGCTGTTCGGCCCGGCGTTCGGCGGCGCTCGAAGCCCATGCGGCAGCGCTGCCCTTGTCGAGGGTCGCGGCCGAGGCCGACGCCGACGCCATCGCGGACGCGCTCGACCTGTTGAAGCACGGGCCGCCCGGCCTTGCACGGCCGCCGCGCGGGGCGCGGGCGGGCGCACCGCAGACGCCGCGCATCGTCGCGCTTGCGAACCGTGCAGCACGGCTTGCCCGCGATGCCGACGCGCTTCCGACGGGCGGCAACTGGATCGCGGTTCATGGCGATGCAGAAAAGCCCCATGGCGTTCGCAAGCCGTGATCGCGCCGCCTTCGCAAGCCGGCACGCAAGCCTTGCTATCACACAGCGCGTTTGATAGCATCGTTGCTCTGGCACAGGGTTTCCGAATGGCACAGATCACGATCCGCAAACTGCCCGACGCGGTTCACCGCGCCTTGCGCAGCAAGGCCGCTCGGGAAGGCATCAGCGCCGAGGAACAGGCGCGCCGCATTCTTGCCGCGCAGCTGCTGCCCGAGGGCCGGCCGCTTCTCGGCGACAGGCTTTGCCAGATGGCGCACGGTATCGCCGTGCCGGATGACGCGTTTCCGCGTGACCGCAGCGGGATCGTGCCGCCCGATTTCCGGTGATCGTGCTCGACACGAACGTGCTGTCCGAAACCATGGCCGCGGCGCCCGATCCGGCTGTGGTGGCATGGCTCAATGCACAGGCGCTCGAAACCGTCTACCTCACAGCGATCACGGTGGCGGAGTTGCGCTATGGTGCGGCGCTGATGCCGCCGGGGCGGAAACGCCGCCGGATCGAGGATCTGACCGCAAGCTATGTCGACGATCTGTTCGCCGACCGCATTCTTGCCTTCGACCTCTCCGCCACGCTCCTGTTCGCCGAGCGCGCGGCCGCGGCCAGGCGCCAGGGCCGGGAACTCCCCGGCTTCGCCGACGCCGCGATTGCCGCCATCGCCCTGTCGCGCGGCTTTCAGGTCGCAAGCCGCGACACCGGCCCGTTCGAAGCCATGGGCGCCAGTGTCACGAACCCATGGACTGTGCCCATCGAAGGGCATTGATCGGGCCGCCCTCGCGCATGGGCAGCAAGGCACAGCCGGAGGTTGAAGTTTCGCGGGTTATTGCCAGACTGTTCCGCACTGCTTGCAGCTATGGGCGCGCCCGGCCGGGTCCCGGCCGGGCGCGTTCTCGCCATTTCCAAGCGGTTCTGCGGCCGTTTTCTGCGCCCCCTCCCTGAAATTGACCGGTTTGCCTTCTGTTGCTAGGAAGTTCCCCGACGCTTGCGGCGCCGGGCGCGCCCTGCCGGAAGGGAACCGACCATGGGCCGCGCCTCGAAAACCGATCCGCCGCTGACCGCCGGGGCGCAAGCGCCGGCGGCCCCGACCCTGCCGCCTGACGGCGCCGCCCTGCCGCCCGCGCTCGCAGGGCGCCTCGTCGCCTCGGCCGAGCGGGCGGGCGAAGCACCCGACGCGCATCTCGAACGGCTTCTCGGCCCGGCACTCGATGCCGAAGAGGAACGCCACCCCTCGAAGACCCAGATCCGCATCGCGCGCGGCATCGGTATTGTCCTCGCCGCGCTTGCGCTCGCGATGCTCGTCTATGTCGTTCAAAGCGGCGATCTCATCACCGGAATCGTCGTGCTGGCCTTCGCGACCCTGGCCGGCCGCTTCCTGCTATGGCCAGCTTTCGAAAACGGTTTGAACGATGATGTCGGGCGAAAAGAGATCTGGGGTGGCTTCCACCGATGCATGTACGATGAATGGAATGACGAACGACGTAACGAGGATCTGTCGCAACCGGTCCCCGGCGGACTAGGTCCGTACTCCGAGTTTGTATATGGCCGAGATTCATCGGACGACTAAGCATCGACGCCCTTCCTGGACGTATTGGTCATCATGCCGTCGAAATAGTCCGGCCGCAGCGATCCGGCGCCGGGATCGGGGATGCCGTGCAGATCGCGCTCGGCCTGCAGCCAGCGCGGCACCTCGGGCGAGCGGTGGCCGGTGGCCTCCGACGCCATGGCGTCGGAGGCCACCGCCCTGCCCTGCCCGCTTTCATACTCACGGATGGCCGAGGCCAGCGCCCCGCCTGCACGCCCTGGAAACCCTCCCATTCCTCGCGCAGCCCGGCGATCTTGCCCTCCATGGTCGCCGCCGCACCCAGCCTTCGGTCGATCAGCCGCAGCGCCATCGCGTCCTGCACCCGGGGCGAGAACACCGTGTCGTCGGACAGCCCCATTTCGCCCTGCAGCCGGGCGAGCGTCGTGCCGACGATCTGATAGCGGCCCATCGGTGTCGCCTCACGCGGCTCCTGCCCGCTTTGCGCAAGCTCGCCATACACATGGCGGCCATAGGCGCTCATCCCCGGGCCGACGCCGGCGAAGGCCTTCAGCTCGCCCAGGGTCATCTGCGACACCCGCACATCGTCGAACCGCCCGCCATCGGCGCCGCCGGGCCGTTGCGCATGGCCGAACAGGGTGTCGTAATCGCCCGCCCCCTCCGTCCGGTCGATCAGGCCGAGCAGCTTGGCCGAAGGCCGCTCGGCGGCCGAGGCCGCAAGCAGCTGGCGCACCTCCTGCATGGTGCCGGCGGGCGCGGCCCAGGACGCCTGCCACAGCGCGGCGCCGCCCTGGCGGCCTTCGGCCGCGGCGGGTGTTGCGCCGGGGTCGAGCACGCCGCGGGCGTCGCCGGTCTGGTCGTCAGGGAGCACGGGGCCCCGATTGCGGCCGCGGCTCCCCGGCGACGGCGCGGGCGGTTCGGCCGAAGGTGACGGGTCGCCCTCGGCCGCCAGTCCGCGACGGCGCTCTGCCCGTCCGGCGCTGCCAGGCGATGGCTCGGGACTGCCGCCGAGCATGCCACCGAGCATGCCGCCGGCGGCGGCGCCGAGATCCATCAGCCCCTCCCCGATATTTCCCGGGATCTCGCCCACCTCACCGAGCATGCGATCCTGCAACGACTCATCGAGCCCGGTCTGCACATGGCCCTGAACCTCGCTGCTTCCGCGCAGGGCGCCGAGACGATGTGTCTCGTAGCCGGCATCGGCCTCCTGCCGCGCCGCGCCGATCTCCTCGCCGGCCGCCTCCCGCCTCGCGTCGAAGCCGCGCCGGTCGAGCGGCCCGGCCGGCGGCAGCGTGCTCTCATGAACCGGCAGCTCGGCGGGCGGCGATCCGACCTGACCGGTCGCGGGCCGGGCCACCTCGAGCTTCTCGAGGATCGTCGGCAGGACCTGGTCGAGCGCCCGGTCCTGGGCCATCAGCTCGGCGCCGGTGCGCGGATTGGCCAACCGCTCGATCTCGGCCTCGGAATAGCCCTGCGCGCGCCAGGCGTTCAGGATCGGATCGACCAGGGTCTGGGCGAAGCCCGCACCCCGGGCCTCGATCCGGCGCTCGGCCTCGGAAAGCGTCTCCGCCCGTTCGAGCGCCCGGGCGTGGCGGTCGGCCAGCTGGCGGCCCTGGTCCCAGCTGTCGCGGGTGCCCTGCGCCTCGGTACTGCCATAGCTTTCGCTGTCGCCGGTGCGGAGGCTGTCGCTGCTGTCGCGGAAACTGGCGAAGGTCTCTGTGAGACCGGACTGGCGCGCTGCTCTTACAAGCTCCTGCAAGCGTTCTCCTGATCGCCCTGTCAGATTGCCGGCCAGGGACAGGTTGCCGCCGATGCCAAAATTCGCCTGCCCCGCCTCGATCGCTCCCGCCAGCCGCAGTGTCTCCTCCACAGTGAGCCCGTGTTCGCGCGAGAAGTCCTGTATCCGCGACCAGGCCTGGCGGGCTTCCGAGCGCGCGCTGCCGCCCGTTGTCATCGCGCTTTCGGTGCCGAGGCTCTGGCTGGCCGAGAGCTGCTCGCCGGCCGAGGCATAGCGGCTCGCGCTCTGGCCGATGAACTGCGAAAGCTCCGCGCCGGTGGTCGCGACCTGGCGCTCGGCGCGTTCGCGATGCTGCGACAGCTCGTTCTGCAGGGTGCGCGACGCATTGGCCTGCAGCCCGGCATCCGACAGCGCCGATCCCCGGGCATAGGTGACGCTGCCATCGGCGTTCCGGGTCTGCACCGCGCCGGTGGGCATCACCCAGCTCGACCGGCCGGTGTCGGTGACCGGCGAGGTGTTCAGCTTGTTCCAGTTGTGCATCATGAACGAGGTCGAGGCGAGCGTCATTGCGCCGGTCGCCGCCTCGCGCCCGGTTTCGATCGCCGCGCCCTGGCTGACATTCAGCATCGAGGTCGCGAGCCCCGACATCCGCTGCGCGCCGAACACCAGCGCGGTGGCGAGGAACGGCACCGACATCATCAGATAGCCCGCGATCACGCCGACATCCTGTTCCACCGCCTGCACCCCGAAATGGTTGGCCCAGGACATCACGTATTCCGTGCTGCCATTGGCGGTGGTCGACATGCCCTCGCGGTAATAGCCCGCGCCCGCCTTCAGCACGATCGAATGCAGCACCGCCGAGAGCGGGTTCCAGGCGGCGAGCCACACGAAGCCGCCGAAATACCCCTTGATGACCGTCCAGGCCATCGGCGTGAACATCAGGATCAGCGCCAGCGGGAATGCCGCATAATAGAGCGCCTCGAAGGTGATCTTCAGCAGCGGCACCCAGCGGGTCGCGTTCATCCCCACCGCCGAATAGCTCGCCCGGGTCTGCGCCTCGGCGCGGGCCGCCTGATAGACCGACATCGCCGCGTCGTTGCCGCTGGTGGCGATGAAGCGGGTGATCCCGTCATCGAGCGCGCGCACCATCATCGCATGGCGCAGATGGTTCGCGGCATTGGCCGAGGCCATCCCCATCATGTTCTGGAAATCCTGAATGGTGCCGGTCATCCGGGCGACATTGGCCGCACCGCCGAACTGGTTCGATCCCTGGTAGGCGGCGTTCGCCTTCTCGGTCAGAACCTTCGTCACCTCGGCGCCCATGGCGGCCAGGATGTCGGGCCAGCCATCGGCGCAGGCCCGCGTGCTGCCGGTGGCGACATCGTAATAGGCCAGCGCCTGGGGCACATTGGCCGCGATGAAGCTGGGCAGATCGCCGGCCCGGCCCAGATCCTCGAGCGGCAGAAGCCCCAGATTGGCCCCGTCCACCATGCAGTTTTCCATGAAGTTGACGAGGTTGTCGTGGATCGCCGGGGTCACCGCCCGCCACCGCGCGGTCTGCGCCAGCAGCGTCGCGCCGACCAGCATGCCGGTCCGCTGATAGGTCAGGTCGTTCGGCTGCGCCATCAGGGTCTCGATCCGCTCGGTCAGGTAATGCGAGACGGTCGAGGTCAGATGCCCGATATAGGCCGGCGCAAAGGGCACATTGTCGACCGTGCCGTAAATCTGCAGCGGCTGGGTGGTGTCCATGATGATCACCCGCGCCCGCGGCGCGGTCGACAGCCCGCCCACCAGGGCGACCGCGATCATCCAGTACAACACCTCGCGGAAGCTGCCGAACAGCGCCAGCCGCATGCCGAGAAACAGCATGGTGGCCATCAGCGCGATGTAGAGCATGTGGCGCAGATCGGGATGGCCGGCGATCGCGGCGAGGTAGTTGAACACATCGTAAAGGAAGTAGCCGCCGCCGACGGTCCAGATTTCAAATGCCATCAGTCGGTCCTCGCCGCGACCATGGCCGAGAAGCGCGAGCCCGAGAACGCCGCCAGCTCGCCCCGCGCCAGCGTGATCCGCTCGATGTTGCGGATCGCTTCGGCATATTTGCGGGCGGCATCGGCGCGGCGCGCGCCAAGCGCGGCCTTGGTCTGGCGGATGCTGTCGGCGAAATTCGCCGACATGTCGCCAAGCGTGGCAACCCGCGCGGCCGAAGCGACCATCTCGTCGACCGCCTCGTCGATATAGGCCATCGCCAGATCGATCGCGACGAGCTCGGACATCAGCGAGATGTCGTCCTGGACGAACTGGTACTTGTAGGACTTCGCGGTGACCAGCGTGTCGTAGATCGGGATCGTGGTCATGCCGATCAGCGCCACCGCCGCGTCCGCCAGCGCGGTGTCGTTCGAGATCGCATCCGACATCGCCGAGATCACCGCCTCGGTGCGGCGGTACAGCGCGGCATCGGCGCTCAGCGTGACATCGGTCAGCGCCGGGTCGAGGCACAGATCGTCCTCGTCGCAGCGATACATCTGCATGGTGCCGCCCTCGACCAGCATCCGCACCGCCTGGGGTGTCAGCGCGCGCGGCTCGAGCACCCGGCGCCGCGGTCCCTCGTCGTCATTGGCCGGCGCGGTGATGATGATCGTGCCGGTCAGCGTCTGGAAGAAATAGGCGAGCGCCTCGTCCGAGCTCAGAAAGGCGTTCTTCTTGATCGCCTCCCAGGCGAAGTTCTTGTCGAGCTCGACCTGCTCCTTCATCTCGGGGCTCGCCGACTGCAGCACGCCATATTGCGACGGCTGCGCCGAGCAGCCATGCCGGGCCGCCACCATGTCGGCAAAGCCGCCCTCATAGCTGCCGATGGTGCGGCAGATATGCGACGAGGCGGCCTCGTAGCGCGGCCAGACCGAGCCGACGAGCAGCTGCGCGGTCTCGCAGCTGTCGATATTGGTGCTGTTGACCTGCTGGGCGAGCGCGCGGAGCTTGGCGACCACCTCCTGCACCGTGGGCGACATCGATTCGAGCGCCAGTTCGAAGGCAAAGCCGGCGGCGTTCTGCATGATCGCCTCCATCAGCGCGATCAGCTCCTCGGCGTTCAGGAACGAGAACGCGCCGCCGAAAATGTCGATCCCGCCGCAGCCCGCATTGACCGAGGGCAGCTGGATATTGGCCAGCTGGGTGGTACGCGGCCGGGTCCGGACATAGAGCGAGCCAAGCGTCGCATAGCCCGCCCGCTGGCCGTCATAGGCATAGGGCTTCGAGACATTGACCCCGCCGCCGGCGCGTTCCCAGAAATTCGCCAGATCGTCGCCCAGCCCGCCCGCCGCAGCCGCGCCCGGCAAGGCCAGGGCCAGCGCGACCGCGATTGCCCGAACCGGGATCGTTTCCGTTATCCGCATGGCAAAGCTCCCTTTGCACCGGGTCTTGACGGGCTCCCAATTTTGTCCATTATGATACACACCTGCTGGCGCAGATCATGGAACGCAACAGCCGCAAACTGATCCGGATGCTCGAGCGGGATGGATGGACCCGTGTTGCCGTGCGCGGGGATCATCATCAGTTCAAGCATCCCGAGCGTCCGGGCAGGGTGACCGTGCCGCATCCGAACCGCGATCTGCCGGCAGGCACCGTGCGCTCGATCTACCGTCAGGCGGGCTGGCGCTGAGAGGAGACGTCGATGATCTATGTCGCTTTCATTCACCGGGACGAGGCACCGGGTTACGGCATCAGCTTTCCCGATTTCCCGGGCTGCGTTTCCCATGGCGACAGCATCGAGAATGCCATGCGGCTGGGCCGGGAGGCGCTCGGCTTCCATGCCGAGGGCCTGCTCGCCGATGGCATGGCCCTGCCCGCGCCCCGAAGCGTCGATGCGATCATGGCGGATGACGATCTGGCAGAGTGGCGCGAGGGTGCCCAGATCGCCCATGTGCCGCTGATGCTCGATCTTGGCTCTCCGCGCCGCGTCAATGTCTCGCTCGATTACGGGCTGCTGCAGGCAATCGACGCGGCGGCACGGGCCCGCGGCATGACACGCTCGGCCTTTCTGTCGAGCGCCGCGCGCAAGGAGCTCGCCGGGGGCTGACCGGCCCCGGATCACGGCGGGCCCCGTCGGAACCCGGCGCCCACGGGCACCGCGCGCACCACATGGACCCGTTCGAGGATCTGGTCGCCCGCCAGCAGCCCCGCCCCGATCAGCTCGACGCTGTCGGTGCCGGGGTTGACGAGCGCGATCAGCGGCCGCGGCAGATCGGCGATCCCCATCGCGGCGAGCTGCCCCGTATCGGTGCGCGCGGCAGGGAAGCCCGGCATCGCCGCGCCGTCGGCCGAGATCGCCAGCACCTCGACGCCGTAGCGGCGGTTGAGCCCCGCCAGCACCTCGGCCTGGGCGGCGCAAAGCGGGCAGCGCGCGGGGTCCTCGAACACGAACAGAAGACCTTCCTCGGCCGCGACCCGGCGCAGCGTCGCCTCGCGCTCGGCATCGCGCATCACGTCGTAGATCTGGGCGCCGCGCTGGACGAGCGGCCGGCGGGTGTTGGCGTCGAGCGCGGGCCTCCGGAACAGCACCCGCTGCCAGACATCGGCGAAGGTGCCGGCGCGGGCGGCCATCTCGGCATTGATCTCCATATAGGCGCGGACATTCTCCTCGGTCGGGTAGAGCACCGCCCGGTGCTTGAGCTCTTCGACGCGGGCGCGGAACGCCATCATCTCCTCGGTCGCCGTCATCGGCGGCGGCGCCTCGGGCGTGGCTTCGGGCGCCGGTGCGGCCGTTTCCCCGGGCGGCGGCGCGGGCGCCTCCTCCGGCGCCGGGTCGCAACAGAAATGCCAGCCGGTGGTCTCGGGCGTCGCGCAGTTCGGCTTGCCTTACGCGGCCGCCTGTGAGGCGGCCATCGCTACTGCAACGGCGACAGCGATCTTGCCAAAACTACGGGATTCCCGTATGACTGCGCCATGGAGTTCGAGTATGACCCGGGAAAGGATGCATCGAACCAGACCAAACACGGGTTGTCGCTTGCCGCAGGCGAGGCCCTGTTTGCGGACCCCGACAGGCTGATCCTGCCCTCGATCCGCAAGATCGAGGGCGAGGAGCGCTTCAAGGTGGTGGCCCGCTGGCAGGACAAGCTGCACACGGCGGTGTTCGTCTGGCGTGACGGTCGGATCAGGCTCATCTCGGTCAGGAGAAGCAATGATGGCGAAGAACGTGCATACCATTCCGGCTGATCCGGACGATCCGGAAGACTTCGCGGTCGGGGCAGAGGCGCTGGAGCGCGCGCAGCGATCGCGGCTGGTGCGCCAGGTGCGCCACGCGCTCGGTCTCTCCCAGGCCGCTTTCGCCGCAAGGTTCGGCGTCCCGGTCGGCACCCTGCGCGACTGGGAACAGGCACGGGCGACGCCGCCGGCCTTTGCGGTGGCGTATATGCGGCTGATCCGCGAAGCCCCCGACATGGCCGCGCGGGCCGCGGCCTCATAGCCTGCCCGATAGCCTGCCCTGCGGCCGCGCCGTTCACCCCCGATCCTAACGCCCGGCATCGCCTGCCCCCGCCGCGTCGAGGATGCGGGCGAGGTCGGCCAGGAACCTCCCTGCATCGCGATAGCCCGCGATGCGGCCCGCGATCCGGTCCTCGGCCCGGACCCAGACCAGCGTCGTCGGCAGCGTCGTGATCGCGCCCGCGATCGGATGCCCGGCGGCGGGCACCATCGCCGGGAAGGGCGGGATCGGTCGGTTGTCGTGGCTCGCGACCAGGACCGGGCATTGCAGCCGCTGCGCCGCGAGCGCCACCACCGGGGCGGCGTCCTTGCAGACCGGGCACCAGGACGCGCCGACAAGGATCAGCCCGACCGCAGGACTGCCGGCCGCCCTGCCCTGCCCCGCCGCAAGGGCGGCCAGGCCCGCGAGCACCGCCCGCCGGGAAAGCGCGGCGCGGGTCATTCCATCCCCGGGACGACGAAATCGCCGGGATCGGGCAGCCGGCTGTCGAGGAAGTCGACGATGTCCTGCTGGACCGGCACCTGCGCCTCGGCCAGCGCCTCGTCGAAGACCTCGCCGAAATCCATCGCCTGGAGGTCGAGATTGTACATGTCCGAGAGCGTGACATGGCGGCAGGAGGCATTGCCCGAACTGCCCCAGCTCCACCCGGTCTGCAGCCTCGCCTGTTCCTGGAACACCCGCGAGAAGCGGGAATTGTAGGTGCAGTAGGTATAGACCCGCTTGATGCACTGGCCGAACACCTTTCTGTCGCAGCGCCGCCCCACGAAATGCGTGGCCCCGGCCTGGCGCTTCAGCGCCAGATCGCGCTGGCGTGCCGAACAGGGGATGATGCCCTCGAGCACCCCGTCGAGATCGCAGCAGTTGCGGCCCGGCTGGTGGTCGCATTCTTCCTGCGCGCCGACGAAGAACCGGACCTCGCTCGGATCGTCGGTGCCCTGCGCCCGGACATCGGCGACCATCTCGTTGAGGACGTTGAGCCAGGACGAGGCCAGCCCGAAATCCTCGCTGGTCTCCTGTTCGATACCGGTGCAGGTGTCGCCGACGCAGATATTGATCGGCGTGCATTCGGTCTCGAAGGACCCGTCGCCGCCGCCGCAGATGTAATGGCGGTCGTATTCGGTGCAGTTGCCCTCGACCTCGACGATGCAGTCCTCGCCCATCAGGGTGCAGCTGGCATCGTCCTCGACTTCGCCGCAATCGTCCACGAACGCCCCGCCGCCATGGCAGACATAATCGCGCGCCCGCCGCCACCAGCTGCGGAAGAAATCCATCCGGTTGATGGTGCGGGTTTCCTCGCCCTCGATGACGCGGGTGTCCTCATAGCGGCAGGCCGGATCGGCATCGAGCGCGGCGCACTGGTCGTCGATGGTCTCTTCGACATCGCCGAACCCGGTGCGAAAGATCACCGCCGGCGCCATGTCGCCATTCTCGTTCAGGCATTCGAATTCCTTGCGGGTCTGCTCGCACAGGCCGTGGTTCCAGACCGCGCATTCCGAGGAAATCTCCTCGCAGCGCGGGCTTTGCCCGACCGCGACGCATTCGTTCGCGGGGTTGTCGTCGATGCAGGTCCGGAAGCCCTCCCAGGCCGCGCAATAGGCAGCCACCGGAACGCCCCCGACCGTGCCGCCGGGCACCTCTTCGACACAGCTCCACGCGACCGGGCCACAGGTGACACCGGCCGTGGCCGCGCCCGCGGCCAGCCATGCGGCGGCGGCTATTCCTCGCATTCCTCGCCCCCCGATGCCACGAAGCTGTCGCAACAGGAGCCTTCGAAGGCGATCGTCAGACTTCCCGATCCCATCCCGTCGCGGTCGCCCTCATAGACCATCCGGAGATGGCCGGCGGTCTCGACCCATTGCCTTGGCCCTTCCGGATCGGCCGGTGGCACTTCGGGGAGATCGAAGAAATGGAGTGCGTTGACATCCACATCGCGGTTTTCCGAAAGATCGGCAAAAAAGCACGACCCGTAGAGCGTATAGAAAAACCAGTAAAAGACACCAGTATTGTAGAAGCTGGCGAATTCCCGCATCGTGGTAGCTGACGTTGGCATGACATATGCCCCGACCGGGACAGTTGTGGGGGAGTCGGCGCATAACGGCTCACCCGGCTCCGCAAAGGGGCTATCGAAAGGCGAGACATACTGGCCGAAGTCGGGATTGATGTTTTCCGCCCATGTCCCGACGATCTCGTCGCCGAGCGCGAGCTGAACAACGGCCTTGGCGCGAATGCGCCGCACTGACACCGCATCGGCATGAAACCGGTCGGACAGCCGGATCGTGAACATGTGGTCGTAGATGGCAGCATCTGTGTCAGTGCGCGGCGCTTCGGGAAAATGCACTGTCGCCTCGTTCCCCGACCAGGATACCGTTCCGCCATCGAAGGTTACATTGTTCCGGATGCAGGCATTCGTGTCGGTCTCGATCACGCAGGAATAGGTCACATCGCGCTCGCAGAACCGCACGAACACCTCCTCGCGCACATCGCAGCGATACCAGTCGGTGCGGTCGATCCAGATGTTGCGGATCTGGTCGCAGCTTCGCGTCTCCAGTACCTCGCGGCTGGTGCAGAACCGGTCGATCGGCTGCGAGGGCGGCAGATCGGGGTTCTCGCAGCTGCCGGTTTCCTCGGTGAAATAGCTGCCCGCGATGTTCGGGGCATCGCGCACCACCGCATCGGGGTTGGCCAGGTCCTCGGGTGTCACGGTAAAACCCGGCCGGGTCAGATAGCTGTCTTCGGTCCCTTCGAGGACCCGGTTCTGGGTGCCGGGGGTCTGGCGGATGGTCTGGATGTTGTCCTCGAACGTGTTCGGATTGAAGTTGCGCTCGGGCATCTCGGTGCCGGCAAACGGGATCACCACCGTGCCCTCGGCGCCCTGCATCCCGCCCAGATCGGGCATGCCGGGCAACGCCTGCTCGGCCCGCTCGGCGGGGCTTTGCGCGCCGGCGGGCAGCGCGGCGCCCAGCAGAAGAAGGACCATGGCGCGGCTCATCGCGCGGCCGCCCGGGCGAGGATGCGCGCGGCCACCGCATCGGCATCGCCGCCCCCCGCCGCGATCCGTTCGAGCGCCCAGGGCAGCGGCACATTGCCCGACAGCCGGTCATGGACCGGCACCGGATCGTCGGCACAGGCCTGGCTGAGGCAGGGCGTCAGCGGGTCGCGCGCCACCACGACCACCGGCACCGCGGTGATCTCGAAGCGGGCGAAGATCGTCGGATCGATCAGGAAGCCGCGCGCCTCGCCGGTCTCGGCGAAGATGCGTTCGAGCGCCGCGCGGGTCTCGTGGACCGAATTGCCGACAAAGCCCCGGATCACCACCGGCACCCCCAGGCGGTGGCTTTCCTCGAAGAGCTGGCGCAGCGACGGCCCGGGCATCGAGAAGCTGGCGAAGACGAAGGCCTGGGCATCGTCATAGCGCTCGGCCCCGCCAGGCGCGCCCGCACCCTGCGCCTCGGGCACGGGATCGAGGCCGAGCGCCCGGCGCACCCGGTCGGCCGCATCCGGGCTCGGCGCGATCGCACCGATATCGACGCCGAAGGCGCTTTCCGGGGCCGCCTCCTGCAGCTCGAGCCGCTGGCGCAGCGCCTCGGCGCGGCGCTCGGCCTCGTTCATCAGCTGCGGCAGCGGCGCTTCGACCGGCCCCTGGGCGCCCGGCGCAAAATCGGGGATCGGCGCCTCGGCCGCGCTCCGCAGGGCGAGCCCCAGCAGCGCCAGCAGGCCGAGGATCACAGCGCGCAGCAATTCCGCTTCCTCCAGATCAGCCATCCGAAGCTCTCGCCGGCGCGCGGGAACTCGCGCCGGAAATCGACGAACTGGGTCGAGGCGCCAAGCGTCGAACAGGCATAGCGGCCTGCCGTGCTGGGCACCGGGCGGGTCACCTGCAGCCGGTATTGCTGCTTGCGGATGATCGGTTCGAGATCGTTCTCGCACAGCGCCGAGGATTCGTTCTGGGTCTGGCGCGCCAGCAGCAGCCGGTGCATCCGCGCCAGCATCTTGGCCGAGACGGTCTGCGAGGCCTGGATGCCGCCGATATGCGAATTGACGTCGCCCGAGATCGGATAGAGCCCGCCCTGGCAGCCATTGCACCAGAACAGGCCGGGGATGGTGGCGCCACCCGCCGAGGTGCTGGCGCATTCCGCCGCGCAGGCCGCCTGGGCGATCGGGTTGGCAAACAGGATCGCCTCGGGGTTGATCAGATTGGTCAGCTCGGCATTCTGCCACAGCGGATCGATCTCGGAGATATAGGCAATGTCGAACTGGGTGTTCTGCAGGCACAGCCCGTCGACGATCACGCCCAGCCAGGAGATCAGCGGATAGAGGTAGTAATGCGCCTGCCATTTCGACCCGGTATCGGTGCCGTAAAGCGATGTCGGGGTGGAGCGGCCGACCGAGAACAGCCCGAAATCGAGCTCGAAGCCCATATTGACGAAACAGCCTGCCTCGTTCGCGACATCGATCAGCCGGGCGGGTTCCCACAGCCCGATGGCAAGCCCGATCCGCGGCGGCAGGCCGGGGCAGAAGCAGATCGGAAAGCTCGGATTCGGCGGGTCGTAGCGGCTGCCGCCGATCGAGAACGAGAAGCCGCCGATCGAGATCGGGAAGATGCAGTCCCAGCACACCTCGGTGATCGGGTTGAGAAACCGCGCATTGCAGATCGCCGCCGCGGGAGGCGCGGCAAGCGCGAGACAGAGCGCGAGGAAGATGGCGCGCAGCCGCCTCATCGGCCCGGCCCCGGTTGTGCCGTGGCATGGAACCGGACCGGCAGCAGCCAGGCCCCGGCCCCGGCCGAGGGGGCGGCGCGCGGCCCGGCCCGGGGCCGGACCGCCTCGATGGCCCGGGCCGCAGCACCCTCGGCCAGAAGCGCGGCCGCGACCTGCGCCTTCAGCTCGATGAGCGACCCGGCCCGGACCCGCAGGAAGACCCGGAAGCAGCCCCCTGGCCCCGCCGCGCCGGCCAGTACCAGAAGATCGGCAGAGGCCCGGCCCCGGCGGCGGGCCTCCGACAGCGCATGGGCGGCGGCGGCCCGCACTGCCTCCGGCATCGCCATCGCCATCGCCTCTGCCGGGTGGCCAGGCGCAGCAGGCCAGGCGCAGTCCAGCCCGCCCCCATCTCCCCGGCCGATCTCTCGACCCGGTCCCGCACCGCGTCTCCTTCTCATTGCCCGTCCTCCTCCTGACGGCCGCCCACCGGCACGATCTCGACCTGCATCAGCGGATCGGCCCGGGTGATCACCGCCGGCACCTCGGTCACTCCGAAGCGGCCGGCGATCGCGCCTTGCTGGTCGAACCAGAAGCGCCGGCCATGGGCGGCCGTCAGCGCAAGCGGCGCGCCCGCGACCAGCACGATCCAGCGTGTCCAGCTCGTTGCCCTCGGCGAGCGCGAAAGCGCACCTGTTCGGGCACGTCGCCGTCGATCAGCACGATCCGCCTGGTTCCAGGCCGAATGCGCCAGCGGGTCGATCACGGTGCCCGCGCGGGCGAACACCCGGCCCTGATGGTCCGCCAGATCGCGCTGGACGGTCACGCGCAGATCGACCGTATAGACCCGGTGTTCGGTGGCGGCTGCGATGCCGGGCACCGGCACCGGCCGCGCGACCCGGCGCCGGACCTCGGCCCTGCATCGCTTCCTGCATCGCGGCGAGCTCGCCCGAGGCCTCCATGGCGCGGAGCCGCTCGGCGATCAGATCGAGGATCGAGGTCTCGGCGATCGCGAAGAGCGGCCCATGGGCGCCGAAATCCCGCGCCTGGCCCGCGCCGGCCGCGAACAGCGCGGCGATGCAGGCGATCATTGCCGCCGGTCGAGCCATGCCCGCACCTCCGTCCAGTGCCAGAACGGGTATCGGCCAGCCGGCGGCCAGGATGTCCGACCGGTCGAAGAGCCCGATCGCCGCATAACGGCTGTCGAGGCTCGTCGGGCTGTCGCCGAACGCCGCGAGCTTGCCCTCGGGGATGATCTGCGGCGGCGTCAGCGCGGGCACCGCACCATCCATACCGCGGGCCGGCCGGTAGCAGCGGGCGGGCAGGCAGAGCGCCCCGTCGCGATGGGTCAGCGCATCGCCCGCCACCCCGTCGAGCCGCTTGATGAACACCAGCCGCTCGCCATCGCCGAACACGCCCTGAAACGCCGCCGGCGGCACCAGCGCCACATAGGCGCCGCGATGCGCGCGAGCCAGGCCCCGTCGACCATCGCATAGGCGTTGTGCGGCAGGCTGTCCGAGGTGTTCACGACCAGATGCGTCAGCTTGAGCGGCAGCCAGACGAGAAGCACCAGAAGCGCGCCGCCCGCCGGCGCGATGAACCCGCGCCCGGTCATCGGGCCAGCACCCGGTCGAGGATGCGTTCGGTCACATCCTCGGCCCCGGTCAGCACCGCCGCGCTGTCCAGCAGCACCAGATCGTTCGCCCGCGCGAAGGCGGCCGTCTCGGCCAGGATGGCATCGTGGAACCCCGCGACGCGGTCGCGCAGCGCCGCCTCGCCGATCTCTTCGGGAAGCGCTTCGATGAAGGCGATCACGCTCCGGTCGGGGTCGAAGGTGACGATCCGGGCCCCCTGCCCCGCGCCGCGCGCGCCCAGGATCGCCAGGCTCGCCGCGATCGCCACCGCCGCCGTGACCGCATGGCCCAGAAGCGCGATCGCCAGGTCGAGCCGCCCGGCCGGCATCACAGCGCCTCGCCCCGCGCCACCATGGTCCTGAGCGCGGTCACCACATCCATCCCCTCGGCCTCGCGGTAGTGGCGCAGCCGCTCCACCGTCGCGCCCTTCGACGAGAACACCGCCAGCGAGAACGGGTCGAGCACCAGCCGCCCGAAGGCGAACCCCTCGGGCGCCTTGATCGCCAGTTCGGAGAATTCGCCCGGCACCGACACCAGCGATTTGAGCTTCTCCTTCACCGCATCGGGCACGCCGAGCCGGTCGACCGTCTCGGGGCGCTGCGCCAGGAACACGGTGAAGTCCGAATTCTCGAGGCAGACCTTCGAGGCCGGGTTGGCGGTGTAATCGTCGATCGACTGGGTGCCGGTGATCAGCGCGCCGGTGTATTTGCGCGCCCGCCGCACGATGCCCTCGATGAAGCGCGCGGTGCCGTCGCCCTTCAGGAGGTCCCAGGCCTCGTCGATCATGATCGCCACGCGCAGCGACCGCGGCGTCTTGAACATCAGCTCCGAGCCGAGAAAGATCACCATCTGCAGGATGACGCTTTCGAGCCCGCGCTGGCTCTTGATGTCCGAAAGCTCCACCACCGTGAAGGGCGTGTCGACCGACAGGTTGGCCCGGCCCTCAAAATAGCGGCCGTAAAGCCCGCCGCGGGCGAACCGGTTGAGCTTGCCCACCACATCCTTCAGCCGCGGTTCGCGGTCGATCGCGCGCGCCAGCCGGTCGCGGATGTCGGTGACCTCGCCCTCGGGGCCCTTCTCGTCCCAGATCGCCATCACCGCCTCGGCGATCAGGCTTTCCTCGACCTCGCGCACCCGCGTGTCCTGCACATCCGACAGTTCGGCCATGGTGGCGATGACCCGGGTCAGGAGTTCGACGGCATCGGATTTGTACTCGTCCGTGCTCATCGAGGCGGCGTTCAGCACCGAAAACGGGTTCAGCCGGATGTCGCGGGCGCCGTCGAAGGCGATATGGGCGCCGCCGAGGATCTCGCAGGTGGTCTTGGAACGAATAGCCGTCATCGATCACCAGCACCCGGCCGCCGGAGGCGTAGATGCCGGTCACCATCTCCTGCATGAAGACCGACTTGCCGGCGCCCGACTTGCCGATCACGGCGGTGTTGTAATTGCCCGAGGACACGAAATTGTCCCACTGGAAGGTCTGGCCCTGGCGGCCCACCAGCAGCATCCCCGGGCCGCGCGCATTGCCGCGCCATTCGCCATGGAGCGGCGCCAGGCCTGCCACCGCCTCGCCCTTCAGAAGCCGCATCCGCATCAGCCGCCGGAAATCGGCCAGATGCGCCGCCGAGCAGCCGAAGGGCAGCGATGCGAGAAAGAGCGGCAGCTGCAGATACCGGTCGCGCGAGAACCGCAGCCCGGCGCGGCGATAGATCCTTGGCCATGTCCTGGGCGGCAAGCGCGGCCTCGACCGGCCCGCCGCGCGCATAGGCGACGACCGTATAGAGCGTCTCGAACAGCTTCTCATACCAACGGTCATTGAGAATGACCGTTCGCCGCCTCCCGCCCCGCCTCCCCGCCCGACCACCAATCTTGTCCCATCCAATTGGTAAGATTGGTGGTCGGGCGGGGAGGCGGGGCGGGAGGCGGGCCAGCTGCAATGAGTCACACTCATTGCAGCTTGGTATCATTGCCCGCTTCGAGCATCGGGGCAAGGCGGTCGAACTCCGCCTTCTTGCCCTGGAAATCGGCGATGAAGCGGCCGAACTGCGTGCTGCCCGCATGTTCGAGCTTCACCCGCCCCCGCGCCATCATGCCGGTGCTGGTCTCCTGGTCGATCGCGCGGGCGGTGAAGGCGGTCAGCACCGGGCCGGCCGGGCGTTCGGCGATCCGCTCGGGCTGGCCGCCCAGAAGCGCGCCCATCCCGAAATCCCATTCCTTCGGGTAGGCGGTGATCGCCATTGCCGTCGCCGCCATGGCGGGCGATCCGTTGAGCCCGACCGCATCGGCATGCACCGTCAGCGTCGAGCCCGGCAGCTGATAGTTGAGCGCGACCTCGGGCGAATAGCCGTCGCTGCCGGGTGCCCGGTCGCCCCAGCCGGCGCTGTGCAGAAGCCCCGACAGGATGTCGAGGAACCCCTCGGGCGGCACGTCGCGAAGCCCGCCCGCATCGAGAAAGCAGCCCTTGCAGCGCGGTGCGGAACGCGGTCAGCTTGCCCTGCTGCGCAAGCCCGATCTCGCCTTCCATCCAGCCCGCCAGGAACACCCGGCGTTCATGCGGGATGCAGCGCGCCGTGGCGGCGACCCCGAACCGCCGGCCCATCATATGCGCGGCGCGCGCCTCGGCCATCTCGTCGATCAGGGCCGAGACGTTGCGGCGGCTGTCCTGCCAGGCGTCGAGCGCGCCCGAAATCCCGGGCGAGCTCCAGTTCAGCACCTGCAGGCAGACGCCCGCGGGCATCTGCGCCAGAAGCGTGCCATGCAGGTTGCCCGCCACCTCGGAGGCGCCGATCAGCGGCCCGGCCTCGAACAGGAACCCCGCCCCATGGGCAAAGTGGTAAAGCCTGCGTTCGGGATCGTAGCTGCGCCAGGGCAGCAGGTCCGACAGCGCCGCGTCGGGAAACAGCGCCGGCGTCTCCTCGGTCCAGTCGGGCTCGTCGAAAAGCCCGCCCACCAGATTGCGCAGCATCTTCACCGCGGCCCCTCCTGGCGCCAGCGGCCCTTTTGGATCACGAAATGCACATAGCGGCTTTCGTGCAGGATCGCGTCGCCGTCGAGATAGGGAGCGATCCACAGCGTGCCGACCACTTCGGGCGTCCGGTAGGCCGCCGCATTATAGGGATGCCCGCCATCGGGCATGCCGCCATGGCCGCCGGCGCTGCCGGCCTTGCCGGCGGTCAGCGTCCGGCCGGTCAGCATGTCCGCCCGGGCATCCTCGGGCCGTTCGGTCGACGCCCGCAAGCGCGCTGACATCGGCCGGACCGCTGCCATCGACCGCCGAGATCGAGGTGCAGGGCTCACCGGTCTGGGCCGAGCACAGGAAGTCCCGTTCGGTGTTGCCCGACCCCGTGCAGGCGGCCAGCGCCAGCGGCAGAAGGAGCGCGGGCCGTCTCATCCCAGACGCACCCCGCGGATGAACACGAGCTCCACCCGGGTGCCGCCATAAAGCGAGACCACCGGCTGATACTGCTCGGCCCGGTCGATGTAATACGCGCTGAGCGCGCTCGCCGCTTCGCCGAGGCCGCCGCCGATCATCCCCGCGCCGGTCGCGTTCAGCACCTGGCCGGCATTGTTGCGGTCGGTGCCCAGAACCGCCGATCCGGCCGCCGAGATGCCCGAGCCGAGGCCTTCGAGCGCGCCCGCGATCGCCGCGTTGCGCACCAGATCGCCCTCGCGCGAGACCACCGCGCCGCGCACGCCCGCCTTGCCGTCGCCGGCCATGTAGCCCTCGACCGGCACCTCGAGCACCGTGCCATTGTAGTTCAGGCAGGTCATCGAGATCAGCCGGACCTTCACCCGCTCCGACGACAGATCGCCGGTTGCCGAACCGATCACCGTGCAGCCCGTGAGATCGACGCTGGCGCCGCCGCGCGCGGCATAGCCGGCCGTCACCGCCGGGCCGGTGATCCGGAACAGCACCGGGATCGGGTCCTCGCGGCTGCCCACATTGGTCGCCGCATCCGCGCCCGACAGCACCACCGCGCGCATGTAGCTGCCCGCCGGCACATAGTCGCCAAGCGTGTACACGGTGACCTCGCTGTCGTCCTCCGCGACCGGCCGGTCGGCGAGCGCGAAGGCGGTGACGAAAGCGGGCGCGCCGACTGCCGGCATCGCCGCCGGTTCGGCCGGGGCCGCGCGCCCCGGGCGCCGCGGCGACAGGAAATCCGCCCCGCCCGGGCTGCCCGCCGGTGCAGGTGCGGCGGCTGCCGTTGGCGCCAGGCCTGCCTCTGCCCTGCCCTCTTCCAGCTCGGCCACCTTGCCGATCAGCTGCTCGATGATCCGGTCATAGTCGCGCCGCACCGCCTCGAGCGCGCGCGCGAACGCCGCGCGGTCGGCTTCCGCCACGCGGTTCGCCTCGGCCATCTGCCGGGCGATCCGCTCGAGCTCGTTCCGGCTTTGGGTGATCCAGCTCATCTCGGGCGAAGCCGCCGCCGTCCGGTCGCTGATCAGCGTGGTGTCGACCGCGCTTGTCGGGGCGGCGAACTCGGCGATCTGGCCGGGCTGGCTCAGCTCCGAGACGATCATCAGCACCGCAAGGACGCCCGCCGCCCCCAGGCCGAAGACCAGAAACTGCTTCTTGCGCCGCGTCATCTCGGCCATGTCACGACCCCGCCGTCACGACGATCACCCAGGAGGTCTCGCGCGGGCCAAGCGACCGGCGCTGGATCCAGACCGCGCGCACCCCCTCGGCATAGAACTCCTGTTCGCGCAGCAGCCGCCCCTGCGCCCCCGCCGATGCGGCCCGGACCGTCGCCACCAGCCCGTTCGCGCGATAGGTGGCGACCCGGCCATTGCGGCGCGGCGCCTGTGGGCGCGTGATCTTCTCGGCGATGACATTGTCGGTCGACAGGGCCGTCCGACCGGCCACCGCCGGCCGCGCGGCCGCGGCCGCCGCCGCTGCCCCGGCTTCGCGCGGGCGCACCGGGCGGATGGTGATCAGCACCGTCTCGGTCGGGTTGTTCGACGGGCTTACGGTATAGCTGACCGTCATCCCGCTTTCGGTGACGATGTAGCCGCCCTCGCTGCCATCCCCCTGGCCGGTGAAGCGCAGGAACACATCGCCCGTGTTCGCGTCGTTGCGCATGTCATAGGAGCTGGCATCCGCCACGATCGACACGATCCGGTCGCCGAGCACGCTGACCCGGGTGATCCCGATCGTGGTGGCGCGAAAGCGCACCGTGCCGTCCTCGTTCACGCTGTGGCGCTGCGGCGTCGCCAGGGCCGGCATGGCGCCGCCCAGAAGCACCATCGCCAGAAGCACCGCGCGCCACATCAGCCGATCTCCAGCCGGGTGATCGCGGCCAGCCTGACCGATCCCGCCTGCGGCACGAAGCGCAGCAGGATGCGGCGGCGCTCCGAGGTGACGAAAGTCGTCTCGACATAGGTCTTCAGAAACCCGTCAACGACGATCTCGTAGGTCGCGTAATTGTGCTCGAGCTTCTCGGGGAAGAACACGGTGGAGATCTTCCGCTCGCGCATGTCGGTCGCGATCCGGTCGTACTGATCGAGGATCGCGCTGCGCTCGCGCAGCGAGCTCAGCCGGTCGAGCACCTGGCGGCCATAGTCCAGCGTCTCGGGCGTGGCGTTGTACATCGCATAGACCGCATCGAGCGCCAGCGCCTCGACATAGCGCTTGTCGACCGCGCCGCGCGCGACCATGCCGTCCGACACCTGGGTCGGGATCAGCACCACCTGGTTCGACTGGTTCAGGAGCCGCAGCCCCAGGAGCGCATTCGCCCCGATCATCGTCACCAGCAGGACGACCGCCAGGTTGCGGCCGCGCCGCGCGGTCCGGACCGATCGGTCGAGGGCGGCGAACTCCATCACGCCCGCCAGACGATCACGCCGCTGTCGGGCACCGCCCGGATCAGCCGCAGCTCGCGCGGGGCGAACCAGTAGATCGTCGCCATCAGACCCTGCAGCCCGCCATCGCCGCGCAGCGCCTTCCACAACCGGTAGAGCACCAGCCCGGTCACGATGCCGAGCACCACCTTCCTGCCCGCCACGCCAAGCAGGATCGGAACGCCAAGCGCGGCTGCCTCATCCGCGCTGAACATCAGAAAGCGCGGCGGGTCCTGCAGCCGCTGCTCGATCGCCACGATATCCGCCATGCGCCCGGCGCCCTTGCTGGCAACCCCGCCGGGAGGAGGCGGGGCTGCCGCCCCCTACCCTTCCGCCGCCGGGCCCGCTGCCGCCTCGGGCAGCGCCTCGACGGCCACGATCTCGACCATGGCGATATCGGCACTCACCCCGCCGAGGCTTGTCGCGATGTTCTGGCCGTAGCCCAGGAACAGCCCCGCCGCGACCGGCGTGATCATCGCGATCCACCGGCTGGTGACCGCGAACAGCACCACGCCGACGATCAGCGAGATGATCAGGATCAGGTTGCCGCCCGCACCCTGGTAGAGCGTCGTCATATCGGTCCCCATCGCGAACACGCCGGCCTCGACCCCGGTATCGGAGCCTGCCGCCTGCGCCGTCGCGGCAAAGAGTGCCGACCCGATGGCGGCCATGGTGGAAAGGAGCGTGAGTCTCATCGTTGTTCAGTCCCTCTTCGATCGCCACGGGAGTGTGACAACCCAAGCGAGAGCACAGGCCGTCTCATGTGTCAACACGAAACGTGTTGGCCAAGAGACCAAACCGACCCTGTACGGATCGTAATCGATCGTCGATACGTCACCCAACCTGCGCTCAAACCTCACAGAGACGGCGTCATCCCGACGAGGGACATGCGTGGGTGCATCCTCGCGGATGGAAGCGGTGGCTTCTGCCAAGCTGCAATGCGTGTGACCGATGGCAGCCTGGTATCATACCAAGGCGCAATGAGTGTGACTCATTGCGCAGGTCCGCCTCCCGCCCCGCCTCCCCGCCCAACCACCAATCTTACCAATCGGATAGGACAAGATTGGTGGTTGGGCGGGGAGGCGGGGCGGGAGGCGGCGAACGGTCATTCTCAATGACCGTTGGTATCCGCGGGCGATCATGCGCATCCCGCGCCTGATCGCCGGCAATGTCGGACGGTTTTCCACATAACGGGTGCACCGGCGCGCCGAGGCGCCTCCATGCCGGCGGTTCACCGCGAGCGCGTCATCCCGTGATCCGGGGCCGCGTGGCGCGCCGATCAATCCTTCTTGTCGAGAAGGCCCCACTGCCCGGCCCGATACACGGTCTCGCGTATGTTCGACGCGCCCAGGGCCTCCTGCACCCTCAGGAGTTCCATGTCGATCTTGCGCCGCCCCAGGTTCAGCTTCTTCATCATCGTCTGGATGTTCGGATAGTCGAACACATACTGCCTCAGGAGTTCCAGGCCGTAGGGATCGATCTCGCCCGTCCGCTCGACGATCCGCCGGATCACCATGATCAGCGACTTCGCGGCCTTCTCGGTCAGCGCGTCCTTGCTCTTTCGCCCCAGCAGCCCAAGGATCGTGCCGGTCGGCGACGATGCCGTGATCGTCACGCCATGCGTCATGCCGATCGACCGGCGAAGCGCGTCGGCCGGCGTGTTGCCCTTGGGCCAGTCACGCGCGCCCTCGGGCATCCCCATCACCGCCGGATCGTTCAGAAACATCGCCTCTGCCCCATAGCGGGCCACCGCTTCGTCCGGCCAGTCGGTCGCCACCACAGCCCAGGCCATCGGCCCCCGCTGCAAAGCCACCAGATACCCCTCATCCGCGACCGCCTCGAGAAGGCGGACTTCAAGCTCCACGTCCATTTCCCGTCTCCCAACTGCACCGATCGCCCTGACCCAGAGCACGAAACGTGTTATCCTGTGGTTCAGGAAAAGGGAAGACCGGCAACCCGCGTGCCGTGCGATGCAGCGTCGATCAGAGACCAGGCGATACTCCTTCTCTGTCGCACATCCCGGGCAAGGGCTTTCCCGCCGCGCGGTCGTCTCTGTCACAGACCAGAAATCCGGCTCGGGGCGCAGGCTACAGCGCTGTCCGTTCAGACGGAGGGAGTGTTGTTCACAGGTCCTGTTGACGTCCTCTCCGCCCTGATGGACGGGGAGGATGTCAGATGTCCAGCCGCCGCATGGCACTCCCCGTCAGATGCGGCACACTAGCCAAGGTCAATTATGGAAACGAACGTTTTCATTTCTTGCGGTGCTCGCGGAATCAGGGTATCTGGAAACGATCATTGCCATTTTGCAGGCGATAGAGCAGGAACATGCCAAAGGAAAACACCGTTGTCTCTCACATCCACCGCGTGACTGATGCGCAGGACCTTGGCGGGTGCATTCGGGCACATCGCAAGCGCCTGGGACTTACCCAGGAAGACCTTGCCCTGCAGACAGGTATTTCCCGACCGACGATCCGCGCCATCGAACAAGGCAAGGAAACGGCCCGGGTGGGCCTTGTCCTTCAGATCTGCGCCGATCTGGGCCTGGTCCTTCATCTGAGGGACGATGGATCTTGCTGACGCTGGACGTCCATATCGAATCCGTGGCCAGCCCCGTCGGAAAGCTGACCCGCCAGGCGGACGGATCCTCGCGGTTTCGCTACCTTCAGGATGGTCTGCCGCATCCGGTTTCTCTCGGCCTGCCGATCCGCGAGGAGCCCTTTGGCGATGCGGCAACGCGCGGTTTCTTTGCCAACCTTCTGTTTGAAAACGCGATGCTGGACCAGGTGATCCGACGTCACCGGATCGAGCGGGGGGATTTCGTCGGTCTTCTGTATCATCTTGGGGCGGATTGCCCCGGCGCGCTGTCCTGCACGCCAGAAGGTGCGGCGGCCCCCAAATCCCCGGGTCTATTGTCGCAGGACTATGATCCCCTGACGGCGGTGGACCTCACCCGGATCATGACCGCCCTGCGCGATCACCGCCGCCTGCCCGCCACCCAGGCCGATCCGTCCCCCCTGGCCGGGGTCCAGGGTAAGATTGCCCTGACGCAGATGCACAATGGCGGTTTTGCCTTGCCCAAACCCGATCGCGGCGTGCCGACAACCCATATTCTGAAGGTGCCGCGCCCGGGTCACACGCATGAGGTGCACCAGGAGCACCGCGCCTTGCAGGCGATGGCGGCGTTTCAGGACCATCCCGTGGCAAAAACCACACCGATTGGCGAGGGGGACCTTCAGGGGTTACTGATTGACCGCTTTGATCGTGTGGTTGAAGGTGATCGGATCAGGCGCCTGCATCAGGAAGATTTCTGCCAGGCGCTTGGCTTGTCAGCCGAGCTGAAGTACGAACGCCGGGCGGCAGAGCCCGGAATGCGGTTCGACGCAAAGGCCATGGGGGGGATCATTGCCCGTACCGCCCGACCAGGGGCTAACCGATTGGCCCTGTTTCAGATCACGCTGGCCAATCTGCTCCTGGGCAACACCGACAATCACGCGAAGAACCATGCGCTGCTGTATCGCGGACCTGTTCCCGATTTGGCCCCGGTCTATGATGTCATCCCAACCATCATCGATCCCGAAGTTACCCATGAACTTGCCTTCCGGATCGGTCGTGCGCGGATGACCGACGAGCTGCAGCGCACCGACCTGGTCCAGTTCGCCCGCGATCTTGGCATGCGGTCCTTCACAAGCGGGCACAAGGCCAGGCTGTGCCAGATGTTGACCCAGGCGTTTGACGGGATGGGGACATTGCGCGGACCTGTGGGGAAACGCCTGCGCGATGTCCTTGCCGAGCAGGGCAGGCATCTGAACACGGCCGCCGAATGCAACCTGCACGTTCCCGAAGGCGACCTGATCGTGATCAATCGCCCCTGACCCCGACGCCAGGCATTGCGGTGTTTGTCAGCTGCTCGCGGACTTGGGAAGCTGGGTGGCTTTGTTGCATAAATGACGTGAAGCCGAAGCTTTCCTTTTGACCGGAAACACTTATCCCATTGGCTCAGTGCGAAACGTCGCCAGATAATGGAGGACGCCCACGGTTGAGAACAAATATAGAACACTTTTTTCCGATCATGACGGATACGCATATCCTGCAAGGAGCAATGGGGCCCCCAGATAGCCCTGCGCCATTCACAGAGATCACGCTTTCTGCCAGAGACTTCCGAAAAGGCCGCGCTGTGATCGCCTGCGGCCAGGCCAGCCACCTTGGAGGGGAGTACCGCTCGGTTACCGGTCGGTTACCGGTCGGTAACTCGGCAACACAAGCAGTGGCCGTAGATCTGGGACGTGTAGTCCGGAACCGGTTACCGACCGGTAACCGAGCGGCCGTTGTGGCTCATGCCCGCAAATCCGCGGCCACCCGCCCTGCCCTACTCTCCATAGAGCACATTCTGGAACGCCTGAGCCGCGGCCTCGAGCCGCTCCCGATCAAACTGCCCAAAGTCCTGCCTCGCCAGCAAGCGGCACTCGCGACCCTTTGCCGTCACCTTCAGACCCCCAAGCGTGAACTCGTACTTGTCCCGGCGCTGTCCCCCGCGCCGGGTACCCTGCGCCCCTGCCCCGACTCGAGACACAAAGCCCCTCAGCACGCCGTCCTGTTCCGCCACGTCCCGGCACCGCCGCAAGGCCTCTCGAAGACCATCGGCGGATTCAGGCGCTTCCTTGATCCGTCGCGCAACCTCGACACCAAGGTCGCGCGAAACGGCCTTGGGGAACTTCAAGTCCTCACCAAGCCGCATCAGCACCGAGACGAAGGCCCGGATGTAAGACTGCTTGACCTTGTGCAGCGATGCATAGATCCGCCCGACCAGCTGTTCAGGAGCCAAATCGACCACGCCGGCGTCACGGCTTGCTGCGATGGCGACCCAAGCCAGTTCAGCGAAAGTGAGATCTTCCCGGATCACGTTCTCCTCTACCATGTCGATGAACAGGCCCAATCGATCGCCATCTGTCGCCGCTACCCGCGCTGAGACCTCTGCGAACCGTTCGTCCCCGGTCTCCTCGAAGAGCTGCCACAGCGCGGTGAGGCGCCGCCACCCTTTCTTGAGCTGGAACGTCCCCTCTTCGGCCCGCCAGACCTCGATCGGCTCCTTCTGCCCGCGGCTCCGGATTGACGCCTTGAGTTCCTCCATCGTCTCGGATTGCGCCACCGCGTCGAGATCGATCCTGTCCCTTGGCAGATCGTCGAGCCGGATCTTGTCAATCCGGATCATCTCGGCCACCCTGCCCTCGCTCACGGCATCACGGTACTTCTGAGCCTCTTCGTCATTCTGCCGCCGCTTGCGGACCAGTTCGGCCGTGCTTTCGTTCAGCGTCGCAGCCGTTTCCCGCACCGCGACCGACATCGGGCCTGCATCGCGCTGTGCCCGCCTGACATCCTCGTCACTCAGCGGCTCGAATCCGAACTTGTTGCGCTTGACCATCACACCGCCTCCCGAAGCTGCGCCAATTCCCGCCACGACTTAAGAACCGTCTCCCGGAACTCGGCATAGGCCTGGTCGAAGGACGAGCGCGCGCGCTTCCATGTTTCCCGCGTCATTTCGCGATAGTCCTGCTCATAGACCGAGTTCTGGAACCGCCCGGCCTGCTCAACCGCCCGGGTCATCTCGATCGCGTTCCGGCAAACATCGGCGCCGAAGACGTTGCGAAACGCGTCCATCATCGCCTCATGTAAAGGGTTGCTCGCCTCGTACCGCGTCATCAGTGTCAATCGGCATTGAATCGTGACCCCTTATCGGCGCCCAAAATTGACCCCCTGGAGCTAAGCTGGCCCGGCGCTGCGTAGTCCTCATGTAACGCAGCGGCGGCGGGCCAGCGGGGGTTCGGTTTGCGCTATGCCCGGTTTTTGAAGCGCCAGCTTTCGTTCCCGGTCTCGACGATCTCGCAGTGATGGGTCAGGCGGTCGAGCAGCGCGGTGGTCATCTTCGCGTCTCCGAAGACGGTGGGCCATTCGCCGAACGCCAGGTTTGTCGTCACGATGATCGAGGTGCGCTCGTAGAGCTTGCTGATCAGATGGAACAGGAGCTGACCGCCGGTCTGGGCGAACGGAAGATAGCCGAGTTCGTCCAGGATCAGGAAGTCCAGGCGGGAGATCAGGTCCGCGGTGCGGCCCTGCCGTTCGGCCCGGGCTTCCGCGTCGAGCTTATTGACCAGATCGACGACGTTGAAGAACCGGCCCCGGCGGCCGTTTCTGATGCAGGCGCGCGCGATGCTGACCGCGAGATGGGTCTTTCCTGTGCCGGTGCCGCCGATCAGCACGAGGTTGCGTTGATGATCGAGGAAGTCTCCGGTGGCCAGATCCCGGATCAGGGTCTCGTTGACCTCGGCCGCCTCGAAGTCGAACTCCTTGATCTCCTTAGCCAGCGGCAACTTGGCGATGGTCATCTGGTACTTGATCGAGCGCGCCTGCTTCTCACTGATCTCGGCGGTCAGCAAATCGCCGATGATCCGTTGGGGTTCGTGCTGTCGCTTCACCGCCGTGGCGATGATCTCGTCGTAGGCCGTCCTCATGCCGTAAAGCTTCAGCTGACCCATGGCGTCCAGCACCTGTGATCGTTCCATTCGCGGTTCTCCTCAGGCTGTCGTAGCGATCGCAATTGGCCGCGGGCTCGCGGCCCAACTTCAGTGCATCCGGCGTCGTGATTGTCAGGGGCGGTGGCGGTTCGCGGCGACGCGCCAGGATGTTCAGAACGACGCCGGCGGAATGGACGTTGTGGGCCAAAGCCTCGGAGCAGGCGGCTTCGACGGCCTCCAGCCCGTCGGTGAGCACGGCCCCGAGGATCTCGACCACCTGCCGGTCGCCGCCGGGCTGGCGTTCGAGCTTGCGCTGAACCCGGCGCAGGGCCGGTGGCAGGTCCCAGTCCTTGAAGGGGGCTCCGTTGCGCAAGGCGCCTGGTTTGCGCGCCAGAACCGGGATGTAATGAAGCGGATCGTAGATCGTCTTGCCGCGACCGAAGGCGCGCTCATGCCCGCCCCACGACCTGACCGTCCTGCCAGCATTCCAGGCGGTCGGCATAGGCGCGGATCTCGACGGGCCGCCCGACCGCACGGGCGTCGACCGAGTAGCGGTTCTTGTCGAAGCGCACGAGGCAGGTCTTGGACACCGACGCCGGGACGGCGTGGAATCCATCGAACGGACCGACATACGGCACCAGGCTCGACCGCTCCTCTTCGAACACCTCCCAGATCGTCTTGTCCGGAATGTCGGGGTGCCGGTTCGCCTTGGCATAGGCAATGCACCGGTCCCCGAGCCAGGCATTCAGCTCGGCAAAGGATTTGAACTTCGGCCGCGGCACGAAGAACCGTCGGCGGAGCACGCCCACCTGGTTCTCAACCTGCCCCTTCTCCCAGCCCGACGCCGGTGTGCACGCCACCGGATCGACCAGGTAATGTCCGCACATCTGCTGGAAACGGCGATTGTAGGCGCGATCCTTGCCCACGAAGATCGTGTCCACCGCCGTCTTCATGTTGTCGTAGATGCCCCGCGCGCAGGCGCCGCCGAAGAAGGCGAACGCCCTGTCATGGGCATCGAACACCATCTCCTGCGTCTCGCGGGGATAGGCCCGCACGAACGGCATCCGGCTGTGACACAGGCGGACATGGGCCACCTTGACCGTCACCGTCACGCCATCGAGGATCACGATCTCATGGCTCCAGTCGAACTGGTAGGCCTCGCCCGCATCGAAGCTCAGCGGAACATAGGCACTGGCCGAGGCTTCCTGCGCCACCTTCGACCAACCGGCCGCGTAGCGCCGAATGGCATCATAGCCGCCGCCATAGCCGCGGTTCCGCAGCTCTTCGTAGATCCGAATGACGGTCAGACGCTCCCGCTTCGGTCGCCGGGCATTCTCGGCCAGCATCGCGTCCAGATCCGATCGCCAGGGGTCAATCTTCGGTCGGGGCTGAGTCGTGCGATCGTAGGTGAACTCGGTCGCGCCCGATCGGATGACCTTGCGCACCGTGTTCCGCGACACCCGCAGCTCCCGGCAAATCTGCTTGATCGACTTGCCATCGACGAAATGCGCCCGCCTGATCTTCGCGATCGTCTCCACAACCAACATCCCCTGACTGCTCCCTCTCGTTCCAGAGGAAGCTTCTGAGCAGAAGTATCAGGGGGGTCACTTTTGGACGCCGATCACCCCAAGATGAGGGTCAATTTTGCATGCCGATCCACAGCCTGCGGCGCGCAGGGCGGTGAGCTGGGCATCGGCCGACTGGTCGCCGGTCGATACGCGCGCATAGCCCCGTTTGCGGCCCATGCCGGCCCTCCCTGGCGGTTTCCGGGCGTGTGATACAACACTACGAAGTGGCTGCAAACGGTCGTTTGGTCCCGTGCGATGATCTGCAAGGCGCAGTGACTACGGTGTGGGGCAGGGGGGAACACCGTTGAAATACAGGGTGTTATGGGTCAGGCTTGGCGCGAGACCGATGCCAGGGCGGCGTAACAAGCCGCCTGTGCGGTGTCTGTTGCGAGTCGCCACAAGATCCCCTTGGTAGCGGCGTTCAGGCATGCTTGAATGTCATCATATGTAGCAAAGCATTGGTACGACTATGATCTGGAACGACAACGATTTCGGTCAGGATGCCCCGGGACAGCCACCCTGGGAGCGGATGATGCAGGACGAGCGGGCTTTTGCCGCATTGCAGGATCCGGCGTCCTGGCTCGCGGCTCAGAACGCGCTGTCGGGACTTCTGGCGCAGGCAGCGGCGGCGGTGGCGCGCGCCGATGCGCTGTTCGCGGCCGATCGCGCCGGCGGGCTGGCGGAGCGCATGGCGGTAGAGGGGGCTGCGGCGATCGCCTGGCATGCGCTGTCGCGGATTGCCCCGGACGCGCTGGCGCTGTACCTGCACGGGGCGGCGCTGGCCCCGGCCGACGACCTGGCGGCGCGCGATCTGTTCCTCGCAGGCGCCATGGCGCGGCACCTGCGCGGCCCCCCGCCCAGGCCCGGGGAGCCGCTGCCCGACCGCGTCACGGCGCATATCGACCCGGCGGTGCTCGATGACCTCAGGGAGAAGGGCAGGGGGCTCGACTTGCTGGTGCGGGCGGGCTTTGTCTTCCAGCGGCTTTACAGCTGGACGGCGGAGGCGCCCTCGGGCCCGGCCGAGGCGGCCTTCGGCGCGATGCGCCATGTCCATGGCGCGGCGTTCCGGGCGCTGCCGTTCCTGCCGGTGGCGCTGGCGCCCACAGGCCGGTGGGCGCTGCCGTCGGGGACGGTGCCGGACCGGCTGGCCACCTGGCTGCGCGCGCAGACGCGATGGCGCTGGAGGCGCGCATGCTCGACGCCTGGCAGGACCGCGCCGCGCGGGTCGGCGCGCGGAAGGGCAGGGCGCTCAAGGCCGCGACGGCAGCGCTCACCGAACACCCGCTCGTCTCGGTGCCGCTGCTGTGCACCCCGCGCTATGGCCTGTCGGCCCGCGGCGCCCGGCAGGCGCTGAAACGGCTGACCGCGGCCGACCTTTCCCGAGAGATCACCGGCCGCGGCCGCTTCCGGCTCTATCGGATCGCTCAGGGGAAGGTGCCTGGCGTGTGAGGGGCCAGCGCCATAGTCTGCGGCCGCATCGGCCGCACCGGCCGATCCGCCATGCGGCTGATCCTCGACACGCATATCCTGCCTTGAGCGGCCGACGATTCGACCCCGCGCCGTCGCCATCTTCTCGATGCCGCCGAGGTGCTTTACCTGTCCGCCGTCAGCGTCTGGGAGATCGCCATCAGGCGCCGAAGCTGAGGTTCGAGGTCATGACTGTCGAGCCTTTCTCATGGTACGCCGCCAAGGTCTGGACGAACAGGTGGGCAAATCGCCTGCTTCCCCTCGAAAACGACCGGCTTTGAGGAGTTTGCGCTTCCCTGTCCGCTGTGTCCCATGATACCGGACAAGGAACCGGCCATCATGGCGGAACGTATTGCGCTTCGGCATGTGCACGATTATGATATAGTGATGTTTCTATCGTTATCCTTGGCAGCTAAGGAAGCGGACAGAAGGACGGACAGATGAGCATCCCCGACGCTGGTGAGACGATAGGCTTGTTCGAGCCCCTCATGGTCTCGGAAGGCTCACCCGCGCGCGCGGGCTTGAACGATCTCGCGCTCGAGCTCGCCGAGAAGTCCGCCGCCTTCCGCAGCAGCTTGCCTGCGTCTACCGCCGAGGCGCTTGCCGATCTCGTGCGCGCCATGAACTGTTACTACAGCAACCTTATCGAAGGGCACGACACCCATCCCATCGACATCGAACGCGCGATGCAGGGCGACTACAGTGCCGATCCGAAGAAGCGGAACCTTCAGCTCGAAGCCAAGGCGCATGTCGCCGTCCAGAAATGGATCGACGAAGATGGCATGGCAGAGCCGCCGACGGCGCCTGCGTCAATCATCGAGCTGCATCGCCGCTTCTGTGAGCTGCTGCCGCTTGAGCTTCTGTTCGTTGAGGACCCCGAGACGGGCGAAAAAGTCCTCGTTGTCCCTGGCGAGCTGCGCACGCGCCATGTGGAAGTCGGGCGGCACGTTGCCATAAGTCCTGGCGCGGTGCCGCGTTTCCTCGACCGGATGCACAAGGCTTACAGCCTTCCCGGCAGGATCGCGCCGATCCTTGCTGCGGCGTGTGCCCATCATCGGCTTCTCTGGGTGCACCCTTTCCTCGACGGGAACGGTCGGGTTGCCCGCCTTATGTCCTATGCCATGCTGCGCAGAACGCTTGATACACGCGGCCTCTGGTCCGTGGCGCGGGGGCTTGCCCGGCAGGACGCTGCCTGCAAGGAGCACCTTGCCGCCTGCGACGGTCCCCGCCGTGGAAATCGCGACGGGCGCGGGTCGCTAAGCGAAGCCGCGCTTGCCTCCTTCGCGGGCTTCTTCCTGCGCACCTGCATCGACCAGGTGGCGTTCATGGAACGTCTCATGCGGCCGGATCGGCTGCGCGACCGCATCCTGATCTGGGTTGAAGAGGAAATCCGCGCCGGAGGTCTGCCTGCGAAATCCGATGCCGTGCTGAAGGCGGTGCTCTATCAGGGACAGATCGAGCGCGGGGAGGTCGAAACCATCCTCGGGACCAGCGACCGCACCGCGCGGCGGGTGACATCTGCGCTCATCGAAGCGGGCGCGCTGTCCTCAGTATCAACCCGCGCGCCGCTCAAGCTGGCGTTCCCTGCCAAATATGCAGGGCGGTGGATGCCGGGGCTGTTTCCTGAGCAGGATGCATAACGGCTATCGCCTTAAACTGATGCGGTGGATGCCCCCACCAGCGGCATCTCGTATGCCATGATGGTTCCCATCGGAACCAAGTGGAGGGCACATCAATGACGACGACAATCAACATGCCGGCGATCGATTTGGCAAAGGGCAGCTTTCAGGTCTGCGCGGTCACAGCGGATGGGGCGGTTCTATACAATCGAGTTTTGTCGCGAATGCGTCTGGCGGCGCTTCTCGCCGGGCAGCCCGCCTGTATCGTGGCGATGGAGGCCTGTGCCACGTCGCCCCATTGGGGCCGGGTGGCGCAGCGGCACGTGAGGTGCGGCTGATGCCGGCGGCCTGGGTGAAGCCGTTTGTCAAACGGCAGAAGAACGACAATGCTGATGCCGAAGCGATGGCGGCGGCGGCCTCGCGCCCGCGTTCAAGCTCGTCGCAGCGAAGGGGCCGGCGCGCCTGAAGGTGCTCGAGAACGCGCTGGCCGACGAGACCAGCGATCTGCCCGGCCCGGTCCGGGAGATGGGGACGATCTATCTCGAGCAGATCGCGCGGCTCACTGAGGCGATCGAACGGCTCGCGGACGAACTCAAGGCAGCCTCGAAGACCGATGCACAGCTGCGCCGGCTGTGTACGATACCAGGAATCGGCCCCGTCACCGCAGGCGCCGTCGCGGCGTTCGCACCCGATCTCGACACATGCGACAGCGGGCGCAGCTGCGCCGCCTGGCTTGGCCTGGTGCCACGGCAGAGATCGACGGGCGGCAAGTCCAGGCTGGGTTCGGTCAGCAAGATGGGGCAGACCGGCATCCGCCGGCTCCTGATCGTCGGCGCGATGAGCGTGATCCGCCGGGCGGTCCGCAAGGGCGGCAGTTCGAACCGCTGGCTGGCCGCTCTGGTGGCACGCAAGCCGAAAATGGTCGCGGCCGTCGCGCTGGCGAACAGGATGGCTCGGATGATCTGGGCCGTGACGACAAAGCAGGAGGATTACAGAATGGCGTGACCTGACCCCCGGAGGCGGGACGAAGGCACGGCATGGCCGCAAGGCCGGGGCGCGCGATCGACGCGGCGCAGGCGACACGGACTTCGAAGTTCAAGGCAGGGACATTCAGTCCCGGGGCGCGAGCGAATGATCGCATTCATTGAGGAATGCCGGGACGAATTTGGTGTCGGGTCGATCTGCAGCGTGCTGCCGATCGCGCCATCGTCCTACGACGCGCAGCTGGCCATCCGGTGCGATCCCTCGAAGGCCTCGAAGCGGGCGCAGCAAGATGCGCGCGACAGCCGGGAAATCCGGCGTCTCTTCAGCGAAAGCGGCGGCCGTTACGGTGCGCGTAAGGTTTGGCATGCGCTGCGTCGGGAAGGCTACGACATCGCCCGGCTCACACGGTGGAAAGGCTGATGAAAGGTAAGCTTTCGGCGGTGGCCGTCTTCCCGATCTGTCCGGCTTAGTCGTATCTGCCGGTATGGGCGCCCATACGGACAGTTTGGTTTCGCGGCTCGAGGTAGTCGAGGTTGGTCGGCGCCGCCGCTGGAGCGACGCGGAGAAGCTGCGGATCGTGGCCGAGAGCATGGCCGGTCGGCGGCTGGTCTCCGCGACGGCGCGCCGGCACGGGATCTCGCGGTCGCAGCTCTATACTTGGCGACGGCTCGCACGAGAGGGGCGGCTGGTCGACGAAGGCGACATGGTCGAGGCCGCCGCGCCGACCTTCGCGCCGGTGGTGGTCGCCGCCGATCCGCCGAGGCCGCCCGCGCCGGGTGAGGACCGCGTGGAGATCCTGTTGGCGAATGGGCGGCGGGTTCTGGTCAGCGTGGGCGTGGACGCCGACGGTCTGGCGCGCCTGGTCCGGGCGCTGGAGCGGGCATGATCGCGCTGCCGCCGGGGGCGCGGGTCTGGCTGGCCTGTGGCGTGACCGACATGCGCCGGGGGATGCCCGGGCTGGCGTTGATGGTGCAGGAGGCGCTCGGTCGGGACCCCCATGCCGGGGACCTGTTCGTTTTCCGCGGCAAGCAGGGATCGCTCCTGAAAATCCTCTGGCATGATGGCGTCGGCATGTCGCTCTACGCCAGGCGGCTGGAGAAGGGACGGTTCATCTGGCCGACGCCCAAGAACGGGTCGGTGGCGATTTCGGCGGCGCAGCTTGCTTATATGCTCGACGGAATCGACTGGCGAAACCCGCGCCAAACCTGGCGGCCGCAGACGGCGGGATAGCCGCTGCGGCGGCGATTCTGCTTCAAGTCTCTGATTCCATGCGGTAAACTTCCCTGCATGACGGACGTCGCCGCCGAGATCGAGGCCCTGCGCGCCGCCCTCGCCGAGGCCGGGGCGCGGGCCGACGCCAACGCCGCGGAGGCCGCCCAAGCCAAGGCGGCGGCGGCTCACGCCCAGGCGCTGGTGTCTGGTAGCGAGGCGCTGATCGCGCATCTGAAGCTCGAGATCGAGAAGCTCCGGCGAGAACTCTATGGCCAGCGCTCCGAGCGCAAACAGCGGCTGCTCGATCAGCTCGAACTCCAGCTGGAGGAGATGGAGACCACCGCCTCCGAGGACGAGGCGCTCGCCGCCGCGGCGGCGGAGAAGGCCAAGACCACGGTCGGCGCCTTCCAGCGGCGCAAGCCGGTCCGCAAACCGTTCCCCGAACATCTGCCCCGCGAGCGCGTCGTGCTGCCCGCGCCCTGCAACTGCGCCGCCTGCGGCTCGTCGCGGCTGACCAAGATGGGCGAGGACATCACCGAGACGCTCGAGGTGATCCCCCGCCGGTGGAAGGTGATCCAGACCGTCCGCGAGAAGTTCAGCTGTCGCGACTGCGAGCGCATCAGCCAGCCGCCGGCGCCCTTCCACCCCACACCGCGCGGCTGGGCCGGCCCGAGCCTTCTGGCGATGATCATCTTCGAGAAGTACGGCCAGCATCAGCCGCTCAATCGCCAGGCCGAGCGCTACGCCCGCGAAGGCGTCGAACTCAGCCTGTCGACGCTCGCCGACCAGGTGGGCGCGGTCGCCGCGGCGCTGGCGCCGCTGCACGCGCTGATCGAGGCGCATGTCATGGCCGCCGAGCGGCTCCATGGCGACGACACCACCGTGCCGCTGCTGGCCAAGGGCAAGACTGAGACCGCCCGGCTCTGGACCTATGTCCGCGACGATCGGCCTTTCGGCGGCCCCGCGCCGCCGGCCGCGCTCTTCCGCTTCTCGCGCGACCGGCGCGGCGCGCACCCGCGACAACATCTCACCGGCTGGAGCGGCGTTCTCCAGGCCGACGCCTATGCCGGCTTCAACGCCCTCTTCGCCGAGACGCGCGAGCCGGGGCCGATCCTGCCCGCCTTCTGTTGGGCGCATGCTCGGAGGAAGTTCTTCGAGCTGGCCGACATCGCCGCCAACGCGCGGCGCGGGAAGAAGGCGACCCCGATCTCGCCGCTCGCCCTCGAGGCGGTGAAGCGCATCGACGCCATCTTCGATCTCGAGCGCGCCATCAACGGCCTGCCCGCCGAGCAGCGGCTGGCGACCCGAAAAGCCGAGATCGCACCGCTCGTGGCTGATCTCCACGCCTGGATGACCGCCGAGCGCGCCAGGCTCTCCAAGCACGCCCCCGTAGCCAAGGCGATGTCCTACATGCTGCCGCGCTGGGACGACTTTGCCCGCTTCCTCGATGACGGCAGGGTATGCCTCACCAACAACGCCGCAGAGCGTTCGCTGCGCGGCGCAGCCCTCGGACGAAAGGCGTGGCTGTTCGCCGGTTCCGAGCGCGGCGGCCACCGCGCCGCCTTCATGTACACCTTGATCGTCACCGCCAAGCTGAACGGCGCCGATCCGCAGGCCTGGCTCGCCGACGTCCTCGCCCGCATCGCCAGCACGCCGATGAACCGACTCGACGAACTGCTCCCCTGGAACTGGGTCGCTGCCCAGAAAAGCCCCGGCGTCAAGGCAGCCTGACCGCGGTCCCCGCCGTAGGCTTACGATGAAAGCGATGGGATTATACCAAGGCTGTGACCGTCCGGTGTCGCCGCTCTGGCGCTCGTCCCGCGTGACCTGTTACGCTGCTTGGGCAGCGTAACGCCAGGGGAGCAACTCGTCCAGCCGAGTGATCTTGTGATCGGCAATTTGGCCCAGCACCCAGGTGAGCCAGGCCTGGGGGTCTACGTTGTTCAGTTTGGCGGTTTCGATCAGCGTGAAGGCGATAGCCATGGTTTTTCCACCACGCGCGGAGCCTGAAAACATCCAATTTTTTCGCCCGATGGCCACCGGTTTGACAGCGCGCTCGGCTGCGTTGTTGTCCAGATCCAGGTGGCCGTTGCTGAGATATGGCCGCGCCTTCGGCATCCGGCCCAGGGCATAGCGGATGGCCTGGGCCAGGGGAGATTTGCCTGATAGCCTGGGCAGTTGCGCATGCAACCACTCTTCAAGTTGGTCAAAGATCGGCTTTGCCCTGGCCTGCCGCACGGCGGCCCGGTACTCGGGAGCCATGCCCCTGATTTCCTTCTCTATGGCGTAGAGTAGGGCAATCCGGCGGATGGCCTCTTCGGCGATGGCGCTGCCTTGCGAGGCGAAAACATCCACGAACTTACGCCGCACGTGCGCCATGCACGCCATCTCATCGGCTTTGTCATCGCCGAACAGCCCGTTGAACCCGGAGTATCCATCCGCATGCACCCAGCCCTTGTAGCCCAAGAGGTGAGAGACGGGATGTTCACCCTTACGGTCCACCGTGAACTGGTACCAGACACAGGGCGGCGATTGCCCGGACCAAGGGCGTTCATCACGCACATAGGTCCAAACCCGCGCCGTTTTTGTCTTCTTGTTGCCGGGGGCCAGCATCTTCACCGGGGTATCGTCTGCGAAAAGGGCAGCGCCCTGGCGCACGATCCGCCCAATCGCATCGGCCAGCGGTTCCAGCAGAGCCGTGGATCGGCCAACCCAGTCAGCCATGGTGGAGCGGTCCAGATCGATACCTTCACGGGCAAATATCTGGCTCAGGCGATAGAGCGGTAGGTGATCGGCATATTTGCTGACCAGAACATGGGCCAGCAAGCCGGGTCCTGGCCGCCCACGCTCAATCGGACGCGATGGCAGCGGCGATTGCACGATGGCTTCGCAGCACGAACAGGCCTTGCGCGGGCGGATGATCCGCTTCACCTTGAAGCGTCCTGGCACATATTCCAGCTCTTCGGTCACATCCTCGCCCAGAGTACGCAGGGTTCCACCGCACCGACCGCAATCATCGCCAGGCGACAGTTCTTCGTCTTCCCGATCCAGATGATCCGGCAAAGGCTTGCGGCTGTGCTGGCGCTTCGACTTCCCGGCATCCTTTGTCGGGGATGGCGGGTTGGCCTGCGCCTCTGCCGCCTGGACGATCTCGGCGTCCTCCTGCAGGTCGAGACGGAGTTGGTCGAGACCTTCGGATTTGCTGCCAAAGCGATGGCGGTTGGCGCCGTGAAGCTGGTGCTGAAGTTGCTCGACCTTGAGGCTCAGCGCCTTCACCTCGTTGGCCAGAAGACGGTTCACCGCCTTCAGCTCGGCGGGGTCTTCAGGGGTGATATCGAGATCTTTCAGCATCCCCATTCCATACCACTTCAAGGATCAAACGTGAATCCCTAAAGCGATCAAAGGCTTGTATTTATTGCATTACCCAACACTCAGCGGGCGCCACGTCCTGTTGGGCATCCGCCAGTCTATGCCCTCCAACAGCATGGACAGTTGCGCAGGCGTGACCGCAATCTTGCCATCCTTGGCTGCTGGCCAAACAAACCGGCCCTTCTCAAGCCGTTTGCTGAAAAGGCATGCCCCCTGGGCATCCCACCAGATAATCTTCAACAGGTCGCCACGCCGACCACGGAACACGAACAGATGGCCGGAATAGGGATCAAGCTCCAAAACCTTCTCGGCCTGCGCCGCCAGCGTATTAAACCCACGCCGCATGTCGGTCACGCCCGCCGCCAGCCAGACCCGCGTGTTGGCCGGAACCGGGATCACGCCGACAGCCCCCGGATTAGCCGCGCCAGCGTATCGGGATCATAGCAGCCGCTGATCCGCATCCGGTGACCGCCTGCAAGCTCGATCTCGATGTGGTTGGTACAGCGGTTGCGATCTCTGGAGCCTTCGCCTCAGCGACGATCTCCACCGGCAGAAAGCGCGGTTCCACCGGAGGCGACGGCACCGCCGCCGGATCCGACGCGTATCGGGGGTCGCGCAGCCACTTGAAGATCAGGTTCGCGTTCACCGCGTAGCGCCGCGCCACCTGCGCCACGGAAACGCCCCGGCGCCGTCGTCTGGAAACAGATCGACCGCTTCTCATCATCCGTCCAAAGCCGCTTCGTCCGACGCGCCACGCCATCACCATAGTGTCCACTATCGATGGTGGACACTATCCGCCTCTATCCGCCAGCGGCAGAGCGGTCAGACCGGACGCTTACCCAAGGCTCAATGAGTCACACTCATTGCGCCTTGGTATCAGGTGGCTGGGGCGTGTTGCCTCTGGCCGCCTCTACCTATGTTGCAGGCTGAAGCAGTCTTGCGCGATCAGCTCGGCCCGGTGCGTGGCAGCCGTCACATGCGACCGATTGCGCAACCTGGTGTCTGGACTCTCGCGGCCTGTCTGCTCACGCATCCTGACATTCCCAGTTCATATGGGCCTTGCTGTCGGCGGCCCATTTGTCGTCGATCTCGACCAGGACGGCGCTGACCAGGCGCTCCAGCGCGCCTGTGCCGATCGCAGCCGCGCGGGCGGCCAGCGAAGCTGGCGGTGCCGTTAAATCCCTGCACATGCCTTGCGGACCGCAAGGGCGCATGATCGAAGCGCTCGACCGACTGGCGAAAGCGGCTGGCGCCCGCGCGAATCCGGCGGTTCAATCGTGGACGGCGTTCTCAGGACCGGCGCCTGACCGCGGCCGTTCCGGTGGAGGCTGACGAACTCGTGCTTGATCTCTATCGTCGCCTGCCCGATATGCGGATCGTCTATTTCCTGCTGGATGTGATGCCGCCACAGGCACAGACCGCGATGCGGGGCCGCATCACGGAGCGGGCACGATGAAGTCGGGAACGATCCCCCGAAGCTGCGATGAACCGGCCTGGGTCGCGTCCCGCAAAAAGCCCGTGATCCGTGGCCAGAACGGTGCGCCAATCCCATCGCCCTTCCGCCCAGAATGTCGGTGTGCAGCGTGTCGCCGACCATGGCGCAGCGCGCAGGCGGCGGGTCCCCGAGACGCGCCAAGGCGTCGGCGAATGCGTCCGCATGGGGTTTGCCGAAAAAGACCGGCGCGATCCCCAGGCGATCCGCCAGCAGAATGCGCGAAAAAGCCCGGCTCCTTGCTGAGCCCGTCTCCCACGGCGCAACGAGATCGGGGTTTGCCACCCACGACCGGACGCGGCGGGCCCGCAACGCGCTTTCCAGGGTGTCGTAATCCGCAGCGTCGAACGCCGCTGTCGACAGCATCGCAAAGCCATCCACCGCGGGTGCGTCCCGTGCCGTCCAGCGCACCATGTCGACGGGGATATCCTCAAACCGGTCGTTCGGCGCGGCAATCGCCCCCCAATGCGCGCCGGGTAACAGGCCGGGCAGCCGCCGGCGCAGACATCGCGGCTTGAAACGATCTCTTCGGGCGCGAAGTCGAACCCGAGCCGGCGGTACTGCGCCACGGCCTGGGCATGCGGATAGCTCGCCGCATTGGTCAGAACCACAAGCCGCTTGCCGCGGGCACGCAAATCCCTGATGCAGGCGGGGGCCCCAGGGATTGCGGTCTCCCCCACGGTCAGCACTCCGAAACCGTCGAGCACAAAGGCATCGACATGCTCTGCGACCTCACGCAGCCGCCGCACGCCACGCTGCCCTGCAGGAACGCCGAGCGGGGCAGCCGGGCCGGATGTCCTCGTAACGGGCAAAGGCCGCTTCGGCGGTCAGGTCATCGGCGCGGGCCACGCGATCAGCCCGTGCCGCGAAAATGAAGGCCGCGCGGCGATCCCCGGACGGTATGCGCAAGAAACGCTTCATACGCTCGAATACCCGCCTTCGATCATGACCAAGGCGCCGTTCACCAGATCGCGGCCCGGCGAGGCCAGATAGAGCGCCAGATCGGCGATCTCCACCGGTTCGCCAAAGCGCCCAGCGGCGTGGCCGCCAGCATCGGCCCGGATTTCTCGGGCGGGCTCCAGATCTTCTGTCCCATCTCTGTCATCACCACGGTCGGGCAGATCGCATTCACCTGGACATTGTGCGGCGCCAGTTCGGTCATCAGCGACTTGGTCAGCGCGTTCAGCCCGCCCTTCGACGCCGCATAGGCGGCATGATCGGGGATTGCGATCACCCCGGTCTGCGACGAGATGTTGACGATCTTGCCCTGCTTTCGGGCAATCATGCCGGGGGCAAGCGCACGCGACAGCAGAAACGGCGCACGCAGATTGATTGCCATGGTGCGATCCCAGTCGGCGACGGAAAGCTCGATGGCCGGTCCGGTCAGCGCGACGCCAGCGCTGTTGACCAGGATATCGATGCGCGGATGCCCCGCAGTGCTGCCGCGGCAAGCTGGTTGCAGCCGTCCG